>Ga0207870_100005_pt1 | contig 790197 bp, 670 predicted proteins | sample CeladaPassage60B_FD_187477 | JGI IMG/M metagenome (GOLD analysis project Ga0207870, IMG submission 187477) | Cellulose-adapted microbial communities from the Joint BioEnergy Institute, USA - Passage3 60B (SPAdes) (version 2) | ecosystem: Engineered > Bioreactor > Continuous culture >...
CCACCACCAACACGCCACGGTCTGGCTGGACAAAGGGGGCCACCTCCTGCCACAGGGCTTCCGTATCGGGCGGAATCCGCTTCAGCAGACGCGTATAGGCATCATGCGCTGGGGCGTTGAGCTCCCCTGCCCGAATCCGAGCCGCTTCGGTGGTGGTGAAGACCCGTTGGGCCGCAACCAAGAAATGAATGTAATCCAACACATCCACTTTCGACGCGTTCACGGTTGGCCTCCCAGACTAAAGCGTTGTCCCAGTGTGCCCCCCAAAGTTACATCATCACGGTCAACTGCGTAAGTCCTAATTTTATTGCCCGACGGGGGTCTCGACGCGTTGCAGCTTCAGGTCGCGCAATCGGAGCTGGATGCGCGTCTGGCCCTGCCAGGTGTTCTCCTGAAGCGTGAAGGCCAGGGCAAGCGGTTGCCCGGTGCGGCGGCTGTGCTGCACGGCCGGGAGCAGGCGTTCCTTTCCGAAGCCGATCACCTCGCAGGGCGGGTCGTCGGGGTGCGCGCGCTGGCGCACGTAGAACTTCAGGTGTTTGCCTTCGCCGCCGACCAGCTTCGGTTCTCCCACCACTTCCAGATCGCGGGCCATGAACAGGGGCTCTTCGTTTTCAGGGCCGTGCGGCCCGAAGCGCTGGAGCAGACGCCAGAAGCGCTCGTCGAGCGTGTGCAGGTCGAGCAGTGCGTCGATCTCCAGGCGGGGCACGAGCAGCTCGGGCGTCATCCGGGCGCCCACCGCCTCGTTGAAGCGCTCGCGGAAGGCTTCGAGTCGGGCTTCTTCCAGCGCCAGACCGGCCGCGTAAGTATGGCCGCCGAATTGCAGCAGCAGGTCCTCGCAGTCGCGCAGCGCCTCGTAGATGTTGATCCCGGCAATGGACCGGGCCGAGCCTTTGAGGATGGAATCGACGGCACAGAGCAGGATGGTGGGGCGGTAGAAGCGCTCGACGATGCGGCTGGCCACGATCCCGATGACGCCCAGGTGCCAGTCGGGATCGTAGAGCACGAGCGCGTGGCGGTCGTCGCGGGCCGTGATCTGGCGTTCGGCCTGGGCGATGGCTTCTTCGAGCGTTCGGCGGTCGATCTGCTGACGCTCGCGGTTGGCCGCGTCCAGCTCGGCGGCCAGCGCCTCGGCCGTGGCGGCGTCTTCGGCCAGGAGCAGCGCCACGGCCCGGTTGGCGTCGCCCAGCCGTCCGGCCGCATTGATGCGGGGGGCCAGCCCGAACACGATCCCGTGCATGGTGAGCGTCTCCAGCGGCCAGCGGGCGCGGGCGGCCAGTTGCTGAATGCCCGGCCGCGTGCTCCGGCGCAGGTGGCGCAGCCCCTCGGCCATGAGGATGCGGTTTTCGCCGGTCAGCGGTACGATGTCGGCCGCCGTCGAGAGCGCCACCAGATCGAGGTACCGGTAGGCCGCCTCGGGCGACTCGCCCAGCACCTGGAGCGTGGCCTGTACCAGCTTGAAGGCTACCGCGCAGCCTGAAAGCTCGGGGAAGGGGTAGGGACAGTCCGGACGCTTGGGGTCGAGTACGGCCACCGCCTCGGGCAGCGTGGCGCCGGCCGTGTGGTGGTCGCAGATGATCAGATCGACGCCGCGCGCGCGGGCGTAGGCCGCTTCTTCGGCGGCCGTGATGCCACAGTCCAGCGCGATGAGCAATCGGGTGCCGGCTTCCAGGGCCTCTTCGAGCGCCTTTTGCGTGAGACCGTAGCCATGCCGGAAGCGATCGGGCACGAAGTAGCGGACGGGCACGCCCCGTTCCTTCAGAAAGGAGGTCACCAGCGCCGTGGCCGTCGTGCCGTCCACGTCGTAGTCGCCGTAGACGAGCACCTGCTCCCGGTCTTCGATGGCGCGGGCCAGACGCCGGGCGGCCGCCTCCATGTCGGCCATCAGGAAGGGATCGTGGAGCTGGTCGAGCGCCGGCCGGAAGAAGGCACGCGCCGCCTCCACCGTGGTGATCCCCCGCGCCACCAGCACGCGGGCCAGCGGTTCGGGCAGGTAACGCGCCGCCGCCATCAGCGTGGCCACGGCGTTCGGATCGGGCAGGGGGCGGCGAACCCACCGGTACTTGCGCATGGCGTGCGTCGCGTTCGGTGCAGGTAGGCAATGCCAAAGATACCGGCGGGCTCCGCCTTACGCAACCGGCCGCAGGGCGGAGGCCGTCAGGTGGGGAAGAATTTTCATGGGGGCCTGTGCCACCCAGCGACGAAAGGCGGCCGAAGGACTCCGGTAGTGCGGCAGAAACGCCAGCAGTCGGTCCAGCTCGAAGCGGGGGCTCCAGATGCCCGCCCCGAGGCGTTCGGCGTCGTAGGCGTTGCAGCGCTGCTCGAAATGACCTTCGACGGGTACCATCAGCACGGGTTTGCCCAGGTAGAGCGCCTCGGCCACGGTTTCGAAGCCGGCCGTCGTGACCACGCCGTGGCAGCGGGCCATTTTTTCAAGAAAAAGTCGGTCGTTCAGGTGGTGAAAGACCAGTCCGGGACGGGGCGACCAGCCGTCGGGCCGCTCCGTATTGTCCCAGAAGACGTGCAGGCCGATTTCGGGATGGCGGGTGTGCCAGCGGATCAGGTCGTCGGCGTAGCCCCGGTTGAGCAGATAGACCAGCAGGAAGTTTTCGGTCCGGTCCAGCGGAAGCTGGAACAGCTCGGGGCGCAGCAGCGGTGGCACGACGAAGAGCCGGCGTTCGGGCAGATCGGGCGCTTCATAGAACGACAGCGCCAGCTTGCGGGCACCCGGTGGGGCCGTCAGCCGCGTGAACAGTCGGACCAGCCGGCGCTGCAGCGGATAGCCCGGTGGAAAAGGATAATCTGGATGCAGAAAAAAATACTGATGGGCGATGCAGACCAGCGGCGGTTGAAGCTTTGCCCGGCGATAGAGCAGGCCGATCAGCACTTCGTAGAAATTGACGACGAGATCGGGCGCCACGTCCTGAACGGCTTCGTGCAGCCGGTGCAGGCTTCGTTGAAATTCCGGAAGGTGTAAGCAGATTGCGGACGACGGTGCGGCCGGGCCGAATGCCCCGAAAGCGTCGATCGAAGGCAAAGTTGGGCGAGGCAAATTCGAGAACGGGCGTCTGGATTTTTTCCAGAAAGAACGCGGGCAGCCGGCGCTCCTGGCTTCGTCCTACCAGCACGGCCGCCACTTCGTGGCCGGCCTCGGTCAACCAGCGACGCAACGTCAGTGCCTGGGTCAGGTGACCGCGTCCTTCGCCCTGCACCACGAACAGCACCCGGAGTGGACGGTCCGTCATGGCCGGACGGGCACGCTCAGGGCCGGGAGTTCGTCCGGGAGCCGGCCGTCGCCGGACGGATTCAGAAACACCTCGGCGGGCGTCCAGTGCAGGATTTCCAGTCGTCCGTCGAAGTGCTCCACCAGGGCCGTGCAGCTTTCCACCCAGTCGCCCGTGTTGGCGTAAAGAATGCCGCCGATTTCGCGCAGCTCGGCGTGGTGAATGTGGCCGCATACGACGCCCTCGACGTCGTGTTTGCGGGCCTCGGCCACCACTGCCCGCTCGAAGTCGGCGATGTACTGGACCGCCCGTTTGGTGCGGTACTTCAGGTAGGCCGAAAGCGACCAGTACGAAAGTCCCAGGCGTCGGCGTACGTGGTTGTACCAGCGGTTGAGCACGAGCACCAGCTCGTAGGCGCGGGCCCCCAGGTGCGACAGCCAGGGCGCGTAGCGGATGATACCGTCGAACTCGTCGCCGTGCAGCACCAGGAGTTGGCGGCCGTCCACGGTCGTATGCAGGGCGCTCGGCCGCACTACGATCTCGTCGAGCTTCAGCCCGTAGTACTGGCGGGCAAATTCGTCGTGGTTACCCGGAATGTAGACGACGTGCGTCTTTGCGCAGAATCTGCTGGAGTACGCCGTTGTGGAAAGGATCCCAGTACCAGTTGCGCTGCAGGGCCCAGCCGTCGAAGATGTCGCCCACCAGGTAGAGGTAGTCGGCTTCGTTGTGGCGCAGAAAGTCGTAGAGAAAGTCGGCGCGGCTGGCCCGCGTGCCCAGATGGACGTCGGAAATCCAGATCGTGCGGAAGTAGTTGACGGTGCGCATGGCCGGCGGACGGAAGCTCAGCATCCGTCCGGAGTTTACAGATGGCCCGTTAGCGAACGATTAGCGCTGGATTAGCAAACCGTTGTCTTTCAAAAAGAAAAGGGGAGCAGGTTTTCTGCTCCCCTTTTCTGCACAGGCTTGCTGCGTCAGGGCAGGCGCGTCAGCGTCCGGACCTGCACGCCCGATTCGGTTTCGAGACGGACCAGATAGGTGCCGGCCGCCAGGTGGGCGCCGTCGAAGGTAAACCGGTAGGTGCCGGCCGGGCGGACGCCTTCGACGAGCCGGGCCACTTCGCGGCCGAGCAGGTCGTAGATGGCCAGCCGCACATGTTGCGCCCGGTCCAGTGCGAACGTGAGCGTCGTGGTGGACCGGAACGGGTTCGGGTAGCCGGTCTGCAGGGCCACGGCGGCCGGGATCGTCCGGGCGTCATGCTCCAGCGCCGTCAGGATGCCAAGTTCGGCGAGCTTGGTCCAGCCCTTGATCCAGAGCTCGTCCGGTCCGAAGGCGCCGATGTACTCTACCGGCGTGAAGAAGTCGTCGTTTTCGGGATAGGGTGCGCGCGGGCGCGTCAGCGCCGGGGAGTTCGGGGCCGGCCGCGGGTCCAGACCGCCGTCGGCCTCGCGGCTGATGCCGCGCAGCATGGGGTCTTCGACGAAGTTGCTGTTGGCCTGCAGGTGCTGCTGCACGAAATCCTGGGGGGCAAAGTCGGCCAGGTCGTTTCCGGCCCCGAAGCCCCACCAGATGTTGTGGGCCAGCACCAGATCGCCCTGCTCCAGCCGCTGGCGGCTGTCCACGTCGACGCCCTCGACGTCTTCCACCTGAACGCCGATGTTGCCAAAGTCGGTAAAAATGGCGTTGAGGTATTTGCCGCCGGCGTTGTCACGGAAGACGAACGTGTTGTTGTCGGCGTTGCCGGAAGCCGCGCCCGAGCCGATGTAGGTCGCGTTGTAGATGACGGGGATGGCGTAGGGCTGGCCGTCTTCGGGGTCGCGGCCGCCGTCGTGTTCGCCGGCGCGGTTCCCCACATCGGGAGGCATGATGGCAAACCAGAACTGGCCTTTGCCGCGGAAGCCTTCGTCGTAGTCGAAGGCGTCGTCGCCGCAGAAGGCGGCCACAAGGTAGCGCGTGTTGACGGTGCCGCCGAAGAATTCGACGCCGTCGTCTTCGTTGGCGAAGACCTCGACGTACTCGATCGTCGTGCCGCTGCCGACGGCGCCGAGCGTGAGGCCGTTGATTTCGTTGTCGGCGCCGATGTTGGAGCCGCCATGGCGGATGGAGACGTAGCGGAGCACGCCGGAGTTGTCGTTGTCGTCGCAGTCGTCGATGGTGGTGGGGGTGGTGTTGTTCGGAACGCAGCCGTAGCGGGCGCGCGTTTCGGTAGAGGGAATGCCTTCGATGTTGGCCTCGCCGTTGGCGAGGTTGGTGCGGGCGCGCCCGAGGATGATCAGACCGCCCCACTGACCGCGGATAGAGGCGTCGAAGCTGCCGTCGAGCGGATCGGCTTCGGCCGTGAAGATGATGGGGCGGTCGGGTGTCCCTTCGGCGTAGATTCTGGCCCCGCGTGCGATGATGAGCGCGGAGGCGTTTTCGCCGGTGCCGGGTTTGCCTTTGATGACGGTGCCGGGCTCGATGGTGAGCGTGGCGCCTTCTTCGACGAAGACGAAGCCGTCGAGGACGTAGACGTTGTCGCTGGTCCAGGTGACCTGATCGCCCGGACCGATGTCGGCGTCGGTCACCGTCACCACGTTCTGGGCGCGGCCCAGCAGCGGCCACGCCAACAGGAGCAGCAGGGTGGTAAGGCGTTTGTTCATGGCGGGATTACGTTGGGTTTATGGTTTGTTAACGGTGGCTCCTTATGCGAAGCGGCGGCCCGAGGGCCGCCGCTTCGCTATGTGCAGGGGTTGATTTCAGTAGTGGTAGCTGAGACCGATGGAGAACGATCGCCCGCTGCCGTAGTCACGCGTCACGTACTTCCGCCCTTTGTAGCTATGGGAGACGCGATAGCGGGCGTTCAGCAGGTTTTTCGCCGATAGCTTGAGTGACAGGTTCGTCAGCAGCCGCTGGCTGACGTTAAGGTCCAGCGTGTGGCGCGGGCGCTCGTAAGTGTCGGGCGTGCCGCCGAGTCCGACTTCCTTCAGGCGGGGACCGAACACGTTGTAGTAGAGGCTGACCGTCGTGCCGCGCCGTTCGTGCACGTAGCTCAGGTCGGCGTTGATGAGGTAGGGCGACTGACCCTGCAGCGAGCGCGTGGCCGGTGCGTCGGGCCGCAGCTCCCGGATCGACTGCAACTCTTCGGCCGGCACGCGCACGGTCGAATGGATGAACGTCGCGTTGCCGCCCACTTCGAAATACCGCAGGGCGCCGCCCAGAAAGTCCAGCCGCTTGCGCAGCTCCAGCTCCAGCCCGTAGAGCGTGGCATCTTCGACGTTGCGATACTGCACCTCGGGGCTGTCGTTGGGCGCAAAGGGCTGATAGACGACTTCGATCGGATCGTCGAAGTACTTGAAAAACAGGCTGGCGGCGAGCAATTCGCCTGGACGCACGAACCATTCCCAGCGCAGGTCGAAGTTGTCCACGAGCGTGCGGCGCAAGTCGGGGTTGCCGGTGAGCAGGTAGCCGCCCACGTACTCGAAGGTCGAGTAGGGGGCCAGCTCACGGAAGACAGGTCGGGCCAGCGTGCGGCCGTAGGCCAGCCGCAGGTTCATGTCGTCGGCCAGCCGGTAGATGACCGTAGCCGCCGGAAGCCAGTCGCCGTTCCGGAGCCGCCCCACGTCTTTGGTGGGGTCCTGGCTGACCACTTCCATGTCGGTGGTTTCGTAGCGCAGCCCTGTGATCACGCGCAGCCGGCGCAGCGGCGTCCAGTCGATCATGGCAAAGCCGGCCCGGATGTCCTGGGTGCCGTCGTAGTTGGAAGAAGGCTGCGTGTCTTCCTGCAGATACAGGCCGAAGGTGAACAGGTCGGGCGTGCCGTCGCCGTTCAGATCGCGCTCCTGAACGATGCCCAGATTTTCGGGCGCGAAGTAGGCCTCGGGGTCGCCGTCGTAGCGATTGCCCCGCTGCTGGCGCAGCACGAATTTGCGCTCGCGATAGGTGCGCGTCTTGTGCTCCAGATAACCGCCCACTTTGAGGCGCAGGTTGGCCGTGAGGGGTGCTTCCAGGGCCAGATTGCCTACTTGATTCGATTCTTCCAGATAACGGAAGTAGCGCTGGGGGGGCGTGGTGGCGCGGATCGTGTAGAGCGTGTCGACGGTGCCATCGCTACCGGTGCGCAGGCGATAATGGTTCGTGAAAAAGCGGCGGTCGGGTTCGTCCTGCCAGGTACCGGTCGTGGAAAAGTCCCAGCTCAGCGTGGCGGGCTGACGTCCGTCGCCGAGCGCATGTTTGCCCCGGAGCTGGTAGGTGCGGATGTCGCGTTCGATGTAGACGAGCGCGCGCGTTTCGTAGATGTCGTCGGGTTCCAGGTTGTACAGAAAACGGCCGCGCTGGTAGCGGGCGGTGCTTTCGGCGCTGTGGTTCTGAATGAAGCTGAAGCCCAGCTCGTGCCGCCGATGCGGGCGCAGCGTCGCATTGATCAGGCTGCCCCAGACGACTTCGTCGGTGCCCGAGATGGTGTGCAGGTAGTTATCCTCGGAAAGGACCGCTTCGTCGCGGCCGGTCAGCCGGTAGCGGGCCCAGATGCCGTCGTCGTAGGCGGTGGCCTGTCGTCGATAGCTGAAGCTGGCCACCAGGCCCAGCAGTCGGTCGCCGCCCAGGTCGAAGCGATTGCCCGCCGAAAGCGTGTAGCTCTGGTTGAGCGGTGCCCGTCGGTAGACCGGGGCCATTTCGGGCGTGAGCGCCCGGGAAAGCTGGTCCAGCAGCCGGGCATTGTCCGGGTTCAGGATGGCCTGGCTGAGCGAGGGGATGTTTTCGAAGCGGTGGGTTTTCAGCAGGGCGGGTACGTCGAGGCGGTCGGCCCGAAAGCCCCAGACGCCCGGGTCGGCGTCGGGCACGGCCAGGATGGGATTGCCGAAGCCCACCACCTGCGGCCGGTAGGTGATCGAAGTGGAAAAGCTGATCGACAGGGCGTCGGGAAAGGCCCGGGTGTTCAGGTTGACGCTGCCGCCGGTGAAGCTGCCGGGGCGATCGGGCGTGAAGGTTTTGACCGTGACGATGTTGTCGAGCAGGGCGGCGGGAAACAGGTCGAACGGCACGGCCTTGCGGTCGGGGTCGGCGCTGGGGAGGTCCAGTCCGTTGAGCTGGGCGTTCATGTAGCGCTCGCCCAGCCCACGCACGTACACGTACTTGCCGTCGAGCACCGAGGCGCCCGTCACTTTCTCCATGGCGTCGGCCGCGTCGCTACTGCCCGTGCGGCCGATCATCTCGGCGCTGATCGCGTCGCTGACGGCGGCGGCCCGCTGACGGGCGGCCAGCAGGGCCGCTTCGGTATTGCGCAGCAGACGCGCTTCGACCACCACCGCTTCGAGCCCCACCGACTCCGGCGTCAGGCTCAGATCGACGCGCGTCACCTCGCCCGCCCGCACCACGACGCCTTCCACGGTCTGGCTCACGTAGCCCACATAGGAAAAGCGCAGCGTATAGGTACCGGGAGCGAGGTCGGCGATTTCGTAGCGGCCTTCGAGGTCGGTGGCGGCGCCGGTGGCTTTTTCGACCACGAACACGTTCACGCCGATGAGCGGCTCGCCCGTTTCGGCGTCGACCACCGTCCCGGCGATGCGCCCCGTCTGAGCCCGGACGCTCCAGGCCGTCAGCAGCACGGGGATCAGGAGAAGCAGGCGTTGCATAGGCCGACGGTGTATCCTTTTTAAGATCGCCGGCCAAGGTAGCCGCCGCCTGTTATCTGACGATTAACCGGGCATTAGCGAATCGTTAACGATGGGCTTGACGGCCTTTTCATAAAGCGCCGGCATGTTAAATGGTCTTGTTTTTGTGAATAGAAAGAAAGATTCAGCGCCTGTCGAAACAAAGATTCGAGCCCGCCGGTTGGGCCGAAAAATCGGGGGCCATCTACTGTCGTCGGCGCCTTCGTGGCTAACTGCAAACGGGTTCGTCGTCAGGCCCGAAGCGGCGGGCTGCCGAGCGCTTATGGCGCCGCGCAGTGCAGGACCGAGGGCAAAATTACAAGAGGCATTGACGGCACGCCGCTGACGCGTCGAAGGCGCAGGTCGAAAGGGGCCGAGACGGGCGACTACCCGAACGCATGGAGCAAACAGGCCGGAATGCATGGCGGCCCGATCGGAATGGCGGATTCTGCTGGCGCTCTGGCTGATGGTCTTTTCGGCCAGCAGCCAGGTGGTCATCATGGCGCCGATCCTGCCGCGTATCGGCGCCACGCTGGGCATTGCCGAAGTCGAGCAGGGAAGCCTGATCACGGCCTATGCCGTGATGCTCAGCGTGATGGCGCTGGTGGCCGGACCCGTTTCGGACCGGCTGGGGCGGCGGGTAATCCTGCTGGCCGGAAGTGGGGCCATGACGGGCGCGCTGCTGCTGCACGGCGTGGCCTACAGCTTCGCCGCGCTGCTGGCGGTGCGGGCACTGGCCGGAGCGGCCGGCGGACTGCTCAGCGGCGCGGCCGTCAGCTACGTGGGCGACTACTTCCCGTACGAGCGCCGCGGCTGGGCCAACGGCTGGGTGATGAGCGGGATCGCCTTCGGCCAGATCGCGGGGATTCCGGCCGGGACGCTGCTGGCGGGACTGGCCGATTTCCGCTGGCCGTTTCTGATGTTCGGGCTCACGATGGCGCTGGCCACGCTCCTGATCTGGCGTTACGTGCCGCAGCCGCCCGGCGTGCGCTCCGAGTTGCCGCTCTCACTTCGCAACGTGCTCCGGCGCTACTACGAGTTGCTTCGCCGGCCGACCACGGCCCGCTCGCCGCTCGTGTACTTTCTGATGTTTTTCAGTATCGGGCTTTTTCTGATCTACCTGCCTACCTGGCTGGAGCGCACGCAGGGCTTCCGGACCGAAGAGATGGCGCTGCTTTTCCTCGTCGGCGGGCTGGCGAACGTGGTGGCCGGACCGCTGGCCGGGCGGCTTTCGGATCGCGTGGGCCGCAAGCCTTTGATCGTGGGGGCCACGCTCGGGCTGGCGGTGCTGATGGCGGGCGCGCCGCTGCTGATGCAGGGCGATGTGGCCATTTTCACGCTGTTTGCGCTGGCGATGGCGCTGGTAGGCATGCGGATGAGTCCGCTGCAATCGCTGCTGACGGCGCTGGTACCGGGCGCCCGGCGCGGTTCGCTCATGAGCCTGTCGATTGCGCTGGGCCAGCTCGGTATCGGGATCAGCGGCGTGGCGGCCGGCTGGCTCTACACGCAGTACGGCTACCTCAGCAATGCGTTGCTGGGTGCGCTCGCGCTGGTGCTGATGGCGCTGGTGGTGGGCTATGGCCTGCCCGAGCCCGACTTGCGGGCTTCGGTGAGGGAAGGGTAGGCTACAGCCAGCCCTGCTGCCGGTACCAGGCGATGGTTTCCTGAATGCCTTCTTCGAGGCCGATCTGCTGGCGGTAGCCGAAGTCGCGGCGGGCTTTGTCCACCGCGCACATCTTGCAGGCGTGGCGGATTTCGCGGGCCTTTTCGCGGTTGAGCGGCGGGTAGGTGCCCGTCAGGCGCCCGGCCAGCTCCACCAGCGCACCGATCGGTTCCACCAGAAACGGCGGGATATGCACGGTCAGCGCCCGGCGGCCCAGGGCTTTCAGCGTGGCGTCCCGGATCTCGCGCCAGGAGTAGAACTGCTCGCTGCCGATGAAGTAGGTCTGGCCGGTGGTGACGTCCGACTCGGCGGCGTCCACCATGCCGCGCACCAGGTCGCGCACATGCACCAGACTCAGCTCGGGGCGACGGCCGCTTCCCACGATGGGACACAGCCCCCGGCTGACCGTACGGAAGAACGTGTAGATGTCGGCTTCGCGGGGGCCGTAGACGGCCGGCGGTCGTACTATGACGATGGGGAGCCGTTCGGCAAACGACGGGCCGTCGGCACGGGGTGCCCGCAGCGCCTGCTCCATGAGCGCCTTGCTCCGGCCGTAGGCGCTGATGGGACGCAGCGGCGACTCCTCGGTGGCCACGCCTCCCGGGCAGTAGCCCACGGCCGCCAGGCTGCTCGTAATGAGCACTTTGCGCACGTTCGGGTTGGCTTCCAGGATGGTGCCCAGCAGGTTCAGCGTGGCCGTGATGTTGCCCTGCTCGAAGGTGGCCCAGTCGCGCGCCCGCGTCACGCCCGCCACGTGAAGGACCACGTCCGCGTCGCGCACGGCCTCCCAGAGCACATCGATTCGGGAAAAGTCGCCGCGCACGGGCACGATGTCGAGTCCTTCGAGCCAGCGCAGTTCCTTGCGCACCAGACAGCGCACTTCGCGGTAGCCCCGGCGCAGCAGCTCCTCCACCAGGTGGCTGCCGATGAAGCCGGTTCCGCCGGTAACGAATGCAACGCCTCGGTTCATGGCACAGCAGGGTTAACGGGCCCGCAGGGCAACGACGCTCTCCACGTGGTCGGTGTGCGGAAACAGATCGACGGGCTGCACGGCCTCGATCCGATACAGCTCGCGGAGCAGCTTCAGGTCGCGCGCCTGGGTCTGGGGATTACAGCTTACGTATACAACGCGTTCGGGCCGGAGCTGGCCGATGCGGCGCACCACGCTGGGATGCATGCCCCCTCGTGGAGGGTCCACAATCACCACGTTGGGACGACCATGCGCCTGTATGAAGGTCGGGGTGAGCACTTCCAGCAGATCGCCGGCCACAAACGTGCAGTTTGTGATGTGGTTGGCAGCAGCGTTAGCTCGGGCATTTTCAACGGCTGATTCAACCAGTTCCACGCCGATGACATGTCGCACCTGCGGGGCAATAAAGATAGAGATCGTCCCGGTGCCGCAGTAGAGATCGTAAACCAGATCGTCCGGACGCAGGGCGGCCAGCTCGCGGGCTACTTCGTAAAGCCGTTCGGCCTGTTCGGTGTTCGTCTGGAAGAAAGCGTCGGGCGCAATCTCGAAGCGAAACGGTCCGATGCAATCGTGAATGACGCCCGGTCCGAAGATCGTGTAGGTGGCCTCGCCATAGGAGACCTGGGCCGGGCGCGAATTGATCGTATTGACGAGCGTGGTGACTTCCGGAAACTGCTCCTGCAGGAAGGCGCCCAGCTCGGCCATGCGGGCTTCGTCGTAGCGGCTGGTGACCAGGTTGACCATGACCTCGCCGGTGCGCGTGCCCGTGCGGATCACCAGATGGCGCAGGTAGCCTTCGTGCCGCCGGATGTCCCACGGCTCCCAGCCCTTCGCCTTGAAGAAGGCCCGCAGTGCGTTGAGCAGCCGCACGGTGATCGGCTCGGGCAGGTGGCATTCCTCCAGATCGATCACCTTGTAGAAGTTGCCCGGTACGTGGAGCCCCACGGCAAAATGGCGGTCGAGCGGTCGGCCGCTGGCGATTTCGTCAGGGGTCAGCCAGCGGTCGGCGCTGAAGGAAAATTCCATCTTGTTGCGGTAGCCGTAGAGCCGGGGCGAGGGAAGGGTGGGACGCACCTCGACGTCTTCGAAGCCGCCGTGGTGAACGAGCGCCTCATAGACGCTCTGGCGCTTGGCTTCGAGCTGGGCTTCGTAGCGTACGTGCTGCCACTTGCAGCCGCCGCAGGTGCCGAAGTAACGACAGCGCGGCTCGGTGCGGAGCGGGCTCGGCTCAAGCAGTTCGACGATGCGGCCCTCGGCGTAGTTTTTCTTGCGCTTGACGATGCGCACGCGCGCCCGGTCGCCGGGCACGCCGCCTTCGACGAACAGCACGTAGCCGTCCACGCGGGTGAGCGACTTGCCGCGGTCGGCAAACTTTTCGACAATCAGTTCCAGCTCGGCGCCTTTCTTCAGCACGGCACTCCCGGGGTGGGTCGACGATCGGCCTCAACAAACCACCGAGCCGGCGAAAGGGTTCGGCCCTACCGTTCGGAGAGCAGCGAGGGCAGGCGGTGTTCGGCGCGGCGGCCGGCTTCCTGCAGCCAGATCAGCGCCTGGCGGCGGTCGGTGCAGTTGCTCAGCAACGCGACGAGTTCCACCTGGCGGGCCGCCACGTAGCGGGCCACGGCCTGCAGAATGGCCGCTCCTACGGCCGGATGGCGGCGCAGCAGCAGCTTGAGATCGGGACGGAACAGACCCAGCACCTGCACCTCGGTGGCCGCCTGGGCCGTCTCCATCCGACGGAACTCGCCCAGCAGGGCAAGGTGGCCGCACGTGTCGTACTCGCTCAGACGGGCCAGCTCCTCCAGCTGGCCGTTTTCGTTTTCCATGAGCAGGCGCACGGTGCCCCGGGTAATGATGTAGAGCCCCAGGCCGGGGTCGCCCTCGAAGTAGAGCACCTCGTGGCGGCGGTAGGTGCGTGCGTGCAGATAGGGTAGCATCGTCTTCAGAACGCGCCGGGGCAGGTGCTGGAAGATGGGAACGTGCCGCAGCACGTGCAGCAACTCGCGCGTGTAGGCGTCTTCGCGCGGGCGAAACAGCGCCCGGTAGCCGCGTTGCAGGGTGTGCCAGATACGCATGGTCGGGTCGGTTAGAACGCGTGGCCGATGCCAAAATGCAGGGTCGGACGGTGCAGGCCGTCGGGCAGCAGGCCGGTCTCCGGACGGGCCGGGTCATGCAGGCGATAGGCCACATCCAATCGGATAATGAGATATTCCCAGGCCAGACGCAAGCCCACGCCGCCCCCCCAGCCCAGATCCTGGAAAAAACGGCCAAGGCGAAAGTGTCCGGCTTCGGGACCCGGATTGCGCGGGCCGAGCCAGACGTTCCCCGCGTCGGTGAAGACCGTTCCGATCCAGTCGGCGGCCAGCACGCGCCGTAGCAGCCGCTGGCGCAGCTCCAGGCTGGCTTCCAGCTTGAACTCGCCGCCCAGCAGGTTGGTACCGTCCAGGTTGTCTGTCAGTTGCAGGCGGCCGGGGCCCAGCCCGCGCAGCGGCCAGCCGCGGACGCTGTTGGCGCCGCCGCTGTAGAAACGGCGGTCGAAGGGGATGACGTCCGGCTGGCCGATGGGGTGCGCTGCCCCGAGTTGGAGTTTGCCGGCCAGCACGGTTCCCGGCCGGAGCGGCCGGTAGCGCCGCAGGTCCAGGCTTGCGCGTACGTAGGGACGGTAGAGCAGCCGGTTGCCCGTCGCCCCGCTCCGGAAAAGGGGCAGCCCCGGCAACGTGCCTTCGTGCCGGCCCGGTGTGAACACGGCGCGGTCGAGCAGGTCCGACAGCAGGCCGCCTGTCTCGACGGACAGCTCATGCGCGTAGCCGCGCTCACGGCGCAGCGGGTTGAAACGGGCGGATTGCAGCGTGTAGCGCACCACGTCGTTGATCTGCGGGACCGTGTAGTCGTCGAGGATCTGGGCGCGTTGCACCGGATCCTCGATGGGGCGGAGCACTTCGTCGAGGAAGGTCGCGCGGAAGCCGCTCAGCGTGTCCGGATTGCTCAGGCTCAGGTCGAGCAGGTCCACGAACGACGTCAGCGTGGGCGTGTGCTGGAGTTCGAGGCGGAAGCGGGCCGTGCCGCGTCCCCGGATGACCAGCCGGAGCACGTCGCGCCGGGCCGTGAGCAGGCTGAGCGACAGCCGGGTGCGGGCGTCGTAGAGGCGGAGCCAGCGTTCGAGTGCGCCGAAGGGGCGTACGGCATACGGATAGACCAGCGAGGCGGTGATTTCGAGCTGGGCCGAAGTGAGCAGCCCCTCTTCGAAGTTGCCCGAGATGGAGCCGGCCGTCCGCAGGCTGAACGTCTCGGCGCGGCCCAGCAGGTTGGCGTTTTCGTAGGTGACGGCCACGCCCGTGCCCAGTTCGTTTTCGCTGCCGGTGAGCAGGCCGTTGCGCTGCAGCATGAAGGTTTCCAGGCGCATTCGATGGCGCGGCCGCGTGGTCAGCGTAAGGCGGTGGGGCAGCCGCGGGGCCGCCTCGCCGCGCAGCCGCAGCGTGTCGCGCCAGGCGGGTTCGATGCGGACGTAAGAAAACAGACCGGTGGCCTCCAGGCGGCGGCGCGTGCTGAGCAGCAGGGCGCGGTTGTACCAGTCGCCCGGCCGGAAGCGCAGCATGCGGGCCAGAAAAGATGGTTTCAGACGGCGCTCCTGGCGGCGGGTGACCACCAGTCGGCCGGGATGCAGGGTGTCGGCGGTCGGCTCCAGCCAGAGCGTATCGCGCCGGAAAAACGGATCGGGCTCCGGCCCGTCCACCTCGGCCTCCAGATCGCCGAAGCGAAAGCGGGGACCGGGATGAATCCGAAAGATCAGGTCGAAGGAGTCCGTACGAGCCGGAATCACGATGGCGCGGATGGAGTCGCGCGTGACAGCCGCATAGCCGGTATTCCACAGGAATTCCATGAGCCGCTGACGCTCCTCCAGCAGCGTCAGCTCCGAGTAGCGCTGGTCGCGAGCCCGAAGCTGGCGGGAAGTATCGGCCGGCGGGTCGTGGCGCAGACGGGAGCCTGCCAGCAATGCCCGTTGCAGCGCCGGGGGGAGCGTTTCGATGCCTTCGTAGCGGATGTACCGCAGGTAGGTCGGTGGACCTTCATCGATGCGAAAAGTCACGCGCAGATGTCCGGGGCGTAACGTATCCAGGCGGGCTTCCACCTGGGCGTGGGGAAAGCCTTCCTGGCGGTAGAAGAGCGTAAGGCGCTCGACGTCGGCCTGCACGACGGCCGGTTCGTAGTAGGCGGGCGGCTCGCCGCTGGCCATCAGCGCGCGGCTCAGCAGCCCGCCCAGCTTACCGGAGGCTCCCAGTTCGTAAAGCCACAACCACCAGGTAAGGCCGGGAATACCGAGAAAGCGCCGATTGGCCGTCGTGTGGATGTACGGGCGAAGGATTTCGTCGGAGAAGGAGCGGTTGCCTTCCAGGCGGACGTCGCGCACCAGCCAGGCCTCCGAAAAAAATTGCTGCTGGGTCTGCCCCCACACCGGAAGCCCACCCAGCAGCCCCCAGCCGATCAACCAGAGCAGCAAGCCCTCAAGCAGACGGGGAATGGCCGGACGGCCGACCGCAGTCCGGGTTACTCTTCCTCGTAGTAGAAGTCGTCGTCGGCCGTGGGATAGTCCGGCCATATTTCTTCGATGCTCTCGTAGGGCTCCCCGTCGTCCTCCAGCTCCTTGAGGTTCTCGATCACCTCGATCGGCGCACCCGTACGCTCGGCGTAGTCGATCAGTTCGTCACGGGTGGCCGGCCAGGGTGCGTCCTCCAGGTAGGAGGCCAGCTCAAGCGTCCAGTACCCCATCGTCGGCACACAGGTTTGGTTGAAACAATCGCTTTCCTTTCCCTTCTACGGGCCGGCACGATAGCACACCGACCCGAAAAATGCAAGAGGTTGCGTTTGCTTATATCGGCTTTTTTCCCTATCGGCGAAAGTTGACAAGAGTTCCCGCCGCGGGTGGTCGAGATGAAATTTCAGTCCAGCGAAATTCTGGAGTTTTCGGCGGCTTCGAGCAGCTGCTGATACTGGTGGGGGGTCATGCTGGGGGCTACGAACTGCAGGGGATTCAGGGCGCGGTCCCGGCTGTCGCGTACTTCGTAATGCAGGTGGGGGCCGGTCGAGCGGCCCGAGTTGCCGCTGAGGGCAATCTGGTCGCCCCGCTGCACTTTCTGCCCGCGTCGTACCAGAATCTTCGACAGATGGCCGTAGAGCGTCTGGTAGCCGGTGGCCGGATGCTCCAGAATGATGTAGAGGCCGTAGCCGGCGCTACGGCCGGTTTCGCGCACGATGCCGTCGCCCGGCGCATAGACGGGCGAGCCGTAGGGAAGCAGGATGTCGATCCCCTCGTGCATTTTGCGCACGCGCAGGATGGGATGCAGGCGCATCCCGAAGCCCGATACGATCACGCCATCGGCCGGAAGCAGCGCCGGCATCTGCCGACGCCAGGCTTCCCGGGCCTCGGCCAGTTTCACGAGCTCCCGGTAGCTGGCGTTCTGCAGGGCGATTCTGCGCTCCAGGGCGTCCAGCTTCTGGGCGGTTTCCCGCAGCAGCGTGGCCGTCGGTTTGCTGAAGCGGTCGAACGCGGCATAGGTGTCGGTGCCGCCCACACCCACCTGCCAGACGTCTTCCGAGATCGGCTCGGCGTCCAACAGCGTGCGGTACAGCGACTGGTCGTGTGCTGCCAGTTCGTTCAGCCGGGCCGAGAATTGATCCAGCTTCTTGCTCAGGCGGCTCAACTGCGTCCGAAGGGCTTCGTTTTCGGCCTCCAGGGCCAGTTCGCGCGGGGTGGCCAGCCGACCCGTGTAGTACCAGAAAAGTAACCCACCGGCCCCGAGCAGAAAGACCACCAGGCTGGCAAGCACCAGCAGACGCCGCAGAGGATGCGGACGAACCTCTACGAACGAGCACGTCGTGTGGTCGAAATAGTAGTACCGGTTTTTCGGCATGATACCACCCCTTCCATGCATTAGAACTTCACACGGCACCCCACCGATCTAAAAATCGTGCCCGGCAGAAAAATCTTCAATGCATGGGTGGTCGAAGGCTGGTGGGGCTTTGCATTTTAACTAAAAACGCACTGGAAAATACACGTCGGCTCTGATTGTGTCAACAGGAGGAAAGTGGACGACCGGGTAGTTCTGGTTTCCTTTTTGCGCGCCCATGGCTCATTCGTAATCCTGCTCAAAATATTCGGTACCTCGCAGTGGTACCGAGGAAGCCTTCTGGCGAATCCGCTCGCTCAGGCGCTGCGCGAAGACTTCGGCCGGGTCGTATCCGTAGTGCCGCAGCAGATGGTTCATGGCGATGACCTCGCAGAGCACCGTGATGTTCTTGCCGGGCGTGATGGGCACCTTCACCATGGGCAGTTCCACATCGAGCAGCCGGTAGGTGTCCTCGACCATCCCCAGGCGGGTGTACTCCTCTTCGGGGTCCCACAGCTCCATTTTTACGACCACTTCGATGCGTTTCTGAAAGCGGATGGCGCGCACGCCGAACATGGCCCGGACGTCGATCAGGCCCAGGCCGCGCACCTCCATGAAGTGCCGCACCAGGTCGGTGCCCGTGCCCATGAGCACGGTCTCTTCCTTGCGCGTGACGATCACCACGTCGTCGGCCACCAGGCGATGGCCGCGTTCGACCAGGTCGAGCGCCACCTCGCTTTTGCCGATGCCCGGCTTGCCGATCAGCAGCAGCCCGATGCCGTAGACGTCCACCAGCGAGCCGTGGACGGTCATCTGAGGGGCGAACTGGTCGTTGAGAAAGTCGCGCAGCAGCGCCATGAAGCGCGTCGAAGGCACCGGCGTGCGATAGACCGGAACGCCGGCCTCGGTGGCCATCTGGACCAGCTCGGGATCCAGTTCGTTGTTGTCGGTCAGGAAAATGCAGGGGATGGGGAACTGCAGCAGATTCTGGAAGGCCCGGCGGCGCTGCTCCGGCGGCAGATGGCGCAGGTAGCGGTTTTCGGTGTTGCCCAGAATCTGAACGCGCTGGTAGGTGAACAGCTCGGTGTAGCCGGCCAGCACCAGGCCGGGACGGTTCAGTTCGCTTTCGACCACCAGGCGCAGCGTATCGTCCACCTGGTTGACGCGCTCCACGGGAAGGCCGACCGCCTTCTGGAGCTGCTCGACCATGAAGGCGACCGTGATCGACTCTTTGCGATAGACGCGGTTGGGCTGGTAGGGCATGGCCGGTTTCGGGCTTCAGGGTACGGGAATATGAGCCAGCAGGCGCTCGACCAGCGTGTCGCTGGTGACGGCTTCCGCTTCGGCTTCGTAGCTGAGCACCAGGCGATGGCGGAGCACGTCGGGCGCCACGGCGCGCACGTCGTCGGGGGTTACGTAGGGCCGGTGCTCCAGAAACGCATGGGCCCGTGCGGCCAGGTTCAGGTAGATCGTGGCGCGGGGCGAAGCGCCAAACTCAAGGTAGGGCCGCAGTTCGGCCAGACCGTACGCCTCGGGCGTGCGTGTGGCCACCACCAGGTCCACGATGTACTGCTCGACGCGTTCGTCCACGTACAGCTCGTTGAGCGCCTGGCGGGCCCGCAGCACGTCGTCACCCGTGGCGACCGTACGCACCTCGGGCAACGCGTCCGTGCGCGCCATGCGCCGCATGATGGCCAGCTCTTCGTCGCGCGAAGGGTAATCGACGTGAAGCTTGAGCATGAAGCGGTCGAGCTGGGCCTCGGGCAACGGATAGGTGCCTTCCTGTTCGATCGGATTCTGGGTGGCCAGCACCAGAAACGGCTCGGGCAGGCGGAAGGTCGTGTCGCCCAGCGTCACCTGGCGTTCCTGCATGCTTTCGAGCAGGGCGCTCTGCACCTTGGCCGGGGCCCGGTTGATCTCGTCGGCCAGGATCAGGTTCGCGAAAATCGGTCCTTTTCGGATGGAAAACGTTCCGTCTTTCTGGTTGAAATAGAGCGTTCCCAGCAGATCGGCCGGAAGCAAGTCAGGCGTGAACTGAATGCGCTGAAACTGCACGCCCAGCGCGCGGGCCAGTGTGCTGACTGTCAGCGTCTTGGCCAGACCCGGCACGCCTTCCAGCAGGACGTGCCCGCCGCAGAGCAGGCCGATCAGCAGGCGGTCGATCAGGTAGCGCTGGCCGACGATCACGCGGCCCACTTCGGCCCGCAGGTCGTCCAGAAAGGCACCGTCCGCTTCGATGCGGGCATTGACACGCGCCAGGTCGAACGAAGGCATGGATAAAGAAAATTTTCGATGGACCGCCCTATCGAAGTCGTGGCAAACGCAGGGGTTCCCGTCAGATCAGGTGCGCCTCGGGCGTGCGGCCAAAGTGGGTCTCGAAGGTCTGCTGCAGGCGTTCCAGATAGACGGGCAGCTGGAAGGGGCGGCCGGCCACCAGCACGCCGTTGCCGTAGCCGTTCATGCTGGCGCCGAAGATGCCTTCCACGCTCATCGCTTCGGCGACCTCGACGATCAGATCGGCCTCGGCGCAGGAAGCCTGCCAGTCGTACCGCAGGGCCGCGTGCGACATGAGCAATAGCGAGCCCAGCTTCTGCCAGTCCTGCTGCCGGATGGCTACCACCATGTGGTGTACCCGGTGGTTTTCGGAGACCAGGTAGCGAAGCACCGGATGCAGCCGGCGGGGCAGCAGGGCCTGGGCGCGGGATAGGTCGCGATAGGCCAGCTCGCGCAGGGAGGTGAGCTCGCGAAAGCCCCGGCGCTGCAGAATCTCGACGATCTGGTGGGCCAGGTCGCGTTGCCGACGGTGGTGGTCGGGGGGCGGCAGCAGCGTGCAGCCGGCGTCGATCAGCAGCCAGCGCAGCACGTCCGAGGGGGGCGCTTCCAGTTCGAGATGTTCGAGCGTGGCGGCATCGATCAGCACGAACGTACCGGGTCGGGCCACCGAAGCGGCCAGCAGGTAGGCGACGCTGAAGGGGAAGCCCGTGCAGCGCTCGATGACGTCCGCCAGGGTCCGGAGTTGCGCGTCCGAGCGATCGGCGGCGGGCTGCAGGGCGTGCGTCAGGGCGACGGCCAGTGAAGCCAGCCGCATCTCGCGGGCAAACGGCGGCACGGAACTGAATACCGCCATGTCGAAGGCCTGCTCGGGACAGCAGTGGCGCAGCACCGAAAAGGCCAGCACTACTTCGAGCGGCCAGTCCGGCGGCACGGGCGCGTCAAGCGGGAGCGTCCAGGGTGCCTCGTCCGGAGGAAACAGCAGGCGACTGGTCTTTTCGCGGGCCGGATGCACGCTCACGGCCGTTCCGTGCGGCGCGGCCAGCAGCAGGGCAAAGCCCTCGAAATAATGCGTATGCGCGGCCAGCAGTCCCGGCGTGCCGTGCACGAAAGCCGTGCGTGCGGCTTCGGTGTCGGCCGGACGCAGCCGCTGCAGCAGCGCCTGACATCGCCCCCTGTGCTCCTCCGGCGCAAGGGGCGCCTCGGCTTCCAGCCGGGCGAGCACTTCTCGATAGGTGCGCAGCAGGTTACTGTTGGTGCCGTTGGCAGGGGGGAGGTCCATATACACGTCACGATCACAAATCCCGGGGCTATCAGCAGAAAAGAAACGCGCGCTTTCCTGTCGATACGTTCGCCTTCGGAAACGGTTCAGCTCAGCCGATCGCCGGGACGGAGCGGATAGCCGCGCAGGAACGCATCGGCCGGAAGCACGCGACGCCCTTCCTGCTGCAGTTCCAGAAGCTCCACGGCGCCCTCGCCGCAGGCCACCACCAGCCGCTCGTCGGCCTCCAGCACGGTGCCCGGAGGCCCTTCGCCTTCAGCCAGGCGCGAGCGGTAGAGCTTGAGCAGGCGGTCGCCGTGCATCGTCCAGGCGCCGGGGTGCGGCGAGAGTCCCCGGATGTGGTTGTGGACCACCCGGGCCGGACGATCCCAGGGCACGCGCGCCTCCTCGCGGGTGAGCTTGGGAGCCAGCGTGGCCTGGCCGTCGTCCTGGGGCCGGGGATGCGCCTCGCCCCGCTCGATCAGCCGGACGGTTTCGAGCACGGCCTCGGCGCCCAGATGCATGAGCCGGTCGTGCAGCTCGCCGGCCGTCTCCTCGGGGCCGATCGGGGTGCGCTTCTGCAGGATGATTTCGCCGGTGTCCACCTCGGGGCGCAGAAAGAACGTGGTGACCCCGGTCTCCGTCTCGCCGGCCATGATGGCCCGGTGAATGGGCGCGGCACCCCGGTAGCGGGGCAAAAGCGAAGCGTGCAGATTGAACGCGCCCAGCCGTGCCTGTGTGTACACCTCGGGCGGCAGGATCTTGAAGGCCACCACCACGATGACGTCCGGCCGCAGGTCGGCGATGGCCTCGGCAAAGGCCGGATCGCGCACGGATTCCGGTTGCAGGATGGGCGACAGCCCCAGACGCAGCGCCGCCTCTTTGACGGGGGTGGGCTGCACGCGCTGACCGCGTCCGCGCGGGCGATCGGGGCCGGTCACCACCGCCACCGGACGGTAACCGGCTTCGACCAGCCGCTCGAGCGAGGGCACGGCAAACTCCGGGGTGCCCATGAACACAATGCGCAGCGGAGACGTGGCCTCCTGCTGCTTCGCGTGCTCATTCTTCATAGCGCCGGAAGGCTACCGTGGCATTATGGCCGCCGAAGCCGAACCCGTTGGAAAGCGCCACGCGAATCTCACGCTGGCGCGGCTTGTGCAGCGTGTAGTCCAGATCGCAGGCCGGATCCAGCTCCTCGACGTTGATCGTGGGCGGAACGGTCTGGTGCCAGATGGCCAGTACCGTCGCGACCGCCTCGACGGCTCCGGCCGCGCCCAGCAGGTGCCCCGTCATGCTCTTGGTGGCCGAGCAGCTCAGCCGATAGGCGTGCTCGCCGAACACGCCCTTGATGGCCTCCGACTCGATCGGATCGCCTACCGGCGTCGAGGTTGCGTGCATGTTGATGTAATCCACTTCTTCCGGCGCAATGCCGGCATCCTGAAGCGCATGCAGCATCGACTGACGGGCACCCCGGCCGGTCGGCTCCGGCGCGGCAAAGTGATAGGCGTCGTCCGACATCCCGAAGCCGATCAACTCGGCGTAGATGCGGGCGCCGCGCGCCAGCGCATGCTCCAGCGTTTCCAGCACGAGCGCGCCGGCCCCTTCGCCCACCACGAAGCCGTCCCGGTTTTTGTCGAAGGGTCGGCTGGCCGTCTTGGGATCGTCGTTGCGCGTGGAAAGCGCCTTCATGGCGTTGAAGCCGCCGATGCCCAGCGGCGTGATGGGCGCCTCGCTGCCGCCGCAGAGCACCACATCGGCGTGGCCGTGCCGTAGCAGCATCGTGGCGTCGATCAGCGCGTGGTTGCCGGTGGCGCAGGCCGACACCACCGAGTAGTTCGGACCGCGCAGGTCGTGCTCGATGGCGATCAATCCGGCCGCCATGTTCGAGATCATCATGGGCACGAAGAACGGCGAAAGCCGGCGCGGTCCCTCGCGCAGGTACAGCGCCGTCTGTTCTTCGAAAAGGCGCAGCCCGCCGATGCCGCTGCCGAAGACCACGCCGAAGCGCTCGCGCGCTTCGTCCGAGAGCGCGCCCGTGTCGATCCCCGCATCGCTGAGCGCCTGCCGGGCGGCCGCCAGCGCGTACTGGGCGTACGGATCCAGCCGGCGGGCCAGCTTGCGGTCCATGTAGTTGAGCGGGTCGAATCCTTTCAGCTCGCAGGCAAAGCGCGTCTCGAAGCGGGAAGCGTCGAAGCGGGTGATCGGCCCGGCACCGCTTTCACCGCGCATCATGGCGTCCCAGAATTCCTGCGGCGAAAGCCCGATCGGCGTGATGGCGCCCAGTCCGGTGACGACCACTCGTCGGGGCCTGACCATGTGAGTCGGCTGCATAGGGATCATCAGGTTTTATTCGGGTTCTGGAAAAGACGGACCTTTGTACGCCGGAAGCAAGGCTTCCGTCCTGCACCGGTGCGTAAAAAACAAAAAAGTCGCATAAAAGTCAGCTCCCGACCAGCGCTGCATATTGGCCCCGGGCGTTTTATCTTCCGGAAAGCACCTTCCTCGACGCAAACCGGGAGAGCCATGCGGGTGCAGCAGGGTGATTTTACGCTGGAAATCGTCCAGGGCGACATCACGAAGCAGCCCGACATGGAGGCCATCGTCAACGCGGCCAATGCGCAGCTCATGCCGGGTGGGGGCGTGGCCGGGGCCATCCACCGGGCGGCCGGACCCGAACTGGCCGAAGCCTGCCGGCCGCTGGCGCCGATCCGTCCGGGTCAGGCCGTGATCACGCCCGGCTTTCGGCTGCCCAACCGGTACGTGATTCACGTACTGGGGCCGGTTTACGGGCGCGATGTGCCCTCGGACCAGATCCTGGCCGAAGCCTATCGTAACGCACTGAAACTGGCCGACGAACATGGCATCCGCTCGGTGGCGTTTCCGGCGATTTCCACCGGCGTGTTCGGCTACCCGATGGAAGAGGCCGCGGAAGTGGCGCTGAAAACCGTGCTCGAAGCGGCGCCGAAGCTCAGGCACGTGCGCCACGTGCGGTTCGTGCTCTTCGACGAACGCGCCCGCAGGATCCACGAAGAGGTTCTGGCCCGCCTTCAAGCTACCCCCGAGTCGTGATGAAAGGCACCGGTAACGTTCCGATCTGGCTGATTCTGCTGCTCATGTGGATTCCGCTTTCGCATGGCCGGGCCCAGGTGTTCGGGCACGGCGGCGGCGACCGGCTCGTCGGCGCGCCGTTTGCCACCCGGAGCCCGGTGCTGGCCCGCCACGGCATGGCCGCCACCAGCCAGCCACTGGCCACGCAGGTGGCCCTGGACATTCTGAAAAAAGGCGGCTCGGCCGTCGATGCGGCCATCGCCGCCAATGCCGTCCTGGGACTGATGGAGCCCACCGGGTGCGGGATCGGCGGCGACCTGTTCGCCATCGTATGGGATCCGGAAACGCGGCGGCTCTACGGGCTGAACGCCAGCGGCCGCTCGCCGCAGGGACTCCCGTTCGAGACCATGGTGGCCGAGGCCCGACGCCTGCAGCCTCCGGAGTCCGGCGAGCCGCCCACGATCCCGCTCTGGGGCGTGTTGCCGGTCACGGTGCCCGGCGCGGTGGACGGCTGGTTCGAGCTGCACGCCCGCTTCGGTCGCCTGCCCATGCGCGAGGTGCTGGCCCCGGCCATTCGCTACGCCCGCGAGGGCTTTCCCGTCTCGCAGGTGATCGCTTACTACTGGGCGCAGAACCTGGAGCGGTTTCAGGAAAACCGACACCTGATCCCCGAATTCGACAACGCGTTCCGCACGTTCTTCCCCGGCGGCCGGGCCCCTCGCGAGGGGGAAATCTTTCGCAACCCAGATCTGGCCCGCACCTACGAACTGCTGGCCGAACAGGGTCGGGATGCCTTCTACCGGGGCGTGATCGCCGAGACGATCGACGCCTACATGCGCCGCATCGGGGGCTATCTGCGTAAAGAAGACCTGGCCGCCCACCGGAGCGAATGGGTCGAGCCCGTCTCGGTCAACTATCGCGGCTATGACGTCTACGAGCTGCCGCCCAACGGCCAGGGGATCGCCGTGTTGCAGATGCTCAACATTCTGGAAGGGTTCGACCTGAAGGCCATGGGCTGGGGCAGTGCCGACTACCTGCACGTCATGGCCGAGGCCAAGCGGCTGGCCTTCGAGGATCGCGCCCGTTTCTACGCCGATCCAGACTTCTATCGGGTTCCGCTGGAGCAGCTGCTCTCCAAAGAATACGCGGCCGAGCGTCGCCGCCTGATCCGCATGGATACGGTGATGGCCGAAGTGGGACCGGGCCTGGACGAGCCGCTGCCGGACGGCGACACGATTTATCTGACCGTGGCCGACTCGTCGGGTATGAAGGTCTCGCTCATTCAGAGCAACTATACGGGCATGGGGAGCGGCCTGGTGCCCGACGGGCTGGGCTTCATGCTGCAGGATCGCGGGGCGCTCTTCGCGCTGGTGCCCGGCCATCCCAACGCCTACGCGCCCGGCAAGCGTCCTTTCCATACGATCATTCCGGGCTTCGTGATGAAAGACGGCGAGCCCTGGCTCAGCTTCGGCGTGATGGGCGGCGACATGCAGCCACAGGGGCATGTGCAGGTGCTCACGAACCTGATCGATTTTGGCATGAACGTGCAGGAGGCGGGCGATGCGGCCCGCTGGCGGCACATCGGCGGCCGCACGCCACTGGGCACGAGCGAAGGCGCGGGCGTACTGTTGCTCGAAAGCGGCTTCGATCCGGCCGTCGTGCAGGAGCTGGAGCGCCGCGGTCATCGCGTCCGGTTCACGCGCGGCGCCTTCGGCGGCTACCAGGCCATTCTGTGCGATTCAACAGGCGTCTATCACGGAGCTTCGGAGATGCGCAAGGATGGACAGGCCGCAGGCTACTGAATCGGCACCGGCGTTTCGCATCGGGCTGATCGGCGGCGGCCGGGAAGCCCGCAGCCTGCACGCTGCCCTGCGCGCGCTTTATTCGGATATTGCCCGCTTTTCGGAAAGTACGTTGGACGTGCCGGACGCCCGCCTGGCCGCCTGGATGCAGGCGCTGGAGGTGGTCTTCATTGCCACGCCTCCAGCCGAGCGTTTCCGGGTGACGGAGATCGCCCTGCGGGAAGGGGTGCACTGCTTCGTGGCCTGGCCACCGGCCCCGGCGCTGCAGGATCTGGAGCGGCTGGGCCGGCTGGCCGAGGAAGCCTGCGTGGAGGTGGGCGTCAGCCGACCGCTGCGCTTCCATCCAAAGTTGCGGGACGTTCGAAACGGCGCGCCGCCCGCGCTGCTCGTTTACCGACAGCAGGTGGGCGGGCGTGGCGTGGTGCCCTGGCACGCCCGACTGGCCGAAGCCGTCGACCTGTGCTGCGCGCTGGCCCGCTCCAGCAGCGTGCTCCGTATCGAAGGGGAGGCCGTCCGGGGTGGTCCTACCTGGCTCGAAGCGGTGGCCTTCGGATTGCGCTTTCACAGCGGGACCTATGCGCAGGTGCTGATGTGGCGCGACGGCGACGACACCTCGCCCGAACTGTACCTGGCGCGCACCGGTTGGCACCGCTGGCTCCGACTCGACACATCCGACGAGCGCCTGACGAAGGCCGAAGTCCTTGCCTTTCTGCAGGCCCTGGCCGCCCGCCAGCCGGCCCCGGTCTCGCTCCTGGAAACCCTGCAGGTGCTCCGGATCGTCGAACGTTTGATGAGCCGGCTGCGTTAAGTATGGCCCCCGCAACCACCCGCACGATCATGACGGTGACGGTTCGGCCTCTACCGCTGCGCATACAGGAACGCCTGGCGTCGCGACCCTACGCGCCCCTGCTGCGTCGGATCGGCGAGCTGGGACAGCAGCACGAAATCCCGGTCTATGCCGTGGGCGGCGTCGTGCGCGATCTGTTTCTGGACCGTCCGACCACCGACATCGACTTTGTGACGGTGGGACCCGGGACGGGCATCCGGCTGGCCCGCCTCGTGGCGCGCGCTCTGGGGGGCCGCACCGTGCACGTCTATGAGAATTTCGGTACGGCGGCCATCCGCGTACCCACGCCGGATCGTAGCGGCGTCTTCGTGCTGGAGTTTGTGGCGGCCCGCCGCGAAAGCTATCGCAAAGACTCCCGCAAACCCATCGTCGAAGACGGCACGCTCGACGACGACCTGCGCCGCCGCGATTTCACCATCAACGCGATGGCCATCGACCTGTGGCCCTCTCGCTGGGGAACGCTGATCGATCCGTTCCACGGGCGGCGCGATCTCCGGCAACGGCTGCTGCGCACGCCGCTCGATCCGCGCCAGACCTTCGAGGACGATCCGCTCCGTATGATCCGGGCGGCCCGCTTTGCCGCGCAACTGAACTTCCGCGTAGAACCCGACACGTTCGCGGCGATGCGCGAAAAGGCGCACCGCGTCGAAATCCTCAGCCAGGAGCGCATCACCGACGAACTGCAGAAGATCCTGTGTGCGCCGCAGCCTTCCATCGGCTTCAAAATCCTGGAGTCCACCGGCATTCTGGCACGCATCTTCCCCGAGCTGGTGGCGCTCAAGGGCGTCGAGACCATCGACGGACATCGCCACAAGGACAACTTCTACCACACGCTGCAGGTGGTGGACAACGTGGCCCGCATGACGGCCGACCGCCCCTGCGAGGACGACGCGGTCTGGTTGCGCTGGGCGGCCCTGCTGCACGACATCGCCAAGCCGGCCACCAAGCGCTTCGTGCCGGGCACGGGCTGGACCTTCCACGGCCACGAAGACCTGGGCGCCCGCATGGTCCCCCGCATCTTCCGGCGTCTCAAGCTACCCATGGACGAGCGCATGGCCTACGTGCAGAAGCTCGTCCGCCTGCACCACCGACCCGTCGCGCTTGTCGACGAGCAGGTGACCGACTCGGCCATCCGACGATTGCTTTTCGAAGCCGGCGACGACCTGGAAGACCTGATGCTGCTGGTGCGGGCCGACATCACCTCCAAAAATCCCCGTCGCGTGCGTCGCTACCTGGAAGCCTTCGACCGGCTGGAGGCCCGCATGGCCGAAGTGGAGGAAAAGGACCGCATTCGCAACTTCCAGCCGCCCGTCGACGGCGAGGAGATCATGCGCACGCTGGGCATCGGCGAAGGCGTGGCCGTGGGGATCATCAAAGAGGCCATCAAAGAAGCCATTCTCGAAGGGCGCATTCCCAACGAGCACGACGCGGCCTTTCAGTACATGATGGAAATCAAAGACGAGGCGCTGCGGCGTGCGGCGCTGTTCGAGGAGATGGCCGCCTCGCTCAAAGGGCCCGAACGACGGGCGCTGGGCGCGATCAAGGAGGTGATCTTCAAGGGGGAGCTGCCGGCCGATCGGGAAGAAGCCCTGGCCTATCTGCATCGGGTCAAAGAAGAAGCGCTGGCGCAGGCGGAAGAGCCGGCCTGACCGGTTATTCGGGGAGAAAGGCCTGCAGCCGCTCGTTGAAATGGATCAGGTTGAAGGCGCGGAAGTAGTCCATCAGGCGCGCTTTGATGCGTTCGCGCACGAAAGCGTCGGCATCGAGCCAGGGCGCGAGCGCCTCGTAGAGTTCGCGGCGGGCCTGCAGGACGGCCGGATGCGTCCACACGTAGCGGCTGCCGGTGGCCACCAGCCAGCGTTGCCGCTCGGGATCCAGCGCCTCGAACGGCCGGCCTTTCTCTTCCGGTTGGAGCCACTTCGTCCAGCGTCCGCTTTCGACGACGGCCCGGCGGATGGCCTGATCGAACGTCACCGAAAGACCGCGGCGACGGGCTTCGTCCACCAGCACCTCCAGCGCCTCAAACTCGATGGCGGCCAGGCCCGGGCCCACGTTGGCCCCGCCGATGCCCGCCTTCGGGTACAGATCGAGGCGATCCACATCGTCGGTGTAGTGCCCTTTGATGAGGGCGCCGTAGCGGCGCACCAGCGCATCCAGCCGGCACGCCCGCTCGAAGTCGAACGTGCGCGTGTCGAGCCGGGTGCCGATGTCACCCACCACGAAGATCGGATGAGGCAGGCCTTCCCGGTCCAGTGCGGTCCAGAGTCGATCCAGAAACTCCGCCATGCGCGCTTCGGCCTGCAGGCCGCCGCCGACTTCTTCGGTGCCCACCTCGTAGGCGACCGGCGGCAGGTTACGTCGAAGTCGATAGGTTTCAGCATGACGCAAAAGCGCTACCGTGCGTTCAACAATGCGCGGGATGGGCACCGGCGTGCCGGGCGGTAGCTCCAGATCGACGGTCGGATCCAGATGCAGCAGGCCGTAGCCGGCATCCAGACAGGCCTCGATGGCCCGCAGCACGGCCTGGACGGTTTCCGCAAAGGACAACCGGTTGCGGGCGTGCAGGTCCTTTTTCCAGGGGCCGCCGTGGTCCAGGCCGAGCACGACAGGGATGTGCAGGTCCAGGCGGGCCAGTTCGTCCGCCACGAATCGGGCCAGCGTGGCAGGCGTCCAGCCGGTATAGCCGCCGTCGAGGTCCACCTGGTTCAGCGTGGCGGCAAAAAGCAGCGGGGCGTTGACCTCGGCAGCAGCCTCCAGCGCGGCCCGTGTTACCGCTTCCGAATTGGGGCAAACGGCCAGCAGCGTATGCTGATGGGCCAGCGGCCCCAGCAGCAGTTCGGCCACCCAGCCCACAAACCCGCGCGCGTGGGTCGCCACCCGATCAAATGGAACGGTCAGCAGGGCCTGCGCCTGCATGGTAGCGGATTTCGGAGGATTCAAGCGCCAGTTATTTCGGGAATTTAAGAAAAAGGTTCTAAGTAGTTTTACGTAGTTACTGCTTACCCAACAAAAAAAGGCGCCCATTCCGGAGCGCCTTCGGGTGTCGGGGACGTTCAGTCTTCTTCCTGACTGGAAGCTGGCCGGATGTCCCACATCAGCATCTGTTCGATGGTGGCGTAGTCTTCCTCGCCGTCGGGACCGATGAATGCATAGTCGCCGAGTTCGCGCTGCGAGGGAGGCAGTCGGCGCCAGCGCGTGCCCTCCTGATCGACGAACTCGGCGGGGTAGGGATTTTCCACCCGGTAGGACGGGTGGTAGGAGCGGTAGGTCAGCGCGGCGCGGTAGAGGGCCACGCGGCGGGCGCCCGCCTTGGTGCGGCTCTCCCCCACGACCTTGAAAGGCGCGATCTCGATCGTCGCCCGGTAGTAGCCGTCTTCCAGCTCTGTATATTCCGGACGTTTCACCTTGAACTCGTCCGGATGCGGATACGCGCTGCGGTCCGTGTCGTACATGGTTCCTTTTCGATTGTGTTCGAGCGATACAGGCGTAGCATGTACTCGCTCGGGGGACGTTCGGTTCGACGTGAAAAATTTCATACGTTCAGGCCAGTGGGAAGGGCTTGCATTGACGGCGTTGTTGTGTATTTTTGAGGTGTGGCCGGACGTTCCGGTCGGATCCCTGTTCACCAAACCGGTAAGCTTCCTGACCATGCGCACCGCACTCTTTGCGCCGGATCGGCTGCCGCTGCAGCCCCTCTGGGCCTACGATGAGGAAGAAGACTTCGACTTTGAAGACGAAGACTTCGAAGAAGAGGATTACGAAGAGTACGAAGAAGACTTCGACGAGGAGGAATACGACGAGTTCGAGGACGATTACGAGTTCGAGGACGAAGAAGATGATTTTGACTTTGAGGAGGAGGACTTTGACGAAGATTTCGATGATTTCGACGAGGAGGAAGAATTTTAAACAGGCAGGTTGAAGACAAGCCGTCTTGCACGGTGGCGGACCCCGGTTGATTGGCCGGGGTTTTTATTTCCGTTATACGTATCGAGAGGCCAAGAAGTGTGGGCGGGTGGATTGTGGAGGCTGAACTTAGAGGCGCATTGATGTATAACGGAAATAACGCAGCTTGGAGAGAACTGGTGGGGTGAAAGTCTGTTATTTTCAAAAACATTGGCCTTTCTGTGGATAAGTTGTGACTAACTCGTCCTTGATTTAACGGACCTCAGGTCGCTTTATTAAAGAACCGCATCTGTGCCGGTGAGCGGCAGGGAACGCCCTCGTTATTGCCGTTATGCAGTCGCCGGCACCGGGCAAGTGGTTCAATCACCAGAACGTACAGGTTTTCGGAGGCAGCCATGGCAAAGTCCCCCCGCAAGTCGTCGGCAGACACCCCGGAGCTCCGTCGCGGCCTGCGCATCGAGCGTGTATTTTCGCAGGAAGGCGTTCATCCGTTCGACACGGTCACCTGGGAGCGCCGAACGGCCGCCATCTATAACAGCAAAGGCGAAGCGGTCTTCGAGCAGAAGGATGTCGAATTTCCCTCGACGTGGAGCCAGCTCGCCACGAACGTGGTCGCGTCCAAGTACTTCTACGGCGATCTGGCGGCCGGCAACGGCGATCCCCGCGAGGGCAAGCGGGAGTACAGCCTGAAGCAGCTCATCCACCGGGTGACGCGCACGATCGCCGACTGGGGCAAGGCCCAGGGCTATTTCGCCACACCGGAAGACGCCGAGCGCTTCTACGATGAGCTGACCTGGCTCTGCCTGCACCAGTATGGCGCTTTCAACTCGCCGGTCTGGTTCAACGTGGGCCTCTACCACCAGTACGGCGTGCGCGACACGGGCGGCAAAACGATCTACGGCTGGGATTTCGAAAAGCAGCGGGTGGTGCCCGTCGATCCCTACGAGCGGCCCCAGGCCTCGGCCTGCTTCATCATCTCGGTAGAGGACTCGATCGACGACATCTGGCAGCTCATGGCCGAAAGCGCCCGCCTGTTCAAGTTCGGTTCGGGCGTGGGCGCCGACTGGTCCAAGCTGCGCTCGACGAAGGAGAAGCTTTCGGGCGGTGGCCGGCCTTCGGGTCCGGTTTCGTTCATGCGCGTGCAGGACGCCACGGGCGCCACGATCAAGTCGGGAGGGAAGACGCGCCGGGCCGCCATCATGCAGACGCTGAAGGTCTGGCACCCCGACATCATGGAGTTCGTCACGGCCAAGGCTAAAGAGGAAAAGAAGGCCTGGGCCCTGATCGAGCAGGGCTACGACGGCTCGTTCAACGGTGAGGCCTACAGTTCGGTCGCCTTCCAGAACGTGAACCAGTCCGTGCGCGTCACGGACGAATTCATGGAGGCCGTGCTGGCCCGCAGGAAATTCCCGCTCAAGGCCGTGACGACGGGCGAAGTCATCGAAGAAATCGACGCCTACGAGCTGCTCTACAAGGTGGCCGAGGGCACCTGGATCTGCGGCGATCCGGGCCTGCAGTACGAAGACACCATCCAGCGCTGGCACACCTGCAAAAACAGCGGGCCGATCAACTCCAGCAATCCGTGTGTGACGGGCGATACGCTGGTGGCCACCGAGGATGGATTGCGGCGCATCGACAGTCTGGTGGGCGAAACGCCGCGGGTGGTTGGACTGGACGGGCGTCTGCATCGGACCACCCGGGTGATCGAGACGGGCGTCAAGCCGGTCTACCGACTGCGCACCCGTTGCGGTTATGAGGTGAAGCTGACGGCCGATCACCCGGTGTGGACGGAAAACCGGGGCGATGTACCGGCCGCCGAACTGACCCGCAACGACATCGTGCGCCTGGTGCCGCCGCGCTTCGGTCGGGAGCATCTGGATCCCGAGGTAGCCGAGTACATCGGTCTGATGGTCGGGGACGGCTGCATTTCGCATGAAGTGGCCACCTTGATGTTGGATCGGCGGGAAAAGGCTGTGGCCGAAAAAGTCGCTCATGTTGTCAATCAGTTCGATCGAAAGACCCATCTCGGAGGTGTTCGGGTGGCAGAGCGGCCTACCGGAGTTGCCGTTGCTACTGGTGCTCGGGCCGTACAGGAGGTTTTGAAACGGTTTGCTATGCTGGACGAGGGCTCGTCAGCAAAACGATTTACCGAGGAAGTCTTTCGGCTGGATCGACAGAGTGTGGCAGCGCTGCTGCGTGGGCTGTTTACGGCCGATGGCACGGTAGCCAACTATGGTAGAAAGAGCCAGTACATCAGCCTGGAATCGACTTCGCGCGAACTCCTGAAGCAAGTTCAGCTGCTTCTGCTGGGCTTTGGTATCAAGAGCAAGCTGTATGAAAACCGGCGTTTGACCGATCGTGCATTGCTGCCGGATGGCAGAGGTGGGATAAAGGAATACCGGGTCCAGCCTCTGTACAGTCTACGCATTAGCCGGTCGAGTCGGGTCCGCTTTGAGCGAGAGATCGGCTTTCTGCCGGAGAGTCCGAAGGCGGCTGCTCTGCGTGCGCTGAATGCTACCGTGTCGGCGTACGAAGATCCGCTGGTCGATCAAGTTGTTTCGCTTGAACTGCTGGGTGAGGAACCCGTCTACGATCTGACGGAGCCGGTTACGGATCACTTTGTGGCTAACGGCATCGCCGTCCATAACTGCTCCGAATACATGTTCCTCGACAACTCGGCCTGCAATCTGGCCTCGCTGAACCTGCGCAAGTTCCAGCGGGAGGACGGGTCGTTCGACGTCGAGCGTTTCCGGGCGGCCGTGCGCATCTTCATCACGGCCATGGAGATCCTTGTCGATAACGCCGGCTATCCGTCGGAAAAGATCGCTCAGAACAGCCACGATTACCGGCCGCTGGGACTGGGCTTTGCCAACCTGGGGGCCATGCTCATGGCCATGGGACTGCCTTACGACAGCGACGAAGGGCGGGCCGTGGCCGGCGCCATCACGGCGATCATGCATGCGGAGGCCTATGCCCGGAGCGCCGAGATCGCGGCCATCGAGCGCATCGGGCCGTTCCCGGGCTTCGAAAAGAACCGGGAGCCCATGCTTGAGGTGATGCGCCTGCACCAGGCGGCCGTCGAGGACATTCACCCGAGCTGTCCGGCCTACCTGAAGGAAGCCGCCCGCGAAAGCATGGCGCGCATGGTGGCGCTGGGCGAACGCTACGGCTACCGCAACGCCCAGGCCACGGTACTCGCGCCCACCGGATGCCTTGTGGGGGACTCGTTGATTGCCACAGACCGCGGGCTTGTGCGCCTGCAGACCCTGGGGAATCCGGAGGGACCGCAGTGGCAGGACGTGTCGTTCCGGGTCTTCACAGACGAAGGCCAGAAACTGGCTACCAGGTTTTATGTGAACGGCATTGAAGCGACCCGCAAAATTCGCACGCGGGCCGGCTATACCATTCAGGGGACGCTGCAACATCGTATCAAGGTGGTGGACCCCGACACCGGCCAGTGGGTGTGGAAACGGTTCAGCGACATTCGGCCGGGAGACATTGTGCCGCTGGCTATGAATACAATTATCGGCCAGCCACGGACGGTCACCTTACCACCGCTGGGCGAGCTGCACTGGAATGCCGACCGGAATGTGCGCGTCCCGCGGACCGTCACGCCAGAGCTGGCCGAGCTGGTGGGATACTTTATGGGAGATGGCAGCCTGCATGCCAAAGGATTGCGGTTCTGTGTGGATGCGCGGGATCAGGACGTGGTGGCGCATCTGCAGCGGTTGATCTACCGACTGTTCGGACTGCAGGCTTACACCGAGCAGCGGCAGGGCTACGTGGAGGTCGGCGTGCATTCCGTGCCGCTGGTTCTCTGGTGGGAGGCCTGTGGGTTTGCCAAGCGGTTGCCGTCGGATGCGCACCAGGGGAAAGGCTATCAGCCTTATATCCCGGACGCCCTTCTTTACACCAACGATCCGGCCGTTTATCGGGCATTTCTGCGCGGGCTGTTCGAGGCGGACGGCACGGTGATCGCCGGTGTGCCGGCGCTTTCCACTGCTTCGGAATCGCTGGCGCAGGAAGTCCGCACGCTGCTGCTGGCGCTCGGCTACCCGACCCAGACCAAGGTGGAAGAAGATCGACGGTCGGCCCGTGGCCGGAAATTCCTGCAGGTGCTTCGTCTGAAAAACCGCGGCTACAACGCCCGCTTCCTCCAGGAGATCGGCTTTATCGGCGTGCGCAAGCGGCAGGCGGTCGCCGAGGCCACTACACGCAGCAGCGCCAAGCGGGATCGTATTTATCTGGAGCCAGCCCTGGTGGAAGAACTGGTGCCGGCCGGCAGTCCGCATCGTGATGCGGTGATGCTTTCGGTGCGTCGCTACGGCGCCATTCCGCGGCAGCGTGTCGAGCAGCTCTACGAAGAGACCGGCGACGAGCGGCTCGTCCAGTACATGAGCTACTTCTACGATGTCGTCGAGGCCAACGAGGATGGCGGCGAGCAGCTGACCTACGACCTCTCGGTGCCCGAAAACGTCACTTACACGGCCAACGGCTTTATCAGCCATAACACCATCTCGTTTATGATGGATTGCGATACGACGGGCATTGAGCCGGACATCGCGCTGGTCAAATACAAGCTGCTGGCAGGCAAGGGCGATGGCATGTTCAAGATCGTCAACAACACGGTGCCCATCGCCCTGCGCCGCCTGGGCTACAGCGAGGGGCAGATCAAGGACATCCTGGCCTACATCGAAGAAAACGACACGATCGAAGGGGCGCCGCACCTGAAAGAAGAACACCTGCCGGTCTTCGATTGCGCCTTCAAGCCCTACAAGGGCCAGCGCTTCATCCACTACATGGGCCACATCAAGATGATGGCCGCCTGCCAGCCCTTCATCAGCGGTGCCATCTCCAAGACCGTCAACATGCCCGAGCACGTGACGGTCGAGGAGATCATGGACGCCTACATCCAGGGCTGGAAGCTCGGGCTCAAGGCGCTGGCCATCTATCGTGAGAACTCCAAGCGGAGCCAGCCGCTCTCGACGCGCAAAGAAGACAAGAAGGGCGAGACGAGCGGCGACGGCATGGCGACTGGCGAGCCGAAGGTCATCGAAAAGGTCGTCGAGAAGATCGTCTACAAGCCGGTGCGTAAGCGGCTGCCCGACGAGCGGCCTTCGATCACGCACAAGTTCTCGGTGGCCGGCCACGAAGGGTACCTGCACATCGGCCTGTACCCGGACACCGGCATGCCGGGCGAGATCTTTATCACGATGGCTAAGCAGGGCTCGACGATCTCGGGATTGATGGACGCCTTCGCGACGGCCATTTCGATTGCGCTCCAGTACGGCGTGCCGCTCGAAGACCTGTGCAACAAGTTCAGTCACATGCGCTTCGAGCCGGCCGGCTTCACGAACAACCCGCAGATTCCGATCGCCAAGTCCATCATGGACTATATCTTCCGCTACCTGTCGCTCAAATTCCTGGGACGGCCGCAGGAAGAAAAGCAGGAAAATCCACGCGACGGGGTGGCGGCCGAGGTGAAGCGTAGCGGTCCGGCACGTGACGAACGCCAGCTGGAGTTGACCTTCGATCCGCAGCCGACTGGCCAGGTGACACCGCTGGTGGGACAGACGATCGAAACCTTCCTGCAGACGCAGCAGAAGAGCGCGGCTGCCGTGCCGGAAGCCGCTGCGGTGCCGACGGTGTCGTTCCAGAATCAGGAAGACGCGCCGGCCTGCTCGAACTGCGGCTCAATCACCGTGCGCTCGGGCGCCTGCTACGTGTGCCCGAACTGCGGCAGCTCGAGCGGCTGCGGCTGATCAGGGAGTTTGCTTGCGCGGGACGAAGCGCCCGGCTCCGAGCTTTCGGACCGGGCGCTTTCTTTTCAGGACGCAAACGCCTTCAGCCATACGGGCTGACGGCGGGGGCCCCAGGTGCCGGGTCGTTCCTCGAAGACGCCCGCGCAGGGCGTCCGGCATTCCGGGCAGCGTCCCTGCGTATCCAGATGCCAGGCGGTGATCCGGTAGCCCACGCGGCCGATCAGCAATCGGCCACACTGGTGGCAGTAGGTGCTCTGGCCTTCCGGGTCCAGGATATTGCCCGTATACACGTAGCGGAGGCCGTTTTTCAGCGCGATGGCGCGGGCGCGGCGCAGCGTCTCCGGCGGCGTGGGCGGATGGTCCCGCATCTTCCAGTCCGGATGAAAGGCCGTGAAGTGCAGCGGTACGTCCGGTCCCAGGTTCGTAACGATCCACTCGGTGAGCGCGTGCAGTTCGGCGTCGCTGTCGTTTTCGCCGGGGATGAGTAGCGTGGTGATTTCGAGCCAGGTGTCGGTTTCGTGATAGATGTAGCGGAGCGTGTCGAGCACAGGGGCCAGCGCCCCCGCGCAGATCTTGCGGTAGAAGCGCTCCGAAAAGGCCTTCAGGTCCACGTTGGCCGCGTCCATGTGGGCATAGAACTCGGCCCGCGGCTCGGGACAGACGTAACCGGCCGTGACGGCCACCGTCCGGATACCCCGCGCATGGCAGGCCCGGGCCACATCGATGGCGTATTCGTGGAAGATGACCGGGTCGTTGTAGGTGAAGGCAACGCTCCGGCACCCCAGCGCTTCGGCCACGCGCGCGATGGTTTCCGGCGTGGCTTCATCGGCCAGCGTGTCCATTTCGCGCGACTTGCTGATGTCCCAGTTCTGGCAAAACCGGCAGCCCAGGTTGCAACCCGCCGTACCGAACGAGAGCACGGCCGTGCCCGGCAGGAAGTGGTTCAGTGGCTTTTTTTCGATGGGATCGATGCAGAACCCGCTGGAGCGGCCGTAGGTGGTCAGCACGATCTGGCCGTTCCGGTTCATGCGCACGAAGCAGAAGCCCCGCTGGCCTTCCTGCAGCCGGCAGTGCCGCGGGCACAGGTCGCACTGCACCCGTCCGTCTTCCAGTCGGTGCCAGTATTTCGTGGGATGGTACGTTTCCATACCCGCCGCTCGTCCCGCCGTCGCTTTATTTTTACCCCGGGTTTTAAGTGTCGAACGGTGAAAACGTTCACGCGCCATGGTAAAGGGACGCGCGCTTGCCGTCGCGCTGGGACTGCTGCTGGCCGGAAGCGTTTGCACGGGGTACGGTCAGCCGGCCGCCTGGTGGGGCGTGCAGGCCAAAGCCGTGGGCGGGGTGGGCGTGATGGCGGAAGGTCCGCTGGGCGATGGCCTGCGCGGGACGCTCGGAGCGGGGTGGCTGCTGCTGATTGTAGATGGATTTGCCGGCGCGACTGCGCGCCCGGATGAACCGGTCAATCTGCTGGGGCGCCTGCATCTGATGTACATGGCGAGCTTCTGGGATGGAGAGGCAACGGTCGCTTTCGGACTGGAGCCCGGCGTGCGGGTGTGGCTTCCCGGCCGGCGATGGGCTATAGAGGGTGGTTTGATCGGCGTGCCCCGATGGAAGGAGCGGCTGTCCGGAGGGCCCGGACGCGACGGCCTTTCCCGTCGGCGCGTGCTGCAATGGGACCTCCTCCCGAACGTGGGACTGGTGATGCGGCTGGGGCGGATTCGGGATTAGAAATACACCCGTCCGCGCAGGAAAAGCACGTCGGGCAACAGGCCGTACTCGCTGAGCCGATCCCCTTCGCCCAGCCAGCCGCCCAGCACGAGATCGACGGCCTGGGTGGCCAGCCAGGTGAGCTGCAGGCCGGTGTAGCAGCTCCGGTCGTTCAGATTGCGCAGGTGCAGCGCCTGGAGTTGCACGAGCGGGTGGAGTTCGTACTGCAGGAGCAGCGCCAGCTCGTCGCGGCCCACCTGTACGGCTTCTCCGGAGGCCAGCGCCGTCCAGTCGTAGGCTTCGGGACGGGCCGCCCCCCGGCCGTTCCGGTAGTACTCGACGAGCCCGTACCACCGGGGCGAGAACTGATGATCGAGGCCCAGCACAAGGCTGATCGCGTGGTTCTGCTCCCAGAGCAACTCGGCGCGGGCACCGGCCGTGCCCAGGTTGCCGGCCGCCGTCAGCCCCACGGTGGCCCGTCGGCGCAGAATCGCGCCCACGAGCGCCAGGTCGTAGGTGCCTGCGTGGGTGCGCCAGCGGAAGGCCACGTTGTGCCAGCGGCCGCGACGCTCCGGGTTGTACACCAGCTCCAGGTCGCTGAGCAGGCCCAGATAGTAGCGTACGGCGAGCGCGTCGGCGCCGCTTTTTTCGAGCTGGTCGAACTCGAAAGGCGCCAGCGGATTGAAAAAATCCACCGGCGTCCAGAGGCGACCGACGCCCCAGGCGATGCGCTGGCGGCCCATCTCGATGCGGCCCCAGTCGAACGACCTTCGCAGCGAAAGCCGATCGATCCCGTGGGCGATTCGGGTAGAGCGGTCGTGATAGAGCCGTGCGCTCAGATCCACGAGCTGGCGGGGCGGCGGGGGCGCTTCGCCCTCGAGCAGGCCCGACGTCCAGAGATAGAACAGATTCAGTTCGTAGGCGAGCTGGAGACGCAGGCCGCCGGGCAGACGAGCCTCGGGCATCAGGCGGGCGCGGACCAGGTCCAGCGTCAGCGTGCGCGCCCCTCCGAAAAGCAGTGCTCCGACGGGGTCGAAGCGTTCGTAGGCGTGCAGCGCCAGCACGTAGCCGCGCAGGCGGGCCGGCTGGGCCTGCACCGAACCGGCCGCGACGAGCAGCAGCGTGAGCAGCAGGCGTTTCACCTTCGTTCTTCGCGTTCGATCCGTCCGTCGTGCAACCGGAGCAGGCGGCGGCCCCGCTCGATCACCTGGGGGTCGTGCGACGAAAAGACGAACGTCACGCCCTGCGTGCGGTTGAGCTGTTCCATCAGGTCGAGCAGACGGGCGCCGGTGGCCGAGTCGAGGTTGGCCGTCGGCTCGTCGGCCAGCACCAGGCGGGGATGGCTGACCACGGCGCGGGCCACGGCCACCCGCTGCTGCTGGCCGCCGCTCATCTCGTGGGGGCGTTTGTGAGCCAGCTCGCCGATACCGAGCTGCTCGAGCACTTCGAGGGCGCGGCGGCGACGCTCCCGCTCCGGTACACCCTGCAGGAGCAGCACGAACTCGACGTTCTCCAGCGCCGTCAGGACCGGGATCAGGTTGTAGGCCTGAAACACGAACCCGATCTTGTAGAGCCGGAGCCGGGCCCGTTCGCGTCGGGAAAGCGTGGACAGGTCCTGGCCCTCGAAAAACACCCGTCCTTCGGTGGGCACGTCGAGCGCGCCCAGCAGGTTGAGCAGCGTCGTCTTGCCGGAGCCCGAAGGGCCGGCGATCACCGTAAACTCGCCCGGTTCGATCGTGAGCGAGACGCCGCGCAGCGCCTGGACGGGCACGGCACCCTCGTCGTAGATCTTCGTGACCTGCTCGGCCCGGACAATCGCGTTCGGGTTCATACGGCGCGCATTGCTTCGACGGGTTCAACATGGATGGCCCGCCAGGCCGGGTACAGCGCGCCCAGCCAGGCCACCAGCGGAATGATCAGCCAGGCGTTCCAGACCACCCGGAACGTCAGGCGCGGGTAGATCACCGAGCCGACGCCGAAGGCAGCCAGCGCCTCGGAGAAGACGGCCAGGTCCAGCCCGTGTCGGGCCAGGTAGGCATAAACCGGCAGGCTCAGCGCCCAGCCGATGGCCGTGCCCAGCAGGCCGATCAGCAGCGACTCGAGTGACACGAGCAGGAACAGCCGTCCCTCGCTCATGCCGATGGCCCGCAGCACGCCGAATTCCGGCAGCCGCTCCATGACGGCCATCAGCATGGCGTTGATGATTCCGAAGATGAGCGCCACGCCGATAATCAGGTAGAACAGGTACATCATCTCGGCGTAGAGGTCGCGCTGCATGACGAGCAGCGGGACCACGTCGCGATAGGTGAGCACTTCGAGCGTGTCGGGCAGCGCGGCCTGCAGGCGGGTCTTCAGCGCATCGGCCTGGCGCACATCGTCCAGGAGCACGGCCAGCTCGTGGGCAGCGTCGGGGGGCAGCCCCAGCATGGCGCGGGCACGGTCGATCGGGATGAAAGCCATCGTCCGGTCGAAGTCGGCACTGACCGTGCGGAACAGCCCCACCACGCGGAACACCTCCGAGCCGATCTGGCCGTCGGGACGGGCGGCCATGGCCACCACCCGGTCGCCGAGGCGCACTTCGAGCTTGCGAGCCAGGCGCTCGCCGATCAGGATCTCCGGTCCCTCGGCTGCAAGGTAGCGGCCCGCGACGAGCTGCTCGGCAATGAACGTCACAAGCGACTCGGCCTCGGGCGCGACGCCCACGAGCTGCACGCCGCCGTTGTTGTAGGCGCTCGAGAGCAGGCCGTGAACCAGCACGCGCGGGGCCACCGCCCGCACTTCGGGCTCGGCGGCCACCTGCTGGCGGAGCGCCTCGGCCTTTCGGAAGAAGTGCTCGACGGCCGGGTTGGCATGGTAGCCCTGACGGTGGATCTGAACATGTCCGATGTGCAGGCGGAGCTGATTGTCGAGCATCTGCTCCACCATGCCCAGATTAAGCGTGTCGAAGAGCACAAGCACGAACACGCCCACCACCACGCTGCTGAGCACGATCAGCGTGCGGCGCCGGTTGCGCCACAGGTTGCGCCAGGCCACGCGGGCCAGTCCGGTAACGCCTCGGAAGCTCATCAGGTGTAGCGGATGCCTTTCAGCGGTTCCAGTCGGAGCACGTGCCAGAGCGGGTACAGGATGGCAAGTCCGGCGATCACCAGCACGCGCAGCGCCGTGCGCAGGAAAATGTCGGGTGCCACCGAGGAGGTCAGCACCGGAAGAAAGCCGTAGTACTCGTAGAGCTGGGCCAGTTCGCCGCCCAGCGTGATCGGATGGCGGATCAGGTACGTGTTGACGCCAAAGCCGGCCAGGCTTCCCAGCAGCAGGCCGATCAGCACCATCAGCACGGCTTCGGCGAGCACCACGCGCAGCAGCCGTTCGTTGGGCATGCCCAGCGCCAGCAGCACCCCGAACTCGCGCGAGCGCTCCAGCACGCTCATCAGTACCGTGTTCAGCACGCCGAAGGCCACCAGCACCAGCAGCATGAGGAGAAAGAGCAGGCCGCTGACGTTGTCCAGTTCGATGGCCTGGCGCAGCTCGGGCATCAGTTCTTCCCAGGTGCGCACGACGAGCGTGCTGTCGAGCCGGGCTTCGAGCCGGTCGCGCACGACGGGTACGTCGGCGTTGCGCCGGACGGCCACCGCCACGGCCGTCACGCGGTTGCCGGTTTCGAGCAGGTCCTGCAGCGCCGCCAGCGGCAGCAGCACAAGGGAGCGATCGTGCACTTCGTAGCCGATGCGCAGCGCGCCCACCACCACGGCGAAGCGGCTGGTCAGAAAGCCTCCGTACGTTTCGGCCAGCAGCACCAGCGTATCGCCCACCGAAGCGCCCAGGTTTTCGAGCAGGCGATAACCGGCCACGATTTCCAGCGGACGGGTAGCCTCCGGCATGCGGCCTTCGACCAGCCGGGTGGGAAAGTCGGTCACTTCGGGCTCGTAGGCCGGGTCGATGCCCAGCAGGCGCACGCCGTAGGAGGTGGCCCGGTTGCTGATCAGCCCGCCGCTTTCCAGCCGGGGGGCCGCGCCGGTGACGCCCGGCGTGGACCGAATGCGGGCAAAGAGCGAGTCGGTGAGCCGAAAGCTCTGGCGCAGCGAGCGGCGGTCCAGATAGTCGGGGTGCTGCACCTGGAGGTAGCCCGTCGAAAGGCGGGTGCTCTGGCGGATAAAGAAGTCATAGGTGCCGAGCTGGAGTCCGCGCATGAGCACCATGAGAAATGTGGCAAAAAAGACGGCCGCCACCGTCAGCAGCGTGCGTCGGCGGTTGCGTCCCAGATTGCGCCAGGCCAGCCGTCCGGTCATGATTACTGCTCCAGCGCTCGAAAGCTGAAGATCTCTTCAGGAATGGGGATGTCGAATTCGATCGAAAGCAGGCGAATCTCCGTGTAGCGGCCGGGTTCACGCTCGTTGTGCATCACCCAGCGGGTGGGCAGGCGGCGGCCGCCCATGCGCCGCACGTCGTGGAACGTGAAGGTCCGTACCCGCTCGCCCTGTTCGCTGTAGTATTCGATCCGGGCCGGGAGGCGGTCCGGCCGGCGTACCCAGTAGAGCAGTTTGCCCCAGACGACGGCCGCTTCGGGTTTGGGAGTCAGTTCCAGCACGTAGCACGGAACGCCCTCGAGCGTGTCGGTGCGAAGCAGCCGGATGTGGTAGTCCCGCACCGGGTTCGACTCGCGTACCAGATCGTCGTACGTGAAGTCGGAGCCCATCCACGACTGAAGCATCATGGAGGGCGGGATCTTGATGGTGGTTTCCGTTTCGCGCAGGTACATCCACAGTTCGTTGCCGCGCTTGAGCGTGCGGTTGCCCGCCTCGCGGGGCGGCTCGAGCGTGACGATGAGCGCCTTTTCATTGCCCTCCCACCAGGCTTCGAGCCTGCGCGTGCGCCGGTAGTCGGGCGTGACGACGGTCATTTCCAGCACGGCGTGGCTGGTTTTGCCCTTGATGGCCTCCTCGGCCGCATGCACGAGCGCCACCGGATCGACCTCCTGGGCCAGGGCCGGACGCACGGCCGCCGCCGCCAGCAGCCACAAAAAAAGCCACGGGTGGAATCGCCCGTGGCTTTTTTGCATACCCGCAACGCGTTGATTGCCATCCATGGTATAGCGCATCACTGGTGCCTTTCAGAGTTTAGGCAACCGGGCGCTTTGACGCAAGCGCTCAGAAGCGCAGCAGGGCGCCCATGGGTGCGTGTTGCGCCATGAGCGTGCGGGCCGCCTCGCTCCGCACCAGCTCGATCGTGGCGTCCTGGGCCAGCGCCATTTCGAGCGCCCGATCGATGATGTCCGATTCGGCCTCCACGGGATTGCCGCAGGCCGGGCAGGGCTTCGAGGCGTCCAGCACGAGCAGGTCGCAATGCGCGCAGTAGCCGCCCGCCACCTGGAAGGCGTCGTCCACGGCCACGGTCATGACGCGCCGCTGGTTGATCGCGTCGATCACGTGTTCGACGCCCCAGACGCCGCGTTCGGGCAGGCTTTCCTGAATGCGCTCGAGCGTGCGCACCTCTTCGCGTGCCTCGACGGCCCGCTGCACGGGCTCGATGGCCTCGGCCACCTGATGCACCGAGGCATGCACGTCCACCTCGAATTCGCCGCCCACCTGCTCCCGAATGGCCTTGGGTAGATGCTCCACGAAGCTCGGCTTGAGCTTTTCGGGCGCCGAAAAGAGCAGGTAGCGGGCCTCGAACTGCTGGAAGACCAGCGCGGCAATGGTCGCCAGCGCCTTACCTTCCTGATGCAGGAGCTGCAGCTCGATGTCGTCGCGCTGGTTCCAGTCGATCCAGTCGGTGACCAGACCGCGGAGCTTGGGACCGGTCAGCGTCAGCACTTCTTCGACATAACCGATCTGGCTGATGAAGAAGCGGCTGTGCTCGCGCGAGAGCAGCGCCACGGCGAAGCGGTCGTGCTCGTCGCGCGTGCGCACCAGCGGACGCGTGTAGGGTGTCGAGGCCAGTTCCAGCCGATCGGGTAGCGGGATCGGCAGCGCAATCTGACGCCACAGGCCCAGCGATTCGCACACGAAGAAGGCCACGCCCCGGCCCATGGCCGGCAGGCCTTCCTTCAGGGCCATTTCGATGCGTTCCAGTTCGCCGGCCACGTGCTCGCGCAACCGACGGTCTTCGATCGTGTCCAGTTTGGCCCGGACCAGATCCTTGAAGGCCACGTGCCAGGCGTCTTTCAGCCGCCGCTCCGGCGTCAGCTCCAGGTACAGGCTGACAATCGGATCGCCGGTCGAATGAATCGTGCCCAGTTGCCGGAGGGCGGAGGGCGTCAGCAGCCGATAGGCCGGCTCGGTGCGTTCTTCTTCGAGCCGGGCCAGAATGCGATCCCGCAGCTCAGGCGAAAGCGTTTCGGTCAGGTGCACCGTCGATTTTTCCATAGGGTTCTTTCCGGTTTGGGTGATCGAGTACATCAGAAACTTCAGGTGCGCGCTTCCTGCACGCGCCGGCGGGCGCGTTGCAGGATTTCGGCCGTCTCGCGTACCGATCGCTGCACGACCATGGCCACCTCCTGAATCGGCACCTCGTGCGTGTCGTGCAGCAGCAACACCTGGCGTTCGATGGGTTCCAGCGGCTCCAGCGCTTCGGGCGGTACCTCTTCCACGATGAGCCGCTCCGTTTCGAGCGTGCTCGGATCCGGAAGCACGTCTTCCCAGCGTTCCAGATCGTCAGGTTGGTACCATTCCCAGAACGATTCCTCGTCGTCGTAGATGGGTTCGGGCGGTACCGGCTCGTCGAGCGACAGCTCCCAGAGCCGGCGGAAGGTGCGCTCGCGCTGCAGGTAGCGCTGGAGCACGCGATGGAGCAGACCCAGCAGCCAGGCCCGGACGCTCAGTCGCTTCGGCTTGCGGTGCCGCTGGCGCCAGGCCGTGATCAGCGTCTCGCCCACCAGTTCTTCGGCGGTCAGGTCTTCGGGACGCAGCGCTTTGAGCCGCCGGTAGTGCTCCAGTTCACGGTGGGCGGCACGGAGCAGTTCGTCCAGGTAGGGCTCGACCAGCCGCCGGAAGGCGCGGCGGTCGCCCTCCAGTACGGCTTTCCAGGATGGGATGACGGTTTCGGTGGCCAAGGTTGCTTCCGGTCTGATGGTTCTGGAATACCTGCTTCAGAAAAAGCGGGAAAAACAGGGGGGAGTTCCGGAAGAAACGTACCGTTTCTGCAACAAAAAACCCCGCGCCTGGAAGAGCGCGGGACTTGCACGGTGATGTCGAGCCTTCAGGAGCGCACGGTGACCGGCGTGACGGCCGCTTCGTCCTCTTCACCCGTGCGGATGCGGTAGATCTTCTCGACGGGGATCACGAAGATCTTGCCGTCGCCTACTTCGCCGGTACGGGCCGACTGGAGGATGGCCTGCACGGTGGGTTCGACGAAGTGGTCCGAGACGCCGATGTCGAGCATGACCTTGTCGTGCAGTTCCATTTTGACCGTGGTGCCCCGGTAGGTCTCCACCAGTTCGGTCTCGCCGCCGTGACCTTTGACGTGGGTGACCGTCAGGCCGTGCACCTCGGCCTGGAAGAGGGCCTTGAGCACGTCGCCGAGCTTCTCGGGGCGAATGATGGCGCGGATCAGTTTCATGGCGGTTTTCGGGTTGGGGTTCAGGAAGTTGCCGGATGAGGCTGGGGCGTAGGGGCCGGCACCGTTCCGTTGGGCCGCTCATGCTCCAGCAGCAGGATAGCGCCCTCGCCGTCGGTGTAGGCCTCTTCACCGTGGAGGACCACGTCGAGCCCGACGGCTTCGGCGCGGGCCGTGGCACGGACCGGCATGAACAGGCTGAGGGCTTTCAGCATGAGGTAGGAGACGACGCCGCTGTAGAGCAGCACGGCCAGTACCGACACGAGCTGGGCCACGAACTGGCCGGGGTTGCCGAACAGCAGGCCGTCGGTGCCGCCCCAGCTCGCCTGGGCGAAGACACCGGTCAGCAGGGCGCCGGTCATGCCGCCGAGGCCGTGCGCGGCGAACACGTCCAGCGAGTCGTCAAACCGGGTGCGCGGCCGCCACAGGATGGCGAAGTAGCTGGGCAGCGCCGAGATGGCGCCCAGCAGCAGCGCAGCCCAGGGAGCGATGAAGCCGGCAGCCGGCGTGATGGCCACCAGGCCCACGACGATGGCCGTGGCAGCACCCACGGCCGTCACCTTGCCCTCGCGCCCGAGGTCCAGCAGCGTCCACACCAGCAGTGTGGCGGCCGGCGCCAGCATGGTGTTCACGAAGGCCAGCGCGGCGCTTTCGCCGGCGGCCAGGGCGCTTCCGCCGTTGAAGCCGAACCAGCCGAACCACAGCAGGCCGGCACCCAGCAGGACGAACGGCACGTTGTGCGGCAGCATGGCCTGGCGGCCGTAGTCCTTTCGGGGACCCAGGAAGAGCACGGCCGCAATGGCCGCGGCCGCGGCATTCACGTGCACGACGGCCCCGCCGGCAAAGTCCAGCGCGCCCAGGTCGGCCAGCCAGCCACCGCCCCAGACCCAGTGTGCCACCGGCGCATAGACGAGCAGCCCCCACAGCGCGATGAACCAGAGGTACGCTTTGAACTGCATGCGCTCGACGATGGCGCCGGAGATCAGCGCGGCCGTGATGATGGCGAAGGTGCCCTGGAAGGCCATGAACAGCAGGTGCGGAATGCTTCCGCTGGCTTCCAGACCCACGCCGCGCAGCAGCGCCATCGATAGATCGCCCACCCAGGCCGAGCCTTCGCCGAAGGCCAGCGAGTAGCCCAGCAGGGCCCAGAGCACGCCCGCAACGCCCAGTGCAATGAAGCTCATCATCATTGTGTTGAGCGCGTTTTTGGCACGCACCAGGCCCCCGTAGAAAAAGGCCAGCGCGGGCGTCATGAGCAGGACCAGGGCCGTGGAGATCAGCATCCAGGCCGTGTCGCCGCCCGAGATGGCGGCCGAGGTGGCTTCCTGAGCCCGGGCCGGAAGCGCCAGCAGGAGTGGCGCAGGCAGCAGTGCGAATCGGAGTCGCATAAGCACACCTTATTTTTTTAGGTTGTTGAAATTATACTGGTATATTATTTAGGTATTATGATTTGAAAAGTCAATAACTTAAACAACTCAATTGTAGAAGTTAATTTTTAGAAAGCGCTTCTGGTATCTGGCTTCATAAAAAACGGCGTCGCCACCTGCAGGCAGCGACGCCGTTATCGATGTGGGCGTGCCGGAGGGTGTCCGGCCAGGCCGTCGTTATTTCTTTTTCAGAAAGATCTGGGGACCGACGATCCACATGCCGGCCATGACCACGAAGGATAGCGCGCCAAGCACAACGTCCATGATGCTACCTCCTGTTCTGGTTGGTTACGGGTTGGCGTTCGATCTATTGCGGATTTCTGGATGATCAGGCCCCGACCATTTTGCCCGACTTTTCGGCCAGACCGTTTTCGAAGACGTAGGCCGAGACGCCGTGCTCGGTCACGTCGAGTCCGGCCAGTTCATGCTCGCGGCTGACGCGCAGGCCCATCGTCTTGTCCAGCAGTGTGAAGAGCAGCCATCCGGTGAGGCTCGTCCACAGGACCAGCGCCACGATGCTGATGAGCTGAACCAGCAGCTGGTGCGTGTCGCCCACGATCAGACCGCTGACGCCGTAGGTGCCGTCGGCAAAGATGCCCACGGCCAGTACCCCGAACAGACCGGCCGCTCCGTGCACGGCGAAGGCGCCGACGGGGTCGTCGATTTTCAGCGTATGCTCGACGAAGTGCGCGGCCCAGAGCATGACCACACCACCGAGCGCGCCGATGACCACGGCCGCCCAGGGGGCCACGAAGGCGCAGGGGGCCGTGATGGCCACCAGACCGGCCAGGATGCCGTTGCCCGTGGCCAGCAGATCGACGTGGCCGGTGCGGATCATGGTCAGGTACATGGCCGCCACACCCCCGGCCACAGCCGCCAGCGCTGTGTTGGTGGCGATCACCGAGATGCGCAGTTCGGTAGCCGCCACCGTGCTTCCCGCATTGAAGCCGAACCAGCCGAAGAAAAGAATGAAGACGCCCAGCGTGGCCAGCGCCAGGTTGTGCCCCGGAATGGGGCGGGGACGTCCCTGCTCGTCGTACTTGCCGATGCGCGGCCCCAGTTTTTTTGGCGCCGATCAGGCAAGGATGCCGCCGACGGCATGCACCACGCCCGATCCGGCGAAGTCCACCGCGCCCATCTCGCCAAGCCAGCCGCTGCCCCAGACCCAGTGTCCGTAGATCGGATAAATGAGGGCGCTGACCAGGAAAGAATAGGCCAGGTAGGCCGTCACCTTCGTCCGCTCGGCCATGGCCCCGGAGACGATGGTGGCAGCCGTGGCGGCAAAGACCATCTGGAACAGCCAGTACAGGATCGTGCTGACGTCGTAGGCTTCACCGGTCAGGAAAAAGCCCGAGTAGCCGATGAACGGGTTGCCCTGCTCCAGTCCCGGCGCCATGCCCGAACCGCCGAACATCAGCGCATAGCCGAAGGCCCAGAAGGCCAGCGCCGCCATGCAGAAGTCCAGCACGTTCTTCGTGAGGATGTTTACCGTGTTTTTGGCCCGGGTCAGGCCGGCCTCCAGCAGGGCAAAGCCCGGCTGCATGAAGAAGACCAGGAAGGCGGCTACCAGCACCCAGACGAAATTCGCCGGAGCGGTCGGGTCGGCTTCCAGCGTCGCCTTCCCCGAGGGATCGGCCGCCAGCACCGGCGAGGCCAGCAAAAGCCCCAGAGCGGTCAGCAGAAGCCCGTGCGCGTAGCGTCGAGTGGTCCTCATGCTCTGTCTCCTTACTTTTTTAAGGGTGTTTCGACTGGATCCGCAAAATATTTAGCAAAATAATTTTTTCTTGTCAATAACTGAGGTTAAGATTTTTACGAAGTTAATTTTTAGAAAGCGATTTCAGGATTCGCTTGAAAAAATCAATGGCCCGCTTTGCATGGCGTGCGGGCCGGTGCAGCGCGTCTGGATCCGGTGACAGACAGATGTCACCACGACGAGGGAAATTGCCGGAGCAATCGGAAACAAGCCCCAGCGATCATGAACAACCGTATCGATCTGAAGCGTCTGCAGGCGCCCTTTGCGCCGGAGGACATCGAATGGAAGCCGATCGCCATCTCGAAGCAGGCAGGCAAGGCACTGGTGGCCCCCTATGTGACGAACCGGGCCATCATGGACCGGCTCGACGAAGTGTGCGGCCCGGAGAACTGGCGCAACGAGTTCCGGCCCGGACCGGGCGGCGGCGTGCTCTGTGGGATTTCGATCCGGGTGGGCGACGAATGGATCACGAAGTGGGACGGTGCCGAGAACACGGATATCGAGCCGGTCAAAGGCGGGCTTTCGTCGGCCATGCGCCGGGCGGCCGTCCAGTGGGGCATCGGACGCTACCTCTACCGGCTTCCGAACCAGTGGGTGCGCATCGACGAGCGGGGACGGCTGCTCGAGACGCCCCGCCTTCCCGAGACGGCCGAAGCCGCTCCGGAAAACCGGGCGGCTCCCGCCCGCCGGACGCGCCCGGTGCCGCCGCGTGCCGCTACGTCGCGGGCGGGTTGACGGGCCGGACGCCTTCCAGGCCTACCTCCCAGCCCACCCGAAACACGTCGTCCGGCGGCGCATGGCGCCAGATCAGGCTGACGTGGGTGACCGGGAACGTCAGCGGATCCCACTGCTGCTGCAGCGCGCGTTGCAGCGCCACGCAGGTGGCGGCGTCGGGCGCCTGGCCAATACTCAGGTGCGGCGTGAAGCCGCCCCGATGGCGCCGCACGTCGTCGCACTCGGGCGCCACGGCCAGCAGCGCCCGCTGGAGCGCGTCGAGCGCCTCGGCGGGTTCGGGTGCCAGCCACAGTGTGCAGCGGCCGCTCGGGTGCCGGAAGTAGCGGATCTCGGCCAGGCGTACGGTGAAGGGCAGCAGCGGGCGGACGCGTTCGGCCATGGGCTCCAGCAGCTCCGGCCAGGCTTCCGTCGGGCGAAACGGGTAGAGCAGGTTGATGTGGGGCATCCAGCGCCGCACCTGGCGGTCGTGGCGCTCGCGAATGGCCTGAATGGGCGGCCAGAGCGCCTCGGGCGGTATGACGACGACGGCCGTATGGTGCGTCTTGCGCGGCGGCATCGCTTGATTGCAAGGAGAAAAAAAACTATTATGAGTCAGTAAGGCTAAGTTAAACAAAAGATGAGAAATGAGAAACTGGGCTAAAATAATAGTCGGCGATAGTAGAAAGATGATTGAAGTCGAAGACAAAAGCATCGACTTAATTGTCACATCTCCCCCGTATTGGCATATTAAGGATTATGGAGTCCCTGGTCAGATAGGATACGGGCAAAGCCTCCATGAGTATCTGAAGGATCTTTATCGAGTTTGGAAGGAGTGTTATAGAGTTCTTAAACCAGGAAGAAGATTGTGTGTAAATATCGGAGATCAGTTTGCTCGTTCTATAATTTATGGAAGGTATAAAATTATACCGTTACATGCTGAATTTATAGCTCAATGTGAAGAGATAGGTTTTGATTATATGGGTGCAATTATATGGCAAAAGAAGACAACAATGAATACTACTGGAGGAGCCAATGTGATGGGATCTTACCCCTATCCTCCAAATGGAATGATTGAAATAGATTATGAATTTATACTCATATTTAAAAAGCCTGGTAAAAGTGATAAGATGGCGCAAACTTTAAAAGAAAAATCCAAACTTAGTAAAGAAGAGTGGAAAGAGTATTTCTTGGGACATTGGTATTTTGGAGGGGCAAGGCAAATAGAACACGAAGCAATGTTTCCTGATGAATTGCCCAAGCGACTTATAAAAATGTTTTCTTTTGTTGATGACACTGTACTTGATCCGTTCCTGGGAAGCGGAACAACCGTTAAGGTGGCACTAAATTTAGGCCGGAATGCTGTGGGTTACGAGATAAACGACAAGTTTATAAGTATAATGAAAGAAAAAATTGGCTTAGGCAAAAGTTCTTTGCAATTTGATAATGTTCAAATTGTTAAACGTGAAATAGAAGAAAAATTTGAGAAAGTAAATTATTTTCCGAGAATCAAGGATGCTAAACCTCAAATAGATCCTAAGAAGTTTAATTTTAAAAATGATAGGCTTTATAAAGTAACAGGTATAATTGATGAACAAACAATTCAAGTAGATACAGGATTAAATGTTAAATTCTTGGGTACAAAAATTGTAAAGAAAGATGAAGTTTTGAAATATTTAAGAGAACGAGTCTTGGGGAAAGAAATTTTTCTTAGATTTGATAATGGCAAAGCTTTAAATGGAAATACGGTTGAGGCTTACGTCTATCTTAAAAATAAAATTTTTATAAATGCCTTTTTGATAAAAAACAAAATGGCTATAGCTGATAGAATAAAAAATTACAAGTATAAAGATAAATTTATTAAGTTAGAAAGAGAGTGAAAAATGGCTAAGGAATGGATATTAAACGTAGCAACTAATAGATGGGGTCTAAACAAAAAGGATAGGGTTGGCCCTGTATCTCAATGGATTCGTGAATGTGATCCGAAATCTATTGAAGATTGGGAAGGTTATTATTATGACAAACTAAAAAGATTTCTGGAAGAAAAAGGAATAAATTTGTCTCCAGAAGAATATGTAGAAAGTCTCGGTAAAATCCTTTTCGTAAAAATTACTGAAGTTATTCACGCCGAAGTCGAAGATGTAACTGAATATGACTGTGTTCAATATATTTATAATCTTGTAATTAATCGCACTTATGACGGGTATATTACAGAAAAACGCACTGTTTATGAAGAATTGCAGCATAGATTGAATGTCAAAATTGAACCAGCTCCTGACGAGTGGGATAGACTGTATAATGTAGACTTTTATATTAAAGTTAATGATAAGTATATAGGATTGCAAATCAAGCCTATCACTTATGAGCAGACTCCTGAGTTATATAAATGGAAAGATTGGCTTAGTAGGACTCATGTTGACTTTGAGAAGAAATACGGAGGAAAAGTTTTTATCATATTCTCAATAAAAAGAGATGGTCGAAAAGAAATCTACAACCCTGATATTATTGGAAAGATTGAAGAAGAAATTCAAAGATTAAAAGCCTTAAAGTCTTGAATTACTTGGAGTAATATGTGAATTCGAGTCTCTCTGCTGCTACTTCTGAAAAAACCTGTCATGGCTGATCCGCTACGCTATCCGATCGGGCCGTTTCAATGGCCTGAAAAGCCGCTGACCACGGAGCAGCGGGAAGGGCTGATCGCGCAGCTGGCCGAACTCCCCGTGCAGGTGCGGCAGGCCGTGGCGCAGCTCACCGAAGAGCAGCTGGATCGCTCCTACCGGCCGGGCGGCTGGACGGCCCGCCAGGTGGTGCACCACCTGGCCGATAGCCACCTGAACGGCTACGTGCGCTTCCGGCTGGCGCTGACCGAAGAGGCGCCGCTGATCAAAACCTACGACCAGCAGCGCTGGGCCGAACTCCCCGACGCCCGCTCGGCGCCGGTCTCGGCTTCGATCGCCCTGCTGGAAGGGTTGCATGCCCGCTGGGTGGCCCTGCTTCGGAGTCTGAAGCCGGAGGACTTCCAGCGCACGTTTCGCCATCCGGAGCACGGGCCTCTGACGCTGGATCAGGCGCTGGCGCTCTACGCCTGGCACGGCCGCCACCATGTGGCGCACCTGTCACTGGTCCGGGTGCAGACCGAATCGCAGCCGGCGGGCTCATGAAGCAGCCGACCATCGCGATCATCGGCGGCGGCATCGTCGGACTGGCCACGGCCTACCGGCTCATGGAGCGTATGCCGGGGGCCACGATCACCGTGCTGGAAAAAGAAAACCGGGTGGCGGCGCACCAGACGGGACGCAACTCCGGCGTGATCCATTCCGGTCTGTACTATCGTCCCGGATCGCTCAAGGCCACCTGCTGTCGGGAGGGAAAGTGGGAACTGATCCGATTCTGTGAGGCGGAAGGCATTCCCTGCGAACTCTGTGGCAAGGTGATCGTGGCCGTCGAGGAGGCCGAGCGGCCGCGCCTGCAGGCGCTTTACGAGCGCGGCCAGCAGAACGGCGTGGCGTGCACGCTGATCGGTCCCGAACGGCTCCGGGAACTGGAGCCACACGCGCGCGGCGTGGCGGCCATTCATGTGCCGGAGGCGGGCATCGTCAGCTACCGGGCGGTGGCCGAACGGCTCCGCGCGAAGCTGGAAGCGGCCGGCCACCGCGTGGTGCTCGGGGCGCCTGTCATGCGCATCGTGCCGGACGGCCGGGGTGTGGTGCTCGAAACGCCGGCCGGTGCTTTCCGGGCCGACGTGGCCGTAGGTTGCGCCGGACTCTACGCCGATCGGATTGCCCGCATGGACGGCCTGGAGCCCGGCGTCCGCATTTTGCCGTTCCGGGGCGAGTATTACGAACTCCGCCCCGAGCGGCGGCATCTGTGCCGCAACCTGATCTATCCGGTGCCCGATCCGGCCTATCCGTTTCTGGGCGTGCACTTCACCCGCATGATCGACGGCCGCGTCGAGTGCGGTCCCAGCGCCGTGCTGGCCTTTGCCCGCGAGGGCTATCGGCTGACCGACGTGCGCCTGTCCGAGCTATTTGAAATGCTCGGCTACCGGGGTTTCTGGCAGCTGGCCCGTCGCCACTGGCGCAAAGGCGTGCAGGAGCTGCTGCAGTCGCTGAGCAAGCGATACTATTTGCGCCAGGCCCGGCGGCTCATCCCCGAGGTGACGCCGGAAGACTTTCTCCCGGCGCCGTCCGGCGTGCGGGCGCAGGCCGTCGATCCCGAAGGGCGGCTGGTGGATGACTTCCTCGTGCTGGAGTCGCCGCGCATGGTGCACGTGGTCAACGCCCCCTCGCCGGCCGCCACCTCGTCGTTTCGCATCGGCGCACTGGTCGCCGAACGCGTCCAGGCGCGTTTCGATTGAGGATCAGCTTCCGGCGCGTTGTTGCTCGCGCAGGGCGCGGAAGGGTGTGCCTTCGCGCCAGTTCGGGAAGTCGGTGCTGTTGACCAGCCGGTAGCCGATGTCGAACAGCAGCCGCAGGTCGTCCACCGCACCGCGCAGGTCCCAGGCCGGGTCGTACTCGTCGGAGGGCTTGTGGTAATGCCGCTCGACGTACTCGGCGCGGCGGGCCAGCGTCCATTCCGGTCCGTGCTCCACGTGGTCAATGCCGGCGTCCAGGTACAGCGCCGGGATGCCTACCCGGGCAAAGCTGAAGTGGTCCGAGCGGTAATAGTAGCCCTTCTCCGGTTCGGGGTCGGGCCGCAGGTAACGCCCCTGAGCTTCGGCGGCGGCCGCCGCGTAATCGTCCAGCTCCGACATGCCGTAGCCGATGACCGTCACGTCGCGCATGGGACCCAGCACGTTCAGGCCGTCCATGTTCAGCACGGCCACGGTCTTTTCGGGCGGAAAGACCGGGTGCGTGGCGTAGTAGGCCGAGCCCAGCAGGCCCTGCTCCTCGGCGGTAACGGCCAGAAACAGCACGGAGCGGGCGGGCGGTTCGGGCAGCGCCGTGAAGGCCCGCGCCAGCGCCAGCAGGCCGGCCGTGCCCGTGGCGTTGTCGAGCGCGCCGTTGTAGATGCTGTCGCCGGGCAGCGACGGATCGACACCCAGATGATCCCAGTGGGCCGTGTAGATCACCACTTCGTCGGGACGCTCCCGGCCCGGCAGAAGTGCCAGCACGTTGCGCGAGCGCACCTCGCGGGTCGTATTGCGCAGCGTGGCCGACAGGCGCAGGCCCAGCGGCACGGCCCGGAAGCCCGGCCGGGCGGCCGCCGCCTTGAGCTGCTCCAGATCCCAGCCGGCCAGCTCGAACAGCCGACGGGCCGACTCATAGGTCAGCCAGCCCTCGATGGCGCACCGGTCCATGTTCTGCTGTTCGTTCACCAGCGTGAACTGAGGACCGGACCAGGAGCCCTGCACCACGGCCCACGGGTAGCCGGCCGGACCGGTCTCGTGGATGATGAGTGCGGCTGCGGCACCCTGGCGGGCGGCTTCCTCGAATTTGTAGGTCCAGCGGCCGTAATAGGTCATGGCCCGGCCGGTGAACAGCGTCGAGTCGCCCGTCGCGTAGCCGGGGTCGTTCACCAGGATCACCACGGTCTTGCCGCGCACGTCCACGCCCGCATAGTCGTTCCAGTCGTACTCGGGCGCCACGATGCCGTAGCCCACGAAGACCACCTCGCTTCCGGTCACCGACACCTCCGGCACCAGCCGTTTGGTCCAGAACATGGCCTCGTCACCGTAGCGGAAGCGCAGGCGGCCCCGACGTCCCTGCACTTCCAGTCGGGCCGAGGCCGGATCGGCCGTGATCTCGGCCAGCGGCACTTCCTGGGTGTAGCTGTCGCCGTTACCCGGGCGAAGCCCCAACGCCTGAAATTGCTCGATCAGATAGTTGACCGTCTTTTCTTCGCCCGGCGAAGCGGGCGCCCGGCCCAGAAACTCATCGGAGGCCAGCACCTGGATGTGCTCGGCCAGCAGTTCCGGGGTGATGACCCGGCGGGCTGCTTCGGTGGGATCTTCCCGGCGGCAACCCGTCCACATGAGCACAAGCAGCAGGCAGGCGGTAAGTAGACGCATCGTCATGGTTCTTTTCGCGTTCGGTTTGAGATTTCGAGGTCGTTCCGAGGGCTCTGATGGCCCTGCACTTACACTTCGTGCCTGACTACGAGCACGAGCGCATTCGCGGCACACCACGAGAGCGCTCGCTAAATTAGCGTAATTCTGTCAAAGCGGCACTTCGCTCCGCTCCGTGCCTAACTACGAGCACGAACGCGTTTGCTAAAACGGCTCGTCGCTCCGTGCCTGACCGCGCGTTTGCTTTGCGGCCGGCTTTGCCGGCCATGCGTTATTCAAGGTACAAAAACACATGCTTTCCGGGGAAGCAACGGGCGCGGATGAGAAAGTTCTAAGCAAGCGGCAACTTGCCCGAAGGTCGGGGGTAAGCCTCCGACGCAGGTCCGTAAGTCGATCCGGGGCCTTTCTTTCCAATTTACGAGCGTCGGCCCTCGAGGTGGGCGCGGAGCAGAGGAATCATGACGGTATTGATGGTGGGGGGCACCGGTGCCACGGGGCGGTTGCTGGTGCAGCAATTGTTGCAGCGCGGCGAGCGGGTGCGGGCCATTGTACGCACGCCCGATGGGCTTTCGGAACTGCTCGACACGCAGCCAAACCTTTCGCTGATCTACGGGAGCATTTCGGAACTGAGTGATGCAGAGCTGGCCGCCTACGTGGAAGGGTGCGGGGCGGTGGCCTCGTGCCTGGGCCACCGGGTGAGCTTTCGGGGAATGTTCGGGCCCCCGCGGCGCCTGGTGACCGACGCGGTGCGGCGGCTCTGTCGGGCCGTCCGGCGACACCGGCCGGACCGGCCGGTGCGCTTCGTGCTGATGAGCACGGCGGGCAACCGCAATCGCGATCTGGACGAGCCGTTGTCCTTCCTGCACCGGCTGCTGGAGCGGTTGTTGCGCGGCCTGTTGCCACCGCACGCCGACAACGTGGCGGCCGCCGAGTTTTTGCGCACGCGGATTGGCCGCCGGGACGAATACATCGAGTGGGTGGCCGTGCGTCCGGACGCCCTCCGCGATGAAACGGCCGTCTCAGCCTACGACGTATATCCGTCGCCCACGCGCAGCGCGCTCCTCGACGCCGGCGCCACCAGCCGGATCAACGTGGCGCACTTCATGGCCCGGTTGCTCACCGAAGAAGCGCTCTGGAACCGCTGGAAAGGTCAGAAGCCGGTCATCTACAACCGGGACTGAAGTCCGTCGGGCGAAGGAGGCGCTTCGTGCCAGGTGATGCGGCGGCGGTCGCCGCCCAGGTGTTCGAGCCGCAACCGCAGCGTATGCGGCGGCAGCAACGGCTCGATGCGATCGGCCCATTCGACGACGCTCACGCCGTCGCCGTAGAAGTATTCCTCGTAGCCCAGGTCGAAGAACTCTTCCAGATTGCGCAGGCGGTAAGCATCGAAGTGGTACAGCGGCAGCCGTCCGCCCCGGTACTCGTGCACGAGCGTGAACGTGGGGCTGCTGACCTCCACGTCGGGAATGCCCAGGCCCGCCGCGATCCCTTTGACCAGTTGCGTTTTGCCCGCACCCAGGTCGCCATAGAGCGCCACCACGTCGCCCGGCCGGAGGCGTTCGGCCAGGCGCCGCCCCAGCGCGTGCGTGGCTTCGGGGCTGTCCGTCTCGCAGGGCAGCAGATCGGTCAGTGCGGCGGTGCTCATACGGCCCGGGGGCGCAGGGTAACGATCGGTACGATCATCTCCTGCAGCGACACGCCGCCGTGCTGGAACGTGTCGCGGTACAGGTTCACGTAGTGGTGGTAGTTCGTCGGATAGACGAAATAGTAGTCTTCTTTGGCGAGCAGGTAGGTGGTCGTCACGCTGCTTCGCGGCAGGCCGAAGGGCAGCGGGTCGCGCACGAGGATGGCGTGGCGCTCGTCACCGCGCAGGTTGCGGCCGAACTTGAACCGGAGCGCCGTCGAGGTTTCGCGGTCGCCCAGCACTTTCGTGGGGTGCAGGCAGCGGATGGCGCCGTGGTCGGTCGTCAGGATGATCGTGCAGCGCTGGCGGGCCAGCTCCTGAAAGGCCTGGTAGAGCCAGGAATGCTCGAACCAGGTGCGCGTCAGTGCCCGGTAGGCGCGCTCGTCCGGAGCAATCTCTTTGAGCACGTCCGAGTCGGAGCGGCTGTGCGCCAGAATGTCGACGAAGTTCACGACGATGGCGCTCAGGTCGTGCTGCAGGAAGTCGTTCACCTGGCGGGCGAAGGCGCGGCCGTCGGCGGCGCCGATGAGCTTTTCGTAGCGGATGCGCGCGCGCAGGCGGCGCCGCTCGAAGAAGTCGTGCAGGAACGTCTCTTCGTTGCGGTTGCGGCTGCTTTCGCCTTCTTCGGCCTCGGACCAGGCGTCCGGGTAACGCCGGGCCAGATCACGCGGCAGCAGCCCGCTGAAGATTGCGTTGCGGGCGTACGGCGTGGCTGTGGGCAGCAGCGAAAAGTGGAAGTGCAGCTCCAGGTCGAACAGCGGCGCCAGCAGCCGCTCGAACTCCAGCCACTGGTCGAAGCGCATGCAGTCGATGACGAAAAACAGCACGGGCCGTCCTTCGTCGAGTGCCGGTAGCACGAAGCGGGGCAGCACCTCGTGCGAGAGTACGGGCCGGTCTTCGTCGGGTTGCGACGCCAGCCAGTCGGGGTATACGTCCTCGATGTAACGGCCGAAGACCCGGTTGGCCTCGCGGAACTGGTCTTCCAGAATCTGGCGGGCGCCTTCGTCGCCTTCCAGCTCCAGATCGAAGCGGGTGAGCCGGCGGTACAGGTCCACCCATTCATCGGGCGAGAGCGGCCCCTGCAACGCAGCCGCAATGCGGGCAAAGGCCTGCAGGTATTCCTGCGAGACTTTTTCGCTTCGGATGCGGGGTTGTTCGAGCAGGCGCTTGCAGGTGAGCAGGATCTGGCTCGGGTTGACGGGTTTGGTCAGGTAGTCGCTGATCTGGCGGCCCAGCGCTTCTTCCATGAGATGCTCTTCTTCGCTCTTGGTGACGAGCACCACGGGCAGCTCCGGCGCGATCGCCTTGATTTCGGAGAGCGTCTCCAGACCACCCATGCCCGGCATCTGCTCGTCGAGCAGCACCACGTCGAAGTGCTGGCGGCGCACCTGCTCGACGGCGTCGGCGCCGTTCGTGACGCTGGTCACCTCATAGCCCTTCGTTTCCAGAAACAGAATGTGCGGCCGAAGCAGTTCGATCTCGTCGTCGGCCCAGAGAATGCGTGGTTTTCCCGGCATGTGCATGCGCTGCTTGGTTCAATCCCTGCAAAAAACGGCGGATGAGGGAAACCCCCCGCCGCTTCTGGCTATAACGTACGCCCCGGACAGGCGATCCGGTTTGCCAGGGTTTTGAACGAACGGCCTGCTCATGATATTGCGTACCGGACAGTTCACCTTCCCGACGCCGCCCGCGCAGCTCTTCGGCCGCGAGGCGCCGCTGATGCTGGAGATCGGCTTCGGCGACGGCGGCTTTCTGACGGACTGGGCGGCGCGTCACCCGGACTGGAACGTGCTGGGCGTGGAGATTTCGCCGGGCTCGATGCGGCGGGCGTTCGGACGGGTGCGCCGGGCCGGTCTGACCAACGTGCGGCTCTATCTGGGCCAGGCCCGCTTTCTGGTGCGTAACGTGTTGCCGCAGCGCAGCCTGTCGCTGGTGTACGTGAACTTCCCGGATCCCTGGCCCAAAAAGCGCCACCAGGAGCGGCGGCTGTTGCAGGCGCCGTTTTTCGAGCTACTTTCCACCCGACTGGCCGACGGCGGGGCGCTCCGGCTGACCACCGACGATGCGCCGTATTTTTCTTTTGCGCTGGAAGCGGCCGAAAAGACCGGGCTGTATCGGATCGAAGTGACCGAGCCGCCGCCGGAGACGCGCCAGACCAAGTACGCGCGTAAGTGGCAGGCCCAGCAGAAACCCATTTACCACGCCGTCTTTACGAAGCAGGCCGAGGCTTCTGATCCGTTTCCTCCGTCCATCGAACGCTACGACGTCATGCACCACGCACTGCTGGAAGGGACGCTCCCCGAGCTGGAACGCTTTGAGAAACTGGTCCACGCCTTCCGAGGCGGTCACGTGATCGTGCTCGAAGCCTACCGGACGCTTGACGGCACCGGGCTGCTGTTTCTGGTGCGGATCGAGGAAGAGGACCTGACGCAGGAGGTGCTGGTCGAAGCGCGTCCGAAGGACGGGAAGGTGCTCGTGCGCGTGCTTCCGTTCGGTCTTCCGCTCTCGACGCGGGGCACGCGCGAGGCGATCCGGTGCCTGACCGAGTGGCTGGAAACGCAGGGCATGCGCCTGGCTGAAGCGTTTTTCTGAACAAATGCGCACGCACCTGCTTATAGTGCGCTACGGAGCGTAAGCGAAGTGGCGTCCCTGTTGGTGCCTTGCGTCTGACCACGAGCGCGCTCGTACCTTTGCTGCTGCATCTGCATCTCGAACGCGTTTGGGGTAAGGCTCATGGAACCTGTAGTAACGCTACCGGTAGCCCGGTGTATCGCCGGGAAGAATGGGCATGCAAACTGTGACGCCTCATGAAAGAAGCGCAATTGCTGCAGCGTATTGTTGTCGATCCAAAAGTAATGGCAGGAAAGCCGGTCATTCGGGGGACGCGGCTGCCGGTGGAATATATTCTGAAATTGCTGGCGCATGGGGCCACGGTCGAGGAAATTCTTCAGGAGTACTCCGGGCTTACGCACGAAGACATTCAGGCCTGTCTCTTGTTTGCGACCAGAGTGCTCGAAAAGACAGATTTTATGCCACTGATTGCGTCAAAAGAGTAGATGCGCTTCATGGTGGATGAATGTACCGGTCCTGCTGTAGCGAAGTGGTTGCGCGCGCAGGGATATGAGGTATTTTCTGTGTATGACGAGGCGCGCGGGGTGGATGATGAGACGCTTCTTCAGAAAGCATTTGCCGAGAACTGGATATTGATTACGAACGATAAAGACTTTGGCGAAAAGATCTATCGCGAGCGACATCCCCATCGAGGCGTTGTGCTCCTGAGATTGGAAGATGAGCGATCGACAACAAAAATTGCAGTACTGCAGCGTTTACTCCAGCGCTACGGGGAACGGCTGGCCGATCAGTTTGTCGTGGTAAGCGAAGCAGGCGTACGATTCGCCCGGGAATGAACACGACGGGTTTGAGTCATGTCGATGGTGCGCCGACTTGTTGCGTTGTTGCTGCTGGCCGACGGGCTGATTACCGTGTGCTGGGGCCCCGGTTTTTTGCGCTGGCAACGTCGGTGGATGCCCGCCTGGTACCGGCCGGTGCTGGACGGTCTGCTCCGTTGGCCCGAATGGCTCCTTCGCCTTGGCGCTGCTCTGGAGGCCGGGCTGGGATGGTGGCTGTGGAAGCGCAGCGCCTGAATGAAAATCAGGCCCGTTGCAGGCGGAGGCGGCCGCGGCGGGGATCGATCGCTTCGGGACGTACGGCGACACGGTCGCCGGGCGTCAGCGCATCGGCCGTGGCCAGCAGGCCGCGCAGGCCGTAGGGCTGCAGCTCGACAAGATAGCCGGCCGGGCGACGGGCCACGACGATCGCCTCGAAGGTCTGCTCCGCGTGGCGTTCGAGCCAGACCAGCGCCCAGTAGCGGGTGGCCTGCTGTTCCAGCGCCCGGGCCTCGCGTTCGGCCGCCTCGGCGGTGGCCAGCACTTCGAACAGCCGGGTGGTGTCGTACGGGAGCGGCGCGTCGGCCAGCGCAGCCACGATCTGACGCTGCAGGGCCAGGTCGGCATAGCGCCGGATCGGCGAGGTGATCTGCACGTAGGCCTCCAGACCGAGTCCGGCATGAGGCTGGGGGTGCGTGGAAAAGCGTGTGCGGCGCAGCCCGCGCAACCGGCTGGCCAGCAGCACGGGGTCGTAGTCCAGCTTGCGTCCCTGCAACTCGGGATCGTCGGGCGGATCCTGCACGCGGTAGATCATGGGCAGCTCGTTTTCGGCCGCCCACCGGGCCGCCTCGGCATTGGCCAGGATCATCCATTCGCTGACCATGCGCCGGGCGGGTGTGTCGGGATCGATCACCTTGAGCGTGATCGTGTCGCCGTCCACCTGCACTTTGAGCTCGGGTCGCCGGATCAGCAGCGCGCCGCGCGCCAGCCGGGCTTCGGTCAGCGTCTGGCTCAGGCGGGCCAGTACCTGCAGGGCTTCGGCCAGCTCGTGCGGCGTTTCACCGGACAGCACCGCATCGGCCGTTTCGTAGGTGAACCCATGCGCCACGCGGATCTGTCCACGCACGAGCTGCACGTCCCGGATCTGCTCCGAGGCGTCCACGGTCACCACCACGCTCAGCGTGGGGCGGATTGCGTCGGGACGAAGGCTGGCCAGGTCATGGCTCAGGCGCTCGGGCAGCATGGGAATGGAGCCGGTTGGCAGGTAGCGGGTCAGGCCTCGGCGTTGAGCCGCTTGGTCGAGCACATCGTCCGGGGCCACAAAGTGCGGCACATCGGCCAGATGAATGCCAAGGCGCCAGCCGCCTTCCGGCAAGGGCTCAACGGTAAACGCGTCGTCGATTTCGCGAGTGGTCGCATCATCGATGTGAAAGGCCGGCAGGTGCGTAAAATCGCTACGGTCGGTTGAGGGCTCAAAAGGCGTGAGAGCTTCGGCGGCAGCCAGCACTTCGGGAGGAAAGGTGGGCTCAATGCCGGCCAGCAGGGCGAACGTATCGATCGAGGCGTCGAGGCGGCCGGTGCGCAGCAGAATCTCCAGGGCGGCTTCGCGGGTGGTCAGGTCACGGTCGCGCACTACTTCGGCCAGCACCTGGGTGAGTTCGGAGCGTTGCTTCTGGCGCAGGTAAGCTTCCAGCGCGTCCAACACCTGGTCCGGCACCTCGGGGAGGTCCTCAGCGTCGGCGTCGAGTAACGCCTCGAGCTGTTTCCGGAGCGCCTGACGTTCCGCCTCCCGTTCCTGGCGGCGGCGTGCGGCCGTCTGCAGGGCTTCCACCTGCTCGGGCGTGCGGGGTGAGAACGTCAGGCCCCGGCGGGCGAAGTACAGCGTATCGGCCAGCAGCGCCCGCAGCAGCGCCGCCTGCTCCAGCGCCCCGGCCTCGCCGAAGTAGAGCCGGGCCAGGGCTTCCAGGTCGAACGCTTCGCCTTCCTCGCGGGCAGTCTCCCAGAGCAGGGCCAGGTCGATCTCCGCCTGCAGCGCGTCGATCTGAGCTTCCAGCGTGCGCACCACTTCGGCCAGCGCCTCGGCCGTGGCGGTGCGTTCGTGGCGAATGGCGATGCGACGGACCGGCAGCCGGATGCGGCGTCCGGTAGGCGTCAGCGCCTGTACGGAGCCGTCGCGCGATTCCAGCACCAGCGCGAATTGCGGCCGGTCGTCTTCCAGATATTCGACAAGCGTGCCCGGTTTCATGTGCTTCGAACAGGTGGGTTCATAAAAGCAGGCGATTCCGGATGTATCTTGACAGACGTTCCGCAACCAACTGAAACGTCGATGTCGCGTCGGACGCTTCCACTCAACGATGCGCTGTACGAATACCTGCTGGAGGTCTCCCTGCGTGAGCCCGAGGTGCTCCGGCGCCTTCGGGCCGAAACGGCCCGCCATCCCCGGGCCGAAATGCAGATCGCGCCCGAGCAGGGGCAGTTTATGGCGTTGCTGGTGCGGCTGATCGGAGCGCGGCGGGTGCTGGAGATCGGCACCTTTACCGGCTACAGCGCGCTCTGGATGGCGCTGGCCCTCCCGCCGGACGGCCGGCTCGTGACCTGTGACGTGAGCGCGGAATACACGGCCGTGGCCCGGCGCTACTGGGAGGCGGCCGGCGTGGCCGATCGGATCGAACTCCGGCTGGGGCCGGCGCTCGACACGCTCGAAGCGTTGCTGGACGAAGGGGCCGCCGGCACGTTTGATCTGGCCTTTATCGATGCCGATAAAGCATCGTACGATGCCTACTACGAGCGCGCGCTGCAACTGGTGCGGCCCGGCGGCTTGATCCTGCTGGACAACCTGCTCATGGGCGGCCGCGTGGCCGACCCGTCTAACCGGGAGCCGTCTGTCGAGGCCATCCGACGGCTCAACGAGAAACTCTGCCGGGATCTCCGCGTCGATTATGCGCTGCTCCCTCTTGCCGATGGACTTGGACTGGCCCGCCGGCGTTGAGGGTGCGCCATTTTTGCATACAGGCCGACGGGCACGATCTGTGCGGCAACGTGCTTCGGGCGCGCGGTTGACCGTTGCCGGGCGCCGTGGCTGAAATTTCGACAGGACGGGGTTGTGTGCGGAGTAAGGAGCTATGGCACAGACGGTAAAAGATTACTACGAGATTCTGGGCGTTCCGGAAAACGCCACCGAGGAGGAAATCAAGAAGGCGTATCGGAAGCTGGCGCGTGAGTGGCATCCGGACCGGAATCCGGATAAGCCCAATGCCGAGGAGCGCTTCAAGGAAATTCAGGAGGCTTACAGCGTGCTGTCAGATCCCGAAAAGCGCCGGCAGTACGACATGATGCGCAAGAATCCGTTCGGTGGCTTTGGCGGATTCGGTCCGGGTAATGGCAGCCGGTTCTACCGGACGCCAGAGGGAACGTACGTTCACTTCGAGACCAGCGGCAACCTGGAGGATCTGCTGGATGAGGAGTTTGGCTTTGGGGGGCTAAGCGACATTTTTAGCCGTTTCTTTGGCGGATTCGGGCGTGCCGGAACGCGCCAGGATCCCTTCAGCCGGGCGCGTCGTCCGCGGGACGTGGAGGTCCGTGTGCAGTTGCCCTTCGAGCAGGCGTTGCGCGGAGGAAAGACCGACATTACGCTGCCGGACGGCCAGAAAGTGCGGATTAATATACCGAAGGGGGTCCGTCCGGGCTTCAAAATTCGCCTGAAGGATGGAGGGCCGACGATTGCGGGCGTCCCACAGGGCCATGTGTACATCATTTTCGACGTAGCACCGCACCCCCGCTTCCGGCGGGAAGGGGATGATCTCTATACGACGATCACGATCAACCCGCTGGAGGCCATGCTGGGCACGACGCGGGAAGTGGTGGACGCGTATGGCCGCCGGATCAAGGTGCGCATTCCGCCGGGCACGCAACCAGGAGAGCGGTTACGCATCCGAGGGCATGGCGTAGAGACCGAGACAAGCAGAGGGGACCTATACGTCGAAGTTCAGCTAGAAATTCCCCGGCATCTTTCGGCCGAGCAACAGCGCATCCTGCGGGAAGCTGCGCAAAAAGCCGGTCTGATCTCATCTTAACCAAAAGGTGCCGTTCGGTGCCTTTTCTTTTTTGAATAAGGGCTATTCGACAGACCTTGGGAGGCCAGCACTTGCGGGCTCCATAGCTCACGGATGCGGCGTGCAGGATGCTGTGGGTCTGCGTTTATTCAGTCAGAAACGTTAGCACTTCACGGGCAAAAGCTTCGGGCGCATCGGCATGCACCCAGTGGCCGGCGCCCGGAATGGTTACAAGCCGGGCCGCAGGAAAAAGCTGGCGAATGGCAGGTAGATCCTCGTCGGTGATGTAGTCGGATCGTTCTCCTTTGACAAAAAGGGTTGGGCCGGTGAACTGGCGTCCGTTGGCAATGGGTGCGTTGATACGGTCGTAAGAGCGCATCAGCCCTTCCAGGTCCATTTGCCAGGTATAGCGCCGGGTGGCTGGATCGAACTGCAAGTTTTTCAGGAGGAACTGACGGATTGGCATCTCGGGGATGTACGCCGCCAGGGCTTTATCAATAGTCTGGCGACTCTCGTAGCGCGTAGGATCGATTGCCTGCAGGGCTTTGAGGATGGACTGATGTCGGGGAGGATAGGCGCGGGGAGCGATGTCAACGACCACCAGCCGGTCGATGCGTTCCGGCGTGCCGAGGGCCAGTTCCATTGCGACCTTGCCACCCATAGAGTGCCCGATGACACTTGCCCGGGCAATGTCGTGGGCGTCCAAAAAGGCCCGTACGTCGGCAGCCATGGTGGGATAGTCGATAGGCTGCGCATGCGGCGAGCGACCATGGCCGCGCAGATCCAGCGTAAAGACGCGGAAATATTTGCTGAATGCTTTGCCGGCCAGAGTATGCCAGTTTCCGCTGCTGCCCAGCAGGCCGTGCAGAATTAGCAGGGGAGGCCCGTCGGTGCCGTAGCTTCGATAGGCCAGGTCAACGGTCTGGATGGCGGATTGCGGCATGGTTCGGAAGAAGTATTTCGTTTTCAGCAGGGGGATCAAATTCGCCGACAAAACGGATTTCAGGTTCCAGGTGATAGCCGGTGCGGGCTTCGACCACCTGCTGCACGTAGGCGATGAGCGCGCGCACTTGCGCAGCGGTTGCCTTTCCCCGGTTCACTATGATATTGGCATGGCGCGGTGAAACCTCGGCATCGCCGATGCGCGTGCCTTTCAGGCCGCACTGGTCGATCAGCCGGCCAGCGCCAATGCCGTCGATCTTTTTGAAGATGGAGCCAGCACTAGGTTCGGTCTCAAGTGGTGGATGGCGTTCACGTCGCCAGGCGAGATTGGCGGCCATGACTTCGCGCATGCGTGCTGGATCGCCCGGGCTTAGCTGGAACGTAGCGGCCAGCACAATGTCGTCGCGTTCATGCAGGATCGAATAGTCGTAGCCGAAGCGGAAGTAGTCGGGACCGACCGTGCGGCGTTCGCCCTCGGCCGTAAGGATTTCGGCCTCGGCCAGCACCTCTTCGATAAAGACGGTACGCTCGCGCTTGGGTGGCGGCGAGAGAAAATGCAGGTTCTGCCAGAGCGCGCCACCTACGGTGGAGGGGATGCCCACGTAATGTTCAAGGCCGGAAAGGCCGGCCTCGACAGCCGTTTCAATAAGGTCAGGATAGACAACGGCCCCGCTTTCGGCCCAAAGTCGGTGACCGGGTAGCAGGCGGCAAGCGCGAGCTACGTTGCGAATGACCAGTCCCCGAAAGCCCCGATCGCCTACTAGGATGTTGGCGCCCAGGCCGAGCACAAAGTAGGGGATGCTCAGCGTGCGGGCGATCTGCACCGCTTCGGCCAGCTCGTCGCGCGTGTGCGCCTCGAAGAACAGATCCGCCGGCCCGCCGATTTTGAACGTCGTGTACGGCGCCAGCGGCACGTTTCGCTGCACGCGCCGAGGCCCCAACCGGGCCACTAATGCTTCATATACCGACGGAGGAATCACAGAGGTCTCGTTTGCCATCAGAACGCGTTTCTACAACGGTCGAAAGAAGGGCAAGTTCGACCAAAAGCGCTTCCCGATGGACAGGCCTTTTCGACCGTTCAGACGTGCTTTTTTTACCGTTCGGGTTATAAATAGTGACTTTTAATGTTTAACCCCATAACTTCTCACCGTCATCTACCATTCGGCTTTTACCAACCAGGATTCCTATAAATCCCAACCAAGCACGATTGGCTATGCGAAAGACACACGTGATGCTCGGCGCTCTCTTGTGGCTCTTGCTGCCTTTAGGGGCGCAGGCACAGGGTATCTTACGAGGGCGCGTGACAGATGCCGAGACAGGAGATCCACTTCCTGGTGCAAACATCTTACTGGTGGAGTTGCAGCGGGGGGCGGCTACCGACATTGACGGTGCCTACGAAATTGTGGATATTCCGCCGGGCAGCTACACGCTGCGGGCATCCTTTGTAGGCTATCGGACACTGGAGCGGTCGGTGGAAGTTCAGGCCGGAGTGCAGGAGCTGAATTTGCAACTGCAACCGGACTATACGGGGCTGGAGGAGGTGGTAGTGACCGGTATTGCCTCTCGTACTTCGAAGGCGCGTGCTGAAGTTGCAGTATCCCGGGTAAACACCGACGAACTGCTGCAGCAGAATGCCTATCAGGATGTGTCGCAACTGCTTAATGGCAAAATTTCCGGGGTGGCTGTGCAGCCGGCCAGCGGTAACGTAGGAGGCGGGCTGCGATTTGTGGTGCGGGCAGATGCGGCGCTGAACGGCGATGGGCAGCCGGTGATCTATGTGGACGGCGTGCGGATTGATAATGCCGTGATTGCAGGGTTTGGAGCTGGGGGACAGGAATATTCGATGCTGGCCAATCTCAATCCCGAAGACATCGAAAGCATCGAGGTGCTCAAAGGACCGGCCGGGGCGGCCCTTTACGGCACCAGTGGTGCCAATGGTGTGGTCCTGATCCGGACCAAGCGGGGCCGCGCCGGTGACTTCCGGGTGCAGTACAAAGGGGTAGTGGGGGCCAACCAGCAGGCCACAAAGTACACGCTGGACACCTCGCCCACGCCGGATGTGGCCAACAGCTTCTTCCGCGACGGTGCCATCCGTCAGCACACGCTGAGCGTGATGGGCGGCACCGGCAATGTTCGCTACTACACGTCTTACGACCGTCGTAAGGAAGAAGGGCACATCCTGAACAACGCGCTGGATCGTCAGACCTTCCAGGCCAACTTCGAGGCCGTTCCGAACCAGAAGGTGACGGTTCGGGCCAATGCTAGCTATACCTACAACGAAATCGACCGACCCCAGAACGACAATAACATTCTGGGCTTTTTAGTGAATACGATGGTGGCTACGCGGCCGTTTGCTTTTGAGGATAGTACGGATCTGGTTAATATCCGTGACCGGTCGCGTATTACGGAGTTTCTGGGGTCGGTTTCGGCCACCTACACGCCGATTCCTAACTTGGAGCTGCAGGCCACCATCGGCTACCAGGGGTCTGACTTTCGTCAGGACCAGACGCTTCCGCGGGGCGTGGGCATTACAAACAACGGAGATCGGGCCATCTTCACCCGGCGCAATCAGCAGTACACGTACGACTTCAACGCCCGCTACCGTTACAACATTCTTTCCAATCTGGAGGCTACGACGATCGTAGGTGGGCAGGCCTTCAACCGCATCCTCCGCACCTTCTTTATGGAAAAGCAAAACTTTATCACCGAGCTGATTTCCAACATCGGAGCGGGATCAGATTTTATCCAGGGCGATGAAGGCTTTGCCCACATCCGTGAGGCGGGGATCTACGCGCAGCAGGAGTTTGCCTATAATAACAAGCTGTTTGTTTCACTGGGGGTGCGCCGCGATTATGCCAGCGCAGTCGGCCGTAAAGCTCCCAGTATCTTTTACCCCAAGGCCAGCATGGCACTCCGGCTGGATCAGTTCGATTTCACGCCGGACTTCTTCACGCTGCTGAAGCCGCGTATTGCCTACGGTGAGACCGGCGTGCTGCCAGAGCCGCTGGATGGTTATGCTTTGCTCTTTAGCGCCGAGCCCTCCGGTTATGGTGCCGGGGCCACGCCGGAGCAGATTGGCAATCCGGAAATCGAGCCGGAGCGCGTGCGGGAGCTGGAAGTGGGCTTCGATGCCGAGCTGTACAACCGCATCGGAATTGAGTTTACCTATTATCGTCAGTGGGCGACCAATTCGATCATCGACTTCCGGAATCCGCCTTCTACCGGTCTCATTGCCTCGGCGGTGCCCTTTAACGTGGGCGAAGCCTGGGGCTGGGGCTTCGAGTCGTCGCTGACGGCCAACGTCTGGCGCACGCGGGACTATGGCCTGGACTTTACCCTGATCTGGAACTGGAGCCGTAATGAAGTAAAAGATCTGGGCGGAGCGCAGCCGATCTTCGACGGGTTTGACGCAAACGTGATTAAAGAAGGATTGCCGCGCGCGGCCTTCTATACATTCCGCAGTGAGGCCGTCTTTGATGACAACGGGGAATACCTGGGATCGCGGGTGATCACGGATGAGAACGGAGAGGCCAAGCGCTTCTACCTAGGTACGCCCTATCCAGAGCATAGCGGCTCCTTCTCCGTCTCGTTCCGTTTCCTCCGCAACTTCACGTTCTATGCTCTGGCCGACTGGCAATTGGGCCTGAAGGTGCTCAACCTGACCAAGGAGTTCCAGGTCCTTTACGGTGGGAACAAAGAGCGGAACATTCTGGCGGCCAAGCTGGGGCTGTTGGACCCTGACACATTTGAGTACACAAAGGGGATTGAACCCCTGCAGCCAGGTACGCCAGAGTATCGGGAAGCGGCCGAACGTCACGCAGCGCTGAATGGCAATTACGATGGTAATTTTGTGGAGGATGCGGACTTTCTGCGGTTGCGCGAGCTCAGTCTGCGGTATGACTTTACGGATCTGCTGCGGCGTACTGAGCTGGGGCGGCACATTAAAGGGATGAGCCTGGCAATTTCGGCCCGTAACGTCTGGCTAACCACGAAGTACAGCGGTGTAGATCCGGAGCTGAACTTCGACGGTGGCCGGAGCCTCTCTCGCGGCCAGGACTTCCTGACGCTGCCGCATCCGCGGGTGATCTACGGTACACTGGTGATTACGCTATAATGAGTACCTGCCGGATCCGGAGAGGGCACACGCTTTCCTCCGGGTCCGGCAGCCTTACCTGATGTTGGAAAATCACAAAGCGGACAATCCAGGGAGATAAACAATGAAGCGATTACTGACGCTCTGGAGCTGCAGCCTTCTGCTGGCGGGCTTTTTAGCGGGCTGCGATACCTATGTTGAGGATATCGATCCTCCGATCGACACGATTCCGGATGAGCGGCTGAACGATCCTGCTCAGATTCCTTTCCTGGTGCAGGGGGTACATGCCCGCTTCGCCGATACCTACGGGGGACTGGCACTGCTGAGTGGGGGGCTTTCCGATGAATTCTTCTTCGATCAGAACGTCCCCGGCGCCACGTTCCCGACTTACAAGCAAATTGACGAGGGAGACATCCTGCTTGACAACAACTCGGTCGATGGTGTGCTCAGCGACCTGGGCGAGCTGCGCTTTCTGGCCGACAACCTGGTCGAGCGCATCGACAACAACATGCCGGATGCTCCGGCCGATCTGGCCACGCTGGGGCGGTTCATCGGGTACTTCTACGGCGGCGTGGCCCGCTACTTCTGGGCCACCTATTTCGGGCTGAATCCCGAGCAGGGCGGCGGTGTGATCGATGCCGGGCCGTTCATTCCCTCGGACGAGATGTACGACCTGGCACTGGAAAAGCTGAACGCCGCCTTGCAGAACCTGCCGCAGGAGCTACGGATTGGGATAAAAACCTTCTCACAGGATGAGCTCCGGCGTGTGGTCAACTCGGTCATTGCCCGGGTTTACCTGTTCAAAGGCGATTATGCGGCGGCCGCGCAGGCGGCACTCAACGGCATGCAGCCGGATGACCCACCGTTTCTGGCGCTCTTCAGTGTTGAAGCACCCAATGACTTCTATTTTGGGGCCGGCCCTGGGCGAGCACAGTTCGTGGTGGACTGGCGCTTTGTGCAGTATCTGGAAGCTGATCCAAAGGAAGCGGAACGCATTCCGTTGGCAGATACCCTAGGGAATGACAAGGAGACCATATACTATCGCCAGGATAAGTATCCTGCGCAGGATTCACCCATTCCGTTCATGACCTGGCAGGAAAATCACCTGATGCTGGCCGAGCTGGGGGCGCTGCACGGACAGAACATTGGTGGGGCGGATCCGCTGGCGCTGATCAACGAGGTGCGTACCAGCCACGGGCTGGATCCCTACCCGGACGGCACCACGGTCACGGAAGACCTGATTCTGGAAGAGCGGGATAAGGAGCTCTTTGCGCAGGGGATCCGGCTGCCGGATCAGCGGCGCTTTGATCGCTGGCACCTGCCGGCCGGCACGTGGAAATACCTGCCCATTACGCAGAACGAACGGAACGCCAACCCGAACCTGTAAGCAGGGCCTCTGGGAAGCAAGGCGGGCCGGGACTTTCACCCGGCCCGCCTTTTTATTTTCTGTGAACTCCGGCTTTTTTTCGGCGTGCAACAGAGTACCCCCCTGCACGCGAGGAAGCGCCGGCCATGTGGAGCTTGCTGATCGGACTGTGGCTGCTGGGAGGTACGGCAATGGCGCCGGTTGACTCCCTGGAGCAGTGGATGCAGGAAGGCGTGGTGCTTTTACCTGCTCATCCGGAGCAGGCAGTGGTCTTGTTGGAGCGGGTCGTTCAACGGGATTCCACGTACACGTCGCCGCGCCATGGTCCGGCGCTCTACTGGCTCGGACAGAGTCAATGGCTCCAGGATCATACATCGGACGCGCTGAACGCCTGGGAACGTGGCATTACGTTGCTACAGCAACAGGGATGGTTTGACGTCCGACTTGCCGAAGCCTATGTGCGGGGTGTCTTTACCGTGCAGGATCGCAAGCGCTATGCCCGGGGCGCGGAAGTTTACCAGCAACTGCTGGCGCTTCTGGACGAACCGTCCCCGGGCGCGGAAGCGCTCCACATTCTGAAATCGCATCTTGAGGCACTTTCCTGGATTCTTCCACCGGCTTTTCAGCAACGGATTCATCTCGCGGAAATTCTGAAAGAAGAACAGGTGCCGGGACCGAACGTTGGCGCGCTTTTGCTGGCCTGGTGGCGGAGTCAGGATCCACTCCCGGCAACCCGCCGCAACGAGCGGCTGGAAGAACATCTGGAGCGGGTGGGCTATGCGCTGAAGCATTTCGTTGACCCGGACGAAGGCTTCGACGATCGGGCGCGGATCTACGTTCGACTTGGGCCGCCCTGGCGCCGCGTGCCGCTTTCGATCGGTGGGCCGTGGCTTCGCCGCAAGGTCTTCGACCGAAGCCCTACGCTCATGGAGATTCAGTTTCCGCAGGGCGAATTCTGGGTGTATCGTCACGTGCATGAAGATGCGCAGTACATCTTTGTGAGCAAGGACAACAAGCCGTATCGCCTGGGTACCTCCTTTGACCTGATCCCATCTTTTCTGCTGACCGGTATCGGTGCGACTACCCGGGGGCAGGAAAAGGCCAAGGCGGCCATTCGAATCCTTGCAGAGTTGTACGGCCAACTGGCCACCAACCATCCGCTTTTTGGTCTCCGGTATCAGGACATCGCGACCTATGCCCTCTGGATCGATGAGCAGGAACTGGCCGAGGAAACGGCCAACTGGGTGCGTCGGCGCTCGCAGATGACAGACCTGCCGGACGAGCTGGATCCGGAAACGCAGCGCGAGCTGAACATGGCGGAGATGCAGGGCGCACCGGTGATGGGCAATGCGCGCCTGCCCGGCTTTGGCTTTTCGGACGAACAGCCCCATCAGTTTGCCCTCCGGACCATTCAGGAAGGAAAGCTCGAGGAGGAGCAGGCCATCTGGCGACGCGAAGAGCATGTGCCGCCCGTGTACAGCAACATCTTCGAAGAGGCCGAGCGGCTCCCCATTGCGACGCGTCTGGTGCGTTTTCTGGACATGGACGGAACCACGCGGACGGTACTCTACTGGTCGGCCTCCAACGAGGCGTTGCGTCCGGGCGAGCGGGCCCGAAAGGTGCTGGAGGAAAGCGGGATGGTCGGTACCGATTACTTGATCACGGCCACGCTGGCTCAACGTGATGCGGCCTATAGAACCCGCACGCTCCACGTGCGGCGCCTGCAACTCTGGCAAACCGACCTTACCACGGAAGGCGTGATGCAACCGGTGTTGCTGACAACCCGGGGCGATACCGGACTCTATCACCTGACGCTGCAGGTTTCCGAGTTTGCCCTGGATCGTACGGCCACGCCGCCACGGCCCGGACCACTGCTGAAGATCACGTCGATCCGTTTCGATTCGCTTCGGGCGTTGCGGGCGGATCCGGCCGTGCTGGAAATGAGCGATCTGTTGCCACTATGGTATGATCCTTCCGCGAGCGATACGCTGCCGGGCCGGCCCTATCCGTTCACGCGCCTGAGCCCGGATGTTCCGCTGGCGCTTTATTTTGAGGTCTACCACCTGACCTTCGGGCCGGACGACCGCACGCGCTACGAGGTGGCCTACGAGGTGCGGCGCCGGGAAGGCGGGGGGCTGTTGCGTCGGGACCGGGAGGTGCAGACGCGTTCGAGCACGGTTTACGAGGGGACAAGTCGGACGGCGCGGGAGTACGTGGTGCTGGATTTGCGGGCGTGGGAGCGGGCGAAGGCGCTGGAGGTGGTGGTACGGGTACGGGATCTGGTTTCGGGTCAGGAGGTGTCGCGCAGCATTCGCTTCGAAGTGGTCCGCTCATGAAATGCCAACGCAACGCACGTACGACGAAACGCACAGATCAGGGCGATTTCTTTGCGAGGGTCTGGGAGGTGGTCGCGCGTATTCCGCCGGGGCGGGTCACCACGTACGGGCATATCGCCGCCTATCTGGGCGCGCGCAGCGCCGCACGGACGGTCGGCTGGGCGCTGAACGCGGCGGCCGGATCGGACCTGCCCTGCCACCGCGTCGTCAACCGTCGGGGGGAGCTGACCGGCCGCATGCACTTCGAGGGACCCTTCGTCATGGAAGAGCGCCTGCGCAGCGAGGGCGTCACGTTCACCGAAGACGGCCGCGTCGACCTTTCCCGCCATCTGTGGATCCCCGGCGAGGAGGAAGACCACGGAAGAGCCGCTCAGGTCGGGACGACTACGCGCAGCTCAGGGACGCGCTGAAATTCGTCGGCGTTCAGCGTGACGAGATCCAGCCCGTGTACCAGCGCTGTAGCAGCGATCAGGACATCCCGTTCTCCAATGTGTCGATTTTGCGCAGCCAGCGCTGCCTGAAGGGCCGCCGCCCGTCGTGCTTCTTCCAGCCCGAGCGATAACACGTGTAGAGGAAAAAGCTCCAGAAACATTTCCCAGTCAGAAAGGCGCCCGATACGCCGGGCGCCATATTCCAGTTCGTAGACGGTGATTGCGCTGACGTACAGGCGGCGATAGTTGGAGAGCGTGTTGCCCAGATGGAGGCGTCGGCGGAAATGGGCGATCAGGGCCGAAGTGTCAATCAGGACATCCGCCATGCATTCCAGCCGGCTTTCAGTTCACGCAGTGCTTCTTCCAGCTGCTGGTCTTCTGCTTCCCACAATCCGTATGTCCGATCGAGCAATTCCTGACGCTGGCGATCCAACCGACACCGCAATTCGTGTAAAGCCTGAAAAATGGCCTCGGAGAGCGATGGGGCTCCGGTGTATTCCTGTACCCACCGGATCAACTCCGGGTCTTTCAGTTCCAGCGTGATGCGCTTCATATGAAAAAGCGGGGTATGGTTACCGCGACACCCTCGCCTACCCCCACAAAGCGGTCAGGTTTCTGAGGAAGAGGCCGGCCTTATGGTCACACCGCAACCGGGCGGCCAGCCAGGCGGTCGAGCACCTCCCAGAAGCCGGGGAACGAGATGCGGGCGCACTCGGCGCCTTCGATGAGCGTCTCGCCTTCGGCCACCAGTCCGGCCACGCCCATTGCCATGGCGATGCGGTGATCGTCAAAGCTCCGGACGGTCGTTCCCCGGAGCCGATGGCCCCCCTCGATGGCCAGTCCGTCGTCGAATACCTCAACGTGGGCGCCCAGCGCCTGAAGGTTTTCGGCCATGGCCGCGATGCGGTCGGTTTCCTTGACGCGCAGCTCGGCGGCGTCCCGGATTTCGGTGCGACCGGTGGCGCAGGCGGCCGCCACGGCCAGCACGGGGATCTCGTCGATCAGGTTCGGAATGATGGCGCCACCTACCTGCACGCCGTGCAGCGTGCTGCTTCGCACGATCAGGTCGGCAATGGGTTCACCGCCGTAGCTCCGCTCGTTTTCGACGGTGATGTCGGCGCCCATGGCCCGCAGCACGTCGAGCAACGCCGAGCGCGACGGGTTGAGTCCCACCCCGGGCAGGCGGATTTCACTGTCGGGGACGATCGTGCCGGCCACCAGGAAGAAGGCGGCTGCCGAAAAGTCGCGCGGGATTGTCCAGGTGCGGGCCGGGATGCGCATGCCGCCCCGGACGGTCAGGTAGCGCGCGCCGTTCAGTTCCACCACACTCAGCCCCAGCATACGCTCGGTATGGTCGCGGGACGGGACGGTTTCGATCACCGTCGTTTCGCCTTCGGCGAACAGACCGGCCAGCAGCACGCACGACTTGACCTGGGCCGACAGCACGGGCAGCCGATAGGTGATGCCTCGCAGCGTGCGGCCGCCCCGGATGTGGATAGGCGCATGGCCGTCGGTAAGCGTCAGGTCGGCGCCCATCTGGCGCAGCGGCGTGGCGATGCGTTCCATGGGGCGGCGGCTGAGCGAGGCGTCGCCCACCAGCGTGCTGTCGAAGGGTTGTCCGGCCAGGATGCCGGCCAGCAGGCGCATCGTGGTACCCGAGTTGCCGCAGTCGAGCGGGCGATCCGGTGCCTGCAGGTCCTCCAGTCCACGGCCTTCGACGATCAGGATGCCGTGCTCGTCTTCGTAGATGGGCACGCCGAGCTGGCGCAGGCACGAGAGCGTCGATTGCGGATCGGCGGCCGGCGAGTAGTTCACCAGACGCGAGGTGCCGTCGGCCAGGGCGGCCAGCAGGGCCGCCCGGTGGGCGATGGACTTGTCCGGGGGCAGCTCGACGACGCCCAGCAGGCTTCGGGCTGGCAAGACGCGGCGGATCATGGACGACCTTGATGTTTCAGGATGCAGGGGACGGTTGCGAAAAACCGGCCAGCAGCCGGTCGAGCTCCGCTTCCACGTCGCGCAGCAGTTCCTGTTTCTCCTCCCAGTGCAGAAACGCGTGACGAAAGCCGTTGAGCACCACCTCCCGGAGCCGGGACACGCTCAGGCCGCAGAAGCGATGCACGCGCCAGAGTTCGTCGGTCATCGAGGTGCGGCTGAACAGCCGGTTGTCCGTGTTGATCGTGACCGGCACGGCGCGTTCGACGTAGAGCCGCAGCGGATGCGCGGCGTAGTCGGCCACGGCCTTGGTCTGGACGTTGCTGGTGGGGCAGACCTCCAGCGGAATCTGGTGGTCGACGACGTACTGGAGCAGGTCCGGGTCCTGGTAGAGCGTCACGCCGTGGCCGATGCGATGGGCGCCGCAGTAGAACAGCGCCTGGTGGATGGAGTCGGGCCCCCAGGATTCGCCCGCGTGCACGGTCAGGTTCAGCAGGTGATTACGGGCCAGGTAGAAGGCGTGCAGGTGGTGCTTGGGCGGGTGGCCGGCCTCGCCACCGGCCAGGTCGAAGGCCACGACGCCCCGCTTGCGGTAGGCCACGGCCAGTTCGGCCGTGCGCAGCGAGAGCGCTTCGGACGCATGGCGCAGGCCGCAGAGAATCAGTCCCGTGCGGATGCCGAAGTCGCGTTCGGCCGCCCGCAGGCCGTCGAGCACGGCATCGTTGACCTGCTCCAGCGTCAGCCCTTCTTCGACGTGCAGCACCGGGGCGTAGCGGACTTCCAGGTAGCGGACGTTTTCGCGAGCGGCGTCTTCGGCCAGTTCGTAGGCGATGCGACGCAGCGCTTCGCGCGTCTGCATGAGCGGCACCGTGTAGCGGAACCAGGCCAGGTAGGCTTCCAGCGAATCGGACGTATCCACCTGGCGCAGCACGTCTTCAAGTCCTTCGACGCTGTCGGCCGGCAACAGGCCGACTTTTCCCTGCCGACGGGCCAGTTCCAGCAGCGTCGTCAGCCGCAGCGATCCGTCCAGGTGACAGTGCAGCTCGGCCTTGGGCCAGGCCAGGATCGCCTCACGTGAAAGCGTAGTCGGGGCTTCCATGATGGGCTTTTTACAGAAGAAAAACGGCCGGCATCGTCTGGAGTTTCGCCCCACGGAACACCGCTTTCAGGCCGTCGTTTCGCATCGGGCACGCATGCAGCTTTTGCGGGATTTTCCCGCACGAAAGGCCGCGCATCACTTAATTTTACCCCGGCCGGCTGCATGCCGCCGTGTGTCATGTGTCACCCTATGCCGTCTGAGGTGAGCTATGTTTGGGAACATTGGAGCGTCCGAGTTACTGCTGATTTTCCTGGTGGTGTTGCTGGTTTTTGGCGCCAAGCGCATTCCTGAAATTGCGCGGGGGTTGGGGCGAGGGATCCGGGAGTTCAAGGAAGCCACGCGGGAGATTTCCCGCGAGATTTCCGTCGAGGTAGACGAAACGCCGCAGATCCGGGCGCCGCAGCAGGGAACGCCGACCGCGCGGACCACGGCGACGCCGACGCAGCAGCCGGCGGCCGGTTCGTCGCAGCCGTCGGAACCCACGCAGAGCTGACAGGCCGAAAGCCATCATGGAGTACCTGACCTACGCCGACGCCCGACGGGCGCTGGAACGGGGCGAGACCAGTTGTGAAGCGCTGGTCTCGTCTTTTTTGGAACGGATTGAAGCCGACAACCCACGCCTGAACGCGTTCATCTCGGTCGACCCCGAAGGCGCGCTGGCACAGGCGCGGGCGCTGGACGAACGTCTGGCGCGGGGCGAGCCGCTGCCGCCGCTGGGCGGCCTGGTGCTGGCCGTCAAGGACGTGATCTGCATCAAGGATCAGCGGGTCACGTGCGGCTCGCGCATGCTCGAAAACTTCGTCTCGCTTTACGACGCGACGGTCATCGCACGGTTGCGGGAGGCCGGGGCCATCTTCATCGGCAAGGCGAACTGTGACGAGTTCGCCATGGGCTCGTCGAACGAGACCTCTTACTTCGGCCCGGCCCGCAACCCGATCAACCCCGACTACGTGCCCGGTGGCTCCTCGGGCGGTTCGGCGGTGGCCGTGGCGGCCCGGATGTGCCAGGCCGCGCTCGGAAGCGACACGGGCGGCTCCATCCGCCAGCCGGCCGCCTTCTGTGGCATCGTGGGGCTGAAGCCCACCTACGGACGCGTGAGCCGCTACGGGCTGGTGGCCTACGCCTCGTCGTTCGACACGATCGGCCCCATGACGCACACGATCGAAGACGCTGCCCGGCTCCTGCAGGTGATCGCCGGGGTGGATCGCTGGGACTCGACGAGCGCGCCGGTCGAAGTGCCGGACTACCTGGAGGCGCTCGACCAGCCCATCAAAGGGCTTCGCATCGGGTTGCCCCGCGAATACTTCGCCGAAGGACTGGATCCGGAATTCCGACAGGTGCTCGAAGAGCGGGCGGCGCAGCTCGAAGCGGTCGGTGCCGTGGTGCAGGAAGTGTCGCTGCCCCATACGGAGTACGGCATTGCCACCTACTACATCCTGGCCACGGCCGAGGCGTCGAGCAACCTGGCCCGCTACGACGGTATCCGCTACGGCTACCGGGCCGACGTGCAGCAGATCCGGCGCGAGCTGGCCGAAAGCGACAGCGACGACTCGGTGATCTACCGGCTCTACGTGCGCTCGCGGAGCGAGGGCTTCGGCACCGAGGTCAAGCGCCGCATCATGCTGGGCACCTACGTGCTCTCGGCCGGCTACTACGAAGCCTACTACGCCAAGGCCCAGCGCGTGCGGCGACTGATCCGCCAGGACTTCGACCGCGCCTTCGAGCAGGTGGACGTGCTGCTCACGCCGGCCTCGCCCACGCCGCCCTTTCCGCTGGGCAGCAAGCTTTCGGACCCGCTTGAAATGTACTTGAGCGACGTTTACACGGTGACGGCCAACCTGGCCGGCATTCCGGGACTGGTCGTGCCGGTGGGCACGCATTCGAGCGGCTTTCCGGTGGGGGCGCAGCTCCTGGGCCGCCACTTCGACGAGGCCACGCTGCTCCGGGTAGGCCGCGCCCTGATGGAAGTGAGCGGCACCGCCTGAAAACGCGCACCTGTTTTCTATCTTTCGTAAACCAACCCGTTTTCACAAGCCGGAACAGGACCCATGAGCATTCTGGTCGATCGCAACACGCGCCTGGTGGTGCAGGGCATCACCGGCAAAGAAGGGACCTTCCATGCCCAGCAGATGATCGAGTACGGGACGAACGTGGTGGCCGGTGTCACGCCGGGCAAAGGGGGGCAGAAGCACCTGGATCGTCCCGTCTTCAACACGGTGGCCGAGGCGGTCGAGAAAGAGGGAGCCAACACGTCGATTATCTTCGTGCCGCCCGCCTTTGCGGCCGACGCCATTCTGGAGGCGGCCGACGCCGGGATCGAGGTGATCGTCTGCATCACCGAGGGGATTCCGGTGCGCGACATGATTCCGGTTTATCACTACGTGAAACAGAAAGGGGTCAAGCTGATCGGCCCGAACTGCCCCGGTGTGATCACGCCCGGACAGGCCAAGGTGGGCATCATGCCGGGCATGATTTTCAAAGAAGGGACGATCGGCGTCGTGTCGCGCTCCGGCACGCTCACCTACGAGGCGGTCGATCAGCTCACGCGGCTGGGACTGGGCCAGAGCACGGCCGTGGGCATTGGCGGCGATCCGATCATCGGGTTGCGCTTTACGGACGTGCTCCGGCTGTTCCAGGACGATCCGGAGACGGAAGCGGTCGTGCTCATCGGTGAAATCGGCGGTACGGCCGAAGAAGAGGCGTCCGCTTTCATCAAGGAGCACATGACCAAGCCCGTCTTTGCGTTCATTGCCGGCGCGACGGCCCCGCCGGGACGCCGCATGGGCCACGCCGGGGCCATCATCGCGGGCGGCAAGGGCACGGCCGAGGAAAAGTTCAAGGCGCTGGAAGCGGCCGGTGCCGTGGTCATCCGCAACCCGGCGCTCATCGGCGAGACCGTACGCGAACACCTGGGCGCTCTGGCCTGAAACCCGAACCCGCATGAAAAAGCCGGCGGCACGTTTCTTCCGGAGCGTGACGCGGTGGGAGGATCTGCCCGACGACGGGCTGCCCGAAGTGGCGTTTGCCGGACGCTCCAACGTCGGCAAAAGCTCGCTGCTGAACGCGCTGCTTCGGGCGCCCGGACTCGCCCGCACCAGCAGCACGCCCGGCAAGACGCGCCAGCTCAATTTCTACCGGGTCAACGAGCAGCTCTACTTCGTGGACCTGCCCGGCTACGGCTATGCACGCACCTCACAGCAGGAGCGGCGGCTGTGGGGTCGGCTCATCACGCGTTACCTGCAGGAGCGGCCCACGCTGGCGCTCGTGGTGCACCTGATCGACAGCCGCCATCCGCCTACGCCGCTCGACGAGGCCATGATGGACCTGATGCGCGGCCAGCACGTCCCCTACCTGATCGCGCTCACGAAGACCGACAAGGTGTCGGGCAACCGGCGCGCGCAGGCCGTCCGGGAAGTCGAACGGGCCTTGCAGGCCCGCGCCATGGAGGTGCCGATCATCCCCACCTCGGCGCACACTGGCCTCGGCCTGCGCGACCTGTGGCGCTGGATCGAACAGGTGACGGTGGGGAAATCATGACCGTTCGAAGTCGCGAAGGATGCGCTCAATTTCGACCAGCAGCTGTGGAACCTCTTGCACGACTTGCCAGACGATCTCATAGCTGACCCCAAAGTAGTGGTGGATCAGTTTGTCACGCATGCGGGCCAGTTCGCGCCAGGGAAACTGCGCATAATGAGTCCTTAAGGATTCGGAGAGCTGTTTGGTCGCTTCTCCAATCACTTCGAAGTTGCGCAGAATGGCATCCTGGGTTTTGATATCCTCCAGAAAAGCTTCAAACGTGAGACCTTCGGCAAAGTGTTGAATACGCCGGAGGCTCTCATAAATGTCTCGCAAGCAGTCAATGTCCCTGCGACGCCGAGACATATTGAAGCGAACGAAGAATGCGCCGGGCGATTCGGGCTGTATGAGGCTGTTGTAGATTGCGCTGCAGGGTTTCGTAAGTGGCCAGATCCACCGGCCGTCCAAGATGGGCTTCGAGAAAGTCGATCAGGCGGATGAAGTCCAGCCCCAGCGGTCGATTCAGGTGCACGATCAGGTCCACATCACTTGCTTCAGAAGCCTGATCGCGGGCGAACGATCCGTACAGCGCCAGCCGCTCCACCCCGAATTTCTCCTGCAGTTCGGGTAGAAGGCGGTGAAGTTGCTGGATGATTTCAACACGGCGTTGCAGCCGAAGCATGGTATGCCCTTAATGCCGATAGCTTTTTCCAGAAGGCACGTCGAGCAAACCGCAAGGTTTCGGCTTATTCCGCCGTTTTCCAGTGCTGGCCGTCGAGGGCGGGTGCTTCGGCCACGCGGCCCGTGGCGATGTGCTCCATGATGCGCGGGGCGTGCAGCCGGCCGTTTTCGATGAACCAGCGGCTCGTGTTCAATCCGCCGCAGACCGTGCCCGCCAGATACAGCCCCGGCCGATTCGTCTCGAACGTCTCGGGGTCGTAGCAGGGCGTGCGGGCCGGATCGTCGCCAAGCCGGACGCCGAGCTGCTCCAGAAACTCCAGGTCGGGCCGATAGCCGGTCATAGCCAGGACCCAGTCGTTCTCCAGCTCGAGCCGACCGTCCGGTGTTTCGATCAGCAGGCTGTCCGGACGGATCTCCAGCACCTGTGTATTAAAGAACGCCCGGATGCTCCCCTCGCGGATGCGGTTTTCGATGTCCGGGCGGATCCAGTACTTGATCTTGTCCGAAAGCGCCGGTCCCCGGTGGATGAGCGTCACCTCGGCGCCGTGCCGGTAGCAGTCCAGGGCCGCCTTGGCCGCCGAGTTGCGTCCGCCGATCACCGCCACCTTCTGGCCGATGTAGGGAAACGGCTCTTTGTAGTAGTGAATGACCTTGGGCAGGTCTTCGCCCGGCACGTTCAGTCGGTTGGGGATGTCGAAAAAGCCGGTGGCCACCACTACCTTGCGAGTCCGGTAGGTGCCCTTTTCGGTCACCACCGTAAAGTTTTCGTCCTCGCCGTCCACGCGGAGCACGCGCTCGTAGAGCCGGATGCGGAGCTGTTCGGCGGTGGCCACGCGCCGGTAGTACTCGATGGCCTCTTCACGGGTGGGCTTGTAGCCGCGCGTGGGAAAGGGATGCCCGCCGATTTCCATCAGGTCGGGCGTCGAGAAGAACTCCATGTTCGTCGGATAGCCCAGAAACGAATTCAACAGCGCGCCCTTTTCAATAAGGAGCGCGTTGAGGCCACGCCGCTTGGCTTCGATGCCGCAGGCAAGCCCGATGGGACCGGCTCCGATGATGACGACATCCCACATGGTTGTTTTTGACGTTTTTGAGCGCTTGCAGGCTGTACCGGAAGCGGCCGGTCGGGTTTCGGCGCCGGACATGAAGTGTTGGAAAAGTATCAGTCCTCGGCGCGGCGCTCGCAGAAGAAGCGCTGCAGCAGCGCCGCCGCCCGTTCGGCTTCCACGCCGGAGATGACCTCCACGCGGTGGTTCAGGCGCGGGTCCTGCAGGATGTTGTAGAGCGTGGAGGCCGCGCCGGCCTTTTCGTCGAAGGCGCCGAAGACGACGCGGTCCAGTCTGGCCCAGACGATGGCCCCGGCGCACATCGGACAGGGCTCGAGCGTCACATAGAGCGTGCAGCCGCGCAGGTACTTGGTGTCCAGCGTGGCGCAGGCGGCCGTGATGGCCAGCATTTCGGCATGGGCGGTGGGGTCTTTGAGCTGCTCGACGCGGTTGTGGCCGCGTCCGACGATCCGGTCGTCTTTGACGACGACGGCGCCCACAGGCACTTCGCCTTCCTCGAAGGCCTGTTCGGCTTCACGCAGCGCCGCTTCCATCCAGCGCCGATGCCCTTCCAGCAGGCGATGTAGGCTCATGTAAGGAACTGCTCCAGATGAATACCGTCTCAGGGAAAGTGGTCCATCAGCGTCGCAATTTACGATGATTCGTAAACAGTTTTATATCACCGCCGAGCAGGATCAGGCAATCAGGCAGCTGGCACGGCAACAGGGCGTCTCCGCGTCGGAGGTGGTACGGAGGGCGCTGGAAGCAGCGTTGGCTCAGTTTCCCCTTCCTTTGCATGGACGGCGTGAGGCCATCGAACGTCTGCTGGAAAACTGTCGGCAATTAGGCGCGCAGCATCAGCTGCCGGCCGGCTTTCGTTTCGATCGGGCGGCGTGTTATCAGGAGCGAGAAGCCCGTCAACTTTTTGATTGATCGAAGCGAGCTCCAGGAAGATGCTCCGGTATGTCCTGGACACCAACATTTTGCTGTATGCCATCGATGGCTCGGATGCTTATCGGCAGGCGCGGGCGCAGGAAATTCTGAGAAGAGTCGGACAGATACCTTCGGCGGCCATTCCGGTGCAGGCTCTTTCCGAATTTTCGAGTGTGGCGCTTCGCAAATTTGAACCACCGGTCGCGCCGGACGAACTGTTGCGACACGTCGAACGCTATCTGCTGACGTTTCCCGTACTTCCCGTTACAGGACCGGTGGTTCTGGAGGCAATTCGTGGCGTGCGAGACCACCGGTTTGCGTTTTATGACACGCAGATCTGGGCGGTTGCCCGACTCAATCAGATCCCGGTGGTCTTGAGCGAAGATTTCTCGCCCGGGCGCACTGTTGAAGGCGTGACCTTCCTGAATCCTCTGGACGCGACGTTCGATCTGGAGAAGCTCTAACGGTGCCGATGCCCTTCCAGCAGGCGATGTAGGCTCATCGTGAACTTAGCAGCATGGTGCAGGGTATCTCCTCTACAGGACATTCGGGGTAAAAATTCCGCGCCATGAGCGCTTTGCCAGAAATTCTTGAGCTGGCCCGTGCGTTTCGAACGCAGCTGGAAAGCCGATTGCACGCTCCGGTGGAAGTAGTATTGATCGGCTCCCACGCGCGAGGCGAAGCGGAAGAGACTTCCGACATCGACCTGATAGCGTTTGTCCCGGAGCTGGATCGCAGCACATGGCGATTGTTGCTTGATACCGCCTGGGAGATCGGTTTTAAAGCAGGGAAGGTGCTCTCGGTTATTCCAGTGGCTGCTGCAGAAAAAGACGTACTGGCGGCTTCACCACTCCTTCAGGTCGCTCAAGTCGAAGGCATTTCTGTATGACCGACGCTCAGGAAGCGCTGATCCGGTATCGCCTGGAGCAGGCCAAAGCCACGTTACAGGATGCCCGCTTGCTTCAGGAACAGGGCGGAAATAACTGGAGCATTGTGAATCGTGCGTACTATGCCATGTTCTATGCTGCGCTGGCATTGATGATAGATGCAGGATTTCGCGCTTCCAAGCACAGCGGCGTGATTGCGCTGTTTGATCGGCATTTTGTGAAAACAGGTCTGTTGCCCGTCGAAATGAGCAAGTGGTTTCACGAGGCTTTTGAACTTCGGCAGATCGGCGACTACAGAGAATTTGTCAACCTGGACGACGAGCAGGTAGCCGAGGTGGTGGCACGGACGTCGCATTTTGTAACCCGGGTTGAGCGATTGCTCGCGGAGCGAAAGGAGCGTCGCTCTTAACCCATTGGCTGGCGGGCCAGCGGTAAGGTCATGCAGCGGGGGCCGCCGCGGCCGCGCGACAGCTCGTTGCCTTCCAGCTTGATGGCCAGCTTTTCCGAACCGGGTACGAAGGGGCTTCCCGCGTAATAGGACAGAAAACTCTCGGCCGTGACGACCCGGTAGCCGTGCTGCCGCATTTCTTCGAACGTGTAGTGGTTGCGCTCGTAGCCCACCACCACGCCGGGCGCCAGCGCGAAGAAGTTGGCGCCGTCGGTCCACTGCTCGCGCTTCTGGTGGACGGGGTTGTCGCCCCCGCAGGGGATGAACGTCAGGGGACGATCCAGCAGGCGCTCCAGCGCGGTCTTCAGGTCGGCAGGCATTTCGGTCACAAACCGCTCGGGCGTATCGCCCGCCATCAGGTGCAGCACGTTGCCTTCCTGGTGCAGAATGGGCGGGAAGACGACGCACTCATTGGCCGAAACGAACGTGAACACGGTGTCGAGGTGCATCGAGGCGCGCTGCTTGGGCAGGTCCACCACGAGCACGTGCCGGACCGACGTGCGGCTGAAGAGCGCCCGGGCCACGTGCGCCACGCCGCCCAGCGAGGTGCGCTCCGAGTGTCCCAGCAGCACCACTTCGGGCGAGGCCACCAGCAAGTCGCCGCCCTCGAACGTGACCCCTTCGGGCAGGTAGATGATCCGCTCGCGCAGTCCGGCAAAGCCCGGATGGTGTTCCAGAATGATGCGCAGGATCAGGCTTTCGCGGGCGCGGGCGGCCGTGGCCGGATGGCTGACGATCAGGTGATCGTTCACGACGGCGGCCAGATCGCGCGTGAAAAGCAGGTTGGGCAGGGGAAAAGCGTTGAGCGGCAACGGACTCTGCCCGGTCAGCGCAAAGTGCAGCAGTTCGTCCGGACTCAACGCGGCCAGCTCGCGGGCAAAGGCCTGCAGGTTCGCCTCCGGCTGCAACCGGCAGAGCTGTTCGACGAACGCCTCGCGGGCCTCCTCCGAAGCAAACGCGGTGCGCAGCAGGTCGGTGATCTGCAGCACGGCGCCCTCGGTGCCGACCACCTTCTCGAACAACGCGCACATCTGGCGGTGCTCGGCCTGGGCTTCTTCCACGAACAGAATGTCGTCGAAAAGCAACGTCAGCCGCTGCTCGGGCGTCACCAGCTCCAGCTCGACGCCGGGCGTGTGCACAATCACCTGCTGCAACGGATCGATTTCCGAAGCAACGGCAAAACGAAACGATACGGTCGGGACCGAGGAAGTTGCGGACATGGCCTTTCCGAATGCATCAGACAACCGACGGGCAAAGATACGTCGGAAGCGCTTTGAAGATCAGACCCGACGGCGAAGCATTTCCAAAAAGCGCAGCACGATCAGCACCAGCATCAGGATAAGCAATACCTTCAGGGCGAACTTCAGCAATGCGGTGGCGACCTGAAGGATCACCCCCAGCAATACAGCGGCCACCAGCAACACGATGACCACGATCAGCCCACGCAATACCTGCTGCAGATCCATAGCACGTCCGGGTTTTCAAAACGGTGCGAAGGCCACCACTTCGGTCCAGGCAAGCCCCTGTCCGTCGGGGCCGAAGCCACCTGTTATCAGTATTCGAAAATCTTCGAGCGAAGTTGCAGCAGCGTCGAAGCGGGGCTGCAGAAGCAACGCCCGAAAGCGGAAGAAACGGTTGGCTTCTTCTACGTACAGAAGCGGGTAGGGGTAGGTTCGCGACAGCTGTCCGCTATAGCCGCCCAGCAGCACCACGACGCCGGGACGCAGCGGGACGGCGGTGGCAAACTGGCGCGACTCGGGCAGCGCGGGTACAAACAGCGTATCGACGCGTCCGGCCGGTTCCAGCACGAGCCGGAACGTCTGTGTCTCGACGTAATCCGGCGTCGCCAGCGCGCCGGCCACCAGAAAGCGCGTGCCGGCTGCATCGAGCGGGGCCATGACGTGTGCGGCCAGCGGTGTGATGTAGAGGCCCAGGCCGGGCGTCAGCAGCGCGAGCGAATCGTCTCGGAACTCGAAGGTGATCAGGTCGGCCGCCACGCCCAGCTCGGGCGAATCGCCGCGCAGCCGCCGGTAGCCGCCCAGCACTTCCAGAAAGCGTCGGCCCTCGTGCTGTCGGAGCGCCGTCGTGTGCCAGGCACGGGCGGCCCCGGTGGAAATGGACAGCAGCCGGCGGGTTTCCGCAGCCAGATCGACCAGCTCGGCGTCGGCGCGCAGGTTGTCGGCCAGCTCGGGGCGTCCCTGGGTGTTGCCGCCCAGTAGCAGGAGGCGGCCGTCGGGCAGCAGCGTGGCCGTGTGGCCGGCGCGGGGAGCGCTCAGGCCGGGACGCAGGCGCTCGAAGGCGGACGCACCGGGCGTCCAGACGAACAGGTCGCGGCCGGCCGGACCGGTCCACACCTCGGCACCGCCGGCAAAGAGCAGCCGTCCGTCGGGCAGGCGCACCAGGCGGCCGCCGCCGCGTCCGTCGGGCAGGGGCGGCCCCGGCTGCACCATAGCCTGCAGGCGCAGCGCCCAGGCCGTGTCGGTGGCGGCCACGCCTTTTTCGTCCACGGCCGTGATGCGCAGGCGGTTCAGGCCATGGCGCAGCGGCACGCTGCCCTGCCACACGTCGCGCAGGCTGTCGTAGTGGAGCGGTCGGCCCCCGACCTCCACATGGGCGATGGCCCGGAACGACGTGGCCCGCACCTGAAGCGCCAGCGTCGAGTCGGTCTGCACCTCCGACAGGTCCGGCGCCACCACCTCGATCTCCGGCGTGCGCACCGGCACGAACGGCCGCTCGCAGGCCGCGAGCAGCACCGACAGCAGCACGATGAAGGCCGGAAATCTCATGCGACGGGCAGGGGATCCTCTGCATAGCCGACGGCTTCCAGCACGAGCCCGTGGGCCGGGGCGGCCGGACCGGCCAGCCGCCGATCGCGTGCGGCCAGCAGCTCCGGAATGGCCGCGATGTCGCGCTGGCCCCGTCCGATCTCGATCAGCGTGCCCACGATGGCCCGCACCATGCCGTGCAGAAAGCGATCGGCCACGATCTCAAAATGCCAGTCGCCGGGACGGGGATCCGGTACCCAGCGGGCCAGGTACACCGTGCAGGTGCGGTTGCGCGTGGCGGCCTGCGTGCGGCAGAACGTGGTGAAGTCGTGCGTGCCCAGCAGGTCGCAGGCGGCCCGGTTCATGCGCGCGAAGTCGGGTGCCGGGCGCAGATACCAGCGCAGGTGGCGCTCCAGCGCGCAGGGGACGGTCGCCACGTAGTAGTGGTAACGGCGCCAGCGGGCATCGTAGCGGGCGTGAAAGTTGTCGGGGGCCGGCGCGACTTCCCGGATCGCAATGCTGGGCGGCAGCAGGCCGTTCAGCGAGCCCTGCAGCCGCTCCGGATCGACCGGGCGGTTCGTGCAAAAGTGCGCCACCTGGCCACGGGCATGGACGCCGGCATCGGTGCGCCCCGAGCCGACGATGCGCACGCGCTCGCGCAACACCACAGCCAGCGCTTCCTCCAGCGCGGCCTGAATGCTGGGACCGTTGCGCTGGATCTGCCAGCCGCTGAAATCCGTTCCGTCGTACTCGATCAACAACCGATACGTAGGCATCGACTTCCCATGCAGTGGCAGGCGGCCTTTCCTACGCGCATTTACCTGACCGGTTTTATGGGGTGTGGCAAAAGCACGATCGGGCCGCTGCTGGCCCGACGGCTGGGCTACACGTTTCTGGATCTGGACGCGCTGATCGAGCGGCAGGCGGGGCGCTCGATCCCGGAGATTTTCGCCGAAGGGGGAGAGGCCGCCTTCCGGGCGCTGGAGCGTGAGGCGCTGCGCCGGACGGTCGCCCTGGACGCCTGCGTGATCGCCACGGGCGGCGGCGCACTGGTTTCGGACGACAACCTGGCCTGGGCGCTCCGTAACGGGCGCGTGGTCTATCTGCAGGTGTCGGCCGACGAACTGGCCCGCCGGCTGGCTCCGGAAGCAACCCACCGTCCACTCCTGCAGGACCGGCACCACCGCCCGCTGCAGGGTGCCGCGCTGCGCCGACGCATCGCCGCCATGCTGGCCCGCCGCGAACCCTGGTACCGGCAGGCGCATCACGTCGTCGCCACCGACGGCCTCTCGATCGCCGAGACGGTCGAGGCCGTGCTGCACGCGCTTTGCACCTATCGCGAAAGCCGGAACGAACGCCGGTGATAGGGCGAGGGGCCGTAGCGGGCCAACGCCTCGTAATGGGCCCGGGTCGGATAGCCCACGTTCCGATCCCAGCCGTAGACCGGAAATTCTTCGTGCAGCCGCTGCATCAGCGCGTCGCGTGTGGTTTTGGCGATGATCGACGCGGCGGCAATGAGCAGACTCTGCTGATCGCCCTTCACGATCGGCTTGGCCGGACAGGGCGGATCGGAAAAGCACCGGTTGCCGTCGACGAGCAGATAGTCGGGCGTCAGCTCCAGGTTGGCCACCGCCCGGCGCATTGCCTCCAGCGCGGCGTTCAGGATGTTCAGGCGGTCGATTTCCTCCGGCGTGCACATCCCGATCCCGATGGCCAGCGCCTGCGCCCGGATCTGCTCGGCCAGTTTTTCCCGCACTTCGGGGCGCAGTTGCTTGCTGTCGCGCACGCCGTCGAGCTGCGTGTGCGGCGGCAGGATCACGGCGGCCGCCACGACGGGACCGGCCAGGCAGCCGCGCCCCACTTCGTCCACGCCGGCCACCTGCCGGTAGCCCTGTTGCCAGCAGTGCTCCTCCGGCCGCGGCTCATTCATGGCGTTGTGTCCGAAAACGTCGGTAGAGTTCGCGCCAGGTGGTCAAGATCACGTTGTTGCGGCGGAGCGCCTCGCGGAACGCCTCGCTGCGCACCACGTCCAGATCGCGCGCACGCCAGGCCGCCCCGAAGTCGGGGTGATCGACGGTGATGGCTTCCAGTTCGTCGTTGGCGTAGCCGAGGTGTACGATCAGCTCCGTGATACCCGGCGGCAGGTTGTCGATCATCCGGATGTAGGTTTCCAGCCAGCGATCCGGCGGCGTGTCGATCGGCACCAGCCAGACCCGGTCGATGACCAGATCGTCCGGCGTGAGCATTTCCAGCAGGTGCGGTGCCTGTTGCGCGAGCTGCTCGCGGGGGATCAGCACGGGCAGGTTGTGCTCGCGGCCCACCTGCAGGTACACAGCGAACAGCTCGGGCGTCTGAAACAGCACGCCCATGTGCGTGTCCAGGTGCGTGACCGGGATCCCGGCGTCCTGCGCCCGCAGGATCTGGGCCCGGAGCTCGGCGGTCACCTCTTCCGGTTTCATGTTGGCGACGGCCTCCTCGGTGGTGGCATGCAGGTAGCCCGCCGAACTGTGCAGCGAAGGTGTCATACTCGGGCCGAGCAGCCCCGCCCAGCGGTAGTACTTCCACTCGCTGGTGAGCGTCAGGTGCAGGCCGAAGTCCAGTTTCGGGTGCGTCCGGGCATAGGCGGCCATCTCCGAAAACCACGGGCATGGCACCATGATACTGGCCGAACTGATCCAGCCGGCCTCCAGGGCCTCGGTCGAGGCGCGGTTCACGCTGTGCGCCATGCCCAGATCGTCGGCGTGCAGGATGAGCACGCGGGCATCCGACGGATAGCCCAGCCGCTCCAGCAGCGACTGAGCCTGCAGCGTCAGGCTCCAGGCGAAGCCCAGTAGTAGCAAGAGCAGGCGTTTCATGGTTCGTCGTATTGATCCGGCAGGTCGTTTTCGTAGAGCACCACGTCGCCCGGTTGAAGATACGTCTTCAAAAAGTCCTGCGCCTCGAACAGGCTTCGGAATACGCGAATGCGGTCTTCCGGAAAGCCCGCCTCGCGCAGCCCTTCCTGGATGGGAAGGGTGCGGCGCGGCCCGATCAGCACGGCCAGGTCCACGTGTTGCGCCATGAAGCGACCCAGCGCACGGTTTTCCTCGGCCTCGCGTGCGCCGAGCTCCACCATGCCGGGCGTGACCACGATGCGGCGGCCGGTCCGGAACTGACCCAGAATCTCCAGCGCATTGCGGGCCCCGACGGGGTTGGAATTGAAGGCGTCGTCGATCACCGTGATGGGGCCTTCCTGGCGGAGTTGCAGGCGGTGCGCGACCGGCCGGAGCCGCGCCACGGCATGGGCCATCTGGCGCAGCCGGAGTCCGAAGATGCGTCCGACGGCCAGCGCCAGCAGGATGTTGAGCACGTTGTGGCGGCCCAGCAGGCGCGTCTGGAATACTTGCTCGGTGCCGGTTTCGTCGCGCACCACGAAGCGGGTGCCCTCGGGCCCGTAGGTGATGTCGCGGGCGACAAGCTCGGCCTCGGGGTTGCCCTCGACCGACACGCGCCAGACCGGTCCGCGGGCCCGTTCGGCCATGGCCGCCACGCGCGGATCGTCGGCGTTCAGCACCACCGGGCCGCCGGGGCGCGTGCAGGCCACCAGCTCGCTTTTTTCGCGGGCGATCGCTTCGATGGAGCCCATCGTCTCCAGGTGCATCGGACCGACGGCCGTCACCACGCCGATGTCGGGCCGGGCGATGGCGCACAGCTCGCGGATGTCGCCGGGGTGCCGGATGCCCATCTCCAGCACGAGCACCTGATGTTCGGGGCGGAGCTGCTCGTTGATCACCTTGCAGATGCCCATCGGCGTATTGTAGGAGCCCGGCGTGGCCAGCACCTGGTAGCGCAGGCTCAGGATTTCGGCGATGATGAATTTCGTGCTGGTTTTGCCGTAGGAGCCGGTGATGCCGATGATGGTCAGGTCCGGGTGTGCGGCCAGCTTGCGACGGGCCCTGCGCTTGAAGCCTTCCTGGATGGCACGTTCGACGGGCCAGAGCAGCCAGCCGGCCAGCAGCACCCAGAGCGGCGCACCGAGATCGGCCACGAGCCAGCCGCCCAGGTAATACAGCCATCCGAGGGCGCCTTCGGTCCGGCCCAGCAGACCGCCCGCGACGGGAGCGGCCAGCGTGAGCAGCGCCGCCACGCTCAGCAGGCGACGCATGCGGGGCGTAAACGCCAGCGGCTTTTTGGGGCGATCGCGGCGATAGCGGCGCGACGAAGCGAAGGCCACGCACCAGCCGAGCAGCACCAGTCCGGGCGCCCAGAACGGTCCCAGCAGCGGCACCGTCAGCGCGCCCGCCGTCAGAAGCAATGCGCCCGCCAGATGCGAACGGCGCAGCAGCACGTCGGGGTGCGTGCGCAGCCAGTGCACGAAGCGGGCCGGCTTGTAGCCTTCGAGCTGGAACAGGTGCAGAAAGAACAGCAGGCGACGCGCGGCGCGCCACCCGGCAAACAACGTGGCCAGCAGAGCAAACAGCCAGAGCATAGGGCAGCTATTCGGAAAACCGGTGCTCAAGATACGGATGCGCAGGGCGCAATGAAACGCCAATCATGCCTGACGCGATGGGTTCATGGGAGCTTATACGATTCCCCGAAATCATAGTGCATATGAGAAAATTCGGGTACACACGGCGGTGCGCCCCTACCAGAAGATCCTTGACGTTTTCCCTATCCCGTAGGGGCGGACCGCTGTGTCCGCCCGATCATACCCGCCGAATCACGTCCGCCACACGGAGTGTGGCTCCCTCATGCACCGATAATCAGCGATCCCATATCACTCGGTGGATGTGCCTTTGGTGAGTTGTTCTCTGAACCATTGAATCAGGCGGGGACTTACCCGGACCGAGCTGTGGGCCAATCTCTGAACAGCGGCTTCGGCTTCCTCTTGTGAGATCAGATGTTTTCGGTAGGCGCGTAAGAGTACGCCGAGGGTTCCCTGTACCCGTAGTCCGAGAATTCCGGCAATCCTACGGCCAAGCTTCTCATCGATCAGCACCAGGTCGGCCTGAAGTTCGCGGGCCAGCAGCAATACGTCCATTTCTCCCTGGTCCAGTCCCAGAAGGATCGGTGGCAGCGTAGCCTGGAGGCCAGGTTCGCGAATCTGGATCCAATCGGCTTGAGCGACGGCATCGGCCCCGGGGCGTCCCTGTCCGTGCAGTACAATTTCCTGATAGACCGAGGTGGGTACGACGACTTCCTCGAAAAGCTGGCGGAGAAGATCGAGCTGATCGATCAGTGAAAGAGCGATCAAAGGGGTGCTGTTGACGATAACCCGCATGGGGCTTATTCCGAATTCGCCTCACGCGCCAGTTCCTCTTCGGGATAATCGATCACGGAAAAGCCATGTTCGGAAAGCAAGCGGTAGAACTCCTGACGATCACAGCCCAGGATTCGGGCACCCAGACCGGCGGAAATGCGCCCCTGTTCATACAGCTTGCCCAGTGTGTAGAGCAGCACCTTTTTTCGAAAGGATTCGCGATCCTCTTTAAGCGCAACCAGCAGTTCTTCCGGAAAGACCACCTGAACATCCATGAGTAAGGAGGGCTTTTAGGTCTGGAGTTTCTTCACGTCGCTTATCAAAATGTTGCTTGCGAGTTCCTTTCGGATGCCAACCATATGGCTGCGGTCGCTCATTGCGGGCATGGTCAGCGTTCCGGCAGGTGTTCCAGGAAATAGCGGGTGGCGGCAATGAATGTGTCGGGGTCGTCCAGGTAGCCGTAGTGTCCGGCATTTTTCAGCACGATGAGCCCGGCGTCGGGCAGGGCCTGCACGAGCCGCTCCATCTGCGCGCGGCCGACGGCCCGGTCCCGCTCGCCCCAGAAGACCAGCACGGGGATCCGGATGCGGTCGAGCCGATCCTCGACGTAGGTGTTGACGATGCGCACGAAAGTTTCCCGCATGACGCCTTCGAGGCGGCGATAGTCCGACGAGCCCAGCGCTTTCCAGACGACGGTGTGGCGCAGCCAGTCGAGGGCCGGCTCCCGGAGCGGTTGCGGCAACACCTGAAAAGGGGCCTTGAGCAGACGGGCCAGCGTGGCGCGTACGTAGTAGTGCCAGGGGCGTCGGGGACGCATGCCGGAGGGACTGATCAGCACGAGCGCCCGCAGCAGCTCCGGACCTTTCGGCTCCGAGGCCAGGTACAGCCCGATGCGGCCGCCGTTTGAGTGGCCGACGAGTACGACAGGCCGACCGATATGCCTGCGGATCAGTTCGGCCACCAGCGCAGCGTGTTCGGCCACGCCCCAGGGCTCGGGCGGTGGGGGCGTCAGTCCGTGGCCCGGCAGGTCTACGTTGAACACGCGGTAGCGGTCGGCCAGCGCTTCGGCGATGGGTGCCATGAGCCGGGCGCTGCTTCCCCAGCCGTGCAGCAGCAGCACGGGCGGACCGTCTTCGGGCCCCTGCACCTCCAGGTGCAGCCGCTCCAGCCAGGCCGTCGGGTTCGCGCTGGTTTTCTGGACTTCAGCCGTTTGCATCGGTGCCGATCCGGTGGATTGCGCTCGGGAAACCAACCAGCACGGCCGTCGTTCCACCCGGCAGCAGGGACCGGTTCGGTTGGTTCAGGTTCCCCTCTCAGTCCGTCGGCCAACGAGATTCGCGGTTGGTAGGGACGGCTCCGAGGTCAGGTGGCAACGCCCCCGCAGCATTCATCGAATGGATGAGTTCAACGTGTGCTTTCTGTGCATTGCGCTCCAAGGCGCATGCCCGTACCTTCCCGGTGTCTGAAATCATCCAGCTCGTATCGTTAACCATTTAACACACTATAGTTAGGAGCAAGCATTACAGCATCTATGAGTGAACAGACGTTTCGTGGCATGCTGGAGCTGATCGGGGACAAAAAATTTGGCTTTGTGCGGGAATTCCGCCCCGATCTTCCCAAGGGCAAGAACGATCCGTTCGTGCCGCCGCCGGTCATCCGGCAGTATAAGCTACGCGACGGCGTTCTGATCGAGGGCACGCTGCGCCCGGGTCGCAAGGGCGACATGCAGGTGGACGAGATCCACTCGATCATGGGCGTTTCGCCCGAGGAATGGGCCAAGACCGAGGATTTCGAGTCCGGACAGATCGTCTATCCGGACGAAAAGTTCAACCTGGTCACCGGCCCGACCGACTACGCCATGCGCGTGGTCGATCTGGCCGCGCCGATCGGCAAGGGCCAGCGCGCGCTGATCGTGGCGCCGCCGCGTGCCGGTAAGACGGTCCTGCTCAAGCAGATCGCGGCGGGCATCGCCAAGAACCATCCGGAGGTCAAACTGGTGGCGCTCCTGGTGGACGAGCGGCCCGAGGAGGTGACCGACTTTCGCCGCTCGACGCCCGCCATCGTCTTCGCCTCGTCGAACGATCGGGAGGAGGACAACCATATCCGCGTTTCGACGCTGGCGCTGGAGTTTGCCAAGCGGCTCGTCGAGCTGAAGCACGACGTGGTACTGCTGCTCGACTCGCTCACGCGCCTGGGCCGCACGTTCAACCTTTACGTCGAAAGCAGCGGCCGCACGCTTTCGGGCGGACTCGACGCGCGGGCGCTTCAGATTCCGCGGCGCATCTTCGGTGCCGCCCGTAACATCGAAGGCGGCGGCTCGCTGACGATCATCGCCACGGCGCTCATCGAAACGGGCAGCCGCATGGACGAGGTGATCTTCGAGGAGTTCAAGGGCACCGGCAACGCCGAGATCGTGCTCGACCGTGAGATGGCCGACAAGCGCATCTTCCCGGCCATCAACCTGCGCAAGAGCGGCACGCGCAACGAGGAGCGGCTCATCGGCGACCGGATCGAACAATACCATCGGCTGTTCCGGGCGCTCAACTCGCGGCCGCCCATCGAGGCCATGCAGGCCCTGCTGCGCCACATGCAGCAGACGCAGTCGAACGAAGAGCTGCTCAACAGCCTGGTGCCGGTGGAGTAGGCGCAGGACCCTGAAGGCTCGGGGACGACGCTTGCTACTCGCTTCAGCGGTTGTCCGCTCCGGTGCTTTTCATCGCCTCGCGCCAGCCTTCCCGCAAGGGAAGCATCGGCGCTGTGCACCCACAAGCCGCGCGCTGCTGAAGGGCGTTCAGGGGTGCGAACGTACGTTTCTATAGTGGGATCGTTGATTTACCGGTGCATGAGGGTGCCACACCTCGTGTGGCGGACGTGATCCGGTGGGTGTGATAGGGCGGACACAGGGGGCCGTCCCTACGGGATAGGGAAAACGCCAAGGATCTGTAGGGGCGCACCACCGTGTGCGCCCATGCTTTCTCGCGTGCACTATGATTTTCCCGAAATCGTAGTAGTACGCCACGGAGGCGTCAGCCGAAGTGGTGAGCCGACCCTTCGCTTCGCGCCCGGCCGGCTTCGGGGCCTGACGGGAACCCACGGCCTGCTACGCGAAGTTTCCTTTACATATGGCCAGCCTTTCCGCTTATGGCGATTCTGACCGTACCGAAGGTGCTTCGTGAGAAGCTTGGCGACGAGGGCGTCGAGGCGCTCATTGCGTTGCTGAATGAGGCGGCGCGTCACGAGCGGGACAATTTGCTGGGGATCCTGGCAGAGCGTTTCGAGCGGCGAGTGACGGAGGAGGGCAAGCGGCTGGAGGTCCAGATGGCCGAGGTGGAAGCGAAGCTGGATCATCGGATCACGGAGGAAGTGTCGCGGCTGGAGGTGCAGATAGCCGAGGCGGAAAAGCGCCTGGACAATCGGATCACCGAAGTAGAAGCGCGTCTGGAGCAGCGCATTACGGAGGAGGTGGCAAGACTGGATCATCGGATTACAGAGGAGGTGGCAAGACTGGAGCACCGGATCATGGAGATGGAGGCGGGTTTGAAGGTAGTGATCAGTGAGCGGTATGCGGGTCTGGTGCGGTGGATGTTCCTTTTCTGGGCGGGGCAGATCGGGGTGATCGTGGCGTTGTTTGCGCTGTTTCTGTAGGCGCGGGCGTTGCCCCTCAGGCTCTTCGGGCCAGCTCTCCCGCCAGGGGAACAGGGTGTAAGGATGGGTGCGGCATGGGGCTGGCGTCGGCGGGCGATTTCACCACGGCGGTTTCTTCTTCAGGCATTGAAAAAAACGGTGCGCTCAAGGTAACAGGCGATCGGTGCGGGTGTCTGTAGGGAAAAAGGCTGGCCGACCCATGTCCCGCGAAGCGCACAGCTCGGGCGAGCCGCTTCTGCGCTACCAGGTGCCCATCAACCAGTGGGACGAGGCCGATCGCCCCCGCGAAAAGCTCATGCGCCGGGGACCGTCAGCCCTCTCCGATGCCGAATTGATCGCGCTGATCTTCGGCAGCGGCACACGCACGAAGCAGGGATCCATTTCGGCCGTGCAACTCGGGCAGGCCCTGCTCCGGGCCTACGGCTCGCTCTACGCGCTGGCGCAGCGCGACCTGAAAGAACTGACGCGCGTGGCCGGGGTGGGTCCGGCCAAAGCCGTCCAGCTTGTGGCCGCCTTCGAGATCGGCCGCCGCGTCGAAGCGCAGCGTCCCGGCCGACGGGTTCAGGTGCGCACGCCGGCCGATGTGGCCGCCTGCTACGGACCGCTCCTGCGCGACCTCAAGCGCGAGGTCTTCAAAATTGTGCTGCTCAACACGGCCAACTACATCATCGCCGACTACACGATCAGCGAAGGGGGGCTGGCCGCCAGCATCGTCGAGCCGCGCGCCGTCTTCCAGCGGGCCATTCTCGACAATGCGGCCGGCATCATCTGTCTGCACAACCATCCATCGGGCAATCCAGAGCCCAGCGCCGACGACCTCCGGATTACGCGCCAGCTTGTCGAGGCCGGCCGCCTGCTGGGCATCCCCGTCCACGACCACATCATCATCGCCGGCACCACCTACACCTCGCTGGCCGAACGCGGGCTTATGGGGTGAGCTCGGCACGAGCTTCCTCGACCGAGCGCACCAGCCGGGCACCCCAGGGACAGTAGCTTCCCAGCGTATCCACGAAATCGTCCAAATTGGCCTCGACGTACTCGGGCGTTGCGTCGCACACCTCGATGCTGACTTCGGCCAGCTCCCACCGGTCCGGCACGAAATGCCACGACCAGGGCGCGTTGTGGCCGCCGTCGCCCCGGGCGATCGGTCCGATGGGGAACAGCCGCCGCTCCGGAAAGGGCCGGTCCAGTTCGGCCTCGGCCCGCGCGATCACCGCAGGCAGGGATGTCTGTGCCCGGAACAGCGCGCCCGTGGCCGTATGCACGAACAGGAACGTCCGGGGCTCCGGCGGCGACTCTCCGGTGCAGGCGCCGAGGCCCAGAAGCAACAGCGCGCCTGCCAGAAACCCTATTTTTGCAGGGTTTGACAGGAATTCAACAGGAAGGCGTTGCGTCGGGCGCATCGTCGGGCTACTTTTGAACGCTCCTTCTTTCGTCAAAAATAGGCCAGCAACCACCATGCAGGATCGCCTCGAAAAGATCGTTTCGCTCTGTAAGCGGCGCGGGTTTATCTTTCCGTCTTCGGAAATCTACGGAGGACTGGCGGCCGTGTACGACTACGGCCCGCTGGGCGTCGAGCTCAAGCGCAACGTGCAGCAGCGCTGGTGGGAGGCCATGGTCTATGAGCACGAGAACATCGTCGGGCTCGACGCGGCGATCCTGATGCATCCCATGGTGTGGAAGGCGTCGGGCCATGTGGATGCCTTCAACGATCCGCTCATCGACGACCGCCAGTCGAAGCGTCGCTACCGGGCCGATCAGCTCATTGAAGATTACATCGAGAAGCTCCGGGCGAAGGGCGAAACGGAACGGGCCGAGGCGCTGCACCGGCGGCTCATCGAAGCGCTCAACGCCGAGGACATGCCGAAGGCGCTCTACCAGATCATCATGGACGAGCGCATTCCGTCGCCCGATTCGGGGGCGTTCGACTGGACCGAGGTACGACAGTTCAATCTGATGTTCGTCACGCACGTGGGGCCGGTGGCCTCCGAAGAAACGAAGGTCTATCTGCGCCCGGAGACCGCCCAGGGCATTTTTGTCAACTTTCACAACGTGAAGGATTCGTCGCGGCTCCAGATCCCCTTTGGCATTGCGCAGATCGGCAAGGCCTTCCGCAATGAGATCGTGGCCCGGCAGTTCATCTTCCGGATGCGCGAGTTCGAGCAGATGGAGATGCAGTACTTCGTAAAGCCGGGCACGCAGATGGAGGCCTTCGAAGCCTGGAAGGAAAAGCGCCTGCAGTGGCACATCGAAAACGGCATCCGGCCGGATCACCTGCGCTTCCACGTGCACGAGAAGCTGGCGCACTACGCCGACGCGGCCGTCGATATTCAGTACCTGTTCCCGATGGGCTGGCAGGAGGTCGAGGGCATCCACTCGCGCACAGATTATGACCTGCGGCGGCATCAGGAGTTCTCCGGCAAAAAGATGGAATACTTCGACCCGCAGACGCAGGAGCGCTACATTCCGTACGTGGTGGAGACCTCGGCCGGACTGGACCGCACGATCCTGATGCTGCTCTGCGAGGCCTATGACGAGGAAGAGGTGGAAGGCGAAACGCGCGTGGTGCTCCGGCTGCACCCGCGCCTGGCACCTATCAAGGTGGCCGTGTTGCCGCTGGTGCGCAAAGACGGCATGCCCGAGCGGGCGCAGGCATTGGCGCGCGACCTGCGGCCATTCCTGAACACCTTCTACGACGAGAAAGGCGCCATCGGCCGGCGCTATCGGCGCATGGACGAAGTGGGCACGCCCTTCTGCGTGACGATCGACAGCCAGACGCTCGAAGACGGCACCGTGACCGTGCGCGACCGCGACACGATGCAGCAGGAACGCATCCCTGAAACCCAGGTCCTGGCCTACATCAAAGACCGCCTGCGCCAGTGGAAGCCGGTGGGGGCCACCTGACCGTTCAGCCGCGCAGAACGACCGTTCAGGTGCCCTTTTGTTCGATTCTGTGCGGTAAGACTTGGCTAATTGCACCAGATTGCCCTAACATTAAGCGTGTGTTCTCCGAGGGGGTTGACTTTTGAGGAAAAAAGAAAAATATTTAATCCTACCGTATTGAAAGCGCTTTTAGAAGACAACCAGGAGGAAACCGATGAAGCTACGCACGTGGAGCCTGCGGTTGCTGACGCTCCTGCTTTTCCCAACGCTGGCACTGGCCCAGAATACGGGGAAGTTGTCAGGACGCGTCGTCGATGCCAGCACCGGTGAGCCGCTTCCCGGTGCGAACGTGTTTCTGGAGGGTACGACGCTGGGTACCTCGACGGATGTCAACGGCGAGTACACCATCTTTGAGATTCCGCCGGGGACCTACACGGTGGTGGCCAGCTTCGTGGGGTATGTGACGGTGCGGCAGGAGAATGTGCAGATCATTGCCGGTATCACCACACGTCTGGACTTCGAGCTGCGTCCGGCCACCATCGAAGGCGAGGAGATCGTGGTGGTGGCGGCGCGGCCGCTGGTCAATCCGACGGCTACCAACGCAGTGCGCCGGCTCGACCGTGAGGAATTTGAAAAGCTGCCGACGCGGGCCGTATCGACCTACTACGCCATTCAGCCGGGCGTGACGCTGCTCAACGGTGAGGTGTACATCCGCGGCGGCCGCCCGGACGAGACCGAGTACCTGCTGGAAGGCATCAGCTCGCGGAGCCTGATCGGTACGGATAACGTCATTCCGGTCATTCCCGAGGCGCTGGAGGAAATCCAGGTCTTTGCCGGAGGCTACAGTGCCGAGCTGGGTGGAGCCAACGCCGGTATTGTGCAGCAGGTGCTGCGCACCGGTGGGCCGAAACTCAGCGGCATGGTTCAGTACGAAAGCGACTTTGTGGCCGATGCCTTTAACAACACCTACTCCTACGGCTACAACGACCTGACCGCTACGTTGGGCGGCCCGTTCATCTGGAATCAGCACCGCTTCTTTGTGGCGGTCAACTACCGGACGACGGACAACTACAGCCCCATGTTCTGGTATGGCGCCAACCTGGATTACAGTGAGAATGGCGGGTTGTGCGTCAACGATCCAGAGCAGCGGTGCATTCCGCCGATCGATGACATCCGGGAGGACACGGCCGTGGCCCCGCTGCGCTGGGAAGATGGCAAGTTGCCGGGCATCGGTCGGCCGCTGGAGGAGTTCCGCCTGAATGGTACGCTGCTGTTCGATTTCAGCCCGCTGCGGATTCGGCTGGGCGGTGCGTTGCTTACGGCCAACCGGCGAATTAACACGCTTCCCATTCGCAACTTCTACAACCAGGAGCGGCTGCCGCGGCGGGATGACCTGCGCTGGCTGGCCAGCATGCAGGCCACCTATTTCCTGAGCAGCAATACGTATCTGGAAGGTAATTTCGGTCTTTTCCAGTATAATTTTGAGGTGTATGATCCGCTTTTCGGAAAACCCGAGGCGGATGGTCAGGGAGGAGCTGTTATCAATATTGTCAATTATTACAATCGCGAAGCAGTGCGTGAGGCGCTGTCTGACGATCCCGACCTGGCTGATCTCTACACGCGCTTCTGGCAGGAACAGTACATTCAGCCTCCGTTGTATCAGTTCCACACCTTCCGTTTCCATCGGCCGGGACGGGTGCTGACTACCTACCAGCGCCGCGAGCAGTCCTACTGGAATCTGTCGCTGGGACTGGTGACCCAGCAGGAAAATCATGAGCTGCGTCTGGGCGGACACTACCAGCGATGGACATTGCGGGACTATGCGCTGAGTGGTAGTGCGCTGGCCTCTATCCTGCAGGGAACTCCTGACTATATCAACCAGATCACTGCGGAAGCTGATGAGGTCGCATTCCGTATCCGCCAGGATGGTTGGGGTGGCTTTGGCTACGACGAGTTCATGAATAAAGTGGACAGTGGCCTGGATGGCCCCAAGCATCCGGTCACGGCTTCGCTTTACATCAATGATAAGATTGAGTTCAACGACATCATCGTGAATGCCGGATTGCGGTGGGATTATTTCGACATGGACCTGTGGACGGTCGATGATCTGAGTAATCCCGCCTATGATGCCGGTAATGCAACGGTGCTGGGGGCCGACGAGGCACCGAACGGACTGAAATCGGCTCCGGCCAAGTCGGTGCTCCAGCCGCGACTCGGGCTGTCCTTCCCGGTGACCGACCGCACGGTCTTCCACCTGCAGTACGGAAAGTTTGCCCAGATGCCGGATATGGGCTTTGCCTACACCCGGCGCTCTCGCATGGCGCTGATCTTCAGCGGTCGGTTCTTCTTTGCCAGCCCGTTTGCCTTCGAGCTGGATCCGATCAAGACGACCCAGTACGAGATCGGCTTCAGCCATCAGTTCACAGACTTCTCGGCCTTCGACATCACGGCCTTCTACCGGAAGACCGAAGGGCAGCTGGAAATCATTCGGGTAGATACCGACCCCACTTCACAGGCCAGTGCCTACAATCTCTTTACGAATGGAGATTTCTCCATCGCTCGCGGGATCGAGATCAGCCTGCGGACGCGGCGGGTTGGCGGCGTGATGGCCATGTTCAACTACACGCTCACCGACGCCAAGGGCACGAACTCGGAGCCCGGTGGACAGGTCTCGGCTCTGGAGAATGGTACGGCGCCGCCTTCGCTGTTGCAGCCGCTGGAGTTCGAGCAGCGCCATCGGGGTGCCATTGTGCTGGATTACCGGACCGGTGCCGAGCAGCCGATGGCCCTGCAAAATCTAGCGGTCAACCTGCTGTTCTCGTTCAACAGTGGGCATCGTTTCACGCGGAGCACCGGCGGTATCGGTCAGCGGGGTGCGGACGAAGGCGCGCTGCTGACCGACAGCGACCCGCGTAACCGCGTGCCGCTGGAGCCGCTCAACTCCTCCACGACGCCCTGGTATTTCCGCACCGACCTGCGTATCGAAAAAGGGTTCTCCTTCGGAGGGGCTACGGCGACGGCCTACATGTACATCGAAAACCTGCTCAATCGTCGCAACCCGATCAATGTGTACCTGCGTACGGGCAGTCCGTATGATGACGGCTTCCTGAGCAATCCGGAGCTGAGCGAAGAGATTGTGCGGGGACAGGGTCCGGACTACGTCTACTACTACCAGCAGATCAATCTGCGCAACCGGCAGCACTACATTGCCGACGAAGACGTGGATCTTTTCGACCAGCCGCGTCAGGTGCAGATCGGGTTGCGACTGGAATTCTGAAATCTATGTCCGGTAAGAGCGTGCCATATTCAGCCATAGAAAAGCATCGAGGAACGACCATGTACACGACCATACAGCTCAGGGCTTTTACGCTCGCGTTGCTGTTGCTTGTGCCGATGAAGTTGGCACATGCGCAGGACAAAGCGGCCCTCATGCGACGTGCTCCGTCCATTACACAGGCGTCTCATCCTCCGCTTTCCGTACTGGATGTCAATAACTCGACCATCTGGCTTCGTAACAATGGAAAGTTCGACTGGGTTGACCGCTTCTCGGGTGTAAATGGGACGATGCCCAAAAGAACTTCCGGGCCGGTCTTTGCCCAGGGGTTCGTATGGGGAGGCGTGTTGTATGAAAATGGGGAACGTCAGGGAGTGCGCGTCAACGGCAGTACGTATGAGAGTGGGATGGATCCGGGCCGCGTGCTCTGGGATCCGGTGACGGGCACCGTCCAGGGACCGGACGACCCATCCGACCTGACGAAATACCACGTATGGCGTGTCCATCGCCGCTGGAAGTCGTCATCTTTTGACGTAACGGCAGCGGCGGCATATTTCTTTGGCAAAGACCCGAGTGAGGTGACAGATGCCGACCGGCAGGCAATTTTGGAGCAGTACGAATATGACTGGAACAACTGGCCGGCCGCCTGGGGCGCGCCCTACCAGGAATGCAACGGCGAGCCCGGATATCAGCCGGCTCAGGATCTGAACGGGGACGGGGAGTTTGACTGTGAGACAGAAGGAGATATTCCGGGATATCCGGGGGCAGATCAGACGCTCTGGATTGTCACCAATGACCTGCGTCCCGGTACGTCGGAGCGCAGTTATGGGTCGCCTTCGGTGGGGATGGAGTACCAGTTTACAATCTGGGCGTATGACTTCCCGGCCACCAACCCGCTGGGAAACATCAACTTTATTCGCACCCGCTTGATTTTCACCGGACGGCCAGACAGTCCTGCTGATGCGCGGCTGGACTCCATGTTTGTGGTCTGGTGGGTAGATCCTGATGTTGGAGACGCCTCGGACGACTTTGCCGGTAGCGATACGACATTGTCGCTGGGCTATGCCTACAACGCCAATCCCCGCGATAATTCGTATGATCCTTTCAACCTGGCGCCGCCGGCCGTGGGCTGGGACTTCCTGCAGGGGCCAGTTAATGCGCAGGGCGACACGCTGGGCATGACCGCATTCGTCTACTTTGCAGCCGGATCAGACATTAGCGACCCAGACCTGGGTAACTACAGTGGCTCGCTGCAGTGGTTTAACCTGATGCGTGGATACCGTCCACGGCCAGAGTATCCAGCGGGAGATCCGTTTGTGGATCCCACAACGGGGCAGGTTACCAAATTTGCCCTTACAGGCGATCCGGTGACCGGGCGCGGCTGGATCGACGGGCAGCAGTTGCCGCCGGGCGACCGCCGTATCGTTCTTTCGAGTGGCCCCTTTAGCATGGAAAAGGGCGATACGGTCGATGTGGTGGTCGGGCAGATCGCGGCACTGGGGACCAACAACCTGTCCAGTGTCAGCCTGCTGAAGTATTACGACCTGTTCGCCCAGTTCGCCTACGACAACAATTTTGTGCTGCCCTCGCCTCCTAACGTACCTCCGGTACGTGTCAGTGAGCTGGACAAACAGGTTGTGCTGGACTGGGGCTTCGACCTGAACCAGGTGGCGCAGGTCGAAAGCTATCGGAACTCCGGCTTCGAATTCGAAGGATACAACGTGTACCAGCTGCCTTCGCCTACCGCCTCAATCGCTGAAGGAGTACGGCTGGCCACCTTTGACAAAAAGAACCTGATCTCGATCGTTTTTGACAATGCTTTCGATCAGGAAACCGGCTTCGTGCTCGAAAAGCCGGTTCAATTTGGATCGGATGAGGGGATCAAGCGCTATTTCACGGTCACGCAGGATGCCATCCGCCAGCGTCCGCTGGCCAACGGCGTGACCTATTACTTTGCCATCACGTCCTATGCCGTGCTGACCGAGGACGTAGAAGCGCCGTTCCGGGTGCTGGAAAGCACGCCGGTCGTCGTGGCCGCCACGCCGCAACCGCCCAAGCCGGGCTTTACGGAACCGCCGGCACCAGAAAGCGACGTGGAGGTTGTGCATGTTCAAGGAGCCTCTTCTGCGAAAGTGCAAGTAAAAGTTGCTAATCCATCTGCAGTTCAAAACAATGCATATCGGGTAGAATTTGCCTATTATGATCCTGCAACTGGTAGTGTCAAAAATGAGCTGGATCCCGATGATTTCCTGAGTACTACAGAAGACCTCTTTGAACACGAACAATACAGTTCTGCCCATCGTTTTGAAGTTGGAGATCCGTGGCTACCGACACGATGGCGTTTGCTACGTAATGGACAGCCGATCACCGACTGGATGCCTCTTCTAGATCCGGAAGGGCCTGTACCGGCTCAGAGTGCTCCAGTAATTGATGGCCTTCAGGTTTATGTTCCTTTCGTCTTTGACTTTGATATAGAGGAGATTCAGGGTACTTCTTGGCTAGACGGAGGATTTTACTATGGGGCTCACTTTGTTGGCTCAAGCATCCGTGTGCCTGAATCTCGTCCTGTAGTGCTTGAATTTCAAAGCGACACAACAAATGGGTGGCTTTCGAAAGGGGCTGTATATATAGGTTCTGCATATGCAGGAACAGGATTTCTGCCGTTTGCAGCCTATGAAATTCAGCCAGACGGTTCTCGTCGTCGATTGAATATTAGCTTTGTAGAACTCAACACAAGTTGTAGCAATATGCGCTGGGATATGGGATTGCTCACTGATAATGAAAGTTGTCAGAGTCGAGGAGGTAGAGAGTATGTTTTTATACATCGCTCAGACTATAACGAAGGTGCCGACTACAATGATGACAATTGGGCACCGGGTGCTGATGTGTACTATGCTATTTGGCCTTCATTGGCTGAAGGAAAGGGCTATCTGGAAAACTCTTTCCAGCTTCAAATCAATCCTATTGTGGGAATTTCTCCCGATAATGTTTATGAATTCACCATCGAAGGAATTGTACGAGACGATCCGGAGCTGAAGCGGCAGGCGGTGGAGCAGATCAACGTCTTCCCGAATCCCTACTTCGGCTTCAGCCGGCTGGAGACCAACCGGTTCCAGAAGTTCGTCACCTTCACGCACCTGCCGGAGAAGGCGACGATTCGGATCTTCACGCTGGCCGGCATCCCGGTGCGGGTGATCGAACACGATAGCCCGTCGCAGTTCGAGCGGTGGGACCTGACGAATCAGGATGGCATTCCGGTGGCCAGCGGCATCTATCTGGTCCACATCGACACGCCGTATGGCGAAAAGGTGCTGAAGCTGGCCATCGTGCAGGAGGAGCAAATTCTGCAACGGTATTGATGCATCATGTTGAAGCCAAACGGAGGGCATAGATCATGAAAGCCAAACTGTTTCGCGCAGGGCTTCCGCTGCTGCTGGTCCTGCTGCTGAGTCCGGTCGGAACATTGCAGGCCCAGGAAGCCCGCTACGGGACAAATGCCGCTTCGCAGTTGCTCATCCCCATGGGAGCCCAGTACCTGGGTGGAGGCGGCGCGGCGGCTGCCATTACGGGCATCGAGAGCGTACTCTGGAATCCGGCCGGGCTCGACTACGGCGAGGGGAACGTGATGGTGATGGTCTCGCGGCGTAATTATATCGCCGACATCGGGATCAACTTCGCCGCCGTGGGGCTGCGCTTCGGGACGCTGGGCGCCATCGCGCTGCACCTGCGCAGCTTCGACATGGGCGATATCGCGAAGACGGATGAGTTCAACATGGACGGCACCGGTGAGACTTTTTCGCCCACATTTTTTACCCTCGGGGCTTCTTACGGCCGGGCCATGACCGACCGCATCCGTGTCGGCGCCACCGTCAACCTGAACTACGAAAGCTTCGCCAACGTGTCTGCCAGTGGCGTGACGTTTGATGCCGGGGTGCAGTACGACAACTTCCTCGGCTTCGGCGGGCTTTCGGTTGGGGTGGCCATCCGTAACATCGGGACCTCTATGCAATATGATGGCTCGGCACTGCTGGTGGATGCGCGTACGACGGAAGGGGATCGAGCCGTGACGAAGTACAAGATCGTGGCGGCCGATGCGGATGTGCCAACCGTGGTGGACGTGGCGGTCAGCTATCGGGTCTGGCAGGGCCTTTCGGTCAGCCTGACCTACATGGAAAATACCTACGGCCCCAGCCAGGTGCAGGGGCAGCTTTCGTACAACTTCCAGGATTATATCATCGTGCGAGGCGCCTACGTGCAGAATACCCAGAAACAGGGTGACCTGGAAGGACCGTTTGATAATCGGCCCGCTTTTGGGGCAACGCTTAACCTGCGGCCGGTGCTGGGCATCAACATGGCCTTTGACTATGGCTTCCTGCCGGCCCAGTTCTTCGAAAACAATCACATTTTCACGCTGCGCGGCCAGTTCTGAGCTGAGCGTAGCCAATCTGAAATTGACACCGGCCCCGCTTTGCGGAACGCAGAGGCGGGGCCGGTTTTTTTATGGAGCAAGCACATGAGGGGCATCTGAAGACATCATATGAAAGTGCGTATCGATTCGGTGCATACAGCCGACGTGCTGGAGCGGCGGCTGCAGCGTATTGATCGAAAGGGGTACAAAGCCTATAAAACACTGCAGGGCGCTTACGACTTGGGCGACTTTGTGCTGCACCTGGTGCATGTGCAGGGCGATCCTTTTGCGACGCCCAGTCGGGCCCATGTATGGGTGCCGCAGGCGGTGGCAGGCTTCCCCTCCTGGAGTTATCAGTCTGAGACGCGAGCCATTGGGGTAGCGCACCTTCTGGCCCGCAGGTTTGCAGAAAAAGCCCGGCGCATCAGCCGGCAGCGGGGAAGCGGTCATAGCGGACGCATCGAAATGGACCGACCCGGCCAGGAAGTGCTCCCCCGCACGGCCGTACGCCTGACGGCCGAGGGCGTCGAAGCCCGCTTCGCCGTTGGCCTGCCCGCCCACGGCCGCCGCATTGCCGCTGACGAAGCCCGGGCGCTGCTCCTGGAGGACGTGCCGCGCATCGTGCGCGAAAGCCTCCGGTTTGCCGCCTACGATCCGGAGACGGTCCGTACCTTCGCCGAAGTCAACGAAGACGCCACCTGGCTTCGGGCGCAGCTGCCCGCCTGGGGGCTGGTGGCGTTCGTGGCCGACGGCGCCTGCCTGCCCCGCCGCTCCGGCGTCGATGAGCGGCCACTGGAGACCGGCGCGGTGCCGTTCGCGTCTCCGCCTTCGCTGCGGCGCGAGGTCGTACTGCCCAGCGGCCGCCGTCTAACCGGCATGGGCATTCCGGCCGGCGTGACGCTCATCGTGGGTGGTGGTTATCACGGCAAAAGTACGCTGCTGCGCGCGCTGGAGCGCGGCGTCTACAACCATGAACCCGGCGACGGCCGGGAGTTCGTCGTGACGGTACCCGACGCGGTCAAGGTGCGCGCCGAAGACGGCCGTAGCGTAGCCGGCGTGGACCTGTCGCCCTTCATCCGCAACCTGCCCTCAGGCATCGACACGCGCACGTTCTCGACGGCGAACGCCAGTGGATCGACCAGCCAGGCGGCCGCCATTCAGGAAGCGCTGGAGGTGGGCACGTCGCTGCTGCTCATCGACGAAGACACGGCCGCCACGAACTTCATGGTGCGCGACCGGCGCATGCAACGCCTGGTGCCCGGTGCGCAGGAGCCCATCACGCCGTTCATCGACCGGGTGCGCCAGCTTTACGAAACGCGCGGTGTCAGCACGATCCTGGTGGTCGGCTCCAGCGGGGACTTTTTCGACGTGGCCGATACCGTCATCAAACTGCACGAATACCGGGTGGAAGACGTGACGGAAGCCGCCCGGGAAATCGCCCGGCAGCTTCCGAGCGAGCGGATGCCGGCGCCGGACAATCCCTTCCAGGGGCCGCCGGTGCGACGCGTGCCGGATCCGACAAGCGTGTCGCCGCAGAAGGGGAAGCGTGCGACCTACGTGCGGGCGCGCGGACGTGAAATGCTCCAGCTCGGTATGGCCGTGATCGACCTCCGAGCCGTCGAGCAGCTGGTGCACGTGGCGCAGACGCGGGCCATCGGTCAGGCGCTGGCCTACGCCCGCCGTCGCTACATGGACGGTCGTCGTACCCTTCCGGAAATCATTGCGGCCGTGTTGGCAGACATCGAACGGCAGGGCCTGGACGTGCTCGATCCCGGAGGGCTACTGGATCTGGCCGGCTTCCGGGCGCAGGAGCTGGCCGCTGCGCTGAACCGTCTGCGGACGCTCCGGGTGCGCGTCGAACCGCCTACCTGAAGGACATGGACATTGACGTTGCGGTTTCGGCCGAGTGGGAGGCGCTGCGGGAGCGGTTGCTGCACGGGCCGCCGTGGCGTACGCTGATGGTGGCCGGTCCGGTCAACGCCGGAAAAACGACGCTGGCCCGCTGGCTGGCCGCGCAGGTGAACGAACACTACCGGACGCTTTTTCTGGACGCGGATCCCGGCCAGTCGCTCGTCGGGCCGCCGACCACGCTGGCGTTGAGCCGCGTGCCGATCGATCCCGATCGCTGGCTCCGGCTTCGGTTTGTCGGACACATCTCGCCCGAGGGCCATCTGCTGCAGATGCTCAGCGGCCTGGTGCGCCTGGTCGAAGCCGCCCGCTGGCACCGGGCGCAGCGGCTGGTGATCGATCTGCCGGGCCATATGGCCAACGACGCGGGCCGCGAACTTTTCTTTCAGATGCTCGATGTGATTCGGCCCGACTACGTGGTGGCGCTGCAGCGGGAAGACGAGCTGGAACCGGTGTTGCGGTGCTTTCGGCGGGGTCGACGTCCGCGCATCGTGCGGCTACCGGTGGCCGAGGCCGTGCAGGAGCGCGACCGATGGGTGCGCAGCGACTACCGGCGCGAGCGATTCCGGCGTTACTTTGCCGGAGCGCGCTTGCGGCGGCTGTCGGTGCAGGCGCGGGGACTGCATGGCATGGTACCGGCACTGGACAATCCCGAGGCGGTCCGGCATCGTCTGGTGGCCCTCTGCGACCGGCACGGCTTTGCCCGCGTGCTGGGTATCGTGGCCCGCTGCGACGCCGAGCTGGCGTGGCTCTACTTCTGGGCCCCGCCGTTCCGGGCCCGTGAGATCGCCACAATCCAGTTCGGGCGTTTTCGGTTGGACCCGGCCGAAGTAGGGCTACTCGTCCGGAGCAGGCGGCCGCCCGCCGGGGATGTGCCGCTCCGGACCGACGTGGCCGAGGAGTAGGTCGTCGGGCGTGTTGATGTTGCGTAGCGGTGCGTCCGGGACGGGCAGTGTCGTGACGGAAAGCCGGTCGAGCAGGGCCTGAAGGGCGTGGCCACCGGCGGCAAGACGGGCTTCGGCCACCGGACGCACCGTTTCCACCCGGTAGAGCGCGCAGAGCGGCTGGCGACGGCCGTCGGACGTGACGGGCACGACGGCGTCGACGTCGGGAGAACAGGCGGCCAGCAGCCCGCGGAGCGTTGCTTCGTTCAGAAAGGGCAGGTCACAGGCCAGCGCCAGCAGCCAGGGCGTTCGCGCCGCCCGGAGACCCGCCACCAGTCCGGCCAGCGGACCGGCGTCCGGGACGGGGTCGAGCAAGCGGGGGACCTCGGGTGGCACCAGATCAAAATAGAAGTCGCCCTCGGCCCGGACGCTCAGCAGTACGTGCGGCGTGAGCGCACGCGCCGTTTCATAGACGCGTCGAAGCATGGGCGTGCCGTCCACGACGGCACGGGCCTTGTCCGTGCCGAAGCGACGGCTGCGCCCGCCGGCCAGCAGCAGTGCGGTCAGGTCAGCGTTCGGCGGCGACATCGGACGGCCGGGCCTGCGGTTTGTGCTGACAGCCGATGTCCTTTTCGATCAGCAGCTTGAGCGTTCGGTTCGGACCGGCCGCCTGGCGCGCTTCGATGCCGATCTGGTCGCTGTCGAGCCAGCGCCGGGCTTCCTCGATGGGAAGCCGTACGGTCAGGTGCGCGCCGTCCAGGTGCGCGACCGGCACGGCCGTCTGCGCATCGATGCGGAGCGTGCAGGTGAAGGCCGTCTGCGCGTCGAACGGCGTGACGAGTTCAACCCGACCCGTCCGGCGCAGCGTTTCCAGATCTTCGGCCTCCAGGCGAAGGCGCACGTCGCGTTCGGTCAGGCGTAGCTTCATGGCAAGCAGCGGATTGGTTTTGACGTTATACCGGTTTGCGGGGCGAAAGGTGCGGGCGTATCGCGAAAGCAGGACGAGCACCTCCTGTCTGCAACCGGCCCTTCGCACAGGCACGGCTGATATGGGATCGCTGATTTACCGGTGTATGAGGGTGCCACAACCCCGTTTGGCGAACGTAATCCGGCGGGTATGATCGGGCGGACACAGGGGTCCGCCCCTACGGGATAGGGAAAACGTTAAGGATCTGGTAGGGGCGCACCGCCGTGTGCGCCCGTGCTTCCTTACATGCACTATGATTTCCCGGAAATCGTATGATTCATTCAGTCAATTTATGAAATTGGTGTTAAGTTGAAGGAGGGATGTAGAAAGGGCTTGCGGGAATGAAAGGGTACTCCTACTTTGGTCAAACGATAAAGTAACCGTTAACTATTCTGAAAGAAACCGGTACCACCCAGGGCGTGGTGCCGCTGCTTGTATCGAAGGACCATGAAAAACTGGTGGCTTGCACTGAGTCTGACCCTGGGAGCGCTGACGGCCGTTCCGGCTGCACTGGCGCAGGGTACGGTCTATGGCGTGGTGACCGATTCGCTGACCGGCGAGGCGTTGCCGGGAGCCAACGTGTATCTGGTGGGCACGGGCAAAGGGAGTGCGACCGATCTGGAAGGACGCTATCGCATCACGGGCATTGCACCCGGCACCTACACGCTGCGCGTTTCCTATCTGAGCTATCAGACGCGCGAATTGCCCCTGCGCATTCAGGACGGGGAGACGATCGTGCTGAACATTGCCCTGGTGCCCGAGTCGATCGGTGGAGAGGAGATCGTGATTGTCGGACAGGTCGAAGGCCAGGTGGCCGCCATCAACCAGCAGCTCAACGCGAACACGATCGTCAACGTGGTCTCGGAGGAAAAAATTCAGGAACTGCCGGACGCCAACGTGGCGGAAGCGCTTGGGCGGCTGCCCGGGGTGGCCGTGCAGCGTTCCGGCGGCGAGGCCAACAAGATCGTACTGCGTGGGCTGAGCGATCGCTTCACAACGATTACGGTCGACGGCGTGCGGTTGGCCGCGACCGACGCGGACGCCCGGGGCCTCGATCTGAGCACGATCTCGCAGAGTTCGCTGGCCGGCATTGAGCTGTACAAGGCGTTGACCCCCGACAAGGACGCCGACGCGATTGCCGGCAGCGTCAACCTGGTCACCAGGAAAGCGCCCGAGCAGCGGCTCGTTCGCTTCGATGTGCGGGGCGCTTACAATCAGCTGAACCAGACCTGGGGGCAGTACGATCTGAGCGCCCGCTACGGAGAGCGCTTCTGGCGCAAGCGGCTGGGCGTGCAGCTCATCGGCAGCCTGGAGCGGCGCGATCGGAGTCGCGAGTACTACGATCTCGCCTACGATATGGGGCTGGCCGGCGGCACGGACTACGAAATCTCCGACATCGAGCTGAACTTCCGCAACGAAATCCGCACGCGCCAGGGCGTCAGTTTGTTGCTGGACCTGGATACGCCGGATGGGGGGACGATTCGTTTCAACAACGTCTTCAACGCCACCCAGCGCAGCTTCATCGACTACTATCGCAACTATCCCACCGAAGGCTCCGAGATGTTCTATGGCGCCCGGGATCGCGAGCAGAACATCTACACGTTCACCAGTGCGCTGCGGGGCGAGCAGTATCTGAAGGGATGGCAGCTTAACTGGGGGGCTTCCTATGCCCGGTCGCAATCGCACGATCCGTTCGACTTCGATATCAGCTTTACGGAGCCCTCGGCCACCGATCCCCAGGGCAATCCGATCGCCGGCATGGGTCGCATCCCGCCCGAAGAGCTGAAAGGCCCGCCGGAAAGCATTATTTCCCATGCGTTGAACAACTTCGAACGGGCCTACTTCTACACGGCGTTCTATCGGGAGGAGGAAAATCGCGAAGGGGAGACCACGCTGTACCTGGATCTGGCGCGGGACTACGCGCTGGGCGGGGGAGTGGCCGGACAGTTCAAGCTGGGCGGGAAGTTCCGGAGCAAGACCCGCTTCCGGGAGCGCAGTGAGCTGCTGGCGCCCTATTACAACGAAGCGTTTCCGCGCTACGTCCGGACGGCCGATGGGCAGGTCGTGCCCAAGGACTTTACAGGCACCCCCTTCGAGCAGCTTCAGATGGTGGGCGACCGGCTGCTGGTGACGAACTTTCTGGGGGCCAATCCGGAGGACCGCGACCTGTTCGACCGCTTCCGGCTCTATCCGATGATCGATCGGGATCTGCTCCGCACCTGGTGGGATCTGAACCGAGACGGTTTTTCGGATCAGGCCGGGACGAACCCGGAGTTCGAGCGCAATCTGGAAGCCGACGCTTATTTCTATGACCTGACCGAGCGGGTCTCGGCGGCCTATGTGATGAACACGTTGCATTTCGGGCCGCGCGTTTCGCTCATTGCCGGGGTGCGCGTCGAGCGCGAAAACAACGACTACCTCACGCGCTACACGCCGGATGATCTGTCCGGCTTCCCGGTACCCAAGGGGGCCTATCGAGACACCAGTAGCACGTTTTCGGAGGCCATCTGGCTGCCGAACGTTCACCTGACGCTGCGGCCCACCGATTTTCTCACGGTGCGGCTGGCCGCCTACAAAGCGCTGGCACGCCCCAACTACAACCAGCGCCTGCCCAGCTTCGTGGCCCGTAAGGCCGGCACGTTCTATCCCGGCAACTCGCTCTTCGTGGGCAACCCGGATCTGAAGGCGGCGCAGGCCTGGAATTACGAGGTGAACGTGGCGCTTTACGACGGCCGTTTCGGGCTGTTCTCGGTGTCGGCTTTCTACAAGGATATCAAAAACATGTACCACCAGATCAATGGTGCGTTTTTCGATGCGGCTTCGGCCGACTCGCTGTTCGACAGGCTGGGAATCAACGTGACCAGTCCCTTCCAGAACGAAGGGTTCGCCCTGACCTATCCGTACAATTCCTCGAAGCCGACGCGGGTCTGGGGCGTGGAAATCGAGCATCAGGCCAACTTTCTGTTTCTGCCGGGGGTGCTTCGCAACCTGGTGCTGACCTACAACCTGTCGTTCATCCGATCGGAGACCTACATCCCGGGCACGCAAACCGAAGAGTACTGCGAGGAGATTCTACCGGGCATCTGTGTGCCCAAGCTGCGCTATCACTTTGTGGAGCGCAAGCACAAGCTGGAGCGTCAGCCGGACTTCCTCAGCAACGTGGCGATCGGCTACGACTATCGGGGCTTTTCGGCGCGGCTTTCCATGTTCCATCAGGGCGAATTCAACACGCGCTTTTCGCCCAATGGCCGCGACGACCGGGTGGTCAAGAGCTTCACACGCTGGGACCTGGCGCTTCGCCAGCAGATTCGTCCCAACCTGTACGTCCTGCTCAATGTGAACAACCTGACGAACGTCGAGGAGGGCACCATTGTGCTGAACCGGGTGCAGGGCTGGCGGCTGCCCAACGATCGGGAGATCTACGGAACCACCGTGGACTTCGGCCTGCGGCTGGTGCTCTGAAACGGAACCAATCCCTTCAACCAACTGGAGGAAGCCATGAGGACCGCTACGAGTGCATGGATCGGGCTGCTCGTTCTGTTATTGTTCGGCGCGGCGAACAGCAGGGCGCAGGAACTGATCGTCGAGCCTTTCAACGTGTCGGGGCAGTATCTGAACGAGGTGATCGCCGGCGACACGACGGCCACCGGCGAGCGGAACGACCCCAACCGGGTGTACGTGCTGCGGCGTAACGGCATTTACCTGGTCAACGATGACATCATCGTGCGCGGGTTCGATCTGCGCCTGATGACGGAGGAGGGCGAGGGCGAAAAGGCCATCATCTATCCGGTGGTGAATACGGAGACCGGCAGCTTCCCGGACCCGATCATTCGCATGGAGGGCAACGTCTGGATCAAAGACGTGGTGCTGGTGGGGTATCTGGACGCCGATCCTGACGAGGTGGTCAACATCGGTAGTACGATCATCCGCACCACTTCGCCGGGATATGATCTGATCCTGGACGGGGTCGTCATGTCCAACACGCGGGGACAGCACATCCGCACCGAGGCGGCCGCGCGTGTGATCCGCATTACCAACACGATTTTCGCCAACATGGGCGACTTGGGGCGCTCGAACTTCGGAGCCGGCAAGGCCATCGACCTGCGGGATACGTCGGTCGATACGTTGTTCATTCAGAACTGCACGTTCGTGAACTTTCAGGACCGCATCATTCGCCACCGGTCCAGCACGGCGCCCATCAACAACCTGATTTTCGACCACAACACGATCCTCAACGGCATGTCGTATCACGGCACGCTGGCCCTGGGATGGGTGGGTAAGAGCGTGCGGATTACGAACAACCTGTTTCTGGATTCTTTCGTGCTGGGGGCCGACACGAGCGACGCCAGCCGTCAGGCCGAGTTCGACGAGCACGGCGAACTGTACCCCAACGGCAAACCGCGGATGATCTGGATCTTCTCGGTGCCCAACGATACGACCCAGTGGGTCGTGTCGAACAACTACTGGGCCGTGTCGGACTCGGTGGAGGCTTTCTATGCGAAGTACGGCGATGGGGCAGGCGACGACGGCAACCCCGACAACGGCACCGACGGTGACAACGACATCATCGGGCCGGGCGCGCCGCTTTCCTACCACATCAACAGCCGACTGGGGGCCGACTCGGTCAATGCGTTCATCGAACTGGAAGATCTGCAAGTCGCCAATCGGCCCTACATCAGCAAGATGCTGCGTATGGCCGAGTGGTACCGGACGCAGACCGGCCGCACCAAGGCCACCACGAGCTTTGTGCGCGAACTGCACGACTTCGATCGGAAGCCGGTCACGTACTTCATGCGTGAGTTCGACGCTTCGTATCCCACCGATTCGCCCGCGTACACCGGCGCGGCCAGGGGCTTCCCGGCCGGCGACCTGAACTGGTTCCCGGACAAAAAAGCCGAGTGGGAGCTGACGGCCATCGAACGCCAGCCCGGCAACCTGCCGGTGACGGCCTTCCGGCTGCATCAGAACTACCCGAACCCGTTCACGCGGGAAACCCGCATCACGTACACGCTGCCCGAGCCGGCCACCGTCACGCTGCGCGTGTTCAACCTGCTGGGACAGGAGGTTGCCCGTCTGGCCGATGGCGTCCGGCAGGCCGCCGGAGTTTACACGGCTACCTGGGATGGCACGGACCTGCTGGGCCGGAAGGCGGCCCCCGGCGTCTACTTCTACCGCCTGGAGGCCGGCGGCACGGTGCTGACGCGCAAAATGTTGCTGCTTCCGGCCAACTGATGCCCTTACGGGGATGGTAACAGGGCAGACGCCCCGGGAGCCGTAGCTCCCGGGGCGCTTCTGCTTGCAAGACCTGACATGACGATGAATCATCGGAGCCCCATGCGCTGGTACGGACGAATTCTGGGAATCGGACTGGGTTGTCTGCTGGGACTGATCGCGCAGGCGCAGTCGCCCGACGTGCGGCCGTGGTCGGTCCGCATGGCCGAGTCCGTCATGCGCCAGAAGCCGCTACTCTCCGAGCGCTGGCACTACGAAGTGGGCGTCATGCTGCGCGCTTTCGAGGAACTCTGGCTCAGGACAGGTGAATCGCGCTATTTCGAGTACATCCGGGCCAACATCGACCGGTTTGTCACGCCGGAGGGCACCATTCGCACCTACGAGAAGGAGGAGTACAACCTGGATCAGATCAACACCGGGAAACTGCTGTTTCTGCTCTACGAGCAGACCGGCGAAGAACGATACCGTCGGGCCATCGATACGCTGCGCGACCAGCTCCGGCACCATCCGCGCACCAGCGAGGGCGGCTTCTGGCACAAGAAGATCTATCCCTACCAGCTCTGGCTCGACGGCGTCTACATGATGGGGCCGTTCCTGGTGCGCTATGGCGTGACGTTCGGCGATGCGGAAGCCCTCGACGAAACTACCCACGAAATCCTGCTGGTCGCCCGCTACCTGCGCGACCCGCGCACCGGCCTTTACTACCATGGCTGGGATGAGAAGCGCCAGCAGATCTGGGCCGACTCCATCACGGGCCGTTCGGCCAACTTCTGGGGGCGTGGCATGGGCTGGTACGCCATGGCGCTGGTGGACGTGCTGGACTGGCTCCCCGCAGATCATCCCGATCGTCCGACGATCATCCGGATCCTGCAGGATCTGGCCGAAGCCGTGGCGCGCGTGCAGGATCCGGTCACGGGCCTCTGGTACCAGGTGCTTGATCAGCCCGCCTATTCGGGCAACTACCTGGAGGCGTCCGCTTCAAGCATGTTCGTGTACGCGCTGGCCAAAGGAGTACGCAAAGGATACCTGTCGGCGAAATACCTGGAGGTGGCCCGGCGTGGCTATCGGGGGCTTGTAAAGCACCTGGTTTCGGTGGATCCCGATGGCACGGTGCATCTGAATCAGATCTGCGCGGTGGCCGGACTGGGCGGGCCGCGACAGCGGGACGGTTCGATTGCGTACTACCTGAGCGAGCCGATCGTCAGCGACGATCCGAAAGGCGTCGGTCCGTTCATCCTGGCCAGCCTGGAGATCGAAGCCTTCGAGGGGGGCGCCGCCCTGCACTGATCGCTCCGGCAAGCGCGGCGCGTGCGCCTCTCCGCGCAGGAAGTTTACTTTGAAATTCCGAGCTAAACCCCGAACAAACATGCGCTGGTGCAGGCTTCTGCTGCTGGGACTGCTGCCGCTGCTGGGCGGAGCCGTCGAAACGCCCGAAGCGGTGCGCGTTCGCGTGGAGAATCCCTCGGATGTGGCGCGTCCCGACGAACTGGTCGAGCTGGCCTGGGCGCCGCTGGCCGAGCAGCTTCCGGCCCTGACGCCCGAGCAGGTGCGCGTGCGTGATGAGGCCAGCGGCCGCTCGGTCCCGCACCAGGTGGTGGACAACGACGGTGACGGGCGGCCGGACGTGCTGCTCTTTCTGGTGAACCTCTGGCCCCGCGAGGCGCGCACCTATCGCGTGGAGGCCGCAGCCCCGGAGACGACCTTTGCCGCCCGGGCTTTCGCCTATCACGAGCCGCAACGCGACGATGTGGCCTGGGAAAGCGATCGCGTGGCGTATCGCACCTACGGCCAGGGCCTCTGGCAGCTGGAGTCGCTCGTGTCGAGCGGCATCGACGTCTGGCTCAAGCGCGTGCGCGATCTGGTGATCACCCGCTGGTACGCGAAGGGGCACGACGCCTATCATATCGACACGGGCGAAGGCGCCGACTTTTTCTCCGTCGGCCAGAGTCTGGGCGCCGGCGGCACGGCCATCTGGCACGAGGGACGGCTGTTTCCGGCCCGCAACTTCAAGTCGTACCGCATCCTGGCCGCCGGTCCGCTCCGGGCCATCGTGGAACTGCACTACGAACCGTGGGAGGTGGGCGGCCGCCAGGTGTCGGAAGTGCGGCGCCTCACGATCGACGCCGGACAGTATCTGTTTCGGGAAGAAGTGACTTTCCGGGCGGCCGATAGCGAGCCGCTGACCTATGCGATCGGACTGGTCAAGCGCGAAGGGGTAACGGGCGCCTGGAAGCAGCGCGACGACTGGACCTGGCTGGGCGTCTGGGGACCGGTCGAGCGCAAAAATGGCGGACACGGCGAGCTGGGCACGGCCGTCCTGATGCCGGGCGACCGGCTCGAAGCGGTGCGCGAGACCAACGACCACTACCTGCTGCTTGGCCGCATGCGTCCGGGCGAAACCGTCGTGCACTATGCCGGGGCAGGATGGACGGCGGCCGGCGACTTCCGCCAGGTCGAAGACTGGTGGGCGTATCTGGATCGCTTCGTGCAGCGCCTTCGAGAGCCGCTTCGGGTGGCGATCCTCACGCCATCGACCGGCGCCCTGCGCACCGCGCCCGACACGTACACCTACGCCGCCGTGGTCGATCCGGCTTACGTCGGCCCCGAAGGAGCGCGCGTGGACGGGGTGCGGCGCTACCGGACCATCGGCCGGGCGCTGGCCGACGTGCCGGCCGACAACGACGCCCCCTACGTGATCTTCGTGCGGCGTGGCCGCTACCATGAGAAGCTTTCCATCGACCGGCCCTTCGTCTATCTGATCGGCGAAGATCGGGAGACGACCGTGCTCTCCTACGACGACGTGGCGGGTGGTCCCTGCGCCGACAGCCCGCTGCGGCGGGCGCTGCTGGCACGCTGGCAGGCCGAAAACCGCTCGGCACAGCCCCGCCGGCCCGACCGTTGCGGTACGCGGGGCAGCTTCACGCTGCGCATTGCCGCGCCTGCGGTGCGCGTTGCCCATCTGACCGTGGAAAACGCCTTCGACTATCCGGCCTATCAGGACAGCCTGCGTGATCTGCAGGCCGTGGCCGTGCTCATCGATCGCGAGGCCGACCGCACCGTCTTCTACGACTGCGTGATTCGCGGTTATCAGGACACGCTCTTCGTCGATGGCAACCGGAGCTATTTTCGCAACTGTACGATTCTCGGCCATGTCGACTTCATTTTCGGCGGGGGCACGGCCGTTTTCGAAGCCTGCGATCTGATTTCGCGGGACCGCGGCCGGCCCAACAACGGCTACGTGGTGGCACCCAGCACGCCCCGGAGCCGTCCCTACGGGCTGATTTTCTATCGATGCCGCCTGCTGAAGGAATCGCCTGCGATGGCTCCGGCTTCGGTGTGGCTGGGACGTCCCTGGCATCCCTCGAACCAGCCGGGGCTGGTCAGCAGCAACGCCGTTTTTCTGCACTGCTACATGGACGATCACATTCGGCCCGAGGGCTGGACGGAGATGCACGGCGTGGATCCGATGGGTGAGCGGCTTTTCGAATACGGCAGCAGCGGGCCGGGAGCCCATCCCGACCGGCCGCAGCTCACGGCGGCGGAAGCGGCGCTGTATGCGCCGGCCCATGTGCTGGCCGGATGGACACCCTGGCGAGACCTCGTCTGAAAACCGTGGGACTGGATCGCCGCACCTTCCTTGAAGCCCTGCTGGGCACGGCGGCGCTGGGATGGCGCCGGTGGCCGGCCTCGGTGGAGGGCGAAGCCCCGCTGCATGACGACGCGGCCGGATCGGTGCTCGGCGCCTACGGCGACTGGGCGGCCGCGCTGGCCGAAGATCCACCCCGGCTGTCGCTTCGCCGGCAGGAGACCGTGGATCTGGCAGCGTGGCGGCAGCAGGCGCGCGCCCGGGCACTGGCGTTGCTGGGCATGCCGGAGCCCGGTGCGGTGCTCCATGCCGAGGTAGTGGCCCGCGTTGCGCACGACGGTCTGATCATCGAGGACCTGCGCTGGCAGCTTCCCTTCGGGCCGCCCACGCGGGCCTATCTGCTGCGTCCGGCCGACGCTTCGGGTCCGTTACCGGGTGTGCTGGCCCTGCACGATCATGGCGGCGACAAATTCTTCGGGCGCGAGAAGATCGTCGATCCGGGCACGCGCCATCCCCTCATGGTTGCCCATCAGGAAAAGCTCTACGATGGACGGGCCTGGGCGAACGAACTGGCACGGCGGGGCTACGTGGTGCTGGCGCCCGATGTGATGGCCTTCGGCAGCCGGCGCATCCGGCTGGCCGACGTGCCACCGCGCGTCCGGCGCGGGTTGCCCGCCCGGGAGCCCGAGACCGCCGAGGAAATCCGGGCCTACAACGAATGGGCGTCGTGGCACGAACACATGGTGGCCCGTTCGCTGCTGGCGGCCGGTACGACCTGGCCGGGCGTGCTGCTGGCCGAGTTGCGCGGGGCGCTCGATGTACTCTGCAGACGACCGGAAGTGGACGCTCGCCGCATCGGGTGCGCGGGGCTTTCGGGAGGTGGGTGGCAGACCGTGCTGCTGGCGGGAATGGACGATCGCATCCGCTGCGCCGTGGTGACCTGCATGCTCACCACCTGGCGCGATCTGGCCCGCAATCGGAGCTACACGCACACCTGGATGCTCTACATTCCGCTGCTGGCCCGCGATCTGGACTACCCCGAATTGCTGGGGCTGCGGGTGCCCGCTCCAGCGCTTGTGCAGTGCGGCCGTCGTGACCCGCTGTTTACGCTCCCGGAAATGGAACGGGCCGTACAGATCATGCAGGAAGTGTATCGGCGGGCCGGGGCGCCCGCGCATTTTCAGGGCCTGTTCTACGACGAAGGCCACCGCTTCAATCGAAGCATGCAGGAAGACGCGTTCGCCTGGCTGGACCGGTGGCTTCGAGGGTGACCCCCCCAAAGAACAATCTTCACTTCTTTCACCGAGCAGAACCATCCTATCTTCAGGATAACGGAAAGGACTTTGGAAAAAGGATGTCCACCAGCCCATCCGGTGCGCTTCGGGAGGTAGCCGGTCTTTTTCTCAAGCTGGGCCTGATCGCTTTTGGCGGGCCGGCCGCGCACATTGCCATGATGGAGGAAGAATGCGTGGTGCGTCGCCGATGGGTTTCCCGGCAGCACTTCCTGGATCTCGTCGGCGCCACCAACCTGATCCCCGGTCCCAATTCGACCGAAATGGCCATGCACCTGGGCTACGAACGGGCCGGCTGGCGGGGGCTTGTGGTCGCTGGCGTCTGCTTCATCCTCCCTGCGGCGCTGATTACGGGGTTGCTGGGATGGTTGTACGTGCGGTTCGGAAACGTGCCCGAGATGGCCCCGCTGTTGCAGGGCATCAAGCCCGCCGTACTGGCCGTTATACTGGGGGCCGTCTGGCGGATTGGTCGTCAGGCTGTGCGCGGGGTTCGGCTGGCGGTGATCGGGCTGGCGGTGGCCGGGGCCACAGGGGCCGGACTGAACGAGGTGCTGGCCCTGCTGGGCGGGGGTGTGTTGGGAATGTTCTGGCTGCGGATCGCACCCACCCCGGAGCGTTCGGCGGCCGGATCGGGAGGCCTCGCGCTATGGCCCTCGCTCAAGGATTCGCTCGGAGTTGCGCTGGGAACGGGCGGGGCGGGCGCAGCGGCAGGCGTTTCGCTCGGCAAGCTGTTTCTGTTTTTCCTCAAAGTCGGGGCCGTGTTGTACGGCAGCGGCTATGTGCTGGTGGCCTTCCTTGAAGGCGGGCTGGTGTAGGATTATGGCTGGCTGACGCAGGCGCAACTGCTCGATGCCGTTGCGATCGGGCAGTTTACGCCGGGACCGGTGCTCACGACGGCCACGTTTATCGGCTATGTGATTGCCGGGTGGCCGGGCGCCGTTGCGGCTACGGCGGGCATTTTTTTGCCTTCGTTCCTTTTCGTGGGGGTGCTCAATCCACTGATCCCGAAGCTGCGCGCCTCTCGATGGCTTTCGGCCTTTCTGGACGCGGTCAACGTGTCGGCCGTGGCCTTGATGGCGGTCGTGATCGTGGAGCTGGGACGGGCGACGCTGCTTTCCTGGCCGGCCTGGGCGATTGCACTGACGGCGGCCGTGGCGACGCTCCGCTTCCGGGTGAATGCCGCCTGGCTGGTGCTGGGGGGAGCGCTGGCGGGGTGGCTGCTGGCGCTGTGGGCGTGACCGCCGGAAGGAGCCGACGGCCACGCCCGGATGGCCCTACAGGTCCAGGTGCAGATCGACCACCAGGTAGGCGCGACGGCCACGATGCCAGATCGGGCGATAGTAGACGCCGTTGTGGCAGTAGTACACGCGGCCGTGCACGTGCACCACGCGGTAGCCGACCGGCAGCACCGGCACGATCGCACCGACGGGGGCCCGCACCACCACGAAGCCGCCCCGTACCGGCCGGTAGAAGACACCCGCGTGGTAGTGATAGCGCACCTTGCCGGCATGCACCACCACGTGACCACGGGGCAGCACTTTGACCACCCGTTTCGGGTGCGCCTGTGCGGCGTTCGGGCTCAGGCCAGAGCTCAGCATACCGATCAGCAGCAGGGCAAACAACGACTTCAGCATACGCATGGCGCCTCACCGCAGGTCTGGTTTGTTGGGTCGTGCTATCGGATATACCCGCAGGCCGCACCGTTCCCCTATGCCGGACGCGAGCATTTGCCATCGGAAACGCAGCTTGCTTGCTCGGGCGCAAGGGGAATCACCTAACAAAAAACCCGGACCCTGTCGTGGGTCCGGGCTGGAGGACGGAGCCACCGGCGTCGGCGCTCAGGCCGTGCCGGCCGGCTCGGCCTCGACCTGGGCGATCTTCTCGAAGATCAGGCCCGATCCGTCCGGCGCCACGTCGATCCGGATCGTATCGCCGTCGGTGAAGAACCCGGCCAGGATTTCTTCGGCCAGTTTGTTCGTGATTTCGCGCTGCATGACCCGCTTGAGCGGCCGCGCGCCGAAGACCGGATCGAAGCCGCGCCCGGCCAGCCAGTCTTTCGCCGCGTCGGTCAGCTCCAGCTTGAGCTTGTGGCTGCGGGCCGCCAGCTGCTGGATCCGGGCAAACTGGATCTCGACGATCTTCCGGATCTCTTCGTGGCCCAGCGGCCGGAAGACGATGATCTCGTCGATCCGGTTGAGGAATTCGGGCCGCAGCCGCTGCCGCAGCAGCTGCAGGATCTCCTCGCGCATCCGCTCATAGGCTTCGGGCGGCACCTCTCCGTCAAACGCATCGATGCGTTCGCGGATAAGCTCGGAGCCCAGGTTGCTCGTCATGATAATGATCGTGTTGCGGAAGTCGGCCGTCCGGCCTTTGTTGTCGGTGAGCCGCCCGTCATCCAGCACCTGGAGCAGGATGTTGAAGACTTCCGGGTGGGCCTTTTCGATCTCGTCGAGCAGAATGACCGAGTACGGCCGACGACGTACGGCCTCGGTGAGCTGGCCGCCTTCCTCGTAGCCCACGTAGCCCGGCGGGGCACCGATGAGCCGGCTGACCGAGTGGCGCTCCTGGTATTCGCTCATGTCGATCCGGATCATGGCGTTTTCGTCGTTAAAGAGCGCCTCGGCCAGGGCCTTGGCCAGCTCGGTCTTACCGACGCCGGTCGATCCCAGGAAGATGAACGAACCAATGGGTCGGTTCGGCTCCTGAAGGCCGGCGCGACCACGCCGCACGGCATTTGCCACGGCCGAGATCGCTTCGGGCTGGCCGACCACCCGCTTGGACAGCTCCTCTTCGAGCCGCAGCAGCTTTTCGCGCTCGCTTTCGAGCAGCTTGGCGACGGGGATGCCCGTCCAGCGCGCGACGATCTCCGCAATATCCTCGGCCGTCACCTCCTCCTTCAGGAGGGCGCCGTCTTTCTGGACCTCTTCCAGTTGCTGCTGCGCCTCCTTGAGCTGCTTCTCCAGCTCCGGAATGCGGCCATAGCGGATCTCGGCCACGCGGCCGTACTCACCCTGCCGCTCCAGTTGCTCCGATTCGATCCGGAGCTGTTCGATTTCTTCCTTGATCTGACGGATACGCTGGATCAGCTCTTTTTCTTGCTGCCAGCGCGCCCGGAGCGCCCGCCGCTGCTCTTCGAGGTTGGCGAGCTGCTCGTTGATCGCCTTGAGCTTCTCCTGATCGTTGTCGCGCTTGACGGCCTCCCGTTCGATTTCGAGCTGGCGGATCTGCCGCTCGAGCTGGTCCAGCTCTTCGGGCATCGAGTCGATCTCGATCCGCAGCCGGGCGGCCGCCTCGTCGATCAGGTCGATGGCCTTGTCCGGCAGATGCCGGTCGGTGATGTAGCGGTGCGAGAGTTCGGCGGCGGCGATCAGCGCGCCGTCGGTGATGCGCACGCCGTGGTGCACCTCGTAGCGATCCTTGATGCCGCGCAGGATCGAGATCGTGTCTTCCACCGACGGTTCCTCGACGAGCACGGGCTGGAAGCGCCGCTCCAGCGCCTTGTCCTTTTCGATGTATTTCCGGTACTCGTCGAGCGTCGTGGCGCCGATCACGCGGATCTCACCCCGCGCCAGCGCCGGCTTCAGGATGTTGGCGGCATCGACGGCCCCCTCGGCGGCACCGGCACCCACCACCGTGTGCAGCTCGTCGATGAACAGGATCACCTGGCCTTCGGAGGCCGCCGCCTCGCGGACGACCGCCTTCAGCCGCTCCTCGAATTCACCCCGATACTTGGCACCGGCCAGCAGGGCACCCATGTCGAGCGCCACGATGCGCCGGTCCTTGAGGCTTTCGGGCACGTCGCCCTGCACGATGCGCAGCGCCAGCCCTTCGACGATGGCCGTCTTACCGACGCCGGCCTCACCGACCAGCACTGGGTTGTTCTTCATCCGGCGCGAGAGGATCTGGAGCACGCGCCGGATCTCTTCGTCACGGCCGATGACGGGGTCCAGCTTGCCCTTGCGGGCCAGCTCCGTCAGGTCGCGGCCGTAGCGCTGCAACGCCTCGTAGCGCTCCTCCGCGTGCGGGTCGGTGACACGCTGCGCGCCCCGCACGTCCTTGAGCACATTCAGGATCTTCTCCTTCGTGACGCCCTGCTCCCGCAGCGCCTGCCCGACGTCCGTCTGGCTTTCGGCCAGAGCAATAAGCAGATGCTCGGTTGAGACGTATTCATCCTTCAACAACGACGCTTCGGCCAGCGCGCGATCGAATACTTTTTTCAGCGCATTGCCGACGTACTGACCGGATACCGAAGCGCCGTGTACAACGGGCAATTTGGCCAGGGCCTGATCGGTCTTCGTGTTCAGCAGCTCCAGACTGACCCCCAGCCGTTTTAAAATAGAAACCGCCGTTCCCTGCGGCTCACTCAGCAAGGCTTTCAACAGGTGCGGTGGCTCAATCGCCTGATGGTTCTGCTGCGCTGCAATCTCCAGCGCGCGTTGGACCGCCTCCTGCGCCTTGACTGTAAATTTTTGCAGATTCATTGCTTCTCCTTTCGTTGCTTGGTTTTCGCTCCCTGACACGTTGCCAGTTCAGGTAGGCATCATGAAGGATTTCGAAAAACGTACCGGCCAATGCAGGGCTGACAGGATGGCAGCTAAGCGGTCAGCGTGCTGCCAGCCGGGTGCGAAGCAGCCGGGCGGAATTGCCCAGAATGCCCAGATCAGGGAGCGATTGGGCAGCGGCGGCCAGTACAGGAGGTAGGTAGCCCAGGGCGGCCAGGGTGAGGCCTATCAGGTTGTACAGGGCCGTAAAGCCAAGATTTACGGCAATGGTACGACGCGTGCGAAAGGCCAGACGAAACAGTGCAGGGAGCTGGTGCCAGTCGTTGCGCAGCAGCACCACGGCAGCCGTGTCGAGCGCCACATCGGTACCGGAACCCATGGCGATACCTACGTCGGCCTGCATGAGGGCCGGCGCATCATTGATGCCGTCGCCGATCATTACTACCGTGTGTCCTTGGCGTTGATATTCGCGGACAATGCGAATTTTGTCGTCCGGCAGCAGGCCGGCCCGGCAGCGCAGGCCCAGCCGGCGGGCCAGCGGTTCGGCCGCGCGGGGATGATCGCCGGTGAGCAGTTCCAGATGGTGCACGCCCAGCGCTCGGAGTGCTTCCAGCGCCTCGCGCAGGCCTGGCCGCTCGGTGTCGGCGGCGGCCAGCAGGGCGGCCGGGCGGCCGTCCACTTCCATGAGGATGAGCGTCTTGCCTTCGGCTGCCAGCCGGGCAGCTTCCGGGAAGGCATCGGGCTCGGGCAGCCGCTGCAGGCGTACCCGATGACCGTCGAGGCGGGCTTCGATGCCGATGCCTGGCAGCGGATGGGCTTCCTCGGGGCGGTGCAGGGGTAGGCCTCGGGTACGGGCCGCTTCCCGGATGGCTTCGGCCAGGGGATGTTCTGAAGCATACTCGGCAGCAGCGGCCAGCGCCAGCAGTTCGTCGGCTGACTGCCCGTTGAGCGGCACCAGATCGGTCAGGCGAGGGCGGCCGAGCGTGAGCGTGCCGGTTTTGTCGATCAGCACCACGTCGGCGCGGGCCAGCGCTTCCAGGTAGCGACCGCCTTTGATCACAACCCCCTGGCGGGCGGCCGCCCCGATAGCAGCCAGCACAGCCACAGGCGTAGCCAGGGCAAACGCACAGCTGCAGGCCACGACGAGGACCGCTACGGTGGCCATCACATCGCCGCGCAGCAGGTAGGTGCCCAGGGCTACAGCAGCTACGACCGGCAGATAGTAGGTAGAAAAGCGGTCGGCCAGGCGTTCGGTATTGCTCCGGTTGGCCTCGGCCGTCTCGACCAGGTGCAGGATGCGTCCGAATGTGGTGGCGGCTCCGGTATGCGTGGCTTTCAGGCGAAGGTAGCCCTGTCGCACCAGGGAGGCGGCCAGCACGGCATCGCCTGGCCCTGCTTCGACGGGCATGGATTCGCCGGTGAGCGCCGACGTATCGAGGGTGGCGGTGCCTTCTAGCACCTCGCCATCAACGGGCACGCGCTCGCCGGGACGCACCAGTACCACCTCGCCTGGCTGAACGGCCTCGGCCGCTACCTCGACCAGCTCTCCCTGGCGCTCCACCCGCGCCCTACGAGGCATTAGCTGGCTTAACCCTTTCAGCGCCCGCCGGGCCTGTTCCGTCGTGAAGCGCTCTACGTAGTCGCCGACCCGCATGAAGAAGACTACGACGGCAGCTGTGGGCCATTCGCCAATAAGTAGCGCAGCCAGTGCCCCTACGCTCATGAGCGTGTAGGCCAGAATGCGCCCCTGAAGCAACGCCTGCACCACCTGACGGAACACCGGATAGCCCATCAAGACAACCAGCGCAATCCCGACAGGCAAGGGTACGCGGGCGGTGAGCTCCTCAAAGAGTCCCAGCCATTCGCCTAGAACCACCACCGTCAGTACGGCCCCGAACACCAGGGCCAGCAGTGCTGCAGTGCGCCGGCTATGCGAGGTTGCTGCAGGCGATGCTTCGGGCTGACTCACCCGGTAGCCGGCGGCTTCAACTGCCCGGCGCAGTGCCTCAGGTGCCGGGGGATGGGTGGGGTCTACTTCCAGCACGGCTTTTTGCGCCGCCAGCAGCACCTCGACGCGGCAGACGCCCGGCACCGATTCAAGCGCCTGCGCCACGTGGCGGGCACAGCTGGCGCAATCCACCCCTTCGACGGAAAGCTCGACGGTTTTCATGGCACGTTGTAGTTTCATGGCACGTTGTAGTTTCATGGCACGTTGTAGTTTCATGGCACGTTGTAGTTTCATGGCACGTTGTAGCGTGTGCAGTGATAAACGCCTCGGGCTACGTCGGCCAGCACCTGTTCGGCCAGCTGCAGCAGCTCGGCGATGCGCTCGTCGCTGAGCCGGTAGACCACGAAGCGCCCCCGACGGCTGCGCCGCACCAGCCCGCAGTCGAGCAGGCAGCGCAGGTGGTTGGAGACATTCGGCTGGCTCAGCCCGGTCGCCTCCACCAGGGCAGTAACCGTCTGCGGCTTTTCACGCAACGCTTCTAGCAAGGCCAGCCGGGACGTATCAGCCAGTCCTCGAAACAGCTTGGCCTTCAGCTCGAGACCCGTGTTGGTGATGGTAAGCATTCGCCTTTTTGAATTATTATATCATCATATCATGATATAAAATATAGATCCAGGAAAATAATGTCAAGTTGCAAGAAGGGATCGTGGAGTGGGGTGGCGAGTAATTTCTTACAGGAGCTTATCTTCTGGCCACCTAATCTATGGAGGGTCCTATGCAGGAAGCACCGGCAGCAACGCGGCCTTTTACGGTTCCGCCGTTTGCGCAGGCATGCCTGGAGGCTGCCTCGGACGCTTGGGGCGCTTCGTTTCAGCATCCCTTTGTGCGGGCGCTGGCTGAAGGGACGCTCGATGCCGAGCGATTTCGGTTCTATCAAATGCAGGACGCTCGCTACTTAGAAGCCTTCGCGGACGCTTGCTGCCTGATCAGCACGCGGTGCGTGCGGCCCGACGACAAGCTATGGTTCATAGAGGCGGCCCGGCTGGCGCTGGTGGTCGAACGCGAGCTACATGCCGGCTATGGCAAGAAGCTGGGATACACGCTGGAAGATGTGGCGCGGATCGAGCTGACGCCAAACAACCGCGCGTATCAGGATCACATGATCGCCACCGCCATGCGGGGCACGCTGGTCGAGGCCGTGGCAGCCATCACCCCCTGTCCCTGGCTGTACGTTGAACTGGGGCAGCATCTGGCGCGGGAGCTGGGGACGATCCCCGACACGCACCCGTACGCCGACTGGCTTCGGATGTACAGCAATCCGGAGTTTAACACGTACATGGACAACTTGCTGGAGCGCCTGGAGCGGTTTGCGCAGGCAGCAGATGAGGCGGCCCGGGAGCGGGCTAAGGAAGCCTTTCGCACCAGTGTGCGCTACGAGTGGATGTTTTGGCAGCAGGCCTGGGAGCAGCAGCGCTGGCCGGTCTGACCCCGGAGCATTGCGATGGAGACCGTACCGGTTCGTCTGGGGTTGCGGGCCAACTGGCAGCAGTTCGCCCTGCTGGTGGTGGTGAACGCTTTCGTGGGGGCGATGGTGGGGATGGAGCGGGCCATTTTGCCGCTGCTGGCCGAGCAGGAGTTCGGGCTGGCCTCGCGGGTGGCGACGCTCTCGTTCGTGGCGAGCTTCGGGCTGACCAAGGCGCTGGCCAACCTGCTGGCGGGACGGCTGGGCGACCGGATCGGACGCCGCCGGGTGCTGCTGGCCGGATGGCTGGCCGGGTTGCCGGTACCCTGGCTGCTGATGTGGGCACCGTCGTGGGCCTGGGTGGTGGCGGCGAACGTGCTGCTCGGACTGAATCAGGGGTTGGCCTGGTCGATGACCGTCATCATGAAGATCGACCTGGTCGGGCCCCGGCAGCGCGGGCTGGCGATGGGTCTCAACGAGGCGGCCGGCTATCTGGCCGTGTCGCTGGCGGCGCTGGCCACGGGCTACGTGGCGGCGACCTATGGATTGCGTCCGCAGCCGTTCTACCTGGGCGTGGCATTTTCGGCGGCCGGCTTGCTGCTTTCGGCGCTTTTCGTGCGGGAAACGCAGCACCATGCCGATCTGGAAGCCCGGCAGCACTTCGACGTTTCGGAGCCGGTGCCGTCTTTCAGAGAGGCGTTCGTGCGCACCTCCTGGCGCGATCGGCGCCTGTTTGCCGTGTGCCAGGCGGGCCTGGTCAACAACCTGAACGACGGCATGGCCTGGGGGCTGTTTCCGCTCTTCTTCGCGGCGCTGGGCTATGGACTGACGCAGATCGGCTGGCTGGCGGCGCTTTATCCGGCCGTCTGGGGACTTGGGCAGCTCGTGACGGGTGCGCTTTCGGACCGCATCGGCCGGCGGCCGCTCATCGTGGGTGGCATGCTGCTGCAGGGCGTGAGCATCGGCGCCATGCTCTTTTCCGAGGCGTTTGCCTGGCAGGCGGCCGCCATGGTCGGGCTGGGCATCGGTACGGCCATGGTGTATCCGACGCTGCTGGCCGTCATCGGCGACGTGGCGCACCCCGCCTGGCGCTCGACGGCCGTGGGCGTTTACCGCCTCTGGCGTGACGGGGGCTACGTGGTTGGGGCGCTACTGGCTGGCGTGCTGGCCGACCTGCTGAGCATCTCCTGGGCCATCGGCGCCATTGCCGTCCTGACACTGCTCTCCGGAATGGTGGCCGCCGCCATCCTCGCCGAGACGCGGCCGTAAGCATACGCCGGGGAACCCTGAATTTGCGCCTCTGGTAAGGTCCTCTGACCGACTTTCCGAACAGGCATGACGATCGTCCGGGTTTCAAAAAAAGGACGGGTTACGTTACCTAAAGCTGTGCGCGAGCATCTGCAGCTCAAAGAAGGGGATCCCGTGCAATTCGAAATCCGGTCGGATGGGACGGTGATCTTGCACCGAGCTGCTGAGTCCGGGTACGCTGCTCGGGGTACGTTGCATGCTTTTGCTCCGAAGAAGCCGGTTTCTGTCGAAGAAATGGATCAGGCAATAGGCGGGGAAGTGACGCGCCAGTTGCGCACTTCAACCTGAATCCATTGCGCAGACATGCCACAGTTCAGCGGTGGGCTGGACACCAACGTGGTGGTCTGGTATCTGGTAGAAGACGATCCGATTCAGGCCGAAGCAGCCCGACAGTACATTGAGGAGCAATGCAGCGTCGATCGTCCGGCTCTGGTGCATCCGGTCACCCTGTTCGAGCTGGTCTGGGTATTGCGCGCAGCATACAACGTGCCGCGTCAGCGCATTGCGGAGGCGATCGATGCCCTGCTGGATACGCCGACCCTCTACATCATGGAGGCGGAGCTGGTGCGCAGAGCGTTGCAGCTGTTTCGCTCCTCATCGGTTGACTTCGCGGATGCCTACCAGCATGTAGCTTATCAGCAAGCGGGTGCAGCCGGGCTGGTCACCTTTGATCGACGGGCGGGAAGGTTAACCGGTGCGCAGGTACTCACGTAGGTGGGCTTTTTCTACGGCGGCCGCGGAGCGTCGGGGAAGTGACGGCCCACAGAACGAAGCCGCTGAGCACGGTCAGCAGCCCGAACAGCGAGAAGCTCTGCAGCAGCAGGTGGTTGAAGTTGTCGCGGGTGCGGTAGTCCATGATGTGGAACATCCAGAAGAAATCAAACCAGCGCCAGGTGTCGTTGCGACGAGCCGTGACGCGACCGTTTTCGGCGGCCACATAGATCCGGGTGCCGGTCGGGTGATCGAAGACCACCCGGTACACGGGCAGCGGACTTCCCCGAAATTCGGAGCCGGGCGGCGCCTCGGTCAGGTATTCGACGGCGGCAACCGGCGCCTCCGGAATGAAGTCGGCCCGGGCAATGGCCATCGCTTCGGCCTCGGTGATCGGGGGACGCAGGTGGCCGGTGCGGGCATCGACCAGGGCAAAGCGAAGGCGTCCTTCGTGGCGGAACGTGATTTCATAGACCGGCCGGTCGAGGAGCGGACGCAACGTGACCTGCAGCACTTCGGCCGTCGGGAACTGCGTGCGGAGTGCCTTCAGCGCCCGGGTCGGGGTGGTCAGCAGCGTGTCGTCGGGCGACAGCGTGGCCGGTGGAGCCATCAGGCGTTCGCCTCGGACCTTTTCGATCGGATTCAGGCTGAAGAACAACCCGCTTCCCGTCCAGAGCAGGAGCTGAATGCCGATGATCAATCCCAGGTAACGGTGCAGTTTGCGGATGGTTCGTACGGGCACGCGCATACGGCTCAGGGCCAGGTCAGTTGCAGTCGAAAAAAGCCGCCGTCGAAGCGGGCCGGTCGGTCCCGCCACTGGCTGGGGATGCCCCAGCCGCTGTAGAGGTCGCCGTCCTGATCATAGGAGACGCCGACGGTCAGCTCCAGTGCGGGACGCCGGTAGCCCAGCAGCAGCGTGAACCGCCGGTTGAACGGAACGACCTGGTCCGGGAAGTTACGACGAAAGGGCAGATTGATGGTACCGGCCTGTCGGGGGCCTCGCACGTTGCGGTCTTCCAGATTGAACTCAAGCGCGCCCCAGAAGCCGGTCGGTGCCAGGTAGCTCAGGCGTGTTTTGCCCGTCAGGCGGCGTTCGCGAAAGTCGTACGGCATGACGTAAGCTTCAGGAAGCGTCGTGCCGCCCAGACGATCCGCATTGATGGCGCGGATCCACTCGGTGCGCAGCTCCAGCCGACGCCAGCGCAGCGCGCCGTGCAGGCCGAAGGCGCTGGTGTACTCTCGAGTCTGAAAATCGTAGGGATAGGGGACGTAGCAGCGTCCCAGTCCGGAAGCGGCCTCCCAGCAGCCCGTACTGTCGGCGCCGGGCGTGCGCGTGACGGCCCCGTAACTTCCCCGATAGGTGGCGCCCAGGGTGAAAAACGAACCGGCGTATTCCAGCAGGACGCCCAGGTAGCGGACGGCCTCTTCGTTGTAGAAGGAGGCCAGGTGTTCGGTCACGTAGCCCGCGTGGCCGGGAATGCGGGCGACGGTTTCGTCCACCCGGGCGCGGGAGCGGCGCTGCAGTCCGGCCGTCACTTCGGCCCGCAGCGGCCATCGGGACGGTGTGGTGGCTTCGACGGCCCAGAAAAGCGGACGCCGCAGGTAGCGCTGACGCGTGTCGAAGCTCCGGTTGCTGTTGGCGATCAGGTGATAGACGAAGTTGCCGGTCCAGTCGAGCAGGCCCAGTTCCAGATGCACGCCGCCTTCGGCGAGCGAGCGCCAGGTGTAGTGCAGCGACAGGTCCAGGTCGTCTTTTTCCATGCCCAGCGTATGGCGCACGCCGATCTGATGATCGGGGGCCAGCCGGTAGCGATAGCCCACTTCGACGAAAAAGCGACGGGCGCGCAGGTTTTCCTCCTGCACACCGAGCACATGGAACGTGCTCCGCCGGCCCAGGCGAACGGCGTGTTTGATCTGGCTTTCCGTAACGAACTCGCCGTAGTCGATGCTTCCGGTGTAGACCCGGTAGCCGCCCGAGGCCTGCACCCACATCGGATCGTCGAACAGCGTGAACCGGTAGGTGAGCAGGTCCAGCTCGTACTCGTAGTCCATCTGACGGGTGAAGGTGCGAAAGAGGCCGCCTTCGTAGTAGCGGCCGCCGTAGCCATGCGTGCGGTCCAGGATCAAGCGGCGCAGGCCGGCCCCCCACTCCAGCAGCGTGCCGCGCGGGGGCACCGGCTGGGCCGATACCCCCGCCGCGGCGGACAGCAAAAGGACCAGCAGTGTCAGGCCCGTTCGCGTGCGCATCGAGGCTCCGATTCGGTGTCGCGGTGCCGCCAGAAGTTAACAACGCGACACCGGACAAGAAACGGGCCAGAGCGCCTTCTTCTCGTGTTTTTCAGGAAGACGACGTCGTTGCAGCCGCTTCGGGCTGATGGTCGGTGGTCGTCGTTTCCAGTTCCCGCCGCAGGCGCGCCCGGTGGATGATCATGTTAAGCGCCGGGATCACGATGAGCGTCAGAGCCGCTGCGCTGAAGAGTCCGCCGACCATCGGCGCCGCCAGCCGCTTCATGACCTCGGCGCCGGTTTCGGTGCCGAACATCACCGGGAGCAGGCCGATCAGCGACGTGGAGACCGTCATCAGCAGCGGACGAACGCGCCGCGAGGCGCCCTCTTCCAGCGCTGCCTGCAGGGCACCGATGGACGAAAGCCGGCCTTCCCGGCGGTAGCGTTCGATCGTGTCGGACAGGAAGGCCTGCATGACCACGCCGGTTTCGGCGGCCAGTCCGGCCACGGCAATGTAGCCCACGGCGGCGGCCACGCTCATGTTGAAGCCCAGCACGCTCATCAGCCAGATGGCCCCGATGGCGGCCATGGGCAGCGTGGCCATCAGCAGCAGCGTCTCGCGCAGGCTGCGAAAATGGATGAGCAGCAGCAGGAACACGATGCCGATCGTCAGCGGCACCAGGAAGCGCAGTCGGCGGGCGGCCCGCTCCATGTACTCGTACTGACCGCTCCAGACCAGCGCGTAGCCCGGTGGCAGTTCCACCTCGCGGGCCACCAGTTCCCGGGCGCGTTGCACGTAGGAGCCGATGTCGACGCCCTGCTCCAGGTCGATGTACACCCAGGCATTGGGCCGGGCGTTTTCGCTTTTGATCATGGGCGGACCTTCGACCAGCTCGAACCGGGCCAGCTGACCCAGCGGCACCTGGGCGCCCGTTGGCGTGGGTACGAGCACCTGGCGCAGGGCCGGCAGGTTATCGCGCAGTTCGCGTGGATAGCGCACCTGCACCGGATAGCGCTCCAGGCCCTCGATGGTGGTGGTCACGTTCATGCCGCCGACGGCCGTCTGCACGATTTCCAGCACGTCCCCCACGGTCAGGCCGTAGCGAGCCGCCTCGGCGCGATCGACCACCACGTCCAGGTAGCTCCCGCCCATGGCCCGTTCGGCATAGACCGAGCGCGTGCCGGGCACCTGACGCAGCACCTGCTCCAGATGGGCCCCGATCTCTTCCAGCGTGGGCAGGTCGGGTCCCACGATCTTGATCCCGACCGGCGTCTTGATGCCGGTGGCGAGCATGTCCACCCGGGTCTTGATGGGCATCGTCCAGGCGTTGGTCAGCCCCGGAATGCGCAGCGCCCGATCCATTTCTTCGATGAGCCGGTCCAGCGTCATGCCCGGTCGCCACTCGCTCGGATCCTTGAGAATGATCACCGTCTCGAACATGGAAAGCGGCGCCGGATCGGTGGCCGTTTCGGCACGACCTGCCTTGCCGAAGACCGATTTGACCTCCGGAAAGCTTTTGATGATGCGGTTGGTCTGCTGCAACAGCTCCTTGGCTTTCTGCGGCGAAATGCCCGGCAGTGTGGTCGGCATGTAGAGCAGGTCGCCTTCGTTGAGCGGCGGCATGAACTCGGAGCCGATCTGGGGAAAATCGACATAGACCCGGCCCAGCAGCAGGCGTTGCACCGGTAACAGCGTGAGGACAAGCAACAGCACGCTACCGAACACCACCCGCCAGGGACGGCGCAGCGTGTAGCGGATCACCGGCCGGTAGATCCAGGCGAAAAACCGCGCGACCGGGTTCTGATGCTCGGTGCGGATGCGGCCGCGTACGAAAATCACCATGAGCGCCGGAATGAGCGTGACGGCCAGCACCGAGGCCGCCGCCATGGAAAACGTGGTGGTCATGGCCAGCGGTCGAAACATCCGGCCTTCAACCTGTTGCAGTGCGAAGACGGGCAGGTAGCTGACCGTCACGATCAGCAGCGAGAAGAACATGCTGGGCCCCACCTCGCGGGCGGCCGCCAGCAGCACCTGAAAGCGCTCGGCGGCCGAAAGCCGGGTACCCTGCTGGCGCACGCGCTCCAGATGCTTGTGGGCATTTTCCACCATCACGAGCGAGGCATCGACCATCACACCGATGGCCACGGCAATGCCGCCCAGGCTCATGATGTTGGCGTTGACGCCGAGCAGGTACATGATCAGCAGCGCCGTCAGGGCGCCCAGCGGCACCGTCACCAGCGCCACGAAGGCACTCCGCACGTGCAGCAGGAAGACGAACACGATCAGCGCCACCACGGCCAGCTGCTGCCAGAGCTTGATCGTGACGGTCCGCACGGCATCCCGAATCAGGCGGGAACGGTCGTACTCGATGTTGATGGTGACGCCTTCCGGCAGGCTGGCCTTCAGCTCTTCCAGACGGGCCTTCACGCGCTCGATCACGCGCAGTGCATTTTCACCGTAGCGCATGAGCACGATGCCGCCCACCACTTCGCCCTCGCCGTTGCGGTCGGCGATACCCCGTCGGATCTCCGGGCCATGCCGAATTGTGGCGACATCGTCCAGCGTGATGACCGTCCCGTCGCGCGCTTTGAGCGGGATCTTGCGCAGGTCGTCGATGCCCTGCAGGTAGCCCCGGCCGCGGACGATGAACTCGCGCTCGCCCAGCTCCAGCAACCGGGCTCCTACTTCCCGGTTGGAGCGCTGAATGGCCATGCGCACGTGGCTCAGTGGAATGCCATAGGCCAGCAGCTTCTGGGGATCGACCACCACCTGGTATTGCTTGACGAAGCCGCCGACCGTGGCCACTTCCGAGACGCCGGGGATGGATTGTAGCTCGTATTTCAGGAAAAAGTCCTGAAGGGTGCGCAGGTCGGCCAGATCATAGCGGCCTGTGGTGTCGATCAAGCTATACTGAAAAACCCAGCCAACGCCCGTAGCATCGGGCCCTAAGCTGACTTTGGTGCCTTCTGGCAGGTTTACCTGGTTCAGGTATTCCAGCACGCGGCTCCGGGCCCAGTACATGTCGGTGCCGTCCTCGAAAATCACGTAGACGAAGGAGGTCCCGAACATGGAATAGCCGCGGACGGTGCGGGCGCCCGGCACGGCCAGCATAGCCGAGGCCAGCGGGTAGGTGACCTGATCTTCGACAATCTGAGGTGCCTGGCCCGGATACTCGGTGCGGATGATCACCTGCACATCCGACAGGTCCGGTATGGCATCAATCGGGGTGTTCAGCGTGGCCCACAGGCCAAGTCCGCCGATCAAAAGCGTAAGCGTCAGAATGAGCAGGCGGTTGTGTGCGCTCCAAGTGATAATTCGTTCGATCATGGCTGTCCGACCGTTTAGCGGTTAGAAAGCACCAGCAGGGTCCCCTTCAGCATGTTCATGCCGCAGGCGAACGTGTAGGCACCGGGTTGAGCTGGGGTGAAGACAAGAGGGATCGGGGTGTTCAGGGGCAGATCAACCGGTCCGATGCCCAGGTCGGGTATCTGAATCGCCGTTGCGCAGGTCTGCTCGGTGGTACGTGTGACCACCATGCGCACCGGGCGTCCGGCCGGCACCTCGACACGTGTCGGCGCAAAGCCGCTGGCATCGACCCGTATGTTCACAACCGTCGTATCGCGACCGGAAAGGGCTGGGGCGTATCCCTGGCGTTCTGAAGGTTGAAATGTTGCAGGAGTCGATTCGGACTGAGATTCGCTCATCAGGGCTCCGAGGGCGCTTTTGAGCCGGGCTTCGGAGTCGATCAGGAACTGGGCGCGTGCCACGATGCGCTCGCCACCTTTCAGGCCTTCCAGAATCTGCACGCGACCGTTTGCCTCGTGGCCCGGATGCACGCGGGTAGGCAGAAAACGTCCCTCGCCGAGTGCGACAATGACGAAGGCTTCTGCTCCGTAACGGACGAGCGCCTCCTCGGGCACGACCGGACGGGGCGGAGTGGGATGGCCCTGCAAGGTGGCAATGGCGTACATGCCCGGCTTGAGCCGCAAGTCCGGGTTGGGCACCACAATCCGCGCACGGGCCGTACGCGTGGCCGGGTCCAGCGTGTCGTAGACGTAATCGACATAGCCCTGCAGCCGGACCGTCGGATCGTAGGGTAGCGTGATTTCGGCCGAAATCCCCGGTACCACCCAGCTCAGGTCGTGCTCGTAGACGTCCACCTGCAGCCAGAGCGTCGAAAGATCGGCCAGCACGAAGAGGGTCTGGCCCGATCGGATCTGCTGGCCTTCGACGACATGCTTTTCCAGCACCGTCCCCGAAGCCGGCGCGTAGAGCGTCAGCGTTTTCCGCGGCTGGCCGGTGGCCTCGAGCTGGCGAATCTGTTCGTCGGTGATGTCCCAGAACTGCAGGCGCCGGCGGGCCGCTTCGAGCAGTCGACGGGCGTCGGCTTCGGCCGGCGTGCCGGCCAGTTGCTGCACGTTACGCAGTGCCAGCAGATACTCTTCCTGGGTGGAGACCAGCGCCGGGCTGTAGATTTCCAGCAGCGGCTCGCCTTTTCGGACACGAGCGCCCTCGTAGTCGACATACAGCCGCTCGACCCAGCCCTCGATCTTGGGCGAGACGGCCACGAGCTGCTGCTCGTTGACTTCCAGGCGGGCGGTAGCCCGAACGGTCGGTGCCAGCGGGGCCACTTCGACGGTCGTCAGCCGCACGCCCGTGTTCTGCAGGACGACCGGATCGATCCGGACCGTCCCTTCCTCGCCCATGTCCATTCCTTCATGGATGGAGACCGGGACGAGGTCCATGCCGCAGTCCGGCGCCTTGCCCGGTGCGTCCTGGACGATCCAGGGGTGCATGGGGTCCTGGTAGACGATGCCGTCGCCGTTTTTGTCGAAGGCGGCCAGCCCACCCGCCGCAGGGGCGGTGGCCATGGCGGTATCGGCAGGAGCCGGGGTCGCGGTCGAATCGCTACGCCATAGCGAGCGGGCCAGGTAGGCGATCAAGAGCAGGCCCAGCAGGCTTGAGAACAGTAAAATGCGTGGACGCATGGCTCATTCTCCGGTCTGGTTGATGTTTTCAGGAAGCAGACCCAGCAGTTGTTCGGCTTCGGCCTGCGTGACAAGCAGGCGCGTGATCGTGTCGACGCGCTGACGCTCCAGTTCGAAGAGCGCCCGTTCGGCATCGAGCAGGTCCAGATAAGAAGCCTGGCCGGTCGTGTAGGCGCTGAGCAGCGCTTCCCGGGTGGTCCGAGCCTCCGGGATCAGCGTCTGCTCGAGCAGGGCCAGGTTGGCCCGGTCGGCCGCGAAGCGTGCTTCGAGGGCGCGCCAGCGGCTTTCGAACAGGTTGCGCAGGTCCTGGTAACGGGATGCCAGCGTGCGGGCCTCCAGGCGCGTCTCCTCGACGCGGGCACTCCGTCGCGCACGCTGCAGCGGAAGCACCACGCCGACGCGGATGGCGAAGCGGTCGCGCAGTGCCGACAGCGGCGCCACAGGCTGGTTCATGCGCATCATGTCCATCAGACCCACGCCCACGACGAAGTCCGGCCAGTACTCGCGGCGCGCGCGGCGCATGAGGGTGCGCGCCCGGTCTTCCCGGAGCCGGAGCGCCAGTGCTTCGGGGTGGCGCCGAAAGGCTTCCTCCAGCGGAATCGCGGGAAGCAGCGCCGGCGGCTCGGGCGGTAGCAGCCGCGCCGTATCGGGCAGGTCGGTGCGACCGGTGAGCTGGATCAGTTGCGCGCAGCGGGCCCGCCAGGCACCCTGCAGGTCCAGCAGCTGACGGGTGAGCCGGTGCTGCTCGAGCTGCACGCGCAGGACGGCCGCCTGCGAGCCCTGGCCGACTTCGTAGCGGACGGCCGCCGCCTCGGCGAAGGCGCGCAGCCGCGCCTGGAAATCCTCGATCAGCCGGCGCGTCTCCTGCAGCCGATACAGCTCGTAGTAGGTCGTGCGCAGCGCATAGGCCAGTCGCAGCGCCAGTGCATCGGCCTCCCGGGCCGTCGCTTCGGCTTCCAGCCGGGCCGCTTCGGCCTCCAGCCCGAGTTTGCCCGGGAACGGAACGCGCTGCATGAGCATGGCCGAAGCCGGCGCCAGTCCCTCCACATCACCGATGGCCAGCGGACGATAGCCGGCTTCAAAGGACGGATCGGGCAGGGCTCCGACCTGGGTGGGGCGTGTGGCCCGGGCCGCCGCCTGCAGCCGGGCCGCCTGCAGCGCCGGATTGGCCTGAAGGGCTTCCCGGAGCAACGCGGATAACGACAGCAGCGTGTCGGCCTGTGGCAACTGTTGCGCCCGGGCGGGGAACGCAAGGATTAAAAAGAGACTGATCAGTACGAAATAACGCCGGTGCATAGACGTCTCCTGGATAGATGGCCCTGGGGTAGTGTCAACGTGTCGGTCCGGAAGCGAGGCATATGGCGCGCGATACCGCGCGCCGCCGCGCGGGCCATCAGATCAGGAGGACGGCGAGTTGCACGTGCAGGGGGACGGGAGGGGATGCCGTGAAGATCGAGGGTGCAGCTGGCGCCCGAAGCGGGCGAGGCGTGCTCAGGGGAAGGCGGCTCTTCGCCGCCCCGAGCGCATGGGAGCAGGAGGGGACGGGCTGGCGGGTGCTCAGAAGCGGTTGCTCCTCGGTACAGCAGGGCGCCGGCTCCGAGGTCGTGCAGGTCGGCGCGCTCGGATGCGTCTGGACGTCGGGCATGGCGGCGCAGGCAACCGGCGGGGTGACGTCCCGGATCGGCATGGTGCAGGCGGGCGTCAGCAGGTGGAACGCGCCGGTGAGCAGCAGTGCCGCCAGCCCTGCCGCTACGCCCTGGATGCCATATCGAAACCACCTGCTCATGATCGTTCCGTCGGTTGCCTGCGCGAAAGCTCGGAAAGCGCGACTTAAAGGCGGCTCACATTCACCTTAAGTTGTTTTAAGGTGGCGTGCCGGGCTCAGAAGGACCGACACGCCACCTGCTTTCAGGAAACCACCGTGTAGCCTTCCGCTTCGATGGCGGCTTTGAGCTGGTCCCGGCTGACCTGCGCCGGGTCGTAAGCCACCGTGGCGCGGCCAATTTCGACCGACTGCACCTCGACCCCCGGCAGCTTTTTCAGGGCACTGGTTACGGCATGCACGCAGTGCTGGCAGCTCATGCCTTCGATCTGGAACGTTTCCTGCGTCTTCATGGCGGTTTTTCCGGGTTGGGTTGCGGGTTGACGTCCTGGTTCCGAGAGCCAGAAGTACCAGACGACCCAGGCCATGGCGGCCAGGCCGATCAGCGTCACGATCCAGGCGGTTGCGTCCATGGCTCAGTCCAGCGGTTCGGGTTGAAAGCGCCGCAGGCGGAGGCTGTTGGTGACCACCGAGACGCTCGAAAGCGCCATGGCGGCAGCCGCGATGATCGGATTGAGCAGCAGGCCGGTGAACGGATACAGCACGCCCGCGGCGATCGGGATGCCCAGTACGTTGTAGATGAAGGCGAAGAACAGATTCTGCTTGATGTTGCGAAGCGTACGGGCCGACAGCCGGAAGGCGTCGACGACGGCCCGCAGGTCCGGGCGCATGAGCGTGACGTCGCCCGCCTCGATGGCGATGTCGGTGCCGGACCCCATGGCGATGCCCACGTCGGCCTGCGCCAGCGCCGGGGCGTCGTTGATGCCGTCGCCTACCATGGCCACGACGTGCCCTTCCGCCTGGAAGGCAGCCACGGCCGCGGCTTTGTCCTGCGGTAGCACGTTGGCCCGGACTTCGTCGATGCCCAGGCGGCGGGCGACGGCGCGGGCGGCCGCCTCGCTGTCGCCGGTGATCATGGCCACGCGGCGGCCCGTGCGGTGCAGCGCCCGGATGGCCGGCTCGGCCGATGGACGGATCGTATCGGTAAGGGCCAGCAGACCGGCCGGCACCCCGTCGACGGCCACGGCCACCACCGTATGGCCTTCGGCAGCCAGCGCCGTCACCTGCTCCTCGGGCACCGGAACGCCCTGCTCGGCCAGAAAGGCTGGCCGCCCGATCTGTACGTGACGGCCGCCGACGCGGGCCGCCACGCCCAGCCCGGCCAGCGCCTCGAAGTCGCGCACGGGGGGAAGCGTCAGCCCGCGCGCCTCGGCCGCCTCGACCACGGCCCGGGCCAGGGGGTGCTCCGAGCGCTGCTCGACGGCCGCCGCCATCGCCAGCAACGCGTCGGCCTCATGCCCGTTGAGCGGCACGACGCGCGCCAGATGCGGCCGCCCCTCGGTGAGCGTGCCGGTCTTGTCGAACACCACCAGATCGACGTGGTGCAGGCGCTCCAGGGCGTCGCCGCCTTTGATGAGCACGCCGAGCTGGGCCGCCCGACCCGTGGCCACCAGGATGGCGGTGGGCGTGGCCAGCCCCAGCGCGCACGGGCATGCGATGATCAGCACAGAAACGAACGTCAGCAGCGCGTGCGTCAGACGCGGCTCCGGGCCGAAGTCGAACCAGAGCACGAACGTGGCGATCGCCACCAGCATGACCACGGGCACGAAGATGCCGGCCACGCGGTCGGCCAGGCGCTGGATGGGCGCCTTGCGCGCCTGGGCCTCTTCGACGAGCCGGACGATCTGCTGCAGCACCGTGTCGCGCCCGACGCGCGTCACGCGCACCACCAGCGCACCGCTCTGATTCAGCGTGCCGCCGATGACCGGATCGCCGGGCTTTTTATCGACCGGAACCGACTCGCCCGTGATCATGCTTTCGTCGACGGCCGCCGTGCCCTCTTCGACGATGCCGTCCACCGGAATCTTCTCCCCGGGGCGGACCACGACGCGGTCGCCCACGCGAACGGCCTCGACGGGCACCTCTTTCAGGCGGCCGTTACGCTCCACGCGGGCGCGGGGCGGTTGCAGATCCAGCAGTTTTTCGATGGCCGCGCTGGTGCGGGCGCGGGCCCGGGCTTCGAGCATACGCCCCAGCAGGATCAGCGTGACGATGACGGCCGCCGCCTCGAAGTAGACGTCCGGCGAGCGCCCGGCCGCCTCGAAGAAACCCGGAAAGACGGTGGCGACCGTGCTGTAGACGTAGGCCGAGCCCACGCCGATGGCCACCAGCGTGTTCATGTCGGCCGCGTGGTGGCGGAAGGCTCGCCAGGCGCCCGTAAAGAACGGCCGGCCGGCCCAGAAGACCACGGGCGTGGTGAGCAGCAGCTGAATCCAGCGGCTTCCGGGGAAGTCCAGCGCACCGTGGGCCATGGCCAGCACGACCACCGGCAGGCTCAGCAGTGCCGCGATCCAGAAGCGTCGGCGGACGTCCCGATAGTGCGCCTCGCGCTCGCGGCGCAGCGCCTCGCGGTCGGTCGGGATGGCCCGCCGCGCGCTTTCGGCCAGCAGGCCGGCCGCCACGAGCTGCTGCTGGAGCGCAGCCGGATCGGCCACGACGGGCACGTAGCGCACCTCAAGGACGGGCGCGCCGTCTTCTTCGACGACTTCCCAGCGCAGCACCCCGTTCGTGCGGCCGAAACACTGCGCCAGTTCGTCGGCCGAGGGCGTGCGCGTCAGCGGTACGCGGAGCGTTTCGGTGCGCACGCCGTAGCCCGCCTCCTCGACGGCCGAAACAAGCTGTTCCAGACGGACGGCCTGCGGGTCGATGGCCACGGCCGCCTCGCCCGTGGCGAAGTTGACGCTGGCCTGGCGGACGCCCGGCACGGTGCGCAGCCGCCGTTCGATGCGCACGGCGCAGGCCGCGCACTCCATGCCCTCGACGGGCAGGCGCAGCGCCGTTTCCGTCTCAGGCGTTTCCGTCAGGGGTTCCGGGGTCGGCGTGCGTTCCATGGTCGTCGTGCAGGGCGTGAAGGATCGGACAGTGTTCGACGGGCGCTTTGCCGTCGCAGGCGGCCACCAGCCGGCGCAGCGTATCGCGGATGCGGGTCAGGTCCCGGATGCGCGCCTCGATTTCGGCGATCTTGGCCAGCGCCCGCTGGCGGACCAGCCCGCTGCTGGCGCCCGGGGTCGCCTCGAGCGTCAGCAGTTCTTCGATTTCACGGAGCGAGAAACCCAGCTCCTGCGCCCGTTTGATGAAGCGCAGGCGGGCCACGTCCGTTTCGGAGTAGGCGCGGTAGCCGGCGGCCGTCCGGCGGGGCGGAGGCAACAGGCCCCGCTGCTCGTAGTAGCGGATCGTTTCGGCGTGCACGCCGGCCTTTTGCGCCAGTTCGCTGCGTGTCAGCATGAGTTCAGCCAACGGTTTGCAGGCTTCCATTACGCCCTGTAGTTAACTACAGGGTTTCAGACATAAAAAATTCTTCATGGAGAAAAGGTTGCAGAGCGCCCGTGGCTCAGCGGGCGGCGCCGGAGGTGCGGCGTGGCGCGGCGTTTTCTCCGTCGCCGGTCTTCAGCAGCACGTGCAGGCCAGGGGCCAGCTGGATGTAGAGGGGGAGCGTGGCCAGGCCGAGCGCGGCCGCATCGACGCCGGCCGTGCCCGGCAGCAGCCGCACCGGTGGCTTTTCTTCGATGCGCAGCGCGGCCAGCCGCTGCGTCAACCATTCAATAATATAGGTCATGATCGGCTCCGGAAGCCGACCGCCGAAGAAGATGGCCTCGGGATCGAGGATGTACTCGACGGCCAGGATGATCGGGGCCAGGTGTTCCAGGCCTGTGTGCAGCCAGTCGAGCAGGATCGGGTTTTTCTCCTGGAAGAGTTGTTCCAGATCTTCCAGGCTCCGGGCCGTGTGGCCGGCCGCCTCGAGGCGGCGGTAAAGGCGCGGCACGTTGAAGAGAATGCCCAGGTGCGGTTTTTGGAAGACGGTCAGGTCTTCGGCGGTGAGCACCTCGGGCGGCAGGTAGCAGTAGCCCAGTTCGCCGGCGTTACCGGAATGTCCGTCGTAGGGCTGTCCGTTGAAGATGAGGCCGCCGCCGAGCCCTTCGCTGAAAAACACGTAGAAGAAGGTGGCGATGTGCTGGCCGGCGCCGTACCAGCGTTCGCCGATGGCCGCGGCCGTGGCGTTGTTTTCCAGAAAGACCGGCAGCTCCAGACGCCGCTCCAGGATTTCGACGACCGGCACGCGGTGCCAGCCGGGGAAGGCTTTGGGGTTGGCCACGTTGGTGACGTGGCCGTCTTCGGAGACGTCCAGCGGACCGGGAATGCCCACACCGACGCCCCAGATTTTTTCGCGGGGAAGGCCGGTTTCCTGCAGCAGTGTTTCGGCCGTGCGGGCCAGGAGGTCCATGGCCTTGTCGGGCGGTAGCGCCCCGTCCAGCGCCTGATGGATGCGATGGCGGATCTGCCCGGCAAAATCGACGAGCAGCGCGGTCAGGTGGTCGCGGTCCAGGTCAAGTCCGATGGAGTAGGCGCCGTCGGGATTGATGGTCAGCTGGATCGAAGGGGCGCCGCGGCCGTCGCGGAGCCGTTCGGCCTCGTAGATGAGGCCCATGTCGAGTAGCTCCCGTGTGATGTTCGAGACGGTCTGGGCCGTGAGTTCCGTGCGGCGGGCCACCTCGGCCCGCGAGATGGGCCCGAAGCGCCGGATCGTCTCCAGCACGATCCGGAAGTTGTAGGCCTTGGTGTACTTGAGATTGGTGCCCAGCAGCATAGGCGCGGTGCCGTGCGATGCTTGCAGTAAATGCTTCTAAGATAAACCTTAAGCAATCCATTTGTTTAAAAAGATCCGGATAATTTCTCGTCGTTACGGGAAATCGGGTGGTTTGTTGTGATTCTGTGAATATGGAAGCCCTACCGGATTTTGTGACTTGCAATATTTCGTCAATTTGAGTATATAGTGTTAGTCAAGTAAATTGATTAATTGAAAATGGCCCTGTGGCCGACAGAAACGGTTTCGTGAAAAGACCCATGTGTGCACGGAAACGTCTGACACTGAAGCGCTGGCTGGCGCTGGGACTGTGGTTGCTGCTGGTGGGGGCGGCCCACGGGCAGGTGATCCGGGGAACGGTGACCGACCGGGACACGGGCGATCCGCTTCCGGGTGCCAATGTCGTGATCAAAGGCACCGTGCGGGGGGCCGCCACCGACGTGGACGGTCGGTTTGTCATCCCCAACGTGGCGCCCGGCCAGTATACGCTGGTGATTTCGTACCTCGGCTATCACACCGAAGAGGTGCCGGTGACGGTCGCGGAGGGCGCTTCGGAGGTCGAGGTCAACGTCCAGCTTGTCTGGGAAGGGATTGTCGGGCAGGAGGTGGTCATCACGGCGCAGGTGGCCGGACAGCTGGCGGCCATCAACGAGCAGTTCTCGGACGTGGTGGTCAAGAACGTGGTCTCGCGTGACCGCATTCTGGAGCTGCCCGACAACAACGCGGCCGAGTCGATCGGACGTCTGCCGGGCGTCGTGATCCTGCGCTCCGGCGGTGAAGCCACGAACGTGGCCATCCGCGGCCTGCTGCCCAAATACAACACGGTCACGGTCAACGGCGTGCGGTTGCCCGATACCGACCCCTCCAATCGCCAGGTCGATCTGTCGCTGATCTCGTCGAACATCCTGGACGGGATCGAGGTGCGCAAGGCGATCACGCCGGACATGGACGCCGACGCCGTGGGCGGCAACATCGACCTGCGGCTTCGGAGCGCGCCCTCGGGCTGGCATTTCGACGTGCTGGCCACCGGTGGCTATGCCGGGCTGCAGCAGTATCTGGGGAACTACAAGCTTGTCGGAACAGCCAGCAACCGCTTTCTGAACGAGCGGCTGGGTGTGATCGCCACGTTCAACGCGGATCGCTACAACCGGAGCGCCGACAAACTGGGCATCAACTGGACGGCCGACGACATCAACCCGCTGACCGGCCAGCGTGAACCCCGGTTCAACAGCTTCAACCTGCGGGAAGAGACCGTCTTCCGCGGACGTCTGGGCGGCAGTCTGCTGCTGGACTATAACATTCCCAACGGGCGCCTGCAGGGCAACATTTTCTACAACGAGCTACGCGACGATGTATTTGTGCGCCGTTATGCCCCTTCGGTCGGCAGTCTGGATGCCAGTGTGGAGGAGTATGACACGCGCACGGCCATTCTCACCAGTGGGCTGGGGATCGAGCAGGACCGGGGCAGCTTCAAATACGACGCCCAGGCCTTTTATACCATCTCCCGGCGTCGGTCGCCGCACAACTACATCTGGGAGTTCGGGCGCGACGGCACGGCGCTGAGCGTGGGGCGGGCCGAGTTGTTCGGCCTGTCGCCCGACAGCGTCTGGAGTCTGGTGCGTCACGATTCGACCATGCAGCTCTCCTCGATCTGGGTGGATTCCGAGCGCCTGGACGAGGACCAGTACGGTATTCAGGCCAATTTTCAGCGGCCGTTCCATTTCGGATGGATTTCCGGCTACGTGAAGCTGGGCGGTAAGCTGCGCTGGCTGTCGCGCACGTTCGACCGCGAGCGTAACGGCCGGCAGGGCCTGCGGTATCCGAGCGATACGGTCGAGCAGTGTCTGCTGGAGACGCTGGGCCCCGAGTGGGAGGAACGCTATCAGATTGCCGACTCGGTCTATGGCATGCCGGGGCTTCCGATCGCGCTTATCCAGAAGGATTACAAGCGCGAAGGGGAGTTTGGCGAAGGACAGTTCGGGCTGGGGCCGATCGCCGACGAAGACCTGCTCATGGAGCTGACGCGGGCGCTGCAGGCTTCGCCCTGCCAGGCCGAATACCAGAACAACACGATCGAGTCGCTGGGCCGTGATTACGACGGCATCGAGCGGTATCAGGCCGCCTATGTCATGGCCCAGCTCAAGATCGGGCCCTACGTCACGCTGATTCCGGGTATTCGCTACGAGCGGGACTACTCGCGCTATACGGGACAGCGCTTCCGGGAAGTTACGTCCGGTTTTGTGTACGCGCCCCCGGCCGATCTGGCCGAACTGGAGGTGGAGCGCGAGAACATCTTCTGGCTGCCCATGGTCCATCTGGACGTGCGGCCACTCGACTGGCTGGCCCTCAAGCTGGCCCGCACCGAGACCATCTCGCGGCCCAACTACTATCAGTACGCGCCGATCACCTCGATCAACACGTGGCGCTCGTTCATCTGGGCGGCCAACTCGAAGCTGCGTCCCTCGCATGCCACGAACTACGACGCCACGCTGCAGCTGGCCAGCTCCCGCTTCGGATTGTTCGGAATCTCGGCCTTCTACAAACGCATCGACGATCTGCTGATCGAGGTCGAATTCCCCGCCCAGCTGTTCCGGGATGTCAACGGCGATACGGTGGTGATCGGTGTGCCGGAAGGCACGAACGTGCCGCGTGAGTGGCTGGAAGGTGCCAGCCCGCAGCTCCAGACCACGGTCAACAACGACGAACCGGCCAAATACTGGGGCTACGAGCTGGAATGGCAGACCAACTTCTCCTATCTGCCCGGTGTGCTCAAAGGCCTCGTGCTGAGCCTGAACTACACGCGGGGCTTTTCGGAGACGACCTATCACTACTACCGCAAAGAGCGGCAGATTCTGCCGGGACGTCCCCCGCGTACCATCTACTCCATCATCGATACGACCCGCACCGGGCGCATGCCGGGACAGGCGGCCCACGTGTTCAACATGACCATCGGCTTCGATTACCGCGGCTTTTCGGCGCGGCTGTCTTACCTGTACCAGAGCGATATTGCCAGCTGGGTCAACCCGCGTGAGCCGTTGAACGACGTATTCGTGGGGCCCTATTCCCGATTCGATCTGTCGGTGCGGCAGAAGATCGGGACGGGAATGGAGCTGTACGCCAACTTCAACAACCTGAATAACCGACCCGACGAGCAATACACCGGCCAGAATACGCAGGACCCGGATTATAGCTTTACGCGCCGCTATCTGGCCTACAAAGAACTTTACGGCTATACGATCGACGTCGGATTCCGCTATCGATTCTGAGGCGCAATTGCCCGAAAGGTGACCATCATCCCAACCAAAAACACGGAGGAGGCCATGCAAACGCGCTACTACCTGACCGGCGTCCTGCTGGTGGGACTGCTGGCGGTCGCGAGGCCGGCTGCGGCCCAGGACTACACGGTCTGTCCCACCGACCAGGACGAGTGCGTGGTGGAGTGGGCCGATGAGAACGGTCTGCCCCTCATGAACGCCCTGACCAATACGGTGGCCAACGATACCGAACGTCCGGCAGGGCGCATCTACAAGCTCAAGCGAGGAGGGTTCTACTGGATCACCGAGCACATTTCCAACAACGAGTTCGACCTGCGCCTGATCGGCCAGACCGCCGAGGAAGGGGCCGCTACCGGAGAAAACGTCTGCGGTGAGAGCGGCACCGAGGACTGCGGGCCGGCCATCATTCAGCGCTTCCGCCGCGAGGACGGGACGGTGGACGGGCTCATGATCGAAAGCAGCGGCGATGGCAATGGCGGCCTCGAGCTGCGCAACCTGTGGCTCATGGGCCAGGACGACTCGGGCGTGACGGCCAACTACGAGCCCATCCTCATCAACTCGAAGAACTCGAAGTTCATCTTCGACCATGTCGTTTTCGACCGGAACGACTGGCATCACCTCGCCTTCAAGGCCGAAGGCAACGACATCATCATCACGAACTGTCTGTTCCGCAACTTGGTGGGGCCGACCCAGATCTGGGAAGGCCGCGCCATCCGCCTGGAGGCTGGGGCCGATACGGTCATCTTTGAAAACAATTCGTTCTTCAATTTGACTTCCTTCCCGTTCCAGTCGGAAGCCGCGCCGGTCGAGTACTTCCTGTTCAACCACAACACGCTGGTGAACTTCGGCCGCAACTTCAACGCGGGCGGCCTCTGGAAGCGGGCCTACGTGACGAACAACCTGATGATCAACCCCTTCTGGCAAGGTGAAAGTGAGCAACAGTATCAGGATCGTCTCAATAGCTGGGTAGGCGCCGGCAACGATCCGGACTACTTCAGCGTGTGCTGCGAGCACATTGGCATTTTCGGCATTCAGCCGCTCCCCTCGCGCTACGGGCTGGAAACGGACCGGCGCATCGTGCTGGCCAACAACAACTGGTGGCTGGATCCGGCCGTGGCCCAGATCCACCAGCAGCTGGGCGTGCGCTCGCAGCCGCTCGTGAGCGACACGACGGCGCGCTGGTTCGAGCTGTACGACGGGATGGTCATGGAAAACAACACGAACCTGGAGGTGCAGCTTGCCAATGCGCCCACCACGCAGGAGGTCTACAACCTGATGCAGCAGTTCATCAGCCAGTGGATCAACGAAGCACCCACGCCCTGGGCGCTGGTCGTATGGGATCCCGGCCGCGATCCGGATCCGAAGGCCAACATCTGGCCGGTGCCGGAGGACTTCTCCTATTCGGATCCGCAGCTGGAAAGCGCCGGGACCGACGGGTTGCCGCTGGGTGACCTGAACTGGTTCCCGGATGCCCTGCAGGACTACCTGGCCAACCGGGACGCCTACATCCAGGCCATTGAAGAGATGGCTGGCGGAGCGCCCGAGCAGCCGGTCGATCAGGTGGTGGTCGAGGGCGAAGACGGCGCGATCGAAAACGGCTCGGTCTACACCTACGAAGGGTTTGTGGGCTTCTTCTTCGAAGGCAGCGGTCGGGCCTTCTGGCGCTTTACGGTGCCGGAGGACGGTGAGTACATGCTGCGCGTGCAGACGAACATGGGCAACGAGACCGAGCGCGGCCAGCACATCCGGATCGACGGCATCGGCCTTCAGAATACGAACACCTACGGCGAGTTCTTCTTCTGCTCGACGAACAGCACGAACGCGGAGTGCAAGTTCAAGCTGCAGCCCAACACCTGGGAGTGGGTGGAAATCCACCAGAGCGATCTGGTGGCGGGCTCGCTGACGCTGACGGCCGGTGAGCACACGCTGGAAATTGCACCGTCGTGGGGCTGGCAGTGGTTCTCCTCGGTCGAGGTCGTGCAGGTCTCCTCGGGCGAGGTGGTCGCTACGCTCTCGCCGGCCAACGCCGAAGAGCTTACGGCCGCCCGCATCGAGTGCGACGATCCGGAAGCCTTCTGCCCCTCCGGGCTGCAGGCGGCCTCGCTGGACGCAGGCGGTAGCGTGACCTGGACGCTGGAAGTGCCGGACAACGTCCGCAACGGACTGGCCCGCATCTTCTACCAGGCCGAGACGGGCGCCACCGGTACGCTGCTGGTCGATGGGCAGCAGGCCGCCGAGCTGTCGTTCCCGGCAGTCACGGGGACCTCGGCCTCCGAAGCCCAGTCGCCGCGCTTCAAGTTCCAGACGGCATCCAAGACGGTGCGGCTCAGCGCCGGCACGCACACGCTCACTGTGACCAGCGCCAGCGGTGGGCTGCTGATCGACTACGTGATCGTGCTCTACTACGAGCAGGACATCGTGGCGACCGAAAGCAGCACGCTGCCGGAAGGCTACGTGCTGGAGCAGAACTATCCGAACCCGTTCCACAAGGCGACCACCATCCGCTACACGCTCCCGCAGCCGGGCAAGGTGCGGCTGGTGGTCTATGACCTGCTGGGGCGTGAAGTGGCCCGGCTTGTGGATCGGGAAATGCCTGCGGGCACGCATGCCGTGCGCTTCGAACCGCAGGGACTCTCGAGCGGCCTGTACTTCTACCGCCTGGAGACGCCGGAAGGGCAACTGGTGCGGCGCATGACGCTGCTGAAGTGACCTCCGGGCTCTGTGGGCAAAGCGCGACAGGGAAAAGGGAGCAGCGATCGGCTCGGAACGGTAAAAACCGGGCCGGTCGCTGCTCCCGATCCCTTTCAGCGAGGTGGCCTCGATCGATCGAAGTGTGCTGCTAACAGACGATGGCATTGCACCTTACCACGCTCGACCTGCTCATCATTCTGGCCTACGGGCTGATCACCGTCGGGATTGGCATCTGGATTTCAAAGCACGCGGCTTCCAGTATTCGTCATTACTTCCTGGGGGGGAACCGCATTCCCTGGTACATGCTGAGCCTGTCGAACGCCTCCGGCATGTTCGACATCAGCGGTACCATGTGGATGGTTTACCTGCTTTTCGTCTATGGACTGAAAAGCATCTGGATTCCCTGGCTCTGGCCCGTCTTCAACCAGATCTTCCTGATGGTGTACCTGTCGATCTGGTTGCGGCGATCCGGGGTGATGACCGGCGCCGAATGGATCACCTTTCGCTTCGGGACGGGCCGCGGGGCGCAGCTGGCCCATCTGATCGTGGTGCTGTTTGCCATCTTCAACGTCATCGGCTTTCTGGCTTACGGGTTCATCGGCATCGGCAAGTTTGCCGCCACGTTTCTGCCCTGGAAGCTCGCCGACGATCCGGTTACGAACATTCACCTCTACGGCCTGATCATCACGGCGCTGACCACGATCTATGTGGTCAAGGGCGGTATGTTCAGCGTGGTGGCTACCGAAGTGCTGCAGTTTTTCATCATGACGATCGGCTGCGTGGCCGTGGGCATCATCGCCATGCAGCGCATTTCGCCGGAGATGGTGGCGGCCGTGGTGCCGGACGGCTGGTTCGATCCGTTCTTCGGCTGGAAGCTGGAGCTGGACTGGTCCCGCCTCATGCCCGCCGCGCAGGAGAGAATTGCCGCCGACGGCTGGGAGCTGTTCTCGGTCTTTTTCATGATGATGCTCTTCAAAGGCGTGCTGCAGGCGATGGCGGGTCCGGCACCCAACTACGACATGCAGCGCGTGCTTTCGGCCCGCACGCCCCGTGAGGCGGCCAAGATGAGCGGCTTCGTGAACCTCGTGTTGCTCGTGCCGCGCTATATGCTGGTAACGGGGCTGACCGTGCTGGCGCTCGTGTTCTTCTCCGACGAACTCAACGCGATGGGCTCCAACGTCGATTTCGAACTGGTGCTGCCCTTTGCGCTGCGCGAGTTTGTGCCTTCCGGGCTGACCGGGCTGCTGATTGCCGCGCTGCTGGCCGCTTTCATGTCGACCTACGCGGCGACGGTCAATGCGGCCCCGGCCTACATCGTCAACGACATCTACAAGCGCTACATCAACCCCCACGCCAGCGAGAAAACCTACGTCTGGATGAGCTACCTCACCTCGCTGCTCGTGGTGGTGATCGGCACGGCCGTGGGGCTGTTCGTCTATTCGCTGAACGACATCATCCAGTGGATCGTGGCAGCGCTCTACGGCGGCTACACGGCTTCGAACCTGCTCAAGTGGCACTGGTGGCGTTTCAACAGCTACGGGTACTTCTGGGGCATGGTGGCCGGGATGATCGCCGCCATGGTGGTCCCGGCCCTGATGCCCTTCGTGGCGACCATCTACACCTTCCCGGTCATCCTGGGCATCTCGCTGATCGGCTGCATCGCCGGGAGCCTCTTTACGCCACCCGACGACGAAGAGGTGCTGAAGAATTTCTACCTGAAGGTGCGGCCCTGGGGCTTCTGGAAGCCGATCCACGAGAAGCTGGCCGCCGAGTTTCCGGAGCTGGAAGCCAACCGGAACTTCAAACGCGACATGTTGAACGTGGCCGTGGGTATCGTCTGGCAGACGGCGCTGACGGCCGCCGGAATCTATCTGGTACTGGAACGCACCACCGAGCTGCTGATCTGCGCCGGGCTGATCGTGGCCTGCTCGATTTTTCTGAAATACAACTGGTACGATCGCATGGAAGACTATCCGCGCGATCTGGAGCAGTATGCCGCGAAAAGCGCCCGGCCGGTGGGAATTTCTGCAGGCTGAGCTGTCTGAAAAATCACAAGAAAACGGAGTGTTATGGAAGTGCGAATGGCACCGACCGAGGCGTTCGCGTTGCGTCTGAAACGGCTGGAGGCCGCCTACGAAGAACTGATCACGCGCCCGAACGAGCCGCTGCCCGACGGCAACGGCATCGTCACGCGCTACCGCTATCCGGTCCTGACGGCCGCCCACACGCCCATCTTCTGGCGCTACGACCTGAACCCGGAGACGAACCCTTACCTCATGGAGCGCATGGGGATCAACGCGGTGTTCAATCCGGGGGCCATCAAGCTGGGCGATCGCTACCTGCTCGTGGCGCGCGTGGAGGGCGTCGATCGCAAGTCGTTCTTCGCCGTGGCCGAAAGTCCCAACGGCATCGACAACTTCCGCTTCTGGGACGAACCGATCGTGCTGCCCGAGACGGACGATCCGGACGTCAACGTCTACGACATGCGCCTGACCCTGCACGAGGACGGCTGGATCTATGGGGTGTTCTGCACCGAACGCAAAGACCCGAAGGCGCCGCCCACCGACACGACCGCGGCCATGGCCCAGTGCGGCATCGCCCGCACGAAGGACTTGAAAACCTGGGAGCGGCTCCCGGACCTGAAGACGCCCTCGCCGCAGCAGCGCAACTGCGTGCTGCACCCGGAGTTCGTCGACGGCAAATACGCTTTCTACACCCGACCGCAGGATGATTTCATCGAAGCTGGGTCGGGCGGAGGCATCGGATGGGGACTGTGTGCGGACATCACGAATCCGGTCATCACGGAAGAGCGCATTGTCGATCCCCGCGTTTACCACACCATCAAAGAAGCCAAAAACGGCCTGGGACCGCCGCCCATCAAGACGCCACACGGCTGGCTGCACCTGGCCCATGGCGTGCGCAACACGGCGGCCGGCCTGCGCTACGTGCTCTATCTGTTCATGACGGCGCTGGACGAGCCCTGGCGCGTGATCTATGCGCCGGGTGGTTACTTCATGGCGCCGGAGGGCGAGGAACGCGTGGGCGACGTGTCGAACGTGCTCTTCTGCAACGGGTGGATTCTGGACGACGACGGCCGCGTGCTGATCTACTACGCTTCGTCCGACACGCGCTGCCACGTGGCGACCTCGACGCTCGACCGGCTGCTGGACTACGTCATGCACACACCGCCCGACGGCGGCCGCTCGGCCGCCTGCGTGCAGCAGCGGCTGGAACTCATCCGACGGAACCTGCAACGGCTGAAGCGCCCGTGAGCACGGAAACCATCCCGGACGTTCGGCGCCTGCGCGCGCTGCAGGCGGAGGTCCACGAAGAGCTGACCGAGAACATCCTGAAGTTCTGGGCCACGCGCACGCCCGATCCGGTGCTCGGTGGGTTTGTGGGACGGGTGGGGCCGGACGGCCGGCCCCACCCGGAAGCCCCGCGCGGGGCCATTCTGAACGCACGGATCCTGTGGACGTTTGCCGCAGCCTACCGCCAGCTCGGCACGCCGCTGTATCGGGAGATGGCCGAGCATGCCTACCGGTACTTCGTCCGGCACTTCGTGGACGCCGACCACGGCGGCGTTTACTGGCTGGTGGCCGCCGACGGCCGTCCGCTGGACACCCGCAAGCACGTCTACGCTCAGTCCTTCGCCATCTACGCCCTGAGCGAGTGGCACCGGGCCACGGGCGACGAAGCGGCGCTGGCGCTGGCCCGCGCGATCTATGGCCTGATCGAAGCCCACTGCGCCGATCGGGTGCACGGCGGCTATGTGGAAGCCTGCGATCGCGCCTGGCGGCCGCTCGAAGATGTGCGGCTCAGCGCCAAGGACGCGCCCGAGCCGCGCAGCATGAACACGCACCTGCACGTGCTGGAGGCCTACACCAACCTGTATCGCGTCTGGCCCGATGCGGAGCTGGCCGTACGGCTTCAGGCGCTGATCGAGCTGTTCCTGCGGGCCATCTACCACCCGGCCACCGGGCATCTCATCCTGTTCTTCGACGAGCGCTGGCGGCCGCGCTCGCGGGCCGTCTCGTTCGGGCACGACATCGAGACAAGCTGGCTGCTTCTGGAAGCCGTCGATGTGCTGGGGCAGGCGACGTTGCGCCCGCGGGTGCAGCAGGCTTCACTGCATCTGGCCCGCGCCACGCTGGCCGAAGGCCGGGCACCGGACGGTAGCCTCTACTACGAGATCGACGAGCAGGGCCGTCTCGATACCGACCGGCACTGGTGGCCACAGGCCGAAGCGCTGGTGGGATTCCTGAACGCCTATCAGGAAAGCGGCGAGGTGGCCTTCTACGAAGCGGCCGAAGGCGTCTGGCGCTACATCCGAAAGCGCCAGCGTGACACGCAGGGGGGCGAATGGTTTGCCCGCGTGCGCGACGACGGCACCCCCTACCCCGACGACAAGGTGGACTTCTGGAAGGGGCCCTACCACAACGGCCGCGCCTGTCTGGAGGCGATCCAGCGCTTGCGGCACCTCCTGGAACACGTTCGATCCCGGTAGCGCGATTGTCCGGGCATCATGGGGCAACCCATAACCGCGCCTTATTTCTCGGGCGGAAAGCCCGGGCGCACCCCTATCGGACGAACGACCCCATTTCCACCCCGTAGAGGCGGGCCGCTGTGCCCGCCGTGTCGTGTCCGTGGATTATGTTCGGCCCATGAGGGCTACGTCGTCATGCTCCGGTGCATCAGCGATTCCATATAAGAGGCCGTGTTGGAAGCGCTTTCTGGGCAGCTTCGTTTCAAAAAAAAGAGCTTGCATTTTTTCATAATTTTTTATTTGATAAAAGAAATAGGCCACTCTGCCCGGTTGTTCAAGCGCCCATGCGCAGGCAACGAAAAAAATGGCGCTTCTGGCTCGATCCCGCTGGCATCGCACTGATCTACTGGAGCGCAGGGCTGCTCTGGATTCTCCTGTCCGATCACCTGCTGCTGCAGGTCGGGGTGGACCCGGACACGCTCACGCGCTGGCAGACGGCCAAAGGCGTGCTGTTTGTCACGCTTTCCGCGCTATTGCTCTACGGATTGATGGAGATGGGGCACCGGCTGCTGCGGGAGCAGACCGAGCGGCTGAAGGAATCGGAAGCGAACTACCGGCTGCTCTTCGAGCACAACCCCCGGCCGATGTGGGTCTATGATCTGGAGACGTTGCGTTATCTGGCGGTGAACCGGGCGGCCGTTGCGCTCTACGGCTACAGCCCGGAGGAATTCCGGCGCATGACCATTCTGGACATTCGGCCGGAGGAAGATCGGCCGAAGGTAGCCGCCAGCGCCTGGGCACCGCGTGGCGCCTTCAAACACTCGGGTCCCTGGCGACACCTTACAAAAGACGGGCGCCTGCTGGAGGTGGAGATCGACTCGCACCTGATCGAGTGGGAAGGGCGGCCGGCCGTGCTGGTGCTCGTGCAGGACGTCACGGAGCGCAACCGTATCGCCCGCGAAAATGCCCGCTATCGCGAGGGGCTGGAGCGCCTGCTGGAAGTCAGCCGGCAGCTCATGGGGGAGACGACCGACTGTGACCGGTTGCAGGCCGAGCTGGTGAAGACGGTCCGGCAGATCGTGCCGTCGGCCGAGGCCGTGCTGCTCTGGATGCGGCGCGGCGATCGGTTCGTACTGGCGCAGAAGGATGGGGGGCCCGAAACCCTGAAGCCGGGCTTTTCGCTGCCGCTTACGGCCGATCTGATGGCCCGCCTGGAAACCGTCGATACGCTGGATCCGGTCGAGGCGGCCGCATTGCAGGCCCGCACGATCCCGGCCCTTTGCGACCTGAAGGCGGCTCTGGTGGCGCCCATCCGCACCGATCACACGCTGGAGGGCGTGATCTGTGCGGACAGCTTCACGCGGACCGAAGCCTTCGCCCCCTACGAGCGGGCCCTGCTGCAGTCGCTGGCGGCGCTGGCTTCGGTTACGTTGCAGAATGCCCGTCTGTTTACGCAATTGCGCCGGCTTTCCCGGCAGCTGCTGGTGGCCCACGAAGAAGAACGCCGCCGCATTGCCCGCGAGCTGCACGACGAGGTGGGGGCGCTGCTGACGTCGGCGCAGCTCTGCCTGGGGATGGCGCAGACGGACGTGTCAGAAACGCAGCAGACGCTGGCGCAGAACCTGCAGGAAGCCCGCGCGCTGATCGACCGACTCAGCCAGGAAATTCGCCAGCTCACGCTTCAGCTTCGCCCACCGCTGCTTGACGAGCTGGGACTGGTGGGGGCGCTGCAGGCTTACATCGAACGCTACCGCAAACAGACGGGCATCCGGGTGCACCTGCACACCGAACTGGAGCCCGAGCTTCGCCTGCCGGAGCTGATCGAGTTGACAGCCTACCGCTTCGTGCAGGAAGCGCTGACCAACGTGGCCCGGCATGCTCGTACCGAGGAAGTTGCCGTGCAGCTCCGGCTTACCGATCGGGAACTTCTGCTGATTGTCGAAGATCAGGGAGTGGGGTTCGACCCCGAGCAGGCGTTTGCCACCGGACGATCCATGGGACTGGCGGCCATGCGGGAACGGATCGAATTGCTGGGTGGCCGGTTAGAAATTGCAAGTCAGCCCGGACAGGGTACCCGCCTGAAGGCCCTGTTGCCACTTCCGGAAGAAGCCGATCGTCTGATCTCAACCGAAGCATCGCTATGAACAGGAATAACTGGACAGCCATCATTGTCGAGGATCATCCCATCGTCCGCCAGGGACTGCGGACGCTGCTGGAGCGGCAGGGATGTCAGGTCGTGGCCGAAACCGGCGACGGACTGGAGGCCCTGCAGCTCATCGAAACCCACCAGCCGCGACTGCTCCTGCTGGATCTCTCGCTCAAAGGGCTGAATGGTCTGGAAGTGCTCCGCCAGGCCCGTCGGCGGGCGCGCTCGATGCGCGTGCTCGTGCTGTCGATGTACGACGACGACGCCTACGTCGTCGAGGCGCTGCGCAGCGGAGCCATGGCCTACGTGTTGAAGGGCAGCCCGGTAGAAGAACTGGTGCACGCGCTGGAAGCGCTTTATCAGGGACGCCGCTATCTGAGTGCGCCGCTTTCGGAACGCCTGCTGGCGCAGGCCGAAGCGCCGCAGGACCTCCGCGATCCCTACGAGACGCTGACCGATCGGGAGCGCCAGATCCTGCACCTGACCGCCGAGGGGTACACCAGCCGCGAGATTGCCGAGCGGCTTTTCATCAGCCCCCGCACCGTCGAAAAGCATCGGGAAAACCTGATGGCCAAACTGGACATCCACAGCCAGGCTGAACTGATCCACTATGCCGTGCAGCGCGGGCTGGTCCAGCCGCGCCGGCCCTGAACGCGCTTTCCGTAATCTTACGTATTGGGGATGAAAGCGCCGTTTGCTTTTTTCCTGAAAAAAGGCGTTCTTTCACCCCATGGCCGAGGCAGTCACGGTTTTACTGATCGACGACCAGCCCCTCTTCGTGCAGTACCTGCTTCGTTTTCTGGGGACGGAACCACGCATTGAAATCGTCGGCGTTGCCCACAAGGCGGAGGAGGCCGTGACCCTCAGCCAGGCGCTACAACCCGAAGTGATTCTGCTGGACCTTTCCATGCCCGGCCAGAGTGGAATGGACGTGCTGCCGCAGATCCGAGAGGCCGCGCCGCACTCCTATATCATCGTGCTCACCTCGCATGACAGCGAGTGGTACCGGGACCAGGCTCGCCGGCGAGGAGCCGACGCTTTCGTCTCGAAGCACGAAGTACTGGAGCGCCTGGTACAGGTCATTCTGGAGCGGCCCGTTCAGTAGCCTTGCTCTCCTGAAGGGATCCTGGTGACAGCCCATTGCTTCAAAAGCATGAATTCGGGCAATATCACACTGTATGGCTTCGAAGGAACGAAGTCGTTGCGAGGCGTCTGCCGGTGGGCAGTGCGCCACGGAGGCGTAGCCGGCGTGTCGTTACCCGGCGGGCGACATTTCCGCTTCATGCTCGGAGGGAAGGGTACTTGTCGCGCGCTAAAACAGACGGGCATTCATGGAGGATCTGTCTGAAAAAGAAGAACAGGCGCGCCTGGCCGAAGCGCGAATCCTGGTGGTGGACGACCACGTGCATGCGCGGCGGCTGTTGCGGCTTCAGCTGCGCAAGTACGTGGCGGTGCAGGAAGCGGGCTCCTTCGACGAGGCGCTGGCGCTCTGTGAGGAGCAGATGCCCGACGTGGCGCTGATCGACATTCACCTGGGCGAGGCGCGCACCGGCGTCGATCTGCTTCAGGCGTTGCGTGCATTGCCGGGTGGCCAGCGGCTCCGGGCCATCGCCTGTACGGCCTATGCCGTGCCGGGGAGTCGCGAGCGGTTCCTGGAGGCCGGCTTCGACGAGTACCTGGCCAAACCCATCCACACCGACCAACTCCTGCGCGTATTGCAGCGGGTACTGGATCCTTCCTACCGCCCCGATCGCACCCGGCTGGGCTTACCCGAATGGGAACTGAAGTTGCCGCCGCAGCCGGAGACGATCACGGCAGTCATGGAATTGCTTTCGCGCGATGAAGAAGAAATCGAGCTGAAACAGCTCATCGAACTACTGCACGAAGACCCCATCACGGCCGCCTGGGTGCTCCGGCATGTCAACTCGGCCTACTATGCGCTTCCGCACAAGGTGACCACCATCGAGCGGGCCGTGACCATGCTGGGGTTTCTGCCGGTAGGGAATCTGGTGCTGACCGAAGTGGTCACCAACGCGTTCGAGCAGGTCACCACGCCCGAAGCGCGGCATATCCACAAACACATCATGCAGGTGAGTCTGAGCACGGCGCTGTTCGCCCGGGAACTGGCCGCGCTCGTGGAGCAGATCTCGCCTGAACAGGCCTTTACGGCCGGGGTGCTGCACCAGCTCGGTCGTCTGGTCTTTCTCAGCAGTGCCCCGGAGCGATACATCTCGCTCTGGAAAACGAACCTGCAGGGCGGCAGTCAGTGGCTGCAGGCGCCCTCGCCGGACGACGAGGTGCGCACGTTCGGGCTGAACTATGCGCAGTTGGGCGCCGACATCGCCCGGGACTGGGGAATGCCCGAACTGCTCATCGAAGCCATCCGCTTTCACCTGGATCCCCGCTGGGCGACCGGACGGGGACGCCTGCTGGCGCTGCTGGTCCGGGCCGGGCGCACGCTGGCCCTTCAGTTCGGCTGCAGTGGAGAGGTGCTGGCGCAGCTTTCTCCAGAAGAATTGCCCCCGCCGGTCCGGGGCGTGTTGCGCGAACTGGCCGAGGCCACACGCGTCTCGGTTCAGCGCTTCTGGCGACACGTCCTGAGCCGGAGCCAGGCCATCCAGGAGCTGGCCTGTAGCTATCGTCAGTGAAATCAACGTTTAGAAACGTAAAACTTTGAAAGAAAGGCTTTTCTGTACGCAGGGTTGCGCATGCGGATTTGCCACCGGGGCCTTATGCTCTGTGTCCGTTGTACCGCGCGCCTGTAGTGCCCCTCGGGGATAGCGCGAGGATGCGAGGCCAGACACTGAGGGGGCCGGTATGACAGGACCGACGGGAGCTTCCATAGCGTATGCGCTTACACATGCCATTCGCTCATTGCTGACGCTGGCGTCTGGAGCGTTCCGGGTGCCGTGCGTTCGGCTGCAACTCGAAAACAACGTCTGGGAAACGGAAGCCTGCGCGACGCTTCGGCTCGATACGGCCGTACTCGATGCCCAGGTGCGGGCGCGACAGGCGCCGCTGGTGCTGGAAGATACCGACGCGGCTGGCGTGCCCCGGTTGCGCTTCTATGCGGGGGTACCTGTGGGTGAGGCCGGGGTACTGGCACTGGCCGACGTGCGGCCGCGTCGTTTCGGGCCGGAGCAGCGGCTGCAGCTGGAGGCGCTGGCGGAGCTGGCTGCGCAGTTGTGGCGGCAGGAAGAAACGCGGCGACGCCAGCTCCGCTTCGAACGCCTGCTCCGGCAGAAGGCGGCCATTCTGGAGCGCATGGCACGAGGGGCACCGCTGCAGGCAGTGCTGGAAGAAATTGCCCGCTGGATCGAGTCGGAGAGCACCTCCGGCGCCCTGGTCTCCATTCTGATGCTGCGGGGCGATCGCGTCTATCACGGGGCGGCGCCGAGCCTCCCTGAAGCCTATCGCCGGGCGATCGACGGACGGCAGATCGGTCCGGCGGCCGGCACGTGCGGTACGGCCGCCTATCACCGCACCGAGGTGATCACCGAGGACATCGCCACCGATCCCCGCTGGGAACCCTACCGGGCGTTTGCGCTGGCGCATGGCCTGCGGGCCTGCTGGTCGACGCCTGTGCTGGCGTCCGACGGTACGGTACTGGGCACCTTCGCGCTTTACTACCGGGAGCCACGCCGGCCGGACGCGCAGGACCGCGAACTGGTCGCCCTGGCCACGCATCTGACTGCCGTGGCGCTGGAGCGAGCCCGCCAGCAGGCGTTGCTGCAGACGCGCGAGCGGCAACTTATGGCCGTGCTTGAACAGGCCGGTGACGCCGTCCTGCTGCTGGACGCCGAGCAGCGCGTCACGCTCTTCAACCGGACGGCCGAGCGGCTCTTTGCCTGTCGGGCCGCCGACATCCTCGGGCAGCCGGTCGCCCGGCTGCTCCCGGGCCTGCGCGAAGTGCCGGCCACGACGGACGAACCCGTGCAGCTCGAAGCCGTCCGCTGCGACGGCACGCGCTTTATGGCCGAACTGTCGCGCACGACGCTGACGTCGGAGGCCTCGGCCGAAAGCTTGCTGATCGTGCGCGATCTGACCGAGCGCCTGCAGCACGAGGCCGAACTGATCCGGGCCCGTGAGGAAGCCGAGGCCATGAACCGGCTCAAATCGACACTGCTCACCAACCTGAGCCATGAACTGCGCACGCCGCTCACGACGGTGATCGGCTTTGCCGACGTGATCCGCGAAGAAGCCGCACCTGGCACGCTCTTTCACGAATTTGCGCAGCTGATCGCCGATGGGGGGCGGCGACTGCTCTACACGCTGGAAGAGGTCATGGAATTGGCGCAACTCGAGGCGCACACGCTGAAGGCAAACCAGGAACGCCTGCTGCTGCCCGAGCGCCTTCAGCCGCTGATGGCCACCTATCGGGCGTGGGCCGAGCAGAAGGGATTGAAGTTTCAGGTGCAGCAGGCACCCGGTGTGGCGGTCTGGGCCGATCCGGAGCTGCTCGAACGCGCCGCCGAGCACCTGCTGGACAACGCGATCAAGTTCACCGAGCAGGGCGGCGTGACTGTCCGCTTCCGGCAGGTGGAGGATCAGGTGGGCATTGTGATCGAGGATACGGGCATCGGAATTTCCGAAGCGGCGCTCCCGCACGTATTCGACGAGTTCTGGCAGGCCTCCAGCGGCATCGGCCGCACGCACGAAGGACTGGGGCTGGGACTGGCCGTGGCCCGTCGCTTCGTGGAGATCATGGGCGGCCGGATCGAAGTCGAGAGCACACCCGGCAAAGGCAGTCGATTTACGATCTGGCTCCCCGCAGCGCCCCTGACCGCTCCGGTGCCCCGGTCGTGAGTTGTGAAGACATGGGCTTCAGGAGATGCCACGGAACGGTTTCCGGATCAACGCCTTCCAGCGAAGCGGTTACTTCTTCGGCGGTGAGTTTGCGTCGATGCAGCGCTACCGGACGCATTTCGGGTTCGTCGTGCTGAATCGGTACCAGCCGCGCTACTGCTTTACCCCGACGCGTCAGAATAACTTCTTCGCCCCGCAGGGCCCGTTCTACCAGCCGGGAAAGCTGCGTGCGGGCTTTTTGCAAACCGATTCGCATGGCATCGTTGTGCTTTTCCCTTCCACAGGACGTAAAGCGCCAATCTGAGTTCCTGCACATTTCACGCGGCGTCGGCGCGGGCGGCCGGGTCGTAGGCCAGGCGTGGAGCCAGCCAGCGTTCGACTTCCTCGACGGTCATGCCCTTGCGCCGGGCGTAGTCTTCGATCTGGTCCATACCCAGGTGTCCCACGTTGAAATAGGACGCCTCGGGATGAGCCAGGTAGTAGCCGCACACGGACGCGGCCGGGTGCATGGCCAGATGCTCGGTGAGCCGAATGCCCGTGTGGCGTTCGGCCTCCAGCAACTCCCAGAGCGTCCACTTCTCCGTGTGGTCGGGACAGGCCGGATAGCCGGGTGCCGGACGAATTCCGCGGTAGCGCTCGGCAATCAGTTCCTCGTTCGTCAGCCGTTCGTCGGGCGCATAGCCCCACAGCTCGCGCCGGACGCGTTCGTGCAGTAGCTCGGCGAACGCCTCGGCCAGGCGATCGGCCAGCGCTTTGGCCAGAATGGCCTGGTAGTCGTCGTGGGCGCGCTCGAAGCGGGCCACCAGTTCTTCCAGCCCGTGGCCGGCCGTCACGGCGAAGGCTCCGATGTAGTCGGCGCGGCCGCTCTCGACGGGCGCCACGTAGTCGGCCAGCGAGCGGTTGGGCTGGCCTGTCCGCTTGGGGGTCTGCTGGCGCAGGAAGTGCAGCACGGCCCGCACCTTGCGACGCGCTTCGTCGGCGAACACCAGCACGTCGTCGCCCTGGCTGTTGGCCGGAAACAGTCCGACGACACCGTGCGCCTGCAACCAGCCGTGCGCGATGATTTCGTCCAGTAGCTGGTTGGCGTCGGCAAACAGCCGTCGCGCCTCGGGACCTTTTTTCGGGTCGTCCAGAATGCGCGGATACTTGCCGCGCAGCTCCCAGGCCTGGAAGAACGGCGTCCAGTCGATATAGCGCCGGATCTCCGCCAGCGGGTAGTTGCGGAAGACGGTCAGGCCCGGACGGTTCGGGCGCATAATCGGCACGGCCGACCAGTCACACGTGAAGCGGTTGGCCCGCGCTTCTTCGATGGTCAGTAGTTGCTCGTCGGTGCGGCGACCGTGGCGCCGTCGGATCGCCTCGTACTCCTGGCGGATTTCTTCTGCAAAGGCATCACGACGGTCCGGATCGACAAGGGCGCTGGCCACCGGCACGGCCCGCGAGGCATCGAGCACGTGCACGACGGGCGCGTGGTAGCAGGGATCGATCTTCAGGGCTGTGTGCACCTTCGAGGTCGTAGCGCCGCCGATCAGCAGCGGTGTGTCGAAGCCGGCCCGCTCCAGCTCGCGGGCTACGTGCACCATCTCGTCGAGGCTCGGCGTGATCAGCCCGCTCAGGCCGATCAGGTCCACCCGGTGGCGGCGGGCCTCTTCGAGGATGCGGTCGGCGGGCACCATTACACCCAGGTCGATCACCTCGAAGCCATTGCACTGGAGCACCACGCCCACGATGTTCTTGCCGATGTCGTGCACGTCGCCTTTGACCGTGGCCAGCAGGATGCGGGCGCGCGGCCGCGTGTCGCCCAGTTTCTGCTTTTCGGCCTCTAGGAAGGGCACCAGATAGGCCACGGCCTTCTTCATCACGCGGGCGCTTTTGACCACCTGGGGCAGGAACATCTTGCCCGCGCCGAACAGGTCGCCCACCACGTTCATCCCGTCCATGAGCGGCCCTTCGATGACGGCCAGCGGCGAGCCGTACTTCTGGCGGGCTTCCTCGACGTCTTCTTCGATGAACTCCGTGATGCCCTTGACGAGCGCATGGCGCAGCCGCTCCTCGACGGGCGCCTGGCGCCAGGCCAGCGTTTCGGACTCGGCGGCGTCGGCGGCCGATTGCGTCAGCGTCTGGGCCAGCGCGATCAGACGCTCGGTGGCATCGGGCCGGCGGTCGAAGAGCACGTCTTCGATGCGCTCGCGCAGCTCGGGATCGATTTCTTCGTAGATCCCGAGCTGGCCGGGGTTGACGATGCCCATGTCCATGCCGGCCTGCACGGCGTGGTAGAGAAACACCGTGTGCATGGCCCGGCGGACCGGCTCGTTGCCCCGGAACGAAAACGACAGGTTCGAGATGCCGCCCGAGACGCGCGCGTAGGGCAGGTTCGTCTTGATCCAGCGCGTGGCCTCCAGAAAGTCGATGGCGTAGCGGTTGTGCTCCGGGATGCCGGTGGCGACGGCGTAGATGTTCGGGTCGAAGATGATGTCTTCGGGCGGAAAGCCGACCTCTTCGGTCAGGATGCGGTAGGCGCGGCGGCAGATTTCGATGCGGCGTTCGAGCGTGTCGGCCTGGCCCTGCTCGTCGAAGGCCATCACGATGACGGCCGCCCCGTACTGGCGCACGCGCCGGGCGCGTTCTTTGAAGACCTCCTCGCCGTCTTTGAGCGAAAGCGAATTGACGACGCCCTTACCCTGCAGGCACTTCAGCCCGGCCTCGATCACCTCCCACTTCGACGAGTCGATCACCACGGGCACGCGGGCGATTTCCGGCTCGGTGGCGATCAGGTTCAGGAACGTGGTCATGGCCTGCACGCCGTCGAGCAGGCCTTCGTCCATGTTCACATCGATCATCTGGGCGCCGTTTTCCACCTGTTCGCGGGCCACGTCGAGCGCTTCTTCGTAGCGGCCTTCGCGGATCAGGCGGGCAAAGCGGCGCGAGCCCGTCACGTTCGTGCGCTCGCCGATGTTGACGAAGTTCAGGTCAGGCCGGAAGACGAGCGGTTCCAGCCCCGAAAGGCGCAGCGTGCGCGGCACCTCGGGAATCCGGCGGGGCGGAAGGCCTTCGAGCGCTTCGGCGATGGCGCGGATGTGCTCGGGCGTGGTGCCGCAGCAACCGCCGGCCAGGTTGAGCCAGCCCTCGCGGGCGTAGTCGGCCAGTTGCGCGGCCATGTAGTCGGGCGTTTCGCGATACTGACCGAGTTCGTCGGGCAGCCCGGCGTTCGGGTAGAGGCTGGTGAAGACGGTGGCCACACGGGCCAGCTCCTCGATGAACGGACGCATCTGGCCGGAGCCGAGCGCACAGTTGAGTCCCACCGAGAGCAGGTGCGGCATGTGCGAGATGGAAATCCAGAAGGCCTCGGGCGTCTGGCCCGAAAGCGTGCGACCGCTCTGGTCCACGATCGTGCCCGAGACCATGACGGGGACGGCCCGGCCGCGCGTGCGAAATTCTTCCTGAATGGCAAAGAGCGCCGCCTTGCAGTTGAGCGTGTCGAAGACGGTCTCAACGAGCAGCACATCGACGCCGCCGTCGAGCAGCCCGCGCACCTGCTCCCGATAGACGGCCACCATTTCGTCGAAGGTGACGGCCCGGTAGGCCGGATTGTTGACGTCGGGCGAGATTGAAAGCGTCTTGTTCGTGGGGCCGATGGCACCGGCCACGAAGCGGGGGCGCTCGGGGGTGCGGCGCGTAAATTCGTCGGCAGCCTCGCGGGCCAGGCGCGCGGCCGCCACGTTGAGTTCATAGACCAGGTGCTCCAGCCCGTAGTCGGCCTGCGAGATGGCGTTGGCGTTGAAGGTGTTCGTTTCGATCAGGTCGGCACCCGCTTCGAGATAGGCGCGGTGGATGTCGCGGATCAGTTCGGGTTGCGTCAGGACGAGCAGGTCGTTGTTGCCCCGCAGCGGATGGGGATGGTCGGCAAAGCGCGCGCCGCGGAAGTCTTCTTCCGAGAGGCGATGGCGCTGGATCATCGTGCCCATCGCCCCGTCGAGGATCAGAATCCGCTCCTGAAGTAGCCGGGCTAGCGGGTGCGTGTCGCGCATCGGTCTTTTCGATAAATACCGGTCTGTGCGGAAAAAAATGCAACGCCCCCCATTGTCGGGCGTTTCCCGTTGATGCGCGTAGTCCGGCACGAAGCGAAGTGCCGGTAAGCGTTGCCGGCTATGCCTGACGGTTTAAAAGGGACGCGGAAATAATATGGAATCGCTGATTTACCAGTGCATGGAGGGTATCACACCTCGAGTGGCGGACGTGATCCGGTGGGTATGATCGGGCGGACACAGGGGTCCGCCCCTACGCGGAGGAAGGTCATCGTTTGTCCGGTAGGGGCACACCGCAGTGTGCGCCCGTGCTTTTTCATATGCACAATGATTTCCCGGAAATCGTATAACCTGTATAACCTGGACAGCCCGATCATCAAAGAGGCGGCGCTATGTCTCGCGCTGTCGTGAAGTTGCCTGTTGGCGCCGCTGCTGCAACCAGTGCTGGAGGGTGTGTTGACTTTCCTGAGAAGGAATGCCGGCCAGCAAATGGGCTACCTCAATATCTTCGTCCAGCTCGGGCCAGTGAATGCCTTCCCCGTTGCCGATGAAACGCCAGTTTGCCCGCTCCTCGGGCGTACCATGCAGCAGCCGGGGGAACCAGGCCAGCGGAACGCTGATCGTGCGGCCGTCTTCCAACGCGACGATCAGTTCTTCGTCGGTAACCTGTACTTCTTGAGCCCGGCGGTGCGGCATTACTTTCGACTTCAGACTATCTCCTGCTGCTGGCGGAGGGCGTGGCGCTTGCGCTCGTGCGGGTCGAGGTAGCGTTTGCGCAGGCGGATGGCCTTCGGAGTGACTTCGATCAGCTCGTCTTCGCGGATGAACTCGATGGCTTCTTCGAGCGAGAGCTTGCGGGGCGGGACGAGCTTTTCGAACCCTTCGGCCGTGGCCGAGCGCATGTTTGTGAGCTTCTTCTCGCGTGTGATGTTGACTTCCAGATCGCCCTCGCGGCAGTGCTCGCCCACGATCATGCCGGTGTACACTTCGTCGCCGGGTTCGACGAACAGTTCGCCGCGCTCCTGCAGGTTGAGCATGGCATAGGCCGTCACGCGGCCCGGACGGTCGGCCACCAGCGCGCCGGTGGCCCGGTGCGTGATGGGTCCGGCCCACGGGCGGTAGCCGTCGAAGAGATGGTTGAGCAGGCCGGTGCCTTTCGTGTCGGTCAGAAACTCGCTCCGGTAGCCGATCAGTCCGCGGGCGGGGATTTCGAATTCGAGCCGCACGCGCCCCGTGCCGTGGTTGATCATCTTCGTGAGCACGCCCCGACGCATGCCCAGCTTCTGCACGACGACGCCCATGTATTCTTCGGGCACGTCGATCAGCACGCGCTCGTAGGGCTCGTGGAGCTGGCCGTCGATGCGGCGCGTGAGCACGCGCGGCTGGCCCACCGTGAACTCGTACCCCTCGCGGCGCATCTGCTCGATCAGAATCGCCAGCTGGAGCTCACCGCGGCCGTAGACGAGGAACGCGTCGGGCGAGTCCGTCTCCTCGACGCGCAGCGCCAGGTTGTTTTCGGCCTCTTTGAAAAGACGCTCGCGCAGGTGGCGCGAGGTGACGTACTGGCCCTCGCGGCCGGCGAACGGACCGTCGTTGACGCGAAACTCCATCGAGAGCGTGGGCTCGTCGATGTGCAGCGGCGGCAGCGGATGCGGATCGTCGGCGTCGGTGATCGACTCGCCCAGGCCGATGCCCTGCATGCCCGCTACGGCCACGATGGCGCCCGGACCGGCCGCGTCGGTTTCGACGCGCTGCAATCCCTCGAATTCAAACAGGGCTGTCACCGAGGCCGGCGTGCGGCGGCCGTCTCGATGGCACAGCAGTACGCGCTGGCGGTTGCGCAGCGTGCCCTGTACGATGCGGCCGATGGCGAGCGGTCCGCGGTAGGGGTCGGGCTGGACGTGCGTCACCAGCATCTGCAGCGGAGCGTTCGGATCGCCCTGAGGCGGCGGAATGTGCGTCAGGATGGCCTCGAAGAGCGGCCGCAGGTCGGTCAGCGGCGCGTCGGGGTCGTGCGTGCAACGGCCTTCCTTGGCCACGGTGTACAGGACGGGAAAGTCGAGCTGGTCTTCAGTGGCGTCGAGATCAATGAACAGATCGTAGATCTCGTCGAGCACCTGGCGCGGGCGGGCGTCCCGTCGGTCGATCTTGTTGATCACCACGATGGCCGGCAGCTTCAGGGCCAGCGCCTTGGAGAGCACGAAGCGCGTCTGGGGCAGGGGACCTTCGGCCGCGTCCACCAGCAACATGATGCCGTCGACCATGCGGAGCGTGCGCTCGACCTCGCCGCCAAAGTCGGCATGGCCGGGCGTGTCTACGATGTTGATTTTGACATCGTTGTACCATACGGCCGTGTTTTTGGCCATGATCGTGATGCCCTTCTCGCGTTCCAGATCGAGCGAGTCGAGCACGCGCTCCTGGACCTCCTGATTGGCCCGGAAGATGCCGCTCTGCCAGAGCATGGCGTCGACCAGCGTCGTCTTGCCGTGGTCGACGTGTGCCACGATGGCGATATTGCGCAGGGGATAGCTCATTGCACGTCCTGAGTCTGAAAAGAGACGCCCGCTTGCTGCAGGGCCGCTGTCTTTCGCGCGGCCCGGAGAAAGGTTCCGGCCTTCTCGCCTTTTGGCAAAGGAAAACGCCGCAGCTGCTCGGGAAAATGCGGGAGCGAGGCGGTTGGCGCGTGCCGCAATCGGAAAGAATGGATGCGGCAGGGGCACACCGCGTGTGCGCCCGATCCGGATGCGGGTATTGCCCCGGTTCAGTGATTCCCTTCCGGGGTCGGCGGCAGGGTCTGGAGGAACGCCCAGAGCGCCCGGATTTCGACGTCGGTCATCTTCGAGGTGAACCGGATGGGCATGTACCGGGCATCGATGGCCGAGCCGTCAGGACGCTGACCTTCGTGGAGCACGCGCATGAAGTCGGCTTCGGTCCAGGTGCCCAGGCCGGTTTCCGGGTCGGGCGTCAGGTTGGAGGCCGGAGGCCATTCGGGCGGGACGCCAGGGATGGGGCCGCCGCTGAAGCCCGGTCCGTGACACCCGGCGCATGAAGTGGCCAGATAGGCGCCATATTCGGCCGTGGGGCCATAGGGTGGGGCTGGCCGGTGCGGAGCGTCGTGATCGATCAGCCGGGCGGTGAGCAACAGCGGCAGGTTGCCCGTCAGGTGCAGCATGCGGCCCAGGGGACCGATTCGGATCGGCACATCGGAGCGGTCCACCGGCGACAGGTGGCGTACGTAGGCGATCAGCGCCGTCAGATCTTCGTCGCTGAGCTGGTTGTACTCGATGGCCGGCATGAAGCGCAGGGGACGGCCGTCGCTCCGGACGCCATGGCGGACGGCCCGCTCCCAGTCGGCCACGGTCAGTACGGCACCCCGGCCGCCGCGTGTCAGGTTGGGACCGGCAAAGCGGCCGAGCATCGGATCGTCGATGAAGATCTGGCCGCCGAAGTCCACGCCGTGACAGTCCATGCAACCCCGGATCGTGGCCACGTGGCGCCCGCGCGCCAGCGTGGCAGAGTCGTCGGCCACCGTCAGGTTGACGGCGTGGAGCGTGTACTCCTGTTGCAGATGGCGGCCGGAAATGAGGTAGACAACGCCGATCCAGAGCACCACCAGTCCCACCATCAGCCCGAGGCCGATGCCCAGCACCCGAAAGGTCCTTGCCATGCCCGTCTCCGACAGGTGTGCGAAAATTGTTCAAACGGTAAAACAGTATATGCACAACCTGACGAACGCCCGTGCGTGTTTATGAAGTAAGGCCGGTCGTATTCGGCTTGTAAGTGCCTGTAAAATCGCGTTTATGGCTTGCGCCTGGCGCTCTGCGCCTTCAACCCGGCGCTGTTTTTGCCGATACCCGGCGGGGAAACCGCCGCGAAGACTATGACAGACGCAACGCTCGGACTATTGCTGCTGCTGGCCCGACAGGGAGCCGTCGGTATGCTCGACGACACCGAGCTGGCCCGGCGTATCCGGAACGGCGACCAGCAGGCGTTCCGCATGTTTTTCGAGCGCTACCAAGCCTTTCTGCTGCACTATCTGGAGCGGATGGGCGTCGCGTCGGAAGTGGCCGAAGACCTGGTACAGCAGGCGTTTCTGGCCATCTGGGAGCGCCGGGCGCAGATCGATCCGACCCGCTCGCTTCGGGCGTTTCTGTTTCGGATCGGGCACAACCGGGCGCTGAACCACTTCCGGGACACGCGCCGGCTAAATTCAGACGAAGCATTGCCGGAGCTGTCGGATCCCTCGCCGGGGGCGGACCGCCAGACCGACGCCACACTGCTCCGGGCGCGGCTTGAGGAAGCGATCGCCCGGCTTCCCGAGCGTCGCCGCGCCGTTTTTGAACTGTGTTTTTTGCAGGACCTGACCTATCGGGAGGCCGCCGCAGTACTGGGCATCAGTCCGAAGACCGTGGAGAATCAGATGACCCAGGCGCTCCGGCAACTCCGGGCCGCTCTGGCTGATTTCCGATAAGGGTCCCCGAGACGAAGATCTTTTGGGAGGCCGGCTTCTCTGTGATTCGGTCAGTGCGGTTCCATTCTGGCGGTCTGCAGGGCCCGAAGGAAGGCGCGTGCGGTGGCTTCGAGGCGGTCGGCGGCTTCCAGCTCGCGGCGCCAGGCTTCGGGAAAGGCCTGCCAGCCGTGCCGGGCGCCGAGCAGGGCGCCCACCATGGCCCCCACGGTGTCGGCGTCGCCCCCGACGTTGATGGCCGACAGCAGCGTGGCTTCGAGCAGGTCGGGGTTGCGGGCGAACATCGCCACGGCGAAGGGCCAGCTCTCGTCGGCCCGGGCGCTCGTGCCGTGGCAGAGATCCTGCAGGTCCAGCGGAAAGTCGCGCAGGTGATCGGCCAGCAATGCCAACCGCCGCGAGCAGGCGGCCGACGCATCGCCGAGTTCGGCCTCGGCACGCTGTACGACTTCGAGAAGGCGGTTCCAGAACGTCGGCGGGTCGAACGCTTCCGGCGGCGTGCGCAGCACCTCGGCCACGGCGAAGGCCTGTCCGATGCCGGCCACCAGCGCCGTGGGGTGGCGGTGCGTGACCTGCAGCACGACCCGGATGAACGTCAGCGCTTGCGCAAAGGGGATCTCGAGCGCCGCCCACCAGACACCCAGCGGAGCGGCCCGCATGGCGGCGCCGTTGGACGGATGGGCGGCGTCGCCTGCTTCGGTCCAGGGCGTGCCCGCGGCCAGGCGCTCGACGGCCGCCCGGCTCGTCGGTCCCCAGCGCCGGGCTTCGGGCAGCAGCGCCACGTAGGCGGCGGCCAGCCGCTCGCCGAGTGCCGCGTCGAAGCAGTCAGGGTGTGTGGTCGTCTGCAGCCAGTCGGTCAGCGCTTCGGTCAGCGCGAAGGTGAACTGCGTGTCGTCGGTCCACTGACCGGTCGTCAGGTCGCGGCGGTGCCGGTCCGGCTCGTACTGCTTGATCCCTTTGTAGTAGGTGCGGACGTTCGTGTGGCTGAGGCCCTCGACGGGCATGCCCAGCGCGTCGCCCACGGCCGTGCCCATCAGGGCCCCGAGCATGCGATCTTCGGTCATTTCTTCGGCGGATTTTCTTCTGCGGTCCTGTATCTTTGAACGATTCGCATGGAAGGTACGAAACGACTGCTTGTATGAAGGCCTGGCTGCGCGGATTCTGGGCCGTCTTCGAAAAGGACATCAAGCTGGAACTGCGGGCCCGCTACGCGATCAACATGCTGCTGCTGTTCGCGCTGGGGGCGCTCGTGGTGATGGCGTTTGCGGTGGGTCCGACGCCGCTGAGCGCGCGCGTGCAGGCGGCCCTGCTGTGGACGGTGCTGCTGTTTGCCGCGGCGGTCGGTCTGGGCCGGGCCTTCATCAGCGAGGAGGAGCGGGGCACGATGCTTTTGCTCCAGCTCAACCTGCGGCCGGGTGCCGTCTATGCCGGCAAGTTGCTGGTGAACTTCGCGTTGCTGCTCGCGCTGAACCTGGTGGCGGTGGGGGCGTTTGCCGTGTTGCTGCGGGTGCAGGTGGCCTGGCCGGGCCTGCTGGCCCTGACGCTCGTGCTGGGGTCGATCGGGCTGGCGGGCGCCACCACGCTGCTGAGCGCCCTGATCGCGCGGGCGGCCGGCGGCCGCGGGGCCCTGTTGCCCGTACTGCTGTTTCCGGTGCTCGTGCCGCTGCTGCTGTCGGCCGTCGAGGCCACACGCAGCGCGCTGCTGGTGGCCGAGGGCTGGGCGGCGGCCACCGACGAACTGCTGACGCTCGTGGGCTTCGGCGGGGCCGTCATCACGGCGGCCGTACTTCTGTTCGATTACATCTGGCTGGACTGACCATGGCCGAAACGGCGGACATCGTGAACCTGCGGCGCTACCGGCTGATCCGGAACGCCGTCTTCGTGTGGCTGACGCTCGTCGTGCTGGGCGCCTTCCTGCTGCGCATTCCCCGCATTCACATCCTGGAGCACACGGCGCGCAACCTGTATTTTCACGTGCCGATGTGGTTCACGCTGATGGCCGCCGCGCTGGTATCGGCCTACCACTCGCTGCGCTATCTGCAATCGGGCGATCCCGTTCGAGATCTGCGGGCGCGGGAGGCAGCGCGGGTGGGCATCGTCTTCGGGTTGCTCGGACTGGCCACCGGGATCGTCTGGTCGCGCTTTACCTGGTATCTGGGCACGTCGCTCTGGTGGAATTTTGACCCGAAGCAGTCCTTCGTGCTGATCCAGCTCCTGATCTACGGCGCCTACTTCGTGCTGCGCAGCGCCGTCGAGGATCCCGAAAAGCGCGGGCGCGTGGCGGCCGTTTACAACCTGTTCGCCTTCGTCACGATGCCGTTTCTGCTGTACGTGCTGCCGCGCCAGATGGAAAGCCTGCATCCGGGCGCTGAGGGCAATCCGGCTTTCAGCGACATCACGCATCCGATCATGCGGCTGGTGTTCTATCCGGCCGTGATCGGATTCATCGGGCTGTTCTGGGTGCTCTACACGCAACGGGTGCGGCTGGCTCTGCTGGAGCGGCGACTGGAAATGCGCAAAGCCACCATGCTGGAGGCAAAATTATGAAGTTGCAGGCGTTAACCGATACGGCGGGCATTGCCACGCCCTACGATACGATCTGGGCCACGGCGGCCGTCCCCACGAAGCCCCCGCAGGGCATCGAGCGCATCATGCTGGCCGAAGACAAGCTCTATGTGGTGCTGGCCGTCGTGCTGATCATCTGGTTTGGATTGATTCTGTTCATTTTCCAAACCGATCGGAAACTTGACCGCCTGGAACGCACGTTGCAGGAACGTCTCCCGGAAGCCAACACGGGGTTGTCGTCATGAATAAGCGGTTGATGAAAACGATCGTCGGCGTCGTCCTGCTGGGCGGCTTTTTCGCCCTGGTCATGCTGAGCTTTGGAGAAAAGGTGGGCGGATATATGAATTTTGAAGAAGCGGCCGCCAGCGGGTCCGAGGCGCACGTGGTGGGCCAGTGGGTGCGCGAGCGGCCCGTGCGTTACGATCCGGCGCGGAACGTGTTCACGTTCTACATGCGGGATGCGGCGGGTACGGTACGACGCGTCGAATATCCGAATCCCAAGCCGGCCAACTTCGAGGATGCCGAGCAGCTCGTGGTGATGGGACGCATGCGAGGCGACGTGTTCCACGCCCGCGAGATCCTGATGAAGTGCCCTTCGAAGTACAACGACATGCGGGCTCTGCAGCAGCAGTCCCGGCCGCCTTCGGACGCCGCCCGCATGCCGGCCATGCCCAACGAGTGAGCGCGCGGCTTCGAGCTTGTCTGAACGCGGGTTCCTTTTCGGAGCCCGCGTTTTTTGTGCTGGCACTTGTTTTCGAAAGGGCTTACATTTGTGCCGGAAGTGATCACCAGCCCCTGATCCGGCCATGCGCTACGGTTTTTCTGCTTCTGCTGGCGTTTCTGCTGTTGCCAGAGGTGGGCGTGCAGGCGCAGCAGACGCCGCAGCCACCCCACGGCTACGATCCGGCCCTGTTCGACACGCTGCACTTTCGCATGATCGGCCCCTTCCGGGGCGGCCGCTCGACGGCCGTCACGGGCGTGCGCGGCCAGCCGCTCGTGCACTACTTCGGCGGAACGGGCGGCGGCGAAAACTGGACGACCTACTACAACCAGCCCACGGCGCAGTTCTACCGCGTCACGACCGACAACGTCTTTCCCTACCGCATCTACGGGGCGCAGCAGGACAACTCGACCGTGCGCATCTACAGCCGCTCGGACGGCCCCGGCATCTCCGAGCGCGACTGGGAGCCGACGGCCGGTGGCGAGAGCGGCTGGCTGGCCCCCGACCCCAAAGACCCCGAAATCGTCTACGGCGGCTCCTACGGCGGCTACCTGGAACGCTACGACCACCGCACGCGCCAGTCGCGCCGCGTGGACATCTGGCCTGACAACCCCATGGGCCACGGCGCCAGGGATCTGAAGTATCGCTTCCAGTGGAACTTCCCCATCATGTTCTCGCGGCACGATCCCAACGTGCTCTACGCGGCCGCCAACGTGCTCTTCAAAACCACTAACGAGGGACAGAGCTGGGAGCAGATCAGCCCGGACCTGACCCGCAACGACACGACCAAGATGGGACCCTCGGGCGGACCCATTACGAAGGACAATACCAGCGTAGAGTACTACGGGACGATCTTCGCGCTGGCCGAGTCGGTTCATGAGCCCGGCGTGATCTGGACCGGCTCGGACGACGGACTCATCTACCTGACGCGCGACGGCGGCAAGACCTGGCAGAACGTGACGCCGCCCCCGTCGATCATGCCCGAGTGGATCCAGATCAACAGCATCGAACCCGATCCGTTCAACCCGGGCGGCCTCTACGTGGCGGCCACCATGTACAAGTGGGACGACTTCCGGCCCTATCTCTACAAGACCAAAGATTACGGCCGCACCTGGCAGAAAATCACCAACGGCATCGCCGAGAATCATTTCACGCGCGTCATCCGCGCCGATCCGGAGCGGCCGGGCCTGCTCTACGCCGGGACCGAGAGCGGCCTGTACATCTCCTTCGACGACGGGGAGCACTGGCAGCCGTTCCAGCTCAACCTGCCGATCGTGCCCATCACGGACCTGGCCGTCAAGGGCACCGACCTGATCGTGGCCACGCAGGGCCGGAGCTTCTGGGTGCTCGATCATCTGGAGGTGCTCCGCCAGCTCACGCCCGAACTGGCCCGCCAGGACGTGATCCTCTTCAAACCGAAAGACACCTACCGGTTGCGGGGCGGCACCTTCGGCGATCCGCCGCCGGGAATGGGCGAAAACCCGCCGCCCGGCGTGGAGATCTTTTTCTACCTGAAGGAAAAGCCCGACACGGCCACGGTTGTGAAGCTGGAGATTCTGGAAGAAGACGGCGACGTGATCCGCACGTTCGCCACCAACGCGAAGGAGCGGCGTGACCGGCTGGAAGTGCGGGCCGGCAGCAACAGGTTCGTCTGGGACATGCGCTACCCGGACGCCGAGGGTTTCGAAGGGCTGATCATGTGGGCGGCCAGCCTCCGGGGACCGCTGGCCCCGCCGGGCACCTATCGGGTGCGGCTCACGGTGGGCGATCAGGTGCAGGAGCAGACGTTCCGACTGCTCAAGGATCCCCGCAGCACGGCCACCGACGAGGACTTGCAGGCGCAGTTCGCCTTCCTGATGGAGGTGCGCGACAGGGTCTCGGAAGTGCACCGTACGATCAAGCACATCCGGGAAATCCGGCAGGACCTTCGGGAGGTGATCGGGCGGTTGCCGGACGACTCGACGGGCGCAGCGCTGCGCCGCCAGGGACGGTCCATCATCCAGAAGCTCACGCAGGTGGAAGAGGCGCTCTATCAGACGAAGAACCGGGCGCCGCAGGACCCGCTGAACTTCCCGATCCGGCTCAACAATAAGCTGGCCGCGCTGATGGGTGTGGTGGGCACGGGCGACTTCCGCCCCACGGATCAGGCCGTGGCTGTCAAAAACGAGCTGGTGGCGCAGATCGACGGCTGGCTGGCCCGCTACCGGGAAGTGATCGAACGCGAACTACCGGCCTTCAACGAAGCCGTACTGGCGCTGCGGTTGCCACCCGTGGCCGTGCCCGCCGCGACGGAATAAGGCGGCGTACCGCAACGAAAGCGAGGGAAACACGAAATCAGTTTTGTAGTGGGATAAAGTGTATTACAGCGCAATACACTTTTCCGAAGTAAGCGATGAGCACCGTCCTGACATTCCGCATTGACGAGGAACTGGCGCAGAAGCTCCAGGAGGCCAGCGAATGGTCCGGACGTCGGCGCAGCGATATTGTGCGCGAGGCGCTCCGGCGTTACCTGGCCTTGCTTGAGTTCGAGGCGCTCCGCAGCCGGATTCTTCCAGAGGCAGAAAAGCGCGGCTATCTGACCGACGATGATGTTTTTGCCGAGGTGTCGTGAAAGTCTTCCTCGACACAAACGTACTGGTCAGCGCGCTGGCAACCCGGGGACTATGCGCCGACCTGGTGCGTCTGGTACTTACCCGACACGAACTGATCGTGGCAGAGGTCGTGCTTGAAGAATTGCGGCGCGTGCTGCGGGAGAAGTTCGACGTTTCAGAAGAAGCGGTGCAAAAGGTCGAGGCATTGCTTCGGGGCTATACGGTGGTCTCCGCGCCGGAAGCATTGCCGGACCTGCCGCTGGATGCAAACGACCGCAGGGTGCTGGCAGCAGCGATTGCGGGGGATGCCGATGTGCTGGTGACCGGAGATCGTGAGCTGCTTGATCTCGCTGGCCTTGTAGAGCGACCTCGTATTCTTGACCCTCGAGGCTTCTGGGATCTACTGCATGCCTCGGAAGGGTCGGCAGAGGTTTGAGGCGCATATGAGCAAACTGCGGACTTTAGCACAGAGCATGCGGTCGTCCGGATCCGCTGGCAACGGAGATCGATATGGTCTGGGTGGTGCCAACCCGATGCGTGTGGAGGAGAAACCTCGCTGCTGGTGGTGCACTACGGCATGTTCCGTCCCAGGGAGTGTCCCGATCAGGACATGACCCCTCACGTAGCGTGGTGGAATTACCGGTGGGAGTACTCTTGGAAATTGCCGAAGCGGGCGGTTGGCACCTATGACGTGCCGTGTTTCGGTGGAAGGTGGATGTGGAGCCGGGGGAGTACATGCTTTCGGTGTTGATTGTACGTCTGGACATGGCGGCCGAGCCGGTGGGCGGAGGTTTCTTTGTAACGGTGGTAGACAGCCTTTCGCAATAGAGTATCTGCTAACCAGAACGCGCGCACATCATGCAGGGGCGAGATAGTTGACACGTGGTTCACAGCAACCGGGCGCCGGGGTGCGTATCTTGTCGCATCCCGGCGTTTTTTTCTGAGCCAGTCTCATGGATCGCATGTTCACGGCAGAACACGAGGTGGCGCTGGCGGCCGTACGCGAGGCGGCCGTGCTGTGCCGCAACATCCAGGCGGCCATCGGGCCCGATGTGCTGGAGAAAAAAGACCGGAGTCCGGTCACGGTGGCCGACTTCGGCAGCCAGGCGCTCGTCTGCAGGCGGCTGGCCGAGGCGTTTCCGGACGATCCGGTCATGGCCGAAGAGGACAGCGCGGCGCTGCGGGAGCCCGCGCAGGCGGCGCTGCTGGACCGCGTCGTGGCCGAGGTACGGCGCCTGGTGCCCGAAGCCACGGCTGAAGCGGTATGCGCCTGGATCGACCGCGGCAATCTGACGGCCTACCGCCCGCGCTTCTGGACGCTGGATCCGATCGACGGCACCAAAGGCTTCCTGCGCGGCGACCAGTACGCCATTGCGCTGGCGCTCGTCGTGGAGGGACAGGTGCAGGTGGCCGCGCTGGCTTGTCCGAACCTGCCGCTTACGCCCGGCGCGGACGCGCCCCGGGGCGTGGTCTTCACGGCCGTACGGGGCGAGGGGGCTCTGGCCTGGCCGCTGGAGGGCGAAGGAGAGCCCGTGCGCATTCAGGTGAGCGCGACGGCCGATCCCGCACAGGCGCGCTTCTGCGAGTCGTTCGAGTCGGCGCACAGCGCGCACGACGCGGCGGCCGAGGTGGCCCGACGGCTGGGCATCACGTTGCCACCCCGGCGGCTCGACAGTCAGGCCAAGTACGCCATGGTGGCGCGGGGCGAGGCCGACCTGTACCTGCGGCTGCCCACGCGGCCCGGCTACGTCGAAAAGGTGTGGGACCACGCGGCCGGCGTGCTGATCGTAACCGAGGCGGGCGGGCGCGTGACAGATATTCATGGCCGGCCGCTGCGCTTCGACCTGGGGCCGACGCTGGCCAAAAACCGGGGCGTGGTGGTCTCCAACGGTCGGCTGCACGCGGCCGTGCTGGAAGCCATTGCGGCCGTCGGCGTCGCGTAGTGCTACGGGCGCAGATCGGCCACCGAATCGATCACCACGTCGGGTTGTACCGGCCCTTCAAGGTCGGAGGGGCGGAATTTACCGGTGCGGACGAGCACGCCGCGCAGTCCCGCCTGCATGGCCGCCTCGACGTCGGTGCGGATGTCGTCGCCGACCATGGCCACCTGCCCGGGCGGTAGCGCCAGCGCCGCGCAGATCTGCTCGAAGAAGCGTCGATCCGGCTTGCCGAAGATGATCGCCTCGCGTCCCGTGGCATATTCGAGCGCGGCGATGAACGGTCCGGCATCGAGCTGAAGTCCGGCGTCGGTCTGCCAGTAGCGTGTGCGGCCCAGGCCGATCAGGCGGGCGCCGTGTTCCTGAATCAGACGAAACGCATGGTTGAGCCGTTCGAAGGTCCAGGCCGGTCCCAGATCGCCCACCACGACATAGTCCGGGTGTTTATCGTCCAGAGAAACGCCCGCGAAGTCCTCCAGCGCCGCCTCGGGCACCAGCAGGTAGGCCGAGGCGCTCTGCGCGCGGAGGAAGGCACCGGCCAGGGCGGGTGGACTGAACACCCGGTCGGCCGACGCCTCAAAGCCCAGCCGCCGGAGTTTTTCGACGAGCTGGCGGCGGCTTTTCGAGGTGGTGTTCGTGGCGAAGCACACCGCATAGCTGGCCTGTTGCAGCGCACGGATGGCTTCGACGGCACCGGGCAGGGCCTGCTCGCCCTGGTAGAGCGTGCCGTCCAGGTCGAACACAAACGCGCGTACGTCCTGGAGCGCTTCGAGTAATGGCATGGAGGCTCAGAGCGGTTTGAGCTGTTCCGGATAGGTTTCCCGGATCAGGGCACGGGCCAGCGCCAGCGAGGGGTCGATAATCGGTACCCCGTCCACTTCCAGTTCGGGCACGGCCAGCGGCAGTTCGGTGCAGCCCAGCACGACCGCCTCGACGCCTTTCTGACGCAGGTGCTCGATGCCTGTCAGTACGCTCTGGCGTGCGATCTTGGAGACCGGATGGCTCTGGGCCTTGATGCCGTAAGAAGGATCGAAAATGGCCCGGTTGACGATGGTTTCCTGCACGCTTTCGTCGGCGATCACCGCTTCGTAGCCGGCAGCTTCCAGGGCTTTCCGGTAGAGCCCGAGCCGGTAGGTGGCCAGCGTTGAGAGGACGCCCACGCGCTTGACGTCCGGGTAGTGCTCGCGCAGGAAGCGCACGGTCTCCTCAATCAGGTGCAGCACGCGCACGCGGCTGCCCGTGCGGGCCAGCTCCTCCAGCATGACGTTGAAGATGCTCGGCGCATGGGCCGTGTTGCAGGGGATTCCGACGACGACGGCCCCGACCGACTCGGCCATCCGGATCTGCTCGGCAATGGCGTAGGCCGGGTTTTCGGACGTTTTGCCAAAAAGAAACGCGCTCCGATCGGGCACGCGGTCGCCCATCGAAAACAGCACGACGGGCAGGTGCTCCTGATCGGAAGCGGCGAGGGTCTGGTCGAAGATGTGGCGGACCAGTTCCAGCCCCGCGTAGGGGCCCATCCCACCGATCACGCCGATGACTTTATCTTTCATACAGAACCTCCGACAAAGACTGTGGGGCAAACGATGCGAGTATATTCAATCGGAAGGCACTTCGTCAAACGATCCCTCTGCAAAGTGGTTTGCGGTGTGTTGCTGCTGAGCTGGGCTATGGGGGCACAGGGGCAGCCGTCCGAACGCCCCCGGGCCCGTGAGCTGGGCATCGCGCCGGGTATTTTCCGGCCCGGTCCGCTGAACGCGATCACCGACGTGCCTGGCGTGCGGGTGGGGCACGTCACGCTGATCCTGGGCGATTCGGTGCGTACGGGCGCCACGGCCATCCTGCCGCACGGCGGTAACGTGTTTCAGGAGAAAGTGCCAGCCGGCATTGCCGTGGGCAACGGGTTCGGCAAGCTCATGGGCAGCACGCAGGTCATCGAACTGGGCGAGATCGAAACGCCCATCGTGCTGACCAACACGCTTTCGGTGCCGCAGGCGGCCGAGGCGATTCTGACCTGGACGCTCCGCCAGCCCGGCAACGAAACCGTGCGCTCGGTCAATCCGGTGGTGGGCGAGACGAACGACGGCTTTCTGAACAACATCCGGGCGCGGGTGCTGCGCGCCGAGCACATCCTGCAGGCCATCGAGCAGGCCAGCGACGGCCCGGTACCCGAGGGCAACGTGGGCGCGGGCACCGGCACGATCGCCTTCGGCTGGAAGGGTGGCATCGGCACCAGTTCGCGCGTGTTGCCCGAGGCGCTGGGCGGCTATACGGTGGGCGTGCTCGTGCAGGCGAACTTCGGCGGGATCCTGCACATCCTGGGCGTGCCGGTGGGCCAGGAACTGGGCCGCTATTACCTGAAAGAGGTGGTCGAAGACACGTCGGCCGACGGTTCCATCATGATCGTGATCGCCACCGACGCGCCACTTTCGGACCGAAACCTGACGCGGCTGGCCCGGCGCGCGTTTCTGGGCGTGGCGCGAACCGGCTCGCCCATGACGAACGGCTCCGGCGATTACGCCATCGCCTTCTCCACGGCACCCGAAGTGCGGCGCACGCCGGAGCGTCGGGCTGGCGTGGGCACCTACCGGGAGCTGTCCAACGACCGCATGTCGCTGCTTTTCCAGGCCGTGGTGGAGGCCACCGAAGAGGCGATCTACAATGCGCTGTTCCGGGCCGAGACGATGGAAGGCTACCGGGGACGCGTTGAGGCGCTTCCGCTGGATCGGGTGCAGGAGATTCTGCGAAAGTACGGTCGGCTCCCGTGAAAGCCCTTCAAAAGCGGATCCCTTCGGACGCCGGGGCGTTGACTGGACCGCCCGAGGCGGGTTAACTTGTACATTCTCCGAAGCGTAGCCCGCCGGCGCTTCACTGCCCGGTCGTCTAACGGTAGGACAGCGGCCTTTGGAGCCGTATGTGGAGGTTCGAATCCTCCCCGGGCAGCACCAGCGCGCAGCCTGCTGCGTGGTTGTCTCCTGCACCGGCGGTGCAGGTTTTTTGTTGAAAACAAGCGACCCGGACACAAGCCCGTCCCTGCCCTATGCTACCGAGCTACCGGCACGAGCGCCCCATTGCCCTGTTTGCCGGACGATCGAATCCGGCACTGGCCCGCCGCATCGCGGAGGCGTACGGTCAGGAACTGGGCCAGGTGACGATCAAGAATTTTTCGGACGGCGAGATCTACGTCCGCTACGAAGAATCCATCCGCGGCGCCGACGTCTTCATCATTCAGAGCACGCATCCCGGTGCGGAAAACTGGATCGAGCTGTTGCTCATGATCGACGCGGCGCGTCGGGCCTCGGCGGCGCGCATCACGGCCGTCATTCCGTACTTCGGGTATGCCCGCCAGGAGCGCAAAGACCAGCCGCGCGTCTCGATTGCCGCCAAGCTCATGGCCAACATGCTCACGACGGCGGGCATCGACCGACTGCTGACGATGGACCTGCACGCGCCCCAGATTCAGGGCTTTTTCGACGTGCCGGTCGATCACCTCTACGGCTCGGCCGTCTTTGCCGAGTACGTGCAGCGGCTCAACATCCAGAACCTGGTGGTGGTGGCGCCCGATGTCGGCGCGCTCAAAATGGCCCGCTCCTATGCGAAGCGGCTGCAGGCGGACCTGGCTCTGATCGACAAGCGCCGCCCCCGCCAGAACGAGGCGGAGGTGGTCAACATCATCGGCGAAGTCAAAGGCAAGAACGTCCTGCTCATCGACGACATCGTCGATACGGCCGGCACGCTGACCAACGCCGCAAAGGCGCTTCGCGAGGCCGGCGCCCGGGAGATCTACGCCGCCTGCACGCATGCGCTGCTCTCCGGCCCGGCCTACGAGCGCATCGAGTCGTCGGTGCTCACCAAGCTGGTGGTCACCGACACGATCCCGCTCAAACGACCCTCCGAAAAGATCGAAGTGGTCAGCGTGGCCGAGATCTTTGCCGATGCCATCCGGCGAATCTACACCGACGAGTCGGTTTCGACACTGTTTGTGGAATAACAACATTAAACCGGTAGGATAGAAACCATGGCGACCATTACCATCGAGGCCAAGCCGCGGGAGACCGGAAAGCGGGCTGCCCGGGCCATCCGGCGAGAGGGATGGGTTCCCTGCATCCTGTACGGCCACCACGTGGAGCCCATACCCTTCCAGATGCTCGAGTCGAAGCTCCGGCCGCTCATCTACACGACCGAAACGCACCTGGTGAAACTCCAGCTCAACGGGAAGACCTGGGACTGCATCCTGAAAGATGTGGAGTTTCATCCGGTGACCGATCGGCCCCTGCACGCCGACTTTCAGGTGCTGCGGGCGGAAGAGAAGGTCACCGTGACGGTGCCGGTGCAGATCGTGGGCACGGCGGTCGGCGTGCAGCGCGGTGGTGTGCTGCAGATCGTGACGCACGAGCTGGAGGTGACCTGCCTGCCCAAGGACATCCCCGCCCACATCGACATCGACGTCTCGAACCTGGACATCGGCGACGCGATCCACGTGGGCGACCTGCAGTTCGAGGGGCTGGAGTTCGAGGACGCCCCGGACCAGACCGTGGTGGTCATTGCCGCGCCGCAACTGGGCGGCGTTGAGGAAGAGGAAGGCGCGGAAGGTGAAGCCGAAGCGGGCACCGGGACGAGCGCCTGAGGCGGCCGAACAATTCCATGGCGGAACGCGCCCTGATCGTCGGGCTGGGCAACCCGGGACCCCGCTACGCGAACACCCGGCACAATGCCGGTTTCATGGTGGTCGATCGGCTGGCCGAGCGCTACGGCATCGCCTGGCGTTCGGAAAAGGGGCCGTCGCTGCTGGGATGGGGGCAGCTGGACGGTTGCCCGGCCGGCCTGATGAAGCCGCTCACGTACATGAACCGCAGCGGAGCGGCCGTGGCCGAGGTGGTCCGCTACTACCGCATTCCCCTGGAGCGGTTGCTCGTCGTCTACGACGACATCCACCTGCCACCCGGACGCATCCGGCTGCGGCCCGGCGGTAGTGCGGGCGGACACAACGGCGTCGAAGACATCATCCGGGCACTGGGCACGACGGCCTTTCCGCGCCTGCGCATTGGCATCGGCAGCAACTTCGAACGCGGCCGCCAGGCCGACTACGTGCTCTCGCCGTTCACCCGGGAGGAATGGCCGCTGATCGACGAGGCGCTCGAACGGGCCTGCCAGGCCGCCGTCACGTTTGCCTGCGAGGGCATCGAGGCCGCCATGAACCGATACAATCGCGTCGAAAATTCGCTGTAGGCAAAGTTTCACGCACTTTTTGCGGGGACTTGCCGGGTACTTTTCCCCAAAAAACAATGCAGGATTGTAATTTCTGGCGCCCCAACTTTTGTAAGTTGGGCACTTAGCATGATGCCGAAGCGAAAAGCCATCCGACGGAGACGCTTATGGAGATGTATGTAACCTACCTCGTGCCGCTGGCCGGATTGCTGGCGCTGTTCTATGCATTCCTGCGCACGCGCTGGATCAGCCGTCAGGATCCGGGCACGCCGGAGATGCAGCAGATCGCGGCGGCCATCGCCGAAGGTGCCCGCGCGTTTCTCCGGCGTGAGTACAGCGTGCTGAGCATTTTCGTGATCGTCGTGGCCGTTCTCCTGGCCATTTTCAATGCGCAGCAGCCCGGTTCGTCCTGGCTGATCGCGCTTTCGTTCGTGGTGGGCGCGGTCTGCTCGGCCACGGCCGGCTTCATCGGCATGACCGTCGCCACGCGGGCCAACGTGCGCACGACGAACGCCGCCCGTACGGGCCTGGGCCCGGCGCTCAACGTGGCCTTCTCGGGCGGGCTGGTCATGGGCCTGAGCGTGGTGGGGCTGGGATTGCTGGGCCTCAGCCTGCTCTTCCTGCTCTACTCCGAAGGGCTGGCCTGGGATTACCTGAAAGTGATCAACGTCATTTCCGGCTTTTCGCTGGGCGCCTCCTCGATCGCGCTGTTTGCCCGCGTGGGCGGCGGCATCTACACGAAGGCGGCCGACGTGGGCGCCGACCTGGCCGGTAAGGTCTACGAGGGCATTCCCGAAGACGACCCGCGTAACCCGGCCACGATCGCCGACAACGTGGGCGACAACGTGGGCGACGTGGCCGGCATGGGCGCCGACCTTTTCGAGAGCTACGTGGGCTCGATCATCGGTACGATCGTGCTGGGCGCCGCCTTCGTGCCGGTCTTCCAGCAGATGGACGGGGTGCACCCGCTGGCGGGCGTGCTCCTGCCCATGATTCTGGCCGGCGTCGGCATCATCGTGTCGATCATCGGGGCCTTCTTCGTGAAGGTCAAAGAGGGCGGTAACCCGCAGAAGGCGCTGAACCAGGGCGAATTCGGCGCCGCCTTCGTGATGGCCGTGCTCGCCTATTTCATCATTCAGTGGATGCTGCCCGATGCCTGGACGGCCGAAAGCCCGCTCATTCCGTTTACGAACTACACGGCCACGGGCGTCTACTGGGCCGTGCTGATCGGGCTGGCCGCCGGCGTGCTGATCGGACTGATCACCGAGTACTACACGTCCACGCACACCAAGCCGACGCTGGTCATCGCCCGCCAGAGCGTGACCGGGGCGGCCACGAACATCATCGCCGGCCTGAGCGTGGGCATGCTCTCGACCGGACTGCCGGCGGTGGTGCTGGCGCTGGGCATCATCGGGGCCTACTCGGCGGCCGGGCTCTACGGCATCGCCATTGCCGCGCTGGGCATGCTCTCGGTGACGGGTATCCAGCTGGCCGTGGACGCTTACGGGCCGATCTCGGACAATGCCGGGGGGATCGCCGAGATGGCGCACCTGCCGCCGGAAGTGCGTGAGCGCACCGACAAGCTGGATGCCGTGGGCAACACGACGGCCGCCATCGGGAAAGGCTTCGCCATCGGCTCGGCCGCGCTGACGGCGCTGGCGCTGTTTGCCGCCTACATGCAGCAGGCGCACGTGCCCACGATCGACGTGTCGCAGCCGAACATCCTGGCCGGTGTGCTGCTGGGCGCCGTGCTGCCCTTCGTGTTCAGCGCGCTGGCCATGAGCGCCGTGGGGCGGGCCGCTTCGGACATGATCAAAGAGGTGGGCCGCCAGTTCCGGGAGATCCCGGGGCTTCGTGAAGGCAAGGCCCGCGCCGAGTACGCCCGCTGCGTGGACATCTCAACGAAGGCCGCCATCCGCGAAATGATCCTGCCGGGCCTGCTGGCCGTGGCCGCACCGGTGGTGGTGGGACTGATCGACAAGAACATGCTGGGTGGCCTGCTGGCCGGAGTGACGGTCTCGGGTGTGCTGCTGGCCATTTTCCAGGCCAACGCCGGTGGTGCCTGGGACAACGCCAAGAAGCGCATCGAGGCCGGCATGGAGATCGACGGCGTCCAGTACGGCAAGGGCAGCGACGCCCACAAGGCGGCCGTAGTGGGCGACACGGTGGGCGATCCGCTGAAGGACACCTCGGGTCCGAGCCTGAACATCCTGATCAAGCTGATCGCCGTGGTGTCGCTGGTGATCGCGCCGCTTCTGGCATGAAGCAGGAGAACCTGAAACGCAAACCCGGCGTCTGCTTCAGGCGCCGGGTTTTTTGCTGAACGGTTCGATGCAAAGGTTGCGCTGGATCGGGATCGGGCTGCTGCTGGCCGGAAGCCTCTGGGCGGGCTACCGGCTCGGGCGCTGGTGGCAGCGCCTGCAGCTGGAGGAAGTGGTGCGCCGGCGCGTCGTGACCACGGTGCAGCAGGAGGTGCCCGCTTCGTTTCTGGTGGTGGGGACGGCCACGGTGATGGTCACCGTGGAGGCCAGCAGCCACAAAGAATGGCTGGGGATCGATCTGGGCACGACCACCGCGCGCGTGCGCGTGCCCGGCACCGTGCACTACGGATTCGATGTACGGGCGCTGCGGCCGGAGATGATCCGGTTGCGTCCGGATCGGGTCGTGGAAGTGGTCCTGCCGCCGCTGGAAATTCAGGCCGTCGAGCCACAGCTCGAGGCGCTGGAAATCGAGACGCAGGTGGGCTGGGCGCGCCTCTACCGGAGCAGCGGTCGTCGTATGGAGCAGGAAGCGCTTCGTCAGGTCAATGCGGCGCTGCGACGTCAGGCCGAGGCTTACCTGACCGACAGCCCGATGCCCCGCCACTATGCCACCGAAGCGCTGCGGCGGCTCCTGGTCCCGGTGCTGGCGGCCGTCGGCATCGACTCGGTGCAGGTGGTGGGCGCACCTTCGCGAATTCTTGTTGAGGAATAGCAGCAGGTACCTTTCCCATTTGAGGGAAGGGCTGCCTATATTACCGGACGTGCAAAAAACGAACAGAAAAGCCTGCAGATAGCCATGGCACGCGTCGAAGTGGTGATGCCCAAGATGGGCGAGAGCATTACGGAGGGGACGGTGGTGGCGTGGTTGAAGCAGCCGGGGGATCGGGTGGAGGCGGACGAGCCGTTGCTGGAGATTGGCACGGACAAGGTGGACACGGAGGTGCCGTCGCCGGCTTCGGGGGTGCTCAAGGAGATTCTGGTGCCGGAGGGCGAGACGGTGGCCGTCGGCACCGTCCTGGCCGTCATCGAAACGGAGGCGGAAGCGGCCGCCGAAGCGAAGCCAGCTGCGCCCGCGCCGGAAGCCGCCCCGGCTCCCGAAGCGCCGAAGACGGAAGCCGCTGCGCCGGAGCCTGAACCGAAGCCCGAGGCCGCACCGGAGGCGGGCGGCGAGATCGTCGAAGTGGTCATGCCCAAGATGGGCGAGAGCATTACGGAGGGGACGGTGGTGGCGTGGTTGAAGCAGCCGGGAGATCGAGTGGAGGCGGACGAGCCGTTGCTGGAGATCGGTACGGACAAGGTAGACACGGAGGTGCCGTCGCCGGCTTCGGGGGTGCTCAAGGAGATTCTGGTGCCGGAGGGCGAGACGGTGGCCGTCGGCACCGTCCTGGCCCGCATTGCGACGGGCGCTCCGGCCGCCGCCGTGCCGCAGCAGCCGGCTACGCAGCCGACCGCTGCACCGGAACCGAAGCCCGAACCCGCACCGACCCCTGCGCCGCAACCGGCGCCTGCAGGCGACGGCGCTCCGGCCGCCGGACCGATCCCGCGCCGGGGACCGGACGGCCGCTTCTACTCGCCGCTGGTGCGCTCCATTGCGGAAAAGGAAGGGCTGACGCCCGAAGAGCTGGCCGCCATCCCGGGCAGCGGGCGCGGTGGCCGCGTCACGAAACAGGACGTGCTCCAGTACCTGGAGCAGCGGCGGCAGCGCGTGCAGCAACCGGCCGCGCGTCCTGCCGAGCCCCGTCCGGCGGCGCCTCCGAAACCGGAGCGTCCCGCAGCGCCGCGTCCGGCCCCGCAGGTAGTGACGGGCACCCAGGAAGGCCGTGTCGAGATCATCGAGATGGATCGGATGCGGCAGCTCATCGCCGAGCACATGATCCGCTCGAAACGCACCTCGGCCCACGTGACCTCGTTTGCCGAGGTGGACGTGACGAACCTGGTGCGCGTGCGGGAGCGCAACAAGGAACGCTTCGAGCAGCGCGAGGGCGTCCGGTTGACCTATCTTCCCTTCTTCGTGCAGGCCGTCGTCGAGGCGCTGAAGGAGCATCCGCTGTTGAACGCTTCGGTCGAGGGCACCCGGATTATCGTCAAAAAAGATTACCACATCGGCATTGCCGTCGCGCTGGGCACGACGGGCCTGGTGGTGCCGGTCATTCGAGATGCCGGACAGAAGAACCTGGTCGGTCTGGCCCACGCCATCGCCGATCTGGTGCAGCGTGCCCGCAACAAGCAGCTGCAGCCCGACGAATTGCAGGGTGGCACCTTCACGATCACGAACGTGGGCTCGCTGGGCTCCCTGATGGGCACGCCCATCATCAATCAGCCCCAGGTGGCCATCCTGGCGACAGGGGCCATCAAGAAGCGGCCGGTGGTGATCGAGCACCCCGAACTCGGCGACGTGATCGCCATCCGCCACATGATGTATCTGTCGCTTTCCTACGACCATCGGATCATTGACGGGGCCATGGCGGCCTCCTTCCTGCGCAAGGTGACGGAAGGGCTCGAGTCGATCGATCCGAACTTGGAGCTGTAGGCCGGCTGTCAACACTTGTTAACGGATCATTACATTCCGGCCGGGTGGATTTGACCCGCTGCAGCGTTAGTTTCGGGAGTTCAATCGCTGTGCGGGAGGCCCGGACCTATGGAGCAAGCCGTTGCCCGGCCGTCGTGGCTCCAGCATCTGCCGGTGGCGGCAGCGCTGATGGATGAAACCCTCCGCTACCGGGCGGTCAATGCCCGGTGGTGCCGGACGTTCGCCCTGGCGGCCGACGAGGTGGTGGGAAGGGCGCACGCGGAGCTTTTTGAGGAGGACGGGGGATACTGGACGCAGGCACTCCGGCGTGTGCTGCAGGGGGCGGTGGTGGAAGGTGAAGAAATGCTCCTGAAGCGTCGCGATGGCCCTGCCTTCTGGGTACGCTGGTGGGGGCAGACCTGCTCGCTGGGACAACAACGCGGTGTGATCCTGGTGTTCGAGGATCAAACGGAAATGCATCGGACGCGCGAAGCACTGGAAGCTTCCCGGCGGCTGCTGACGCGTGTACTGTCCTGCTCGCTGGAAGGCATCATGGTGCTGCGGCCGGTGTATCAGCCGGACGGAGAGGTGGCCGACTTCGTCTGGCTGCTGGCCAACCCGCGCGCCCACGCGCTCCTACGGCAGTCGGAGCTGGAAGGCCGGCGGCTGCGCGAAGTGCTCCCCGAGGCAATGCTGCCGGGCTTTTTCGAAGCGTGCGTGCAGGTGGTACAACGAGGCGAGCCGCTGCGACGGACCTTCTGTCTGAAACAGACCGACCGCTCCCTGTGGCTTGAAATGGCGGCCACCCGTCTCGATGAAGGGGTGGCCGTCATCTTTCGGGACGTGACCGAGGCCCGCGAAGCCGAGGCTAAACTGCGTGAGCGCGAGCAACTCTTCCGGCTGCTGGCCGAAAACATGACCGATCTGGTGGCGCTGCACGACGCCGAAGGACGCGTCGTGTACGTCAGCTCCTCGGCCGAACGCATCGTAGGCTACACTCCGGAGGACCTGATCGGCCATCGGCTTGAGGAGTTCTGGCATCCGGAAGACCGCAAGCGGTTGCCTTCGCTGTCGGAACAGGCCGGCGAAGAAGACCATCCGGGCGTGCTGGTCTATCGTTTCCGGCACAGGCAGGGCGGCTATCGGTGGCTGGAGACGCACGTGCGGGCCATCCGCGACGCAACCGGACGGCTGGTGCAGCTCCAGACCAGCTCGCGTGACGTGACCGATCGTGTGGAGGCCGAGCAGGCGCTGGCCCGCTCCAACGAAACGCTCCAGCAGCGCAATCGCGAACTGCAGGACTTCGCCTACATCGCCTCGCACGACCTGCAGGAGCCGCTGCGCAAGGTGCGGGCCTTTGCCGAGCTGCTGAAAGAGGAGTACGAATCGGTGCTGGACGACGAGGGACGCTACTACCTGGATCGCATGCAGGATGCCGCTCAGCGCATGTCCCGGTTGATCGAAGATCTGCTTACTTTCTCGCGCGTGACGACGCAGGCGCGGCCCTTCGAACGCGTCGATCTGCATGCGATCCTCGAACAGGTGCTGGCCGATCTGGAGGTGCGCATTGCCGAAACCGACGCGCAGGTGCACGTCGAAGGCCACTGGCCCGTCGTGGAAGCCGATCCCACGCAGATGCGCCAGCTGCTGCAGAACCTGATCGGCAACGCGTTGAAGTTTCATCATCCCGAACGCACGCCCGAGGTCTGGCTCCGTGCGCGTCTGGAGGAGACACCTGCGGGCACGCAATGTGTGATCGAGGTCCAGGACAACGGGATCGGTTTTGACGAGAAGTATCTGGATCGTATCTTTTCTCCGTTCCAGCGGTTGCACGGCCGGGGCCGTTATGCCGGAACGGGTATGGGGCTGGCCATCTGTCGTCGGATCGTCGAGCGGCACCACGGGCAGCTTACCGCCCGGAGTCGCCCCGGTGAGGGAGCTACGTTCATCGTGCAGCTCCCCCTGACGCAGCCGCCGGACGTCGTGCCACCGCCATCTTCGACCACCCACGCATGAACAACCCCGAACCCGTTGTCATTCTGCTGGCCGACGACGACCCCGACGATCGGCTGCTGACGATCCGGGCGCTCAAACGCAGCCGCCTCCGCAACGAGATCTACACGGTGGAGGATGGCGAGGAGCTGATGGATTACCTCCACCGGCGGGGGCCCTATGCCGATCCGCAGCGCTCGCCGCGTCCGGGGCTGATCCTGCTGGACCTGAACATGCCCCGCAAGGACGGCCGGGAAGCCCTCCAGGAGATCAAGTCCGATCCGGTGCTCCGCCGGATCCCCGTGGTTGTGCTGACCACCTCGAACGCCGAAGCCGACATCCTGCGCAGCTACGATCTGGGCGTCAACGCCTTCATCACCAAGCCGGTAACCTTCGAAGAACTGGTGCACGCACTCCAGGTGCTGGGCGACTTCTGGTTTGAGATCGTGCGGCTTCCTTCCGTGGACGAGACCTGACCATGGCGACGCCGCTGGACATCCTGCTGGTCGAGGACGACGAGGACGACTATCACATCGTACGCCGCCTGCTGAGCCGGGCGACGACCATTCAATGCACGCTGCACTGGCGGGCCAGCTACGAAGACGGGCTGGCGGCCCTCCGGGCGCGCCCTTTCGACGTGTGTCTGGTGGACTATCGGCTGGGGGCCCACGACGGACTGTCGTTGCTTCGCACGATCCGCAGCGAAGGGCTCACGCTTCCGGTGATTCTGCTGACCGGCCAGGGCGACCTGCAGGTGGACCTCGAAGCAATGGCGGCCGGCGCCTGGGACTACCTGATCAAAGGACAGATCGACGCGCAGCAACTGGAGCGCTCGATCCGCTATGCCGTCGAGCGCCATCGGGCCGAGGAGCGTATCCGCGAGCAGGCCGCGTTGCTGGACGCCGCTCGGGACGTGATCATGGCCGTCGATCTGGACGGACACGTCATCTACTGGAACCGCAGCGCCGAGCAACTTACCGGCAAACCCGCCGCCGCGGTGCAGGGGCGGCCGGTGCCGGAGGTGCTGGACGGCATCGATGCCGCGCTGCTGCAGGAGGCCATGCAGGCGGTGCAGAACGACGGCGTCTGGAACGGCGAGCTGCGCGTGCACCGGCACAACGGCGAGGACCGCCTGCTGGAGAGCCGATGGACGCTGGTACGCGATGCCTACGGCCGGCCGCGTTCGGTGCTGATCATCGGTACCGACGTAACGGAGCGCCGCCAGCTCGAGCAGCAATTCCTCCGGGCGCAGCGCATGGAGAGCATCGGGCGCCTGGTCAGCGGCATGGCGCACGACCTGAACAACCTGTTCGTGCCCATTCTGCTGGGCGTGCGCATGCTCGCGCAGGACACGCTCGATCCCGAAAAGCGGGCGCGGGCGCTGGGCATGATCCAGCGCAGCGCCGAGCGCGGCGCCGACCTGGTGCGTCAGGTGCTGGCCTTCGCCCGGGGCGTGGAAGGCGAGCGCGTTCCCCTCGACGTGCGCACGATCGTGCAGGAAGTAGCCCACCTGCTCCGCGAGACCTTCCCCAGCACGATCCGCATCGAAACGCGGCTGGACGACGCGCTCTGGCCCGTGCAGGGCGATGCCACGCAGCTCCAGCAGGTGCTGATGAACCTGTGCGTCAACGCCCGCGACGCCATGCCCGAGGGCGGCCAGTTGCTGCTGGCCGCCGAGAATGTCGAGGTGGACCCGCATTACGCCCGGCGCGTGCTGGAAGCGCGGCCGGGGCCGTACGTCTGCCTGACGGTCAGCGATACAGGCGTGGGCATCCCGCACGACATTCTCGACAAGATCTTCGAGCCGTTCTTCACGACCAAGCCGGTCGGTAAGGGCTCCGGGCTGGGGCTTTCGACCGTATACAGCATTGTGCGCAGCCACGGTGGCTTCGTCAACGTTTACAGCGAGCCGGGACGGGGCTCGACGTTCCGGGTCTACCTGCCGGCCGCGCCCGAAGCCCGCGCCGCGGAGGCCGCCGTGGAGGTGCCGACCTACCGGGGGGCCGGCGAAAGCGTGCTCCTCGTCGACGACGAGCCGTTCGTGCTGGAGGCCGCCCGCGAGGCGCTGGAGCAACTGGGTTACCGCGTCTATACGGCCACGCAGGGCCGGGAGGCGCTCGAACAGCTGGAGGGGCACGCTTCGGAGATCCGCGCGGTCATCACCGACCTGGTGATGCCCGAGATGGACGGGCTGACTCTGATCCGGGCGATCCGGGAGCGCCGGCCGGACGTGCCCGTCGTGGCTTCCAGCGGACTGCACGGCGGACGGGCCGAGGCGGCCCGGCAGGTCGGTGCTCATGCCTTTCTGCACAAGCCCTACACGACCGAAAAACTGGCGGCCGTGTTGCACCAGGTGCTGCACGAACCCGGTGCCTGAAAAAAAGAACGGCCTGCTCCGGAGAGCAGGCCGTCGTGGCCATGACGAAGGAGGCGAAGCCTACGCGTCCTTGTCTTTTCCTCTGTCCTTATCGCCCGAAGCCTGGCCGTCCGGCGACGGGAAGAAGCCGCGTCGTGGCGTGAGCACGTTGTCGACCAGGCCGTACTCTTTGGCTTCCTGAGCGCTGAGCCAGAAGTCGCGATCGACGTCCTGGGCGATCCGCTCCTTGGGCTGGCCCGTGTGGTAGGCCAGGATCTCGTTCAGACGCTCCCGCATCTTGAGGATCTCGCGGGCGTGAATTTCGATGTCGGTCGCCTGGCCCTGCACGCCGCTCATCCAGGGCTGGTGGATCATGATGCGAGAGTTGGGCAGCGCCGCCCGCTTGCCCTTGACCCCGGCCGCCAGCAGCACGGCGCCCATCGAAGCGGCCAGCCCCACACAGATCGTGGCCACCGGCGGGGCTACGTACTGCATCGTGTCGTAAACGGCCAGCCCGCTGTCGATGGAGCCGCCCGGCGAGTTGATGTAGATGTTGATGTCTCGCTCCGAGTCTTCGCTGGCCAGCCAGAGCAGCTGGGCCACGACCAGGTTGGCGATCTGGTCGTTGATCGGTGTACCGATGATTACGATGCGCTCCTTGAGCAGGCGGCTGAAAATGTCGTAGGCCCGCTCCCCGCGCGTGGTCTGCTCGATCACGATGGGGACCAGCGCGCCGACCGGATACTGCTGGAACGGCCCGCTGTAGATCCCGGAGGGGAGCGTCAGACTCCGCGAGAACTTCAGAAAATCCTCTACAAGCTTACGGTCGGACATTGCTGTCAGGTCAGGTTTGCGGACGTTGGACAGGCATTCGGTCCTACCGAACGCCTCACTCAGGGTTCCGGGCTTCGGCGCTTTCCTGCTGCGCCTTCAGGCGTTCGATGTACGCCTCCCGGTCCAGGTCTTCCAGTTTGAACTGCTCGGCGAGCGTATCGAACACCTTCTGGTGCAGCAGGCGGCTGCGCACCTGATCTATCAGGCCCGGGATCGATTCGTAAAACTGACGCAACTGCTCGGCGCTCAGCCCGCTTTCGGGATCGGCCTGCTTTTCAAAGAAGGCCTGGATGTCTTCTTCGGTGACCTCGATGCCAAAGGTCTCGACCACTTTGTCGAAGATGAACTTCCAGCGGGCCTGCTGCTCGGCCAGCGCTCGGTTGGCATGGCGGAAGGCCGTCTCGTCGAAGTCTTCAGGAAGCCGGCCGTTGTTGCGCTGACGTACGTCCTCCACGAATTCATCCAGCACCATCTCCACCGCGGATTCCGGCACCGGAATCGGGTGCAGCGTCAGCAGCCGGTGCATGATTTCCTGCTCCAGCAGCTCGCGGGATTCCTGATCCCAGCGGGCCTGCAGCTCTTTGCGGACCAGCTCGCGCAGGCCGGCTTCGTCGGAGGCCTGTCCGCGCGAGATCTTCTGGATGAACTCGGCGTCGAGCGCGGGCAGTTCGCGCCGCTTGGCTTCCCGCACGCGCACCTCGTAGCGGTGCGTGTGGGCCGGCTCGCCGGCTTCTTCGTCGCCGTGCGGCAGATCGACGCGTACCGTCTCGCCCGCCTTCTTGCCCAGCAGGGCCTTACGCAGCTCCTCGCGCAGGCGCGGATCGTCGAGGAAGAACGAGACGCCTTCTTCCTTTTCGCCGATGATGGGTGTGCCCGTCGCCTCGTCTAGGCGCTGCAGATCGACCACGGCGTAGTCCTCGGTGCCCAGCGGCGTATCGGCCGGGAGATCGACCAGTTCGGCCTCTTCCTTCTGCAGGCGCTTGATTGTTTCCTCGACCTCTTCGTCGGTGACCTGGTGAACCAGGCGCGGGATGGTTTCCTGGTCGAGTGGTTTCAGCTCGAATTCGGGCCGCACGCCGAAGCGCAGCACCGCGTGCAGGTCCGTGTCCGGTTTGTAGTCGAGGCGCAGCACGCGGGGCCGGCCGATCACCTTGTAGGTGCCGGGTTCGAGCACGGCCTTCTCGAGCGCCTCGCGGATTTTGCGCTCGGCCAGCTCCAGGGCCACCTCGTCGCCGTAGAGCTTTTTCACCAGCGACAGCGGCGCCTTACCGGGACGGAACCCTTTGAGCGGCACGCGGGCGCGGATCTGGCGCAGGAGCCGATCCAGTTCGGGTTGCAGTTCTTCGGCGGGAACGTGCAGGGTCAGTTCGTACTCGACCGAGCTGATCTCTTTGATTTCGGTTTGCATGCTGTGACAGGATTGCGCTACCGGGGTTGTAAAAAAACCGCCGACCTTTTCGGTCGGCCGTCTGCAGCCCCCTTTAAATCAGGGGGATTACCCCGGGTTCCGCTTCAAAAATCAAGACCTACCGAGAAATAAAACCGGCGGTGGAGGAAGCGGCGGCCGTCGAAGGGCCAGGCGAAGTCGAAGCGGAAGGGAAAGCCGAGAATGATGGTGCGCAGGCCCAGCCCGCCGGCCACGCGCAGGTCGTCGAGCACCTGGCGGCCGTGTTCGTCGCGCCGGAACAGGTTCAGGCGGCGGTTTGAGGGGCTTCCCCACACGGTTCCCGCGTCCAGGAAGGCCGTGCCCTGCAGGTTGTAAAGCGGGAGGATGGGAAGCGGACCCGGCAGCAGAGCGGCGACCAGCGGGAAGCGAAATTCGGCATTGAACAGGCCGAAGTAGGGGCCTTTGAGCGTGTTGATTTCGGTGGCGCGCAGCGGAAGGACCGGCGTGGCAAAGACGAAGTCGGTCAGGTCTTCGATCGGGAAGCTGTCGAAGCGTCGGTTGATCCAGTTTTCCACACCGGCCGAGTAGAAGAGCTGGGGATTGGGGCCGAACGAAGCCCCGCCGGCCAGCCGGAAGGCGAAGCTGTAGAGTCCGCGGCCGAAGGAGGTGTAGGTGCGCATGTCGGCCAGCAGCGTCACGAAGCGGATCTGGCGGCCGTAGAGCAGGTTGCCGGGGCTTCCGGAGAGCTGCACGGCCAGCCGATGACCACCGATGGGCGCCAGCAGTCCCGGCACGCTCACGTCGCGCGTGTAGGTGAGGGACGGATAGAAGAGTGTGCGTGTGATCGGGGGCCGCGCCAGGTTGCCGATGTCGGTCTGGTTGACGCCCATGTAGGCCAGGCCGAAGTCGAAGCGCTCGAACTTGTTGAGCGGGTAGCTGGCGCTGAGGTTCAGGCCGTAGTGGCGGTAGCGGTAGAGCGTGCGCAGCGCGTAGTCCGGAAGCAGCCGGGCCACGTGGTAGACGGCCACCGTCCAGTCGGTACGGCGCGGCAGGTAGCTGTAGGCGATGAGGTAGTCGGAGTTGCGCAGGTCCACGAGCAGGTTCGTGGCGGCCCAGATGCGATGGTTGCCCAGCATGTCGCTGAACATCATCTGGGTGACGCTCTGCACGCCGTAGAGCATGTCGTAGCCGGCGGCGCCGTAGACCAGGTCGGGCGTGAAGTAGAGGCGGTACCGCCGGGGCCGGTAGCGGCCGTTTTCGTCCACATTGTCCTGCGGGGCGAAAGGATCCGAGGCGTAGTAGGACGGCGTGGCCCGGGGCGGACGCGCCTCGTCGAAGGCCGAGCTGAACACGTAGTTGCGGAAGTCCACGCGGAGCGTGCCGTAGCGTGTGGAGTCGGGCGCCTCGCCATGGCCGTTGGTGCCGTTGCTGCCGGCCGGCTCGGAAGCGGCCAGCAGCGGGCCAGCAGGCGGCGTCGTGTAGCTGGCGTCGCGCAGGAAGGGATTGCGCTGGCGCAGCGCTTCGGAGGCCAGCGCCAGCGCCGGGGCCGGCCGGGGCACCTGGCGCAGCCGCCGCTGCGCCCAGACGGTCGGCGCCAGCGTATCGGATGCCAGGCGGCGCTCGAAAGGATTTTTGATCAGGTAGATCGAAGGCACCCCGTCGCGCAGGCTGACCACGGCGGCCCTGTGGCCGTCGGCCGAGAGCGAGACCTGCTGGATGCCCATGACCACGTCGGTCAACGGCCGCTCGGCTCCGGTGCGCAGGTCTTTTTCGTACAGGTTCGGAATGCCGTTGCGGTCCGAGATGAACAGCAGCCGATCCGGGTCGCTGCCGAAGCGCCCGCTCCGGTCGTCCCAGGGCTCGGTGGTCGTCAGCCGCTCGATGCGCACCGGATCGAGGTGCAGCAGGTAGAGGTCGTAGCCGCGCGAGAGCCGGGCGGTCAGATCGAATTGACCGGCCTGATAGCGGCCGGGCTCCACGTAGGGGCCCCGGTCGCTGTGAAACACGAGCGCCCGGCCGTCGGGACGCCAGGCGGGTTCGTGGTCACTGAAGACGTCGTTCGTGTAGTTGATCGTCGCGCCGGTCTGCAGGTCCAGCACGTAGATGTCGCTCTGAGCCCGTTGCGTTCCGGCGAAGGCGATCCGGCGGCCGTCCGGACTCCAGGCCAGCGACAGGATCTGCTCGACGCCCGGGATGCGGTAGCGCACGTGCGCGCCGGTCTCGACGTTGATCACCGCGATGGCGTCGGTGGGACCGCTCTTGACGGCCAGCGCCAGAAAGCGGCCGTCCGGGCTCCAGGTCAGGCCGGGCGTCAGGATGCGCAGGCTCTCGAAGTCGGGGCTGGTCTGGCCCGCCACCAGCCGGCGCAGGATCTTGCCGTCGTTGGCGCTGGCCAGGTACACGTCGAACAGGCCGTTGCGCGTCGTGATGAAGGCAATGCGGTCGCCCTGAGGCGAGAGGGCCGGACTCGTGTTGTAGTAGCCCGCGTTGCGGGCGGTGAGCAGCGGTCGGCCGATGTCGTCGAGCTGCTCGCGGGCGGTCAGTTCCGGGTAGTAGATCTCGCGCAGTGCCTTGTGCCAGCGCTCCGAGAGTTCGCGCAGCGAAAGACCCGTCGCCTGTCGGATGCCCGCCTCCACCGAATGCGTCAGACGCACGCGCTGGAGGATCTCGGCAATCTTTTCGCGGCCGTACTGTTCGGCGATGTAGTCCCAGACGCTCTGGCCTCCCCGGTAGGCGAAGTAGCCCGACAGGTAGGGGATCGGGTCGAGGTGATCGTTCAGGATCGCCTCGCGCACGTACATGTCGGAGTTCGTGTCCCAGCCCAGCGCGGCGTATTCGGCCAGCCCCTCGTTGAACCAGAGCGGCAGCACCAGTTGCAGGTTGTTCTGGAGAATGGATTGCAGCGAGCCGCCGTAGAACATGTCGTTCAGTACGGCATGGACCAGCTCGTGGTGAACCACCCGGCGGTAGTCCCGGTAGTCGCCCATGAAGGGCACGGCGATCCGGTTCTTGTACAGTTCCGTGACGCCTCCGATGCCCTCGCTGTAATCCGGCAGATCGACCGCGTTCGTGACGGTGAAATCGTGATGGCTCTGATAGACCAGAATGGGAATGCGGCCGGAAAGCTCATACTGAAACAGCTCGACCAGCTCCTGATAGGCGGCTTCGGCGGCTTCGGCCGTGAAGCTGGCCAGTTCGTACCCCCCCTCATAATAGTAGATATCGAAATGCCGCGACTGGATGTAGTACCAGGTGGGCGTCCGGTAGTGAACTTTGTTTTTGCCGAAGCGAAAGTACTGTGCCTGCGCGGCCGGCCCGGCCGAAACAAGCAGCAACAACCCCACAAGACATCCGAGCCGCATGGCAGCCAGCGAGAAGGGTGGCGGGGACCCCTTCCGTTGTAGGACGGCCCGATCGTTAAGTTCCGTTGAACCGGTCAGGCCCGGATCCACCGCAGCAGCTCGCGCAGCGAAGGCTTCTGGCCGTAGGACAGAATGCCGATGCGGTAAATGCGGGCGCTGATCCAGATGGCCCCCAGAAAACCCGCCACCAGCAGCAGGTAGGCCAGCACGGCCTCCCACAGCGCCGCACTGCCGATGGCAATGCGCACGATCATCAGGATCGGCGAAAAGAACGGGAACAGCGACAGCCCGACCGACAGCGGGGCGCCGGGGTTTTCGATGACGTAGGTAATGAACAGAATGGGAATCACGATCAGCAGCATGAGCGGCAGCATGAGGCTCTGGGCGTCCTGCTGCTGCTCGACGGCCGAGCCAACGGCCGCAAACAGGCTGGAGTACATCAGGTAGCCGCCCAGGAAGAACAGCACGAACCAGACGATCAGCAGGGGATCGATGGGCGGCAGCGTGATGTTGGCCGCCTGCAGCAGCTCCTGGGTGGAGGCGTTGGCCGGCAGGTTGAGCTGCTGGGGATCGAGAAAATGGGCGATGATGGGGCCGGCCGCCATGGTGCCGGCCACCAGCAGCAAGCCCCAGAGCACGAACTGCACAAGGCCCATCGCGCCGATGCCCAGCACCTTGCCCATCAGGAGTTGAAACGGCCGGACCGAGGAGACGATCAGCTCGATCACGCGGCTGGATTTTTCTTCGATGACCCCCTGCATGACCAGGCTCCCGTAGGCCAGCGTGGCGCCGTAGATGATGAAGCCCATCAGGTAGCCGATGATGGAGAAAAACACGGTGCCGTCGGCTTCGGTGCCGGTCTCCGACAGGCGGTACTGGCGCAGCGGAACCTCGGCGCGGAGGGCGGCCACCAGTTCGGGCGGCACCTGCAGGCGCTCGAGCCGGACGTCCCGCACGGCCCGGTTGATCAGACGCTCGACCTGGCTCTGAAAGCTCAGCCCGAGGCTTTTCTCGACGTAGAGTTCGGCCGCGACGTCGCCTTCGACCAGGGCGGCCGGCAGGATCAGGTACCCGTCGTAGCGTCCCTGCAGAACGGCCGCCTGCAGCGAGTCGGGCGGCAGCGTCACGGCTTCCAGGTGCAGCGTGGCCGGAGCGCGCTCCTGCATGCGCGCCAGCAACACGCCGGTGGAATCGACCACGGCCAGGTGGCGCGAGGCGTCGCGGCCGCCCAGATAGCCGATCAGGGCGGGTAGCAGCGCTATGGCCAGCAGAAGGATCGGCGCCAGCAGCGTGGTCAGCAGAAACGCGCGCGTGCGCACGCGCCGAAGAAATTCGCTCTGCAGAACGATCCAGATCTTATCCATGGGTCGATGCAGCCGGTACGGATTGCGAACCCACAACCTGTTTGAAAATCTCGGTCAGCGGCGGCTCGCTCACCTCGAAGCGGTACAGCTCGCGCACATGGGGCAGGGCGGCTTCCAGGACCCGGCGGGGCGGCGTGCCGTTGCAGAGGGCCAGCTCGACGCGATGGTTCGTCCAGTTGATCAGCCGAATGGCGCCTTCCCGGGCCAGCGCGTCGAGAAACGCGCCGTCGCCGTCGAATTCCATGACGACGGTGTTGCGGCCGAAGCGCTGCTTGACCTCGCGCAGCGAGCCGGCAAGCAGAATGCGGCCCCGGGCAATCAGGCAGATGTCGTCGCAGAGCTGCTCGACCTGCTCCATGCGGTGCGAGGCGAACAGGATGATGCGGCCGGCCTCTTTCAGCTCCAGCACGATGTCTTTGAGCAGTTCCGCATTGATCGGGTCCAGCCCGCTGAACGGCTCGTCCAGAATGAGCAGGCGGGGCTGGTGCTGGACGGCCGCAATGAACTGCAGCTTCTGCTGCATGCCCTTCGAGAGCGCCTCGGTCTTGTGATGGCGCCAGCGGGCCAGATCGAACCGCTCCAGCCAGGCGCGGGCCCGGCGGCGTGCTTCCATCGGCGAAAGACCCTTCAGGCGGCCGAAGTACACGAGCTGTTCTTCCACCTTGAGCTTGCGATAGAGGCCGCGTTCTTCGGGCAGGTAGCCCATGAGTGCCTGGCTCCAGGGACCGACGGGCCGCCCGTCGAAAAGGATGCGCCCTTCGTCGGGCAGCAGAATGGCGGCGATCATCCGGATCGTGGTCGTTTTGCCGGCGCCGTTGGGCCCCAGCAGGCCCAGAATGCGGCCGGGTTCGGCGGTGAACGAAGCCCGGTCAACCGCCACGGTGGACCCGTAGCGTTTCGTGACCTGATCGACAACAAGCATGGATCGGTCGATTGATTTCGAACGGTCGTTGATACGAGGGCCGACCCGGAAAAGATACAGGAGCGGTGCGGCGCTTACAACAGCGGAAGCGTGGCGGGCGGAATGGGGATCAGGTATTCTTCGGAGAGGACGTCTTCGTGCACGCCGAGCAGGCCCGTTCCCCGGAAATCGACGGCCACGTAGGAGCCGACCACCTGCTTGACCTCGCCGATGCCGTAGTAGAGGGGCATCGGCCCATAGTAGACCAGTTGCCCTTCTTTCAGCTCTTTTTTCCGGCGGGCCCGGCGGTGGTAGGCCGGCACGACCGGCAGCAGCTCCAGGCGATAGGGGCTGGCCCGACGTTGTTTTTGCGCAGGTTCTCGTATTGGCTTCTGGCTCATAGCTCCGTAGCATGGGCTATGTCCGACCCTGTTCAACGCGAGGCAGCGGGCCGGGTTCGTAGAAACCTGTTCGCACAATTTTCTGTTAACGACCGTAGCACTTTTGTCGCGGGCATTGTAATTTGCACCGGTACGCATCTTACCCGTCTGTGTGCAGGGTTTCTGAAACCCGGCCTCACCATGTGTTCAGCCAGGTAGTAGTAGAGCGATGACTTACTATCGCGAAAAAATCATCGACCGCCAGGTCGGGCGCAATGCGGAGTTGTTTGCGCAGGCCATTGCCCGCCTGGACTCCCCCGAAAAGCGCTATCCGTATCTGCGCATCCTGGTCAGCCTGATCGAACAGGCGCATCCCGAGTGGAATCAGGCGCCCAACAAGGATCGGCAGATCGCCCAGCTGGTCTATCTGATGAGCAAAGGCCAGCTCGACATGGACGAGGTGGCCGAAGTGGTGCGCGTCCGGGACGAGGAGCGCGGCTATTTCTACGACAGCGAACGGTCGCGCTGAGGCTCATTCGAGCCGCTCCGGGTGTTCCCGGAGGAAACGGGCCCAGCTGCTGTAGCGCCGGGGAGCGTGCGGGCACGTGCGGTGTTGCCAGTGGCACACCGCCACGGCCAGCGCATCGGAGGCGTCGAGCGCCAGGCGGGCCGCCTCGGCGGGCAGTTCGAGCAGGGCCTGCACCATGAAGCGCACCTGCTCTTTGGTGGCATTGCCCCGTCCCGTGAGCGCCTTTTTGACTTCTTTGGGCGTGTATTCGACGGTGGGAATCTGGCGCGTCAGCACGGCCAGCATGGCCGCGGCCTGGGCCCGTCCCAGTTTCAGCATGGATTGCGGATTGCGACCATAGACGGGCATCTCCAGCGCGCACTCGTCGGGGCGGTAGCGCTCCACGATCGCGCCGAGCTGCTCGAACAGCCGGAGCAGGCGGAGCGGGTGCGCCGCCTGCTCGTCCAGGTGGATCACATCGACGGCCAGCACGCGCGCCCGCTCGCCCTCGACGGCCAGCACGCCGTAGCCGGTGTGGCGCGAGCCCGGATCGATCCCCAGGATGATCAGCCCGTCTGCGTGTTCAGGAGATGGCGGCAAGGGTGGCCTCGTCGAAGTTGAGCGTGGTGTAGACGTTCTGCACGTCCTGGTGCGCCTCGAGCGCCTCGAGCAGCGCCACGACTTTTTTGGCCTCCTCGGGCGGCAGCGTCACCGTGGTGGTGGGCACGCGCTGCAGCCCCGCCTCGACGGGCTCGATGCCGGCGCTGCGCAGCGCCTCCAGCACGTCGGAGAAGGTCTCGACCGGCGTGGTGACCACAAACGTGTCGTCGTCTTTCGTCAGGTCCTCGGCGCCGGCCTCGGCCACCAGCTCGAACAGCTCCAGCTCGTCGTGGCCCTCGACCGGAATTTCGATCACGCCTTTGCGCTCGAACAGGTAGGCCACCGAGCCGGGCTGGCCCAGGCTACCGCCCGCCTTGGTGAACAGGTGGCGGATTTCCGAGACGGTCCGGTTCGTGTTGTCCGTCAGCGCTTCGATGAAGACCGCCACGCCACCGGGCGCGTAGCCCTCGTAGGTGACCTCGACGTAATCCTCGCCCTGGATCTCGCCGGTGCCGCGTTTGATGGCCCGCTCGATGTTTTCTTTGGGCATGTTTTCGGCCCGGGCCCGCTCGATGGCCTGGGCCAGACGCGGGTTGGCCTCCGGATCGCCACCGCCTTCGCGGGCCGCTACGATGATGTCGCGCGACAGCCGCGCCCAGATCTTCGACTTGCGCGCATCGACAACCGCTTTCTGACGCTTGACCTTCGACCATTTATTGTGTCCGGCCATAGCTGCAAGATGCTGCTTGATTTTCGACGTTCAGGCGAAAAACGCGAGGTATGCAGCCACGGGTTCCCGAAAGCAGCTTCCCGGGGCACAGGACGAAGTCGCGCTCGGGAATGATTGAGAAATGTGAAATCCGTGTTAAGGGGAAGAAGGGATGAAGGAAGGGCTTGCAAAAGGAAGGGCTTCCGTGTACTTTGATGCCAACGTTAAAGTAACCGTTAACTGTTTGCGTGGGTGCAGGCGCACGCAGCAAAGACCGTTAAGCCGTAACGCTGTCTATGGTAAGCGGACTGGAAGGCTTCCGGAAACGGTCGGCCCGGTGGTGGGGCGTGCTGGGACTGCTCGTGCTGTTGCCGACGGGCGTCGTCGCGCAGAACGTGGGACGTATCGCGGGCGTGGTGACCGATGCGACTACCGGTGACCCGTTGCCCGGCGTGAACGTGACGATCGAGGGGACGACGCTGGGAGCGGCCTCCGACATCGACGGCCAGTATTACATTCTCAACGTGCCGCCCGGACGCTACACGGTGCGGGCCAGCATGATCGGCTATCAGCCCGTCGTGGTCGAAAACGTGGTGGTGCATGCCGACCGGACCACCGAACTGAACTTCGCGCTGCAGGAAGCGACCGTCGAGATCGGCGAGATCGTGGTGCAGGCGGTACGGCCGGACGTGGAGCGCGACAAGACCTCGACCAGTCAGATCGTACGCTTCGACGAAGTGCAGGCCATCCCAGGCATCCGGGACATCGGCGATGTGCTGACGCTGGCGGCCGACGTCATCGACGGACACTTCCGGGGCGGACGTCAGGGCGAGGAATACTATACGCTCCAGGGCATGGGGATCGTCAATCCCCTCGACAATTCCTCCGCCTTCATGCCGATCATGAGCGCGGTGGAAGAAGTGGAGGTGATCACCAGCGGCTTCAGCGCGCGCTATGGGAATGCGCAGTCCGGCGTGGTGCGCATCTCCATGAAAGAGGGAAGCCGGACCCACTGGTCGACGCGCATCGACTCGCGCTTTCGGGCGCCCGGCCGCAAGCACTTCGGCCCGAGCGTCTTCGATCCCGAGGCCAATCCCTATCTGAAGCTGCTCTACTACAACGAAGGCAACATCTGGCTGACCGGCGATCCCGGGTCCGATACGCCGCAGCCTTTCTACGGAGCGATGGCCTCCGGGCTGACCAGCTATTTCGCCGGAGATACGCTGGCGCAACTGGCCATGGCGCGGGCGCTGTACGAGCAGATGCGTCGAGATATAAACCGCGAGTACGGCAACGAGATCGACTACCAGCTTGAGCTGGCTACCGGCGGGCCGATCAACGAGCGCATGCGCATGTTCATGGCGCTCGGCATACGAAAAGAGTGGCCGTTTCTGCCCACGGAAAATCCGGACGTCGAATATCAGGCCATGGGCAACGTGGTGGTGGATGTGACGCAGAACACCACGTTTCGGCTCAGTGGCGGCATGGCGCACCAGCGAAACAACGTGTTTCCGGGCAGAAACAGCGTGAGCGGCTACCAGCGCTGGCTGTGGGATCGCATTGTGGGCATCGAGGACCGGCGGCGCACCAACGTCCAGCTCGGCGGTCGCTTTACGCATGTGTTGAGCCCCAGCACCTATTACGAACTGCAACTCAGCACGCTGCACACCTTCGATGAGATCGGCTCGGCCCCCACGCCCCCGGTGTTGCCCGATACGGTCGATCTCAACTGGGCGGTTGGAACCCTCTCCTGGCCCAATAACAACTCTCCCGACGGCATCAACTATCAAGTGGGCAACGATCTGTTTCAGCAAGAAAAAACGCGCACCATTTCCTTCGAGGGATCTTTCACCAGTCAGGTGACGCCCGCCCATCTGGTGCAGGGAGGCGTGCAGATCAACAGCTACCTGATCGATGTGTCCAATTTTATCAATGTACGCTCGACAAGGTATGAAGAAAACTATCGGGCCAGACCCTTCGAAGGCGCCGTATATCTTCAGGACAAAATGGAATTTGAAGGGCTCATCGCCAACGTAGGATTGCGCCTGGATGTGTGGTACTCCGGCATGGACTATTATGTGGATCTTTTCGAGCCGTTCGGGAAGCCGGATTCTGTAGGCAGGTTTGATCCGGGGAAGGGGGTTCGTGAGAAACCTCCGGTACATGTGCGCCTGCAGCCACGGCTGGGCATTTCGTTTCCGATTTCGTCCACCACCGTGTTTCATCTGAACTACGGTTCGTTCATGCAGCGCCCCTCGTTCCAGTACATCGTGTCGCGTCAGATCGGGCAACTGCGAAACGAGCCGATTTATCTGGGCAACCCCCGCCTGCGGCCGGAAACCACGAACAGCTACGATGTGGGCTTTGTGCAGGCGCTGGGCGGCGGCTTTACCCTGGACGTGAGTGGATACTACAAAGACGTCAAAAACCTGGTCCAGCAGGCAGATTTCATCGACGATCGGGCCGGCTATCAGGTCAGTTCGTATTTCAACCTGGACTATGCGGATATCCGCGGCTTTCGCATCGCGCTGACGAAGCGGCGGGGTTCGTTCACCGGCGCCATCAACTACCAGTACAGTCACGCCACAGGAAAGAGTCCCACCGCCACGGCCGCCACGCCGATTTTCAACCGGGACACGCTGGGCGTGGTGACCACCGATCTGACCAACGTGCCCACGCGCGATATTCTGCTCGACTTTGACCGACGTCACAACCTGATCATCACGGCTACCTATGCGACCGGAGCAACCTGGGGACCCAGAATTTTTGGAAAATATGTACTGAATAATATGACGTTTTCTGTGTATTCTACGTTGCGAAGTGGCAGGCCCTATACATCTCCATCGGACCTTCGCCGTATTAATGCAAAGAGCACCCCTGCTGAGTACAATACAGATCTTAAAATCAGCAAGAGATTTCGGAATTTCTTCGGAGCTTCTGCTTCCTTCTATTTTGAGGTATTCAATCTGTTCAATAATAAAATATTGAACTACAGCTATCTCTTTCGCAGGCCGACGCCGACCAATCCGAATTTGCCGTTGCAATACTATGAACAATATGGTATCAACGATAAGGAGAACGGCGTGCGGTACTGGTGGGACAAGGGGCGGCAAGGGCCGTTCGCTGTCGATCAATCCTTCCTGATCTACAGCAATCAGCCGCGCTCTTACCATTTCGGGATGACTCTGGAATTCTAATAGCGATGCGCTCGATGAAATACATAACCTGTGGGGTGCTCCTGTGCTATCTGGCAGCGGCTCAGGTAGCCGCGCAGGAGCGGCAGTGGCAGGTGCACCGCCGCGGTCTATTGCACCAGACGGTTTTCAACACGGGTGAGCTGGGCCGGCCGTACAGTGCGGGCGGGACGGTACCGGAGGGACGTCCTTCGCTGGAATGGCCCCCGAATTCCCGCATCATTCTGGAGCGGCGCAATTATCCCGGCCACCACAACTCCTTTGGCAGCGGCATCTGGCTGGCGGCCACGACGCCTTCCGGGCGGAAATATGCGTTCTGCGGGGCGGTTTCGAACACCAACGGCGAGCCGGTGCCGGTCGTCGGGGTTTACAGCTTTCCGCTGGAAATCCGGCGCATCGAGAACTACCCTGTGCTGGCTTCGGGCGAACTGAACCCCGACTACAATCCCGACGAAGCCGAAGAGATCATCATTTCGCGATGGGATACGCCCGTGGGCATCCGGGTCACGCGGACCAGCCGCGCCTGGAGCTATCCGGGCTATGACAGCTTCATTATCTATGAGTATGAATTTCAAAATGTTACTTCAGATACACTGAAAGATGTTTTCATCACGTTTGCCGAGACCTTCGGGCCGTCGATGTTCGGCTGGCAGCGGAACTTCGGCGTCTGGTCGGAGGCTTCGCTGCGCGGGCAGCCGCCGGCAGGGACGGGGGATGTGTTCGCCCGCTTTGATCTGAAGCGCTGGCTGAGCTATGTCCACACGCGCGACGGTTTTCCGGAGCCCTTCTACTTTGAACAGTGGTCCCAGCCCGGCGATCGCGGCGGGCTCAACGCTCCGCAGGCCGTTGGTTTGATGGTGCTCCACTACGACTACGAGCATCTGGCCACGCGGAATCAGACGCAGCAGGTTTTTCTGGTGCCGGCCGACAGTGCGGGCATGTGGGACGAAAACGGTAAGGCCAAGCAGCCCTTCATGCTCCGCTACGAGAACGGCAATATCTACGAGACCAAGATCGGTCCCTGGATGGACCCCCTTCTGCGTCGCAAAACCGCCATCTGGCAGGGCGCAGACGATTCTACGCGGTTTGCCACGCAGTTCGAGCCGGATCTCTGGCCTTACTGGAAAGGACGCACAAAGGGCTCCACCAACCTGTCCTGGTGGCAGCCCGCCGTCCATGCGCTCGGTTTCTTCCCGTACATCCTGCCGCCTGGCGAAACGATCCGCTTCGCGGTGGCCGAAGTCGTCGGCTACGGGCCGGGACAGAAGGGCGACAAAATCTATAAGGACCTGGGCGGGCGCGTGCGGGCCGGTGCCGATGCCGGAGAATATTTCAGTCCCGTGCCCAGCTGGTACGAACAACTGGCGTATCCGCATCTGGGCAGCAAAGGATTTATCGGCAGCACCTATCTGTCGGAGCACCCGCTTCCCTGGTACGTGACGCCTCCGGTGATTTCCATCCGGGATGTGGCCGATCGCGCCATCGAACTCTACACGGGCAGGCCGCTGGCCAAGTACGATACGCTGCAGTACGATCCGGCCACGGCGCCCCCGCGGGGACGGTACAACACGATCCCGATTCCATTCCCGGCCCCGGCCATCCGGGTGGAAAACACCCAGTCCGGCGCCAACCGGATCATCTGGGGGAATCAGGTGGAGCGCTTCACTTCGCCCAGACTCCGCGCCCCCTTCAGCCATTACGAGGTGCTGCGGGCACCGCATCCGCTGGGGCCCTGGAAGGTGATCGACGAGGTCGAGCCCGAAGATCCGCGCTACTTCAACCCGGAGACCGGTGAGTACGCCATTCTCGACCCGGACAGCAGGCCGGGTGAAACCGTGGCGTATGCCGTGGTCTCGGTGGATGAAGCCGGCGGCCGAAGCGGCATGACCAATCTGACGATCCATGAAACCCAGGCACCGGCGGCCCAGCGGCTGGGCAAGGTGTACGTCATCCCGAACCCGCTGATTGTCAGCAGCGGGTTGACCGGCAGCGATCCACGGGGCGACATCCTGGACCGCATTCAGTTCGTGGGTCTGACGCGGCGGTGCACCATCCGGATCTACTCCTACACCGGCCAGCTCGTCCGCGTCATCGAGCACAACCAGGACGCCTTCGGCGAGCCGTGGTATCAGCTGTCGATCAATAACCAGATCGTCGCCTCCGGGGTGTACTTCTTCGTGGTAGAAGATCACGAAACGGGTGAACGGGCTACCGGCAAGTTTGTCGTGATTCACTGACGACGATGCGCATGCGGATTCACATAGCGCTCATGGCCCTGTGCTTTGCGGGCCTGTCGATGCTCGGGGCCGACAACGTACGGGCGCAGAAGGTGGGCAGCACTTCCATGCAGTTTCTGAAGGTGATGCCCTCGGCCCGGGGTACCGCCGTCGGCGAAGCCTACAGCGTCTGGGCTGCGGGCGCCGAGGCCGTGTTCTGGAATCCGGGCGGCCTGGCCGACGTCGGGCGGCATGAGTTTTCGCTGACCTACGTGGACTGGCTGTTCGATGCACGCCAGGGGGCGTTTGCTTATGCCCTTTCGCTGGGGAATTTCGGCGTCCTGGGCCTGCAGATTCAGTACGTGGATTTCGGTGTCTTTGAAGAGACCACCAACGAATTGCCCTACATCATCGACCCCGAGCGGCCGGGCATGACGGGGCGCACCTTCAGGCCATACGGCTATCTGGTGGGCATTTCGTACGGGCGCTACCTGACCGATCGCTTTTCGCTGGGATTGAGCGCGAAATATGCCTACGAATCGCTCTTCAGCGAGAAGACCGTCGAAAATGTAATGATTCGGCAGGGTGTCTATGACAACGTAAAGACATGGGCTTCCGGGATTCTGTTTGACTTTGGCCTGCGCTACAACACGGGTTTCCGAACGGTGCAGATCGCTTCGGCCGTGCAGAATTTCGGGCCGGATGTGCGCTACGCCGTCGAGTCCTATCCGGTCCCGCTGCTGTTCCGGGTAGGCATCGCCGCCGATCTGTGGGGCCCGGTCGGTCTGCTGCAGGGAGGACAGGAAACCCATCGCCTCCGCGCCGCCTTCGACATCTTTCATCCCAACGATTATGCACAGCAATTCCATATGGGGTTTGAATATGAATTCATGAACATTCTGGCATTGCGGGGTGGCTACAAATTCAATTACGACTCGGACGGTCTGACGCTGGGAGCGGGCCTGAATTACAGCATCGGCGGCGTTCAGATTGCCATGGATTACAGTTACGGGTCGATGGGGGCTTACCTGGAGAGTGTGCAACGGATAAGCCTGAGGGTGGTCGTACCATGAAGTCTGCGATGTTACGTTGGCGCATTATCGCAACGGTCTGCTGGATGGCAGGCGGGCTTGCTCTGACGCTGCAGGGCAGAGCGCAGGGGTACGGGGGACCGCTGGAAATGCAGGGATTGCACCAGCTCAGCCTGCAGGCTGCGTCGGTGCGGGCCTTTGGCGGCGTGGCGCTCGGGCTCGGAGATGAAGTCGGCCTCATGTTCCAGAACCCGGCCGCGCTCTACACGCTCGACGGTCTGCAACTTTCGCTCGGCGCCCATCAGGAGAACCGTCGGCTTCGTCAGGTGCAGGAATACGCGCCGGTGCGCTACTACCCTAACCTGAGCCTGCTCCTGGAGGGACTGACCTACAAGATCCCGGATCCCGATACGTCGCTGGTGGGCTTTTCGCCCCGGGACACCGTGCAGCGGCCGTTCGACGACATCGGCCCCAACTGGGAGCGCACGCGCCGCTATCGCCGGCCGTTGCAGGGGATGATCGCGGTTCCGCTGACGTTCGAGCGTGTCCGCCTGGTGGCCGGGCTGGGCGTGGTCGAATATGCCAACCTGGACCACTACTACCAGAACAACAACGTGCTGAATCCGCCCGTGCTGTCGCAGCGGCCGTTGCCCACGCCCCGTCCGACCGACGACAACCCGCTGCAGGTCGACTGGTATCAGTTTGCGCGGGCGCGTAGCGGAGCACTTCGCGGGATCGGCGGGGCGCTGGCGCTCGACTTTCCGAAACGCGGGGTGGCCTTCGGGGTGAGCGGTCTGGTGGTGCGCGGCAGCACGGACGACTGGGAGCAGGAGGTCGCGCGCGGAAAGCTGACCTTTTACTCGAATGCCTTTCGGGTCGATTCGGTCTACCGGCACGTCACGCGCCGCGGCACCTCGGACTTCAAAGGCCAGGAGTTTACATTCAGCGGCCTGCTCTACGGCCGCTCCGTGCAGGTGGCGGTGGTGCTGAAACCGCCGGTGACGTTCACCCGGACGTTTTCGCAGGAGGTCACGACCGACACGGGCGACCGGCAGGAGGTGCAGACGTTGCGCGGAGAAGATCGGATGCGGTTGCCGTGGCGCGGCTGGATCGGAATGGTCCTGCAACCCCGCTCGGATCTGCGGCTGGGCATCGCCTACGAGCTGCGGCCGTACGATTCGGCCCGCTATACCGATGCACAGGGGAACACGTCGCGTCCCTGGACTTCGGCCCATCTGCTTCGGGTAGGCGTCGAAGTGGCGCCGACCGCCTGGCTGCGTCTGCGAGGCGGATTGCGGGGCGAAGCCGAGGTGTTCGTGCCCGAAGGTGCACCTATTACGGACGACGCGGTCTCCTGCGAGGTCTACAGCGCCGGCCTCGGGATCGTACAGGCGCGCTTCCGTTTCGATCTGGCCTACGAATACGCCCACCTGAAATACCAGGATGCCTGGGCCAGTGCATTGAGCCGAAACAGCACGGTGCGTCATGCACTGGCGGCCAGCCTGACCGTTCGACTCGGTAAACAAACACCCTGAACCAGGGGGAGGAGGTGAGCTATGCGACGCCTTGTTACAACGCTGTTGATGCTGGGCATGGGGCTCCTGCCGGCGTTGCCGCTGAGGGCGCAGTCGGCTGGAGACTTTCGGACACGCGCCAGCGGAAACTGGAGCCAGGCTTCCGTCTGGGAGCGGTACACCGGGGCCACCTGGGCGCCGGCAACCAGCGCACCGACCGGAGCTGAGACGATCACGGTGCAGAGTACCGACTCGGTGTACGTGGACGTGGCCGTTACGATTACCGGGCGCCTGACCAACCAGGGCGTGGTGCATGCCGAAGAAGGCATGCTGACCATAGGCGACGGCGGCGTCTATCAGCATGATCGCGACGGCGGCAAAATTCCGCTGGCCACCTGGGCCGAGGGGTCCACGCTGCATCTGACCGGGGTGGAAACCCAGGCACCGGCAGACCGCAACCAGCCCTATTACAACATCATTTTCGAGACGCCCAATCTGCAGTCGAATCTCAACATGAACCTCGACGAGGTGACGATCGGCGGGGACATCCGGGTGCTCGACACCGGTTCGGCCCGCTGGTATCTGACCACGACCGCTGCCTACGATACCTCGGAGATCACCATCATGGGCGATGTCTATGTTGAAAAAGGGGCCTTCTCCGTCCAGGGCACCGGCAACGCCTACACGACTTTCATCGTGCACCATTACGGCAACATCGTCGTAACGGGCGGCAACTTCTCCATCAGCCGCGGTTCGCAGCCGGGCGGCACGACCACCTGGTATCTCTACGAAGGGGACTTTTCGATGGAGAATGCCACCACGCAGAGTTCCACGAATACGCCCGGCGGCGCGAAGTTCGTCTTTGCCAGGCAGGGCACGCAGCGGTTGACGCTCGGCGAGGGCAACGACATTCGGGCATTGCCGATCGAGGTGCTGGAGGGCACCACCCTGGAGATGGGCCAGAGCCGGCTGGCCGGAGAAGGGACCTTCTACCTGCATGCCGGCGCCACGCTGGGTACGGCGCTTCCCGGAGGTGTGGCGGCTATTTTTGAAAAGGTGACCGGTCAAGTAACGCTTGAAGACGAATCCAGCTATGCCTTCAACGGCACGGAGCACCAGGAGACCAGCACCCGCATGCCGACCGTCGTGCGCGATCTGATCATCGACAATCCGGCCGGCGTGACACTCTCGCAGGAGACCACGATCAACGGCGTGCTCCGGTTGAAGGCAGGGGTGTTCGACAACACGATTCCGTTCACGCTGGGGCCCAACGGGTCGATTTCCTACGAGGGAGGTAGCCTGCTGCAGCCGGTGGCCAACGAGCCGATCGATGACGTGCCGCAGCGGTTCGTGCTCGAGCAGAACTATCCGAATCCGTTCCATCGAACCACCACGATCCGGTTCGGCCTCCCCTCCAGTGGCTACGTTTCGATCAAGCTCTACGATCTACTGGGCCGGGAGGTCATGACCGTGTTGGAAGGGCATCAGGCGGCGGGCTTCCACGAGGTGACGCTCGATGCCAGCCGATTGAGTCCGGGCCTTTACTGGTACCGGCTGCAGTCCGCCGAGCACGTGATCACCCGGCAGCTGATGCTGATCAAATAAACCATGGAGGACGCCATGAAAACGATGACCATAAAGATCGGCGCCGTCCTGCTTGGCCTCTGCTGGCCGATCCTGGCTTTTGCGCAGCAGGCCGGCGACTATCGCTCGGCCGCAGACGGGAACTGGAGCGCAGCGGCCACCTGGGAGGTGTTCGACGGAAACGCCTGGGGAGCGGCTACCAGCGCACCGACGGACACCGAGCACATTACGGTGACGCATACCGTCACGGTCGACGTGCCGGTAACGATCTCAGGATACCTTAAAGTGGAAGGAAACGGCGAGGTGACCATCGGCGACGGCTCCCTGACCTTCGCCGATGGGGGCGTCTACGAGCATGCGCGCGATGGGGGCAGCGTCCCGCAGGCTACCTGGGAAGACGGCTCGACCGTGATGTTCACCGGCATCGTGAGCAATGCCCCGAGCAATCGCGGACAGGACTACTATCACATCGTGCTCAACACGCCCAACCTGTCGTCCAACCAGGACCTCGGGCTGCATGGACGGACGGTTCGGGGCGACATTCACGTCATCAACACAGGAAGTGCCCGCTGGCAGCTGGTGGGCGGCGTGTCCGATACGATACGGATCATGGGGGATGTGATCGTAGAAGCCGGCCAGTTCGCGACGCAGGGGACGGGCAGCGCGACCAACGTGGTCGTGGAGCATTACGGCAACATCCGGGTGACGGGGGGCAACTTCTCGATCTCCCGGGGTTCGCAGGGCGGAGGTACGGGCACGACGACGTGGATTCTGCACGAGGGGGATTTTGAGATGTCGAATGCGACGACGCAGAATTCGAATCCGACGCCCGGGAATGCGAAGTTCGTGTTTGCGAAGGCGGGGGTGCAGCGTCTGGTGCTGGGTGAGGGCAACGACATTCAGGCGTTGCCGATCGAGGTGGCCGAGGGCACGACGCTCGACATGGGCACCAGCGAACTGGGCGGCGACGACATCTTCTACCTGAACGATGGGGCGACGCTGGTGAGCGGGCACCCGGACGGTCTGGACGGCAATCTGCAGACGACCGGGGAGGTGCGTCTGAGCAAGCAGGCCAGCTACGTGTTCAACGGAGCGGCGGCGCAGGTGGTGGGGGGGCTGCTACCGGACACGCTGGCGACGCTGGGGATTGCGAACGCCGAGGGGGTGGCGGTGGCCGACACGCACCGGGTGTCGATGCTGGAGGTGGAGGCGGCCGCGGTGCTGGTGGTCGACACGACGGGCGTGCTGCACGTGGCCGGCGGACAGGTGCTGGGAACAGTGGTGAACCGGGGTGAACTGGAGGTCGACGCGGCGCTGACGTTCGGGAATGGGGCCGTCTACGAGCATGCGCGCAACGGTGGGTCGATTCCGACGGGCAACTGGGAGGAGGGTTCGACGGTGCTGTTGACGGGGATTGTGGACGAGGCGCCGGCCAACCGGAATCAGAGCTATTACCACGTGGTGTTCAATACGCCGAATCTGACGAGAAACCTGCACATGAGTTTTGACGAGGTGACGATCGGCGGGGACATCCGGGTGGTCAGTACGGGCGTGGCGCGGTGGTATCTGGCGTCGGCTTCGGCGCAGGACACCTCGGTGGTGACCATCATGGGGGATGTGATCGTGGAGGATGGACAGTTTTCGACGCACGGGACGGGTAATGCGAACACGACGTTTGTCGTGCACCATTACGGCAACATCCGGGTGACGGGGGGCAACTTCTCGATCTCCCGGGGTTCGCAGGGCGGTGGTACGGGCACGACGACGTGGATTCTGCACGAGGGGGATTTTGAGATGTCGAATGCGACGACGCAGAATTCGAACCCGACGCCCGGGAATGCGAAGTTCGTGTTTGCGAAGGCGGGGGTGCAGCGTCTGGTGCTGGGTGAGGGCAACGACATTCAGGCGTTGCCGATCGAGGTGGCCGAGGGCACGACGCTCGACATGGGCACCAGCGAGCTGGGCGGCGACGACATCTTCATTCTCAACGGCGGTGCGACGCTGGCCACGGCCCATCCCGGTGGCGTTGCCGGCTCTATCCAGACGCTGGGGACGGTGGCGCTGGACACCACCGCCAACTTTGTCTTCAACGGCAGCGAACCGCAGGAGACCAGCACGCTGATGCCCACGGTGGTCAACGATCTGGTGATCGACAATGCGGCGGGCGTGAGGCTTTCGCAGGAGACCCGGATCAACGGCGTGCTCCGGTTGAAGGCGGGGGTGTTTGACAACACGATTCCGTTCACGCTGGGTCCCAACGGGTCGATTTCCTACGAGGGGGGCAGTCTGCTGCACCCGGTGGCCAACGAGCCGTCCCCGGACGTGCCCACGCGGTTCGCCCTGTATGATGGTTATCCGAATCCGTTCAGACAGGCGACCACTATCCGCTACGATGTGGCCGCGCCGCGTCGTGTGGTGATCAAGGTGTACGACCTGATGGGCCGCGAGGTGGCCGAGCTGGTCAACCGGGATCACCAGCCCGGCACGTACACCGTGCAGTGGCGTCCGCAGGGCCTGGCCAGCGGCCTCTACTACTGCCGGATCGACGCCGGGGCGTTCCAGGCCGTGCGTACGCTGGTGCTGATGAAGTGAAAAAGTCACGGGGCGTCGGGCACGGACCCGACGCCCCTTTTTATACCTTTCCGGAAATGCCCATGAAGGGGGCCATTGCGTGGGGATTCGGGCTGCTGCTTCTGGTGGCCGGACCGAATGCACGGGCGCAGGTGCCGGCCGCCGTTCCGGCTTTTCCCGGCGCGGAAGGATTCGGCATGTTTACGCCCGGCGGACGCGGCGGGCGCGTCTATCTGGTCACGACGCTGGCCGACTATGACGCCGACGAGCCACCGATCCCGGGCAGCCTCCGGGCGGCCGTCGAGGCCGAGGGGCCGCGTATCGTGGTGTTCCGCGTCGCGGGCTACATCGACCTGAAACGCCCGCTCGTCGTCAGCCACCCGTACCTGACCATTGCGGGCCAGACGGCACCGGGTGAGGGCGTCACCCTCCGGCGCTACGGTCTGGAAATCAACGCGCCGCACGTGGTCGTTCGCTACCTGCGCGTGCGGCCCGGCGATGTGGCCCACATCGAGCAGGACGCCATCAACGTGCGGGCCAGCTACGTGGTGATCGACCACTGCTCCGTGAGCTGGGCCACCGACGAGGTGCTGAGCGTGAGCGGCCGCGCCTCGGAGGTGACCATCCAGTGGTGCCTGATCGCGGAGAGCCTGAACCGTTCCGTGCACCACAAGGGCGCCCACGGCTACGGCTCGCTGTTTTCCTCGGGCGGCCGCATCAGCGTCCACCACACGATCTACGCGTTCCACGAAAGCCGCAACCCGCGCCCCAAAGATGTGCTGCTGGATTTTCGCAACAACCTGATCTACGGCTTTGGCGATCGGGCCGGCTACAGCCGGAACGACCTGACGCGCATGAACTACGTGGGCAACTACATCTACCCGCTGGCCTACAGCCGGCACGCCCGGTGGGCTTTTCTGCTGGAGGGCACGAATACCCGGATTTTCCTGGAAGACAATGTGCTCCGGCTGGGCGATCGCCTGCTCCGTCCCGACTGGGGACTGATTCGTCCCCCCGAAGGCTGGACGGCCGAAGCCATCGAGGCGCGCGCCCGCGTGCCGCTGCCCTTCCCGGCGCCGTCTGTGCAGACCGTGCCGGCCGAAGCAGTCCCGGCCCTGCTGCTGGCCGAAGCGGGGGCCATGCGACCCCGTCGCGACGCCGTCGATCGCCGCATCGTGGAGCTGATCCGCCGGGGCGAGGGGCAGCTGATCGACTCCCAGGAAGAGGTGGGCGGCTGGCCGCCGCTCGCAACGGCCCCGCCCTCACCGGATGCCGACGCCGACGGCATGCCCGACGCCTGGGAAAAGCGCCATGGCCTGAATCCGCAGGACCCCGCCGACGCCGCGGGCGACCTCGACGGCGACGGCTACACGAACATCGAGGAGTACCTGAACGACACCGATCCCGCACGTCCGGAACGCTGGGTACCGCCGCCCGTGATTCGGCCGGATCCTCTGGCTGCTCCACCGGACACCACCCTGACCATCACGTTGCACGGAGCGCACGGACCGATCCACTACACCGTGGACGGCCGCGAGCCCACGGCGGCCGATCCGCGCTACAGCGGACCGTTCACGGTACGCCGGCCGGCACACGTGCGGGCGCGGGTGGTGGCGTCGGGCGACGCGACGCTGACCACCAGTGCGTTCGCCTTCTACGAAGCGCCCGAGGTGCTGGCCGCACAACACCCGAATGGACCACTGCGGCCGGGGCTGCTGCTGCGGCGGTACCGCGCGGCCGACTGGGACGAATCGCCGCCCATCGAGACGCTTCCGCCGGTGGAGACCGACACGATCGGCCGCCTGGATCTGACGCTGTGGGGCGACGAGCCGGGCACGGCGCTCTGGTTCGAGGGCTACCTGCAGGTGCCCGAGACCGGCCGCTATCGGTTCTTCCTCGAAGCCGATCCGCGCAGTCGGCTCTGGATCGACGGACAGGTGGTGGCCCACGGCCGCACGCCGGAGGCCGGTCCCTTCACGGCGGTGCTGGCGGCCGGCTGGCATCACGTGCGCCTGCTGCTGTTGCGCGAATGGGACCTGTCGCCGGTGCAGGTGCGCTGGGCCGGTCCCGGCCAACCCTGGCAGCCGCTGACAGCAGCCGCCTTTTTTGTGAAAGTGCCTCCTTCCCCCTGAAGGGCTACCCCGGAAGCCGCTGGCACCGTATTTTTGAACGACGCAACGTAACCGTTAAAGTAGCGCCATGAAGATCGAAACGCGCCTTCCGCGCCGCCGCTTTCTGGAACTGGCGGCCGCCGGCACGGGCGGCCTGCTCCTGTGGCCGGGCCGGCTGCTGGACGGCCCCGAAGGCTGGGCCCTGGTGCCCGAGATCCTCGCCCACATCCGGCCGCCCGTCTTCCCGGAACGCGACTTTGTGCTGACCCGCTACGGCGCCGTCGGCGACGGACGCACCGACTGCACCGACGCGTTTCGCCAGGCCATCGAAGCCTGTCACCGGGCCGGCGGCGGGCGCGTCGTGGTGCCCCGGGGCACGTTCCTGACCGGACCGATCCATCTGGCCTCGAACGTCAACCTGCATCTGGACGACGGGGCCACCGTGCGCTTCAAGCAGGATCCGGCCGCCTACCTGCCTGTCGTCTTCACGCGCTGGGAGGGGGTCGAAGGCATGAACTATTCGCCTTTCATCTATGCATTCGGGCAGGAAAATGTGGCCATCACCGGCAGCGGGGTGCTCGATGGTCAGGCCGACGAAAACCACTGGTGGCCCTGGAAGGGTCGCAAAGAATACGGCTGGCGGGAAGGCATGCCCACCCAGGATGAAGCGCGCCGCCGCCTGTTCGAGATGGCCGAGGCCGGCGTGCCGCCCGAGCAGCGCATCCTGGGCGAGGGCTCGTACCTGCGGCCCAACTTCATCCAGTTCTACCGGTGCCGGAACGTGCTCATCGAAGGCGTGACGATTGTCAACTCGCCCATGTGGGAGATTCATCCGGTGCTGTGCGAGAACGTGACGGTGCGGGGCGTAACGGTGCGCAGCCACGGTCCCAACAACGACGGTTGTAATCCCGAATCCTGTCGCTACGTGCTCATCGAAGACTGCCTGTTCGACACGGGCGACGACTGCATTGCGATCAAGTCGGGCCGCAACGCCGACGGGCGGCGGGTGAACGTGCCGAGCGCCTACATCGTCATTCGCAACTGCAAAATGCGGGACGGGCATGGCGGGGTGGTCATCGGCAGCGAGATTTCCGGCGGGGCGCATCACATCTACGCGGAGCGGTGCGAGATGAGCAGCCCGAACCTGGATCGGGCGCTGCGCATCAAGACGAACTCGGTACGAGGCGGACTCATCGAGCACATCTACATGCGGGAGGTAGAAGTGGGGCAGGTGGCCGACGCCGTCATCCGCGTCAACTTTTACTACGAGGAGGGCGATGCCGGGCCGTTCGATCCGATCGTTCGGCACATCGAAGTGCGCAACCTGACCAGCCGGCAGAGCCCCTATGCGCTCTACCTGCGCGGGTATGCGCGCTCGCCCATTCGCGACGTGCGCCTGATCGACTGCACGTTCGACGGGGTCGAGAAGAACCTGACCGAGCACGTGGACGGCCTTTATCTCCAGAACGTTCGCATCAACGGAAAACGGATCGATTCATGAAGCAGTACATGCTGGGCGTGTTGCTCCTGAGCTGGGCTGCGGTGGCCTATGGCCAGCGTGCCTATTTTGTGGCGCCCGACGGCAACGATACCACCGGCGACGGCAGCAAGACGGCGCCGTGGGCCACATTGAACTATGCCATTGCCCGCGTGACCGCCGGCGATACGATCTACCTGCGCGGCGGACAGTACAACTGGACCAGCCGGGTCAACATCAACAATGCGGGAACCCCGGAGGCCTACCTCTACATCTGGGCGTACCCGGGCGAGACGCCCGTGCTCAATTTCGAAGGAAACCCCGACGAAGGCATCCGGCTGCGGGGCTGGTACGTGCACCTTAAAGGGCTGGTGGTGCAGCGGGCGGGCGACAACGGCATTCGCATCAACGGCTCCTACAACATCATCGAACAGGTCGTCGTGCGCGAAAACGGCGACTCGGGGCTGCAGCTCGACAATGGCGCCGCGCACAACCTGATTCTGAACGTGGATTCCTATCGCAATTACGACGCGGCCAATCACGGGGAGAATGCCGATGGCTTTGCGGCCAAATTCGGGCTGGGACCGGGCAATGTGTTCCGAGGGTGTCGTGCCTTCGAAAACAGCGACGACGGGTTTGACTTCTGGGAGGCCGGCGAGGGCGTGCGCGTCGAGGATAGCTGGTCGTTCGACAACGGCTACAACCGCTGGGACGATCCGAGCTTCGAGGGCGACTCGAACGGCTTCAAGCTGGGGCACGGCGAAGGCGCTCATGTACTCATTCGCAACCTGGCCTGGGGCCACCGAGCGCACGGCTTCGACGTGAACGGCAACCAGACGGGCGTTACGCTCTACAACAACACGGCTTATCGTAACCTCGGGCGTAACTTCTATTTCGACGAGCACAACAGCGCCCACGTGCTGCGCAACAACCTGTCGGTCGAGGGCCGGGAGCTGATCTACCCCGAGATCGACGACGCCTACAACAACTGGAATCTGGGCATTCTGCCCACGTCGGACGATTTTCTCAGCCTCGACACCACGGGCGTGCGCGGGCCTCGCCAGCCCGACGGCAGCCTGCCCCGACTCGACTTGCTGCGGCTGGCCGAGGGGAGCCGCCTGATCGACGCCGGGATCGACGTAGGGCTGCCCTTCGTGGGGGCGGCGCCGGACCTGGGCGCCTACGAATTCGGACTGAGCACGTCGGTGGCCCTGCAGCGGCCCGTGGCGTTCCGCCTGCTGGCACTCTACCCGAATCCGTTCCGGCAGGCCGTCCGGGTGCGTTTCGAGCTGGCCTCGGCGGCCGTGGTGTCGCTGAGCGTCTGGGACCTGACCGGGCGACGGGTGGCGGTGCTGCTCGACGCACCGCAGCACGCCGGAGTGCACGAAGTGCGCTGGGAGCCGCCGACCGGACTGGCGGCCGGGCTGTACCTGCTCGTGCTGGAAGCCGACGGCTACCGGGCACGCCAGCCGCTGGTGTACGTGCGTTGAGCCGTCGGTTCGCCGGGCGATCCAGGCGTGGACCTCCGCAATCGGACAGGCACGGACTTCTATCGGGATTTGAAAAAAAAACAGACAGCCGTCATGAAAGGACTCGAGTTGTTTTCACTGGAAGGCAAAAAGGCGCTGGTGACCGGGGCCAGTCGGGGACTCGGCCGCGCCATGGCCGAGGCGCTGGCGCGGGCCGGTGCCGACGTGGTGTGCGCCAGCAGCCAGCTCAGCGGTACCGACGAGACGGCCGCCGCCATCCGGGTGCTGGGACGGCAGGCCTGGCAGGTGGCCGCCGACTTTTCGGATCGGAATGAACTGGAGCGCATGGCCCGGGAGGCCGAGGAAAAGGCCGGACAGATCGACATCCTGGTGAACAACGCCGGCACGATCCGGCGCTACCCGGCGGCCGAATATCCGCTGGAAGCCTGGGACGAAGTGCTGCGCGTGAACCTGGACGCCGTGTTTTTCCTGTGCCAGTACTTCGGCCGCAAGATGATCGCGCGGCGCGCGGGAAAGGTCATCAACGTGGCCTCGCTGCTGTCGTTTTCCGGGGGAATTCTGGTGCCCGCCTACACGGCCAGCAAGCACGGGGTGGCCGGGCTCACAAAAGCGCTCGCCAACGAGTGGGCCCGCTACAACGTCCAGGTCAATGCCATCGCGCCGGGCTATTTTGCCACCGACAACACGCGGGCGCTGCGCGAAGACCCCGTGCGTTCGCAGGAGATCCTCTCGCGCATTCCGGCCGGACGCTGGGGCGAGCCACCCGATCTGGCCGGCGCCGTGATCTTTCTGGCCTCGAGCGCCAGCGACTACGTGAACGGCCACATCCTCGTGGTCGATGGTGGCTGGATGGCCCGCTGAAGTTCGGACGAAAAAACGGTCGGGGAGCTTCCGAAAGGGCTGGCGAAATCGAACAGAATTTCCGATCTTTGGGCGCGATGGGTGTTAGCGCTTTCATTTTCGGAAGTCGAACGCCATGCCTGCTTTTGAATTTGCCTGGCTCGATCTGGCCGCCGTCGGCCTCTACGTGGTCTTCATCGTCTGGCTGGGGCTCTACCTGGCCCGCCGCATGGAAACGGCCGACGATTACTTCCTGGCCGGTCGCTCGCTTACCTGGTGGCTGATCGGCTTTTCGCTGTTCGCCTCGAACGTGTCTTCCAGCACGCTGCTCGGACTGGCCTCGAGCGCCTACGGCACGGGCATCTCGGTCTACAACTACGAGTGGATGGCCACGCTCGTGCTCATCTTTTTCGTGATCTTCATTCTGCCGTTCTACCTGCGCACGCGCATCTACACGATCCCGGAATTTCTGGAGCGGCGCTTCGACGGGCGCGCCCGCGTGTACTTTTCCGGGCTGCTCATCGTACTCAACATCATGGTGGACACGGCCGGGGCGCTGTACGCCGGGGCGCTGGTCGTGCAGATCCTCTACCCGCAGGTGCCCATGTGGCTGGCGGTGGCCGTGCTTGGCCTGCTGGCCGGACTCTACACGGTGGCGGGCGGCCTGAAGGCCGTCGTCTACACCGACGCCGTGCAGGCCGTGCTGCTGTTGCTGGGGGCCGTGCTGGTGGCCGTGTTCTCGTTCAAGGCGGTGGGTTCCTGGGAAGTGGTCGAAGCACAGATCCCGGTGGGCGACCTGAGCATCATCCGCCCGGCCGACGATCCGGTGCTGCCGTGGCCGGGGCTGGTGACGGGCGTCTTTCTGCTGGGCTTCTATTTCTGGTGCACGAACCAGTTCATGGTGCAACGCGTGCTGGGCGCGCGCGACCTGAACCACGGCCGCTGGGGTTCGCTCTTTGCCGGACTGCTGAAGCTGCCCGTGCTGTTCATCATGGTACTGCCGGGCATTTTCGCCCGCATCCTGTATCCGCCCGAGCAGTATCCCATGCTGGCGGCCAACACGGACCTGGTCTTTCCGACGCTGCTGTTCGATCTGCTTCCGGCGGGTATCCGCGGGCTGGTGATCACGGCGCTGGTGGCCGCCATCATGTCGAGCGTCGACTCGACGCTGAACTCGGCCTCGACGCTCGTGACGATGGACTTCATTCGCCGCCTTAAACGCCGCGACAGCCATGAACTGGTCGGGGCCGGACGCTGGGTGACGGTGGTCTTCATGGCGCTGGCCATCCTCTGGGCGCCACAGATCGTGCGTTTTCCGAACCTGTGGACCTACCTGCAGGCCATGCTCGCCTACCTGGCGCCGCCGGTGGTGGCCTGCTTCCTGGTGGGCATCTTCTGGAAGCGGGCCACGCGCAGCAGCGCGTTTGCCGGGCTGGTGGTGGGGCACCTGGCCGCCGCGGTGTTTCTGGGGCTGAATCTGACGGATCGGCTCATCGTGCAGACCGGACCGCTTTCGCCCGCGCAGCAGGCACTGGTGGCCGCCGGCGTGCCCGTGCTGCACTTTCTCTACCTGCCGCCCATTCTGCTGGCGATCAGCGTGATCGCGATGGTTGTGACCAGCCTGCTCCAGCCGCCGCCGGCACCCGAAGAGGTGGAAGGGTTGACCTGGTCGCCGGAATTCTTCCGCCAGGAGTCCCGCGAACTGGCCGGCCTGCCCTGGTACCAGAACTACCGCATCCAGGCGCTGGGCCTGCTCGTGCTCATTGCATGGATTCTGATCTGGTTCCGGTGAGGGGACTTACCCGGGGCATGTCCGGCGGCTGCGGCAGGGCGGACGCAGCTTGCAGTTCGGGGAAGAAAACAGGGGCATAGAATTCCGCGCGCATGTACCATGCAGAATTTGGTCGAAGTTAACAAAAGATTATGTTTTGATTACGTAACATGCGGCCGCCCTGTGCGCAATGCCAATCGGATCGATCCGTATGCGTTACGTATCGGGACTGCTTCTGGCGTGCCTGCTATGGCCGACCGTCGTCCTCGGACAGGGACGCATCAGTGGCCTGGCGTTTGGCGATTTCTACTACATCGCCAGCCATCACGACGAGGCGCTGAAGGATCAGAATGGTTTCTGGTTTCGCCGGATTTATTTCACTTATGATCACGATCTGGGCGACGACTTCGCCTTCCGGCTGCGGCTCGAAATGAATTCGCCCGGGAATTTTACGGCGGGCGATGCCGTGCCTTTCGTGAAGGATGCCTACCTGCGCTGGCGGTTCAGTGATCGGCACGAGCTCTATCTGGGGATTTCGCCCTCGGCGCTGTTCAATCTGATCGAATCGGTCTGGGGCTATCGCCCCGTGGAAAAGGCGCCGGCCGACCTGCAGAAGCTGGGCTCTTCCCGCGAGTTCGGCGTGGCGCTTCGAGGTGACCTGACCGGCGACGGTGTGGTGCGTTATCATGCTACGTTTGGCAATGGCGAGGGGACTCGATCGGAGGGCTACCGTGGTAAAAAACTGGCGCTGGCGTTGCAGTTCTTCCCGAATGAAGCCTTCGTGGTAGAGGGATATGTGGATTATGCCCGTACGGCTGCGGATGCCGTAACCACCACCTGGCATGCGTTCGGGGCTTATCAGACCGAGGCGCTTCGCGCCGGACTGGTCTACGAGGCGCAGCAGGTCGACGTGGAACAGGGCCGGGATCGTACCCTGCGCTACGTATCGGGTTTTGTAGTGGGGCGTGCCGGGGAGCGGCTGAACCTGTTCGGGCGCGTCGACCGCCTGCTGGATCCGAATCCCCGAGGCGCTTCGATTGCCTACATTCCGTTTGCCACCACCTCGAAAGCCACGCTCTGGATTGCCGGGCTGGATCTGGCGATGAACGATCGGGTCCACTTTATGCCCAACATCGAGCTGGTTACCTACGATGCGGACGCGCTGGATACCGACGTGTACCTGCGCTGGACGTTTTATGTAACCTTCTGAAAGACAGATCTTTTATTGCAAAAATCGCCAGATTCGAAACATTCGATAGCCGTTATTCATAACCATATGCGTTCGCGTCCTATCTGAATGGCCCTGCGAGGCAACTGATGCTTGCGGACGGTTACTACTTCGGGCTTGCGCGTCGTCCTCCGCCCGCGTTGCTGATCTACTAATTCGCGGGAAAGGAAGAACCTGTCTGATCCTCGAAGTAACCGTTACGCAAAATTGCCATGTGCTCGATTGTTGGCTGTGTAGCCTCGGAGTCGTCCTCTGTTGAAGAAACCCTGTTCTTGCTGCGACACACGCGTCATCGTGGTCCGGATGCAGTGGGCCTGTATGCCGATGGCGAGGTGATTCAGGACGTGCGGTTGGAAGGCCTGGCCGCGCGTGTGCAGGGACAGAAAGCCCGCATCAGTCTGGGACATTGTCGACTGGAAATTGTCGGGGGGCCGGCTGCGCGCCAGCCGATGGCCAGTTGCGACGGGCGGTTGCGGCTCATCCATAATGGGGAAATCTATAATTATCAGGAGCTGCGTGCGCTGTTGAAGGGACATCGTCTGCAGACCCGGAGTGACAGCGAGGTGCTGGTCCACTTGATCGAAACCTATTACAGGGGAGATCTGGCCGAGGCGGTGCAGGCTGTGCTGCCACTGCTTGATGGCATGTATGCCTTTGCGGTAACGGACGGGCAGGCGGTCGTAGTGGCCCGTGATCCTTTCGGGAAGAAGCCGGTCTATTTCACGCCTACCTGGCCGGTGCGTTTTGCTTCGGAAGCCAAGGCACTGGTCGCGCACACGTCGTCCGTTCTGCGGTTGCCGCCCGGGCATTTGCTGGTTATCCAGGAGAACGAAGTGCAGGTGCGGCAGGGGGTAACGCTGGAGCGCCCGCCCATCAACATTCAAGAGGAGAGCGAGGCCCTGGAGGCCTATGCCGACGCATTCGATCAGGCGATCGCCAAACGTACGATCGGACAGCGGCGGGTGGCCGTATTGCTTTCCGGCGGAGTGGACAGCACGTTGCTGGCCAAGGCGCTGGTGGATCGGGGCCTGGAGGTGACCGGCTACTGCGTGGGGCAGCCCGAGGCCTCGGATGTGCAACTGGTGAAACGGCTGGCGCGCACGCTGGGGCTATCGGTGCACGTGACGGAACTGACGCCCGAGCTGGTGGCCGCCGAACTGCCGGAGATCATCCGCGCGATCGAAATGAACGGTCCGGTCCAGGTCGGAGCGGCCATTCCGATGTATCTGGCCACGAAGGCCGCCGCCCGGGATGGTCATCGCGTGCTTTATTCCGGACAGGCGGCTGACGAATTGTTCGCTGGCTACGACTGGTATCGGGAGGTGCTACAGCGCGAAGGCCCACTGGCCCTGCATGCCCGGCTCTGGGAGGACATCGATGCGCTATATGTCGACACGCTCGAGCGCGAGGACCGTACCTCAATGGCGCACAGTGTCGAGCTGCGCGCCCCCTTCCTGGATCGCGATCTGCTGCGGGTGGCCATGCGGATGGATCCGCGGCTGAAGTTGCCGGACGCCAGGGCCGAAGGGAAGTGGATACATCGGCGGCTGGCGGCGCGTCGTGGTGTGCCGGAATGGATTGCCTTTGGCGCCAAGGTGCGGGCCCAGGACGGGGCCTCTGTGGGCGATGTGCTGGAGGAGGTCGCCCGGCAAAACCTGCGCAGTGCGTTGCCCGGCAAGCGGGAAATGTTGTGCGACTATGGGAGTAACTATCGCTACGGCGTCGATCCGGACAGCAGTCCGGCCATTGCCAGCCTGCTCTATCAGGTGACGCGGACGCATCGCATTGCGATTCCCCGCGTGCAGGATGCCCGGCCCGGTTCGGTCTCGCTTACGCGCAATCGGAAAGCCAGGGTTGTCGCCCTGACCGGTAACTGATCAAAAAATAGAGGCTATGCAGACTTATTCGCTACGTCCCGCCCTGGTGATTGTCGATATGCAGAACTGTTTTATGGCCGAGGGCGGCTCGTTCCACAAGCTGGGATACCGGCGGGATCATTACCAGCAGATTATTCCAGCCGTGCAGGAGGCGTATCGGCGGGCGCGGGCGCTTCGCATACCGGTCATTTTTTCCAAAGCCGTCCGCGAACGCTCGGGCATCGATCTGCTCGATCGCGTGCACCGCATCTTGCCTCCCAAGCGGCTGGAGCGCATTCGCCGCGCACATATTGCCATCCGGGATACCTGGGATGCCGATATTATCGAAGCGCTGCAGCCGGCCTCGGATGATCTGATTGTGGAAAAACGTCGGGACTCAATCTTTCAGGATACCGAACTGGAACTCTGGCTGCGCGCGATGCGGGTGGATACCCTGGTATTTACCGGGATCGATACGGCCATCTGCGTGGAGTCTTCCCTGCGGGATGCGTTCAATCGGGGCTACGATGTTGTCCTGCTGGCCGACGCGACGGCGTCGCGGGAGGCTGATTTTTACGAGACGACGCTGCGGGAGGTGCAGGATAATTTCGGGCTGGTGCTGCAGGTGTCCCAGTTTTTTGATCGGCTGGAGCGCCAGCGCAATGGACGGTTTCTGTTGCAACGGCCAACAACCTTTGCATAGGAGACGCGGGGATCGTGTTTTCGGCGGAACCAACCGAACGCCATGCCCCATGATTACTATCTTGGATTACCTTATCATCGGGGGATATTTCCTGGGATTGGTACTGTTTTCCTACGTAATCGGGCGCCGATATGCCGGGCGCGCCGATTATTTCCTGGGTGGGCGCCGGATGCCCGCCTGGGCCATCGGGGCTTCGATGATGGCCACGCAGGCCGGCGTGATCAGCATGATCAGTGCACCGGCATTTGTGGCGCTGCGGCCGGGAGGGGGGCTCCAGTGGTTGCAGTACGAGTTTGCTGTACCGCTGGCTATGATTCTGGTGATGGCCGTACTGGCTCGGACGTTCTATCGGGCCAACGTGATTACGGTTTATGAATACCTGGAACGCCGCTTCGGCGCCGGAACGCGCCTGGCTTTTAGCGCGATCTTTCAGGTCAGCCGGGGACTGGCCACGGGGGTCAGTATTTACGCAGCAGCCATTTTGCTTTCGACGATTCTGGGGACATCGCTGACGGTGGCCATTCTCCTGGTGGGGGGGATCTCGTTACTCTACACGACCATGGGCGGCATTGCGGCCGATGTATGGAGCGACGTTGTACAGTTGTTTGTTCTGTGGATTGGCATTTTTATCGTGCTGGGCTATGTGATTCACTATGGAGGCGGTTGGGAAAATCTGCTTCCGCTCATTCCTGAAGAGCGTGTACACGCCCTGAACTGGGCGCATGGCCTGGGCGACGGCGCCACGTTCGGCTTCTGGCCCATGGTGCTGGGCGGGTTCTTTCTCTACAGTTCCTACTACGGCTGCGATCAGAGCCAGATTCAACGGGTACTCTCGACGCCGTCGCTTGAGACGGCCCGTCGGGCGCTGTTTATCAACGGGATCGGGCGTTTTCCGCTGGTGCTCTCCTACATCCTGGTCGGGTTTTTCTTTGCAGGGTTTCTGAAGGCAGTCCCCGAGTTTGCGGCGCTGGTTCCGCCCGAACACCCGGACTACATGATTCCGGTTTTCATCAAGCACTATGTGCCAACGGGCATCACGGGTGTGCTGCTGGCTGCCATGTTTGCCGCCGTGATGTCAAGCATTGACTCGGCGTTCAACTCGCTGGCAGCGGCTACCGTGCAGGATATCTACGCGCGCTACGTACGGCCCGAAGCGAGCGATCGGCATTATCTGAATATCTCCCGCCTGATGACGGTGGTCTGGGGCCTGCTCTGCACCGGTTTTGCCTTTCTGGCCGGTGGACTGGCGCCGACCGTCATTGAGGGGATCAACAAGATCGGCTCGGTCTTCTACGGCCCCATTCTGGCCGCCTTCCTGCTGGCGATCCTGAGCCGACGCGCTACCGGCGTCGGCGTGATTGCCGGACTGCTGGCCGGCGTGGGCGTCAACCTGGTGCTCTGGCTGTGCTTCGAGGCCGAGGTGTCCTGGCTCTGGTGGAATGCGATTGGCTGTATCGTAACGCTGGGCGTCGCGGTACTGCTGGGGCGCCAGGCCTCCCCGATTGAGGAGGAACCGGTCGGTCGCGAGTTGTGGCGGGAGCTACGCCGTAACGCGCATACCTACGGGACGCTGACAGCCTATTTTGTGCTCATCGTGTTGATTTCATGGGCGCTGGGCCATTTGGGACGCTGGCTTACCTGAATGGAAACAAGCATTCCTTAGGAAGCCCGGACCGCCTTGCGCTGGAGCGCCTCGTAGGCCAGGCCGCCGGTAGCCGTCGGGTCGGAAGCGTTGGCTCTCGGGCATGCGATCAAGGCGACCGTCCGGGGCGGCACCAGGACGACCATTGCTGCAGAGCCACAGACGGCTTCGGTCGTGAACGGCTGGAAGCGGCCTGAGGAAGGAGGATTGATCCTGAAGACCCGCCCGGTGCTCCTGCTTGTGCGGCTGAAGGCTATGTGCTGGCCGTCCGGATGTGTACGGTGATGCCGGCCGGATCCTGGAGCGCGGGCGGGAGCGTGCGGGCTATTGCTTCCGGGACCTGCAGCGTGTAGGCCAGCAGACCGGTAGCATGCTCCGGTGCACGGCGCCCGCGGGCCCAGATGTTGGCGCCGACGTGGTGGTGATAGCCGTCGTAGGCGAAGAAGCGGGCGCCGGGATAGGTGCGCAGCGTCACGGTCATCCCCAGCCGGCCGGCAAAAAAGCGCTCGGCTTCGTCCAGATCGGGCACGTGCAGGTGCAGGTGTCCGATGCGCACGTCCGGAGGGAGCGGGGCCGGTCGGGCCCCGCGCAGCAGCGCCTCGAGGTCCAGCGGTTCGGTCACCATGAGCGGCCCCCGGCGTGGCCACTGTTCGGGTGGCCGGTCCGTGTACAGCTCCAGTCCGTTGCCTTCCGGATCCCGAAAGTAGAGCGCTTCGGAGACGGCGTGATCGGCGGCCCCTTCGAACAAGACGCCCTGCGCCAGCAACCGCGCGGCCACCGCCGCCAGAGCGGTCCGATCCGGCAGCAAGAGCGCAAAGTGGTAGAGGCCGATCGTGGGCCAGGGGCGCAACGGTGCCGAGGGATCGGCGATCAGCTCCAGCGTGAACGTACCGCTTTCCGGAGCCAGCACGAGCCGATCGGCAGCGGGTTCACGTACCGACAGGCCCAGCAGCTCATGGTAAAAAGCGCGCTGTACGTTCAGGTCGCGCACGCGCAGCGTCAGCGCGCGAATGCGCAGCGGAAAGGTTGCATGCATGGTGTTCTTCTCATATGTTGTACAGCCCCACCCAAAAAGTCGCTAAAGTTTTCCGGGAGGCCGCCGATACCTGTACAGGGCATCTCGGCCTTTCGATGGCTGTGAACGACAAACCGGAAGTATCCGTCATGAAGCGTCTTACGTGGCTCGGGCTGGCTTTTCTGGGTTTTGCCTGGTGGATCGGGAGCACCACCCATGCGCAGTCCTTTACGTGGGTAGATCTGAAGGAAACCGAAGTACACCGGCTGACGGGCGTTTCGGCCAACGGGGGGGTGGTTGTGGGCGTTGCCCGTGATGCGCAGGGACGCAGCCGGGCATTCCGGTGGACGGTGTGGGAAGGGCGGCAGGATCTGGGCACGCTGGGAGGACTGCGGAGCCAGGCGCTGGCCGTGTCGGGAGACGGTCGCGTCGTGGTGGGGATGGCCGAAAACGGCCACGGCCACACGCGGGCGTTTCGGTGGACGGCCGAAACCGGCATGGCGGATCTGGGCACGCTGGGCGGCTCGGAAAGCGAAGCCATGGCCGTCTCGGCCAGCGGTCAGGTGGTCGTGGGCACGGCCGAAGATGGCTACGGACGCTTCCGGGCCTTCCGATGGACGCCGGAGGGCGGCATGGCGGATCTGGGCACGCTGGGCGGCTCGGAAAGCGAGGCGCTGGCCGTGTCGGCCGACGGACGCGTCGTCGTGGGCATGGCCGAAGACGAACGCGGGCAGCGTCGGGCCTTTCGGTGGACGCCGGAAGGTGGCATGGAGGATCTGGGCACGCTGGGCGGCAGCTGGAGCCAGGCGCTGGCCGTGTCGGCCGACGGCAGGGTTGTTGTCGGAATGGCCGAAGATGCCCGGGGCCGGCGTCGGGCCTTCCGCTGGACGGCCGAAACCGGCATGGAAGACCTGGGCACACTCGGCGGTTGGGACAGCAAGGCCGTCTGGGTGTCCGAAGACGGGACGGTCATTGTCGGCGTGGCTCAGGACAAAGAAGGCGTCTGGCATACCTTCCACTGGCAGGAAGGCAAGATGCGCCGGCTGAAGAAGGTCTACGACGGACTGCTGTCGCGCGGCTCTTCGTTCTGGGGCGCGCCGGTCGTCTCGTACAACGGCCGCTACATGGCCGGCACCGGCTACAACGCCGCGCATCATCGCGTCGAAGTCTTTCTGCTGGATGCGGCCGGGCTGCTCATGGCGATGAACTGATTTCGGTGGAGGCGGCCGCCCGCCGACGGGCAATCTCTCGGCGCACGACGGGCGCGACCTTCGTGCCCAGCAGTTCGATCGCGTGCAGCACCTTCCGGTGAGGCAGCGTGCCCACCGTGAGCTGCAGCAGAAACCGATCGTGCCCGAACAGCTCGTACTGGTACAGAAGCTTTTCGATCACTTCCTGCGGACTCCCCACGAAGTTGGCCCCGCGTAGGGTGCAGGAGGCCTCGAACTGCTCGCGCGTCATGGGCGGCCAGCCACGCTCGCGGCCGATCCTGTCCATCTGGAGCTTGAAGGCCGGGAAAGCCGTGTCGCGCGCCTCCTGCGAAGTGTCGGCCAGAAAGCCGTGCGAATTGATGCTCACCCGGGGCGTGTGGCCGGCCTGACGGGCCGTCTGGCGATACAGTTCCACCAGCGGGACGAAGCGCTCGGGCAACCCGCCGATGATCCCCAGGGCCATGGGCAGGCCCAGTCGACCGGCCCGAACCGCCGAGGCCGGCGTGCCGCCCACCGCGATCCAGACCGGCAGGGGGTTCTGAATGGGGCGCGGATAGACGCCCAGCCCGGGAATCGGGTGGGTGAAACGGCCGCCCGGCCAGGTGACCTGCTCCGATTCCCGAAGGCGGAGCAGCAGGGCCAGCTTCTCTTCGAAGAGCGCGTCGTAGTCGTTCAGATCGTAACCGAAGAGCGGAAACGACTCGATGAACGACCCCCGCCCGACCATGATCTCGGCCCGTCCGTCGGAGATGAGGTCCAGCGTGGCAAACTGCTGAAAGACGCGGATCGGATCGTCCGAACTCAGCACGTTCACCGCGCTGGTGAGCCGGATGCGCCGCGTGCGCGCGGCGGCCGCCGCCAGCACCACGGCCGGCGCCGAGACGATGTAGTCCGGCCGGTGGTGCTCCCCGACGCCGAACACGTCCAGTCCCACCTGATCGGCCAGCTCGATCTCTTCCAGCAGCCGCCGCATGCGCTCGGCCGGGGAGATGAGCCGACCGGTCTCCGGGTCGATTGTGCGTTCGCCGAAACTGTACAGTCCGATTTCCATGACAGCGGATTCGCCTGGTGACAGCGGTTCGAAAAGGGTGAAAAAACTCGCTGATTTACCGGGGCATGACGGCGCAACACCCCGGGTGCCGGACCCAATCCGGAAAGAGGACAGGGCGGACCCGGCGGTCCGCCCGCGCTTTCAACTTCCCGCGAGCTATCCGAACGCAGAGGCGTATTGCATCAGGACGATGAACGCCCGGGGCCGCGCCGCGGGCGTTCGAAAAACTCCGGACAATGGCCGCGACGGCTCATCCGGCTGGTTGCAGGGCCGCCCGCTGCGCCTCGAGCGCCTGACGCACGGTCAGCGGCGCCCGTCCGGTCACGTCCTGCACGGCCGACGAGACCAGGTCGAAGACGCCCTGCGCCACGCCCTGATACATCGACGTCATGGCGTCGACGACGAAGTCGGGCAGGCCGGCGGCCGCCATGGCCTGGCGGTAGGCTTCCGGCGAGACCGGCTCGTAGCGGACCGGCCGCCCGCTCAGCTCCGACAGGATCGCGGCCGCCTCAGCATAGCCGAGCGCCTCCGGTCCCGTCACCTCGTAGATTTTGCCCTCGTGGGCCGGGTCGAGCAGGACGGCCACCGCCATCCGGGCGCAGTCCTCACGGGCCACGAACCCGATGCGCCCGTCGCCGGCCGGAAGTTGCAGCACGCCGGTCTGGAGCGCCACCGGCGCCACCATGAGCAGCGTCTCGGCGTACAGGTTGTTGCGCAGGAAGGTCCAGGCCAGACCGCTCTCGCGGAGCGCCGCTTCGGTCTCCGCATGATCGCGCATGAAGCTCACCGGGTTGGTGTCGGCGCGCGTGGCCGAAGTATAAGCTATGTAGCGCACACCGGCTCGGCGAGCCGCTTCAATGGCCTGGCGGTGCAACCTGGCCCGTGCACCGGGCCGCAGGTCATCGGCACTGATCAGCAGCAGCCGTTCGACCCCCTCCAGCGCCCGGGCCAGCTCGTCCGGTCGCGCGAAGTCGCCGGCACCGACCGAAACGCCTCGCTCCGCCAGGTCGGCGATCTTTTCCGGATGGCGCGTCAGCGCCCGGATCCGTTCGGCCGACACGTTTTCCAGCAACAGTTCCACCACGCGGCGGCCCAGATGACCGCTTGCGCCGGTTACACCGATGATTCCAGCCATGATGTGCTCCGATTTTTTTCAGGTTAAAAACAGACGCCCGCCCGGATGGGCCGGGCGCTTATCGTGCTTCATACGATTTCCGGGAAATCCTCGTGCAGGTGAGAAAGCACGGGCGCACACTGTGGTGCGCCCCTACCAGATCTTTGACGTTTTCCTCATCCCGCAGGGGCGGACCTCTGTGTCCGCCTGATCACGTCCGCCACACGGGGTGTGGTGCCCTCATGCACCGGAAAATCAGCGAGCCCATGTCAGCTCCAGAAGTACAGCAGCAGCAGGATCGCGCCCAGCAGGCCGATATTCTTGAAGAAGTTCACCTGCTCGCCCATGCGCTGCATGGGATCCTGCACGGTCCAGAAGTTGTGCATCCAGGGCGTCACGAACACCAGAAAGATGACCAGCAGCCACAGGCCGAGCCGTACGTACAGGCCGGTCAGCACGGCCAGGCCGCCGGCCAGCAGCATCAGGCCCGTCACGATGACGGCCAGCTTGGGCGCCGGCACCTTCTTGGACGCCGCGTACGGCGCCATCTGGTTCAGCATGATGAAATGGTTGAGCCCGCTCAGAATGAAGTAGCCGCCGAACAGGATGCGTCCGATCCAGAACACGACCTCCATAGGGCACCCTCCGGTTGGTTGTTTGTTCCAACAAATAAACGCCTATTGCTTTAAGAAGTCAAGCGCTTTAGCTTGTAAAGTGTGTAACAAAGTGTTAACGTGTGATGAACGGGGAAGAGCGGTTCTGTCCGGTCTATGCGGCCATTGAGCTGCTGCAGGAGAAATGGACGCTGCACATCATCCGGGCGCTGCTGGAGGCGCCCCGGGGCTTCAACGAGCTGGCGCGGGCCATCGGCGGGTGCAACTCGGCCACGCTGGCGCAGCGGCTGGAGCGGCTTGTGGAGCTGGGGGTGATCGAAAAGGAAGTGACCTCGCACATGCCGCCGCGCACGCGCTACAGCCTGACCGAAGCCGGCCGTGCGCTGGAAGACGTGGTGCAGGCCATCGAAGCCTGGGGGCGTCGCTACCTGCGGGTGCCGGGCTGACGGGAAACGTTCGCGCCCCAGCCGCGTGTCCCTTCCGCTGAAGTCAGACGGAGGAGCCGATGTCGGACGGGAAGTTTCCGGAGTCGATCGAGGCGGTGCAGCAGGCACTGGCCGCGCACGACTACGTGGCTGAGCGGAGTCTGGCCACGACGATCTTTCTGGCGCTTCGGATGCGGCGTCCGCTCTTTCTGGAGGGCGAGCCGGGCGTCGGCAAGACGGAGGTGGCCAAGGTACTGGCCCGCATGCTGCGGGTGCCGCTCATCCGCCTGCAGTGCTACGAGGGGCTCGACGTGCATACGGCCGTCTACGAGTGGAACTATGCCCGCCAATTGCTCGAGATCCGGCTGGCCGAGGCGAGCGGACAGGTCGATCGCAACCGACTGCTGGCCGAAATCTTCAGCCCGGACTTTCTGATCGCGCGGCCGCTGTTGCAGGCCGTGCAGCAGAGCCGGGACGGACAGGCGCCCGTGCTGCTCATCGACGAACTGGACCGCAGCGACGAGGAATTCGAGGCGTTTCTGCTGGAGCTGCTTTCGGATTTCCAGATCTCGATTCCCGAGCTGGGCACCGTGCGCGCCGAGGTGCCGCCGGTCGTCGTGATCACGTCGAACCGCACGCGCGAGATTCACGACGCGCTCAAGCGCCGGTGCCTTTACTACTGGGTCGAATATCCGTCGTTTGAAAAAGAGCTGGCGATCGTGCGGCGGCGCGTGCCCGGTCTGGCCGAGCAGCTGGCCCGTCAGGTGGTGGCCTTCGTGCAGGCGCTGCGGCAGGAGGATCTGTACAAGCCGCCGGGGGTGGCCGAGACGCTCGACTGGGCCGAGGCGCTGCTGGCGCTGGATCGCAGCGAACTGGACGCGGCGACGGTTTCGGAAACGCTCGGCGCCCTGCTCAAATACCGGGACGACGTGGAGCTGGTGCAGCGACCGGAGGTGCAGGCGCGCCTGCTGGAGACGGCACGTGCCCGGGGAGCCTGAGCCATGCGCACCGGTGAGGACATTTCCGCGCGCATTGTGGCTTTTGCGCAGGCGTTGCGGCGGGCCGGGCTGGTCATCGGCACCGATCAGGTGCTCGACGCTCTGCAGGCCGTCGCGCTGGTCGGCGTGGCGCGTCGTGAGGATGTGCGACAGGCACTTTTCAGCGTGTTCGTGCGGCGGCAGAGCGAGGCGGCCCTGTTCGATCAGCTGTTCCGATTGTTCTGGCAGGGGCGCTCGCCGATTCCGGAAGAACTGGCCGCGCTGTTGCCCCGCTCGCCTGTGCCGCCCACCCCACCGCCGGGCATGGCCCGGGCGCTGGAGGCGTTGCGTCCGGAGCGTCCCCGCGCCGGGGTCTCCGAGGCCGACGAGGAGGTGGAGCTGGTGCTCACCTACAGCGCCGACGAGGTGCTGCGCCACAAGGATTTCGCCCAGATGACGGCCGAAGAGGAGGCCGCGGTGCGGGCTTTTCTGCGCACGCTGCGCTGGCCGTTGCCGCCCCGCCGTACGCGACGCTGGCAGCCGGGTGCGCGGCGCGGACGCCCCGATCTGCGCCGGACGCTCCGCCGGGCGCTGCGTCATCAGGGCGAGGTGCTGCGGCTGGCCATGCGGCTGCCCCGCTACAAACCGCGGCCGCTGGTCGTGCTCTGCGACATCAGCGGCTCGATGGAACGCTACAGCCGGCTGCTGCTGCACTTTCTGCATGCGATCACGGGCGGGTTGCGCCGCGTCGAAAGCTTCGTGTTCGGCACGCGCCTGACGCGCATCACGCGCCAGCTTCGCCTGCGCGATGTGGATGTGGCACTGGCCGAGGTAGGCCGCACCGTACAGGACTGGTCCGGCGGCACCCGTATCGGCGAGGCGCTGCGCACGTTCAACTACCGCTGGCTCCGGCGTGTGCTGCCCGCCAGTGGCGTCGTGCTCGTCATCAGCGACGGTCTGGACCGGGGCGATCCGGAACTGCTCGCGCGCGAGATGGCCCGCCTGTCGCGCAGCTGCTATCGGCTCATCTGGCTCAATCCGCTGCTGCGCTACGAGCACTACCGGCCGCTCACGCGCGGTATGCGGGCGGCCCTGCCTTACATCGACCACTTTCTGCCCGCGCACAACCTGGCCTCGCTGGAGCAGCTCGGCGAGCTGCTGGCTTCGCTGGAGCGTCGGCGTCCCGGCACCGTTGTTGCCGAATGAGGCTGCGGGAGCCCCGTCGCTCCTGAACGAAGCATTCGGCCCAACAGACGCACGCCGACCGTCCATGACCGCGATCACCCCCGTTCATCTCCGGCGACACCTGCTGCGCTTCGGGTTGCTGATGCTGCTGGTCGTCGGGCCGCTGCGCGCGCAGCAGCAGGGTACGCTCCGCATTGTGGACTGGCCCGCTTCGGAAGCCGAACTGGCCCGGATCGTCGGCGACGAGGTGGGACCCTGGTCCCGTATCGAGGTGTTGCCGTTTCTGGACTCGCTGGTGCTGGGCTACCGCTACGAGGTGGTGGCCGATACGGTCTATGCCGGCTTCACGCTGGTCTGGTATCCGGCCACCTGGGGCCTGTACCGGGGACACCGGGTGCTCTGGGACCAGATGCCCGACAGCGTGCAGCTTCAGGCCATGCACGTGCGCATCCGGTTTGCCGTCGGGGGGCGCCCGGTGACGTCGTGGCCGTTGCGCTTCGACAGCCTGGCCCTGGGACCCTGGCCCGAGGTGTTCGAGTCGGCCACCTACGCGTTTCCGATCGAGGAAGTCTTCGGACCGGTCCCCCGCGACTCGCTTGCCGCCTGGCTGCAGGCCGGTCTGGCGCCCGACAGCCTGTCGCTCGAATGGATCGCCTTTTCGGTGGCGGAAGACGGACGCCTCACGGCCCGGTCGATCGTGCGGGCGCGTCCGGGTCCGCCTTTCATCGACGTGATCTTCGATCCTGAAGTGATCGTGGTGGAAGGGGCCGGTAAGCGGGGCGGCACGACCGTCGGTCGGAAACCGCGCCGCACCGGGCGCTCGGCCACGCGCACGCGGGCGACGGAAGGTCGTCGGAGCGGAAGGAGCAGCGGTCGGGGATGGTCGCGGGGAGGCGAAAAGGACGAGAAAGACAAAGGGGACGAAAAGCACGAGACGCTGCTGCCGGCCGCGCTGGCCGGGGTGGCCGTGGTGGCGATCGTGGCCGTGGCCGGTGGGGGCTTCGGCTACAGCGGCAACCTGAAGCGCACGCCGATCGGGGTGACCGGCGGCGTGTTGCGCCCCGACTGGGGCGTGCTGCTGCAGGTGAGCATGAACGAGGCCGTCATGGAGCGCTCGCGCACCGAGCCGGAGGAGCTGGCCGTGCGCCTGCTGGGGTTCAGCGGGTGGCTGACCGGCCGACTTCAGCCGGCGCTGGCGCTCGGCCTGCGCTGGCGGGAGCATCGGGGCCGGCGCACGACGCATCCGGTCATGGTGCCGGCGGTGGTGTTTCGGGCCGATCCGATCGTGCTGATCGGCGGCGTCGATCTGGTGGGCGGCGGTCCGGAGTTGGGCGTGGTGCTCAACCTGCGCTGGCTGCTGGGGTACTGAGCATGTTCGCCGATCTTTTCCGGCCTTTCGTATCTTGGGATCGAAGCAGCCGATCCTGAAAGCAGCCGGAGGAAGTCGAAGCCATGTCGTGGAAGCTCTGCGTCTTCGAAGACCGGGAAACCCTTCATCTGGCCCCGCTGGTGCACACGCGTCCCGTGTACGATCTGCGGTTGGGATTGCCCACGCTTCTGGAGCGGGCGCTGTGGGCGCTTCGGCCGCCGGCCGCCTGCCTGCACGCCCGCGCGACCGTGGCGCCGGTGGCCGGCCAACTCTACGGACTGCCGGTGAATCCGGCGCAGGTCGACGGCGGGCTCCTGCTGTGGAACGGGCGGGCGCTGGCCGAACCCGGCGAGGTGCTGACGCGCATCCGACGGGCGGCTACCGATCGCGAGCCGGCCCGCCGTTTCGTCCAGGACGGCGTGACGGTGGCCGCCTGGCTCCCCGAAGGGCTGTCGCGTCCGTTGCCGGACGCGCCGCTTGCCGAAAGCTTTCTGGGCGAACTGCCCGAAGAACAGGTCGAAGGCGTGCGGCTGATCGGGCGGCTCTGGCATCTGATCGACTGGATGGAACGGAACTTTGCCGCGGATCCGGCTACCTGGGAGCGTTCGGAGGACGCCGCCGATCAGGCCGTGGTGCAGCCGGGCGCCGTGCTGGTGGCCCGCGAGCGGATCCGGCTGGCGCCCGGTGCGACGATCCGGGCCGGCGCCATTCTCAACGCCAGCGACGGACCGATCTACGTGGGTCCGGGCGCCGTCGTCTCGGAAGGGGCGGTGCTGGTGGGACCCGTGGCCGTCGGCGAGCGGGCCGAGGTGCGCGTCGGGGCCCATCTGCGCAACTGCGTGGTGGGGCCCTGGGTCAAGCTGGGCGGTGAGGTGCATACCACGATCGTGCACAGCTACTCGAACAAGGCGCACGACGGCTTTCTGGGCCACGCCTACATCGGCCGCTGGTGCAACCTGGGCGCCGGCACCACCTGCTCGAACCTGCGCAACGACTACGGACCTGTGACGCTCTACAATGAGGCGCTGGGGGCTTTCGAGCAGACCGGCCGCCAGTTTCTGGGGCTGTTCATGGGCGATCACACGAAGACGAGCATCGGCACCACGTTCAACACTGGCACCGTGGTGGGCGTGAGCTGCAACCTGTACGGCCCCGGCTTTCATGCCCGCTACGTGCCGTCGTTTTCGTGGGGATCGCCGGCCGACGGGTACGTACCCTTCCGGTTGGAGAAGGCGCTGCGCGTGGCCGAGGCCGTCATGGCCCGTCGCGGGCACGTGCTCGACGAGGCCGAGCGCGCCGTGCTTGCCGCCCTGTTCGAGCAGGTGCACGCCACGTCGGCGGGGTAGCCTTCCGCTGCTTCAAACCTGAGACGCTTTCGGGCGTATGCTCCCGGCGCCATCCACGCAAGACGACCGGGAGCATCTGATGCCGGAGCAAAGCACCACACGGCCGGGCGGGCGGCTGTTGCCGCTGGGGCGGTTCTGGACCATCCCTAATATGCTCAGTCTGTTGCGGCTGGTGCTGGCCTTCCCGCTGGCCTACCTGGTGCTGACGCACGGGCCGTTGCGGTGGGTGCTGGCGCTGGCCCTGCTGGCCATCGTGACGGACTGGTTCGACGGACAGGTGGCCCGCTGGTCCCATACGGTCTCGGACTGGGGCAAGGTGCTCGACCCGCTGGCCGACAAGGTCACGGCCGGACTGGTCTCGATGGCGCTGGTAGCACGGGGAGATCTGCCGCTCTGGTTTTTTGCGTTCGTGGTGGTGCGGGATGCGCTGATCGTGCTGGGCGGCGCCCTGCTGGCGCACCGCACGCGGCGCGTGTACATGAGCCTGTGGTCCGGCAAGGTGGCCGTGACGGTGCTGGCCCTGACCATCCTGGCCGCCCTGCTGGAGGCCGATCCGCCCGTGTTTCGGGTGCTGCTCTGGTCGTCGGTCGTGCTGCTGAGCTATTCGTTCCTGCGCTACGTGGTCCGTTTCGTGCGGGCCTGGCGCGGCCAACCCGAACCGGAAGGCCCGGTCGTATCGGGCCAGACGGTACCGTCGTCAACCTGAGCGAAGAAAAACATGAGGAGCGTGATGGGATTTTTTGATCGGTTTCGGAAGAGAGACAAAGAGCGTCTGGAAGAAGGGCTGGAAAAGACGCGCACGAGCCTGCTGGGCAAGCTCGATCGCCTGATCCGGGGCAAGGATCAGGTCGATGACGAAGTGCTGGACCAGCTCGAAGAGCTGCTGATCACCAGCGACGTGGGCGTCAAGACCACGCTGGAAATCATCCGCCGCGTCGAAGCGCGCGTGGCGCGCGACAAGTACGTTTCGACCAGAGAGCTCAACGCCATCATTCGCGACGAGATCGCCCAGCTCCTGCTGGACCACGCGCCGGAGCGTCCGGCCGACTTCGACGCCCCGTTGCCCCACAAGCCCTATGTGATCATGGTGGTGGGCGTCAACGGGGTGGGGAAGACGACCACGATCGGCAAGCTGGCCTACCGTTACCGGGAGGCGGGCAAAAGCGTGTTGCTGGGCGCGGCCGATACGTTCCGGGCGGCGGCCATCGAGCAACTCGAGATCTGGGCGGAGCGGGCCGGCGTGCCGCTCATCAAGCAGCATCCGGGCGCCGACCCGGCCGCCGTGGCCTTCGACACGCTGGCCGCCGCCAGGAGCCGCGACGTCGATGTGGTCATCATCGATACGGCCGGCCGCCTGCACACCAAAGGCGGCCTCATGGAAGAGCTGGCCAAGATCCGGCGCGTGATGGGCCGCCAGGTGGAAGGCGCACCACACGAGGTGCTGCTTGTGCTCGACGCTTCGACCGGTCAGAACGCCATCCGTCAGGCCGAAGAGTTCACAAAGAGCGTCGAGGTAACCGGTCTGGTGCTGACCAAGCTCGACGGCACCGCCAAAGGCGGCATCGTGATCGGTATCTCCAACGAATTCAAGATCCCTGTCAAGTACATCGGCGTGGGGGAGAAGATCGAGGACCTGCAGATCTTCGACCGCCGCGCCTTTGTCGAAGCCCTGTTCGGAAAAGAGCTGGTCTGAGGTCGGGGACGGAAAAATCCCCGATGTTTTCCGTTCGGCAGCGCTTTTTTCCCGTTGGCGGCGCCCTGGCGCCCGTTGGGGTGATTTTTTGAAAATGAAAGCCTTCAACCGTCGATCATTGCCACAATAGAAGCCACGTGACATCGTTTGAAAGATACAGAGACAGGGCGCAGCTGTTCGTATCGGAAAGATGCGTTTGCCATTCGCAAAGACGTGCTGGCACTTCGTCGTCGGCCTGTTGCTGCTGGCGGGGAAGGCGCATGCGCAGGCGGAGCTTCCCTTCTTTCTGGAGGCGATCAACGTCCCGGCCACCGCACCGCCCGGCCAGACGCGGGTCGATCTGTACGTGGCCGTTCCCTATCAGACACTTCAATTCCTGCAGGTCGAGCGCGGCTTTCGGGCGACCTACAACCTGCAGGTAGAGATCTACCGGCTCGAGGGAGCCGATCAGCGGCGGTTTGTCCGGCGGGCTGGCTGGCAGCGTCAGGTGGCGGTGACCGACTTTGCAGCCACGCGCAGCGCCGAGACCCGGGACCTTTCGATGTACACGTTCAACCTGGCGCCCGGTCGCTACGAGCTGGTCGTGCAACTCGAAGATCTGGCCACGCGACGATTGCTCAGCCGGACGTTGGAGGCGCGCGTGCGCAGCCTGGATGCGTCGGTGGCGCTGAGCGATCCGCTTCTGCTGGATCGCTACGATTCCACGCAGCAAGCGATGGTGCCCCACGTGGGTCAGACGGTGTCCACCGACCGTTCAAGCCTTCCGGTCTTTTACGAACTGGCCGTGCGCCAGCCGCAGCGCGTGCAGCTCGTGCATGAACTGGTGCGTCCCGAACGGCGCAGCGGCTGGCCGCTGATCGGTCCGCTGCTGGGCATCGGTCGCGGCGAGGAATACCGGGTGATCTACCAGCACGCCGTCTGGAAGACGCTCACGGCCGGTAGCCTCGCGCAGGTGCACACCATTCCACTGCCGGAAGGTCTGGAGGCCGGCGCCTACCTGCTCCGCATCCGGGCGCTGAATCCGGAAGGCGAAGAGCTGGCCGTGGTCGAAAAACCGTTTACGGCCGTCTGGAGCGGGCTGCTGGCGCAGGTGCAGGATCTCGACGAAGCCATCGAACAGCTCCGCTACATCGCCAAGCAGAAAGACATCGACTACATCAAAGCGGGCAAGACGCCCGAAGAGCGCTGGCAACGTTTTCTGAGCTTCTGGAAAAAGCGCGATCCCACGCCCGGTACGCCCCGCAACGAACAGATGGAAGAGTTTTACTACCGGGTGGCGCTGGCCAATCGGAAGTTCGGCGGGCGTCGGCCGGGCTGGCAGACCGATCGGGGACACATCGTCGTGCTTTTCGGCGAGCCGGATTTCGTCGAGCGTCGCGAAAGCTCGCAGCCGCTGGAAATCTGGCACTATCAGCGACTGGGACGCCGCTTCATCTTTATCGACCGCACCGGTCGGGGCGACTTCGAACTGCTCGAACCCATCTGGGAAAGCCCTTCGCGGATCCGCTGATTTTCTGGAATCCTTCTTGCCGGCGTATCGTTCGAGCTACGGCAGTAGCCGGTGTTTTTTCGCGAACGCAACCCAGCCGAATCGAACCGTGAGCACCCTGGGCTTCAATACCGGATACGTCGAGGAACTCTATCGCCAGTATCTGGAAAATCCGGAAAGCGTCAGCGAGAGCTGGCGGGAATTTTTTGCCGACTACAGACCGGGCGAATCGTTCGTCGCCGCCCGGGAAACGACACAGGCTCCGGCCGAGGCGCCTGCGGCGGTGGGGCGTCCGGGAGGGGATGGAGCCGCCCCGGAAGAAGCGGTGAGCGAGTTGGCGCCCGAGGAGGTCGAAGCGCACCCGCTGCGAGGACCGGCCGCCCGGATCGTCGAAAACATGGAGGCCAGCCTGAAGGTGCCGACGGCCACGTCGGTACGCACCATCTCGGTACGATTGCTGGCCGAAAACCGGGCGCTCATCAACGATTACCAGCGGCACGTCGGCGGCGAGAAGGTCTCCTTCACGCACCTGATCGCCTGGGCGGTGGTGCAGGCGCTCAAGGCGTTCCCCAACATGAACGCGACCTTCCGGCGGGATGACGGCACGCCGATCCACGTGCAGCCGAAAACGGTCAACCTGGGGATCGCCATCGACCTGGAGCGGCGCGGCAAGCGCATGCTGCTGGTGCCCAACATCAAGCACGCCGATCGCATGAACTTCGCCCAGTTTCTGGGCGCCTACAACGACATCGTCGCCCGGGCGCGCGACGGGCGGCTCGACGTGTCGGACTTCCAGGGCACCACGGCCACCATCACCAACCCCGGCATGATCGGGACGGTGATGAGCGTGCCGCGCCTGATGGCCGGTCAGGGCGTGATTGTGGGCGTGGGCGCCATCGGCTACCCGCCCGAATATGCCGCGTTGCCGTCGGACATGCTCAGCCGCCTGGGTCTTTCCCAGGTGATGACGATCACCTCCACCTACGACCACCGCGTCATTCAGGGGGCCGAAAGCGGCGCGTTTCTGGCCTACATCGACGAGCTGCTGCAGGGGCGGCACGAATTCTACGAGCGCGTCTTCGCCGATCTGGGCATCCCCTACCAGCCCTATCGCCTGGCCAAAGACACGACGCCGCTGCTGGGCGGGCTCGAAAACGGCGAAGAACTGACCATGATTCAGAAGCAGGCGGCCGTGCTGCAGCTCATCCGGGCCTACCGGGTACGCGGCCATCTGCAGGCCGACATCAACCCGCTTGGCTACGAGTGGAAGTACCATCCCGAGCTGGATCCGGCCACCTACGGCCTGACCATCTGGGACCTGGACCGCCCGTTCGTCACCGGTGGGCTGGGCGGCAAAGATGTGGCGCCGCTGCGCGAGATCCTGGACATTCTGCGTCAGACCTACACGCGCAAGATCGGCATCGAGTACATGCACATCTCGGATCCGACCGAGCGGCGCTGGCTGCAGGAACGGATCGAGCCCGTGCGGGCGGCCGACCCGATCTCGCCCGACATGCGGCGGCGTATTCTGCAGAAGCTCAACGCGGCCGAGGCGTTCGAACGCTTCCTGCACACGAAGTACATCGGCCACAAGCGCTTCTCGCTGGAAGGCGCCGAGTCGCTCATTCCGATCCTTGACACGATTCTTTCCGATGCGGCCGACCAGGAAGTCGAGGAGGTGGTCATTGGGATGGCCCACCGCGGCCGCCTGAACGTGCTGGCCAACATTCTGGGCAAGCCCTACGAGGTGATCTTCTCCGAGTTCGAGGGGAACATCGACCCGAACACCACCCAGGGCTCGGGCGACGTGAAGTATCACCTGGGCGCCAAAGGCGTGCACCGCTCGCCCAGCGGCAACGAGGTCAAGATTACGCTGGCGTCCAACCCGAGCCACCTGGAGGCGGTCGATCCGGTCGTCGAGGGCATGGTGCGCGCCAAGCAGGACCAGCTCCGGCGGCAGCGGGCCGATGCGCCGGGCGGCGACTACTACGATGCGGTCATCCCCATCCTGATTCACGGCGACGCCGCCTTTGCTGGCCAGGGCGTCGTAGCCGAAACGCTCAACCTGAGCCAGCTCCGGGGCTACAAGACGGGCGGCACCATCCACATCGTCGTCAACAACCAGATCGGGTTCACGACGGCGCCGGCCGACGCCCGGAGTTCCACCTACGCCACGGACATTGCCCGGATGATCCAGGCCCCGATCTTCCACGTCAACGGCGACGATCCGGAGGCCTGCGTGCGCGTGGCCCGGCTGGCGCTCGACTATCGGCAGGTGTTCAACAAGGACGTGGTGATCGACCTGGTCTGCTACCGCGTCCACGGCCACAACGAGGCCGACGAGCCCACCTACACGCAGCCGCTGCTCTACAAGAAGATCGCGCAGAAGCGCTCGGTCCGGAAGCTCTACACCGAGATGCTGCTGCGCCGGGGCGACATGACGCCCGAAGAGGCCGAGCGGATGCTCGACGACTATCAGGCGCGGCTGCAGGAAGCCTTCGAGCGCACAAAGAACCTGAAGGAACGCGATCCCCGCGAGGTGGTCGAGCAGCTCCGCAAAAAGGCCGAAGACGACGCTCCGCTGCCCGAGGTGGAGACGGCCGCCCGCAGGGAAGACCTGGAGGCCGTCGTGCAGGCGCTGGTCAACCTGCCCGAGGGCTTCCACGTGCATCCGAAGCTGGAACGCCAGTTCAAGCGGCGTGAAAGTCTTTTCTTCAAGGAAAAGAAGATCGACTGGGCGTTTGCCGAAGCGCTGGCCTTCGGCACGCTGCTGCTCGAAGGCTCGCCCGTGCGCCTGAGCGGCCAGGACTCGCGGCGTGGCACCTTCAGCCAGCGCCATGCCGTGCTCTACGACCAGGAGACCGGCGAGGAATACATCCCGCTCAACCATATTCGCGAGGGGCAGGCCGAGTTGCTCATCTACGACAGCCTGCTTTCGGAATACGCCGTGTGCGGGTTCGAGTACGGCTACTCGGTGGCTTCGCCCGAGACGCTCGTGCTCTGGGAAGCGCAGTTCGGCGACTTCGCCAACGGCGCGCAGATCGTCTTCGATCAGTTCATCTCGGCCGCCGAGGAGAAGTGGGGCCAGCAGTCCGGTCTGGTCTGCCTGCTGCCGCATGGCTACGAAGGGCAGGGGCCCGAGCACTCGTCGGCGCGCCTGGAGCGCTTCCTGCAGCTCTGCGCCCAGCAGAACATGATCGTGGGCAACCTGACCACGCCGGCCAACTACTTCCACGCGCTGCGGCGCCAGGCCCGGATGCCCGTCAAAAAGCCGCTCGTTCTCATGACGCCCAAGAGCCTGCTGCGGCATCCGCTGGCCGTCTCGACGCCCGAAGAACTCTGGAGCGGCCGTTTCCGTGAAGTCTATCCGGCCGAGACCGATCCGGCCGAAACGCGCCGGCTCATCTTCTGCAGCGGCAAGATCTACTACGACCTGCTGGAGGTGCTGCTGCAGGATGAAAACCTGCGCCGACAGATCGGTCTGGTGCGCGTCGAACAGTTCTACCCGTTCCCGAAGGCGGCCATCCAGGCCGAGCTGGAGCGCTATCGCAACGTGGCCGACGTGGTCTGGGTGCAGGAAGAGCCCGCCAACATGGGCGCCTGGTTCTACATGCAGCCGCGGCTGAACGCGATGCTCGAGGCGCTTCACGGCGACTGCAACCGGCGCGTGCGTTACGTGGGACGCCCGGCCAGCGCCAGCCCGGCCACCGGCAGCGCCAAAGTGCACCAGTTGGAGCAGGAAGCGGTCGTGCAGGCTGCGCTTACGCTATAACGCCGCTACTATTTTTCGCACGCAAATAGAAACCGGCGCCCCTTCAGGCGCCGGTTTTTTTATAGCAAGCGGCCATGCGGTGGGGATGGCAGGGGCATGATCCGACGGGAACAGGCCGCTGCTATCCCCATGCCTGCCAGAAATCTTTCCAGCGGAAGGTTATAGCTGGCCTATTTTGGCGTCTTAATTAATAGCAAATAGCAATACGCGAGCGATAGGGCAGGGGTAGTGTTTATTTTTGATTTTGTTGTATCGTATGATGTGTAAAACAAATATACGATGTTGCCGTCTTTGAAGGACGAAGTGCTTCAAGCAATTGAAACGGCGCAAGCCCTTTATCACAGGCTGGTGGTGCTGGTGGGACCGGCTGGAAGCGGAAAGACTCCGCTTCTGAAGGAAGTGTCGAAACTGGTTGGTGCTCCCCTGATCAATGTTAACCAGGCGTTGTCGCAGCAAATGTTAAACCTGACGCAACGCCAACGCGCTTTGCGTGCCGCGAAGCTACTGGATCAGATTGTAAAAGATGCAGCAGCCAACGCCGGGCAGGATTTGGTCCTTCTGGACAACACTGAACTACTCTTTGACGTGCAGTTGCGGCTGGATCCGCTGCGGTTGCTTCAACAGTTATCTCGAAATAGGACGATCGTAGCAAGCTGGAATGGCAACGTTAGCGAAGGCTACCTGATTTACGCCGAGCCAGGCCACCCGGAATACCGGCGTGAGCCCGTAGGGGATACCCTAATTATTTCGCTATCGGCAGCATCCTGACAAACAAAGCATGTGCAAAAAAACATAGCGTATACATCTGAGGCAAAATACCTGGCCAAATAAAACGGATAGTAGTATGAAGTACAGAGAGTTAGTACAGTTCGAGCCAATAGAAACGGTAATTCAGCTTCGAGAGGCTAATGAAGCAGACCGGGCACGGGAGCTGGTACGGACCTATGTCATCTCCGATGAGATGGCCGAGCGATTGGTCGATGTGGTCATTCCCCACCTGGACTATGAGCGGCCGGTCGACAACAAAGGGCTATTGGTGGTAGGAAACTATGGCACCGGTAAGTCGCACTTGATGTCGGTCATTTCCGCTATCTGTGAGCGGGCAGATCTGTTGCACGAGTTGGGTAATGCGCAGGTAGCCCAGGCAGCTAAGTCCATTGCCGGCCGTTTTCAGGTGGTCCGCATCGAGATCGGATCCACTACCATGTCGTTGCGGGACATTATTACGGGAGAGCTGGAAGATGCGTTGGCTGCCATGGGCGTATCCTATCATTTCCCGGAAGTCAGCCAGGTTTCTAATAACAAGCGGGCCTTCGAAGACATGATGGCTGCCTTCCACGTAAAGTTTCCGGACCATGGCCTACTGCTGGTGGTAGATGAGCTGCTGGACTATCTGCGCACGCGCAAAGATCAGGAGCTGATTCTCGATCTCAACTTCCTGCGCGAAATTGGCGAGGTGTGCAAAGACCTGCGGTTTCGCTTTATCGCCGGGGTGCAGGAGGCCATTTTCGATAGCCCTCGCTTTAGCTTTGTGGCCGACAGTTTACGTCGGGTCAAAGATCGCTTCGAACAAATCTTCATTGCCCGACAGGATATTAAGTTCGTGGTTGCTGAACGATTACTCAAAAAGTCGCCCGAGCAGCAAAACAGGATCCGGCAGTATCTGATGCGCTTTGCGCCATTTTATGGCGATATGAATGAGCGCATCGATGAGTTTATCCGACTTTTTCCAGTTCATCCAGATTATATCGACGTATTTGAGCGCATCACGGTGGTCGAAAAGCGAGAGGTGCTCCGAACGCTGTCGCGTACAATCCAGACGCTGCTCGATCAAGAGGTCTCCGAAGATCGCCCCGGTCTTATCGCCTACGATAGCTATTGGGATATCCTGCGTGGAAATCCAGCCTTTCGCTCAATTCCGGAACTTAGAGAGGTGATTGAGTGCAGTCAGGTGCTGGAAGAACGCATCCGTCGCTCTTTTACCCGACCGGCCTATCAAGAGACAGCCCTGCGGATTGTGCACGCGCTTTCTGTACACCGGTTGACTACCAGGGATATCCATGCGCGGTTGGGCGTCACGGCCAGCGAGCTGCGCGATACACTCTGCCTTTATCAACCCGGTATTGAAGAAATGGGGGGCGATCCGGCGGAAGACCTTCTTTCCCATGTAGAGACAGTCCTGCGCGAGATTCGGCGTACCGTTAACGGCCAGTTTATTTCCTTCCTTCCTGATAGTGGCCAGTGGTATCTGGATCTTAAAAAAACGGTCGATTATGAGGCGCAGATCGAAATGCGAGCAGAAAGCATTGACGATGCCGCGCTCGATCGGGCCTACTACACAGCCCTACAGCAGGTGATGGAATGTACCGATCACACGTACGTTACCGGCTACAAAATATGGCAGCACGAACTGGAATGGCCGGAACGTGGCGTGACCCGGCAGGGGTATCTCTTTTTTGGCACGCCCAACGAACGCTCGACTGCCGTACCGCCCCGCGATTTCTACCTTTACTTTGTGCAGCCGTTTAATCCGCCGGCATTCAAAGATGAAAAGAAGGACGATGAGGTGTTTTTCCGGCTGCGGCTGAAGGCGATTGAAGGCGGAGCAACCGGAAGAGAACAAAGGCCAGGCACGACGCCCGATTTTAGCGAAACGCTAAAACGATATGCAGCGGCGCTGGATCTGGCGTCTCGCTCGAGTGGTACGCACCGTAGGGCCTATCAGGACAACGCCGATGATCTGTTAAAGGAGCTGGTAAACTGGCTTAAGAACCACTTCTTTGACGCATTTGAAATTACCTATCAGGGGCGTTCGCGCCCACCTCGTGATTGGGTGCAGGGGAAGCCGCTGCGTGAACTGGCCGGCATTGGTGCGAATGAGCGGCTCAGCATTCGGGATTGGGTCAATACGGTAGCTGGCTATATCCTGGCGCTCCACTTTAAAAACCAGGCGCCCGAATACCCTTATTTTTCAGTACGCATTACCGCGCAGAACCGCGCGCAGGCCGCTACAGATGCATTACGCGCCATCGCTGGACAGCATCGCGCCAAGCAGGCAACCGCCGTGCTCGAGGCTCTGGAACTCCTTGATGGGGAGCGGCTCGATCCGTACCGCTCGAAGTACGCCAGGCACATCCTGAATATCCTCAAGAAGAAGGGGCATGGCCAGGTGGTCAACCGTTCAGAGCTGATCCAGGAGGTCTATGGCGTGGAGTACTTCGCGCCGGACGAAGGCTATCGCCTGGAGCCCGAATGGCTGGTGGTCCTTTTAGCAGCCCTGGTCTATGCTGGCGAGGTGGTGCTTGCGCTTTCAAAGGGAAAGTTTGATGCAACAAAGCTGGGGGAGTTGGCCAGCACTTCAATCGATGAGCTGATCCACTTCAAGCATATTGAGCGCCCGAAAGACTGGAATCTGGACGGCATACGCGCCCTCTTTGAGCTGTTTGGCATGCCGCCGAGTATGGCTCAGCTGATCACGCAGGGCAAGGAGGAGCCGGTGCGAGATCTCCAGCAGAAAATTGAGCAAAAGCTTGAGCAATTGGTTACCGCTCAGGAGATCCTTCGAAGGGGCCTGAAGCTTTGGGATAAAAGCGTACCCCGTGAAGAGGAGGCGGCTCGCTTACGCAAACGCCTTGATGAAACGAAGCAATTCCTGGAGGCGCTTCTGCGCTACGATTCACCTGGCCGGCTTAAAAACTTCCGGTACGATGTCGCAGCGGTAAAGCAGCAGGAAGAGGGACTGCAGGCAATCCAGCAGATCCTGGACCTGAACGATCTGGCGCAGAAGTTGGAGCCACTGGTTTCGTACCTGAATAACGCCGAGACCATACTCCCTGAAGATCATGCATGGAAGAAGCAGGTGCAGGTGGTCAAAGAGACAGTGCACCGCTGGCTGGACGAAGAAAGCACAGTAGACGAGAAAATTCAGCAACAGCTGATAGAGCTGAAGCAGGCATACATCCAAAACTATATTGCACTGCATAATCGGTTTCGGTTAGATGCAGAGGGAGATCGTCGTAAAAAGCGGTTGCTTCAGGATGAGCGGCTGAGAGCCCTGGATCAGCTCGCCACCATCGAACTGATGCCGCAGACTCAACTGACCCACTTTAAGAATCGGTTGGGTGTGCTGGTAAGCTGCTTTAGCCTCACGGAACGGGATTTAGAAAGCTCACCAGTTTGCCCCCACTGTGGCTTCCGGCCGGGTGGTCAGGCATTCGAAAGTCCGGCTCGGGCGGAGCTGGGGAATTTGGAGCGCGAGTTGGATAATCTGTGGGATCGCTGGACCCAGATGTTGCTCGATAATCTCGAAGATCCCACCACCCGCAAGCAGATGGAACTGCTTAAGCCAGCGCATAAGGAGCTGATAGAGAACTTCCTAGGGGAACGCAGACTGCCCGAGCCGGTCACTGCGGAGTTCATCCTGGCGCTGCGTGACGTGCTTTCGGGGCTGACGCGGGTTTCGGTAAGCGCTGAAGCGTTGCGTCGGGCGCTTTTCCAGGATGGGGCACCTGCAACGCCGGCCGAGCTAAAACAGCGCTTTGAGGAATTTCTGGAGCAGCTTGTCCGGGGCTATGAGCCCGAAAAGGTGAGAATCGTGCTGGAGTAGCTATGCGAGACATTTCGGAAATTCGCTTCCTCCTTGACGAGTTAGAGCATCAACCGGCCGATGCCCTCGAAGGGCAGGATCTCGATTGCAAGGAATTGTACAAGCTACATTTCTTGGGATCAATGTATCCGGGAATGTATATTTTCGCGCTGTGGATCATTTTCTAACAGAAATGTCTCGGACCTGCCTGTCATGACGCTTGCGGCGCAGGCAGGCAGGATTCCAATCAGGAGGTACGCCGATGTGCGCGCGAAACATTCAGCATAACCAACCGACCATATTCGATTCAGAAGGACCCGTGACTTGCAAATCGGGCCCCGTGACTTGTTTAGGGATGACCTTTGAAAACGACGAGGCGCGCCGGGCGCACTTCCTTGGCCTGTTGCGAGAAGGGTTGGAAGAGCTCCACGCCAGGCTGGGCGGTGTGCCCTTTACCACAGTGGAAGACGCTGTGGAACGGATGAAGTCGGTCGAGAAGTGGCCGATGGGGGATGATGCGCGTCTCCGTGAGCTCGCCGAGCGCATGCGGGCAGCGCATCGCAAGGAGCCGGCAAAGGACCTCTTGCAACTGTGGAAAGATCAGATCGGCTTTCCGCATGGGGAGATCGAGGACATCCTGAATCTTTCCGATCCGCCGTATTACACGGCGTGCCCCAATCCCTTCATCGCGGACTTCATCAAGCACTACGGCAAGCCCTACGACCCGAAGACGGATGACTACAGGCGGGAGCCGTTCGCGGCGGATGTGAGCGAGGGGAAGAACGATCCGATCTACAACGCGCATTCCTACCACACCAAGGTGCCGCACAAGGCGATCATGCGGTACATCCTGCACTACACCGAGCCGGGCGACGTGGTCTTCGACGGTTTCTGCGGGACGGGGATGACCGGTGTGGCGGCGCAGCTCTGCGGCGACCGCAAGGCGGTGGAGTCGCTGGGCTATAAAGTGGATGACCAAGGCGTCATCTACCAGCAGGAAACAGATGAAAACGGCAAGACGATCTGGAAACCGTTCTCCAAACTGGGTGCTCGGCGGGCCATCCTCAACGACTTATCCCCGGCGGCCACCTTCATCGCCTACAACTACAACACGCCGGTGGACGTGCAGGCCTTCGAGCGCGAAGCCAAACGCATCCTCAAGGAAGTAGAGGAAGAGTGTGGCTGGATGTATCGGACGCTGCATACAGCGTCCTCCAGGACCGAGCAGCGAGGGCTGAGCGATGAGTGGGCCGAGAAGCTCCGTACCTGCAAAACCGCAGACGAAATCCGCGAACTACTCAATGTTCATGACTCAACACTCAGCACTGGTCCCACCTGGGGCCGGATCAACTACACCGTCTGGTCGGATGTCTTCGTCTGCCCGGAGTGTACGCAGGAGGTGGTCTTCTGGGAGGCGGCGGTGGATAAGGAGGCGGGCAAGGTGCACAGCGAGTTTCCCTGCCCGCACTGCGGGGCGATGCTCACCAAGCGGAACATGGAGCGCGCCTGGGTGACGAAGTACGACAGGGCCATTGGCCAGACCATTCGCCAGGCCAAACAGGTGCCGGTGCTCATCAACTACAGCATAGGTAAGAAACGGTACGAGAAAACTCCCGATGCCTTCGACCTGGCGCTCATCGATAAGATCGAGCAGTTGGACATTCCCTATTGGTTCCCGACCGATCGTATGCCAGAAGGCGAAGAGTCTCGCCGCAATGATGATATCGGCCTAACCCACGTGCACCATTTTTATACGAAGCGGAATTTGTGGGTGCTCGGAGCGCTGACTGCTGACCTCGTAAGTCAACGCTGTCTTCATGGCATATTTGTTATAACTGGCATCCTCCAGATTAGTAGTCTCCAATCCAGCTTTAGATTTGATAATCGCAATCCCCACAATACTGCCGGTGGCATCCTCAAAGGGACATTGTATGTGCCATCAATTCCCAGAGAGGGGTCGGTCTTCGAAAACTTCAAACGTAGGTTGCGAGCTATTCTCTCTTCTAAGAGGCGCTGCTTTCAGATGCTCCATACCCTTGAAGCCAGAGCATTGGGTTTTTCAGGGTTAATAGACTCCGTAGATTACATCTTCACCGACCCGCCCTTTGGCGGCAACCTGATGTATTCGGAGCTGAACTTCCTCTGGGAAGCCTGGCTCAAGGTGTTCACCAACAACAAGCCCGAGGCCATCACCAACAAGGTGCAGGGCAAGGGGCTGCCGGAATACCAGCGCCTGATGACCGAATGCTTCAAGGAATACTACCGGGTGCTGAAACCCGGACGTTGGATGACGGTGGAGTTCCACAACTCCAAAAACAGCGTCTGGAACAGCATCCAGGAGGCCTTGCAGGCGGCCGGTTTCGTCATCGCCGATGTCCGCACATTGGACAAGAAGCAAGGGTCGTTCAAGCAGGTGACGTCTGCGGCAGCCGTCAAGCAGGACCTCATCATCTCCTGCTACAAACCCAACCAGGGCCTGGAGGAACGTTTTAAGCTGACCGCGGGCACCGAGGAAGGCGTCTGGGACTTTGTCCGCACGCACCTCAAGCAGCTCCCGGTGTTCGTCTCCAAGGACGGCAAGGTGGAGGTCATCGCCGAGCGGCAGAACTACCTGCTTTACGACCGCATGGTGGCCTTCCACGTCCAGCGGGGCGTGACGGTACCCCTCTCCGCAGCCGAGTTCTACGCCGGGCTGGCCCAGCGCTTTCCGGAGCGGGACGGGATGTACTTTTTGCCTGATCAGGCTGCCGAGTACGACAAGAAGCGCCTGAAGGTGAAGGAGATCCTTCAGCTTGAACTTTTTGTCATCGACGAGGCTTCTGCCATTCAGTGGCTCAAGCAGCAGCTCACCCGCAAGCCGCAAACGTTCCAGGAGCTGCATCCGCAGTTTCTTAAGGCGATCGGCGGCTGGCAAAAGCACGAGAAGCCGCTGGAGCTTTCCGAGCTGCTGGAGCAAAACTTCCTGCGCTACGACGGCAAGGGGCCTATTCCGGCCCAGATTGTTTCGTGGATGAAGCAAAGTGCGGAGTTGCGGAAGATTATTCAGGAGGAGCTGGAATCGGGTCGAGCGCGTGAGGAAGGGGGGCAGTTGTTTACGAAGCATCCGGAGTTGATCCGTCGGGCGCGGGATCGTTGGTATGTGCCGGATCCCAACAAGGCGGCGGATTTAGAGAAGTTGCGGGAGAAGGCATTGTTGCGGGAGTTTGAGGAGTACCGGGCTTCTGATTCGCGTCGGTTGAAGGTGTTTCGGCTGGAGGCTATTCGTGCTGGTTTCAAGAAGGCCTGGCAGGAGCGGGATTACGCCACCATCATTGCCGTAGCGCGGAAGATCCCCGACAACGTCCTCCAGGAGGACCCCAAACTCCTCATGTGGTACGACCAGGCGCTTACCCGTTCAGGGGAGGAGGGATAAGGTCATGCGTCTCAAAGCATTGGTGTTACAGAATTTCAGAGGCTACCGGGGCGAAGTCCGGATTCCGGTTCATCCAGACCTAACAGCTTTCATAGGGAGAAACGACGTCGGTAAATCTACGATACTCGATGCACTGGGCATCTTCTTTGATTCTCCGCTCGTAAAGTTTGATCCATCGGACCTCTGCGTCTACGCAGAGGCTAAGGAAGTTCGCATCGGCTGCGTCTTTGATGAGTTGCCCGATTCCCTTACGTTGGATAATACATCAAAAACGAATCTGAGGGAGGAGTACCTGTTAAACGAAGATGGTGATCTAGAGATACACAAGGTTTTCGATTGTTCCTCGAAGTCGCCGAAGGCACGCATTGTAGCACGTGCTCTCCATCCGACGGCCGATGGGTATGCAGATTTACTCCAGCTCAAGAACTCCGATCTGAAGGAGCGGCTTAAGGAAAAGGCTATTGACACGGAGGGTGTCGATCAAAGGAGCAACTCATCTATTCGGAAAGCACTTTGGAGATCCTGTGATGACCTCAAACTATCACCCATAGAGATTGATCTCAATAAAGAGGATGCCAAGAAGATATGGGACCAGATTCAGAAATACTTGCCTATTTTTGCCCTTTTCCGCGCAGATCGTCCGAGCACGGACGAGGACAGCGAAGTCCAAGATCCCATGAAGCTTGCCGTCCGACAAGCGGTTTCTGAGCTGGAAAACGAGTTACAGGCTATTCAAGATAGGATTAGAGATGCTGCTTTAGACGTTGCCAGACGGACGTTGGAAAAGCTCAAAGACTTAGACCCAAACTTAGCAAAGGAACTAAGCCCAACATTCCGCTCCGATCCTAAATGGGAGTCTTTATTCAAACTGGCGCTTACCACAGACGATCAGATTCCCGTCAATAAGCGGGGAAGTGGTGTTCGCCGTCTGATTCTTCTTGGATTTTTTCGCGCTGAAGCTGAGCGCCGGCGCACGCAGGAAAACAGATCCCACATCATCTATGCGATTGAAGAACCCGAAACATCACAACACCCATCCAACCAACGCGCCGTTATTGAGGCCCTCAAGGACCTTGCTTCGACCGACGGATGTCAAGTTCTCATTACAACGCACGTACCCGGTCTGGCGGAGATGATACCTACAGATGCCTTGCGTTATGTCCGGTTTGTCGAGGATGACATACGCGTGGTGGAAGAGGGCAGCGAGGATGTGTTCGAGAGAATAGCCGATGAACTTGGTGTGATCCCAGATAACCGCGTGCGAGTTTTCGTATGTGTCGAGGGTCCCAATGACGTTGCATTCCTTAAGAATATGGCCAGAATTCTAATGTCGGACGGGGATGAGGCTGGTTTCGACCCAGATAACACTCCAGAAATTGTCTTCTTGCCGTTAGGAGGAAGCACATTACGCGATTGGGTGAATTCCCATTACCTAAAATCCTTTAGACGTCCGGAGATTCATATCTATGACCGGGATGCCGATTCTCCGCCGAAATACCAAACCCAAGCGAATAAGGTCAACCAACGCAATGATGGCTCGAGGGCGTTCTTAACAAAGAAGCGGGAAGCAGAGAATTATCTCCATCCCGATGCAATCCGTAAGGTGTTGGGTGTAGAAGTCGAGGTGACTGACGAGAATGACGTTCCTGAGGCGGTGGCACGGGCTATTCATGAGCGCGAGGAAGGGGCGGTGCCATGGGAGCAGTTGAGCGAAGAGAAAAGGAAAAAGAAGGTAGGCTGTGCAAAGCGGCAGCTCAACAACAAGGTGGCAGCCGAAATGACCGTAAAATGGCTTGAGGAACGCGGTGCTCTGGATGAGATTCGTGAATGGTTTATCACAATCAAGCAATTCATAAAGAGTGGATGAGAGGTGGCAACCGGTGGGAGGCAACTGGTACTACAGCCCCGAGCACGGGGGGCTCTGTCGGGTCATCGAAACCCAGACGCTCTGGGGCGAAACGGTTTGCCGTGTTTGGTTGCCGAGCAAGGATGCCGTCGTGCGCTTGCCCGCGGCGAGTCTGCGACCCGCGGACGAGGCGCCCACGGCCACTGTCGATGGGATCGCTTATGTGGCCACTGCTGCTCGAGTAGCCGATGCGCTGACCCAGGACGTCCTGCTTGCGCCCATCGAATCGTCCGTGATTCCGTTGCCCCATCAAATTCGCGCGCTCTCGAGGGCGGTTTCCGGCGATCGTGTGCGCTATCTGCTGGCGGACGAGGTGGGACTCGGCAAGACGATCGAGGCGGGTCTCATCATGCGAGAACTCAAGCTCCGGGGCCTGGTGCGGCGTACGCTGGTGATCGCCCCCAGAGGGTTAGTCACCCAGTGGGTGGCCGAAATGCGCCAGCACTTCAATGAGACCTTTAAGCTCATCCAGGCGGACGACCTGAAGATGCTGCATATGCTTTCGGAATGGGCAGGTCGCGATTCTTCCAGTGCCACGCAGTTAGCGGCCTGGAATCCCTGGCAGCTATTTGATCAGGTTGTATGTTCTATGGATTCGATCAAGCCGCTGGTGCATCGGCAGGGCTGGTCGAAAGAGCAGATTGCTGCCTACAACCAGCAGCGCGTTGAGCCCTTGTTTTCTGCTGGATGGGATCTAATCATTGTCGACGAAGCGCATCGACTGGGAGGAAGCACGGATCAGGTAGCCCGCTACAAGCTGGGCCAGAAGCTGGCCAATGCATCGCCTTATCTGCTTTTGCTTTCGGCAACCCCCCATCAAGGGAAGACCGATCATTTTTGGCGCTTGATGTCGTTGCTGGATTCGGACGCCTTTCCTACGGAGCAGAGCATCTCTTCGGAGCGGGTGTGGCCCTACGTGATTCGTACCGAGAAGCGGCAGGCGATAGATGCAGAAGGACGGCCGCTTTTTAAACCACGACGCACCGAGCTGGCCCCAATCGCCTGGAAGGGCCGCCATAACTGCCAACGTCAGCTTTATGAAGCAATCACAAAGTATGTTCGGGATGGCTATAACAAGGCCATTTTAGCACAGCGAAATTACGTTGGCTTCCTTATGGTCTTGATGCAGCGCCTGGTGGCTTCCAGTACGCGAGCCATCAGGGCCACGCTGGAGCGCCGGCTAGAGGTACTGCAGGAAGCTGTGCAAGGGGCGGAGTACCTGGAAGCGGCTGATATGCTGGAAGAGACGGCGTTGGAGGAGCTGTATGACTTGGATGGAGAAACGCTCCGCCTGTTGCTTGTGCAGGCCCAGGAGCTCGAAATCGAACGTCAGCAGGTGCAAAGCCTGCTGGAACTGGCGCAATGGTGCGAAAGCCAAGGGCCTGATGCCAAAGCGGAAGCCCTGCTTGACTGGCTTTACCGGCTACAGGCTGAAGAAGGAGATCCTGATCTCAAAGTGCTGATATTTACCGAGTTTATCCCTACACAGGAGATGCTACGCGATTTTTTGAGGGAGCGCGGATTCAAGGTGGTTTGTCTGAACGGAACGATGAATCTGGAAGAGCGCCAAAGCGTCCAGCAAGCCTTTGCCCAGGATGCACGCATCCTGATTTCTACAGATGCCGGTGGAGAAGGGATCAATTTACAGTTCTGCCATGTGGTGGTGAACTATGACATTCCCTGGAATCCGATGCGACTGGAGCAGCGCATCGGGCGCGTAGACCGAATCGGGCAGAAGTATCCGGTACGGGCTATCAATTTTGTGCTGAAAGATTCCGTAGAATACCTGGTACTTAAGGTGTTGGAGCAAAAGCTGGCGGTCATTCTGGAAGAACTGGGCATCGATAAGACCAGCGACGTGCTCGATACCGCTCAGGCAGGCCGCCTCTTTGACCAGCTATTTGTGGAGGGGATCCTTCATCCCGAAGCTTTGGAACGCAAGGCCGAAGCTGTACTGAAAGACTTTGAAGAACAGGCGCGGGAAACGCGGGCTTCTGTTTCATTGCTTGGGGCAACTACGGAGCTCGACGTTCGTGAAGTGCGGAGGGTACAATCACACCCCTTTCCTTACTGGATAGAACGCATGACCACGTCCTATCTGCGAGCAGTAGGAGGGGAAAAACACCATGTCGACAAGAAACCCGGCGCCGAGCCCGTAAGAAAGGAAGGGGCGCATACCATTTGGCATCTGGTATGGCCGGATGGGCGTGAGGAGACGGTATGTTTTACGCACCATGTGCCACACCTTAAGCGCCTGGGATTTTCTGAACCCCGGGTGCAGGAACTGGTCCGGCATCTGCCGATCTTTGTACCTGGCCAACCGATACCGGTTATTATGTTGCCGGAACTTTCATCGGAAATCAAAGGATTCTGGTCACTCTGGCGCATCTCAGCCATGCATGAAGCCGGACATCGCTATCGGATGATGCCCCTGTTTTTGTCGGACGAAGGGCGCCTATTCGGGCAAACAGCCCAGCACGTTTGGGATCAGCTGCTTGTGAGAGATCCTGTTCTGCTTCGACATCTGGATCCCGAGCGCTCTCAGCAAGCTTTTATGCAGATTTGGAAGGTGGCAGAGCAGCAAGGGCAGCCAGTTTATGACGAGCTGAGGCGGGACTATCTGAGCCGTCCGGTCAGGAATCTAGGGCAAAAAGGGTGGCTATTTGCGCAGCGAAAAGATGATGCAACCCAGCGAGCTGCGGAGTCTGAAGCCCGGTTTGATATGCTGCCGGAGATGATTCCTGTCCTTATAGCCCGCATCGAACCCAAATGAGCCAGGTGAAGGAAGCTGATAGGGGCCTGACAAGCTGGAACTACAGCAGCATTGTAGCGCTGGCAATGCCCGCACAGCATACCCCTGTTGCAGCCAATGAACCAGCGGCCTGCGGGGGCTAAAGTTCTCGCGGGGGTACAGGAGAAAAGCGATGAACTGGCGCGCATCCATCTTAAAAGAGATTACGCCTGCATATGGGCGACTTATTCTGGTAGCAGACCCGGACCGTTTGCTGCTTGAAGAGAAAGTGGTTGAGGCAATTCAGCAGCGAGGGTTCGAGCTGCTCTCTTTTGAGGATCCCGTGGCTTTTCGCTACGTCTATGAAACTCGGTTTCGCGCCTGCTGGGATAGGGAAGAGGAGGCGTATCTGGTGGTGCGTGTGGATAAGGAAAATCTTTTTAAGCGTTTACCTTATGATCTGTTGCAGATCGGCCACCACCTTTCTTTTTCTTTGAACGACATTTTTCCCGGACTAAATTATGCAGTGATTAAAGCGCTAGATCGACATTATTTTGATGTGTTATTTGAAGCGCAAGAGCGAAATAAACCAGCGTCTCTGAGTGAACGAGAGACCAAACATTTTATTCTGCAACATGTTTTTAGAATTTCTCCGGAAGCGATAACGCGTGCAGAAGATTTACTTCATATTTTGTTGCGACTGCATTACCGAAAAGAGCGGCTTCCAGAGGTTTTTGAATCCTATTTTATCGAGACACTTCGCCAAAAGGATACATTTTCAGAATGGCCGCTGGAAGCCATTGTGCCTGATGCACAGGCATTTTTTATGTTTCTTCAGGAGCGATGGCCCGTGTTTCTGGATGCCAAAGCGCATGTCTACCGTAAGGAAGTTCATGAACCAAAATTTGTACTTGCAGGCCCTTCCCTTTTACCCTTTGACGATCCGGACATTCTTGTGTACTTGGATAATCTTTTTGCAGAGGAGTTGTTAAAGCCGGTGGCTCATGAAAAGGCCGAAGTGCTCATTCAAGAAAAAGGAATAACCTATGGGATTTTGACCAACCCGGAGACGGATCGTCGACGTCGCCTAAAGAAATTACTAGAGAAGGTGATCAACGATCTGCCTGGAGAGGATGCAAATTACAAAGACTGGTTGCGGTTTGCCTATCAATGGGCGCAACTGAATGTGTTGGCCACTGAGGAAGGCCTACATAAAAAAGCAAATGACGCGTTGCAGCAGCAAATCAGGGACGTAACAACCCGTGTAGACGAAAATTTTCTAAAGTGGATATGCCAGCATTACAAAAGTCTTAGCACTTTGCCTGCCACGAACCCGGTTATGCTGCACCATCTGCCCCGCTTTTTTGCCCATATGTGGCCGGCGTCATCAAACACGTCTAATGCCGTGCGGCGCGCAGAAAAGCTTGCGCTCGTGGTAGTCGATGGCCTGGCGTTGGATCAGTGGATGATTCTGCGCAGGGTGTTACAGATGCAGCAGAAGACCTTGCACTTTAATGAACAGGCACTCTTTGCTTGGATTCCTACCGTCACCTCTGTATCTCGTCAGGCTATTTTTGCAGGGAGTCCCCCTTTGTATTTTGCAGAAAGCATTTATCAGACAAATAGGGAAGAGTCCCACTGGAAGCAATTCTGGGAGGACCGGGGGCTTGCCCCTCAGGAAACTGAGTACCGGCTTTTGTCTGAAGCCGAGGATTTGGAAGAGGTCAGGAGCTTGTTGGAGGGTACGAGGGTGCGTGTGGTTGGGTTGGTGGTAAACAAGATTGACCGAATCATACATGGGACGGAGCTGGGCATAGAGGAGATGCATGCAGATGTTCAGGTCTGGGCAGAACAGGGATTCATGAGGGATTTGTTAAATATACTCCATCGTTACGGCTTTCGCGTTTTCCTTACCGCAGACCATGGTAACATAGAAGCTCGGGGGATAGGCCAACCAAAGGAAGGCGCTGTGGCGGAAATGCGAGGGGAACGCGTGCGTGTTTACGATCGAGTTGAGCTTCGAGACCGCGTCCACGCGCATTTTCCGGAATCACTGAGGTGGCCACCCGTCGGGTTGCCGGAAAACTACCTGGCGCTGATAGCCCCACCCCGAGCTGCTTTTGTGCAGAAAGGTAAAAGGCTGGTTACGCATGGCGGTATTAGTGTTGAAGAGGTGATTGTCCCCTTTGTTGAGATTGGGAGAGACACTAAGAAGGAAAAGTAGCAATGCATTCCACAGAACAAGAACGTGCCCGGCGGTTCACACAGATTGGTGTGAGTCAGCGTATCCGGCTTGAATGGATGGAGTATACGGCTAATTTGGTGCTTGCCGGAAATGCGCCACCTGCTATTTATGAGGCGTTGAACGCGCTCCTTAAAGACAGTGTGTCTGTGGGAGGAAATGCGAGGCGGTCCAATCGGGAGAAGACCATATCTATTCTTATGAAAGTATGGGTTCGCCCGCTTCGTGACCTTCAGCCGCTTCGTCGCGAAGGGCTTCAACTGCTTTTGCGTCTGGCCCCATCCGATCGTATTGCGGTACACTGGGGGATTATGATGGCCGTATATCCTTTCTGGGGAGCGGTAGCATCTTACGTGGGGCGCTTGCTTCGACTGCAGGGAACGGTTACGGCAGCTCAGGTACAGCGACGGATGCGAGCGCAATACGGAGATCGAAGCACAGTGCAGCGAGCGGTGCAGCGCGTGCTGCGCAGCTTTGTTGACTGGGGGGTGCTTCAGGACACCTCTGACCCTGGCGTCTATGTGCAGGGCATCCAGCGAGCGATTGATAATCCTCACCTGGTGGCATGGATGGCTTCAGCGTTTCTACATGCGCAGCCGGCAGGGCGTGGTGAGTGGCAGACGGTACTGCAGGCAACGAGTCTGTTTCCTTTTCAGCTCGCACCACTTGCAGCCGGATACCTAGTGAGAGTTTCTGAGCAGCTCGAGACCTTACGGCATGGCCTGGATCAAGACCTGCTTCTGCTGCGGCGAGGATGAGTGATGCGCGTCTGCTGCCGGCACGTCGGGAGATGACTTATTAGGTAAAAGGCTGCATTTGATGCGGGGAGGCGTCAAAAGGGAGAAGGGGCGGCAGGTGCTGCGCGCGTTGTGGAAAGCGCAACAAAAAAGCGACCCGCTCGCTACAGGTCGCCTCAAGGCGTCCGGTCTGCTTCCGGACTCAGGACTGAGAGTACCGACGGGCGTTGCGCAGCGCCTTCTGACGCTCGATGCGCCGCTGCTCGGAAGGCTTGATGTAGAACATGTGCTGGCGGTACTCGCGCAGGATTTTGCTGCGGTTGACGGCGCGCTTGAAGCGCCGCAGCACACGGTCGATCGGCTCGTTCTCGCGTACTTTGATGCCTACACCCGGGCGTGCCAAGGTTGCTCCTCTGGTTTGGTTTCAGGGATTCGTTCGTTAAATTAAAGCCGCTCGAAAGCAGCAGGTGCTGCAACAAGCAAAGCGTGCAGAGGTTTCGACGCAACCCCTGTGAAACCTCTGTTAAACGACAGGTTGTTCGGTTGTTTATGGAAAAAGCTTCACAGCCTATCACGCTGGTACTGGCCACACGCAATCCCGGCAAGCTGGCCGAGCTGCAGGCGCTGCTGGCCGATCTGCCGATTCAGCTCCGGGCGGCCACCGATTTTCCCGGCGCTCCCGAAGTGGAGGAAGATGCGGCCACGCTCGAAGGCAATGCGGCGCGCAAGGCCCGGGCCCTGCAGGAATTCACCGGCCTGCCCGCGCTGGCCGACGATACGGGCCTGGAAGTCGAGGCGCTGGGCGGCGCACCGGGCGTTCATTCGGCCCGCTTTGCCGGACCGACGGCTACCGACGCCGACAACCGGGCGCTGCTCCTGGAGCGCCTGAAAGGTGTCGAGAACCGCCGGGCCCGCTTCCGGACGGTACTGGCCTTCGCGCCGGATGCCCGCACGCTCCATCTGTTCGAGGGCATCTGTCCCGGGTGGATTCTGGAAGAAGAGCGGGGCAGTGGCGGCTTCGGCTACGACCCGCTCTTCGTGCCGGAAGGGCACACGCAGACGTTCGCCGAAATGTCCATGGAAGAGAAAAACCGCATCAGCCATCGCGGGCAGGCGTTGCGGGCGTTTGTTAGCTTTCTCCGTGAATGGCTGAACGAACAGGAGCGCTGAAGATGGTTGCATTAGTGCAGCGCGTTTCGGAAGCTTCGGTGGAAGTGGATGGCCAGATCACCGGGGCCATCGGAACGGGCCTGCTGATTCTGCTGGGCGTGCATCGTGACGATACAGAGGCCGAGGCCGACTGGCTGGCCCGCAAGTGCGCCAACCTCCGGATCTTTCCGGATGAGGCGGGCAAAATGAACCGGTCGCTGCGCGACATCGGCGGCGAGGCGCTCGTCGTGTCGCAATTCACGCTCTACGGCGACGCCTCGCGTGGGCACCGGCCCTCGTTTACCGAATCGGCTCCGCCCGAAAAGGCCGAGCCGCTCTATCGGTACTTTGTGGCGCAGCTTTCGAAGGAGCTGGGACGGCCGGTGCCGACGGGCGTCTTTGGCGCCATGATGCGTGTGCGGCTGGTCAACGACGGGCCCGTCACGCTCTGGGTGGAACGTAAACCGAAGAACGCGTTGTCATGAAAGGCGGAGGGGCTGTACTTCTGGCGGCTATGCTGCTACTTCCCATGCAGGTGCGCGGACAGGCCGACTACGTGCTGGTCAACGGACGGCTCTACACGGTCGATCCGGCGCAGCCGGTGGCTGAAGCCATGGCCGTGCGGGGCGACCGCATCCTGATGGTCGGTACCACCGCACAACTGACGGCCGCCTATCCCGACGCGCCGCACATCGACCTGCAGGGCCGCGCCGTCGTGCCGGGATTCATCGACGCACATGCCCACCTGATGGGGCTGGGGCTGAGCCGCCTGCGGGCCGATCTGACCGGCACGCGCTCCGTCGAGGAAATCCTGGAGCGTTTGCGGGAGTTCGCCCGTCAGCTTCCCGAAGGTGCCTGGCTGCTGGGCCGGGGCTGGGACCAGAACGACTGGCCCGTGAAGGAATTCCCCACGCGACAGATGCTAGACGAGATCTTTCCGGAGCGGCCGGTCTGGCTGGTGCGCATCGACGGACACGCCGCCTGGGCCAACACGGCCGCCATCCGACGGGCCAATCCGGCACTGCTCACCGAGCAGATTCCCGATCCCGAGGGCGGACACATTGTGCGCGATGCCGAAGGGCGTCTCACGGGCGTGTTCATCGACGAGGCGATGGACCTGATCGCCCGCCACATCCCGCCGCCTTCGGAGGCCGAGCTGGAAGAAGCCTTGCGCCGGGCCGTGGCCGAGGCCAACCGCTTCGGACTGACGGGCGTGCACGACGCCGGGGCCAGCCTGAAGACCATCCAGGGCTATCGGCGAGCCGTGGACGACGGGACGCTGACGCTTCGGCTTTACGTGATGGTGGACGGTCTCGGGGAGGCGTTCGACTACTTCTGTGAGCACGGGCCCCTGCTGGACTACGGCGGGCGGCTGACCGTGCGCTCCGTCAAGTTCTACATCGACGGGGCCCTGGGCAGTCGGGGGGCTGCACTGCTGGCGGATTACAGCGACGATCCGGGTAACCGTGGATTGCTGCGCCACGAGCCCGAGGTGTTTGCTGACATGGTGCAGCGAGCGATGAAGTGCGGCTTCCAGGTCAACACGCACGCCATCGGCGACCGGGGCGTGCGCGTGGTGCTGGATGCCTACGAGAAAGCGCTGCGCACGCTGGGACGCACGGTGGGGCGGCACCGCGTGGAGCATGCCCAGGTGGTGGCGCCGGAGGATTTTGCGCGTTTTGCCGAGCTGGACCTGATCGCGTCGATGCAACCGACGCACGCCACCAGCGACATGTACTGGGCCGAAGACCGACTGGGGCCCGAGCGCGTGCGCGGCGCCTACGCCTGGCGCACGTTCCTGGAGCACGGCGTGCGGCTGGCTTTCGGCTCTGATTTCCCCGTCGAGTTGGCCAATCCGCTGCTGGGCTTCTATGCGGCGATCACGCGGCAGGACGCCGAGGGCTGGCCGGAAGGTGGCTGGTATCCCGAGCAGCGACTCACCCGCGAGGAAGCGCTCCGCGCCTTTACGCTCGACGCCGCCTATGCCGCCTTTCAGGAGCACGAGCTGGGCTCGCTGACGCCCGGCAAGTATGCCGATTTCGTCGTGCTTTCACACGACATCATGACCGTGCCGCCGGAGCAAATCCTGCAAACCCGGGTGCTGGCCACCTTTTTCGGGGGGCGGTGCGTCTACCACGACCCTGAAGCCGCCGGCCTGTGCCCGGCTTCGCCGTGAACTTCCTTGCGAATCGGACCGTTTATTCGGCCGGATTGCAAGCCGATACCTTATCTAAGCATCAAGTGTCGTAACGATGACCGACGAACTGCAGACACCGGCCTACGCGCTGACGCACCTGAATCCGGAAGGGGGCGTGCGCATGGTGGACGTCTCGGTTAAAGGACTGACCGTGCGGACGGCCGTGGCCAGCGGACGCGTGATCGTACCGCCGGAGGTGCTCCGAGCCATCACCGAAAATCAGGTGCGCAAGGGCGACGTGCTGACGGTGGCCCAGATTGCGGGCATCATGGGCGCCAAGCAGACCAGCCTGCTCATCCCGCTCTGCCATCACGTGAACCTGACGGCTGTCGACCTGGAACTGAAACCCAACGAAGAAACGAACAGCATCGAAATTCGCGCCTACACGAAAGCCACCGGTCCGACCGGCGTCGAGATGGAGGCGCTGACGGCCGTCTCGATCGCGGCGCTGACCATCTACGACATGTGCAAATCGCTCTCGAAAGAAATTGTTATTACCGACATCCAGCTATTGGCCAAAACCGGAGGCGCCAGCGGGGATTACCGGAAGACGCCATCCCGCGCTGAGTAACTTCCGGCCGGTTGCGCACGTACACGCCGCGTGGTACCTTGTAGCACCACGCGGCTAAATTTTTTCTGGAGATCGCCATGGAATTCCTGTTCTCTTCCGGCCTGATTCTGCTGGTGCTCATCGTGGCCGGACTGGCGCTGTTCTTCTACTTTGTGCCGGTCGGCCTCTGGATTACGGCCTATTTCTCGGGCGTCCGGCTCAAGCTGCTGCGCGATCTGGTGGGCATGCGGCTGCGCAAGGTGCCGCCGCATCTGATCGTCAAGCCGCTCATCACGGCGCACAAGGCGGGCATCTATCTGGAGACGGCCCAGCTCGAAGCGCACTACCTGGCGGGCGGTAACGTGCAGAAGGTGGTCAACGCCCTCATCTCCGCCGACAAGGCCAACATCGACCTGACCTTCGAGCGGGCGGCCGCCATCGATCTGGCCGGACGCGACGTGTACGAGGCAGTGCAGGTGTCGGTCAACCCCAAGGTGATCGAAACGCCGCCCGTCTCGGCCGTGGCCAAGGACGGCATTCAGGTGCGGGCCATCGCCCGCGTGACCGTGCGGGCGAACATCGAACGCCTGGTGGGTGGCGCCGGCGAGGAGACGATCATCGCGCGCGTGGGTGAGGGTATCGTCTCGACGATCGGCTCGGCCGATTCGCACAAGGAGGTGCTGGAAAATCCGGACCGCATTTCGAAGACCGTGCTCGAGAAGGGGCTGGATGCCGGCACCGCCTTCGAGATCCTGTCGATCGACATTGCCGACGTGGATGTCGGCGAAAACATCGGGGCCAAGCTGCAGACCGACCAGGCCGAGGCCGACCTGCGCGTGGCACGCGCCAAGGCCGAAGAGCGGCGGGCGGCCGCCGTGGCGCGGGAGCAGGAAATGCGGGCGCTCGTGCAGGAGATGCGGGCCAAGGTGGTCGAGGCCGAGGCCGAGATCCCGAAGGCGATTGCCGAGGCGCTGCGCAACGGCAACCTGGGCGTGCTCGACTACTACAACCTGCGCAACATCCAGGCCGACACCGAGATGCGCCGGGCCATCAGCGGCGCGACCGAGGAGGACGCGGACGGCGCCTGAGCCCTACCAGCGGTGCAGCAGCCCGAGCGAAAGACCCCGCCGCGTGAATAGATCGTCGTTGCTGTAGCTGAGGCCGACCGACAGGCCCAGCGTGCGGGTGACGAACCGCTGCACGCGAGCGGCCACGAAGTAGGTGCGTACGGCCTGCAGCACCGGTCCCACATCGACAATCTCTACACCGCGCCCGAAGCCGGCCTGCAGGTCGATGAAGTCCAGCGGGGGTTGCCGGTAGCGTCGGGCCATGAAGGTCTGCGTCCAGTTCAGATGACCCGCCAGCGCGGTCAGCAGCGTGCGCGTGCGCAGGTACCAGTTGCCTTCGTAGCGGGCCAGCGCCAGCCCGAAGGTGGGCACCGTGTCGTCCGGGAAGAAGCGCGGGCGGGCCGAGAGGGCCAGCTCCCAGGCCCCCACGGTCTGGTACACTTCGACGTAGGCTTCGACGTCGGGCAGAAAGCGGGCTTCCGGCGTGTACTGCAGCCGCAGATTGCCGTAGGCGCCCGACCAGAGATCCGACCAGCCCTCCAGACCCAGCGCCACGTCGTTTCGGTTGAATCGACGGTGGGTGGTCACGTCGGCGATCAGCGTTTGCCGGGCAAACCGTCGCTGGAGCCCCAGGTAACCCACGTGCCAGGCCGGGTGCTGCTCGTTCAGCGCCTCGTAGGTGTAGAAAGTCGTCAGGCCCCAGCGCGGGAGCGTCTGGGCAGCGGCCGGGAGCGTCAGCAGCCAGCAGCAGCCGATGGTCAGCAGCGTGCGCATCGTGTTCAGGCTTTCTGGAATCCTTTGCGTTCCATGTGTCCCCAGCCGGTCTGTCCGCGCAGGTAGTCCAGCGTTCCCTGCAGGCGATAATAGGTAATCAGCTGTCGATACCCCAGATTTTCCAGCAGCGAAAGTGCCAGCAGCCAGAGCAGATCTTGCAGACGGGTGTAGCGACGAAACGAGAGTTCTTCCAGGCCTACGGCGGCAAGCGACAGGATGGCTCCGAAAAGCAGGGCCACCATCAAAAACGCCCAGAAATAGGTGAGCGAAGCCCATCCGGTCATCAGAAGAAACAGCACTACAATGTAGCCGGAAAATTCCACCAGGGGCCCCAGCATTTCAAAAAAGAAGAAATACGGAAAGGCGAGCAGCCCAATGCGCCCGTAGCGCGGATTGAGCAGCAGGCGAAGGTGACGACGCAGGGTGTCGATCAGGCCGCGTTGCCATCGATTGCGCTGGCGGCCGAGTACGGCCACCGTTTCCGGCACTTCCGTCCAGGCGACAGGGTCCGGAACGAAATGAATGGCGTAGGGGATGCGCCACTCCCGACAGTAGCGGTGAAGGCGTACGGTCAATTCAAAATCTTCCCCGATGCTATCGTGGGCCAGACCTCCAACAGCTACCACAAGATCCCGGCGAAACAGGCCGAAGGCGCCGGAGATCAGCAGCATGATTTTCAAAGCATCCCAGCCTACTCGACCGGCAAGAAACGAGCGCAGGTATTCCACCACCTGAAAACGCGCCAGCCAGTTGCGAGGCAACCGCACTTCCTGTACCAGCCCGTCCTCTACGTTGCAGCCGTTCACCACCCGGATAATCCCACCCGAGGCGACCGTACGAGCATCCTCCAGAAAGGGTCTTACAATACGCATGAGCGCTTCGGGCTCAATAATGCCATCAGCATCGACAATGCAGAGCAGCGGGTTCGACAGTAGTTGATCCCGGCATTGATGGCATCGGCGCGCTTACCGTTTTCCTTATCGATCACCCACAGGTTGGAATGGGTCTGGCTCTGATAAATGGCGCGCACCGGCGCGGTTGGAATACTGGCCAGGGGGAAGCGCGGCGCGGGCTGCAACCGATACGTGGAGCGGAGCACTTCCAGCGTTGCATCGGTTGAGCCATCGTTGACGATGAGTATCTCATAGTCGGGATAGCGTAGCGTCAGTAGCGAGCGGGAAGCCTCAACAATGGTGGCGGCTTCGTTATAGGCCGGCACGATGACCGTCACCGGAGGTGCTCCGGCTGTGGCGATCAGGTCATCGATGTCGATGGAGGCCAGCCTCCGACTGTAGCGGTGCAGCGCCCGAAAGGAAAAGAGGCTGGTGACCAGATAGTAGCTGTTCCACAGCATGAAGTACAGCAGCACGCACAGCTGGTGAACAGCAAGCAGGGCAAGCAATGCCTGGCTCATAGGATACGTGCCGGGTCTTCGTGCAGCACTTGTTCGATCAGAGGACGCAGGGCTGGCTGGCGGGCGGCCTCCTGTAGCAGGGTGAGGGCCTGGCGCTGTTTGAGGGCACGGGCCGCAGCCATGGCGACCCATGGCGAGGGATCCTGAAGGGCCGCCGCCAGCCGTGGAAGTTGTGCTTCGCTGCCGACGACGCCTAGGGCGCGGACTGCTTCCACCCGAACGGCTTCGTCCGGGTGTTGCAGGTAAGGAAGGATGACTCCCTGATGCGCAGGCGTGCCAGCCGCCGCGATCAACCGGAGCAACGCCTGCACCAGCTCGGCAGGGAGGTCGGGATGCTGCAGCAGATCGGCCGCCAGATGTGCCCCCTTGGGATCGTTCAGGCGGTGCAGGGCGTCGGCCAGCACGACGCGCACCCATACAGGGCGGTGTTCGTCCAACAGCGCCTGACGCAGGGCGGGCAGGGCCTCAAAGCCAAGCCAGGCCAGTAATGCGCCTAAGAGCGCTGGTGATGTCTGATACAAACGAGGCATCTGATCGATAAGAATCGGTGCAAGATGGGCCGTTTCTGGATGGGCCAGTTGGCGAAACGCGACCAGGACCACGAGCGGGGCCGGATCGTCCAGCGCCTGAACCAGCAGCTCGGTCTGTGTACGTCGGCCTAACACGCCAAGAATCTGGAGGCGGAAGGCCCGCTCTTCCGGGGTTCCCCGAAACACTTGCCGTTCCAGTCGGGGCAAATACGGGGCTGCCAGCGCGTGCAGTTGTTCCAGCTCGCTTCCGGTTACAAGCCGAGCAAATCGGTACAGGAATGCACAGAAATCCATGGCCTCCTTGGGAGATACCTGGGCCCATAGTGCCTGGGGCGGTTGTGCTTCGGTTAAGACAGCCAGCAAAAGAGAACGCCAGCGCTGCTCTCGCTTCTGGCGTTGCCGTTGCTGATGGTCGCGCAGGACACGTAGCAGCACGGCGGTAATGAGGAGCAAGCCGGCCAGCGTACTCAGCCCGTAGAGCATGAGTAGCGCCACCCGAAAGAGCCGATCCCCGAATGTAAACTCCAGTAACTTCTGCAGGAGGGTCTCCAGCATACAGGCGTCAGAGCGTAACCAGTTGCGGCGTCTGTCGATGCAGCAGCCGGCGCACCCGGGCACTCAATTCAACCGGCGAGAAGGGCTTCACCACGTAATCGTCAGCCCCTAGCTCAAAACCCCGAACGACATGCTGTTCCTGGCTCAGGCTGGTCAGCATCACAATGGGCACTTCGGCAAAAGCGGGCTGCGCTCGCAGAAAAGCGAGCAGCTCAAAGCCGTCCATTCCGGGTAGTTTGACATCGAGAATGACCAGATCGGCCGTGTGCTGTCGGGCCCATTCGGCAGCTTCGCGGCCGTTAGCCAGGTGCACGACTTCGTAACCATCGCGCTGCAGTCGTATCTGGATGAGCGCGGCAATGTCGGGATCATCTTCGACCAGCAGAATGCGGCGTTTATGGGCGAGATACTCATGAATCGACTGAACAGGCGCATCCGCACGCCGTCGCTGCAGGCATTGCTGGCTCTGTTGATGCAGATCCATCAGACGTGCCGGCTTATTTCCGGAAAGTGGAAAGATGCAGGCTGAAAACGACAGGGTGAGGGGCGGCGCCTCTGCCAGTTTGATCGGCTCCGTCTGCAGGGCTTCCAGGATACGTTCCAGCAGCAGACGGGCCTGGGTTTCGGACGTATCCGGCAGCAAAAGACAGAAGGTATCGGCCTCCCAGCGGCCCACCACATCTCCAGGTCGTAACAGCCGTCCGAAATGCCAGGCAACCTGACGAAGGATGGCATCGGCAATGGCCGTACCGTAGCGTTCGTTGATTTCGACAAAGCGATCCAGATCGACAAATGCGACGAGAAAGGGGGCCCCGGTCTGGCGATGCAGCTGTTGCAGCCGCGCGAACGTTTCTTCCAGCAATGCCCGGCCCGGTAATCCGGTTAAGGGATCGCTCCCCTGCTGTAGAATCATGCGCTGCAGGAGCGAGGCGACGATGAGCGACAATTCGGCAGGATCAAAGGGTTTTTTCCAGCACGTCGTCGGCGCCCAGTGCATAGCATTCTGCTTTGACGGCCGACGAAAGATGCGCCGACAGCACCAGAATGGGCATCTGTTGCGTTTGCGGCTGTTGGCGAATCCACAGGATCAGCGAGCGTCCGTCCAGATCCGGCAGAAAAAGCTCGGTGATGATCAGATGGGCCGACCGTTGCTGCTGCAACCATTGCTGGGCTTCCGCAGCAGTGGCAACGCGGTGGATCTGACGATACGGGGTCTGTAGCATGGTGGTTAAAAGGTCCGCCAGCCCGTCATCCGGTTCTACAAGCAGGAGGCGTACCTGAACCCCGGACATGCGGGCAGCGAGTTGCTCCAGAACCTTTTTGGTTTCGACAAGAATTTCTCGGATCGGCTGGGGCTGAGAGAACTCTGAGTAAGCAAGAATTTGCTGAATTTCCCGTTGTAGCGCAGCAACTTCGGGTTGATTGGCAAAGGGAGCCAGTAGCTGGGCAGTGCGCACCAGCAGGCGCAGCCCGGTAATCACCGCCTGCGGTGAACCATTTTCCAGATTAAGCAGGGTTACTTCCAGACTATCAAGGAGGGCAACAATTCCCTCCTGGGTAGTGGGGAGCAGTGAGGGCATCTTTTGCGGAACACAATGCCTGGGCATTCCGGTAGGACAACAACCATACAGCAAAGGTTATACCGTCGATTCAATGCGTTTGATTACCCAGGCCGCCCGGATTGCAACGTTTGCGACGACGGGAGCGCTGAGCACGACGCAGGACCTGATCGGCCGCGTGCTCGAATCGATCGAAATGGCCGATCCCGAGCTGGTGGCCGAGGAGACGCTCTGTCTGGTGGCCACGGCGACGGCCCGGGCGGCCGAAGTGGGGCTCCGGGAGCAGACCGAACTGGCGCAGGCGCTCGTCCCTGCCCTGCAGGCCCTTCCGTTCACCTACCGCGACTATTTGCTGGGCGGTATGCTGCTCAGCCAGGAAGACCGGACCCTGCTGGAAGCGACCGGGCAGGAGGTGTACGGCCGGTTGCAGCGCAAGCAGGCCTTCTACGAGGCGCATCTCCCGGCCGGACAGTTCCCCGGCGAGCGGCTGCTGACGGAGAAGATGGCGCTCTGGATGGGACGGATCAGTCCACCGGGCCTGCCGGAACTCCCTCAGGAGCGCATGGAACGACTGGCGCTGGTGCCGGTGCTCCACACGCATCTGCGTCTGGTGCTACAGTTCTGCCGCCAGGCGGTGGCCACGCTGCAGGAAGGGTAAGATTTACCGGTGCATGAGGGACCACCCCCGTGTGGCGGACGTGATCCGGCGGGTATGATCGGGCGGACACAATGGTCCGCCCCTACGGGATAGGGAAAACTTCAGAGATCTGGTAGGGGCGCACCGCCGTGTGCGCCCGTGCTTTCTCACTATGATTTCCCGGAAATCATAACGTCCGTTCAGGAGCTCGGGGCCGAGGTGCGCACCGTTTCCATCCACTGCTGCAGCAGGCGGAAAGCTTTTCCGTCGGCGAGCGCAGCACGGGCCTGTTCGACGCCGTCGGCCAGCCGATCGGCCCGGCCGCTCACATAAAGCAGGACGCCGGCCGTCAGCAGGGCGGTATCCCGACTGGAGCTCGGCCGATCGGCCAGAATGCTCCGGGTGATCTCGGCGTGGATGGCGGCATCGGCGGGCACTTCGGTATCGTCCGGCGTGGCGAAGCCCAGCCTCGGCGCTTCGACCACAAGCGGCTTGGCCGCTTCATCGGCCGGATACAGACGCGTGGTGCGCCCCGCCCGGCATTCAATGGATCCCTCGATGCCCTGCACGAGCCAGCTTCCGGGAAAGAGCCGCTGGACGGCCGCACGCATCCGGAGCAGGTAGTTGCGATGGAAGAAGCCGGCCACGCAGCGGGAAGCATTGGCCGGGTTGAGGAGCTTTTCCACCGTATTGAGTGCGGTGCGGAGGCCGAACTGCTGGCGAACGGGCGTCAGCGCGTGCCAGGCCGGCGCGAAGCGGGGCGCGTGCAGGTAACCGATGCCCAGCGTTTCGAGCTGGTGGGCGACGGCCTCAGGGGCCTGCTCGGCCGGAATGCCCAGCGCCTCGAGTACGTGGGCTGGCGTAACACCCTGCTTGGTGGGCACACCGGGCGCGCCATGAAGCACGACGGGCTGTCCGGTCGCCGCCACGATCAACGCAATGGCCGGGGCGAGCTGGGGCGTGCGCGCCTTGCCGTCGTAGGGTACGCCCAGATCCAGCAGATTCGGAACGCGGGGACGGATTTGCTGGCAGAAGGTCCGGGCTGCCTCGACGAAGCCTTCGATCTCGTCGGCCGTCTCGCCCTTGACGCGCTGCGTAATCAGAAAAGCGCCGATCTGGGCAGGGGTGGCCGTGCCGTCGAGCATCAGGCGCATGGCCTCGCGGGCCTCCTCGCGGGTCAGGTCGCGCTTGAGCTTTTCGCCGCGCCCGACGGCCTGCACGTAGGGGATGAACGCCTGCATGGTTATCCGACGACAAGGTTTTCGACCCAGACGCCCTGTGCGTTGATCTCCAGCGTCAGGCGCACCTGGTCGGTGCCGAGCGTCAGCCGATAGGCGCCGGGATTGTGGGGGGTGAACGTCAGCTCGCGCAGCGTGTGACCCTGCAGCGCCCGCAGCGCCTCGTTGGCCTGCTGGATGGCCTCCAGAATCTGACGGCCGCGTTGCGTCTGATGGTACAGCGCCCGCAGCGCCTTTTCTTCGTGCGGGCCGTGCCGCTGTCGGATGCGGCCGGTCTGCAGCGCCACCTCCAGGAAGCGTCCCAGTGGCTCGTCCAGCGTTTCGTCCACCTCGCCGGTGGCGACAGCTTCCAGGAGCCGCCGGTACAGGTCACGGGCCCTCGGGTCCGGCATCGAGGCGGCAAAATTTTCCAGTTCCTGTACCAGCGGCTCCCGGGCTGCTTCGGGAATGGTCAGCGGCATGTTAGCGTCACAGGTTTCAGTGGGCGTGGCCGTTTTCGTGGTGTCCGTGGCCGACGATGGCTTCCATTTCGTGCTCGAAGCCACCGGTTTCAATGGGGCAGTGGATGCCGCACTCCTTGGGCGCGTTCGTCTCCCACCACCAGCGGCCGGCCCGGTCGTCTTCGCCGGGCTGGATGGGTCGGGTGCAGGGCGCGCAGCCGATGCTCGTGTAGCCCTCGGCGTAGAGCGGATGCTTGGGCACGTCGAATTCTTCGATGTAGGCCCACACGTCCTCCTTGGTCCAGTCGGCCAGCGGATTGATCTTGATCACGCCATCGTGGTCGTGGTCGATTTCCACCTTGCGGATGGCCGCCCGCGAGGCCCACTGGTCACGCCGCAGCCCCGTGAACCAGGCGTCGAGCTGGTTGAGCGCCCGGATGAGCGGCCGCACCTTGCGCACGTGGCAGCAGAGCAGGCGCAGGGGCACGGCTTTGTAAAAGAGGTTAATCCCGTGCCGTCGCACCATCTCTTCGACCTCTTGGTAATCCGGAAAAAGCACCTCGAAGCGTGCTTCCGGATAGCGTTCACGGACCTGCTCGTAGAAGTCATAGGTAGCCTGCGGCAGGCGTCCTGTATCGACCGTCATCACCCGGATGTTCGGCTTCATCCGGTAGGCCATGTCCAGGATCACCATGCCGTCGGCCTGGAGCGCCGTGACAATGGCGATGCGATCCTCGTCGAAGGTCTCCAGCGCCCAGGCGATCACGTCTTCCGGTTCCTGATCGTCGAGCTGGAGTGCGATTTCACCGATTTCCAGGTCGTCAAACAGTGGCTGGCGTGCCATGGTCTCGTTCGGGTTTGGTCTGCAACTTCCTTAACCACCGGACATTGCCATGAGAATGAGCAGTTCGTCGCCCGGCTTGAGCGGGGTGTCGAGGCCCTGCAGGCCCTGAATGTCCTCTTCGTTCACGTAGAGGTTGAAGGCTTCGTTGAGCTGACCGTCGGGCGTGAGCACGGTCTCCTTCAGTCGGGGATAGCGGCGGCCGGCCTGCTCGAGCGCGACGCGCACGGTGGGGGCGCGTACTTCGACGACGTCGCTGCCGTCGGTCAGCTCCAGCAGCGGGCCGGGGATGCGGATGAGCGCCACGTCGGCCGCCTCCACCTCCTCGGCCGTCACTTCGCCCAGGGCGATGGCCTGCAGCTCTTCATTCGTGTGGGCTTCGCAGAAGGCCTGGAACGTGTAGTGGTCGCCCAGGCGGCGGCGCTCCTGCAACCAGGCGCCCACCAGCCGGACGATCGCCTGGCTGATCTCCTCGGAGGGGATGCGGCGAAGGATGGGCCGGCCGATGGCGGCGTGCACGCCCAGTCCGCCCCGCAGCGTCACGTCGTAGGCTTCGATCTTCGTGCCGTTGGGGCCGGCCGTGCGCGTGCCCTGCAGCCCGATGTCGCCCACCCAGTGATGGGCGCAGGCGTGCGGGCAGCCGTCCATGTAGATCGTCAGGTCCTGCACTTCGTCGCCGAAGTGGGCTTCCAGCTCTGCGATGATTTCGTCGAGCTTTTCCTTGGTTTCGGCGACGGAGTAGTTGCAGAACTGGTGGCTGGTGCAGGCCGTCGAGGTGCCGTAGAGCCGATGGCGTTCGATGGGGAAGCCCACAGCCCGCATCTGGTCGAGCACCTGGGCAAGCCGATCTTCCGGAATGTTACCCAGGATGAAGTTCTGCTCGCGCGTGAAGCGGATGTCGCCGCCGACGGCCTCCAGGATGTCGGCGATCTGGCGCAGTTGCGTGCCGGTCACCCGACCCGAAGGCACCGGAAAGCCCGCGTAATAGAAGCCTTCCTGCTTCTGGCGATGGATGCCCAGGTGGTTGCCGCCGGGCACGGGATCGGGCGCCTGGAAGTCTTCCAGCCTGCGGCCGAGGCGCTCCTCGACCATCTCGCGCACGCCTTCCGGGCCGTAGTCGTCCACCAGAAACTTGATGCGCGACTTGGCCCGGCTCAGGCGGTAGCGCAGGTTGTCCTGCCAGACGTCCGTGATGGCGGCCAGCACCTCGACCGCCTCGTCCACGGGCACGAACACGCCCAGGTCACGGGCCAGGCGCGGCGTGGCCGACAGTCCGCCCCCGACCTTGACGGCAAAGCCCGGCCGCCCGTCTTTGATCACGCCGATCAGCGCGATGTCATGGATTTCCGGAGCGTTGCACTGGTGGGGGCAGCTGCTGATCGTGAATTTGTGCTTGCGGGGCAGGTTGGAGTAGTCCGGGTTGCCCCAGAAGAAACGGGCGGCTTCTTCGATGACGGGTCGGACGTCGAACAGTTCGTCCGGGTTGATGCCGTTGACCGGGCAGCTGGTGATGTTACGCACCGTGTCGCCCTCGGCGCCCACGGTGGTCAGTCCGGCCCGGGCAATGGCTTCCAGCACCTCGGGCAGCTTGTCCATGGCCACCCAGTGGAGCTGGATGCCCTGGCGCGTGGTCAGCTCGCCGTAGTCGCGGCCGTAGCGGCCAGCGATTTCCCCGATGGCCCGGAGCTGATCCGGACGCAGCAGTCCGCCGGGCACCTTGATGCGCACCATGAAGGTGCCCACTTTGGGCTTGTCGTGCGCGATACCGTACCAGTAGAGGCGTACGATGTCTTCTTCGGGGATGGCTTCGTAGCCGCGTTCGATCAGCTCCGGGAGTTCCTCGACGACGCGCAGCGGGGGGCGCTCCTGCTTGAGGCGTTCGATGCTGTTGCGCTTGAGCACCAGCTCCCAGTTGAGTTCCTGGGCGCGCCGCCCGTAACGGACAAAGGTTTTCGTTTCCGACATAAGGCTACAGGGCTTTGGTGAACCGTGGGGAAAATGCACACAACCGGCGAGGCCGGAATGCACGGGAAGCGTAACCTGCGCAAGGCCACCGATCCGGAAGGCTTGACGTTTCCGCTTTACGTCAGCGGATACAGGTACAGGGAGATAGAATACTCCCGCAGGTGGTGAAAAAGGGGGAAGAAGCCTTCAGATCGGGACAGAGCGAGCGGCGATCAGCCCATACAGCAACATCGACCAGCCACCTGCAGCATGGCTGCGGTCCGGAAAGGCCGGCAGCGCCGCAATGCCTGGTGCCGTGTGGTTGGCCGATGCGTCATGGCAAGTGCTCGTTTGAACCGAACGCGCTAAAGATAAGAACCGAACGTCGGCTCGTCAACGTTCAGTTTGGAACGGCCAACGCCCGGTATCCAGACGGGTTCCACGGGCCGGCTCGGGATGGTGTGTTAAAAAATGTTAAATGGGGGGCTGGACAAACGCCTGCACGGCCGGGAACGGAACCCCGGTGGAGTGGACTCGTTCATCAGCCCCCCGGTGCGAGGGGGTGGTTTGTGAAAAAATAAGGTCGGGGAAAACCGGGTTTTACAAAGATCGTTCTGCTGCGTAATTTTCGTTGTTCCTCCTTCAGGAAAGGGCCTGCTGCCACCAGGTGCGATCCTGAACCGCAACACCCGCGTTCTTTGAATGCGTTTTTTCACGAGGCGTCCTGCAGCAGCGGGACGTGCTCGTGATGCGCTAGCGGCTGGTGAGTTCGTAAGCTAAAGAGGACGCGTCTGTAGCGTGGCCGAGCGTCTTCCGGCGTCCTCCTACCCTTCGCTCACCAGGACTGCGGTTGTATGGGGTGCCTCCATACGGAGGCATTGATTGTTCACCATACAATGTTTCCCCGTTTGTGGCAGACGGGGGGTGCAAAACAAAAGGAGGGTAGCCGATGCAAGCACTCGGAAGGCAGATCTTGGTCGAGTTTTACGACTGCGACCGAGAGGTGCTCAACAACGAGGCCCTGATCCGGGAGATCTTAATCGAGGGCGCTCGTCGGTCCCGTGCCACCGTCATCACCGACACGTTTCACTCCTTCAGTCCCCACGGCGTCAGTGGCGTCGTGGTCATTGCCGAGTCGCATGTAGCCATCCACACCTGGCCGGAGCACGGCTATGCAGCCGTCGACATCTTTACATGCGGCGAGACCATCGATCCCTGGGTCATCCAGAAGTACCTGGAGGAGCGGTTCAGGGCACGGAACGTTTCGAGCATGGAACTCAAGCGGGGGCTCTTTCCGGAGCGCGTGCCCCACAAGCCCGTGCTCGAAGAAGCTGCCGTCTGAAGTAGCGCAGCCTTCCACAGGATGGACCAGCGGCGTGGTGTGACCTCTTCGCGAGAGGCGCATCACGCCGCTTTTTCTTTAAGCGAAGAACCGTCATGGCATCGCCCAAGCAACATCAGCTCCAGTATACCGAATTCTGGCAGGCACACACCGGACTGACCTTCGGGGTGGAGCGCATTCTGTTCAATCGGCAGAGTGCCTATCAGCACGTGCAGGTGCTGCAGACCGACGCGTTTGGCCGAATGCTGACACTCGACGGCCTGGTGATGCTCACCGAGCGCGACGAGTTCGTCTATCACGAGATGATCAGCCATCCGGCGCTGTGCCTGTTGCCGCGGCCGCGGCGCGTGCTGATCGTCGGCGGGGGCGACGGCGGGACGCTCCGCGAGGTGCTGCGCTATTCGGAAATCGAGCAGGTGGACCTGGTCGAGATCGACGAGGTGGTGATCGAAGCGGCCCGCACCTGCTTTCCGGAACTCAGCATCGCCTTCGACGATCCGCGCGCCCGTCTGCACGTGGCCGACGGCGTGGCTTTCGTGCGGGAGGCGGCCCCGGCCAGCTACGATCTGGTCATCGTCGATTCGACCGATCCGGTGGACTTTGCCGAGGGGCTGTTCGGCGAGTCGTTCTACCGGGACTGCGCCCGCATCCTGACCGACGAAGGCGTGCTGGTCACGCAGAGCGAGTCGCCCTTCGACCACACGTTCCAGGCGTCCATTCAGGCGGCGCACGCCATGCTCGGGCGGATTTTCCCGCGGGTGCACATGTACCTGGCGCATATCCCCACCTATCCGATGGGGCTCTGGTCGTTCACGTTGGCCAGCAAGCGGCTGCATCCGGTGGAGGATTTCGATCCGGAGCAGGCGGCGCGTCGGCTGGCGCCGTTTGCCGATCGGCTGCGCTACTACAACGTGGAGTTGCACCGGGCCGCCTTTGCCCTGCCGAGCTTCGTCCGGCGACTTTTTACCGAAGCGCCCTCTGCTCATCCCGAGTCGCTCCACAGCGACGACATGGGATAGCGAAGGACCAGAAAGCCCTCCAGCAGCCGCCGGTCGAAGTTGATGAACCCGTTGACCAGGTAGACCTCTTCGGCCGTGCAGTTGTAGAGAAACTTAACCTCGCGTTTGCCCCGGCGCCGGTCGATCGTCAGGATGGCACCCACCAGGCCGCGGTGGCCGCGTCCCACGAACAGATCGACCGGCTCGCCGTCGCTGCTGCGCGTGCCGTTGATGTAGCCGTAATCGATCGGGTAGATGATTTCCGGAAAAAGCGGGTGCCGGCTGCGATAGGGGCGGTCGATGGTCCAGCCGTTCTGCCGGATCAGCTGCTCCCAGGTCTTCCAGTGCAGGTTGCGCGCGAACAGTTCCAGAAACGCGGGGCTGTAGGCGGTCGGCATCATGCCGGTGAAGCTTTTGGCCATTGCAAAAAGCTAAAGGCTGTCGGATCTTACGGGCAACCGGGACCAGAACACTTCACAAACATGCACGAACGTCTGCGCTGGCTCTGGGTGCTTTTGCTGGTCGGCTGCGCTTCGACGGGGCCCGTCCGCGAGTGGCAGGCCGACGATGCCACCTATTTCGAAACGCGCCGGATCGATACCGGACTCCGACTGGGTACCGGGGGATATGGTAGCGGGACGCCCGTTTATCTGGTGGCGCAGGTGCGCTGTCCGGGCGGTGACTGTGAGATGGCTACGGTGGAACTCCGGCTGGTTACGGGCTCCAATGCGGTACCGGTTTACCTGGAACGGCGAGACCTGGCGCTGACCGCCGATGGGGTCAGCTGGCGCTGGGAGGGTGCACAGGACCCCCGGTATGCGACGGAGCGCACGCCCGTGCGGGGGCTGCTTGTGCAGGTGCAGACCAGCCCCCAGGTGCTCCGGCAGCTGGCCGAAGCGCAGCAGGTGACGGGCAGTGTGGGAGGGCTCTCCTTTCGGCTGGGCTACTCGGAGCGGGCCGCACTCCGGGCGCTGGTGGCTCGTCTGGAGGCGGCGTTACAGGATGCCTGATCAGGAGCCTGAGGCTTCCGTCTCCGGCAGCACCACGCGAATGTGCAGTTCTTCGAGCTGCTCGGGCGAGACCTCGTCGGGCGCGTTCGACATCAGTTCCTGCCCGCGCTGCGTCTTCGGGAAGGCGATGATGTCGCGGAGCGAGCCGGCACCGGCCAGCAGCATCACGATGCGGTCCAGGCCCAGCGCGATGCCGCCGTGTGGCGGCGCTCCGTAGCGGAAGGCGGTCAGCAGGAAACCGAAGCGCCGTTCTGCTTCCTCCTGGTCGATACCCAGCACACGAAACATCCGGCGCTGGATGTCCTGCCGGTGAATACGGATCGAGCCGCCGCCGATCTCGTTGCCGTTCAGCACCAGGTCGTAGGCGCGGGCGCGCACGCGTCCCGGATCGGTTTCCAGCAGGTCCAGATCGTCCGGGTGCGGCGAGGTGAACGGATGGTGCATGGCGAAGTAGCGCCCGGCCTCTTCGTCCCATTCCAGCAGCGGAAAGTCGGTGACCCACAGGAAGTGCCAGGGCGCCTGGCCGGCCGGTGGGATCAGGTTCAGTTCGCGGGCCATGTGCAGGCGCAACGCACCGGCCTGCAGGTACACCTGGGGCCGGGGACCGGCCAGCAGCAGCACCAGGTCGCCCGCCCGGGCGCCGAGCTTCGCCACGGCGCGCTGGACGTACGCCGACGGGAGCACGTGCTCCTTGACCGAGGAATAGATCGGGCCGCCGTCGGAAGGCAGCTTGAAGTAGACCAGCCCGCCGGCGCCGATCTGCTTGCGCACGACGTCTTTGTCCAGGCGGTCCATGTAGCCCCGGCCCTGGTCGCCCATGCCCGGCACCACCAGCGCCACGATTTCGCCGCCCTGCTCCAGAACGCTTTCGAAGACCCGGAAGCCGGAGCCGCGAAAGACCTCGCCGATTTCCTGCAATTCGAGCCCGAAGCGCGTGTCCGGCTTGTCGGAGCCGAAACGCCGCAGCGCCTCGTCGTAGGACATGCGCGGGAAGGGGCGCGGCAGTTCGACGCCCAGTGTCTCGCGCCAGATCGCCTGGATAAGCCCTTCGATGAGTTCAAAAATCTGCTCCTCGGTGGGGAAGGTCATCTCCACATCGATCTGGGTGAATTCCGGCTGGCGATCGGCGCGGAGATCCTCGTCGCGGAAGCACTTGACGATCTGGAAGTAGCGATCCAGTCCCGCCACCATCAGAATCTGTTTGTAGAGCTGCGGCGACTGGGGCAGCGCGTAGAACTTGCCCGGGTGCAGGCGGCTGGGCACCAGAAAGTCACGGGCCCCTTCCGGTGTCGATTTGGTCAGCACGGGCGTTTCGACTTCGACGAACTGATGCGCGTCGAAGTAGCGTCGGGTGATCAGATAGACCTGGTGGCGCAGCAGCAGGTTGCGCTGCAGTTCGGGCCGCCGCAGGTCAAGGTAGCGGTACTTCAGGCGCAGCTCTTCGCTGGTCGTGGTGCGCTTTTCCTCGTGGGCCGAAACCGGAAACGGCAGCGGCTCGGAGGTGTTGAGAATGATCAGGTCATGGGCGCGGACCTCGACTTCACCGGTGGCGAGCCTGGGATTGACGGTCTCCGGCGAGCGCTCGCGCACCACGCCCCGTACCGAGATCACGTACTCGCTGCGCAGGCGGTCGGCCAGTCGATAGGCCGCCTCGTTGTCCTGTGGGGAAAAGACGATCTGGGTAAGCCCGTAGCGGTCGCGCAGGTCGATGAAGATGACGCCGCCCAGGTCGCGCCGCGTATCGACCCACCCTTTGAGCACGACTTCCTGGCCGACGTGCGCGCGTCGGAGTTCGCCACAGGTGTGCGTGCGCGGGCCGTGCAGATCACGGCCGAGCGTGTGCCCGTGCTGGTCGCTCATGCGATTTCCTACGCTGGATGGTTTGTCCCGGGACAAGCTGTACAACCGCGCGAATATACGGCCGAGGCGGCCGATTTCATAGCGAATACCTTCTAAAAAACCGGGCGTTCGGGTTTGGCGGCCTTTTCGCTTACTTTTTTCCCGGAGATTTGCTAAGCTTAGCGGCTATGAGTGGATGCTGTAACCAACCGTGGGATTGCAACCATGCATAGCAAACCGGAGGGTATGGCCGCGGGGGCTTCGGCGCTGGTAAACGGCAAGACGTTTTTCGGGCATCCGCGCGGCCTGGCTACGCTCTTTTTTACCGAACTCTGGGAGCGCTTCAGCTACTACGGCATGCGGGCGCTCCTGGTGCTGTTCATGACCACGGCCGCTACGGCCGCCAACCCGGGGCTGGGCTTCGACGTGGGCACGGCCACGGCCGTCTACGGCCTGTACACGTTCTTCGTGTACGTGCTCTCGCTGCCCGGCGGCTGGCTGGCCGATAAGCTCTGGGGACAGCGCCGGGCCGTTTTCATCGGGGGCGTCATCATCGCCCTGGGGCACTTCTCCATGGCCATTCCCCTGAATGAGACCTTCTTCCTGGGCCTGGCACTCATCGTCGTCGGCACGGGCCTGCTCAAGCCCAACGTGAGCACGATGGTGGGTGAGCTGTATCCGGAAGGGGGTGCGCGGCGCGACGCCGGCTTTTCGATCTTCTACATGGGCATCAACATCGGCGCCGTGCTGGGGCCCACGCTGTGCGGCCTGCTGGGCGAGGGCTACAACTGGCACCTGGGCTTTTCGCTGGCCGGGATCGGCATGGTGGCCGGACTGATTTCCTACAAGCTGGGCGAAAAGTACCTGGGGGAGGCGGGACTTTTCCGGCCGGCGCCCGGCGAGGACGAAGCGGTGCTGGCCCGGCGGGCCCGGCGTTTCTACACGGGAGCCAGGATTGCAGCCGCCGTGGTGGTCTTCTGCGGCTATCTGCTGGCCACCGGACGCTTCCCGCTTTCGCTGGAGGCGCTGGCGCAGAGTCTGGGCGTGGCCGTGGTGATCATCACGCTGCTGTTTTTCGCCTACATCTTCTTCTTCGGCGGCCACACGGCCCTGGAGAAGCGTCGGTTGATTGTGATCCTGTGGCTGGTGATTCTGGCCGGGTTGTTCTGGTCGGGCTTCGAACAGGCCGGCTCGTCGCTGAACCTGTTTGCCCGTGATCTGACGGATCGTCAGTTCGGCGGCTGGGAGCTGCCGGCCAGCATGCTCCAGAACATCAACCCGCTGTTCATTATCATCTTTGCGCCGGTTTTCGGATGGCTGTGGACCTGGCTGGCGCGGCGCAATGCGAACCCCTCGATTCCGGTCAAATTCGCGCTCGGGTTGCTGGGGCTGGCGGCGGGCTTTTTCGTACTTTCCTGGGGAGCGGCGCACGCCACGCCCGAAAATCCGGTCTCGCCGGCCTGGCTCGTGGTGACGTATTTTCTGCATACAGTGGGCGAGTTGTGCCTGTCGCCGGTCGGGCTTTCGTCGATCACGAAGCTGGCGCCGCGCGGCCGCGTGGGGCAGATGATGGGCATCTGGTTCATCGCGGCGGCGCTGGGGAATCTGTTTGCCGGGCTGGTGGCGGGGCAGCTCGAGACGCTGATGCCGGCCGAACTTTTCCGCAGCGTGGCGATGTTCACCGGAGCGGCCGGCCTGATCGCGCTGCTGCTGAGCCCGGCTGTCCGTCGGCTGATGGGACACGTGGATTGAGCAAAAAACCGACATCTGATGGAAACCAGAACGTTTACCGAAGCCGAAACGCTGGTCGTCCCGATCCAGCGTTTGTCGCATGCCGAAGGGCTGGAGCTGCCCGCTTACGCGACGGCCTACAGCGCCGGGATGGATCTCCGGGCGGCCGTTCCGGAAGACGAGCCGCTGGTGCTGGAGCCCGGGCGCTGGGCCCTGGTGCCTACCGGGCTGGTGCTGGCACTGCCCCCCGGCTTCGAGGGCCAGGTGCGGCCGCGGAGCGGGCTGGCCGCCCGGCATGGCGTGACCGTGCTGAACAGTCCGGGCACGATCGACGCCGACTACCGCGGCGAGGTCAAGGTGCTGCTCATCAACCTGGGCTCGGAGCCGTTCGTGATCCGTCGAGGCGAGCGCATCGCGCAGCTCGTGGTGGCGCGGCACGCACGGGTCACGTGGGATGCGCGCGCGTCGCTGGATGAAACCGAACGCGGGGCTGGTGGCTTTGGCTCGACCGGCAGGCACTGACGCGTCGCGCAGGGGGAGTCCGGAACGCTTATACGATTTCTGGAAAATCATAGTGCATGTGAGGAAGCACGGGCGCACACTGCGGTGCGCCTCTACCGGGGCAAACGACAACCTTCCTACCAGGTAGGGGCGGACCGCTGTGTCCGCCCCGTCGTACTGGATTATGTCCGCTACACAGGGGGCGCCATCATGCACCGGTATTACGTCCGCCGCATGATCTGCAGGCGGCGCCAGTGCGCCCGGTAGATCAGCCCGGCCAGCACGAGCAGCACCAGGTTGACCAGTAGACCCCGGATGGCCTGTCGCTGCAGGCGAAGTCGTTCGGTCTGCTGCCACGCCTGCTCGTAGGAGCGAGGCGGCTTGAGCATGGCGGTCGAGTCGGCCGGCTCGGGAGGTGGAGCGAAAACCGGCGGTGGTGGATCGGGCAACAGCAGTTTCAGCCCGTGCCGTACCACCTGCACCCCGCCGACGAGGATCAGCACCAGCGTGATCAGGCAGACCAGCGAGAGGTACAGTTCGCGAAGATCTGGTGTAGCCATAGCGTTCGTGCCGGGTGAAACGCCTTGAAGGACGGCCCTGTCGTATTTTGAAGCCGATCGATCCCCAAGATACGAACCGATGGGCTTATGGCTGAACGTGCGGCAATCTCTCGCAAAAAGCATATAGCAATCGCCGGCAATATCGGGTCCGGAAAGAGTTCGCTCACGAAAGTGCTGAGCGAGTACTTCAAGTGGGAAGCCGTCTATGAGCGCGTGGACGACAATCCCTATCTGGCCGATTTCTACAACGACATGCGGCGCTGGTCCTTCAACCTGCAGATTTTCTTTCTCTCGAGCCGCTTTCGCCAGCAGCGCCAGATCGAAGCCTCGCCGCATTCGGTGGTGCAGGACCGTTCGATTTACGAGGACGCCGAAATTTTCGCCCGCAACCTGTACGAGATGGGGTTGATGTCGCAGCGCGACTACGAGAACTACGTGGCGCTGTTCGAAATCATGACCTCGTTTTTGAAGCCGCCGCATCTGCTGATCTACCTGCGGGCATCGGTGCCGACGCTGGTGCGGCACATTCAGGCGCGCGGGCGGCCTTACGAGACGGCCATCCGGATCGAATACCTGGAGCGGCTCAACCGGCACTACGAGGACTGGATCGCCCGTTACGATCTGGGACCCAAGATGATCATCGACGTGGACGAGCTGGATTTTGTGAACAGGGAGGAAGATCGGCGGGAGGTGATCCGTCGTGTGGAAAGCCGGCTGTTCGGCCTGTTTCCCGATGAATGAACGAGCGGTATGGATCGGGCTGGCGCTGCTACTGGCGTTGCCGGCCGCGGCGCAGGTCCCGGCCGATACGGCCGGTGGGCGCCCGCCCGTGGGCTTTGGACGCATCCTGTGGGGCGAGGCCGTGAGCGACACGCTACCGGCCCGTCTGCCGCTGCTGCACGTGACGGACCTGCTGAGCCGACAGCCGCGCACCTTCACCTATGCCTTTCGGCTGCTGGGCTGGCCCGAGGGGTGGAGTCCGGACGGCCTGCCCCCACACCTGATCGGCCTGCGCCTGGACGGCCGCCCCTTCGAAGATCCCGTCACGGGACGCCCGTCCTACGAGCTGCTTCCGCTTTTTTTTCTGAACCCGATCCGGAGAGGAACGCCTGTCGATGGGGCGCCGGAGACGGTCCATACCGAGCTGCGTCCCTACGGAGCGCCGCGGCCGCTGACGGAGCTGCGCTACCGCACAGGGGGCGACGGACTGCAGAGCATCATGGCGCTTCACGTGCAGAACCGGCGGCTGGCGCTCGGGGGACGGCCGGGCTTGCTCCAGCTGCTCTTTGGCTATGGCGGCCATGCCATGCAGGGGACCTATCCGGGAAGCCGATTGCGCCGGGGACGTCAGGTGCTGACGCGACTGCGCTATCAGCAGCGCGACTGGGCGCTGGAACTGATGAACCTGCACCATCGGGCACAGGTGGGAGCGCATGGCGGCGTGCTGCCTCATCCGGGCGGGACGTTTGAGACGATTTACGAACCCTTCGGCGCGACGGTCCGCTATCCGGCCGCGCGGCGTCAGACGATCCGCAACGATCTGACCCTGACGCTGCGTACCCGTACCGGCCTATCGGCGGCTCCGCTGACGGCCTCGATCTACTGGACGGCCCAGACGTTCCGCTACCGCAATCCCGAGCTGGACACGCTCACCGCGAGGACAAACCGCTACGGTTTCCTGCTGGAGCAACCGCTGGGAGGTATCATCTGGTGGCTGGAAGGACGGTGGGACCGGCTGCGCCGGCTCGACGCCTGGCCTGACACGTCGATTGCCGGGCAGGGACGCACGCAGCTCCGGCTGCTGGCCGCCGATACGCTGCACTGGCGCTTCTGGCGTCTGGCTCTGCAGGGACAGGTGTTTCGGCAGGACGGGCGCTTCGGCCTGGACGGTGTGCTGGCGCTGACGCGAACCCGCGGCCGCCTGCGCACCGGGTTGCACCTGAGCCTGCACCATCCCGAAGCGCCCCGGGTGTTCCGTACCGGCTGGGGCGGCTTGCTCCAGCCCTGTGCGGATTGTCGGGGCGGTCGTATCGTACGCGTGCGGCTTGGCGTGCAGCATGAGGCCGATCCGTTCACCTGGCGACTCGAGGGCTTTGCGACCCGACTGGAGGCTGTTCCGGATCTCTATGCCGTCGGTGCAGGCGATACGGTATTGGTGCAGGTGCTCCCGCGGCCGCTCGTGCAGGGCGGGCTGACGTTCGGGCTTGGCTGGCGGCGCACGGTCCGACGTGGATTCTACGCCGAGGGCCATGTGACCACCTTCCGGACGCACAACCCCGGTGCTTCGACAGGGCACCGCCGCCAGGCCGGGGCACTGCCTGAATGGCTGGTGCAGGTGCGGCTGGGGGCGCGGCTGCTGCTGTTTCAGGAGTTGGACACCGACGTGTATCTGCTCGGGCGCTACTGGACGCCCTTCCGGAGTCGCCAGCTGCACGCTCCCACGGGGCTGCTCGCGCTGCCCGAGCCGGACGCACGCCGCCTCGGACCTTCCGGGACGCTGGATCTCTACGTGGAGGCCGGGCTACGCACGGCGAAACTGTTCCTCGTGTGGGAAAACCTCACCAGCGGCACCGCGCTGCAGCCGGGCGCTCTGCTGGTCCCCGTCTATCCGCTGCCGGCGCGACGGCTGCGCTTCGGCGTGTACTGGCCCATCTGGGATTGATCGAAGCGCCGGGCACCCATCGCCTCAGAACACGTCGATCAGGCGGAGTTCGCGCAGGTAGCGGCCGGGGTTCGTCTCGAAGTCGCGCAGGATGCGGTTCAGGCCGGTGAGCGTGGTGTCGAGCTTCAGATAGAGCGTCTCGTCGTAGATGAGGCGGCCGAGCGTGCCCTGGCCGCTGGCGATGTGCGTCAGGATCAGGTCGAGCGAAGCGGTGGCCTGCTCCAGCGAAGCCGTGCTGGCCTCCAGGCGGCGCAGCAGGTGGCGAAGCTGGGCGGCGGCGGCCTGGATGGAGTCGGCCGTGGGACCGGTGGCGTCGCGCAATTGCGTGGAGGTGGCCGAAAGATTCTCCAGCGTGCGGGCGATGTGTTGCTGCTCGCGCTGAAGCAGGGCGGCCAGGGTCTGGCTGCTCTGGCGAAGGGCCAGCAGCGTCTGGCGCAGGTCGCTGCCCGGCGCGCTGAGCTGGGTGGCGGCCGCCTCGGCGGCTTCGTCGAAACGCCCCAGCAGCGTGTTCAGCCGTTCCAGCACGGCGGGGGCCTCTTCGACCAGCGCGTCCAGACCGCCATCGGTCTGGGCCGGTAGCCGGCTACCCGGCCGCAGCGGTGGGTTGCCGGCCGGACCGGGGACGATCTCCATTTCCACGTTGCCGAACATAGCCAGTCCGGCAATGCGCGTGTAGGAGCCTTCCGGCAGGGGAATGCTGCCGTTGATCTGAAACCGCACGCGGGCCATGCCGCTCTGCGGATCGTAGCGCACGTCCGTCACCCGACCGACCACCACGCCTTTCAGCCGGACCACGCTGCCGTCCACCAGCCCGCTGGCGTCCGGGAGCAGCGTCTCGTAGGTGGCCGTCTGTTCGAAAAGGGGCAGGTTGAGCAGAAAGCGGGTGCCGAAAAACAGAATCAGCGCGGCCACTAACAGCGCCACGCCTACTTTGATCTCGTTGCGATAAGAAGTCATGGTCGCGTTCATGCGCTTCGGGGGATCGGTTGACCAATCTGGTACTCGCTGGCTTTCACGAAGGCAAGCAGGGTCGGGTCGTCGCTGCGGTGCAACTCTTCGATAGTGCCCACCCAGTGCATGCGTCCCTGGTAGAGGAAGGCCACGCGGTCGGCTACGGAAAGCACCGAGTGCATGTCGTGCGTGACGACGATGCCCGTCACGTTGAGCCGGTGGTTCAGGTCGCGGATCAGCTCGTCGATCGCGTTGGCCGTCTCCGGGTCGAGTCCGGTGGTGGGCTCGTCGTAGATGATGTAGCGCGGTTCGAGGGCGATGGCGCGCGCCAGCGCCACGCGTTTCTTCATGCCGCCGGAAAGCTCATCGGGCATCTTGGGGCCGACCTCCGGCAACTGCACCAGCTCCAGGCACTCCTGCACGCGCCGCCGGATTTCTTCTTCCGACAGACTGGTAAACGTGCGCAGCGGGAAGGCCACGTTTTCGAAGGCGTTCATCGAGTCGAACAGCGCGCCGCTCTGGAACAGCACCCCGAACTGACGACGAATCCGGCGCAGCTCCTCGTAGGAGATCGCGTTGATGTCCACGCCATCGACGAGCACGCGGCCCCGGTCGGGTTTGAGCAGGCCGATCAGGTGTTTCATCAGGACGCTTTTGCCCGAGCCCGAGCGCCCGATGATCGCCAGCGTCTCGCCGTCGCGAATCTCCAGCGAGACGTCCACCAGCACGGGCCGGTCGTCGAAACTCTTGTAGAGATGTTCTACGCGAATCATGGCGCTACAGCAGGAGGACGGCCAGGACCAGATCGGCCACCAGGATGTACACACAGCTCAGAACGGCCGCCTGCGTGGTGCTGCGTCCGACGCCTTCGGCGCCGCCCTGGGTGAAATAGCCTTTGTAGCAGGAAATCGATGTGATCACAAAACCAAACACGAACGCTTTGATCACGCCGAAAATCGGGTCGAACGGCTTGAAAAACTGGCGGGCGCCCTGCAGAAACTCCCCCGTCGAGAGAAAGCCGCCCAGGTTGGCCACCAGGATGCCGGACACGATCCCGACGAACGTGGCGATCACGTAGAGCACCGGCAACATGATCACGCCGGCCAGCACACGGGGGACCACCAGGTAGCTGACCGAGTTCAGGCCCATGGCTTCGAGCGCGTCGATCTGCTCGGTCACGCGCATGGTGCCCAGCTCGGCGGCGATACGGGCGCCCACGCGTCCGGCCAGGATGAAGCCCGTCACCACCACGGCCAGCTCCAGGATCATCGAGGGCGCCACGACGGCCCCGATCACCGTTTTGGGAATGAACGGCGAGACGAGCTGATAGGCGGTCTGCACGGTCATCACCGCGCCGGAGAACGCAGCGGCCATCGACACGATCGGAATCGAATCGATCCCGATGCGCACCATCTGATCGAACAGGTTCTTCCGGTACGTCTTGAATTCGCCCAGGGCCGAGAACGCGTGAACGAGCAGCAACGTGTACTGGCCCAGTGCCCGGAAGGGTAGCAAAAACCGTGACAGTGCGCTTTGCATGCGACGCAACTTCGCCAGCCCGTGAGCGTGTGCAAGCAGGGCTTCCGTGCAGGAAGCCGCCGGTAGCCAGGCGAACGTAACACGAGGAGCGAAGAAGGGGTTTCACCTGGGGACAAATCTCATGGCGCGTTCATCGACGCGATACGTCTGTCAGGCCTGCGGCTACGAAGCGCCGCGCTGGATGGGCCGCTGCCCGGACTGTGGCGGGTGGAATACGATGGTGGAGGAGACGGTGCCGACGCCCGTGCGGGCGCGCGTGCCGCGTCGCGTGGCGGAGGCGCCGGGTGCCGATCCGGTGCCGCTCTCGGCCGTGCCGCTCGAAGCAGAGGCGCGGCTGGTGACCGGCGTGGCCGAGCTGGACCGGGTGCTCGGCGGCGGCATCGTGCCGGGCTCGCTGATCCTGCTGGCGGGCGACCCCGGCATCGGCAAAAGCACGCTGATGACCGAACTGGCCCGCTACCTGCCCGACCGGCGTGTGCTCTACGTGACGGGCGAGGAGTCCGTCCGCCAGGTGCGGCTGCGGGCCCGCCGGCTGGGCGTCGAAGGTGACAACCTGCTGCTGCTGGCTGAGACGAACCTGGAGGCGATTCTGGAGGCCGCCCGCCGGGTCGTGCCGGATGTGCTCGTGGTCGATTCGATCCAGACCGTCTATCGGCCCGAGCTGGAAAGCGCCCCGGGTTCGGTCAGTCAGGTGCGCGAAAGCGCCGCGCTGCTCATGCATTATGCCAAGACGACGCACGTGCCGGTCTTTCTGGTGGGGCACGTGACCAAAGAGGGCGCCATTGCGGGCCCGCGCGTGCTGGAGCACATGGTCGATACGGTGCTCTACTTCGAGGGCGACCGCCACCACGCCTATCGGATTCTGCGGGCCGTCAAGAATCGTTTTGGCGCCACGCACGAGATCGGCGTCTTCGAGATGCACGAAACCGGCCTGCGGGCCGTGGACAACCCCAGCGAGCTGTTTCTGTCGGAGCGGCGCTATGGCACCAGCGGCTCGACGGTGGTCTGCACGCTCGAAGGCACGCGACCGGTGCTCGTCGAGATCCAGGCGCTCGTGACACCCACCGCGTACGGCACGCCCCAGCGCAATGCGACCGGCTTCGACTACCGGCGGCTTCAGATGCTGCTGGCCGTGCTCGAAAAGCGGGAAGGATTGCGGCTGGCCGCCCACGACGTGTTTGTGAACGTGGTGGGCGGGCTACGGCTAGAGGAGCCGGCCGCCGATCTGGGCGTGCTGGTGGCCGTGGCCTCGTCGTTCCGGGACATTCCGGCCGACACCGGCACGGTGCTGATCGGCGAAGTCGGGCTGGGCGGCGAGATCCGGGGCGTGGGACAGCTGGACGTTCGCCTGCGCGAGGCCGCCCGGCTGGGCTTCCGACAGGCGCTCGTGCCCGCCCATCACCTGAAGGGCCTGCTGCGCCCCGACGGCCTGGAGGTCGTGGGCGTGCGCTCGCTCCACGAAGCGCTGGACCTGGTGCTTTAGAACCAGCGACGGGCGCGACGGGCCGTGATGATGCCCGTGTTCATGCCCACCCAGTGCATGCTGCCGTTGTAGCGGCCGTGCTCCATCTTGATGCACCGGTCCATCACCACCTGCAGCCCGCCCGCTTCGGCGATCTGCGCCGCCTCGAGGCTCACGATGCGAAGCTGCAGCCAGAGCGTCCTGGCGCCGATCTCCACGGCCTGGCGGGCGTACTCGGGGCATTCGTGGGCCGGACGGAACACGTCCACCACATCGACCGGCTCCGGGATGCTCAGCAGATCCGGGTAGGCCCGCTCACCCAGGATCTCTTTGGCACGGGGATGTACCGGAATGATCCGGTAGCCGGCATACTGCAGATAAGTGGCCACGAAGTGGCTGGCCTTCTGCCGGTCCGTCGAAAGCCCGACGATCGCGATCGTCCGCGACTCGGCCAGCACTTTCCGGATGACGGCCGGATTCTGGTACTTTTCCCGCAGTTCAGGCGGCAGGATCGAGTTCAGCGTCAGATCGCATGCAGGGCCTGATCCAAGTCCCATAGCAGGTCCTCCAGGGTTTCCAGTCCGATCGACAGGCGAATCATTTCGGGCTTGATGCCCGCTTCCTCCAGTTCTTCGTCCGAAAGCTGCTGGTGTGTGGTCGTGGCCGGGTGGATGACCAGGCTGCGCACGTCGCCCACGTTGGCCAGATGCGAAAAGAGCTGGAGCGATTCGATGAACTTCTTGCCGGCCGCGCGCGGCCCCTCGCTGCCGTACTTGATCCCGAACGTGAAGACGGCACCCGGACCCAGCGGCGTGTACTTCCGGGCCAGCTCGTAGTAGGGGCTGTCGGGCAGGCCGGCATAGGCCACCCAGGCCACTTTCGGATGATCCTTCAGGAATTCGGCCACGGCGCGGGCGTTGGCCACGTGCCGCTCCATGCGGATCGAGAGCGTCTCCAGTCCCTGAATGAGCAGGAACGCATTGAAGGGCGACAGGCAGGCGCCTACGTCGCGCAGCGTTTCGGCCCGGAGCTTCATCAGAAAGCCGTGATGGCCGAACGTATCGTAGAAGCGCAGGCCATGGTAGGAGGGCGACGGCTCGGCGATCGTGGGGAAGTGGCTGTAGTCGAACGTGCCGGCCTCGACGACCACACCGCCGATCGAGTTGCCGTGCCCACCGATGAACTTGGTGGCCGAGTGCACGACGATGTCGGCGCCCCAGTCGATGGGCCGGCACAGGTACGGCGTGGCGAACGTGTTATCGACGATGAGCGGAATCCGGTGCGCGTGGGCCAGTTCGGCCAGCCGCTCGATGTCGAGAATGCTGCCCTGCGGGTTGCCGATCGTCTCGCCGTAGAGGGCCCGCGTGCGCGGTGTGATGGCGGTCTCCCAGGCGTCGAAGTCCGTCGGATCGACGAAGTGGACCGTCACGCCCAGCTTCTTGATGGTGTGGGTGAGCTGGGTCTTGGTGCCGCCGTACAGGTGCTTGGAAGCGACGATCTCGTCGCCCGGCTGCAGCAGCGTCATCAGCGTCAGAAACTGGGCCGCCATGCCGCTGGAGGTGGCCACGGCGCCGGTGCCGTTTTCGAGCGAGGCCATGCGCTCCTCGAAAACGGCCGTCGTGGGATTGTTGATGCGCGTGTAAATGTTGCCGTACTGCTTGAGCTCGAAGAGCTGGGCTGCGTAGTCCACGTCGTCGAAGACGTAGGAGGTCGTCTGGTAGATCGGCACGGCGCGGGCGCCCGTGACGGCGTCGGGGATGTGGCCTGCGTGCAGCATGCGCGTCTCGAAGCCGAAAGTGCGACCCGTCTGGCCGTTGGTGCGGGGCTGAGTCGCCGGGGTCGAACGTTCCGCCATCGCCTTTTTACGTCGGTTGCTTCAGGGCGTAGCACTAACACCCGGACGTTTCGGGGGTTTCGCGAACTCCGGGCCGTGCAAACAATAAAACCCCGGGATTCTTCGTTAAGGAAGGTGTCTGCGCAGGCATCTTCCGGAAGTCAGACCTTCGGATGCATCCTACCGACGATCAACTGGTCGCGGCCTACCTGGAGCGGGGCGACGCGCAGGCGTTCCGCCGGCTGGTCGAGCGCCATCAGGAGCGGATCTACGGCTATCTGCTCGGGATGGTGCGCGATCCGGAGGTGGCCAACGACCTGTTTCAGGAGACCTTCCTGCGCGTGCTGGCGGCGCTCCGCCAGGAGCGGGCCTCCTACACGCGCCAGGGACGCTGGCTGGCCTGGGTGCTGCGCATCGCCCGCAATGCGGCGCTCGACTACCTGCGCAGCCGACGGCGCTGGCAGGACGTGACGCCGGAAGACGGCGAGGAAGGCGGAAGCTTCTGGGATCGGTTGCCGGACGAGGCGCCCGGCGCCGACGAGCTGCTGGAAGAGGCCGAGCTGCAGGAACGCCTGGCCGCCTGCATCGAACGCCTGCCGCCCGAGCAGCGCGAAGTGCTGCTGCTGCGCCAGGAAGCGGAGCTGACCTTCCGGGAGATCGCCGAGCTGACCGGCGTCTCGATCAACACGGCGCTGGGACGCATGCGCTACGCGCTGATCAACCTGCGCAAAATGATGCTGCAGCCTCAGAAACAACCGGCTTCGGAATGAGCAAACGGCTACCACGGCAGGAAGTACCGGGTTCGATGGACGACAAGCGGCTGCACCTGATCCGCCTGCTCTACGGCGAGGCGCTGCCCAATGGCATAGCGCCCGAGGAAGATCCGGAGCTGGCGGCCGAGTGGCGGGCGTTGCAGGAGGTGAAGGGCTGGCTGGATGCGCGGCCGCGCCGCCGGCCCGATCCGGCCGTCGTTGACCGGATCGTGGCGGCGGCCGCCCGGCCGGTGGTAGCTGACCGGCCGGCACGCCGGGGGCGGCGTCGCTGGCGCTGGCGTGTGGCCGCCGGGGCCCTGACGCTGCTGGTGATGGTCGGCGGCGTCTGGTATCGGTTCTGGACCGACGAGCCGCTGGAGCGGCCGGGCCTGGTGGTGGCCGAGCAGGTCCCTACCACGCCGGAACCCGTCGAATTGCAACCCTGGCTCCACCTGATGGCGCAGGCGGAAGCCGATGTACGCCCCGAACCACCACAGCCGTGGCTCCGATGGGACGACCGGGAGGCGGTGCAGCAGATCTACCGCCAGCTGCAATTGCTGGAAGCCCGAAGCACGCCCGAATGGGAGCCGGCCCTGCCGCTCGAGTCGTGGCCGACCGGCGGCGGCCGTCCGGGACTGGTACCTGCTTCCCGACGTAACCACTGAACCGCAAACCCGGAGTGGATCGCCATGAACCGTCGCGGACCTTTGCGGTGGTGCCTGCTGATCGGGTTGTTGCTGGCGATGAGCGCCGGCGGTGCGCTCGCGCAGCGCACGCTGGAGATCCGGAGTGGAAAGGTCTGGCTGGACGGCCGGCCGGTTGCTTTCGAACAGCAGGCTGAACGACCGGCAATCGCGCCGGACCTTTCGCTGCAGCTTCAGTTCTTCGGCGAAGAAAGCCCGGTCTTTTCCCTGAACGGACAGTTCTTCCAGGTGAAAGGCAATCGGATCGTGCCGGTTGCGCCGCAGCAGCTCTTCGATCAGGAAATTTTCATTCCGGCGCCGCTGGCTTCTGGCGATACGACCGACCGGATGGAGGCGGTCATGGCGGAGCTGATCGAGCAGGCGCGAGCCCTGCAGGAAGAGGCCGAGCGCCTTTCCCGGAGCGTGGAGACGTGGCGCCAGGTACGCACGGCGGCGCTGGAAGAACAGCTGCAGGCGCTCCAGCAGCGGGCCGCTGCGCTTTCGGAACAGGTGCGATTGCTTCCGCGCCTGGAGTGGGAGACGTACCTGATGCACGTGCGCCGGCAGGATGCCGAGCTGGCCCGGCAGATCGCAGAAGAATGGCGCTGGGAAGAGACCCTGCAGCTTCAGGCCCTGCGGATCCGGCAGATGCCGGAGGGGCCGGAGCGCGAACAGGCCATTGCCGAGCTGCGCCGTCAGCTGGAGCAGGTCTTTGCGCGCAAACAGGAAAACCGGCGTCGCGAGATCGCCCGGCTCGAACAGCAGCTCCGTCTGCTTCGGGAGCGTCTCAACGAGCGCGAACGCTACCGCCCGCAGATCATCGAACAGCGTCTGCGCGAGCTGCTGGGGGAATAGCATGGACACACCGCCATGAAGAAACCGGCGGGGTGGTCTCCCGGGGAAGAACGGCTCCTGCTTCAGGTACTGGCCGCCTATCGGCAGGGCTATTTTCCGATGGCCGATCCGGAGGACGGACGTATCTACTGGTATGCGCCGGATCCTCGGGCGATTCTGCCCCTCGATCGCTTTCACGTGCCGCGTAACCTGGCCCGTCTGGTGCGGCGCGGCGTTTTTCAGGTGACGTTCGATTGGGCCTTCGACGACGTGGTGGCCGCCTGCGCCGACCGCCAGCAGACGTGGATCGCGCCGGCGCTTGCGGACATCTACCGGGCGCTGCACCGGCTGGGACATGCCCACAGCGTCGAGTGCTGGCAGGAAGGGCGGCTCGTCGGAGGACTGTTCGGCGTCAGCATCGGCGGAGCGTTCTTCGGCGAGTCGATGTTTCATCGGGTCTCGGAGGCTTCCAAGGTGGCCCTGGTGCATCTGGTGGCGCACCTGCGACGGCAGGGTTTTCGCCTGCTGGATATTCAATTTCTGACGCCCCACTTCCAGCAGTTCGGGGCCGAAGAAATCCCTCGTGCCGATTTTGAGCGGCGGCTGGCCGAGGCCGCCGCGCTGCCGGTGCGCTGGGCGTCGGATGTTCGTAACTTGGAGCCATGAGCTGGACGCTATTGCTGATCGGAAGTCTGCTGGTGGCCGGACCGGACTCGGCCCTGCAGGCGCGTTTTGCCGAGCTGATGCGCTACGCCCGTCAGGAGCAGCTGGCGGCGCGGCCGCTGGGCGAAGTCATGCAGGCGCTGGGCCTGCAGCTCCGGGGCGCTCCGTACGCCGCCGGAATGCTCGACGCTGCTCCGGCCGAGACGTTGCTGACACCGCTCGACCGCTTCGACTGCGTGCTGTTCGTCGAGAGCGTGCTGGCGCTGGCGCAGGGCGTGGTGCTGGGCGACACGACGCTGTCGGGCTTCCGGCACCGGGTGGAACAGCTGCGCTACCGCGACGGCCGGATGAACGGCTACTGCAGCCGGCTTCATTACTTTACCGACTGGATCGACGACAACGCCCGACGCGGGCTGGTGCGCGACATCACCCGCGAGCTGGGCGGCCGGCCCATGCGGCGCCGCATTCGCTTCATGAGCGAGCACCGCACGCTGTATCCACGCCTGGCGGCCGATAGCACCTGGCAGTGCGTCCGGCGCGTCGAGGAGGCGCTGAGCGCACGGGAACGCTTCGTCCTGCCCCGCGATCAAATACGCCGCGTCGCGGAGCGCCTGCAGCCCGGCGACATCGTGGCCTTCGTGGCCCGCGAGCCGACGCTGGACGTGGTGCACGTCGGGCTTGTCTATGTGAGCGTGGACGGTCGGCGCGGACTGCTGCACGCCTCGCCACAGGGTGGCGTCAGGGTTTCGCCGGATCTTCAAACGTACGTGCAGAACAACCCTGCCCAGGTGGGCATTGTCGTGGCGCGTCCGCTCGATCTGCGTCGTCGGTAAGCAGACGCTCCCGGTTGCTCCACAGAGTCAGATAATCCGAACAGACGCCCTATGGAAGAAATTCGACGTATCGGGGTCTTCACCAGCGGTGGCGATGCCCCCGGCATGAACGCCTGCATCCGGGCCGTGGTGCGCACGGCCATTGCCCACGATCTGGAGGTGGTGGGTATCCGGCGCGGCTATGCCGGCATGATCGAGGGCGACTTTGTGGAAATGGATGGCCGCTCCGTGTCGAACATCCTGCAGCTCGGCGGAACCATTCTCAAAAGTGCTCGCTCGAAGGCCTTCATGACCCCCGAAGGTCGGGCGAAGGCGGCCGAGCAGCTCCGAAAGGCCGGCATCGATGCGCTGGTGGCCATCGGGGGCGATGGGACGTTCCGTGGGGCCGCCGTCTTTTATGAGGAGCATCACATCCCGATCGTCGGGTGCCCGGGCACGATCGACAACGACCTGTTCGGCACCGACGAGACGATCGGCTTCGATACGGCCATGAATACGGCCATTCAGAACATCGACCGCATCCGCGACACGGCCGATGCGCACGACCGGCTGTTTCTGGTCGAGGTGATGGGACGTGACGCCGGCTTCATCGCGTTGAACTGTGGCATCGGCAGCGGGGCGGAGATGGTGCTGATCCCGGAGACTTTCACCGACATCGAGGAGATCAAGGAGCGGATCCTTTCGCTGATGTCGGCGCAGTCCCGTTCGTCGATCGTCGTGGTGGCCGAAGGCGACGAGCACGGCGGCGCCATGCAGATTGCGCAGGATCTGCGTGAGGATCCGGCCTTTGCCAGGATCGACCTGCGGGTGTGCATCTTGGGCCATACGCAGCGGGGCGGCTCGCCCACGGCGCGTGACCGCGTGCTGGCCAGTCGGCTGGGGGCGGCGGCCGTCGAAGCGCTGCTGCAGGGACATTCCAACGTGATGGTAGGCGTGGTCAACGGCGAGATCAAACTGACGCCGCTCAAGCACGTCTACAGCCGCAAGAAGACGATCGATTACGAGCTGCTCAAACTGACCCAGTTGCTGGGCTGATGCCGCACCGTCGCAAGCACTATCCGCCGATCGGGGAGAAGCGGGGCAAGAAGCGGCAGGTGGCGGCCATGTTCGATGCCATCGCGCCGCGCTACGATCTGCTCAACCGCATCCTGAGCGCCGGGGTCGATCGGCGCTGGCGGCGGCAGGCCGTAGAGATGATCGCGCCGGAGCAGCCGCGGCGTGTGCTGGACGTGGCCACCGGCACGGCCGACCTGGCGATCGAGGTGGCACGTCGCCTGCCCGTCGAGCGCGTCGTGGGGGTGGACATCGCCGAATCGATGCTGCAGATCGGCCAGCAGAAAGTGGATCGGCTGGGGTTGAGCGAGCGCGTGGTGCTGCGCAGAGGCGACGCGGAGAAGCTGCCGTTTTCCGACGCCCAGTTCGATGCAGTGCTGGTAGCCTTCGGCGTGCGCAACTTCGAGAACCTGGAGCGTGGACTGCGCGAAAGCTACCGGGTCCTGCGGCCGGGCGGGGTGCTGGTGGTGCTGGAGTTCAGCCGCCCGCGCACGCCGGTCATCCGCACGCTCTACCGCTGGTATGCCCACCACGTGCTGCCGCGCATCGGCGCCTGGCTGTCGCGCGACGAAGGGGCCTACCGCTACCTGCCGGCTTCCGTCGAGGCATTTCCGGACGGACCGGATTTCCTGCGCCGCATGGAAAAGGTGGGCTTCCACGATCTGCAGTGGAAGCCGCTGACGTTCGGGATCGCGTCGCTCTACCGGGGACGGCGGTAGGCTCAGGCGCTGGCCGAAGGGGGCAGCGCCGTGTCGGAAGGCGTCAGGTATTTGATGAGCTGCACTTCGTTGTAGCGCCCCTGGCTCCGGTAGGTGACTTCGTCCATGAGCTGACGGATCAGCCGCACGCCCAGACCGCCGCCCTGACGCTTTCGGATGAGCGTGCGCAGATCGGGCGCGCGGTAGCGGGTCGGATCGAACGCCTCGCCCTGGTCGCGAATGCGTACGACGAAGCGGTCCGGCTCGAGCAACACGGCTACGTCGATGGGTCGGTCCGGACGTCCCTTGTAGGCGTGTTTGATGATGTTCGTGCAGGCTTCATCGACGGCCAGTTTGAGCCGCTCGATCGCCTCCTCCGAAAGGCCGGCCGCGCGGGCATGTCGCTCCACGAAGCGCCGTACCGTTTGCAGGTAGCGCGTCGAGCTGGGAATCCGGAGGGTGTAAAGCGCGCGGCTCACGGCAGACTCCACTTACTCAGGAGGATGGAAGCGTCGGGCGCTCACCCCGGGCGAAGCGCTCCAGGGCTTCGGCCTCCGAGGGCAGAATGTCGAACAGCAGGGGAAAACCCAGCAGGTCAAACACGTTGTACACGCCGGGCTTAAGTTCGGCAATCTTCAGATCGCCTCCCTTCTCGCGGATCTCTTCGATGTAGGCCATGAACACGCCCAGCCCGGCACTGGAGATGTACTCCAGATCGCGCCCGTTGATCAGAATGTTGTAATGGCCATGCTGGAGACATTTCTGGAGGGCGGCCTCCAGCTCCGGGGCCGTGTGCGCGTCGAGTTCGCCGTGCAGATCCAGAATCTGCACGCCGTCGTGCTGTCGGAATCCTACCGAAAAATTGCTCATGGCGCTTGCTGCGAAGGCTGCGAGGGTTGGGCGGTCGAGGCCGACGCTCCGGTGGTCTGCGCCTGCACGTCCTGGCGATCCCGCGCTTCCTGAAGCATCGGCACTTCCTGCCACTGGAAGATAACAAGGGTCAGGTCGTCATCATAGGCGGGATGGCCGGTAAACTGCGCCAGCGTCTCGAGCAGATGGCGGTGCAACGACGCGGCAGTGTCCCGTGCGTGCGCTTCGAGGGTCTGGAGCAGCCGATCGTAGCCGAAGGATTCGCCCCGGTCGTTGCGGCTTTCGATCAGGCCGTCGGTGTACAGCAGCAGACGGTCGCCGGCCTGAAGCGAAATCGTACAGGGCTCCAGCGTGCGGCGGAAAAGTTCACCCCGGTCCAGCCCGAGCCCCAGGCCCTGCAGGCGCAGCAGGCGAGGCGGTGCGTGCGGGCGCAGAAGGATCGGGGGCGGATGGCCGGCACGGGCCAGTGTCACCGTGCCTTTTGCCACATCGAACACGCCATAGACGGCCGAGATGAACGCCTTGCGTTCCAGCGTTTCGAAGAGCGCCTGGTTGGCCTGGGTCAGAAAGACCACCGGGTCGGGGTTGAGCGGACTCAGAGCCCGGAAGATGCCCTGCAGTTCGGCCATGTAGAAGGCGGCCGAGGTCCCCTTGCCGGCCACGTCGGCCACGATGAAGGCCAGCCGATGGTCGTCGAGCTGGAGCAGATCGTAGTAGTCGCCGCCCACCTCCTGAGCCGGGACGCTGGAGGCCACGATCTGCAGGCCAGGAAGCCGGGGAAGCTGCTGGGGGAGCAGGCGGCGCTGCACGCCGCGCGCGATGGCCAGCTCGCGCGCCAAGCGTTCCTTTTCCAGGCGTTCGCTGAGTAGGCGGGCGTTGTCGAGGGCGAGGGCCGCCTGCGTGGCAAAGACCGTGATGGCCTCGACGTCGTCCTGCTCGAAGCCGTAGGCCACCTCGCGCGTGACGAAAAGCACACCCAGCAGCTCGTTGCGGGCAATCAGCGGAACGACCAGCAGGCTGCCGATGCCGTGCTCCGGCCGGGCCCGCACCCGGTGGTCGGTCAGCGCCTGCTCCAGCAGCAGAAACTGGCGCCGCGCGGCCACCTCCTGATAGAGCGCTTCGACGTCCACGAGCGCCTCGGGGGTCTGGTCAGCCGGCAGGTTGTGAGCCGCCACGATCCGGGGCCGGAACGTCGTCTGAAAGTCCGGCAGGGCCAGCCAGGCCGCCTGCGCCACGCCGGCCTCGACCGGCAGCCGGACGATCGTCTCGGTCAGCCGCTCCACATCGAACACCTGGCTGACCAGTTGCATCAGCGCGTGCAGGGCGGCCAGTTCGTCCACCTTTCGCTGGAAGGCACCTGTCGTGGGCAGGTGAAAAAGCAGCGACAGAAACGACGTGACCAGATAGAGCACCCCGAAGGCCAGGCTCAGGTTGACGAAGCTGCTCAGCGCGGGGCTGTAGTGCCAGACGTATTCGTGGGCCGGGCCGCTGGTGAAGGCCAGCGTGCCCGACAGTGCGCCGGTGGCCAGCACGGTCAGCCCCAGGTTCAGCAGTTTCTGGCGAAAGGTCAGATACAGAATCCAGGCGACGCGAAAGGCATTGCGCAGCATGAGCCCGACCGGAAGGCTCAGCAGCAGCGCCAGCACGAATTCGCCCGGCTGGAACAGATCGACCAGCAGGGCCGAACCGGCCATGGTGATCAGCATCCAGCGCCAGCTCCGCTCACTCTGCCGGGTGCGTTTGAACAATACCAGCCCCCGAAGCTGCAGCAGCAACCAGAAGGCCAGCAGTGCTTCGAGCAGCGCCAGCACGTTCATCTGCACGACGGCCGCCCAGGTCAGCGGCACGCCCGTCTCGTAGGCGAAGCCGGAGACCGGCGTCGAAAGGGCCAGATCGCCGGACGGGCGGCCGATGCGCAGCACCAGATAGCCAAGCCCCAGGAAAAGCAGCGAGGCGACGGTCAGACTCCAGAACGTACGCGTCGGGGAGGGGCCGCGCTGGTGCGTCTCGCCCCAGAGCAGCAGCCACAGCGCGCCGTAGGTGATCAGCATGAGCCCGTCGTAGTAGAACAGACGGACCCAGGTCGAGGGCGGCGTGCCCGACTTCCAGCTCAGCAGGTGGAAAACAACCGACAGGATATAGCCGGTCCCGAAGAACGGCACCAGCAGAAACAGGCGGGTGCGCCGTTGCTGAAGCAGCATCTCCGTCTGCTGCAGCGAGGGAATCGTCACGTTGCGTATCATGCAGGCCTGAAAAATTCCGTGGCGCGAAGCAATCCCGATCCGAAGCCCGCCTGTGCGCGGTCGTCTGCATCATACTGAAAACGGCGGGCCTTTGTTACGCTTTTTTCTGATCAATACAACGCAGGGGGCAGAGCGGTGCGTATACGTCGTTGTAACTTTTGACCGACGGTGCGCGTACGCCCGATCCGAACCGGTGAGGCCCTGCCATGTCGCGAACCACGTTCATCCGCTGGCAGCTTGTCGTGCTGGTGTTGCTGGCGTTGCTGGTGGGCCTGCGTGCCTGCCAGCGACGGGCGCATCCAGCCGGCGAGGTCGTCGTGTTTGCCGACATGGCGCCGGGCGCGCTGTACCACCGCGTGCTGGTGGTCGAGCGTCCGGTCCGGCTGCTGCTGGAAGGCGTCGGGGCCCGATCGGGCGAAGGCCCGGCCGCCTATGGCTGGCTGCTGCGCACGGCCGATCGGCGCGTCATCTGGCAGATGCAACCGCAACCCGGCACCGAGTCGCTGCGCTTCCGGGTGCGCGATACGCTTCGCTTAGCGCCCGGCCGCTACGAAGTCTTTTTCACCACGCAGGGCGACGTGCCACGCCGCACCGGTTTCTGGGCCTGGCTCTTGCCCGAAGCGCCCTGGGCGCGCAGCCGCCGCGACTGGACGCTGCGCTTCCAGGTGCTGGACGATGCCGCCTCGCTCCGACTGGAAGACGGCCGGCCTCAGCCACCTGGCGGACCGGCGCTGCTCTGGACCGCCGCGCCCATGCCTTCGGCTACGGCCCGCATGGCGCTGCTGGAGGTGCGGGCCCCTGCGCGCGTGCGCCTTTATGCGGTGGGCGAGTTCGATCCGGAGCCGGCCGACTACGGATGGATCGAGCAATTGCCCGAAGGCCGGCGCGTCTGGGAGATGACCTACGCGCAGACCCGTCCGGCCGGTGGCTGGCGCGGCAACCGACAGGTGCTGGACACGCTGACGCTGGCGCCCGGCCTCTATCGCGCCTGGTTTCAGACGGACGACGCCCACGCTTTCGGCAACTGGCGCTTCAACCCGCCGCTCGATCCGGCCGCCTGGGGCCTTACGCTCTGGCGGATGCATCCGGAAGACACGGGCGTGGCCCTTTTCGATCCCTGGGAGCGACTCCAGCCTGCGCTGCAGCTGACGGCTATCGGCAACGACGAACATCGTCGCACCGACTTCGTCGCGACCGACAGTGTCTCGGTCCTGCTCTATGCGTTGGGTGAGCTGGGTACTCGCAATCGCCGCTACGACTATGCCTGGCTGACCGACAGCACGGGGACAATTCTCTGGGAAATGCGCCGCAGCCGCTCGGTGCCGGCCGGCGGTCATCCCAACAACCGGCTGGAGATCGCGGCGCTCGTGCTCGGGCCCGGCCGCTACACGCTGCACTACCGCACGGACGACTCGCACGCCTACGGCGACTGGCGCAACGGACAGCCCGAGCATCCCGAACGCTGGGGCGTGACGCTCTTCGTACTCGCGCCCGGACCGGAGGCGTTGCAGGTGGCGACCGAGGCGGCCCCGTCGGCATCCGAAAGCCCGCCGACCACGACCGTCGCGCCGCTGCCCGCCGGTCGGGTGCTTGTCGATCTGACCCGCGTCGGCAACAACGAACACCGGGTTCAGGCGTTTACTCTGGACCGGCCCACGCGGCTGCGCATCCGGGCGGTGGGCGAACTGTCGATCAGCGGACGGTACGATTACGGCTGGATCGAACGCGCCGGCACGGGCGAGATCGTCTGGGAAATGACCTGGGAACACACGCGCCCGGCTGGCGGTGATGCCCGTAACCGTCGGGCCGATACGACGCTGACGCTGCCGCCCGGCTCCTACACGGCGCACTTTCGGACCGATTTTTCACATGCCTATGGACAGTTCGAATATCCGACACCCGATGAACCCGAAGCCTGGGGACTCCGGATTGAGCGTCTCGATCAGTGAACCGACGATCGAGGTGGTGCTGCCCGTGCCCGAGGCGCTCCACGATCCGCTGGTCATTCAGCTCGACGCACTGGGTTTTGAGGCGTTCTGGGAAGAACCCGATCACCTGAAAGCCTATATGCCAGCCTCCCAGTGGCGGGCGGCCGTCCGGGAAGCCGTGCGCGACCTGCTGCGCCGTCAGGGACTGCCCGACGAGATCGAGGTGCGCACGATCGAACCGGAAAACTGGAACGCCCGCTGGGAGTCGCAGCTGCAGCCCATCGCGGTCGGACCGTTTCTGATCAAGCCGAGCTGGCATGCCGTGCCCGAAGCCTACGCCACGCACATCGTGCTGGAGATCGATCCGAAGATGAGCTTTGGCACCGGCTACCACGAAAGCACGCGCCTGGTGCTGCAGATGCTGCCCGACTGCGTGGAGCCGGGTGCCCGGGTGCTCGACGCCGGCACGGGCACCGGCGTTCTGACCATCGCCGCGCTGAAGCTGGGGGCCGGCTCGGCCATCGCCTTCGACATCGATCCCTGGGCGGCCGAAAACGCGCAGGAAAACTTCGCTCGCAACGGCGTGGCCGACCGCGTCGAATTCCGGCAGGGATCCATCGAAGTGGTGCCCGAGCGCGACTTCGATCTGATTCTGGCCAACATTCACCGGCGCGTCCTCTGCGACCTGCTGCCGGCCTTTCGGGAAAAGGTACGTCCCACCGGCTACGTGCTGCTTTCCGGGCTGTTGCGCGAGGAGCGTGAGCTGATGCTGGAGGCGGCGGCTGCGCACGACCTGGAGCCCATCCACGAGGCGACGGAGAACGCCTGGTGGGCCGTCATGCTGAAACGTTCGGTCTGAAGCCGTGCGGCTGGCCGCGATCGACCTGGGCACCAATACGGCCCTGCTGCTCATTGCCGAGGTGGCCGACGGGCGGCTGCAGCCCTGCTACGAGGCCGAGCGGTTCGTGCGGCTGGGGGAAGGACTGGAACGCACCGGCACGATCGGTCCGGCCGCGCTGGAGCGACTCCGTCGCACGCTGGAAGTCTATCGCGAAGCGCTCCGGGCCCATGCCGTCGAAGCCTGCGTCGTGGCGGCCACCAGTGCCACACGTGAGGCCCGCAACCGACAGGCCGTGGCCGAGGTGGTGCGTGCGGTGCTGGGCGTCGAGCTCGAGGTGATCTCCGGCGAGGAGGAAGCCCGGTGGAGTCTGGCCGGCGCGCTGGCCGCCCCCGGCCTGCCCGAAGGTCCCTGCCTGGCCGTGGACATCGGCGGCGGCTCGACCGAGCTGGTGGCGGGCACGCGCCGGCCTGAGGGCACCGTCGCCGTCACGTTCGCCCGGAGCCTGCCGCTCGGTACGGTGCGCCTGACCGAACGCTGCTTTGCGGCGATGCCGCCTTCGCCCGCGGCCGTGGCCGAAGCGCAGCGTCAGATCCGGGAAGTGCTGGCCGCACTCACCCCGCCTTCCGCACCGGTGCTGGTGGGGGTGGCCGGTACCTGCGTGTCGCTGGCGGCGCTGGAGACGCGTCGCCTTCCACGCCAGGTGCCGGTCGCGCTGACACGCACCGCCGTAGCCGCCTGGCGCGACCGATTGCTGCAGATGCCGACCGATGCCGTGCGTGCGCTCTGGCCCGAACTATTGGCCGGCCGGGCCGATGTGCTGTCGATGGGCGCACTGCTGCTGCATGAAGTCATGGCCTGGGGCGGCTGGCAGGTCTGCCACGTCAGCCCCTTCGGGCTGCGGCACGGGCTGATCCTTCGCCATTTGGCCCATCGCTGAAACGGAACAATTCGGGCAGGCTGCGGTCCCAATCGCGCCACCCTGAACAGACTGGAACCTTCAGCGCCATGCCCACCCCTCAGGAAGTGCTGCGCGTGCTCGCGCGCGTCGTCGAGCCGGAGCGCGGCCGCGACATCGTGCGGCTCAAGATGGTGCGCAACCTGCGTGTGGAAGACGGCCGTGTTTCGTTTACGCTGGTCTTCAACCGGCCCGATACCGACTTCGCCCGGCAGGCGCCCGAGCAGTGCCGGAAGCTGCTGCAGGAAGCCTTCGGACCGGAACTGTCGGTGCAGATCGACACCGACGCCGAAATGATCGGCCTGGAGGTGCAGGGCGGCGGCCCTATGCCCTCGGTGCAGCCCGAAGGCGTGCTGAACTTCATCGCGGTGGCCTCCGGCAAGGGCGGCGTGGGCAAAAGCACGGTGGCCGTCAACCTGGCCGTGGCGCTGGCGCAGCAGGGCTACGACGTGGGCCTGCTCGACGCCGACATCTACGGGCCGTCGGTGCCCACCATGTTCGGCGTGCGCGACGAAAAGCCGCGCGTCAACGAGCAGCGCAAGATCGTTCCGCTGGTGCGGCACAACGTGCGTCTGCTCTCGATGGGCTTCATCGTCGATCCCGAGCAGGCCGTCATCTGGCGCGGTCCCATGGTGGCCAAGGCGCTGCGGCAGTTTCTGGGCGAGGCCGACTGGGGCGAACTCGACTTCCTGATCCTCGACCTGCCGCCGGGCACGGGCGACGTGCCGCTGACCATCGTGCAGTCCATCGCGTTGACCGGCGCCGTCATCGTCTCGACGCCGCAGCCGGTGGCGCTGGCCGACGCCCGCAAGGGTGTGGCCATGTTCCGCAACGTGCAGGTGCCCGTGCTGGGTATCGTCGAAAACATGGCCTACTTCTCTCCGCCGGACCTGCCCGACCGCAAGTACTACATCTTCGGGCGTGGGGGCGCCTGGCGGCTGGCCGAGGAGCTGGACGTGCCCTTCCTGGGCGAAATCCCCATCGAAGAAGCCGTGCGCGAAGGCGGTGACCTCGGCAAACCGGTCGTGCTGGCCGAGCCCGAAAGCGCCTCGGCAAAGGCGTTCTTCCGACTGGCCGAGCAGGTGGTCGAACAGGTCAACCTGCGCAACGCCGAGCAGCCCCCGACGCAGCGGGTCGAGATCCTTTATCGCTAAACCGGCAACAATTCGTCGGCTAAGGGGTTTTTCTGAAAGCACCAGACGCAACTGTGCGCATCATGGCCGATACGAAAACCACCCACACGACCGGACCGCTGGCGCCCGACGACCCGGAACTCCATCGCCGCATCGAAGAGGCGCTCGACATGATCCGCCCCTATCTGATGACCGATGGCGGATCGGTGCGGCTGCTGAACGTGACCGAAGACTACGTGGTCGAACTGGAGCTGCTGGGCGCCTGCGGCACCTGCCCCATGAGCCTGATGACGCTTCGCGCCGGGATCGAACAGGTGCTCAAACGGGCCGTTCCCGAAATCACCCGCGTCGAAGCCGTTCAGGCGACCAGTTGAGGAATGTCCGTAGATTGACGCTGTCAGGCCCTGGCGCTGGTCAGGGCTTTTTTGTGCTGAGCGGTGATCCGCCATGCGTCGGGCGTGACGTTCGAACACAGCGGTCCGTTCTCCGGGGTGGAAAGGGGCGCATCATCGTGACGCTTGCAGTCCGGAGACGAAGGCCGGGGACTGGCACACATGCACCATTCTTTTCGCCTTTTCATATAGGATCGCTGATTTATCGGTGCATGAGGGTACCACACCCCGTGTGGCGGACGTGATCCGACGGGTATGATCGGGCGGACACAGGGGTCCGCCCCTACGGGATAGGGGAAACGTCAAGGATCTGTAGGGGCGCACCGCCGTGTGCGCCCGTGCTTTCTCACATGCACTATTGAGAAAGTAGATGAGGAACTTTCCTGAAAATACGTGAATTTCCTCTGAAGCGGCATTTTCCACTCCGGGCTTATGGCGATTCTGACCGTTCCGAAAGTTCTGCGTGAGAAGCTTGGCGACGATGGCGTCGAGGCGCTCATCGCGCTTTTGAACGAAGCAGCCCATCACGAGCGGGACAACCTGCTGGGCATTCTGGAAGAACGCTTTGAGCGGCGGGTGACCGAGGAGGGCGCCCGACTGGATAAACGAATTGCGGAGGAAGTGGCTCGGCTGGAGGTATTGCTGGCCGAGACAGAAAAACGGTTGGACCGCCGCATCACCGAAGAGGTCGCTCGCCTGGAGGTGAAGTTGAGCACCCAGATGGCCGGGATGCGCGCCGACCTGATTCGGTGGATGTTTATCTTCTGGGTGGGTCAGCTCGGCACGCTTCTCGCCATTCTGTTTGCCTTTTTCAGATGAGTCGGGACGGCGTCAGCCGGCGTCGCGTGCCTGGCGGACGGCTGCGACGAGTGCGGGCAGGATCTCGCCGGCCTTGCCCAGCAGCAGCGCATCGACCTGATCTGCGATGGCGCTGGGCTGTAGGTTGATCTCGGCCACGTAGGCGCCGGCCCTTTTCGCTTCGAGTGGGAGTCCGGCGGCCGGATAGACCACGGCGCTGGTGCCGACGCTCAGAAACACCTCGGCCCGTTCGCAGGCGGCATAGGCTTCGGCCAGGGCTTCTTCGGGCAGCAGTTCGCCGAACCAGACCACATCCGGTCGGATCAGGCCGCCGCAGGCCGGACAACGGACGGGCTTGCCTTCGGCGGCCGCTTCCAGATCCACTTCGTCGGCCGGGCGGCCGCAGTCGATGCAGTAGCTGCGCAGCAGGTTGCCGTGCAGTTCGACGACGCGCTGACTTCCGGCCCGACGGTGCAGGTTGTCCACGTTCTGCGTGATGAGCGTGAAGTCCGGCACCATGCGCTCCAGTTCCACCAGCGCATAATGCCCCGGGTTGGGCTCCACTTCGCGCACGAGCTTGCGGCGGTAGGCGTACCAGCGCTGCACGAGATCGGGGTTGCGCAGGAAAGCCTGCACGTTGGCCAGCTCCTCAGGGCGAAAGCGTTCCCAGAGGCCGCCGGGGTCGCGGAACGTCGGCACGCCGCTTTCGGCGCTGATGCCCGCACCCGTCAGCACGGCCACCGAGCGTGCCCGCGCCAGGCGCTCGATCAGTTCCGGAGGGAAGGCGAAGGTCTTGGTACTCATGAGGTTCGGGTATGCGCTGAATGGGAGGAAAGACCGTCCGCCTGCATCGAAGCGCCGACCCGGACGCTCAGTTCCATCCGTTCGATCAGCGTGCGGGCGACGGCCAGCACCTGGCGGTTGTACTCGGGCGGATAGGTGCGACCGGCGAATTTGACCAGATCGGCCGTCTCGAGCACCTGGCGGATCGGCGTGGCCAGACAGACTACGTGCCGGGAGGGATGGCGCTCGAGGCGTGCGATGAGTTCGCGCGTGGTCAGGTGGCGGGCCGGCAGCTCCAGTCGATCTTCCAGGTAGCCGCGCAGCACGTCGGCCAGCGCCACATAGAAGGGTTTGACAGGCGTCCGGGCGGCCAGCGGCTCCAGCGCGGCCAGTTGCTCCAGGGCCATCCGGTAGGGATCGGGACGGGGCGTCGGTGGCGGTGGGGGCGGAACGACCGGCCGCCGTCGCCGCAGCCAGAGGTAGGCGGCCAGCCCGAGCAACAGCGCCAGCAGGGCGGCACCCGCCAGCCAGGGCCACCGGGCCGCCGGAAACTCCACGAGCGGTGCCAGTTCGCGAATGCCTTCGGCGTCTGGCGGCACGATGGACCGGACGGCCACCCGGAGTGGCGGGGTGGTCAGCCGGTACCGTTCGGTCTCGGTGTGGAGCACGAGCGGCAGCGGGGGCACCCGTGCCGAGTCGAGCGCGAACGTGGTGACCACGTAGACGATGCTGTCGCGCAGGCGACCCGCGCCGAGCGGGCGGCTGTAGCGCAGCGGCCCTTCGATCACGTACAGGTCGCCCAGCAGGCTGTCGGTGGGCACTTCCAATCGGGCGGTGGCGGGGCGCTCGAGGCGCAGCGTCAGCGTGAAGCGTTCGCCGACGGCCACCGTGTCGGCCGACAGGTAGGCTTCGGGCTGCGTCTGGCCGCGTGCGGCCGCGGCCGAGCCCAGCAGGAGCAGCAGTCCGAGCAGCAGGCGGCGCATCAGCGACGGCGGTTGCGGCGGTGGAAAAAGGCCAGCAGGGGCTCCACGTAGTCGGCCTCGGTGCGCAGGCACACGTGGTCGATCTGCAGGCGGCGGAAGCAGGCTTCCAGCTCGGCCTGCTGGCGGCGGGCCTGCTCGGCCAGGTGGGCGCGCACGCGGGCGCTGCGCGTGTCGATCCAGCGGCGTCGGCCGGTTTCGGCATCGACGAGTTCGACCAGCCCCACGGCGGGCCAGGTCTGCTCGACGGGATCCCGGAGCTGGAGCGCCACCACGTCGTGGCGTCGGGCCAGCGCCCGCAGCGGTCGCTCGAAGTCCGGCATGTCCAGAAAGTCGCTCAAGATCAGGATGATAGCGCGGCGGTGCAGCACGCGCATCAGGTAGTCGAGCGCCACGCGCAGGTCCGTGCGCGTCGAGCCGGGGCGGCAGGCGTAGAGGTCGCGCACGAGCCGGAGCACGTGTCGGCGGCCCTTGCGGGGCGGCACGAACGCTTCGATGCGATCCGTGAAGAGCAACAGCCCCACGCGGTCGTGGTTGCGCAGCGCGCTGAAGCCGAGCACGGCGCAGATCTCGGCGGCCAGCTCGCGCTTCGTGCGGCCGCGCACGCCGAAGCCCTGCGAGCCCGACACGTCGACGACGAGCAGCAGCGTCTGCTCCCGTTCTTCTTCGAAGAGCTTCACATAGGGGGCACCCATGCGGGCCGAGACGTTCCAGTCGATCGTGCGCACGTCGTCGCCGATCTGGTAGGGCCGCACTTCGGCAAAGGTGATCCCCTGGCCCTTGAAGGCCGTGTGGTACTCGCCGCCGAAGAGGTTGTCGACCAGCCCGCGCGTGCGTACTTCCAGCCGACGGATCTTCTGAAACAGTTCGCGGGGAATCATGCTCGGGGTTCTGTTTTGCCAGAGGCAACGCCCCGCCCGCCGTCCTGTTCACGGGCCGGATGGTCCGCGTGCGCTGAGGCGGACGATCCGTAGCTGGCATCAACCCGTGGCGGTCTCCCTCTCGGCGGCCGCCACGGGTTATTTTTTTGCGTGCGGCCTTCCGGCAATCGGGAGCGAGTAAGGTGTGCGCCGTGCTTCGAACACAACCGCCCGCCCCGCGCTGCCTGGCCGCAGGGCTGTCGTACATGACGGCGCCCACATGGGTCGGACATGAGCCGACGGAGGCGACGGGGCGGATACCGCGGTCCGCCCGTCGTGGTGGGGACGTGGCCGTTTGCCCGGTCGTAATGATGCACGGACTGGCGGGGTTTCTGGCGGGCACTTCTTCAACCCGGACGCCCTGCAGGCCGTCGGTTTCTTCTACGACGTGGCGCCGGCCACCTACGCCGCACCGCCCGGCGGAACGCTTGCCTTCGTGACCCGCAGCGGCAGCTACCAGCGCCCCCGAGGCGTGGCCGGCGTGAGCAACGTGGCCGGGCGCCTGCTGGTGGAAGGACCGCTGGGCCGCTCGGGAAGCTGGCTGCTGGCCGGACGTCGTTCGCTGCTGGATGCGCTCGCCTGGCCCGGCAACGACCGGCTCGTGGCGTTCGGGCTCGACGTGGCACGCCCTACCGGACCGCTTCCCTCGAACGTGGCCGATCTGGAGGCCCGCCTGCTGGAGCTGGGACCCTCGGCCGCCACATTCTACGACCTGCACGGCAAGCTTCGGCTCGAAGACGGTCGGTGCGCCTGACGCTGAGCGGCTACCTGGGCGGGGACGACGCCCGCCAGCAGGCGCAGCGCCTGATGCTTCGCTGGGATGCGCGCCCCTCCGATTTTGAATGGGTGGACGTCGAAACCCGGCAGCGCTGGACCAACCGCACGGTCAGCGCCCGGCTCACCTACCGAATGGGCGCGGCGTTGCACCTGGAGACGCTGCTGGCAACCACCGCCTACGAGAGCCGCTACACGAAAGACGACTTCCTGTACGCCTTCACCGGGGGCGGCCTTCAGAAGCTGTTCCGACGTCTGGCGCCGTTCGCTTACACAAACGCCCTGACCGAGTGGCGCTGGGAGCAGGCCTTACAGGTGGCGCAAGAGGCCGGCTACTGGACGCTGGGCTACACGCTACAGCATCTGGACCTTTCGTACGAAGAACATTCGGCCGTTCGTTCTCGTCCCTTCGCGGAAAAGCAGCGGGCGGTCCAGACGGACGCCTTTCTGCAGTACGAAGGACGCACAGGTGCGCTGCTGAAGGTGCTGGCCGGGCTTCGGCTCCATGCCTTCTCGACGGGGCCGTACGTCCGTCTTTCGCCCCGTCTTCAGCTGACGCTGCACCCCGAAGGCCAGTGGTCGGCCGGTGTCGGCTTCAGCCGGAACTATCAGTTTCTGCACCACCTGGCCTTCGAAAACATGAACAGCACGGGCATCTGGCTGCTGACCGGACGGAACCAGCCGCCGACCGTGGTGGACAACATGAGCGCAGGCGTGCAGCTCCGGCCGGGACGCACGCGTCTGCAGCTTGACGCTTACGCCCGTCGCTTTGCGAACGTATGGCAGCACGAGGTCGTGGCGCCTTTCTTCCTGATCACGCGCGACCCCGAAACGACGACGCCCTGGCTTACCGGCGCGCGCAGCCGGGCCTACGGGCTGGAGATGCTGCTGGATCAGCCGCTCGGGCCGTTCCGGGCCACGCTGGCCTATGCGCTGAGCCGGGTCGACCTGGCCCATGATGCCCTGAACGGCGGCGCCTGGTATCCGGCCCCCTGGGACCGGCGTCACCAGCTTCGGGCATATCTGGACGTACCGCTCTGGCCGGGCAGCGCGCTTACGGTGGCCTGGTTTTCGGCATCCGGCCCCCCCAACACCGAGCGCTATACAGATCTGGCGCAACCGGAACGACTGGGCCCCTACCATCGCATGGACCTGACGCTGACGAGCCGCTACCGGATGCCCGTTGCCACGGCCGAGCTACGGCTGGGCCTGTTCAACCTGTTCGATCGCGCCAATCCCTGGTATCGCGCGCCCGTGCTCGTGCTGGTCGGCGAGCGTCTGCCCCGGCGTTTCGCCTTCGCGCCGGTCGACGTGTACGACCTGGGCCGCCAGGCTTCGTTCGAGCTGGTGCTGCATTTCTGAAGGGCGCGCAGGTCTTTCAAGAATGGTTTCAGGGAGCACGCGCAACTGGGGCGATCACAGACGTGTAAGCCCGGGGGAAAACGCGCTTGTAGTCCGGCACGGAGCGAAGCGAAGTGCCGAACGGGAAGCGCCACTTCGGCTGGCGCCTTCGTGGCTTTCTACAAACGCATTCGTGCTTGTGGTCAGGCATGCAGCAAAGCGTAGGCTTACCAGATCACTTCTTCTCTTACCGGACAGGTTCTGCACAAATTTCAGCAGGATTCCCGGTAAATTTAATCGAAAGCCTTTCCGGCCGATACCCATACAGAAGCTCGTTTCAACAGAATTCAAGGCCGGATAATGCGTCTTCGGGGGCATAGTCGTCTGCTGGGTGTGCTGTTGCTGCTGATGGCGGGATCGGCTGTTGCGCAGGAATTGCCCGACGACCTGACGCAGCTGGACCTGGAGCAGCTGCTGGAACTGGAGCTCATTCCCATTGACGTGCTGGGTAGCCACATCCATCTGAGAGGTCAGTGGATGGTGGGCTACCGATTCATGCATATGGCGATGGAGGGCGGGCATGCGCACGAAGCGGACTATCCGGTGAGGCCCGAGCACATGCGCATGGCCCTGCACATGGTGGAGGTGATGTATGGCCTGACGGACCGGCTCACGCTGATGGCCATGCTGGGTTATCAGCAGGCCGCCATGGAGAGCCGAACCGTCCAGGGGACCCGCTTCGAAACAAGCGCCTCCGGACCGAACGACCTGCAGCTGGCGGCCCATTATGCCTTACGTTCCAGAGCGACGCATTATCTGGTGGGACTACTGGGCGTGCAGGTGCCCCTCGGACGTGTGGACGTGCGGGACGATACGCCCATGGGCACCGGGCAACCGCTCCCCTATCCGATGCGGCCGGGTTCGGGGACCTGGGACCTGGTGCTGGGGCTTACCAGCATTCATCGGCTCGGAGACTGGAACCTGGGCGTGCATGGCGATGCGCTCTGGCGCACCGGCACCAACCGCTACGGCTACCGGCTGGGCCACCGGGTACATGCCGGCGCCTGGGTGACCTATCGCGTGCGCGCCTGGATGGCCTGGACACTCCATGTGGACGTGCATGTGCTGGGCGATGTGCAGGGCCATGACGCGCGACTGAATCCCGCCATGACCCCGACCGCCGACCCGGCACTGCAGGGCGAACGCCACCTGACCATCCAACCTGCGCTCAACTTCTACGTGCCGCGTGGTCCGCTAAAAGGCATGCGCTGGTCGGTGTACCTGGATCGGCCGCTGCTGGAAGCGCACGAAGGCGCTGCCATGGAAACAAGCTGGCAACTAACCCTGGCCTGGCAATGGACGCGTTGAAATACCGACTGCTTCTCTGTTTGTTGCTGCTGCCGGGTGGTGCAGGTTTCGCAGGGACCGGAACGGATCAGTCGGTACCCTTGGAGAAGGCTCGTGCCGCGCGGATCAAGGCGGCGTTCCTCTACCATTTTGCCCAGTTCAGCACCTGGCCGGAGGAGGTTCTGGGCGATGCGGCGACGCCCATCCGGCTGTGCATTCTGGGGAAAGACCCGTTCGGAAGTGCGCTGGAGCAGCTGCAGGGCAAAACCGTCCACAACCGACCGCTGGAAATCCGCCATCTGCCCGCCGGCACCTCGGCTCAGGGATGTCACGTGGTTTTTATGGGGCCGATGCCGGAGCGGGTGCTGCAGGCATCGCTGGCCCAACTGCAGCATCGGCCGGTGTTGACGGTCGGGGAAGGGGAGGACTTTTTGAAGCAGGGTGGCATCGTGCGGCTGGTGGAAGAGAAAAACCGGGTGCGATTTGAAATCAACGTCATGGCGGCCCGCCGGGCAGGCCTCCAGTTGAGTGCCCGGCTGCTCCGGTTGGCCCGAATCTACGAGGAAGCAGGATGAAGCTCGTAGATCGTTGCTCGCTCAAAACGCAGCTACTTCTGATCGTGCTCTGGACCTGCACGGTCACTCTGCTGCTGAACGGGGTGCTGTTCGCCTTCTACGATCTGGCCCAGTTCCGGCGCGAGAAAGCACGCGAGCTGGAGGTGCTGGGGCGGGTGCTGGCCGAGCACAGTGTGGCGCCGCTGGTCTTTCAGGATATGCAGGCAGCCATTGAGACGCTGGAAGGCGTGCGCAGCATCCCGGCCGTGCAGGTCGCGGCGTTGTACACGGCCGACGGGCAGCTGTTTGCTGTGTATCGCGGAGAAAGCAGCGCAACAGTTCCTCCGCGATTGCCCGTGCATGAGGAGACCCAGGGTAGTTTCCAGTATACAACGCCCGTGCGTTGGGAGGGCCAGACGCAGGGCTACGTGTACCTGCAGGCGCGCCTGCTGGGCTGGCAGGAGCGCATGGTGCGTTATGCCTCCGTAGGCGGTAGCGTGATCCTGCTGTCGCTCGGGGTCAGCATGATGCTGGTGGCGTTGCTGCAGCGCCGGATCACGCGTCCGTTGGACCATCTGCGCCGGGTGGCCCGCTCGGTGGCCGAAACGCACGACTACTCGGTGCGCGTGCCGGTCGAAGGTCCCGTGGAACTCCGGGAGCTGGCCGCCACCTTCAACGAAATGCTGACGCGTGTGCAGGAGCATCAGGCCGTACTGGTGGCGGCCAAGGAAGCCGCCGAAGAAATGGCCCGCCTGAAGAGCACCTTCCTGGCCAACATGAACCACGAGATCCGCACGCCGCTGGCCGGCATTCTGGGCTACGCGCAGATCCTGGAAGAGGAACTGAACGATCTGATGCAGCGCGAGATGGCCCAGGTCATCAAGCAGAGCGGCCAGCGGCTGCTCGACACGCTGGACGCGCTGCTGTACATGTCGTGCCTGGAGGCCGGTACCGTGCGCGTGCGGCATCAGGACCTGGACGTGGTGGCCGCCACACGGGCGGTGGTCGACGAACTGGCGCCGCTGGCCCGCGACAAAAAGCTGGAACTCACGGTGCAGAGCAGCGAGCCCGCCTTGATCGCCTGCGTGGACGAAGGGCTCTGGGAGCGATTGGTCAAGAACCTGGTGCACAATGCGATCAAGTTCACCGAAGAAGGCAGCGTGGCTGTGCTGCTCGAAGGCGACGCGGAGACCGTGCAGTTGCAGGTGGCCGACACGGGGATCGGCATTCCGGAAGAATTGCAGTCGGTCATCTTCGAGGCGTTCAAGCAGGCATCCAGCGGGCTTTCGCGCGACTACGAGGGCAGCGGGCTGGGCCTGACCATCGTGCAGCGCATCGTGCGCATGTTGAACGGGCAGATCTACGTGGAAAGCCAGCCCGGCATCGGCAGCATCTTTACCGTGATCATCCCGCGTTGCCGGTCCGATGCGGCCGCCACCCGTGCCACCACGAACGGCACGTCGCAGCACCAGCAGGTTTAGCCGCCGTGCTCGCGCAGAGCCAGGCGGATGAGTTCTTCGGCCGACTGAATGCCCGGATGCTCCCGGAGCACCTTGCGCAGGCTGCGCTCGGCGGCCGCACGTGGCAGACCCAGCGCTTCCAGCGCCGCCAGCGCATCGGCACGGGCCTGCGCCCGCACGTCGTCCACGCCCGCTGGCGTCAGCTCGGCCAGATCCAGCAGCGTCAGCCGGTCGCGTAGTTCCACGATCAGCCGCTCGGCCAGCCGCTGTCCCACGCCGGGAATGCGCTTCAGCGTCTGCACGTCGCCCGTGGTGACCGCTTCGTGAATCTGTGCCGGCGACAATGCCGACAGGGCCGCCAGCGCCAGCCGGGGGCCGACGCCCGACACGCCCAGCAGCACCTCGAACAGCGTGCGCTCGGCCTCGGTCGCAAATCCGAACAGCAGCACGGCATCTTCCCGCACGTAATAGTGCGTCAGCAGGTGCACCGGCGCACCGACTTCCGGCAGCACCTCGTAGGTGGACGTGGGGATCAGAAGCCGGTAGCCCAGGCCGTGGACGTCTACCACCACCTCGGTCAGCTTCTTGGACGCCAGCTTGCCCGACACGTAGGCGATCATGACGTGCGCTCCGACTGGGTTTGCAGGGCCGCCGTGTGGTTGCGGCGCACCTCCTCGAGCACGGCCCGATTCCAGCGCATGACGATGGGCAGGCGGCGTCCGATCCCGAACGCCTTGCCCGTTACGCGCAGACCCGGGGGCGTCTGGCGCCGCTTGTACTCGTTGCGGTCCACGCGACGCAGGATGTCGGCCACCAGCGCCCGGTCGAACCCGGTGGCCGCCACGATCTCATCGACCTCCTCCCGGCGTTCGATGTAGCGCTGCAGGATCACGTCCAGCACCTCGTAGGGCGGGAGCGAGTCGGTGTCTTTCTGGCCCGGACGCAGCTCGGCCGAGGGCGGCTTGGTCAGGATGCGCTCGGGAATGACGTAGCGGCCCGCCCGGGCGTTGATGTAACGGGCCAGGCGATAGACCTGCGTCTTGTACACGTCGGCCAGTACGGCCAGTCCGCCGTTCGTGTCGCCGTAGAGCGTCACGTAGCCGACGGCCATCTCACTTTTGTTGCCCGTCGAGAGCAACAGGTAGCGGAATTTGTTCGACAGGGCCATGAGCGTCACGCCACGCACGCGCGCCTGGATGTTCTCCTCCGTCACGTCTTCCGGCAGGTCGTCGAAGACCGGGCGCAGCATTTCCCGAAAGGCATCGACGGCCGGCATGATCGGAAGGATGTAAAACGTGATGCCCAGGTTTTCGGCAAGCTGGCGGGCGTCTTCTACCGATTCGGGCGAGGAGTACTTCGAGGGCATGGCCACGCCGACGACCCGTTCCGGTCCCAGCGCGGCAACGGCCAGCGCGCAGGTGACGGCCGAGTCGATCCCGCCGGAAAGTCCGAGCACCACCTTTTCGAAGGCGCCGGTCTTGTAGAAATAGTCCCGGATGCCCAGCACCAGCGCATCGTGCAGGTCTTCGATCTCGGTGCGCCGGTGTACGTAGGGCGCATGGTGGGCTTCAGTGTCCCAGATGAGCAGCGCTTCCTGAAACGAGGGCGCACACAGCAGGATGGAGCCGTCCGGGGCATGGACCCGACTGTCGCCGTCGAAGATCAATTCGGTGTTGGCGCCCACCTGGTTCACGTAGACAAACGGCACGTCGTGCTCGCGGCAGATGCCCTCGATGATCCGGCTGCGCTCGTCGTGTTTGCCCAGCGAGAAGGGAGAGGCGCTGATGTTGACGAACAGATCGATTCCCTGAGCCGCCAGCTCGTCGATCGGGTTTTCGTCGTAGAGATGGTAGGGGGCCCAGTCCTCGTTGTTCCACATGTCCTCGCAGATGTGCAGCCCGATGCGCAGACCGCGCCATTCCACAACCGGCTGGGGCGGGCCGGGTTCGAAATAGCGGTATTCGTCGAATACGTCGTAGGTGGGCAGCAGCCGCTTCGGGACGCGGGCCACGATGCGTCCGCCTTCCAGCAGCAGGGCCGCGTTGAAGAGCCGTTTGCCCACCGGGCTTTCGTTGCGGATCGGCGCGCCCAGAATCACGCCCAGCTCGCGGGGCACCTCCAGCGCGATCGTTTCGACCGTATGGGCAACGGCCTCGATAAAGGCGGGCATGTCGAGCAGGTCCTGCGAAGGGTAGCCCGCCACGCACATTTCGGGAAAGATGACCAGTTCGGCGCCCTGGCGATAGGCCTGGTGCGCGAAGTCGACGATCTTGCGGCGGTTGCCCTGCAGGTCTCCAACAATCGGATTGAGCTGCGCCAGCGCGATTTTCATGGGCGCCTGCGTGTCGGGTTGCGGCTACGACGCCGCTGCACACGCCGCACGCACGTGCTGCGTTCCCGATCTCAGGAGGCGCGGCGCACGGAAGCCGCCTCCAGCTCGGCCAGCAGCTCAGGCAACTCGTCGGTGCGGTTCAGCAGATAGCGGGCGCCGCGCTCGCGTAGCAGGGCCCCGTGCGCTTCGGCGTCCAGATAGGGCGGGATGACGCCGACGGGCAGAACGCCGGCCGCCTGGGCGGCGATCATGTCGTCCACCGAATCGCCCACGTAGACGGCTTCGGAGGGCGTGATCGGCATGCCGACGGCCTCCAGCATGGCCAGCGCCCGCTGGATCGGGTACGGATCGGGCTTGCCCCGGCCGTCCTGGTGTTCCATGGCTACCAGCAGCGGAAAGTAGGGTTGCCAGCCGAAGCGTTCGATCGTCCAGCGCGCCTCGGCCTCGGGACGGCCCGTGACGATCCCCATCAGATAACCCTGGCGGCGCAGGTGCTGGAGCGTCTGCGTCTGAATCAGGGGCGGCTCCTGCGCGATGAAGCCGTCCCAGTGCTCCCCCCGGTAGCGCCGCTGGAACTCCTGCACTACCCGGCTGAAGGGCACCTGCATGCCGATGTCGAGGATGATCGTGTGCGTCAGCTTCCAGTCGTCGTTGAAGCCGCCGGCGTTTTTGTAGCGCTGAATGGTGGCCGGAGTGATTTTGCGTCCCGTAAAGTGCTCGACCGTCTCCTCGATGGCGCGCCGGTAGGAGCGCGACACGTCCACCAGCACGCCGTCCATATCGAACAGGATGAGTTTGATTCGCGAAGGCATGGTTTATCTGCGGTTTTAGTGGGTTTCCTCGGTGCTCTGGGCGTCGATGCGGGTCAGCAGCGCTTCGACGGCCGCCCGGAGCTGGGGATCCTCGCCCCGTGCTTTGCTGTCGGGCGCTTCTTCGACGAGGATGTCAGGTACGGCCGGACCGTTCTCCATGTTCGTGTCGTCGGCGTAAACGAACCAGCCGCGGAACGGCAGGCGGACGAACGAGCCGTCGATGAGCCCCACGCCGCCGGTCGAGATGACCGCGCCGAAGGTGGGAACCCCTACCAGCGGCCCCAGCCCCAGGTTCTTGAAGGCGTGGGAAAAGATCTCGGCATTGGAAAAACTGCTCTGGTTGCAGAGGGCAGCCACGGGTTTCGTCCAGGCCGCGAAGGGCAGCCGCTCGCCGAAGGGGTAGTGGGCGCGGAACGCGCGGCGGTCGGGCGGATCCAGCCGTTCGGCAGCCCCGCGCGGGATCGTGTAGGCGTGGCGACGGACGGTCAGCACGGTCAGCAGGTAGTCGGTCGTCCAGCCGCCGCCGTTGTAGCGCACGTCGATGATCAGGCCTTCTTTGCCCTGGCCGCTGGCCACCAGCTCGCGCTCGAAGCGCTCGAAGCTGGGCCAGTTCATGCCCTGTACGTGGATGTAGCCCAGCCGGCCGTTGCTGTAGCGCTCGGTCAGCGCGCGCCGCATGGCCACCCATTCTTCGTAGAGGGCTTCGTTCAGAGAACCGACCGGGCGAATGACTACGGTGCGGGTCCGGCCGTCCGACGTGCGCACCGTCAGCCGCACGCGCGCGTCCACTTTATCGACCAGCAGGCGGTAGAAGTTGTCCACCTCGGCCATGGGTGTGCCGTCGACGGCCGTGATGACCTCGCCCACGTGCAGGCGGCTCTCCTCGCGATCGGCCGGCGAGCGCGGCACGACATGCCGGATGCGTACGCCGCCCGGCACGGGTTCGACCTCCACGCCGAGCAGGCCGGTACGTTCGCGCTGCGTCTCGGCCCGATCGGGACCGTAGATGCCCAGGTGGCTGGCGTTCAGCTCGCCGAGCATCCAGGAGAAGACGTCGCGGAAGTCCCGGTTCGTGGTCGCCTGCAGCGCCCAGGGCAGGTATTTGTCATGAAGCGCCCGCCAGTCGACGCCGTGGAACTGCGGGTCGTAGAAGCTCTGCGCCAGCGCGCGCCAGGCTTCCTCGAAGATCTGGCGGCGCTCTTCGCGATAGTCGATCTCCATGCGCGCTTCGAAGCGCAGCGTTTCCTGGCGGCCGTTCTCCGGATTGAGCCGCACGAGCTGGCCCGAGGGTCGCAGGAAGAACAAATACTTGCCGTCGCGGCTGAGCCGCACCTGGCGGGGATCCGTGTCGTTCTCGGTGAGGCGCTTCAGTTCGGAGCCGTCCCAGCGGATGCGGTAGAGGTCCACTTCGGCCTCGTAGTCCTGCGTGCGGCCGCCCCGGTTGGCCACGAAGTAGAAGGTTTCGCCGTCTTTCGAAACGGCCAGCTCGGCTTCGTTGCCGGGCAGAGCGGTCACGCGGCGCAGCCGCTCGTGGATGCGCTCCAGGTCGATCTGAATGGGGCCGGTGAGCGTGTCGCGGCGCTTACGGTCGGGTTGCTTTTCCAGCGCCTCCCATTCTTCTTCGGTGCGCTCCCAGTCGGCCCGGCGCAGCCAGGCGAACCACACGTCCACGTCGCCAGAGCTGCGCGGCGAGAGAAAGGCGAGCTTGGAGCCGTCAGGACTCCAGACCGGGTGCGTGTCGGGCCTGGGGTGCTGGCTGACGTTGACGGGCGGACGGCTTCCGTCGATGGGCTGGATGTAGACCTCGGTGTTGAAATCGAGGTCGGGCAGGCTGTAGGCAATCCAGCGGCTGTCGGGACTCCAGGCGACGTCTTCAGGCGCGGCCCAGCCGTCGAGCAGCGTGCGTGTGATCTGAAGGCGATCGCCTTCGACGCGGGCCAGCAGCAGCGTGCCGCGTCCCCGGCGGAACACGAGATGGCGGCCGTCCGGTGCAACGACCGGTTCGCGCTCGTCCTCCGGCGTATCGGTCAGACGCACCACTTCGTGCGTGAGGCTTTCGAACAGGTCGGAGGTCTCGGCGTCGGCCGCCCGCAGCAGGTACAGGTCGTACTGACCGGCGCGGTCCGAGACGAACACGAGCGTCGCGTCGTCGAGCCAGGCGGGATCCCGATCGCGCCACGGATGGCGCGTCAGGCGTACCGTGCGGTTGTCTTCGGGATCGTTGCGGCGCAGGAACAGCTCGCCACGGACGACGAAGGCGACGTACCGGCCGTCGGGCGAGAGCGCGTATTCGGTGGCGTCGGACGTGAAGGTGTGGCGCTCCACCGGGTCGAAGCGCTCGTCGTAGGGGACCTGGATTTCCAGGCGACGCGGCGTGCCCTCGGGAAACGTGAGCACGTAGAGGTCGGTCTGGCGCTCGAAGGCGATGGTCCGGCCGTCGGCGCTGACCGTGAAGTAGCGGACGCCGTCGCCCTCGAAGCGGGTGAGCTGCTCCGGCGCGCCCTGTGGCGTGCCGTCTTCGCTCAGGGTCAGGCGGTACAGGTTGTAGGTGCCATCGCGCTCGCTGATGAACAGCAGCGTGCGCGGCCCGGCCCAGGCTGGCAGGTAGTCGTTGCCGTCGAAGTCGGTCAGGCGACGGAAGATGCGGGCTTGCAGGTCGAAGAGCCAGAGGTCGCGGTCGGCCGAACCCCGATAGCCACGGCGCCAGGTGGCATTGGAGCCGCGTTCGAAGGCCAGGAAGCGACCGTCCGGCGAGAGCGTGGCCTGAAAGCCCGTGGCATCGAGAATACGCACCGGTGTGCCGCCAGTGTCGGGGATGGCCTGGATTTCGGCCTCGCGTTCGACCTGAACGAACAGCCGCCGCGTCTGGAAAAGCAACCGGCCGTCGCGCGTCCAGTCGGTCAGCATGTCGTCGGCCGAATGGTAGGTGAGGCGACGAGGAGGGCCGCCGAACAGCTCCATGACGAACAGGTCGTCGTGGCCGTAGCGATCGCTGGTGAAGGCGATGCGGCGGCCGTCCGGACTCCAGCGCGGGTAGGCCTCGTAGGCCGGATGGACGGTCAGGCGCTGGGCCATGCCGCCGGTGACCGGGACCAGCCACAGGTCTCCCTGATAGGAAAAGACGATCTGGCGGCCGGATGGATCGATGGCGGGGTAGCGGGGAAACGGTCGGGGATTGAACGACAGCAGCGCGAGCAGGAGAACAAGCAGGCTTCCCATCGGCCGAACTTCTTGATCGTTATCCGAATGTTGCAAGATACAAAAAAACTGACCGGAAGCGCTTTCTGCTTTTTGAATTCAATAAAAAAAGGGCCCCGCCCGAAGGCAGGGTCCCCTGTAGCGTGGCCAGAGGTGCTCAGGAGTTCATCGTAACCAGGAACTCGTCGTTGCTCCGCGTGCCCCGCATCTTCTCCAGCAGGAAGATCATGGCCTCGACCGGATCCATGTCGGCCAGGATCTTGCGCAGGAGCCAGATGCGGTGCAGCTTGGCTTCGGGAATGAGCAGCTCTTCGCGGCGCGTGCCCGACTTGATCAGATGGATGGCCGGGAAAATGCGTCGGTCGGCCAGCTGCCGGTCGAGCACCAGCTCCATGTTGCCGGTCCCCTTGAATTCTTCGAAGATCACCTCGTCCATGCGGCTGCCGGTCTCGATCAGCGCCGTGCCGATGATCGTCAGCGAGCCGCCCTCTTCGACGTTACGGGCCGCGCCGAAGAACCGCTTGGGACCGCGCAGCGCGCCGGCTTCGATACCACCCGAGAGCGTCTTACCGGTGCTGGGCGTGACCGCGTTGTGCGCGCGGGCCAGGCGCGTGATCGAGTCGAGCAGGATCACCACGTCCTGTTTGGCCTCGACCAGCCGCTTTGCCTTTTCCAGCACGATGTCGGCCACCTCGACGTGCCGCTCCGGGTCCTGGTCGAACGTCGAGGAGATCACTTCGGCCTTGACGTTTCGCTCCATGTCGGTGACCTCCTCGGGCCGCTCGTCCACCAGCAGAATGATCAGGTAGATCTCCGGGTGGTTCGTCGTGATGGCGTTGGCGATCTTCTGCAGCAGGATGGTCTTGCCCGTCTTGGGCGGGGCCACGATCAGTCCGCGCTGGCCCTTTCCGATCGGTGCAAACAGATCCAGAATGCGCGTGCTGTATTCGTTGGGCGAAGTCTCCAGCCGGATCTGCTCGGTCGGATAGAGCGGCGTGAGGTAGTCGAAGCTCTGCCGCTCTTCCATTTCCTCGGGCGGCCGGCCGTTGACCTTATGCACCTGAATCAACGCGAAGAAGCGCTCGCCTTCTTTGGGCGGCCGCACCAGCCCTTCGATCGTGTCGCCCAGGCGCAGGCTGAAGCGCTTGATCTGCGAGGGCGATACGTAGATGTCGTCGGGACCGGGCAGGTAGTTGTAATCGGGCGAGCGCAGGAAGCCGTAGCCGTCGGGCATGATCTCCAGCACGCCGCTTTTGATGATCATGCCCTCCAGCTCGGTCTTGCCGGGGTCGTAATTGGCCATGTAGGCGGGCCGTCCCTCATAGACGCGGCGCCGGCGCTCGTCCCAGTCGGCATAGCGCATGTCGACGCGTCCGCGCCGACCCCGACGCTCGCGCCAGGCGCGCCGATCTTCGCGGGTGGCTTCGGCCTGCGTTTCCGCCGCCGGAGCTTCGGCCTCGACGGTTTCGTCACCGGCGTCCTCGCTCACCGTTTCGGCCACTTCTTCCTTCGGGGCCACGTCGGTGGATTCCTGCGTCGTGGCGGCCCGGCGAGCCGCTCCGTTCGGGCGTCCGGCTTCCGCTTCCGCCTGGGCTTCCAGAATGCGATAGATCAGATCCTGTTTGCGCAGCGTCGAGTATCCCGTGAGGCCCAGTTCGCGGGCCAGCTCGCGCAATTCGCTGATTTTCTTGGCCTGAAGTTCGGAGATCTTCATGAGAGAAGCACTGGTTTTGGATACTGAGGAAAGCTCTGTGTGGCAGGCTGGATGGTTGGTTTTTTTACCTGCTTTTGTGCTGGGGGGCTTATGGTCTGTGGTCGGCCTGCTGAGAAAGGCAGACCCGCAGGCAGGCTGGGATCCGCGCGACCACCGGTTGCAAAATTAGCATCTTCTGGCAGAAAGTCAACCAGAAAATCGGAGCATTTCGGGAAAATTTAACTTCCGGCGACGAGGCCGGTAACGGGGACTGCGTTCGACGTTGTGGCCTATCCGCACCAACCGACGCCTGCAACCGAGGCGCTTTGCCAGAGCACCGGTGGAAGAGCGGCCACCACCTGATGCGAGCCTGTGATCAGCAGCACATCGTCTGCCTGTAGCCGCTTTTGCAGTAACTGCCAGCCGGAAGCGACGGTTCCGACGCCCGGCACCTGACCACCGGCCTGCTGCACCATCGCAACCAGCTCGACCGCCGACCAGGCGCGTGGGCTTTCGAGGGCAGCGACATAGACGGAAAAGCCGGCCCGAACCAGTTGTCCGGCCATCGTGGGGGCGTCTTTGTCGCGCAGGGCGCTCCAGATCGCATACCGGCGGCCGGTGCCGGGCGGATGCAGCGCGTCGATGGTGGTCAGCACGGCCGCCAGGCCGTCCGGGTTGTGCGCCACGTCGGCCACGACCAGCGGCCGGGCCTGCAGCACGTCGAACCGGCCGCGCAGGCCGCTCAGTTGCCGGACGTCGCGCAGACCCTGGCGGATCGGCCGGGGATCGTCCAGTACCTCGGGCAACACCAGTTCGGCCGCCCGGATTGCCAGCAGCGCATTGGTGGCCTGGTGCCGGCCGAGCAGTCCTACCTCCAGGTCTTCGTAACGACGCACCGGGGTCCGGACCGTCAGCCGCATGCAGGCCACCTCCGGCTCCACCTGCTCCAGGTGCACTTCTTCCCAGAGGTAGTGCAGCGGCGCCTGCTGACGGGCGGCGGTTTCGCGGATGACAGCCAGCGCCTCGGGTTGCGTGGCGCCCGTGAGCACGGGCACGCCCGGTTTGATGATACCGGCCTTTTCGCGCGCGATCGCTTCGATCGTCTCGCCCAGGATGTCCGTGTGATCCAGCCCGATCGATGTGATCACGGCCAGGCGGGGCTGCACGACGTTCGTGGCGTCGAGTCGTCCGCCCAGTCCCACTTCCACTACGGCCAGATCGACCTGCTGTTCGGCAAAGTACAGAAAGCTGAGCGCCACCGTGGCCTCGAAAAAACTGGGCTGCACCTGCTCGAAAAGCGGACGGCAGCGGGCCACGGCCTTCTCCAGCCACGCCGTGGGGGCAGGGATGCCGTCGATGCGCATGCGCTCGCCGACGTGCCAGAGGTGGGGCGAGGTATGCAACCCCACCCGGTAACCGGCCGCCCGGGCGATGGCCGCCAGCAGCGAGGCCGTCGATCCCTTGCCGTTCGTGCCGGCGATGTGCACGCACGGATAGGTCCGATGCGGCATGCCCATGGCCGCCAGCAACGCCTCCATGCGTTCCAGGCCCGGCCGGTAGGCAGCATGCCCCTGATCCGCAAAGCGGGGCAGCGACAGCAGATAATCGAGGGCGTCCATGCGCTTCGTGGTGATCAAAAAAAAAACTTGTTGTAACAAATTTTTTATATCTGCTTTTCAATTCGGGCTTGCCGGCAACCCGCTCGGTGGTGTAACATTTCAACGACCCGTGCCACTCACGCACACCTGATAACCATCAACCAACCGGAGAAGGCCTATGCGTGCTTTACGTTTACTCCTGGTGCCGGCGTTGATCGCGCTGGCCGGCTTCTGGCAGCCGACCAAGGCGCCGGAGGCGCCCACCCGCGAGGTGCTGAACTGGACGATCGACAAGGCGCACAGCTCGATCGGATTCCGGGTACGCCACCTGGGCATCAGCTTCGTAAACGGCGTCTTCGAGGACTACGACGCCACGTTGCAGTTCGACCCGAACGACCTGAGCACCCTGAAGGCGACCGCCACCATTCGCGTGGCCAGCATCAACACGGGCATCGAGCGGCGCGACAACCACCTGCGCTCGCCCGATTTCTTCGACGCCGAGAAGTACCCGGAGATCCGCTTCGTCAGCAAGGAGGTGCGCAACATTCAGGGCAACCGATTCCAGCTGGTGGGCGATCTGACGATCAAGGATGTGACGAAAGAGGTAGTGCTGGACGTGGAGTTTCTGGGGACGGCCCAGGGCATGCAGGGCGAGCTGCGGACCGCCTTCACGGCCCGCGGGACGATCGATCGCTTCGACTACGGCCTGCAGTGGAACCAGCTCACCGAGGCCGGTGGCGTGGTGGTGGGCCGTGAGGTGACGTTGCTGATCGACATCGAGGCCGTGCAGGAAGGCGCCTGAGTTTTCCGCGCGTCCCGGACGTGCTGCCCGGTCCGCTTCGGTGGGCCGGGCTTTTCTGTGAACGACGAACCCGCCTGCACCTCGGGCGTTGCATCGGACGACTTCTTTTGAAAGCGGCACCAACGATCCGAGTACGCGCATGGCCGTTCGGTTTGGCATTCTGGTGTTTCCGGGCTCCAACTGCGACCACGACGCCTACCATGCCGTCAAGCACGTGGCCGGGCAGGAGGCCCGCTTCATCTGGCACAAAGAGACGAAGCTGGGGGATGTGGACGTGGTGATCGTGCCCGGCGGCTTCTCGTATGGCGACTACCTGCGGCCGGGCGCCATCGCCCGCTTTTCGCCGATCATGCAGGACGTGATTCGGTTTGCCCGCGAGGGGGGACCGGTCATCGGCATCTGCAACGGATTTCAGGTGCTCTGCGAAAGCGGCCTGTTGCCCGGCGTATTGCTGCGTAACGCATCGCTGCGCTTCATCTGCAAGTACGTGCACGTCCGCGTGGAGCAGACCGACACGCCCTTCACGAACGCGCTGCAGCCCGGTCAGGTGCTGCGTATTCCGATCGCGCACGGCGAGGGCAACTACTTCGCCCCGAAGGAGGTGCTCGAGCGCCTGGAGGCGAACGGCCAGGTGGTGTTCCGCTACTGCGAGCCGGACGGGCGCATTACCGAGGCGGCCAATCCCAACGGCTCGGCCCACCACATTGCCGGCATCGTGAACGAGCAGCGCAACGTGCTCGGCATGATGCCGCATCCGGAGCGCTGCGTGGAGGCGCTGCTGGGCAGCGAGGACGGCCTGGGCATCTTTCGGTCGCTCATCCGGCACGTGGCCGGCGTTTCGGTCTGACGCTACACGAGCCAGACCAGTAGCAGGGCGGGCAGCGTGTAGGCCAGCAGACCGATCAGGATCGGGCGGCGAAGGTCCGGGGCGCCGAGCGTCCAGGCCAGTCCGGCCTTGACCACGGTGTTGGCGACGGTGGCCAGAATCACGGAGCGGGCGGCGATTTCGAGGGGGAGGTCGGTCCCTGTGCGCGTAAGCTGCGCGACCGAGAGCACCACGGCGTCGCTGTCGGCCGCGCCACCGATCAGGCTCGACGCGTACAGCCCCGAGGCGCCCAGGTAGAGCCGGGCCGTGTTGGCCAGCAGCAGAATGAGGGCGTAGAGCAGGCCGAAAAGCAGCGCGGGCTTCAGTTCGAAGGGGTTCTTCAGGGGCGCTTCGGCGTCGGAGGGGCGCGGCAACCGGTGGCGATACAGGAAGACGCCGTAGGCGGCGCCGAGCAACAGCGAGGCGCCCAGCGGCAGGGCTGTCGCTTCAAGCAGGGCGGGAGAAAGCACGGCCAGAATGAGCGCCAGACGCACGACCATGGCGGCCCAGGCCAGCAGGATGGAGGCGGCCACGGTGGAGGCCAGGCGGGGCCATTCGTGGCTGCGGCGGGCCATGCTGAGCGTCAGCGCCGTACTGGAGGCCAGTCCGCCCAGCAGGCCGGTCAGGCCGAGTCCGCGACGGGCGCCGAGCACCTGCGTGAGCACGTAGCCCAGAAAGCTGATGGCCGAGATGAACACGACCATCAGCCAGATCTCGCGCGGCACGAGCACGTCGAACGGCGGCGGGCCGTAACTGCGGTCGGGCAGCAGCGGCAGCAGCACCACCGTGATCAGACCGAACTTTAGCGTGGCGTAAACGTCCTCGCGCGAGATGCGCTCGGCCAGCAGGCGCGTCTGCGGCTTGAGCGTGAGCAGCCAGGTCAGTCCCACGCCCAGCGCGGCGGCCAGCACAAGCCGGTCCAGGTAGCAGAGCAGGCCGATCAGGAACGTCAGCAGGCCCGCCATCTCGGTGGTCAGGCCGATGTCGCCGCGCTGGGCCCCGATGTAGTGGGCCACGGTCAGCAGCGCGCCCACGGACGCCAGCGTGAGCAGCACCACGAAGGGAGCCTGCAGCAGATCGGCCGCCAGCCCGGAGGTGGCGCCCAGCAGGCTGATGAGCGTGAAAGTGCGGGCGCCGGCAAACAGCCCGGCGCGGGCGTTCTGCTCGTGTCGGTGGGCGAACTCGCGCTGCAGCCCCACCATCAGGCCGATGGCCAGCGCCACACCCAGCCGAAGCGCCAGCGCGGCAAACGTTGTGGGGGTTTCCATTTCCATGGAGCCTAAGATACGACGGCGGCGTCGAATCCGAAGCGTTCGCTCCGGCGTTGAGCGAGCACTTCGCACGGATTTTTCTGAGAACAACCGCTTTTTCCGATGTTCCTGGAGACGCCCTGGACCACGCTGCTGATTCTGATCAACCTGCTGGTGAGCGGCTATGCGCTGCTGGTCGATCCGTCGCTCATCGATCGGTGGGCGTTTCGCCCGCTGCACATCCTGCGCGGCCGCGAGTACCACCGGATGATCACGGCCGGCTTCGTGCACGTGGGCTGGGCCCACCTGGCTTTCAACATGATCACGCTGTTTTTCTTCGGGCGGCCCATGGAAGTGCTGATGGGACCCGTACGCTTTTTGCTCATCTACTTCGGGGCCGAACTGGCCGGGCACGGCCTGTCGCTCTGGCTGCATCGTAACCGTCCCACCTACGCGGCCGTCGGGGCTTCGGGCGCCATCAGCGGACTGCTTTTCGGCTACTGTCTGTTCTTCCCATTCGACCGCATCTACCTGTTCTTTTTCCCGGTGGGCATTCCGGCCGTGCTGTTCGCGATCGGATACGTGGTGCTTTCGATCTATGCCGTGCGGCGCGGGATCGAAGAAGGGGGTATTGCCCACGAGGCGCATCTGGGGGGAGCGCTGGGCGGCCTGCTGCTGACGCTGTTGCTGGAGCCGCGGGCGCTTCCGATCTTTCTGCGACAGCTCGGACTGTAAAAGGACCGGAGAAATCTGCGCCGGGGGTTGGCATTTCAGGATAAAATCGATAACTTAACCCGTTAAGTAACGACCAACCTTCACGGCGCGAACGAAATGGAACCGCTTCGTCTGCATCCCGATCGGTACTTCGACCCGGATCCGACGGTGCGTCGGATTGCGCGGGAACTCTACGAGGAGATGCGCACCTTCCCGCTGGTGTGTCCGCATGGCCATGTGGATCCGGCCATTCTGGCGACGAACGAGCCCTTTCCGGAACCGACGTCGCTGATCATCAAACCGGACCACTACATCTTCCGGCTGCTTTACTCGCAGGGCATTCCGCTGGAGGCGCTGGGCATTCCGCGGCGCGACGGGCAACCGGTCGAGACCGACCCGCGCAAGATCTGGCAGATCTTCGCCGAACATTACTATCTGTTTGCCGGCACGCCCACGGGCGCCTGGCTCGACTACGAATTTGCCGAGGTTTTCGAGGTGCCCTACAAGCTCGACGGCGAGTCGGCTCAGTACGTCTACGACCATATTCTGGAGCGGCTGCAGTCGCCCGAGTACCGGCCGCGGGCACTCTTCGAGCGCTTCAATATCGAGATCCTGACCACGACGGACGCCGCCACCGACACGCTCGAACATCATCAGGCCATTCGCGCTTCGGGCTGGCCCGGACGGGTGGCCCCCTGCTTCCGCCCGGACGCCGTCTTCAAGATCGCCCGGCCCGACTGGCACGAGCACCTGCAGCTGCTCGAGCAGCGCTGCGGCTTTTCGATCCGGAGCTATGAGGATTTCATCCGGGCGCTGGAAAACCGGCGGGCTTTCTTCAAGGAAATGGGCGCCTTTGCCACGGACCACGCCGTGCTGGTGCCGCGCACGCACCGCCTTGCGCCCGAGCAGGCTGAAGCCCTTTTCCAGAAGGCGCTGCGTGGCGAGGCGACCGAGGCCGATCAGGCCGACTTCGAGGCGCACCTGCTCATGGAAATGGCCCGCATGAGCCTGGAAGACGGGCTGGTCATGCAGATCCACGCCGGCGCTTTCTACAACCACAACACGTACATTTACGAGCGTTTCGGCCCCGACAAAGGCGGCGACATCCCCGTGCAGGCCGAGTTCACCTACAACCTGCGCGAGCTGCTCGTCACCTACGGCAACGATCCGCGCCTGACGGTGATCGTCTTCACGCTGGACGAGTCCACCTACTCGCGCGAGCTGGCGCCGCTGGCCGGCCACTATCCGGCGCTCAAGATCGGGCCGGCCTGGTGGTTCCACGACAGTATTGAGGGCATCATGCGCTACCGCGAGTGGATCACCGAGACGGCCAGCATTTACAACACGGCCGGTTTCAACGACGATACGCGGGCGTTCTGCTCGATTCCGGCCCGGCACGATCTGGCCCGCCGGATCGACGCGAACTACCTGGCGCGGCTGGTCGCCCGCCATATCATTGATATGTCGGATGCCCGCCGCATGGCGCGCGCCATGGCCTACGACCTGGTGCGTAAAACCTACCGGATCGATCAGTTCATTCCGGCCGCCGCCTGAATGTTGAACCTTCAGACCCACAGCAAGCCATGGTACCACCCCGTGACATCGGACCCTTCGTAACGACGGAACCGAAGACGCCGGCTCAGCGACGGCTGACCGGACGGGCGATCATGCCCGGCGAGGAAGCGCCGCGCACCGTCGAGCTGTTCGACGCCCGGCCGGCGCTCAATCGACGCGAGGAAGTCATCACCGGCGCAAACTCCAGCTTCCGCTTTCTGCGCTTTGCCCGGATTGCGCTGCAGCCGGATGCACCCGGCTACGCGCCGATCCCGGTGCAGCTCGGCGATACCGAGGAGGCGGTCTTCTACGTGAACCGGGGGCAGGCCCGGCTTTCCGTGGACGGCCAGACCTATAGGCTGGGCAAGGGCGACGTGCTCTACGTGGGGCTGGGACGCCGGGTGGTGGTCGAGGCCGACGGCCCGCTGGCCGACGTGAGCGAATTCCGGGCCATCGAATGCCACACGGAGTACCCCGTGCAACTGGTGCGCCATCGGGACATCGAGGGGACCGAGCTGGCCGCCGACCTGGGACGCAAGCGGCCCATGACACGCCGCACCGTCTACAAGCTGGTCGATCAGAACGTGCAGGCCTGCCGCCTGCTTTTCGGCGACACCTACCTGGCGCAGCCGGGCGGGGTGGGCAGCTATCCGCCCCACTTCCACGGGCCGGACGGACCCTTTGGGCTGGGCGACCGGGCCAAAGAGGAAATCTACCACTTCCGCTGCGAAAGCGAAATCCCCGGCGACACGCCGTTCGTGCTCCAGAACTGCGCCCGGCCCGAGGATCCGGTGAGCACCTACGTGCACATTTTCGACGAACAGGCCATCAACGTTACGCCCGGCTACCACGACACGATCGCCCCGCCGCCCGTGCACTTCATGTTCACCTGGTGCCTGGGGGCCTACACCGAGGGGCACCGCGACTGGTCGGAGATCTACAACCGCCCCGGCTACGAGGACGAATGGTAAGGGCCCGACCGTCGGTCGGTCCGTCGGCGTAGCCGGCGCCTACTCGGTCAGCGTCAGCGCCAGCGTGCGGCTGACGGTGGCGCCGCTACGCTCGTCGGTGATGCGGACTTCCAGCACGTAGTCGCCCGGATCGACGCGGCTGACATCCAGTTCGGCGTGTTCGTCGAGGTCGGTTCGGGTATCTTCGTGCGTGCTTTTGAGTCGGAGCACGGGCCGGTCGTCGCCGCCGAAGAGCCCCAGAAACTTCTTGCGGGGTTTCGTGGGGCGGAGGATGTACTCGGTGGTGTAGCGGGTGCGGCCCTGCGCGTCGGGCGTAAGGCCGTAGATTTCGAAGTAGAGATAGACCGGCTGGCGTACCGAGAAGCGGCGCAGCGGATTGGGCCACAGGTGCCAGCCGTTGCGCACGAAGCGGCTGGCGCCCGAGGCGGGCTCCATACGCCAGGCCGGCAGCAGGTCGCTCATCTGCAGGCCCGGCCCGCTCAGGTCCGGCACCTCCAGTTCAATCTGCACGCTCCCCTGCAGGCGTTCGGCTTCGAGCGAGCGGCCGTGCAGCGTCAGCCGATAGGTGCCGGGCGCCAGTGCCACCGCCATGAAGTCGTTGATGGCCGCCGTCGGATCGGGGAGGATGGGGATCGTGCGCTGCTGGACCTGGGCCACGAGCGGGTGCCAGGCGGCGTCGTGCACGGCAAAGCCCACTTCGGCCGGCGTGTAGCCGCTGTGGCGGCCGGTCACCTCACGGAAGGGCGCTGCCGGCAGCGCGTAGTACACGTTCACCTCGGTGCGACCGCTGTCGCCCCGGAAGGCTACGGGTAGCGCCTCCAGCGGAAGCGGCACCAGGTCGGCCGGCCAGCGGTGCTGATCGGACGTGAGTCCCTGCGCGTAGGCCGCCCGGCTTTCGGCCGCCATCTCTTCGCGGAGCTCAAACAACTCCAGCGTGGTGGGCTGGAAGGGACGTAAGCCGGACTCTACCTCCCACTTCGTGCGAAGCGTGCTCATGATCCGGGAGTAGGGCGGTCCCCAGATCTCCCGGTCGGCAATCATCTGCGCGTTGGCCAGCACAGGCGTCAGCCGCCAGTTGTTGCCCGTGGCGCCCTCATCAATCAAGAAGTGAAAGTCCATGCGCGGCCGATAGTACCGCCACGACTCGTTCGGCACCCAGCCCATGCCGAATTCCCGCTCGCGCCACAGCGAACCCGAACGGAACGTGTTGGCCTCGCCCCTGACCGTCACGATCCGGTCATCTGGCGGGCCGTGCCGGATGTAGATCAGCCCTTTGTCGTTGAACTCGTGGTTCAGGTGATAGGTGGGCGGCAGGTTCAGCTCGCCGAATTTGTCCGGGTTGTCGTGCCAGAGCCGCGAGCCGTCGTAGGCGTAGTCGCGCTCGGCCACCAGCAGTCGGCGGTAATGCTCGACGAGCCGGACGTTGACCGGGCGGCCGGGCATCGGGTCGCGGCGCTCCCAGAAAGTCTGGAAGAAGGCGCGGTATTCCTCAGGCGTCTGCAACCGCCGGTAGGCTTCCAGTTCCCGCAGGTTGAAGATGTATTTGAAGTCCTCGAACAGAAAGCGGGCGGCCAGCGGTCCGTCGATGGTACGGATGGCCCGGTCGATGATCGCCTGCACCGAGTCGGGCCGGTCGAGCGCCGTCCAGATGCGCGCTCGGATCAAGGCGATGGCCTGAGAAGGCCAGGGAAAGTCGGGGCGCTCGAGCGCCCGAAGCGTGGCATCGGCTTCCCGGAGCCGTCCCAGCCGACGCAGGCGTTCCGCCTCGAAGAAGCGGGCATAGGGGGTGGCGTGCTGCGCCAGCCAGCGCCCGGCCGTGTCCAGGTTCGTGTGGTTCAGATAGCTCTGGTAGATGCGGAAAAGTCCGATGGCCGCCTCCTCCAGATCGGGCCGCAGCCGCACCTGCGCCTCGGCCAGGGTGATGGCCCGGGGGTAGTCTTCGTTCTGACGGTAGAGCAGTGCGTACTGGTAGAGCACGTCCCGGTAGAGGCTGTCGCGGGCCAGCACCCATTCGAAATGCTTGCGCGATTCGCGGCGGTGCGTGAACTGGAAGGGCGTCTGGTATTGCGCCCGCTCGCGCTCGCTGATCCCCAGAAAGTAGTGCACGGCCAGGCTGGACGAATCGATCGCAAGGGCTCTGCCGGCCCAGTCGCTGGCTTCGCGCCAGTTTTCGCGGGCCATGGCCAGGCGAATCATGCCCAGATAGGCGGGCAGGTAGGTGGCGTCCAGCTCCAGCGCTTCGCGGTAGGTTTCCTCGGCTTCCTGATAGGCGCCGCGGGCCAGCCAGTCGTCCCCTTCGTCGACGAGTTGCGCGGCCGACTGGGCATAGAGGCTTAGCGGACAAAGCAGCAGGCCCCACAGCAGCGCCTTCCAGCTCCGGCAGATGGCCCTTCGCATGGCGGATGGCAGAATGCAATCGTTTCGTAAAGAGTTACTGATGAATTTTTTGAAAGCTCCCGCGTGCTGGCGGAAAAGCTCAGCCTGCCGTATTGTGTAGAAGTCATCCGAAAAATTGTGTCGAAGGAGTTCGCGATGTCGACCTTGCATAGCGTTTCGCTGAGCTTTACAGCCTACCGCTTGAGGCACGACCAACGCGCTTGTAGTCCGGCACGGAGCGAAGCGGAGTGCCGTCTCGGGTGACGCCACTGCGGCTGGCGCCTTTGTGGCTTACTACGAACATGTGTTTCTGACACGCAGCGCGAAGCGCTGGCTTATTTTCCGGAAAAGTTCTAGCAAAAAAGCGACGCGCATGATGGAACTGGGCATGATCGGTCTGGGGCGCATGGGCGCCGGGATGAGCCGGCGGCTGCATCGCGCCGGAGTGCGTGTGGTGGGGTACGATCCGAACCCGGAGGCCCGCGCCCGCCTTGCACAGGACGGCATCGAAACGGTGGACCGCCTGGAGGCGCTGGTGGCGGCGCTGAAGCCGTCCCGGACGGTCTGGCTCATGGTACCGGCCGGTGATCCCGTCGATCAGGTGCTGGCGCAGCTCGCCCCGCTCCTGGCGGCCGGCGATCTGATCGTGGAGGGCGGCAACTCGTACTACCGCGACACGCTGCGCCGTGCCGAAACGCTGCAGGCCCGGGGCCTGCTGTTTGCCGACGTGGGCGTTTCGGGCGGGCTCTGGGGCGAGCGGGAAGGCTACGGCCTGATGGCGGGCGGTCCGCCCGAGGCGATCGAGCGCCTGCGCCCCATCCTGGAGCGCCTGGCACCGGGGCCCGATCGCGGCTGGGTGCACGCCGGACCCGTCGGAGCCGGCCACTTCGTCAAGATGGTCCACAACGGGATCGAATACGCCCTGATGCAGGCCTACGCCGAGGGGTTCGCGCTGCTCAAAGCCAAGGCGCCTTTTCAGCTCGACCTGGCCGCCATCGCCGAAGCCTGGCGCCACGGCACGATCATACGGAGCTTTCTGCTCGACCTGATCGCCGGTGTGCTCCGTGAAGATGCCGCGCTGGCCGAGATTGCGCCGGTGGTGGCCGATTCGGGCGAGGGGCGCTGGACCGTCCAGGAAGCCGTCGATCTGGGCGTGCCCGTCGATACGATCGCGGCCGCGCTCTTCCGGCGGTTCGCCAGCCAGGATCCGGAGCGCTACGGCGACCGGCTGCTGGCCGCATTGCGCCACGCCTTCGGCGGTCACCCCGTGCAACGGGCGGCGTCATGAACGGCCCGCACCTGCAACTGGAAGTGTACCCCGACGCCCGATCCGCCTGCCGGATGGCGGCGCAGCGACTGGCGCAGGCGCTTGCGCAGGGAGGATCGGCGGCGCTGGCCGGCGGCAACACCCCGCGCCCGGCTTACCACCTGCTGGCCGAAATGGAACTTCCCTGGCCGGCCATCACCCTCTTGCCCACCGACGAACGCTGCGTGCCGCCCGATCATTCCGAACGCAACGATCGCATGCTGGCCGAAGCGCTGGGCGATCGCGGCGATCGGCTGGTGCGGCTTCCGGCCGAGCTGGGGCCCGAGCAGGGGGCGCGGGAAGCCGAAGCGCTGGTGGCCCCGCTTGTGCCCTTTCGGGTGGTGCTGCTCGGTCTGGGCGAAGACGGCCACACGGCCAGTCTGTTTCCGGGGCATCCCGCGCTGGAGGCTACCGGTCTGGTGGCGCCCGTCCGCCGGGCACCCAAGCCTCCGCCCGAGCGCATCACGCTCACGCTGCGGGCCCTTTCCCAGACCGAGACGGCGCTGCTGCTGGTGACCGGGGCGTCCAAGCGCGAAGCACTGCGACGCCTGCTGAGAGGCGACGATCTTCCGCCCCGACGGCTGACGGTGCCGACGCTCACCATTCTGGCCGATCGCGAAGCTGCTGACGCGATGGAGGCATGATGGACGGAAACGATGTCACGCTGGTCATTCTGGGCGCCACCGGCGACCTGACGCGCCGGTTGCTCATGCCGGCCATCTACCGGCTGTTCGTCCGTGCGCAGTGGCAGCCCCGGCGCATCGTGGGCTACGGCCGCAGCGAATGGACCGACGAACGCTTTCGTGAGCACCTCGAAAAAAGCCTGAAGGAGTTCGCCCGGGAGGATTTCGAACGCAAATCCTGGAAGGAGCTGGCCGCGCGTCTGACCTACCGTCCGGGCGAGCTGCACGCCGACCATCTGCAGGGACTGACCGAGCTGGTGGAGGGCCCGGCCATCTTTTACCTGGCGCTTCCACCCGGACTGTTTGGCGAGGCCGCCGAAGCCCTGGGCCAGGCCGGACTGCACTGCGAGGACGACGGCTGGCGCCGCATCGTCATCGAAAAACCATTCGGCTCTGACCTCGAATCGGCCCTGGCGCTGCACCGCCAGATCCATCGGTACTGGCAGGAAAGCCAGGTGTACCGTATCGACCACTACCTGGGCAAAGAGACCGTCCAGAACCTGATGGTCTTCCGCTTCGCCAACCGATTCATCGAGCCGGTATGGAATGCGGCCCACGTCGAGCAGGTGCAGATCACGGTGGCCGAGACGCTGGGACTGGAAGGCCGCTGGCGCTACTACGATCAGGCCGGTGCGCTGCGCGACATGCTGCAGAACCACCTGATGCAGCTCTTTACGCTCACGGCCATGGAGCCGCCGGCCGTCTGGCACCCCGAAGTGCTGCGCGACCACAAGGTGGAGGTGCTGCGGGCCGTGCGCCCCATTCCCGAGACGGCCGTCGAACGCTTCGCCACGCGGGGACAGTACGCGGCCGGCACCGTGCAGGGCCAGCAGGTGCCCTGCTACCGCGGGGAGCCGAACATCCCGCGCGATTCGCGTACCGAGACGTTCGCGGCCGTCAAGTTCTTTGTGGACACCTGGCGCTGGAAGGGCGTGCCGTTCTATCTGCGCAGCGGCAAACGCCTGCGGGCCGATTACTCCGAGGTGGCCATCGGCTTCCGTGAAGTGCCCACGCACCTGTTCCGGCAGACGCCGCTCGAAGGGCTGAGCGCCAACTGGCTGATCTTTCGGCTGAAACCTTCCGAATGCATCGACCTGTACGCCTGGGCCCGGGCGCCCGGCCTCCAGCTCAACGCGCGGCACCTGGTGCTGTCGGCGCCGTTCCGACAGGATGACGAGCCCGAATTCAGCGCCTACGAGCAGCTGCTGCTCGACGTCGTGCGCGGCGACCGCACACACTTTCTGCGACACGACGAGGTGGAATGGGCCTGGCGCGTGCTCGACCCCGTGCTGAAGGCCTGGCAGCACGGGGCGCCCGAACCCTATGCGGCCGGCGGCGAAGGTCCGACCGGCCAGCATCGCATCCTCGAACCCGGCCACGTGTGGCGCCCTATCGGTAAACTCGACAGCCCATGACCCCGGAAGCCTTCATCCGCGAAGTGATCCGTCTGGCCGAAGCGAACGTCCGCCGGGGCGGCGGGCCGTTTGCCGCGCTGGTCGTGCGCGACGGCGAAGTGCTGGCCGTGGGCACCAACCGGGTCACCGCCGACAACGACCCGACCGCCCACGCCGAGATCGTGGCCATCCGCGAGGCCTGTCGCCGCCTGGGGCACTTTCAGCTGACCGGCTGCGACCTGTACACCTCCTGCGAGCCGTGCCCGATGTGCCTGGGCGCCATCTACTGGGCGCGACCGGCCCGCGTCTTCTACGCCGCCACCCGCCACGAGGCCGCCCGCGCCGGCTTCGACGACGCGCTCATCTACGACGAACTGGAGCGACCGGGCCCCGAACGCCGCATTCCGTTCATCCATGTGCCCGACCGCAACGCCTGGGCCCCGTTTCAGGCCTGGCTCGACCACCCCGACCACACGCCCTATTGAGCCGCTTCTGGCGGGGAATCGAAGGCATAGCTGCACGCCGGGCTGCCGTCGGGGATGTAGGCGACGCGGACGGCCTCCCGGCCGAGCAACTGTTCGAAAAAGCGGGCTTCCAGGTAGCAGGGAAGGCGCGTGTGCCGGATGGTTTCGGCAAACGGACAGTTGCACTCGCGGATCTCCACGCCCTGCTCGGATACGACGATCTCGGGCATGAACCCTTCTTCTTCCAGAAAATCGCGCAGCGCGGCCAGCCGCGCTTCCGGCGTCTGCGCGGACGCCAGCCGCTGCCGGGCCGCCTGCAGACGCTCGGTCCAGTAGCGTTCGAAAAAGCGGCGGAGCAGCTCCTCGGCCCCTTCTTCCTTCAGGAACTCCAGCAGACGACCCAGCAACACGCCGTCTCGATTCGGGAAGAGCTGCGCACCGGCCGGCGTGAGCCGGTACAGCAGGCGCGGGCGGCCGCGGCCCCGGCGTTCGGTGCTGCGGCGTACGAGGCCGTCGCGTTCCAGTTGCGTCAGATGCTCGCGAAGCGTGGGGCGCGTCAATCCGGTGGCCGCTTCGGCTTCGTCGAGCGTGAGCTGCCCGCGTCGCTTGAGCAGCAGCAGGAGCTGGCGTTTCGTCTCGGAGCCCAGGAGCGTCCAGGTAGCCATTGCGCCGCTTCGTTGTACCCGTAGCCCGCCCGTAAACTACGGGTTCGTGGAGCTTCTGTCAATAAAAAAGATTTTTTCCTTCTAAAACTTGACATGGATTCGGCGGCGATTTACATTTGAGGTGTCTTTTGTCCAAAAAGAAAATCAGAGCCGACCATGAGCACGCAGACCGAAAAGACGCTGGATGTGCGGCCGATCCCGCCGCGCGAAAAGCACGCGACGATCTTCGCCACGTTCGATGCGCTGGCGCCGGGCGCGTCGTTCGTGCTGGTGAACGATCACGATCCGGTGCCGCTGCGCTATCAGTTCGAGTTTGAGCGCAGCGGCCAGTTTACGTGGGAGTATCTGGAGCAGGGGCCTGAGGTCTGGCGCGTACGCATTACGCGGGTGCGGGCATGAAGCTGTTGCTCAGCAGCGATGCGTTGCCGACGGCCACGCTCGACGAGCTGGGCGCGGCCTGTCGGCGTCGGGCGCTGGCCGGGCTGGAGCTGGTGCTCGGCCGGGGCCAGGGCCATCGGTACGAGGCGTTGCGCTGTCCGATCGAGGCCGGCGATGAAGCCGTTCAGCCGCCGGTGCCCGTCTACTGGCTGGTGTTGCCGGGACGGCCGCGCCTGAGTGAGCTGATGACCTGGGCCGGCGAGGCGCATCGCCTGGGAGCCGGGCTGTTGCTCCGAGCACCGGTCGAGGAGCTGCCCCGTCCGGTCCGGGCGGCCCTGGTGCACGGGAGCGATCTGGCCGAAGTCGAGCAGGCCGTGGCATGGGCCCGGCAGCAGGGAATGTTTACCTGCTATCAGCCGGAGCCCGAGGCGTTGCGGCAGGGCACCTGGCGGATGGTACTGGCGCAGACGCTCCCCACGCTGTCCCATGTGCGGCTTCCGGGGAGTGGACCCGAAGGGCAGGAGGCCGGAGGGCCGACCGGCGTCGGGGCGTTCCTGGCGGCACTGACGCTGGCCGGCTACGCCGGTACGGTGGCGCTGATTCCGTCCGGCCCGGATCGACTTCCGGCGTGGGAGACGTGGCTGCTGCGACGGCGCGGCTGGGGATGTGGAACCGCAGCCGCCCGACAGGCGCGCGGGGTTTCGAGATAGCAGTGCCCGGACGTTGACGTCAGGCCCTTTGAAAACATGCTGTTCACCCGAACCAAACCATGAAAAAACCATGTCGGAACTTTTAAGCAAGACGCTCGGCGAGCTGGTGGCCGCCGACGAGCGGCGGGCGGCCCTTTTTGATCGGCTGGGCCTGGACTACTGCTGCGGCGGTAGCCGCACGCTAGAGGCCGCCTGCCGGGAGCGCGGGCTGGATCCGGCCACGGTGGCGGCCGTGCTGGACGCCCTGGAAGCGACCGAAGCAGCCGACGAACCCGCCGTCGACTGGCGCACGCGTTCGCTGGCCGACCTGATCGACCATATCGTCGCGACGCACCATGCGTACCTGCGCCGAGAATTGCCGCGGCTGAGCGTGCTGATCGACCGGGTGGCGCAGGTGCACGGCCACCAGAGCCCCTGGTTGCACGAAGCCCGTGAAGTCTTCGGGCGGCTGAAGCTGGAACTGGAGGCCCACATGCGCAGCGAGGAAGAAGCGATCTTTCCGCTGATCCGGGCGCTGGAGGAGGGTTCGGCCGACGCTGCGGCCGAGCTGGAGCCGCTGCTCGCGCAGGCCGAACAGGAGCACGACGCAGCTGGCGAGGCGCTGCACCGGTTGCGGGCACTCTCCGACAACTATCAGCCACCCGAATGGGCCTGCAGCAGCTTCCGGGCGCTTCTGGAAGGACTCCAGGCGCTCGAAGCCGACATGAACCGTCATGTGCATCGGGAAAACAACGTCCTGTTTCCCCGGGCGCGTCGCCTGCTGCAAACCGGCATAGCTGCATCATGAAGACGAAGACGGAAACGCCCGACCTCGTGCTGGACGTGCGGCCTGTGCCGCCGCGGGCGCGTCTGGAAACCATCATGGGCGCCTACCGGCGGCTGGCGCCGGGCGAGGTGCTCGAACTGGTCGTGGACCACGAGCCTTCGTGCATGTACTACACGCTGCTGGCCGAGCAGGGCGCCGAAGCGTTCCGATTCACCTACCTGGAGCGCGGACCGGAGGTCTGGCGCGTTCAGGTGGAAAAACGGAAGGCGGAATCATGAGCACGCCGGTACCATCCCGACTGGAGGTGGTCGAACGCCTGCGCTCGGTGATCGACCCCGAAGTCGGTCTGAACATCGTGGACCTGGGGTTGATCTACGACCTGCAGGTATCGCCCGACGGCACCGTCGAGATCAAGCTCACGATGACCACGCCGGCCTGTCCGATGTCGAGCTACATCAAGCAGGAAGTCGCCCGGGTGCTGCAGCGCACGCCGGGCATCCGGCGTGGCGTCATCGAGCTGGTCTGGGAGCCGCCCTGGTCGCCGTACATGATCGATCCCGAGGTGCGGCGCTATCGTTTTCCGATGTACGCGCGTTACTACTGAAACCCCGGGAAAGCCATGTCGGAAGCCGTCTCGCAACCCCCGGCGTTTCTGGCCGGGCTTTCGGAAGACCGGTTTGTGGAACTGGACGTGCGGCCGATTTTGCGGAGCGGCGGCGAGCCGTTTTCGCTGATTATGGAAACGGCCGGCCGCGTGCCGCCCGGTCACGTGCTGCGCCTGCGGGCGACGTTCAAGCCCGTGCCGCTTTTCGGCGTGATGCGCCTCAAAGGCTGGGCGCACTGGATCGCCCGCGGCGAGGGCGACGACTGGGAAATCTGGTTCTATCGCCCCGACGAATTCCAGCAGACACCCTAAACCTTCGGTAGCCATGCCCTACGTCGTCTGCGAGCCCTGCATCAACTGCAAGTACACCGATTGCGTCGAAGTCTGCCCGGTGGACGCCTTCTACGAGGGGCCGAACTTTCTGGCGATTCATCCGGACGAATGCATCGACTGCAACGCCTGCGTGCCGGTGTGCCCCACCGAGGCCATCTATCCGGACGACGAAGTGCCGGAGGAGTGGCAGCACTACATCGAGTGGAATCGGTACCTGGCCGAGCAGTGGAAGGCGCAGGGCTTCAACATCACGCAGAAGAAAGAACCATTGCCCGAGGCCGAGGCGTGGCGCAACCGGCCCAAATCGGAGAAGGACATTCTGACCTGGGACGTATCGGAGGCGTCGTAAGATGTCCGGCTGGTATCTGTTTTCCGTGTGGCTGCACATTCTGGCGGCCACCGTCTGGATTGGCTCGATGATTTTTCTGGGCGTGGCCGTGGTGCCCCTGCTGCGCCGCCCGGAATTTGCCCCGGTGCGGACGGCCATGCTCTATCAGCTCGGCCTGCGCTTCCGGTGGATCGGCTGGACGGTGTTGCTGCTGCTGGTGATCACGGGGATCGTGAACATCGGCTATCGGGGCTATGGCTGGGACGATCTGTTCTCCGGAGCGCTCTGGCAGGGGCCCTGGGGACGTACGCTGGCCTGGAAGCTGGTGCTGGTGCTGCTCGTGATGGGCATCAGTGCCGTACACGACTTCTATCTGGGGCCACGTACCATGCAGCTGCTGGAGCGCGGCGAGGCGTCGGCCGAGCAGTTGCGTCGCGTGGCCAGCTACCTGGGGCGCCTGATGACGCTGCTGTCGCTGGCGATTCTGGCGCTGGCCGTGTTGCTGGTACGTGGTGGCATGTGAAAGGATAGTACAGGAGAAAAGCCATGGATCCGATGATTCTGAGAGCGGCCGAGTGGGTGCAGTTCGATCCGGAACGTTTCCGGCCGGTGCCGCTGGCGCAGAACGAACGGCTGAAGGTGCAGCTCGTGTGCTTTGAGCCCGGCCAGCAGATTCCGCTGCACACGCCGGGCGTGGACCTGGTGCTGACCGTACTGGAGGGGCACGGGCTGGTTGTCGCCGGGGAGAAGGAAGGCGTGGTGGGACCGGGCTCGGTGGTGTGCGTGCCGGCCGGCACGCCGCGGAGCGTGCGGGCGCACACGCGCCTGGTGGCGCTGGCGGTGGTCTCGCCGCCCCCCACCGCGGCCGATCATGTCGAGGTGGAAGCCGCGCTGGCCGAACAGGCCGCCTGAATCGTCTATCGTCGAATTGCAATGGATATTCGGGTCAAACGGGTTTACGAGCCGCCGGCGCCGGACGACGGCTGCCGGGTGCTGGTGGATCGACTCTGGCCGCGCGGATTGAAAAAAGACGCCGCCGCGCTGGACGCCTGGCGAAAGGACGTGGCGCCGAGCGACGCCCTGCGGTGCTGGTTCGGGCACGATCCGGCCCGCTGGGAGGAATTCCGACGCCGCTACGAGGCCGAGTTGGAGGCTAATCCGGAGGGGGTGCGCTGGTTGCTCGAGCGGGCTCGCGCGGGGCGGCTGACGCTCTGCTACGGCGCACGCGATCCGGTACACAACCAGGCCGTGGTGCTCCGCGACCATCTGCTGCGCAAAGCTGCGACAGGCTTATGAAACGGCGCTTTCCTCTGCTGGCGCTCGGCATGGTGGCCCTGCTGACGGGTCTGGCGGCCGGACTGGAGCGGCTGGGCTGGCAGCTCGGCGTGGCGCCTTCCCTGGCCCTGCTGCATGGCCCGCTGATGATCGCGGGCTTTTTCGGGACGCTGATCAGCCTGGAGCGGGCCGTGGCGCTGGATCGACCGCTGGCCTACGCCGTGCCGGCACTCTGCGGCGTGGGCGCGCTGCTGACCCTGGCCGGCAGCCGGATGGCCGGACCGCTACTGCTGACGCTGGGAAGCCTGGGGCTGGTCGGGATTTTTGCGGTGGCCCTGCGCATTCAACGCGCGTCGTTTCTGCTGGTGATGGCCGCCGGGGCTGTTGCGCTGATCGGGGGCAATGCGGCCTGGCTGCTCGGGCAGCCGGTGTCGGCAGTGGTACCCTGGTGGATGGCATTTCTGGTGCTGACGATCGCCGGCGAGCGCCTTGAACTCAGCCGCATGCTGCTGCACGGCGCCCGCGTCGAGCATCAGTTTCTGGGAATCGTCGGGCTCTACGGACTGAGCCTGCTGCTGACGTTCGTACACCCGCCGCTGGCCTGGCATCTGACGGGCGCCACGCTGATCCTGCTGGCGCTCTGGCTGCTCCGCTACGATGTGGCACGGCACACGGTGCGCCAGTCGGGACTGACGCGCTTCATCGCCTGGTGCCTGCTGCTGGGCTATGGCTGGCTTGTGGTGGGCGGGCTCGTGATGCTCGTGCGCGGGCAGCTCGTGGCCGGACCGTGGTACGACGCGGCGCTGCATGCGGTGCTGGTGGGCTTCGTCTTCAGCATGGTCTTCGGACACGCGCCGATCATCTTTCCGTCGGTGCTGGGCGTGCCCGTGGCCTGGCGGCCGTTTTTCTACGGACACCTGGTGCTTCTGCACGCTGCGCTGCTCGTGCGCCTTGTGGGGGATGTGGCCGGCCTGCTGCTCTGGCGACGCTGGGGCGGCTTGCTGAACGCACTGGCGATCCTGATCTTTCTGGGGGTTACCGTCGGGACCACGTGGGTGGAGCAGCGGCGACGGCGCAAGCAGACCTTCGACACCTATGCCTGATCTTTCGCGCTGGTACGTTAAGACGGCCCTGGCCTATCTGGCGCTGGCGTTGCTGCTGGGGGTGGCGATCGTGTGGCCGGCCGAGGGCGGCGCGTCGCTCTGGCAGGGCCTGCTATGGCCCGCGTGGATTCATCTGCTCACGGTGGGCTGGCTGACGCAGTTGATCTTCGGCGTGGCGTTCTGGCTGTTTCCGCGGCATTCGCGCGCCCGGCCCTACGGCCCGCAGGCGCTGGCCCGCGTGGCCTATCCGCTGCTCAATGCGGGCATTCTTTTGCGACTGGTGGCCGAGCCGGCCATTGCCTGGACGGCCGCGCCCCTGTGGAAGGCGCTGCTGGCGCTTTCGGCGCTGCTGCAATGGACGGCCGGTGCGCTCATGGCCGGTTATCTGTGGACCCGGGTCAAACGCCGCTGAGCCATGCCGCCCGCAAGCTACTGGCTGGTTCGTCTGGCGCTCGTGCATCTGTTGCTGGGCTTTACGACGGGTGCCTGGCTGCTGGTGCACAAGGCCGGCTGGCTACCGGCCCTGCCCGGTCTGCTGACGGTGCACGTCGAGCTGGTGCTGCTGGGCTTCATGGTGCTGTTTGCCGTGGCGGTGGCCTGGTGGATTCTACCCCGGACGCGCGGCGAGCGCCCCCCGGATCGGGGCGCCTGGACGGCCGGCGGATTGCTGGCGATGGGCGTGTGGCTGGTTGTTGTCGGCGCGATGGGCGCCGTTCGGGAGGTGCAGACGGCCGGCCGCCTGCTCGAACTGCTGGCCGTTGCAGGCTGGGCGCGGTTGCTCTGGCCGCGCATCCTGATCGCCACCCGACACCATCGGGCTTCCTGAACGCATTGCTGTACGAAGCCTTTGTGAAAAACGAGCCACTCTTTTCTGCCTGTACAGGAAAGCCCGGTCGGCAGGGTTCGATAGGAAAGGAGACGGGCGCACGTGTCTTCAATAAAATCGCAGGGTGCCCGGCGGGAGCCTTGACAGAATCACAACGAAATGTTAGCTTAAACGGTTAAGGAACGAATCGACGCAGGTCCGATGCGAATGCTGTTGCGTGCGTGGGTGCCGGTATTGCTGGCGCTGGTGCTGGCCGGATGCGCTTCCCGGTCGCAGGACGTGCTCGTGCTGCGGCTGGCGCATGCGCTGGGCCCCACGCACTCGGCGCACAGGGCCATGGTCTATCTGGGCGAGCGCCTGGAGGAGAAGTCCGGCGGTACCATCCGCGTGGTGGTCTATCCGAGCCAGCAGCTGGGCTCGGAGCGTGAGCTGCTGGAGCTGCTTCAGATCGGGAGCCTGGCCATGGCCAAAGTGTCGGCGGCCGTGCTGGAGGGCTTCGTGCCGGAGTATCAGGTGTTCAGCCTGCCCTATCTCTTCCGGGACGACACGCACCGGTTCAAGGTGCTCGAAGGACCCATCGGGCAGGAGCTGCTGCTGGCCGGCGAGCGTGTGCTGCTGCGCGGGCTCTGCTACTACGACGCCGGGAGCCGGAGTTTTTACACGGTCACGCGGCCCATCTACACACCCGACGACTTGCGGGGGCTGAAGATTCGCACGCTGGAAAGCCCCACGCAGATTCAGATGGTCAACCTGATGGGCGCTTCGGCCACGCCGATTCCCTGGGGTGAGGTCTTCACGGCGTTGCAGCAGGGCATTGTGGACGGTGCCGAGAACAATCCGCCGTCGTTCTACCTGTCGCACCACTACGAGGTGGCCCGTTTCTACACACTCGACGAGCACACGTCGATCCCCGACGTGCTGCTGATCAGCCTGCACGTGTGGAATCGGCTCACCCCGCAGCAGCGGCAGTGGGTGCAGGAAGCGGCGATGGAGTCGGCGCAATACCAGAAGCAGCTCTGGAAAGAATCCACCGAGGAAGCGCTGCGGGCCGTGCAGGAGGCCGGCGTCGAGATCATTTATCCGGACAAGCAACCGTTTGTCGAGAAAGTACAGCCGATTTACGAACAGTATCGGGATCGCCCGGAGCTGAACCGGCTCATCGCGCGCATCAAAGCCGTCGAGTGACATGGAGCGTCTCAAGCAGGTGATCGACCGAGTGCTGGCCGGGCTGGTCATCGTCATCATGGCGGTGCTGGTGCTGGACGTGCTCTGGCAGGTGTTTACCCGCTTTGTGCTGCGCGATCCGAGCTCGTACACCGAGGAACTGGCGCGCTTCCTGTTGATCTGGCTGGGGCTCCTGGGCGGAAGCTATGCGGCGGGACAGCACCTGCATCTGGCCGTCGATCTGTTGCCGGGGCGCCTGCAGGGGCGCCAGCGACAGATCCTGGAGTTGATCATCGAGGCGTGCACGCTGGCCTTTGCCCTGCTGCTGATTGTGGGCGGCGCGCGGCTGGTATGGCTGATGCTCTACCTGGGGCAGATCTCGGCTGCCCTGCAGGTGCCGCTGGGGTACGTGTACGTGGTGCTCCCGCTGAGCGGGGCGTTCATCGGGTTTTACGCGATCTACTACATCTGGAAGGGTGTGCGGGCGCTGCGAACCGCCGGGGCGCCGGTGGACCCGCAAAAACCTGCCGATTGAACAGCCGGACCCATGGAGTGGATAGCCGTCCTGATTCTGGTCGTCTCCTTTGCGGTGCTATTGCTGCTGGGCGTGCCCATCGCGGTCTGCATCGGGCTGGCCACGATCCTGACCATGCTGCCGAGCATACCGCTGGCCCCGGCGCTGACCACCGAGGCGCAGCGCATTGCCACCGGACTCGATTCGTTCACGCTGCTGGCCATTCCGTTTTTCATTCTGGCCGGGCATCTGATGAACCGGGGCGGCATTGCCCGGCGACTGGTAAGCTTCGCCGAAGCGGCGCTGGGTATGCTGCCGGGGGCGCTGGCGCACGTGAACATCCTGGCGGCCATGCTCTTCGGAGCGATCTCGGGTTCGGCGGCGGCCGTCGCCTCGGCCATCGGCAGCATCATGGCGCCGCACATGGAGCGCGAGGGTTACGACAAGGGCTACAGCGTGGCGGTCAACGTCACCTCGGCCACCACCGGCCTGCTCATTCCCCCCAGCAACATCCTGATCGTCTATTCGCTGGCCTCGGGCGGCACATCGATCGCCGCGCTGTTTCTTGCGGGCTACGTTCCGGGCCTTCTTGTCGGTCTGATGCTTATGCTCGTGGCCGGCTGGATCGCCTGGAAGCGGCGCTACCCGGTGGCCGGTCGGCCCAGCCTCCGCCGGCTCTGGACCACGTTCTGGGACGCCGCCCCCAGCCTGCTGCTGCTGGTGATCGTGATCGGCGGTATCATCGCGGGCATCTTCACGGCCACCGAGGCCGCCGCCGTGGCCGTGCTCTACGCGCTGATTCTGGCGCTGCTCTACCGCGAGTTGCGACTGCGGGATCTACCCCGCGTGCTGCTCGAAGCTTCGTCCACGACCGCCATCGTGCTGCTGCTCATCGCTACCTCGATGGCCATGTCGTGGATCCTGGCCTACGAGCAGATTCCCCAGGGCGTCAGCCAGGCGTTGCTGGCCCTGACCGACAACAAGATCCTGATTCTGCTGATCATCAACTTCGTGCTGCTGGCCGTCGGGACGTTCATGGACATGACCCCCGCCGTGCTGATTTTCACCCCGATCTTTCTGCCGGTGGCGCTGAACCTGGGCATCGATCCCATTCACTTCGGGATCATCCTGGTGCTTAACCTCTGCATCGGACTCTGCACGCCGCCCGTGGGGACCGTGCTGTTCGTGGGACTGGGCGTGACGCAGACGCCCATGACGCGCGTGCTGCGCTCGCTCTTGCCCATGTATGCCGCGATGATCATTGCACTGCTGCTGGTGACGTACCTGCCGGAGCTGAGCCTCTGGCTGCCTCGTGTCTTTGGATATGTCGAATAACCACTAACCGCTAACAGAAGTCATCTATGAAGATCACCGACGGAAAGGTGTTCGTCTGTTCGCCCGGCCGTAACTTCGTGACGCTGAAGCTTTACACGGACGAAGGCATCTACGGGCTGGGCGATGCCACGCTGAACGGTCGGGAAATGGCCGTCGCCGCCTATCTCGAAGAGCACGTGATTCCCTGCCTGATCGGCCGCGATCCGTTCCAGATCGAAGACATCTGGCAGTACCTGTACAAGGGAGCCTACTGGCGGCGCGGTCCGGTCACGATGAGCGCCATCGCGGCCGTCGATATGGCGCTCTGGGACATCAAGGGCAAGGCACTGAACACGCCCGTTTACAACCTGCTGGGTGGGCCCAGCCGCTACGGTGTGATGGTCTATGGCCATGCCAGCGGCGGCGACATCGAAGAGGTCGTCGATGAGGTGGGCCGCTACCTGGAGATGGGCTACAAGGCCGTGCGGGCGCAATGCGGCATCCCGGGCCTGCCCACCACCTACGGGGTCGGGCGCGGGAAGCTCTTCTACGAGCCTGCCGAAAAGGGTCTGCCACCCGAACACATCTGGTCCACCGAAAAGTACCTGAACTTCGTGCCCAAACTCTTCCAGCGTCTGCGCGACGTCTACGGCGACGACGTGCACCTGCTGCACGACGTCCACCACCGGCTGACGCCCATCGAGGCGGCCCGCCTGGGTAAAGAACTGGAGCCCTATCATCTGTTCTGGCTCGAAGACCCGGTGCCGGCCGAGCTGCAGGAAAGCTTCCGGTGGATTCGCCAGCACACCACCACGCCGCTGGCCGTCGGGGAGGTGTTCAATTCGATCTACGATGCGCACCTGCTCATCACCGAGCAGCTCATCGACTATCTGCGGACGTCCGTCCTGCGCGGCGGCGGCATCACGCACATGCGTAAGGTGGCGGCGCTGGCCGAACTCTACCACGTGCGCACGGGCTTCCACGGAGCGACGGACCTGTCGCCCATCACGATGGCAGCCGCGCTGCACTTCGACCTGTGGGTGCCCAACTTCGGCATCCAGGAATACATGCGCCACACGCCCGAGACCGACGAGGTCTTCCCGCACGCCTATTACTTCCAGGATGGCTACCTGCATCCGGGCGATGCGCCGGGACTGGGCGTGGACTTCAACGAGGAGCTGGCGGCGCGCTACCCGTACGAGCGCGCCTATCTGCCCGTCAACCGCAAGGAAGACGGTACCATGTTCAACTGGTAAGCAGCCATGCGCCACGAGATTGTTTCGGAATTGATTCGACGCGGGGCGGTGGCCGTCATCCGCATGAGCGACCCCGAGCGCCTGGTGCGCGTGGTGGAAGCCATCTGCGAGGGCGGCGTGACGGCCATCGAAATCACGATGAGCGTGCCGCGCGCCTTTCAGATGATCGAAGAAGTTGCGCGTCGCCTGGGCGACGTGGCCCTGGTGGGCGCCGGCAGCGTGCTCGACGCCGAGACGGCCCGTCTGGTCATCGAAGCCGGGGCCCGCTACGTGGTCAGTCCGGTTTTCAAGCCGGAGATCATCCAGACGGCGCACCGCTACGACGTGCCGGCGCTTCCGGGCGCCTTTACGCCGACGGAGATTCTGTCGGCGCACGAGGCCGGGGCCGACATCGTGAAGGTGTTTCCGGCCGACGTGGTGGGGATGGGTTTTTTCAAAGCGATTAAAGCACCGATGCCACAGCTCAAGCTGATGCCCACCGGTGGGGTGACGCTCACGAACGCGGGCGAGTGGCTTCGGGCGGGGGCGTGTGCGGTGGGGGTGGGCAGCGCGCTGCTGGACCGGGCGGCGATCGCCGAGGGGCGCTGGGAAAAGCTCACCGAGAATGCGCGCACGCTCATGGAAAGCATTCGACAGGCACGGGCCCAGTAACCAATCGGAGCAGCAGCCATGAAAGTTGTCACATTTGGCGAGATCATGTTACGGCTTTCGACGCCGGGCTTTACGCGGTTTGTGCAGGCGTCGTCGTTCGATGTGACGTTCGGGGGTGGGGAGGCGAACGTGGCCGTTTCGCTGGCCAACTACGGGCTGGAGAGTTACTTCGTGACGAAGCTTCCGGCGCACGAGATCGGCCAGGCGGCGGTCAATCATCTGCGTCGGTTCGGGGTGCGGACGGATTTCATTGTGCGGGGCGGGGATCGCATCGGGATTTACTTTCTGGAGACGGGGGCCAGCCAGCGGCCTTCGAAGGTGATTTACGACCGGGCGCATGCGGCGATCACGACGCTTCGCGAAGGGGAGATTGACTGGGAGCGGGTGCTGGAAGGGGCGTCGTGGTTTCACTGGACGGGGATCACGCCGGCTTTAGGCGAGGGGGTGCGGGAGGAGCTTCGGCGGGCGCTGGAGGTGGCGCGTCGGCTGGGGGTGAAGGTGAGTGCGGACTTGAACTACCGGGCCAAGCTCTGGAGCGTGGAGGAGGCGCAGCGGGTGATGCGGTCGTTGATGGAGTATGTGGACGTGTGCATTGGCAACGAGGAGGATGCGGAGAAGAGTCTGGGTATCAAGCCGAAGGGGGTGGACGTGGAGGCGGGGAAGCTGGAGGAGGCGGCCTATCGGGAGCTGGCACAGGAGCTGAAGCGGACGTTTGGTTTCGAGGCGGTGGCGATCACGTTGCGGGAGAGTTATTCGGCGTCGGTCAACGGCTGGAGCGCGTTGCTGGTGGACGATCGGGACTGTCGGGAGGGTTATCGGTCGCGTCGGTATGAGATTCAACTGGTGGACCGGGTAGGTGGCGGGGATGCGTTTGCGGGGGGCTTGATATATGGTTTGTTGACGAAGGAGGATACGCGGGAGGCGCTGGAGTTTGCGGTGGCGGCGTCGTGTTTGAAGCAGACGATTCCGGGGGATTTCAATCTGGTGAGCGCGGCGGAGGTGGAGAAGCTGGCGCGCGGCACGGGCTCCGGACGCGTCGAACGCTGAGCCCATCCGAACGGAATCCACGGGCGACGGGCCGGCGTTGCAGGCTCGTCGCCTTTTTTGTTGAACCTGCAGGGCCATGTCGCTGCCCGTTACGGCCGTTGTCGTCAACTACCAGACGCCCGAGCTGCTGGAAGTGGCCGTGCGCTCCTTCCGCTACTACTACCCGGACGTGCCACTGCTGATCGTCGATAACGGCTCGCAGGACCATTCCCGGCGGGTCATCGAGCAGCTTCTGACTGAGGGGGAAGGGACGACCCGGGCGCTCTGGCTGCCCGAAAACATCTACCACGGTCCGGCCATGCACCGGGCCATGGAGACGGTCTCGACGCCCTACGTGTACTTTTTCGACAGCGACACGGAGACGCGGCGGGGCGGCTTTCTGGAGCCAATGATCGCGGCGCTGGAGGCCGATCCGATGGCTTACGGAGCCGGCCGCGTCGTCGAGGTGGATCGGCGTCGGGGCTTCCGGAAACCGGGGGGCATGCCTGTGCTCACCACCCCGCATATGCTGCTGCGTCGCGACTTCTACTTCCGGCTGCCGCCGTTCATCCACCACGGCCTTCCGACGATTCGAAACTTTCGGGCGGCCGAACAGGCCGGCTATCGGCTGATTTCGTTTCCAATCGAAACCTACGTGCATCATCTGGGACGTGGCACGGCCGCCCGCTACGGCTACGGACTGGGCTGGCGCGCTCGCCTGGAGTATCTGCTGCATCGGCTGGGACTTTGAGCCAGAAGTACGGCTTCGTCCGGTAATCGGCAGCTCACCTTGAAGCGGCTACCGGAAACGATCCAGACGGCCGCGGCCGCCATGTCCCGGGAAATTGCCGCCTTGCTGCTTCTGCTGAGCGCCTGCCAGCTGGCTCCGTCGCCTGTGGTGACGCACTGGACGCTGACGCCGGTCTGGGAGGTGACCGACAGCCTGGCCCGGCCCGAATCGGCGTTGTTCGATTCGGTTGCGAACGTGATCTACGTGTCGAACATCAACGGCGGGCCGACAGAAAAGGACGGCAACGGCTACATCAGTCGCATTGCGCCCGACGGCACATTGTTGCAGGCCCGCTGGGTGACCGGCCTGCACGCCCCCAAGGGGATGGCACGCAGCCGGGGACGGCTCTACGTGGCCGACATCGATACGCTCGTCGAGATTGATCCGGCCACCGGACAGATCACCGCCCGCTACGGGGCTCCGGGCGCGCGCTTCCTGAACGACGTGACGGCCGACACGGCCGGCAACGTGTACGTCTCTGATTCCCAGACGCACCGCATCTACCGGCTGCAGGGTGACTCGCTGACGGTCTGGCTCGAATCGCCGCTGCTTCGCTCGCCGAACGGCATCTACGCGCTACCGGACTATCTGGTGGTGGCCGCGGCCGACAGCAGCGCCGCCCGTCCGGGAGGTGCGCGCTACCTGCATGCCGTCGCCTATGCGGATCGTACACCGCGACCGCTGGGGGCTGTGCGGCCGCTGGGCGGGATCGACGGCGTGGAACCGGCCGACGGCGGCTTTTTCCTGTCGGACTGGGGCGCGGCCCGCGTCTTTTTCTACGACCCCACGATCGACTCGCTGCAGGTGCTCGTCGAGGTCAGCCAGGGCACGGCCGACTTCGACTACGTGCCCGAGCAGCAGCGGCTCTACCTGCCCGTGATGATGTCCGACCGCCTGATCGCCTACGAGGTGCGCCGCGAAGAGTAGGCGCGTCGCCCGGGCTGAGGCTGCTCCGGTCATGACGAAGGCTCGGGGGTGCGGCTACGCGGTCAGAAACGCACGCGGAGGCGGAGGTTGAAGGTGCGGGGGGTGAGGCGGGTGGGAATGCGTTTCCAGATGCCGTTCTGTCCGGGAATCCAGGTGTAATCGACCGTGTTCGTCATGTCGAACACGTTGAGCAGCTCGCCGCTCAGTTCCAGATAGACCGGCCGGCCGTCGGGCAGGCGGGTCAGCTCCAGCTCTTTGGTGGCACCCATGTCCACGCGCCGGTATTCCGGGAAGCGGGCCGACATGCGGGGGCCGGGCACCTGGGCCACGTAGGTGCCCACGCGACGGCCCGGCACCGGGGGCGTGTAGGGCAGACCGCTCCCGAACAGAATGCGCAGGTGCAGCTTCCAGGTCGGATCGCCCGGCACGTAGTCCTGCACGAACAGCGACAGTGTGTGCCGCTGATCGGTGGGGCGCGGTCGCCAGCCCCGGTTGTAGTCGTTCTCGTAGGCCGGCAGGAAGTGCTCGCGCGTGACGAGGAAACCGTAGTTCACCCAGCTTTCGACGCCGGGCACAAACTCGCCGCGCATCTGCAGGTCGAGCCCATAGGCGTAGCCGTAGCTGTCGTTGAAGCCGCTGTACTCCAGGTGCACGTTCTCGACCTCGTAGGAGATCAGGCGGTCCAGGTCCTTCCAGTAGGCTTCGGCGCGGAGGTAGAGCCGCTTGCGGGGCAGGAAGTACTCGGCACCGGCCACCACGAGGTGCGCCCGCTGGGCCTTCAGGTTGCGGTTGAGCTGGTCGCGCAGGGGCTGCTCCGGATTGGGCTGGCCGCGCAGCTCCTGGTAGGAGGGCGGCTGGTAGTAAATGCCCCAGGCGCCGGTCAGCGTGAGCACGTCGGAGGCTTTGTAGCGGATCGACAGGCGGGGCGAGACGGTCCACTCGCCGTTGAAGTCGAAGTAGTCCAGGCGGGCGCCCACCGTGACGAGCAGGCGATTTTCGGGCAAAAGTTCGATGGCGTCCTGCACGTAGCCGCCGGCCTGCCAGGTGCCGAGGCGGGCGCGTGCGTTCAGGCTGTCGAGCACCACGCGCAGCAGCCCCTGGCCGGACGGATCGGCGCCGACGGCCGCCGAGAGTTCATCGAGTCGGTCGGTAAAGACCAGGTGGCGCACATGGGCGCCTGCCTCGATGGCATGGCCCCGCGGGTAGAACTGCCAGCGCTGGGTGGCCGTCCAGGTCTGCACGCGCACCTGGTTGTCGGCTAGGTCCTGCTGGCGCGCGGTGCCTTCGGGCACGTGTTCGCCGCTGCCGGGATCCACCTGGTAAAGGACGGCCTGGGCGCTGACGTCGCGGGATTCGCTTTCCACGGTTTCAAAGTAGGCGGCTTCGTGCGAGAGCCGCACGCCCGGGCCCAGCCAGCTCGACAAACGCGCGCCGCCGAAATACGTCCGGAAGCCCGCGCGCTCCTCGCCCTCGTAGCTCAGCCAGATGGATTCCAGATCGGACGGCTTCGTCGGGTCGAAGCTGACCGTGCCGAAATAGGTCTTGCGCGTGCCGGGATCGAGCAAAAAGTCGTGATGGGCCGCAATGCCGAGCAGCTCGAGCGTATGGCGGGCAGAGGGACGGAAGGTCAGCGTACCCTGCAGGTCGGTGTAATCCGGCTGGTAGTTGCCCTTGAGTTCCTGGGTGCTGAAAAAGCGGCGGGCGCGCGCTTTCCGGACGCCGAGCATCCAGCCGATCCTGCCGTCGAGCGCCGAGGAGCCGGCCGCCAGCCCGGCGTCGAGCAGCGAGAGCGTGGCCGAGCCGCGCAGCGGCTCCTGATAGGGACGCCGATAGCGCACTTCCAGCGCTGAGGAGAGCTTGCCTCCGTAGCGCGCCGGAAAGCCGCCGGCATAGAGCGTCACCTGATCGGCCAGCGCCAGATTCAGGAGGCCCAGCCCTTCCTGCTCGCCTTTCTGGGCGCGGAAGGGCAGATACACCTCGAAGCCGTCGATGAAGACCAGGTTTTCGTTGTAGCCGCCACCCCGGACCGAGTACTGGTAGGAGAGTTCGTTGTTGGAAACGACGCCGGGCAGCACCTTCAGCGCCCGGAAGCCGCTGCTGAGCGGAGCCGGAATGCGCTGGGCAGTTTCCGGATCGATGGTAAAGACGCCCGCTTCGGTCTCGGCAGCCCGTGCTTCGACGGTCACATCTTCCAGTTCGACGACTTCGACGGCCAAGGCCACGTCGAGCCAGGTCGTCTCGTCGCGCACCACCGTCACCGAGTCGCGCCGTGTGGCGTAGCCGATGGCCGAAAAACGGAGCACGTAGCGTCCGGCCGGCAGGCGAAGCTGATAGCGGCCGGCCTCGTCGGTAGCCGTGCCGTAGTTGGTGCCGTCGACGAGCACCGTCGCGGCGGCCAGCGGCGCGCCCGTCTCGGCGTCTGTGACGCGTCCGGCCACACGGCCCCAGCCCTGGGCCAGCGCGGCCGCCGGAACCAACAGGATCAGAAAAGCAAACAGACGAACCATACCACGCCTGCCCGTTCAGGGCATCTCAGGTGACAGTTACAGCAATCGTCGTAGCAATCAAGGCAGGCGGGTGGCGGATGGTTATGTTTGCTTGAAGTTATCGACGGCAGATCCCCGATTTCAATAGGCCTTGGCAAAAACCACGCGCTGTTTGGACGGCTTGCCGGTCAGCATGTCGCGCCCTTCCTCGCGGGTGCCGAGCGCTTCGGCGTCGCGATCGAGCGGGATGCAGCGAATGGTCGCCCTGGTTTCTTCCTTGATGCGCGCTTCGGTTTCCGGCGTGCCGTCCCAGTGGGCCAGGATGAAGCCGCCCTTTTCTTCCAGCACCTCCTTGAATTCCTCGTAGGTGTCGACGCGCGTGGTCATCTCGTCGCGGAAGGCGCGGGCCCGCGCCAGCAGGTTCTGCTGGATGTCTTCTAGCAGCGTGCGCACGCGCTCGGCCAGGCCCTCCTGTGGCACCGTCTCCTTGGTGCGTGTGTCGCGGCGGGCCAGTTCGACCGTGCCCTGCTCGACGTCGCGGGGACCGATGGCCACGCGCACCGGGACGCCCTGCACCTCGTATTCGTTGAACTTCCAGCCGGGCCGGTGCGTCTCGCGTGCGTCGAGCTTGACCGTGAAGCCGGCATCTTTCAGCTCGCGCTCGATGCGCCCGGCCTGCTCCAGTACGGCCGACTTTTCAACGTCGTTGCGGAAGATGGGGATGATCACCACCTGGGTGGGCGCCAGACGCGGCGGCAGGACCAGCCCCTGATCGTCCGAATGCGTCATGACCAGCGCCCCGATCAGGCGCGTCGAAACGCCCCACGAGGTGGCCCAGACGTATTCCAGTTCGTTGTTCTGGTTCTGGAATTTGCAGTCGAACGCTTTCGCAAAGTTCTGGCCCAGGAAGTGGCTGGTGCCGGCCTGCAGCGCCCGGCCGTCCTGCATGAGCGCCTCGATGCAGTAGGTATCGACCGCGCCGGCGAAGCGCTCGCTGGGCGTCTTGACGCCCTGAATGACCGGCATGGCCATGTATTCTTCGGCGAACGTCGTGTAGATGTCCAGAATGCGCAGCGCCTCCTCGATGGCTTCCTCACGGGTGGCGTGGGCCGTGTGGCCTTCCTGCCAGAGGAATTCCATGGTGCGCAGGAACAGCCGCGTGCGCATTTCCCAGCGCACCACGTTCGCCCACTGATTGATCAGGATGGGCAGGTCGCGCCACGACTGGATCCAGCGGCTGAACGCGTCCCAGATGATCGTCTCGCTGGTGGGACGGACGATCAGGTTTTCTTCGAGCTTCGATTCCGGATCGGGAATGAGCTGACCCTGTTCGTCGATCTTCAGCCGGGAGTGCGTTACCACGGCGCACTCCTTGGCGAAGCCTTCGACGTGCTCGGCCTCTTTCGCCAGAAACGACTGGGGGATAAACAGCGGGAAATAGGCGTTTTCGTGGCCGGTTTCTTTGAACATGCGGTCGAGCACGGCCCGCATGTTCTCCCAGAGCGCGTAGCCGTTGGGAAGAATGATCATGCAGCCCCGCACGGGCGAGTAGTCGGCCAGCTTGGCCGCCCGCACGACATCGACGTACCACTGGGCGTAGTCGACCGAGCGCGGTGTAATGACGTCAGCCATACTGTACAGGGGTTGAAAGCAAAACAGGACACGACAGACCGTCGGCGGCTCTCTAACGCTTCAAGCGCCGCAAAAGTCGATTTCGGCCTGCATTTTGGTTCTTTTTTTATCCGGAAAGCGTCCGCGAATATAGGGGCGCGGGCGCTTGCAGGCAAGCCGCCAAACCTTTTGGAGCGCCCCGACGTTAACACCGTGAACACCCTGTAAACCAGACCGGGCCCGAGCCATGAACCGCCTGCTGCAACGCCTTCACACAACGGAACCGGCCCGCGGTAGTTTCTGGAGCCTGCTGCTGGCCGGCCTGCTCCTGCTGGGACTGACAGGCTGCTACACGCAGCTGGCGGCCACCGAGCGGGTCTATTACGAGGAAGAAGAAGCCTACGAGCGCCAGCCGGACAAGGTCGTCGTCGAGCGCTACGAAGATGACAACACCGTCATCAAGGAATACTATTACTACGACCGATCGCCCTACTACTACCGCCGCTATTTTGCCCGCTTCTACGGCGATCCGTTCTTCTACTACGACTGCTTCGATCCGTTTTACTACGATCCGTTCTACTGCGACCCGTTCTACTACGGGCCGTCGTTTCGCTTCCGGCTGAGCTTCTATTTCGGCGATCCGTTCTTCTACGGGCCGCCAGTTTACCACGGACATTACTGGTACTACGGATTCGGCTATTACTACTACAGCCCTTACTACTGGTGGGCGTACGCCCCGGGCTATCACTACCATTTCTATGCGCCCTATCGGGGACGCGTCGCCTGGAATTACGCGCCGCGGGGTTCGTCGCTGGGGCGTAGCGCCTGGATTGGTCGCAGCCCGCGCACCGTGGGGCGGAGCGGCTACGAGCGTGACGACCTGCGCACGCGGTCGGTCGTCCGCACCACGCGGAGCACGGCGGTGACGCCGCGCAGTTCGTCGACCGGTGTGGAGCGGCGCACCACGCAGGAGGCGACGCGGACGCGCGCCCGTACGGTGACGCGCACGCGCGACACGCAGGTGCGCAGCTCCGAGCGGCCCCGCACGACGACCGGGCGTTCGACCGTGACGCGCGAGGCAACGCGCTCCGGCGAGCGGACGGGTTCGACCGTGACGCGCGGCGCGACACATTCTGGAGATCGCGGCGCGGCGGTGCGGCCTGAATCGCAGCGGCCCACGGTGACGCGCCAGCCGAGTACGCAGGACACGACGCCGCGGACGGAGCGGGCACCGGCCACGCGTTCGGGCGACCGGCCCGCCCGTTCTACGACGCGCACGCGGCCGCGTGGAGGCAACGACGACCGGCAGGAGATGCAGTACCGTCCGGAAGCAGGGCGCACGGAGCGGGCACCGGCTATCCGGACCTCGGCGCCGGAGCGTTCGCGAACGGTGATTCGCCCGACGCCCCCTCCGCCGCAGGTGCGGACCTCGGCGCCGGAACGTTCTCGGACGACGGTGCGCACGACGCCGCAGGCACCGCGGATGCGGACTGCGCCCCCGCGTTCCAGCGCCCCTGCGCCGCGGGTGCAGTCGGCACCGGCGCCGCGTCCGGCTCCGGCCGTCCGTTCGTCCGGAAGCCGCTCGTCGGGCGGCAGCCGGGCACCGGCCCGGAGCAGCGGCGGACGCGGTAGTTCCCGGGGCGGTCACTGAGCGCTTGAACCGTATGGCGGAAGGCTTCTCGCAACAGAGCCCGCGTCAGGGCTTTCCGGCGCGGGCTTTCGCATGGAGGCGGCGCGGCCGGTCAGGTAACCCTGTTCACCAGGCATAATGCGGACCATGAAGTACGCCGTTCGATCCCTTTCGGGTGGACTCTTTCTGTTGCTGATGCTGGCCTTGCAGGCCCATGCGCAGACCGTGGATGACGCCTGGCGCTTTTCGCAGCGACTCCCGGGCGTGGGCGCTCGCCTGACGGCCATGGGCGGCGCCAGCGCGGCCGGACTGGCCGACTACGGCGCGCTGTTCAGCAACCCGGCCGGACTGGGCTACTATCGGGCCTCGGAAGTGTCCGGCGGATTGACCTGGCTGAACGCCCGCGATGCAGCCACCTACCACGTGCCCGGCAACCGCTTCGACTGGGAAAGCGAGTTGCGCGCCACCAACCTGGATCACCTGGTGGCCGTCTACAAGGTGCCCACCGTGCGCGGCTCGCTCGTGCTGGGCATGGCCTACGCCCGCGTGGCCGACTTCACCCGCCGCCTCTACTTTCAGGGCGACAACGACGTCAACTCCATCACCGACGCCTATCTCCCGTATCCGGACGAATACACGGTGACCTCAGGCGGCGAGCTTCAGTTCAACAGCGACATCCCCTTCATCGCCTATCAGGCCGGGGCGATTGAGTTCTTGCCTTCGGAATATGAAGCCGGGCGCTATCCGTTCTACCAGGCCGTGGCACCGGGTACGACTATTCGACAGGTTGGTGAGGTAACCGAAGAAGGCGGATTGCACGAGTTGAGCTTCGGTGGGGCCGTCGAAGCGGCGCCCAACCTGTTCCTGGGGCTTTCGGTCGGGATCGTCACCGGCTCCTATCGCTTCGAGCGTCGGTACGAGGAGGACGATTTCCGCAACGAGAACACGCCGGACCTGTATGCCGTAGCGGTCGAAGGAGGATTCCTGTACGGATTTGACTACCTGCGGGCGCAGGATTATTTCGAGTCAGATCTACAGGGCTTCAGCGTGCGGGCGGGGCTGTCGGCGCAGCTGTCGCCGAGCTGGCGGCTGGGCGTTGGCGTGGAAACGCCGGTCTTTTTCTCCGTGCAGGAAGATTACGGCACGCAGCTGGAGACCTTCTTCGACGAAGGCGGCTCGCTTCGGTATGGCGGCCAACCCGGTGATGCCGGCACGGGCTCGTTCGATTACGAAATTCGCACGCCCTGGCGGCTGAGGGCAGGTGTCGCCTATCAGACGCGGCAGCTCCACGTGGGGCTGGACCTGGAGCTGATCGACTGGTCGCAGATGCGCTTCGACGCGTCCACCAACCGCAGCTTCATTCAGGACCTGAACCGTCAGGTGCGGGACACGATGGAGCCGGTGGTCAACACCCGCCTGGGGCTGGCCTATCAAATGGGCGGCGCCACGCTCTACGGCGGCGTGGCCGTCTTTCCGGATCCGCATAAATCGGAGATTCGAGAGGCGGAGGCCGACCGTCGGCGCGTTTTCGGGTCGCTGGGCGCTTCCATTCAACTGGCCGAGTCGTTTCGGCTGAACATCGGCTGGGCGCAGGAGCAGTTCGACGACTACTACCAGCCTTACGGCGACGTGGAGCGGCCGCCCTATGTGCGCGAAGAGGTGCGGCGGAATCGATTCGTGATCGGCCTGACCTACACGTTCCAGCCGCCGCGTGCCCGGGCTACCCGTCCGCCCCGCCGTCGGTAGTGTCGCGGGCCTGGCGGCGGCGCTGTTCCATGAGGCGGCGGTAGCGGTTGGCCGCGCGCACGTGTTCCCGAAAGGTGCGGCTGAAGACGTGTCTGCCTTCGCCGTCGGCCACGAAGTACAGGTAGTCGTGCCGTTCGGCATGCAGCACGGCGTCGATGGCGTCGGGGGAAGGATTGGTGATCGGGCCGGGCGGCAGGCCGCGAAAGCGGTACGTGTTGTAGGGATGGTCGATCTGGTAGTCGGCAAAGAGCAGGCGGCGCTTCTGGCCTTCCAGCTGAAGCACGGCGTACTGGACGGTCGGGTCGGCCTGCAGCGGCATGTCCCGGCGCAGGCGGTTCAGGTAGACCCCCGCAACGCGGGGACGCTCTTCCGGTCCAGCTTCCCATTCGACGATGGAGGCCAGCGTGACGACTTCGTCGATGGACAGTCCCAGGCTGTCGGCGCGGGCGCGCCGTTCGGGTGTGAAGAAGTCGAGGAAGTGCTGATGTACGCGTCGGATCACCGTGCGCGGGTCGGTGAGCCAGTAGAAAAAGTAGGTGTCGGGCAACAGGCGGCCGAAGAGGTGCAGCGTGTCGGTTCCCAGTTCGGCGGCCAGGCTGCTGTCGCGCAGCGCGGCCAGCAGGGAGTCGGGTGCGCAGGCGAGCGCCCGGCAGACGACGGCCGCCACCACCTCGGGCCGTGAGCCCGGCGGGATGGTCACCCGGACGGGCGTCTGCAGGCCCCGTCGCAGGACGCTGAGCAGGTGGTAGTTGGACGCGCCGGCCTCGAACGTGTAGTAGCCCGCCTTGATCTGGCGGTGCCATCCGGTCAGGCGGGCCAGCCAGACGAACGAGGCGCGATGGCGCAGGATGCCCGCCGCCTGCAGCGAGTCCACCACCTGTTCGAAGCGCGCCGCCCGGGGGATCTTCACGCCGCGCGCGCCCTCGAACGACGGGGTGTTGGGCGCCAGCGCGATCCAGGCCAGGCCACCGGCCAGCAGCAACAGGACCAGTGCGGCTCCAGCAATCCAGCGCTTCATTCAGCTTCCGGGGGAAGATCCTGGTATTTCTGGCGTTCCAGCGCGCGCGTTTCGTCGATCACGCGCTCGAACAGGCGGCGGACGGCTTCGTTGGAGAGCGGTCCTTCGTTGGCCGCCAGTACGTTGCGCAGCACCTCCTCTTCGCGCTCGGGCACGTAGACGGGCAGGCCCAGCTTCTTCTTGATGTAGCCGATGATGTTGGCGCAGCGGGCGCGTTCGTTGAGCAGGCGAAGGATCGCCCGGTCGATCTCGTCGATGCGACGACGCCAGGGGATCATGTCCGCCTCGGTGGGCGACTCCGGCAGCTCCGGGCGGTGGTTCTGGGCGTGGTCGATGGCGCTATGGAGCTGTTCGAGCGACATAGGCAATCGGAAAAAGCCGGATTTCAGACGGTCAGCGCAGGGACGGCCGCCAGCGTCAGCGGGCTTTCGAGTCCGGCGCGCGCCTTGAAGTAACCGGTGATGGCGATCATGGCCGCGTTGTCCATGCAGTAGGCCAGCGGTGGAATATACAACCGGACGTCCAGCTCCTCGGCCAGCGCCTGGGCGGCGGCGCGCAACGCCGAGTTGGCCGAGACGCCGCCCACGATGGCCACATGTCGGAGGCCGGTATCCTGAATGGCCCGCCGCAGGGCGTCGATCAACACGTCGACGACGGCCTGCTGAAACGCGGCGCAGAGATCGGCGCGATGTTGCGCGAGCAGACGGGCCCGCTCGGCCTCCGAAAACTGATCGAGATAGTAGCGCACGGCCGTTTTCAGACCGCTGAAGGAGAAGTCGTAACCTTCCAGGCGCGGGCGCGGAAAGGTCACGAAGTTCGGATCGCCCTGGCGGGCCAGCCGGTCGATTTCCGGTCCACCCGGATAGCCCAGTCCCAGCAGGCGGGCCACTTTGTCGAAGGCTTCGCCGGCCGCGTCGTCGCGCGTGCGTCCCAGCAGGGTGTGGCGGAAGCCTTCGTCAACGCGCATGAGCTGGGTGTGTCCGCCGGAGACGATCAGGCACAGGTAGGGAAACGGCGGCGAGGGCGGCTCGATGAAGACCGAGTAGATGTGGCCCTCCAGGTGGTTGACGCCGATAAGCGGACGCCCCAGGCCCAGCGCAAAGGCTTTGGCAAAGCTCAGGCCCACCAGCAGCGAGCCGACCAGTCCCGGGCCGTAGGTGACGGCGACGGCGTCCAGGTCGCGGGGCGTCAGGCCGGCTTCCTGCAGCGCCTGGCGCACGACCGGGACGATGCGTCGCTGGTGGTCGCGCGAGGCCAGCTCGGGCACTACGCCGCCATAGCGCAGGTGTGTGGCCTGCTGGGAAGCAACTACGTTCGAACGCAGCTTACCCTCGACGACCACGGCCGCGGCCGTGTCGTCGCACGACGTTTCGATACCGAGAATGGTGCGGGCTTCCGTGATCACGGATCGATCGGCTACAAACACGTTCAGGGCTGAAAGGCATGCAACAGCGCGCGAAAGGTTTCCAGCCGGGCAACAATTGACCGTAAACACCGTTCTTGACAATGACGGCCGGATCATGTACACTATAGGCACGACGCTCCTAACCGCAGAAAAAGCCATGCGTAAGACTTTCCTGCTGATCGGTCTGGTGGTGCTGCTGGGCGTGACCGTCCCGGCGCAGGCGCAGCTCCGCGCCGATGTTTCTTCGGCCGTGCAGCGCGCGCCGATACGGCTTTACAATCCGGGCACCGGCTTTTCGCTGAGCGATCTGTTCAGCCCGGAGCATTTCCGCATGCAGCACTCCTACGAGATGAGCATGGGCACCATCGGCGGCTACAGCTACTCGCTGGGCGTCTACACGAACTCGATGCTCTGGCAGTTCAGCGACAAGCTGGCCGCGCGGGTAGATATTGGCGTGGCCCATTCGCCATTTGGCGGGAGTCTGGGCCTGAACCGACGGCCGCAGATCTTTCTGCGCAATGCCGAAATTGCCTACCGGCCGCGCGAGAACATGCTGTTCCAGTTCACCGTGCGGCAGAGTCCGTACGGCTACTTCATGGCGCCGTATGGCTACTATCCGTTTCGGAGTTCAGAGCGGGCCCTGTTCTGGAACGACCGCTGAGGAGGGTCGCCCGCGCACCTGTTGACCGTGCGCTATGACGAAAAAGACGAGGCGCAGGGAAAAGAGGCGTTCCAGAAGGCTCGAAAATCTGCTGCTCATTCTTCTGGTCGGGAGCGTCGGGGTGCTGCTGTACGCGCTGGGCGTGCGCCTGCTGGCGCCACGCGTCGATCCGGTCCGGGGAGCCAATTCGGCCCATCTGGTGGGCGACATCATCCAGCTCGAAGTGCGTAACGGGTGCGGGGTGGACGGTGTGGCGGCACGCACGACGCGCTATCTTCGGGCACATGGCTTTGATGTCGTGGAGGTGGGCGACTACACGTCTTTCGACGTGCCCTATTCGATGGTGATCGATCGGGTGGGCGATCTGGAGGCCGCCCGCAAAGTAGCCGCCGTGCTGGGCATTCCCGAGGAACGGGTACGCCAGCAGATTCAGCCGGATCTCTTTCTGGATGCCTCCGTCATAATCGGAAAAGATTATGCACAACTGGCACCGTTTCAAGAGTAAGTCGAACGAAAACGAGGAGGAATGACGAAGCTTCAGACCAAGGGGATGCAGTCGGATCGTCGGCATCGCGCGCACTATCCGTCGCGGGTGCTGGCGCGGCACGCCGTCGATGCCGCGCTGGACAAAAAGGCGCAGGACCTGGTGGTGATGGACATGCGCCAGGTCAGTGGCGTGGCCGATTATTTCGTGCTCTGCACCGGACAATCGGACCTGCAGATCCGCGCGATTGCCGAAGCGATTGAAGAACGCATCGAGCAGCACTGTCAGGAACGTCCCTGGCACGTGGAGGGACGGGAGCACCTGCAGTGGGTCGTGCTCGATTATGTCGATGTGGTGGTGCACATCTTCACGCCCGAAAAGCGGGCGTTCTATGCGCTGGAGCGGCTCTGGGGCGATGCGCCGCAGGAGCAGGTCGCCGAAGATCGCTCCGGCGCCGACGTGCAGCTCCTGCAGGAGCCGGTAGCCACGGCAGCAGGCTAATCCCTGGCGAACGTGCGGGTGCGGTGGGGGCACGGACTGCTGATGCTGGCGCTCTGGAGCGCCTGCACCGGCCCCCGTCTGTTGAACCTGGACGACCGGTTCGGGCACCGCTATACGGGACAGGCCCCGGACGGCCGGGTAACGCTCACGCTGGCTCCTCCAGACTCCGGGGCCTCTTGGCGCTATCCGGTGCCGATCGATACCGTCCACGTCCGCCCGGGGCCTTTCCGGCCGAATCTGCCGCCGGCCATGCAGGCGGTGCCCGTCGAATTGCTGATCAAAGGCAGCCTGCCCGATGCCTGTTCGGAGCTGGACAGCGTCGCGCAGGAACGAACGGGCCACCTGCTTCACGTCCAGCTCTGGGTGCGCCGCCCGCAGCGCCGGCGTTGCCGGCCGGTGGTGCGGCCTTTTCGCTTTTACCTGATGCTGGCCGACAGCCTGGCGCCCGGCAGCTACACGTTGAAGCTCAACGGTCGCGTCTTCACGTTCGAGCTGCGCGTTCCTGAAGAATAGCCGAACCGGAAACGCCCATCGGGTGCCGACGTAGCCGGAGCAACCCGCAACCAACCAGAGCAGCGACGATGGCCCGTACGTTTCTGGTGCTGGGGGCCGTGCTGGCCGGCCTGGCGGTGGCACTGGGCGCGTTTGCCGCGCACGGGCTGGCGCCGCGCGTCAGTCCCGAGCGGCTGCAGACGTTCGAGACGGGCGTGCGCTACCAGATGTACCACGCCCTGGCCCTGCTACTGACCGGCTGGCTGTTGCATCAGCTGGGCGCGTCGGGATTGAGCGTGGCCGGCTGGTGCTTTCTGGCCGGCATCGTACTCTTTTCGGGTAGCCTCTACGTGCTGGTGCTCACCGACACGCCGTGGCTGGGTGCCGTGGCGCCACTGGGGGGCACGGCCTTCATCCTGGGATGGGGCATGCTGGCCTGGAGCCTCTGGCGCGCGCTCCGCGCTTAACTCACCTCGTCCTCCTCGAAAAGCAGCGTGATGCTCGGGAGCAGGTCGTGCTCGCGGGCCAGCGCCAGCAGCGCATCGGCCGCCGCCTCGGGCGTATCGTAGATGCCATACTCCCGGGTGTCGACCGCCAGCGCGTAGCCCACCTCCTCGTCGATCTCGCCCGGCTCCCACGCCGTCGCCTCCTCGATCGTGAAATGTCCTTCTTCCGGCACGTAGGAGGCGATAAATCGCTCTTTCCCCTCGCGCGGATCGACCAGGCTGAGGTTGCCCAGCGCGCCGTACTCCTCGTCGTAGAAGAGGGCTTCGGCGATCAACTGGCGCGTGAAGTGATTGAGATCGAAAGCAGCCATGGCCAGCCTTGCAGGTTGACGAAGCGATGCTCAGACAACCGAAACGGCCGGTTTCGGTTCCGTTTCCTATGATACGACGGCGTTCGCTTTAACCCAAGCGGCAATGTTTTCTTTTTCGAGATAATCTTCCAGAAACGCAAACGCTTCGTCGCCCTCGTAGATGGTCAGCGCCGCCTCGAAGCGTTCGGCAAAGTGGCGGAGCAGACGCGCGCGCACCTCGGCCTCATCGACGGGGCGGCCCAGTTCGGCGGCCAGCGACGTCACGCCCCGGTCCGCGATGCCGCAGGGCACGATGTAAGAGAAATAGCGCAGATCGGTGTTCAGGTTGAAGGCGAACCCGTGCATCGTCACCCAGCGGCTGCAGCGGATGCCCATGGCGCAGATCTTCCGCTCGGGGCCCCGGGCGTCCGGTCCGATCCACACGCCGGTGCGGCCGGCCACACGTCCGGCCTGCAGGCCGTAGTCCGCACAGGTGCGGATGATCGTTTCTTCCAGCTCGCGCAGGTAGCGGTGAATGTCGGTGAAGAAGCGGTCTAGGTCCAGGATGGGATAGCCCACGAGCTGGCCGGGACCGTGGAAGGTGATGTCGCCGCCCCGATCGATATGGAAAAACTCGGCGCCGCGGGCGCGCAGCGCTTCTTCGGAGAGCAGCAGGTGGTCCAGACGGCCGTTTTTGCCCAGCGTATAGACGGGCGGGTGCTCGACGAGCAGGAACACGTGCGGGATGCGTTGCGGGGGCTCCTGGCGCTTGGCCGCCACCAGCCGGGCCTGCAGGAGCTTCTGCAGGTCCCAGCTCGGCTTGTAGGCCACGCGCCCCAGATGACAGACGACTACCGGTTCGGCCATGGCGATCTTCGAGGGTTTGCGCGGCTTTTACGCCGGGCGGCGGCCGACGTGCCCTCAGTTCGAGATGCTTACGCGAATGTTGAAGCCGCCCTGCATGGTCGTGGACGAAGGCACGCGGCTGTCGGCGCTCTCGAAGCGCTCGTAGCGCAACTGGAAGCTGGCCGAGACGCGGTTGCTGAACTGATAGGAGATCTGGGGGGCGATCGTGGTGCGCGTCCACGAAGTGAGAATGGGGGCGAAGTCCGGGCTGAGAGCGTCCTTCGGATCGAAGGCCTCCGGATCGTCGGCGGCGGCCTGCATGGCCCGGAAGAGCGAAAAGCGCCGCTCCTCGGTGGACGAGCGGGCGATGTTCAGGCTGATGCCGACGCGGTTGTTCAGACGCTTGATAGGCAGGAACGGAATGCGCAGGCCCTGCACCTGATAGCTGAGCGTAAAGGCCAGCTCGCCCGTGGCGCTCGCGTTGACCTCGTTGTTGGTCGAAAGCGAGTAGGAGCGGCTTTTCGACCAGGCCAGGTTCGTCTGCAGGCGATTCTTCCAGGTGATGTCGAGTCCGATCAGCGGCTGGTAGCGCTCGTTGATGCGGACGGCGCTCACCTCGTAGCGGGAGAAGCGGTAGCGGATGCGACGGCCACCCAGCGCGAACGTGCCGAAGGCGGCCTCCGGGTCGTCCACCAGCGCGTTCAGGTTGGTGCGGTAGTCGGCGCTGTAGTCGGCGCTGTAGCCATGACGGACGGTAACGCTCTGGGCCAGGCGCCGGAAGAGCGGCCAGTTCGACAGGCCCGAGTAGGTGAGCTGCCAGCCGGGCAGGGGGATGGGCGTATGGGTGCCCAGCAGGCCCGGCGTGTGCATGAAAGCACGTCGGAAGTCGGCCACCACCGAGGCATTGGTCAGGGCCACGCGTCCGTCGCCGTTTTCGTCGCCGATTTCGGTGGGATCGGCGGCTTGGCTGAGGTCCCGGCGGTAGGTGTCGAGCTGGCGCCGGAACAGCTCCAGGTACGAAGCCCCGAAGGCCCAGATCGAGGCCCGACTGGTGCCGCGCTCGGTCATCGTGGTATCGACGCCACCCCCTTCCACGGGCCGGTAGGAGTAGTCGGTCCGTTTGTTCCAGCTGACATTCCAGTTGAGCGACACCTGCAGATTCGGGCTGAGCTGCAGGGCGGTAGAAGCGCGCAGTTCGTAATCGTTGCTGAGCGCGTCGGCCACCTGGAGGCTGGGATCCAGCACGCGGTTTTCGAGATCGACGCGGCGGTCCAGACCGAAGCGGTAGCCCACCGACGGACCCCGTCCGCGCAGCGCGTCGAGCAGGCTGTAGGCCACCTGCACGCTGTCGATCGGACCGCGTCCGACGTTGCTCGAAGCGCTGCTCCAACCGGCCCGGCCGGTGATCTGCAGGTTTTCGATGCCGGTAACGGCCAGAAAGAGCCGCCGCAGCAGCACGATGGGATTGGGCGGGCGAATCAGCGGCTTCGGCTTGTCTTCCGCTTCTTCGGTTCGAGGTTGGCGGCGCCGCTGATTGGACTGGCGTTCCTGTTCTTCCAGCTTTCGGTAGAATTCAAACTTGCGCCATAGCTCACGTGGCCGAAGCGTCAGGCCGCTGCTCAGACTGGCCTGGTTCGAGACGCTGGCGCCCGTGTTGCGCTGGATCGAGCCGTTCTGCCAGCTGAACTGGGCCGTGTAGTTGAGGTCCTGCAATTGCAGCCAGCGCGTACGCAGGTTGGGACGCAGCACGGCCGTAAAGCGCTGCTGGTAGTTGTCGGTGCGCAGGCCTTCGGCGCCGTCCAGGATGCGCTGCATGACGCGCCGGACGGGCACCGGCTGCAGTCGGTACTGCTCGAAAGCCCGCACACCGACGTCCGCCGAGTCCACAAGCCCTCGCTCCAGCGCTTCGGCCATCGTCAGCCCGCGCAGCACCGTGTCGGGCAGAACGACCTGATAGACCGTATCAACGCTGATCGCATTGAGGCTCTGTCGGGTGTTCGTGTCGAAGCTCAGGTTCAGAAAAGTGAACGGATTGTACTGCAGGCTGAAGGTGCGGCTGTGGGCCAGGCTGTGCTGCTCGCGGATCGGGTTGGCGACCAGGTCCGGAAGCTCGGGGTTGCCGCGGCCGGGCAGGACGGCCGGACGGTCTTGGCTCCCCGAGAAGTTGCGGCTGGCGTTGCCGGACCAGGACAGGCTCTGGGGCAGGTAGTTGAAGCGCAGATCGCCCAGCAGGCCCACAAGCGGCAGGTCGTCGAGGAACCAGAACGGACGCACCGTGCGCGGACGCCGGATGTTCAGCCGGTAGCTCAGCGCGGCATTCCAGCGCCAGGAATTCTGAAAGCGCAGGGTGGGACTCCGGGCCTGGGTTTCGGCAAAGGCATAGCTGAAGCTGAGCCCGTCCACCAGCGTGCGCATCAGCCAGGAGCGGGAACCCTGCTTCTGGATGCGGAAGCTGTAGGAGCGCGTGAACGAGTGTGTCTGCACGCGCTCGATCACCTCTTGGCGCTCCAGCTCTCGCTCGCGGCGGGAGCGCGTGCTATCCCGTTCGATCTGGTTGAGCACTTCTTCGACGCGCACGTCGCCGCGGGCCGGATCGAAGCGGGGCGTGGCGGTGCTGGACTGTAGCTGAAGCGAGAAGGGGATCGACCAGCCGTAGCGACGGGGAAGCAGGCGGTCCAGGTTGAAATCGGTGGCGATGCTCCAGCTCTGCTGATTCGTCTGCTCGCGCTCGCCCAGCGTGCTCGAGAGCGAGCCGAAGCCGTCGGTCTGCATGCGGAAGTTGGCCCGCACGCGGCCCAGATCGGCCAGCTTCAGGTTCAGGTTGGCCACGGCCGCGTAGCCGTTCTTTTCGTCGTAGCCCGAGACGCGCAGTTCATTGAGCCAGACCACCACCTCTTCGAGTCGGTCGCGCGGGTCGGCGCTACCGGGCGGCGCCGGGTTGCGCACGCCGATGATGATCATCGTGATGCGTCCCAGCGAAGGGTTGCCCTTGACGGCCAGGCGCGTGCCCGGCGGCGCGAATTCATCCGCGTCGGGCACGCCCGGAGCGGTGGGACGGCCGTCGATCTCGTTCCAAAAGACACTGTCGGCCGGGAAGCCTGCCGCGTCGCGGGCGATTTTCAACTCATTGAGCGCGCCCAGCAGGATGTTAACCGAGTTCAGGTCGATGACCCGGTCGCCCCAGCGCTGGAAGGTCTGCCACAGTTCGTCGCTGTTACCCGAGGTGACCGAGCTGGGCATGAGGGGCTGTTCGTACTCGTAATAGTCGCCGCTGGCGTTCGAGCCCAGCCGCACAAAAAGGCGCACCTTCTGGCGGGCGGCCTCGGGGTCCTGCTGGGCCAGTGCTTCGAGCGGCGTGCCGTCGCCCAGGCGGCCGTGCAGGTGGACGAACATGCGCAGGTTCGAGTACTTGAGCAGATCTAGCCCCTGGGTGAAGGTCTTGTAGATGCCGCGCTGGTGGCCGGGGAAGAGGTTCTCGACGCGCAGCACCAGGGCCTGTTCGCGGGCATTGCGCACGACGCCGCTGGCCGTCCGCACCTGGCTGATGATGGCCCCGTTGGGCGTGCGGTAGATGTCGGGGTTTTCTTCGTTGTTGACGCTGGAGATGCTGACGCGCGTGTTCGTGAAGAGCGTATCCGAGGGCGTTTGCTCCTCGACGGCCACCTCTTCGGCCTTGCGCCACTGGCTACCCACCAGTTCGAATGTGGCGAAGCGCAGCGTGATGGGCACGCGATGGCCCGTGGTCCACACCCGGATCGACTCGATCAGCGAGAAATCCTGGATATTCCCCACGCGGCGCGTGTAGTTGCGTACCGGGATGCGCACCTGATACCAGGTCTCGCCCTTGCTGTTGGTGATGGCGCCGACAATGTAGTCGTCCTCGCGGTCCGGCCGGGCCAGCGAGTCCAGCACGGCTTTGCTGAGCGGGATTTCGTACTCGAAGTAGCTGTTGTCCGTGTCGATCGAGCCGTTGAAGTTCAGGTCCTCGGTGTCCGGGATGCGGGAGTTGCCGCGGCGCACGGAGGCGTTCGTGGCGAGCTGGTTCTGGGTTTCGTAGGCGTTCAGTTCCAGGCCGGGGAAGTAGTGGGCAAAACGTTCCTGGAGCGGCACGCCGTTCGGGTACAGTTCGGGCGGGAACAGCTCCGGGTCGCGGAAGAACGCATCATCATCGAAGCTGTGGTAATCGTCGCCCGAAGGGTCGCGCAGTGCGCGGGCACGTTCGGCCCGGTAGCGGGGATCCGGGTTATTGGGATCGAGCGCTTCAAGAAAGCGCCGGAAGTGAAAGGCCTCCGTGTAGATCTCCGGATAGGCCGAGGGATCGTAGGAGGCGAGTCCGTCGAGGCCCAGGTCTTCGGTGCGGCGCAGGCTCAGGTCCAGATCCACCGAGTTGTTCTGGATGCTGGTCGGGTAGCGGCTCCACTGGTCGCCCCGGAAGCCGGAAGTCGGATCGGTCATCGACAGGCCGTCCTCCGCATTGAGCTTACCGTTGGGGATCACATCCTCGGAAATGGAGCCCAGGTCGATGTACAGTTTGGCATCGGGACCGGCGTCGCGCTCGGGGTTTTCGGGGAAGGGGCGGAAGATGAATTCGATGAACTCGATGTTCTTCAGGTTGAAATCCGTGGAGCCCTCGGGTAGGCGCTGCATCATGCCGCCCCAGACCTCTTCGGGGTGGCTGAGGAAGTCTTCCAGCTCGGTCGTGTAGTTGTAGGGACCGCGGCGGTAGGGGTTGAAGTACACGTCGAGCGTGGGCAGCGTCTGGTTCAGCTCGCCGCGGACGTCCCGGTTGGGGAAGACGTCGGTAATGAGCACGGGACGGACGGCCTCCGGATCGTAGACCGGCGCGCGGCGGGCCAGGTCGGCCACCAGCACCTCGCTGAGCTGATACCAGGCGAAGACGCCGCGCCAGGTGGTGCGCAGCGAGTCGTACAGGCTTCCGACAAAGCCGGCCGGATAGCGGGCGATCGAGTCGGGCGGCGAGGCCAGCCGCCAGCTTCCAGGCTGTTTGAGCGAGAAGGTAGTCTCGAAGCCCTCGAAGTCGTCGATGTAGGAGATGCCTTTCAGTTCGTCGGCGGGAAAGTCGCGGTTGTTGTCGCGCAGTTCGCGGCGCGTGCGCTCGAAGGCCAGCGTCTCGCCGTGACCGGGGCGGAGCTGGGCGAACTCGCCGGAAAAAGACACCTCGCTGGGCTCTTTGGTCTGGATCAGCGGCAGCGCATCGAGCGCATAGGTGAGCCAGCGCGGCTGGGCCGTAAACGAGCCGTCGAAGCCCCAGATCATGTTACTGATGGGCTCTTCGCCCAGGCGGAACTTGTCGACGGGCGATTTCTGGCTCAGGCGCATCATGGTGGCGCCCAGCGCCAGGTTGTCGCCCAGCGTGTAGTCGGCCCGCAGGCCCAGCAGCGTCTTTTTCTGCAGGTTGAACAGCGCGTTCTGTTCGTAGGAGATCTGGATTTCGCGGCCGGGCGTTAGGTAGGCCGGGTTGATGATGCGCACCGTGCCGCTCTGGTAATCGACGACGAAGTCGACGCCTTCCTGCAGCGGGGTGCCGCCCGAGGTGACGCGTACCGAGCCCTCCACCAGTCCGGCATAGGCCTGCAGGTCGTAGAAGTCCTGCACGGCGCTTTTGTAGGAGCCCTGGATGCGGTAGACGTTGTGCTGCGTGTTGCGGCGGGCGTTTTCCTTTTTCTGGGTGTAGAGGTCGCGAAAGACGTAGCGGTCTTTGAGGGCCGCTTTCTGGTCGTCGGGCAGCTCGGTGGCCTCGATGAGCTGTTCGAGGCGTTTGCCGAAGGGTTCCAGGAAGGGGAAGATGAGCAGGCCCTCACCGGGGTCGATCGTGATGCTGGTCAGAAAGTCGAACCGGTTGTCGGGCACGGGCGCCTGGTCCTGGTTGAGGCGGTCCAGGCCGAGCAGTTGCAGCAGCGTGCGCTGAGCGCCCAGCTCGGTCAGAAACTTCTGGGCGGTCTTGCCGGGCGGCTGGTAGTAGATTTCCAGTTCGAAGTCCTCGGGGTTGATGCCACGGCCCGGCAGGCGGTAGAGGTTGCGCAGTTCCAGATACCAGACGGCCGGGTTGTAGCCGGTGGCGGGCGAAGGCTGGCGGAGCTGGCTCGGCCGTAGCAGCTTGAGCACAAGGCGGTCTTCGTCCTGGCCGCCGCCGGCACCGCCCGTCTCCGACGAGAAGTCGCCCACCTGATAGATGCGGCCGCCGGCCCGGTAGCGGAAGGCGATGGCCAGCGCCTCGTTCTCCTGCAGGCGTTGCGTGAGCGAGATATAGCCGAGCACTTCGTCGTAGGTATAGTCGCGGCCGGGCTCCAGGCGCTTGAAGCGGCCGATCTGGAAGTCGTCCTCGCTCAGGCCGCGCTGGTCTTTCAGGTAAGCCGCTGCGTTGGCCTGGCCGTTGCGCAGGTAGGTATCGACTTCGCCGCCGGGTGTGTCGTCGTAGCGGTCGTTGCGGTTGTCGGGCAGGGCGCCGGCATCGTCGCGCGTGTAGGCGTCGGCCAGCGTCAGCAGCTCCTCGGGCTCGCCCAGATCGACGAGGGCCACCACCTGGCGCACGTTTTCGTCGTCGCGCACCGGATAGACCAGCTTCCAGACTTCGATCTCGGTGATGCGCTCGAAGCCATTGGCCACGCGGATGTTCGGCGGATCGGAAAGCGCGTCCTCCCACCAGTTGCGGAAATAGTAGGCCAGGAAGAAGTGGCGGCCGTCGTCGTAGTCGGTGGGCTGCAGGTCGAACGTGGTGGTCTGGGCGCCGCCGCTGATCGTCAGCGAGTTGGCCTGGCCTTCCTGCTGGCTGGCCACGGTGGTCAGCTGCAGGCCGCCGAGCTGGAATTGTGCCTTGATGCCGAACAGGCTCTGGCCGCCCCGGATGAGTTGCGAGGGCGTCTGCAGCATGACGTTGCCGGCCTCGATGCGCTGGATGATCTCGTCTTCGTAGCCGGTGTATTCGAGCCGGAGCTGGTTCTGGTAGTCGAACTGGTTGTTCGTGTCCCAGTTGACGTTGACGCGGAGTTTGTCGCCGATGGTGCCGGTGATGCCCAGTCGCAGGTCCTGCTTGAAGTCCGGGTCGAGCTGGGCGGCGCGGCCCGAGAAGGCCACCTGCTGGTCGCTTTTGCGGTAGTTGAAGCCGGCGTTGATGTTGGCCTGGCCGTTGACGCGCAGGTCCACCTCGGGACGGCCGAAGATCGTGGTGAAGGCGCTCTGGCGGCCGCCGGGCAGGGCGATGCTCACGCCCAGACCGCCCCGGCGCCGCTGGTTGGTCTGGCGTTGCCGCTGGGTTTGGACGGTGCTCCAGTTCTGGCGCAGCGCCTGGCGCAGGCGTAGTTGTCGATAGTGCTCGAAGTCGAGCGTGACGGGCACGCGCACGTCGGTCTGGCCGAGGCGCTCGTGGATGTGGTAGGCCAGGCGCGTCGAGTCGAGCGTGACCTCGCGCTTCCAGGCGCTCGGACGCAGCGCCGTCAGCGAAGTGGTGCGGGGCCACAGCCGGGCGTAGGGCAGATCGCGCATGCGGCGCGGCAGCAGGCGGTCGGCGCGTGGCGTGTGCAGCGTGTCGGTGCGGGACGAGTCGGCCTGCAGGCTGTCGGGCAGCGTCTGGGCATGCAGGGCCCATGCGCCGGTCGGGGTGCGCAGTCCGGGCAGCAGCAGTCCGCCCACCAGCAGCAGTACCAACCCGCTCCAGAATTTCCCGGCACGCAGCGCTTCGCTCATGACCAACCGGACAGGGTGCGTTCTTTCCGGACGTTCGCCCACCTTGCCTTCCCCGTAGGGAAGGGCACAGGCCGGTTATAGATGGATGGTTCGACGTGGTAGCGCTCGCGCGATACGACTCCAGCGGGTTGGGCTTGCGTGCATGCCGGCAGTCAAAAAGCAGACCACAGGTAAAGCTACGATGCTGAAGGGGTTTCGGGCAAGGGGGCGCCGGATTCCAGCAGCAGATCCAGCAGATGGATCAGGTAACGCCGGAGTTGACGGCGATCCACGATGTCGTCCAGAAAGCCGTGCTCCCGGAGAAATTCGGCGCTCTGGAAGCCGGGCGGCAGGTCCTGTCCCACCGCCTGACGGATGACGCGCGGGCCGGCAAAGCCGATGAGCGCGCCGGGCTCGGCCAGGTTGATGTCGCCCAGCATGGCGAACGAAGCGGTCACGCCGCCCGTGGTGGGATTCGTCATCAATGAAATGTAGGGAAGCTTTGCCTCGTCGAGCCGGGTGAGCAGCGCGGCCGTTTTGGCCATCTGCATCAGGCTGAGGATGCCTTCCATCATGCGGGCGCCGCCACTCTGGGAGATGATCAGCAGCGGGATCCGCTCGGTGTAGGCCGTCCGGATCGCGCGAGCGACGATCTCGCCCACCACCGAACCCATCGAGCCTCCGATGAAGCGGAAGTCCAGCGCGGCCGCCGAAATGCGATGGCCGCCCACCGTTCCGGTAGCCCGCTGCGCCGCCTCGTTGAGACCGGTCTGGCGCCGGGCTTCTCCGAGGCGCACCGTGTACGGCTTGCGATCGACGAACTCCAGCGGGTCGGCCGAGGTCAGGTGCTGGTCATGCAGCGTGAAGCGTCCCTCGTCGAAGATGAGCCGGAAGTAGTCCAGGCTCGTCATGGGAAAATGATGCCCGCACTTCGGGCACACGCGGGCATGTTCGGCCAACTCGCGCCGGTGCAGGATGTGGGCGCACTTGGGACACTTCTCCCACTGGCCTTCCGGCACGTCGATCTGCTTGTCGCGGGAGGTCAGAATGCCCTGCGTCTTGCGCTTGAACCAGGCCATGTTGCTGCAGAACTCGTTGGGGAGGGTCTGTAGCATACAAAAATTCAGGAGGAAAGGGAAGCGGCCGGCGTGTGCCGGTGCGGCTTTGCCACAAAATCCTTCAGGTAGAAGGGCTCGAAGCTCGTCACGTCCTCGAAGCGTCCGGCCCGATAGCGTGCCAGCCCGAGCCGTCCCACCCAGAAGGCCCGCAGGTTGTGCTGTGCGGGATCGAGCAGCCGGAACGAGGCGGGCGGTTCGCTCAGGTGCACCGCCACGCGCGTGGTGCCTTCGCCCACCAGCCAGAGGCGGCCGCCGTCGTCCGGCTGTGGCAGCCAGTCGGGCACCGAGGCCGCTTCCAGGGCGACGGGCTCGGCCAGCGGCATCAGCGCGGCGTCCGGGGCGATCCGGTAGGCGGCCGTGTACACCTCGGTACGGCGCGAGTTCAGCAGCGGGACGACGACGTCGCCAGCCGCAGCGTAGGGCGTGACCGAGGCAGCCAGCGCCTCCAGCGTGGGCACCCCGATCAGCCGGGCACCGGTCGCTTCGGCCAGTCCTTTGGCCGTGCTGACGCCCACACGGAGGCCCGTGTAGGAGCCCGGCCCCATGGAGACGGCCACAGCGTCCAGATCGGCGGCCCGCAGCGCGCACCGCTCCAGCGCATCGGCAATCAACGGAGCGAGCTGCTCGGCATGGACACGTCCGCGCTGCAGGATGGCCTCGAAGCAGAGCGCGTCGCCCGCAAACAGGGCCACCCCGCACACGTCCGTGGCCGTTTCCAGGGCAAGGAGTAACGGTTTCATGCAGCGGTCGGCTTGACTATTTCGGATTCGCTTGTATCTTAAATAAACAAAACCCAGAAGGGTCAGTTCTTTCCCGAAAACAGCCGGGGTTTGGCGGGGCGTTTCCGAAAGCGCTTCGGCCCGGTTCCAAACCAGCAGGAGGTGCCTATGAAGGTCTACGAAGCCACGCACATTCGTAACGTTGCGCTGGTCGGACACCAGGGGAGTGGCAAGACGATGCTGACCGAAGCCATGCTCTACACGGCCGGCGTCATCTCGCGCATGGGGTCGATCGAAGAGGGCAATACGGTCAGCGACTACCACCCCAGCGAGAAGGAGCGCGGCATGTCGGTCTTCACGTCGCTGCTGCATGTGCCCTGGCAGGATCATAAAATCAACGTGCTCGACACGCCGGGCTACCCGGACTTCGTCGGGGAAGTGCTGGCCGCGCTCCGGGTGGCCGACCTGGCCATCTACGTGATGAACGCCGTCGAGGGCGTCCAGGTGGGCACAGAGCTGGCCTGGGAATACGGCCTCAAGCAGGAGATCCCGTCGATGTTCGTGGTCAACCACCTGGACCGGGCCGAATCCGACTTCCGCACGCTGGTGGCGCAGATCAAGGAGCGGTTCGGGCGCGGGGCCACGGTGGTGCAGATTCCGGCCGGGACGGGCACGCGCACGATCATCGACGTGCTGCACATGAAGCAGCTCACCTACCCGAAAGGCAGCCTGAAACCGGAAGAAAACGAGATCGATCCGGCCTTCCGCGAGGAGGCGGAGGAGCTCCACACGGCGCTCATCGAAGACATTGCGGAGAACGATGAGGGCCTGATGGAGCTGTACTTCGAGAAGGGCACGCTCACCGAAGACGAAATGCGCAAGGGGCTCCGGGCGGCCATGATCCGCCGGCAGCTCTTTCCGATCTTCGTGGTGAGCGCCACCGAGGTGATCGGCATCTCGCGGCTGCTGAGCTTTCTGGTGAACGTGGCGCCCTCGCCCACCGACATGCCGCCCGCGAAACTGGTGGACGGCGGTACGCTGGCGCCCGATCCGTCGGGGCCACCGGTGGCTTTCATCTTCCGCACGATGGCCGAGCAGCACGTGGGCGACTTCTCCTACTTCCGCGTCTACTCGGGCACGCTGGAGCAGGGCATGGACCTGGAAAACGCTCAGACCGGCACCATGGAACGGCTGGGCCCGCTCTACGCCATGAACGGCCGCGAACGGGAGGCCGTGCCGCGCATGGTGGCCGGCGATCTGGGCGCCACGGTCAAGCTGCGCGACACGCACACGAACAACACGCTCCGGCCCAAGGGTACGTCCTTCGTGTTGCCGCCCATCGAATTTCCCGAGCCGCGCTATGCGGTGGCCGTGCGTCCGCTTCGCGAGGGCGACGAAGACAAGATGATGCAGGGGCTGCACCAGCTCGTCGAAGAGGATCCGTCGCTGAAGATCATTCAGGATCCGCTCCTGCGCCAGATCGTGCTGGCCGGCCAGGGCGAAATGCACCTGGAGATCGCCCGCTTCCGGCTCAAGAATCGCTTCGGCGTGGAGGTGGAATTCGTCAAACCGAAGGTGGCCTACCGGGAGACGATCCAGACGAGCGCCCGCACTTCCTACCGCCACAAGAAGCAAACGGGCGGTGCCGGACAGTTCGCCGACATTTCCATCCACATCGAGCCGCTGACCGAGCCGTTCCAGCCACCCTCGGACATCACCGTGCGCGGCGAGGTGACCGTCGAGACGAACTGGGGTGCGCGCGTGCACTTCGTCGATGCCATCGTGGGCGGCGTCATCGACATGAAGCGGTTCTTCGGCGCCATCCAGAAGGGCGTGCTGGAGGCCATGCAGAACGGCCCGATCGCGGGCTATCCGGTGGGCGACGTGCGCGTGATCATCTACCACGGCGGCATGCACCCGGTCGACTCCAACGAGGCGGCGTTCAAGACGGCCGCCCGCATGGCTTTTCGCGAGGCGTTCAAGAAGGCGCAACCCGTGCTGCTGGAGCCCATCGACGAGGTAGAGGTGATCGTGCCCGATGCCTTCACCGGCGACGTCATGGGCGATCTGAACACGCGCCGCGCCCGCATTCAGGGCATCGAGACGGAGGGCGTCTTCCAGAAGATCAAGGCCTACGTGCCCGAGGCCGAGCTGTACCGTTACGCCACGACGCTGCGCTCGCTCACGCAGGGGCGCGGCATCCATCGGGCCCGCTTCAGCCACTACGAGCCCATGCCGCGCCACGTGCAGGACAAGGTGGTGGCCGAAGCCGAGGCCATGCAGGAAGCCTGATACGATTTTCCGGGTATTATGGTGCATGTGTACGGAATCCTATGACCACCCTTCGCCTTGTATCTTGATGGACCAACCTCAAGATTTCCATCAGGGCAGTAGCTCAGGTCCTTCGGACCAGCTCCCCCTCGAAAGGGGAGCAATGTCTATGGGCTGCGATGGGCGGTGGCTGCAGGCACCCGCGAGTATTTCAGCGCCGAGGCTTTCTCTTATACGATTTCCGGGAAATTATAGTGCATGTGAGGAAGCACGGGCGCACACTGCGGTGCGCCCCTACAGATCCTTGACATTTTCCCTATTCCGTAGGGGCGGACCCCTGTGTCCGCCCGATCATACCCGCCGGATCACGTCCGCCACACGGGGTGTGGCACCCTCATGCACCGGTAAATCAGCGATCCCATATTATGTACTTTTCCCTCCCTGACAGGTAGGGGCAACATCCAGGGCAACCCATCGACGCGAAAACACGCCAGGGCGCCTGCTTCCACCGTCAACCGTAGCCTGTAGATTCCGCTCCCCCTTGCAGGGGGAGCGGTCGCGAAGCGACGGAGGGGTCATGGGAGGCCGCGCACATGCGCCATGATATCCCCGGAAATTGTATAAAAATACGAAAAGGCCGCGTCCGACGACGCGGCCTTCTTGGGTCGGGGCGGCCGGATTTGAACCGGCGACCTTCCCGCCGAGGCGGGACGCGCTACCGTTGCCGCGCCGTTGTAAAATACGAAAAAGCCGCGTCCGACGACGCGGCCTTCTTGGGTCGGGGCGGCCGGATTTGAACCGGCGACCTCTTCGTCCCGAACGAAGCGCGCTACCGGGCTGCGCTACGCCCCGACAGGCAAGGGCTCAATATACGCCAGAATCGGCGCGGGTTCCAGTTCTACGCCCACCAGGAGCGGGAGTTCAAGGTTAATTAATCGCCGTCGCCGCCAAATTCAGTGTACATCGCCTCAATCAGGTCCGCATAGTGCGCTTCGATCTGGCGGCGACGCGGTTTCAGCGTGGGCGTGAGCAGGCCGTTTTCGATGGTGAACGGTTCGCTGAGCAGCCGGAAGGCCCGGATGCGTTCGTGGGCCGGCGCATGTCGGTTGTAACGGCGCAGGCTCTGCTCGAAAAGCGCCCGGATCTCGGGAAGCGCCAGCAGCGCTTCGTCGGACGCAGCCTGCAGGTTATGCTCCTGCGCGTACTGGCGAAGCGCCTCGAAGTCGGGCACAATGAGCGCCGTCAGAAATTCCCGCCCTTCGCCGATCACCACGATCTGGTCGATCCAGGGCTCCTGTTTGAGCTGGTCTTCGATGGGACCCGGGTAGATGTTCTTGCCGCCCCGGGAGACGATCATGTGCTTGATGCGATCGGTGATGACCAGATAGCCCCGATCGAAACGGCCCACGTCGCCCGTATGGAACCAGCCGTCGGCGTCGAACACCTCGCGCGTGGCCTCTTCGTTGTTCCAGTAGCCCTTCATCACGTTCGGGCCTTTGACCAGAATCTCCCCTTCTTCGGTAGTGAGATCGCTCGGGTAGTCGTCGCCGGAGAGCTGGCCCACGATCTTGCCGTCGGTCAGGCGCTGGATGGCGATCGTCACGCCCGGAATCACCCAGCCGACGGTGCCGAAACGCGGGCGATCCGGCGGGTTGACGGTCAGGACCGGAGCCGTTTCGGTCAGGCCGTAGCCTTCGATGATCGTCAGGCCGATAGCCAGGAAGAATTCGCCGATGTGACGGGGCAGGGCGGCCCCTCCCGAGACGGCAAAGCGCAGGTTGCCGCCCAGCCGATCATGCAGTTTCTGGAAGACCAGCCGGTGGGCGAGCCGGTGCTGGAGTTGCAGTACCGGTCCGGGCGTGCGTCCCTCCAGCCGACAGGCGGCCATGCGTCGGCCAACACCGACGGCCCAGTGAAAGATCTTCTGCTGAAGCGACGGACTTTTCTCGACAGACTTGTGGATGGCGTTGTAGACGCGCTCGAACAGGCGCGGCACCGAGATCATCACGGTCGGCCGCACTTCGAGCAGGTTCTGGCTCAGCGCCTCGATGCTTTCGGCATAGGAGATGCGGGCGCCGCAGGCCAGCACGGCCGTGTAGCCGGCTGTCCGCTCGAACGAATGGCACAGCGGCAGGAACGACAGGTGGTGGTCGGCGGGACCGAAGTCCACGCGCTGCAGCGCCGCCTGCACGTTCGCGCAGAAGTTGCGGTGCGTGAGCATGACGCCCTTGGGCAGGCCGGTGGTGCCGCTGGTATAGATGAGCGCGCTCAGGTCGTCGGGCTGCACCTGCTCGGCCAGCTTCGACAGTTCGGCCTCGTGCTCGGCCCAGTAGGCGGCGCCTTCGGCCAGCACGTCGTCCCAGGCCCGCACGTAGGGCGGATGGTCTTTGCGCATTTCGCTCAGCGTGACGATCTCCTGCAGCTCGGGACACTCGTCGAAGATCGTCTCCGCCTTGCGGAGCTGCACGGCCGACGAGACCACCAGGATGCGCGCACCCGAATCCCTGACGATATAGCCCACCTGGGAGGCCGGAAGCGACGTGTACAGCGCCACATTGACGCCGCCCAGGATCTGCGTGGCCAGGTCGGTGATCGCCCATTCCGGTCGGTTTTCCGAAAGGATGGCCACGCGATCGCCGGGCCGAACGCCCCGCTTGTGCAGGTAGCCGGCCATTGCGTGCACGTGCTGTTCCAGCTCTTCCCAGGTGATGTCCACCCAGGTTTTCGTGCGCCGGTCCTTGTAGCTCAGCGCCGGCCGACGCTGGCCGCGGTAGTGCGCCACCAGGCGGTTGAAAAGCTGAGGAATGGTGTCGAAGGCAACGATGGCTGGCATAGCGCTTCCGTAACAGTTGCGTAACCGGGTTTCAAACTACACGATAGTGGGCGAAAAAAACAATTTGGGACAACACGTAATCGATCATTAGGCGTCGATGCCGACGGCCGCCTGCACCGAATCGAAGCCGTCCTGCTCGAGCCGTCGGACCAGCCCCTGCTTGATGCGGCGTACCAGGCCGGGGCCTTCGTAGATGAGCCCCGTGTAGAGCTGCACGAGCGAGGCGCCGGCGCGAATGCGGCCATAGGCTTCCTCGGCCGAGTCGATGCCGCCCACGCTGATCAGGGGCAGCTTTCCTTCGGTCAGGCGGTACAGGTAAAACAACAGGCAGCGGGCGCGTGCGGCCAGGGGACGGCCGCTCAATCCGCCGGGACCGATGCGCGCCAGCACTGCCGGATCGGTGCGCAATCCTTCGCGATCGGAGGCCGTGTTCGTGGCCACAAAGCCAGCGATGCCGTGCGCGCGGGCCACTTCGACGATTTCTTCGAGCTGGCTGTCGAAAACGGTGCGGCTGGAGGGGGGCGGCGAGAGCTTGAGCAATACGGGCACCGACAGGTCCAGCTCCCGGCGCACGGCAAAAATGGCCCGCAGCAGTGCGTCGAGCGCGTCCGGATCTTCGAACGTCTTGCCTTCAGCCGTGTTGGGGCACGAGATGTTCAGCGTTACGTAGTCGGCCAGCGGGGCCAGCAGCCGGAAACTCTCGCAGAAGTCGGCCACGGCGGCTTCGCCGAGAATGTTCGGATCGTGCGTTTTGGCCAGATTGATCCCCAGCGGGCGTCGGTGGCGGAGGCGACGCAGGCGCCGCGCCACCCGTTCGGCCCCGTCGTTGTTCAATCCCATGCGGTTGATCAGCGCCCGATCTTCGGGGAGCCGGAACAGCCGGGGACGCGGGTTGCCCCGGCTCGGTCGGGCGCTGACCGATCCCACCTCGGCAAACCCGAAGCCCAGCGCTTCCCAGAAGCGCACCAGACGGGCATTTTTATCCAGACCGGCCGCCAGTCCCACCGGATTGGGGAACGTGAGGCCCCAGCATTGCACGGCGAGCGCGGGATGCTCCTCCTTGAAAAACGGGGCCACCAGCCAGGGGGCCAGCGGCTGCACCAGACGCGCAGCGGCGAGCGTCAGCCGGTGGGCGCGCTCGGCGTCCAGACGAAACAGCAGCGGACGGAACAAGCGATACATGGCGAACGTGGGCAGGGTCAGCCTTCAAAGACCGAAAGCGTCCCCGGGATCCGACCGGTGGGAGCGATGGTCCCGGGGCTCAAGATAGAAAAAACCCGTTCATTGCAAAGCCGGGGAACGTATGAAGCTTCCGCTTTTTCTGGTCGATGCCTTTGCCGAACGGCCCTTTACCGGCAATCCGGCCGCCGTATGCCTGCTCGATCGTCCGCGCTCGGAAGGCTGGATGCAGACCGTGGCGGCCGAGATGAACCGTCCGGAGACGGCCTTTCTGCTCCCGGAAGGCGAAGGTTTTTCGCTCCGCTGGTTTACGCCGGTGCAGGAGGTGGATCTGTGCGGCCACGCCACGCTGGCCAGCGCGCACGTGCTCTGGGAGATCGAATGTCTGCAGCCCGACGAACCGGCCATTTTCTTCACAAAAAGCGGTCGCCTGGAAGCCCGGCGGGAGGCCAATGGCGCCATCTGGATGGACTTCCCGGCCGAGCCGCCGGTGCCCTGTGAACCTCCTACGGAGCTGCTACAGGTACTGGGATCGGTGCCCATCCGGTATGTCGGACGCAACCGAAGAGACTATCTGGTGCTCCTGGATCGGGAGGCTTCGGTGCGCACGCTAAGACCGGATCTGGAGCGGCTGCAGGAACTGGACATCCGGGGACTGATCGTGACGGCACCGGCCGAAGACGTGCCCGCCGACTTCGTCTCGCGCTTTTTCGCGCCGCGGCTGGGTGTGCCGGAGGATCCGGTTACCGGTTCGGCCCACTGTTGCCTGGGACCCTTCTGGGCCGAGCGGCTGGGCCGCACGCGGTTGAGCGGCTATCAGGTGTCGGCCCGGAGCGGTCGCGTCGAGGTGGAAGTGCACGGCGAGCGCGTGCACCTGGGCGGCCGGGCCGTCACGGTGCTGCAGGGCAAGCTGCTCTCGGAATAGGCTACCAGCCCGGTACGAGCTGGGCGCCCAGATGCCAGCCCTTGTAGGGACGCTGGAATGGATAGACGTAGAACAGCTCCAGCACCATGGCGCCCAGAATGTTGAACCGTGTCGAAATGCCCGTGCTGAAGACGGGCACCCGATCGCCCGTGTGACGCACGAACTTCCACTTGGGCAGGTCGCCCTTCGACCAGGCCACGCCTGCGTCGGCAAAGAGCGACAGCTCGGTGGGCAGGTAGGGAAAGTTGAACAGCCCGAAGCGTTCGGTGCCGAACAACGGAATGCGCAGCTCGGCGCTGGCCACGGCCACGTGTGTGCCTACCAGACGGGCCACTTCGGCGCAGAGGTTCGGCGTTGAGGTCGAGGGCGTGCATTCGTCCGGCTCCAGCGAGTAGAAACTGTAGCCGCGCACGAACGTCAGCGTGCTTCCGTAGCCCAGATATTCCTGGGCAAAGGAAAGCCGATCCGAACCCTGAGGCTGCGCACCGTAGTTGCCCACGTGCGTCAGGCGCACGGCGAACGTCAGCGGACGGAAGAAGAAGTATTTGCGTCCGTCAACCAGCACCTGCACGAAGCGCTCGGTACCGATCAACGGGGTTACCTGCAGCCGATAGCGCGAGCCACGTACCGGCGAGGTGAAGCCGAAGAACGAAAAGTCGCCCACGAACGCCCCCGAAGCCTGGAAGAAGTAGATCGGGTCCGGTGCAGGTAGGTTCTGCGTGGAGCGCCGGTAGCCGGCTCCGTAGAGGTAGTAGATCTCGGCGTCGTAGTCGAAGCCGTAGCGCTGGAAGCCCACCATCAGCTCGAAGCGCTGGGTGGTATTGAGCGGATAGTAGCCCAGCACGCCGGCTTCGTCGATGTAGATGCGCTGCAGAAGCTGGATGTAGCAGTAGACCTGCAGTCCGGTGGCCGGATCCGTACACACGTCCAGGTAGGCATAGCCGTAGAGTAGCGGGATGTGGCTGGCCAGCGCTCCATAGTTCAGACGGCGCCCCTGATTGATGTAGATCACCTGGCCGCCGATATCCTTGAAGGTGCCGTTGGCCTGGGCGGCCACGGCCAGTTGCTGATCGCCCAGCATATCGCTGAAGAAGAAGGCCACCCCGCCGGCGATCATCGTCCCGAACGGCCCTCCCACGCTGGCGCCGAAGCTGGGCGGCGCCACGTAGTCGAGTTGCAGCTTGCGGCGATAGGGCTGGGGACGCAGCGCCAGTTCATCCGGCAGGCCCGTCAGCGGATCGTTCAGGTAGCTGCTGACCAGTCCCTGCGTGGGCGGTTGCAGCGGCGGGAGCACGCCGGCGCTGGCAATCCCGGTGTCGCTTCCCGGTTCGACCGGCTCGCCCTGCAACTGGTCGGGCTCCAGCGAAAAGACCAGGTACTTGTTGTCGGTAAAGACCGAAAACATCATGCGGCCGTTCTGGGCGGCCACGCTCATGGCCGGCGAGATGCTCGTGATGCCGCTGACGCCGGTCTGCAGTCTGGTGATGCGATAGACGGCCCCGGTGGTCAGGTCCATCCGGTAGATGTCCTTGAAGCCGTCGTGGTTGGAGATGAAATACAGGCTGCGGCCGTCGGGCGAAAACTGGGGATTGATCTGCTGGCCGTTTCGGAAGGGCCGCAGGACGCGCACCTTGCCGGTTTCGAGGTCGAGCAACGCCAGCCGTTCGTGTCCGTAGCGCAGGATCTTGAAGTCGGTGCCGTCCGGCCCCCGGTCCGACACGAAGGCAATGATGCGTCCGTCGGGCGACCAGGCCGGCTGCAGGTCGGCGTAGCGGTCGTCGGTGAGCTTGCGAACCTGATTCGTCTCCAGGTCCAGCAGGTACAGATCGCTGATGCCGCCCGAAAGCCCCGAAAAAGCGATGGTGCGGCCGTCGGGCGACCAGGCCAGGTTGTGGATGGCACCGACGCCTTCGACGGCAATGCGGCGCTCCAGTTCGCTTTTGCGCAGGTTCCAGATGGCGATTTCGTTATCGCCCCGGGCGAACGTGATGAACGCGAAGCGCTGGCCGTCGGGCGACCAGGAACCTGAGGAGTTGATGAAGCGGATCGCATCGAAGTGGGGATCGCTGGCACTGCTGCTCAGCCGCCGCAGTACCTTGCCGGTCTCGGCGTCGGCCACGAACAGGTCGATCGTGAACAGGTCGCGCTCCGAAAGAAAGGCCACGTAGCGGCCGTCGGGACTGAGCGCCGGAGCCAGGTTGATTTCACCCGCGTCGAGGTCGGGCGCCAGCACCTTCCGTCCGGCCTGCTCAGGCGGGGTGCGGTCTTTAAGCAAAGGCAGGTAGGTGTGCTTGACCGCCTGAATCCATTCCCTGGAGAGCGAGTCGGGCGTGATGCCCAGCGTGATCGCAATGGCCGTATCGACACCTACGATCCCGCCCAGTTTGTACAGTTCGGTGACGGCCTGATCGCCGTACTTGCCGCCGATGTAGGCCAGATAGGCCTGTCCGTAGCGGTAGGGGAAATAGCGCAGGTCACGGGTGAGTTGCCGGATGGTGGGCAGGTCGTCGCGCAGCGCGGCATCGCGCAGCCACATGGCCGTGTGCGGGTCGTTGCGCCCCAGCGACAGGTACTCGGCCATGCCCTCGACGAGCCACAGCGGCAGTAGCGCCAGGTTGAAGCGGCTCAGGCTGTCGGAGCGGTTCAGCGCAATGTCGTACTGGAACGAGTGCACCAGCTCGTGACCGAGCACGTGATCGTTCTCCCGGTAGATGCCCGTAAACGGCATGATCACCCGCTCTTTGAGCGCTTCGGTCACGCCGCCGGTCCCCTCGCCAAGCTCGCCGCTGATGGCATTCGTCTGATGGAAATCGGCGTCGTCCGCGTAGAAAATGATCGGCTTGCGTTCGCCGAACTCGTGCAGAAACGTCCGGCTGTGGCGCTGATACCAGCGTTCGGCCATGCGGGCCGCATCGCGCACGGCGACTTCTTCTTCGGGGTAGTAGTAGATCTCGAAGTGCGGCGTGCGCAGCACGCGCCAGCTGAAGGATTCGTACTGGACCTTGTTGCGGCCGAAGTACTGGGCCCAGGCCGAGAGGCTCCAGCTCGTCAGCAGGAGCAGCAGGCCGGCGATGCGAAAGGCGCGCATGATTCCCTGTTCGGTCTGGCGGGGAGACGACCCCGGATCCAACGAAAATCAACCGGAACTTCTTGTGTCCAAACGTAGCAGATCCCGATCGGTTCTGCAAGCTTCCCGACTTCTGTTGTCACAGACAAAAGAGGCGCCATGCAGCGAGCAGGTGTGCGGATGCGCCCGTTGTTATCCGAGGTGTACAGCAAATTGTCGCGTAAATGGAACAGGCGCGCGTATTAAGACCTTGAAGCAGAAAGTCAGTTCGGCTGGCCGATGATCGACTACCGGGTTCGGGCGCGGATTTTTGTCGGGGTCATTGCCCTCCTGCTGGGGCTGCTGGTGCTGCGGCTGGCGCAGATGCAGCTCTGGCAGACTGAACTGTACGCGGGCGAGTCGCGCAGCAATGCGGTGCGCGAGCAGCGTGTGATGCCGGCTCGCGGGGCCATCTACGACCGCAACGGCGTGCTGCTGGTGGACAACGCGCCGGCCTATTCGCTGCTGATCACCCCACGGTATTTCGATCCGAAAAACATCCCGCTGCTGGCCCGGCTGCTCGAGGTGCCCGACTCGGTGGTGGCCAATCGGCTGGCGCAGGCGCGGGCCTGGAGTGCCTATCGTCCCAGCCGGGTCTTTACGGACCTGCCGTTCGAGACCTTCAGCCGCGTCGTCGAAAATCTCTACCGCCTGCCCGGAGTCCAGTACGAGATCGACCAGCGCCGCCGCTATCACACGCCGGCCCGTGCAGCTCATGCGCTGGGGTACGTGCGGGAAATCACGCGGGCCGAGCTGGAGCAGCTCCGGGACGATGGCTATGCGATGGGCGATCGCATCGGCAAAGCCGGGCTCGAAAAGTTCTACGAGAAGGCTCTGCGCGGTGTGCCGGGACGGGCCTTCAAGCTCGTCAACATCCACGGCCAGGAGATCAAACCCTATCGCGACGGGGCCGAAGACGTGCCGCCCATCAGCGGCTATGATCTGCATCTCGGGCTCGATTACCGCGTGCAGGCGCTGGCCGAGTCGCTCTTCGTGGGCAAACGCGGAGCAGCCGTGGCACTCGACCCGAACAACGGCGAGATCATCGCGCTGGTGAGCATGCCCGACTTCGATCCGGAGGTGCTCTCCGGACCGATCGATCCCGACACCTGGCGCTACCTGACCACCAGTCCCGAAAAGCCGCTGTTCAACCGGGCCACGATGAGCGGGGTGCCGCCGGGTTCGACCTGGAAACCGTTCATGGCCCTGGTGGGGCTGCAGGAGGGCGTCATCACGGCACGCAGCACGATCTACTGTCCGGGTGGCTATCTGCTGGGCACCCGGCTTTTCCGCTGTCACGGCGGCGCGCACGGATCGCTCGACGTGCGCGAGGCGATCCGGCTTTCCTGCAACACGTTCTTTTTCACCGTGATGATGCGTCTCGACGTGAACACGCTCCGCCGCTGGGCCAACCGCTTCGGATTCGGCGTGCCGGCGCCCATGGACATCGCCGAGCAGAATCCGGGCCTGATTCCCGACTCGGCCTACTACAACCGGCGCTATCCACGCGGCTGGACGGCCGGTTACACGATCAACCTGGGCATCGGACAGGGCGACATGACCGTCACGCCCATGCAACTGGCCCGCTACGTGGCGGCCATTGCCAACGGGGGCACGCTCTATCCGCCCCATCTGGTGCGCGAGCTGGTCCACCCGGAAACCGGCGAAGTGCTCAGGCCCCAGTTGCCCCCGCCCGAACACATTCCCATCAAGCCAGAGTACTTTCAAATCGTGCGGGAAGGCATGCGGCGCGTGATGGAAGCGGGCACTGGCCGGTGGGTACAGATTCCGGGCATTCCGAGCGGCGGCAAGACGGGCACGGCGCAGGCGCCCGGCGGCCGCAAGGACCATTCGCTTTTCATCATGTTTGCGCCCTACGATGCGCCGAAGATCGCCATTGCCGTCCTGGTGGAAAACGCAGGCTTTGGCGCGACGGTCGCCGCGCCCATCGCCAGCCTGATGGCCGAGCTGTACCTGACCGGCGAGGTGGCCACCACGCCGCAGCGGCGCTACATGCTCGAGCATGTACTCCGCCAGCGGAGCCAGCCGCTGGATGAACCCACCGTAACGCAGGCCGCTTCCCGATAAGCCCATGGCACGCCTTGCACGTAGACCGGACCTGCTGCTCCTGCTGCTCTGGGCCGCGCTGGTGACGGCGGGGCTGGTGGCGCTCTATAGCACGACGCACGGCCCGGCCGCCGAATTTCTGCCCCCGAGCGTGCGCGACAACTTCGTGCGCCAGCTCTTCTGGGCCGGGCTTTCGCTGATCGCGATGGGCTCCGTGCTTTTGCTGCCCGTCCGTTTCTTCCAGAGCATGGCCTATGTGATCTACGGCGCCACGGTGGCGTTGCTGGTGCTCACGCTGGCCGTCGGCCGCGAGATCAACGGGGCGAAAGCCTGGCTTTACGTCGGATCCATCGGGTTTCAGACCTCCGAGCTGGCCAAAGTGGGGACGGTGCTGGCCGTAGCCCGCCTGCTTTCGACGCGTCAGGCTCGTATCGATACGGTGCGCTATGCGCTGGGCGCCGTAGTGCTCATCCTGGTGCCGGCCGCCATCATCATCCTGCAGAACGACATGGGCACGGCGCTGGTCTTTCTGGCGCTGGTGCCCGTCATGCTCTACTGGAGCGGTCTGCCGGTGGCGACCGTGCTGCTGGTGATCTCGCCCGCGCTGGCCGGCTACCTGACGCTCGTCTACTGGCCGGCCGCCGTGGCCTTTGCGGTGCTGTTCACCGCGGGCATCTACTGGCACACGCGCGAGGCCTACATGGGCGCGCTGGCCGCGCTATTTACCGGCGGAACGGCGGCCGTGGCTTCGTTTGCGCTGGCCTATGTGCTCAAGCCCTACCAGCTGGCCCGCGTACTTTCGTTCACGAACCCCGAAGCCGAAGCCTATCGCAAAACCTACGGCTTCCACCTGGTGCAGTCGAAGGCGGCCATCGGCTCGGGCGGCCTTTTCGGCAAGGGATTCATGCAGGGCACGCAGACGCAGGGCGCCTACGTACCGGAGCAGTCCACGGATTTCATCTTCAGCGTCATCGGGGAGGAGTTCGGCTTCGTGGGCGCCGCCCTTGTGCTGCTGCTCTTCGCGCTCCTGCTGGTGCGACTCATCCGGATGGGGACGGAGTGCCGCCATCCCTTCGGGCTCATGGTGGCGGCCGGGGTGGCCGGCGTGATTCTGGTGCACGTGTTCATCAACATCGGCATGGCGACGGGACTCCTTCCCGTGATCGGCATTCCGCTGCCTTTCCTGTCCTACGGCGGATCGTCGCTGCTGGCCAACACGCTGATGCTGGCGGTGGTGCTCAATCTGCACATGCGCCGCGATGACTTTTCCATCTTCGTCTGAACACGCGGGGCGGCTTTTTTGTAGAAGCGCGCCGGTGTCTGTCGAGGCAAACGTTCGAACCCGATGAAAACATATATCGAAGAAGCCCTCCGCCGGGTATTGCGCACGATCGACGGCGTGCCGGAGGACTTTCGGCCGGAGCTGGAGAAGCCCAACAACCCCGAGCACGGCGACCTGGCCACGAACGCGGCCATGCAACTGGCCCGCTACCTGAAGCGGCCACCGCGCCAGATCGCCGAGGAGATCGCCGAGCGGCTCCGGGCGCTGCCGCTCGATCCGCGGCGCGTCGCTTCGGTCGAGGTGGCCGGACCCGGCTTCCTGAACTTCCGCTTCGCTCCGGACTACCTGGCCCAGGTGCTGGCCGACATCCTGGCCGCCGGCGAACGCTACGGCCGCAGCGATCTGGGACAGGGCCGGCCCGCCATCGTCGAGTACGTCAGCGCCAACCCCACCGGACCGCTCACCGTGGGGCACGGCCGCAACGCCGTGCTGGGCGACACGATCGCCAACCTGCTCGACTGGATCGGCTACCGCGTCACGCGCGAATACTATTACAACGATGCGGGCCGCCAGATGCGCGTGCTGGGCGAGTCGGTGCGGGCCCGCTACCTGGCACTTGTCGATCCGAACCTGCCCACCAAGAAGATCCAGGTGGCCGAGGGCGAATGGGTGGAGGTGCCCGAGCCGTTCCCCGAGGACGGCTACCTGGGCGACTACATCATCGACATCGCCCGCATGCTCTACGAGCAGCACGGCGACGCGCTCCGTGACGTGGAAGACATCACGCCCTTCAAAGAGGCCGCCGAAAAGGTCATCTTCGAGGACATCCGGCGGACGCTTGCCCGCCTGGGCATTCACATGGACAGCTACTTCAACGAGCACACGCTCTACGAGAACGGCAAAATCTGGGAGGTCGTCGAGGCGCTGCGCGAGAAAGGCTACATCTACGAAAAAGACGGCGCCGTGTGGTTTCGCACGAGCGCACTGGGCAAAGATCAGGACACGGTCTTGGTTAAGCGCACGGGCGAGCCGACCTATCGCCTGCCCGACATCGCCTACCACATTACGAAGTTCGAGCGGGGCTTCGAGCGAATCGTGGACGTCTTCGGGGCCGACCACATCGCCACTTACCCGGACGTGCTCCGGGCGCTCGAAGTGCTCGGGTACGACATCAGCAAGGTGGATGTGGTGATCTATCAGTTCGTGACGTTGGTACGAGGCGGCGAGCCCGTCAAGATGTCCACCCGAAAGGCCACCTACGTGACACTCGACGAGCTGATCGACGAGGTAGGCGAAGACGTCACGCGCTTTTTCTTCCTGATGCGTTCGCCCAACACGCACCTGGAGTTCGACCTGGACCTGGCCCGTGAGGCCAGCGAGAAGAACCCGGTCTTCTACCTGCAGTACGCGCATGCCCGGATCTGCTCGATCATGCGCAAGGCGGATGAGGTAGGCTTGAAGGAGAGCCCGAACCCGGATCTGACGTTGCTGCAGCATGAAGCCGAGCAGGCGCTGATCAAGGAATTGATGCGCTTTCCGGAAGTGATTCAGGAGGCGGCGCAGACCTACGAGCCGCACCGCGTGGCCAACTACCTACGCGAGGTAGCCGTGGCCTTCACGAAATTCTACGACCAGTGCCGCATCATCGGCGAGCCCGAGCCGCTGGCACAGGCCCGGCTGGCGCTGGCGCGGGCGGCGCGGCTGGTGCTGGCCAACGGTCTGCGCGTGCTGGGCATTTCCGCGCCGGAACGGATGTGATCATGGCCGAGAAGTACACGGTGGCCTTTCAGGGCGAGCTGGGCGCCTTCAGCGAGGAAGCGATCCTGGCCTACTTCGGCGCAGAACAGGCCGAGCCGGTGCCGCTGCCCAACTTCGAGCTGGTCTTCGAAGCGCTCGAAAGCGGTCAGGTGGATCGGGCCATGATCCCGATCGAAAACTCGCTGTTCGGCAGCGTGCACGTCAACTACGACCTGCTGCGTGCGCACGAGGTAAGCATCATCGGCGAGCTGGAGCTACGGATCCGGCACCACCTGCTGGGGCTTCCCGGCAGTCGCATCGAGCAGATTCGCCGCGTCTACTCGCACCCGCAGGCGCTCGGGCAGTGCCGGACGTACCTGCGCACGCACCTGCAGCACGCCGAAGCCATTCCGGCCTACGACACGGCCGGTGCCGCCCGTATGGTGGCCGAAATGGGCGATCCGGCGGCGGCCGCCATCGCCGGCATCCGCGCGGCCGCCAAGTACGGGCTGGAGGTGCTGGCTTCCGGGATCGAAAGCCACCCGCAGAACTACACGCGCTTTCTGGTGCTGGCCCGCCCCGAGGTCACGCCGCCCGAGGGACCGCCGGGAACGATGAAAACGTCGATCGTGTTTGCCCTGCGCGAGAACGTTCCCGGCGCCCTTTTCAAAAGCCTGGCCGTGTTTGCCCTGCGCGACCTGGACCTGTACAAGATCGAAAGCCGTCCGCTGGTGGGCGTGCCGGGCAGCTACCTGTTTTACCTGGATGTGGCAGGCTCCGTGCACGAGGAGGTCGTGCAGCGGGCGCTGGACCATCTGGCCGAGGTGGCGGCGTTCGTGCGGGTGCTGGGTTCATATCCGCGCGGCCGACGCGTCGACTGAGCGAAACCATGTCGCTGACTTACAGCATCCGGGAGGGACTGGCCGGCCTGCGCCGGGCCCGTTTTGCCACGGTGGCCGCCACAAGCGCCATGACCGTGGCGCTCGTGCTGATCGGCGTGTTCGCGGCCGTGGGCTACCACGCCCATCAGGTGACGAACTGGCTCCGCCAGCGCGTGGGGGAGATCGAGATTTTTCTGGAAGACGACGTGGACGAAAACGTCGCCCGGGCGCTGTATGCCCGCGTACAGGCCATTCCCGGCGTGGCCGAAGCCCGCTACATCTCGCGTGAGGAGGCCCGGCAGATCTTTCTGGAAGAGTTCGGAAGCGAGGGCGAGGTGTTTCTGGACGAGCCCTTCCTGCCCGCTTCGATCCGGGTGCGCTTCGAGCCGTCGATGGCCGCGCCCGACACGCTGGCCCGCATGGTCCGCTGGCTTTCGACCTGGAATCACGTCGATGAGGTGGTCTTCAACCAGCCGCTGCTGGTGAAGGTGCAGCAGAACCTCCGACTGATCACGCTGATCGGACTGGCGTTGGGGCTGCTGGTAGTGCTGGCCGCCGTCTTTCTGGTGGCCAACACGATCCGGCTGACGGTCTATGCGCGGCGGCTGCTCATCCGCACGATGAAACTGGTGGGCGCCACCGACAGCTTCATCCGCCGACCTTTCGTAATCGAGGGCATGGCGCAGGGACTCATCGCGGGGCTGCTGGCGGCCGGCATCGTGGCGCTGGGTTACCAGATGGTGGCGGGCTACCTGCCCCAGCTTGAAGGCAGCCAGGGGTTGTTTCTGCTCGGACTGCTCGGCGGCATTGTGCTGGCCGGCGTCGTGCTGGGCTGGCTCGGCGCCGCCTGGGCCGCCCGCCGCTTCATCCGGCAGGTCCCGCTGCACTGACGCTCAGTGCGGCCGCGAAAAGTGGCGGTAGAGCCCTACGGCCACCAGAAACGAAACGAACAGCACGGCCGCCGGAATGACAATGCCCCAGATGGTCAGCTCGCGTCCGGCCGGCGGCTGTTGTTGCAGCAGAAGCAGCAGGTCAGGCATGGCGGCGAGTATCGTCGGTGGTGGATTTCGTCGGTTGCCGGTGATGGCGGCGGTAGGCACGCCAGGCCAGCAACAGGCCCAGGAGCGACGCCGCATAGGCGATCGTCATCCCGATGGCGGTAGCCAGTCCCTGATCCATTTCAGACCTCCCAGCGGACGGTTTTTTCCAGTTGCTGCAGGTATTCCTTCTGCTTACGCTCGTACTCCTCGGAGATCGCTTTCAGTTTCGGATCGATGATCCAGTGCAGCAGGGCTGTCAGCACGATCCCGATCCCCAGCGTGACGAATCCTTCCCAGCGCAGGAGCAGGCTCAGGGCCACGCCCAGCGTGAGCGTCACGTAGGCCAGCGGCGAGATGATGATCGCCAGCACGTCTTCTTTCGTCCACTCGTCGGCCTCGGCGGCCGTCCAGGTGCGTCGAATCCAGCCCATGATTTCAGGAAGGTCTGGTCTGATTCGGATCGACGAAAGCCGGTTGGCCCTTCGGCGTGAGCAACCCGCGGCGCTCGGCCTCCCGGCGCACGGGCCCCCACCAGCCGATCGGTCGGGCCATCACGTAGTATTTCACCAGATGGTCCATGTCTTCCGGCGGCGTCAGCAGCGTCACCGGAATGTACACGAGCGCGCCCAGCACCATCAGCAGCCAGAACTGCTCGTAGTCGGCCAGCGGCGGTAGCACGCCGAAGGCCGGCAGCACCCACACGACAAGCCAGCTGAAGCCCAGATTGGCGATCCAGGCCGAAAGATAGCCCCAGGCATTGAAGCGCCACCAGACCACCTGCAGGATGTTGGGCAGCCACACGCCCGCGGCCATGATCCACAGCGCAAAGATCAGCCACGAGGTGATCTCTTCCATCATCAGCCCGTAGATGAGCGAGCCGATGAGCAGAATCAACGTGGCGATGCGGCCCACCCACACCAGCTCGCGCTCGGAAGCGTGCGGTTTGACGTAGTGCTGGTAGATGTCGCGCGTGGCGTAGAGCGCGCCCAGGTTCAGGTGCGTGGAGATCGTCGAAAGATGAATGGCCACGATGGCAGCAAAGAAAAAGCCCATCAGGCCGGCCGGTAGAAAGTCGAAGCCCAATCGGAACCAGCCCAGCTCGTACTCGGCCGTGTTTTCGATGTCCGGAAACATCACGTAGAACGCCAGGATAGCGACGGCCCAGAGCGCGTTGCGCATGAGCACCAGCGCGCTGCCCCACCAGATGCTGTAACTGGCGTCGCGTACGGTGCGCGCCGACTGAATGCGCTGGGCTTCGGCGAACCAGTCGATCGTCGTGCCCATGCCGAAACCGCCCAGCAGCGCGATGAACAGCATGGTCAGAAACCAGGCCACGGGAAAATCGCCCGTAAACCAGCCCGTGAAGGCGAACGGGTCGAGCCGGTGCGCCTCGCCCATCTTGGTGAGCTTCTGCACGATGGCCGACGGTCCCCCCGCCTCGGCGATGCCCCAGATCGAGACGAGCACGATTACGAAAAACGCGATGATACCCTGCTGGAAGTCCGCCACCACCACACCCCAGTAACCGGCCGCCAGCACGTAGATGGCACAGGCGCCCGAAAAGACGACCAGCCCCACCCAGGGCGCCCAGCCGAAGAGAAAGTTGCAGACCTTCCCCATCGCAATGCCCACCCAGCCCAGAATGAACATGTTCATGAAGACCTGCCAGCCGGCCATCCAGCCGCGGATCAGCTCGGCGCCCAGGCCGCCGAAGCGCAGCACGCTCCACTCAGCCTGGGTGTAGGCGAGCGAGCGCCGGAAGATCCGCGTGGAGACGAACGCGCTGATGGCGCACCAGGCCGAAAAGAACGTGTACCAGATGCCGGCCAGGCCGTAGCGATAGATGACGCCCGTCACCCACATGGGCGTGTCGGTGGCCGTGTGCGTGGCATAGACCGAAGCGGCCGGCAACCACCAGGGCAGACCGCGCCCGGCCAGAAAGAAGTCCGACTGGGAACGCTTGCCGAGCCGGTAGAAGAAAAAACCGCTGCCGATCATCAGCAGCAGGTACAGCGCCACCCACAGCCAGTCGATCCAGGTAAAGACAACCATCCGTACAGCCGTTGTGCTGATGGTGTGAAGGTGGGTTGAATGCTAAAACATGTGGATGAAATTGTCAATGCAAAAATGAACCAGGGGCATTGTCTCGCTGTCGGCCGCAGCCTATCTTGCCACAGCGTCGTATCGGTCAGGGGCAAATCGCAGGGCGATCCATGGTGATCGCCTGAAACATGCGGGTCGGTATACCGCCTGGTACTTTTCCATCGAAGCGAAACCGGCAACGACAGCAATGCTCATGCGCAAGGCGCGTTTACTTTTCTGCGTACAGGCGGCCCTGCTCGTGCTGCTGGGACTCGGGGCCTGCCGACAATCGCCCGGGGTGGGCCAGACGGAAGAAGGCGCGCTGCTGCCCGGTGCAGTCGAGGCGTCCGATACGCTGCACCGTGGCGTCCTGCTGGCCGGGCGCACGCTGGTGCTGGAGGGGTTGAGCGGTCGGGTGTCGCTGCAGGGCGCCGACGTGGACGTGGCGCGCCTGACGTTCATCCGGGTAGGACGGGGCGCCGACGCGGCGGCCGCCCGTCGGACGCTGCGCGACATCCAGCTCCGCGAGGAGGGTACGGCGGGGAGTTTCCGGTATCGCTTGGAAGCCCGGCAGGCGGCGCTGGCGCAGGTGCACGTGGAGGGCACCGTCCCGCGCAATGCCCGCCTGGTCATCACACGCGCGGGCGGCGACGTGGACCTGACGCACATTGAAGGACCGATCCGGGTGCAACTGGCCGCGGGCGAGGTGCACGTCCGCGAGGCTGCCGACAGCCTGGAGATCCGGCTCCAGAACGGCTCGGCCTCGGTGCATTTCCGGCGTCTGCCGACCGATGCCATCGTGACGATCCAGACGGAAAACGGTGACCTGTGGCTGACGCTTCCGCCGGAAGCCAACGCGCAGCTGCAGGCCGAGACCGCAGCCGGTGAGGTGCGCGTCGAAGGCCTGACCTTTACCGAGCGCAGCCTGCAGCCCCGGGAGGCGGCCGGCGCCCGTTTCGTCGGAAAGCTCGGGCAGGGGCGCGCCCGCGTCACGCTCCGCACCGCGCACGGCGACATCGTGCTCCGCAGCGGCGGCCCGAACGGTATGATTCCGCCCGATACGCTGTTGCGGCCGCTGCCTCCGGATACGGCCCTTCAGGGACCGGGCGTCCCGTAGCGCAACACCGCCGCATAATGAAAGGCGCTGCCCGCCAGCACGAACAGGTGCCAGATCGCATGGTGGAGGGGCAGACGCTCCCAGCGGTAGAACAGCACACCGCCCGTGTAGGCCAGGCCGCCCGCCACGATCAGCACCAGCGCACCCGTGGGCAGATGGCGCCACAGGACCGGCAACATCAGCACGGCCAGCCAGCCGGTGGCGACGTAGAGCGCCGTGGAGAGCCGGGGAAAACGTCCGGTAAAGAGCCCCTCGAACACCATCCCGGCCAGCGCCACGCTCCAGATCACCCCGAGCAACACCACCCGCCAGGGCGGTGGCACGTAGGCCACCAGAAACGGCGTGTAGGTGCCGGCGATGAGCAGGTAAATCGCCACGTGATCGACGACGCGCAGCCGCCGCTTGTAGCGTGGCCGGCGCACGCTGTGGTAGAGCGTGGAAGCCAGATACAGGACGATCAGGCTGAGGCCAAAGACCAGACAGGCGATCCGTTGCTCCGTCGTGCCGTCGCGACCCGAGAGCCACAGCCAGCCGGTTCCGGCCAGACTCAACAGCACGCCGAGGCCGTGCGTCAGTGCATTGGCGCGTTCTTCCATTTGAAGGGTTCGTTTCTTCGTTTCGTTGAGACAGTATCGGAGAAAACGAGCGCGTGGGTCCGCCGGTCCATAAAAAAAGACCGGATGCGGCGCCTCTGGCAACGCGCTACCCGGCCAGGTCCAGAAAGAAAATGTAAAAGGGCGGCGAACTTTTTACGTGGCAACCCGTTGAGCAAGGAAAATATCCAACAACCACACGCAAATCAGGAGCGTACACCGTGGCACAGGCAAAAGCAGGCGACCACGTCAAGGTCCATTACACCGGTCGCCTTCAGGACGGCACCATCTTCGACTCGTCTCGGGATCGCGAGCCGCTCGAATTCACGCTGGGCGAAGGGGAAGTCATTCCCGGCTTCGAGCAGGCGGTCATGGGCATGGAGCCCGGTGAAACCAGAACGGTCACCATCACGGCGGAGGAAGCCTACGGCCCCCGGCGCGACGATCTGCTCATCGAGGTCGGACGCGACCAGGTAGCGCCCGGACTGGAGCTGGCCGTCGGACAGCAGCTGCAGCTCCGGCTGCAGGACGGCCGCATTATCCCGGTTACCGTGGCAGCTCTGACCGAGGAAACCGTGACGATCGACGCCAACCATCCGCTGGCCGGCGAAGACCTGACCTTCGAAATCGAGCTGGTCGCCATCGACTGACCCGCGCTGGACATCGACACAAAGCCGCTCCTTACGGGGCGGCTTTTTTGTTTGGCCTGGATGGGCCCTATTCGATAGAACCCACGCAATCTTCACAATGCCCCGGCACTTTTTGATCGAAAGGCGTGTTAATTTAGACAGCGTCTAAAATAGCCGGTGGGTTGCATGTACGAGAAGCTGAAGGATTTCTGGAAGGCCGCGCCGGAAGGCTTCACCTTCCATTTGCTGCCCGGACAGGGACGCTACAAGTACTTTCTGGAAGGCAAGGGCTGCCGGCTGGGCGTGCTCTTCGAGGACACGCTGAACGTGTACTACGAGTGGCTGACGGAAGACGGCGAGCCGGTGCCCTACGGGCCGGAGCTTCGCTACAAGTGGATGTCCAAGCGCGACCTGGCGCGGCTGATTCTGGAAGGGGAGTGGGAGGTGACGGAGGCCCGCCCGGAGGCCGTACCCCTCTGATCAGCGACCGGCCAGCTCAGCCGCTTCTTCGAGGCGGACGCTGACCAGCGTCGAGACGCCCGGCTCTTGCATCGTGACGCCGTAGAGCCGGTCCGACAGCTCCATCGTGCGCAGGTTGTGCGTGATCAGGATGAACTGGGTGTTTTCAGAAAAGCTGCGCAGCAGGCGCATGAAGCGCTCGACGTTGGCTTCGTCCAGCGGCGCGTCCACTTCGTCGAGAATGCAGAACGGGCTGGGCTTGGTCAGATACAGCGCAAAAAGCAGGGCAATGGCCGTCAGGGCCTTTTCACCCCCGGAGAGCTGGGCGAGCGTGCTGGGACGCTTGCCACGGGGACGCGCCAGAATCTCGATGGGCGACTCCAGCGGATCGTTCGGGTCGGCCAGCACGAGATCGGCCCGGGCGTCGCCGCCGAACAGTTCGCGGAACAGCTCCTGAAAGTTGCGACGGATCGTTTCGAAGGTTTCCAGAAAGCGGGCAGCGGCCGTCTGGTTGATCTCCTGAATGGTGGTTTCCAGCGTGGCCTCGGCCGATTCCAGATCCTGCTGCTGGGCCAGCAGAAAGTCGAGCCGTTCCTTTTCTTCCTGATACTGCTCGAGCGCCAGTTCGTTGACGGTGCCGAGGTTGGCCATCCGGCGACGCAGCGTTTCGATCTGCTCCCGCGCCTGCTGCACGTCGAAGTCGGCCGGCGGTTCGGGCAGGCGGGAGGGATCGTCCACGTCCAGATGTTCGCGGGCATGCTCGGCCAGGGCGGCCAGGCGCGTGCGCGTTTCGGCAAGTTGCACCTGATACTGACGTTCCTGCTGCTGCTCCTGCTCGTAGGCGCGGCGGAGGTCGCGTAGCTGGCGCTCGACGCGCTCGAAGGCCGTGCGGAGCGCGGCGAGCTGCTGACGGAGCCGCTGCACCTCGGCTTCGGCGGGAGGCAGTTCGGCGCTACGGGCGTTTCGCTCTGCTTCGATAGCCCGGCGTCGTTCCTGATCTCGGGCCAGGCGCGTTGCCAGTTGTTCCTGCTGCTGCGCGCGTTCCTGCTGGCGACGCTGGAGACCTTCCAGCCGCTGGCGAAGCTGTTGCTGCTCGCGTCGAAGGTTGTCCAGCCGGTTGCGCGTTTCGGCCGCCTGCAATTGCACCTGGTTCAACTGCTCCATGGTGACCCGGTAGCCGGCTTCTGCCTGCTGAAGGGCGGCTTCTGTTTCCTGCAGAGCGGTCTGGCGTTCGGCCACCGCCTGTTCGGCTTCCGCCAGCGTTTGCCGGAGCGTCTGCAGTTCGGTCGCAAGGGTCGCCTGTGCTTCGTCCAGTTGCGTCCGGCGGGTTTTCAGGGCTTCGAAGCGCTGACGAAGCGACTCGCGCGTGGCCTCGTGGCGGGTGGCCTGTTGCTCCAGCGTGCGCAGCGCCTGCTCGGCCTCGCGCAGGGCCTGCTGCCGGGCGTCGAAGGGAAGCGCCTGCAGTTGCTGTTCCAGCGTGGCGCGCTCGTCGCGCAGGCGGGCGATCTCCGTTTCCAGCGAGGCGGCCTCGGTCTGAAGGGCGTTCAGGCGCTCGCGGCGGTCGAGGCGGCCGCTGAGGGGCGAGCGCGGCGCCTGCATACTGCCGCCGTGCCACCAGTTCCGGCTGTCGATCCACTCGCCCTGTGGCGTGAAGAAGCGGGCCGGCGCCGAAGTGCTCCGGGCCAGACGGCGGGCCGTCTCCAGGTCATCGACCAGATAGGCGTCGTGCAACAGCGAGGCGGCCAGCGGTCGCAGTTCGGGACGGGCCAGCCGCACGTGATCGAGAAGGGGACGGGCGTCGGGGATCTCGGGCGGATCGCTGGGGGGCGTCAACCCTTCCAGCACGATGAAGGTGGCCCGGCCTTTTTCCGCCTCGCGGAGCAACCGGAGCGCCTGGTGGGCTTCCTCTTCGGTAGCCACGACGATCCAGGCGGCCCGCTCGCCGAGCGCCGCGTCGAGGGCCGGTTGCAGCTCGGGCGCGATGCCGAGCAGGTCGGCCACGGTCTGCAGCGGCGCTTCCGTCCAGCCCGAGGTGCGGGCCAGGAAGGGGACGGCCTCCGGAAAGTCCTCGTAGGCCGTGAGCACCTGTTCCAGCAATCGCGCTTCGGCTCGCACGGCCTCCAGCCGCCGTTCCAGTCGGTGCAGCGCTTCGTTGCGGGCGGCGATCTCCTGACGCAACGCCTGTCGGCGGGCCTCCAGCGCTTCGATTTCCTTCCGAAGCCGTTCGCACGTCTGGCGCGCGGTCTCGCGTTGCCGGCGGGTTTCTTCCTGCTCGGTTTCGAGCGTCTGCAGCTGCGCGTCGAGCGTCTTCTGTTCGGCGTCGAGGCGTTCGCGCTCCTGTTCCATCAGTTCGCGTCGGTTGCTCTGGCGGTCGAGCTGGCGGCGCGCTTCGTGCAGGGTCTGTTCGGCCTGTTGCAGCAGGCGACGGGCTTCGCGGACGCGCTCCCGCTGCTGCTCCAGCGCGTGCTGGGCGGCGTCTCGGGCCTCCAGGGCCTGGCGCAGGGCGGCCTCGGCCGCTTCGTGCCGGGGCATGGCTTCCCGGACAGCCGTCTCGGCGGCTTCCAGCGCCTGTCGCAGGCGCTGCTCCTGGTGCTCGGCCTCTTTCGCTTCGCGCTGCAGCCGTTCCTGTTCGCTTCGGGCGGCCCGCAGGCGTTCGTCCAGCAGGCGGCCTTCGCTATCGAGCGCCTGCAGACGGGTTTGCAGCGTGTGGAGGCGTTCCTGCGCGGCCTCCAGCGCCGCTTCGGTCTGCGTGAGCTGCTGCTGCAGTTCGGTCTGTTCCGCTTCGAGCGCTTCGTAGCGGGTGCGGGCCTCGCGCAGGCGCGTCTGCACCTCGTCCAGCAGGGCTTCGAGCGCGTCGGCCTGTTCGCGCAGCCGGTCGTAGTCGTGTCGCAGGAGCGCCTGTTCGAGCGCGCGCAGTTCGTCGCGGTAGCGGCGGTAACGTTCGGCGCGGTCGGCCTGGCGTTTGAGCGTATCGACCTGGCGCCGGACCTCTTCGATCAGGTCGCGCAGGCGGGTCAGATCGTTGCGTGTGGCGTCGAGCTTGCGAAGCGTCTGCGTGCGGCGCAGCTTGTAGCGGGTGATTCCGGCCGCCTCCTCGAAAAGATGACGTCGGTCCTGGGCGTTGTCCGAGAGGATGTCCTCGATCATCTTCAGCTCGATGACCGAGTAGGCGCCGGCCCCCATGCCCGTATCCATGAACAGCTCCTGGATGTCGCGCAGGCGGCAGGGGGTGCCGTTGAGCAGGTACTCGGATTCGCCGGAGCGGTAGAGGCGGCGGCCGATGGTGACCTCACTGTAGTGGAGCGGCAGGATGCCGCGCGTGTTTTCGATGGTCAGCAGTACCTCGGCCATGCCGACGGGGCGGCGGCGGGCCGTGCCGTTGAAGATCACGTGCTCCATGCGTTCGGAGCGGAGCACGCGGGCGCGCTGCTCGCCGATGACCCAGCGGACGGCATCGACCAGGTTCGACTTGCCGCAGCCGTTGGGACCGACGATGGCCGTGATGCCGGGATCGAAGTGCAGGACCGTCCGGTCCGCGAAACTCTTGAATCCCTGCAGTTCGAGCTTGCTTAGGTACATGGCCGTCCCCACCTTCAGGCCGCCCAAGATAAGACGGTTCAGGAAGGGGAGCAAGCCGATCGGGGCAAAGCATTGATGAGCCCTTGTTTTTCTACGAAAATGATAATACCTTAATCCTAAACCGGACTGCTTCTCGTTAGTGCATTAACTGCGCAGCGTTCGCATTCCCAAAAGCTTTGATGGGAGGCGGGCGGGATGCGCCAGCATGTAGTCCGATGCTGCGCATCGAGAAAAACGGGTCGTTTCAGCTATGCGGCTGTTTTGTTTTAAATTCTGAAGAACAGGCGGTAATCCTCTTGCACCTCGTTGCTCATGAACTGGGGCCTTTCTGAGACAAGGTCGATGGCGGTGCGACACCGCGTCCGAAGCTGGCACGTGGCGGCGCTGATGCTCGTGCTGGCCGTCGGAGGCCTGCTGCTCTACGCCTTCTGGCCGGTGCTGACCGGCCGTGAGGAGGCCACGCGTCCCGAGGACGTGCAGGCCTCGGCGCCGCCGGTGGCCGTCGAGGCCGTGGTGGTGCAGCCGGTGGACTTCCCACTGCGGGCTGAGGCGACGGGTACGCTGGCCCCCTGGCGCCAGACCGAAATCAGCGCCGAGATCAGCGGGCGCGTCGTGGAACGCCGCGTGGAAGAAGGGGACCGGGTGGCGGCCGGGCAGGTGCTCGTGGTGCTCGACGACACGGAGGCGCGGCTGGCGCTGGCCGAGGCCGAGGCGGCCCTGCTGAAGGCCCGCAGCGAGTATGCCGTCCAGCTCAGTCAGAGCGGGACGGCCGGGATCGACTCGACACGGCTGGCCGAAGCGCGGCGGGCTTGGCAGGCCGCGCAGGAAGCCTATGCGCGCGGAGAAATCGACGAGGCGGCACTGGATGCGGCGCGGCAGCGCTATGAGGCATTGCTGCTCCTCTCCGGCGCGCAGCGGGAAGCCGTGCGCCGCGTGGTGACCGGGCTGGCCGAAGCCGAACAGCGCGTGGCGCGGGCCCGGTTGCAACTGAACCGCACGCGCATCCGGGCCCCGTTTGCCGGACGCGTGGCCGACCTGCAGGTGGAGGTCGGGCAGCATGTGGGACCCGGTCAGGTGCTAATGCGACTTCTGGACGACCGCCGCATGAAGGTGAAAGTCGATGTGCTGGAGGCCGATCTGGTGCATATCCGGCCGAGCGCCGCGGCCTGGGTGCGGCTGCCGGCGCTCGGCGATACGGTGGTGGCGGGCGTCGTGCACACGGTCAACCCCCGGATCGATCCGAAAACGGGCGCCGGACGCGTGACCGTGGCCGTGCCGAATCCGGAAGGACGCCTGCTGGCCGGCATGTTCGCCTACGTGGCGCTGGAGACGCGCACGCTGCCCGATCGACTGGTCGTGCCGGCCGAAGCCGTACTCGTGCGTCAGGGGCGCGATCTGGTCTTCGTGATCCGCAACGGGCGGGCGCAGTGGACCTACGTGACGACCGGGCCGCGCTCGGGCGATCACGTGGTGTTGCTCGACGGCGTGGCGCCGGGCGACACGGTGGCCGTCGGCGGCCATCATGCGCTGGCGCATGATGCGCCCGTCGAGGTGACGGCCGTCCGCCCGGCCTTTCTGATCAGGGACCGATAGCCGGAGCAGACCATGCGCGCGCTGGTTGGCTGGTGCCTGCGGCGTCCGGTGGCCGTCACGGCCTGGAGCCTGCTTGCGCTCGGGCTGGCGGCGATCGCCTACGTGCGGCTGCCGGTGGCGCTGCTGCCCGAGCTGCGCTATCCGGCGCTGGCGGTCTGGACGGCCTATCCGGACGTGCCACCCGAACGCGTGGAGCGGGCCGTGACCGAACGCGTGGAGGCGGCGGTGGCCGGGGTGGAAGGGGTCGTGGAGGTGACGGGCCGCAGCCTGCTGGGTGGCAGCCTGGTCGTGCTCCGCTTCGGGTGGAACACGGACCTGAACCTGGCGCTGCTGAACGTCCGCGAGCAGCTCGACCAGCTCGGCGATGCGCTGCCCGACGAGGCCGAGCGGCCGGTCGTGCTCCGGCTCGATCCGAGCGACCGGCCCATCATGCTGCTGGCACTTCGACAGGCCGTGCCGGGCGATACGGTCCGACGCGCGGCCGCCGAAGAAAGCTTTCAGGATCTGGTCGCGCTCAAACGACTGGCCCGCGATGTGGTCGCGCGCCGACTGGAGCAGCTCGAAGGCGTGGCCCGCGTGCGCGTCACCGGCGGCTACGAGCCCGAAGTCGAGGTGCGGCTCGATCCGGAGCGGCTAATCCGATACGGGCTCACCGTGGCGCAGATCGAGCAGCGCCTGCGGGCGGCCAACGTCACGCTGCCGGGTGGGCTGATCCGTCGGGGTCCGTTCCGCTACGCCGTCGAGGTCAGCGGGGCGTTCACCGAGCCGGCCGACGTGGCCGAAACGATCGTGGGCTATGCGGGACGGACGCCGCTGCGGCTGGCCGACGTGGCCGAGGTGCGGCCGGGCGTGGCCGAGCGTCGCGGGCTGGTGCGCTTCGACGGCGAGGAAGCGCTGCTTCTGCTGGTGGAGCGGGCCGCCGACGCCAACACGGTCGTCGCCGCCCGCCAGGTGCGCCGCACGCTGCGCGAGCTGGAAGCCGAGGTGCCGGGCGTTCGGCTCGACGTGGTCGTGGACGAGAGCCTGTTCATCCGCCAGGCCATCGCCGGCGTACAGCAGGCCGTGCTGCTGGGCGGCGTGCTGGCGCTCGTCGTGCTGCTGGTGTTCCTGCGCCGGCCGCGCGTGCTGCTGGCCGTGGCGGTGGCCGTACCGCTGTCGCTGGCGCTCACGCTGATTGCGTTCGAGGTGGCCGACATCACGCTGAACCTGCTCTCGCTGAGCGGGCTGGCGCTGGGCGTGGGGATGCTCGTGGACAACGCGATCGTGGTCACCGAAAACATCGCCCGCTTGCGGGAGCAGGGGTACGCCTCGCTGGACGCCGCCCGGGAGGGGACCGTCGAGGTCGCTGCCGCCATCACGGCCAGCACGCTGACGACCATTGCGGTTTTCGGGCCGCTGGCGTTCGTCGAGGGGCTGGCCGGGCGGCTCTTCCGTGATCAGGCGCTGGCCGTAGTCTTTTCGCTACTGGCCTCGCTGCTGGTGGCGCTGACCGTGGTGCCCGTGCTGGCCGCGCGCGACCGCAGACCGGGCCGCCTGGAGCCGTTCGGTACGCGCTGGCTGCTCGTCCACTACGAGGCGCTGCTCCAGCGTGCACTTCGTCGGCGTGGGCTGGTAGTGCTTCTAACGCTTCTTGCCCTGGCCGGCGCGGCCCTGATTGCCTGGCGCCTGCCCCGCCAGGTGATGCCGCACGCCGACCTGAAGCGCCTGACGGTCCATCTGAGCGCGCCGCCCGGCACCGATCTGCCGCAACTCAGCCGCTGGGCAGCGCAGATCGAAACCGAAGCGCTCCGGCTGCCCGCCGTGCAGCACGTGCTGGCCGACCTGGGCGAGCGCGACGAGGCACGGCTCGACCTGGATCCGCGTCCGCCCTACGAGGGCACGCTGACGCTGCTGCTTGATGAAAAGGTCCGCTCGGAAACGGTCGCCGGGCAGCTCCGTCGGATGCCGATGCCCCCGGCGCTGAACGTCGAGGTCCTGCTCGAACGCACGCAACTGGAAGCGCTGCTGGCCCGCGGCGAGGCCGATCTGTGGCTGGACCTGCAGGCGGATCTGCGCACCGAGGCCGAGGCAGCGGCCGATCAGGTATTGCCGCAATTGCGTCGGGAGCCGTCGCTGGTCAACGTGCGGCGGGCCTTCGCCGAAGAAGTGCCGGGCTACGCACTGCACTTCCGGCGCGACGTGATGGCCCGCTTCGGCGTGGACGCGCGCCAGCTGGCCGACTGGCTGGCGGCGGCCGCCCGCGGCCTGGAAGCGACGGCGCTGCAGACCGTCAACGAGACGATTCCCATTCGCCTGCGTCTGCCCGAAGCGCAGGCGCTCCAGCGTCTGCTGCAGACGGAAATTCCCACGGCGCAGGGGCTCAAGCCGATCGGCCTGTTCGTCGAAGCCCGTCCGGTTTCGCTGCCGGCCTCGCTGCTGCGGGCGGGCCAGGCGCCCGTCGTGCGGTTGCTGGCCGACGTGGCACCGGGGGCCGATCTGGCCGCCGCCCGCGATGCGCTGGCGCGGGCCCTGGAGGCGCTCCCGCCGGGCGTGCGTGGCACCATCGGCGGGGCTACCGATGCCTTTCGGGAAGGGCTGCGCGGCGCCGCCTGGAGCCTGCTCTTGAGCCTGCTGCTGGTGTTTCTGATCCTGGCGGCCCAGTTCGAAAGCCTGCGCCAGCCGCTGATCATTCTCTTTACCGTACCGCTGGCCACGATCGGCGTCGTGCTCACGCTGACGCTGACCGGCCAGTCGGTCAACCTGATGAGCCTGACCGGCCTGGTGGTGCTCGTTGGAATCGTCGTGAACGATGCGATCATCAAGGTGGACTTCATCAACCGGCGTCGGGCCGAGGGCATGCCGCTGCTTGAGGCGATCGAAGCGGCCGGACGCGACCGCCTGCGCCCGATTCTGATGACCACGGTCACGACCGTGCTGGGTCTGCTGCCGCTGGCGCTCGGGCTGGGGGCCGGGGCTGCGTTGCAGCAGCCGCTGGCCATTACGATCATCGGCGGACTCACCAGCGCCACGCTGCTGACGCTGATCGTGGTCCCGGTACTCTACGTGCTCGTGGCCGGAAGCGAGCGGCGAACCCTATGAACGCGCGGCCAACATCCGGCGGATGGGCGGGATGGCTGCGGCGCCCCGTGGCGATCCTGTCGTGGGCGACGGCCCTGCTGCTGGCCGGGCTGTGGGTGGGGCGTCAGATTCCGATCGAGTGGGTGCCGCGGGTGGAGCTGGCCGAGGTGCACGTTGCTGCCTACTGGCCGGGCGCGGCACCCCGACAGGTCGAGCAATACGTGACGGCCCCCATCGAGCGGGCCGTGCAGCGCGTGCCCGGCACGGTGCACGTCGAGAGCCTGTCGGAAGAGGGGCGCGCGACCGTCATCCTGCAGGTGGCGCCGGACGTGCCGCTGGGACCCTACGTGGCGCAGGTACGCGAAGAGCTGGCCCGGTTGCGGGACGTGCTGCCCGATCGCGTCGTGCCCCAGCTCACGCGGGCCGTGCCCGAGCAATTGCGCGAGCAGCAGGGCTTTCTGACGCTGCAGCTCGTGGGACCGCTCGAGCCCGAAGCGCTGCGCCGGCTGGCCGACGAGCTGGTAGCGCCGCGCCTGCGAAGCGTACCCGGCGTGGCGTTCGTGCACGTGGCGGGTGGGCGCGAGCGGGAGCTGCTCATCACGCTGGATCCGGATCGGCTGGAAGCCTACGGTCTGGCCCCGGTCCGCGTGCAGCAACAACTGATCGACGCGCTGCGCGATCGGAGCTACGGCCGCTGGCAGACCGGTCGGAGTTCCTGGCTGCTCTTCACCCCGCCCGAGACCGATCTGGACGCCATTCGTAACCTGGTCTTGCATCAAGCCGAACCCGACGCCGCGCCGGTCCGCCTGCGCGATGTGGCCCGCGTACGACTGGGACCGGCTCCGGCCCGCTCGATCAGCCGCGTGGACGGCCAGCCGGTGGTGACGCTGTCGATCGATCGGAAGCCGGGCAGCCACCTGCTGACAGTGGCCGAGGCCGTGCACGCGACCGTCGAACGGCTGCGCGCCGAGCTGCCCGAAGGCGTGCGGCTGCTGGTGGTGCTGGATCGCAGCGAGGATGTGCGCAAACAACTGCGGGACCTGATGCTGCGGGGCGGGCTGGGCTTTGCGCTGCTCGTGCTGGTGCTGCTGGCGCTGCTGCAGAGCGTACGCGCCTGCGTGACCGTGCTCTTCAGCGTGGGTGTGGCGGTGGCCGTGGCGCTGCTGCTGTTCCGGCCGCTGGGGCTGACGCTGAACCTGATCACGCTGGCAGGTATGGCGCTGGTGGCCGGGCTACTGGTGGACAACAGCGTGGTCGTGGTCGAACAGCTCCTGGTCCAACGGCGACGGCTGCGTGCCCGGGGCCTCCGAGGGCTGGCGCTCGATGCCGAAGCCACACGCCGCGCGCTGCAGACCGTCTGGCTGCCGCTGCTGGGCGGCACGCTCACCACCATGATCGTGGCGCTGCCGCTCGTGTACCTGAGCGGCGAGCTGCGTACATTGTTTTTGCCCTTCGGCGTGCTGGTGGCCTTCACGCTGGGTGCTTCGCTGCTCAGCGCCGTGCTGATCGTGCCCGTGCTGGGCCGTTTTCTGCCCACGCCGCCGCCCGTGCCGGTGCGCCAGCGTCGCCGTCTGCGCCGGCTGATCGCGCTGCCCTACCGGCTGGCCGCCCGCTGGCCGCGCCTGACGTTGCTCGTGCTGTTTCTGGCCGTGGGCATTCCGCTCTGGGTGCTGCCCGACGAATGGAAGCTGCCGGACGAAGACGAGCAGGAGTTCGTCGAAAACGAAACCTGGCACCTGGCAAAAGCGCGGCTGGCCCGGCTGTACAACGCCACGCTGGGGCACGAGCGCGTGCAGGAAGTGCGCCGGCTTGTGGAGCCGTTGCTGGGCGGCGTGCTGCTGCCTTTTTTCCAGAAAACCACCTTCGGTCGGCGCTGGCACTTCGAAGTCCGGCCCGAGGTGTACGTCTACATGGCCTTTCCGCCGGGCACGCCCATCGGGCGGGCCGACACGCTGATGCGGCGCTTCGAGGCCGTGGCGTTGGCTTCACCGTCGGTGGCCCGTACCGTGGCCCAGATCACCGAGCAGGTGGCCTACCTGCAGGTGCGCTTTACGGAAGCCTCGCTGCGTACCATCGAACCCTACCTGGTGCGCGAGCGGCTCATCCAGCAGGCCGTTCAACTGGCCGGGCTCCGCTATCTATCCGTGAGTGGCCTGCTCGAACAGGGCTACTACAGCGGCAGCGGCGTGAGCATTTCTGAATTTCGGATCGCCGCTTACGGACCCAGCTACGAGGATCTGGAAGCGCTCTGCGAGCGATTGGCGCAACGGCTGAAGGCGGCCACGCCCCGGGTGGCGGCCGTCAACTACAACGTGGACCGCTACGGCCGACCCGACGCCCGCGAAGTGCTGCAATTTCGCTGGACGCCCGAAGCGCAACTGCGCACCGGACTGACCGCCGGCGACCTGGCCGCCGCCCTGCGGCCCGTCTTCAACACGCGCTTTCCGTTCTTCCGGGCGCCTGTGGCCGACGAACCCTATCTGCCCGTGCGGATCGAAGTGGCCGGCGCCGAGCAGATCGACGTGGCGCGGCTGATCACGCAGCCGCTGCCCGTGACCGACAGCGTACAGGTGCAACTGGCCGCGCTGGCGCCACCGGAGATCGTGCCCACACCCTCGGCCATCGAACGCTTCGACCAGCAGTACCGGCGCTACATCAGCGTGGATTTCCGGGGACCGTGGCGGCTGGGCGACCGCGTCATCCGCCAGGTGGTCGAATCGATGCCGCTGCCGCCGGGCTACCGCCTGCAGTATCCCACCTACGCCATCTTCGGCGAACGCGAACTCAAACGCACGGCTGGCTGGATGCTGCCCATCACGATCGCGCTGGTGTTTCTGATTGCCGCCATGGTGTTCGAGTCGTGGCGGCTGCCTTTCGTCATGCTGCTGAGCCTGCCCATGGCCGCCCTGGGCGTGGCGGTCGGCTTCCTCTGGAGCGGGGCGAACTTCGCCGAAGGCGCGTTCATCGGACTGGTGCTGCTGGCCGGTGTGGCCGTCAACGACAGCCTGCTGCTGCTCGACCGTTACCGCCAGCTTCAGGCGCAGCGGCCGCACGGGCGGCCCGACCTGCTGATTCGCCTGGCCGTGCGCGAGCGGCTGCGTCCCATGTGGACCACCACGCTGTCGTCCGTCGTGGCCCTGCTGCCGCTGCTGATCTTTCCGGACGAGGAGGGCTTCTGGCTGGGGCTGGCCGTGACCGTCATCGGCGGATTGCTCGCTGCGACCCTGCTGGCACCCCTGGCCACCGTCGCCCTGATCAGCCGACGCAGGGGCTGAAAGACTGGCGCAGACCCGAATGCGCCGGAAACGCAGGGTAAAAAGGCCATTTCGCCCATGCACCGACACGACCGATCGTGCAGGTTTGAATCGGTCACCTCCCCCGAAACCATCTGTTCGAGGCCGGTCATGTGGAAAGAATTCAAGGCATTCGCCCTGCGCGGCAACGTGATCGACATGGCGATCGGTATCATCATCGGGCTGGCCTTCGGCGCCGTGGTCCAATCGCTGGTCAACGACGTGCTGATGCCGCCGATCGGATTGCTGGTGGGTGGTGTGGATTTTTCGGATCTGTTCATCGTGTTGCGCGAAGGGACGATCCCCGGTCCCTATGCCACCCTGGAAGCCGCACGCGAGGTGGGTGCGGTTACCCTTAACATTGGTGTGTTTCTGAACAGCGTGGTGAACTTTCTGATCGTGGCCTTCAGCGTGTTTCTGGTGGTGAAGGGTATCAATCAGCTGCAGCGCAAGCAGGAGGAAGCACCGGCTGCGCCGCCGAAGCCCTCGCCGCAGGAGCAGCTGCTGATGGAAATCCGGGACCTGCTGAAAGCGCAGCGCGCGTAGTTGCGTCGAACTCAGTTTTTGCATAATATCGTAATATTACGTAGCTCCCTTCATCCCCCGGCGCGGTCGGTTGACAATCGGCCCCTCGGAGGCTGGACAGATCGGGTACGGACCATGCAGCATGCAATGCATGGCCGGCGCAGGGTGGGTTTGCACGTTGTTTCTGAGTCGGCTATCCCGCATTCGGGTGGATGGCTCCGGCGTTGTCGAGCGTCCTCTGATTGTCGCGCGATGCAGATCGGCATTGTGGTTGGAATCACGATTGAGCTGGATCGGCAATCGAGTTTTTCGCCCACGGGTACCCTGAAACCTGAAGGGAGCCATGAAACACGATCGCCTCGTCTGCCTGCTGCTGCTTGGATGGCTGCTGGCCGGGTACGGCTATGCCCAGATTCGCGGCGGTGCCGAAACGGCACAGCTCGAGCCCGGCGACCACGTGCTCTACCAGGAAGACCTTTCGGGCACGCCCATCGGCGGCCAGGTGGAAGGCTGGGAAATCGTCCGGGGAAGCTACGAGGTGGCGGAGTTTCTGGACCGGCGCTGGTTCCGTCCGCTGGAGCGGGACACCCGCATGCTGCGGCCGCTTCCGTTCCCGCAGGATTTTTCCGTGGAGTTTACCACCTACCTTTCCGCACAGGCGGGAGCCCATCTCAAGCTGTTTCTCTACACGGCGCGTGATCTGGAGCGGGAGCGGATGGGTCCTGATGGCCCCTCACAGGTTTACCTGATCGTAGGTCGGGGCTACCATCCGGACCACGATTTCGTGCATCTCCGGGTGTACGATCCGACGCAGCGCCGCTATCAGGATGTGGTCTCGCCCGGCTCCTACAAGTTCACGCCGAATCAGCCGCGCCAGGTGGCGCTGCAGGTCCGCGGTGGGCAGCTACAGCTCTTCGTGGACGGCATGCGGGTCGCCCTCACGCCCTTCCGTCCCGAAGCGCCGCTGGTAGCCATCGGATTCATCTTTGATGCAGGGAGCGGACACGAACTGCCTTATAAGGACCGCCCGGCGCTCGTGGACGGCCTCCGCATCGCCGGCTACAGCCGCCCTGTGGGACGTGCCACCGGCGGCGTCTTCCTCTACTGGGCGCTGCCCGGAGCGCAGGAGGGCCTGCCGCAGCTCCTGGCCGCGCAGAGCCAGACCGTCAGCACGAGCGCAGCGCTGGACGCGCTAAAACGGCGCTACGGCTGGCAGGAGGCCACGCTGGTGGTAATCGATCTTCCGGCCAATCCCTTTGCCCCGGATGAAGTGCGGGTGCGCGCCAGTGGGCAGGCGTGGAACGACCTGGTGCAGCGCCTGAAGCGCGAGCTGGAGGTGGTGCGGCAGCACGGCGGCGGATTGCTTATCGTGGGCGATGGGGGCGACGGACGCACCGAGCGGGAGCGTCGGCTTTTAGCCAATCAGTGTGCTCTTGCCTTTGCCGCCTGGCTGGCCGGGCAGGGCATCGGCAACCCGCAGCACCTGCTGAGCATCGTGGCGGACAACGGCGGGTATGAGAGCATTTACTACGAAGTGGCAACCGGCCGCTACGAAGGCATCATGTCGCTCCGGCTGGGGCGGAGGCGGTGAGTCGAGTGGTTGTTAAACAATGAGCGGAGGCGGCCATGAAGCGCGTGCACATTGCGCTGGCATTCCTGGTGACGCTGCCTGGCGTCGGTACCGCCGCAGCCCAGCAACTGGTATGGCTGGGGACGCTGGGAGGCAATGAGAGCTGGGCGCGAGGCGTGTCGGCTGATGGCTCAGTCGTCGTTGGCGGAGCAAAAACCGCGCAGGGTTCAGATGCCGGACTGCGTGCGGCTGGTGGTCTATGACCTGCTGGGGCGTTCGGGGCAGACGCTGCTGGAGGGGCCGCTGGTGCCGGGCGTGCACGAGGTGGTCTGGGATGGACGGAGCGATGCGGGCGCGCGGCTTCCGGCCGGGGTGTACCTGTTGCGTTTAGAAACCGGCAACGGGGTACAGAGCCGAACGATCACCATGCTTCGATAGCCGATGCGACGCGGGCTGACACCGGTCGTGGCCGGGCTGCTGATCCTGTCGGCAACCCCGCCGGCCTTCGGACAGGTCTGGCGCGTGGGTGTCGCGCTGGAGGGACAGATATTCCCCTTTGGACTGACCGGGTTTTTCGAGTACCAGCAGGGCCTGTACGGCGTGCAGGCCCGGATCGGCTGGGATCTGTTTGGTGGCCTTTACTTGGGCAGCGAGGGATTCTGGGAGCCGCTTAAAAACAACCGCTACGCGCTCGGACTGGTCGTCTATCCCGGCGTGGCCCGTGCGGCGCCGGACCTGGACTTTACCGGGGTGATGCTGTTTCCCAGCATAGGGGTGCGACGGCCCGGCAGCGGATGGGCACATCTGGGACTGGGCCTGCCGCTGCAATCGTCATTTTACGAGCACATTCAGGGCGACTGGGGATTTCTGGCGCTCCTGCGCACACGGCTTCAGATCGTTCGTGCACGTACCCGACCATAGATCATGTGCCGATGGCTTCTGGCGTTGACGTTATTGCTTGTGATTACTGCCCGGGCACAACCGGTGTCGCGTAGCGAGCAGCTACTTCGGAAGCTGGAAACCGCCCGCACGCCCGCCGAGGCGCATCCCCTGCTGGAGCAGCTTGCCCGGGCCCTGAAAGAGGGTGAGCTGTTCGGCGAGGAAGCACGCATCGCCCGGCTGACCCGGCGATTCTGGGAGGATCCGGCGGCGCCGTCCGCGGTGCGCTTTCAACTGCAGGAAATCTACGGCATGATCGCGCCGGCTCTGGCGGCCATGGAGCCGAGCCTGGCGGAGACGCTGTTCGTGCACGGGCCGCTGGGCTGGCTGCAGGGGAAAGATCCGGAGCGCCGGCGTTTTGCCCTCGGTGTTCTGTCCCTGGGCTGGGAAATCCTCTACGGACAAAATCTGCAGGAAGTCTTTCTGCAGGCGCTGCCGGCCGTGCTGGCCTCGGCCGCCACGTGGCCCGAGGAAGACTTTGAAGTTGTCATGTCCCTGCTGGCCGAGCGGATGGCGCTTTCCACCGAAACGCACCTGCCCGATGGTCTGCCCCCCGCCTTTGTCGAGCGCCTGCGCCGCTACCGTGGACCGCACGTATGGTACCTGCCCCGCATTCTGGCGCTGGATACCACGGCCGCAGGGACGCAACATCTCATCGCCTTTGCGCTCAATCCGCCGCCCCTGCCGCCAGAACAAGCCCGGTGGATAAACCCCCAGCGACAGCGCGAAGTGTTTCTGGAAACGCTGGAAAATCGCCGCCTGACGCTGGAGCAGAAGCGGCAGGTCGTGGCACTTCTCGCTGAGCCGGAGCTTCGGCATGCCGTGTTCCGGCTGGTGCGTACCTGGTGGTATCGGGAAGAGCCCCTGCCACTCCCGACGCCGGAAATGCTGCCGCTGCTGGAGGCGTGGGCCATCCGGGAAAATTGCGAGGAAGCCGTGCGTCTGCTGGCGGCGGCCGGTCTCGAGGGCCTGAGGCGGCTTTTTCGGATGGTGGAGGAAGACCGGCGAGACTGGAATGCGCCGATCCGGAACCCCCGGCCCTGCGAGTGGGACCGCTGGAGTACACTTTTTGAACAGGCCGGCGAAATTGCTGAGGAGATTGAAGCCGCCTACCGGGCGAACCCGGCGCCCTGGCATGTGCGCCTGCTGGCCCGCGCCGGACGCTGGGAGCCGGTTTTCGAGGCCCTGGCCTCTCCGAATGTGGCCCTCCGGCGGGAGGCGGCTTTCGTGCTGGGACTGGCCCTGGCACCCGAGGAAGACGAGCTGGCACGAACGGGGAACACCGGACACGGACGAATGCTGGCCACATCGCTTGCACAACGACCGGACCTTCTGCCTCGTGTACAGGAAGCCCTGAAGGACGAGGACCTTGCGGTTCGACGCGAGGCACTCCGGGCCCTCCTCTGGCTCGGCGACGAAACCACCCGCCCGGCATTGCTCGCGGCGCTTCGCATGGACGAAGAAAATCAGTTCCAGACGTTCCTGAGCGGCTTCCGGCCGAAGCTCACGGATTCGCTGGCCCTTGCCCTGGCACGCATCGTCCGGGAGGATTCCAGTGGGCCGGTGCGGCGCCGCGCCATTGACCTGCTGACTCGTGCACAGCCGGGCTCCTGGCCGAAGGTAGTGGAAGGCGAGCTCCGGCCGCTGCTTGGCGATCCCGAGCCAGAGGTGCGCCGCGCCGTGGCGGGCTACTTTGCCACCGTACCCGCCCGGGAAGTTGCCACCACGGTCGCCCTCCTGGAGGCCACACAGGACGCCAGCGAGTACGTGCGGCACTTTTCCGCCATGGCCCTGGGCCTGGCCCGCGGCTGGACGCCGGAACTGGTGGACCGTCTGGAGGTGCGGCTACGCGAAGGAGATCCGGACGAAAACGTCGTGCGCGGTCTTGAGCGTGCTTACCTGCATGCCCTGCGCCGGGAGCCCGGATCGGTGGATCGCCTGCTGGCCATCGTTCTGGAGCGGAAGGGTCCGGCACGCTGGCGCAAAGCCCTGGCCGAAGGACCGCCAGCCGATTCGATTGTAGTCCGGGCGCTGCTGGAGCGGCTGGCCTCTCGGCCACTCAAGGACTGGGCCTCCATGCCGCCGAAGTTTGGTCTTGAAGCCCTGCAGCGGATGATCGAATTTTTTGTCCGGGCCGAGGAAGATCCACTGCCGCTCGTGCTCATCGGGCACCTTGTCCCCCGGGAAATGCTCGATCCCTGGCTGATTCGCCGGGCGCTCGAGGATCCAAATCTATCGCTGGAACACCGACTCTGGCTCATCCACCAGACGCTGGAGATTCCGGCGGATCTCCGGGAGAACGTCTGGCGGCTTCTGATGCAGGCGCTCCGCGAGGAAGAAGGGGGCGAAATGACGCTGGCATTGTTCGGACGGTGGGGATTTGCCGGCGTGCGGCGGCTCGTCGAGGAGCGCTGGGATGAGCCGGAGACGCTCCGGCGCGTTGCACGGTATCTCCGACGCCAGGAAGAACTCGGGAAGCTTCGGGCAGCCACTGGCAACACGGGCGGTCCGCATCTGCCCAAACCGTCCGATGAAGACCTGCCCTGGATCGAGGCCACGCTGGCGCGCCTTGTGCCTGGCACCCGCGATCCACGCCTGGCGCCGCTGGTAGAATTGCTGGGCCTCTGGGACCTGGGCAATGATCCTGCTTTGAAGAAGGCCACGTTTCAGACCCGCATTCCACAGCTCCTGCTCCGACATCTTGCCGATCCCGTCGAGTGCCGTGCCGTGGCGGAGGCTGTGGGGAGCCTGTTCAGTCGGGGTATCGTGCCCCGGTGCCCGTAGAGATAGGGTTTACTTACTTCAAAAAACAGGGTGCTGGTGCCCGGGGTGGGACTCGAACCCACACGGCCGCGGGGGCCACGTGATTTTGAGTCACGTGCGTCTACCAGTTCCGCCACCCGGGCAATTGCGCTTCAGTGAACCCCGCGGCCGTGCTTTCGGTTTCGCGAAAATGCAACCGAAGGGGACGAAACGGAGCGGTAGGGTCCGGGCATGTAGGGGGCGCGAAGTAAAGCAGTGGCCGCCGAAACGCCCGGTTGACTACACGCAACCTGCAGGCGGACTCGACGTGCAGGCGAAAGGCCATCGACGTTACTCCGCTTCGGGATGTGAGCAAACAACGGGGCGGCTTCTGGAGCAACGCGATGGTAACAAGCAGGTGTGTCGGGCGCCGGTCGCCGGGGGCTACGAGGAAGCATTCGGGGCGTCGGAGGACGACTTGGCGTCGGGTGTGCTCCAGCGACGTGCGTCTTCGAGCAGGGCGATCACTTCTTCGTCGGTCACGGGCCGAAAATCCTCGTACCACTGACCGACGGCCACGAAGTCTTCGGGCATGGCCACGCACACCAGGTCGTCCACTTCGGGCTCCAGTGCTGCGGCCGTCTCCGGCGCGCACACCCCGGCCGCCAGCACGAGTCGGCGGGGGTGCTGGCGACGCAGGGCTCGGACGGCCGCCAGCGCCGTGGCGCCGGTCGCCAGCCCGTCGTCCACCACGATCACGGTCCGTCCCGTTACATCCGGCATGGGCTGATCGCCCCGGTAGCGACGGATGCGGCGTTCGAGCTCCTGCTGCTCGCGCGCGGCCAGCTGGCGGGCCAGTTCCGGCGTAATGCCCAGCGCCCGCAGCGCATAGGGATAGAAGAACACGACGCCGCCGGGCGCCACGGCCCCGATGGCCAGCTCGGGCTGCTGTGGCGCCCCGATCTTGCGGGCCACGATCACGTCGAGCGGTGCCTGCAGGGCGCGGGCGATCTCGTAAGCAACGACGACACCGCCGCGCGGCAGGCCCAGCACCAGCGGACGCTCGGCCCGGTAAGGCATCAGCAGGCGGGCCAGCTGCCGACCGGCGTCGCGCCGGTCGCGGAAGCGAACAAAAGCGGTCATCTCGGGCGTATGAAGGCCATGGTTTTCGGACAATGTACGATCATTGGGCTATGGAGCAAAGCGCGCCGTCCTGGTTCCGCGAACTCGATCACACGGCCGACACGGGCATCGAAGTCTGGGCCGAGTCGCTGCCGGAGCTTTTCGAGCGGGCCGCCTGGGGACTCTTCGCCATTCTCACCGACCCCGAAACCGTGGCGCCCCGCGAGGCCGTCTCCTTTGAACTGGAAGCGCCCGACGTGCAGGCGCTCCTGGTGCGCTGGCTGTCGGAACTGAACTACTACCACATCACGAAACGGTGGGTCTTTTCGCGTTTCGAAGTGCAGCAGCTCAGCGAGCGGCACCTTGTGGCACAGGCCTGGGGCGAACCGATCGATCCGGCGCGCCACACGATCTACACCGAAGTCAAGGCCATCACCTATCACGGGCTCAAGCTGGAGCGGCGCGACGGCCAGTGGTACGCCCGTATCATCTTTGACCTCTGAGGGAACCGAAACGGCGTTTTCCAGATTCCGGCGCGGGCAGCAGATGGATCGAAGAACATGGACGTGAAGATTTTCACCACGGGCGGCACCATCGACAAGGTGTACTTCGATGCAAAGAGCACCTACGAGGTGGGCGACCCGCAGATCGTGGATATTCTCCGCGAGGCGAACGTCACGATCGACTGGGAGCTGGAAACGCTTTTTCGCAAGGACAGCCTAGATCTGACCGACGAAGACCGGGCGGTCATTGTCGAAAAAGTGCGGCAGGAGTCCTGCCCGCGCATTCTGATCACGCACGGTACCGACACGATGATCGAAACGGCGAAGGCGTTGCAGGGCATTCCGGGTAAAACCATCGTGCTGGTGGGATCGCTCAGTCCGGCCCGCTTCAAAAGCAGCGACGCCGAGTTCAACATCGGCTTTGCGCTGGCGGCCGTGCAGACGCTGCCGTCGGGCGTATACATCGCCATGAACGGCCGTATCTTTCACCCGGATCGGGTGCGAAAAAATCGGGAGGCCAACCGCTTCGAACCGATCTGACGGTCACGGGCCGTCAGACGGCAACGCTCAGGAGGCATCGCAATGGCCCGTGCACCGAACATTCCGGCCCGGCTGGTGGCCCGGGCGCGGCAGGGCGAGTCCGAGGCGCAGAACCTGCTGCTGCGTCGGCTGGAGCCGGTGCTGCGTGCTTTTTTCTTCAAGCGGCTGGGCGACGTGCCGGAAATCGACGATCTGGTGCAGAATACGCTGCTCCGGGTGCATACGGGACTTCCGGATCTGAAAGACGATGCCCGGCTCAAGGCGTTCGCCATGAAGGCGGCGCTGTTCGAGTTGCAGGATTACTATCGCGGGCGCTACCACGGGCGAGAGCAGCTTTTCGATCCGGAGCAGCCACCGCCGGTGGCCGATGATCCCGGAGGAAGCGAACCCCGGCTGGATCTGGAGCAGGCGCTGCAGGCGCTCACGCCGCATGCGCGGCGCATTCTGGAGCTCCGGGCCTACGGCTATCGCTATCAGGAGATCGCCCGAATGCTCAGCACCACCGAGGCCGCCGTCAAGATGCAGGTCAAGCGTGCCTTCGAAAAGATGCGCCGATTGCTGCCCGGCTGGTCGGAAAAGTCCTGAGCCATCCCGTTACCTGCGAAACGCATCCAGCGGCTTTATAAGAGGTACAGCGAGATTCCAGGAAGTTAGCGTAAACGTCCATGGCCGCCGATTTTGACGCATTGCCTTTCCCGGAGGAGTTGTCGCCGGAGGAGCGAGCAGCGCTGCAGGCATTGTTGCAGCGGGAGCCGGCGCTGGCGCGGGCGCTCTGGCACTGGGAGGCGCTGCAGGCCTATCTGCGTGAGCGCGTGGAGGCGGCGGTGCCGGATCGGCGGTTGCTTGTGCTCTACGCGCTGGCCCGAAGTGGGCGCGAGGCGCTGCTGACGGCGGAAGAACGGGCCGAGCTGGAAGCGGCGCGGCCTGCGCTGGAGCAGGCGTTGCAGGCGCTACCGGGACTGGAAACGGTCGCGGAAGACGTTGCGGCGGCCTGTGTCGACTTCGAAGAGGCCTGGGCGGCGCATTTTCCGGCGACGCCCGGACCGCGTCCGGCGGCCGAACGGCGGCCACGTCCGCTGCACCGTCGGCCGGCTTACCGCTGGGTGGTGCGTGTGGCGCTGAGCGGGGTGGTCCTGGCGCTGGTCGGCATCCTCTGGTGGCAGCAGACCGGGCAGCGGGTTGAATGGACGGTAGCCGACGGCGCCGTCGAGGTGCGCACGCTGGCCGATGGTTCCACGGTGCGGCTGCTGGGACCGGCCATGCTGCGCTATGCCGTCCGCTTCGATCGAAAGGTGCAGCTCGAAGGACAGGCTTTTCTGGAGGTACAGCCCGACACGCGACCCTTCGTCGTGGAGACGCCCGAAGCGGTCGTCACGGTGCTGGGCACGCGCTTTGGCGTGCGGAGCGCCAGGGGACGGACCGAGGTGGTGCTCGTCGAAGGCCGCGTGGCGCTAAGCGGAAAAGGACGTACCGAAGCGCCGGTCGTGCTGACGCCGGGACAGCGAAGCCTTGTGGCGGCCGGACAGACACCCGAACCGCCCGAGCCGGTGCGGGTGCCCGAGGCGCTTCGGTGGACCGGCCTGCATGTCTTCGACGGCATGCCGCTGGGCGAAATCGCCCGCTATCTCTCGGACTTTTACGGCGTTTCGATTGCCGTGGACGCGTCGCTGGCCGAAGAGCCCATCGTGGGGACGTTCGCACAGGATCAGCCCCTTCCCGAAATCCTGCAGGCGCTGGCTGCCACGCTGGGTGCTCGTGTGGAGCAGTTCCCGGACGGCTACCGCCTGATTCCTGTCGGCTGAAGGACAACTCCGGCCCCTTCCGGGCGTAAGATAGGCGCGTTCCTCCACGGCGCCCTGAAGGGTCCTGCGCATGTCGCGATCGGCCTGGCAACATGTCCGTTTCGGCTGGAAGTATGGCCTGCTGGCCCTGGTGCTCGCGCTGTTCGGCGCGTCGGGTGCGCGGGCGCAGAGCGCTCCGGTGGAGATCGACGTGCAGGACGTGCCGCTGGCAGAGGCGCTTCGGAGACTGGAAGCGCAGACCGGCATCCGGTTGATCTACGCACAGCGCGTGGTCGCGCGCCAGCGCAGCACCTGCCGCTACCGGGGCGAACGGGTAGAGGAGGCGCTGGCGTGTATTCTCCAGGGCACGAGCCTGCGGGCCCGCCGCATTCGGGACGGTCAGTACGTGCTGGTGGCCACGCGGTCGTCCCGGCGGAGCTGGGGACCTTCGACCGGGTTGCTCTCCGGCTTCGTGCTCGATGCGCAGACCGGCGAGGTGTTGCCCGGGGCGCACGTATACCTGCCGGACCTTCGGCGCGGAGCCATCACGAATGCGGCCGGTTACTTCGCGATGCCGGCCCTGGCCCGGGCGTTCTACCGGGTCCGCATTTCCTACCTGGGGTACGCGACGGTCGATACGGTGCTCTGGGCCGGCGGCGAGCCGCTGACGCTTCGACTCCGGCCGGTCACGCTGGGCATCGGCGTGGTGCGGATCGACGCCAGTCGGCTCCCCTTGGAAGAACAGGCGACGACGGCCGGGACGTTTGCGCTACCGGTCGGCTATCTGGAGCGCCTGCCGTCGTTTCCGGGCGAGCAGGACCTGTTTCAGGTGCTGCAGTGGCTGCCGGGCGTGCAGCGTTCGGGCGAGGTCAGCGGCGGATTGCTCGTGCAGGGCGGCGCGCCCGATCAGAACCTGTACCTGCTCGATGGCGCGCCGGTCTATCATCCCTGGCACGCCTTCAGCCTGATCTCGACGTTTCAGACCGAGACCTTCAAGGGCATTCGTTTCTATCAGGGGGCGTTTCCGGCCGGACACGGGGGGCGGCTCAGTGCCGTGCTGGAGGCCGAAATGCGTGACGGCAACCTGGAGCATCCGCGCGCCCTGCTGGGGCTCAGTCCGCTCAGCGCCCGATTTGTCGTCGAAAGCCCGATCACGTCCACCAGTTCGTTCATGCTTTCCGGACGCCGTTCCTATCTGGATCAGCTCATCGGGCGCGAGCATCCGGTCGAGGATGAAAGCGGCCGGCGCGATACGCTGCGGACCGGCTACTATTTTTATGACGTGAGCGCCAAGCTGGCCTATCGGCCCGGGGTGCGCCATCGGCTTTCGCTCAGCTACTACGAAGGCGGGGACGACCTGGACCTGCGGCTGCCGTTCGATTTCTCGCTGGATTTTTCGTCGTGGCTGCGGCCGGCCGATCTGTTTTTCGAAGTGGATCAGCGCTGGGGCAACCGGCTGCTCAGCCTGCGCTATCAGTACCTGCCCACGCGGCGGTTTTTCGTGAGCACGGTGGCCTACGTGTCGGGCTACCGGGCGCGGGAGGCCTTTTTTGTAAAACCCACCGGAAGCGCGGCCGTGGCTTCAAACTATACGGTGCGGCTGGAAGACATGGGCGTTCGGGTGGAAGCCAGCCACTACGCCGCGCTGAAGCACGAAACGCAACTGGGCGTGCAGCTCGTGCGCCGCACGTTTCGCAGCACGCTGGATGCATGGGTGCAGCGGGCACCTTCGGCCGTCGATACGCTGGTGCAGCAGAGCCGCCAGCAGGCGCTCGAAGTGGCGCTGTATGCGCAGCACGTGTGGCGTCCCACCACGCGCTGGGAAGGACAGGCGGGGCTGCGGGTCAGCCGTTTCGACGCGTTGCCGGTGGAACTGGAGCCCCGGCTGTCCATGCGTTACAGCCTGAGTCCGGATCAGGTGGTACTCCGCGTGAGCATGGGGCGGTACGTACAGTATCTACACCAGCTCCGGGACCGGTTTTCATACCTTTACGACGTGGTTTCGACGCGCTGGATTCCGGCGGGTCCCGGCGTGCGGCCGGCCGTGGCCTGGCAGGGATCGACGGAGCTGGAGGCCCGGCCGCATCCCTGGCTGACGGTGCGCACGCAGCTCTACTACCGCCGGTTGCATGCGACGCTGTTGCCCCGGGACGCGTATCAGACCAAAGACGGGCTGGAAGGGCCGGGTATCGAGACCGGCGTGTTGCTGGGGCAGTACGTCCCGGCCCGGGCACGGGCTTACGGGATCGAGGCGCTGATGCGGGTGGACCGTGATCCCTGGCAGTTCTGGGTGAGCTACCGGGGCGGCCGCTCGCTGAACCGGGCACCGGCACTCGGAGAGCGGTCCGACCGACCGGCCCGCTTCGACGTACCGCGGGCGCTGAACGCTTTTGTGCGCTACACCCGGCCCCGCTGGGAGGTGATGCTGGCCGGGGAGTTTCGCAGCGGCTACCCGACGACCGTGCCCGTGGCACGTTACGAACTGGGCGATCCGCTCGAGCCCGAGCCGATCGTCTATCTCTACCGGCCGGACATCAACAACGGTCGGTTGCCGCCCTACTGGCGGATCGATGCGCGCGTGGCCTATCGCTTTGGCTGGCTGGGTGCCCGCTGGCAGGTGGAACTGTACGTGTACAACCTGTTCAACCACCGCAACGTGATCGACCGACGCTACGAGCCGACGCCCACGGGCGTGCGCATCATCGACCGGCGGGGCGTCCCGCTGCTCCCGTTGCTGGAACTGCAGATGGAGCTATGAAAAGGCGCGTCGGGCTGCTATTGCTGGCGATAGGGCTGGTGGGCTGCGATACCGTGGCGCCCGGTTCGGAGCCCGTCCTGGTGGTGGAGGCGTTTCTGCAGACCGATGCGCCACCGCCGACGATCCGCCTGCGCCAGACCGGTCCGCTGGCCGGTCCCTACGATCCGGACGGTGCGCAGGCGGTCACGGACGCCTCGGTGATCCTGCGACTCGATTCGCTGGACATTCCCTATCGGGCTGATCCGGCTGCACCCGGCTACTACCGGCCGGAGCGCACCGATCTGCTGCCACCGGAAGCAGCGTTCACGCTGGAAATCACGTGGCGCGGTCGTCTGATCCGGGCCCGTGACGTGCTGCCCCCGCCGATCCGGATCGACAGCGTGCAGGTGTCGTTTCCGGACGCGCCCGTGCCGGCCGTGCTGCTCGACTCGCTGGTGCTCAACGACTCGCTGGCCATCGGCGCCCGCCAGGGGTATCTGTACCCCGTGGAGGTGACGTTCTGGTGGCGGTCTCCAGACGATCCGGACAGCACCTACTGGGTGCGGCCGCACCTGCGACCGGCCGTGCCGTTTTCGTCGGTGGTAGTGGATCTGTTCCTGCGGACCGAGCAGGTGCTGCTGGAACTACAGAGTCCGACGGACGGCAACGGACGGCGACGCTGGACCGGCGTCTATGCCGTACCGGTCGATTCGGCCCGGGCCCCGCTGCCCGCGCACACCTTACGGGTGGCGTTGCTGCGAAGCGGACGGGCTTATGCCCGGTTCGCCGCCACGCGCGAGTTTCCGGAACGCCGGGAGCCCGTCTCCAACGTCGACGGAGGGCTGGGCATCGTGGCCGGTATTGCGCTGGATTCGCTTCGACTGACGATAAACCCATGAGCCGCGCACGCACCTCGAAGGCCCCCGAACCGCCCGTGTTTCGAGAAGGGGTTGTAACCCGTCTTGAGCCGCAGACGTACGATCCGGAGCGCGTGTCGATTTTCATCGACGGGGCGTTCTGGATGGGGGTGCATCGCGACGTGTTGCGCGAGCATCCGGTGGAGGAAGGACAGGTGCTGCCGGTGGCCCTGCAGCAGGCGCTCTACCGAGCTGAGTTGGTGCGAAAAGCGCAATCTGTGGCGTTGCACTATCTGGAACACCGGCCGCGCACGGTGCAGGAAGTGCGGCGACGGCTGGAACGGGCCGGTTTTCCGCCAACGGTGATCGATCAGGTGGTCGCCCGTCTGGAGGCACTGGGCTACCTGGACGATCGGGCCTATGCGCGGGCGTACGTGCAGGGGCGGCTGGCCGGGCGCGGCTACGGACCGCGGCGCCTGCAGGCCGAGTTGCGCCGACGTGGCGTGCCCCCGGACGTGGTGGAGGCGACACTGGACGCGGCGCTGGCCGAGACCGATCCGCTGGAGATCGCCCGTCCGCTGGCCCGGCGACGCTGGAAATTGCTCTGCCAGAACGAGCCCGATCGCAGAAAGCGCCGACAAAAACTGATCGCTTTTTTGCAACGACGGGGCTTTTCTTCCGAAATTGCCTACACGCTTCTGCGCGAACTGGACTGACCGATGCTGCGACTGGAACCGGAAACGCCTCTCGAACAGGCAGCGCCCGTCTCGGCCTGGCAATTCCTTACCCGGCACTGGGCGGGCCGGCTGTTGATCGGCCTGGCATTGCTGGGCGGCTTGATCTGGGTGGTCGGTTATTTCACCAACCTGGTGGTCTATCTGGTCGTCGGGTTGTTGCTGGCCTATCTGTTGCGGCCGATGGTGGATCGCGTTCAGCAACTGGGGCTGGGACGTGTCCCCGCGATTCTGCTGACGATGTCGCTGCTGGCCGGACTGATCAGCCTGGTTTTTACCTCGCTGGTGCCTTTTCTGGCGCGTCAGCTGGCCGAACTGTCGCGTCTGATTTCGCTCGAATCGCTGCAGGGAGCCGTGACGCAATTCGAGCGATGGCTGATGCGCTTTTTCCCCATCCAGCCGGGCACGCTGATGGAAACGTTGCGTCAGGGTTTCGAAACATTGATCCGAGAGCGGCAACTGGCCAGCACGATCGGCTCGATGCTGGATCTGTTTGCCAATCTGTTCTATGCGGTGCTCGTCATTCCATTCGTGACGTTTTTCGCGCTCAAGGACGGTACGCGGCTGCGGCGCTCGTTGCTTCGGCTGGTTCCCAATCGCTACTTCGAGCTGACGCTGGCCGTGCTGGATAAACTGGGGGCGAACGTGGGCCGCTACTTCCGGGCGCTTATGCTGCAGAGCCTGTCGGTCGCCACGCTGGCCAGCGTGCTGCTGGCCCTGGTAGGACTGCGCTTTGCCGTGGCCGTGGGACTTTTTACCGGCATTGCCAACACGATCCCATATTTTGGTCCGCTGATGGGCTTTCTGGCGGGCACGCTGGTGGGCATCGCCCAGACCGGGGATTTTTCCATGGTGCCGGAGGTGCTCGTTGCAATGGGACTAACCCAGATTGCAGATAACGTGCTGTTTCAGCCGCTGATATTTTCGCGGGCGGCGCGGGCGCATCCGCTCATCATCCTGTTTGCCGTGCTGGTGGGCGCGCAACTGGCCGGCATCGTGGGCATGTTGCTGGCCATCCCCATGCTGACCATCGTCCGGGTGGCAATCGAACAGGTTCGCTGGGGGGTGCGCAACTATCGTATTTTGAACGCATCGGCCCGATGAGCAGCCGTCGTTTTGCAACGTCAGATCTGGTGCTGGCGCTGGCCGGGATGATCGGGCTGGTGCTGGGCCTGTGGCTGTTGCCGCGTCAGCATCCCGACGCGGCGTTGCAGCACATGCGGTCGGCCGAGGTCGCCCGGCATCGGGCCGCTGCTTTTCTGGCGCAGCGGGGCTACCAGGTCGACACGACGCACGCGCTCGTGGTGCTGCGGCGCGCGCCCGAGTTGTTGCGTCGCTGGCAGACGCGATGGGGGCGGCCGGAACTGGTGCGACGCCTGGAGGACTTGTCCTGGCTGCCGGTTTACCGATGGGTGGTGTACCGGTCTTCCGACGAGATGAACGGCCAGCGCTGGCAGGTGGTGCTGGCCGGAGACGGAACGATCTGGGGCTTTCGCGGACCGGAGACGCCGGGTGAAGATCCGGCCGCCCGGGCGGCCGTCGGGATTGCCGCCGAGGCTTTCGATCCACTGGCATCGTGGGGGAAGCTGTCCGGCGCGCCGGATTCGTCGGAAACACCGGAGCGGCCCGGTCCGGCGGCAGCCGTCGCGCTGGCCCGCTATCACCTGCAGCATGCGATCGGTTCGGTGCTGCCGCTGCGGCCGGACTCGGTCGGGCTGCTGGCGACGAGCAGCCCGCAGCAGGCAGTGGTGCGCTTTCGGGGCCTGTCCCCCACGGGCGACTCGGTGACGGTGCAGGTGGTGGTGGCCGCCAGCGGGCAGTTGCGCACGCTGGAAGCGACGTGGAGGACGTTGCACCTGCCGGAGCCCTCGCCGCTCGAAGAAGGACCGCCGCGGCGGGGCGAGCGCGGATTCACAGTGCACGAAGTGCAGGATCTGCTGTCCGTGCTCCTTTTTGCGGTGCTGGGCATCTGGTTGCTGACCGTGTTTCTGCGGCGGTTGCATCGTCGGATGCTCGACACCCAGGGGCCGCTGCGGGACGCCGTGCTGGGCGGGTTGGTCTTTGCCGTGGCGACGCTGGGTGGTGCATTGCCCGGGATGCTACAGGTGCCGGACCTCTGGTTGCGCCTGCTGATCCTGTTGATGTCGACGCTGGTCGTGGGCGTTTTCGGGGCGGCCAGCGTCTTTCTGCTGGCCGGTACGTCCGATGCGCTGGCGCGGGATCGCTGGCCGGAGAAACTGGCCGTGCTGACGCTGTTGCGCAACGGACAGGTGCGCAACGTGGTGGTAGGGGCTTCGCTGCTACGGGGCCTGGCACTGGGCGGGCTGCTGCTGGGCGTGACGGTCGGGTTGCTCGGACTCTGGCCGCGGGCGGCCCTGCGGCTGGATGCGGGTGCATGGACCATCCCATGGCCGGGTCTTCAGGCTGTCGTGTGGCTGGGCTTCGCCATGTGGGTGGGCATGCTGCTGGTCTACCTGCTGCTGGCGGTGACGGCCCGGCTACCCTGGCGCGATGGCGGGCGGGTGGTGGGCGCGCTGACCCTGCTGCTGTTGCTGGCTGGCGTCAGCGCGATCGATCTGGAGCAGCTCGGCTTCGAGTTGATCGTGCACGCACTCTGGGGCGCGGTGCTGGCATGGGCCTGCTGGCGCTACGAACCGGTATGCAGCGGGGTGGGAGCCATGACCGCCTGGGTGTTGTGGCGCAGTGCCCCGGGCTGGATGGCGCCGGACGGACCGTTTGCCCTGGATGGCTGGATCGTGCTGGGCGTGGTGGGACTTGCGCTGGCGCTCGGTTTTGTGGGACTCCGTAGCCAGCGCTCCGAGAAGGAACTGCCCCGCTACGTACCCGCCTACCTGCAGGAACTGGCCCGACAGGAACGCCTGGAGCGGGAGCTGGAAATTGCCCGTCAGGCCCAGGCCTCGTTGCTACCCCGCACGCTCCCGGAAGTCCCGGGCATTGCCATGGCAGCCCTCTGCCGGCCGGCCTACGAGGTGGGTGGCGATTATTACGATGTCTTCGCGTTGCCGGACGGGCGACTGGCCGTCGTCGTGGGCGATGTGAGCGGCAAAGGCATTCAGGCCGCCTTCTTCATGACGCTCATCAAAGGCCACGTGCGGGCGCTCAGCCTCTCGACGCGCGATCCAGCCGACGTGCTGCGCCATCTGAACCGACTCTTCCGGGAGCAGGCGCCCCGCGGCCTTTTCGTGACCATGATCTACGGGGTGCTGGATCCCACGACCCGCACGTTCACGCTGGCGCGAGCCGGCCATCCGCCGGTGCTGCACTACCGGGCCTGCACGCAGCAGGTGCAGTGCCTGCGACCGTCCGGCAATGGGCATCGGACTGGCCGACGCCGAGCTGTTCGACAGGGCGCTGGAAAACTGTGTGTTTCGTCTGGAAGCGGACGACCGCGTGCTGCTCTACACGGACGGCATCACCGAGATGGCGGGGCCTGCGGGAGAGCGCTGGGGACTCGAGCGCCTGCAACAGTGGTTGCGCGAAAGCAGCGGGCATGGATACGCACCGGAACAGGCCCTGGCGGTGCTGGAGGAGCAGGTGCGCGCGTTTGCCGGTACGACCGAACTGGCCGACGACCTGACGGCCATTCTGCTGGAAGTAAAACAGTCCGGGTATGCGAACTGAAGCGTCTTTGCAGGCGGCGCTGGACTGGCTGCGGCCGAAGCTCCGGGAAGCGCCCGAGGTGGCATTGATTCTGGGGTCCGGGCTGGGCGCGCTGGCCGAAGCGGTGAGCGAGGCCGTCGAGGTGCCGGTTCGGGAAATTCCGGGCTACCCGGCACCGACCGTCTCGGGGCATGCCGGACGTCTGGTCTTCGGCCGGCTGGAAGGGTGCCGCGTCGTGGTGCTCCAGGGACGGTTGCACTGCTACGAGGGCTATCCGCCGCAGACTGTTACGTTGCCGGTGCGGCTGGTCCATGCGCTGGGAGCGCAACGTCTGATCGTGACCAATGCGGCCGGTGGACTTAATCCGCATTTTCGGCCCGGTACGCTCATGTTTATCGTCGATCACATCAACGCCGCCTTCCGCAATCCGCTGGTGGGCCGGCTCGCCGATCGGCGGCCGTTGATGCGCGGGGCGCCGGACATGAGCCGGGCATACGACCCGGACTGGCTGGCCGAGGCCGAAGCCGTGGCGCTGCACCTGGGCATTCCCACGCAGCGGGGCGTATATCTCTGGACGCTGGGGCCCAGCTACGAGACGAAGGCCGAGATCCGCATGTACCGCCGCATGGGGGCCGATGCCGTCGGCATGAGCACGGTCCCCGAGGTGTTGCAGGCACGCCAGCTGGGCATGAAGGTACTGGGCATCTCCACGATCACCAACATGGCGGCCGGGCTCCATGCGGGTCCCCTCACGCACGAAGAGGTGCTGCAGGTGGGACTCCAGGTGCGCGATCGGCTGGAGCGACTGATCCGCGGCATTCTTTATCAACAATCTGCGAAGAAATTTTAGAATCGACGGGCCTGTAAACAAAAAATCAGACGGGGCATTGAGTTTTCGAGGATTTCTTTGCATATTTAAGGCCGATCGGCTTTTCCGGCCACCGGAAAAGCCGGTTCTGAGAAGTATGTATGTCCGTGAAGCAGCGAAGGGACGTTCATGAGCTACGAACCACACACCGACTACGGGTACCAGGGAGCGCACTCGGACGGGTACAACATGCAGGATCGGCGCGCTCCGCGGGAGGACCGGCATTACCGGGAAGAGGTGTACTCCAAGCGCGTACCGGCCGGTAAGCGCACCTACTTCTTCGATGTGAAGCCGACACGCTCCGGTGACGACTACTTCATCACGATCACCGAGAGCAAGCGCATCGACGATCATCACTACGAAAAGCACAAAATCTTCCTGTACAAGGAGGATTTCGGCAAGTTCATTGCCGCTATTCACGAAGTGGTGCAGCATATTCGTGAGGAATATCTGCCCGACTACGACTTCAAGGATCTGCCCGAACTGCCGCTGGCACCGCGGCGTTCGCAGGATGATGAAGTGGCCGATTGAGATAACAACATACGAAAAGATATAGAGGCAAAAAGCCGGCAACGCCGGCTTTTTGTTTTTCGGTTCTTGTTGAAAAAAGCGTCATGGAACTGCTTCCCATCGTTCCCTACGAGCAGCGCGCCGAGCGACTGGCGGCGCTCTGGACGCGCGGCGGCACGTTCGATCCAGAGGTAGAGTGCACCGTGCAGGAGATCCTGCAGCAGGTGCAACAGCAGGGCGATGCGGCGCTGCTGGCGCTGACTGAACGGTTTGACGGGGTACGTCCGCCATCGCTCCGGGTGCCGGAAGCGGAGCTGGCGGCGGCCTACGAGACCATGGACCCCGAGCTGAAGGCCATCATTGCCGAAGCGGTCGACAACATCCGGCGCTTCCACGAGCATCAGCGGCGCACCTCGTGGTTCGTCGAGGACGGCGACGGCGTGGTGCTGGGCCAGCGCATCGTGCCGCTGGAGCGGGTGGGACTCTACGTGCCGGGCGGCCGCGCATTCTACCCGTCCAGCCTGCTGATGAACGCGATTCCGGCCCAGGTGGCCGGCGTGTCGGAGCTGCATCTGGTGTCGCCGCCGGGGCCTTCCGGATGGCCGCATCCGCTGGTGCTGGCCACGGCCCACTTTCTGGGCATTCGGCATGTGTACGCCGTGGGCGGGGCGCAGGCCGTGGCGGCGCTGGCCTTCGGAACGGAGACGATTCCGCGCGTGGACAAGATCGTGGGGCCGGGGAATGCCTACGTGGCGCTGGCTAAGAAAATGGTCTTCGGCCGGGTGGACATCGACGCCGTGGCTGGCCCCAGTGAGATCGTGGTGCTGGCCGACGACACGGCCGACCCGGAGTTCGTGGCGGCCGACCTGCTCTCGCAGGCCGAGCACGACGAGCGGGCTTCGGCCGTGCTGGTCACGCCCCATCGGCTGCTGGCCGAGGCGGTCCGGGCGCGTGTGCAACGCATGGTGGCCGAAGCGCCCCGCCGCGCCATCCTGGAGGCGTCGCTGGCACGCTACGGCGCCTGCATCGTGACGCCGTCGATGACCGAGGCGTATGCGGTGGTCAACGAACTGGCGCCCGAGCACCTGGAACTGATCGTGCGGGACCCCTGGGCGGCGTTGCCACACATCCGCCATGCCGGCGCCATCTTCCTGGGGCCGTTTTCGACGGAGCCGGTGGGCGACTACTTCGCCGGACCCAACCATGTGCTGCCCACCGGGGGCACGGCCCGCTACGCCTCGGCGCTGAGTGTGGACGACTTCGTGCGGAGCCAGTCGATCATCGCCTACACGGCCGAGCGGCTGCGCCGGACCGGTCCGCGTATCATGCGCTTCGCCGAGGCCGAGGCGCTGCCCGCGCACGCCCAGGCGGTGGCCGTTCGGCTGGCCCGCCTGGCGGAACAAGCGCCGGACTCCGCCGTGCGTTCGTCTGCCTGAAACGAAACCGACCGCGATGATACCTGTGGCCGATACGCTGGAGCAGGCCCTGGCGGCCATCCGGCCTGCCGTACGCCAGGGCAAACCGTACGTGGTGGGAACGCCGCCCGAGGCGCCCGTCAAGCTGAACCAGAACGAAAACCCCTGGGATCTGCCCGAGGCGCTCAAGCGCGAGCTGCTGGAGGCGTTCTTCGCGCTGCCGTTCAACCGCTATCCGGCCGAACATCCGGAACGGTTGCGCCGGGCGCTGGCCGAGTACCTGGACTGGACCCCGGAGGGCGTCGTCGTAGGCAACGGCTCGAACGAGCTGGCTTTCACGGTGGGACTGGCCGTGATCGAGGAGGGGACGCCCGTGGTGCTGCCCCGGCCCATGTTTTCGCTCTACGAGATGATCGTGCGGCTACACGGCGGCCGCATCCATGCCGTGGCACCGCACCCGGATCTGCACTTCGACGTCGAAGGATTGCTGGAGGCCATGCGCCGGCACCGGCCGGCGCTGGTGGTCCTGACCACGCCGAACAACCCGACGGGGCTGGCTATGGCGCCGGAGGACGTCGAGGCGGTGGTGGCGGCGGCGCCCGGTCTGGTGCTGATCGACGAGGCCTACGTGGAGTTTGCCGACGGGGTGGGGGCCCGGCCGCTGCTGGACCGCTACCCGCACGTGTTGCTGCTGCGGACGTTCTCGAAAGCCTTCGGGCTGGCCGGGTTACGGCTGGGCTATCTGGTGGGCCACCCGGACGTGGTCCGCGAACTCTACAAGGCACGCATTCCCTTCATGGTGGATCGGCTGGCCGAAACGGTGGCGCTCACGCTGCTCCGGCATCTGGATCTGGTGCAACAGCGCGTGGCCGAGATCAAGGCCGGCGTGCAGTGGCTCTATCGGGAACTGGCGGCGTTGCCGGACGTCGCGCCGGTGCCCTCGCAGGCCAATTTTGTAATCTTTCGGACACCGCTGGAACCCGACGTGCTGCTCGCTCGTCTGGCGAAAGACGGGATCCTGATCCGCAACATGAGCGGCTACCCCGAGCTGCGCGGGTATGTGCGGGTAAACGCAGGGCGACCCGAGGAGAACCGGGCTTTTATGGTCGCGTTGAAGAAGGCGCTCGCCGGCGACGAGACCCCGTAAGGCCAGGTCGCGCAGCCGGAGGCCTGATCCAGAGGTTGTTTAACCGTTTGCGCGTGCGCGATGGAATTGATTCAGGTTGATATTGTCGGGCTTTCGACCAGTCCTACCAGTGGGGGCGCGTATGCGCTGGTCCTGGGCGAAATCCAGGGAAATCGTCGGTTGCCCATCATCATCGGTGCGTTCGAGGCGCAGGCCATTGCCCTGGAATTGGAAAAGATCCAGCCGCCGCGTCCGATGACGCACGACCTGTTGCGCGACCTGTTCGAGGCCGTCGGTGCCGAGGTGCTCAGCGTGGTGATCGACGAGCTGCGCGACGGCACGTTCTACGCCAAGATTCGCTTCGTGCACAACGGCCGGGAGCGGCAACTGGATGCGCGTCCGAGCGATGCGGTGGCGCTGGCCGTGCGGGTGGATGCGCCGATCTTCGTGGCGCCGGCTGTGATGGAAGAGGCCGGCATCCCCACCGAAGAGGGAGCCGGACTTTCGGTCGGGAGCGAAGCACGTCCGGAAGAGGAAGAACCCGAACCGCCCATGTCGCGCCTGGAGCGCCTGCAGCGCATGCTGGAGAAGGCCATCGAGGAGGAGGATTACGAACGGGCCGCTCAGCTGCGCGACGAGATCGCCCGCCTGAAAAAAGAACAGGGCCAGAACTGATACGCTCGCCCGTGTTGCTGCTACATAGAAGCGAAGCTTTCCGGTCCCTGCCGTGAAGCTTCGCTTTTTGTGTTTCTACCTGACCGAAACCGCATGCCCATGGAAGCCAACCTGCAGGTTCTGCCGCACGAGCGCGTGCCGCTGACCGCCCTGCGGGATTTTTCCACGCTGTTCGTAACCTACGCCACCGAGTACGAGCCGCTGGCGGCGTTTTATGCCGGCGATTACCGCGATCCGGCCGTGCGCCGCGAACGGGCCGTCCGGGCGGCCGCCCACCCACGCGATCGGGCGACGCTGGTCAAGGTGCTTGAGGAGCAGAACGAACGCTGGGGCCTGGATGCCGCCACGCGGAAGCATATCGAGGCGCTGCGTGATCCGGAAAGCGTGGCGCTTGTGACCGGTCAGCAGGTAGGGCTGCTGGGCGGGCCGCTTTTCACGCTCTACAAGGCGCTCACGGTGGGCAAACTGGCCCGCCAGCTGACCGACGAACTGGACCGCCCCGTGGTGCCCGTCTTCTGGCTGGCCGGCGAAGACCACGATTACGAGGAGGTCGCGTCCGTCACGGTGCTGCAGGGAGCCGAACCGGTGACGCTCCGGCTGGAGCGGCCTGATCCGAATTATGCGGGACCGGTGGGGCGACTGGCCCTGCCAGAAACGATTCGGACGCTGCTGGATGAACTGGCCGATCTATTGCCGCCTACGGAATTTCAGGAGCCGCTGCTGGCGTTGCTGCAGGAGACCTATCGGCCCGGCGTCTCGTTTCAGGATGCGTTTGCCCGACTGCTTAAACGGCTGGTGCCCGAGGACGTCGGCCTGGTGCTAATCGACCCGGACGATGCCCGCCTGAAGGCACTGGCCCGCCCGCTTTTTGAGCGGGAGCTGACCGACTGGGAGACCGCGCACGCCCGGCTCGAAGCGGTGAGTCGGGAGCTGGCGGCCCGCTATCATGTGCAGGTGCAGACCCGGCCGCTTAACCTGTTTCTGCTGGAAGGTCATCGGCGCATTCCGCTGGACGCCGAACCGGACGGATTCCACCTGCGGGGCGAAGGCCGCGTGCTTTCGCAGACCGAAGCGCTGCAGCTGCTGCAGGAGGCGCCCGAACGCTTCAGTCCGAACGCCCTGCTGCGGCCGCTCTACCAGGACTGGCTGCTGCCCACGCTCGCCTACGTGGCGGGACCGGCCGAGATTGCCTACTGGGCTCAGCTCAAACCCCTGTATGAATGGGCCGGGCTGCCGATGCCGCTCGTCTATCCGCGGGCGCTGATGTTGCTGGTGGAACCCCGGATCGCCCGCTGGCTGGAACGTTATCATTTGCGCCCCGAAGCCCTGCAGGAAGAACCGGACCGGCTGTTTCACCGCCTGGTGAAGGAGCAACTCGACGGCGAGCTGGAGGCTGCCTTCGAGGAGGCCCGGCGGCAACTCCGCGAGCTGGGCGTCCGGCTGCGGCCGCTCGTCGAACGCGTGGATCCGTCGCTGGGACCGGCTACCGAGGCCTGGGCCACCGGGCTGGAGCATGAGCTGGATCGCTTCTGGGCCCGTGTGCTGAAGGCCGGCAAACGCCGCGAAGAAACGCTCCGAAACCAGCTCGTGCGGGCACGGAACAGCCTGTTTCCCAACGGTGTGTTGCAGGAGCGCGTGCTCTCGCCCGTGTATTTTCTGAACAAATACGGGCCGGAGCTACCGCGCCGACTGCAACAGGTGCTCTCGACCGACACGTCAGCGCTGCAGGTGGTATATCTGCAATGATGGTAGGAGGAAAAGACGGACGGGCATTGTTCAGTCCTTTGGTGGAACAGGCCATCGAACTGGCCGCCCGCTGGCACGACGGAACCTACCGCAAAAGCCAGTGGCGGCCGCCGCTGATGCCTTCGCCGGACCCTGACGATCTGGTGCCCGTGCCGGTCATGGCCCATCTGACGACCGTGGCGCTGCTGGTGGACCGGGCCGGCTGGGACGACGTGACCGTGGCGGCCGCTTTTCTGCACGACGCCCTCGAAGACACGAACCGCCACGGCCAGCAGCTTCGCTATGAAGTCCTGCGCGAGCGCATGGGCGAAGCGGTGGCCCGACTGGTGCGCGATGTAACCGAACAGAAATACGACGAACAGGGACGGCGTCGGAGCTGGGAGGAGCGTAAGGCCGATTACCTGGCCCATCTGCGCACGGCCACGCCGGCCGCCGTCGCCATCAGTCTGGCCGACAAGCTGCACAATCTGTGGACGATCAACCAGAGCCTGCAGGTCGGCATTGATGTGTTCGCCGACGGTCCCGGCCGGCGGGCGCTCAGTGCCGGACCCGAAGCCCAGTTGCGCTTCCACCAGGCTTTGCTGGAGCTGGCCGCCGGGCACGACGATCCCCGCCTGGAGCCGCTGCGCACGCGTCTGGCCCACGAAGTCGAACGCTTCGCCCGCCACGTGGCGTCCGGGCGCGGGTAGCCAGAAGCGCTGGCTTTTGATCGCCTTTCCGAGCAGGTCCTTCTGCACATTTTTCCGACAAACAATCTCTCGATTCGCGGCGTATATTGCCCCTGCTTTTGAAAAATGGCGCAAGCGAGCACGGACCATGGCCGGGTATCCTTTCAAAGAGATCGAAAAGAAGTGGCAACGCTACTGGGACGAGCATAAAACCTTCCGGACGGCCGGTCCCAAGGAGCCGGGCTTCGATCCGAACAAGCCCAAGTACTACGTGCTCGACATGTTTCCCTATCCCAGCGGGGCCGGGCTGCACGTAGGGCACCCCGAGGGCTACACGGCCACCGACATCATGGCCCGCTACCGGCGGATGAAAGGCTACAACGTGCTCCATCCGATGGGATGGGACGCCTTCGGGTTGCCGGCCGAACAGTACGCGATCGAGACGAACACGCACCCGCGTATCACCACCGAGCGTAACATCGCCCGCTTTCGGGCCCAGCTCAAGAGCCTGGGCTTTTCGTACGACTGGGACCGCGAGATCAACACGACCGATCCGCGCTACTATAAGTGGACTCAGTGGATCTTTCTGCAACTCTACAAGATGGGGCTGGCCTATGAGGCCGAAGTGCCCGTCAACTGGTGTCCGGCGCTCGGGACCGTGCTGGCCAACGAGGAGGTGATCGACGGCAAGTCGGAGCGTGGCGGCTATCCCGTCTATCGCCGGCCCATGCGCCAGTGGATGCTTCGCATTACGGCCTACGCCGACCGGTTGCTCGAAGACCTGGAGCTGCTCGACTGGCCCGAGAGCATCAAGGAAATGCAGCGCAACTGGATCGGGCGGTCGGAAGGCGCCGAGATCGAGTTTCCCGTGGTGGGGCTGGATGCCCGCATCCGCGTGTTCACGACCCGGCCTGATACGCTCTTCGGTGCCACCTACATGGTGCTGGCGCCCGAGCATCCGCTGGTGGACCAGATCACGACGCCGGAGCACCGGGCCGAAGTGGAAGCCTATCGGCGCCAGGCCCAGCAGAAGTCGGATCTGGAGCGCACCGAGTTGGCCCGCGAGAAAACCGGCGTCTTCACCGGCGGCTATGCCATCAACCCGGCCACCGGCCAGCAGATTCCCATCTGGATTGCCGATTACGTGCTCGGCCACTACGGCACGGGCGCCATCATGGCCGTGCCCGGCCACGACCAGCGCGACTGGGAGTTCGCCCGCAAGCACAACCTGCCGATCGTCGAGGTTGTGCAGGGCGGCAACCTGGAGGAAGGCGCCTACGAGGGCGACGGCCCGCACGTCAACTCGGCCAACGACGAGGTCTCGCTCAACGGCCTGCACAACGAGGAGGCCAAGCGCGTGATCGTCGAATGGCTCGAGCGCAAAGGGCTGGGCAAGCGCTCCGTCCAGTACCGGCTGCGCGACTGGCTCTTCAGCCGCCAGCGCTACTGGGGCGAGCCGTTCCCGATCGTGCACGAAGTGGACGAAGAAGGGCGCCGTACCGGCCGCACCTATCCGCTGGACGAGTCGGAGTTGCCCGTCGAACTGCCCGACCTGGAGGATTTCCGGCCGCAGCCGGCCCCCGATCCCGATGCCGAGCCCCAGCCGCCGCTGGCCCGCGCCGTCGACTGGGTGCGCGTCAGGGGCTGGGTGACGCCCGAGGGGACCGTCCGGCTGCTCAAGCCCGGCGTGGAGCCACCGCCCGGCGTCGAGATCAAAAACTTCCATCGCGAAACGAACACGATGCCCCAGTGGGCGGGCTCCTGCTGGTACTATCTGCGCTACATCGACCCGCACAACGACGAGCGTTTCGTCGATCCGGAGAAGGAGCGCTACTGGATGCCCGTCGATCTCTACGTGGGCGGGGCCGAGCACGCCGTGCTGCATCTGCTCTATGCCCGTTTCTGGCACAAAGTGCTCTACGATCTGGGGCTGGTCTCCACGCCCGAGCCCTTCATGAAGCTGGTCAACCAGGGGCTGATTCTGGGCGAGATGGAGTACACGGCCTTCCGCGATGCTGAGGGGCGCTGGGTGTCGGCTGAGTTTGTGGACGACGGCATCGACGTGCGCACTGGCCAGAAGCTGGAAGCCGTCAAGCTCAAAGAGGATGAAGTCGAAAAGCAGGGCGACTTCTTCGTGCTCAAGGCGCATCCCGAGATCCGTGTGGAGGCCCGCGCCTACAAGATGAGCAAGAGTCGGGGCAACGTGGTCAACCCCGACGACGTGGTCGAGCAGTACGGCGCCGACTCGCTCCGGCTCTACGAGATGTTCATGGGGCCGCTGGAGCAGGTCAAGCCCTGGAGCACGCGCGGCGTCGAGGGCGTCCACCGCTTCCTGAACCGGGTCTGGCGCCTTTACGTGAACGACGCGGATGGCTCACTGCGCGTGACCGACGCCGAACCGACGCGGGAGCAGCTCCGCGTGCTGCACCAGACGCTGCGCCGGGTGACGGACGACATCGAGGCGATGCGCTTCAACACGGCCATCGCCGCCATGATGGAGTTCGTCAACGAGGCTAACCGCTGGGAGACGTTCCCGCGGACGGTGGCCGAGCCGTTCGTGCTCATGCTCAGCCCGTTCGCCCCGCACATCGCCGAAGAACTCTGGGAACGGCTGGGCCACACGGAGTCGCTGGCCTACGAGCCGTGGCCGGAGGTGAACGAGGAGTATCTGAAGGTGGACGAGGTCGAGATCGCCGTGCAGGTCAACGGCAAGGTGCGGGCGACCGTCCGGATCCCGGCCGAGGCCGATCAGGAAACGGCGCTGGCCATTGCCCGCCAGCATGAAAACGTGGCCCGCTACATCGACGGCAAACCGATTCGGCGGGCCATCTACGTGCCGGGCCGCATCATCAACTTCGTGGTGGGCTAACCGGCGGTGTGCTCATGGAGGATCGGCGCGTGGTGCTCATCGAAGACGCCGAGCCCGGCCGGCCGCTCGATGTGCTGGCGCTGGCGGCACATCCCGACGACGTGGAACTGTGCGCGGGCGGTACGGTCTGCCTGCTGGCCCGCCAGGGCTACCGGGTGGGTATTGTGGATTTCACGCGGGGCGAACTGGGCTCGCGCGGCACGCCGGAGGGCCGTCTGGAAGAAGCCACCGAGGCCGGCCGCATTATCGGGCTGGCCGTACGCGAAAACCTGGGCCTGCCCGACGGACGCCTGGAGGACTCCTGGGAACAGCGGCTGGCCGTCGTGCAGGCCGTCCGGCGCTACCGCCCCCACATCGTGCTGATCAATGCGCCGGAGTGCCGCCATCCCGATCACGGCGCGGCCGCCCGGCTGGCCGCCTCGGCGCTGTTCATGGCCGGGCTGCGTCGCATCGAGACCTTCGAGCCCGATGGCACTCCCCAGGAGCCCTGGCGCCCGCACCACGTGCTCCACTACATGCAGGCCGTGCCCTTCGAGCCCACCTTCGTGGTGGATGTCACAGAAGTCTGGGAGCAGCGCATCGAGGCCCTGCTCGCCTTTCGCTCCCAGTTCTACAATCCCGAATACGAGCCGGCCGAGGACGAGCCGGAGACGTTCGTCTCCAACCCCGAGTTTTTCCGGTGGATCGAGGCGCGCGCCCGGAGCTACGGCTACATGATCGGCGCCACCTACGGCGAGCCCTTCCTGTACCGACACGGACCGGTGGGCGTCAAAGACCTGATGGCCGTGTTGCGTCACGAAAAACCGTACCGTTAACGGGCCGGAACGCCGGGCTCTCTTCGTGAAATCTCCGTGATTCGGGAGACGAAGCCCCTTCTTCGAGGTTTGCTCGGCGCCCGTCGCGCCAGCGAGGCGGTTTCGTTGACACCTGTGCGGCGGGCAGCCTATATTGATCTACTGCGTGGCGTATTTTATAGCAAACGAAACCCGTTGCACCGATGGCGGACACGAGCGATTTCCGAAACGGACTGGTCCTTGTCTGGAAAGGCGATCTCTGGCAGATCGTCGAATTTCTCCATGTGAAGCCCGGCAAAGGCGGGGCCTTCGTGCGCACGAAGCTGAAGAACGTGCGGACCGGACAGGTGGTGGACAACACCTTCCGGGCAGGCGAGCGCGTCGAGACGGCCCGCATCGAGCGCCGGCCGCACCAGTTCCTGTACGAGGACGAGCTGGGGCTGCACTTCATGAACCTGGAGACCTACGAGCAGATTACGATTTCGCCCGATCTGGTGCCCCGGCGGGGATTCCTGAAGGAGGGCGGTGAGGCCGACGTGCTCGTGCATGCCGAAACGGAGACGCCCATCACCGTCGAGATTCCCAAACATGTGGAGCTGCGCGTGGTCGAGACCGAGCCCGGCGTGCGGGGCGACACGGCCACGGGTGGCTCGAAGCCGGCCAAACTGGAAAGCGGGGCGGTCATTCAGGTGCCGCTCTTCATCAACGAAGGCGACGTGGTGCGCGTGAACACCGAGACGGGCGAATACATCACACGCGTGGCCACGGCCGAGGCCGGGTGATCCTCCCCCAACCATCCCAGCCCTACCATGGACCTGGAACGCATCCGCGAACTGCTGAAAATCGTCGCCGAAAGCGGCGTGGCGGAGGTGGAGATCGAGGAAGAGGACTTCAAACTGGTCATTCGCAAAAATGCGCCCACGATCGTGATGCAGTCGGCGCCCGTGCCGGCCTACGCCATGCCCTACGGCATGCCCCAGATGATGCCGACGCCGGCCCCAGCGCCCGTGCCGGCCGCTCAGCCGGTGGCTGCGCCGGCCGGAGTGGGATCCAACCCGGGCTCGGCGGCTGAAGCTCCTGCGGCGCAGACCGACCAGAGCGCCGATGGAGCCCCGGCGGCCGTCAAAGAGAAGGAAAAAACCTACATTGTGCGGGCGCCGATCGTGGGCACCTTCTACCGCGCGCCGGCCCCCGATGCGGATCCGTTTGTCGAGGTGGGCGACCGCGTCAAACCCGGCGACGTGCTCTGCATCATTGAGGCGATGAAGCTCATGAACGAGATCGAAAGCGAGGTGGCCGGCGTGGTCAAAGAAATCCTGGTTGAAAACGCCCAGCCGGTGGAGTACGACCAGCCCCTCTTCGTCATCGCCCTCGACTGAGCCAGCCGTGTTTCGCAAAGTACTGATCGCCAACCGGGGAGAGATCGCGCTGCGGGTGATCCGCACCTGCCGCGAACTGGGCATCAAGACCGTCGTGGTCTACTCGACGGCCGACCGCGACTCGCTCCCCGTGCGCTTTGCCGACGAGGCGGTCTGCATCGGACCACCGCCTTCCTCCGAAAGCTACCTGCGCATCGACCGCATCATCGCGGCCGCCGAAGTGACCGGCGCCGACGCCATCCATCCGGGCTACGGTTTCCTGTCGGAAAACGCCGACTTCAGTGCCATCTGTGCCGACAACGGATTGAAATTCATCGGCCCCTCGCCCGAAGCCATCCGGCTCATGGGCGACAAAAGCCTGGCCAAAGAGACGATGCGGAAGGCCGGGGTGCCCGTGGTGCCCGGCTCCGACGGGGTGATCGAGAACGTGAAGGAAGGGCTGCGCGTGGCGGCCGAGATCGGCTATCCCGTCATGATCAAAGCGGCGGCCGGAGGCGGCGGACGCGGGATGCGCGTGGTGCAGCGCGAGGAAGACTTCGAGCGCCAGTTCAATGCGGCGCGCCGCGAGGCCGAGGCGGCCTTCGGACGGCCCGACGTCTATCTGGAGAAGTTCATCGTCCAGCCCCGCCACGTGGAGATTCAGGTGCTGGGCGACGGCAAAGGGAACGTCATTCACCTGGGCGAGCGCGAATGCTCCATCCAGCGGCGCCACCAGAAGCTGCTGGAGGAAGCCCCTTCGCCCATCATGGATGAAGACCTGCGGCGACGCATGGGTGAGGCGGCCGTGCGCGGCGCCCAGGCCGTCAACTACGAAGGGGCCGGCACGATCGAATTTCTGGTCGATGCCAACCGTAACTTCTACTTCATGGAGATGAACACCCGCATTCAGGTCGAGCACCCCGTCACCGAGGAGGTGACGGGCTTCGACCTGATCGAACAGCAGTTGCGGATCGCGATGGGCGAGCCGCTGCCGCCCCAGGAGGCCGTCCGGATCGAGGGACACGCCATTGAGTGCCGCATCAACGCGGAGGATCCGTTCAAGAACTTCAGCCCCTCGCCGGGCAAGATCACCGTGTTTCATCCGCCGGGTGGGCCGGGTGTGCGGCTCGACACGCACGTGTACGCGGGCTACATGATCCCGCCCTACTACGATTCGATGATCGCCAAGCTGATCGTGCGGGCACCCACGCGCCAGCAGGCCATCCGCCGCATGCTGCGGGCGCTTGAGGAGTTCGTCATTGAAGGGGTGCGCACCACGATTCCCTTCCACCGCCAGCTTCTGGAACATCCCGACTTTCAGGCGGGACGATTCGATACGCGCTTTCTGGAAACAACTTTTCGCCTGGAACCCGAACCAACATCCTGACGAACCAGGAACAGACCGAACAGGGCTATGGAATTCCCCAGCGAATTACGTTACACGAAAGAGCACGAGTGGCTGCGGCTGGAAGCCGACGGTAAGGAAGCCACGGTCGGCATCACGGACTTCGCCCAGCGGGAGCTGGGCGACATTGTTTACGTCGAGCTGCAGCCCGTGGGGACCGAACTGGCCAAAGATGAGGTGTTCGGGACGGTCGAGGCGGTCAAGACCGTCTCGGAGTTGTTCATGCCGGTTTCGGGCACCATCATCGCCGTCAACGAGGCGCTCCAGGATCATCCGGAGCTGGTCAATCAGTCGCCCTACGGCGAGGGCTGGATGATCCGCATTGCGGTGAAGGATCCTTCGGAGGTGGAGACGCTGCTGACGGCCGAGGAGTACGCGGCCATGGTGGGGTGAGCAGGAAGGGAAACGAGCGGCAATGCACGAAAAGATCGTCATTCTCGACTTCGGCTCGCAGTACACGCAATTGATCGCCCGGCGCGTGCGGGAGGCGGGGGTCTACTCGGAGATCTACCCCTGCACGCTTACGCCGGACGAAGTGGCGGCGCTGCGTCCGAAGGGGTTGATCCTTTCGGGCGGGCCCTGCTCGGTCTACGATCCGGGCGCGCCGCAACTGCCCCGCGAGATGCTGGAGCTGCGGCGCGAAGACGGCTCGCCGATGCCCGTGCTGGGCATCTGCTACGGGCTGCAGGCGATGGCCCAGACGCTGGGCGGGGCCGTCGAGCGGGCTGATCGGCGTGAGTTCGGGCGGGCCCATCTGGAGATCGACGACGACTCGGATCTGTTCGCCGGGGTGCCTTCGGGGACCACGGTCTGGATGAGCCACGGCGACCACCTGACGCGCCTGCCCGAGGGCTTCGAGGTCATCGCCCATACGGAAAACGCGCCGATCGCGGCCGTGCGGGCCGTCGATCGCCCCCTCTACGGCGTGCAGTTTCACCCTGAAGTGGTGCACACCGATTACGGCCGCCAGATCCTGCAGGACTTCGCGCTGCGGATCTGCGGCTGCCGGGGCGACTGGACACCGGCCTCGTTCATCGAAGAGAAGATCGCCGAGGTGCGCGAGCGGGTGGGCGACGAGCACGTGATTCTGGGCCTCTCGGGCGGCGTCGATTCGTCCGTGGCGGCCGTGCTGCTGCACCGGGCGCTGGGCGATCGGCTCACCTGCATTTTTGTGGACAACGGCCTGCTTCGCAAAGGCGAGGCCGAACAGGTAGTGGCCACGTTCCGGGATCATTTTCACATCCGGCTGAAGGCCGTCGATGCCGGGGCGCTGTTTCTCTCGCGCCTGGAAGGCGTGGTCGATCCCGAGCAGAAGCGCAAGATCATCGGCGCTACGTTCATCGAGGTTTTCGAGCAGGCCACGGAAGAACTGACGCGCGAGCTGGGACGTCGCCCGCGCTTTCTGGCCCAGGGCACGCTCTACCCCGACGTGATCGAAAGCGTGTCGTTCCGGGGACCGTCGGCCACGATCAAGACGCACCATAACGTGGGCGGCCTGCCCGAAAAACTCAATTTCGAGATCATCGAGCCGTTTCGGGAGCTTTTCAAAGACGAAGTGCGGGCCATCGGCCGTTTACTTCAGGTGCCCGAGGTGATCCTGCACCGCCATCCGTTCCCCGGACCGGGCCTGGCCGTCCGGGTGATCGGTCCGGTAACGAAGGAGCGGCTGGACCTGCTGCGCGAGGCCGATGCGATCTTCATCGAAGAGCTGCAGCGGCATGGCCTCTACGACCAGGTATGGCAGGCCTTTGCCGTGCTGCTGCCCGTGCAGACGGTGGGCGTGATGGGCGACGAGCGCACCTATGAGTACGTGTGTGCATTGCGAGCCGTGACCAGCGTCGACGGGATGACGGCCGACTGGGCCCGCCTGCCGCACGAATTCCTGGCGCACGTGTCCAACCGCATCGTCAACGAGGTGCGGGGCATCAACCGGGCCGTTTACGACATCAGCTCGAAGCCACCGGCCACGATCGAATGGGAATGAGCCGCCGCGGCATACAGGCGCTTCTGATCGGGTTGCTGCTGGGCCTGATGGGGCTCGGCGCGTGGGCTCAGCCGACCGAAATCCCGCGCATCGAAGCGGCCGAAACCGAATTCGGGCAGGCGCTGCAAGCCTTCGAGCGGGGCGACTACGGACTGGCCTACCGGCAATTCCGGCGGGTGATCGACGCCTATCCGGCGCATCGGCGCACGACGGCCGCCTGGATCATGGCCGCCAAGGCGCTCTACCGCATGGGGGAGTACGACCATGTGATCCGATGGGCCGACGAGTTCGTGGCGCGGTACCCGACGAGTCGCTACCGCTCCGAGGCCGAACGGCTGCGGCATCTGGCCGAAGCGGCCCTGCTGCGACGCCGACAGGCGGCCCGTCTGATCACGCTGGGCATTTTGCTGCCCATGGACGCCGACAACGCACCGCTGACCCAGGCGCTGTTCGACGGGATCCGGCTGGCCGTTGCGGCGCACAACGCCGACAGCCTGGCTGCACCGGTGCGCATGGTGTTCCGGGATGCCGGGAACGATCCGGCCCGGGTGCAGGCGGCGCTGCGGGCGCTTCTCGATGAACAGCAGGCCGATCTGGTGATCGGTCCGCTCTACAGCGAGCAGGCACGGGCGGCCGCCGAGGTGGCCGAGCAGCGGGGCGTCGTGCTCGTGGCCCCGCTGGCGACCGACGAACGGGTTTCCGAAGCCCGCCGCTTTGTGTTTCAGGCCAACCCGACACTGACCGTGCGCGGCGAACTCATGGCCCGCATGGCCGTCTACGGGCTCCGGCTCGACAGCATCGGCGTGGTGGCCCAGTTCGGCGACCCGACCGCCGAGCGCATGGCCGAGGCGTTTCAGGCCGAAGCGCTCCGCCTGGGAGCCGCCGTCCCGTTCTACAAATTGCTGTCCGATGCGCAGGCCTGGGCACAACTGGTGCAGCACGTCGGGCGCGATACGCTGGCCCGGGTGCGGGCGCTTTACCTGCCGCTTTCAGGCGCGAACGCACCCCTGCTGGCCCGTGCGGCACTGAGCAGCCTGGATCGCTCCGGGCTCACACCGCGCGTGCTGGGCAATGCCGCCTGGCGCGACGAGCAGGCGGCCCTGCAGGCCAGCCGCTACCTGCTGACCTTCAGCAACGACTTCTACGTCGATACCAGTCGGGCCGAAGTGAAAGATTTTATCCGGCGCCATCAGGCCCTGGGCCGCACGGAGGCGCCCGACCGGCTGGTCTACACCGGCTACGATGTGACGCGCTTTCTGCTGACGCAGCTGCCGGATCGCGCGGCGCTGGTGGATCTGGCCGACCGCATCCGGACGGCCCCGTTTTACCAGGGACTGGGCATCCGGCTGCACTTCGACGGCGGCCAGGTCAATCGCGCCCTGTATTTCCATCGCTACCGTGACGGACGGCTTGAGCTGCTGCGCTGAGAGGAACAGGCCCTGCGGCGCTTCGTACCAGTCGCGGCATTTTAAAAACAGAAGCTTATGCTGAAAAGCTTTCGACAGATTGGAACCGGGTGGCTGCTGGTGATCGGCCTGCTGGTGGCCGGTTGTGCGGGGAGCGGGCGTCTGCGGCACAGCTCGCCGCAGGAGGCCTTCGAGCGCGCCATGGAATTCTACAACCAGGGGAAGTACGACCGCGCCATCGAGTACTTCAAGGCGGTCTTTACCTACGGGCGCACGCACGAATGGGCCGCCGACGCGCAGTTCTACCTGGCCCGTGCCTACTACCAGAACAAGGAGTACCTGCTGGCCGCCAGCGAGTACGAGCGCTTCATCCAGATCTACCAGATCGACCCCCGCGTGCCGCAGGCCGAGTACGAGCGGGCCATGTGCTACTACAAGCTCTCGCCGCCCTACGAACTGGACCAGACCGACACGCGCAAGGCCATCGAGGCTTTTCAGCTTTTCATCGACCGCTATCCCAATCACGAGCTGGTCGACGACGCCACGCAGAAAATCCGCGAACTCCGCGCGAAGCTGGCCCGCAAACAGTACGAGGCGGCCCGACTTTACGAACGCCGCGAACTCTACGAGGCGGCCGCCGTCACCTACGAGGCGGTCTTCGACGCCTATCCCGACACGCCCTGGGCCGACGACGCGCTGGTCGGTGCCATGCGGGCCTACATCGCCTATGCCGAGCAGAGCGTGCGGGCCCGGCAGCCGGAACGCTACCGGCGGGCCGTCGAGCTTTACGAGCGCCTGCTTCAGATCTTCCCCGACAGCCCGCTGCTGCGCACGGCCGAAGCGCTTTACACACAGGCCCGGCAGCGACTGACGGAGCTGGAAGGGGATGCTTCGCTGGCCCAGGGGCAACGCCAGAACTGACGCATGGCACGGCAGCGCGTCGGGCTCTTCGGCGGTTCGTTCAATCCCCCGCATCTGGCCCATCTGATCGTGGCCGAACAGGTGCGTGAGCAGGCCGGACTGGACCGGGTGCTCTGGGTGCCCTGTCACACACCGCCCCACAAGGACGAACAGGAGCTGGCCCCGCCGCATCACCGACTGGCCATGGTGCGGCTGGCCGTCGAGGGCAATCCGTTTTTTGAGGTTTCCGATATAGAAATCCGTCGAGGGGGCCGCTCCTACACGATCGACACGATCCGCGCGTTGCAGGCGCAGCATCCCGACTGGGAGCTGATGCTGATTCTGGGCGAAGATAGCCTGCGCACCTTTCACACCTGGCGCGCTCCGGAAGAGATCGTCGCCCGCGTGCCGCTTATCGTTTATCACCGGCCCGACGCGCCCGACCATCCGGTCGATCCGCGTTTTCTGGCCCGTACTACGTTCGTCGAGGCTCCGCTGCTGGAGATTTCGGCCACCGAGATCCGCCGGCGCTGTCGCGAAGGCCGTTCCATTCGCTACCTCGTACCCGAGCTGGTCCGACAATACATCATCAAAAACCAACTCTACGGCGCTTCGGTGCGCTGAAGGCGCACCACCGGGTGCGTCAAAGGCGATATTTCAGGTGACAAAAAATCCATTTATTGGACGCGTGCGTGCGATTCGTTCAATTCTGAACGAAGGAGGGGTTCGGCATGGTCACTCTGGCAGTAACATGGACGTCGTATGCCGAACACTCACCCCGGCTCCGTCGAACAGCTGCTGCAACGCGCCCTTGAACTCGGGCTCATCGATCGGTACGAGCGCCGCGGCGATCGCTTCTACCTCGAAGCCGCTTCCCTGCAGGTTGAACTGACCGAAACGCAGGCGTTGCGCTGGCTCGAAGCGGCTCTGGACGCCTTTCTACGCATGCAGGGAGGACTGCGCGAAGACTGATCGCGCGGGTGCCGAAGCCCGGGCGCATTGCCTTCGAGCAAGCACGGTCCTGCCGACGGCCGGACCATGAAAGCATCGGGCGCAGTGGCATGCTTCGGCCATGCACATCCGCTTGAAACGCCGCCGGTGCTGGATCGTTTGTTCGCTCGGGTTTCAGCATCGGTGGACACATGAGCGAAACACCTGCACGACAGGAAGTCAAAAGCCAGACGCTGTTGCAGCGGGCGCGGGCGGCCCATGCAAGCAGTCGGTTTGCCGAGGCGGCACGCCTGTATCTGGCGGCGGCCCGTCTGCTGGGCGATCGTTCCGACCGGCGCGCCGAGGCCCTGCTGGAGGCCGCGCATGCGCTGCGCCTGGTGGGATACTTTCGGCGGGCCCTGCAGCTCTACGAGCGGGTGCAGGCCCTGGCGCAGCAGCTCGGCGACGAGGCGCTCTGGATGGACGCGCGCGTCGGCGAGGGGATGGCCCGCCGTGCCATGGGCGACCTTGAAACGGCCATCGCCTGCTTCCGAGAAGCGCTGGACTACTACCAGGAACAGGACGATCCGGAAGGCATCGGCTACACGCTCTGGTGTCTGGGTGGTGCGCTGCGCCTGACCGGCGACTTTGACGAAGCGCTCGACTGTCTGCTGGAAGCGCTGGACATCTTCGAAGACGAGGAGCCTTCGACGGCCGAGGGATACGTCCGCTGCGCGCTGGGCGGCCTGAGCCGGATGCGGGGCGAATACGACGCTTCACTGGCCTACTACCAGGCGGCCGAGCGTATCCTGACGGCCTGCGACGACCTCTTCGGCCGCGCCTATGCCGCCTGCGGCATCGCCAACGCCCACCGCATGCTGGGCAACGTCGAGGCCGCCCATCATTATTTTACCCAGGCCCAGCAGCGCTACCACCAGATCGGCGATCGGGTCAGCTACGCCTACACGCTCTGGGGCGAGGGGACGCTTTTCAAGGTGACGCACCGGCTCGAACAGGCCCGCGAGCGATTCCGACAGGCGCTTACGCTCTTTCGCGCAACGGGCGACGACCGGGGCATCGCCTACGCCTACACGGGCCTGGCCGAGCTGCTGCTGCTCGAAGAACGGGCCCCCAAGCAGGCCCGGAGCTACCTGGAAGCGGCTCGTGAACGGGCCGGTCGGCACGGCTACACCTTCGAACGACTGCACGCCGAGCTGCTGTTGCATCTGTCCGGAATGCAACCGGCCGAAGGGGGACTGGAGGCGTTGCGCGAAGCCTATCGGCGTTGCGGTTCGCAATGGCTCGAAGGTGAAGTCTCCCTTCCACTCAACATTCCGTAGCCGATGGCGCGCGACTACTGGCCCCGTCCGCTGTTGCACTTCGCCCCGCCGCAGGGCTTCATGAACGACCCGAACGGGTTGGTCTACCACCGCGGCCGCTATCACCTCTTTTACCAGCACAATCCCTACGCGCCGGTCTGGGGGCACATGAGCTGGGGACACGCCGTCGGGCCTTCGCTGCTGGACTGGGAGGATCGGCCTGTGGCGCTCCCGGAGCAGCCCGACCATATGATCTTCTCAGGCTCGGCCGTCGTTGATCAGACCAGCACGGCCGGTTTCGGCGCCGACGCGCTGATTGCCGTCTATACGGCCCACTACCGGGACGATCGGGAGGCGCAATGCCTGGCCTACAGCCCGGACGGTGGGGAGCGGTGGACGTTCTACGAGGGAAATCCGGTGCTGGTGGATCCCGAGCGGCCGCATGTGCGCGATCCGCAGGTCTTCCGGTACGAACCGGACGGCTACTGGGTGATGGCCGTGGCCCTGGCCGACGACCGGCAGGTGGCCTTCTACGCCTCGGACGATCTGAAACGCTGGGAGCTGCTGAGCACGTTTGGTCCGGCCGGCTGTTGGCAGGAGGCCCCTCACTGGGAATGCCCGGTACTACTCGAGTTGCCGGTGGAGGGCACCCATCGCACGCACTGGTTGCTCAAAGTGGACGTGGACGGCGGGGCGCCGACGGGCGGCTCGGGCGCGCAGTATTTCACCGGGCATTTCGACGGCGTACGCTTCGTGCCGGACGATCCGCCCGAAACGGTCCGCTGGGTGGAGTCCGGACCCGACTTCTATGCGGCGCAGGCCTTCAATCACATGCCGGATGGGCGCCGGGTGTGGCTGGGCTGGATGAACAACTGGCGCTACGCGAACGCGTTGCCCACCCATCCGTGGCGGGGCATGCTGACGATCCCGCGCGAGCTGTCGATGGTGGAAGTCGATGGCCGCCACCATCTCGTGCAGCGTCCCTGTCGGGAGTGCTACGCACGCATGCGGCCGGTGGAGGCGCCGCCAATCGGGCGTTCGTTTCCGCTACCCGAAGCCGGGCTGCTACGGCTCCGGATGCGTACCGACAGCGCATGGCACGTTCGGTTTTTCACCGGCACCACGCCGGGCGTGATTGTGGGCTACGACGCCGAAACCCGCCGTCTTTTTCTGGATCGCCGCGCGGCCGGCCGGACCGACTTTTCGCCCGACTTTCCCGCTCGCTTTGCGGCGCTGCTACCGCCCGATGCGCCAGAGGAACTCGACCTGGAGATCCTTTTCGACCGCTACAGTCTGGAAGTTTTCGCCCCGCAGGCCCGGCTCGTCCTGAGCGCGCTGGTCTTTCCGGCGCCCGGGGATCGTGCGGCCGTAATTCAGGACGAAGGTGAATCGATCCGGGAGGTGCAGCTTAGCGACTATGCAGTCGCTTCAGCGTCGGCCGGCTGAGCGGACGGCGGTGCGGTCGGGCGAACCCGTGGAGCAGTTCCACGGGTCGTAGCCGGACTCCGTCTGGAACGGCGCTGTCGCCGCCAGCGCGGAAACCAGATCAGAAAGCCGGTAATCGGCAGGCTGGCCACGATCAGACAGGCGAAAAACGCCAGAAGTCGTCCGGGCCAGCCGAGAATCGCTCCGCTGTGGATGTCATAGTTCATGCGGAGCACTTTGTCGCCCAGATTGCCTTCCTCGAAGCGATCGGTGGCCAGCTTTTCACCGGTGTACGGGTCGAAGTACTGTTCAATCCGTCGGTAGAAGGTGCCCTCATCCGGATAGACGTCGATCTGCAGAGGCATTGCAGGCGTTGCGGGTGCGCGTACGATCACCATATGGGCATCGGGATAGGTCCGCAGCGTGTGCAGATAGAGGCTGTCCATGAGCGCTTCGGGCGAACGGGATGCGACAGCAGCGGAAGCGGCGAGTTCGAACCGGGGCGGCTCCGGTATCGACTGGCCGCCGGAGAACAGCCAGTACACGCCGCTTTTCATCCAGCCGAAGGCCATGACCAGCCCGGTGATCGCCAGGAAAACCACAATCCAGGAGGCGTAGAATCCGAGTACGTTGTGGAGATCGTAGGTCAGTCGCTTGGGGCCAAGTCCCCAGGTAATCCGGAAGCGGGAGCGGCGGCCCTGTGGCGTGGTCCAGACCCGGCGATTGCGTGGCCACCAGAGGATGAGTCCGGTGAGCAGCAGGATCACAAAAATAATCGTGGCGCTTCCAACGACGATCCGGCCGATCTCGTGCGGTAGCAATAGCGTGGTATGAAGGTGCTCGACCGTGGCCCAGAAGGTGTCGTGATAGTTGTAAACTTCCAGAAATTCTCCCGTGTAGGGATTCATGTAAGCTCCGATCCAGTCTTCCAGATCGTTGCGGTTCCAGGCCCAGACGTGATAGGTGCGGGGTTCATTGGGATAGCTGATCAGGAGCACGCCATATTCGGGCCCGACCCGGGCCTGCATGCGGGCAAGTGCCTCGCTGGGTGGAAGCATCGGAGAGGGCTGGGAGGTCACGAAGCGCACGTCCCGATCGAAAAGATCCTGCAGCTCTTCTTCGAAGACGTAGAGGGCGCCGGTTGTGGCAACTATGAAAACGACGAGGCCGGTTATCAGTCCAAGCCAGCGATGAAGCGTGACGGCAAACGTGCGAACGGTCATGGTGGTGCCGATCCGTTTATGGGGCCAGGGAGCCTGCTCCCTGGCCCCGTTTTCATTGTTTAGAGCGTGTAGCGCACCAGCAGACGGAAGTTGCGGGGTGGCTCTACCTGCCAGTAGTAGAAGCCGTAGTAGCGCGTGCCGGTGTAGAGTGTGGCATCGAGGATGTTGTTCACGTTCAGCGCAAGCTGCAGGCGATCGTAGCGCCAGCTCAGCCCGCCGTCTAGCCGGAAATAGTCGGGAAGCGATTCCTGAGCGCCGGGCGAGGCCCAGGCCGAAGTGCGATCCCACATCCAGCGGTAGCCCAGGCTCACGCTGAAACCAGCGGGCAGATGATAGGTGGCCCATCCGTTGGTAACGTGGCGCGCGCCGCCATAGCGATCCCCTTCGCGTTCCGGGTCCGTGTCTTTGGAAATGAACGCGTCGGTGAAAGCATAATTAAGCACCACGTCGAGTCGGGGCAGCAGCTCGCCCCGCAGATCAACCTCGATCCCACGGGTGAGCGTCTCACCGAGCTGAACGGAAAAGTTCGGGTTTTCCGGGTCGGTGGTCAGCACGTTGGTTTTGACAATCCGATAGGCGGCCAGCGTGAGGTTCCAGCGGCCTTCCCCGCCGTCGTGCTTCAAGCCGACTTCGAGGTTGTGACCGCGCACGGGTTTGAAAGCGCGGCCCTGTGCGTCGGAGCCAGCCTGTGGCAGGAAAGTTTGATCGTAGAGACCATATACATGCGTGTTTGGACGAAGCGTTACGCTGAGTCCGGCGCGCGGCGTGATGACGTGTTCCACCAGCTCTTCCCCGAGCGGCGCATTGTAACGGGAATTGCTGCGTGCCTGCGTGAAACGTGCCCCCAGTGTTAGCCGCAGGCGCTCCTCGAAGAACCGCAGTTCATCCTGCACGTAGAGCGCTTCATGGCTGGCGAAGGTCACGTAATTGGCACGATTCCGAAGCGGCTGCGACCGATCGAAACGGGGCAGTTGCGCAGCAGAGAGGCCATAGGTGGGCCGGTAGATATTGAAGGGCTGCGCTTCGCTATCCAGTAGCTGATATTGCCCGAATTCGGCAAAATAGTCTTTGTCGGCCATATCCAGGCCGATCAGCAAATAATGGGTCACAGCGCCGGTTTGCTCAGTCCCCTGGAGAAATACCTGGGCTGCTTTTTGCTGCAGGTGGCTATCCCAGAGGCCGATCTGACGCAACATGTTTCCCGCCGAATCGATCGCGGCGGGCCAGATGGAGCTACCAGTGGGTCGATAGTCAAAAAAGGTTCCCTGCGCACGTAGTTGCCACCTGTCATTGAGTTGATGGGTAAAATATAAGAAAAAGCTGTTTTCTCTGATTTTAGATGGGTCCAGACTTGGATCGGCAATGGTAAACCCTTCGGGCAGGGCGTCCGGTTCAAAGCCGCGTGCGGAAAACTGATAGACACTCCCGGGATTTAGCAGGCTGGCATACTGATAAGTGTACTCCAACGTCACGGTAGTCCGAGAGGATAGACGGTAGGTGAGGACAGGAGCGATCGCCAGCCGGCTTTGAAAGTCGTGCTGCAGGAAAGATTCGGTGCGGTAGCCGAGTACGTTCAGCCGATAGAGCAGCCGAGGGCTTCCCAGCTGGCCATCCAGATCGATAGTGGCCCGGTACAGATTGAAGCTGCCCAGCGACAGGGAAACTTCCTGACGGGTGCGCCCGGTCGGTTTTTTGGTCACCACATTATAGAAGCCGACGGGCTCACCGTTGGCCAGCTTGAAGCCGGCCGGTCCTTTGATAAACTCGATGCGCTCCACGAGCGCCATATCTTCCGAAAGCGGCCCCCACGTCGACGAGACGTCCAGGCCGTTTCGAAAGGCGGCGACGCGGGCGCCGCGCATGTGCACGCGGGTGAACTGGGCCCAGTGTTCGGCTTCAATGGCCCCACTGACATTGCGCACGACGCCTTCTCGCATGTTCAGCAACTGCTGATTGCGTAGCAGGTCGGCCGTGACGACCTGAATGTTCTGGGGAATTTCGGCCAGTGGCGCCTGCAGCAGCAGCGTAGGGGAGGGATAAGCCGCGCGGTAGTTCGTGGCATATGCCGTGACGACAATTTCCTGAAGCTCGGCAATGCTTTCGCGCAGCACCACAGGAGGCAGGCTGGTGACCTCACCTGCGCGAATCGTCACACGGCGCGTCTGGGTCTCTAACCCGACCGCCGACACCACCAGCGTGTAGGTGCCCGGCGGAATCTGTGCAATGAGAAAGTGTCCGGAGGAATCGGTAACACTACCGAGCGAAGTTCCCTGAAGCCAGACGTTGATCAGTTCGGCGGGTTGCCCATCGGAGGTAACGACACGCCCCTGCAGCGTGCCGAAGTTTTCCTGCGCCTGGGCTATCATCGGGGCCAAAAACAGCAGGCCAAGTAACAGCCGTCTCATAGGATATAAAGGATTTTTGGTTCAACATAAATTTAGACTTGGTATAGATAATGAACGAGCGACTTCAAAAGCAATCGATGGGCTTCAAGAATCCATAAAATCAGCGTATCAAGGCTCTGTGTAGCGATCTGGTGGCCTCTGCTCTCTTTCGGTAGAGTACACCGGTTAGACGAGACCGAGCAGGTCGGGGCAGATCCGAGCGGCCTATTCGATGGTGGCTACATTGAAGCCCGCCCGGCGATTTCCCGGACATCCATGGCCCCGCTTCATTTTCCGGGCACGACAGGGCGGACACAAAGAGCCACGCTAATCGGCCAGCAGCTGCTCGGCGGTTTCGTGGTCGGTGATCAGCACCTTGATGTAGCCGCCGCGCAGGGCGCCACGGATGGCCTCCACTTTGGCCGGGCCGCCGGCAATGCCCACCACACGCGGAACGCGCCGGAGTTCTTCCAGCGTGATCCCGATCAGGTGCTGATCCAGCGACGTCCGCACGGAGCGGCCCCGGCTGTCGTAGAAGCGCATGGCGATGTCTCCGATGGCGCCGGCCGCTTGCAGTTCTTCGTAAAAACGCTGAAGCTGCTCGTCTTTCGTTTGAAAGACGGGATTGGTGTTCAGCGCGCCAATGCCGGTGTAGGCCACGGTTAGCCTGGGGAAGAGCGACAGGGCGGCCTGCACGTAACGGTCGCTCAGCAGCACCTCGCGGGCTTCCGGGCGGTGCACGATGCCCGGTGCGGGTAGCAGGGTTACCGGGGCCTGCAGGAGCTGAGCCAGCCGGCGGGAGAGATCGGCCGCATAGGCTTCGGCTTCCGGGGGACCGATGCCGCCGAGGGTCTGGACGACGTGCACCTTCGTGGTGGGCATGGCCTGCAGTTGCTGGATCATGGCCTGCAGCGTGGAGCCCCAGGTCATCCCGATGACGTCGCCGGCCTGGACGGTACGGCGCAGGTAATCGGCGGCGGCAGCCCCCAGTTGCTTTTTCAGGAGGGCATCATCGCCTGGCGAGGGCGTCTCCACGATCACCGCTTCCAGCAGGCGATAGCGCCGCTCCAGCTCCGATTCCAGCTCGACGAACTGGCTGGCGCCCCGGATGGTGATCTGGACGATGCCCAGCCGTCGGGCCTGTTTCAACAGGCGCGAGACCTTGGGCCGCGACAGCCGCAGCCGCCGGGCAATCTGCTGTTGCGTCAGGTTCTGAAGGTAATACAGCTCGCTGACCTTCGTCAGCAGCCGTAGATCAAACGGACTCCGCGGTCGAGGCATGATTACATTTCTACTTTTTTGGCCAAATGTAATATATATGAACAAGTTTTTAAACGTATTGTGCTTTTTCGCAGTATATTCGATTTATTCGCATAGGCGATCACACTTCGACCCGGATCGTCGTCCAAGTGGGTGCTGGAGTCAATGGGCGAGGGCTACAGGGCATATTCGTGGATGGTTGGTGCTATGGGGTTATAATGCGGTGCGGATCTGATGGTGAAAGCGGTGGTGTTGGTATTCTGGCTTCTGTATCCAGCCTTTAAAAGGGCTGGATACAGGATTTTGATTACCTGCTTTATGCGAAGCACAGCTTTGGAAGCTATTCGAGGGTTCTCTGGCGGTGAGCAAATGGTTTTATGAAGACTATCCTCCAATAGGACCTATCTCCGATAGATTCCTGATTTACCAGTGCATGATGGCAGCCCTCGTGTTGACGGACGTGATCCGGCGGATACGGGGCAACGCGGTACGTCTCTTCAGCTATTTGCCCAGTAGGGGCAGCCGTGCCCGTGCTTTCATCCCAAAAGAAAAGGGCGTGTCGCGCGCATATACCATGGTATCCCGGAAATCAATAGATGGATGATATAATGATGAATATTTGGTTAATTGTCGAATTCGAACAATTAAACCGGTATAGATAAAGCATATCTCGTTTCTATAGAGATCAAAAAATCCCTTGACGCGCAGACTTGAGAAAATTAAATTAAGGTCAGAAGATTAATTGGTGATCAAATGTTCAAAAAGCCATGAAAGGAGTGAAGCTAATTGGGTTGATGCTTTTTGTGCTGGGAAGCTTTCCTTTTAGCGTTTGGGCTCAGCAGGAGGGCACTTTGCAGGGGAGAGTAACCGATGCAAGCTCTGGAGAGCCTCTTCCAGGGGTTAATGTATATCTCGTAGGAACAACTCTGGGAGCCACTACCGATGTTGAAGGGAATTACGTCATTCGGCAAATCCCTGCTGGTATCTATACAGTACGTGCTTCTTTTGTGGGATATGAACCCGTTTCAGTAGATAGTGTGAGCATTGTGGAGGGGCAAGCGGTTACATTGAATTTTGAGCTTAAGCCACAGGTCGTTGGTTTGGAAGAGGTGGTTGTTGTGGGATATGGTACGCAACGAAGAATCGATGTAACAAGTGCAGTATCGGTTGTTGCGCCTGAAGAACTTCAGAAGCGACCGGTAGCGAATCTTTCTGAAGGTTTGCAGGGATTAGTTCCGGGTTTGACTATTATTGATCGCGGAGGCAGACCTGGTGATGCGGGGACGATGGTTTACCTGAGAGGGAGGGGTAGCATTTACAACAACACAACGCCGTTGGTACTCATAGATGGTGTTCCTGGAAGCTTAAATGATGTGGATGAGGATGATGTGGAGAGTATTACAGTGCTCAAAGATGCAGCTGCTACAGCCATCTATGGATCAAGGGCTGCAAATGGGGTTATTCTGATAACAACGAAGCGAGGGAGGCAAGCTCAGGGTCTTAATGTTACATATGATGGCTATGTAGGAATTCAAAATGTTGCGCACTTACCGGATAGGGTAGACATTAAATATTATCTTGAGTTAATTAATCAAGCTTATCTTAATGTTGGATTGGATCCTAAGTACTCTGAGGAATACATAGAAAGAACTGCTCGAGGTGATGATCCTCTTCGGTATCCGGATACGGACTGGCTAGATATAGTTTTTGATCCAGCATTGATTCAGGATCACAATCTAACATTTTCTGGAGGAACTGATAGATTGGCAGCGTTACTTTCTTTGAATTTCATGAATCAAGGTGGAATGATCATAAATACAGGTGCTAAGCGATATAGTGTTAGATTAAATACAGATTTTAAAGTTTCGAAAAGATTAAACTTAAGTGCAGATCTTTCTCTAAGAAAAACATGGGATAAGGAGCCAACCCAGATGGGGGAGGTATTATTCAGAATGTTGCATGATACCCCTCCAACGGTAGTAGCAAGATATCCAAATGGTGTTTATGGATGGAGTGACAATGGACATAACCCCCTGGCTTATGCAAAAGAAAGTGGTTTGCATGAGAGATCCTATCTTTTTGGGTTGGTGAATGTAAAAGCTGAATACAAATTAACAAACGATATAACCCTAACAGGAATGAGTTATTGGCAGGGCGGAACATGGAATGAAAAGACATTCCAAAATGAGGCTTATTTTTATGATTATTGGAATCCGGATCGATTAAGAAAATTCTGGTCGCCTAATTATTTAAACCAAGCTCGCAATGTTGATTCTGAATGGTATGTCAGAGGAATGGCAGAGTATAATAAGGAAATAGGAGAACATACTTTTCAGTTAATGCTTGGATATGAGCAGACATCGCACGAGTGGAATGGAATGAGTGGAGGGCGTGAGGACTTTTACAATAATGAGTTACAAGAGATTAATGTAGGAGATCCCAATAGAGATTGGGTGAATGGAAATTCATATGAATGGCGCCTGAGATCAGGGTTTGGGAGAATTCGCTACGATTATAAAGATCGATACCTGCTTGAAGTAAATGGACGCTATGATGGTTCCTCCAGATTCGCAAGAGGGCGCCGCTTCGGATTCTTCCCCTCAGTTTCATTAGGTTGGCGTATTTCGCAGGAAGAATTCATGAGTAATCTTGATTTTATTAATGAATTTAAGCTCAGGGCTTCGTGGGGTAAAACTGGAAATCAAAGCATAGTTATTGGCGGCTCAGAACAATATTATCCTTACTGGCAGGTAATAACGCTAGGTCATAGCTACGTATTGGGTGATCAACTGGTGAATGGGGCAGCTCAGACACAATTAGCGAACAAAGAAATTTCCTGGGAAACCACAACTACAACAGGGATTGGTTTGGATTTGGAATTGTTTAATAGAAGACTTCGTTTTGTGGGAGATGTATATAAGAAAATCACTGACGGCATTTTGCTTAATCTTCCTATTATGGCCATTGTAGGTTTAGATCCGGCTGTGCAAAATGCAGGTAAGCTTCAAAATACTGGTTGGGAGTTTTCTCTAGAATGGAATGATGTGTGGGCAGATAATCAGGGTTTTTACTCTATTGGCGTTAATCTTTCGGATAACAAGAATAAGGTGGTAGATCTTGCAGGAACAGGGCCATATATAGATTGGATATGGTATATTGGCGAAGGTTATCCATTGGGTTCAATGTATGGTTGGTTAGATTGTGGACTGTTCCAATCCGAAGAGCAGGTGAAATCATATCCTGTGTGGCACCCTGAAACTGGTCCTGGGGATATATGCTACGTAGATTTAAACAATGATGGTGTTATTGATGATAAAGACAAAACAGTGATAGGAAGTGATGAACCTCGATATTTATTGGGAGTTAATTTGAGCGCATCTTATAAGAATATTGATGTATCTGCTTTCTTTCAAGGGGTTTTGAAAGTTAACGTGTTCACTGAGGGTGCACTGGTAGAAGGTCCTTATTGGGAAAACTATACCATCACTGAATGGTATGATGTGTGGACTCCAGATAATCCAGATGGAAAAATGCCAGCTCCACGGTTTAGACGTACCTATAATCATCAAGCCAGTACTTTCTGGGTAAGAGATGCGTCATATATTAAGCTTAAAAACTTGCAAATAGGATATACGTTGCCTGAGTCGCTAGTTAATAGATGGGGAATAAGTCGAATGAGAATTTACTTAAGTGGACAAAATGTATTAACTTTTACAAAATATCCATATCTGGATCCTGAAGTGCCATCTGGAAGAGGAACTGTTTATCCACAAGTAAGAACTTTTTCGTTGGGAATTACAGTTAACTTTTAACCAATGGAGAGGCGCTATGAAAAGTTATAAATTACTATTGGTCATAGTGATTGCTGGGGGATTATTGGGAGGGTGTGATGATGAATTCCTAACAACGGTTCCTCATGACCGAATTTCAGAAGCTACTTTCTGGAAAACAGATAATGATTTTATTCTTGCAGTTAATGCCTTATATTCGACATTGTATGGGTGGCAGTCACTATATCTAGATGCTGCTAGTGACAACGCATGGGCCCAGAAGTCATTCTCTGACTGGTATCCTTTAGGTAATGGAAGTGCTGATGCGACTGCAGTAATACCTAATCAATTTTGGACTAATTCATATCGGGGCATATATAGGGCTAATGAAATACTTGCTCGGCTTGAAAAAGCTTCATCACTGTCAGAATCCATTCGTAGACAAGTAGAAGGAGAGGCAAGATTTTTTAGGGCATACCACTATATGTATTTGGTAAATTTATTTGGAGATGTTCCTTTGGTAACAAAAGTTATCACTCCAGAAGAAGCTCGAAAGATCCCACGTACACATAGAAATGAAGTTGCAAACCTGATTCTCGACGATTTAGAAATTGCAGCTTCACTGTTGCCGGAATTCTATCCGCAGTCCGATTATGGTCGTATTACTAAGTGGGCAGCGCTGGCGCTGAAGGCTCGTGCTGCTCTATATGAGGCCAGATGGGCAGAGGCCGCTGATGCTGCAAAAAGAGTAATCGATAGTGGGCGATTTTGTCTTTATCCTGATTATATCAATTTATTCCGTTATGCGGGAGAAGGAAGCTGTGAAGCTATTTTGGTAGATCGGAGAATGAAGAATGAACGGCCTCATAGTGCTTTTACCACATTTGGACCGCGATCATTAGGAGGAGGGAGTGATGTAGTGCCATTACGTTCACTAGTGGATTCGTATTATATGATTGATGGTTTGCCTATTTCAGCATCTCCTTTATATGACCCTGATAATCCATATGCTAATAGAGATCTCCGTTTGTATGGAACACTTTTATATCCAGGAGCTGAATTTGCTGGTATTGTTTATAATTCATTGCCTGATAGTCCAACTCCTGATAGGGTTGGCAACGATTGGAACGCTACAGCAACCGGATATCAAATGATTAAGTATGTTGATCCTGCCGATAAGGATGATGTGTCTAATAGTGGCATAGATATTCAGCTTATTCGCTATGCTGAAGTGCTCTTAACGTATGCTGAGGCGAAGATTGAGCTCAACGAAGTTGATAACACCGTATATGATGCTATAAACCAAGTAAGAGCACGTGCAGGACTTTCTCCTGTTCCCTCTGGGCTAAGCCAGGATAGCTTGAGAGCAATTGTAAGACACGAAAGGAGAGTAGAGTTGGCCTTAGAAGGTTTAAGACTTTTTGATATAAGACGCTGGCGTATTGCGGAAGATGTAATGAATGGACCAACTTATGGTATTGATTATAAAGACGAAAATGGAGAAACGAAAACTATATTCGCAGAGATGAGACGCTTTACGATCCCCAGAGATTATCTTTGGCCAATTCCACTAAAAGAGATAGAACTGAGTGAGGTTCTAGAGCAAAATCCTGGATGGTAACAACATACTAACAAATAAAAAGAAGGGTATTAAGATGAACAAGAAGAAGTTAAGAAGAATTTTGATTGGCTTGATGGTTGTTTCATTGGGCATCACTTGTCAAATAAAAGCTCAGACCTATTACGGAATACAAGGAATGATAATGCGTTCTAATGTATGGGGTAATGACGCTAATAATAGTAAGGCTCGTACATTGTGGGGAGGAGGAATATACCTTGGTATCCCTCTTACAAATGATGTATTACTTGAGCCACAAATTTTTTATGAAATTAAGGGGGTTTCGGATATAAATAATAGCAGTTATCCTCAGCATTTTATACACCGTTTTAAATTGCCTTATCTTGTCTCTTCGTTAATAATAAAATGGAATATAGCGTCCGAAAAGTTTACTCCCTTTTTAGGCGCTGGACCTTATTTGTCAATTCTCTTAAATGAGGTAGATTTGAATTGGGATTACGATAATGATTTTAAAATGTTGGATTGGGGAGGTGTTACTGAGGGAGGAGTACAAATATGTCAAGAAAGTCTATGCAGTGCATTGTTTTTCCGTTTAGAAGTCGGTGCATATAAAATTGATGACGCTGGCTGGAGATATTTTTCTAAAGATGTGAAAAACGTTTCATTAGCTTTTGGTGTTAAAGTGAGTAGAAAATAATTCAAGATATAGCTATGAGCAGGCAAACAAAATTTGTATTATTCCTTGTATTTGTATCTGTATTAATAAAATCAAGTTTTGTGTATTCCCAAACATTTGAAGAATGGAAAGATCCTTTAGTTTTTGCAGTTAATCGAGAACCAATTCATTCAAATTATAGGGTTTACAGTGAAGTCAGTGAGGCTCTAAACGATAACAGTATAGAACGTGTCTTATCTCCAAGATACCTTTATCTTAATGGCAAATGGAAATTTAGTTGGTGCAGTGCTGATGTTGAAAGTAAGTGTGAAAGTCAATACAAAAACTTTTACCAAGAGGAATATGACGATAGTAATTGGAGGGAAATAGAAGTTCCTAGTGTGTGGCAACTTCAAGGATTTGGAAGACCTATCTATCTAAATTCTCGCTATCCTTTTCAACCTGATTCGAGGAAATTGCGACCACCTTATGTTGAAAAAAATGAAATTGGATTTTATAGAAGGACATTTGTTTATTCAAACAATCCGCAAGGAAAAAAAGTATTTTTGTATTTTGAAGGTGTAAAAAGTGCCTTTTATGTTTGGATTAATGGACAATATGTTGGTTATTCTGAGGATAGTATGAGCCCTGCTATTTTTGATATTACACATGTCTTACGTAAGGGAGTTAATATAGTTGCAGTCAAAGTTTATAGATGGTCTGATGGTTCTTATTTGGAAGACCAAGATATGTGGAGGTTTAGTGGTATTTTTAGAGATGTTTATATACTTGAAAGACCAGTAGTTTGCATTTATGATATTTTTGCTAACGCTACATTAGACAATAGTTATACTTTGGGAATTCTTGATCTGGACATTAAAGTTAAAAATGCTTCATTGAAAGGAATTCGAAATTACTTAGTTAATGTTCAGTTGTTTTCTCTCAATGGAGTAAAGCTTTTTGAGAAAAGTTATCCTATTCGATGGATTTTTCCTGGATTAACTCATCACATTAGAGATACAATGACGATTTCTGAGGTAAGATCATGGTCTGCAGAAACACCAAATCTTTACTATTTACTTATCTCTCTTCATGATACACTAAATAATGTTATTGAAGTAATTAGAGAAGAAGTGGGATTTAGAAAAATTGAAATTAAAAATGCGCGTTTATTGGTTAATGGAATTCCAGTGAAGCTTAAAGGTGTGAATTTGCATGATCATGATCCGCTAACAGGAAGGACTGTAAGGTTCTCCGTCATGCTTGATGATGTTCGACTCATGAAGCAAGCCAATATTAATGCTGTTCGGATGTCTCACTATCCTCATGATTCTAGGTATTATGAGTTATTTGATCGATTTGGAATTTACGTCATAGATGAAGCTAATATCGAATCTCATGGTATATCCTTCCATAGAGATGTTTTGCCTGGAAGTGATCCTTATTGGACAGGGGCTATTTTAGATAGAGTCAGATCGATGGTTTCATGGAATAAAAACCACCCTAGTGTTATTATGTGGTCTTTAGGAAATGAAGCTGGATTTGGTGACAATTTTATTCAAGCTGCAGCTCTAGTTAGGGCCTTAGATCCTTCTAGACCTATTCATTATCAACATATGAATGAGGTAGCTGATGTTGATTCTTATATGTACCTGTCCCCAGATGAATTAGAACAGATTGCTTTACGCGCACAAAAACCTGTTGTTCTGTGTGAATATGCTCATTCTATGGGTAATTCAACGGGGAATTTAAAAGACTATTGGCATGTTATCGAGAGACATGGTAACATTATAGGAGCTTTCATATGGGACTGGGTAGATCAGGGGTTATATAGAGAAGATCTAAAAACTGGAAAAGTATATTTTGCGTATGGTGGAGATTTTGGAGATGAACCTAATGATGGTAATTTCAATATTAATGGAATTGTTTTTCCTGATAGAAAACCTCAGCCAGCTTATTTTGAAGTTAAGCATGTTTATCAATATGTTAACTTTGATCTTTTTGAAGATGGAAAATGGATCAAGCTTGGAGTGAAAAATAATTATTATCATACAGTTTTGGATAAAAATTATTATTTAGAAGTACAACTTGTTGGTAATAGTGATACTTTGTTTACTCAGATTATCGATGGAGATTCTCTATATATTCCTGTTGGAGAAACAAAAACCTATGTTCTTGCTAATTTACAGTCTTTACTCTTAATGCCTCGCCGTTCTTACCGTTATTATTTAAATGTTTTTTTAAAATCTAAAGGAGCTAACCTTTGGGCTCCTTCTGATTTTATTCTTGCATGGGATCAGTTCGATCTGTCTTATTTGGCCATTCCTTTTGTTAATAACAGATTGAATACTAATAAAGTAGATTCAATGATTATTGATGACACAAAAAATCTTTTAGCAATAAAAGGTAATAATTTTGTTATTAAAATAAATAAAAATAATGGTGATATTGAATCCTTTGATTTTGCAAATTTCACTGTTTTTCGTAACATGAGATTAAATTTGTGGCGTGTGCCAACAGACAATGATCGTGCTGGTTGGCGTGATTTTCTTGCAGCTTGGAAGGATGCTAATACTAATCGTAAAGTTGATTCAATATTTACTATAAATGGGGCAAATTATATTATCGTCGAAATATATGGAAGTGTTCCCATTGGAGACACTAAATGGTATGTTCAATATAACGTTTATTCAAATGGCACAATTAAGATAAATTCTGTTCTTATTCCTCGTGGAGATATTCCATTGTATATTCCTAAGTTTGGTTGGACATTGAATTTGTCCAGAAAGTTTCGCTCTATTAAATGGTATGGGCGTGGACCTTGGGAAAATTATGATGATAGAAAAACTGGTGCAATTATAGGTTTGTATACTGCTTCTTTGGATACTATGTGGACTCCTTATCTTCGTCCGCAAGAAAATGGTAATAGGGCTGATGTTTATTGGATTCTTTTTCAAAATGACATTGACGATAATATTTGTATTACATCTGATCAATTTAATCCAATAAACTTTAGTGTGTGGCCATTTTTGTATGAGGATTTAGAGAAGGCAAAACACCCTATTGAATTATCTGCTTTTGATTATTGGATTTTAAATGTTGATTATAAGCAGATGGGTGTTGGTGGTATTGATACATGGACTTTCAAAGCACGGCCTCTACCTGAATATCGTCTTCCTACTAATCAAATCTATTCTTATTCGTTTTATATTTGGCCTACTTCTAATAATAGTTGCTGGTAGTTTTAACGTCATTCTTGCATTGTAGATCTACTGGCACGGTACTATGCGCCGCTACTTTCTGTTGCTTCTGCTGGGCTGGCTGGTCGGGGCCGCCCAGGCCCAACCCGATCCGCTCATCATCAACGTGGACGGCCGCCGGACCACCTCGCTGCACGGAAGCTGGGCCGCCATCGTCGATCCTTTTGACGTGGGCTACCGCACCTACCGCAACACGCCCGACCCTAACGGCTTTTTCCGCCACCGCCGCCCCCAGCATCCGGCCGATCGCATCGAGTACAGCTTCGAAGACGCCCCGCGCCTGGAGGTGCCCGGCGACTGGAACAGCCAGCGCCCCGAACTTTTCTTCTACGAGGGCACCGTCTGGTACCAGCGCACCTTCACCTATCGCCTCCCGGCCGATCGGCGGCTGTTTCTCTACTTCGGGGCGGCCAACTACGAAGCCATCGTGGCCCTCAACGGTCAGGTGCTGGGCCGCCACGAAGGCGGCTTTACCCCGTTCAATTTTGAAATCACAGAGCTTGTCCGCGACGGCGAAAATGATCTGGTCGTCTACGTGAGCAACCGTCGCCGCCCCGAGGGCGTCCCTACTGATAATTTTGGCTGGTGGAACTATGGCGGGCTGACGCGGCGCGTGCTGCTGGTGGAAACGCCCCGCACGTTCGTGCGCGACTATTTCGTGCAGCTCGATCCGGCGGATCCTTCGTTTCTTGCGGGCTGGGTGCAGCTCGACGGCCCCGAGCGCACGCTGATGGTGACGCTTCGGCTTTCGGAGCTGGGACTTGTGCAGACGATCCGGCCCGACACGAGCGGTCGCGGTACGTTCCGGCTGCGCGTGCCGGAGCGGCTCGAGCGCTGGAGTCCGGAGCACCCGCGCCGCTACCGGGTCGAACTGGCCACGCGCTACGAGACCGTGGTCGACTCGATCGGCTTTCGAACGATCGAGACCCGGGGCACCGCGCTGTTGCTCAACGGCCGCCCCATTTTTCTCCGGGGCATTTCGATCCACGAGGAGGCGCCTTTCGAGGGGCGGCGGGCCTTTTCCGAGGAGGACGCCCGCGTGCTGCTGGGCTGGGCGCGCGAGCTGGGCTGCAACTTCGTGCGGCTGGCGCACTACCCGCACAACGAGGCCATGGTGCACACGGCCGAGGCGATGGGCCTGCTGGTGTGGGCCGAGATTCCGGTCTACTGGACGATCCAGTGGGAAAACCCGCACACGCTGGAGCTGGCGCGTCAGCAGCTGCGCGAGCTGATCACACGCGACAAAAACCGGGCGGCCGTGATACTCTGGTCGGTGGCCAACGAGACGCCGCGCGGCGAGGCGCGCCTTCGCTTTCTGCGCACGCTGATCGACGAGGCGCGCCGGCTGGACCCGACGCGGCTGGTGACGGCCGCGCTGGAGCACCGCTACGTGAACGATACGACGATCGTGATCGACGACGAACTGGGGGCTTATCTGGACGTGCTGGGCAACAACGAGTATATCGGCTGGTACGATGGCCCGCCTGAGAAGGCGCGGCGCGTGGTCTGGCAAAATGCCTACGACAAGCCGCTCATCATGAGCGAGTGGGGCGGCGGGGCGAAGGCGGGCTTGCACGGGCCGGCCGAGCAGATCTGGACCGAGGCGTACCAGGCGCGGCTTTACCGGGAGCAGATTGCCATGCTGCGGCGGATTCCGTTTCTGGTGGGCATGTCGCCGTGGATTCTGAAGGATTTTCGCTCGCCGCGGCGACCGCTGGCGCGCATTCAGGACTACTGGATCCGAAAGGGCGTGATCTCGGATCGCGGTCAGCGCAAGCAGGCCTTCTACGTGCTGCAGGCGTTTTACCGGGAGCTGGCCCGAAGCGCAGCCACCGAGTAGTTGGTTCTAATACGATTTCCGGGAAATCATAGTGCAGGTGAGAAAGCACGGGCGCGCACGGCGGTGCGCCCCCACAGATCCTTGACATTTTCCCTATTCCGTAGGGGCGGACCCTGTGTCGGCCCGATCATACCCGCCGGATCACGTCCGCCACACGGGGTATGGCACCCTCATGCACCAGTAAATCAGCGATCCCATATAAGAGCGCCTAACAAAACCTCAAGATTGCATTCCAGGTGAGCAAGGCACAACCCAGGCGCACAAACGCCTCATGAATATCGGCGCGACGCTCATAGCGAACACGAAGGCGACGCATCTGACTGAGCCAGGCCAATGTCCGCTCCACCACCCAGCGGTGACGGCCCAGGCGCTCGCTTGTGTCTCTACCTCGACGAGCAATGCGCAGCTTGATGCCTCGCCTCCAGAGCGCCGAACGGCATTTCCTGAAGTCATAAGCCTTGTCGGCATGCACCTTGTCCGGACGCTTGCGGGGCCCCCTCGCGGCTGCTTGATCCGAGGAATTGCATCGATCAGCGCCTCGAAAACCATCGAGTCTTGCCGGTTGGCTGCCGTGATCATCACCGCCAGCGGGGTGCCGCGTCGGTCTACCACAAGATGGCGTTTTGTGCCCGCTTTGCCACGATCCGCACGGACGCATCAGGCGTCCGGATTCGATCCGGTATGCGCCCCTTGTATCTTTCAGAAGACTTTTCGGGTGTCGGTAGCTCCATGCGCCCCCCAGGTCCTGTAGAGCCCGCCAAAAAGCAAGAGCACCGACACCTGCCTTTGATGCAACCCGTACCGTTGCCCGAACCGGCTCTAAGGGCCGCGTTCGTATTACAAGGCCGGGTGCTTTAAACCACAAACCGATGGTGCAACCATGTTCGTGGGCATCGATGTCTCCAAAGACCAACTCGAGCTGGCCTGGCGCACGCCTTCGGGCCTGAAGCGCGAGCGCCTGGCTTACCACGAAGCCGAACTGCAGGCGTTGGTCGCGCGCCTGCAGGCGGCCCAGCGCATCGTCGTCGAAGCCACCGGAGGCTACGAGCGCCTGCTGGTGGCTACGTTGGCCGAGGCCGGCCTGCCGGTTGTGGTGGTCAACCCCCGCCAGGTCCGGGATTTTGCCCGTGCCCTGGGGAGACTGGCCAAGACCGACCGCATCGACGCCGAGGTGTTGGCCCTCTTTGGCGAGCGCATCCGGCCGCCGCTGCGCAGGCCGCTGGAGGCTGAGCGCGCAGCGTTGGCGGCGCTGGTGGCCCGAAGACGGCAGTTGCTCGAGATGCGCCAGGCCGAACGCAATCGCCTGCAGACGGCCTATGAGGCGGCCGTTCGGGCCAGCATCGAGGTGGTCTTGCAGGCGCTCGAGCAGGAGTTGGACGCCCAGCTTCGGACCTGTGGGGTCTGGCAGGAGCAGTTTCGGCTGTTGTGTTCAGTGCCGGGCGTAGGGCCTGTTACGGTGCGTGTGCTGCTGGCCGAGCTGCCGGAGCTGGGGCGCATTGGTCGGCGACAGGTCGTCAAGCTGATCGGGTTAGCCCCGCTCAACCGCGACAGTGGTCGTTGGCGGGGTCGGCGGCGTATCTGGGGAGGGCGTGCTTCGGTACGGGCCGCGCTGTAGATGGCGGCGTTGGTGGGCGTGCGGTATAACCGGCGATTGCGGGTCTTTTATCAGCGTCTTTTGGCACGAGGCAAGGCAAAGAAGGTGGCGTTGGTGGCGTGCATGCGGAAGTTGTTGCTCTGGTTGCATGCGATCGTCAAGACGGGGCGGCCCTGGCAGGAGGCACTGGTTTCTTGACTTTTAAGACCGTTGCTTTTTGCGGCTGGGATGCTCTGGGCATCCACAGCCGCTCGACTCCAGTCCAGTTGGCCGCAATCCCCGAGACGGCGAGAGCAGCACTTCGTGGAGCCGCTTCCAGACGCCGGCCTCATTCCAGTCACGTAGACGGCGCCAGCAGGTCATGCCACTACCGCAGCCGAGCTCCTGGGGCAGCATCTGCCAGGGAATGCCGCTTTTGAGTACGAAAAGAATGCCGGTGAGAACGGCGCGATCAGGGATACGAGGCCTTCCGCCGCGGGGTTTGGGCGGTTCGGGAGGCAAGAGCGGTTCAATGACCGCCCAGAGCTTGTCGGATACAAGAGGTTTCGCCATGTTGTGTGAACCCCGCTTATGGTTTAGAAGCTTTTGGTCGCGGAGCGTAAGAAGGGTTTTCATTGGAGGGAGTTATTGATCATTTGTTCGTTTATATTCATTATCTGTTCATATTTTCTTGAAATTTGCGACTTGATTTTTCGAAAATTCCAAATTAAAATTTTGGCAAGATGAAATATATATCTGTTTTGATCATATGATCAATAATTGAATGCCATGCGACGAGTATTTGCAGTTGTTGCTTTTCTAATCGTAGCCGTTCAGGCTGGGAAAGCTCAAGCTATATCGAATTTGCGTCGAATGGTAGCGCTTCGTTTGGATGAAAACAGAGTTTTCCTAAGTTGGCGTATGCTCAAGAATGATTCTGATGATATTGTATTTCGAATTTATCGAAGTCAAGATGGTGGTGACAGTTTTGAGGTGATAGGAGAAACTAATTGGCTTAATTATATTGATAATATAGATATAAGCAAAGTAAGTGCAGATTTTGTTGTCTATAAAGTTGAAGGATTGGAAGGTGAAGGTATTGTAAGTGTGGATTGGTATTCTCTTAAAAAGGAGGCTCCGATTGGAAATTATATATCAATTCCGTTAAGAGATGATCTTCCATATGGTGCGCGGTTGGTAGCTGCAGGAGATCTAAATGGAGATGGGCGCTATGATTTTGTAGTCAAGCGTGGAAATCTTGATATTGATCCTTCTCAGAGTAGCACTTGGGATGAAAGTCAAACATATAAATTAGAAGCTTATCGAGATGATGGGACGTTTTTGTGGCGATTTGATATGGGGATAAATGTACGTCCAGGTATATGGTACTCCCCATTTGTGGTTTACGATATAAATGGTGATGGTAAAGCAGAGGTATGTTTAAGAGCTGGAGAAATAAATGAGGATTGGAATGGGGATGGGCGTACAGATTATAGAGATGCTGAAGGAAGAATACTGAGTGGACCTGAATATCTGATAGTTCTCAATGGTGAAACTGGCGAGATTATGGCAAGAGTACCTTGGATTCCAAGGGGTAACGTGACGGACTGGGGGGATAACTATGGAAATCGATCTGAACGACATATGTTGGCAATTGCGTATTTAGATGGTATTCATCCTAGCATAATAGATTTAAGAGGAACTTATACCAAAATGGTGGCAGAGGCATGGGACTGGAAAAATGATCGGCTAATTAAGCGCTGGCATTGGGAAAAATCATGGGGCGGAGGAGGCTTTCACAATTACCGAATTGGAGATATTGATGAAGATGGAAAGGATGAAATTGTAAATGGAAGTATTGCTATTGATGATGACGGAACTACACTATGGGATACAGGACAAGGACATGGGGATCGTATGCATATGGCCGATATTGACCCAGATCATCCAGGGTTGGAAATATGGTATGTTTATGAGTCACCTTCGGATTATGATTATCCAGTACAATTACGAGATGCAAAAACTGGCGAATTACTTTGGGGAAAGGGAGATGATTCTTGGGGAGATGTAGGAAGAGGACTTGCAGCAGATATAGATCCAAGATTTCATGGCATGGAGCTCTGGGCTTCGCGAGGAGACTTATACAATGCAAAGGGAGCAAGAATAAGCTCAAGGCCACTATCGGTTAACTTTGCAATATACTGGGATGATGATTTGACGCGCGAATTATTAGATGGTAATAAAATTTATAAGTGGAATTGGGAAAATTCAAAACAAGAAATTATCTTTGAAGCAGAAGGAGATGTGGGTTCTCGTAATGCGCCGATGGGGTATGGTGATATTCTTGGAGATTGGAGAGAAGAAATGTGGTTCACATTGGGAAATAAAGAACTTAGAATATATATAAGTCCTACTCCGACCAATTTAAGACTACCTTCCTTTATGGACGATAGAATGTATAGACTCAGCGTAGTTTCACAAGCTGTAGGTTATATGCAGGCAACTCAATGTAGTTTTTATCCTCGCTCAAATGAAGGGGCTGTAAATGTAGTAAATGAATCCAAAGAGATTGGCGAAGATGCAGTCTTGTATCCCAATCCTGTTTTTAATGGAAAGTTGTATATAAAGAGTAAAAAAAGGAGTGTGTGTTATAGTATTTGGAATATCTTAGGTCAAACAATGTCTCGAAGATGTATTAGAGGAAATGTAATAGACATGAGCAATATACCGTCTGGAATATACTTTATCAAAATAGATGAAATGAGAAAGTATTATCAGATAACAATTTTGAAATAATAAAACCAAACAAGAGTAGAGCTATGCGTAGGTTGTTTATTGTAAGTGTTATTGCGTTCATGATTGGCCCGGTTGTATATGGGCAAGAACTTGAGCGCAGTGTAACAGGTAGGGTGACAGATGCAAATACTGGGGAGCCTCTTCCCGGAGTTAATGTCGTTGTAAAGGGAAAAAATATTGGTACAGCTACAAACGTTGATGGAATTTATTTGATCGAAGGGGTTTCTAGCCAGGATACTCTGGTTTTCTCATTCGTAGGATATCAAACTCAGGAAGTAGTTATAGGAAGTAGACGAACCATAGATATTGCTCTTTATCCTTCTGTAGAAGAATTAGAAGAAGTAGTAGTTATCGGTTATGGAACAGCGCGCAGGGAGAACGTGACCGGATCCATTGCACAGATTAGCGGAGATCAGTTAGAAGATAGGCCAATTGAACGAATCGAACACGCTCTTAAGGGACAAATGGCTGGGGTTCAGGTAAGACAAACCTCGGGTATGCCAGGCAGACCTTTGGAAGTAAGAGTCCGAGGAGCTGCATCAATTTCTGCAAGTAATGAGCCCCTATATGTAGTGGATGGAATACCTGTAGAAGATATTACCAACTTAAATCCTGCCGATATTGCTTCTATTGATGTGTTAAAGGATGCCTCAGCAGCAGCAATATACGGGTCGAGGGCAGCAAATGGAGTGGTCCTGATAACAACAAAAAAAGGAAGGAGTGGTAAGCCGAGGTTTCAGGTAAGCACTTATTATGGGTGGCAGAGTCTGGAAAGAAAAATAGATCTATTAAGTCCGGAAGAGTGGATGGCAATGTATAAAGAAATACAGGATTCAGCATGGGTTCGACTGGGACGTCAGAGAGGAAAAGATTATAAACCAACTGATCCTGTGGAGTTTAGACAGCAAGAATTAGGTGTTGAACGAAATGCTACGTATATTCCTGATCCTCGTTGGGAATACGGTTGTGATAGTCTGGCCTGTATCGATTGGCAAGATGTGTTTTATCGTATTGCACCAATATACAGCCTTCAAATTACAGGTACTGGGGGGAGTGAAGAACTCAATTATGCAATTTCAGGTAATTATTTAGATCAAAAAGGAATTGCTGTATACACTGAATATAAGAGAGTAGGGCTAAGAAGTAATATCAATGCAAGGTTTAGTAATAATATCCAATTTAATATGATATTGGCTCCATCCATATCCTGGAATAAAGGGGGAAATGTAGATGGCAAAGATCAACAGGCTCACCTAGTGACTTACGTGCCACCTGTATCAGAAAAAGATGTTGGAGTAATGGTTAATGTTGGGCCTAATTCATCGTATTATTGGGGAGTGTCGTGGGTAAGCCCAGTAGGGTTTCAAAAGTATGCCCTTAATGATGAAGTGCGAAGAGAAATTTTTTCCAAAATGAATTTAGGAATTGATCTTGGAAAAGGTTTTGCTGTTGATTTAAATGGTGGTTGGGTGAGTAACTCTTATGAACGTACAGAATATTATCCAACTAAAATTCAGCGTAACGCGCAAGCCAATCCTGAAGGTAGTGCCAGTGATGGTAGATATAGAACAATAGATAACAATCATTATCTGTTCGAATCTGTCTTGAAATATTCAAATGCGTTATTTGACAATCATAATATAGATCTTATTTTTGGATATGCTGCTGAATATCGCCATGCTAAAAATTCCTATCAGAGACATCGCCAATTTGCAGATGATATTATTCATACGTTGAATGATTCCAGATCTTCAGTGTTTGATTCGCAGACATGGGAAGATGAAGATGGATTGATTTCGTACTTTGCAAGAGGCATTTATAATTTCAAGGACCGCTATATTGTTTCAGCAAGTCTTCGTCGTGATGGTTCATCGCGATTGGGTCCTGATAACAAGTGGGGGCTTTTCCCTGCTTTCTCGCTTGCCTGGAGGATTTCTGATGAACCCTTTTTCAGGCTGTCATTTGTTGACGATACAAAATTGCGTTTAAGTTGGGGTGTAACAGGAAATAATTCAATTCCCAATTATGCGTATTACGGTCGTCTCAGCACGTACAACTATAGTTTTGGGAATTCTCTTGCAGTTGGATATGGTCCGGCAACCTTATCCAATGATGAATTGGGCTGGGAGCGTACTGTTTCAATAGATGTTGGACTTGACTTGAGTCTATTTGAAAGACGATTAAACATTACTGCAGATGTGTATAGAAAGCTAACAGAGGATTTGCTTCTTGAAGTTCCAGTTCCTTTGGCTACAGGTTATGCGACAGGATGGCGTAATATAGGAAAGGTTGAAAATAAAGGAGTAGAATTGCAAGTAGAAGGGCTTATCTATGGTTCTAATAATTTCAATGTTAGATCTTCTTTTAATGTTACATTTAATAGGAATAAAGTATTGAAGTTGGGACCTGGAGATGCGCCTATTTATATGGGATTTGCTGGCCAAACGGCTATAATTAAGGTTGGAGAACCCTTGATGGCATACTACATGTATGATGCCATTGGCGTGTATATGAATGAAGAAGATTTGCAAAATAGTCCTCATATGTCTACAAATATTGTAGGCGATGTGAAATATCGTGATGTAAATGGAGATGGGGTAATTAATGCAGACGATAGAACCATTGTTGGATATAGAGATCCAACATATTGGTGGGGATGGTATAACAATATTCGCTACAAAAATGTTGAACTGTCGTTCTTGTTACAAGGAGCTGGTGGGAACAAGATTTACAGTATTCTGGGACGGGCTATTGATCGGCCTGGTATGGGTGCTGTAGGGAATAAGCTGGGACGGTGGCGGAATCGATGGCGTTCACCGGAAAATCCTGGCGATGGAAAAACACCACGTATTGATGGTACCACTGGCAGTTTGTATGACTCTAGATGGCTTTATGATGCAACTTATGTGCGCTTGAAGAACGTGACTATTTCGTATACACTACCTGCCCATAAGTTGATCTCTGGCTTAAGCAATGTACGCATTTATGTTTCAGGTGAAAATCTATATCTCTATGATCACTACTATGGTGGGTATTCGCCCGAAGCAGAAAGTAACGAAGGAGGAGATTATGGCACTTATCCTGTTGCCCGTACGATAACTGTTGGTCTAAATTTTGAGTTTTAAAAGGAAAAAAAGATTAAAAGGAAAAAAGAGGAGGCGGCCATGAAAGGAAAATATATGATACCGTTTGTGCTTGTAATTTCGACACTTGTAGCTTGCTCGGATCAATTACTAAATCTGGAGCCTATTTCTGAAATTACAGTAGGGAATTTTTACAGAACTCCGGAAGATATTAGAAAAGCTGTTAATGCTGTATATGCTGGTATGAAAAGTTGGCCTGTAAATATATATCTATACTTATCGGAAGTGAGGTCGAAGAATTTTATTGGAGTATATCATGATGCACAGAGAGATTGGTGGGATATTACTGCTTTTTCAATAAGACCAGAAGCTAATATACTTCGTACTACTTGGCAAGAATTGTATCGCATGATAAATCATGCAAACGAGGTGTTAGCAAGAATTGATAATGTCGCTTTTGAAAATGTTGCTTTAAGGGAGAGATATAAAGCAGAAGTTAGATTTCTCAGAGCCTTTGCTTATTTCCATCTAGTTAGATTATGGGGACGTGTGCCTTTAATTACATCTCCAGTTTCACCGGAAGAAGCTTTGAAGATTGGTCAATCAGAACCGGTTGAGATTTACGATTTCATTGTTAAAGAAATGGAGGCTTCTTTGCCAAATCTCCCGTTAGGCTATGAAAATACGCAAGATATTGGGCGTGTAACAAGGTTAGCTGCTGAAGGTATCCTTGCCCGGGTCTACTTGACGATGTCTGGATATCCTGTCTTTGACAACCAATATCTTAATAGAGCCAAACAACTTCTTGAAGATGTTATTTCTTATGAAGGCTCCTATGTTAGATGGTGTGATGACTACGCGGAGATGTTTAAGGTTCAAAATGAGAATACGTGTTTTCTGTTCGAGATTCAGTTTATCTCTGGAGGACAAGGAGCTGGAACAAGCTTACCGGCTCAGATATTACCTTCTGATATAAATACGCAATATGTTCCATTTGGGGCTCAATTCGTGTGGGCCTCGCGGTTGGCCTTATCTGATGATTTGCTTAATAGTTATGAAGCAGGTGATAAGCGTTTTGCCGCAACAATTACTACTGAATACTTGACCAATAGTAATCCACCTGATACTGGACGTACTCCATTCTATTCCAAATTCCTTGATGTTTCTGTTGCGCAAAATGCTCAGGATAATTACGATTGGGAAGTTAATTTTCCTTTGCTTAGGTATGCAGATGTTCTTTTGATGTATGCTGAGGTTTTAACCTTGCTGAATAATGGTGTGCCTACTTCAGAGGCCATTTCAATAATCAACAGAATTCGCGAACGTGCTGGTCTGCCACCAATTTATCCCTCAGCTGATGATTGGCTTTCCACCTTGGAAAGAGAACGACGCCATGAATTTGCCGCAGAAGGCCTATACTGGTTTGATTTAGTGCGTTGGGGAATCGCTGTCGACGTAATGAACAGATGGTTTCAAGAAACAGGCCAAAACATAGTCATTGATGAACATGATCTTGTTTATCCTATTCCTCAATCAGAAATAGATATTTATCCAGGACTTTATCAGCAAAACCCCGGTTATTGAGAAGTGTTGTTGAAAACACTATAAAAGGTGCAAATATGAAAACAAAATACATAATAGGTTTTATCTTTAGTTTTTTGTGTGTGATCGGACATAGCAATACTTCCTACACTCAATTACCTCCACGTCCTGAGATTCTTAGCAAACTACGACAAGTTAACTCATTTTTGATGAGTAAATGGCCAGATCCGACGCTTCCTACCGTGACCAATAAGGTAAGAGCCAGCAATATCTGGACACGCGCTGTATATTACATAGGACTTATTGAGGGGTTATATCGCATTGATCCAGATCCTAAATATTATAATTATACAATGACATGGGCTAAATATCATAATTGGAATTTTAATGGCGGAACTTATACGCGCAATGCTGACAATCAGGCGGCCGGCCAAGTCTATTTAGCCTTATTTGAAATTGAGCCGTTACCTGAGCGCATCCGTTTTGTAAAAATGTCAATTGATTCTATGATGACTACCGAAAAGGTTGATGATTGGTGGTGGATTGATGCTTTATTTATGGCAATGCCTGTTTTTGCTAAATTAGGTGTTTTGCTTAATGATTCCACCTATTGGGAACGTATGTATCAGATGTATTGGCATACCAAAACGCAGGAAGGTGGTGGAGGGTTATTTAATCCCAAAGATGGTTTATGGTGGCGGGATGCCCGTTTTCGTCCACCTTATCGCGAACCTAATGGTGAAGATTGCTACTGGTCAAGAGGAAATGGGTGGGTTTTTGCAGCACTGGCACGAGTGCTTGATATATTACCAGAGGATGCACCTCATCGTGAAGAGTATTTAAAAACGTTTCAGGTTATGGCTAATGCTCTTTTAAAGGTTCAACGCGAAGATGGTTTTTGGAATGTTAGTTTACATGATCCTGGACATTTTGGTGGACCTGAAGTAACAGGTACTTCTTTGTTTGTATATGGTTTTGCTTGGGGGATTCGAAATGGTATTTTACCAAAGGACGGGTTTTTATCCGCCGTTATCAAAGGATGGCATGCGCTTTCTTCTGCGGTGCATGCAAATGGTTTCTTGGGTTATGTTCAAAGCACAGGTATGCAACCATCGGATGGACAACCTGTTGCCTTCGATCGTGTGCCTGATTTCCAAGACTTTGCCGTTGGACTGTTTCTTTTGGCGGGGAGCGAGGTTTACAAGCTTGCTCCTTGGAAATAAAGTAACCTAGCAGTGGGGATCTATACTCTATCCACCAGTGCTTGATAAAATTTATAAGACCGCAATGAGGGGAACTCGGAATATAGCAATAAATATTGTGTTATCACCATTATGTATAATTCTTTTCTTGTTTAATAATGCAAATGCTCAAGAAAATGTATTCAGTGCTCCATGGAGTCGATGGTGGTGGATGGGAAACGCTGTAAATGAGACAGTAATTACACATTTGCTCAAAACATATAAAGAAGCAGGTATTGGTGGAGTAGAAATATGCCCTATTTATGGGGTCAAAGGCTATGAAGATCAATTTATACCTTTTCTGTCAGAACGCTGGTTTCAGGTGTATAATCACACGATAAGCATAGCACATAAGTTAAATATTGGTGTCGATTTGACCACGGGAACTGGATGGCCTTTTGGCGGGCCTTGGATTACTTCTAAATATGCATCGAAGGCAATAAAATTTGATTCTGTTACTGTTTTCCCTAATGAGTATCTTATTATGCCTGTCGAATCAGACTGGATAAGTATTATAGCTATTCAAAAAGATTCAGATAGACGAATCTTTTTGAATAGCTATGTTGAGCATGATACTCTGAAATGGCAGACTGATCGTAATTATTGGACAATATTCATTTTTAAACAGCAAGCACCTATTCAACGTGTGAAACGAGCAGCCCCTGGTGGTGAAGGATGGGTAATCGATCCTTATTCTGAAGATGCTATTAGCTATTATCTGTCATACTTTGATTCTTTATGGACTTTACATCAAGCAAAAAAACCACGTGCATTTTTCCATGATTCCTTTGAATATTTTGGAGCTACTTGGACATCAGACTTGCCAGAGATATTTGAGAGTCGCCACGGATACAGCTTGCTGTATTGGCTTCCGGAGTTATTTGGGTTTGGAAAACCAGATACAATTGTTCGTGTCCGTCACGATTATAGGGAAACGCTTGGTGCATTGCACGAAAAATATATTCAATATTGGACATCATGGTGTCACAAACATGGTAGTCTTGCACGTAATCAAGCCCATGGGGCTCCATCAAACTTACTCGATTTATATGCTATTGCTGACATACCAGAAACTGAGTCGTTCAGAGAGATTGATGAACAACAATTACCAATGCTTAAAATAGCTTCATCTGCTGCTAATCTAAGAGGTCTAAATTTGATTTCTGCGGAAGCTTTTACTTGGTTGGGTGAGCACTTTCAAGTCACACTACAGAATTTAAAAGAGGCAGCAGACTGGCTTTTTCTTGGAGGGATTAATCATTTGATATACCATGGAATAGCATATTCACCCCCCCATGAATCTTTTCCTGGTTGGTTGTTTTACGCATCGGTTGGCTTGGCTCCCCAGGCTGGATTATGGACTGATTTGTCTGTATTTAATAAATACGTTGAACGTGTTCAAAGATATTTGCAGACTGGATTTTTTGATAATGATATTCTGCTCTATATACCTTGGCATGATTTCTGGAGCGATTTAGGTGATAGCCCTCTCCGGCTATTTACAATGCACAATCAACCAGAATGGTTTTGGAAGCATTCTGTTTATCAGATTGCACAATACCTCATTGGCAATGGATATAGTTTCGATTTTATCTCAGATAAATGGCTTGATTCAGTTCGTGTAGAAAATGGGAAGTTATATATAAGCTCTGACGGTATGTACCATGCTATTATAATTCCTTCCTTAAAATATATACCAGTCAGTACACTTGTAAGATTAAAACAATTAACAAATCAAGGTGCGACTGTTCTTTTTGCTGGTTCTCGCTTGCCTAACGATGTTCCTGGCTTAAGCTTTTTACATGAACGACGAGAAGAATTGCATCGTTTGTTGGAAAATTTGTCATGGACAAATCAAGGGTATCTTAAAATTGCTAAAATAGGAAAAGGAAGATGGATACAGAGCGAAAAATTGGAGCAATTATTGAATTCTCTTGAACTGCTAAAAGAAGATATGAATAACTATGGGCTTAGGTTTATTCGAAAGCGTTTTGAAGATGGATGGTTCTATTTCATAGTCAATAAAAGCAGCCATAGTATTAATGCTTGGATCCCAATAAATAAACCTGTCAATGTAAAAGATGTTGTTTTGGAAGATCCCGAAACTGGATATAAAGGGCGTGCTCTGTTTTTGAAAAAGAATGATAATATTGAGGTTTTTCTCCAATTAGCACCTCGGAAATCTATTATTCTTTTAGCTGCTACTACTGAAGTATCAAATCAGATTGATGATTGGTTTTATTGGAAGCCCGTAGACACTTTATATATTAGAGGATCCTGGACGGTTACTTTTGTTCAGGGAGGACCCGCTTTGCCTACATCTGTTGTAATTGATTCTTTGATTTCTTGGACAGAGATGCGTGATACAACGGCTCATTGGTTCCATGGAACTGCTGAATATGAAATATATTTGGGTAAACCTGAAAAATATGCTGATGAATGGTTGTTGGACTTAGGTGACCTTTACGAGAGTGCAGAAGTTTGGATTAATGATAGATATGTTGGAAGTGTATGGCATCCTCCCTATCGTTTATTTGTTGGAAAATTTTTAGACAGTGATTCGAATAAAATAGTTATAAAAGTTACAAATTCTCCTCAAAATTACATAGTGTTTCTGGATCGATACAAATTCGAATGGAAAAAGTTCTATGATATTAATTTCGTTAATCGAGAATATCAACCTTTTGATGCATCACATTGGACGCTGAAGGTATCCGGACTGCTGGGACCCGTTCGGCTGATTAGGGTAAAATCAGGTAAGGAGTAACAGGGGGTGGACGACTTGACACATATTGGCTCAGTCTTTATATTTTCATATGTATCAATAATGAACAATTGATCAAATATTATGCGCTACAGCCTTTATTTTCTCTCTGTTTTGTTTCTGAGTGCCTGTGTCAGGGAAACAACAGATTCGCCGAATTATCGGCTGCTCGTAAGAGAGCAACCATTGCAGATTGTAGTGCAGGTTGGGGACAGAGATCTGGTGCGGCAACATGCGCCAGATACAGCGCTGTCTTCCATCTATTACCTGACTGCTGCTGGCGTCCAATATTTGACCGAGCCTGTTCGCCTGGAGAGCGACGGGGTACGCCTGGAGGCCGAATACCATACCACCGACAACCGCCGTGCCTTGATCAGGATTCGTCCGCAGCCCCACGGGGGCCCGCGTATCGAAATCGCGTTTGACCCTTCTGAAGATATTCTGGGCGTTGGGGAAGTGCTGGCTGCTCGCACTACCGAACATTTTCATGGACTTTCGGAGCGGGTGCTGGGCAATCACGACGATGTTCCCCGAGACCCAACCATTCCGGTAGCCCTGGATCGAAGGGGACATGTGGTTGAGATGAACACGCGAGGGACGATTTCGCTCTATGCGCCTTTTTACCTGTCCAGTGCGGGTTATGGGCTGTACGTGGAGGATACCTGGTTAGGAACGTTCGACATAGCCGCCAGCGATTCGACCCGCGTGCGGTTCTTTTTTGCAGGGCCGTCGCTGGCTTATCAGATTTTTGTAGGGGGTACGCCAGAGCGTATTCTCGAGCAGTATACAGCAGTGGTGGGACGGCCTTTTTTGCCGCCGGAGTGGGGATTGGGGCATTTCCGCTGGCGTGATAATCATGAGCATCGAGATACGTTGTTTGACGGGACGCGCTACGCAGGGCCTTTCAACAGCATGGTTTACGAGGACATTGTGATGACGGAGAAGCTGGACATTCCCCTGGATGTTTACTGGGTAGATCGGCCCTGGGCGAAAGGTCCGCGTGGGTATGATGATTTTGAATGGGATCCGGAGCGCTTCCCCAATGCAGTGCAGATGATTCAGTGGTTGCAGCAAAAAGGGATTCGCTTTATGGTGTGGTTGGCTCCCTGGGTTCATGGTCAGATGGCCTGGGAGGCTTTGGAGAGGTCTTACTTTTTGCCGGCCATAGGGATGGTGTCGTTGGGGATAAAGCGGGCGTCGATGCTCCAGGACAGTGTGTTTGTCATGCAGCAGCTCAAGCCGCGCATCAAGGAGGCGATTGCGCGGATGCCGGAAGGGTTGGTTCGTTTAGGTGTTGCGCGTTATTTGACGGAGAATGCGGGGCATTATGTAGCGTTGTATGCGTCCAGTGGTGAGCGGCAGGCGCTTCGGGAGCGTTATTCGGTGGCGGAGGGGCGTCGGGCATTGATGCGGGTGGTGGATCGGTGCACGACGTTGCAGCAGTTGCGTCCGTTTGCGGCGATTTTAGATGGGGGGCGTGTGCTGATAGATTTTACCAATCCGGAAGCTACATCGTGGTGGCAGAGCCATCTTAGGAAGCTGCTGGAGCAGGGGGTAGTGGGGTTCAAGTTAGATCGTGCGGAAGAGATTGTGCCGGATGATCGGGATGTGGTGGCATGGAATGGGATGAGCATGGCGCAGTTGCACAATCGTTATCCAGTGTTATATGCGAAAGCGGTGCATGATGTGGCGGCGGGGTATCGGGAAGATTTTGTAGTGATGCCGCGGGCGGGATATCCGGGCTCGCAACGATATGCAGTGTTTTGGTGTGGAGATATTCGTGCGACGTGGATAGGGTTGCGCAATGCAGTGATTGCCGCGCAACGGGCGGCATTGATGGGGTATCCGATCTGGACTTGTGATACCGGCGGCTACTGGGGAGGTGTTACGACGGGCGAATTGATGATGCGATGGTTAGGGTTCAGTGCTTTCAATCCATTTATGGACATTGGTCCGTTGAACGATCGGGCGCCCTGGGATATGCCGGACGGTTCGGGTTACAACGAGGAAGTGATTGCGGCCTATCGGACGTACGTTTTGCTGCACAAGCGGTTGCATGCTTACACGTACCGTTACGCGGAGGAGGCGCATCGGCTGGGGCATCCAATCATTCGGCCGTTGTTTTACGAGTATCCGGAGGATTCGCGGGCCTGGGAGATTTGGGATGAGTTTATGTACGGGGAGGACATTCTGGTGGCGCCGGTGTTGCAGGAGGGGGTTCGGGAGCGGGAGGTGTATTTGCCGGCGGGGGAATGGCGGGACTACTGGCGGCCGGATAGTGTGTACCGGGGTCCGCTCACGCTGAAGGTGTCGGCTCCGGTATACAAGACGCCGATTTTTGTGCGAGCGACGAGTGAAGTGCCGCTGGTGGACTTGGACGCGTTGTATCAGGAATCGCTGGAAATAGCACGCCAACGCCCTAAACCCGGTAATGGAAGTGAGATCAATTTCTAAGATTACGCTGGTTTTTTTGCTGATAAGCACAAATACATGGCTTGGGACTTACGCTCAGCAGGAAAAGCGTCTGGGCGTAGACAGTCTGCGTGTAGAATACCTTGTCAATCCGATCGGGATTGACGTCCGGCAGCCGCGGTTGAGCTGGCAACTGCAGAGCGACCGGCGGGATGTACGCCAGGTGGCCTATCAGATTCAGGTGGCCACCAGCCGTGAAGCGCTCGCGCGCGGACGCGACCTCGTATGGGACAGCGGCCGCGTCGAGTCGGACCAGTCGGTCTTCGTCCCCTATGGCGGACCGGCGCTGCAGAGCCGCCAGCGCTACTACTGGCGCGTGCGCGTCTGGGACAACCACGGCCGCAGCTCGGCCTGGAGCGAGCCGGCCTTCTGGGAAATGGGGCTGCTGTCGCCTGAGGAATGGCAGGCGCAGTGGATCACGTACGACTGGGAAGAGGATACCTCGCAGCCTCAACCCGCACCGATGCTGCGCCGGACGTTCCGCGTCGATGGCCGCGTGCGCCGCGCCCGCCTTTACATTACCAGCCTGGGACTCTACGAGGCGCACCTGAACGGTCGCCGCGTGGGCGACCAGCTCTTCACGCCGGGCTGGACGAGCTACCACCATCGCCTCCAGTACCAGACCTACGACGTAACGGACCTGCTGCGTCCGGGCGAAAATGCCCTGGGCGTGATCCTGGGCGATGGGTGGTACCGGGGCTATCTGGGATGGGGTGGGCGCCGCAACGTCTATGGCGACCGACTGGCACTCCTGGCCCAGCTCGAAATCACCTACGAGGACGGCCGCACGCAGGTCGTGACCTCGGACCCCGACTGGAAGGCGACGACCGGGCCCATCCGCATGTCGGACATCTACATGGGCGAGATCTACGACGCCCGCCTTGAAAAAGAAGGCTGGACCGAGCCGGGCTATGACGACAGCGACTGGCGGGGCGTGCGCGTGCTGGAGCACCCGAAAGACATCCTGATCGCGCCCATCGGTCCACCCGTGCGTCGCATTCAGGAGATCCGTCCGGTCGCGATCCTGTACACGCCCGAAGGCGATACGGTGGTGGACATGGGGCAGAACATGGTGGGCTGGGTGCGGCTGCGCGTACGGGGGCCGGCCGGCACGGTCGTGACGCTCCGTCATGCCGAAGTGCTGGACAAACACGGCAATTTCTATACGGAAAACCTCCGCCGTGCCCGACAGACGGACCAGTACATCCTTAAAGGGCACGGCGAGGAAGTTTTTGAGCCCCATTTCACCTTCCACGGATTTCGCTACGTGGCCGTCAGCGGCTATCCGGGGGAGCTGACACCTGACGCCATCACCGGCATCGTGATCCACTCGGCCTTTGAGCCGACCGGCACATGGGTCAGCTCGGACTCGCTGCTGAACCGGCTTCAGCTCAACATTCAGTGGGGCATGAAGGGCAACTTCCTGGACGTGCCCACCGACTGTCCGCAGCGCGATGAGCGGCTGGGATGGACGGGCGACGCCCAGGTGTTTGCCCGGACGGCCATGTTCAACGGGCTGGTCGGCGGCTTTTTTACCAAGTGGCTGGGGGATCTAGCTGTTGAGCAGAGAAAAGACGGGGCCGTGCCACGAGTGATTCCGGATGTCAGAGGCGGTACGCCAGGTGTCGCAGGGTGGTCAGATGCAGCCACCATAATTCCTTGGACGCTCTATGAAGTTTATGGCGACCGGCGTATTCTGGAAATGCAGTATCCCAGTATGAAAGCGTGGGTAGACTATGTACATCGTCAGGCTGGGGAAGACCTGATATGGGATACAGGATTTCAGTATGGTGATTGGTTGGCATTTGTGCCAGATCCGGGTACTCAACGGCACTATCCGGGAGCGACAACGGGAAAGGACTTTATTGCGACCGCCTACTTTGCCTACAGCACGCGGCTGCTGGCGCAGGCGGCCGAAGTAATCGGGAAAACCGACGAGGCCCGGCACTACCGGCAGTTGTACGAGGCCATCCGGGAAGCCTTCAACCGCGAATTCGTCACACCCAACGGGCGCGTTGCGCAGGCCACTCAGACGGCCTACACGCTGGCCATTCAGTTCGATCTGTTGCCCGAGCACCTGCGGGCCGAAGCCGGGCGCCGGCTGGCCGAAGACGTGCGCGCTCATAACATGCACCTGACCACGGGCTTTCTGGGCACCCCGCAGCTACTGCACGCGCTCAGCAACACCGGCCAGCTCGACGTGGCCTACACGCTGCTGCGGCAGACCACCTACCCCTCGTGGCTCTACCAGGTGAAAATGGGCGCCACCACGATGTGGGAGCGCTGGGACAGCATCAAGCCCGACAGCACCTTCCAGGACCCCAGCATGAATTCCTTCAACCACTATGCTTATGGCTCGGTGGGCGACTGGATGTATCGCGTGGTGGCGGGAATCGATACGGAAACGCCGGGTTACCAGCGGCTGCGCATCGCGCCGCAGCCGGGAGGTGGGCTGAAGTGGGTGCAGGCGCGCTACCATTCGCTCTACGGCGAGGTTGCCTCGAGCTGGGAGCTGGTCGATCCACAGACGTTCGTGCTGGAAGTCACCATCCCGCCGAACACCACCGCCACCGTGCGCCTGCCGGGCGCGCAGCTGGCGTCGGTGCAGGAAGGCCGACAGCCGGTGCAATCCGCGGCCGGGGTGCATCGGGCCTATCAGGACGGCGCCGATGTGGTGGTCGAAGTCGGCTCGGGCACCTACCGGTTCACCTATTCGCCCTCGGCGGAGCTGGTCCGGCGCATTCAGACGCAGCCTGAGGTTGGACAGCCTGTGACGATGAGCTTTTAGCCACGCAAAACCTGCCGAACGCATGGCACAATCCTCCCGCATGCAGGCCCTGGCGGCGCGGCTCGACGCGCTCAACGAATTCGACCGCGAGCCGGTAACGCCCGATCGGCTTCAGGGACTGAGCAGTTTCCTGGGACTCTATGCCGGCGAGCACGTGGCGGGCACGGAGTTCGTCATCGGGCCGCTGTTCGTCGCGCACGGCGTGGCAGCGGCCGATCTGATCGGCGGATTGCTGCTGGGCAACCTGCTGGCCGTGCTTTCCTGGGCGTTCATCTGTGCGCCGATCGCCGTCCGCACGCGCCTGAATCTCTACTGGCAGCTCCGCAAGATCACGGGGCCGTACCTGCTGGTGCTCTACAATCTCGTCAATGCCCTGATGTTCTGCTTCCTGGCCGGCTCCATGATCTCGGTGGCGGCCACGGCCGTCGGCATGCCCTTCGACATGAAAATGCCCGGGCTCGACGATCTGTATCCGAACAGCGTGGGCTGGGTGCTGACCGTGTTTTTCGTCGGGGCGGTGGTGACGGTCTTTGCCATCCTGGGCTTCGAAAAGATCGCCCAGCTGGGTAAGGTGGCGGCCCTGTGGATGTTTCTGGTGTTTGTGGCCTGTGCGCTGGCCGTCCTGCCGCAACTGGGCGTGCATTCGTGGAGCGACTTCTGGCGCGTGGCCCAGGAGAAGATCTGGACCGGCGAGCCCATGCCGGGCCGCGTGAAGTTCACCTTCTGGCATGTGGTGTTTTTCTCCTGGTTTACGAATATGGCCATGCATATCGGCATGGCGGACCTGACCGTGTTGCGCTACGCGCGCAAATGGACCTACGGCTTTGCCAGCGCGGCCGGCATGTACCTGGGGCACTTCATCGCCTGGATTGCCTCGGGCATCTTGGTGGCGGCCGCGCTGGAGCAGGGCGGCGACGTGGCCCCCGGCCCCATCGCCTACCTGGGGGCCGGCGTGGCCGGGCTGATCGCCGTCGTGATCGCCGGCTGGACGACGGCCAACCCCACCATCTATCGGGCCGGACTGGCCATCCAGACGATCACGCCCAACTGGAAGCGCTGGAAGGTGACGCTGGCCGTGGGCGCCGTGACCACCGTCGCCGCGCTGTTCCCGGCCATCATGATGCGGCTGCTCGACTTCGTGGCGCTCTACGGACTGCTGCTGATGCCTATGGGTGCGGTGATCTTTGCCGACTTCTGGCTGCTGCCGCGCCTGGGATTGCGCTCCTACTATGCCGAGTGGCGCAGGCTGCTCTTCAGCTGGCCCGCCGCCGTGGCCTGGAGCGGGACGCTGCTCGTGTGCGGGCTGCTGAACCTGCTGCTGGGCTGGCAGATCTTCTTCCTCGGCTTGCCCGGCTGGTTCGTGGCCGTGGCGCTCTATGTGGGGCTCAGCTACCTGCAGCAGCGCCGCGCGGCGCCGGTGCCGACACCCGAAGTTACCGCAAACCTGACGAAATAAAACCATGTTACGCCGTCTGTTGCAGGGACTGTCCGGCCTGGGGCTGGTCCTGACGGTCGCTCCCTCGTGGCTGGTGTTTGCCGGCCGGATTACCTGGGAGATGCACGCCGACCTGATGCTGGTGGGAACGGCCCTCTGGTTTGCCACGGCGCCGTTCTGGATGCGATCGAAAGCGGACATGCTCTGAAAAACCATGATCGACGCGGAAATTCTGGAACGACACAACCGGCAGCGTGAGGCCGCGCACCGGCGCGATCTGGAGTACCTGGCCGAGCGGCTGGCGCGAAGCGGGATCGCGCTGGAAACGGTGCTCGACGAACTGGCCGCCTTCGAGGTGGCGCTGCCCACCTGGGCGATGGCGGCCGGCGGCACGCGCTTCGGGCGCTTTCCGGTACCGGGTGAGCCGCGCACCGTCTTCGAAAAGCTCGAAGATGCCGCCGTCATTCATCAGCTCACGCGGGCCACGCCGCGCGTGTCGCCGCATTTCCCCTGGGACGTGGTGGACGACTGGGCGGCGCTGCGGGCCCATGCCGAGGCGCTGGGGCTGGGCTTCGATGCGGTCAACTCGAACACGTTTCAGGATCAGCCCGGCCAGCCACATTCCTACAAACTGGGCTCGCTCAGTCACGCCGATCCGGCCGTCCGGCGCCAGGCCATCGCGCACAACCTGCAGGTCGTCGCCTGGGGACAGGAGCTGGGTTCGGCGGCACTGACCGTCTGGTTGGCCGACGGAAGCAACTATCCGGGCCAGATGCACCTGCGCCGCAGCTTCGAGCGCGTGCAGGAAAGCCTGGCCGAAATCTACGCGGCACTCCCCGAAGGCTGGCGGATGCTCATCGAATACAAGCCCTACGAACCGGCTTTCTACGCCACGGTCATTCAGGACTGGGGCTCGGCGTTGCTGCTGGCCCAGGCGCTGGGCGAGCGGGCGCAATGCCTGGTCGATCTGGGCCACCACCTGCCCAACACCAACATCGAACTCATCGTGGCACGGCTCATCGGGGTCGGCAAGCTGGGAGGCTTTCATTTCAACGATGCCAAGTATGGCGACGACGATCTGACGGCCGGTTCTATCAAGCCCTACCAGCTTTTTCTCGTATTCAACGAACTGGTCGATGCAGCGCGCGAGGGCGTGCCGGGCTTTCGGCCGGCCTACATGATCGATCAGAGCCACAACGTGAAAGACCCGATCGAGGCGCTGCTGCAGACGGTCGATCACCTGCAGCGGGCCTATGCGCGGGCACTGCTGGTCGATCGCGAGGCGCTCGGCCACTACCAGGAGACGGGCGACGTGCTCATGGCCGAGCGCACGCTACGGGCGGCGTTCGAGACCGACGTCGGGCCGCTGGTGGCCGAAGTGCGTCGCCGTCGCGGTGGCGCCCTGGACCCCGTGCTGGCCTTCCGGGAGTCCGGCTACCGTCAGCAGAAGGCCCGCGAACGGAGCACCCCGGCAACTGCACAAGCACCCGGCTATGCGTGAGCGGCGAGCAGGCTACCTGGCCTTCGACCTGGGCGCCTCCAGCGGGCGTGCCATGCTGGGCTGGCTGGAAGGACCGGTCCTGCACATGGCCGAGGTGCACCGCTTCGAGACGTCCTTGATCGAACGGGACGGCCACCTCTTCTGGGACGTGGAGGCGCTGGAGCAGGAGATCTGGACCGGCCTGCAGCAGGCGCTGGCGCAGATGCCGGCGCTGCGTGCGGTGTCGGTGGATTCCTGGGCGGTCGATTACGTGCTGCTGAACCGGGAGGGGCGTCCGCTCCGGCCGCCTTACAGCTACCGGGACACGCGGACGCGCCCGATGATGGCGCGGGCCTTTGCCCGCGTCGCGCCGGCCGAACTCTACGCCCGGACGGGTATCCAGCTGATCCCTATCAACACGCTCTACCAGCTCTTGGCCGACCTGGAAGAGGACCCGGCGGTGCTTCGTCGGGCCGAACGGCTGCTGCTGATCGCCGACTACTTCAACCACCGGCTGGGTGGGCAGCCCGTGGTCGAAGTCTCGATGGCCAGCACCACCCAGCTCATGAACGTGCATACCCGCCAGTGGGACGCGGAGCTGCTGCGCGCCTTCGGGCTCGATTTTCCGTGCTGGCCCGAAATCGTGCCTTCAGGCCAGGTGATCGGCCAGGTGCGGGGGCATCCATCTGTGGCCGTGATCGCTTCGTGCTCGCACGACACGGCCTGCGCGGTGGCGGCCGTGCCCGCCCGTCCGGGCACCCGCTGGGCTTACATCAGCCTCGGCACCTGGGCGCTGCTGGGCGTGGAGCGCACCACACCGATCCTGACCGACGCCGCCCGGGAGGCCGGCTTCACGCACGAGGCGGGGCTCGACGGCACGATTCGTTTCCTGAAAAACCTGACGGGCCTCTGGGTGCTGCAGGAGTGCCTCCGGGCGTGGCGCCAGGAAGGACCGGTCTCGTGGGAAGCGCTCGAAGCCGAAGCGCGTGCGGCGCCCGCCGAACGGTGCTACCTCGACCTGGACGATCCCTACTTCTTCGAGCCGGGACAGATGCCCGAGCGCGTCGTGGCCTATTGCCGGCAGCACGGTCTTCCAGTACCGGAAAGCCGGGGCCAGATGGTGCGGGCCATCCTGGAAAGCCTGGCCCGGAACTTCCGGCGGGCGCTGCGCCAGCTGGAGGCGCTCATCGAAGCGCCCGTCGACACGCTGCACATCGTGGGCGGCGGCGCCCGTAACCGGCTGCTCTGTCAGCTCACGGCCGACACGTGCGAGGTGCGCGTGGTGGCCGGTCCGGCCGAGGCGACGGCCATGGGCAACCTGCTCATTCAGGCCCGCACGCTGGGCGACCTGCCCGAAGGCTACACGCTGCGCGACGTCGTGGCTCGCTCCGAGACCTGCTGGATCTACGAACCTCATCAGAAACCCATCCCGCAACCCGCAACCGAAAGATAGATGGAAACGCAGATGACGTTCACGTTCGTGGAAAACCGCTGGGACGATGCGGTCGCGGATCAACTGGATCCGCTGGGACGCCTGGTGTACCGTTCCAACCTGCTGGGCAGCGACTGGCGCATCACGAACACCGGCGGTGGCAATACGTCCTCCAAGCTGATCGAGCGAGATCCGATCACCGGTGAGCCCGTCGAGGTGCTCTGGGTCAAAGGCTCCGGAGGCGATCTGCGCACGGCTACGCGGAAAAACTTCGCCTCGCTTTACCAGCAGAAATTGCTGGCGCTGCAGGAAATCTATGCCCGCATGGAACCACGTGGCCCCAAGACGCCGGCCGAAGACGCCATGGTCGAACTGTTTCGCCATTGCGTCTTCAACCTGAACCCCTGCGCGCCCAGCATCGACACGCCGCTGCATAGCTTCATCCCTTACCGGCATGTCGATCATACCCATCCGGTCCCCTGCATTGCCATCGCTACGGCCAAAGACGGCCCGGACCTGACGCGGGAGATCTACGGCGACGAGGTGCTCTGGGTGGACTGGCAGCGGCCCGGCTTCGAGCTGGGGCTCAAGCTGCAGGAACTCTGTCGCCGGCATCCTTCGGCCCGCGGGGCGATTCTGGGCGGTCATGGCCTCATCAACTGGGCCGACGACGACAAAGAGTGCTACCTGCTCACGCTCCGATTGATCGACCAGGCCGCGCAATATCTGGCCCGCTTCGATCGGGGGATCGAAACGTTCGGCGGACGGAAATATCCGGCGCTTTCCGAAGCCGAACGGGAAGCCGTGCTGGTCGAAATCCTGCCCTGGCTGCGTGGCCAGCTCAGCCAGGAAAAACGGGTGATTGCTACCGTCGAGACGAGCGAAAACGTCCTGGATTTTGTCAATGCGAACCGGGCGCCCGAGCTGGCCGAGCTGGGAACGTCGTGCCCGGATCACTTCCTGCGCACGAAGATCAAGCCGCTCTACGTGGACTGGAATCCGACGGCCGAATCGCTGGAGGTGCTCAAAGAGCGCCTGCAGGAAGGGCTGGAGCGGTACCGCGCCGACTATCGGGCCTACTACGAGGCGCATCGCAAACCCGACTCGCCGCCCATGCGCGGCGCCGATCCGACTGTGGTGCTCATTCCCGGCGTCGGCATGATCGCCTGGGGCAAGACCAAAAGCGAAAGCCGCGTGACGGCCGAGTTTTACAGGAGCGCCATCGAGGTGATGCGCGGGGCCGAGTCGGTCAGCACCTACACGGCGTTGCCGCGCCAGGAGGCGTTCGACATCGAGTACTGGGCGCTGGAGGAGGCCAAGCTGCAGCGTATGCCGCCCGAGAAGGAACTGGCCCGGCAGATTGTCGCCGTCGTGGGGGCGGGTAGTGGCATCGGCCGTCGCGTGGCCGAACGGCTGGTGCAGGAAGGCGCGGTGGTGGCCGCGCTGGACCTGAACGGTCCGGCCGCCCGCGAAACGGCCGATCGCATCCTGGAGCAGGTGGGCATGGGCATCGGTGTGGCCGGTACGGGCATTTCGGCCTGCGGCGACGCCATCGGCCTGGAAGTGGACATGACCGATCGCGAGGCCGTACGCCGGGCGCTTCGTTCGGTGATTCTGGCCTATGGTGGACTGGACCATCTGGTGATCACCGCTGGACTTTACGTGCCCCCGCCGCCCACCGGCGAGATTCCCGATGCCCGCTGGGACGACACCTTCCGGGTGAATGTGACGGGTCCGTTCATCGTAGCGGACGAGGCCCGGCGCATCTGGGAAGCCCAGGAACTGCCCGGTTCGCTGGTCATTACCACCAGCGTCAACGCTGTGGTGCCCAAGGTGGGTAGTATGGCGTACGACACGAGCAAGGCGGCCGCCAACCACTTGGTGCGTGAGCTGGCCCTCGCGCTGGCGCCGCTCGTGCGCGTCAACGGCGTGGCGCCTGCAACGGTCGTCGAAGGCAGTGCCATGTTTCCGCGCGAGCGGGTCATCGCTTCCCTCCTGCGCTATGGCATCCCCTTCGACGAAAACGAAGACACCGAAACGCTTCGCCAGCGGCTGGCCGACTTCTACGCGCGGCGCAACCTGCTCAAAGCGCCGATCACGCTGGACGATCAGGCCGAAGCGATCTTTCTGCTGGTGAGCGGACGCCGCCTGAGCAAAACCACCGGCCAGGTGCTCCACGTGGACGGCGGCATTCCGGAAGGCTTTCTGCGATGACCGTCGCGCTTTTTGTGCCCTGCTATATCGATCAGTTTTACCCGCACGTGGCGCGGGCAGCGCTGACGCTGCTGGAGCGGCTGGGCTGTCGTGTGGAGGTGCCGCTGGACCAGACCTGCTGCGGGCAGCCGCTGGCCAACACGGGATTTGCCCGGGAGGCGCGGCCTGTTATGGCGCACTTCGTGCGGGTGTTCGCGCCGTACGAGTACATCGTGGCGCCTTCGGGCAGTTGCGTCTTTCACGTGCGACACCACCTGGAGGCGGACGATGCCGGAGCCGTCCGGCACGTGCAGCAGCGCACCTACGAGCTGTGCCAGTTTCTGCGCGAAGTGCTGCAGGTCGAGCGGATTCCGGCGCGTTTCCCGCACCGAGTGGCGGTGCACGACAGCTGCCACGGCCTGCGCGGCCTGGGGCTGGGCCGTCCGTCCGAGCGCATGACGCCCGCCTACAGCATGGTGCGCGACCTGCTGCGGCAGGTCGACGGACTGGAGCTGGTCGAGCCATCGCGCCCCGACGAGTGCTGCGGCTTCGGCGGCACGTTCGCCGTCGAGGAAGAAGCGGTGTCGGTGCGCATGGGACGGGATCGGCTCGGCGACTTTCTGCAGGCTGGTGCCGAAGTGGTGGCCAGTACCGATATGTCCTGCCTGATGCATCTGGAAGGGCTGGCGCGGCGAGAGCAGTTGCCCCTGCGTTTTCTGCACGTGGCCGAGATCCTTGCCGGAGCGGACTGATGGAGGGATTCATCGAACTGCCCGTGGTCGATCATGCCCGGCTGGCCGCCCGTTTTGCGGCCGACGCCGAGCGCGTGCAGTGGCACGACGCGCTGCTCTGGCAGGTGCGGCTGAAACGCGACCGGGCCGCCGCCGAGGTGCCCGAATGGGAAGAACTGCGGCGACTGGCCTCGGAGATCAAGGCGCACGTGCTCACGCATCTGGATCGCTACCTGGAGCAGTTCGAGGCCCAGGCGCGCGCCTGCGGCATCCAGGTGCACTGGGCGCGCGATGCCGCCGCACACAACCGCATCGTGCACGAACTGCTGGCTGCCCGCCACGTGCGGCGCGTGGTCAAAAGCAAGTCGATGCTGACCGAAGAGTGTGGCCTGAATCCCTACCTGGAAGTGCGGGGCATCGAGGTGGTCGATACGGACCTGGGCGAGCGCATCATGCAGCTGCTCCGGCAGCCGCCCAGCCACATCGTGACCCCGGCCATCCATCTGCGTCGCGAAGAGGTGGTCCGGCTCTTTCATGAAAAGCTCGGCGTGCCTGAAAACCTGACGCCCGACGAGCTGGTGGCCGTCGCCCGCCGGGTGCTTCGGCAGAAGTTTCTGGAGGCCGAAGCGGCCATCACGGGCGTCAACTTTGCCGTGGCCGAAACCGGAACGCTCGTCGTCTGCACGAACGAGGGCAACGCCGATCTGGGGATGCACCTGGCCCCGGTGCACATTGCCGCAATGGGCATCGAAAAGCTCATCCCGCGCCTGGTCGATCTGGGCGTGTTTCTGCGGTTACTGGCGCGCAGCGCCACCGGCCAGCCCCTCACGGTGTACACGACGCACATCGGGCGGCCGCGTCCCGGACAGGAAGTGCACGTGGTGCTGGTCGATAACGGCCGGAGCCGTCGGCTTGGCCTGTCGCGCTTCTGGCCGGCGCTGAAGTGCATCCGGTGCGGTGCCTGCATGAACACGTGTCCGGTCTATCGCCGGAGCGGTGGCTACAGCTACGGAGCCACGGTGCCCGGACCGATCGGCGCCATCCTGATGCCCGGCTACGACGCGGCCCGCTATCAGACGCTGCCCTATGCCTCGTCGCTGTGCGGCTCGTGTCGCGAGGTGTGTCCCGTGCAGATCGACATCGACGAGCAGCTTTATGCCTGGCGGCAGGAGGTCGGTCCACGCTATGTCCCCCGCCTGAAGCGCCTCGCCATGCGGCTGGCCGCCCGGGTGCTGGCTTCGCCGGGGCGCTACCGGAGGGCCGGACGCCTGCTGCGCTGGAGCCTGCGGCGCCTGCCGCGCCGGATCCTCTACGGCCCCTGGAACGGCTGGGGACGTGCCCGCGAGCTACCCTCGGCCCCGGCGGAAAGTTTTCTGGAATGGTATCGGAAAACCAGAGCCTCGGCCACGGCGCAACGATAACCGCTCCGGCGGGTTCGGCAGGGACGCGCCAGTACGCGCGTCCGATGAGTCGTTTTTAGAACTTATATGGGATCGCTGATTTGCCAGTGCATGATGGCACAACCTTCTGTGTACCGGACATCATCCGGTACGACGGGGCGGGCACAACGGTCCGCCCCTACCTGGTAGGAAGGTCGTCGTTTGCCCAGGCCGGAGCGCACCACCGTGTGCGCCCGTGTTTTCTCACATACACCAGAGGATGATCCGGTAAGCCAGGGCTTTGCGCTGCGTGTCAGGAGCACGGGTTTGTAGTAAGCCACGAAGGCGCCAGCCGTAGTGGCATCACCCGAGACGGCACTCCGCTTTGCTCCGTGCCTGACTACGAGCGCACGGGTCGTGCTTCAAACGGCAGGCTGTAAATCCTACCGAAACGCCATCGAAAATCTACGAACGCCATGTCGGACCCGGACCGTCGGCATATGCTGGAAGCCATTCGCCGAAACCGGCCGCCCGCGGCGCCGTTGCCCGAGATTCCGGCCTTTGCAGCGGCGGGGGAGGCGGCGCTGCGGGAACGCTTCGTGGAAAAAGTCCGGCGGGCCGGGGGCGAGGTGCTCGAAGCGCCGGAGAATGAACTGGAGGCCGTACTGCAACCCCTGCTTCCGGCGCAATGGGCTTCGACGGTGCCGGGACTGGCCGGGTCGGTGCATCTGGACGCCGTGGACGATCCGCACGCGCTGGATGATCTGGAGACGCTGGTGTGCCCTGCGCGGCTGGGCGTGGCCGAAAACGGAGCCGTCTGGCTCGACGACGAAGCGCTCGTCCACCGGGCCGCCGCTTTTCTGGTCGAGCACCTGATCGTTGTGCTGGACGGCCGTCGCCTTGTGGCCGACCTGCACGAAGCCTACGCCCGACTGGCGCCGACGTGGCAGGGGTTCGGGCTCTGGGTGGCCGGCCCCTCCAAGACGGCCGACATCGAGCAGACGCTTGTCCACGGTATCCACGGCCCGAGACGGTTTACGGTGGTGCTGCGGACCCCTTAAAACATGGGGCAGGTGCGTAGAATCCCCTGACCACACGTCATTTCCGGACCGAATGCACGGGTGCCCCGTCGGTGCGCTGCGACCGGACAAACGACACCATTTCTACCACGTAAGGGCGGGCCCTACGTGCCTGCGGATCAGGTCGAGCACAGGGAGGCGATCAGCCGGGTAGCAGCCAGAACACGAGCGCGCCGCTCGCTCATAAACTTCATGGCGGGCAGAACGGTTGGAACAAATCCGGACCGTTTGAACGACAGGGGCCTGCGGGATCGGGCGCTTCAGCAAGAAGCTATCCCGGGCGTCCATCAAAGGGCTGCCCACATCTTTTTCACTGAAGCCCCCCGGTTGAAACCCTCGCGCGTTGTATTTTTCGACGAAAAACGTCGGGGTTCTGTGCCCCTGAGCTTTGTGGGCGCCTATGAAAATGAAAGCACTGGCCAAGATGCGCCCGGGGCCCGGGCTGGAACTGATCGAGACCGAGGTGCCACAGCCCGGCCCGCGGGATGTGTTGATTCGCGTAACGGCGACGTCGATCTGTGGCACCGACGTGCACATCTACCGGTGGGATGGCTGGAGTCAGCAGCGCATCCGGCCGCCGCTGATCCTGGGCCATGAGTTTGCCGGCGAGATCGTGGCGATGGGCGAAGCGGTCGGGGGGCTGGAGGTGGGTCAGCCGGTTTCGGCCGAAGGACACATCGTGGACCATACCTGTGCCGCCTGCCGGGCCGGTCAGCCGCACCTGTGTCGCAATGCGCGTGTGATCGGCATCGACCGTCCCGGTGCCTTCGCCGAGTACGTGTGCGTGCCGGCCGAGAATGTCTGGGTCAACGCGCCCGACGTACCGCCGGAGATCGCCTCGCTGCAGGACCCGTTCGGCAACGCCGTGCACGCCGTCTACACGTTCGACCTGGCCGGTCGCTCGGTGCTGGTGAGTGGGTGCGGGCCGATCGGCCTCATGGCCATTCCGGTGGCCCGCGTGGCGGGCGCCCGACTGGTCATTGCCACCGATCCCAACGAGCAGCGGCTGGCGCTGGCCCGACAGATGGGCGCCGACGTGGTGTTCAACCCCCGACGCGACGAGGTGGTCGCGCAGGTGCGGGAGCTGACCGAAGGGGACGGGGTGGACGTCGTGCTGGAGATGAGCGGAGCGCCGATGGCCATTCAGACCGCGCTGGAAGCGCTTCGCCCCGGTGGACAGGTGGCCGCGCTCGGCCTGACGTCCGAGCCGATCCGGCTCGACTGGAACGATCTGGTGGTCATCAAAGGCGCCACCGTCCAGGGCATCTACGGCCGCAAAATCTGGGATACCTGGCACCGGATGCGGGCGCTCCTGCAGACCGGCGCCGTCGATCTCCGTCCGCTCATCACGCACCGCCTGCCGCTGGAAGCCTACGAGGAAGCGTTCCGGCTGCTGATGAATCCCGGCGACGAAGTGGTCGCCAAAATCATCCTATATCCCAACGGCATGGACTGAAGCCCCGAAACCTGCTATCTTTGAAGAAACGTCCCGAACCCAACCGGAGCCTGCCATGAGCCACCCGTTGAGCTGGATCGATGACGAGCTGGCCGCGCTGAAAGAGGCCGGCCTGTACACGTACATCCGCACGATCGAGTCGCCGCAGGGCGCCTGGCTGACCGTCGACGGCAAGCGGGTGCTGAACTTCTGCTCGAACAACTATCTGGGGCTGGCCAACCACCCGCGCCTGGTGGAAGCAGCCCGCAGGGCCATGGAACAGTACGGCGTCGGGCCCGGCGCCGTGCGCACGATCGCGGGCACGATGACGCTGCACGTGGAGCTGGAGCGGCGGCTGGCTGAATTCAAGGGCGTGGAGGCCGCCATCACGTTCCAGAGTGGCTTTGCGGCCAACCTGGCCACGATCCCGGCCATCGTGGGCCGCGAAGACGTGATCTTCAGCGACCAGCTCAACCACGCCAGCATCATCGACGGCTGCCGCCTCAGCCGCGCCAAGATTATCGCCTACCCGCACAACGACGTGGACGCGCTCGAAGACCTGATCAAGGAGCACGGCCCGCAGTACCGCCGCAAGCTGATCGTGACGGACGGGGTGTTCAGCATGGACGGCGACATCGCGCCGCTGCCGCGGTTGGCCGAGCTGGCCAAACGCTACGGCTGCATCCTGATGGTGGACGACGCGCACGGCGAGGGCGTGCTGGGCCGGGGCGGCCGGGGCATCGTCGATCACTTCGACCTGCACGGCGTGGTGGACATCGAAGTGGGCACCATGTCGAAGGCCTTCGGCGTGATGGGTGGCGTGGTGGCCGGCAGCCGTCGGCTCGTCGAGTGGCTCCGCCAGCGCGGACGGCCGTTTCTGTTCTCCAGTGCCATGACCGTGCCCGACGTGGCCGCGTGCCTGGCGGCCATCGACCTGCTGGAGGAGAGCACCGAGCTGGTCGATCGCCTCTGGGACAACGCCCGCTACTTCAAAGCGAAAATGCAGGAGCTGGGCTTCGATACGGGCAAGAGCGAAACGCCCATCACGCCGATCATGCTGGGCGAGGCGCCGCTGGCGCAGGAGTTCAGCCGCCGCCTGTTCGAAGAGGGCGTCTTCGCCATGGCGATTGGCTATCCGACCGTGCCGAAGGGGGCCGCCCGCATTCGCGTTATGCCCAGCGCCGCGCACACGCGCGAAGACCTGGACTTTGCCACCCGGGCCTTCGAAAAAGTCGGGCGCGAGCTGGGCGTGCTCGTGGCCTGAAACGGAGCGCGCTATGGGAGAAACACTGGCTTCGCGAGAAATCCGCCTGGGCAAGCGCGGTCAGATAGTGATTCCGGCTGCTGTGCGTCAGCAACTGGGCCTGTCACCGGGCGACCGTCTGATCGTGCGTGTGGAAGAGGGGCGGTTGATTCTGGAAAAGCGCCAGGAGGTGATCGAACGGGTGAAGGCCCGGTTTGCCCACATTCTTCCGGAGGTTTGTCTGTCTGACGAACTGATTGCGGAGCGTCGAATCGAAGCACAACGCTCCTGATTTCTGAAAAATCATAGTGCATGTGAGAAAGCACGGGCGCACACTGTGGTGCGCCCCTACCAGATCCTTGACGTTTTCCCTATCCCGTAGGGGCGGACCACTGTGTCCGCCCCTACCCGCCGGATCACATCCGCACCCGGGGTGTGGCACCCTCATGCACCGGAAAATCAGCGAGTCCATATGAGATGGAACGCGGCGTCGTGCTCGTGGCCTGATTCAGCGGCGGGCGCGTTGCATGGAAGTGCACTTACGCAGGCGGCACAGGAAGAAGCCTTCCATTTCCGTGGTGGGCAGGATGCGCCGGGCGTGGCGGAGCTCGGGATGGAACGAGCGGCCCTCCCAGCTTTCAAGGCCGGGGAGCTGGTTGGAAACGGGTAGATCCAGGGGCTCGACGGTCAGCACGCCGTCGAAAGTGCGGAGCAGGCGATCGAGCACAGCTTCGTTCTCTTCCGGCGCCATCGTGCAGGTGGCGTAAACGAGCACGCCGCCCGGGCGCAGGCTCTGGACGGCCGACACCAGCAGCCGGTACTGCTTGCGGGCCATCTCGCGGATTTTGCGCAGGCTCCAGTAGGCGAACGTATCGGGATCGCTCAGGTGAAAGCGCCCCTCCGAAGAGCAGGGCGCATCGACCAGCACGTAGTCGAAGAATTCGGGCCGGTAGCGGCCCACGCGCGTGCCGTCCTGCAGGTACAGCCGCACGTTGGGAGCGCCGTAGGCCTGCACGTTGGCCTTCAGGCGGTAAAAGCGCGGGCGCACGACCTCGACGGCGGCAATTTCGCCCCGGCCCTGCATCAGACAGGCCAGTTGCAGCGTCTTGCTGCCCGGCGCCGCGCACAGGTCCAGCACGCGTGCGTCCGGCTCGGGCGCCAGCACCAGCGGCGGCAACATGCTGGCCAGGTCCTGCACGTAGATCCAGCGCTCGCGATACGGCCTGCTTTCGAGCAGCGCCGCGCGCGCTTCCGGGGGCACCTGGAAGGCGTCGGCATACCACGCCACCGGCCGCGGATGAAGGCCTTCAGCTTCCAGCGCGGCCTGCACGGTGTCGCGATCGACCTTCAGCGTATTGACCCGGAAGGCCATGGCGCGCGGCTCTCGGAAAGCCGCTTCAACCATCGGCAACCGGTCCGGCGGCACCAGCCGCCGGAGCCGCTCCAGGAAGGCTTCCGGCAGGGCGGTGATCATTTTCCGAAGAACCGGAAGCGGGAAAAGGAGTTACGGTAGGTTGCAGGCCTGCTCCTTAACGCACCTCGCTGCCGGTAGTTTTGCCCGGTGATTGAAGAGGTTGCGCGAAGATGCCGATATTCTTACCATAGCAGGCAGGGCGCCGTGTCTTCGATCAGGTAACCTGAGAACGTAATGCGCCGAAGTGACGACACGATTCGCTGCTCGTTCTGTGGGCGGACGACCCAGGAAGTCCTTTCGATGGTGGCCGGTCCGAACGATGTGTACATCTGTGACCGTTGTATTCACGACGCGGCCGGCATCGTCCGTAACGATCTGATGGCCCATGCGGCCGCCCGTCGGCGCCCCCAGGCGCATCGGCGTCGCCTGACCCCTCCGGAGATCAAGGCCGCCCTCGACGAATACGTGATCGGCCAGGAGCGGGCCAAAAAGACGCTGGCCGTGGCGGTTTACAACCATTACAAGCGGATCGACCATCAGCACTATCTGTCCGATTACGACGACGTCGAGCTGGAAAAATCCAACATCCTGCTGATCGGTCCGACCGGTACGGGCAAGACGTTGCTGGCGCGCACACTGGCCCGCATTCTCGATGTGCCGTTTTCGATTTCCGATGCCACGGCACTGACCGAGGCGGGCTACGTGGGCGAAGACGTCGAAAGCATTCTGGCGCACCTGCTGCACGCGGCCGACTTCAACGTGGAGCGGGCCGAGCAGGGCATCGTCTATATCGATGAAATCGACAAGATCGCCCGCAAAAGCGACAGTCCCTCGATCACGCGCGACGTCTCGGGCGAGGGCGTGCAGCAGGCGCTGCTGAAGATTCTGGAGGGCACGATCGCCGGGGTGCCGCCGAAAGGTGGCCGCAAGCACCCGGAGCAGAACCTGATCAACATCGACACGCGCAACATCCTGTTCATTTGTGGCGGGGCGTTCGAAGGGCTGGAAGAGATCATTGCCCGTCGCCTTTCGACCTCGTCGATCGGATTTTTTGCCTCGGGAGGCAAGCGCGTCGATCCGAAGGATCCGCGCATTTTCTACTACGTCGAGCCCGACGATCTGCTGAAGTTCGGACTCATTCCCGAATTCATCGGACGTCTTCCTGTCATCACGCCGCTGGAGGCGCTTTCGGACGAAGCGCTCCGGAGCATCCTGACCGAGCCGAAGAATGCCCTGGTGCGCCAGTACCAGAAGCTGTTCGCCATGGACGGCATCGAGCTGATCTTCGAGGAGGAGGCGCTCGATGCCATTGTCGAGCGGGCTAAAGAGCTGGGGACCGGCGCGCGGGGCCTGCGGGCCGTCATGGAGGAGGTGATGCTCGACATCATGTTCAACATTCACACGATGCCCGACGTGGGCGTATGCCGGATTACGGCCGCGACGGTTCGCTACGGCGAGGCCCCGATCTACGAAGAACGTCGCGCCAGCGCGTAACGCAACGGTTGCAGAGGCGGCCGGAACCCCTGCAGAGGGGATGGCTTTAGCCCTGGCGTTGTCTGTCCCCGGAACACGTTTGGCCCGGCATGCGGCTTCGATGGGCGGCTTTTCGTGAGGCGTTGCGGCGCGTGTGGCGGACGCTGCGCTACTACCTGGTGGGGCTCTATCATCTGCTCGACCGCAAGCCGGTCTTTCTCTGGGCTCAGGCCATCGCCTTCAAGGTGCTGGTGACGATCGTGCCCATGCTCGTGCTGGCGACCGGCGTGCTGGGCCGCATTCTGCGTCAGGAACGTCCCTTTCAAACCGTGGCCCGTTTCATCCGAGACTTTCTGCCGCCCTATCAGAGCGACCAGCTCATTCAGTTTCTGGAGCAGCTCCAGCGGGCCAGCGGCACCTTCACCATCATCGGTATTCTGGGCCTGCTCTACGCCACGATGACGCTCTTCACCACGCTGCGCGGCGTGCTCAGCCAGGTGTTCGACGAGCCCTGGCATCAGGGGCGCTCCATTCTGCGCGGGTATCTGTTCGATCTGCGCATGATGGTGCAGGTCGGCGGACTGTTTCTGCTGACGTTCGGCGTTTCGCTGACGATTCAGGCGATCAACGTGGCCGGTCTGGAATGGCTGCAGCGGCTGCACCTGGACTACATGTGGGTGCAGGAAGGATGGCGGCGCATCCTCCAGGTGCTGGGCCTGCTCATTCCCTATCTGCTCAGCCTGGCCATGTTCTTTCAACTCTACTACTTTACACCGAAGCCCCGGCCGCCCGTCAAGGGCGCCCTGCTCGGTGCCGTCGTGGCGGCGCTGCTCTGGGAAGCGGCCAAGACCGCGTTCGCCTTTTACGCGGCCCGCTCCACGTTTTTTGAACGCTTCGCGAATAGCGGCATTTCGGCGATCGGGCACGTCTTCGGCCTGATCCTGGCCTTCGGTTTCTGGATGTATTATTCGGGCGTGGTGTTTATCCTGGGAGCATTGCTGGTGCTGCTCTACGAAAAACACCAGCGCGACTGGAAGGAAGTGCCGGCTACCACCGCAATTTCTGAAGTGGACGCATGAAGCGCGGGCGTTGTCGGATCGGGATCGTCGTGGCGCTGCTGCTGGGGCTGGTGCGGCCGCTCATGGCGCAGGCGCCGCTGTGGCTGGTCAACGAACGCACTACGATCCGGGCCATTTCGTTTCGGTTCGTGGACACGAAGAGCTTCGAGGAGAACCAGCTCCGGGCGCAGATGGTGCTGCAGGCGCCGTCCTGGTGGGATCGTGTCAAAGGCTGGCTGCCGTTCGTCTCCCCGGCCCATTACCCGTTCGATCCCATCGAACTGGCCCGCGACGTGGTACGGCTTCGCCGCTTCTATGCCCGCAACGGCTTTCTGCATACGGAGATCACCTATCCGGCCTCGCAGCTCGACACCGTACGCAACCAGATCCACATCGTGCTGAGCATTCGCGAGGGGCCGCCGCTCGTCATCCAGGACGTGGGCTTCTTCGATCCGGAGGATCGCTATCTGGTGACCACGCTCGATCCGGAGCTGCGGGAGCGATGGCGTCGATTTCGGGATCAGATCGCCTTTCGGGTGGGCGACCGCTACACTGAAGCGCGGCGCGTGGAGATTCAGGACGCCGTGCTGAACTGGTTTCGCGACCGGGGCTATGCCTTTGCACGCGTGCGTTCCGACGCCCGTATCGATTCGACCTTCAACACGGTGGACCTGCGCTTCGTGGTGGACACGGGGCCGCGCGGCTATTTTTCGGAAATTCAGATCGAAGGCAATCGGCGGGTGAGCGATCGGGTACTGCGCCGGGAGCTGCCGTTCCGCGAAGGCGATGTGTTCGCGCAGCGTAAGGTGGTGGAAGGACAGCGCCAGCTGTTCGGGCTGGAGATCTTCCGCGTGGCGCTGGCCGACATCCCGCCGCAGCCACGCGACAGCACGGTGACCGTACGCTACCGGGTGGCCGAGTCGGCGCTGCGTTTTCTGGTGCTGCAGGGCGGCTTTGGCCGCAGCGAGGGGCTCGGGGCCGAGGTGCGCTGGACGCATCGCAACTTTCTGGGCGATGCCCGCACGCTGACGCTGAACCTGGCGGCACAGACCGGCCTGCTGGCCCGTCGCGGACCGGGCACGCCGCCGCCCCGGCTGTTTCGCTTCAGCGCACTGTTTCGCCAGCCCTATCTGTTTTCGCGGCGGATGGAGCTGCTGCTCTCACCCTTCCTGGAGTATCAGCGCGATCCGCTGCTGGAAGACAGCGACGAGCCGCTCCAGATCAACACGCGCGAGTTCGGTCTGAACACCACGCTGTTTTATGAAATCTATCCGTTTCGCACCGTTACGTTGCAGCACGCCTTCAGCCGGGCGCTGCAGCTCACGCAGCAGCGGCGCGACACGACGAGCACGCGCGACCTGTTCGACAAAAGCATCCTGTCGCTGACGGCCACCTTCGGCCGCACGAACAACTACTTCAATCCCCGACGCGGCTATCTCATCCGACCCTTTGCCGAACTGGGCGGCGGACTTATCGGCTCGGAGATCGAATACTACCGGCTGGGGGCCGAGCTGACGGGCTACCTGCCGCTTACGCGCCGGAGCGTGCTGGCCGGCCGCCTGCTCTTTGGACGGCTGGAGCCGCTGGGACGCAGCCGCGAGGCACTGGCCGGCCGCCTGGGACGCGCCGACAGCCTGCGCTACGAGAACCGTTTCGACCCGATCCTTTTCTACGCGGGCGGCAGCAGCGACGTGCGCGGCTGGGGGCTGCAACAGCTCGGGCCGAAAGTAACCCGCCTGCAGGTCAGCGACAGCGATACGACGATCTACTACGAACCGATCGGCGGCAATCGCAAGCTGGTGCTGAATCTGGAGTTGCGCTTCGGTCTGCCGGGACTCGGCAGCGACTGGCAGGGCGCCGCCTTTCTCGATGGTGGCCAGCTCGGTCAGGATCGGCTGGTGCTGCGCACGACGGCGTTCCGATGGGCGGCCGGTCTGGGCGTGCGCTACCAGACGCCCGCCGGCTTCATCCGGCTCGATCTGGCCTACAAGCTCAATCCGAGCTACGAGGACCTGCGCGATCCGGCCGACGTGTATCGCTATCGTCAGGGATTGACGGAGCGCCCCCCGGAGGCCCACTGGCAACGTCGCCTGCGGCTGCACCTGAGCATCGGCCAGACGTTCTGAAGCACGCCCGCGTATGGAACCCACCCCGTCCATATCCCCTGCGCGTCGGTGGCTGCGCCGTATCGGATGGGCGCTGCTGGGCCTGATCGGCACGCCGATCGTGCTGGTCGGGCTGCTTCTGCTGGTGCTGCAGACGTCGTGGGGCGCCGAACAGGTGCGCCGGCTGATCGAACGCCAGGTGAACGCCCAGCTGCAGGGCGGGCGGCTGGAGATCGGAGCGCTGCGGGGTAACTTCGTGCGCACGCTGGCACTCTACGACGTCGCCCTGCGCGACACGTCCGGGCGCGCGCTGCTGGCGCTGGATTCGCTCGAAGTGGCCTACGTGCCCGAGGCGTTGCTCTTCGACCGGCGTGTGCACCTGCGGCGGGTGCGCCTGGTCCGTCCGCGCCTGGAGATGACGCAGCAGCCCGACAGCACCTGGGACTTGCTCCGTCTGTTCGCTACCGCGCCCGACACGACCGCGGAAGCGGAGGCCGGTGCCGCGCCGGACATCTGGATCGACCACCTGACGCTACACGAGGGGACGGCGGCCCTGCACTTCTATGCGTCCCGTGCCGATTCGACCTGGCACCTGCACCGGCTCGACGTGCAGCTCGACACGCTGCGATTGCCACCGGAAGGCTGGCCTGCGTTCTCGGTACGCACGCTGGAAGCGGTGCTGCAGCCGCCCGACGCTCCCGACTCGGTGCACGTCCTCACCCGACTGGCGCTGCGCGCGCGGCGCTTCCGGCTCGACACGCTGCGCGTATGGTCCGCCCGTAGCCGGGTGGCCGGTGGTGGGACGTTGCTGCTCCCGGCCGACACGGGGCAGATCGAAGCGGTGCAATTCCGGCTGGAAGCGCGGCCGCTGGCCCTCTACGACCTGACCCCGTTCGTGGCGGTCCCGGATCCGGGGCGGACGCTCGCGGGCTTCGTGACCGTGCAGGGCAGCGGCCGCCTGCTGGAGGCGCAGGCCGCACTGCGCACCGGCACAGGTGGCGAACTGGCGCTGGCGGCCACCTTCACGCCGCTGCTGGACGATTCGGTGCGCTACCGGGCCGAAGTACAGGTGCGGCGGCTGGATCCGGCTTTCTTCGGCGGACCGACGGGCCGCCTCGATCTGCAATTCCGGGCCGATCTGCAGGGACCGTCGCTGGAGGCGCTGAACGGCGAGGCCAGACTCGACGTGTCGGAAGCGCGACTGGGCGCCTACCGACTGGATCCCACCCGGATGGCCGTGCGCTTCGTGGAGGGCGAAGGCCGATGGGCGGCACAGACCGGTCTGCGCGGCGCCTGGCTGCAACTGACCGGCCAGGGGCGTCCGTTCGGCCCGACCCCCACCTATCGCCTGGATGGCCTGCTCCAGAACCTGAACCCGGCCCGCTTCCTGGCCGACACGAGCTGGACGGGACAACTGAACCTGGCTTTTCGGCTGGAGGGCGAAGGGACGAACCGGATGGATGGACGGCTCATGCTCCGGCCTTCGCGGCTGAACCGGGCGACCATCGAAGGGGGAGAGCTGGCCGTGCACCTCCGGGGCGACACGCTCCGCTTTGCGCTGGAGGCGGGGCTGGCCGGTGGTCGCCTGCAGGGACGCGGGCGATTGGCCAGCGCCTCGACGCCTTCCTACGAGGTAGCGCCCTTCGTGCTGGAGCGGATCGACGTGGCGGCCCTGCTGGGCGATACGCTGCACAGCACGGTCAGCGGCCGACTCAGGCTGCGCGGGAGCGGGACCACGCCCGAGGCGCTTCGCCTGGAGGCCGCGCTCGAACTGGACAGCCTGGTCTATGGCACCTACCGACTGGCACCTGTGCGCGTGCCCGTCCGGATGGATCGCGGATTGCTCACGGCCACGCCTGAAATCGGACTGGGCGAGGGCCATGTGGCCTTCCGCCTGCAGGGACGGCCGATGGCCCGGCGGCCCCGCTGGCAGATTGACCGCGGCCGCCTGGAACGGGTGAACCTGGCCGCCGTGATGCCGGACTGGTCTTCGCGGCTGAAGGGCTCGTTCGAGGGATTCTACCGGGGGGCGACGTTGGCCGATGCGGAGGGCGAACTGACGCTCCAGCTGGAGAACTCCCGGCTCAATGCCCAGCCGCTGGAGACGGCCACGCTGGAGGCCACACTGCAGCGCGGACTGTTGACGCTGGTTACCCGGGCCGCCTGGCCCGACGGTTCGCTGCAGCTGGAGGCGCAGGCCGACTCGCTGGCGACCACGCCGGTCTACACGATCGAGCGGCTGGTCTTTCGCGGCGTGGATCTGGCGGCCTGGACCGGACAGCAGCAGCCCCGCACCCGGCTGAACGGCGTGCTGACGCTGCACGGCCGGGGCATAGAGCCGCGTACGATGCGGCTCGCCGCAAGGCTGCGGCTCGACGCCTCGCAGGTGAGCGACCGGCCTGTTTCAGGACAGTTCCGCGTGGCCGCCGTGGCTGGACGCTGGCAGTTCGGCGGGCAGATGGGCGTAGCCGACGGACAGGCCCGCTTCGACGCCCGACTGCTGATGGATGGACCGACGCCCCGCTACGCGCTGACGCTCACGGCCGAGCAACTCGACCCGATGCCCCTGCTGGGCATCGACACGCTCTCGGCCCGGCTCTCGCTCGATGCCGAACTGGAGGGCGAGGGGTTCGACCCGGCCACCATGCAGGCGCGCGGCCGCCTGCAGAGCGACGGGGCTCACCTCGACGCGCTGGCCGTCGACCGACTGGACGCCCGCTTTTCGATGGCCGAAGGGCTGCTGCGCCTCGATACGCTCCGGCTGGAAAGCAACGTGGCGACGGCGCAGGGCGGCGGCCAGGTGGCGCTTGTGGATCCCGAAGGCGTGCGCATGTCGGAACTGACGCTGCAGGTGCAGCTCCATCGGTTGCAGCCGCTGCGGCGCCTTGTCGGGGCGCGGCTGCTGGCGCTCGACGGCGGCCGGATCGAAGCCCGCGCTTACGGACGTCCCGGCCAGCTCCGGTTCGAGGGGAGCTGGACGCTGCAAAATCTGATCTACGATGAACTGCGCCTGGTGGCCCTTGAGGGCCGTACGGCCGGCGAACTGGACCGACAGCGTCGGCTGTCGAAAGCCGAGATCCGGTCGCAGGTGCATCTGCTGACGCTGGGCACCTTCCAGGTGGAAGACGCCCGGGCCGAGCTGCGCTACGACGGCCGGCAGGCCGACTACGAGCTGCGCCTCGATGTCGATCGCCTGCATACGGCCCGCCTCGAAGGCCGGGTGCTTCCGACGGAGCAGGAGATCCGGCTGACGCGGCTCGACATGCGGCTGCACGACGCCCGCTGGCGTTTGCTGCAGCCGGCCACGTTCACCTACGGCGAGGCCTATCGCATTCAGGGCCTGCTGCTCTACACCGAAGCGCAGGACCAGCAGCTTGCGGCCGACGGCGTGATCGACCCGGACGGCATGCAGAGCTTCGTCCTGACGCTCGAACGCTTCCGGCTCGAAACCGTCACCGATCTGTTCGACTTGGCCGGACTGGGCGGTGCGCTCAGCGGTACGGTGGACCTGACCGGTCCGGCCGCGGCGCCACGGCTTGGCGGACAGCTTCTGCTCGATCTGACCTCGGAAGGACGGCCGGTGGGCGACCTGCAACTGGATCTGCAGTACGACAGCCTGCGGCTCCAGGTGAATGCCCGGCTCCAGCACCGGGCCGATGCCAGCACGATGGCGCTACGCGGCACGGTTCCGATGGATCTCCGGCTACAGGTGCCGCCCGATGCGCCGCCGTTCGATCCGAACCAGGCACCGTTCGATCTGACGCTGGCCGCCGATACGTTCGCCATCGCCTGGATCGAGCCGTTTCTGGATCCCGAGATCCTCCGCGACGTGCGAGGCCGTCTGGCCGGACGTGTTCATATCGGCGGCACGCTGGCTGCTCCACGGCTCGAGGGCCAGGCCCGGCTTTTCGACGGGGCAGTCTATCTTCCCGAGCTGGGCGTCACCTACCGCGACATCCGGGCCGAGGCCCGCATGGAGGATAACCGGATCATCCTGACTTCCTTCGAGCTACACTCGGGCGGACGCCTCACCGGCAGCGGCACCGTCGAACTCGAGGCGCTCACGCTGGGCACGCTCGACCTGCGCATGCGGGCCCGCTCGTTCCTGGCCGCCGACAACCGCGCCTATCGCACCGTCCTTTCCGGAACGCTCCGGCTGACCGGCACGACCGAACGGCCCGAAATCGAAGGCGACCTGCAGGTGGTCAGCGCCGACATCTACCTGATCGAGCAGACCACGGTGGCCGACCTGGAACCAGTCCAGCTCTCCGAAGCCGACCTGCAGATGCTGCGTCAGTATTTCGGCGTGCGCATTACCGAAGAGGACACGACCACCTTCGACTTCTATGAAGCCTCGCGCATGCGCCTGAACCTGCGCATGGAACGCGACGTGTGGCTGCGCTCGAATGCCAACCCCAAGATGAACGTGCAGTTCACGGGCACGCTCACCGTCCAGAAGGAGCCCTATCAGGATCTGCAGCTCTTCGGGACGATCGAGGTGATCCCGGAGCGCAGCTACATCGTGCAGTTCGGCAAACGGTTCGAGATTACGGAAGGAACGCTGTCGTTCAACGGGCCGGCCGACGATCCGGAACTCAACCTGAAAGCCCGCTACGTGGTGCCCTCCCGTGAGGATCAATCCAGCCAGGTCACGATCCTGCTCTCGGTCAGCGGACGGCTGGACCGGCTCAACCTGGAGTTTTCGTCCGAGAACCCTTCGGGTCTCGAATTGCCGGACATCATCTCGTACATTGTCTTCGGCCGACCGGCCGGGCAGGCGCTCGCCTCGCTGGCGCCCGGTAGCAACGGAGCCGGCGGTGGATTGCTGGGCCGCGGAGCCGGTCTGGCACTTGGCCAGCTGGCCGGCGTCGTCGAGGGACTGGCCGGCGAAGAACTCGGACTCGACGTGGTCGAGATCGAACCCGACGGGTTGCAGGGCGCCAAGCTGACCGTCGGCAAGTACGTCTCGCCGCGGCTGTTTGCCGCCGTCAGCCGGCCGATCGCCTTCGGCAACAATGCGGCCACGCAACGAACCGAAGTCTACACGGAGTTCACCGTCGAATACACGATCTTCGACGCGATGATCGTGCGCGTGACCAGCCAGGGAACGACCATGCGGATTAACCTGCTGTGGCGCTATGCCTACTGAGTCGGAAGCGCTCGACATCCCGAAGCGTCCACCTGAGCGCATCGGCCGCGCGTTTTTCGAGAAAGCCGGTGGGCTGGTGCTGTTCATGGGCCGCTTCTTCCGGGACGTGTGGCGGCCGCCCTACGAGGTGCGTGAGCTGATCAACCAGATGGACGAAGCCGGCTCGAAGAGTTTCATCCTGACGGCCGTTACGGGCATTGCCATCGGTGTGGTGTTGGCCATGCAGAGCCGGGGCACGCTCGCCCGCTTCGGGGCTGAAGCGGTGCTGCCCAACATGCTGGCGCTGTCGGTTTTCAAAGAGATCGGGCCGGTCATTACGTCGCTGGTGCTGGCCGGACGCCTCGGGGCAGGGATGGCCGCCGAGATCGGCTCGATGCGCGTGACCGAACAGATCGACGCCCTGGAAGTGGCCGCCCTCAAGCCCTTCCACTACCTGGTGATCACGCGCGTGGTGGCCTGCATCGTGATGTTTCCGGTGCTGACGACCTGGACGAACATGATCGCACTGGCCGGGGGCTACGTCGAATCGGTCATCTCGGCCGACATGGACTACCGACTGTTCTGGAACAGTGCCTTTTCGAGCCTGCGCTTTTCGGACCTGATCGTCGATACGCTCAAGACCAGCGTGTTCGGCTTTCTGGTGGGGATCGTAAGCTGCTACCTGGGCTACACGGTGCGGGGTGGCACGCGCGAAGTCGGGCAGGCGGCCATGCAGGCCGTGGTGATCTCGTCGCTGCTGATTCTGCTGGCCGACGTCGTCGTCGTGCGCATTTCGCTGTTCCTTTTCGGAGCGCTGTGAGAGGAGCCGATTCAGGACGATATGCAAGATGCAAGAACCTCACGCTGTCATTGAAGGGATCGAAACGCCGCCCCCGTCGGAGATCGTGGTGGCATTGCGCGACGTGCACAAGCGCTTCGGGGAGCGGGAGGTGCTGCGCGGCGTGTCGCTCGACGTGGAGGAGGGCACCTCGGCCGTGGTGATGGGCGGCTCGGGTACGGGCAAAAGCGTGCTGCTCAAGCACATCGTGCGACTGCTGGTGCCCGACCGGGGTGCCGTGTGGGTGTTCGGACAGCGCGTCGATCGGCTCGAAGGCGAGGCGCTCGATCGCCTGCGGCTTTCGATCGGCTACCTGTTTCAGAGCGGTGCGCTGTTCGACTCGATGACCGTCTACGAGAATCTGGACTTCCTGCTGGAGCGGCACACCCGGCTGAGTCGGGCCGAGCGCCGCGACCGCATCCTGGAGACGCTCGACTGGGTGGGGCTGCGCCACACGGCCACGCAGTATCCGGCCGAACTGTCCGGCGGCCAGCGTAAGCGCATCGCGCTGGCACGGGCTATCATCCTGCAGCCGAAACTGCTGCTCTACGACGAGCCGACGACCGGACTCGACCCGGTCTCGGTCCGCACCGTCTCGGAGCTGATCGTGCGGCTGCGCGACGAGCGGGGCATTACGTCGATCGCCATCACGCACGATCTGCTCTGTGCGGAAATCATTGCCGACCGGGCGCATTTTCTGCACGAAGGCCGCATCCTGATGAGCGGGACGCTCGAGGAGCTGCGGCGGTCCGATCACCCCGTGCTGCGCAACTTCTTCGGAACCTGACGAATTCAAACCCCTGCGGCACGGCTTTTTCGGCATTATCGTTCACCAACCGGTTCCTGTCATGTCGCGCGAAGCACGGGTTGGACTGCTGGCGCTGGCGGGCATCGCGCTGTTCGTCGTCGCGTTGTTTGCGATTGCGAATCGCTCGTTTCTGCTGAGCGACACGTTTCTGCTGCGCGCCCGCTTCAACCGGGTGGCCGGGCTGGTACCCGGAGCGCCCGTGCAGTTTCAGGGCGTGAACGTGGGGCGTGTCGAGTCGGTGCAACTGCCGCCGGAGCCGGGCGGACAGATCGAGGTGACAATAGCAATCAAAGAGGAAGCCCGGCGTGTGATCCACTCGCGCACGCAGGCGCAGATCAAAAGTGAGGGGCTGGTGGGCCAGCAGATCGTCGTGCTGGTCAATCCCCCGGGCGTGCAGGGCGAGCCGGTCTCGGAGGGCGACCTGATCGTGGGCGTCGATCCCTTCGACCTGTTCGAGATCACGGACCGAACGCTGGCCTCGGTGCAGCGCTTCGAGGACGCGGCCAACGCCTTCCGCCAGATCATGCTCGACGTGCGGGCCGGCGAGGGCACGCTGGGCAAACTGATCTACGATCCGACGCTCTACGATGAGTTCGTCGCGACGACGAACGAGACGCGGCGCGTGCTGAACAACCTGGCGAACAACGCCGAGGCGCTGGTGGCGCTGGCCGAAGAGGCCACGCAGGGTGTGCAGTCGATTCTGGATAAAATCGACCGGGGCGAGGGTACGATGGCCCGGATGCTGAACGACCCGGCGCTCTACGAGCGGCTGCTGGCCACGGCCGATACGCTTCGACTGGTAGCTTCCGATCTGCGGGCCATTACGGGCGCGGCGGAAAACGCGGCCAACTGGGGCGCGCTGGGGGCCTACCGGTTCGCCGAACTGATGGAGGCGGCCAAGCACAACTGGCTCTTCCGTCGCTACTTCGAGGAGCGCGGCTACATGGAACGGGCGCCCTTCGAAGTGCGGGAGCGGGCCATCGAACAGGCCTACCGACAACTTCAGGCCCGCATGCGCGAGCTGGACGCCTGGGAACGACAATTGCAGGAACGCGAAGCCCGACTGAAGGCGCTGGAGACGCGCCTGTCGGCCCTGGCCGACTCGCTGGCCGGCACCGATGGACGTTGAGCACCGCAACATGACGCCACCGAAGTTCACGCCGAACGACCTGGAAGAACCGCGGCTGGGGCCGTTCGAGACGCTCCTGCTGGGCGGCGGGCTGGCGCTGTTTCTGGCGCTGCTCTATGAGATGCGGGAGTTCTTGAACCCGCCGCTGATTGCCATCGCCGCTGCGATCCTGCTCTGGCCGCTGCGCCGGTACCGCTCGGTGCGGGCCCTGCTGTTTTCCGGCGGCTTTCTGCTGCTGTTCTGGCTGCTGAGCCAGCTCCGGGTCGTGCTCATTCCGTTCGTGGTCGCCTACCTGCTGGCCTATCTTTCCAATCCCCTGGTCGATCTGCTGGAACGCCGGCTGCACGTACCGCGCTGGGTGTCGGCGCTGACCGTCACCGTGCTGGTGGTGGGGGCCCTGGCCGCCATCCTGCTGCTGCTGATCCCGACCATTGTCGGACAGCTCGTCGAACTCATCCGCCAGATGCTCGACAGTGTGGGCGAGCTGCGCCGCTGGCTCTACGAAAATCCGTTGCTGGATCGGCTGGAAGAGGTGCTGCCTATCGATCGACAGGCGTTGATCCAGCAGTTCACCACGTTCCTGCAGACCCAGCTCAACGCACTGACCGGTAAACTACCCGATACGCTGGCGACCGTCGCGCAGTCGATCGGCTCGCTGCTGGGCGCGCTGACCGTGCTGGCCATTCTGCCCATGCTGATCTTCTACACGCTCAAGGACTACCCGAAGCTGCGGGATGCGCTGATCAGCCTGTTTCCGAAGCACAACGGCCGCCGCGACTACCTGATGTACGCAGGCACCGTGGTGGGCAATTACCTGCGCGGCCAGCTCCTGATCAGCCTGATCGCGGCCTTCAACGTGTCGGTGGCGCTGCTGATTTTCGATGTACCGTTCGGACTCCTGATCGGCCTGCTGGCCGGCGTTCTGAACCTGATTCCCAACCTGGGCGCCGTGCTGACGAACATCATCGCGTTGTTGATTGCCCTGCTGTTCGGCGATCCGCCCCTGCTGGACGCCGTGATCGTGACCGGGGTGCTGCTGGGACAGGGACTGCTGGAAGCCAGCGTGCTCTCGCCCCACATTCTCAGCCACCAAGTGGGGCTGCACCCGGTGCTGATTCTGCTGTCGCTGTTCGTGTTCGGATACTTCCTGGGTGCGTTCGGGCTGCTCATCGCCGTGCCCACGACAGCCATCCTGGTGGGTTTCTATCAGAGCTACCGGGAAGCCCGCGAGAAACTCGCCGGTGCTACGACGCCCGAATCGACCGAGGTAACGGAATAGGGCCATGTCGAAAAAGCACGTGCCCATCCGCTCCTGCGTGGTCTGCCGCACGCGGCGTCCCAAACACGAGCTGGTGCGCATCGTGCGGCGGCCGGACGGACGCGTCGAGCTGGATCCCGAACAGAAAAAACCCGGCCGGGGCGCCTACCTGTGCCCGCAACCGTCTTGCTGGAAACTGAAAGCTGCCCTTCCCCGATTGCAGCGCGCGCTGCGGACCGAATTCGACGCCGAGGCGCGCGCCGCCCTGGCCGCCTGGGCCGAACGCATGCAACAGGCGACTCCGGCCGACGCCGCGACGTAAGGCCGATCCATTTCGTCCCTTGAGGATCCTCTTGCAGCGGGCTGCGTGGAAGGGCGCCGCAGACGCGCAACGCACCATGCGGTTTACGCTGGAACACGTCGATGCGGAAACGCGGGCGCGGGCCGGACGGCTCGAAACGCCTCATGGCGTCGTCGAAACGCCCATGTTCATGCCGGTGGGGACCGTCGGCAGCGTGAAGGCCGTCGGCCCCCGCGAGTTGCGCCGGGACGTGGGCGCGCAGATCATTCTCGGCAACACCTATCACCTCTACCTGCGGCCCGGGCTCGAAGTGCTCCGCCGGGCGGGCGGACTGCATCGTTTCATGGGATGGGACGGCCCCATTCTGACGGATTCGGGTGGCTTTCAGGTTTTTTCGCTGGCCGCGCTGCGCAAGCTCTCGGAAGAAGGCGTCTGGTTTCAGAGCCATCTGGACGGCTCTCGCCACCTGTTCACGCCGGAAAACGTGATCGACTACCAGCGCGTGATCGGGGCCGACATTATGATGGTACTGGACGAGTGTCCGCCGGGCGATGCGTCGCTGGAGGCGGCACGCCGGGCGCACGAGCTGACCCTGCGCTGGGCCGAGCGCAGCAAGCGTCGCTTCGAGGAAACCGCACCGCTCTACGGCTACGAGCAGGTGCTGTTTGCCATCGTGCAGGGCGGCGTATTTCCGGAACTGCGGCGCGAATCGGCCCGGGCGCTGGTGGCGATGGATTTTCCGGGCTATGCCATCGGCGGGCTTTCGGTGGGTGAGCCGACCGAACTCATGTACGCGATGGTGGAAGTGGTGACAGAGATTCTTCCCGCCGACCGGCCCCGCTATCTGATGGGCGTGGGGACGCCCGCCAACCTGCTGGAAAACATCGCGCGCGGCGTGGATCTGTTCGATTGCGTCATGCCCACACGCAACGGCCGCAACGGCACGATCTTCACCACCGAGGGCATCCTGAACATCCGCAACCGGAAGTGGCAGACCGACTTTTCGCCGCTCGATCCGGGACTGGACGGGTACGTCTCGCAGACCTTCACGAAGGCCTACGTGCGCCATCTCTTTCAGGCCGGAGAGATTCTCGGCCTGCAGATCGCCACGATCCAGAACCTGAGTTTTTACCTGTGGCTGATGCGGGAAGCCCGCCGGGCCATTCTGGAGGGGCGCTACCGGAGTTGGATGAACGAAATGCTGCCGCGCATCAGCCGCCGCCTCTGAAACCGAACCGGTCCGGTAACCGGGGCGTTAGAGCGGAGCATTCGCAGCAGGCAATCCACAACGGTCATGCCCCGGCAGTTTGACATCCCGGTTTTTTATCGCAGTCCGATCATCTCGCGCGTCAAGGAGGCCCGCCGCCGCCAGGATCCGCGCAAGAAGGATTTTTCGCCGACGGTGCTGGACTTCGGCCCGGTACGCTTCAAGCTGGCGCGGCATTTCGGGTTCTGCTACGGGGTGGAACAGGCCGTCGAGATCGCCTACCGGGCGCTGGAGGAAAATCCGGGCCGTCGGATTTTTCTGCTCTCGGAAATGATCCACAATCCGCATGTCAACCGCGATCTGGAGCAGCGGGGCGTGCGCTTTCTGCGAACCACGCGCGGCGAGCAGCTCATCCCGTTCGACGTGCTCCGGCCCGACGACATCGTGATCATTCCCGCCTTCGGCACGACGCCCGAGATCGAAGCTGAGCTGGCCGCCCGGGGTGTGGACGTGCGCCGCTACGACACGACCTGTCCGTTCGTCGAGAAGGTCTGGAAACGCAGCAGTCAGCTCGGTCAGCGCGGCTACACGATCGTCATCCACGGCAAACGCTACCACGAGGAGACGCGGGCGACGTTCGCGCGGGCGGCCCGCGAGGCGGCCGTCGTCGTCGTGCGCGACCTGGAAGAGGCGGCCGATCTGGCCCGCGTCATCCGCGGCGAGGCCGACGCTGCGTTCTTCTACGAGCGGTTCCATGACCGCTACTCGGAAGGCTTCGACCCGGAGCGCGACCTGGTGCGCATCGGCGTGGTGAATCAGACCACCATGCTGGCCACCGAGACGCAGGCGATCGCCGAGCTGCTGCGCCAGGCCATGATCGATCGCTACGGACCGGAAAACCTGCATGAACACTTCGCCGACACGAGCGACACGCTCTGCTACGCCACGCACGAAAACCAGCAGGCCACGCGGGCGCTGATCGACTCGGGCGGCGACCTGGCGCTGGTGGTGGGCGGCTACAACTCGTCGAACACGAGCCATCTGGTGGAGCTGTGCGCCGAGCGCATGCCCACCTACTTCGTGAAGGGACCGGAAGAGCTGCTTTCGCCCACGCGCATCCGGCATTACGATCTGGCGCTCGGCGCCGTTCGGGAAACCGAAAGCTGGCTGCCCGCGCACCGGCCCGTCGAGATCGTGCTGACGGCAGGGGCTTCGTGCCCGGACGCATTGCTGGAAGCCGTATTGCAGCGCGTGCTGCGCTGGTTCGAACCGGTGCGACCCGTCGAGGAGGTGCTGGCTCCCTACCTGGAAGCCGTCGCCTGAACGCGCATGGCCTGGTATCAGGAATGGTTTGACCGCGACGAGTACGAACTGGTCTACCACCGGCGCGACGAGCGCGAGGCCGAACAGGTGGTGGACCTGATCGAGCGACTGGTGCGACCGGCGCCGGACAGCGAGATCCTGGATGTAGGCTGTGGGCGTGGACGCCATGCGCGGGTGCTGGCGCGACGGGGGTATCGGGTGACCGGCATCGACGTGGCCGAGCGCGCGCTTCAGATCGCCCGCAAGCGGACCGAGGCCGAGGGGCTGCACAACCTGCTTTTCCTGCAGCACGATATGCGCGAGCCGCTCTGCCGGACCTGCTTCGACGGCGTCGTGAATCTGTTCACGGCCTTCGGCTTTTTCGAAGACGATGCCGATCACCTGCGGGCACTTCAGGCGATGGCGACGGCATTGCGTCCGGGCGGCTGGCTCGTGCAGGATTTTCTGAACGCCGAGTACGTGCAGCGTCACCTGGTGCCGCGCGATCGGTTTCAGCTGGACGGCATCGAGGTGGTGCAGGAACGCTGGATCGAAAACGGGCGCGTCAACAAACGCATCCGCCTGCGTCGAAACGGTATCGAGCAGGTATTCTACGAATCGGTCCGGCTGCTCCGGCTTTCGGATTTTCAGAAGCTGTACCGGGCGGCCGGCCTGAATCTGCAGGCGGTGCTCGGCGACTATGCCGGGCGGCCGTTCACTTCGGAAAGCCCCCGTCTGATTCTCTATGCGCGAAAAGCTGCGGTATAGCTGGGTGCTGGTGCTGGTGGGATTGCTCGGGTGCGATCTGTTCGCGCCGCGCGAGCCCGAAGCGCCCGTCGCCGAAAGTGGCACGTTTTTGCAGCCCGATACACCCGAGCGCGTCGTGGAAAACCTGCAGGCGGCCATCGCCGAACGCAATGCCGGCAACTACGGGCGCTCGCTGGCCGAGGACTTTGCGTTCGTGCCCACGGCTTCGGCGCAGAGCCGCGATCCGGCGCTCTGGGCCGGATGGAATCGGGCGCGGGAGGAGCAGTACTTCACGGCCATGGTGGTGGCCATCACGCCTTCGGCCGCGCCGCAGCTCCAGCTGAGCGACCAGACCGCCAGCTTCGAAAGCGACAGCCGTTACGTGCTGGAGGCCAGCTATCGGCTCACCGTGCCCCACACCCGCCCGGATGCGCCGACCATCGTCGAGGGACGCCTGATCTGGGAAATCACGCAGCAACCGAGTGGACTCTGGGCGCTGTCGCGCTGGACCGACCGCCAGCAGGGCGAAACCCCTTCGTGGAGCGACCTGAAACGCGCCTTCGTGAACTGAATCCGGGTTCGGGCGGACACGGAGGACAGTCCCTACAGAAAATGGCGAATTGAAGTAGGAGCGCACCACAGTGTGTGCCCGGATCATATCATATGGGATCGCTGATTTACTGGTGCATGAGGAGGCCACACCCCGTGTGGCGGACGTGATCCGGCGGGTATGATCGGGCGGACACAGGGGTCCGCCCCTACGGGATAGGGAAAACGCCAAGGATCTGTAGGGGCGCACCGCAGTGTGCGCCCGTGCTTTCTCACATGCACTATGATTTCCCGGAAATCATATCAGCTGGCGCCTATTCATAGCGGTGGAGGTGGAGCCGCGGTGGCCGTTCGGCCGGAACCAGCTCGAACGGAATCCGCCCCAGCAGACGGCCCGTCTCGGTGCGCACCTCGACGCGCCAGCGACCCGGTTGCACGTGGCGCTTGAACGTGTAGCCCCGGTAGCCGTTGTCGCGGCCGCCCACCACCGCGTAGGCGATGGCGTCCTGCGTGATCCACGCGCGGCGGTCCGGATCGTACCGCTGCCAGACGTGCTGCACGCCCGTGCGCAGCTGCGTCGGCGCAAAAATCGCCGCGAAACAGAAGACCGTGTCGCCTTCGGTGTAATGAAAACGCGGGCTTACCCGCTGCCAGAATCGATACCAGGGGGCCGGCTCGTAATGCAGAAGGTACACGTCGCCTTCGCGGCGCACATGGTGATAGACACCACCTTTGCGCAGGGCCAGTGGGACCGGCGGAATCCAGTTCAGCGCATAGAGTCCGTTCAGCACAAGCACGAGCGCCAGCGCACTCCCAAGTAATGTGGCGGCCTGACGTCCGTGCACCACGCCGCGGCGCCGGAAGAGGTGGACCAGCAGTCCGACCGGTACCAGGCTGAGCAGGCCGGACAGCGCGAAGATCAGATCGGTCATGCGTCGGAGCACCACCGGCACGAAAAAGACGAAAAACGTGAAACTGGCCAGCGTATAGAGGAGCAGCAATACGTACAGGTTGAGCAGACGGCGGTGGATGAACTCGTTGGCGACCAGCAGGGCGACCAGTCCGACGAAAAACAACCAGTGCGCAGGCAACGTGGTGCTCTGGAAATAGAAGACCACGTAGGCACTGAAAAGTGCGCCGAAGAAGAATTGCAGGATGGCCGGAAAGTAGGGCCGAAGGCGCTTCAGGCGGGGCGCGGCCAGTTGCTCGTGCTCGACCAGAACGGCCAGGGCGAGCGCGATCCCCAGAATGAGCAGGTAGCCGAGCAGGATCAGGTTGTCGAGCCAGGCGTCGATGCGCCGCAGCGTGAGCGCATCCCAGGTGACGCCGCCCAGAAAAAATGCCGCGGGAAGCAGATGGCGAAAGCGGCCCAGCCGGGCGTCCAGCCGCTGCTGAAGCGTCTGCACGCGCTGCGTCAGCCCCATCTCACTCCGAACGTTCCGGGAAGGCCGGGCGCACGGCCTGCGCCTGCGGGGTCGGGCGCGCCTCCGGCCGGCGCCAGAGCGGGACCGACGAGCAGGGCTCGCCGTACATCACCTTGCGGGCCACTTCCTGCAGCCGGAGCACCGCCTGCACGTAGGCATCGACCGGCACGATCTTGCTGGCACATCCCTTGACCACCACAATGCGGTCCCGGTACTTCGACCAGTCCTCCCGCTCCAGCGCCCGCACGAAATAGTTGCGCAGCAGGTCTTCCCGTCGTCCGAAGGCCACGGAGCGGGCAATGCCGTGCAGTTTCGTGGCCACGAGCATGTACGCCCAGATGGGGACGATGGCGTCCGTCGAGCAGTAGATGGCCACGTGTTGATCGGCGTACTGCGACCAGTCGTGCGCCTGCACCTGCTGCCGGAAGGGTTTTTCGCGCAGGATCAACCCTTCCTCGAGAAACGGCGCCAGGTCCAGTTCGACGATCGGGCGCTCGTCCCAGAGCGCCTCCAGGTTATAGACGACAATGTCGCTCTGCGCGACGCGGTTGACGATCGGTTCCATGGCCTATAGCAGCTCAGGTGGTTGGCGTGGCGACGGAACGCTGGCGGAGCCGATGTACGGCCGCCGTCAGCTGTTCAAGGGCCTCGTCGATGTCGGCTTCGGTGGTGAAGCGACCCAGACTGATGCGGATGGCGCATTGCGCCTCGGCCTCGCTGAGACCCATGGCACGGAGCACGTGGCTGGGCTTGCCGCGACCCGAGCCGCAGGCGCTGCCGGCCGAAAGGGCCAGCGTGCGCACGGCGGCCAGCAGACGGTCTGCCCGAACGCCCGGGATCGTGATGCTGCTCGTCTGGGGTAGCCGTGGCGCCTGCGCTCCGTTGATGCGGACATCGGACAGGGCGGCCTGCAGTTCGCGCTCCAGCCGATCGCGCAGGTATTGCAGGCGGCGGCTTTCGTCGGCCATTTCCCGGGCAGCCAGTTCGGCGGCCACTCCCATGCCGACGATGGCCGGCACGTTCAGCGTTCCGCTGCGCAGCCCCTGCTCGTGCCCGCCACCGTCCAGCAGGGGCACCAGGCGCAGCGGCGGGCGGCGGCGCACGTAGAGCACGCCGACGCCCTTGGGGCCGTAGAACTTGTGGGCCGAGCAGACCAGCAGATCGATTCCCCCGACCGATACCGGAATCTTCCCCACGGCCTGCGTGGCATCGACCAGGAGCGGCACACCGTGGGCCCGTGTGCGCCGGGCGATCTCCTCGATGGGGTGCAGCACGCCCGTTTCGTTGTTGGCCCACATGACGGCCGCCAGGACGGTCTGCGGCGTCAGCGCCGCTTCCAGCGCGTCCGGATCCAGCCGTCCCTGCGCATCGACGGGCAGATAGGTCACCTGCCAGCCCCGGCGTTCCAGGGTCCGGCAGGCTTCGAGCACGGCCGCGTGCTCGGTCTGGACCGTCACGATATGCTGCCCCCGATGCCGGGAAGCCTCGGCCACCCCCTTGATGGCCAGGTTCAGCGCTTCGGTGGCGCCGCTGGTGAAGATCAGGCTTTCCGGATCGGCCCCCAGCAGGGCCGCCACCTGCTCACGGGCCACCTCGACGGCCGCCTCGGCCTCCAGGCCGTGGGTGTGGCCCCTGCTGGCCGGGTTGCCGAAGCGCTCGGTAAAGTACGGCAGCATACGCTCCAGCACCCGCGGATCGACGGGCGTGGTGGCGTTGTAATCCAGATAAACCGGTCGGCGCATGGGAATTTCGTCGGGGAACGGGACTGGAGTTGAAACGGAAGGCCTCGGGGGGAGTTTCGCAGGCAGAACAGAAGCGGCGGCGCCTTGCTGCGAAGACGCCGCCGCCTGTCCGTTCAACCGACCCGGCTGCCATCAGGTTGGTTGTCGAAATAATTTAGACTATATCTAAACAATATGCTGTGCAGATTCGGTGAAAACGTAAAACCGTACCTGGCGGGCAGCGTGTTGCTTCTGGTACTGCTTCTGGCAGCCTGCGGGGAGGTATCGACCGACCTCGAGATCGAGACCGAGCGCATCGTGGCCGGGGTGGACCTGAACCAGCTCTTTGCACCGCCCACGCCGCAGGAACGACAGCAGGTGCTCGACGCGTGGGCGGCCCGCGACGTGTCCGCCCACAACGCGCAGGAGGTTGCCCGGGCTTCGCTTGAACTCGACGGCACGCCTGTGACGCTGCAGATCCTGCACCATACGGTGCAAGGGCAGCGACATGTGGGGCGGTGGTGGTGCCCGACAGTTTGCAGGCGCCGGCGCCCGTGCTGGTGTGGCTGCACGGCGGCGATGCAGGCGTGCAACTGGAGACCGACGTCTGGCCGCTTGTCGACAGTCTGGACCTGAGCCGCTTCGTGCTGGTGATCCCGGCTTTTCGGGGCGAAGCGCTGGCCTATCAGGGGCTTACCTTTTCGGCCGAGGGCGCGCGCAATCCCTGGGACGGCGACGTGGACGATGCACTGGCTCTGCTCAACGTCGTGCTGGCCCGGGTGCCGATGGCCGATCCGGAGCGTATCGTGGCGTTCGGTATGGATCGCGGGGCTACCGTGGCGTTGCTGATGGCCGTGCGGGACGCGCGTATTCAGGCGGCGATCGGCGCGGCCGGTCTGACGGATTTCTTCGGGGCGTTCATGCAGCAGGTCGTCGAGGAAGCCCTGCGGGGGACGGTCCGGCCCGTGCCGGGACTGGCCGCCTTCAGCGAGCAGGTGCTCGTGCCGCTTCGGGACGGCACGCTCTCGATGGCCGAGGCGCGGCGGGCCCTGCTGCGGCGCTCGCCCGTCTGGTTCGCCGATCGGCTACCGGCGGGCCAGTGGCACCACGGCCGCCAGGATCCGGTAATTCCGGCCTCGGAGGCCGAACGCCTCGCCTCGGTCCGCCCTGCGTCGTTCCAGGTGTACCTGTACGAAAGCGAAGCGCATGAGCTGATTTCGCTATCCGGCAGCCTGGAGCGCATTCGGGCGTTGCTGGACGAACTGGCGAGTGCAAACTCATGAACGCAGCGACTTTCCATATCCATCCGGTGCGCAACGAAGAGGAATGGGCACAGGCCCGGACCATTCGGGCGCGCGTGTTTATCGAAGAACAGGGCTGTCCGCCCGAGGAGGAGTGGGACGGATTCGACGAAGTGAGCCGCCATTTTCTGGGATGGGTCGGCGGGGTGCCGGTGGCGACGGCACGCTGGCGCGTGGTGCCCTTCAACGAACGTCTGGTGGCCAAGCTGGAGCGCTTTGCCGTGCTGCCGGGATATCGTGGACGGGGCTACGGCCGCGCACTGGTGCAGTACGTGATGGAAGATGCGCGGCGGGCCGGGTTCTCGACGTTGCTGATCCACGCGCAGGCTCATCTGGAGCGTTTCTATGAAAGCCTGGGCTTTCGGAGCACCGGCCATCGCTTCGTGGAAGCCGGCATTCCGCACGTGCAGATGATCTGGCGGGAACAAAAAAGCGCCGACCGGCCGAAGCCGATCGGCGCCTGAGGTGCTGCCATGAAGGCATTATAGCTGGGCCTGTACGAGCGCCGGATTGATCCGGACGGTCGCCTTGGCCAGCAATTCTTCGAGCAGGTGCTGCACGGCCTCCTGCTTGCGTTCCTGTAGGAGCTGTTCGCGGGCCTCGGCCGCGTCCATCGGCGTGCCCTGGCGACGCTCCAGCAGGCGGATCAGGTGGTAGCCGAAGCGGGTGCGGACGGGTTCGGTCGTCACCTCGCCGGAGTCGCGCAGCGCAAAGGCCGCCTCCTCGAAGGGTTCGACGGTCTCGCCGCGCCGGATGAAGCCCAGATCGCCGCCTTCCTGGGCGCTGCCGTCCTCGCTGTGACGGCGGGCCATCTCGGCAAAGTCGGCGCCGGCCCGGATGCTGTCGAGCACGGCCTGCGCGCGGGCCTTCACGGCGGCGGCTTCCTCTTCGGAGGCGTTCGGCGCCAGGCGGAAGAGGATGTGCTGCACGTGCACTTCCTCGGCCTGCTGCTGGCGGAACTGCTCGACTTCGTCGTCGGTGGGCGGGGTGGCGCGCGATTCAATCTGTTCCCGGAACGTCCGTTGCCGGACCATCTGCGCGATCATGCCGCGCAGCGAGTCCTCGGTCAACCCGTCCTGCGTCAGCGCTTCTTGGAAGGCTTCGGGACTGGGAAAGCGTGCCCGGATCTGCTCCAGCTCCTGCTCGACGGCGGTCGGATCGGCCTGGATGCCCTGCCGGGCGATCTCACCTTCGACCACGTGGCGTACGATGAAGTCCTCGATGATGCTCTTGTGCACCTCCGGCATTAGCGCCGGGTTCATCTGAATCTGCGGATAGCGCTGCAGAATGAAGCCGAGCTGCTGGCGAAATTCCTCGGCGGTCAGCGTATCGGAGCCGTATTCCGAGGTGACGATGGCCGCCACCGTCGAATCGGACACCGGCGCGCCCACCTGATAGGAGCGATCATCGTCGCCGCTGGTGGCATTGGCTTCGGTATCCTGCGCGCGGCAGCCCAGAAGGAGCAGCAACGTCAGGCTCAGCAGGGCCGGCAGGCGAAGCAGACGGCCTGCGTGCAGCAACAGTGCGGAAAACATAAAAGCAACCTGTTGTGATGGAGGTACGGGGAAAGACAACGGCAGTGCAACGGAGCGCCCGCCGATTAGATCCGGCCGGCGGCGGCTTTCCGCAAAAAAACGTTCAAGCGAAACCCGAAAGTAGCTTTGTGCGTTTGCAGCAGCGGTTTTTCGCTATGTGCCGCGTTCGTCTAGGGGTCTAGGACGCCAGCCTCTCACGCTGGTAACACGGGTTCGAATCCCGTACGCGGTACCAAGCCCGCCGATCAGTCGATCGGCGGGCTTTTTTTGTGCGAACGAAACGGGGTTGTTTTCGTTTTAACTTTTGGAAAAACAGATTTTTTGTGGGGATGGAGAAGCAGCGAGCGAAACAGCCGACCAAAAAAGCGCAGATCCTTTCGCTTTACCGATCCGGCATTCAGAACGTGGAGGATCTGGCGTTGCTGACGGGAAGCCGTCCCAGCTACGTCGGCGCCGTGCTGCGCGAGGCCGGGCTGGCGCCGGGCTACGTGGATCTGTACACGTCGACGCGGCACCCGATGAACGTCTATTCGCGCTACTTTGCCGGCAGGCTGGGCTATCGGGATGTAGAGACGGCCCGCGAGAGTGTGGCCTTGATCGATCAGCTCTATCGACAGTTCGCCCGCACGGGCGACCGGGCGGGGCAGCACCATGCGATGGTGATGGCGCTGACCATGCTCAACCGGGCGCGCTGGTCGGGCAAGCAGGAGGCGGCCGAGGTCTACCGGCGCTGGCTGCTGCGCCAGTTGCGGACCGCCCGGCCACGCCGTAGGGAAAAGCCGGAGAACGCCTCGACCGCCTGAACAAAAAAGAAGCCCGGCCCCTGCGGCCGGGCTTCTGTGGGGTAGTGGTTCGGGGGACGCGCGGCTACCGCATCAGCACCATGGAGCGCGTCTGCACCTGGTTGCCCACGCGCAGGCGGTAGAGGTACAGGCCGCTGGCGGCCGGACGACCGGCGTCGTCCGTGGCATCCCAGATCACCTCGTGCCGCCCGGGCGACAACATGCCCTGCACCAGCGTGCGCACCCGCTGCCCGAGCACGTTATAGACTTCCAGCGTGACGGGTTGCGGTGCCGTGCCGCCGAGTGTGAAGCGGATGGTGGTCTGCTGGCGGAACGGATTCGGGTAGCTGGGGGCCAGCTCGAACGTGGCGGGCAGGGCTGAAGGTTCGGCGCTGGTCGTTGAGGGCGTGCCCAGCACCGTCACGTAGTCGGCCGTGTAGGTGGTGCCGGCCGTGGTGGCGCCGGTCTTGCCGGCCGGAGCCGGTCGGCGTCCGTAGACGATCACCTGCTGGCCGGCCTGCACGTCGCTCCAGGCGATGGGCCGCTGGTGCTCGTCCACCACCACGGTCTGCGCGTCGATCAGGAACGTCATCTGTTGCACGACCACGGCATCGGCGCGCACGCTGTCGGCCTGGCCGGTGGCGGCAACGAAGTCCTCCAGCTTGATTTCCAGCGCCACCAGTCCCAGTCCGGGCTGGATCGTCGCTTTCACCTCGACGATCTGGCCGGTCTGCAGGTCGGCCAGCGTGATGGGCGTGCCGTCATGGGCCAGAATCTGCGTGCCGGCATCCACGAAGATCGTCAATCCGGCCACGATCAGGCTGTCGGCACCCAGCGCTTCGATGGTGCCTTTGAATTCCACTTCCTGCGCGTCCTCGCCGGTCAGCACCCGGATCCGCATGGCCCAGTAGGTGCCATCGGGATGCACCACGGCGCGCACGCGCACCACCGTACCTACCTGCAGGTCGCTCAGCGTGGCCTGCTGGCCCTGCGCATCGATCACGTAGATGCCGGGACGGGCATGGAAGACCAGACCCGCCACGGTCAGGGTACTGTCGGTCAGCGCTTCGATGGGACCGCGCACGTCCACGACCGGATGGAACGCTTTGCGCACCTTGATCCTGGTGGCCAGCAGCGTGCCGTCGGGCTGAATCAGCGCCTTGACCTTGACCAGCATGCCCACCTGCAGGTCGGCCAGTGTGAGCGGCCGGTCCCAGGCATCTTCGATCACCGTATTGTTGTTTACCTGGAAGGTCAGACCCCCCACGACCAGGCTGTCGCCGCCGATCGCCTCGATGCGGCCCACCAGTTCAAATTCGTGTTCGTCGACGTCTTCCACTTCGATTTTCAGCGCAAAGAGCAGCTGATGCCGTGGGTCGAAGTAGCCTTTGACCTCGACGAACTGGCCCACCTGCAGGTCGGCAAACGACAGCGGCTGGTCGTCTTCGCCGTGGATGCGCGTCAGGTTGGTCACCCGGAAGGTCAGGCCGCCCACGGTCAGCGTGCTGTCGGTCAGCGCCCGGATGAAGCCCTTGATCTCCACCTTCCGGCGGTGGACTTCTACGTGCGTCTCATTTTTGACTTCGATTTTTGTGGCCAGCAGTTGGCCATTCTGGTCGATTCGGGCCTTGACTTCGACCAGCAGGCCCACCTGCAGATCGGCCAGCGTGAGCGGCTGGTCTTCTTCGCCCTGGATGCGCGTGTGGGCGGTCACCCGGATCCGGAAGTCCCGCACCACCAGAACGGAATCCTGGAGTTGCAGGATGGGCCCGGCAATTTCGATCTCCGGCAGGTCCTCTCCGCCTTCGGCGCCCGGCATTCCGGCCTCGATCCGAAGGGCGATGAACTGTTCGTTCTGGACTTCACCTTCGATTTCCACATAGCGGTCGAGGGCCAGCTCGCCCTCGATTTCGGTCTGGGCGGTCAGCCAGAAGGTGAAGCCCTGCACGACCAGGCTGTCTTCACTCAGGGCGTGGATGCGGCCGCGGGCTTCCACGCGGTCCGGCCGGTCTTCGGCATGCTCCAGCTCGATCTTGTGGGCGTAGTAGAAACCGTCCGAGCCCAGGTAGCCTTCGACCTCCACGCGCTGTCCCACGGTGAGCTGCCCGAAGGGAATGGGCTGCTCCATCGTGTTGTAGATGCGCGTCAGCGCGGTGACCCGGAAGGTGACGCCGTGTAGCGTCAGATCGGCCTCGCCGATCGCCTCGATGCTTCCTTCCAGCGAAACGCCGGGTCGATCGTCGGCGCGGGCGGTGCCTGCCAGCAGTCCCAGCAGCAGGGCTACCGCCAGGGTCGTAGCGATGCGTTGCATGATCGCCTCCATCTGGTCTGGTGAAACACAATACGTGACGCTTAATGGTTGTTGCAACAACGGTGCCAGTAACAGATCTGCACAAAATGGGCTGAAAAACAGCGAATGGGTGCGAAAAGAAGCAATGAGGGGTGTGCAACATGTGCGCACTATAGTTCAACAAGGATTAAAGGTTACGCGTGTTTTTCTGTGCTATCTTAAAAAAATGCCGCCGGAACTCCCGGCAGTGCCTCAGGTTGAGAGAAAACGCTGAGCTGATATGCGTCTGAAACGGCCGAGGTTATGGCAGGAGAGCCGCTGTTGAAGACCGAGCGGGTGCGAAAGGTCTACGATCCGCAGGAGATCGAGCCCCGCTGGTATGCCTACTGGGAGGCGAACAACTTTTTCCGGGCGGAGATCCGACCCGACAGGACGCCTTTCGTGATCATGATGCCGCCGCCCAACGTAACCGGGCGGCTTCACATGGGCCATGCGCTGCAGGATACGATTCAGGATGCGCTGACGCGCATCCGGCGCATGCAGGGCTACGAAGCGCTCTGGCTGCCGGGCATCGACCACGCGGGCATTGCCACGCAGAACGTGGTCGAGCGCGAGCTGCGCGAAAAAGAGGGCAAGACGCGGCACGATCTGGGCCGTGAGGCCTTCCTGCAGCGCGTCTGGCAGTGGAAGGAGGAGTACGGCGACATCATCCTGCAGCAGAAACGCCGGCTGGGCGACTCCTGCGACTGGTCGCGCACGCGCTTCACGATGGACGAGGGCTTCACGCGGGCCGTGCAGGAGGCCTTCATCCGGCTTTACAACGAGGGACTCATCTACCGGGGCGACTACCTGGTCAACTGGTGCCCGGTGGACCAGACCGCGCTCTCGGACGAGGAGGTGGACAACGTCGAGCAGGACGGCCACCTCTGGTACATCCGCTACCCGCTCGTTGACGGCAGCGGCTACATCACGATCGCCACAACGCGCCCCGAGACGATGCTGGGCGACACGGCCGTGGCCGTGCATCCCGAAGACGAGCGCTACCGCCATCTGATCGGCAAGAAGGTGCGGCTTCCGCTCCTCGGACGCGAGATCCCGATCATCGCCGACGAGCACGTGAAGCGGGACTTCGGCGCGGGTGCCCTCAAGATCACGCCCGGCCACGACAAGAACGACTTCGAGATCGGCCAGCGCCATGGCCTGCCGATCATCAACATCATGAACCCGGACGGCACCATCAACGAAAACGGTGGGCCGTATGCCGGACTGGATCGCTTCGAGGCGCGCAAGCGCATCGTCGAGGACCTGCGGGCGCAGGGGCTGCTCGAAAAGGTGGAGCCCTACCGCCACACGGTGCCCATCTCCAGCCGCTCGAAGGCGATCATCGAGCCGATGCTCTCCCGGCAGTGGTTCGTGCGGATGAGGCCGCTGGCCGAGCCGGCCATCGAGGCTGTGCGACGGGGAGAGATCCGGTTTTATCCGGAGCGGTGGGCCAACGAGTACTTCCGCTGGATGGAAAACATCCGCGACTGGTGCATCAGCCGCCAGATCTGGTGGGGCCACCGCATTCCGGTCTGGTACTACACGGACGAAAACGGCCAGATCGACGAGTCGAAGGGCTTCGTGGTGTCGATCGAGCAGCCCGAGCCCGGCATGGTGCAGGACGAAGACGTGCTCGACACGTGGTTTTCGTCCTGGCTCTGGCCGTTTGCCACGCTGGGCTGGCCCGATCAGACGCCCGATCTGGCGTACTTCTATCCGACCACGGTGCTCGTCTCGGGCTACGACATCCTGTTTTTCTGGATCGCCCGCATGATCATGGCGGGCATTCACTTCACCGGCAAGATCCCCTTCCGGGATGTGTTCATCACCGGCATGGTCAAGGACAAGTACGGCCGGTGGATGTCGAAAAGCCTGGGCAACGGCATCGACCCGCTGGAGATGATCGATCAGTACGGGGCCGATGCCGTGCGCTACTCGCTGACGGTGCTCTGCACGCAGGGGCAGGACATCAAGCTCGACCCCTCGAAGTTCGAGATGGGTCGCAATTTTGCCAACAAGATCTGGAACGCCTTCAACGTCTTCGGTCAGTTCATGGAGACCGACGACGAGGGGCGGCCCTTGCGGGATTATCGCCGCCAGCGCCGTTTCGAGGAGCTGTCGCTCGTGGAGCGCTGGATGGTGACGCGTCTGAACCAGACGATCGCCACGGTCAACGAGGCGATCGATCGCTACCGGCTCAACGAGGCGCTGCTGACCATCTACGATCTCTTCTGGGGCGACTATTGTGACTGGTATCTGGAGCTGATCAAGCCGCCACGCGGCCAGGCCATGGACGACGAGACGATCGCGCTGGCCGTCGAACTCTACGAAAAGATGATCCAGCTCCTGCATCCGTTCATGCCGTTCATCACCGAGGCGCTCTGGTGGCGGCTGCGGCCGCGCGGCGAGCGGGAGGCGTGCATCGTCTCGCGCTGGCCCGAGCAGAACCCGGACGAAATCGACGAGACGGCGCTGGCGCGCTTCGGCCGCATCCAGGAGATGATCTCGGGCATCCGGAACGTGCGGAGCACCTACGGCGTGCCGCCCGGCCGGGAGATCCGGGCACTGATCAACGTTCCGGAGGAGGAGGCGGAAGAGGTGGCCCACCTGGAGGCCCATCGCGACTACTTCGCGCGGCTGGCCCGTGTGAGCGAGCTGACCGTCGGCGTGGGGCTGGAGCGGCCAAAGGCCAGTGCGACCGTGGTGGTGGGTCGCTACGAGGTGTACGTGCCGCTGGCCGACGTGATCGATCTGGAGCAGGAGCGGGCGCGGCTGGAAAAAGAAATCGCCCAGAAAGAACGGTTTCTGGAAAGCGTGCGCAAAAAGCTCCAGAATCCGCAGTTTCTGGAAAAAGCGCCGGCCGAGGTGGTGGCCCGCGAGCGCCAGAAGGAGCAGGACGCCCGGGCCGAACTGGAGCGCCTGCAGGCCAACCTGGCCGCCCTGAGCTGAACCTGCGCTGAACCGAACATGAGTACGTCAACCGAGACGCCGCTTCAGGGCCGGCTCCGGCATCGACACCTGCTGGGGCTGGCCACCTATTCCGCCGAGGAGATTCAGCTCATTCTGCAAACGGCCCGCCAGTTCCGGGAAGTGCTCGAACGCCCCATCCGGCGCGTGCCCACGCTCCGGGGCGTGACGGTGGTCAACCTGTTTTTCGAGCCGTCCACGCGCACGCGCATCTCCTTCGAGCTGGCCGAAAAGCGCCTGTCGGCCGACGTGGTCAACTTCTCGGCGGCGGGGTCCTCGGTGGTCAAGGGCGAAACGCTCAAAGACACGGCCCGCAACCTGGAGGCCATGAAAATCGACATGGTCGTCATCCGGCATCGCTCGCCGGGGGCGGCCCATTTTCTCACGCGCTGCATCGACGCCGTCGTCATCAACGCCGGCGACGGCGCCCACGAGCACCCGACGCAGGCGCTGCTGGATTTGCTGACTATCTCGGACTACTTCCCCTCGTTCGAGGGGCTGAACGTCTCGATCATCGGCGACATCACGCACAGCCGGGTGGCCCGCTCCAACATCTACGGCCTGAAGGCGCTGGGAGCCAACGTGACGCTCTGCGGGCCGCGTACGCTCATGCCGGTGGGTATCGAGGAGCTGGGCGTGCGCGTCACCTACCGGCTGGAAGAGGCGCTGGAGGGCTGCGATGTGGCCATGGCGCTGCGGCTGCAGCTCGAGCGTCAGACGGCCGGCCTGTTTCCCAGCCTGCGCGAGTACCACGAACGCTACGGCATCAAGCTGGAGCATCTGGAGCGCTACCCGGACCTGCTCGTCATGCATCCGGGACCCGTCAACCGGGGCGTCGAACTGGCCAGCGAGGTCGTCGATCACGAACGGGCCATTATCCTGAACCAGGTCACCAACGGCGTGGCCGTGCGCATGGCCGTGCTCTACCTGCTGGCCGGCATGCCCGAAGCCGCCGATTGACGCTTCAGGCTTCGAGCGGCCGACCCGTGCGCTGCGCCGTTTCCACGTAGGTGCGGATGGCATCGGCAATGTAGGCCTGCTGCTCCGGCGTCAGCTCGGTGTGCATGGGCAGTGAGAGCACTTCGCGGGCGGCTTTTTCTGCTTCCGGAAGCGTATCGTGCGGACCGAAGTCCGCAAAGGCCGGCAGCTGGTGCAGGGGCACCGGGTAGTAGATGGCTGTGGGAATGCCGCGCTGCTGTAGATAGCGCTGAAGCCCGTCGCGGCCGCCGGGCACGTCCGGGTGAACGCGAATCGTGTACTGGTGGAAAACGTGCGTGCGTTTCGGAGCGCGGTAGGGCAGCGTCAGGCCCGGACAGTCGGCCAGCAGTGCATCGTACCGGGCGGCGGCTTCCTGACGCGCCCGCGTGTAGGCGTCCAGATGGCGTAGCTTGACGCGCAGAATGGCCGCCTGCAGCGCATCGAGCCGGCTGTTGACGCCGATCAGTTCGTGGTAATACTTGCGCCGGGCGCCGTGGTTGGCCAGCATCGACAGCCGCTCGTGCAGGGCAGGATCGTCGGTGAGCACGGCCCCGCCGTCGCCGTAGGCTCCCAGATTTTTGGACGGAAAGAACGACAGGCAGCCGATATGGCCGAAGGTGCCGGTCTTGCGGTCCCGGTAGATGGCGCCGATGGCCTGGGCGTTGTCTTCGATGACGAACAGCCGGTGGCGTTCGGCCAGCTCCAGCAGCGGTGCCAGATCGGCCGCCTGGCCGAACAGATGGACGGGCACGATGGCGCGGGTGCGGGGCGAAATCCGGGCTTCGACGCTGGCCGGGTCCAGGTTGAACGTCCTGGGATCGATGTCGGCGAAGACCGGCCGGATGCCCAGCAGGGCCGCCGCCTCGGCCGTGGCCACGAACGTAAAGGCCGGCACGATCACTTCGTCGCCCGGCTTCAGGCCCAGCGCCATGTAGGCCAGCTGCAGCGCATCGGTGCCATTGCCCACGCCCAGCGCAAAGCGGCAGCCCAGGTAGGCCGCCAGTTCCTCTTCGAAGCGGGCCACGATCGGACCCCGGATGAACTGACCGTTTTCCAGCACTTCTTCGATGGCCGCAAGAACTTCTCCACGGATGGCCCGATACTGGCCGACGAGATCGACCATCTGCAGGGCAGGGGGAGCTTCCGCCATGTCGTTTCAACGGGTTGGTTACAACGGCGGCAAGATACGAAACGGAAGAACTTGGCGCGGGGAAGTTTCGTAGGGAAAGCAATCCGAAAACCAGGCGCGTTATGCCATGCTGAACCTGTTGCAGGTGCAGGGGCCGGTTTCCATGCCGACCGGGCTGGAATGGCTCCCGATAGCCAGCGTGCTGGTCCCGGCGGTGCTTCTGATCGTGCTGATCTACCTGGCCCGCCGGGCCACCTGAAAAAGCGAAAGGCCCGCTGTCATGGCGGGCCTTTCGATGTATGAGGCAGGCTTGTTTACCGCGACGAGGAAAGCTGCGACAGGTAGTGCTCGGCCGGCGCCTTGTAGCTACCGTAGAGCGCGTTGCTGAAGGCCTCGCGGGCTTTCTCTTTGTCGCCCATCAGCATGTAGGCCTCGCCCATCACGAAGTAGATCTTGGCCTTGTCCGTGCGGCTACCCCGGTGCAGCTCCAGCGCCTTCTGGGCCATTTCCACAGACTTCTGATACTCTCCCAGCGTCTTCAGCGCCTCGGCGTAGTAGTAGTATACGTCGGCGTCGGGCGAGACGTCTTCGATCTGCAAGAGTTCGTCCAGGTAGCCGATGGCTTCACGGGCGTCCGAGGGATTCGGATTGCCGCCGTTGCGGGCCAGCGTGCTGGAGGCCAGGTAGAGGTAATGGTCCCGAATGGCCTTTTCGGCGGCCTGGAGCGACTCACGATCCTGGGCTTGCTTGCTGACGGCCAGCGCCTGCTTCAGCGTTTCGAGCCCCTCGTCAATGCGGTTGAGCTTGAGCAGCGCCAATCCTTTGCCCAGGTAGTTTTTGGGGTAGGACGGGTCGTGCTCGACCCCTTTCGTATAGTGCTCCAGCGCCTTGTCGTACTGCTCGTTGCGATAGGCCCGCAGGCCGAAGTTGTAGTCGAGCTGGGCCACAATGCGCAGCGCTTTCTGAGCGACCTCTTCATCGTTGGCCTGTTTGGCCATCTCCGCCGCCTTCAGAAAGCCCTCGTACGCCTTCTGATACTGCTTGGCTTTGGCGTCTTCCAGCGCCTGATTGAAAACCTTCTTGTACTCGTCCGCCTGCTGGGCGCGGGTGGTCACAGGGGTCAACACGACGGCCAGCAGGGCCATGCCCAGCAGGAGCATCGCGCGCATGCTTCCTTTCTGCATCATCGCTCTCTGGTTGGAGTGTTTTGGAAATTCGAAACTTGCGGCCAGGTCGCCTTTGAAGACAAGGCTTAAAGATACAAGTTCCAGCGGTAAAAAGAAAGATAACCGGTTTTTCACGAAAACTACACAGCGCTAAAAGTTAGGTCCGAGTGCCCGTTCCCGGTAGAAGGTTTCGATAATCTCGGCCGCCTCTTCTGGCTCATCTGTGAGCATGAACAGCTCCAGATCTTCAGGCGAGATGTTGCCGGCGGCCAGCATCTCGTTGCGAAGCCAGTCGAGGAGGCCGCTCCAGTAGTCGGTGCCCATCAGGATGACCGGAAAGCGGGAAGCCTTGCCGGTCTGAATGAGCGTCAACGCTTCGAACAGCTCGTCCATCGTGCCGAAGCCGCCGGGCAGCACGATGAAGCCCTGCGCGTACTTGACGAACATCACCTTCCGCACGAAGAAAAAGTCGAAGTTGATCAGCTTGTCGCGGTCGATGTAGGGGTTGCTTTCCTGCTCGTGCGGGATGACGATGTTCAATCCCACCGACACGCCGCCGGCTTCCTTGGCCCCTTTGTTGGCGGCCTCCATGATGCCGGGACCACCGCCGGTGATGACCCCGAAGCCGTGCTCGACCAGACAGCGACCCACGGCCTCGGCCATCCGGTAGTAGCGATGGCCGCGGGGCGTGCGCGCCGAGCCGAAGATCGACACGCACGGACCAATGCGCGAGAGCGTCTCGAAGCCCTCGACGAACTCCGACATGATCCGGAAAATGCGCCAGAGGTCTTTGATCTGGCGTTGTTGCCAGGCCAGCGCTTCGGCTTCCGAGAGTTTGCTGAGCGGGTGACGGGCGTGTCCGTCGGTTCGTGACAGCGGAAACGGCTTGTCCATGGGTCCTCAGTACGACTGTTGCACTTCCTTCCGGTAGGTCTCACTGGCAAAAATCGCGATTTCGACGCGGCGGTTAAGCTGACGCCCCTCTTCGGTGGCGTTGGAGGCGATGGGTTCGGTTTCGCCCTTCCCCATCGTGCGGATGCGGCTGGGTCGAATGCCCTGCTGCATCAGAAAGGCGGCGGCCGCCTCGGCGCGTCGCTCCGAAAGGCGCTGGTTGTATTCCTCGGGACCGGTGCTGTCGGTGTGGCCCACGATGAGCACTTCGGTTTCGGGATACTTCTTCAGGCTTTCGGCCAGGCGACGGAGTTTCTCGCGGGCTTCCGGGCGCAGCGTGGCCGAGTCGAAGTCGAACAGAATGCCCGAGTCGAAGGTGACCAGAATGCCCTCACCGACGCGTTCGATACGGGCGTCCGGCAATTCTTTTTGCATTTCGGCGGCCTGGCGGTCCATGCGCTGGCCAATGATGGCCCCCGCCGTACCGCCCACGATGGCGCCCAGAATGGCGCCGCGGGCCGTGTTGCCTGTCGCCTTGCCAATGGCGCCGCCGACCACGGCCCCGGCGCCGGCCCCGACGGCGGCGCCTTTCTCCGTATTGCTCAGCCGGGCACACCCGGCCAGCAGCATCAGCATGCACAGAAGGTAACCCGTGGGTCGCATAGCTCGTGCATAACGTCTGGTTTCCGGAAAAGTCTCGAACAACCGGTCCTTAAAATCAACTTCAGTGCCGGAACCGTGCTTTTTGTCGAAAAACGAAGGAGCGAATGCGCCGAAGCGCGCGCATTCCTGCGGGCGGTGTCCTATCTTTGAGGCCAGGTTTGCGCATCAACGAAGGCAACAGGTACCATGAAGCTGATCATTCCCATGGCCGGACGGGGGACCCGCGTGCGTCCCCATTCGCATGTGACGCCCAAGCCGCTCCTTCCCGTCAAAGGCAAAAGCATGGTGGAGCGCATCGTGGACACGTTCAACCGGGTGTTGCCGCGCCATCTGGACACCGGGGTCTTCGTGCTCGGACCGGACTTCGGCGAGGAGATTCGGGCGCAGCTCCGGGACATCTGCGCCCGGCACCACATGACCGCACACTTTGCCGTGCAGCCCGTGGCCGAGGGCACGGCGCATGCCGTCTACTGCGCGGGCGATCATCTGGAGGGCGAGGGCATCGTGGTGTTTGCCGACACGCTTTTCGAAATGGAGCCCGGCATCGATCTGGAAGGGGCCGACGTGGTCATGTGGGTCAAAGAAGTGGACGATCCGCGGCGCTTCGGGGTGGCGGTGCGTAAAGGCGATCGGGTGGTGGCGCTTGTCGAAAAGCCTTCGGAACCCATTTCCAACGAAGCGCTGATCGGCATCTACTACGTACGGGATCTGGCCGTGCTGCGTCGCTATATCCAGCAGCTCATCGACCAGGACATCCGCGGTCACGGGGGCGAATTTCAGCTGACGGACGCCTTCGACCGCATGCTGAAGGACGGTTACGTCTTCAAGACGGCGACCGTTACCGAATGGCTCGACTGCGGCACGATCGAGGCGCTCATGGAGACGACGCGCTACTTCCTGCACAAAGAACGCGACACGCTGCGACAGGGTACCGTGGAGAACAGCGTCGTGCACGAGCCGGTGTACGTGGGGCCCGGCGCGCGCGTGGTCGATTCCGTCGTCGGCCCCAATGTGTCGATCGAGGCCGGTGCCGAAGTGCGCGGCGCGGTGGTGCGCGACAGCATCCTGTTTGCCCATGCGCGCGTTGAAGGCGCCGTGCTGGCCGACTCGCTGGTGGGCCAGCATGCCGAGGTGCGGGGCCAACCGCAACGCCTCAACATCGGCGATCACTCGACGGTCCGATGACACCCGACGACGCCACGCTGCACTGCTACCCCGACACGCTTGAGACGCGGCTGGGCTTCGACGTGGTGCGCGAAGCGCTGCAGGCGCAAACGCGCAGTCCGCTGGGCGCCGAAGCCGTCGCGCAGCTCCGACCCCTGCGGGATCTGGAGGCGGTCCGCATCGAGCTGGCCCGTGTCGAGGAGCTGCAGCAGGCGTTGCGTTTTGACGATCCCGTTCCGCTCGAAAACCTGATCGATCTACGGCCCTGGCTGGTGCAGGCCGCGCCCGAAGGAGCCTGCCTCGAAGGCGAGGCGCTGGAGGCCGTACGCCGCGTGCTGGTGACGGTGCGCCTGCTGGCCCGCTACTTCCGCGAGCGGCGGAGCAAGTATTCGGCGCTGGCCGCCCTGGCCGAACGCCTGACGCCGCTTCCGGAACTGGAGCAGCGGCTGGCCGCCGTGGTGGACGAAGACGGCCAGGTGCGCGACGACGCCTCGCCGGAACTCCGGCGCCTCCGTCGCCAGCTGGCCCTGCAGCGCCAGCGCCTGCGCGAAGCGCTGCTCGAAGCGCTCCGCGACGCCATCCGACAGGGCTACGCGACGGAAGACCAGCCCACCATCCGCAACGGCCGCATGGTGATCCCCGTGCGGGCCGAGGCTCGTCGCAAGGTGCCGGGTTTCGTGCACGACACGTCGGCCTCCGGGCAGACGGTCTACATCGAGCCGGCTTCCTGTCTGGACCTGAACAACGCGGTGCGCGAGCTGGAGCTGGCCGAACTGCGCGAAATCGACCGCATCCTGCGTGAGGCCACCGGCTGGCTCCGGCCGCATCTTTCCGCGCTGAAGGCCTCGCTCGAGGCGCTGGGCCACTTCGATCTGCTGCAGGCCAAGGCGCGGCTGGCCGAGCTGATGGACGCGCACGTGCCCGAAGTGGCCAACGATGGCGTGATCGAACTGAAGCGTGCCCGCAACCCGATCCTTGTGCTGCACTTCCGGCGCCTGCAGGAGACCACCGGTGAAGTGCGTGAAGTCGTCCCGCTCGACCTGACGCTGGGCCGCACCTTCCACACACTGATCATCACCGGCCCGAACGCGGGCGGCAAGACCGTCGCCATGAAAACCGTCGGGCTGCTGGTGCTCATGCTGGCCTGCGGGCTTCCCATTCCCGCCGATCCGACCTCGCACGTGTCGCTCTTCGATCAACTGTTGATCGACATCGGCGACGAGCAGTCGGTCGAGGCCGACCTGTCCACCTTCAGCGCGCACATGACGCACATGGCCTACATGCTGGCCCGGGCCGACGCGCGCACGCTCATTCTGATCGACGAGGCGGGAACGGGGACCGATCCGGACGAAGGGGCGGCGCTGGCGCAGGCCATCCTCGAAGAGCTGACGCGGCGTGGCGCGCGCACGATCGCCACGACCCACCACGGCGCGCTCAAGGTCTTCGCCTACGAGACCGAAGGCGTCGAAAACGGCTCCATGCAGTTCGATCAGGCCACGCTCAGCCCGACCTACCGGTTTCAGCTCGGGGTGCCCGGTTCATCCTATGCCTTCGAGATCGCCCGACGCATGGGCATTCCTGAACCGGTACTGGCGCGGGCACAGACGCTCGTGGGCCGGCAGCAGGTGGCGCTGGAGGCGCTGGTGCGGACGCTGGAGGCCCGCAACCAGGAGCTGGAAGCCCGGCTGGCAGCCCTGGCCGAAGAGCAGGCGCGCCTGGAGCAGCTCCGAGGCGAATACGAGGCGCGTCGCGCACAACTCGAAGCCGAGACGGAAGCGATCCGGCAGCGTGCGCTCGAGGAAGCCGAGCAGTTGCTGAAAGAGGCCAACGCCCGCATCGAACGCACCATCCGGGAAATCAAAGAGGCGCAGGCCGAACGTGAGGCCACGCGGGCGGCCCGGGAGGCGCTGGAGCGTTTCCGCCGTCGCCTGCACGAACAGCGGCGCCGGGCCCGTCCGAAGCCGGCTGCGGCCGAGGAGCCGCGTCCGACGCTGGCCGTGGGCGATCAGGTGGTGCTCGACGAAGGCGGCACGCCGGCCGAGGTGCTGGCGCTGGAAGACGACGAAGCACTGATCGCCGTGGGTTCGCTGAAAATGCGCGTGCCGGTAAGCCGGCTGCGGCGGCTGAACCGGGCGGCGCGGCGTACGCAGACGCGCATTGCTACGAGCGCGACGCTTCCGGCCCTTCAGGCCCGCACGCGCATCGACGTGCGCGGCTATCGGGTGGATGAGGCGTTGCAGGCCGTCGAGCGACTCATCGACGAGGCCGTGGCCGGCGGCGTGCGCGAGGTGGAAGTGCTGCACGGCAAAGGTACCGGCGCGCTGCGGCAGGCCATCCGCACCTACCTGCAGGGCCGCCCCGAGGTGGAACGCTTCGAAGATGCCCCGTGGGAGCAGGGCGGTCCCGGCGTGACCCGTATCTGGCTGAAGTAATCCCCACCATTGAACACAGACAGGCCTATGGCACGCATTGTCGTTACGCGCCCCGTCATGGAAGAAGGGCTTCGCCCGCTGTTCGAAAACGGCCATCAGGTCGAGATACTCGATCCGGATCCGGAGCAGCCGCTTGACGAGGACGCGCTGATCGAAGCGGCCCGGGAGGCCGACGCCTTGATCACCATGCCTTCGGATCCGGTTACGGCGCGTGTGCTGGAAAGCTGTCCGAAGCTGCGCATCGTGGCCCAGCATGCGGTGGGCTATGAAAACATCGACCTGGAAGCAGCGCGCAAGCACGGCATCGTCGTCACGCATACGCCCGGGGTGCTGACCGACGCCACGGCCGACTTTACGTTTGCCCTGCTGCTGGCGCTGGTGCGCCGGGTGCGTGAGGCGGATCGCTACGTGCGGGAAGGTCATTTCAAACGCTGGGAGACGAAGCTGCTGCTGGGGCACGACCTGCGGGACAAGGTGCTGGGCATCGTGGGACTGGGTCGCATCGGGAGCGCCGTCGCCCGCCGGGCGCTCGGCTTTGGCATGCGCATTGTCTATTACAACCGACGGCCGGCCAACCCGACCATTGAGCGCCAGAGCTGCGCCCGCTACGTGTCGTTCGACGAACTGCTTCGCACCAGTGACGTGATTTCCATACACTGTCCGCTCAATAAAGAGAGCTATCACCTGTTCGATCGCGCCGCTTTTGCGAAGATGAAGCCGACGGCCGTGCTGGTGAACACCGCGCGGGGACCGATCGTGGACGAAGACGCGCTGGTCGAGGCACTGGAACAGGGACAGATTGCAGGCGCGGCGCTCGATGTGTTCGAACACGAACCCCGGGTGCATCCGGCGCTGTTGCGGAGCGATCGGGTCGTCCTGGCGCCGCACCTGGGTAGCGCGACGGTCGAGGCGCGAACGGCCATGGCGCGAGCCTGCGCCGAGGCGGTGCTGGCCGTGCTGAACGGCGAAGAAAAGATTCCATACCGGCTGGTGTAAATGCAAATGCGGGCGGAACATCCGGCAGCATCCGGCAGCATGCGTTGCGTGCGGTGGCTTCGCGTCGGGCTTTGCATCCTGGCGCTGTGGCTGATAGGAGCGGTGGTGGGCAGGGCGCAACCGGCCGATTCGCTGCGCCAGGTGCTGGTCGAAGCGCTGGCACGAGGCGATGCCGCCCGATTGCTGGAGCAGGCACCGCCCCAGGTGGAGCTGGCCCTGCTGGGCAGAGGACAGCTCTACAGCCGCATGCAGGCCCGCTATGTCCTGATGGATTTCTTCCAGGCCTACCCGCCGCTGCGCGTCGAACTCGACGAAGACCGACTGCTGGAGCCCCATCGGTTTCTGGTCGGACGCTACTGGTATGCACGGGCGGCCGTGCCCTTTCAGGTGTACATGCGGCTGCATCGCGAGTCGGGTACGTGGAAGTTGCACGAGCTGCGGGTGACGGCCGGCCGCCCGCGGCGATAGCGGGGCAAATGTACCATGGTTGCCCGGCACATCCCCCGATGGTCCCGTCGCTACTGGCAGGTTGGCCTGCTGCTGCTGGGACTCCTGCTGGGCACCGGGGTGTTTCGCGTGCTGCGGCTGGCCTGGCTCGAACGCCACGTGGAGGCGGCGCGACAGGCGCAACTGGACCGCATGGCCGCCCGCATTGAGGCCGATCTGCTGGCCCGGCAACAGCGCCTGCTGGCCGAAGCCCGTCGGCTGGCGCAGCACGAAACGGTTCGAAAAGCGCTGCAGACGCTCCGCCGGGAGGACAACCTGGCCTGTCCAGAAACGCTGGTGGCACTGCTGGCCCGTCGGCAGTTGCCCGAGCGCCGGGGTATCGAAATCTATGACGTAGTGCCCCGGCGTGTGGCCTGGGCCGGCGTGACCATGCCGGTGGGGACGGTCCCCAATACGGAAGCCTTTCTGCAACAGGTGCAGGCCGAGCTGGTTGACGATCCTCCCTGGCGGCTGGCGCTCAGCCTCTGGCATCCGGTGGTCGATGCGGAGGGACACGCTCTCGGAGCCGTGCGGGTGCTGGAGCTGCTTCGCTGGCAGATGCCCGTCGAAAATCTCTATCTCGACACGTACAATCAGCTCCGGCTCTGGGAGCGCGAGCTGGGCGTTACGGTGCAGCTCCTGTTGCCGGGACAGACGGCGCCCGCCGACGGTCAGGCCGCCTATCCGTTGCAGGGATTGAGCGGCCAACTGGGCACGCTGCTGCTGGGCATGCCGGCACCGTCGCAGGTGCTCCGGGATGCGGCGCGCCGGATCGATCACATCCTGGCGCTGTGGGCCACGGCCTTGCTTGTCTGGGCGCTGATTGGCCTGGCCGGGTGGATGTGGACCGCGCGGGATCGCCCGCAGCGCCTGCTGAAACGTGCCGCACTGGTGGGACTGGGCTGGTGGGGCGCCCGCTACCTGCTGCTGATCCTGGACGTCCCCAACCGCTGGCAGCGCGGGCGTACGCCGCTGGCGCCGCTCTTCGATCCGGCCCACCTGGCCTCGGCCTTCGGCGGCGGATTGATGCGGTCGATCGGCGATCTATTGCTGACCGCGCTTTTTGCGCTGGGATTCGCGCTGGGGGTGCGGCGGGTTGTGGCCGAGTGCCTGCGGAGCACGTCCGCCCCAGCGCCCGGCCATATGCTGCGTGCGGTGGGCGTTCGGCTGGTGGCCGCCCTGCTCATGCTGGGGCCGGTGGTGCTGCTGGGGCTGCTGGTGCGGCACAGTGTGCTCGACAGCACGCTCGACTATCTGACCCGAACCGGCCTGTTTCCGCCCCGGCTCGTGCTGCTGGTCTGGGCCGGGCTGCTGGTGCTGCTGCTGGCGCTGCTGGTGTTGCTGGAGACACTGGGCCGGGCGACAGGGTGGCTCGGTGGCCCCGGATCCGAAACGTGGCACGCCCGGCTGGGATTGAGCGCCGGGCCGGCGCTTGCCGTCGTGGGCGTCGCTTACGTGCTGGCGCCGCTCGAGCGGGTCATGCCGCTACCGGTCGCGCTGGTACTGGTGGGTGCCGGACTGGCCGTCTCGTGCTGGCAGGTACGGTGGCCGCGGGCCGGGCGCTGGCTGACGCTGCGCGCGCTGTTGCCCGTGCCCTTCGTGCTCGGTCTGCTACTCTATCCGATGCTGCACACGGCACTGGATGCGCAGCGCCGTATGCAGGTGGAACGGGCGCTGGACCAGTTCGGACAGGGGCAGGACCCACGGCTCGTCTTTGCCATCGAGCAGGCGCTGCAGGAGCTGGCCGCCGACAGCCTGCTGGGCGTGTTGCTGACCACCAATCCGGATTCGGTCCGGCTCGACTCGCTGGCCGACGCGGTGCTACGCGGCTCGTTGCTTGGATCGCTGACGGGGACCTATGAGGTGAACCTGACCTTTTTCGATCGGGAGCGCCGGCCGATCGGTCGCTACGAAGGGAGCCCGATCGCTTCCGGGGCGGAGGCGCTGGCACAGGATGCCGCCGAGTTTGCGGCGCTCTGGCAGGCGTTCCGCCGCACCGATGGCCGGTTGCCATTTATCATGCAGCTGGGCGGGCGGCGCGAACCCGGCCGGTTGCAGTATGCCGGCTTCGGCATGGTGCGCCGCGACGATGGACGTGTGGCCGGCTGGGTGATGGTCCGGGCCGAACCGATCAGTCCGCTCTACGGTGCCGAGACCCCGTTTCCGCGCGTGCTGGTGCCCGCCGGCTTTGCCGGAGCGCTGGAAGAAGGGCTGTCGCTGGCCGAGTTTCGCGACGGGGTGCTGGTGCGCAGCCAGGGACCGGCTTTTGCCCGCTATCGGCTCGACCCGGCGGTGGCGCGTCGGCTCCGGCAACAACCGGTGCTGTGGCGCTACGAGACCGAAAACGCCCACACGTACCTGACCTGCTACCGGCGCGTGGACGACGCAGCCCGGACCGTACACGCCGCCCGCCTTCCCGCCCTGTCGCTTTTCGATCACCTGTACTACCTGCTGCGTCTGACACTGACCGGCCTGCTGCTGATGCTGGCGATGTATGCGGGCGGGTTGATCTACCGCTGGCGCAGGGGATGGCTTCCGCTTCCTGAAGCCCGCTTTCAGGATCGCGTACTCAACGCACTGGTCGGGGTGGGCTTCGTGGCGGTGGTCGTCGTTGGCGTGGTCGGTGTGCGCGTGCTGGAGGCCGAAAGCCAGCGGGCCGTGCAGGCCTGGCTGCGCCAGTACCTGGACCGCGTCGAGCGTACGCTGACGCAGACGGCCCGTCCGGGCGAGTTGCCCTACCAGGTGCTGGACCGCGTTCCGCTGGATTCGATTGCGCGGCGCACCGGGCTGGACCTGCAGCTTTATCGCGGCGGGCAACTCATCGGCACCACGCGCCCGCGCCTGGTGCGCGAGCGGCTGATCGAGCCCCTGATGCCCGTTGCCGCCTACGAGGCGCTTTACTGTAGGGCGCAGCGGTCGGCCTTCGTGCCTGAGCGTCTGGGGACGTTCGCCTACTGGACGGGCTATCGGGCGTTGCTCGACGAGGCGGGGCGGCCGCGCTACGTGGTGGCCGTTCCGGCGCTGCCCGAGCAGGAGCGGCTGGAGGAGGAACGGGCACGGACCGTGGCCTACCTGTTCGGGGCGCTGCTGGTGCTGATGTTTCTGGTGCTGCTGACGGCCTGGCTGGTGGCCCGTGCGCTGGTGCGTCCGCTGGCCCGGCTCCGCGAGGGATTGCAGGCGGTGGCCCGGGGGGAACTGGACCGGCCGCTTCCTGTCGAGTCGCGCGACGAGCTGGGCGCGCTGGCCCGCACCTTCAACTGGATGCTCCGGCAACTGGCCGAAAGCCGCGAGCAACTGGCCCGCCAAGAACGTGAGCTGGCCTGGCGCGAAATGGCCCGACAGGTGGCGCACGAGATCAAAAACCCGCTCACGCCCATGAAACTGTCGGTCCAGCACCTGCGCCGCGCCTTTGCCCGGCGCGACGATCCCGGCCGCTTTGCCGAGCTGTTCGAGCGCGTTACCGCCACGCTCATCGAACAGATCGACACGCTGGCGCATATTGCGGCCGACTTTTCGACGCTGGCCCGCATGCCCACGCGCCGACTGGAGCGGGTGGACCTGAACGAAGTCATCCGCGAAGCGGCCCGTCTAATGGAAGCCGAAGCCGGCCGGCCCATCGAGCTGGCCCTGCATCCGGAGCCGCTCGTCGTGCAGGCCGATCGCGAAGAGCTGCGGCGCGCCTACATCAACCTGATCAAAAATGCGCTGCAGGCGCTCGTGCCGGAACGGCCGGGGCGGGTGCGGGTTTCCACGCGCCTGGAAGTGGACGACGACGGACGCCGCTGGGCCTACAGCACCGTGGAAGACAACGGGCGCGGCATTCCCGAAGCGCTGCGTCCGAAAATTTTTGAGCCGAATTTCTCCACCAAAACCGGCGGCAGCGGACTGGGGCTGGCCATCGTGCGGCAATGCGTGCTGGACCTGCAGGGCGCCATTGGCTTCGAGTCGGAAGAAGGCGTCGGGACGACGTTCTGGCTGCGGTTGCCGCTGGCTTCGGACGCGCAGCCCCCGGAAGCTTCCGAAAACCAGACAGCAGGTTGAAAGAACCCCATGCGCGTGGTAATTATCGGCGCCGGTGAGGTCGGGTTCGACGTGGCCCGGACGCTTTCGCTGGAGCAGCACGACGTGGTCGTGGTCGATACCGATCCGGCCGTGCTGGAACAGGTGGCGCAGCGGCTCGACGTGCTGACGGTACAGGGCAGTGGCACTTCGATCCATACGCTGGAGGCGGCCGGCATCCGCGAGGCCGACATGCTGATCGCCGTGACCGCGATCGACGAAGTGAACCTGATCGCCTGCATGATCGCCGACCGCCTGGGCGTGCCCACCACGGTGGCGCGCGTGCGCTCCGACGTGCTGGGCCGGGCCGAGTCGGTGCTGCAGGCCAGCGAGCTGGGCATCGACCTGCTCATCCATCCCGAAGAGAGCACGGCCGCCGAGATCGTGCGCCTGATCCGCCGGGCCGGGGCCACCGACGTGCTGAACTTCTGCGACGGCCGTCTGCAACTGGTGGGCATGCGGCTGGACCCCGGCGCCCCCGTGCTGGGCCGATCGCTCCGCGAGCTGGCCGCCGAACTATCCCCCCTGCGCTTCCGCGTAATGGCCATCAGCCGGGGCTTTCGGACGATTCTGCCCCATGGCGACGAGCGATTGCAGCGCAACGATCAGATCTTCGTGCTGGCCCGGCCCGACGAGATTTCGGTGATCGCCCGGGCAATGGGCAAGCTGGAGGCGCCGATCCAGCGCATCATGATCCTGGGCGGCACCAAGGTGGGGGCCCAGGTGGCCCGCCAGCTCGGCGATGAAAAAAATCGTCAGATCAAGCTGATCGAACCCGATCGCGAGCAGGCCGAGCAATTGGCCGAGGAGCTGGAGCACGTGCTCGTGCTGCACGGCGACGTGACCGACATCGACCTGCTGGTGAGCGAAGGACTGGACGAAATGGACGCCTTTGTGGCCGTGACCGACGACGAGGAGTCGAACCTGGTCACCTGCTTGATGGCCAAGCACCTGGGCGTGCGGAAGACCGTGGCGCTGCTCTCGAAGACGGCCTACGTGCCCATCAGCCAGGCGATCGGACTGGACGCGGCCGTGAGCCAGAAGCTGGCCGTCTCGCGCGAAATTCTGCGCTTTCTGCGTGGCCGGCACGTGCTCAGCGTGGCGACCGTCTACGGACTGAACGCCGAGATTCTGGAAATCGAGGCCAAGCCCCGGGCGCCCATCGTCCGCAGGCCTCTCAAAGCGCTGAAACTTCCCCGGGGCGTGCTGATCGGCGCCCTGCTGCGCAACGGCCAGGTGGAAATTGCCACCGGCGATACGCAAATTCAGGAGGGCGATCGGGCGATCGTGTTCGTCACGCCCGACCAACTGGCCGAGGTGGAACGGCTGTTCGACAATCGCTGAGCCATGGTGTTGAATCTGCGTGCGCTGGCGGCAACGCTGGGCGCCCTGCTGGGATTCCTGGCCGTTGCGCTGCTGCTTCCGGCGGGCATTGCCCTGAGCTATGGCGAGCCGCACTGGTGGCCGTTTGTCCTTTCGGCGCTGCTCGCCGGTGCAGTAGGCGGCGGTCTGTGGGTGCTTGGCGGGCGCCGTCCCCACGAACCCGGCATCCGCGAAGGGTTTGCCATCGTGGCGCTGGCGTGGCTGGTGCTCTCGCTTTTCGGGGCGCTGCCGTTCGTGCTGGGCGACGTGCTTTCCTACACGGACGCCTTTTTCGAGACGATGAGCGGCTTTACCACAACGGGGGCCACCATTCTGGGCGGCGAGCGCACCCCGGAAATCGAAGCGCTGCCCCGCGCCTACCTGTTCTGGCGGAGTCTGGCACACTGGCTGGGCGGGATGGGCATCATCGTGCTGACGCTGGCCATTTTGCCCATCCTGGGCGTGGGCGGCATGCAGCTGTACAAGGCCGAGGTGCCCGGTCCGACGGCCGACAAGTTGACGCCGCGCGTGCGGGAGACCGCCCGCCGTCTGTGGTTGATCTACGTGGGCATCACGGCGCTGGAAGTGCTGCTGCTGTTGCCGGCGATGGACTGGTTCGACGCCGTCAACCACGCCTTCGCCACGATGGCCACGGGCGGCTTTTCCACGAAGAACGGCTCGGTGGGGCAGTTCGGCTCGGCCTACGTGGAGTGGATCATTACCGTGTTCATGCTGCTGGCCGGTGCCAACTTCGCGCTGCACTATCGGCTGCTGCACGGGCAGTGGCGGCCGGTGTGGCAGGACACCGAGCTGCGCGTCTATCTGTCGATCGTCGCGGTCGCCACCGTGCTGATCTCGCTGGGCATCTGGGCGCCCCTGCACGCCGAAGGGGACTACCAGACCTATGCGGAACTGACCGACGCGCTGCGGCACGGCGCCTTTCAGGCCGTCTCGATCATCACGACGACGGGCTTCGGCACGGCCGACTACGAGCAGTGGTCGCCGCTGGCCGTGGGCGTGCTCTTTCTGCTGTTTTTTGTGGGCGGCATGGCCGGTTCGACGGGCGGCGGCATCAAGGTGGTGCGGCACGTTTTGCTGTTCAAGAACTCCTTCCGGGAACTGAAACAACTGGTCCATCCCCGCGCCATCGTGCCCGTGCGGCTCAATGGCCGGATGGTCAGCGACGAGGTGCTGCGTAACGTGCTGTCGTTTTTTGTGCTGTACTTCGGACTGCTGGGCATGGGTACGCTGGCGCTGAGCGCCATGGAGGTGGACCTGCTGAGCGCCTTCGGGGCCGTGCTTTCCTGTCTGGGGAATATCGGTCCGACATTCGGGACGATGGGCCCGGCCGAGAACTATGCGCATCTACCGGCGCTGGCCAAGTGGATCCTGGCGCTGCTGATGATGACCGGCCGCCTGGAGATCTTCACCGTGCTCATTCTGCTGACGCGCACCTTCTGGCGACGTTAATTTCTGTGAAAAATAGGCAAAGATGTGTAATCCTTTCTTTTGAAGTTGACCGGTACGTGTTGTCCGTATTTTAGTAGGAAAGCGCATCCATATCCAAAAAAATATTTGGAAAAGAAGGATCTTTCTTTATTTAATAAAACAAAAAGCGCTACCGATCCTGTTCAATGGGTGTGCCGTGGGCGATCGGCCCTGATTCGGGGAGACGGTTGACATCCGGGCCGTTTGCGCGTTAATTAGGCCACACGTTGCACGCAAAAGCTGAAAGGTTTTTATGTCACACGGACGTCACCGGAGGAAAATTGTTGCTGCGTGCGGTCAGGCGACCGCGCTGGTGACGTCGTGGGCCCATCCCTTTGATCAGGGGATGACCGCGCGGGTACAGCAGATTGTAGCCGGGAGCAGCCTCCGACTTCGGGCGCTTCCGCTGCTCCTTATTGGCCTGCTCGTACTCATTATTGGCCTTATTGGCTGACACGCACGGCGGTCAATCCCCTTGGCACTTCACAGGTAGGGCGGTTCCAGAAGAGCTTGAGGCCGGGGGATTGACCCCGGGAGCCAGACCGAGCGAACCAGAAAACCAGACCATTTTTCACCGTCCAAGCCTGTGAGGTAGCCATGCGTACCGACACGATCCCGCTGGTCCGATCCGCCCGTCCGGCGCTGAGCGCCGAAGGCGAGCCTGTGGCCGCATCCACCGAGCCCGTGACCGGCGCCGAAATCTTCGTACGGTCGCTGGAGGCCGAGGGCGTCGAGATCGTCTTCGGGCATCCCGGCGGCGCCGTCATCCACATCTACGACGAAATCGCCCGCCTTAAGCCGCGCTTTCAGCACATTCTTGTACGCCATGAGCAGGGCGGCACGCACATGGCCGAAGGCTATGCCAAGGCCACGGGGCGTGTGGGTACGGTACTGGTCACCAGCGGGCCCGGTGCCACCAACACGATAACGGGCATCGCCGACGCCTACATGGACTCGGTGCCCATCGTGGTCTTCACCGGTCAGGTGCCCACCAAACTGATCGGCAACGACGCCTTCCAGGAAACCGACACGATCGGGATCACACGCTCGATCACGAAGCACAGCTTCCTGGTGCGCGACGTGCGCGATCTGGCCTGGACAATCAAGGCCGCCTACCACATTGCGCGTACGGGGCGTCCGGGTCCTGTGGTGGTGGATTTGCCCAAGGACGTGTTGCTGGCAAAGGCACCTTTCGCCTACCCGGAGGAGGTCCACCTGCGGGGCTACAAGTTGCCGGGACCGCCGGATCCGGAGCGCATCCGAGAAGCGGCGGAGCTGATCGCCGCGTCGCGGCGTCCGCTGCTCTACGTGGGGGGCGGTACGATCAACGCGAACGCGGCCGACCTGCTGACCCAACTGGCCCGAAAGGCCCGCATCCCGGTCACCACGACGCTGCACGGACTGGGCGCCTTCCCCGAAGACGACCCGCTCGCGCTGGGCATGCTGGGCATGCACGGCACCTGGTACGCCAACCAGGCCGTGCAGCACGCCGACCTGATCATTGCCGTGGGCGCGCGCTTCGACGACCGGGTGACCGGCCGCGTCGATTCCTGGGCGCCTTACGCGAAGGTGATCCATATCGACATCGACCCGTCCTGCATCTCGAAGAACATCCCGGTCGACTGCGCCATCGTGGGCGACGTGCGCGAGGTGCTGGAGCAGTTGCTTCCGCTGGTGGAGCCCAAGGACACGAAAGAGTGGCTGGCCAAAATCGAATACTGGCGTGCCGAGTGTCCGCTTACCTATGAAAAAGGCGACGGCAAGCTGCGGGCGCAATACGTCATCGAGCGCATCCGCGCCAGGACGGGCGGCCACGCCGTGGTGGTCTCCGACGTGGGGCAGCATCAGATGTGGACGGCCCAGTACTTCCGCTTCCTGCACCCGCGCACGCACATCACCTCGGGCGGACTGGGCACGATGGGTTTTGCCCTGCCGGCCGCCATCGGCGCCGCCTTCGGGCTGCGCGGGCGGAGCGACTGGCCGGTGGTCTGCATCAGCGGCGACGGCGGGTTCGTGATGAACGCCCAGGAGCTGGGCGTGGCCGCGGCGCATCGCCTGCCCATCAAGGTGGCCATCATCAACAACAACTTCCTGGGCATGGTCCGGCAGTGGCAGGAGCTGTTCCACGAAAACCGGTTCAGCCACACGGACCTGTCCGACACGAACCCGGATTTCGTCAAGCTGGCCGAAGCGTTCCACTGCGTGGGCCTGCGGGCTACCCGGCCCGAAGAGGTCGATGCCGTGCTGGACGAGGCCTGGAAGGTGAACGATCGGCCCGTCGTGATCGACTTTCGGGTGGTGAAGGAAGAGTTGGTCTTCCCGATGGTGCCGGCCGGCGCTTCGACCAGCGAAATGATCACCAAGCGTCTCACCCCTAACGCTTTCGTCTGAGGTGCGCCATGCAAACGGAAATGGACATGCCGACCCTGACGCCCCAGCAGATCCTGCGCAAACGCAAGGCGGGCGAACCGCTCCTGCCGGGCGAGCCGGAACAGGTGCACCGGCACACGATCGCCGTGCTGCTCGAAAATACGATCGGGGCGTTGATCCGGGTGGTCAACCTGTTTTCCGCCCGGGGCTTCAACCTGGAGAGCGTCACCGTCGGCGAGACGGACGATCCGACCGTCTCCCGCATGACGATCGTCACCACGGGCAACGACCGGATCATCGGGCAGGTGCTGCGCCAGCTCGACCGGCTGATCGACACGCTGCACGTGGAAGACCTGACCGGCAGCTCGTTTGTCGAGCGCGAGCTGTGCCTGCTCAAGGTGCGCTACACGAACGAAAACCGGGCGGCCATCATGGACACGGCCGAGATTTTCCGCGGCAAGGTGGTGGACATCACGCCCGACACGATGACCTTCGAGCTGACCGGTCCGACTTCGAAAATCGAGGCCTTCATCAAGCTGATGAAGCCGCATGGCATTCTGGAAGTGGCCCGTAGTGGCCGCGTGGCCATGCGCCGCTCCTCCGGAAGCTGGCTCACGCACGAAGATCCCACCTTGAATCTGTCCCCCGAACGCTAAAAACTGAAAGGCCCATGAACGTCATCTATGACGCAGATCTGTCGCTGATTCAGAGCAAAAAGGTAGCCGTCATCGGCTTCGGCAGTCAGGGGCACGCCCACGCCCTGAACCTGCGCGACAGCGGCGTGGACGTGGTGGTCGGGCTGCGGCCCGGCTCCGCCTCGGCCGCGCAGGCATCGGCCCAGGGGTTGACCGTCCGAACGATCGCCGAGGCCGCCGACTGGGCCGACGTGATCATGATCCTGATCCCGGATCAGCATCAGAAGCGGGTTTACGAGGCCGACATCGCCCCGCACCTGAAGGCCGGCAAGGCGCTGGCGTTTGCGCACGGCTTCAACATCCATTACGGCCAGATCAAGCCGCCGGCCGACGTCGACGTGTTCATGGTGGCGCCCAAGTCGCCGGGGCATCTGGTGCGCCGCACCTTCCAGGAAGGCAACGGCGTGCCCTGTCTGGTGGCCGTCGCTCAGAACGCGACAGGACAGGCCCGCGAGCTGGCGCTCAGCTATGCGGCGGCCATCGGCGGCACGCGCGCCGGTGTGATCGAAACGACCTTCAAGGACGAAACGGAGACCGACCTGTTCGGCGAGCAGGCGGTGCTCTGCGGCGGTTCGGCCGAGCTGATCAAAGCCGGTTTCGAGACGCTCGTCGAGGCCGGCTACCCGCCGGAGCTGGCCTATTTTGAATGCCTGCACGAACTGAAGCTGATCGTCGACCTCTACTACGAGGGCGGCATCTCCTACATGTACTACTCGGTCAGCGACACGGCCGAGTACGGCGGCTACACGCGCGGTCCCCGCGTGATCGGGCCTCAGGTGAAGGCGGAAATGAGAAAGATTCTGCAGGAGATTCAGTCCGGCCAGTTCGCGCGGGAATGGATTGCCGAATACGAGTCGGGCGAAAAGAAGCTGCGGGAAACGCGGGCCAAAACGCGCCAGCATCCGATCGAAGTGATCGGCCGCAAGTTGCGCCAGATGATGAGCTGGCTCAAAGCCAAGGAAGTCCCCGAAGAGTCGACGGCTGCGTGAGGAGAACGCGATGGAGACGCCACATTACCATATCGTCGTATTGCCCGGCGACGGCATCGGACCGGAGGTGACGCGTGAGGCCGTGCGTGTGCTGGAGGCGGCCGCCGAGGCCTTTGGTTTTCGGCTGACGACCGAAACGCATCCGGTGGGCGGTGCGGCCATCGACGCGGCGGGCGATCCGTTGCCCGAACCGGTGCTGCAGGCCTGTCTGCAGGCCAATGCCGTGCTGCTGGGGGCCGTCGGCGGTCCGAAATGGGACAACCTGGATCGGGCGCAACGGCCCGAAGCCGGACTGCTGCGGTTGCGCAAGGCACTCGAAGCCTACGCCAACCTGCGGCCGGTGCAGGTCCCCGAGGCCCTGGCCGACGCCTCGCCGCTCAAGCGCGAGGTGGTGGCCGGCACCGACCTGCTCATTGTGCGCGAGCTGACCGGCGGCATCTACTTCGGCGAGCCGCGCGGCCGCAACGGCCAGATGGCCTGGAACACGATGCGCTACACGCGCGAGGAGGTGGTCCGCATCGCCCGCGTGGCCTTCGAATGGGCAAAGCGTCGGCGCGGCCGCGTCGCCTCGGTGGACAAGGCCAACGTGCTCGAAGTGTCCCAGCTCTGGCGCGAGGTGGTCTCCCAGGTGCATCGGGAGGAATTCCCCGAACTGGAGCTGGAGCATTTTTACGTGGACAATGCGGCCATGCAGCTCGTGCGCGATCCCCGGCGGTTCGACGTGGTGGTCACCGGCAACCTGTTCGGCGACATCCTCTCGGACCTGGCCGCCACGCTGCCGGGATCGCTGGGCATGTTGCCTTCGGCCAGCATCGGCGGGCGCGTGGGGCTGTTCGAGCCGGTGCATGGTAGTGCTCCGGACATTGCCGGCCAGGGCAAAGCCAATCCGCTGGCTGCGATCCTGTCGGCCGCCATGCTGCTGGAGACGCTCGGCCAGGAGGCCGCCGCGCGGGCCGTCCGCCAGGGCGTGGACGCCGCGCTGGCCGAAGGCGTCAAGACGGCCGACCTGTGTCGGGCCGGCGAGACGCCTGCCTCGACCGAAGCCGTCGGTCAGTTCATTGCGGCCTACGTGCGACAGCAAACGCCGGTAGCTTCATAAAAAACCAATCCGAAAGGAGACATGGACGAAGGGGTTGTAGCGGTACGACGCGGCAGGGTGGGACGGCGACTTAGCCGGCGCCCGGCCACCGAGTAGGTCCGGCAACCGGGTGCCGCGGGTTGCCGACAGGCCGGGCGCGCTATGTGGCCGAAGCGGCAACATCCGAACCTTCCGTCCCAAACCCTGCCAACAGCCATGAGCGACCGCATCATCATCTTCGACACCACGCTGCGCGACGGCGAGCAGGCGCCGGGCGCTTCCATGACGATCGACGAAAAACTGCGCATGGCGCATCAACTGGCCCGGCTCAATGTAGACGTGATCGAGGCCGGCTTCCCGATCTCGTCGCCGGCTCAGTTCGAAGCCGTCCAGCGTATCGCCGCCGAGGTGGAAGGACCCGTCATCTGCGCGCTGGCGCGGGCGCGCGAAGAGGACATCCGGGCGGCGGCCGAAGCGCTCAAGCCTGGCAGGCGCACGCGCATCCACACGTTCATTGCCACCAGCGACATCCACATCGACGCGAAGTTCGGCGACGATCGCTACGGGCGCACGCTGGCGGAAAAACGCCGGACGATCCTGCGCCTGGCCGAAGAGGCCGTCCGACTGGCCCGCACCTTCACCGACGACGTGGAGTTCAGCGCCGAGGACGCCGGCCGCACCGACGTGGGCTACCTGGCCGAAGTCGTACAGGTGGCTATCGAAGCCGGCGCCACCACGATCAACCTGCCCGACACGACCGGCTACTGCACGCCCGACGAGTACGCGGCCATGTTCCGGGAAGTAATCCGGCGGGTGCAGCCGCCCCCGCACGTCATCTTCTCGGCGCACTGCCACGACGACCTGGGGCTGGCCGTGGCCAACTCGCTGGCGGCCGTGCAGGCCGGGGTGCGCCAGATCGAGTGCACGATCAACGGCATCGGCGAGCGGGCCGGCAATGCCGCCCTCGAAGAGGTCGTCATGGCGCTGAAGGTGCGCGGCGAGCGGTTTGGTCGCCTGCAGGTGAACATCGTCACGCAATACCTGACGGAAACCAGCCGCATGGTGTCGATGGCCACCGGCTTTCCGGTACCGCCCAACAAGGCCATCGTCGGCCGCAACGCCTTCAGCCATGAGGCCGGCATCCACCAGCACGGCGTGCTGCGGCGGCGCGACACCTACGAGATCATGCGCGCCGAAGACGTGGGCCAGGAGCCCGAGCAGATCCGGCTGGGACGCCACTCGGGGCGGCACGGCCTCTTCAGCCGCCTGGCCAAACTGGGTATCGAGGTTCCGGAGGAGCGCAAGGAGGAAATCTACCGGCGCTTCCTGGCGCTGGCCGACCTGAAAAAGGAAATCTACGACGAGGATCTGCGCCGCCTGGTAGCCGAGCAACCGGACGAAAACCCGGAGGCGCTCTACCAGCTCATGGAAATGCACGTCGCGACCGGAACGCACCGGGCACCGGAGGCCGAGGTGCAGATCCTCAACCGGGCGACCAATACGCTGCACATCGGACGGGCCACCGGCGACGGTCCGGTCAACGCCATCTACAAGGCGATCGATCAGGCCGTGGGAGCCGCGCACGAGCTGGTCAGCTACGAGCTGCGTTCGGTCACCGAAGGGGCCGACGCCGTGGGCGAGGTGACCGTCGTGATCGACTTCAACGGCACGCGCTTCACGGGCGTGGCCCGGCACACCGACGTGTTGCGTGCGTCGGCCGACGCCTACCTGGAGGCCATCAACCAGCTCGAGCAGTATCGGGCTGATCGGGAAAGCGTCTCGTTCGTGAACGCGGGCATCATGCAATCCTTTGGCGGCGCAGCCGCCTGAACCATAAACCCACAGGGGAACGCCTATGGGCATGACCATCACCGAAAAGATCCTGGCCCGCCATGCCGGGCGCGACCGGGTCACCCCGGGCGAAAACATCTGGATCAGCGTCGACATCCTGATGACGCACGACGTGTGCGGGCCGCCAACCATCGAGATTTTCAAGCGCGAGTTCGGCCCGAACGCCCGCGTGTGGGATCGCGAAAAAGTCGTGATCCTTCCGGACCACTACATCTTTACGGCCGATCCGCACGCGCGGCGCAATATCGAGATTCTGCGCGAGTTCGCCCGTGAGCAGGACCTGCCCTATTACTACGACGTGGGGACGTCCCGCTACAAGGGCGTCTGTCACGTGGCGCTGGCCGAAGAGGGCTTCAATCGTCCGGGCATCGTGCTGATCGGCACCGACAGCCACACCTGCACGTCGGGGGCTTTCGGCCTCTTTTCGACGGGGGTGGGCAACACGGACGCGGCCTTCATCATGGGCACCGGCAAGATCTGGGTCAAGGTGCCCGAAACCATGCGCTTCATCTTCGAGGGCAGCCTGCCACCCTACCTGATGGCCAAGGACCTCATCCTGGCCATCATCGGCGACATCGGGATCGACGGGGCGACCTACCGCGCCATGGAATTCGACGGGGAGGCTGTCTACGACCTGTCGATCGAAGAGCGCATGACGCTCACGAACATGGCGATCGAAGCGGGCGGCAAGAGCGGTATCATCGCGCCCGACGAGAAGACGATCGCCTACGTGCGGGAGCGGACCGATGCGCCCTTTGAGATCTATCACAGCGATCCCGATGCGCGCTACCACTCGGAGTACGTCTACGACGTCTCGAAGCTGGAGCCCGTCGTGGCCAAACCGCACCGGCCCGACAACCGGGCGACCGTCACCGAGGTGGCCGGCACGAAGCTCGATCGCGCCTACATCGGAAGCTGCACGGGCGGCAAACTGGAAGACTTCATCGCGGCCGCCCGCATCCTGAAGGGGCAGGAAGTGCGGATCGATACCTTCGTGGTGCCGGCTTCCACCTACGTGGAGCAGCAGCTGCACCACTACAAGATCGACGGCGTCTCGCTCTACGACATCTTCGTGAATGCGGGTTGCAAGATCGGCCATGCCAGTTGCGGCGCGTGCCTGGGTGGTCCGCCCGACACGTTCGGCCGCACGCACGGCACCGAGGTGGTCATCTCGACCACCAACCGCAACTTCCCGGGCCGTATGGGCTCCAAGCAGGCCTCCGTCTATCTGGCCTCGCCGCTGACGGTGGCCGCTTCGGCCCTGACGGGCGTCATCACCGACCCGCGCGAAGTGCTGGTGTAATCCTGAAAAACACGGGGTGGAGTGGTCTCCGGACTGCTCCACCCCGCTTTCCAACCCGATACGGCTATGAAAGACATCATCCGTGGGCTGGCCTACGTCGTAGGTGACTCGATCGACACCGACCAGATCATTCCGGCGCAACACCTGGTCTACAGCCTGACGCGTCCCGAAGAACGGCGGCTCTATGGCCGCTATGCGCTCAGCGGCGTGCCGACCGAAGGCCAGGGCCTTCCGTTCGGCAACATCCCGTTTACCGAGCCGGACGCCTACAAAAGCCGCTTCAAGATCGTGGTGGCCGGCAAGAACTTCGGTTGCGGTTCCTCGCGCGAGCATGCACCGTTTGCATTGCAGGAAGCCGGCTGCGAGGCCGTCGTCGCCGAAAGCTATGCGCGCATCTTCTACCGCAACGCCATCGACGGCGGCTTTGTCGTGCCGTTCGAAACGCCGGTTCGCCTGATCGACAAAATCCGCACAGGCGACGAGCTGGAGATCGACACGCGCCTGGCCAAGCTGACGAATCTGACCACCGGCGAAGAATTTCTGCTCCATCCACTGGGCGAAGTGGCCGAAATCCTGCGGGCGGGCAACCTGTTCGAGTATGCCCGTAAGGCCGGCCTGATCCCCACAAACGCCTGATAGCCATGAAGATCGAACTCTTCGACACGACGCTGCGCGACGGTACCCAGGGCGAACACGTTACGCTGACCGTCGACGACAAAATCCGCATCGCCCGCCGACTGGACGACTTCGGCATCGACGTGATCGAAGGGGGATGGCCGGGCTCGAATCCCAAGGACAAGGAATTTTTCGAGCGGGCCCGGGACATCGAATGGAAGCACGCCCAGATCTGCGCGTTCGGCTCCACGCGTCGGGCCGGGCTGGCGCCCGAAGGCGATCCGAACCTGCGGGCGCTTCTGGAAGCCGGGACGCCCACGGTGGCCATCTTCGGCAAGAGCTGGACGCTGCATGCCCGCGTCGCGCTGGGCGTCTCGCTCGAAGAGAATCTGGAGCTGATCGCTTCGTCGGTGGCCTATCTGAAGGCGCACGGCCGCCGCGTCATCTACGACGCCGAGCACTTTTTCGATGGCTATCAGGACGATCCGGCCTATGCGCTGGAGACGCTGCGCGCGGCGGCCGAGGCCGGTGCCGACGTGCTGGTGCTCTGCGACACGAATGGCGGCACGCTCCCGAGCGACATCTACCGGATCGTGGGGGAGGTGCGACGCCAGTTCGACGTGCCGCTGGGCATCCACACGCACAACGACACCGGCTGCGCCGTGGCCAACACAATCATGGCCGTGGCGGCCGGCGCCCGGCACGTGCAGGGCACGATCAACGGCATCGGCGAACGCTGCGGGAACGCGGACCTGTGCGTGGTCATCCCGAACCTGCAGCTCAAGATGGGCTTCCGGTGCGTGCCCGAAGAGAAGCTGGCCCAGCTGACGGACCTTTCCCGCTTCGTCAACGAAGTGGCCAACCTGACGCCGATCGATCGGGCGCCGTACGTGGGGCGGAGCGCCTTCGCGCACAAGGGCGGCGTGCATGTCTCGGCCGTCATGAAGGATCCCCGGGCTTACGAACACATCCCGCCCGAGAAGGTGGGCAATCGCCGCCGGGTGCTGGTCTCGGACCTGTCGGGCAAGAGCAACATCCAGTATAAGGCCGCCGAGCTGGGCATCGAACTCAAGGAAGGCGAGCAGGCCCGGCAGGCCGTGCAGCGCATCAAGGAGCTGGAGCACCTGGGCTACGAATTCCAGGGGGCCGAGGCCTCCTTCGAGCTGCTGCTGCGTACGATCCAGGGCGAAGACACGCGTTTCTTCACGCTGGATCGGCTGCGCGTGCGAACCGAAATCGACGAGGACGGCGGCATCTGCAACTCGGAGGCCACGCTGGCCATCCGCGTGCAGGATGCGCGTGAACTGGTAGTGGCCGAGGGCAACGGACCGGTCGATGCGCTTTCGAACGCGCTGCGCAAGGCGTTGCGCTGCTTCTATCCGGATCTCGACCAGGTGCACCTGAGCGACTACAAGGTGCGCGTGCTCAACTCCGACGACGGCACGGCCGCGGCCGTGCGCGTGCTCGTGGAACACCGGGACGGCGAGCGCCGCTGGCACACGGTGGGCGTTTCGACGAACATCCTGGAGGCGAGCTGGCAGGCGCTGGCCGACGGCATCCGCTACTACCTGCTGAAGAAGCGGCAGGGCGAGCTGGCCGCTTCGGCGGCGCTGGCTTCGGCTCAGCGCACGTAAACGAGCGGGCGGGTCTCCGCTTTGCCGCCGATCTCCAGGCGGACGAAGTACAGGCCCGAGGCCACCTCGATCCCCGCATCGCTGTGGCCGTCCCAGGTGATGGTATGGCGGCCGGTGCCCGGCACGCCGTCCACCAGCCGGCGCACCCGCCGCCCCAGCAGGTCGTAGATCATCAGGCGCACGGGTTCGGGATCGGGCACGTCGTACACGATCTGAATGACGTTGCCACCGCCGGAAGGCAGGTAGACCTGCACGCCGGCCTCGGCCGGAATCACCTCCAGGTGAATACGCGGCGTTTCGATCGTGAACGTGCCGTCGCTGACGGCTACGACTACCGTGTACTGGCCGACTTCCTGCGGGGTGAACGTAAACTGACCGCTCTGAGGATCGATGGTGGCGCCGGCCGGCGCTTCAACCAGCGTGTAGGTCAGCGGATCGCCCTCGGGATCCTCGGCGCGGAATTGATAGCGGAACGTCCGCCCTACCACGAGCACCGTGTCGGTGAGGACAGCCACAAAGGTTGGCGGGCTGTTGGTATCCTGCACGACGAGCACGGTTCGGGCCGTGTCGGTGGCCAGACCATCTGTGACCAGCAGACGTACCGTGTAAATGCCGGCCTGATTGAAGCCGGGCACGAACCGGACCTGGCCGGTCAAGGGATCCACCGAGAACCCGTCCGGTCCTTCCAGTACCCGGAAGCTGAGCGAGGCGCAGGCGTCCGGATCGGTGGCCGTAAATTGCCAGTTGAGCGCCTCGCCTTCACGGACGACCAGCGTATCGGGCACGGACACGAAGGCCGGCGGCTCGTTGGGAATGGAAGGCCGGATGACCTCGTCCCAGAACCGCTGCGCTTCGTCGGCGGCCTGCACGAGCGTGTCGGCATCGGCGGCCGCCAGAATGGCAAAGGCTACCGGAATGCGGCAGCCCGGATCGAGTCGGAAGGGGCCCGCCGCCATGAGCTGCGACACGTCGGTATTGCTGAGATGCGTCCGCTGCAGGCCGCCCGAGAGTGCGCTCCACTTTTCGCTCTGCGTGAAGCCGTCGTAGAGTTCCGTCGGATTGTCGATCGCCCGGTAGGAGAAGGGGGCCGGCGTCAGCAGGCGAATGGCCGCCAGCGTGTCGGGGTTGGTGCTTTTATCCTGCACGATGCCCAGGCGACGCGTCGGGTCATAGCGGGCATAGTCCTGGGCGTCCGGATTCAGGTCCCAGTCTAGAAAAATTCCGGCATACAGCGGAGATAGCGTTGTGGTGCGGGTGTTTTCGATGGTATAGTGGACGATCACAAAGAGCTGGCGCCCCGGTACCGTATCGGCATAGGTTTCCTGCAAGACGTTGATATGCAGCGGGAAGGGCGCCGCCCGGTCGGTCAGCTCCACGGTGCCCTGCTGGGCCGTGAAACGTCCGGGCGTGATGACGTCCAGGCTGCTGCCCTCGACCGGCTGGAAGTCGCGGTGCTGGGTGGCGCCGTCTTCGCCCCGGACGGCATCGGAGACGAACTGGGCCGAGATGCCGGCCAGCAGGCCCCCTTCAAAGAGCAGGTTATGCCCGTCCAGTGTGAAACCTACGCCGCTTGACTCTCCGGCAAAGCCCGTCCAGCCGAGGTTGCCGGTGGTGGTGATCGACGTCTGAATGCGTCCCGTTGCCAGCGTAGCGGTTTGCTCGGGGTTGATCACCAGGCGAAACAGATCACGGTCGGTGTAGCCGCCATCGGCCTGGACGTCGGCCAGAAAAATCGCCGTGCGGTTTTGCGGGGCATCGGAGGCAATGCTGAAGGAAAACGTCACCAGTACGGTATCGCCCGGATTGAGCTGCGCCACCTGAGCCGCGCCCTGCAGGATGGTGAGGTAGTCGGCGTCGGCGCTCAACTGAAACTGTACTCCGGTGGCCGGTGCCAGATGATTCGTGAAGCGGGCGGTGAGCTGGACGGTTTCGCCGCTTTCGAGGTAGCCGTCGGCGTCGCTGTCGGCCACGTCGAGGTCGACCAGGCGGATGGCCGGAAAGCCGGTTTCCGTGACGGCACGGAAGGCGTTGATGCGGCCGCGGCCCAGCCGTCCGGCAAAGCCCGGATTGACCGCATCGATCGGATCGGCCGTCAGACGGATTTGTTCACGTACCTGATCGGGCGTGTACTCAGGAAAACGTGTGCGCACCAGGGCAGCAATGCCGGCTGTCAGTGGGCTGGCGAACGAAGTCCCACTGGCCGAAGCCGTGTAGCTACCGCCGGGCTGGGTGCTGTTCAGGTTAACGCCCGGGGCAAAGACATTGACGCTGCGTCCGTAGTTTGAAAAGCTGGCTTTGCCATCATTGTCCTTGTTTGTGGCCCCCACGGAAAGCACCCGAGGATGGCTGGCCGGGCTGAAGGGGATGCGGTCATTGTCCTGGCTGTCGTTACCCGCAGCAGCTACAATGAGACTGCCCAGGTCGGTGACAGCTTCGATTACGTCTGCTTCAAATCTGGAAAGGCCAGGGCCGCCCCAACTCGCGTTGATTACCTGTGCGCCGTTCAGGGCTGCGTAGACCATGCCCTGATGATAGCCGAAGCATATACTACGATCCTGCTCGGGACATCCCGCGTTGATTGGCATAAAGCGGGCGTTCCAGCTACTGCCCGACACGCCCCGATTGTTGTTCGTGACGGCGGCGGCCACGCCGGCTACCTGGGTGCCGTGCGCCGCGTTGAGCGGCGTGGCCGAAAGTCCGGAAGGATCGGGCGTATCGTTGGCAAAATTCCAGCCGTGCACGTCGTCGACGAAGCCGTTGCCGTCGTCGTCGACGCCGTTGTCGGGGATCTCACCCGGATTGGTCCACACGTTGTCGATCAGGTCGGGATGACGCCAGTCGGTGCCGCCGTCCACGATAGCGATGACCACGTCGCCCTGTTCGCCCTTGACCACGTCCCAGGCTTCCGGCGCCTGAATGTGTGGCAGGTGGGTCATCTGTGGGTAAAGCGAGTCGTTGGGAACGTCGACGATCTGTCGAATCGGCAGCGGCTCTGCGTACACCACGCCCGGCATGCGGCTGAGCTCGGCTGCCACACGCCAGGGCGAAACCGGACGCGTATAACGCAGGAGGTAGATAGGGCGTAGGCGTTCCAGGGCCGGATGAGGGCGTTTACGGGCTGCCTGTTCCAGAAAAGGAAAAGCCGGCTCCAGCGAAACGGCTGCAAAGCGGGCCAGCGCGCGGTCCAGCAGCGGACGGCCGGTCTTTCCGGCCTGCAGCGTGATCGGGGCCTCGAACTTGACCACCACCACGCCGGGCTGCACAGGCGTTTGGGGGGCACGGTCGGATCGGGCCGACCGGACGAATACACCCGTGAGCAGCAGTGTGAAAAGGACGGATCGCAGAGCGAAACGCATGGCTTTCGTCGGTTCGCGAAGCGTTTGTCGCTTCAAAATAACGCCCGTCCCGGTCTGAATCCAGCCAGACGCGGCGATGCGGTCAGGAGTCGGGTTCGTGCCGATCCAGCGATTTGGCCTCCTCCCAGTAGCGATCCATTTCGTCCAGATCGGCCTCGGCCGGGGTGCGGCCCTGCTCGGCCAGCCGCGCTTCGATGTGCCGGAAGCGGCGAATGAACTTGTTGTTGGTGCGCTGCAGGGCGTTTTCCGGATTCAGCCCCAGCAGCCGCGCATAGTTCACGAGCGCAAACAGCACATCGCCCAGCTCGTCTTCCATTTTTTCCGGGGCGGCTCCGGTCTGTGTCAGCTGGTGGAATTCCTGCAACTCCTCTTCCACTTTTTGCCAGGCCTGCTCCCGTTCCGGAAAGTCGAAGCCCACGCCGGCCGCTTTTTCCTGAATCCGGTAAGCCCGCAGCAGGGCCGGCAGGTGCCGCGGCACGCCTTCGAGGGCCGAAACCTGCTCCTTGCGGGCGGCGGCCTTTTCTCTGAGCTTGATCTGCTCCCAGTTGCTCAGCACCTCCTGCACGCTCCCCACCTGCACGTCGCCGAAGACGTGCGGATGGCGCCGGATGAGCTTTTCGGTTTCGGTTTCGATCACGTCCTTCAGCGTGAAGCGCCCGGCCTGTTCGGCCATGACGCTGTGGAAGACGACGTGCAACAGCAGGTCGCCCAGCTCGCGCTTGAGTTCGTCCCAGTCTTTTTCTTCGATGGCCGAGACGACCTCGTAGGCTTCCTCGATGAGCAGGTGCTTGACCGATTCGTGCGTCTGCTCCCGATCCCAGGGGCAGTCGCGGCGAAGCTGACGCACGATCGCCACAAAGTCGGCGTAGGCTTCCAGCCGGTCTTCCGGCTCGCGAAACGACGGATCGTAGGGTTTCTTTTCTGCTTCCGCCATAATTTCAGAGATTGACAACCCCGGGTGTAACCGACGGCACCATAACCATCCGAGGCGCGATTTGTTTTGCAGTGCACAGGGGCGGCGGGTGACGAAAAAATTTCTCGTACTGGATCAAAGGGTGTGACATACTGTTGACACCGATTGTAGATTAGGTTCCACATTGCATCTCCTGGCGGGCTCGTGTGCGCACCGCAGGGAGGGCCGGCCTCGGGCCGGTGGACTCGTGTGCCAGCCGCCAGGACTCATGGAATCACCAACCAAAAACCAGGAGGTGCATCATGGCACGCAGCATCAACAAAGTCATTCTCGTCGGCAACCTGGGGCAGGATCCCGAACTCCGCTACACGCCCGGCGGCACGGCCGTCTGCAACATGCGTCTGGCCACCAACGAAGTCTATCGGGATGCCGATGGTAACATGGTGGAGCGCACGGAGTGGCACAATCTGGTGGCCTGGGGACGGCTGGCCGAGATCTGCAACCAGTACCTCCGGAAAGGCTCCAAGGTGTACGTCGAAGGCTCGCTCCAGACGCGCTCGTGGGAGGACCGGGATGGCAATACCCGGTACACGACGGAGATCAAGATCCGGGAGATGGTGATGCTGGATCCGCGGAGCGATGCTGCGCCCGAGCCGGAAGCGACCGTTACGGCTCGGGCGCAGCGCCAGGCAGCCGCGCCGCGTCAGACGTTCGCGCCGGAGCCCGAGCCGGAGGCCTTCGATGAAGACGCCTACACGCTGTCGCCGGACGACGACCTGCCGTTCTGAGTGCGTAACAGAAGCAAAAAAAGCGGGGCGCCTGTAATGGGCGCCCCGCTTTGTTATGAAGGCGTATCGCTCAGGAGCCGGGTTTCTGCAGGGCGGTGATCAGGGTGCCGCCGGATTGCGGATCGTAGAGTCGGAGCAGGAACGTCGCGCCTGGCTTGATGGCGTTGTAGACCTCCTCGAATTTCTCCACGCTGCGCACCGGTTTGCGGTCAACTTCCGTGATGATCAGGCCGCGGCGCAGGTTTGCCTCGCGGTAGGCCGCGCTGTTGGGATCGACGTCCGTGATCAACACGCCTGCTACGTCGGTGTCTTCCAGGTTGAAGCGACGGGCCAGCTCCGGCGTGATGTCGGCGATCGAGAAGCCCAGCTCTTCCATCAGGTCCGATTCCGCAGCGCGGCCGCTCTGCGTGCGTCGGCGCGAGGCCGTCGCCCCTTCGCTCGGGGCGGCCCCCAGTTTGACGGTAACCGTATGGGTTTCGCCGTCGCGGTTGATCGTCAACCTGACTTCGTCGCCCGGCCGGTGCGTGCTGATGATCTTCGAAAGCTCCAGGTGATTCGTCAGCTGCTGGCCGTTGATGGCGACGATGAGGTCGCCCGGTTTGATGCCCGCCTTCTCGGCCGCCGAGCCTTCTTCGACGGTGACGACCTGGGCGGCGCCGCGCGGCAGGTTCAGCGCTTTGATCACCGAGGGCGCGGCGGCCGTGTACTGCACGCCCAGGCGGGCGCGTTCGACGTGGCCGGTTTCGATGAGCTGGGGCACCACGTACTGGACGATGTCCACCGGGATGGCAAAGCCGATGCCCTGGTAGCCGCCCGTGCGGCTGTAGATGGCCGTGTTAATGCCGATCAGCTCGCCGCGCAGGTTGACCAGCGGGCCGCCCGAGTTGCCCGGATTGATCGCCGCGTCGGTCTGGATGAAGTTCTGCACGGCCGGCCCCTCACTGTAGTAGCGGTTCAGCGCGCTGATGATACCGGCCGTCACCGTGTTGCTGAGCTGGGGCGACAGCGGCGAACCGAAAGCCAGCACCCACTGGCCGACCCGCAGCGAACTGGCATCGCCCATGGAGATGTAGGGCAGGTTCTCGGCGTCGATCTTCAGCACGGCCAGGTCACTCTGCGGGTCGGTGCCCACGACCTCCGCATCGTAGGTGGTGCCGTCGTGCAGCACCACCTGCAGCTCATCGGCGCCTTCCACCACATGGTTGTTCGTCACGATGTAGCCATCGGCGCGGATGATGACGCCCGAGCCCAGTCCCTGGGAGCGGAATTCCTCGGGCATGTCGGGTATGCGAAAGTTGAAAAACTCCTCGAAGGGTGTGCCTTCGAACGGATTCCAGCGGAACGGTTGTCGCCGGATGACCCTTTCCGAGCGGATCTGCACCACCGTGGGGTTGACGCGCTCGGCCACGGCCACGAAGGCTTCCTCCAGGGAGTTGACGGCGGCCCCTTCGATCCGCGTGCCGCCGTTTTCTTCGCGGGCCAGCGTGGGCGTTGTGGCCTGGTTACTCAGACCGAGCAGGTTGGCGCCGGCCGTGGTGAAGAACACGCCGGCCAGGAAAGCGATCACCACCAGCGCAATGATCGAAAGCGTTCGCGTCCGTCGCATGGCACCTCAGGGTTTGATGCAACGCAGTTTCACCGTACTAACGGCAGAATTTTCTGAAGGATCAGGTCGAAGCGCTACATTGTCGTAACGCGTGCACCTGCTGGCCGAAGCCGAAAGAAAAACGGAAAGGGAGGAGCTTTTCGTATTGCAGGCTGCAAGAAAAAAGCGCGGAGCCGTGGGCTCCGCGCTTTGCCGTGGCGATTCCGTTGTGGTTTATACGATTTTCCGGGCTGAGAAAGCATGGGCGCACACTGCGGTGCGCCCCTACCGAACAAACGACAACATTTCTACCATGTAGGGGCGGACCCCTTGTGTCCGCCCTGTCGTGTCCGCAGATCGGTATGGCGCTATCATGCTCCAGTGAATTTCTTAGTGGCGGGCGATGCCCGGCTCGGTCATATCGCGGACGTTCAGCACGCGGTCGAGCTCTTCGTCCGAAAGCAACCCCATTTCTTTGACGACCTCTCGGACCGACTTGCGCTCGGCCGCCGCCTTTTTGGCCACCTCGGCGGCTTTGTCGTAGCCGATGATGGGGTTCAGGGCGGTGGCGATGGCCGGGTTCAGTTCCAGCAGCTGGCGGCAGCGTTCCCGATCCGCTTCGATCCCGTCCACGCAGCGCGTGCGGAACGCCTCGCAGCCGTTGGTCAGGATCTGGATGCTTTCGAGCATGGCGTAGGCCATGACGGGCATCATCGTGTTGAGTTCGAAGTTGCCGTGCTGGCCGCCGACGGTGATCGTCAGGTGGTTGCCCATCACGCGGGCGCAGATCATCATCATCATCTCGCAGTGCACGGGGTTGACCTTGCCCGGCATGATCGACGAGCCCGGCTGCACGGCGGGCAGGCGGATCTCGGCCAGGCCGCTGGTCGGACCACTGGCCAGCCAGCGGATGTCGTTGACGATTTTCATCAGCGCGACGGCCAGCGTGTTGAGCGCACCGGAGACCGACACGTAGGCGTCCTTGCTGCCCTGCGCTTCGAAGTGGTTTTCGGCTTCCCGGAAGGGCAGGCCGGTCAGGTCGCTGATGTGTTCGATGGCACGCGCGGGGAACTCCGGGTGGCGGTTGATGCCCGTACCGGTGGCCGTGCCGCCCAGCGCCAGCTCCGACAGTTCATGCGAGACGGTGCGCAGCCGCCGGATGGCATGATCGATCTGGGAAGCATAGCCGCCGAACTCCTGTCCGAGCCGGACGGGCGTGGCGTCCATCAGGTGCGTGCGGCCGCTTTTGATCACGTCGTCGAACTGCTCGGCCTTTTCCTGCAGGCTGGTGCGCAGCCGCAGCAGGGCCGGGATCAACTCGTTCTCCAGGGCCACGCGGGCGGCAATGTGCATGGCCGTGGGAATCACGTCGTTCGACGACTGGGACATGTTCACGTCGTCGTTCGGATGCACGAGCTTGCTGCCCCGCTCGCCGCCCAGCATCTCGGTGGCCAGGTTGGCGATCACCTCGTTGGCGTTCATGTTCGTCGAGGTGCCGCTGCCGGTCTGGAAGATGTCCACCACGAACTGGTCGTCCAGCTCCCCACTGATCACCCGCTGGGCGGCCTTTTCGATGGCTTCGGCCTTTTCAGGGGGCAGCAGCCCCAGTTCCCGGTTGGCGCGGGCGGCGGCCAGCTTGACGATGCCCAGCGCTTCGATAAAGCGACGCGGAAAGCGCAGTCCACTGACCGGAAAGTTCTCGACGGCGCGTTGCGTCTGGGCGCCGTAGAGCGCGTCGGCCGGAACGCGCACCTCGCCAAGTGAGTCGCGTTCAATGCGATAAGCCTGTGCCATGGCAGTTTTCCTGTTGGTGGGATGCCGTGAAAACTTTTTGCCACTACTAACTTACGATGCCCGGTGTAGAAAAAAAGAAGCGAAAGGACGTTCGGGCATTTTTTCGTGGTTTTTCAGTAGATTGCAGGGCTTCAAAACGGGAGTGAGTAATGGAAGTCATTCGAACAGTCTGGGAGATGCAGGCGCATGCCGACGCCCGACGCCGGGAAGGGCGGCGTCTGGCGCTGGTACCCACCATGGGGGCGCTGCACGAGGGGCATCTGGCGCTGGTGCGTACGGCCCGTGCACATGCCGACCATGTGACCGTTTCCATTTTTGTCAATCCGACACAGTTTGGTCCTAACGAAGACTACGCTCGCTATCCGCGCCAGCTCGAAAAGGACGTGGCCGCGCTGGAAGCGCTTGAAGTGGACGTGGTCTTCGCGCCGACCGTCGAGGAAATGTATCCGGATGGACCGGAAGCGAACCTGACCTGGGTTTATGTGGAAAAGCTCGACGCGCACCTGTGCGGCCGCTACCGGCCCGGACACTTTCGGGGCGTGACCACGATCGTGGCCAGACTGTTCAACATCTGCAAGCCCCATGTGGCGGTTTTCGGGCTGAAGGACGCGCAGCAGTTTCAGATCATCCGGCGCATGGTGCGCGACCTGCACTACGACATCGAGTTGATCGGGGTGCCGACGGTGCGGGAGCCCGACGGGCTGGCGCTTTCGTCGCGCAACACGTACCTGAGTCCGGAAGAACGGAAGCAGGCCGTGGTGCTCTCGCAGGCCGTGGAGGCGGCCCGGCGGGCCATCGAGGCGGGGGAACAGCGCCCGGAGGCCATTGTTGAAGCGATGCGCCAGATTCTGGCCCGGGCGCCGCTGGCGCGGGTGCAGTATGCGGAAGTGGTCGATGCCGAAACGCTGCAGCCGGTCGCGCGCATTCGTCCGGGACAGCGCGTGCTGGCCGGCGTGGCCGTCTTTTTCGGAGACACCCGCCTGATCGACAATGTCTTTGTGGAAGCTCCTGGAGCTTGAAGTCTGAGCGCGTATGACGATCACCATGTTTCGGGCGAAGCTGCACGGGCTTCGCGTCACGGAAGCGGATCTCTATTATGAAGGGTCGATCACGATCGATCAGGAATTGCTCGAACTGGCCGGCATTCTGCCCTACGAAAAGGTCCAGGTGGTCAACGTCAACAACGGCGCCCGGCTGGAGACCTACACGCTGCCCGGCGAACGGGGAAGCCGGGTCGTGTGCCTGAACGGACCGGCCGCCCGCATGGCAGCGCGCGGCGATCAGGTGCTGGTGATCGCCTATGCACAGATGACCCCCGAAGAGGCCCGCAAACACCGGGCGCGCGTGGTGCTGTTCGACGAGCACAACGAACCCAAACAGACGCTGGAGCTTTCTGTCGAGGAGGCGCTGGCCGCTCCATCCGAAGCCGGCACGGTATGATGCGCGTTGCGATCACTTTTCTGAGTCTGCTTCTTGTAGCCGGAACGGTTCGTGCCCAGACCGAGGCGCTGCTTCCGGTGGCCACCACAGCGGGCTATGGCTTTGTTACGCCGGAGGGTGAGACGGCCATAGCCCCCCGGTTCGAGCGCGTGCTGGCGTTTTCGGAAGGAAGAGCGGCCGCCCGACTCGACGGCCAGTGGGGTTTCATCGATACGACCGGCCACTGGGTCGTTCCGCCGCAGTACGAGCAGGTCTTCGCGTATCAGAACGGCTATGCCCGCGTGCGCAAAGACGGCCGCTGGGGCTTTGTCGATCGGAAGGGGCGCGAGGTAGTGGGGCCCGCCTACGAGGCCGTTCAGGACTTCGCCTATGGGCTGGCTCCGGTGGCGGTGATCCAGAAGATGCTCGGCGTGATGCGGCGCACGCGCTGGGGGTTTATTAACGCCCGGGGAGAGATGGTCATCCCGCCGCAGTTCACGCGGGCGCTGGCCTTCAGCGAAGGACTGGCCGCCGTCGAGGTGGGCACGCAGACGCTGATGGTGACGACCGGCCGCAAATGGGGCTTCATCGACACGACCGGTCAGTGGGTCATCCCGCCGCGGTTTTCGTCGGCACGGAATTTTTCGGAAGGACTGGCGCTGGTGCGCGAGGGAAATCGCACGCTGTTCATCGACCGAGCGGGCAAGCCGGCCTTCGAAGTGCCGTATCGGCAGGTGTACAGCTTTTCGGAAGAACGCGCCCGCGTCTCGGACGGCACCGCCTGGGGCTTCATCGATCGCACGGGTGAGCTGGTCATTCCGCTACGCTTCGAGCAGGCGCTGGACTTCTCCGAAGGGCTGGCGGCCGTACGGGTGGAGGGCCGCTGGGGATACATCGACCGCGAAGGCAATCTGATCATTCCGCCGCGCTTCGAGCAAGCGCACGCCTTTCAGCACGGTGTGGCGCTCGTGGTCGAAAACGGTCGGCTGCTGTACATCGACCAGGGCGGCCGTGTGCGCTGGCAGAGTCCCTCCCCTTGAGACTGAGCGCAGCATTTCGTACGTTTCACTTCTGCGAAGTCAGGCAGGATCAGTCCGTAGGGTCCCATGGAAATTTCGACGCTTGCCGTAGTCGGGGCCGGTACGATGGGGCAGGGCATCGCCCATGTGGCGGCGCTCCACGGGCGATCGGTGCGGCTGGTAGATGTCTCGGAAGCAGTGCTGCAGCGGGCGCTTCAGACGATCGCGCATAACCTGGAGCGGCAGGTCAGGAAGGAACGCATCACGGCGGCGCAGAAAGAAGAAACGCTCGGGCGCATCACGCCCGCGACCGATCTGGAGGCCGCCGTGGCCGACGTGCAGCTGGTGATCGAGGCGGTTCCGGAAAATCCGGACTTGAAGGCGCAGGTGTTCGAACGGCTGGACCGTGCGGCCCCGCCGGAAGCCATCCTGGCGTCCAACACGTCGTCGATCTCCATCACCTGGCTGGCGGCCCGGACGCAGCGTCCGGCCCGGGTAATCGGCATGCACTTTTTCAACCCGGTGCCGGTCATGCAACTGGTGGAGATCGTCCGGGGCCTGGAAACGAGCGATGCCACCTACGAGACGATCTACCACCTGGCCGAAGCGCTGGGCAAAACCCCGGTGACCGTCAACGATGCGCCGGGGTTCGTCTCGAACCGGGTGCTGATGCCCATGATCAACGAGGCGATCTACTGCGTGATGGAAGGCGTGGCCACGCCGGAAGATGTGGACCGGGTGATGAAGCTGGGCATGAACCACCCGATGGGACCGCTGGCGCTGGCCGATCTGATCGGGCTGGACGTTTGCCTGGGTATCATGGAAGTGCTGCACCGGGAGCTGGGCGAAGACAAGTACCGCCCCTGTCCGCTGCTCCGCAAGATGGTCGCGGCCGGGCGACTGGGCCGTAAGACCGGCCGTGGCTTTTACGAGTATGCGTCCAACTGAGCTTCGGTCGTTTGCGATGGAGACCGTGCCCCACCAACCCGAAACGGAAACGATGGAAAGCTCGACGATCTCGTATCGAAGGCGCAGCGTGCCTTTTTATCGACGGCCCAGCGTGGCCGCCTGGGCCGTGATCATCGCGATGGCCATTTTACTCACGCTGTACTTTCTCAATCTGTCTTAGCGGACGTGCCGCCGTTCTGCTCGCGCTGGGCGAAGCGTTCGTAGGCTTCGATGATGTCTTTGACCAGGCGGTGGCGGACGACGTCCTCGCGATCGAAGTAGACGAAGGCGATCCCTTCGACGCCTTCGAGCACGTGCCGCACCTCGACCAGGCCGCTGCGCTCCGGACTGGGCAGGTCGGTCTGGGTGATGTCGCCGGTGATGATGGCCCGGCTATTGGCCCCCAGCCGCGTCAGAAACATCTTCATCTGCTGGGTGGTGGCGTTCTGGGCTTCGTCCAGGATGACGAAGGCCGCGTTGAGCGTGCGGCCGCGCATGTAGGCCAGTGGCACGATCTCGATCACGTTCTGCTCCATGAGCGCGCGCAGGCGCTCACGCGGTAGCATGTCTTCCAGCGCGTCGTAAAGCGGCCGCAGATAGGGATCGACCTTCTCGCGGAAGTCGCCGGGCAGAAAGCCCAGGCGCTCGCCGGCCTCGACGGCCGGTCTCGACAGCACGATGCGCTTGACCTGGCGGGCTTTCAGCGCCGCCACGGCCAGCGCCACGGCCGTGTAGGTTTTGCCGGTTCCTGCGGGACCGATGGCGAAGACGATGTCGTTTGTGCGGGCCATCTCGATCAGCCGGCGCTGATTGGGCGTCTTGGCGCGTACCGGCACCCCGGACGTAGTGAACAGAATGACATCGTCGGCAGGGGTGGAGGTGGCACCTGCACCATCGCCCGTGGTGAAGAGCGCCAGCACGGTATCGACATCCCGCTCGGTGAGCTGTCCGTGTCGGTTGAGCAGGGCAATCAGTTCGCGAATGGCCCGTTCGATGCGATCCAACGTCTCCGCTTCGCCCCGCAGAATCAACTGGTTGCCGCGTGCAATAAGCTGCGCTTCCGGAAAAGCCGCCTCCAGCTTGCGCAGATGAACGTCGCCCAACCCGAAGAGCAGCACCGGGTTGGGGTGTTCGATCGTCAGTCGCTTTTCGGCCAATGCAGGCTGTTATGTGGTTTGGTGAAACAATTCGCTTAACCTTCTCCGACGCAAACCGTTTAACGGCAGGTCGTGCACTTGGTGCCCGCAACCCGCCCTTATCATGCCGAAGACACTGGTCCTCGAATTTACCAAAATGAACGGCGCCGGGAACGACTTTGTCGTCCTGGACAACCGCTTCTACGCCTTTTCGGACGAAGAGCTGGCCGAGCTGGCCCAGCGCTACTGTCGCCGGCGTTTCGGTATCGGTGCCGACGGATTGCTGGCGCTGGCACCGCCCCGGCAGCCGGCAACGCACTACCGGATGCGCTACTTCAACGCGGACGGCAGCCTGGGTACCATGTGCGGCAACGGAGCCCGCTGCCTGGCCCGCTTTGCCCGAATGGCCGGTATCCGTGACAACCCGCTTCGGTTCGAGACGGACGCCGGCATCTACCGGGCCGAGGTGTCCGACGATCTGCAGGCGCCGGTGCGGCTCTACCTGCCGCCGGCCGGTACCTACGAGCCGAACCCCCGTCTGGCAACTCCCCTGGATACGCAGTTTGAATCGGTGGCCTTCATCTGGACAGGCACCGAACATCTGGTCTGCTTTGTGCCCTCCGTGGAGGATGTGCCGGTAGCCGAATGGGGGCCAAGGCTCCGGCATGATCCGGCCCTGCAGCCCCGCGGCGCGAACGTGGATTTCGTCGAGGTGGTGGGTGAGGCGCAGGAGCGAAGCGTGTTGCGCGCACGCACCTACGAAAAGGGCGTCGAGTCCGAGACGCTGGCCTGTGGCACGGGGGCCGTGGCCGCCGCCCTGGTCGCCTGGCGACAGGGCCGGGTGCGCCGGCTCCCGATCGAGGTGCACATGCCGGGAGGCGTGCTGACCGTAGGCTTTCTGCCGGGAGACGACGGCGAAACGGAGCTGTTTCTGGAAGGACCGGCGGAAGTGGTATTCCGAGGCACTGTCGAGGTCCCGATGCCGCTCGTGCCTTCGGAATGATCATACATCCGGCAACGCCACCGGCGCGCTCGTAACCAGAGCGAAGGCCGTTCGGAGCACGCGCAGAAAACGAAAGGCGCCCTTCCGAAGGGGAAAGGCGCCTTTCGTCGGGTTGTGGTTCAGCGGGTGGCGTTACAGTTCAAACCGACGTCGGTAATCCTTGATGTCGGCCTGCTCGCGCAGCGCGGCCAGCCACTGGGTGAGCACCTGCTGACGCCGCTGATTGAGCAGCTGCTGCCGGATCTGCTCCCGCATCTGTTCGCCCAGCGGCGGTGGCTCGTAGAGCTTCGCGAGCTGCACTACGAAGGCTGCGTTTTCGCCTTCGACGACGCCGGACGTTTCGCCTTCCTGCAGACCGAACACCGTACCGACAAACCGCGGTTCACGGCCCAGTCCGGGGATCAGCGTCTGGTTGTAGCTGAGCTGGGTGACGGTCTGCACCGTGGTGCCGAGCGCTTCGGCCAGGCCGTCGAAGCCGTGCTGCTGAAGGGCCCGGCGCATACGCGCCACCTGCACTTCTTTCTTCTTCTCCAGCAACACACGCGGGCGGATCTCCTCGCGCACTTCCTCGAAGGAGCGATACCCTTTGGGGATCACCTCGACGAGCTGCAGCACGATGAAACGGTCGTCCAGCTCGATCACCTGGCTGACGTCGCCTTCGTCGGCACCTGCCAGAAAGTTCAGGACAGCCCGGCTCTGGCCGATGCCGGGCAGGAACTGCTGGTCTTCTTCAACGCGCATTTCCTGCACCTGCAATCCCATGCGCTGCGCCTCGCCCTCGAAGTCGCCGGACTCCTCGGCGTAGTAGGCCAGGTCTTCCATGCGTTCCTGGATGCGGTTGAGCGTGGCCAGCGAGGGGGCCAGGCGCATGGCCAGGTCGGCGATCTGCACCTCCACGCTGGAGCGGCCCGTCACCTCGATCAGGTGGTAGCCGAAGCGGGTTTCGACCGGTCCCACCACCCGGCCGATCGGCGCTGAAAAGGCCGCCTCTTCGAAGGGTTCGACCATGCGGCCGCGGCCGAACCAGCCCAGGTCGCCGCCGCGTCGGGCGCTGCCGGGATCGTCGGAGTGTTCACGGGCCAGCGTGGCAAAGTCGGCGCCCTGTTCCAGCTGGCGCTTCAGTTCCAGCGCTTCCTGGCGCGCCTGCTGGCGGGCTTCCGGGTTGTCTTCTGGCGCCCGGATCAGGATGTGCCGTGCGCGGATGACGGTTTCTTCCGAAGGCCGCACCGCCCGGATCTTGACCAGGTGGGCCAGGCCGCCGGCTACGACCGGCCCCACCACTTTGCCCGGCTGCGGGTCGTCGAAGACGACATCGCCGAGGGCCGGGTCCAGTTCATCCCGGCGGAAGAAGGCGTCCGTGAAAGGACGCTCCGACGCGTAGCGGGCCAGAAAGAGTGAGTCGTTTTCGGTCTGCGCAAAACGCTCCTTGAGCCGGTTCAGCTCTTCCAGCACCTGCGAGGTATCTTCGGCGGTGGGATTCTTGGGCAACGTGACGTAGGCGACGCGGTAGGTGCGCTTGCGCTGAAAGTCGTCTCGATGCTCGTTGTAGTAGCGGCGCAGGTCGCTCTCGGTAACCGTCACGGAATCGTCCGGCACTTCGGCATAGCGGAGGGCCACGTAGCGCGCGTCGGCCCGGAGCGTGCGCCGCCGGTACTCTTCTTCCACTTCCTGGTCGGAGACACGTACGGTCGCCAGCAGGAGCTGCTCCAGCTTCTGGCGGGCACGCTCGGCCCGGAGATATTCCTCCAGCCGGATCCAGTCTTCGCGGGCAGCCGGATTGTCGATGAAGTTCTGCAGCAGCGCCCGGTTGACGTTGCCGTTTTCGTCGCCAAAGTAGGCTTTGATGATGGGGTGGGGGTTGTCGCCCAGCACCATCTGGACGACCTCGTCATCGGTCACGGTGATGCCCAGACGCTCCATGGCCTGCTCGCGCAGACGCTCCTCGACGAGCGCGTTGAAGACCTGCTCGCGGATCAGGTCGCTCATCTGAGGCGTCGGTGCCTCGCCCGTCTGCTGCTGGTAGGCCTGCATTTGAGCTTCGACGGCCCGGACGTACTCCTGGTACGAGATGGGATCGCCGTTGACCTCGGCGATGGTATCACCGGTGCGCCCGACCACGTCGAACGCGCCCGAATCCTGCAGCACCCAGATGATGCCGAAGGAGATCACCAGAATCCACAGAATGACTCCGGTGTTCTCCCGGAGTTTGTTCATGACACCCATGCACGCAACTCGGTTTGGTTGGCTCCCTCGCGGAAAAACAAGCGGAAGTTAACAAAAAGAAGGGCACAGCCCAAGCGAAAAAAGCGGCCGCGCCACCTGCGGTGAAACGGCACCCGGGATGATTTGTTCGACGACTCAGGCCACGCGGGAGCGGACGCGCTGCAGCTCGGTGCGCAACGTCAGCAACGTTTTCCCCAGGATCTGCGAGATGCGCGCTTCGGTGAGTCCGAGCAGCTGGGCGATTTCGCGCAGCGTCAGGTTTTCGTAGTAGTAGAGGGCTAGAATGTTCTGCTCGCGTTCGGGAAGGCGCTGGGTGAGCTTCGTAACGTACTCGATCAGAGAAGCGCGGTCGATTTCCTCGAATTGCTTTTCAGCGTCTTCGTTGGGGATGGTCTCCAGCACGCTCTGATCGCCGTCTTCCCCGACGGTTTCCTGCAGGGAAAGCGCAAAGCGCCGCTGGGCGTCGGTCAGCAGGGCGTAGTATTCCTGAAGGGAGATGCCGAGGTAGTCGGCCACATCCTGATCGTCGGGTTCGCCGCCGAGCGTCTGGCGGAGCGTTTCGATGGCCTGTTGCAGTTCGGCAAGTTTGCGGCGGCGCTCGCGGGGCAGGGCGTCGATCGAACGCAGGTAATCGACCAGGGCGCCGCGAATGCGGCCGTAGGCATAGGAGACGAAGGGCGTGCCGCGTTCCGGATCGTAGCTGTCGAGTGCCTGAAGCAGCCCCATGAGGCCCACGTTTTCCAGATCCTCACGGGTGACGAGCGGGTGATCGGGCACACTCAGGCGTCCTACCATGGAGCGCACCAGCGGGACGGCTGCCAGCACGACGGCCTCGCGGTTGGCCGACGAAGGATCGGCCACATACTGCTCAACGAGGCGTTGCAGGTCGTATTTCATGGCTCAGCCACGTTCGGACGTTACGCAGCAGCCGGTGCGGTCATTCGGGAGGGATGCTCAGAGGTGTCCGTTTCAGCCCGGTCGGAGCTGTTTTCTTCGGCCAACTCACCTGCTTCGGTTCGGGGAGGTGCCAGCGTCAGAATCCATCGGATCGCCACATAGCCCAGCTGCAATACCAGAAAAGCACCCAGTCCCGTCAGGGCGGCCGTCAGCAGCGCACGATCCAGCGAGGCAAACTGCCAGAGCTGCAGGAAAAGCACGACCACGCTCAGAAGACCGCTGATGTAGGTGAACAGGCTCTGCATGACTTCCGACGATTACGGCTGTTACTAAGGTAACGCATGAACCGGTCAAACAAGATGCATGCCATGCGGGGTCAGGAGGTGGGACAGGAGGCGGGTTGTTCGATGGCGCCGCGCACAAGCGCTTCGGCCAGCCGCTGAAAGGCGTTGCGTACGGGGCCGGGCGACTGCACGGCCGGCTGCTGACGGTGTACGCTTTGCCGCACCTGGGCGGAAAAAGGTACCCAGCCCAGGTACATCGGCCGGTGGTGCAGAAAGTGGTGGGTGAGTTCGGCAAAGCGGTCGGCCACGCTCCGGGCTTCGGCCTCGGTGTCGGCAAAGTTGACCACGCAGCCCAGCGGGTAGTGGGGAGCGCGTTGCCAGAGCAGCTTGCAGAGGCGGTAGGCGTCGGCAATGGCCGTGGGCTCGCCCACGATGACCAGCAGGCCCAGCTGGGCGCGGTCGAGCGCCCAGCGCACCGGTCCCTCGGTGCCGGCCGGCGCGTCGATCAGGACGAATGTGTGCGTGTGGCGCAGCTCTTTCAGGAGCCAGTCGAGCGTCCGGTACAGCGCTTCGTGGTGGCCGTCGGCCTGACCGGGTTCGGCCACGGCCTGCACCAGCGTAAAGCCCGAGCGGGTCGGATGCAGCACGTCGTCCAGTTCGACCCGTCCGAGGGCCAGGTCCAGCACGCTGGCCGGAGGCGATTCGTTGAGCAGGATGCCGCAGGCTCCCTGGCCGAAGTCGGCGTCGAGCAGCGCCACGCGTTCGCCCATCACGGCCAGCGTTTCGGCCAGGTTGACGGCGGTGACGCTTTTGCCCACACCACCTTTCCCGCTGACGATGGCGACAACCGTGGAACGACGTTTCATAGGGCTTGCGGGTCAGAGCCGGAGCAGGTGTTCGATGAAGGCGACCGGGGAGAACGCTTCGAGGCTGTCGGGCACGCGGGCGCCGCGCGAGACGCAGACGACCGGGCAGGCCAGCGCCACCAGCCAGTCGTAGAGGCGTCCGACCCGACGTACTTCGTCCAGGTGGGTCAGCACCAGCGCGTCGGGTGCCAGCGGCAGCCGTCGGATCCAGTCCGGCAGAATGTCTTCGAGGTTGCAGGTGGCGTTCAGGCAGAACAGCACCTGCAGCGGCAGAACAGGCGTCAATAGCTGGCGCAGGTGCAGCAGCAGTCGCCGCGCCGGGGCTTCCTGTAGCGGAAGCGAGGGCGTGTCGATCAGGATCTGGTCGAAGCCCTGCACACGCCGGAGCGCGGCCGTCATTTCCTGCGGCGTGGCGACCGTCTGCACCGGGAGTCCGAAGCGACGGTACAGCTCGACAGGGCTGAGGTAAGGCTGGCTTTCGGCGTCTTCGGGCTGGAGCACGAGCACGGCCGTCATGCGCCGCCCGAAAAAGCCGGCGTGCCGGGCCAGCTTGAGCAGCAGCGTGGTTTTGCCGGCACCGGCCGGGCCGATGACGACCTGGGGGCCCTGCAGCGGGCGCGGCGTGGTCGGGGCCAGCTGGCGGCGCATTTCGCGGGCCAGGGCCCAGCGCAGCTGCTCGTCGGGCTGCTCGGGATCGAAGCCCTGTGCTACCAGGCGATCGAACAGCCGAATGACGGTCGAAGGCTGCAGGCCCTGGCGCAGCAGTTCGCCGGCCAGTGGGTGCCCGAGCCAGCGATGCGAGGCGCCCACCAGGGCTCCGCCCAGTTGCCTTTCGAGCCGGGCCAGCCGCCGATGCAGGTGTTCGAGCTGATCGGCCAGGTGGGCCGGAACGGGCGACGCCGAGGCGGAAGCGGCGGACGTTTCTGCCGGAAAGAGTTGCCCGCGCCGATCCAGGTGGGCACGGTTTCCGGACGGACGCGGTGGGCCGCCGTTGCCGCGTTCGACCGTGAGGACGGCCGTGTCGGTCGTAGTCGCCGAGGTGCCCGCCTTGCGGGCCAGCCGACTGGCACCGGCATAGCCGAAGGGCAGGCGTTCCGCTTCCTGTTGGGGCTGATCGACCATGACGGTGATGCGGGCCGGCTGGTCGCCCTGCGCCGGCACGGACTCCAGCAGTACCACGTCGTCTCCGAACCGACGCCGCGCTTCCAGCAGCGCGGCCTGAATGCTCGGAGCGGTCAGCGTATGCAGTTTCATGGCTTGCAGGGACTATGGCTCACGGAAGCCGCAGCTGATCGACGACTTCCACGCGGGTGTCCGGTAGCAGGTCGTTGTAGGACAGCACGTTCAGGTCCGGGATCGAGGATGCCAGGAAGTTGTAGAGCACGGGGCGCAGCACTGGCGAGGTGAGCAGCACCGGCGGCCGTCCTTCGCTCAGTAGCCGTCGGGTAATTCGCTCCGCTTCCTTCAGGAAGCGCTCGCTCTGCTGCGGCTCCAGCCCCAGCGTGCCCGGGTGCAACTCCCCGGCTTCTGCCTGTTGCAGCAAGTGGCGTTCCAATATGGGATCCAGCACGAAGGCATAGATGGCGCCGTCCGGCGACAGGAACTGCCGGGTGATGGTGGGCGCCAGCGCATGGCGCACGTATTCGGTCAGCACGTCGATGTTTTTCGTGTTGGTGGCGTGATCGGCCAGCGCCTCCAGGATCGAGACCAGATCACGGATCGGAATGCGTTCGCGCAGCAGGCGCTTGAGCACCTTCTGAATGGCGCCGATGCTGAGCAGATTCGGCGTCAGCTCTTCGATCAGCGCCGGGTGGGTTTCTTTGACCTTATCGAGCAGCTTTTTGACTTCCTGACGATCCAGCAGCAGGTGGGCGTTTTTGCGGAGCACCTCGAGCAGGTGCGTGGTGATGACGGCCGGTGCTTCGACCACGGTCAGCCCCATGCGCTCGGCATCGGGCAGGTTACGCTCGGCCACCCAGAGCGCTGGCAGGCCGAAGGTGGGGTCCGTCGTGCGTAGCCCTGGCGGGGTTTCTTCCAGCCCTTCGGGCAGCAGTGCCAGGTAGTAGCCGGGGAGCACCTCACCTTCGGCTACCGGGTTGCCCCGGATTTTGATCACGTACCGGTTGGCGCCCAGCGCCATGTTGTCGCGGATGCGCACCGGCGGGATGACGATGCCCAGCTCCAGCGCCAGCTGCTGGCGCAGCACCTTGATTCGGTCCAGCAGGTCGCCGTGCTGGTTGGGATCGACCAGCGGGATCAGGCCGTAGCCGATTTCCAGCTCCAGCGGGTCGACCATGAGGAGCTGACCGGGATCGTCGCTCGGCCTGGGCTCGGGCTCCTGCGTTTCGGGCTGGGCGGGCTTTTCTTTTTCGCGACGCTCGAACTGACGACGCTGGTAGCCCAGTAGCAGCGTGGTGCCGGCCAGCAGCCAGAAGGGTACGAGCGGCAGGCCGGGCACCAGGCCCAGCAGTGCCAGAAAGCTCCCGGTAATCAGCAGCGGATAGGAGCGGCCGAAGAGCTGGCCCTTGAATTCTTCGGCCAGGTTGGCCTCGCCGCTGGCGCGCGAGACGATGATGCCGGCGGCCGTCGAAATGAGCAGCGCCGGAATCTGGGAAACCAGCCCATCGCCGATCGAAAGCAGGACGAAGTTCTGCGCGGCTTCGGCGGCCGACATGCCGTGCTGGAACACGCCGATCAGAAACCCGCCGATGATGTTGACGGCCGTGATGACCAGGCCGGCGATGGCGTCGCCCCGCACGAACTTGCTGGCGCCGTCCATGGCGCCGTAGAAGTCGGCCTCGCGGGCGATTTCTTCGCGACGCTTCCGCGCTTCGTCTTCGTCGATCAGGCCTGCGTTCAGGTCGGCGTCGATGGCCATCTGCTTGCCGGGCAGCGCGTCCAGCGTGAAGCGGGCGGCCACCTCGGCGATGCGTCCGGAGCCCTTGGTGATCACCACGAAGTTGATCACCACCAGCACGATGAAGATGATGGCGCCCACCACGTAGTTGCCGGCCACGACGAACTGGCCGAAGGCGCTGATCAGCGCGCCGGCTTTGCCCTCGCTCAGAATCAGCCGTGTGGAGGCCACGTTGAGCGAAAGGCGAAACAGCGTGGTCAGCAGCAGCAGGCCCGGGAAGATGGCGAATTCGAGCGGTCGTGCCGCGTAGAAGGCGGTCAGCAGAATAGCCAGGCTGATCGTGATGTTGGTGGCCAGCAACACATCCAGCAGAAACGGCGGCAGCGGCACCAGCATCACGAACAGAATGAGCACGATGCTGCTGGCCAGCAGCGCTTCGGTGTTGAAGCGCCGCAACAGGCTACCGGGCTGGCCGGACGTTACGGTTGCCGGAACGGAGGTGGCCATCGGGGTACGTCAGCAGGTTTAGCGACTACCGGCGCCCGGAGGCTGCTGGCCGCGCTGGCGGTAGATCTCGGCCAGGATGGTGGCGACGGCCAGGTACAGCTCCTCCGGAATTTCCTGCTCTTCGGGCACGTTGTGATACAAAGCCCTTGCCAGGGGTGGGTCTTCGACGACGGGAATGCCGTGCTCCAGCGCCAAGGCTCGAATGCGCAGCGCCCGCTTGCGGATGCCTTTGGCCATGACGCGTGGTGCCGGCGCTTCAGATGGATCGTAGCGCAACGCGACCGCATAGTGCGTCGGGTTGGTAACCACCACGTCGGAGCGCAGCACGGCATGATCGAGCCGGCGCCGACGGGCCAGCTCGCGGGCTTTCTTCAAGCGCCGGCTTTTGACCATCGGATCGCCTTCGGTCTCCCGGTGTTCGTCCTTCACCTCCTGCGCCGTCATCTTCAGATCCTGCCGGTACTTCCATTTCTCATAGGCGAAGTCGGCGGCCGACAGCAGCAGCAGCGCTCCGAGCGTGTAGGCCGCCAGCTGCAGCATCCACAGACCCGTTGCCTGCAGAATCGCCTCCAGCGAATGGGTGTGCAGCTCAAGAATCTCGGGCAGATGCCGATAGATGACCAGGAAGGCGATCGGGCCAACGATGGCGATCTTCAGCAACGCCTTGAGCACGTTGAACAGGCCGCGTGACGAAAACAGACGTTGCAGGCCGCGCAGCGGGCTGATGCGCTCGGGCTTTGGAAGCAGCGGTTTGAGCGTGGGATGCCAGCCGGTCTGCCAGACGTTGACGCCGAAAGCGATCACCAGCAACAGCGCAAAGAACGGCACCAGCAGGCGGCCCAGCACCATGAGCGCTTCCTGCAGGGCACTGATGACGGAGCTGGAAGTGAGCGGATAGAACGGGGCGCTCATCAGCGTGCGCGCCGTGAACTGACGCATCAGGCCGTAGGCGTAGGGCAGGCTCAGCGCCAGCGTGAGCAGGCCGCCCAGGAGCAGCAGGACGGCGCTCGTCTCCTGCGAGCGAAAGACGTTGCCTTCTTCCCGCGCCTTCTGGAGGCGGCGCGGGGTGGGATCGAACTGCTTCTGATCGCGATCCGGCATACGGCATTTCGGGGTGGCCGGGTAAGCTGACCGAAAAAGCGTGCCGGACGGCTAAACGAAAGCCTGAGAAGCGGACAGACGGACGTTGGCGGAAATCCTTTCCGTCAGGGCGGCAGGATGGCGCCCAGCAGTCGGAGCAGCTCATCGTCGATGTTGCTGATCAGCGTGGCCATCAGCGGGAAGAAAGCCCGCATGTAGAACAGGGCCAGCGCCAGCCCGACGAGCAGCTTGAGCGGTAGCGCAATGGAGAATAGATCGGCCTGGGGGACGACGCGCGCAAAGATGCCCAGGGCCACGTCGATCAGCAGGATCGTCACCATGAACGGGGCGGCCAGGCGCAGCGCCAGCACCAGAAAGTCCCAGACCCACTGAACCAGCAGCGGCTGGCTGGCCGCGAGACTGGCACCGGCCAGGGGGACGACGCGGAACGACTCGACCAGGGCGCGCAGCACCACGTGATGGCCGTCCAGCAGCACGAAAATCATCAGGGCAGCTAGCGAAAGCAGTCGCCCCAGCGGGTTGGCCGCGTGTCCTTCCAGCGGGTTGAAGACCTGGGCCATGTGGAGTCCGATCTGGAAGCCGATCAGGTCGCCGGCCATTTCGACGGCCCAGAAGATCATGTGCGCGGCGAAGCCCAGCAGCAGGCCGGTCAGCGCCTCGAGGGCCACGGCCACGATGAAGCCGAGCGCCTGATCGGTATGGGGTGGCAGCGGACCCGGTACCAGTCCCGACAGGCTGTAGGCCAGCAGCACGGCCAGCAGCACGCGCACGCGCACCGGGATCGAGAGCTGGCCGAAGAACGGGGCCGCCAGCAGCACCCCGCTGATCCGCACGAACACCAGCAGCACGCGCAGCAGGTATTCCGGGTTCAGCAGGGGCATGGCTTCAGTGCGACACGTTCGGGATGAACTGCAGCACCTGTACGGCGAAATCCGTCAGCATTTGCAGCATCCAGGGGGCCAGTAACAGTAGCACGAACCCCACGGCCAGAATCTTGGGAATGTAGCTGAGCGTCATTTCCTGCACCGACGTGATGGCCTGCAGCAGGCTCACGATCAGGCCCACGATCAGCGCCACCGCCAGCAGCGGTCCTACCAGCAGCAGGGCGGTTTTGAGCGCTTCCTGAATCCAGTACAGAGCGACTTCGCTGGTCATAGCCGTCAGGGGTTTAGCTGCCCAGATAACCACGAACGACCGATTCCACCACGAGATACCAGCCGTCGGCCAGCACGAACAGCAGCAGCTTGAGCGGCAGCGAGATCATGACCGGCGGCAGCATCATCATGCCCATGCTCATCAGCACGCTGGCGACGATCAGGTCCACCAGCAGAAAGGGCAGAAAGATCATAAAGCCGATCTGGAAGGCGATGCGCAGTTCGCTGATCACGAAGGCCGGGACCAGAATGTAGAAGGGCACGTCTTCGGGCCGGTCGAAGGCTTCGACGCGGGCCAGGTCCATGAACAGCATCAGGTCTTTTTCGCGGGTCTGGCGCAGCATGAAAGCGCGTAGCGGGGCGGCGGCCCGTTCGAGCGCCACCTGCTGGGTGATCTCGCCGTCCAGATAGGGCCGCAGCGCCTCGTCGTGAATCCGATCGAACACCGGGTACATGATGAACAGCGTCAGAAAGAGCGCCAGCCCGATCAGCACCTGCGTGGGCGGGGATTGTTGCAGGCCGAGCGCCGTCCGCAGAATGCTGAAGATGACCACCAGTCGGGTAAAACTGGTGGTCAGGATGATGATGGCCGGGGCCAGCGACAGGATGGTGAGCAGCAGCAGCAGCTGCAGCGGCAGCGCAAAGTCTTCGTTCTCGCCGAGTTGAATGCGGGGAAGGGGGCCCAGCAGCGTGCTGCCGCCGGAAGCAGGCGGCGTCTGCGGGGTGGTCTGCTGGGTCTGCGGCTGCTGGGCGAAGGCCGGCAGGGCAGGCCCAGGAAGCAGAAGGCACAGCGACAGGCCCAGAAGCGACAGCTTACGACGCATGGTCGGTCTGCGAGGCTCGTGCGGACAGCGTGGTGAGCATCCGGGCGAAGGCCGAGGCTGGCGGTGCTTCGGCGTTGTCGCCCCGGAGTTCGGGCGGCAGGGGCAGGCTTTTGAGCAGCGTGATCTGCTGGGAGGTGACGCCCAGGATCAGGAGTTCATCCCCGCAGGCGACGAGGCGGATTTGCTGACCGGGACCCAGCGAGAGCTGGCCGACCGGACGCAGCAGGGCGGGGCCGGGCAGCGTGCGCGTGCGGCGGTGCAGGTAGAGCGCCAGCACGGCCCCGGCGATCAGCACGAGCAGCACCAGCACGTAGCGAACGCTCAGATAGGGAGGTGCGGACTCCGAGCGGACAGGCTGGGCCAGCGTGGAATCCGTGGTAGCTGGTGGAGAAGAAGCAGGCAGCACAGCAGGGGTGGAGGCCCATTGCAATGCCAGCCAGAGTAAAACAAGCCCGCCGCCCAGTAGAAGCAGGCGGCGGAGCGGCAAGCTGCTGGCGGAACGCACAAGGAACGTCATGGCACGGTGTGGATGGGGTGGCGTTACGCTATCGCCACCGGCCTGCCAACACCGTGCCAGTGCTCAGAACAGGGTCTTCTCGCGCTGACGGTTTTTGGTGACCAGGTTGGTAATGCGCACGCCGAACTGCTCGTCGATCACGACGGCTTCGCCCTCGGCGATGAGCCGGCCGTTGGCATAAATTTCCAGCGGTTCGCCGACCAGTTTTTCCAGCTCGATGATGCTGCCGGTGGTCAGCCGCAGCACATCGGCCAGCGGCAGGCGGCGCCGGCCCAGCTCGACGACGATCTCCAGCTCGACATCGGCCAGCAGTTCCAGATTGCCTTTGACGCCGCCGTCGCCGATGCGCTCGGGGCCCAGTTCGCCAAAGGAGGCCGGACGCACTTCGACGGGCGGTTGCTCGGTGGCCCCTGCAGCCGTCGCCTTGGGTGCCCTGGTGGTCTGTTGTTGCGTCACGCTCGGAGGCAGCAGAATAAAACCTTCGTGCTGCGCGTCGCCTATGTGCAGCGTAAATGGAAGTTGCAACAGCGCGTCGGGTAGTTCCACCGGAGGCTGGGCGGCCCCGGCACCGGGCTGCTGGACGACGAAGGTCACCTCGGGCAGGCGCACGCCTTCGGCGGCCAGCGCGTTGCGCAGCGTGCCATAGCCCTGGGCGGCCACTTCGCCCAGCAGGTCATCGACGCCCTCATCGCCGGGATTGAGCGCTTCGCCGAGCATGGCTTGCGACAGCAGCGGGATCCAGTCCGGCGTCAGCCCGATGGCAAACGGCTCACTGCGGGCCCAGATCAGCACCCGGTCGCCGGCCAGCTCGTTCAGCTGGTCGGTCGTGATCGTGGCAGGCGTGCCCAGCTCCAGGGTAAGTTCCTGGTTCAGCAGCGTCTGCAGAAACTGTTGCAGGGCTTCGCGGGTGGCCTCAAGCCGCGGAAGCGTCGGATTCGAGCGCATCTTCCTCAAGCGGTAGTTCCGGGGGGACGACTTCCAGAATGCGCAGGGCGCGGTGCTTGCCGGAGCGGCCGGGGATCGCCCTGAATTTCTCGCGCTCGCCGATGTACACCTGGACGGGTTGATTCATCCGGCGCTCCAGCACGATCACGTCGCCCACTTCGAGCGTCATCAGCTCGCTGAGCTTGATCCAGGTGCGGCCCATCACGGCGCGCAGCTCCACCTCGATTTTTTCCAGTTGCTCCTCGTAGCGCTGGCGAACGGCCGGAGGCACCTCGGTCGTGGAACTGGAGCGCCACTGCTTCATGGCGCTGTGCCCCAGAATCCGTTCCAGCAGGATGTATGGATAGCAGATGTTGATAAAAGAACGCTGCTCGTAAATCGAAACCTCGAACGTGGCCACCAGCGCCGGTTCGACACCCGGCAGGATCTGCACGAACTCGGCGTTCGACTCGAAGCCGACTTCTTCCAGGTGGAGTTCGTGAATCTGCTTCCAGGCCTTTTCCAGTTCGCGAAACGCCCGCATCATGACCTTGTCCATGATGCGGCGCTCGATCTGGGAAAGCTCCCGCGGTTTGCGCAGAAAGATGCCCGGACCCCCGAAAAGCTTTTCTACCGTGAAAATGGCCAGACGAGGGTCAAGCTCCAGGACGATTTTCTGGTGGAGCGGGTGTGCATCGACCACGTAAAGGGCCGATGGCGGCGCACTGGACATGACAAACTCGGAATAGAGCACCTGGTCGATGGCCGACAGGCCGATGTCGACCAGCGTGCGAAGCTGCGCCGAAAGATAAACCGACAGGTCGCGGGCAAAGGCTTCATGCACGTAGTGCAGGACCCGCATCTGGTCCTGCGAAAACAGCCGAGGCCGCTTGAAGTTGTAGGGGAGAATCTTCTTCTCCGCCTCGGCCGTCATCATCGACTCGAGGGCCTCGAGGTCGTAGTCGCCCTGCTCGCCGATCTGGCTACGGACCTCAAGGAGTATGTCGATTTCTTCCTGGCTAAGTGGCTTGGCCATAGCCTCCTTTACTGCAGAACGTATTGCGTGAAGTAGACGCGGTCAATTTTTCCTTTGCGGAGGACAGCATTGACCGCGTCGCGCAGCTCCTGCTTGAGCTGCGTGCGCAGGCTGATGTCGGCCAGTTCCTCGACGGTGCGCTGGCCGAGCAGTTTGAGCACGGTGTCGCGCACGACCACCTCTTTTTCCTTTAGCTCTTCCAGCACGCCACCTTCGGCGCTTTCCAGGCCGAGGTTGATCATCAGGTAGCGGGTCCCGTCGGTACCGGCCGGATTGATGATGAAGCCCTGTAGCTCCATGAACTGGCCGTATTCGACGGGTTTCGCTTCTTCTCCCGTATCATCATCCGTGCCAGAAAACTGCTCGGCGGCCTGGGCCAGACTGGGATAGTAAACGTAAGCCAGCCAGGCACCGGCGGCAGTGGGGCCCAGCGTCAGCGCGACCAGTAACAGGCGGGCCAGCAGGCGGCGCCCCCCGCCCGAAGATTGCTCCTGTTCCTGCGCTACTTCTTCGCCGGGGGTATCAGGCGTTTCAGGTACGGATTGCTGTGCTCGTTCTGCCATGGCTCCCAGTTGAATAGGATTTCGACGCGGCGGTTACGGGCCCGTCCTTCCGGTGTTGCGTTGGTATCTCGTGGATGGAATTCGCCATACCCTACCGCCATGTAGCGCGAGGGGGGCAGGGTGTCGGTCTGCTCCAGCAGAAAGCGAACGACCGCGGCGGCCCGTGCCGCCGACAGCTCCCAGTTGGAGGGGAAGCGGGCGGTGTGGATGGGACGGTTGTCGGTATGGCCTTCGACGACGACCGACTCGATCCGGTCGTCGATAATCCCGGCCAGAATGCGCAGAATGGTACGGGACGGTTCGATGATTTCGGCCTCGCCGGAGCGAAACATGATGGAGTCCGTGATGATCAGGTGCAGTCCCCTGTCGGTCAGGTTCACCTGCACCTTGCCTTCCAGGTTATGCTCCTGCAGGTACTGAATCAGTTCCTCATATTTTTGAAGCTGCTCTCTGCTAAGGCGCTGGGTGACTACCTGGTTTTTGATGGAGGGAATGACCGTTTCACTCTGCAGCATGCCGGTTCGCCCCTGGAAGAAGCTGAGCGCTTCTTTGAACTTTTTGACCTCGACTTCCGACATGGCCACGATCATGACGAAAAAAGTCAACAGCAGCGTGGCCATGTCGCTGAAGGTGGTCATCCAGAACGGAGCCGAAGGCTCCTCGTCTTCCTCTTCCTGGGATTGCTGTAGTTCTTCCGGCATGGCTCAGCGGTGGGTTACTATGCAGCTTTGGCCAGGTGCGGGGCTTTTTCTTTGGCGCCCGTTGCTTGTTTGTCGACCAGCATCTGCAGGCGTCGCTCGATCATGCTGGGATTGTCGCCTCGGACGATGGAAAGAATGCCGACGCGAGTCATTTCGCGGGCCTTCTGCAGCAGGGCCAGTTGCACCTTGGTTTTGTTGGCCAGCGGCAGAAAAACCAGGTTGGCCAGCACGGCTCCGTAGAGCGTGGTGAGCATGGCCACGGCCATCCCGGCACCGATCTGGGTCGGATCGGTCAGATTCTGCATCATCTGCACCAGCCCGATCAGCGTGCCGATCATCCCGAACGACGGCGCGAAGGTGCCCGCCGAGTTCATGATCCTGGCAAAGAGCTGCATCGGGCGAAACTCTTCGGTCATGCGCACCTGGAGCATTTCGGCGATTTCCTGCTCCTCGATGCCATCGACGGCCATTTCCAGTCCGAAGCGAATGAACGCGTCCTCCACTTCGGCAAGACGCCGATCCAGCGCCAGCAGGCCTTCACGGCGGGCCGTGCGGGACAGGTCGGTAAACAATTCGACGTAGTAATTCAGATCGGGCGGATTGAATTTCAGCAGGCGCTGTAGCCCGGGGACGACCACTTTAAGTTCGTCAAAGGAGTAGGCAACCAGCAGCGCCGCCACTGTTCCCCCCACTGTGATGAGCACAGAGGGAATATCTACGAAGGTGAGCCAGTCACCCCCGAGAAAAATGGCGACAAAGATCAGGGCAAAACCCAATACTAAGCCGATCGGCGTGGATTTCTCCATGGCGGCACCGTCCTGTACTTCAAGGTGGCCGGAATCTCAGGACGTACTGCGCGCTCCGAAAGGGCAGACGCCCGGGGAAAGTATCGGCAGCTCAGGACACAGCTTAAGGGGAGACAGGCTGGGCAACTGGCGTGCAACCCAGGCTTCGGGCCAGGACCGGACCGATCTGCTCCAGCGGCAGCACGGCGTCGCTCAGTCCGGCTTCGGCCACGGCGCGGGGCATGCCGTAGACCACGCAGCTTGCTTCGTCCTGGGTGATCACCTTGCCGCCGTGCTGCTTGATCAGGCGGGCGCCTTCCAGACCGTCGCGGCCCATGCCGGTCATCACGACGGCCAGCACCTTGCCCCCAAAGATCTGGCAGACGCTCTGAAACATGACATCCACCGAGGGGCGGTGCAGCGTGGCCGGTTCGACAGGGGTTCGGATTAGCGGCGTGTGGCCGTTGCGACGTTCGAGCACCAGATGGCGACCGCCGGGGGCCAGAAAGACCCGCCCGGGTTCCAGTGACATGCCTTCTTCCGCTTCGACCACCGTCAGCGGACTGAGGCTGTTCAACCGCTCGGCGAGCGAGCGGGTAAAGTGCGGGGGCATGTGCTGGACGATCAGCACCGGCACGGGCAGGTCGGCCGGAAGCGTCGGAATGACCTGCTGGAGGGCGCGAGGGCCGCCGGTGGAAACGCCGATGGCAATGGCGCGGGCTTCGCGAAAGCGAAGCGCCGGCAGCGCCTCGGCGTCCGGGGCGGCGGACCTGCGGCGCGTCGGTAGCGGACGCGTGCGGGCGATCGTCTTGATTTTTTCCAGCAGTTCGGCGCGAATGCGCGAGATTTCGATGGAGACGTACGAGTGCTGCTTGGGGATGAAATCGACGGCACCGGCTTCCAGCGCTTCGATCGTCGCCTGCGCGCCTTCCTGCGTCAGCGAACTGACCATGATGACGGGCACGGGATGCTCGCGCATGATGCGCCGCAGCGCCGTCAGCCCGTCCATGCGCGGCATCTCGACGTCGAGCGTAACGATGTCGGGCTTGAGTTCCCGTACTTTCTCGATGGCTTCCAGCCCGTCCCGGGCCGTGCCCACGACCTCGATTTCCGGATCGCCCTCCAGCATGATGGAGAGCGCCTTGCGCATGAAAGCCGAATCGTCGACGATGAGTACGCGAATCATGGACTTTCTCTGCAGATAGCGGTTCAGGCTGTGACCAGCGCAGCCTGGAAGGCTTCACTGCCGCGGAGACGCTGCGTTTCCATGCGCACCAGCTCGCCCACATCCAGAATCATGATCACCCGACCGTCGCCGAGAATCGTGGATCCGGCCACGCCGGGCACCTTCTTGAGGTAGTTGCCCAGCGGCTTGATCACGATTTCCTTCTGGCCGATCAGATCGTCCACGATCAGGCCCAGCCGATGGTGGGCGATGCCCACAATGACGGCGTAGGAGCGTTCGGGATGGTACGTCCAGCCAGGTACCTGCAGCATTTCGCCCACGCGCAGCAACGGGATGACCGTGTCGCGCAGGCGGATGACTTCGCGGCCTTTGATGGTGTACACCGTGTCGGACTCGAGCCCGACCACTTCGATGACCGAATGCAGCGGGATGGCGAAGGCTTCTTCGCCCACGCGAACCAGCAGGCTCTGGATGATGGCCAGCGTCAGCGGCAGTTTGAGCGTGAAGCGCGTACCCTGGCCGGGCACCGAGTGGACGCTGATGGTGCCGTTCAGCTTGGTGATGTTGGTCTTGACCACGTCCATGCCCACGCCCCGGCCCGAAACTTTGCTGACGCGCTGCGCCGTGCTGAAGCCGGCCCGGAAAATAAGCTCCAGCGCCTCGCGGTCGCTCATCTCGGCCGCTTCTTTTTCGGTAATGAGACCCTTTTCCAGGGCCTTGGCCTTGAGTTTCTCCGGATCGATGCCGCCGCCGTCATCTTCGATTTCGATGACGATGTGGTTGCCCTCCTGTGCGGCGGCCAGTCGAATGCGACCGGTGGGCGACTTGCCCCGGGCGCGGCGCGTTTCGGGATCCTCGATGCCGTGGTCGGCGGCATTCCGGATCAGATGGACCAGCGGATCGCTGATTTCTTCGATGAGCGACTTGTCCAGCTCGGTCTCTTCGCCTTCGATGATCAGCTCGATCTGTTTGTCGAACTCGCGGGCCAGGTCGCGCACCAGGCGCGGAAACTTGTTGAACACGCGGCCGATCTGCACCATGCGCGTGTGCATGACGGCCGACTGCAGCTCGGTGGTGATGAAGTCGATCTGGGTGGTCGTGTCGGCCAGCTCGCGGAGCAGCTCGGCGTTGTCGCCGTCGGTGCTCAGCTCGCTGAGGAGCTGCAGCAGTCGGTTGCGGCCCAGCACCAGCTCGCCCACCAGGTCCATGAGATTGTCGAGGCGGCGCACCTCGACACGGATCGTCTCGGTGCTCTGATCCCGGCGGGCGGCCTGTCCGTTGCCCGAAGGCGCCGAAGCGGTCGGGGTCGATCGGGGCGAATCGACCGTCTCCGAGGAAGGCGCCGTGGCCGGTGGCGTGGTCCGGGCTTCCGGCGTGGGCGCTGCAGGCGCCGATTCGGAGCGGGCGGGTGCCGGCTTGCCCTCGGCGATTGCCTGAAGTCTTTCGATGGCGGCGCCGATGGGCAGCGGTTGCAGTTTGCGGGTTTCGACCTGCTGGAGGAGTTGTTTCATCAGGTCGAAGGCGTCGAAGAGGACGTCCATCATGGCGGGCTCGAAGGCGAGCGTGCCTTTGCGGAGGCGGTTGAGGACGTCCTCGAAGTGGTGGGCCAGGAGGCTGAGCTGTTCGAGGCTGAGGAAGCCGGAGGTGCCTTTGACGGTGTGGACGGCGCGGAAGATTTTGTCGACGAGCTGACGGTCGTCGGGGGTTTTTTCGAGCTGGAGCAGGTCGTGCTCCAGGTCTTCGAAGATTTCGCGCGTCTCGACGATGAAGCTCTCGACAATCTCCCGCATCTCCTCCGAAAAGAGCGTCTCGGCCAGGGCCTCCAGAGCAGCGGCCTCCTGGGGGTCAGCAGGCGCAGATTGCGCAGGAGTCGGTGCCGATGGTTCCTGAGGAGCGGTTGGGGTCGTTTTATCGGCGCTTCCGGCTGCAGCCTCCTCGTCGGCCAGCGCTTTGAGCTTACGCAGGATGTCCTCCAGCGGAATGGGCTGGAGGTTACGCTCCTCGACCTGGTGGAGGAGTTGTTTCATCAGGTCGAAGGCGTCGAAGAGGACGTCCATCATGGCGGGCTCGAAGGCGAGCGTGCCTTTGCGGAGGCGGTTGAGGACGTCCTCGAAGTGGTGGGCCAAGAGGCTGAGTTGTTCGAGGCTGAGGAAGCCGGAGGTGCCTTTGACGGTGTGGACGGCGCGGAAGATTTTGTCGACGAGCTGACGGTCGTCGGGGGTTTTTTCGAGCTGGAGCAGGTCGTGCTCCAGGTCTTCGAAGATTTCGCGGGTCTCGACGATGAAGCTCTCGACAATCTCCCGCATCTCCTCCGAAAAAATCGGATGCTCGCTCATGGCACCGCTCCTTGCGTGTTGGTGGGGACGTCAGCTATCCGAGTCGTTCCGTTTCGGATTGAACAGTTCGTCGATTTCGTCCTGGGAGGTCGGGGTGCCGCCGCTGAACAGACCATCGATTTCGTCCTGCGAGGCGGGGGTGCCGCCGCCGAACAGTTCGTCGATTTCGTCCTGAGAGGTCGGGGTGCCGCTGCTGAACAGACTATCGATTTCGTCCTGCGAGGCCGGTCCGGAGTTTTCGCCATCTTGCGGAAGCGATGCGTTGTGCTGCAGGGCGTCGACCAGCGCGTCGACCTGCTTCTGGCGTGCGCCATCCCGGTCGTAGCGGGCGTGGGGATCGAACGTCCCTTCGGCAAAGAGCTGCCGGGGCAGCTCCAGGTCGTCGAGCACCTCACTGCCCAGTCGCCGAATGAGCTGGGCCATGCGATTCCGTACGGATTCAATCAGATGATTGACGGCGGCCAGCTGCTGGGCGGTGATGTCCTGCACCTGCAGCGCCAGCATGATGCGGTTCATGCGCTCGCGCAGCGAGTCGACCAACTGCTGCTGGCTTTCCAGCATGGCCTGCAGCGTGGCATAATGCTGCCGGCGTTCTCCCAGCAGCGTCTGGAGCTGCTCGTTCCAGCTCTCCGGAAGCGGCTGCCAGAGCTGCTCCTCCTGGGATTGCAGGGTCTGGAGCGCCTCGGGCGCCGCGGCCCAGGACTTTTTGAACGTATCCAGGTCATTCAGCACCACGTCGATCAGGTCGAGGATCTCCGTGGTGGCCATTTCGGTGGCCTGCGTGACGCTTTTGAGCTGCGAGCTGGCCCGCGGCATTTTGCGGGTGCTTTCGGCCAGCGAGTCGTTGACTTCCGAGAGTAATGGAGAAATTTCTCGGAGGAAATAGACCACCTCTTCGATGAACGGAATGGCCCGCTGGCCGAGAATGAAGACGGCCCGCAGCTCGTTCAGCTTGGAGAGCAGCTCCTGTATGTGATTGGTCGTCATTGCGGCCTCCTCAGGCGGTTTTCAGGATCAGGTTGATCTTTTCGCGGAGCACTTCCGGCGTAAAAGGCTTGACGATGTAGTTGTTGACGCGGGCCTGCATCGCGGCGATCACGTCCTCCTTCATCCCGCGTGTGGTGACCATCAGGATCGGCAGATTGCCGAAGCGGGCGTGGCTGCGGATGGCTTTCGTCAGCTCCAGCCCGTTCATGTTGGGCATGTTCCAGTCGGTGATGACGAAGTCGATGGAGCCCTGCTCCAGTTTTTCCAGCGCGTCGGCCCCATCGCTGGCCTCGACCACGTCGGTGTAGCCGATCTCGCGCAGCGCATTGCAGACGATGCGCCGCATCGTGGGGGAGTCATCGACTACGAGGAACGTCATGGCTTCACTCATGCCTTTTGATTTTTGGTCGGTTCAGGAGATAAACTTGGACACCTCGTATTGCAGTCGCTGGGCATCAAAGGGTTTGGTCAGGTAGGCCTGCACACCCAGTTGCTGGCTCTGGCTGACCAGCTCGGCATCTTCGAGCGAAGACAGCACCAGGATCGGGATGTGGGCGTACTCCGGGTCGGAGCGCAGCGCCTGCACCAGACCGATTCCGTCCATCTTGGGCATGTTCAGGTCGGTGATGACCAGATCGACCGGCGTCTGGGCAATTTTTTCCAGCGCTTCCAGACCGTCGCAGGCTGTCAGCACCGTGAGGCCCTGGGCCCGCAGGGCAAACGTGACGAACTTGCGGGCCGTGCTGGAGTCGTCGACGACGAGAACCGTCTTAGCCATGGCGATACGGGCTATTTTCGGAAGCTTCAGCTTCTTTTCGGTAAACAATGGCCTTGCCAAAGCGCACCGGCTGGAAGGCCTGGCTGATGCCGTAGAGGGTTTCCGAGAACCCGATAAACAGGTAACCGCCCGGTACCAGACTCCGGTAGAAAGACTGGACCACGCGGCGCTTCATATTATCGTCGAAATAGATGAGAACATTAGCGCAGATGATTAAATCGAAATGGCGCATGGCATTCATGGCGACCGCATCGGCCAGGTTCAACATCTGGAATTTCACCATCTTGCGAATTTCATCGCGGACCTGGTAGCGATCGCCCTGCCGGACGAAATAGCGTTGAAGATATTCAGGCGGTACGTTGCGGATGGCATAGTCGCCGTAGATCCCCTGCTGGGCCTGCTGGAGCACGTTCGTGTTGATGTCGGTGCCGATGATCTCGAAGCGGGCATAGGGATGGCGCGGCAGAATGCGGTCGCGCAGAAAAATGGCCAGCGTGTAGGGCTCTTCGCCGCTGGAGCAGCCCGCACTCCAGATGCGGATCTGGTGTTTGGTGCGCAGCCACTCGGGCAGAATGTGCTGCTCGAGCACTTCGAGGTGGCCGGGTGCGCGAAAGAAATAGGTTTCGTTGATGGTGATGGCGTTGACCAGATGACGGAATTCCTCGTGCGCCTGGCCGTTCTGCAGAGCATGCAGGTAGGCCCGGCCGTTCGGCAAGCGGAGTTCATTCAGGCGTCGTCCGACCCGGCTTTCCAGCAGGTAGCGCTTGTTGTCCTGAAAGTAGATACCGGTCTTTTCGTAGATCAGCTGGCGCAACTGCTGGAATTCTGCGTCCGAAAGGACGCCCTGTTGTTGCGGGGTCAGGGGTAGGCGTGCCAGCAGACTCATGGCGGTACGGGGTTGTCAGGGCTGGTAGGCAGAACTACGGCGGGCCGTGCAGAGCGCGTCGTCGGCATAGTGGCGCACGGCCGGATCGGGGTCGTGCAATCCCTGCTGAACCAGAGCAAAGAAGGCGGGGTGCTGCAGTTGCAGGCCCAGCGTGATGGCCGCCATTTTGGTTTCGGCATCCAGGCTTTCGAAGTGGGCCTGAAGGAACTGGGCCGCCTGGGGCAATTGAAAGTCGTCCAGGCGGCCGTGGGTCAGGAGTGCGATGGCAAAGCCGGCGGCCGCGTCGAGCGACATCCGGCCCGTTTCGGCGCAGCGGGCCACACAGGCGAACGCCCTGGGATGGGTGGAGATGGCCTCGAACAGGGCCAGGTCCAGCTCGTCGTGCTGCCCCGCATGCTCCAGCATGGCCTCGATGGTCGCCTCGTCGAGCATGTGGCGCAGGCCACGCACGGCCGCTTTTTTGAAGCTCAGATCAGGCTCCTGAAGCATTTCCAGCAGGTAGGGACGAAGCCGTTCCGGAAGCGGCGGTACCGGCCCGGTGGCCGACTCGTAGGCCTCGATCAGGTCGTAGAGCACCAGCGGACGGGCTTCGGGTGTGGCCTGCTCGACCTGGCGCAGCAGCAGATGCAGCACTTCAGGGATCGGATACCGCGCGAGTGCTTCAGCGGCGGCGTACTGGACGACCGGGTCCGGATCGTTCAGGGCCGCCTCGACGAGCTGCAGCCCGCGCGCATCCCGGAACGTCCCCAGCGCCGCCAGGATGTGCGGCCGCTCGGCCGGGTAAAACCGATAGCGTTCGCGCAGCACCGGGGCGTACTCGGTAGCCCCCAGCGCAGCCAGCGCATCGATGGCGGCCAGGCGGACGTTCGTGTCCGGATCGTCCAGCCGGGCCGCGATGCGATCGACTACGTCGTAGGCCGGGAGCTGCGCCAGTACGTCGATGGCAAACTTGCGCGCGTTCGCATCGTCGATGTCCACGTAGGGCAGGAGCGCCTGAATCGAAGGCGCGCCGATGCGGACGAGCACCTCGCCGGCCAGGTTGCGCACAGGCAACTCGGGATGCTGGATGAGCGGCACCACCGCCCGGGCCGCTTCCTCGGTGCCGATGGCCACCAGATGCTCGGCTGCGGCTTCGCGAATGCCCGGATCGGGATCCTGCAGGCAGTGGGCCGCGACCGGAATCGTTTCGGCGGGCGTGTGGGTGGCCAGCAACTCGTTCAGCGCATCCAGACGAACAGACGGATCCGGATGCTGCAGGCCTTCAGGCAGCATCATCGACATGGCTTTTCACCGATGGTTGTGCGATCAGGAAGCTTCGGCTTCGGCGGTTTCCTGGAGCGGCTGGAGACGGTGCTTTTCTTCGTCGGTCAGGATGCGCTCCAGGTCCAGCAGAATGAGCAGCCGATCGTCGAGTTTGGCTACGCCCGTGATGTAGTGGGCATCGATGCCGATGGCCAGCTCCGGCGGCGGTTCGATCACGCCGGCATCGACGCGTAGCACCTCGCGCACGGCGTCGACCATGAAGCCGACGATCTTGTCGCCCAGTTCCACCACGATGATGCGCGAGTTCTTGTCGCGCTCGCGCCGCGGCAGGTTGAACCGCTTTCGCAGGTCCACGACGGGCACGATGCGCCCGCGCAGGTTGATGACGCCCTCGACGAACGCGGGCGCATTCGGCACGCGCGTAATATCGACGGGCCGGATGATCTCCTGCACGTTCAGAATGTCGACGCCAAACTCTTCGTTTTCGATCAGGAAACTGACCAGTTGGAGAATCTGCGAACGAGACGTCTGCTGCTGCATGGCCAGCGGTGGGGTTGAATCCAACAGGAATACCTTCCGGCTACCATATCGGCCAGAAATGCTGCTTCTTTAGCGCAGCGCAAGGCCTTTACGTAAAAAAGCGTACCCCGGCCACAGGCCGGGGTACGCCGGGAGGTTCACCGCAAACGCTTATCGTTTGAGCTGGACGAGTTCCTGGAGCATTTCGTCGGAGGTTGTGATGATGCGGGCCGAGGCCTGGTAGCCGCGCTGCGTGACGATCATGTCGGTAAATTCGGTGGCCAGGTCCACGTTGCTCATTTCGAGCGTACCGGCCACGATGACCGTGCGGTTGAGTTCGATGCCGGCGCGTCCCAGGGCCAGATCGCCCGAGGAGCTGGTCAGGCTCCAGAGGTTGTCGCCGACCTGTTGCAGGCCGTTGACGTTGTTGACGGATCCGAGGGCCAGTTGATAGATTTTTTGCTGGTAGCCGTTGGAGAAGTTGAGTTCGACGACGCCTTCCTGGTTGATGCTGAAGCCGATGAGGGAGCCAGGGGGCTGGCCGTCCTGGTCACGGACGGTGGCGGTGGTGGAGCCGGCGTACTGGGTGAGGGCGTCGTCGGCCCCCGCCAGGTTCAGCGTGAAGGTCTCATCCAGGCCGTCCCCGTTGAAATCCAGAGACACCGGCAACGTGAGTTCCCCGTCACCGCTCAGGTCGTCAATCAGACTGCCATCGACCGCACGGATTTCTGTGAGCGTTCCCCGGGTGTCATAAATCAACTTGGCCAGATACCCGGTGTGAAGCGGCTGACCGTCCCGATCCAGAATCCGCAATGCCCATTCGTCCTGGGGGTCACCGTTTTCCAGCGAGTTGATCCGTGTAAATTCCAGGATTACCGACGAATCTTTCCCCTGTGCATCGTAGATGACCGTGGAAATAGTCGTTTTTTCGCCAATATCTTTCAATTCTGGACCTAGAGTATTGGAAGGTATAAGCATATTAGCAGGCATAAAAGTAAAGGAAACAGGAATTGGTGGAAGAGGGCCATTGTTTCCTTGTCCATCATTATCTGGATCGTAATTATTGATATGTAACAAATAAGACGATGGTTGATTAGAATCAATAGATGGATATTCGGTAATTTCCACGTTTGAATCTGAGCTTGTTATATTGATTATATTCCAATATTGATCAAAATGAATTATAATATTTTGGGCTATATCATTGCCATTTTGATCTACAATTTTTCCTTTCCATTCATGATACATAAAATTTCCATTGTTATCAAAATAATCAGATCTTTCTTCAATTGTGTAATTTAATGTAATTGAAGGATTGTTTGATGTAAGAGGTAAAGAGTTTATTGTCGTAGGATCTATAATGCTTGGGTCTATTGTGTTGGGAAGAGAGACATTATTGGGTGGCGAGAATGTAAATGAAATAGGAAAGCCACCAGTTCCATCAGGGTCATAATTGTTGACCTGTAAAATAAATGTCGAGGGTTGATTTGGATCTATGGATGGGTATTCTCTAACGTATAAATCAGAATTTTGGCTTAATATATCAGTTATGTTCCAGTTTTCATCAAAAACAATATGAATATCGGATGCTACTACTTGATTATTGTCATCTATAATAGATATAGACCATCTATAAATGTCTTCACGTTCTATTTTGTATGTAAACGATAGTAATGGATTGTTGGCATTTTTTATTTCGATTACGGGGTCCTGGGTGCTGGCTTCCGCATTGAGGTTGCCGCGGACGTAGATGTTTTCAGTTTGCTTGGGCGGCGCGGTGGCGCTGAAGGGAATGCGCACGTCTTCGAGCGCAGCCGAGCGCAACTCGCCGTTTTCATCGAAAGCCCAGCCCTGCACCTGCAAACCGCTGTTGGTCACCAGCTCGCCAAAACGGTTGACCATGAAATTGCCAGCGCGTGTCAGATAGGTGCGATCCCCGCCCCGGACGACGAAGAACCCGTCGCCGTTGATGCCCAGGTCGGTGGCCACGCCGGTGTTTTCGAGGGCGCCCTGGGCGAAGTTGACGTCGATCGAGCCCACCGAGACGCCCAGTCCGACGTAGGCGGGGTTGATGCCGCGGCCGCCGGCGGTGCGGCCCACGCCCAGCAGCGTTTGGCCGAGCAGTTCGTTGAAGGCGGCGCGGCCGCGTTTGAAGGCGGTGGTGTTGACGTTGGCGATGTTGTTGGAGATGACGTCCATGCGGACCTGATGGCTTTTGAGTCCGGAGACGCCGGTGCGCAGTGAGCGAATCATGGCGGTACTCGGGTTTGGTTGATGGATGCTCAGGACGAGCGCTGCAGCGTCGGTCGGTCGGCTGCAGCAACCGGCATCCCAGAAGGGGCCTGCCGGTGCGTTCAGGTTCACCGGATTACACTATGAGCGCTTATCGTTTGAGTTGGACGAGTTCCTGGAGCATTTCGTCGGAAGTCGTGATGATGCGGGCCGAGGCCTGGTAGCCGCGCTGGGTGACGATCATGTCGGTAAATTCCGTGGCCAGGTCCACGTTGCTCATCTCGAGCGTGCCGGCCACGATCACCGTGCGGTTGAGTTCGACGCCGGCGCGTCCCAGGGCCAGATCGCCCGAGGAGCTGGTCAGGCTCCAGAGGTTGTCGCCGACCTGTTGCAGGCCGTTGACGTTGTTAACGGACCCGAGGGCCAGCTGATAGATTTTTTGCTGGTAGCCGTTGGAGAAGTTGAGTTCGACGATGCCTTCCTGGTTGATGCTGAAGCCGATGAGGGAGCCGGGGGGCTGGCCGTCCTGGTCGCGGACGGTGGCGGTGGTGGAGCCGGCGTACTGGGTGAGGGCGTCGTCGGCCCCCGCCAGGTTCAGCGTGAAGCTTTCCAGAGTGCCATCATTGTCGATGTCCCAGTCGAATGTCTGGAGCGCTTCGGCGGGATCCAGGTTGCCCTGCGTGTCGAAGGTGATCAGGTTATCGCCACTGGTAATCGTAACACCCAGGGGATTCCCGTCTTCGTCCAGCAGATTCCATTGCCATTCGTTGGGATTGGAGGTTCTTGTAAATTCAATGATGATGGTTTTGGCTTTCCCCTGCGGATCATACACGACGGTAGAGACCGTTACGGTTTCGCCGGCTGCCAATTCCGCATTGAGGTTGCCGCGGACGTAGATGTTTTCGGTTTGCTTGGGCGGCGCGGTGGCGCTGAAGGGAATGCGCACGTCTTCGAGCGCAGCCGACTGCAACTCGCCGTTTTCATCGAAAGCCCAGCCCTGCACCTGCAAACCGCTGTTGGTCACCAGCTCGCCAAAACGGTTGACCGTGAAATTGCCAGCGCGTGTCAGATAGGTGCGATCCCCGCCCCGGACGACGAAGAACCCGTCGCCGTTGATGCCCAGGTCGGTGGCCACGCCGGTGTTTTCGAGGGCGCCCTGGGCGAAGTTGACGTCGATCGAGCCCACCGAGACGCCCAGTCCGACGTAGGCGGGGTTGATGCCGCGGCCGCCGGCGGTGCGGCCCACGCCCAGCAGCGTTTGGCCGAGCAGTTCGTTGAAGGCGGCGCGGCCGCGTTTGAAGGCGGTGGTGTTGACGTTGGCGATGTTGTTGGAGATGACGTCCATGCGGACCTGATGGCTTTTGAGTCCGGAGACGCCGGTGCGCAGTGAGCGAATCATGGCGGTACTCGGGTTTGGTTTTCAGGATGCTCAGGACGAGCGCTGCAGCGTCGGTCGGTCGGCCGCAGCAACCGGCATCCCAGATGGGGCCTGCCGGTGGTTCGTTCAGTCGTTACAGGATGTAGGCACTGTCAATCTGGGTGAAAATCCGCTGTTGCATTTCCTGACGATCGAGGGCCGTCACCACGGTGCGGTTCGTGACGCTGACGATGAAGGCGGCCTCAGGGTGCAGCACCAGCGCTTCGCGCGCACCTTTGGCCGACAGTTCCTGCACGGCTTCGGTGAGCTGTCGGGCCAGCAGGTCGTCGAAGGCGATGCCACGCTGGGCGATGCGCTGACGCGCATGGGCCGAAAGGCGCAGACCTTCATCGGACGTCTGCACCTGGCGCAGCACCTCGGCAAACGAGGACTGCGGCGGATCGTGCGTGCGTGGCGCCTGCGCGGGCGACGTTGTTGTGCCCGGCACAGGCTGCACGCGTGCGGCCAGTTCCTGTACCTTCATGGCGTTCCGTTATGGTTTGGTGGAGGGTTTATTCGGATTCCACACCACGGACGGACTGCATGGGCACCGAGCGATCGCCGATCCAGAGCAGGATGCCGTCGGGACCGAACGTCACGCGGGTGACGCGTCCGCGCACGAAGGATCGGGCCGTTACCGGATCGCCATCGGCATCGGTGGCAAGCACCTCGATCGTGTAGGTGCCAGCCGGGAGCGCCTCGCCCGCGTCGTTGCGTCCGTCCCATTCCACGGCATGTTCACCCGCGGCCTTGGGGCCCAGGAAGATCGTCCGTACCACCTCGCCGGCCTCGTTCCGAATCTGAATGCTGACCTGGCGGGCGGCGTCGGCCAGTTCGATCCGGAAGGGGACGGGCTCCTCGCCGCCCCAGGTGAGCCGGTCGCCTTCGGCTTCGATGACCTTGCCCACCAGCCCGGCCGCTACGCTGTTGTGGATGCCCTGGGCCAGCGCGGCATAGGCGTCCGACTGGGCGGCGAGCGTTTCGTTAATCCCGATCAGCTGCTCGACGGTGGAAAACTGGGCCAGCTGTGCGGCAAATTCGCGGCTGTCCAGCGGGTTGATGGGATCCTGATAGCGCAGCTGGGTCACCAGCAGCCGCAGGAAGGCTTCTTTGTCCAGCTCCTGCGAAGGCGGCGCGGGCGCACTGGGCGTGCTCTGTAGCGCCTGCTGGCGGATTTCGTCAATGGGAGCGATCAGGGACGGCATGGCGGTACAGGGTTAACCAATCCATTCGTGTCGGCTGCCGGGATGCAGCACCCGGATTCGGACAGATTCGGCCGGCGCAGGACCGAACGTATCCGGGCCGGAAGCAAGCGGCGTACCATGGGGGGAGGCCTGCGCGAAGGTCTGTTGTTGCCGGGCGCCCTGCTCGCCGCCGCCGGAAAGCGAGAACTGCACGGCGGTCTGGTACTGCGCCTGCAGTGCTTCCTGAATGCGGTCGGCGTGGGCGGCCACCAGGGCCCGGAGCTGGGGATCGCTGAGCTGGACCGACACGGCCACGTGATCGGGATGGCGGCGCGTCTCGACGCGCAGCGTCCCTTCGCCGTCGGCCAGTTCCACCTCCAGCATCTGTCCGTCGAAATGCTGGCGGACGCGCTCGGCAAAAGCCATGGCCATCTGGAACCAGGCGGCCGTGCGGATCACCCGCGGCAGGGCCGTGGCCTGCGGGGAGGGTGTCGGCGTGGAGGGGGAAGCATTCAGGGAGCGGTCGATCTCCTCGGCGGCAAGTTGCACCTCCCGGGAAGGATCCGTTTCGAAGTCCTGTCTGAATGCGGGGTCGGCTTCGCGTGTCGAGGCGTCGGGTTCAGGTGCGGAAGGTTGTGCAGGCGTAGCGGCAGGTTTTGCCGGGCTGTGGTCCGGCCCGGTTGCGGTTTCGGCCCGATCCGTTGCCCGGGAAGTGGATGAGGGGTGAGCGATCTGTTCGGGGGTGCGTCGTACCTCCCGGGCGGAATCCGATTCGGGGCTTTTTCTGAAGGCGGGGTTGGGTTCAGGCGCGGCAGGTTTTGCCGGGCTGTGGTCTGGCCCGGTTGCAGCTTCGGCCCGATCCGTTGCCCGGGAAGTGGATGAGGGGTGAGCGATCTGTTCGGGGGTGCGTCGTACCTCCCGGGCGGAATCCGATTCGGGGCTTTTTCTGAAGGCGGGGTTGGGTTCAGGCGTGGAAGGGTGTGCCGGCCTGTGCTCTGGCCCGGTTGCAGCTTCGGCCCGATCCGTTGCCTTCCCGGCAGGATGCGCATGTGAGACTTCAGAGGAAACCGCCAGAGAAGGCAACTCCGAAGATTGCGGGGTGGGATTGCCCGCGGAAGGTTGTGCCGGCGTGGCGGCAGGTTTTGCTGGCCTGTGGTCTGGCCCGGTTGCAGCTTCGGCCCGATCCGTTGCCTTCCCGGAAGGATGCGCATGTGAGACTTCAGAGGAAACCACCAGAGAAGGCAATTCCGAAGATTGCGGGGTGGGATTGTCCGCAGTCTGTTGTGCAGGCGTTCCGGCGGTTGCCGGGGGATCGTCGTAGGAGGACTCGGGAAGCGCCTGCTTCTGCGTAACGGGGTGTTTATGGTGGACAGCCGTCTCCGGAGCGTCCTCAGCTTCTATCGGCGTCGGAGCAGAGACGTCGACGGGTTCAGACGCTTCGGCCGTAGTGGAGAGCAGGGGGTGGGACTCCGGTGCAGGCTTTCCTTGCGATGCGGGTTCGGCGGGCATCGAGGACGCAGACTGCGACTCCGGAAGCGCTGTCGCCGTTGCTTTCTGATTGACCGCTTCTGGATTGGCCTGCAGGCGAATGGGCCGTATCCCGATAGCGGCGCCTGGGTTTACGTCTCTGCGCGATGCACTGGAGCTGGTCTCAGCGAATCGATTTTGATCGGTAGGGCCATGATCGCGGTTCGGTGCGGCTCCGGACTGTTGCGCTACGTGGGCTGCCAGTTCAGGGGCAACGGGCGCAGGCGAGTGTCTTGCTGGCTCTGGCACTGAAACACTTTCCGGTGCCATGGCCGGTGGGCGCTGCGTTCCGGCCTGATCGGGTCGCTGAGGCGCCATCTCGTGTCGGGTCTGGGCAGAGGTGGCCTGTGTAAGGCGAGCGCCATCGGAAGGCACCGGAGTTTCCGGGGTATCTTCGGCTGCCATGCTTTGCGATCCGTGAAGCGCAGCGCTGCGCAGGCCCGGAGTTTCTGGATTCGTTTTGTCCGGGGCCCTTTCGGAAAGGGACGGTTCGTCTGATTCGATCGAAGAAGGAAGGGCCGTCTGCGCAGAACCATTCGCGTTCGTTTCAGCCCGGGGAATCAGAACGGTCCCGATTCTGTCAGCAGGTGCTGTTGTTTTTTCAGATAATGTGGTGGGATGAGACGAGGAAACCGAGGTCTCTGGCGGGGAAATGGTTGGCGGCGCGGCTGTCGCCATCGCTGAAAGCGCCGACGCAACTTCGGGTGCGAGCGAAGCCGACTGGGGGCTCTTCCGATCACGAGGCGGATGATGCTTTTCGCCGGTCGGCGTCGAAGATGAGGATGGAGATTCTTCTGGCGTTTTTGAAAGGATTTCGTGTCCAGAGAGCGCGCTGTTTTCGGATGAAGCGCTGGCCGCAGGGTTTTCATCCCCGGGGAAAAACAAAGCCAGGGCTGCTTCCAGCAGCCGGGCGAAGCGGCGCGGTCGGCCTTCCGCCTGAGGCGCGGCAGGGGCGTCCGTCTGAGGCATATCGGGGGAGGCGGAGGGTAGGGGCAACAGGTTCATGGTCGGGAGAAGATTAGGACTACTGGCTTTCGACCGAGGTTACCATGGGTTCCTGTTTCTGAATCAGGCGGCTTACCAGGCGTGCCGCCTGCTCGGGCGGGAGTGACTGGAGCAGGAGGGTGCGGCCGCGTCCCTGGGTTTCCAGATAGAGCATATCCAGAATCTCAGGGGAGAGCTGGCTCAACAAAGCGCGGCGTTGGTCGTCTTCCAGGCGTGTGATGGTGGTGGCCAGTTCCTGAGCCTGAATGCGTCGGCGTTCTAAAACAGCCAGTTGCTGTTGTGTTTGTTGCAGATGCCTTTGCGTTTGGGTAAGCGCCTGCTGAAGCGCATTCATCTGCTGGTACAGGCTGCGAAGCGAATCGCGCAGCTGCTGCAGGGTATCGCGCGTAGCCACGAGTGAATCGATCAGCAGGGCCAGTGTATCCGGTGCCAGGGAATCGGTCCGCACGGAATCGGCCAGCGCGCTGTTAATCTGGCGCAGGCTGTCGAGTTGTCTCTGTACCTGCTGCACGCGCTGTGGGGCGATGTAGGGCATGGCGAAGTACATCCCCACCACGCCGATGAGGAAGAAAACGATCGCCAGCACAACGCGAAGCACGAGCTTCATGACGCACGCTGCTGCAGCTTACGGACGTAGGCTCCGGTCGCCTGCTCGTCGATCCAGGCGCGCTCGGCGGCGGCTTCGGCTTCCAGATGGCGGGCATATTGCCGCTCGCGCAGGCGTTCAAGCGATTCCTCCGCCTGACGGCGTTCCAGTACCAGCGCACGGGCTTCGGCTTCCTGCTGCTGGAGCCGGGCCAGTTGCTGCTCCAGCTGGCGAAGCTGGCGCCGGGCTTTCAGCCAGTAGGCTTCCTGACGGCGAAGCTGAGCCGGATCGACGGCCGACTGCCGCGCGGCAAGTTCCTGGTGCAGTTGCTCCAGCTTCTGACGGGCCGCTTCAATTGCTTCTTCCAGTTTCTGGCGTTCCTGCTGGAGGCGGAGCAGCGCCTCTACGGCCTGTTCGGTCTGATGCTGCCGCAGGCGCAGCACACTTTGCAACGAAAAGCGGAATTTCTTGCCTTGCATAGGACGCTGCGGGGTACTACACGGCGGTTGTGGGGGTATCTGTCGTTAAAGCAAAAGGTCGGCCAATTCACGAAGCGCGGGCGGGCAGACTGCGCAGCATGTCGGCCAGTTGCGCAACCGGATCGTCGGCAACTTCATCGACGCCCTGGCGCAGGAAGGCCATGAGCGCTTCGTGGGCCAGGATGGCCCGGTCGATTTCGGGCCGCGTGCCCATCTCGTAGGCACCGACGCGGATCAGGTCTTCCGCTTCCTGATAGGTGGCCAGCAGGCGGCGGGCCTCTTCGACCAGCGCGCGGTGCTCGGCCGTCGTGACGCGGGGCATGACACGGCTGACGCTCTGCAGCACATCGATGGCCGGAAAATGGTTGGCGTGAGCCAGGCGCCGGGAAAGCACGATGTGGCCGTCGAGAATGCCGCGCACGGCGTCGCCGATCGGGTCGTTCATGTCGTCGGCATCGACGAGCACCGTGAAGATGCCCGTGATCGTACCGCGCGCGCCGGGACCGGCCCGCTCCAGCAGTCGGGGGAGCATGGCAAAGACGCTGGGTGTGTAGCCGCGCGTGGTGGGCGGCTCGCCGACGGCCAGGCCGATCTCGCGTTGGGCCATGGCCACGCGCGTGATCGAATCCATCATCAGCAGCACGTCCAGGCCGCGATCCCGGAAATACTCCGCGATGGCCATGGCCACACTGGCGCCTTTGACGCGACTCATGGCCGCCTGATCGCCGGTGACGGCCACGACGACCGAGCGCTTGAGCCCTTCCGGACCCAGGTTGTCGGCAATGAATTCCTGCACCTCGCGGCCGCGCTCGCCGATCAGGGCGATGACGTTCACATCGGCGCGGGCGCGGCGGGCGATCATGCCCAGCAGCGTACTTTTGCCGACGCCGGAGCCGGCGAAGATGCCGATGCGCTGTCCACGTCCGAGCGTCAGGAAGGTGTCGATGGCGCGGATGCCGGTAAACAGCGGCGTGTCGATCATGCGCCGCGACAGAGGCGGGGGCGGATCGTTGCGTACGGGCTGCTCGTCGGTGACCGTCAGGGGTCCTTTGCCGTCGATGGGGCGGGCGTTGGCATCCACCACGCGCCCCAGCATGGCCTCGCCGACGCGAATCGTAAGGGGCAGGGCGGAGGGTTCGACCAGATAGCCGGCACGCAGGCCGCGGGTCTCTTCGAGCGGCATCAGGATCGTGGTGTGGCCGCGCAGGCCCACCACTTCGGCCTTGATGCGTCGGGCGCCGGGCTCCTGTCCTTCGTGGATGTAGCAGAGTTCGCCGACGGCCGCCGGCAGCTCGGACGCCTCAATGAGCAGCCCGACGACGCTCTGCACCTTACCGAAGTGGAGCGGGCGCAGCGGATGGCGACGCACCTGCTCCAGACAGTGCGCGACAAACGAATGGGCGGGGGATACGTCAGGCATCGTCGGAAGGCGGTGTCTGTTCGGGCGATCCCGGTGCGTCGGAGGACGGGGTAAGGCCCAGTCGCTGGCGCAGCCGCTCCAGCATTTCCTGACGAATGCGCCGCTGCATGGCCGTGGGCGTCTGGACGATCCAGTCCCCCTCGCTTAGGCCCGGATTGAGATCCCAGTGCAGGTCGGGGTGGCGACTTTCGAGCTGGGCGATCACACCCTGTTCCTGCAGGCGCAGAAAGTCGACCGGGTGTATGGAGATTTCCAGCGGCGCCGAGCGGGCCAGTTGTTCGACGGCTTCGGTGAGCGTGCGTGCCGAAACGCCCCGGATGCTTTCGGGGAGCGGGGCGTCCAGCAGCGTTTCGGCCACTTCGAGGGCCAGTTCGACGAGCAGGGGCTCCAGCTGTCGGGTGTGGTCGGCCCAGGCCTGGCGCAGTCGTTCCAGTTCACGGGCAAGCTGCTCCTGAAGCGCCTGCAGGCGCGGGGCCCATTCCGCTTCGGCCGCGGCACGGCCGGCCGCTTCGCCTTCGGCACGTGCACGGGCTGTTGCTTCTTCCAGACGCTTCTGCCACGCTGCTTCCATCGTGGCGCGGAGCGTCGCTTCGTCTATTGCTTCTTTGTCGGAATCGACTTCTGCTTTGGCCGGTCCAAAGTCCTGCGATTGCGTTTCATCGGGAGAAGCCCAGAGTTCTTGTGTAAGCTCAATAGGCTGGGCCTCTAATGCCCGCACCCGGCGCAGGAGACCATGATAGCGGAAGGAAGGCGCTTCTTCGTCTTCGGTAGGTGGTCTGCGAGCGGATTGAACCCGGGTGCGAGGCAGGTGAGAGGGCAGAGATTGTGCGGGCTCTTCTGGAGGAAAAGAAGAGACCTGGGTTTCTGATTGTCCGGTCAGAAAATCCGCCAAAGACAATATGCGGCGATGTCTGGAGGCCATGGATCGTTAGAGGATCAGTTCCTGGCTGTTGCGGGAGAGAACAATTTCTTCTTGTTCTTCCAGGCGCTGAGCCGTCTCGAGGATGCGACGCTGTGCTTCGTCGACATCGCGCACGCGGACCGGTCCCATCAATTCCATTTCTTCCTGAATCATCTGGGCAGCGCGTTCGCTCACGTTGCGCAGGATCTTCTCTTTGAGTTCGCTTGAGGCTGCTTTGAGTGCCAGGGCGATGTCTTTCTGATCAACCTCAGTGAGCAGACGCTGCATGTCGCGATCGCTGATGTGCACCAGGTCGTCGAAGGTGAACATGAGCGCCTTGACCGACGTGGCCAGCTCCGGATCGCGCTCGCGCAGCGCCTCCAGCACGGCCCGCTCTACGGTACGGCTGCTGCTGTTGAGAATTTCGGCCACTTTTTCCACGCCACCCGACGCGCTCAGCTCGGCACCGAAAACCGAACTGATATGCTGGCGAATGACGTCCTCAATGTCGCGCAGCAGCTCCGGCGACGTCTTGCCCATGGTGGCCAGCCGATAGATGATTTCGGTGCGTAGTTCTTCCGGGAGATTGGAGATGATGTCGGCGGCCTTGCGCGCGTTCAGGTGGGCCAGAATCAGCGCAGCCGTCTGCGGATGCTCGTTCTGAATGAAGTTGACCAGCTGGGCGGTCTCGACGGTCTGCAACAGGTGGAAGGCCGAAACCTCCATGGCCGCTTCGACGCGCATGAGGATCTCCTCGGCGCGGCGTGGGCCCAGCGCAGCCTCCAGTGCCTCGCGGGCAAACTGCAGGCCGCCCTGCGCGATGTAATCGTGGGCCATGGCCGAGTCGCGGTAGTCCAGCAGGACGGCCTCGACCACGTCGCCGCTGACGTTGCGCATGCGCGCAATTTCAATAGAAATCTTTTCGACTTCGTCGTCACGCAGGTGCTTGAGCACCTTACTGGCCGCCTGCGTCCCCATGGCGATGAGCAGCACCGCCGCCTTCTGGGCGCCGGTCATGTTGTGCTGCGTCATTTCGGGGACTTCCTGCGCCTGCTGTTTGGTGGCGTTTGCCATGGCTCCCCGTTCGTTTTCAATCCTGCATGTCGGCTACCAGCCAGCTCCGGATGATTTCGGCCGCCTCTTCCGGTTTTTCGTTGACCTGTTTCTGGACTTCCTCGAACAGGATGTGCTTGGCCTTCAGGCGGGCTTTGGCTTCGGCCGATAGCCGACTGGTGTAGATGTCGTCGATCAGGACCAGCTCCTCGTCGGATTCGCCGGACTCCAGACCGGGCACCGCTTTGCCCTGCAGCGCGCCAGAGGTGCCTTCAGGGGCACCGAGCGCTCCATGCGTCCGATCGACGCGGCCGATGAGCACCTGCGTTTCGCCGGCCAGTTCGCCCATGCGACGGACCAGCGCGCGCAGCAGCCAGACGGCCAGGCCCAGCGCCAGCACCATGAGGCCATAGCGCAGGTAGAGGTTGATCTGCTCCTGACGGCGCTGCTCGCGAAGCTCCTGCGCGATCTGGTCGTCGATCTGCGTGTCGAAGCGCGTCTGATGAATGGCAAAGCGGTCGCCCCGCTCCGGTCGGAAGCCGACGGCGTTTTTGACCAGCTCTTCGATCTCCCGGAGTTCGTCTTCGGTGTAGGGGCGTGGCTGCGGCGCGCCGTCCGGGCCTTCTTCAAAGCGCTGGTTGAGGATGACCGAGACGGTCAGGTATTCGACGTCGCCGCCGTTTTGCTGGATGCGCTCGACCGTCCGGCTCAGTTCATAGTTGCGCACCATGGAGCTGGCCGAAGACCCTTCGCCGCCGGTGCCGGCCTCTTCGAGGCGCTCCTCGCTGATGACCGTGGCGCTTTCGGGATCGATGAGCTGCCGCTCGGTAACCGCCTGGTCGAAGTTCAGCGTGGCCGAAACGCGCACGATGGCATTGCCGGGGCCCAGCACGCGGTCGAGCATGGACTGGCCCTTCTCGGTCAGGTGGGCCTCGAGGGCCTGACGCAGCTTGAGCTGCGTGCTGCTGAGGGCGAGTTCGGCGTTGCCGGCGTCCGGGTTGGAGAGCAGGTTGCCCCGGGCATCCAGCACGGTCACGTTGGCCGGATCGAGCCCTTCGACAGCCCCGGCCACCAGTGCCGTGATGCCGTCGATCTGCTCTTCGGTCAGGCGCGCGCCGCTTTTGAGCGAGAGCAGCACCGAAGCGCTGGGGGCCACCTGGGTTTCGCGAAACGGGCTTCGCTCGGGCAAGACCAGATGCACCTTGGCCAGCTCGACCTGTTGCAGGCTCATGATCGTGCGGGCCAGCTCGCCTTCCAGCGCCCGTTTGTAATTCAGCCGCTGCATGAAGTCGGTCATGCCGAGCGTGTTCTGGTCGAAGAGCTCATAGCCGACCGGTCCGTCGCTGACGAGCCCTTCGCCGGCAAACCGAAGGCGTAGCTCGTAGACGCGATCACGCGGGACCCAGATGGCCGTGCCGCCTTCTTTGAGCTGATAGGGGACGTTTTCTTCCTGGAGCGTCTCGACAATCCGACTGGCATCCGACGGGGAAAGGCCGCCGAACAGCAGGGCGTATTCCGGCCGTCCGGCCCAGTAGGCAATGCCCAGCAGCAACAGAATGCTGCCGATCGTAACGGCGCCCAGCGCCAGCCGCTGGCCAGGGGAGAGCCGACTCAGAAACTGCTTGAGCTGCTCGAACATCTTCGTACGACGAACTCCAGCCGGTGGATTGTGGGGCAACTACGGGGTCGGGTGAACAGAGGCCGGCGTGGGCCTGTACGCATCAAATCTGCGTGCGCATCAGCTCCTGGTAGGTTTCAAGCAGGCGATTGCGAACTTCCGTCATGAGCTGGAAGTAGAGTCGCGCCTGATTCATGGAGATCATTACTTCGTGCAGGTTTTCCTGCTCGCCGGCGATGAAGGCTTCGACCTGTTCGTCGGCTTCCTTCTGGGCGCGGTCCACTTCCTGAATGGCCTGCGCCAGCGTGTCGGCAAAGCCACCATCGACCGATTCGCGCGAGCGCGGCGTGGGCAATCGCCGCTCGTCGCCGCCGGTCAGCTGTTGCAGACGTTGGAGCTCGGCCACGTTCATGGCGAAAGCGACCAGGTTAGCCTTTCACGTCCAGCCGGGTCCCCAGTCCGCCGGGCTGCAGGGTTTGCAGCGTGCGGTTGGGGCCGTAAAGCCGGAGCGTCATTTTCTCGGAAGGCGGAAAATGACGCTGGATCCATGTCCATTCCTCCTGGGTCACGCCCTCGGGACGGGCACGCTGCGCCGCCGGGGGTTCCGAAGGCGTTTGCGGAGCGGGCGGCGTCGGCGCCGGATCGGGCCGTCGCGTCGCACCCGGTTCCGGCGTGTTCAGGAGGGAGGGCCAGTTGTGAATGCGCAGGTCCATATCGCTAAGCAGCAATCAACGGGGAGGTCGGACGTTTGGTCAGTCGGGGGAAAGCGTGCAGGTCGTAGTCCTGCACGAAGCGGGATAGCTCCGGAGGAAAGTAGACGAGGTAGCGTCCGGCCCGGGGCTCGTAAGCCGTGCCCCAGACCCGGGCGACGCGCCGGGCAACGTCGTGCGAGGCATAGGCTACGCCGCAGCGGCCGACGAGCCCGTCCAGCGCCTGGGCCAGCGGGCAACGCCGCATGTGGCCGGGCTGGCCGGTCGGCAACTGCTTCAAAGGCGCCTTGCCCAGGGCGCGGCGGGCCAGGTTCACCTGGCGAAGGACGGCGCGCTCGCGTGGGCGCAGCCAGCGCAACAGCCAGAAAACGAGGCGGTTGTGAGACCGGTACGGCATGGCCTCAGATTTCCAGAGTTCGTTTGACGATTTCTTTGGCGGCCTGAATGGTGGAGAGGTTGGCCTCGTAGATCCGGTTGGCCGAAATCAGATGGGCCATTTCCTCCACCACGTTCACGTCGGGGTAGGCTACATAGCCGTTGGCGTCGGCGTGCGGATGGGTGGGATCGTACTCGTAGCGCAGGTGCAGCGTCTCGGCGATCGTGGTTTCCGGACCCAGCTCGGCTTCCGGCAGGCGCGTCAGCAGCGATGGGGAGGAACTGTGGCGGGGGTCCTGGGTGCGCGGGGCCGTACGCATCCGGCTGAGCAGTTCATAAAAGCGCCGGTTGCGGACTTCGGGGTTGGTGTGCACGGCCCGTTTGATGGCGTACGGCGTACCTTCGTCGGTGCGGGTGGTGGCCGCGTTGGCGATGTTCTCGGTGGCCGCGCTCATGGCCATGCGCTGGGCCTCTAAGCCCCGGGCGGCCGTCCGGAAAAACGAGAAGATGCGGGTGGGCAGCGGCATGGCGGCGTCAAGGGTTTATCAGCCGGTGCGTCCGGTAATGGCCGTGCGCATCAGGTCGAAGTGCTCTCGCAGGGCCCGCGTGGTCAGCTGCGTGCGCATCTGCGTGTCGGCCAGCTCCATGAGTTCGTCTTCCAGCACCGGCGGCGTGTTTTCCATCCGCATGCGCGGTTCGACCTCTTCCGGCTGGCGGAGGCCGGGAATCTGGTGACGCGCCTGTTGCAACGCTTCTTCGAAAGAGACGCTGACCCGCTGGTAACCCGGCGTATCCAGGTTGGCAATGTTGGCCGCCAGCGCCTTCAGGCGCCAGGTGTAGGCCTGCATGGCGTGGCGGAGCAACTGGAGCTTGGCAGGTTCCATAATCGACCCGATCGTTTCCGAACCGGAATGCGATTGGGCGAAAAATCAACCACCGTGCCAGGCGCGACAACAGCGCTTAAGAATCCCGAAGAGGCGTCGATATGACTGGATTAAGCCGGTGGATGATTGCCCCGCCTGAAAAGAAACGGCAGGAAACGGGGAAAAACTTGCCGTTCGCCAACCAGGGAAGTGCCGTGTCGGCTACGTGGTGGGACGGCATGTGATTTGTCAACCCAACGGACGTTCGGTTTCGCTGTGGACGAGGCAAGGGCAGAGGTGGCCGGTCTTGAAACCGGACCGGAGCATTCAACCTGAAGTTGCCCGCGTTGCTTATGGCTTCTCTGATCAAAAAAAACACCAGTGCGCAGGAGACCTCCGACGCGTTGCTGGCCAACCTGGCCCAGGTGCTGGCCCATCGGCTGCGGGGGCTGATCACCAGCATCGAAGGATTTACGGATCTACTGGCCGATACGCTGGCCACGCCGGAACAGCGCGAACTGGCGCTGCGCGTCTTTGAAAGCACGGCGTCCATCGAGCGCATTCTGTCCGAGTTGCAGTGGTACAGCCGGCCGTTGGAGCTGATGCCTGGGCGCCGTCCGTTGCGTACGCTGCTGCAGGAGCTACTGGTCATGCTTGAGGAAAACGAAGCCGCACGGGTAGCGCTTGACCTGCGATTGTCCGGACGGTATCAGGTGCGGGCTGATCCTATGTTGCTCCGGCAGGCTCTCTTCATGCTGCTGAAAAATGCGCTGGAGGCGACAAGGCCGACCAGCATTGTGCAACTGCGTGTGCTAAACGAACCCCGTTCCATCCGTTTCGAGGTATGGAACGAGGGATGGATGCCTCCGGAGGTGGCCGAGCAGATCTTTGTGCCGTTTTTCACCACCAAGGCGCAGAACCTCGGGATCGGATTGCCCATCGCCCGGCGCATCGCCGAGGCGCACGGCGGAACCGTCTATCTGGCCGCCAACGATCCGGACACCGGGATCTGCATGGCGCTGATCCTGCCGCAGGACGATGAATCTGACACCAATGGGGCACACTCCTTGGCTTAGAATCCCGGAAGCCTTATCTTTAGTTAACCTCCGGAAACGCTCACCCAACCAACCGTTGTGCCCACCATGGCGGCGCCTCAGCGCGACGTTCCACACATCCTGCTGGTCGACGACGAACACCTGCTGCACACGCTCTTTGAGCGGCTGTTTACCCGGCACGGCCTGCGCCTGACAAGCTGCTACAATGCGCTGCAGGCCATGGAGGTGCTCAAGAAGGAGGCCGACGCCTTCGATCTGGTCATCACCGATTTCAAAATGCCGGATATGGACGGGCTGGAGCTACTCGCCTATATCCGGCAGGAGCACCCGGACCTGCAGGTGATCATGATCACGGCGCACGCGAACGTGCAGCACGCCGTGCGGGCCATGCAGAACGGAGCGATCGACTACATTCCCAAACCATTTTCAACGGAAGAGCTGGTCGAGCGCGTGCAGGCCGCGCTGGCCCGCCGCCGGGAGCAGCAGGAAGCCCGGGCGAAGCAACCGGCGCGCATGTCACAGCGCCGCGCCCGACCGACCATCGAATACGTGGGGGAGCATCCCACGATTCGCCGGCTCAAAGAGATGTTGCCGCGCGTGGCCGCCAACAAGGCACCGGTCTTTATCCAGGGCGAAAGCGGTACCGGTAAGGAAATCCTCGCCCGACTGATCCACCAGATGAGCGACCGGGCCGAAGGGCCTTTTGTGGCGATCAACTGCGCCAACCTGCCGCGCGAGCTCGTCGAAAGCCACCTGTTCGGGCACCGGAAGGGCGCCTTCACCGGCGCCATCGAAGATATGACCGGCGCTTTTGAGCGGGCCGAGGGCGGCACGCTGCTGCTGGACGAGATCACCGAGGTCGATCTGGCCATCCAGGCCAAGCTGCTGCGCGTGCTGCAGGAGCAGGAGATCCAGAAGGTGGGCTCCACCGAGCCGCGCAAGATCGACGTGCGGGTCATTGCCACCAGCAACCGCAATCTGAGCGAAGCCATTGCCAAGGGCGAGTTCAGGGAAGACCTGTATCACCGGTTGAGCGTGTTTCCGCTGAGCGTGCCGCCGCTGCGGGAGCGCATGTCGGACGTGCCGCTGCTGGTGGCGCACTTCATCAAGAAATACTGTGACCTGTACGGGCTGCCGCCCAAGAAGGTGTCAGACGCGCTGATGGAGCGCTTCATGCAGTACCACTGGCCGGGCAACGTGCGCCAGCTGGAAAACTACGTGCAGCGCGGCGTGCTGCTTTCGGCCGAACGGGAAGTCATCGAAGTGGAGGACGTCTTCAACGACTTCTTTGCCGATGCCGAACCGGCGCGACAGAACGCCTCGGCAGAAAAAGAAGAACTCCTTGCGCGCGTGCAGACCATCGAGGACATGGAGCGGGAGATGATTCTGCGCGCGCTCAAGGAGACCAACAACAATCAGCAGCTGGCCGCCCAGAAACTGGGCATCAGCGCCCGCACGATTCGTAACAAGCTGAAGCGCTATCGCGAGCAGGGATTGATTTCCTGAGCGAATACGCCGCTATTGCTACTGCGGTGGCAGGCTTTTGGCCAGCACCTGCTCCACGATGCGCTCCGCGATTTCCTTGAGTACAGCGGGCTGCTGATAGTAGCCCGATTGCAGGTGGCGCAGGATGGCGGCCACCCGTTCCGGACTGATGGAGGGGACGCTACGCAAGGCCTGGCGTGCAAATTCCAGATCCGGGGTGGCCTCCGCCTGCTGAGCGGCCGTGCGGGCAGCCTCCGAAAGATCGACGCGATCCTCCGAAGCCGGCTTTTCCGGCGTGTTTTCCGCCGCTCGCTTGCCCATCTCACGCGTGCCGCTCAGCGCTTCGCGCTGCAGCGGGTCAAGTCGCTGTGATCCACCCGACTGAATATCCCGAACGTCCATAGCTATCAGGTCGCTATCTGGTGACCCCCTCCATACGAAAATATCGGCACTTTATCTGAAAAGTTAAGCGATACCGCTCAACCCTGCAAGCCGGCTCGTAGCACGCTGCGCTTCGGGGCCGTTTCTTCCTGATAGTGCTGGCGGGCCTGTTTGTACTGTTCCAGCTCCACCAGCGAACGGGTCAGGCGCTGCTCGGTCTGGCTCAGGAGCTCCTGCAACCGTCGATGCTGGGCCGTCAGGGCCACACGCAGCACTTCCCATTCGGGGTCGAAGCCGTTCGGTGGCTCATGATCGCGAAGCTGTTCGACAAGCGTGCCACGTCGTGCGATCAGTTCCTGGAGTTTTTCGAATTCGTGGTTGATCAGGGCCTGCTCGACCGCTTCGCCGAGGTCCAGAATTTCGCGAAGCACTGCCAGCGTGTCGTGCTCGGACATGGCGTCCTGGATGACTGGTTATGGGTTAAGGTCTATGCGGACCGACTGGATTCGCTTAAAAAAACGTGCCACCTCCGTAAAGGAAGCCGCTGAGGAACTGTTGCTGACCCTGAAAGAGGGCAATCGTTTCCTGCACCCGGGCAAACTGTGCCCGAAGCTGCTCTTCGCGCCGGGCCAGTTGTTCTTCAAAGTCGGCAATGCGATCATTTAGACGGCGAATACTGTTCTCAATAGAGTCCTGGCGCTGGTCAATGATTCCCCCTGTTTTTACAAAAGCATCCAGCTTAGCGAGCAGCCGGGTGGCGATGCCGTCGCTTCCGGAGAACAGGCTCTCTACGGCCTGCGGATTGCGCTCGACGGCCTGAATGAGCTTGTCTGCATCGCTCAGCGTGAGCGTGCCGTCGTTGTTGATGGTAATGCCCAGATCGGTCAGGTAATGCGGGCCTTCGGTCGGTTGGCCATTTACCTTACGCACCACTTCATTACGAAGCGTAAAGCGCAGGCCGGAAAAAACCGGATCGCCGGCAAAGTCGCCGCGCGTTTCCGCCTTACCGTCAACGTTGCTCTTGCCCGCCAGGTAGAGGAGTACATCGTTATACTTCTTGATAAAATCCTCCACCTTGGCTTTGATACCATCGCTGTCAGGCGTGATGGTAAATTCGGCCGGCGACGTGCTGATCTGCTTGAGTTCCAGCGTGACGCCTGCCAGGGCATCGGTCACCCGGTTGGCATCGCGGTAGAGCGTCAGGCCGTCCAGCACAAACTGGCTATTGAGCTCGGAGTCGGTCTCGCTGGTACCGACGTACTTGACCTGGCCGCCGCCGGTACCGGAGGCAACCACGTTGTTGCTGATTTCCAGCGTGGACAGCAACCCGGCGGCCGAGTCCACGAACTCCAGCCGGTAGGTAAAGCCCGTCTTCCCGCTGCGTAGCGAGAGCCGGGCCGTGCTGGACGTTTCGTTGATGACCGAGGCGTAGGCGCGCTCATCGGATTTGATCGTGCTGGCATCGACGGCCGCCTGGAAGGCGTCGTTGATGGCCGTGGCGATTTCGTTCAGAATCTCTTCGTCCGTCGTGCCGGTGGGGTTGACGGTCACCTGAATGTCCACCCGGTTGTTCGGGTCGGTATCGGTGGGACTGGCCACGCGGATGGTAAACGTCTGCGCTCCGTTCGTGTCGAAAAAGCTGCGCAGGCTCGATCCGCTGCTGGTGTATTGCTTGGAGATCCGCGTGTCGGCCGAAGCCAGGCGTTTCACCTCCAGCGTATGGGTGCCCAGTGCGGCCGAATCGCTGGCCGATACGGTGAATTCGGTGGCCGACGTGGTGGCGCTTTTACCCTGGAAGGGGCGCGCCAGCGGATCGGTCAGTGTTTTCAGCAGGCTGTGCAGCGCCGAGAGCTTGCTGTCGAAGTCCTTGACGACCCCTTTGAGCCGCTCCTGTTCGGCCTTCTTTGCCTGCAGCTCCAGTTTGGGCTGGCTTTCGATCGAGATAATCGCACTGATGAGCTGCTCGTAGGGGTCGTTGGCGCGATAGACCGACAGCAGCGGATTGACAGCCATGGCGCTTTATGCTGGATGATCCCGCTCAGATTCAGGCGGCGCGGGCCATGACGACGCCCTCGTGCCAGGCTTCGCGCAGTCCTTCCAGAATGCGCTGGACGACGGCAATGTCGCCGATGGCGCTTTCGCGCAGACAGAATTCGTACAGGGCATAGAGCCGCTCGGCCAGTTCACCGCCGGCCTCGAAGTTCAGGGCCGACATGAGTTCCACCAGCACGGCGCGTACCTTGGGCCGATCGTTGCGCCGGCAGGCCGCGATGCCCAGATCGTACAGTTTGAGAATCAACTGCTCGGGGGACGCGCTGAGGACGGCCTGCTCCTGATATTTCCGCATGGGATGTACGGTGCTCATGGCAATACGCTGGTTTGAAGGTTCGCGGAAGCTTTTTCCCGCCGGAAGGCAGGTTTTCCCTTGCAGAAGCAGCGGCCGCCTTGCTTCTGACCCAAGTATCGGCCAATGCAGGCGCGGCTTAAGTGGCCGGGCGAATTGGCACATTTTCTTCTACGCAGGTCACGCAAACCTTGGACAAAACCCACGACCGCCATGCCCCACGACGAGGCGCGACCGTTGCTGTCGCTCTGCATGATCGTCAAAAACGAGGCCGAATACCTGGAGACTTGCCTGAAGCTGGCCCGGCCGCACGTGGACGAAATCGTCGTCATTGATACGGGCTCGACCGACGGCACGCAGGACATCGCCCGGCGCTATGCCGACGTGTTCGAGGAAATCGAATGGCCCAATTCCTTCGCCGCCGCCCGCAACTACAGCCTCGACCGCGCCTCGGGACGGTATATTTTGATTCTGGACGGAGATGAATATATCGCCGATCCTCAGGGATGGAGCTTAATTAGATCAATTCTGTCTGAGCGCCACATTGCTGCATTAAGACTAAAGTTACTCAATTTACTTCCATTAAACAGTCTTGTTAAAGCAGAATCAGTTTATCAAGAGCGCATCTTTCCTAATCATCCAATCTTAAGATATGAAAGAAAGGTGCACAATCAGATATATCAAAATATTGTTCGTTATAAAAATGAAAATGGAGGTTTTATAATTGATGTTCCTGTAGAAATAACTCATTTTGGATATGCTCATAATTACGATAAGATAATAGGTAAATATACTCGCAGAATTCCTTTATTGGAAGAAGAGTATGATCAGGCTGTAAATTTGACAATGAAATATTATTATGCATTTCAATTGGGAGTTGTTTATTTTATGTTAAAGGATTTTGAGAAAGCTGCATTTTTTCTTGAAAGTATCGATTTTAATCAAATGGGTAAAGATAATATGATGAATGCCTTTTATAGTCAAGTTTTGCTTATTCAATCTTATTTAGAATTGGGGGAATACAATAAGGCATTGGTTTGCTGTAATCAATTGTTGAGTTATCGAATAAATGAACCTGTTTTGTATTATCTGACTGGAATTTCGCTATTGCTCAACGATAAGGTAAAAGAAGGAATAAGTTTTCTTATAGAATCATTAGAGTTGAATATGAAGAAAGATAAGACAAGATTTTTATTGAATGATAGAATTGTATTGAAAAATTTAAAGATTGTATTTGAGAAAATTGGCTGGGCAGATGTTGCAAACCAAATAAGTTTCGATGATAAAAGATATTATGGTGCTGGATCAAAAATAAATGGAATACTCAAAAAGATTCAATATTGTATATTGCAAACATTACCGGAGAGCCAATGATAGTAACTAGGCTATCATTGGCCCCCGGTAACGTGCCTGAACCGCCCTGATGACGGCCCCGTTAGAACAACTGCAGAACAGCCTGCGGTGCTGCATTAGCCTGTGCGAGCGCCGCAATGCCGGTTTGCTGCAGGATCTGCAGCTTGGCCAGCTGCATCTGCTCGTAGGCGAAGTCGGCGTCGGCAATGCGGCTGCGCGCAGCCTCGTAGTTGTCCTTCGCCGTAGCCAGATTGTCCAGCTTGAACGAAAGACGTTTCTGGTAATCACCGATGTCGGCAAGTTTGTCGGCTACGGTCTGGATGGCTGCGTCAATAGTAGCAATCGCTGAACCGGCGCTGGAGGCCGAACTGACGTCGAGACTCGCCACGCTCAGGCCGCTGGCCGAAAGCGAACCGATCGTGACCTGAAAGGTGTCGCCCCGCTCAGCGTTGACCTGGAAGGTGAGTGTGCTGGTGGTAAAGAGCGCCGTGCCGTTGAATTCGGTCTCTCCAACGATGTCGTTAATTTCGGCCGCCAGCGCATTAAGCTGGTTCTGGATGGCGGTCCGCTCGGAAGTGCCCATGGTGTCGTTGGCAGCCTGCACGGCCTTTTCCTTCATGGTCTGGAGGATTTCCATGATGGAGTTGAGGCTGCCTTCGGCGACGGTGAGGAGGGATTTGGCGTCGCCGATGTTGGCCAGGGCCTGTTCCTGGCCGCGGATTTTGGCTTTGAGTTTGGCCGCGATCGAATAGCCGGCCGAGTCGTCTTCGGCGCGGTTGATGCGGCTGCCGGTGGCCAGGCGGAGCTGGCGCAGGCCGAGCTCACTGTTGGTACGCTGCAGGTAGGTGTAGGCCTGCAACGACTGCAGGTTCGTGTTAATGCGGGTCAAATCTCCGAAACCCATGGCGAACCTCCCTTACGGTTTAGTTGAACATTAGGGTTACGTTGGCTCGCGGACCCGTGGATCGTGGGGGAGGGGACGCCCGGTGGCCTCGTGGGGCAGACACGGGGCCACCGTTTTTTTATTTATTTAAGGTCTCATCCTTAGCCGAACAACTGGAGGATGGCCTGCGGTGCTGCATTAGCCTGTGCGAGCGCCGCAATGCCGGTTTGCTGCAGGATCTGCAGCTTGGCCAGCTGCATCTGCTCGTAGGCGAAGTCGGCGTCGGCAATGCGGCTGCGCGCAGCCTCGTAGTTGTCCTTCGCCGTAGCCAGATTGTCCAGCTTGAACGAAAGACGTTTCTGGTAATCACCGATGTCGGCAAGTTTGTCGGCTACGGTCTGGATGGCTGCGTCAATAGTAGCAATCGCTGAACCGGCGCTGGAGGCCGAACTGACGTCGAGACTCGCCACGCTCAGGCCGCTGGCCGAAAGCGAACCGATCGTGACCTGAAAGGTGTCGCCCCGCTCAGCGTTGACCTGGAAGGTGAGTGTGCTGGTGGTAAAGAGCGCCGTGCCGTTGAATTCGGTCTCTCCAACGATGTCGTTAATTTCGGCCGCCAGCGCATTAAGCTGGTTCTGGATGGCGGTCCGCTCGGAAGTGCCCATGGTGTCGTTGGCAGCCTGCACGGCCTTTTCCTTCATGGTCTGGAGGATTTCCATGATGGAGTTGAGGCTGCCTTCGGCGACGGTGAGGAGGGATTTGGCGTCGCCGATGTTGGCCAGGGCCTGTTCCTGGCCGCGGATTTTGGCTTTGAGTTTGGCCGCGATCGAATAGCCGGCCGAGTCGTCTTCGGCGCGGTTGATGCGGCTGCCGGTGGCCAGGCGCAGCTGGCGCAGGCCGAGTTCGGTGTTGGTGCGCTGCAGGTAGGTGTAGGCCTGCAACGACTGCAGGTTCGTGTTGATGCGGGTCAGGTCTCCGAACGACATGGCTCTTTCCGGGTTTGGTTGGACGGTTCAGGCAAGCGATTTTCAAAATCTACCGCCTGTATCGGCGCACATCCGCGGCGACTTAAATCCGGCCGGCCAGGACAACCGTGCCAGAAACAAAAAAGGCCCGAAATGGGCCTTTCTGAAGGGTTCACGGAACAAGCGACAGGAGATGAAAGCTACCGCCTACCCAGCTCCCGGCTGAAATCCCGGTGGCCGAAGTAGTGCAGCACGTAGGGGAGCTTGCGGAGCTTGTCTTCACCGAAGCCGGGCAGTTTGCCCACGCGCCGCTGGATTTCCGTAAGCGAGGCGCCGTTGGCCCACAGCTGTGCGGCCTGGCCGTCGTAGTGGGTGCAAAGATGGCGGGCGACGGCCTGCGTCAGCTCGGCCATGCGGTTGGTGAACCGATGTACGGCCGGCTTTTCGGCAAACAGCCGCTGAAGCTCGGCCAGCGGCATTGCGGCAATGCGGCACAGGTCGAGATGGCCCAGCCGGTCGCGTAGCCGGATCGGCCCGGTAAAGGCAAACTCGGCACGCACGCGCTGGTCGTAGAGCAGCCCCAGCAGCACGGCGTTCGCGTCGCGCCGGAGATAGGCGTCGGCTTCGGGATCGCCGGTGAGCGTCCCGGACAGATGAAACCGGTCCATCATCCGCACAAAGCCGCCTTCCAGATCACCGGGGTCGAGCGGCACAATGACCGGCACGCTTACTTCTGCAGCCATTGCGCAACCTGTTTGGCGAAGTAGGTGAGGATCACGTCGGCACCGGCGCGACAGATGGCCGTGAGCGCTTCGAGCACCGCGGCTTTTTCGTCGAGCCAGCCGTTCAGCGCGGCCGCCTTGAGCATGGCGTACTCGCCGCTGACATGGTAGGCGGCCACCGGCACGTCGGCGGCCTGCTTTACCCGGTAGATAACGTCCAGGTAAGGGAGCGCCGGCTTGACCATGACCATGTCGGCCCCTTCTTCCAGATCCAGCCGCAGCTCGCGCAGCGCCTCGCGGGCGTTGGCCGGGTCCATCTGGTAGGTTTTCTTGTCGGGCGGCACCCCGGGGCGGTGGCGCGGGGCCGAGTCGAGCGCGTCCCGGAAGGGCCCGTAGAAGGCCGACGCGTATTTGGCCGTGTAGGACAGGATCGCCACTTCGGTGAAGCCGGCTTCGTCGAGGGCCTGGCGGATGGCGCCCACGCGGCCGTCCATCATGTCCGAGGGGGCCACGATGTCGGCGCCGGCCTGCGCCTGCACGACGGCCATCCGGGCCAGGATTTCCACCGTCTCGTCGTTGAGAATGCGGCCGTCGCGTACGATGCCGTCGTGACCATCCGACGAGTAGGGGTCCAGCGCCACGTCGGTGATGACCAGCAGCTCGGGCACGGCCTCCTTGACCGCCCGGATGGCCCGGGGATATAGGCCGTCCGGGTTGAGCGCCTCGCGGCCGTCGGGCGTCTTGAGCGATTCGTCCAGCGCCGGAAACAACGCCACGGCCGGGATGCCCAGCGCGTGCAGTTCCCGCACCTCCCGCACCAGTTCGTCGATGCTGAGCCGGTACTGACCCGGCATCGAGGGCACTTCCTGGCACATGCCGTGGCCTTCGACGACGAACAGCGGCGCTACGAGCCGGTCCACCGACAGGCGCGTTTCGCGCACCATGCGCCGGATGGCTTCGGTCCGACGCAACCGACGGGGGCGCTCGATCAGCGAAAGCGTCACGCTTCGGGTAGTCTGCATTTCCATGGCCGTTTGCGGGTTGGTCAGACGAGCACCTTGCGGCGCCAGCGGGTGCCTTCGGGCGTGTCCATCACTTCGACGCCCATCTGCAAAAGTTGCTCGCGAATGGCATCGGCCCGGGCGAAGTCGCGGGCGCGTCGGGCCGCGTCGCGCTCGGCCAGCAGGCGCTCGACTTTCTCCACGAACGGATCTTTCTCGCGTCGCGTGTGCGCGCAGAGGCGCTCCGGCGGATAGACGAAGCCCAGCAGCGCGTCGATCCGCTCCAGCCAGCGCCGGGCGCTTTCGGCCGAGGCCCGGTTGAGCTGGTCGCCGAAGCCCAGGATCAGCTTGACGCCTTCGAGCGCCGTGGCCAGCGCCACCGGGGTGTTCAGGTCGTCGCAGAGGGCTTCCAGTGTTTTATCGTAAATCGTAGAAAGACGATCGCCGAGCCGATCCGGCCCGGGACGGTCGCTTTCCAGAGCGGCTTCGACACGTTGGGCGGCTTCCTGGTAGCGCTGTACGATCCGGATGCTGTCGCGCAGGTGCTTACGCGTGAAGTTGAGCGGCTCGCGGTACTTACCGGAAATCAGCGCATAGCGCAGCGCCATCGGATCGATGCCATGGCCGCCGGCCTCGGGCGGGAAGATCAGCTCGCGCACGGTGAAGAAGTTGCCCTTCGATTTGGACATCTTCTCGCCCTCGACGAGCAGAAAACGGGTGTGTACCCAGTAGCGGGCCAGCGGCTTACCCGTTAGGCTTTCGGCCTGGGCGATTTCACATTCATGATGGGGAAAGATCAGGTCTTCGCCGCCCAGGTGCAGGTCGAACGTCGCGCCCAGGTATTCCATGGACATGACCGAGCATTCGATGTGCCAGCCCGGAAAGCCCCAGCCCCAGGGGCTGTACCACTGCATCAGGTGTTTTTCGTCTTTTTTCCACAGGGCGAAGTCGCGGGGGTCGCGCTTTTCCGGGTCCTGCACCACGTCGCGCACGGCCCGGGCGAGCTGCTCCGGATCGCGGTTGCCCGAGAGCTTACCGTAGTCGGGGAAGCTGGGCACGTGGAAGTAGACGCCCTGGCGCGTTTCGTAAGCGTGGCCGCTTCTGACCAGTTGCTCGATGGCCAGAATCTGCTGGCGGATGTGCTCGGTGGCCCGGGGGCGGACGTCCGGTTCGATCAGCTTGAGCGCCTGCCAGTCCTCCAGAAAGGCCTGCGTGTAATAGCGGGCCAGGTCCCAGATGTTGGGAAAGCGCCGGCCTTCTTCGGAACGCAGGGCGCGTTCCAGCTTGTCTTCGCCGCTGGCGTCGGCGTAGTCGTCGACGGTCAGGTGCCCGACGTCCGTGATGTTGCAGACGTAGACCGTCTGCCAGCCCAGAGCCTGGGCCACGCGTACGATCAGGTCGGCCGTCAGAAAGCTTCGAAAGTTGCCGATGTGGGCGTACGTGTAGACCGTGGGCCCGCAGGCATACAGCCGGAGCCGATTGCGCTCCAGCGGGTAGATCGGCTCGATCGAGCGCGTGAGCGTGTTGTACAGACGCAGTGTCTTGGAAGAACCCTCCATGCGGCGCAAGCGACGGTTACTGGCTTCCGGCGCACTCTAACGGTCCGGAGCCCGTCGGGTTGCACCGTCAGGAGGCCGGTTGGTGACGCCGGATTTCCCAGACCAGATGACGCAGCTCGGGCAGGATGAGCCGGTCGAGGGCCAGCTTGACGGCATTGAGCGAGCCGGGCATGGAAAAAATCAGCGTGTTTTTGTACACGCCGCCGATGGCCCGCGAGAGCATGGCGCCGCTTCCGATTTCCTGAAAGGAGAGCATGCGAAACAGCTCGCCGAAGCCGGGCAACGTTTTTTCGAGGCGGGCGGCCACCACTTCGTAGGTGGTGTCGCGGCCGCTGATGCCGGTGCCGCCGTTGGTCAGGATCACGTCTACGCGCCCGGCCAGTTCGTCCAGGAGCGCCCCGATCATCTCGGGTTCGTCGGGCACGATGGCGTAGTGGGCCACCTGGTGGCCGTGCTCTTCGAGCCGTTTGCGGATGAGCGTGCCGCTCCGGTCGGTCTCTTCGGTGCGCGTGTCGCTGATCGTGACGACGGCGCAGCGGACGGTCTGTCCGCGTGCCGATTCCTGGTGCAGTTCGTAGCTCATGGATGTTCCGGGTTGGGGGATTCCGGACGGGGTTCGCCAAACCAGCGGGGCGGATCGTAACCGTAGCCGCCCCAGGGGTGGCAGCGGGCCAGCCGCCAGAGCGTCAGGATCAGGCCCCGAACGGCCCCGTATTTCTGAAACGCCTCGATGGCGTAGTGCGAGCAGCTCGGTGTGTAGCGGCAGGTGTCGGGCAGGTGGGGGCTGATGATCAGCTGATAGCCCCGCACCAGCCCGATCAGCAGCCGCCGGGGCAGCGTCCAGAGAAAACGGCCGATGGCGCGAAGTACCTGCATGGCACCATCCGAACGCCGCGTCCGGCCGTGAGTTCACCGGTGGCCGGGGCGTTGTGGCGGGATCGGCCGGGCCGGACGGGGCACGCGGCCGGAAGGACGCAGCCGGTCCCACAGGCGCGACAGCCGGGCCGGGCGTGTGGGGGGCGGGGACGTATACGCCGGTGGCTCCGGGTCGAGCCGAGCGTCGATCCCGTCGAAAAATTGAAGCCGCGCGGGGTCGATGTGGGCCACGGCCGGTCCCCGGTAGGGCCGACCGGCGCTTGCCCACGGAGGCGGGTCGTCGGTGGGCATGGAGATGGGGCTGTAGAAATGGCGCACGGTGATCGGGAACGGCCGGGCCGAAGGCGGCGCCTGAAAGACTTCGAGCGCGATGCGCAGGGCCTGTTGCCAGCCCGGTACGGTCGAGCGCGGCGTCAGGCTCAGGATCAGATCACGCCGCGGGGTGGGGCGGTTGAAGGCGCTGAACTGACGGGGCTCCAGCACCACTTCGCGGTAGGTGTCGCCCCGGTAACGGGTTTCGACCCGGTTGCGCACGACCCAGGCCACCAGCCGCTGCTCCTCGGGACGGTTGCTTTCGGAGTAGATGCACCGGGCCAGCCAGAGCACCTCGTCCTGCTCCAGCGGCGACAGGCGCCGGAAGGCCGCCAGAAAGTCGCGGCGGCCGAGCGAATCAGGTGGCGCGGCGGCTCCGGCCTCCGGTCGCGCCAGTAACACCAGACAACAGATCGCCAGACCGCGCAGCATGGGCTTTGGGGTGGTGAACGAACTGGACGGAGCCGCGTCAAAACAGGTGCCGATCGGCGTCTCGGGTTAAAAGTTCGTAGAGAAAGGACAATTGGCGGACAAAACCGGTATTTTTGTCTGAAAAGTTTTCCGCAAACCCGGGGAACGCCATGGACGCACAGGCGCTTCTGGAAGCCGTTCGTTTCAATGAACAGGGGCTGGTGCCCGCCATCGCGCAGGATGCCGAGACGGGCGAGATTCTGATGGTGGCCTACATGAACGAGGCGACGCTCCGGCAGACGCTGGAGACCGGTCTGATGACCTACTGGAGCCGCTCGCGCCAGGAGGTCTGGGTGAAGGGCGCCACCAGCGGGCACACCCAGGAGGTGCGCGAGGTGCGGATCGACTGTGACGGCGACGTGCTGCTGTTCAAGGTCAAGCAGAACGGCGGGGCCGCCTGCCACACCGGCCACCGCTCCTGCTTCTATCGCAAGCTGGAGGGCGACCGCCTCGTCGAAGCCGACGCCCCGGTGTTCGACCCGGCGCAGGTGTACCGGAAATAGATGTTCGGGCAGCTGGCAAGAACGACATAATTGTCGTACCTTCCTTTCCTGTAGCAAGGACCTGAACCAGCGGTCTGAAGGGACGGTACGGAGCTTGCTGCAGCTCGGGGCGGATTGAACCGGTATCGACCATGCGGGCGGCACTGCTACTGTTGCTGATCGGGTGCTTCTGGGAGAGCGCGTGGGCCCATGCGCTGCCGCAGGTGACGCGCGTCTCGTTCGCGCCACGCTCCGATCAGAGCGGCTATGTGATTCGCATTCACACGACCGATCACGTGGGGGCCTACCAGGAGCCGGAGTGGCTGGACGCCCGTCGCCTGCAGCTTGTGCTCTATTACACCGAGCCGGCACCCGATCTGCAGCACGATCCACCGCAGGGGCCGATCCGGGCCTACACGATCGAGCCCCGCAACGGTCACCTGGTCTTTCAATTCGAGCTGGACGAACACGTCTTGGCCGAGGCGGCGGCCTACCGGGATCGCTACTCGACGGACATCCTCATCGGGCTGACCATCGTGCAGCGCGATCCGCCGGTAGCCGAAGCGGACCCCCTGCCGCAACCGGCCGCGAGCGAATCGGCGCCGGCGCGAACGGTGGCGCTGGGGAGCGAAACGCCCCCGACGCCCCGGGTGGCCGATCGCTGGCACCTGGACACCGTTGTGATCGATGCGGGGCACGGCGGGAAGGATCCGGGCGCGGTGGCCAATGGCGTGCGGGAAAAGGACATCACGCTGGCCGTGGCGCTGAAGCTGGGTGAGTATCTGGAGCGGCTGCTGGGCGTGCGGGTCGTCTACACGCGCAAAGACGATCGGTTTGTCGGACTGCGTGAGCGGGGCCGCATCGCCAACGAAGCGGGCGGCAAGCTCTTCATCTCGCTCCACTGTAACGCGTTGCCCGGCAATCGTCGGGTGCATGGCGCTGAAACCTACTTCCTGGGATTGCACAAGACCGAGGCGGCCCGCCGCGTGATGGAACGGGAAAACAGCGTCGTGCGCCTGGAAGACGACCCGTCGCAGTACGAACACTTCACCGAGCAGGAGCTGATCCTGATGACGCTGGCGCAGAGTGCCTACCTGCGCAAAAGCGAGAAGCTGGCCATGCTCGTGCAGGAGCAGTTCGCCGAGCGCGTGGGACGCGTCAACCGCGGCGTCAAGCAGGCGGGCTTCTACGTGCTCTGGAGCGCTTCGATGCCGGCCATCCTGGTGGAGCTGGGCTTTCTGACCAACCCGCAGGAGGCGGCTTTCCTCAAAAGCAAGGAAGGCCAGGCCTACATGGCCAGCGCCATCTTCCGGGCGGTGCGCACCTTCAAGGAACACTACGAACGGGAACTGGCGTTTCCAGCCGCGCGATGACGTTTTGCCCGAACTTTACCGAACGGAAGAGATGAACGCGACGGCGCTGGAAACGCTCAAACAGGCCATCCGTACGGTGCCCGATTTTCCTGAGCCGGGCATCCAGTTCAGGGACATCACCCCGGTTCTGGGACACCCCGAGCTGCTCCGCCTGGCCATCGAGGCGCTGCTGGAGCCGTTTCAGGAGCAGGAAATCACGAAAGTGGTGGGCATCGAGTCGCGGGGCTTTATTCTGGGCGGCATGCTGGCGCACCACCTGGACGCCGGTTTCGTGCCGGTGCGCAAGAAAGGCAAGCTGCCCTACCAGACCCTTGCAGAAAGCTATCAACTGGAATACGGCACCGATACGATCGAAATGCACATCGACGCCATCGAGCCCGGCGATCGCGTGTTGATCCACGACGACGTGATCGCTACGGGCGGGACGGCCGAGGCCACGATTCGCCTGGTCGAGCGGGCCGGTGGCGAGGTGGTCGGCTGTGCCTTTCTGATCGAACTGACCGGATTGCAGGGGCGTAAGCGACTGCCGGCTCACGTGCCGGTCCATACGGTGCTTCAACTCTGAAAAGCCATGCACGGAAAGGGCGGATGGCTTGCGCTGGCGTTGCTGGCGTTTACGCTGGTGCTGGCCGGCTGCGAAGCGGCGGCCAGCGAGCGGCTGACGCTACCGGAGATCGAGGTGTCGTTTCGCTTCGAGGTGAACGGCAATGCGCTGAGCGACGGCCAGCCCTACACGGCCACGGCGGTCAACACGGTCGATCTGACGACGGCCCTCCAGCAGCGGGGAGGCTACACGAAAAATGAGGTGGTGGCCGCCTCGGTAACGGCCGCCGAAATTGAGCGCGTCCAGCCCGCCTTGACCGATCTCTCGGAGTTGCTCAGCGAAGCCCGGGTGTTGCTGACGGCCTCCGGGCTGAGCGATCTGGAGGTGGCGTCGCGTACCGGATTCCCGGACGACGAGACGGCCTCGCTGGCCCCGCGAAGTGGTACGGACGTCGCCGCTTTCGTGAAAAAGCCTGCGTTCGGGGCGAAACTGCGGCTGGTGCCGTTGCAGCCGAACGCCGGGGAAACCTACGTCTACGAAGTGCGCCTGACGCTGCGCGTTCAGGTCGAGGGCGTCTGACGGACGGCAATGCAGGAGATCTCGACGCGGGCGCCCCGGGGCAGGGCGGCCACCTGCACCGCTTCGCGCGCGGGCGGCGACTCGTTGAAGTAGCGGGAATACACTTCGTTGATCTGCGCGTAATCGTTGATGTCGGTCATGTACACCGTGCAGCGCACCACGTCTTTGTAGTCCATGCCGGCGGCCCGAAGCACCGCACCCAGGTTTTCCAGCACCTGTTCGGTTTCCCGCTCGATGCTGTCGGTGATCAGGCTGCCGGTCTTCGGGTCGATGGCGATCTGTCCGGAGCAGTAGAGCGTGTCGCCCACCAGTACGGCCTGGCTGTAGGGACCGATGGCCGCCGGCGCACGGGGCGTCTTGATGATCGTTCGCTCAGGCACGGTGAAGATTCCGTCGATGGTCTGCAGATCTCATTAACCTTTATTAACTTGCAAAACGCACGTGCTGAACGGCAAACGAAGAATCCGCTAAGGACGCCATGGATCTGGGTTTGCAGGATCGTATTGCGCTGGTGACGGGTGCCAGCAGCGGGCTGGGCTGGGCGGCGGCGCTGGAACTGGCCCGCGAAGGGTGCCGCGTGGCCATCTGCTCGCGTTCGGAGGCGCGCATTCAGGCGGCAGCCCGCCGCATTGTCGAAGCACTCGGCCTGGCCGAAGACCGGGTACTGCCGTTGGTCTGCGACGTGACCGATGAGGCGCAGATCATCCGGATGATCGAACAGGTGGTCGATCGGTGGAACGTCCTGAACATTCTGGTGACGAACGCCGGCGGGCCACCGGCCGGCTACATCGGCGACTTTACGGCCGACGACTGGCGGGCGGCCCTGGAGCTGAACTTGCTCAGCACGATCAACCTCTGCCGACATGCGCTGCCGCACCTGCGCCGCGCGGCCCGCGAGCCGAACGGCCTGGCCCGCATTCTGATGATCACCTCCATTTCGGCCAAGCAGCCGATCCCGAACCTGTATCTGTCGAACGCCGCGCGGGCGGGCGTGCAGGGCTTCGCGAAGAGTCTGGCCGAAGAACTGGGACCTGAAGGCATCACCGTCAACACGCTGCTGCCGGGCTACACGCGCACCGAACGGTTGCAGGAGCTGGCCCGGGTGCAGCAGCAGCGCACCGGCCGCTCCCTTGAAGAAATCGAGACAAGCTGGGCCGAACAGGCCGCGCTGAAGCGGATCGGCGAGCCGCACGAGTTTGCCGCGGCCGTGGCCTTTCTGGCCAGTGCCCGCGCCAGCTACATCACGGGCGTAGCCTTCCCGGTCGATGGCGGACGCTCGAAGCACCTGCTCTGAGGCACCGGAACGGGCAACCGCCCCTGCCGTACAACCGCCGCGCATACCTGAAAACAACGAACCCGGGAGAAGATGAGTCGGCACGGACGGGTACTGGTGGCGATGAGCGGCGGGGTGGATTCGTCCGTCACGGCCGCCCTGCTGCACGAGCAGGGCTACGAGGTGGTGGGCATCACGATGAAGACGTGGGACTACACCTCCAGCGGTGTGCGTACGGGCAAAGAAGTGGGTTGCTGCTCGCTGGAGTCCATGAACGATGCCCGCGCCGTAGCCGTGCGGCTGGGCTTTCCGCATTTCATCGTGGACATCCGTGAGGAGTTCGGCGACTGGGTGATCGAACGCTTCACCGAGGAGTATCTGGCCGGCCGCACGCCCAATCCCTGCATTCTCTGCAACACGCACATCAAGTGGGCGGCGCTGCTGCGACGGGCCGATCGGCTCGGCTGCGACTACATTGCCACCGGGCATTACGCCCGCATTCGCTACGACGAGTCGCTGGGGCGCTACGTGATCTCGCGCGGACGCGATCTGAACAAGGACCAGAGCTACGTGCTCTGGGGGATTGCGCAGGAGCACCTGGCCCGGACGCTTCTGCCGCTGGGCGACTATACCAAGCCCGAAATCCGGCGCATGGCCGCCGAGATGGGCTTCGAGCGGCTGGCACAGAAGCCGGATTCCTACGAGATCTGCTTCATCCCGGACAACGATTACCGGCGTTTTCTGCGCCAGCGCGTGCCCGATCTGGACCGGAAGGTCGGCCCGGGCAAGTTCGTGCTGAAGGACGGTACCGTGGTGGGCACGCACCGGGGCTATCCGTTCTACACGATCGGCCAGCGGCACGGTCTCGGGCTGGCGCTCGGCTATCCCGCCTACGTCACCCACATCGATTCGGAGACGAACACGATCACCGTCGGGCCACGTGAAGAGTTGCTTCGTCAGCGGTTGGTGGCCCGCCAGATCAACCTGGTCAAGTACCCGGACCTGCGCGAGGAGCGTCCGGCCATCGGCAAGATCCGCTACAAGGACGAGGGTGCGCCCTGTCTGGTCTGGCAGGAGGGGGATGCGCTGCACGTGGCCTTTGCTGAGCCCCGACCGGCCATCACACCGGGACAGGCCGTCGTGCTCTACGAAGGCGACGACGTGCTGGCCGGCGGCTGGATCCACGAGGTGCTGGACACCGAAGACACGCCGGCCACGGCCGCAGCGAAGAACTTGTCGTAGCACGCTGCTGGTTGTAGATTCCGGATAAAAAGCGGGAACATGGGGAAAGCACGTCTGCTGATCATAGAAGACGACGCGGAAGTACGCGAGGCGCTGGCGCTGTGCCTGGAGACGGCGGGCTACGAGGTGGACGCCGTCGCCACCGGCGAGGCGGGGCGCGAGAAGGCCATCACGGTGCCCGGCTACGATCTGATCATCCTGGACGCGAGGCTTCCGGGGCGCGATGGCTTTGAGGTGCTCCGCGAGTTGCGTGAGGAGGACGGGGTAATGACGCCTGTCCTGATGCTTACCGGGCTGAACGACCGGGAGCACCGCCTGAAGGGCTTTGAGCTGGGCGCCGACGATTACGTGGCCAAGCCGTTTGCCCCCGAGGAGCTGCTGGCCCGCGTCGAGGCCGTCCTGCGCCGCGCAAAGCGGCGGCCGCAGCCCGAAAAGCGCCGCTTTCGGGTGGGCGGCATCGAGGTCGACCTGGTGGACGGGACGGTGACGCGTGACGGCCAGCCGGTGCCGCTGACCGACATGGAGTTCCGGCTACTGCGCTACCTGATCCTGCACCACGGCCGTACCGTCACCCGCGAGCAATTGCTCCGGGAGGTCTGGGAGCTTCCGCCCACCGTGCAGACCCGTACCATCGATCGCCACATCAACGCCCTCCGCAAGATCATGGACGGCGAGGACGAAACAAGCTGGCCGATCCAGAGCGTCTACGGGATCGGTTACCGGCTGGTGGGCGGGGAGTTCGTCGATTGATCCTCGGCGCGGAGACGATAGCCCTTCCCGTAGACGGTTTCGATATAGCGGGGCTGGCGCAGGTCGGGCTCGATTTTTTTGCGAATCGAAGCGATGTGCCGGTCGATCGTCCGCGTTTCGACGTCGCCGACGATGTGCCACACGTCGCGCAGGAGTTGTTCGCGCGTGACCACTTCGCCCCGATGGTGGATTAGATAGCGGAGCACATTCAGCTCCATGGCCGTGAAGTTGATGCGCTCGGAGCCGCGGTAGGCCTCGTGCGTGCTGAAATTGATCTCCACGTCGCCGATGTGGTAGATCTGCATGGGCGCCCGGTCGGGCGGTTGCGTTCGTTGCAGGATGGCCCGGACACGGGCGGCCACTTCGTCCGGATCGAAGGGCTTGACGATGTAGTCGTCGGCGCCCAGCCCGAAGCCCTGCAGGACCTGCTCGCGTTCGCCGCGGCCGGTGAGCACCAGCACGGGCGTCTCCAGCCCGCGCCGGCGCATTTCCTGAAGTACTTCGAAGCCGCTCCGATCGGGCAACATCACGTCCAGCAAGACGACGTCGAACCGATGGGCGTTTGTGAGCAGTTCGAGCGCTTTATGCGCTTCCGGGGCGTGGGTGACGCGATAGCCCTGCAGCTCGAAGAAATCCTGAAGGGCCTGAGCCACGTCGGCGTCGTCTTCGACGATCAGCATGTGATAGGTCGGCGTCGACTCGGCCATGGTGCTGCCTGTGCGCTGGTTGAACGGGAACTCTTTCTGGAGATTAGCAACTGAAGGGTGCGCTGTCAACTTTCTTGACCAGCTAAAAAAGCAATGGAAGCTACGAACGAAGCTTTTCTGCTGAAACTTCTGGAAACGCCCAGTCCTTCGGGGTTCGAGCAGGCCCTGCAGCGCACCTGGGTGCAGCACGTGAAGCCGTGGGCCGACGCCGTCGAGCAGGATAGCTATGGCACGGTCTGGGCTGTAAAGCGCGGGCGGGCCGATCAGCCACGGCTGATGCTGGAGGCGCACGCCGACGAGGTGGGCTTCATCGTGCAGCACATCTCGGACGAAGGCTTTCTGCACATTGCGCCGATCGGCGGAGCCGATCGGGCCCTGGCCCGCGCGCGTCGGGTGCAGGTGCTGGGCAGCAACGGGCCGGTGGATGGTGTGCTGGGACACACGGCCATTCATCTACGCGACACGAAAGACGAGAAGGTGCCCGAGTGGCACGAACTGTTCGTGGACGTGGGGGCCCGCAGCCGGGAGGAAGTGGCGGCGCTGGGCATCCGGGTGGGGCACCCTGTGGTGCTGGCCGACGGTCCGTTTCGGCTGCAGGGGCGGCGGCTGGTGGGACGTGCGCTCGACAACCGGCTGGGCGGCTTCATTCTGGCGCAGGTGCTGGCCGCGCTGGCCGAAACGCCTGCAGCAGCAACCGTCTATGCTGTCAACGCGGTGCAGGAGGAGACGGGCGGCTACGGCGCGCGCATGGTGGCCTACCGGCTGCACCCGGACCTGGCGCTGGTGCTGGAGGTAACGCACGCCACCGATACGCCCGGCCTCGACGCACGGCGACACGGACTCGTCCGGCTGGGCGGTGGACCTGTGCTGACGCACGGTACGGCCAATCATCCGCTGCTGGTAGAGCGCCTGCTGGCCGTGGCCGAGGCCGAAGGCATTCCCGTGCAGCATGAGGCGTCGTCCCGACGCACCGGCACCGACGCCGACGACATCTTCCCGACACGTGGTGGCATTCCCTGTGCGCTGGTTTCGGTGCCGCTGCGCTACATGCACTCGCCGGTTGAGGTGGTCGATCTGGACGACGTAGCCCACACGGTCCGGCTACTGGTGGCCTTCGTGCGCAGCCTGCAACCGGACGATCGCTTTCTTCCGGAACTGACGGCGTAAGCTCAGAAAAACGGCAGGAATCGGTCGATCAGGCGCTGGGCCTGCTCGCCGTAGGGCGGGTAGAGCCGGCGCAGCAGCGGAAAGTCGAACCGCCGGTAGACCACGGGCCGTTCGTTGGAGAAGGCCAGAAAGCCGTGGTAGCGGTAGGCCTTCCCGATCCCGCTGGGACCGACGCCGCCGAAGGGCAAATCGGGGTGGTTGAAGTGCAGCAGCGTGTCGTTGACGCACCCGCCACCGGCCGAGGTGTGATTGAGCACATGCTGCACGCGCCGGTCATCCCGGGCAAACACGTAAAGCGCCAGCGGTTTGGGCCGGCGGTTGATGGCCGCCAGCGCCTCATCCAGATGGTCGAAGGCCTGAACGGGCAGGAGCGGCCCGAAGATTTCTTCCTGCATGATGGCGGCCTCGTCGGGCACGTGCGTCAGCACGGTGGGCGGCACGAAACGCTCCTCGGTAACCCAGGGGCCGCCAATGGCCTCGCGGGCGCCGTGGGCCAGCGCGTCTTCGTACAGATGGCGCAGCCGCTCGAAGTGGCGGTCGTTGACGATCCGGGCGTAGCTGTCGCTCTGCCGCCAGGCTTCGGGATCCGGTCCGTAAAACGCTTCGATCTGCTCCCGAAGGGCCGCCACCAGCGCGTCGTGCAGGCTCCGGTGCACCAGCACATAATCGGGCGCGATGCAGGTCTGGCCCGCATTGGTAAACTTGCCCCAGGCGATTTTTTCGGCGGCCTGCTCGACGTCGGCCGTCTCATCAACGACGGTGGGCGACTTGCCCCCCAGTTCGAGCGTGACGGAGGCCAGATGGCGGGCGGCCGCTTCCATGACCAGGCGTCCCACCCGCGGACTGCCCGTGAAAAAGATGTGGTCGAAGGGCAAGTCCAGCAATGCTTCGGCCACCGTGTGATCCCCTTCGAAAACGGCCACTTCTTCCGGATCGAACACCTCTTCGATGATGCGTCGGATGGTGCGGGCGCTGTTGGGGGCGAACTCCGAGGGCTTGACGATCACGCAATTGCCCGCCGCGATGGCCGTCACGAGCGGGGCAAGCGTCAGCGTGAAGGGATAGTTCCAGGGCGAAAGGAGGAGCACCACGCCTTTGGGTTCGTAGCGGATTTCGGCGCGTGTGCCCAGATGCGTCAGCGCCGTGCCCACCCGTTTCGGGCGCATCCAGTGGGCCAGGTGGCGGGCCACGTAGCGGGCTTCGGTGACGACGGGGGCAATTTCGGTCAGGTCCACCTCCAGCGGTGGCTTCCGGAAATCGGCCCAGAGCGCCGCCCGGATGGTTTCGCGGTGATCCAGCACGGCCTCGCGCAGGCGGATGAGCTGGCGTCGCCGCTCGCGTACGGTGCGATTACGGATCGCGGCGTGATGCCGCCGCTGGCGCTCGAAGACTTCGGCCATGGTGCGCGCCAGTTCCGGCGTGCAGGGCATGGCAGACGGGTGGGGCGTCATGGTTTCACTGCGGGGAGGTTGGACATTCTGTTTTAATAGTATACGTTTTTGAAACATACGTCAAGGCTTCGGAATAATCCTCCGGCTTGCTTCGCTACCTTACGGAGGCGAAACCGTTCACCAAAACATTCGGGGGGAGCCATGAAGGCGCTGCTGGTTGTGGACGTGCAGAACGACTTCTGCCCGGGGGGCGCCCTACCGGTACCCGAAGGCGATGCAGTCGTTCCGGTGATCAACCGACTGATTCCGTATTTCGGGAATATCATCCTGACGCAGGACTGGCATCCGGCGGGCCACTGGTCGTTTGCCTCGGCGCATCCCGGCAAGAAGCCGTTCGAGACGATCCAGCTCAGCTACGGCGAGCAGGTGCTCTGGCCGGATCACTGCGTGCAGGGCACGCCGGGCGCCGATTTCCATCCGGAGCTGGACACCACGCGCGCGCAGCTTATCATCCGGAAAGGATTCCGGAAGGAGATCGACTCCTATTCGGCCTTCTACGAGAACGACAAGCAGACCACGACGGGACTGGCCGGTTATCTGAAGGAGCGGGGCATCACGACGCTCTACGTAGTCGGTCTGGCGGCCGACTTCTGCGTGAAGTGGTCGGCGCTGGACGGCCGCCGGCTGGGCTTTGACGTGTACGTGGTCACCGATGCCACGCGTGGTATCGACACGAACGGCTCGCTGGCACGCGCCTGGGAAGAGATGAAAGCGGCCGGCGTGCATCTGATCACTTCCGACGAGGTGGTCCGCCAGACCGAGCCGGTAGCCTGAAGCCTGGCCATGGTATGGATAACGGGGCGTCTGGTGGCAGGCCGGACGCCTCGCTTTTTTGTAGAACTTCTGTTGCGCATCCAGCGTTGGGCTGCCCGTCTTCAAGCGGTTTGCGCGCCCTGTGCCTGGATGAATGGTTCTGCGCTATAGTCTGCATTACCTGATTGCCCGGGGAATTCCGGCACTGGTAAACTTTCTGGCAATTGCCGTCTACACGCGGCTGCTGTCGCCGGATGCGTATGGGCGCTACATTCTTGTCCTGGCCGGCGTCAACATGGCCAATCTTACCGTTTTTCAATGGCTTCGGCTGTCCCTGGTGCGTTACCTGCCGGCGTATCAGGAGCAGGAAGGCGTCTTGCTGGGCACCATTGGCCGGATTTACCTGATGCTGATGGCGGGCGTGGGCGTGCTGGGTGGGCTGGCGGCTGGGCTGGTCGGTGTGGGGGACTGGCAGCGTCTGGTGCTGGTGGCGGTGCTGTTGTTGTGGATGCAGGCCTGGTTTGAACTCAATGTCGAACTGTTAAGGGCTCGGTTGCAGACGCGCGCGTATGGCTGGGCGATGGGCGTGCGGAGCGTGGGCGCCCTGGGTCTGGGCACGTTGTTCATTCTGGGCGGACTGGGGGCGTTCGGGCCCCTGCTGGGTATGACATTGAGTATGGCAGGAGTTGGCCTTTTCTTTGTTTACCAGAACTGGCGAACTATACGGCTTCAATTAAATTGGAATCAATTTATTCCATTATTGCGCTTTGGGCTTCCCTTAGCTGGTAGTGTATTTTTGAACTTAGCACTTAATGCGTCTGATAGGTTTTTGATAGCATTGTTGATCGACGAAGGAGAGGCAGGTATTTATTCAGCAGGATATGATTTAGCATACCAACCTGTTATATTACTTTTCAGTGTTGTAAACCTGGCTTCATACCCACTAATTGTAAAAGCATGGGAGAATAGAAAGGAAAGAATAGTTAAAGAATATTTGTCAGACAACATAGCATTGTTGTTGACAATTGGTTTTGCAGTCAGTATTTTTTTTGCCGAATTTTCTGATCTCATTGTGAAAACTGTGTTGGGAGAAAAGTTTTATGGTGCTACTAAAATAGTACCATGGATAGTGTGGGGCACATTGTTAGAAGGAATTCGTATATACCATTCAGATTTTAGTTTTCATTTGACTGAAAATACAAAAAAAACAGTTGTATGTGGTGATGTGTGGGCTTTTTGTTAATTTGATTGTAAATTTGATTTATATCCCTCGAATGGGTATGATTGCTGCAGCATGGTCAACATTGATAGCTTTTAGCTGTGCTTTATTGCTTAGTATTTGGTGGGGAAGGCGATTAATTCTTTTTACCCTGATATCAAAAAAGTTAGTTGGGTAGTAACTACAGGAATTGTTGTACTGTTTTGTGTAAAGTTTTTGAAATCAAATTTTGATTCTGTAGAAGTTGTGATAATCAGTGTTTTGTTGTGTTTGCTTTATGTTTTTTCTGTTTTTTTGTTTATTAGTTCGAAATATAAAGATTCCCACTGATTGACAATTTGATCCAGAGAGTAAACATTTTCCATGTAATTCCTGCCTTTGATTCCCATAGCAATGCGCTGTTGAAGAGGTAAGTTCATGAGTCTGAGCATGGCTTGAGCCAGTGCTTCTGGATTCTTGGGAGGAACTAAGAATCCAGTTTCCTGGTCGATAACAACTTCACTGTTTCCTCCCACATCTGTGGCGACAATAGGAAGGGCGCATGAAGCGGCTTCTTGTAAGACAAGAGGCATTCCTTCCCATTCTGAAGACATAACAAAAGCATCTGCAGCATTCATAAGCCGGGGAACATCATCTCGTATACCCATAAAAATAACATACTGATCTATTTCTAATTTGATTGCAAGATTTCTTAATGTCGAGTAAAGAGGACCATCTCCTACAATCATAAGCCGGGTATTTCTGTTTTTTCTTAAAACTTTCTGAAATGCATAAAACAGACTGGGGTAATCTTTGGCCTCCACCAATCTTCCAACCGAAAGCCAGATGAAATAGTTGTCTAATTCTAACTCTTTGCGAAGATTGCTTCTATGCGTCTTGTCAGGACAAAATTTTATGGTGTCAACAGCGTTAGGGATATATCTTATTTTATGAGGGGAAACTGCTTTAATGTCGATATATCGTTTCAAGCCAGCTTTACTTACTTGCGTGGTAATGTCGCATAGTGGATCAGTGATTTGATAAGCTAATTCGCGGAGTTTTAGTGAACCTCTTTGACCTTTTTCAATAATATTATGAGCTGTGCATATTAAAACTGGAATTTTTGTCACTAATCGAGTTAATCTTGTAAGAATGTTGGCATGAACCATGTGACTGTGAACAACATCTGGTTGCCAGCTTCTTATTAATTGTGCCAATTTTAGGAATTTAGTGCTTGGTATTTTTTGAGTTATATTTAACGTTGTAACTGGTATTCCTGCGCTTTCTAATTCATCTATGTATGCTTTAGGAGGAGTAATGGAAACCACCCTTACATCCCATCCTCGAAGTTTGAGTTGGGTGGTAATTCTTACTAATTGGGTTTCTCCTCCCCCATATGTGAGACCTGTTATTACGTGAAGACATTTCATAATTTAATATTCAATTTATTTTGTGTAAAATTTAAATATTCAAAACGCATGCTATATAATTTGTGTTCCCACAAAATAACGATGAGCTACGATGATATGGGGAGCTGGTATTTCTAAGAGACCTGATGTTTAAGCTTTTGAAAGTCAAGCGCATACTCTGCTGATTGCAGCTTTTTAAGTCTGAGTCGCCCTGCGCAAGTTCTGAATGAAACGAGGTCTACATACGCAGCTTATCCAGAAAGCAGATACGGGGTTTGTGCTTGCTCGCTGACCCCATGCGTGGAGGGGCCGGGATGTTTTATATTGGACAGGAGTGAATGAAAGGCGGCGAATACATTGATGTTGGAAACTGGAAGAAAAGGGCCAGTGCATGTTGTCTATCTGATTACGCGGGCGGATGAATTGGGCGGCGCCCAGATGCACGTACTGGAACTGGCGAGAGGGTTTCGAGCGCGTGACTGGCAGGTAACCGTTCTGGCGGGCAGTGAAGGCTCTTTTTCAGAACTGGTGCAGGCGGCCGGTATTCCTTATGTTCATGTTCCTTTTTTGCAGCGCGCCATTCATCCCTGGAAGGACATGCGCTGTCTGCTGGTGTTACGCCAGTTGCTCCGGAAGCTTAAGCCTGATCTGGTGGCCACCCATTCCTCAAAAGCTGGATGGATAGGGCGGCTGGTTGCGCGGAGTCTGGGAATGCCCGTAGTTTTTACCGCCCACGGCTGGGCATTCACTGAGGGAATTAACTATCCCCAGCGATGGTTTTTCAAAGTAGCTGAGCGCCTGGTAGCGCCACTGGCCGATAAGATCATCACCGTATCCGAGTATGACCGCCAGCTTGCTTTGCGCCATCGTATTGTTGAACCTGAACGGGTGATTACGGTCTATAATGGGGTTCCGGATACTCCTCCAGGGCTGTGGGCCTGCCCGCTGACAAACGAAGGGGAACGAGTACGCCTCATCATGGTGGCTCGCTTCAGCCCTCAGAAAGACCATGCATTGGTGCTGCGGGCACTGGCTGGCTTGCGTGACCTTCCCTGGGAGTTGGAGTTGATTGGAGATGGACCGTTGCGTCCTGCATGTGAGCAGCTGGCCCGCGACCTTCACATCCGCGACCGGGTTTATTTCAGGGGGGAACGCAAGGATGTGGCCGAGCGCTTGGCTCAGGCCCATCTTTTTGTACTGGCTTCCCATTACGAGGGGCTCCCCATCACCATTCTGGAAGCCATGCGCGCGGGTTTGCCGGTTGTTGCCGCCAATGTCTCTGGCGTCAGCGAAGCGGTACAACATGGGCGTACCGGCCTTCTGTTTGCTCGGGGCCATGTGGAAGAACTGAGAGCCTGTTTGCAGCAACTCATTCTTAACGCAACACTGCGATGTTCCATGGGAAAAAGTGGACGAAAACGATATGAAAGGCACTTTACGCTTGAACGTATGCTGGAAAACACAGCGCGTGTATATCAGGAAGTTTTGAGAACTAGAGGAAAGATCTAAATTGATAAAAACGAGAGATGATATACATAATAGGATGGCTGCTTGTTTACTATTATTTGGCAATGCGTTTTTTTCTGAAACGTCACCTTAAGGTGATTGCTGGAGGGGTAATTTTGTTTTTAAGCTTAATTTCAATTTTTAGGGGCTCTGTTGGAACCGACACTGCTACTTATGAAAGATTGGTCACGCGTATAGATACCTGGTCAGGCCTTGAGCCCGCCTTCTGGATTCTGATGTATGTTTTTAATTTGTGGCTAGACGATCCTGTTTGGGTGGTTAGAGCATTTTCTGGGATTTTTGCTGGAATTTTATTGTGGTTTGTTTATAAGTCGGATGAAGAGGAATTGTTTTTTTTGATGGCTTTTTTTGTTCCTCTGTTTTTTTATAATTACAGCATGAATGTGATCCGTGTAGGCACAGCTTTCGCCATTTTGTTGTTGGCTCTTCAGCAAGATAGGAGACAAGAGTATAAAAAGGCAATTTTGCTTGGAATATTGTCTGTTCTGTTTCATTATTCTATCTTATTTGCTCTTTTCTTTCTGTGGTTTAATCACGATTATAACAAAGAGAATATGTGGAATAGAAAGAATTTGTTTTTGATTTTTGTTGTTTTATCTTTGGTTGCTATTTTGGTTGTTTTGAATGAGCACTACTTTCTTTCAAAACTGGCAATTTATGCCTATCTGGAAGCTCCAAGTTTGTTTTCCGGGCTTTCGCGTATTCTGTTGGGACTTGTACTGTTGGCTCCAATACCCTTCAGCAACATTTCTGAATATCAGAAGAAAAGAATTGTTTATAGCTCGTTATTTTTTATGATTTTGTTTTTTAGTATGGGTATTTTTGTTACACCTCGTCTGCTGGATATGGTGAATCTATTGATACCGATGGCAATGCTGCGCGCCTATCGGCGCGTAAATGAACCAATGGACTGGCGCTTCAAGGCCGCCCTGTTTGTGGCCGGATTGGGCGGTGCCATCGGAATGTATCGCTACATGCTCAACGAGAGTTTCTGGTCGCCCTCCCCGTTCCTTCCCTACCACACGGTCTTCGACCGCTAAGGCGTCTGCAGCTCGGCGGCGGCGGCTTCGACGGCCTCCCAGACGCGCAGCAGATTGCCGCCCAGGATTTTTTCGAGGTCCTCCTCGCTGTAGCCGCGGCGCAGGAGCTCGGCCACCAGGTTCGGATACATCGACACGTCCTGCAGCCCCGCCGGCAGGGCAAAGACGCCGTCGAAGTCGGAGCCCAGCCCGACGTGATCGACGCCCACGAGCTGCACGACGTGGTCGATGTGATCGGCCACGTCGGCCACCGTGCCGATGGGATGACGCTTGCGCTGCAGCGCCATCCAGCGACGCCCTTCCGGCGACTCGGGATCGATGCCCTGCGCTTCCAGTTCGGCCCGCAGTTGCCGACGGAGCGAGTCGCCCATGGCCTGATATTCGCCGCGCAGAAACGAGGAGCCGAAGTTGATCATGATCACACCGCCGTTGGCTGCCAGCGCCCGGATCATCTCATCGCTCATGTTGCGCTCCCAGCCGGGCGTGAAGTGCCGGGCCGACGAATGCGAGGCGATCACCGGGGCCTTCGTGCGACGCAGCACGTCGTAGAAGGCGCTGTCGGATACATGCGAGATGTCGATGAGCATGCCGAGCCGGTTCATTTCGTCGACGACCTGCTCACCGAAGGGGCTCAACCCGTTCCAGACGCGCGTGGTGTCGTAGGAACTGTCGCAGATCTGGTTGACGCGGGCATGGGTGAGCGTGATGTACCGGATGCCCCGGTCGTAGAAATAGGCGACGTTGCGCAACTCGCCTTCCAGTCCGGAGCCGTTCTCCATGCCCATGAGCAGGGCAATGCGTCCCTCCCGATGGGCCCGGCGCACGTCCTCCGGCGAACGCGCCAGCATGAACTTGTCGGGGGCCTGACGGGCCAGCGCTTCGACCATGTCGATCAACGAATCGGCCAGCGCTTTGGATGCGCCGGGCGTGTCCTGCAGCTCGGCCGGCAGGTAGATGGAGAAAAACGGGGCGTCCAGCCCGCCTGCGCGGGCGCGCTCGTAGTCGAAGTCGCCCAGCTCGGTGCGCCGGGTGATGTCTTCCGGAAACTGACGCAACCGGTAGGGTACGTCGATGTGGCCGTCGATCAGGATGAACCGTTGCGTGAGCGCACGGGCACGTTCCAGCAGCCGCTGCTCCTCGGAGCGACAGGCCGCCAGCAGTCCGGCCAGCAGCCCTACGAAAACGATCAAACGCATGGGAATCATCAGGCAGGTTGACGATGCCCGAAGAATACCAAACGCCGGTCAGGATAGCAACCGGGCGGGCCGTTGCGTCTGCAGGTGGTTCAGATAGGCGGGTGTCTCCAGCAGCCGGGCGCCGTACCAGGAGAAGGGCTGTCCGTCGACCAGCAGGAACGTGGCCTCGGGACACAGGGGACGGAGTTCTTCGATGTGCTTTTCTCTGAACGGATAGGGTTCGCTGCTGAGCAGTACGACTTCGGGGCGCAGGGCGCGGATCTCTTCGGGCGTCAGCACCGGATAGCGCGTCCGGTCGGCGCACACGTTTTCGAAGCCGCCATGCCGGAGCATGTCGTGGATGAATGTGTCATGGCCGACGCTCATGTATGGATCGCGCCAGATCAGATAGAGTGTACGCCGGGGTGGATAGGTCGGCAGAGCGGCAAAGCGCTCGGCGATCGTGGTCGCCAGCGCTTCGGCAGTCGCTTCGGTGCCGGTCAGGTAGCCCACCTGGCGAGTCATCTGTAATGCCTCGTCCAGCGTACGCACGTGGGTGACAAAAACAGGCACATGCGGATCCAGCGTCTCGACGATTTCGCGGGTGTTCTCCTCCAGGTTGGCCAGGACCAGATCGGGCTGCAGGCCCAGCAGCCGCTCGTAGTTGACCTGTTTGGTGCCGCCCACGATCGTTTTGCGACGCTTCCAGTCGGGCGGGCGCACGCAGAAACGGGTCAGTCCCACGACGGCCTCATCCAGCTCGAGCGCCGCCAGCAGCTCGGTCAGGCTGGGCACGAGCGAGACGATGCGGCGAGGTGGACGGGCAAGGCGGATCGTGCGGCCGCGTGCGTCGGTCAGTTCACGCGGAAAGGTCATGGGTCGTTCGCGACGTGGCCGGTTCCGTCTGGTGCTGCAGCGCACGCAGCAGGCGTTCGTGCAGGTTGCCAAAGGCGCCGTTGCTCATGATCAGGGCGATGTCACCGGGACGAAGCGCTTCCAATAAAAGCGGAAGCAGCACGTCGGCCCCCTCGGCCACGTGGGCCGGAATGCCCCGTGCCCGGATGCCGGCCGCTACCGATTCGGGATCGAAAAAGTCCTCGGGCCGGTCGTTGTGTCGAAACGGGGGCATGCTCAGCCATACCTCGTCGGCGTCGTCGAAAGCTTCCATGTAGGCCTGCTCGAAGCGTTTGCGGCGGCTCGAGTTGGAGCGCGGCTCGAAGACGGCCACCAGGCGGCGATCCGGCCAGCGCTGGCGGGCGGCGCGGAGCGTCTCGCGGACGGCCGTCGGGTGGTGTGCAAAATCGTCCACCACGAGCACCCCGCCGGCCTCACCCCGCACCTCCAGCCGACGCTTCATGCCGGGAAAACCGGCCAGTCCCTCGCGCAACTGCTCGGGCGAAAGGCCCACCTGCAGGGCGAAGGCGCACACGGCCAGGGCGTTGCGCAGGTTGTGGCGGCCGCTCAGCGGCAGGAAGAAGCGCCCCAGCTCGCGTCCGTCCACGATCAGGGTGAAGTGCTGGCCTTCGAACGTCGGATACACCTGCCCGACCGTCACGTCGCAGAGCGTGTGCAGCCCGTAGGTGCGCACCTGAGCGCGGCAGGAGCGCGCAACCTGACGGACCGTCGGGTCGTCGCCGTGCGCTATCAGCAGCCCTTCGGGGGGCAGCAGCGCGACCAGCTGTTCGAACGCTTCCCGGTAGTCGTCCAGGTCGTCGTACAGGTCGGCGTGATCGAACTCGATGGACGTCAGCAGAACGGCCTCCGGACGATAGTGCAGAAATTTGGGGCGTTTGTCGAAGTAGGCGCTGTCGTACTCGTCGCCCTCGACGACGAACCAGGGGCCAGAGCCGACACGGCCACTCGTTTCGGCCCCGATCATGACGCCGCCGATGAAAAAGCCCGGATCCAGTCCGGCCCGGTCCAGCACGTGGGCCAGCAGGCCCGCCGTGGTGGTCTTGCCATGCGTGCCGGCCACGACGACCGGCTGGCGGTATTGCAGGAAGAAGTGGGCGAGCGCTTCGGGCAGGGAGCATTGCGGCAGCCGACGTTCGCGGGCTGCGGCCGCCTCGGGATGCGTGGGCGTGCAGGCGTTGCCCACGACGGCCAGGTCCGGCGGGGGCTCCAGATGGGCCGGATCGAAGCCTTCATAAAACGCAATGCCGTGGCGGCGTAGCAGGGTGCTCATGGGCGGATAGGCGGCCGCATCGCTGCCGCGGACCTGATAGCCCGCTTCCCGGAGCAGCAGGGCCAGCGTGCCCATGCCCGTGCCGCAGATGCCGATCAGGTACACGTCACGAACGGCCTCCGGAGGAGGCAGGGGTGGCCGCTCGAACCGGCGCAGGTGGGCGTCGGGATAATCTTCCAGCCGTTTCATGGTCAGCGATTCGGGTGGGGAGGACCACCGGTCAGACCCAGACGCACGGCGGCCTCGCGTTCGGCGGCGGCAGCGGACTCGGCCGCCGCTTCCGATTCCGGAAGCAGTCCCAGCCGGGCCGCGCGGCGTCGCCACTGCTGGCGGGCCAGCTCCTGCATGTCGCGCGTCGAATCGACCTCGTCCACGATTTCCAGCCCCAGCAGGGTTTCGACCACATCCTCGAGTGTTACGATGCCCGCCGTGCCGCCGTACTCGTCGATCACCAGCGCTATGTGTTCCAGTCGGTTCAGCATGCGCTCGAACAACTCAGGCAGCGGCAGGTTCTCCGGCACCACCAGGATTTCGCGTCGTAGCTGGTGAAGTGGAATGTCGCCTTCGTCGCGGGCGGCGCGGAGCAGGATTTCATCTTTCAAGACATAGCCGGTGATGTGGTCCTTCGTTTTCCGGTAGATGGGAATGCGCGAGAAGCGCAGTTCGGGATGGCGGCGCAGCACCTCGGCAACGGTCAGCTCTTCGGGCAGCGCGAAGACGACCGTGCGCGGCGTCATGATGTCCTTGGCCCGCAGCGCGTGAAAGCGCAGCAGGTTTTTCAGGATGCGCAGTTCTTCCTGCTCGAAGACGCCCTGTTGGCGTCCCAGTTCGGCCAGGGCGGCCAGCTCTTCGCGGCTGATCGAGGGCGCTCGACGCTCGCGGGCCAGCAGGCGCGTGATGCCTTTGGAAAGCAGGACGAACGGATAAAGGATCCAGATCATGGGGGGCAGCATGCGGGCAACGGCCGGAGCCAATGCACGCCAGTAGAGGGCGCCCACGGTCTTCGGAATGATCTCGGAAAGGACAAGGATCAGCAGCGTCAATATGCCCGAAATGATGCCCACGTAGGCGTCGCCAAAGATTTTCGCAGCCTGTGCGCCTGCTCCGGCTGCACCGGCCGTATGGGCGATGGTGTTCAGGCTCAGGATGGCCGCCAGCGGCCGGTCGATGTCGCGCTTGAGACGCTGCAGCAGCCGACCGGTTGTCGTATGCTGATGAGCAGCCACGTACGACGGCGTGACGCTGAGCAGCACCGCCTCCATGATGGAGCACAGAAACGAGACGCCCAGCGCCAGCGCCAGGTAAAAGATCAACAGGCCCATCGAATGACCTTTCCGGATGCGCTCCGGAACCGGTGAGACAGATATACGGGACAGAAAAGAATGCCGCCGGGTACAGGGGAGTTTCAACAGAAAAAAGGTCCGGGCCTTCGGTGCCCGGACCTTTCACTGCTGCCGATGCTTGCCCGGCGATCAGTGGGCCACGACGACGGGCAACGTCTGTACGCCCTCGCTGCCCTGCAGCCGTACCAGGTACAACCCCGCCGGTAAGGTACCTACCGACCAGCGCAGCCGGTGCTCGCCGGCCGCCACCGGGGCATCGATCAGCCGGGCCACTTCCTGGCCCAGCAGGTTGTAGACGACCAGGCGGATGCGCTCGGTCCGGGGCACCTGCACGACGACCACCGCCGTCCGGTTGGCCGGATTCGGGTAGACGCTTCGGAGGGCCAGCCGGGCACGCTCAGGCAGTTCCTCGCGGGCCGTGGTGACCGGCAACACTTCGCCGGTCTCCATATCGACCAGCACCACCAGCGAATCTTCCTGGGCGAGTGTGGCAGCGCGTTTACCCGATGCACTATGATTTCCGGGAAATCATAGTGCATGTGAGAAAGCACGGGCGCACACTGCGGTGCGCCCCTACAGATCCTTGACGCTTTCCCTATCCCGTAGGGGCGGACCCCTGTGTCCGCCCGATCATATCCGTCGGATCACGTCCGCCACACGGGGTGTGGCCTCCTCATGCATCAGTAAATCAGCGATCCCATATGAGATTGGCGGGTAGAGAGGGGGGTGATCGCTCGGCGACTTCTCTAAAGATACAAAATTTTCCCGAGGTTAAACAGACAGGCAAGCAGCCTGCTGGCCGGTCTTAATGCAGCATGGCTCGCAGAAAAGCCCGGGTACCCTGACCTCGCCGGTTTTTTTTCGGGGCTTTTCTATCTTTCAAAAGAAGCGCAAGCCCCGGTACAAACGGGATTGCGTGGGAAACGAACGTAACGGTAAGCGCAACGCAGATGAAAGGCGCCCTGCGTATCGGCCGGATAGCCGGCATCGACATTTATCTACACTGGACGTTCGGCCTGCTGATCGCCGGCATTTTTGCATTTTACCTGCTGCACGGTGTGGGGGTGCAGGCGGCGCTGGCGGGCGTGCTGCTGGTCCTGGTGGTCTTCGGGTGCGTGGTGCTGCACGAGCTGGGCCATGCGCTCATGGCGCGACGCTTCGGAGTCCCCACGCGCGACATCACGCTGTACCCGATCGGTGGGGTGGCCCGGCTGCAGCGCATCCCGGAGGAGCCCATCCAGGAGTTCTGGATTGCCGTGGCCGGGCCGGCCGTCAATCTGGTGATCGCCACGGTGCTGGCGCTGGTGCTCTGGGCCGTGGGCGGCAGCTTCGACCCGAATGCGCTGGTGCAGCCCCGCCTGCATTTTCTGACGTCGCTGATGTGGATCAACCTGCTGCTGGTGGGCTTCAACATGCTGCCGGCTTTTCCCATGGACGGCGGCCGCGTGCTCCGGGCCCTGCTGGCGTTGCGCATGAACTACGTGCGCGCCACGCAGATTGCCGCCAGCATCGGGCAGGGTATGGCCGTGTTGTTCGGATTGTTCGGGCTTATCAGCTTCAACCCGATTCTGCTGTTCATCGCGCTGTTCGTGTACGTGGGCGCTCAGCAGGAAGCGCAGCAGGCCATGTTCCGCTCGCTCACGCAGGGCATTCCGGTGCGGCAGGCCATGATGACGCGCTTTCAGGTGTTGCACCCGGACGACACGCTGGGGCGGGCGGTCGAGGCCCTGCTGGCCGGAGCGGAACACGATTTTCCGGTGGTCGAGAACGGGCAGGTGGTGGGCGTGCTGACCCGGAAAGCACTGCTGCACGCGCTGGCCCGCGAGGGACAGTCGGGCCGGGTGCGCGACGCGATGCGCGCGACTTGCCGGCCCATCGAGGATACGGCCATGCTCGAAGAAGCCTTTCTGCGCATGCAGGAAACCGGCTGCGAGGCGCTGCCCGTCGTGCACAACGGGCAGCTTGTCGGCCTGCTGACGCTGGAAAACGTCGGAGAGCTCATGATGATCGCTTCGGCGCTTCGGCAGGCTGAAGCCCTGCGGGCCCAGGTGCCCCAGCTTTGAATTTGTCGGGAAGCCTGTCTTCGTAAGCGCTTCAGGCCAGGCGGCTCGGTTTGAACCCGTCCGGTTTTTTATCGTAGCTTTGCCGGATCGCGAACAGGTCCGTCTGACCCATGACACGCCGCACGAAGATCGTCTGTACGCTGGGACCGGCCTCGTCGGATCGCGAGACCATCCGAAAGCTCATTGAGGCCGGCATGGATGTGGCCCGGTTGAATTTTTCGCACGGCAACCATGAGGAGCATCGCCGCCGCATCGAAATCGTCCGGGAGGAGGCGCGCAAGCTCGGGCGCGACGTGGCCATCCTGCAGGATCTGCAGGGCCCCAAGATCCGCCTCGGTGAAGTGGCCGAGGGCGGCATTCTGATCCACGAGGGGCAGCGGCTGGTCCTGACGGCCCATCCTGAGCGGGCCGACGGGCAGACCCGCATCTTCGTGAACTATCCCACGCTGGCGCAGGACGTGGAGCCCGGCGGCCGCATTCTGCTGGACGACGGCCTGCTGGAATTGAAAATCGTGGACGTGGAAGGCGAGGACGTGATTACGGAGGTGGTGGTTGGCGGACCGCTTCGCTCGCGCAAGGGCGTCAACCTGCCCCACTTGCGCAACTCCACGCCGTCGCTTACTGAAAAGGACCTGCGCGATCTGGAGTTCGGCCTGCAGATGGAAGTGGACCTGATCGCGCTTTCGTTCGTGCGAAGCGAAACAGACGTGGCCGATCTGATGCGCCGCGTGCGGGACTCCGGCAAAGAAGTGCGCGTGATCGCCAAGATCGAAAAGCCGGAAGCGGTGGCCAAGATCGATCAGATTCTGGCGCAGGCCGACGGGATCATGGTGGCGCGCGGTGATCTGGGGATCGAAATGCCGCTGGCTGAGGTGCCGGCCGTGCAGAAACGCATCATCCGGAAGTGTCTGGCCGCAGCCAAGCCGGTCATCACGGCCACGCAGATGCTCGAAAGCATGATCGAGAACCCACGGCCCACGCGTGCCGAGGCCAGCGACGTGGCCAATGCGGTGCTGGACGGCAGCGACGCGCTGATGCTTTCGGGCGAGACGGCCACCGGTAAATATCCGGTGCGCGTGGTGCAGGTGATGGACGAGATCATCCGGCAGGCCGAACGCTTCCGGCGCGAGATTCGCGAAAGTCGGGGCCACGGGCTGCACATCCCGAAAGGCGCCGACGAGGCCGAGTCGGTCACCGAAGCCATTGGCTATACGGCCTGTCAGCTTGCCGAGCAGGTGGGCGCCGTGGCGATCGCCTGCCTGACGGCCACGGGCAGCACGGCCCGTATGATCGCACGCCACCGGCCGCCCGTTCCGGTCTATGCCTTCACCGACAATCCCCGCGTTGTCCCCCAGCTCAGCCTGCTCTGGGGCACGCGCGCCTTTTCGATTCCCTTTCAGCGCGACACGGACCAGGGCGTGCAACTGGTGCACCGGATTCTAAAAGAACAGGGACTGGTCAGGCCGGGCGATCTGGTGGTCATCACGGCCGGGATGCCGCTGCCGGCCAAAGGACGCACCAACATGGTGCACGTCAGTCGGATCGAGTAAGCGCTCGGGCTTCGCGGGCACGCCAGCCGAGCAGTAGGCCGCTCCAGAGCAGATACGGCCCCAGAAAGATCTGCGGCAGCCGGGCGGCCTGGCCGAAAAACAGCAACGCGGCGGCCACGGCCAGCTGCAGGCCCAGTCCCAGCGTGGATAGCGCCGTCATGAGCGCGGGCGAAGGAAGCGGGGGCGCTTGCGGGCCGGTCAGCCAGACGTCCAGCCGGGCCACGAGTCGATCCTGCCAGCCGTACAGCAGGAGATAGAGGCGCTGGAGCAGCCGCGTAAGCCGGGGCGGATCCCAGGGATAAGGCCGGGCCTCACGTTCGTCGGGCAGGCTGGTGCGCTCACCGGCAAGATGGTGGCGATAGCGCACATAGTAAAAGTTGTACAGCGAGCCCTGCAGGAGCATGGCCAGCAGGCCCGCGGCCGAAAACAACCGATCGCGAAGTCGTCCGCCCCGCCGATCGGCCACGGCCGCAAACAGCGCCACGTTCACCACGAAATCTGCGATCGAGTCGAAATAACGACCCAGCCGGGAAGGGCGCTGGTGGCGGGCCAGCGCTCCGTCGAGCCCGTCCAGCAGGTGCTTGCCGATCAGCAACACGGCGGCCAGGCGATCGGTGCGTCGTCGCCCACGACGTACCAGCCAGGCGGCCAGCAACCCATCCAGCAGGAAAAGCCAGGTGATGTGCACGGGACGCATGCGGGTGGGCGCCAGACGCCGGGCCACCTGTTGCATCAAGCCCAGACCAAACGCACTGAAATCGCGAAAAATGCGGACAGGTAGCTTGGTGGGCGCGGGCATGGGCCAATTACCGGTTTGCCGGCCCGCTTAACGTTGCCGTAATGGTGGGCGTTCCGGCCTCGAACCATTGCCCGGCGTGCGCGTTCGCTCCCTGCCGCCGGCCGGATGGACAACGCGCGATCGGACTATCTGCCATGCGCCGCTCAGGGCCAGACCTGTGGTTTACACGCGCCCGCATGCTACTGGGCCTGCTGTTTGCAGGGAGCGTGCTGGCCGGCTGCAGCTCCAGCTCGTTTCTGGGACGTCAGTTCACCGACTTCCGCGCCTACTATAATACCTTCTACAATGCCCGGAAATCCTTTGACGAAGGCGTGCGCGGCCTGCGCGCTCAGCAGGAGCAGCCGATCGATCCGACCGCTTACCTGACCCTGTTCGGACCGCCGACGCGTACGGCGAACGCGGCCGCCTTCAACAAGGCTATCGAAAAAAGCGCCGAGGTGGTGCGACGGCATCCCGGCTCGAAATGGGTCGACGATGCGCTCATGCTGATCGGCCAGTCCTATTTCTATTTAGGCAACTACGCCGGTGCCGCGCAGAAATTCCGCGAGGTGATCGCGCTGGGCGGGGCAAAGGAACTGGAGGCGCGTTTTTGGCTGGCGCGTTCGCTGGTGGCCGCCCGCTCCTTCGACGAGGCGCAGACTGTGCTGCAGGAAACGCTGGCCCGTGAAGCACTGCCCACCGACTGGCGGTCGCGCTTCTTACTGCTGCAGGCCGATCTCTACGTGCAACAGGAACGCTGGGAGGAGGCCCGTCAGGCGCTGGAGGCCGGCTTGCAGCGCGTGCCGGAGCGGTCGCTCGGCGCAAAAGGATACTTTCTGCTGGGTCAGGTCTGCGAAACGCTTCAGGATTACGCCTGCGCCTACGCGGCCTTCGATCGCGTGCGTCGCTACCGGCCCGACTACGAGCTGGCCTATGCCGCCGAGTGGCAGGCCGTCCGCATTCAGGGCCTGCACCTCGATCCCGAAGCCGCGCTGGAGCGCCTCCGCCGCATGGAGCGCGACGACAAGCATTTCGCCCGTCGGGCCGAGCTGACCTACCTGCGCGCCCGCATCTATCAGGCCATGGGAGCGGTCGAAGAGGCCCGGACGCTCTACCATCAGCTCCTCTACGAGAGCGACGCCGACATCAACCGGGTTCGCGGGCGGATTCACTACGCGCTGGGCGAGCTCTACCGCGACGTCTTTCAGGATTACCTGGCCGCTGCCGCCCACTTCGACACGGCCGCCACCGCGCTGGGCGGTCGGGCGGGATCGCGCACCGAAACCGCCTCGGCACCGCTGACGCCGCTGGCGCTGAGCGACGCCCGCGAGCAGGCGCGGGTGTTCGGACAATTCGCACGGGTCCGACAGGAAATTCACCGGCTGGACTCGCTGCTCTATCTGGGATCGCTCAACGACGAGGCGTTCGCGGCCTTTGTGCTGGAACTGCGCCGTCGGCGGGCGCGCGAGCTGGAAGCGCAGCGCCGGCGGGCAGGGGAGCGGGCGGCCGAACAGCGGTTTTTGCAGAGCCGCCTCGAGCAGCCCACGCGTAGCGCCGAGACCGCAGCCGCCACAGCAGGCGGCGATGCCGGCTTTCTGTTTCACCGCGATCCTGTCCGCGTCCAGGAAAACCGCACGCGTTTCTTTGAGCGGTGGGGCCGCCGTCCTCTGGTCCCCAACTGGCGCCGCCGGGCGGCCATCCAGGGCGCGACGGTTGCCGAGCGGACCGCGAACGGCCAGATGGCCGATGGGCTCCATGGAGAAGACGTCGAGGAGGAGCTGCCCCCGGTGGACGTTTCGGACGTACCCCGCGATTCGGTCCGACAGGCGCAGATGCGGGCCGAACGCGCGCGGTTGCGCTACGAACTGGGCAACGTGCTGTTTCTGTCCATGCAGCGACCCGACTCGGCCGCCTACTGGTACCGGCTGGTGATTCTGGAAGACGCCGATCAGCCGGTGGCTCCACGCGCCTATTATGCCCTGGCCGAGGTGCAGCGGGCGCTGGGCGACACGGCGGCCGCCTCGGCGCTGCTGAAGACCCTGCTGGAACGGTATCCCGATACGCCGCTGGCCAGCCGGGTCCGGGTGCTTCAGGGAGCGACTCCGCCACCGCAGCCGACTGTCCCCGACACCCTGGCCCATGCCGAAGCGGCTTACGCGCGGGCCGTGGATGCCTGGCGCCGGGGAAGGTATCGAGAGGCGCTCCGGCATTTGCTGGAAACGGCCGCGCACTACCCGGAAACACCGGTAGCGCCGCGCGCGCTGCTGGCCGTCGGCTACGTGTGGCGCGATATGCTGGATCGGGGAGTGCTGGCCGACAGCACCCGGCTCCCCGTTGCCATACCGGCGCCGTTGCGTTCGGCCCTGATGCCGGCGCCTCCGGCCGTGGATACGGCCGCGGTGGCCGACACGGGGCGGGCGCTTGCCGCGCCCGACACGCTGGAGACGATCGCCGGGCCGGCTTCGCAGGACTCCGTGCAGGTTGATTCGACCCTTCCCGATGTGTCGTCGAAGGTCTCCCCGGCGGCGCGGCCGGACACCGCGCTCACGCTGGTTCGCCTCTACACCTACCTGACCGAGCGCTATCCGCAGGCGCCGGAAGCCCGGCTGGCCCGCGAGGTGCTGGCTGCATTGAAGCCGCCGCCGTCCGGAGTGGCGCCCGATTCGGCAAAGGCCGACTCGGCGCGGGTACGCCCGCCCCGGGGCCGCCCCGAACCGGAGCGGCTGCGGGAGCCGGAGTCCGTCCGGGCGGTCTGGACCATCCTGCTGCTGGAGACCGATAACGACCAGGAGGTCGGACAGGTGCTGCAGCAGTACCGGCAGCTGGCGCCGGGGCAGGTGATCGACGTGCGGCCCTATCGCGCCGAAGGTCGCCTGCACTATCGGCTCATCCTGGGCCGCTATCGTAGCGAAGAAGAAGCCCGTACCGCCATCCAGCAGCTCCATCCGGTGCTACAGGGTGGGGCACGACCCTTGCTGCTGGAGCCCACGGGCCGCGAAAACAGGAACTAAAGCCTTTTCTCGGCGGTTTGGCCCTGGAGTGCGGAGCCACCTCGGCCCCGCCCTGAAGCGATCCCGAAGAAGACCGTGTAGCGGAAATCCCATGTCGCAGAACGAGCGCGACAGCCTGGAGCTGGAACGGAAAAATACGCCTCCCAACGGCCCCCGCCTGCCTGAGCGGCGGCCGCGTTTTTCCGTCTGGATTTATCTGGCGATTTTCCTGGCGCTGCTGGTGCACTTTTTCCTGTTCTGGACGGGCACCGACACCAGCACGATCGAATACAGCCAGTTTCTTGAATACGTCGAAAAAGGCTACGTGGAGCGCGTCGAGATTGTCAACGACACGAAGGTGCAGGGGCGCTTCACGGAGGCCGCCGTACGCGAGGGCCTGGTGTCGGTACCGGTGCGCCAGACCGACCTGCTTCGCGGCGCACAGACGCCCGAACTGATCCGCCGCTTTACGACCACCAAACCGGCCGATCACGATCTGACCAGCTTCCTGCTGGCCTACAACGAACAGGCCCGCGCCGAGGGGCGTCCTACCGTACAGTTCACCGCCCGCATTGAGGAGAACTGGTTCGGGGGACTGCTCACCTGGATCTTTCCGCTCATTCTCATTGTGGCGCTCTGGGTGTTTCTGCTGCGCCGCATGAACCCCAGCTCGCAGGTGCTCAATATCGGAAAGAACCGGGCCATTCTCTACGATGCGATGGGCGACCACCGGGTCACGTTCAAGGACGTGGCCGGGCTGGACGAGGCCAAAGAAGAGGTCGCGGAAATCGTCGAGTTTCTGAAGAACCCGAAGAAGTTCACCCGACTGGGCGGCAAGCTGCCCAAAGGCGTGCTGCTGGTGGGGCCGCCGGGTACGGGCAAAACGCTGCTGGCCAAGGCGGTGGCCGGTGAGGCGGGCGTGCCGTTCTTTTCCATTTCGGGGAGCGACTTCGTCGAGATGTTCGTGGGCGTGGGGGCCGCGCGCGTGCGCGATCTGTTCCGGCAGGCCAAGGAGAAAGCGCCCTGCATCATCTTCATCGACGAGATCGACGCGATCGGTCGCTCCCGTGGCCGCGGCATCATGATGGGCGCCAACGACGAGCGCGAAAACACGTTGAACCAGCTGCTCGTCGAGATGGACGGCTTCAACACGGACAAGGGCGTCATCATCATGGCGGCCACGAACCGGCCCGACGTGCTCGATCCGGCCCTGCTGCGGCCCGGCCGCTTCGACCGACAGATTCTCATCGACAAGCCCGACCGCCGCGAGCGGCTGGAGATCTTCAAGGTGCACACGCGCGACCTGATCCTGGGCGACGACGTGGACCTGGAGGTGCTGGCCGGCCAGACGCCCGGCTTCGCCGGCGCCGAAATCGCCAACGTCTGCAACGAGGCGGCCCTGCTGGCGGCCCGGAAGGGCAAAGAAGCCGTCGAGATGGAGGACTTCGAGCAGGCGATCGACCGCGTGATCGCCGGCCTGGAGAAGAAGAACAAGATCATTTCGCCGGAAGAACGCGAGATCGTCGCCTACCACGAAGCCGGCCATGCCATCGTCGGCTGGTTCCTTCGCTACACGGATCCGGTCGTCAAGGTCTCTATCGTCCCGCGCGGACTGGCCGCCCTGGGCTACGCGCAGTACCTGCCCGAAGAGCGTTACCTCTACACGAAAGAGGCGCTGCTCGACCGGATGACCATGGCCATCGGCGGGCGCGTGGCCGAGGAGCTGGTCTTCGGACGCATCTCGACCGGCGCGCAAAACGACCTGGAACGCATCACGCGCATGGCCTACGCCATGGTGGTGGATTACGGCATGAGCGAGCGCGTCGGCTACGTCAGCTTCAACCTGTCGGGCCAGTATGGCGAGCAGGCCTTCTTCGACAAGCCGTACTCCGAGGAAACGGCGCGGCTGATCGACGAGGAAGTACGTCGGATCATCAACGAGGTCCGGGAACGCGCCCGCCAGATCCTCGAAGAAAAGCGGGACAAGCTGGAGGCGCTGGCCCGGCGGTTGCTCGAAAAAGAGGTGCTGGGTCCACGCGATCTGGTGGAGATTCTCGGACCGCGTCCCTACGGCGATTATCCCTCGCCCAACGGTAAGGACGCGGAAGAATTGAAAGATCTGCAAAAAGGCGAACCCGCTGCGTCTTCCGCCGTTGAAGCGTCTGCTCCGCCGACGGAGCGGCCCGAATCCTCTTCTGCTCCCTGAGGGCATGGCCTGCACCTGGTTTCAGGAAGCGCAGGCGTTTTTTTGACACCGATATATACTGCTATATCGGTTTAGAACGCCTCGAAACGAGCTGGCCGGTGTAGAATCTGCTAAGAAAGGGGGGAGTGCTGGGGATTGCTTAGGCGATCAAGCTTTTTGCTTGTTAAATTACTCAACTGCTGCTACGGCGCAACGTGTAACAATCAGACGGTATAGTAGCCGTGCCTACGATTCAACAATTGATTCGGTTGGGGCGCAAGCCCAAGGTGAAGAAGAGCAAGTCGGTGGCCCTGCACGGCTGCCCGCAGCGGCGTGGGGTGTGTACGCGCGTGTACACCACCACGCCAAAGAAGCCGAACTCGGCGTTGCGTAAGGTGGCCAAGGTGCGCCTGACCAACGGCGAGGAAGTGATCGCCTACATTCCGGGCGAGGGCCACAACCTGCAGGAGCACTCCATCGTGCTGGTGCGCGGTGGACGTGTGAAGGACCTGCCGGGTGTGAAGTACCACATCGTGCGCGGCGCGCTGGACGCGGCCGGTGTGGCCGACCGGCGCAAGTCGCGCTCCAAGTACGGTACGAAGCGGCCCAAACAGTAAAAAGCATTCGGGAGGCGTTGTCGCGGGACAACGCAGTGTGAAGCTGTCGCCTGACAACCATGCGTAGAAAACGAGCAGAAAGACGACCCGTAGCGCCCGATCCGGTTTACAACGACGAACTGGTGGCGCGCTTTATCAACTACGTCATGCGCGATGGCAAGAAGAGCATCGCGCAGAAGATCGTCTACGAGGCGTTCAAGGTCATTGAGGAGCGTACGGGCGAGCCGGGCATCGACGTGTTCAAGCGGGCGGTGAACAACGCCGCGCCGCTGCTGGAGGTGCGCAGCCGCCGCGTGGGTGGCGCCACCTACCAGGTGCCCATGGAGGTGCGCCCGGAGCGTCGCATGTCGTTGGCCTTCCGCTGGATCATCCAGAGCGCCCGTGCGCGCAAAGATAAAAGCATGGCCATCCGGCTGGCCAACGAACTGATGGCGGCTGCCAATGGAGAAGGCGGTGCCATCAAGAAGAAGGACGACATGCATCGCATGGCGGAAGCGAACCGGGCTTTTGCCCACTTCCGCTTCTGATGGAGGCTGTGGGGTTGTGTTAAACGGACGATAGAAGACAATGGAAGTCAAGTACCACGATATTCCGCTGGAGCGGATCCGCAACATCGGCATCATGGCCCACATCGATGCCGGGAAGACCACGACGACCGAGCGGATCCTGTTTTACACCGGGCGGGTGCACCGCGTCGGTGAGGTGCACGAAGGGGCGGCCACGATGGACTGGATGGAGCAGGAAAAGGAGCGCGGCATCACGATCACGGCCGCGGCGACCACCTGCTTCTGGTCCGGCTCCAAAAAGGACCGTCCGGTGCACCGGATCAACATCATCGACACGCCCGGCCACGTGGACTTCACCGTCGAGGTGGAGCGCTCGCTCCGCGTGCTCGACGGCGCTGTGGCGCTCTTCTGTGCGGTAGGGGGCGTCGAGCCGCAGTCCGAGACGGTCTGGCGCCAGGCCAACAAGTACCGGGTGCCCCGCATCGCCTTCATCAACAAGATGGACCGCACGGGGGCCAACTTCGAGGGGACCATCGAGCAGATGAAGCAGCGCCTGAAGGCCAACCCGGTCCCCGTGCAGATCCCGATCGGCAGCGGGGAGATGTTCCGCGGGGTGATCGACCTGGTGCTCAACAAGGCGATCATCTGGCACGACGAGACCCAGGGCGCCACGTGGGACGAAATCGACATCCCCGAGGATCTCAAGAAAGAAGCGCGGCACTGGCGTATCCTGATGCTCGAGGCCATCGCCGAACACAACGATGAGCTCCTCATGAAGTATCTGGAGGGGGAGCCCATCACTCCCGAAGAAATCCGGGAAACGATCCGGAAGGCGACGCTGAGCCTCGACATCACGCCGGTTTTCTGCGGCAGTGCCTTCAAGAACAAGGGCGTCCAGCGGCTGCTCGACGGCATTCTGGATTACCTGCCCTCGCCGGTCGACATTCCGGCCATCAAGGGGCATCATCCCGACACGCACGAGGAGCTGGAGCGCCATCCGAGCCCGGACGAGCCCTTCTGCGCGCTGGCTTTCAAGATCATGACCGACCCGTATGTCGGGAAGCTCACCTTCTTCCGCGTTTACAGCGGTCGGCTGACCAAGGGCCAGCAGGTGCTCAACACGACCACCGGCAAGAAGGAGCGCATCGGCCGCCTGCTTTTCATGCACGCCAACCATCGCGAAGATGTGGACGATGTGATGGCGGGCGACATCGCGGCGGCCGTCGGGCTCAAGGAGGTGCGCACGGGCGACACGCTCTGCGATCCGGCGCATCCGATCCAGCTCGAAAAGATGGACTTCCCCGAGCCGGTCATCCGGATCGCCATCGAGCCCAAGACGAAGGCCGACAGCGAAAAGCTCTCGACCGGCCTGCAGAAGCTGGCCGAGGAAGACCCCACCTTCCAGGTGTCGGTCGATCCGGAGACCGGTCAGACGATCATCGCTGGCATGGGCGAGCTGCACCTGGAAATCATCGTCGACCGGCTGCGCCGCGAGTTCAAGGTCGAGGCGAACGTCGGGCGGCCGCAGGTCGCCTATCGTGAGGCCATCCGGGCCACGGTCGACGAACACTATGTGCACAAGAAGCAGACGGGGGGGCGCGGTCAGTTCGCCGAAGTGTATATCGAATTCGGCCCGAACGAGTCGGGCACCGGTCTGGAGTTCATCAACGACATTCACGGCGGTGTCATCCCGCGTGAGTTCATTCCGGCCGTTGAAAAGGGGATCCGGGAGGCCATGAACCGGGGGCCGCTGGCCGGCTATCCGGTCGAGGGCGTTCGGGCCCGGCTCTACGACGGGAAGACGCACCCGGTCGACTCCGACGCGATCTCGTTTGAGATCGCTGGCCGCATGGCCTTCCGCAATGCGGCGCGTCGGGCCAACCCGGTGCTCATGGAGCCGATCATGCGCGTGGAGGTGATCACGCCCGAGGAGTACCTCGGCGACGTGATCGGCGACCTGAACAGCCGGCGCGGCCGCATCCTGAGCATGGAACAGCGTCAGGAGGCCCAGGTGGTGCGGGCGCTGGTCCCACTGGCCGAGATGTTCGGCTACTCGACCGACCTGCGCTCGCTCACGCAGGGCCGCGCCATCTACACCATGCAGTTTGAAACCTACGAGGAGGTGCCCAAGAACATCGCCGACGAAATCATCGCGGCGGCCACGGGCGCCACAACCGCCTGAGAATTTCGCAACGAACCATCAGACCAGATAGAACCATGGCGAAGGAGGTATTTCAGCGGACGAAGCCGCACGTGAACATAGGGACGATTGGTCACGTCGACCACGGCAAGACGACGTTGACGGCGGCCATCACGCAGGTGTTGGCCAAGCGGGTGCCGGACCCGGTGAACAAGCCGCGCACGTTTGATTCGATTGACAACGCGCCGGAGGAGCGCGAGCGTGGGATCACGATTGCCACGGCGCACGTGGAGTATGCGACCGAGAAGCGGCACTATGCGCACGTGGACTGTCCGGGCCACGCCGACTACGTGAAGAACATGATCACGGGGGCGGCGCAGATGGACGGGGCGATTCTGGTGGTGGCGGCCACCGACGGTCCGATGCCGCAGACGCGGGAGCACATTCTGCTGGCGCGTCAGGTGGGGGTGCCCTACATTGTGGTGTTTTTGAACAAGGTGGACCTGGTCGACGACGAGGAGTTGCTGGAGCTGGTGGAGATGGAGGTGCGGGAGTTGTTGAGCCAGTACGAGTTTCCTGGGGATGAGGTGCCGGTGATTCGGGGTAGCGCGCTGGGTGCGCTCAATGGGGATCCGCAGTGGGAGGACAAGATCATGGAGTTGATGAACGCGGTGGACGAGTACATTCCGGCGCCGGTACGTGAGAAGGACAAGCCGTTTTTGATGCCGATCGAGGACGTATTTTCGATCACGGGTCGTGGTACGGTGGTGACGGGTCGGATTGAGCGGGGCGTGGTGAAGGTAGGTGATCCGGTGGAGATCATTGGATTGCGGGAGGAGAAGTTGACGTCGGTGGTGACGGGCGTGGAGATGTTCCGCAAGCAGTTGGAGCAGGGAGAGGCGGGCGACAACGTGGGGTTGTTGTTGCGTGGGATTGGCAAGGAGGATGTGGAGCGTGGGATGGTGGTGTGCGCGCCGGGTAGTGTGACGCCGCACCGGGAGTTTGAGTGCGAGGTGTACGTGTTGTCGAAGGAGGAGGGTGGACGTCACACGCCGTTTTTCAACGGGTATCGTCCGCAGTTTTATTTCCGGACGACGGACGTGACGGGAGATATTACGTTGCCGGAGGGCGTGGAGATGGTGATGCCTGGGGACAATGCGCGTTTTCGGGTGAAGTTGATTTATCCGGTGGCGATGGAGGAGGGGTTGCGTTTTGCGATTCGTGAGGGAGGACGGACCGTTGGGGCCGGCGTCGTCACCAAAATCCTCGACTGAAATCCGTCGATTTTGAATAAACCAACCGTGGGGGCACGCGTTAACGTGCCCCCACCCTTTGACTTGCCGAAAGCAAGAGGGCGATGGCCAGCCAGAAGATTCGCATCAAGCTGAAATCCTACGATCACACGCTGATCGACAGGAGTGCGGAAAAGATCATCCGCACCGTGAAGGCGACCGGTGCGGTGGTCAGCGGGCCGATTCCGCTACCGACCGAGCGCACGGTCATCACGGTGCTCCGGAGTCCGCACATTGACAAGGAGAGCCGCGAGCAGTTTGAAATCCGTCGCCACAAGCGGCTGATCGACATCCTGTCGACCAGCAGCAAGACGGTCGACGCGCTGATGAAGCTGGAGCTGCCCAGCGGCGTCGATGTGGAGATCAAAGTGTAAGGGCGGCCAGTGGGCTGCCATAAGCTGTGTGCACAGGCACCATGAGTGGAATGCTTGGACGAAAGATCGGAATGACCCAGGTCTTTGACCAGGCCGGCAACTGCATTCCCTGCACCATCATTCAGGCCGAGCCGAACGCGGTGGTGCAGGTGAAGACGGCCGAAGGCAAAGACGGGTACGAGGCCGTGCAGCTGGGCTACGGTGAACGGAAGCCCAAGCGCACCACGCGGGCCATGCTCGGCCACTTCGAGAAGGCCGGCGTGTCGCCGAAGCAGGTGCTCCGCGAGTTTAAAAACTTCGTGCTGGACGTCAAGCCCGGCGACGAAGTGCGCGTCGAGCAGCTTTTCCGGGAAGGTGAGCTGATCGACGTGGTGGGCATCACGAAAGGCCGGGGTTTCCAGGGCGTGGTCAAGCGCCATGGCTTTGGCGGCGTCGGTGCGCGCACGCACGGCCAGCACAACCGGGAGCGGGCGCCCGGTTCGATCGGCGCCTCGTCGTTCCCGTCGCATGTGTTCAAGGGCATGCGCATGGCCGGGCGCATGGGCAACCAGCGCGTGAAGGTGAAAAACCTTCGGGTGGTGCGCATCTTTCCGGAGCACAACCTGATCCTGGTAAAGGGGGCGGTCCCCGGGCCTGTAAACGGCATTGTCGAATTGTACAAGAAGGTCCAGTAACGGACCCGCTGAATCGAGACGAACGTCATGGAACTGCAGGTATATCGGCTGGACGGGAGCGAAAGCGGCCGCACGGTGACGCTCGATCCGACCGTCTTCGAGATTGAGCCCAACGATCACGTGCTCTGGCTCGACGTCAAGCGGATCGAAGCGAACCGGCGGCAGGGCACGCACAAGGTGAAGAACCGGGCCGAAAACGCCCACAGCACCCGCAAGCTGTACCGCCAGAAAGGTACGGGTTACGCCCGGGCCGGCGATGCCAAGTCGCCCATTCGTCGGGGGGGTGGTACGGCCCACGGGCCACAGCCCCGCTCCTACGAACTGAAGGTCAACCGCAAGACGCAGCGGCTGGCCCGGCGTTCGGCGCTGACCTACAAGGCGCAGGCCGAGGCCATCCGCGTGGTGGAGGACTTCACGTTCGAGCAACCCAGCACCCGGCGTCTGCTGGAAGTGCTGGCGGCGCAGGGACTGGCCGACCGAAAGGTGTTGCTGCTGACCGGGGAATACAACCCCGCGCTGTACCTGTCGAGCCGCAACCTTCCGAAGGTGCGGGTGCTGGAAGCCCGGAACGCTTCGACGCGCGATCTGCTCGACGCGCAGGTCCTGCTGATGCAGGAGAGCGCCGTTGAGGTGCTGAATCGCATGCTGCGCACGGCACCGGTGGCGGCCTGAATCAAAAACCGGCTGAGACGAGACCATGAGCAAGCATCCGATTTTGATCCGTCCGCTGGTGACGGAAAAGCTCTCGCAGCAGATGGACGAAGGGCGTTACGCCTTCATCGTGGCGAAAGACGCCAACAAAATCGAAATCCGCAAGGCCGTCGAGGCCATGTATCCGGGCGTCAGGGTCCAGAAGGTGCGCACGATGATCATGCCCGGCAAGCGCCGCCGGCAGTTTTCGCGCCGGGGTGTGGCTGAAGGCCGTACCGGATCCTACAAAAAAGCCATCGTGACGCTGACGCCCGACAGTCCTCGGATCGACTTCTTCGAGAACGTGTGAGTGTGAACCCGGCAGGCGCAAAGTCCTTCGGGACAGGTAAGCCTGCCTCAGACCGAGCCGACGATCATGCCGATTCGCAGACGGAAACCGATAACCCCTGGTCAGCGCCAGTATTCGGTTTCGACGTTTGAGGAGATCACCAGGGATACGCCCGAGAAAAGCCTGCTGGCGCCGCTGAAAAAGCACGCTGGCCGTAACAACCAGGGCCGGATCACCACGCGCCATCAGGGCGGAGGCCACAAGCGTCGCTACCGTATCATCGATTTCAGGCGGGACAAGGACGGCATCCCGGCCCGCGTGGTCAGCATCGAATACGACCCGAACCGTTCGGCGCGCATCGCGCTGCTGGCCTATGCCGACGGCGAAAAGCGCTACATCATCGCACCGAACGAAATCAAGGTCGGCCAGACTGTGATGAACGGGCCGGACGCGCCGCCCGAGCCGGGCAACTGCCTGCCGCTCGAGAAAATTCCGGTGGGCTCCTACGTGCACTGCATCGAGATGAAGCCCGGCAAAGGCGCGCAGATTGCCCGGGCGGCCGGTACTTATGCGCAGGTGATGGCCCGTGAAGGGAAATACGCCACGCTGCGCCTGCCTTCCGGAGAGATTCGCCTGATCCACGTGAAGTGCCGGGCAACGATCGGCACCACGAGCAACGCCGACCACATGAATATCGATCTCGGAAAGGCCGGCCGCAGGCGCTGGCTGGGGATTCGGCCCAAAGTGCGCGGTGTGGCCATGAACCCCATCGATCACCCGATGGGTGGTGGCGAAGGGCGGCACTCCGGTGGACATCCGCGTTCGCCGTGGGGCCAGCCGGCCAAGGGCTATAAGACCCGCAAGCGCAACAAACCTTCGGACAAATACATCCTGCGTCGTCGCAATGCGGCCAAGTAACGCACGACGCTGAAGCAAAACGCAGAGAATAGCGGCTATGGCGCGTTCGCTGAAAAAAGGACCCTACGTCCATTATAAACTGCTCAAGAAGGTCGAGGAGCTCAACCGGTCCGGCCAGAAGAAGGTGATCAAAACCTGGAGCCGGGCCTCGATGATCATTCCCGAGTTTGTCGGCCATACGTTCGCCGTGCACAACGGCCGGCAATTCATCCCGGTCTATATCACGGAGAACATGGTCGGGCACCGGTTGGGCGAGTTTGCGCCGACGCGGACCTTCCGCGGGCATGCCGGCGACAAGAAAGACAAGCGTGGCCGTCGATAAGCCATAGGGAGCCATGGAAGCCAGAGCCATCAACAAATACATTCGGAGTTCGCCGCGCAAGATGCGCGTGGTGGTCAACGCCGTGCGTGGCAAGCGGGTGGCCGAAGCGCTGGCCATCCTGCGGCACCTGCCGCACCGGGCGGCACGCCCCGTCGAAAAGACCATCCGCTCGGCCGTCTACAACCTGATCGAGAAGAATGCGGAGGAGCGCATCGACGAGGCGGCCCTGGTGATCCGGGAGATTCGCGTGGACGATGGACCGCGGCTCAAGCGCTGGCGTGCGGCACCCCGCGGGCGGGCGGTGCCCATCCGGCGGCGCATGAGTCATCTGACGGTCGTAGTGGCCACCACCGAGCCCGAAGCGGAAGCCTGAGCGGCGGCGAGCAGAAAAGGTCAACCCGTAGCAACGAACCATTATGGGTCAGAAAACACACCCGATAGGATTTCGCCTGGGCGTCATCCGCGGCTGGTTCTCCAGCTGGTATGCGGAAAAGGACCTGCCGGAGAAGCTGATCGAGGACGAGGAGATCCGGCGCTATCTGCAGGCGCGGCTCAAGCGGGCCGGCCTGAGCCGGGTGGTGATTGAACGCACCCCGAAGCGGGTGATCCTCACGCTCCATACCAGCCGGCCGGGCGTCGTTATCGGCCGCGGTGGCCAGGAGGTCGAGAAGCTCCGGGAAGAGCTGCAGAAACTGACCGGCAAGGAGATCCAGATCAACATCAGTGAGATCAAGCGGCCGGAGCTGGATGCCAGCCTGGTGGCGCAGAACATCGCGCAGCAGCTGGAGGGCCGCGTCTCCTTCCGCCGGGCCATGAAGCAGGCCATCACGGCGGCCATGCGTATGGGCGCCCAGGGCATCCGTATCAAGGTGTCCGGCCGTCTGGGGGGCGCCGAAATGAGCCGCACCGAGCAGTACCTGGAGGGACGCGTGCCGCTGCATACGCTCCGGGCCAATATCGACTACGCGCAGGCGACGGCCTACACGATCTACGGCACGATCGGTGTCAAGGTGTGGATCTTCCTGGGCGAGATCATCGGCAAGCCGGATCTGAGCCCGAACGCCCTGATGCAGCGGCAACAGCAACAGACGTTCGAGCAGCCCGAACTTCGGCGTCGGCGTCGTGCCCGTCGGGCCGGTCGGCGCGCTGCCGAAGAAGAGAGCTAACCTGAAACCGTGCGGGGGTAGTCCCTCGCCGTAAGCGAAGCGGAGGTACGAGCCATGTTAATGCCCCGACGTACCAAGTACCGCAAGCAGCAGAAAGGCCGTATCAAAGGCCTGGCTTCGCGCGGTACGCAGATAGAGTTTGGCGACTTCGGGATCAAAGCGCTGGAGCCGGCACGCATCACGTCGCGGCAGATCGAGGCGGCCCGTGTGGCCATCACCCGTAAGCTGCGGCGTACCGGAAAGGTGTACGTTCGCATCTTTCCGGACAAACCCGTGACCAAAAAACCGGCCGAAGTCCGTATGGGTAAAGGTAAGGGCTCGGTCGAGTTCTGGGTGGCGGTCGTGCAGCCGGGGCGCATCCTCTTCGAAGTGGGCGGCGTGCCGGAAGAGCTGGCCCGCGAGGCGCTTCGGCTGGCTTCGCACAAGCTGCCCATTAAAACCAAGTTCGTCAAGCGGCCAGAACTCATGGCCGCTCCGCAGGGACGCTAACCCAAACCTGGGACGCAGGCTATGAAGCCGAAAGAAATCCGTGCAATGAGCCTGGAAGAAATCGCCCAGCGCATTCGAAGCGAAGAGCAGGAACTGCGCCAGCTTCGGTTTCAGCATGCCGTGGCGCAGCTCGAAAATCCCATGCTGCTGCGCAACAAACGGCGGCTTATTGCACGGTTGAAGACGATTTACAACGAAAAACTCCGGGAAGCCCAGCAGGCTTCTGTGAACGAATAACCCGGTAGTTGGTGAGGTCGCGGCTCACCAAGCCCTGAAAGAAAGCTATGGCTAACGAACAGCAGACGCAGAAAACGCAGCGCGGACGCCGAAAAGAGCGGATCGGCGTGGTCGTCAGCAACAAAATGGATAAGACGATCACGGTCGCCGTCGAGCGACTCGTCAAACATCCGCTCTACGGCAAATACATCAAGCGTACGACGAAACTGATGGCCCACGACGAACACAACGAGGCCAACGAGGGCGACGTGGTCCGCATCATGGAAACGCGGCCACTCTCGAAGCACAAGCGGTGGCGCCTCGTCGAGATTATCGAGCGGGCTAAGAAAATCCAGCGAGAAGAAACGCCATGATTCAGCAGGAAAGCAGACTGGTGGTCGCCGACAACAGCGGGGCGAAAGAATTGCTCTGCATTCGCGTGCTGGGCGGCAGCCACAAGCGCTACGCCCGCGTCGGCGACAAGATCGTCGCTTCGGTCAAATCGGTCATTCCTGGGGGGAGCGTAAAGAAGGGCGACGTGGTCAAAGCCGTCGTCGTCCGCACCAAGAAAGAATACCGCCGCCCGGACGGAACCTACATTCGCTTCGACGACAACGCAGCGGTATTGATCAACAACCAGGACGAACCGATCGGGACCCGTATCTTCGGGCCCGTGGCGCGTGAGCTGCGCGACAAGCAGTTCATGCGCATCGTTTCGCTGGCCCCTGAGGTGGTCTGAGCCGCCGCTAAACCCAAGAGCTGCAGAAGGCCATGCCGCGTACAAAAAATAAACAACCCAAGCTGCACGTAAAACGAGGCGATCTGGTGCGCGTGATCGCCGGCAACGATAAAGGCAAGGAAGGGCGCATCCTGCGCGTCTTTCCGAAAAAGCAGCGCGTCATCGTGGAAGGCGTGAACCTGCGCATCCGCCACGTGCGGCCCAGCCCTCAGTACCCGCAGGGCGGGCGCATCCAGCAGGAAATGCCCATCCACGTCTCGAACGTCATGCCGCTCGACAGCAACGGGCGGCCCACGCGGGTCGGTCGTAAGTGGGTGGAAGACCCGGCTACGGGACGGGGCCGCTGGGTGCGTTACGCGAAAACGACGGGCGAGGAGCTGGACCGCTGAGGCCGGCTGCGCGCACAAAAGCCCAGAATGAATAGGGAGCCATGACCTACGTTCCTCGACTGAAGAAAAAATACCGGGAAGAGGTGGTACCCGCCCTGATGAAACAGTTCGGGTACCGCAACGTGATGCAGGTGCCGCGCCTGGTCAAGATCTGCGTCAACAAAGGCGTGGGCGAGGCGGCCCAGAACAAAAAGGTGCTGGACGACGCGATCGAAGAAATCCGGCTGATCACCGGCCAGCATCCGGTCGTGCGCCGCGCCAAGAAAAGCATTTCGAACTTCAAGCTTCGCAAGGGCATGCCCGTCGGCGTATCGGTCACGCTGCGCGGCGACCGGATGTTCGAGTTCTTCGACCGCCTTGTCACGCTGGCCCTTCCCCGGATGCGCGACTTCCGGGGCGTTTCGGACCGCAGCTTCGACGGGCGCGGCAATTACACGCTGGGCATTCCCGAGCAGATTATTTTCCCGGAAATCGACGTGGATAAAGTCGAACGCATCAGCGGCTTCGACATCACGTTCGTGACCACGGCGAAGACGGACGAAGAGGCCTATGCGCTGCTGAAGCTGCTGGGCATGCCGTTCGTCCGCCGCGAAGAACCTCAAGCAAAGGCAGCATAAAGGCGCTATGGCGAAAAAAAGCTGGATGGCGCGCGAGAAAAAGCGCCGCGAACTGGTAGCCAAATACGCGGAGAAGCGGCGTCAGCTCAAAGAAGCAGGCGACTGGATCGGCCTGCAGAAGCTGCCGCGCAACTCCAGCCCGGTCCGGCTGCGGAATCGCTGTCCGCTGACGGGACGGGCGCGGGGCTACCTGCGCAAGTTCGGCATCTCGCGTATCGTCTTCCGTGAAATGGCCCTCGAAGGGAAGATTCCCGGGGTTCGCAAAGCCAGCTGGTAACCCCGATTTCAGTCAACTGCAACGACCATGAGTGGGATTACAGATCCGATTGCCGACTACCTGGCCCGTCTGCGCAATGCGCAGATGGCGCGCAAGGTGTACGTCGACGTGCCCGCTTCCAAACTGAAGCGGGCCATCACCCAGATTCTGGTGGACAAGGGCTATGTGCAGCGGTACCTGGATATCGATGACGGAAAGCAGGGCCTGCTGCGCATCTACCTGAAATACGACCGGAACGGCAATCCGGCGATCCGGGAGCTGCAGCGCGTCTCCAAGCCGGGGCGCCGCCAGTACGTGGGGGCCGATGAACTGCCCCGCGTGCGCAACGGCCTGGGCATTGCCATAATCTCGACCTCCCAGGGCGTGATGACCGACAAGGAGGCGCGCAAGCTGCACATTGGCGGCGAGGTCCTGGCCTACGTGTTCTAAAACAGCCACGGATCAGCTTCACAGCTAAACCAGAAAAACCATGTCGCGGATAGGGAGACTGCCGATCCATCTGCCCGACGGCGTGCGCGTCGAAGTGGCCCCGAACAATGTGGTGACCGTCACGGGCCCCAAAGGGACGCTCACGCTGCAGGTGGATCCGGACATTACCGTGGAAGTCGCGGATAAAACCGTACGGGTACTCCGGCCCACCGAGCAGAAGCGCCACCGCGCGATGCATGGGCTTTACCGCGCCCTGATCCAGAACATGGTGACGGGCGTAACCGAAGGCTACCGCAAGGAGCTGGAAATCATCGGGATCGGCTTCCGCGCTTCGATGTCGGGCAACATGCTGGAACTGGCGCTGGGTTACTCGCACCCGATCTACTTCGTGCCGCCGGAAGGCATCAAGCTGTCGGTGCGCAGCGAGCGCGGGAGCAACCCGATCGTCATTGTAGAGGGGATCGACAAGCAACTGGTCGGGGAAGTGGCGGCCAAGATCCGCGCCCTGCGGCCGCCGGAGCCCTACAAGGGCAAAGGCATCCGCTACGTGGGCGAGTATGTGCGGCGCAAGGCGGGCAAGACGGCCGGCCGCTAATCTCCGTCCGCTGTTGAAATCGGAAAGACCCGGAGGGTCGGCAATCTTCCGGCAAACCTGTCAGGCAGATTATGATCAACGAACTCAAGCGCAAGAAGGAACGGCGGGCGCGCGTCAAGCGCGGCCTGAAGAAAAAAATCCGCGGCACGCCCGAGCGTCCGCGCCTGTGCGTGTACCGGTCGAACAAGCACATTTACGCGCAGGTGATCGACGACACGCGTGGCCATACGCTGGCGGCCGCCTCCAGCCTTGAGAAAGACATGCCTTCCGGCACCAAAACGGAGATCAGCCGGGAGGTGGGGCGGCGGGTGGCCCAGCGGGCGCTGGCCGCGAACGTGACGCAGGTGGTATTCGATCGGAACGCCTACAAATATCATGGCCGGGTAAAGGCGCTGGCCGAAGGCGCGCGTGAAGGCGGCCTTCAGTTCTGACCCTTCCCGGATTCTCGGACAAAGGATGACAGACGATTATGGCACGGCAGAAAAATCGTAACAACCGCGGTCGTCGTCGACAGCGCCAGCGTGCTGCCGAAGAGCAGCAGCAGTGGATCGAACGCCTGGTGTCGGTCAAACGAGTGGCCAAGGTCGTGCAGGGCGGCCGGCGCTTCTCCTTCAGCGCCGTGGTCGTGGTGGGCGATGGCAACGGACTGGTCGGCTCCGGCGTGGGCAAGGCGCGTGAAGTGGCCGATGCCATCGCCAAGGCCACCGAAAATGCCAAGAAAAACCTGATCCGTGTGCCGATCCGGCGCGGGACGATTCCCCATCCGGTGATTGGACGTCAGGACGCGGCGCGCGTGCTGCTGAAGCCGGCCTCGCCCGGTACCGGCGTCATTGCCGGCAGCGGCGCCCGTGCCGTGCTGGAGTGCGCTGGCATCACCGATGTGCTCTGCAAGGCGCTGGGGTCGACGAACCCCTACAACCTCGTGGCGGCGACCATCAACGCCCTTGAGCAGCTGGAAGACCCGCTGGAGGTCGCCCAGCGCCGGGGCGTCCCGCTGCAGAAGGTGTTCGAAGGGTAACAACGCGACGGACCACGGAAGGCAACGGACGTATGGCGGCAAAAAAACAGAAAAAGCTGAAAATCACGCAGGTCCGCAGCGTGATCGACTATCCGGAGCGGCAGCGCCGCACCCTGGAAGCACTGGGCCTGCGACGCATTGGCCGGACGGTGGTCCACGACGACACGCCCCAGATCCGGGGCATGATCAAGAAGGTGGAGCACCTGGTACGCGTTGAAGAAATTGAAGCATAACCGCACGGTTTGGCGTGCGCAAAACGGTCTGGCAGCAATGGATCTGAGTCGACTGAAACCGGCAAAAGGAGCGGTCCGCGAACGCAAGCGCCTGGGACGTGGCGTGGGCTCCGGCTATGGTGGCCATAGCTCGACGCGTGGTACGAAAGGTCAGAAGGCGCGCACCGGCCAGAAGATTCCGGCCTACTTCGAAGGCGGTCAGATGCCGCTGGTGCGGCGTGTGCCCAAACGGGGCTTCCGCAATCCGTTCCGCACGGAATACCGGGTGATCAACGTGGGCGATCTGGCCCGCTGGATCGAGGCCGGGCGGCTTTCGGCCGAGGCGCCGATCACGCCGGAGACGCTGGTGGCCGCCGGACTGGCCCGCAAACGCGACCGCATCAAGATTCTGGGCGACGGCGAACTGTCGGTGGCGCTCCAGATTTCGGCGCATGCCTTCAGCGCCTCGGCCCGGCAGAAGATCGAAGCGGCCGGTGGAACGGCCACGGTAATCGCCTGATTCGCAAGCGCAGCCGCGTCCTGCAGGACGCCCAGCCCATTAGCAGACCATGGCGGGTTTCACGGAAAGCATTCGCAACATCTGGAAGATCGAAGAGCTCCGGCAGCGCGTGCTCTACACGCTCGGGCTGCTGGTCGTCTACCGGCTCGGCACCTACGTGACGCTGCCGGGCGTCGATGCCCACATCCTGGCCGAGGTCAACCGCCAGGCCGGCACGAACAACCTGTTCGGCCTGATCGACCTGTTCGTCGGCGGCGCCTTCTCGCAGGCCGGCATCTTCGCGCTGGGCATCATGCCCTACATCACCGCCTCCATCATCATCCAGCTCATGGGCGCGGTGGTGCCCTACTTCCAGAAGTTGCAGCGTGAAGGCGAAGAGGGCCGCCGCAAGATCACGCAGCTCACGCGCTATCTGACCGTCGGCATCACGGCGCTGCAGGCCGTGGGCTATGCGATCAACCTGCGCTACGGCGCCACCGGACAGGCCATCGTGGTCAGTCCGGCCTTTTTTATGCTGATCGCCGTCATCGTGCTAACGGCCGGTACCGTTTTCGTGATGTGGCTCGGCGAACGCATCACGGAAAACGGCATCGGCAACGGCATCTCGCTCATCATCATGGTGAGCATCATCGCCTTCCTGCCGCAGGCCGTCTACAACGAATTCACGCTGAAAGACAACCTGTTCATCGTGCTGCTGGAGCTGGCCGTCTTCGTGGTGATCACGGCCGGGGTGGTGCTGGTAACGCAGGGGACGCGCCGCATCCCCGTGCAGTATGCCAAACGGGTGGTCGGGCGCCGCGTCTACGGCGGCGTCACGCAGTATTTGCCGCTGCGCGTCAACGCGGCCGGCGTGATGCCGATCATCTTCGCGCAGTCGATCATGTTCGTGCCGGCCACGATCGCCACGTTCTTCCCCGGCAGTGATTTCATGCAGCAGTTCGGGAGCTTTTTCTCGGACATCTCGGGCTGGGGCTATTCTTCCCTGTTTTTCCTGCTGGTCGTGTTCTTTACCTACTTCTACACGGCCATTGCCGTGAACCCGCGCGAGATGGCCGACACGCTCAAGCGGCAGGGTGGCTTCATTCCCGGGGTGCGTCCGGGCAAGCAGACCAGCGAGTTCATCGACACGATCCTGACCCGGATCACGCTGCCGGGCGCCATCTTTCTGGGCATCGTGGCGATCATTCCGGCCTTTGCCATGCGGGCGGGCGTGACGGCGGGATTTGCCCACTTTTTCGGCGGAACCAGCCTGCTCATCATCGTGGGGGTGATGCTCGACACGCTGCAGCAGATCGAAAGCCATCTGCTGATGCGCCACTACGAGGGCTTCATGAAAGGCTCGCGCGTGCGGGGACGACGGTTCTAAACGCCCGGTTATGATCCATATCAAAACCGAAAAAGAAATCGACATCCTGCGTCAGTGCGCCGAGCTGGTGGGACGCACGCTGGGGGAGGTGGCGCGCTACATCCGACCGGGTGTGACCACGGCCGAGCTGGACGCCATCGCCGAAGATTTCATCCGGACGCAGGGTGCTGAACCGGCCTTCAAAGGCTACCGGGTGGGCCGGCTGGTGTATCCGGCCACGCTGTGCGTGTCGGTGAACGACCAGGTGGTGCACGGCATCCCGGGCGACTATAAGCTCAAAGAAGGGGATCTGGTGTCGGTGGATTGCGGGGTGCGGTATCGTGGCTTCTATGGCGACAGCGCCTACACCTTCGGGGTGGGCGAGCTGGACCCGGAGAACGTCCGTCTCTGCCGGGTTACCTACGAGGCGCTCGACAAAGGCATTGCGCAGGCGGTGGCCGGCAAACGCATCGGCGACATCAGCCACGCGATTCAGCGGCATTGCGAGGCGGCAGGCTATGGCGTGGTGCGGGCGCTGGTGGGGCACGGCATCGGCCGCCGTTTGCACGAAGAGCCGCAGGTGCCCAACGTGGGGCGGCCGGGTACGGGCCGACGGCTCCGTGTGGGGATGACGCTCTGCGTGGAACCCATGGTCAATCGCGGAACGTATGAGGTGCGTGTCGGCGACGACGGATGGACCGTCTACACGGCCGACGGGCTGCCCTCGGCCCACTACGAACACATGGTCGTGGTACGGGCCGGGCGGCCGGAAGTGCTGACGACGTTTGCCTACATCGAAGAGGTAGTCGAAGCGCCCTACAAACAGACCATCACATCCCCACATGGCGAAACAGAAACCCATTACACAGGACGGTGAAGTGATCGAGGCGCTGCCCAACGCCCAGTTTCGCGTGCGGCTGGACAACGGCCACGAGATCCTGGGCATTCTTTCGGGCAAGATGCGCATGCACTACATCAAGATCCTGCCGGGCGACCGCGTCAAAGTCGAACTGTCGCCCTACGACCTGACCAAAGGACGCATCGTGTATCGTTATAAATAAAGGTTCACGAACCCGGCGTCGGCTGGGGCGTTTACGCACCCTTGCCTGATGACGCCGGGGTTTCAGCTAAAACGAAAAGCATCATGAAGGTACGTGCCAGTGTCAAGAAGCGGAGCGCCGACGACAAGATCGTCCGGCGCAAGGGCCGCATCTACGTGATCAACAAGAAGAACCCCCGCAACAAGCAGCGTCAGGGCTGAGCGGGTTAAACCAGAGAAGCTATGCCACGGATCGCAGGTGTCGACATTCCGCTGCACAAGCGCGGAGAAATTGCGCTGACCGCGATTTACGGAATCGGGAAGTCCCGGGCGAAAGAGATCCTCAGTCGCGTTGGCCTGGATCCCAACACGCGTCCGAAGGACTGGACCGAGGAGCAGACGCGCGAGATCCGTCGGATCATCGAACAGGAGTACGTCGTCGAGGGACAGCTCCGGGCCGAGATCCAGATGAACATCAAGCGGCTGATGGACATCGGCTGCTATCGTGGGATCCGGCATCGTCTGGGGTTGCCCGTGCGGGGTCAGCGCACGCGCACCAATGCCCGTACGCGCAAGGGGCCCCGTAAGACGGTGGCCGGGAAGAAGAAGGCTCCGAAGAAGTAATCCTGCAGCACAGCCATGGCAAAGAAGCAGCGGACGACGCGCAAGAAGAACGTCATCGTCGAGCAGAACGGGCAGGCGCACATTCAGTCCACGTTCAACAATACGATCGTCACGATCACGGACCAGTACGGCAACACGATCGCCTGGTCCAGTGGTGGCAAGGAAGGCTTCAAGGGCAGCCGGAAGGGCACGCCCTATGCGGCGCAGATGGCCGCCACGTCGGCCGCCCGCGAAGCCTACGATCTGGGGTTGCGCCGGGTGGACGTCTTCGTCAAGGGACCCGGATCGGGGCGCGAGTCGGCCATTCGTGCGCTGGCCGCGGCCGGTCTGGAGCTGCTGAGCATCCGGGACGTCACTCCGGTACCGCACAACGGCTGCCGGCCTCCGAAGCGGCGGCGCGTCTGAGCGACCGCGTTTCGGTATAAGCCCGGTCACGGTAGCCAGCAACGGGGCTGCCGTGCGTTTGTCTTTATCAGAAACATCCCTCACCGACAAACGAGACCTGAACGACCATGGCCCGATATCGAGGCCCCAAACAGAAGATTGCCCGGCGTTTTGGCGAACCGATTTTCGGTCCGAGCAAGGCGCTGGAGCGCAAGCCGTATCCGCCCGGCCAGCACGGACGTACCCGCCGGGCCAAAGAGAGCGAATATGCCGTCCAGCTCAAGGAAAAGCAGAAGGTCAAGCACATTTACGGGCTGCTGGAGCGGCAATTCCGCAACCTGTTCGAAAAAGCCACGCGCAAGAAGGGCATCACCGGTGAAAACCTGCTCAAGATGCTCGAGGCGCGGCTGGACAACACGGTCTATCGCATGGGCTTTGCCCGCACGCGCCGGCAGGCGCGGCAGCTGGTCGTTCATCGCCACATCATGGTGAACGGTCAGGTCGTCAACGTTCCGTCGTACCAGCTGCGGCCCGGCGACGTGGTGGCCGTGCGGCCCAAGAGCCGCCAGCTGGCCGTCATTCAGGAGAACATCAAGCGTTTGCGCCGGAACTTTCCCTGGCTGGAAGTCGATCGTAAGGAAATGCAGGGCAAGTTCCTGGACTACCCCAATCGGGAAGACATTCCCGAAAACATCCGCGAGCACCTGATCGTCGAGCTCTACTCCAAGTAGTGCGGCGACGGGTGGCATGGATGGCCATACCGGAAACGTGATTTCCGGGTTTTGCGATCGATAAAACCCCAGACAGACCATGAGCAACTACATGGTGCAATTGCCCGAAGGTGTTCGGGTGGAAGAGGCGACGGAAACGTTCGGGCGTTTTGTGGTGCAGCCGCTCGAGCGCGGCTATGGCGTGACGATCGGCAACGCGCTCCGGCGCGTGCTGCTTTCTTCGCTGCCGGGCGTTGCCATTACGGCCGTCCGAATCGACGGCGTGCAGCACGAATTCTCGACAATTCCGGGCGTCACCGAGGACGTCGCGGAAATTATCCTGAATCTGAAGGGCGTTCGCTTCAAGGCGAAGGACACCACCGACGCGAACATCCGGCTTTCGCTCAAAGGACCGCACGTGTGGACGGCCCGCGATATTGCCGAGGCCACCAGTCACTACGAGGTGCTGAACCCGGACCACTACATCGCCACGCTGGCCGAAGGCGCCGAAGTGAACCTCGAGCTGCGCATGGGGCGCGGGCGCGGCTACGTGCCGGCCGAGGAAAACAAGCTGCCGGATGACCCGATCGGGGTGATCGCCATCGACGCGATCTTCACGCCCATCAAGAACGTGCGCTACACGATCAAACCCACGCGCGTGGGTCAGAAGATCGAGTACGAGCGCCTGGAACTGGAAATCACCACGGACGGCTCGGTCTCGCCCGAAGAAGCGCTCGTGCAGGCGGCCACGATCCTGCGCGATCACATCAGCCTCTTCATCACGATGGAGAGCGAGCCGCAGCCCGAGGTCAAGAAGAAAGAGGTCGACGCCGAGGTGCAGCGCATCCGCGAGCTGCTCTCGCAGCCGGTCGATGAACTCGACCTGTCGGTGCGGGCGCAGAACTGCCTCAAGGCGGCCAACATCCGCACGATCGGCGATCTGGTGCGGCGGCAGGAGTCCGAAATGCTCAAGTTCCGCAACTTCGGCCGCAAGTCGCTCCAGGAGCTGATCGCCGTGCTGGAGGAGCGCGGGCTGCACTTTGGCATGGACGTCGACAAGTACCTTGAGGGAGCCGAGAGCTGAGCCGGCGCTGCCGGAGTAAGCCGAAACGAGCCATGAGACATCGAAAAAAAGGATTCAAGTTAGGCCGCACCTACGGACACCGCCGGGCCACGCTGGCGGCGCTTTCGTGCGCGCTGATCCGGCACAAACGGATCCGCACGACGCTGGCCAAGGCCAAGGCGCTCCGCATGTTCATCGAGCCGCTCATCACGCGGGCCAAGGAAGACACCACCCACAACCGCCGGCAGGTCTTCCGTTACCTGCAGGACAAGGAGGCCGTCAAGGAACTCTTTGGCGAGATCGCCGAGAAGGTCAACGGTCGTCCGGGCGGCTACACCCGCGTGGTGCGGATCGGTCGTCGGCCCGGCGACGGCGCCGAGATGGCCGTGATCGAACTCGTCGATTACAACGACGTCAAGCCGGCCGACAGCCGGAAGACGCGGCGTCGGACGCGTCGCGGCCGCGGGCGGGGTCGTCGTACGGAAACGCCGGAGGCTGCTGCTACCACGACCCAGGCGGCCGAGGCGGAAGCCGCGGCTCCGGAGACCCCGGAGACGGCCGAACCGGAGGCACAGGTCGAGCAGGCGACCGCTGAAGCGGAAGCGGCCACCCCTGCCGAAGCTGCTCCCGAAGCTTCTTCGGAGGAAGCGGCCGAGGATCAGGAGAAAAAGGACGAAGGCTGATCCGGCCTACGTACAACCCCTGAAAAGCAACGACCGGAGCGCCATCCCGATCGGGATGGCGCTTTTTTTGTTGGCGGAACAGGGGAAAGCCCCGGTACTTTAACTTCTGGAAAACTTTCCACAGGGCAAGCACAGGCCCGGAGGTCCATGGTCCAGGTATCGACCCTCCTGAAAGAAGGTGATCTGAACATCCCGGAAGAATTCCAGCAGCGTCTGGACACGCTGATTCAGGCCTGTCACAGGCACCTGCCGCGCGTCGACGAAGAGCTGATTCGCCGGGCGTTTCGGGTAAGCTACTGGGCCCACCGGGACCACCGGCGGGTGACGGGCGAGCCCTACATCCTGCATCCGCTGGAAGTGGCCTTCATCGTGGCCGAGGATATCAGCTTCGACGACGTGAGCGTGGCCGCCGCGCTGCTGCACGACGTGGTCGAAGACTCCGACATCTCGCTGGACTTCATCCGGGAGGAGTTCGGCGAGACCATGGGCATCATCATCGACGGGCTGACCAAGATCCAGGACGTCTTCACCTTGCGCGAGCTGGGGCAGGCCGAGAACGTGCGTAAGCTGATGCTCTCGATGGCCGAGGACATCCGGGTCATCCTGGTCAAATTCGCCGATCGGCTGCACAATATGCGGACGATCGAAGCGCTGCCCCCGCAGAAACGCCTGAAGATCGCTACCGAAACGCTGGAGCTATTTGCCCCGCTGGCCCATCGATTCGGTCTGTTCAAGATCAAAAGCGAGCTGGAGGACCTTTCGCTCAAGGTACTGCAGCCCGACGAGTACTACGCCATCGTGCGCGGCCTCAACGAATCCAAAAAGGAACGCGAGGCCTACATTCAGCGCTTCATCGAACCGCTGAAGCAGCGACTGGAGGAGGCCGGACTGGAGTTCGACCTCTACGGCCGCCCCAAAAACATCTACTCGATCTATCGCAAGATGAAGCGGCAGAACAAGCCGCTGGAGGAGATCTACGATCTGTTTGCCATTCGGATCGTGCTCAAAAGCTCGGGCCGCAAGGGCAAAGAGGACTGCTGGCGGGCCTATTCCATCGTGACGGATCTGTACAAGCCGCTGCCGGAGCGTTTCCGGGATTTCATCTCGGTGCCCAAGTCCAACGGCTACCAGAGTCTGCACACGACGGTGCTGGGACCTGAAGGACGCAAGGTGGAGGTGCAGATCCGCACGCAGGAAATGCACGAAGTGGCCGAGCGCGGCGTGGCAGCCCACTGGCGCTACAAAGAGGGCATCGAAGAGCCGGATCCGAAAATGGACCAGTGGCTCCGGTGGGTCCGCGAGATCCTGGAGAACCCCAAACCGGATCAGGCCACCGAGTTCGTCAAGGAGTTCCGGCTGAATCTCTACGACGACGAGATCTACGTCTTTACGCCCAAAGGCGACGTGATCAGCCTGCCGCAGGGCGCCACGCCGGTAGACTTCGCCTTCCGGGTGCATACGGAAGTGGGGCTGCACTGCATCGGCGCCAAGGTCAACGGCAAGCTGGTGCCGCTTTCCTACAAGCTCAAAAGCGGCGATCAGGTGGAAATCATCACCTCCAAGAAGCAGACGCCCAACCCCGACTGGATGAAGTTCGTCGTCACCCAGAAGGCGCGGAGCCACATCCGGCACTGGATCAACGAGCAGCGGCGGAAAACGATCGAACTGGGAAAGGAACTCTGGGAAAAGCGCGCGCAGCGGCTGGGCCTCGAGGTGGACGAACGCCAGCTGCAGCGGGTGGCGCACCGACTGAAGTTTCCCAACCTGCAGCAGATGTTCTATGAGCTCGGCAGTGGCCTGTTCGAGGTAGACGAGCTGGTCAGGGCGCTGCGTTCGGGCGACGGGCAGCAGCAGGAATCGCAGTCCCAGGCGCTGCGGCTGAAGTACGAAAGCTTCCTGGATACGGCCAAAGAAACGGGCCAGCCGGCACTGAAGATCGACGGCGAGCTGCACACGGACATCGTCACGACCTATGCCTCCTGCTGCAATCCCATCCCCGGCGACGAGGTCTTCGGATACGTGAGCCGGAGCGGCGCCATCAAAATCCACCGGGTCAACTGCAAGAACGCGCCCTATCTGCTGATCAATCATCCGGACCGCATCGTGCCGGTCGAGTGGAGCCGCCAGAAGGACGTGCAGTTTCTGGCTGCGCTGCGCGTGATCGGCGAAGATCGGGTGGGCATCGTCAGCGACATTACCACGGTCATTTCCAAGAGCCTCAAAACGAACATTCGCTCCATCACGGTCGATTCGGAAGACGGCGTGTTCGAGGGCACCATCGTGCTTTACGTGAGCGATCTGGAGCACCTGCGACGGGTCATCGAGCGCATCAAGCGGATCGACGGGATCTACGGCGTCTATCGCTTCGAGGAGTAGCGGCAAGTCCTTAAAAATTCAATGATGCGTTGCGCTTTTGTTTTGCAAAAGCCCGCGTAATTTAATAAAATGGTGCGTCCTGCCACGTCGATGCCTGTGTGCACGCATAACTGAAGGCAGGGCCGGTGTTGAGTGCATGTGCAAAATTAAACGGAGTGGTCGATCATGGCGCAACGCATCCCCACCCTGACCAAGAAAGACGTCGCGCGTCGGGTGGCCCAGCTCATGGGCGAACCCATTTACAAAAGCGAGCCGTGGGTGAACGCGGTCATCGAGGCGCTGGCGCGGTTGCTGGAAGAAGCGGATCCAGAAGTGCGAATTGAATTGCGCGATTTTGGCGTGTTCGAGGTCAAGCGGACGCGGGCCAAGCCGAAGGCGCGCAATCCCAAGACCAACGAGACGGTGTTCATTCCCAGCCGTCGCAAGACGCACTTCAAACCCAGCAAGCGGCTGAAGCAGGTGCTGCAGCGTCCGCTGGTCGAGTTGAATTACGAGATTCCGGAAGGCAGCGCCGACAAATACCTGGAGGCGCAGGCCGCCGGAAAGAACGGCGCCCGCTGAAACCCACGCTTTTGCGAACCGACAGGAAGCGGACGGGTTTACGACAGCCCCGTCCGCTTTTTGTTTGAGGCAAAGGCCATGCTGCTGGCTTCAGGTATGCGGCCACGGGTGGTGGCGGTGGACTACGGGACGCGGCGTGTTGGACTGGCACTGGCCGATCCGCTGCGCGTCATCGCGCAACCCTATGGCACGTATGCGCCGGAAGCGGCGCTCCAGGTGCTGCAACGCCTGCATGCCGAGGAAGGCATCGAAACGCTGGTAATCGGCTGGCCGCTGACCGAAGCAGGAACGGAAGGAGAGGCCACACGTCGGGTGGAGCGCTTCATCCGGCGACTGCGACGGCTGCTGCCCGGCGTGCAGATCGTACGCTGGGATGAACGCTACACTTCAGAGTTGGCAAAGGAACGCCTTCGGGAAGTAGGCGGGCCGCGCAAGAAGCGGCGCGATAAGGGCCGCATCGATCAGATGGCGGCCGTCATCATCCTGCAGGAGTATCTGGAACAGCAGGAACCGAAAGCCGGCTTGCCCGAATAAAGCACAGGCTTAAAATTGCACAGGGCACACATGGTACTGCCGATTCACGTATACGGAGATCCGATTCTGCGTGAGCGGGCGCAGCCGGTGGCCGCCGATTCGCCCGAGCTGCAGCAGTTGCTCGACGACATGGTCGAGACCATGCACGCGGCCTCGGGCATTGGCCTGGCCGCGCCGCAGGTGGGGCGTCGGGAGCGCGTTTTTGTGGTGGACCTGACTCCCATGAAGGAGGAGCTGGAAGCCGAGGGGGAGACGCTCCCGCCCATGCCCATGTTCTTCATTAACCCGGAAATCGTCTGGACCAGCGAGGAGCAGTGCAGCTTTGAGGAGGGCTGTCTGTCCATTCCGGACGTCCGGGAGGTGGTCGAGCGGCCCGTGGCCGTCCGCATCCGCTACCTGGATCGGCAGTTCCGGCCTCAGGAGCTGGAGGCCCGGGGCATGCTGGCCCGGGTGATCCAGCACGAGTACGACCACCTGGAAGGCGTTCTTTTCATCGACCATATCAGTGCGTTTCGGCGGCAGCTGCTCCGGCGTCGCCTGCGCGAGATCGCGCGGGGGCAGGTTTCGGCCGAATACCCGCTGGCACTCAGCCGCGTGTAACGGTCGCTTGATGCCGCCGCCTTGCATCTACGGGCTGGCGGTTGGTATTTTGCCAACCAGGCGTAGCGCACCAGGGGATGCTGGCCATTTTGCGTAAACGGGCGGCGGGGTTATCCCTGCTCTTTCTGATCGGCGCTTTCGGGTTGCCGGCGGCGCATCTGGTGCGCCACGTCCTGCAGCCCGAACCAGCCGTCTGTACGGTCGGCGAGGGGCTCTACCGGAGCCCGGACTGTCAGCACCTGCCCGATCCCTGCCGCCTGTATGCCAGTCTGCGCTCGCTGCCCGCCGTTACCCCGACTTTCCCGGTGCTGTGGACGCAGTGGGAGGAGCTTCCCGTTGCGAAAGCCCGGGCCGTTCTTGCCACCCCGTCTTTCGCCCATGCCAGCCGTGCGCCTCCGGTTCTGTGCTGAAGCCGGCCGTATGGATCGGCCTGGCTATCGATGGTCCAACGTCACCTGTTTTGCAGCACAGAATCGGAGGATCAGCCATGAAGCAGTCTGTACGGACAGGACTAGTCGTGCTTATTCTGTTCATTGCCGGGATTTCATCGGGACGTGCACAGGTACTGGAAGGCAGGGTCACCGACGCAACGACGGGGGAGCCGCTGATCGGCGCCAACGTGCTCGTGCTTTCGGTGCAGACGGGAGCCACGACCGACGCGGAAGGACGCTACCGGCTGACGGTACCTCGTCCCGGCCGTTACCGCGTGTTGTTCAGTTATGTGGGATATCAGGCGACGACCCGTGAGGTGGCGCTTTCTGGAGCGGGGCCGGTTCGTCTGGATGTGGCGCTGACGCCCACCTCCGTTGAGGCGCCCGCCGTCACCATTACGGCCAAGGCGCAGGCTACCGACGTGCTTTCGACGCCGCAGGCGGTGGCCGTGCTCGAAGGCGACGCGCTGCGGCTGGCCCGCGGCATGACGGCCGTCGATGCGCTGGCGCAGACACCGGGCGTGCATCTGGTGCATACGGGCACCGGCATTGCCAAGCCGATGATCCGGGGCCTGACGGCGCAGCGTGTGCTGGTGGTGCAGGATGGCGTCCGGCAGGAAGGCCAGCAGTGGGGCGACGAACACGGCGTGGAAATCGACGCCCACGCGGCCGAGCGCATCGAGGTGGTCAAGGGCCCGGCCAGCCTGCTCTACGGCTCTGACGCGCTGGGCGGGGTCGTGCAACTGGCCACCGAAGGGCCGTTCGGCTACGACCGGCCGCTCACCGGCGCGGTCACGTTCGAGGGCGCCAGCAACACGCGCATGGGCGGGATGCATGTCGAAACAGGCGGTCGCCAGGGCAACTGGGCCTATGCGGGCAACCTGACGCTCCGCCAGGCCGGCGCCTACGACACGCCCCGGGGGACGGTCCCCAACACCGGGTTGGAGGAACGCAACGGAATGCTCCAGCTCGGCTACGAAAACCACGCCGCGCGCTGGGAGCTGGCCTACAAGCGGTACCGCGCCCGCATCGGATTCTTCGAGCCGGAGGAAGATGAGGCGACTGCGGAAACGCCCGATCGCTACCGCATCGGGGAGCCTTACCAGCAGGTGGATCATGACCTGCTGCAGCTTCGCTCGCGGTGGCGCCTGGGAGCCGATCGGCTGGAGCTGAACGCAGCCTGGCAACAGAACCGGCGGCGGGAATTCGGGCACCATCACGAGGCGGACGAGGAAGAGGCGCCCCACGTTGACGAGCACGAGGCCCCTTCGCTGTATCTGCGGCTCAGCACCCTGACCTCCGACCTGCGTTTCCACCACCGGCCCCTCGGTCCGCTTTTCGGCACGATCGGCCTGAGCGGCTTTTTTCCAGCGCAACGAAACGCTGGCCGAGGAGGCGCTTATTCCGGGCGCGCGCACCTGGAACGGGGCCGTGTACGTGTTCGAGGAGCTGGTGCTACCGCGCCTGACCATCAGCGGCGGGCTGCGCTGGGACGGCCGACGGCTCTCGGTGGAAGCAAATGAAGACCTCGGCGTCGTGGCCCAGACGCGCACCTACAGTGCCTTTAGCGGGGCGGTAGGACTGGCCTGGCAGGTGCGCCCGGATCTGTCGCTGGCCTTCAACGTGGGGCGCGCCTGGCGGGCCCCCACGCTCAACGAGCTCTTTTCGCGGGGCGTGCACGAAGGGACCAGCCGCTTCGAGGTGGGCACGCCAACGCTCCAGCCCGAGCAGAGCCTGAGTCTGGACGGCACGCTGCGCTGGCTGCGCCCCCGCTGGTATCTGGAACTGAACGCCTTCGTCAACCGGATCGATCGCTTCATCTTCCCGCGGCCTACAGGCCAGCGTGATCCGGACTCGGGGCTTTTCATCTATCAGTACGACCAGGCGCAGGCGCTGCTCTGGGGCGGCGAGCTGCTGCTGAACCTGGGGGTGACCGCGTGGCTGCACCTGCATGTGGGCGGCGACGTGACCTACACGGAGAACCGGGAGATCGGCCAGCCGCTGCCGTTTTCGCCGCCGCCGCGTCTGATCACCGGGATCGAGGTACACCGGGAGCGCTGGGGACCGGCCAGCGAGGTCATGCTCCGCCTGGGCCCCACGCTGGTGGCCGACCAGCGTCGCGTGGCGCCTGAGGAGGCCCCTACCGAAGGCTACGTACTCTGGAATGCGGCGTTTTCGGCCCGCTGGCCGCTGGGAGCCTGGCAACTGGTAACGGATCTGACCGTGCAGAACCTGCTGGACCGGGCCTACGTGAGCCATCTCAGCCGCCTGAGACCTTACGGCGTGCTGGACCCCGGCCGTAACGTGCAACTGCGCCTTATGCTGCGGCTACCCTGACCTCGTGGAATCCTGCAAACAAAAAGGCCGTGGCGCATTTGCCACGGCCTTTTTTATCTGTAACCGTCAGCGTGGCCAGCGAATTACGATCGTATCCACACGCCGTAGCTCGCGGCAACCCGGACGGTCGGCCGGGTTCGGGCAGGGCGGCGGCAGCTCGCCCAGGCCCCGGAAGATTAAGCGTTCCGGCTCGATGCCCTGCTGCTGGTAATAGTTGTACACGGCCAGCGCACGGCGCAGGGACAGCAGGGCATTGAACGCCTCGCCGCCCACGTAGTCGGTGTACCCGACGAGTTGCACGACCAGCTCGGGGCAGCTCTGAAGCACGCGAGCGTTCCGTTCGAGAACGGCACGGGCCGAATCGGTGAGGGTACTTCTGCCAAACTCAAAGGAGACCGATTCCAGCGTCGAGATCAGATCGCAGGCGGTCGGCTCCACCACGATCCGGGCCTGCACCGAGTCCCGCCCCAGCTCGTTGTCGGCGATCAATGAGACGGTGTAGGTGCCGGGTCGGTCGAAACGGTGCGAGGTCCTGGCATGGAGCGACATGGTGCCGGCCCGCAGACCTTCTTCAAGGCGGTACTGGTTGTCGGTGGTCAGCATGCCGTTGCCGTCGCCAAAATTCCAGAAGTAGCGGATGGATGGAGCCCCTTCGATCTGCGCTTCAAAGGTGACAAAATTGCCGCGCTTGATCGTGTCGGCCAGTGGCTGGAAAGCGACGATGCGGACGGCCCGCGGCGTTTCGACGACCTCGACCAGATGGGTCGCCGTGCGCACCACACCGGCCGCATTGCGCGCCTGCACCTGAATCTCGTAGCGACCGGGCAGGCGATAGCGATGTTCGACCACCGGGCCGGTGTACTGCGCGCCGTCGCCCATGAACCAGATGTACGAAACAGGCTGCGTAGCCTGATCATCGACGCGGGCCGTGAAGGTGCCGTACTCCCGGCGCTGAAGCTGCGCGGGGCCTTCGATGTTCAGGGTCCGGATCGGGATCGGCAACGGCCGGAACGTGATGCGCAGGCCGGCTCCCAGAAAGCCCAGCCCGTCGAAGGCGGCACGACCGCTCCGGATGCCTTCGGAGGCCCGGTCGGGAAAGACCGCGTTGGCGCTTCCTTCGACGAAGAAGGCGACGTTGCGCGTGAGCACATAGTCGGCGCCCAGCGCGGCGTTAATCCCGAAGCCCGTCTTGTAGCCGCCCAGCGTGATGTGCGGACCGATGTTGAAATAATGGCTGAGGCGCTTGAAAGGAAAAACGCGCCAGCGAAGCAGTCCCTGAATGACGTGAAAACGATGATAGGTGCGGCTGACCTTGGGATAGTTGCCGCCTTCGTAGGCCAGCCCGAGGCTCAATCCGAGCGGGAACTGATAGCCCAGCTCGCCTTTGAGCGCATACGGCTCAATCGCATAGGTCGAGTAGTCCGTTTCACTGAGCGACGGACCATAGCCGAAGCGCAAAAAGGGTCCGGGCGCAACCCAGACGCGCTGCGCAAGAAGGTCCGGTGCCGCCAGCAAAAGCAGCACGAAAAATCCGTAACGTAATCCCCCGTGTCGCATAGTTGCTCAGAAAAATGACCAGCATGAAAAGACACAGGCCCGCTTCTGGACAGGGAGTATACAAAACTTACATGGAGAAAACATAGCAGCATGGCGCTTTTTTAGAATCTTGCCCGTTATTTCCGGCGTTTGCCGACCGGTAGTTTTGACGTATAGTCTGGCGCATAACAACAAATGTTGACCGAAAAATCACGGTGGGATCGGGTGGGGATCTGGCTTTCCGGGATCTGTCTTGTCCACTGTCTGCTGCTCCCGCTGGCGCTGGTGGTGTTGCCGGTCAGTGCGCTGGTGGTCACCTGGCACGAAGACGTGCATGTCGTGTTTGCCGTGCTGCTGGTGCCCACCACGGCGCTGGCGTTTTATCAGGGCTATCGCCGACATCGTCAGAAGCGGGTGCTGTGGGGGTTCGGTCCGGGACTGGCACTGGTGCTACTGGCCAGCTTTCCCGGCCATGAAGCGCTGGGGGTGCTGGGCGGTACGCTGGTCACGATGCTCGGCAGCGCCTTGCTCATCTGGGGACACTGGCAGAACTGGCGGCTGCAGGCCCGGTGTGCGGTACCTCCCGTCACGGAATCAAAAGAACAAGCTACCGCAGGCACTACGGAATCCGCTTCGTTTTATACGATTTCTGAAAAATCATAGTGCATGTGAGAAAACACGGGCGCACCCGGTGGTGCGCCCTACCAGGTCCTTGACCTTTTCCCTGTCCCGTAGGGGCGGACCCCTGTGTCCGCCCCGTCCGCCACACGGGGTGTGGCCCCTCATGCACCGGTAAATCAGCGATTCCTTATTAGACGAATCGAGCCTGGTACCAGAAGAAAAAAAGCCTTCGCTGACTCAGCGAAGGCTTTTTTTCATGATCGACGAAGAAGCTCAGCGCCGGGGCACAGCGCTTGGCCGGGTTTCCACGTCGGCCGGCGGGGTGCCCGTTGCGCCGTTGCCCACCTCGGCCGCCACAGGCGCGCGGCCCAGGAAACGCCGCAGATGGTTGGCGACCGAGTCGAACGACGAGTAGAGCACGGGCATGATCACCAGCGTCAGGAACGTCCCGAACGTCAACCCGCTGATGATGGCCGCCCCCATCGGGCCCCAGAACTGGGTATTTTCGGAGCCAATCTGGAAGTTGGGCTCCCAGTTGGCCAGCAAGCCCACGAAGTCGATGTTGATGCCGAACGTCAGCGGCACCAGACCGATCACGGTGGTCAGCGCCGTCAGGATCACGGGCCGCAGGCGCGTGGCCCCGGCCTCGATGATCGCGTCGTGCTTGCTGAGCCCGCGCTGCTGAAGCTGCATCGTGTAGTCGATCAACACGATGTTGTTGTTGACCACGATGCCGGCCAGCGAGATCAATCCAATAAAGGTCATCAGCCCAAAGGCCGTGCGCGTGAGGATCAGACCCAGCAGTACCCCGATCAAGCTTAATCCTACGGCAATCATGATCAGGAAAGGACCGCTGACGCGGTTAAACTGGGCAATCATGATCAGGAAAATCAGCGCTGAACCAATAAGCAAAGCTGTGGTCAGGAAGCTGAATGATTCCTGTTGCTTCTCGTTTTCTCCGGTGTAGGCCAGAGTATACCCCGGCGGCAGCGACCGTTCGTAGTCGGCCAGGTACTGGCGCACCTGCTGCAACACGGCCTGGGCATTGTAGCCGGGTGCCACGTCGCCGCTGACGGTGGCGACGCGCTGCAGGTCCAGGCGCGTGATGGCGCCGAGTCCGCCGCCCAGCTCGAAGTCGGCCACGGCCGCCAGCGGAATCTGCTGGCCTTCGTGCAGGATGGTCAGGTTACGCAGGCTTTCGAGCGAGCGACGGTCGGCCTCCTTCAATCGGACGGTGATGTCGTATTCGTCCTCGCCCGTGCGGTACTGACTGGCCTCGATGCCGTTGATGGCAGCCCGCACGGTGGAGGCGATCTGTTGCGTGCTCAGCCCGAAACGTCCGGCCCGCTCCCGGTCGATGCGCACGCGCAGCTCCGGCCGCCCCGTGTTCAGGTTGTCGGTAATGTCCACCAGACCGGGAATGCGCCCCGTTTCGGCGGCCTCGATCAGCCGCTGCTTGATTTCCTGGGTGATGCGCACGATCTCCGTGAACTCGGGGCCGGAGATTTCGATGTTCACCGGCGGTCCGGTGGGCGGTCCCAGATTGTTCTGATCGATCTTGATCGTCACGCCGGGGATGCCCTGCAGCTGGCGGCGCAGCCGGTCGAGCGTCTCGCGGCTGGAGACGGCCCGGTCTTCGTAATCGACGAGATCCAGCGTGATCGTGGCCACCTCGGGCTTCGACGAACCGCCGCCGAACATCCGGTCGCCGCCCACTCCCACGTTCACCTGAATGTTTTTGACGTTGGCCCGGTCTTCCGGATGTTCGTTCAGCAACTGCTCAATGCGGGCCAGCGCCTCGCGGGCGATCCGGTCGGTCGTCTCGACGTTCGTGCCCAGCGGGGCCGTCAGCGTGACCTGAATCTGATTGGGGTCGGTCTTCGGGAAGAACTCGACGCCCGTGGGCGCAATGGCGAACATCGCCAGAATCGCGAAGAGCGCGCCGAGCACGCTGTTGAGCAGGCGGGCGCGGTTGTCCGTGAGGATCAGGTAGCGACGGCCCCGACGGTTCAGCAACGCACCCAGCAGACCGACGACGATGATGAGCAGCGGCAGGGTGAGCAGTTCGACGATCGTGGTGAGCGCCACCTCCCGCGGGCTCAGGTACATGAGCCCGGTGATAACGAGTACCACGGCCCCGAAGATCAATCCGCCGCGCACCGTCGCCCAGCCGCCCAGAAAGAGCGTCTCGAGCGTGTGCAGGATGATTCCGATCAGGCCCACCACCGCCAGGATGGTGCCGGGAATCGTCAGCACCATACCGGCCGGACCGCCGCCCAGCAGCGCCGAAAGGCCGCCGCCCAGCACCAGCAGCACCACGCCCAGCGTGAAGCTTCCCAGCGCGAACGTGTTGCGCAGCAGCGCGTGCTTCACCGAATAGTCCCGCTCCAGCATCCAGCTCAGGAACGCCCGGTAGCGCCGGATCAGGCCCGGCAGGCCGTGATGGATGAACCAGTTACCGATCGGGCTGAAAATGTAGCGGTGAAGCAGGTAGATCACCGAAACGGCGACGGCCAGTACCACCAGCGTTTTCCAGTTGGCCAGTCCCAGCACCAGGCCCAGCACCAGGATCACGGCGGCCGCCAGTACGCGCACCCGTCGGGGTGGACGCGGCGCCTTCTCACCCTCCAGACGTATAAAATAGCCTGTAAGAACCGGATTAATTACCAGCGCTACAAAGAGCGAAGCGCTCAGCGTAATGATGAGCGTCAGGGGTAGAAAGCTCATGAACTTCCCGATCGTGCCGGGCCAGAAAAGCATGGGCACGAAAGCGGCTACCGTTGTAGCTGTCGAAGCGACCACAGCGCCCCCCACCTCGGCCGTGGCCAGTCGGGCCGCCTCGAAGCGACTGTAGCCCTGCTCCCGGAAGCGATAGATGTTCTCGACAATGACGATGGCATTGTCGACGAGCATGCCCAGCGCGATGATCAGCGAGAAGAGGATGACGAAGTTGAGCGTGTAGCCGAGCGCCTGGAAGACCAGGAACGAGGTGAACATCGACAGCGGAATGGCAATGCCCACGAGCGTGGCCGTGCGCACGCCCAGGAAGAACAGCAGCACCGCCACCACGAAGATCAATCCGCTGATGATGTTGTTTTCCAGGTCGCGGACGAGCGTACGCACGTCCTCGCTCTGGTCGCCCGTGATGACCACTTCGGTGCCGGCCGGGAAGGGGAAGCGGTCGAGCACCTGACGGATGGCCTCGGTCGTCTCCAGAATGTTGGCGCCTGAACGTTTGCGGATACTCAGACTCACCACCTGCAGCGGCTCGCCGGACTGATGGTGCACGGGCACCAGGCGGCCGTCTTCCTCTCGCTGCAGCACGCGCAGATAGGCATAGCTGTCGCGCTCTTTGTAGCCGAAGACCACCTCGGCCACGTCACGCACGTAGATCGGCTTGCCACCCGGCGCCTTGATCACGATGTTGTTGATTTCTTCCGGCACCTCGAACTCTCCATCCACACGCACCAGATAGTTGAGCCGGTCCACGTCGATGGAGCCGCCCGGCAGGTTCGTGTTTTCGCGCTGGATGGCGTTGATGACGTCGTTGAAGGTCAGGTTATAGGCCTGCAATGCCGCGCGATCGACGTTCACCTGCACCTCGCGCTCCAGGCCGCCCACGACCGTGGCCTCCAGCACGTCCGGCAGCGCCTCCAGTTCGTCCGAAAGGTCCTCGGCCACTTCCTTCAGGCGCGACAGCGCATAGGGCGCCGCCAGGTTGATCGTCATGATGGGCAGCTCCGAGAGGTCGATCTCGCTGACGATCGGCTCCTCGGCATCCTCGGGCAGCTCCGCCTTCGCGATGTCCACTTTATCCCGCACCTTCTGGAACGCCTCGTCCAGCGAGATCTGGTCGGGCATGAATTCCACCACGATCGTCGAGACGCCCTCCGTCGAGGTCGAGCGGATCTCGTCGATCCCGGCGATGCCCTGCAGCTCTTCTTCGATGGGCTTGGTGATCAGCGACTCGATGTCCTCCGGGCTGGCACCGGGGTAGATCGTCGTGATGACGATGTTGGGGATTTCGATGGAGGGAAAGGACTCCTTGGGAATGGTCAGGTAGCTGACCAGCCCTCCGACGGCCAGCAGTACGGTCAGTACGAGGACCGTGGTACGCTGGCGTATGGCAAGATCGGTGATTTTCATGGCTCCGAACCGATCGGGTTACGGGGTCTGAAGGGTACGGACGCTGTCGGTGGTCGCGTCGGCGGCCAGGGCGGCCACGGTGTAGGTCTGCAGCACGTCGAGCAGGTCGCCGTCGCTCAGGTCGTTCTGGCCGAGCACGACCACCTTTTCACCGAAGCGAAGGCCCTGCGTGACGACCACCAGTCCTTCCGAAGAGGGCCCCAGCGTGACGTACCGCTGGCGGGCCACCGGCCCCTCGGCCGACGAATCGGCCACGAACACGCTGGTGCCGGTCTCGTCGCGCACGACGGCTGGCAGGGGAACGACGACCACGCTATCGAGCACCTGGCGCGCCAGGCGCACGCGCGCTACCATTGCCGGCTTAAGCTGTCGGTCCGCATTGTCCAGTTGCACTTCGATAGGGAAGGTACGACTGGCCGGATCAATGGCGTTGCCCACAAAGGTGACAGTTGCCTGCTGCGGCGGGATTCCATAGGCCTGAAAGCGAAGCTCAGCCCGTGTCCCTACATGGATATCTCGCGCATAGCGCTCCGGGACATTGGCGCGCACCTTCATCTGTTGCAGGTTGACCAGGCGCACCACCGATTGGCCCATGGCGATCTGTTCGCCCTCATCCACAAAGTGGGCTTCGACCGTGCCGGCAAAGGGGGCATGAATGACGGTATGCGCCAGCTGTTTGCGGGCCTGCTCGACGGCCGCTTCGGCCAGGCGAAGCTGGGCCTCGGCCTGGTCACGCTGGGTCCGGACGTTCTCAAACTCCAGGGCACTGATAATCGAATCGCGAAAAAGCGGCTCCTGGCGTCGAAAATTGTCTAAGGCCAGCTCATAGGCAGCACGTGCGCTGGCCAGTTGCGCTTCGGCCTGTTTGAGCGCCGCGCGCGCCAGCGTCTGATCCAGGCGGGCCAGCAGAGCGCCTGCTTCGACGCGGCTGCCCAGCGGCGCCAGGTACTCGACGGTACCGGAGGCCTGCGCCGAAAGCGTCACGTCGCGTTCAGCTTCTAAGGAGCCGGTCAGCTCGATCCAGTCCACAAAACGTGTCGGACGCAGCTCAAGCAGCTCGACGCGCACGCGCCGTTTGGCGGCGGCCAGGGCCGTATCGGAAGCCGGTGCCGACGCGTCCGGCGGAGCGCAGCCGCCGAGCAGCACCAGTACGACAAGGCCGGTCAGGGCCGAAAGGCGAATCCATCCGTGGGTATGCATGGCAGTGTGCATGGCTTTCTGGTTGACGGGAACTACCGGGATTCGTTGCGGAGCGTCAGGGTAATCCGGTCTTCCTGACCGGGCGAGGCGATCAGCCCCACAGCCGCCTCGAAGGCGCTCTGGGCCGCCAGGTAGTCGTAGACGGCCTGCAGGTAGTTGAGGCGGCTCTGATCGAGCTGTTGCGAGGCTTCGCGTTCTTCCAGCGGACTGGCCACGCCTTCGCGCAGCCGGATGCGGGCGTGCTCGTAGTTCAGCTCGGCCCGCTCGACGTTGCGCTCCTGGCTGACCAGCCGCTTGCGGGCGGCTTCCAGATCGCGCATGGCCTGCAGCACTTCCAGCCGCACCTGCTCCAGTTGCTCCAGGTACTGGAGTTCGGCCTGCTTGACGGCGATCTGGCGCTGCTGCACGCGGGCCGAAGTCTGGAAGCCGGAGAAGATCGTCCAGGTCAGCCGCAGCCCGACGTTGACCGACGGGTTCCAGTAATCGCTCGAAAAGAAGTCGTTCGTGCGCTGCGAGAACTTGAACGGATCGTTCGGGTCCGATAGCATGATCGTCCGGTAATCCGGCACGTTGCCGATGTAGCTGAAGCTGGCGAAGGCGCTCAGGCGCGGATAGCGGGCGGCTTTGGCCAGCTCCCGATCCACCTCGCGCAGCTTGACCTGCAACCGGAGCTGCTCCAGATCCGGGCGGCGCTCCAGCGCCAGGGCCACGGCATCGTCCAGCGCGACCTGATGGTAGCGGCCGGGATCGGTCACGGTCAGCGTGCCCCGGAGCCGCACCGGCTGTTCGATGGGAATGCCCAGCAGCAGCTTGAACTGGTCGAGCGCCTGGGCCGCCTGATTCTGGGCCTGAATGAGCTGTGTCTCCAGGTTGGCCAGCTCCACCTCGGCGCTCAGCCGCTGAAACTGCGGGGCCACACCCTGCGCCACCCGTCGGATCGTCTCCTGGAGCGTCTCGCGCGTGCGCTCCACGCTCTGGGCCATCACGCGGACCTGCTCCTGCGCCAGCAACGCGCCATAAAAGGCCCGCCGCACCTGATCGATCAGCAGTTGCTCCTGACGCGTGGCGCCGCGGCGATTGATTTCCTTCAGAATTTCCGCTCCTTTGATCGCCGCAAAAGCCGTTTTGCTAAAAAGCGTCTGCTCAACGGTAATTCCTGCGGTGAACCGGTTGTCTACGGCGAAAGGATTGTCTCCGGTGCGTAGCCGGATGCCGGCGTCTTGGAGGGCCTGTTGCTGGCGATCGACAAACTCACCAAACGAGATGGGCTCGGTGTCGGGGTCATCGTCTGTTCGGGCGCGCTCGTTGTAGGCCAGCCAGTCGACAAAGCCCAGCGAATTGAACAGGCTCCCGGCGCTGGAGCCGGCGAAAGGGTTGGGACTTTTCAGGTTGCGCGTGTAGTCGGCGCTCAGGTTCACCTGCGGCAGCACCTGGCCCCAGGCCTCGCGCACCTGGGCGCCGGCGTTCTCTACATCAAGCCGGGCGCGCTGCAGGGCCCGGTTCTGTACCAGCGCGATCTGAATGGCCTCTTCCAGCGTCAACACCACGGGCTGCTCGGACGGCTTCGGCTCCAGAAGGGGCTGGGCGCCGACGCCGGGTGCCAGCAGCAACAGCAACCCGATGATTTTCCAGCGACTCATGATTTTTCCGTCGTTTGCGTTCGGTTCAACAGACCCTCCAGCAGCAGCGTCGAAAGGAAGCGTGTGGCCTCTTCCGGGGTACCGATGTACTGTTTCGGTGCCCCGGCCACGCATTCCTTCAGCAGGCGGTGTATGGCCAGCCCGTGCAGGTTGCCCAGGATCGTATGGGCCACGGCTTCGGCCGGCAGCGGCCGCACCTCGCCCCGCTCGATGGCTTCCTGAACGTACCGGGTCAGCAGCCGGAGGACCGTCTCATGGTGCTTCTGGAAAAAGGCGGCCCGCTCCGGATCGGGACTGACCAGCATCCGCTGCGACTCGCGCGTGACGAGCAGCAGCATGTCCCGGTGCTGTTCGAAGAACTCGAAGCTGGCCCGCAGAAACGTCTCGAACCCCTCACGGAACGAGGCGGCCCCGGCAAAGGACTGCTCGATCAGCTGGCGAAACTGCGCAAAGATCTCCTCGAAGACGGTAAAGAACAGCTCGTCCTTGCCGCCGGGGAAGTAGTTGTAGAGCGTGCCTTTGCCGAACTCGGCCCGCTGGGCGATTTCGTCCAGCGTGGCATCGACGTAGCCCTTTTCGGCGAAGACGGCCCGCGCCGCTTCGAGCATGGCCCGCCGGCGCATCAGCCGCTCGCGTTCTTTACGGGAGAGTGCAGGGGATTCCATGAATGCTTCGTCAAAAAGTGACTGATCGGTCATTTGTTGACGCGCAAGTTTACGTCGGGCACGTTGCAAAGATGCGCACCCGGCGTTAAGCCTCCATGAAGAAATGGGCGCAAGAAAAAACGGCGCGAGCAGGAGCGCTCACGCCGTCGGGTGAAGCGAGGCGGTGTTTTCCTCAGAGGTATTGCTCCAGGTTGTGCGCCTGAAGGTATTCGACGACGTTCTTCACCTGCTGGGTGCTGTCGAGATTGCAGATGAGCAGGGCGTCGTCGGTGTCGATGACGGCCGTGTCGTGAATCCCGATGAGCACCACCAGGCGCTTTTCCGTATCGACGTAGTTGCGGCTGGCGTCGCGCACGATGACCTGGCCCTTCAGCGCGTTGCCCAGTTGATCTTTGGGACTCAGGTCGTAGACGGCGCGCCAGTCGCCCACGTCGCTCCATTCGAAGTTGCCGGGGACGACCCAGGCGTTCTGGGAGCGCTCCATGACGCCGTAGTCGATCGAAATGCTGGGGCAGGTCTGGTAGGTCTGCTCGACCAGCCGGGGTTCGTCGGGCGTTCCGACGGCCTGGCGCAGCGGCTCGAACGCTTCGTAAAGGTCGGGCAGGTAGCGCTGCACTTCGTTCAGGATCGAGTCGGCGCGCCAGATGAACATGCCGCTGTTCCAGAGGAAGTCGCCCGAGTCCAGAAAGCGCTCGGCCGTGGCCAGATCCGGTTTTTCGGCGAAGGTGCGCACCCGGTAAGCTCGAAGCTCCTCGAACAGGTGCTCGGCCGAGCCCTCGAACTGGATGTACCCGTAGCCGGTGGCCGGGTAGGTGGGCTTGATGCCGATCGTGACCAGCGCGCCGGGTTCCTGTGCTTTTTCGATGGCCACGCGCAGCGTCTCGTGGAAGGCCCGGACGTTTCGAATCACGTGGTCGGCCGGCAACACGACCATGAGCGCATCGGGGTCCTGCGCCAGCAGCTTGATCGCCGCATAGGTGATGCAGGGCGCCGTATTGCGCCCGATGGGCTCGGCCAGGATGTTTTCAGGGGGAAGGGCGGGCAGTTGCTCGCGGGTTTTTTCCACGTAGCGCTGATGGGTGACGATGTAGCAGCGCTCGATCGGAACCAGTCCCTGCAGGCGGGCCACCGTGTTCTGCAGCAACGTGGCCTCGCCGAAAACCTTTAGAAACTGCTTGGGGTGGTCGATACGACTTTTGGGCCAGAAGCGGCTTCCGATACCACCCGCCATGATCACCGCATACAGCATAGGTCACATTCCGGTTTGGTGAAACGAAAGGATTGTATGCACGGGCAAGCGTTGCGCGAACGAGCCGTGCCGGATGCAGGTTGCGACGCTCCCGTAAAAAATACGGCGCGGCCTTCATTCTGTGGCGCATAAACAGGAAAAAACGATGGGTCAACGTGCCGTCTGGTTTGCCCGCAACGAACAGGCCGAGGCGCTGGAGCGGGCCGGCCGTAAGGCCGAAGCGCTGGCGCTCTACGAGGCCAACGCCCGGGAGGGATGCGATCTGAGCTTCACCTACGAGCGGCTGGGCGCGCTCTACGAGGAGCAGGGGAAGCTGGAGCAGGCGCTGGAGGCGTTCGAGACGGCCCGCCGGATCGAGCAGAAACGGGGCCCCAGCAAGCGGCTGGTCCGGCTGGTCCGACGTGTCGAAGCGTTGCAGCGGCGGCTGCAGGACCGCGAGCACGAGCAGCGCGCGCGTCTGTTGTTTGCGGAGGCGAGCTACAGCAGCGGACGACCGCAGCGCGCCGCGGCCGGTACGCAGCAACGCAAGGGCTGTCTGGGCGTGTGGCTGCTGGGAGCGATCGGCCTGGGCGGACTGCTGGGATGGCTTATGTGAACGATTTGTGTACGTGCACAGGCTCCAAGATATTCCGGAGATTTACTACCGACAGGCTCCGCTCGTAGTCAGGCACGAAGCGCAGCGAAGTGCCGTTTCGGGTGACGCCACTCCGGCTGGCGCCTTCGTGGCTTACTACAGACGCGCTCGCGCTCGTAGTCAGGCATGGAGCACAACGGCGTGCCATCCCGAGTAATGCCCTTCAGGCGCAGCGGTGCTGTGGGATGGGCGCTGGCGCGGGAACCTGTCGCACGCCTCCCGGAGTTTGCCTTTTCGTCCGGAGCCATCTTTTTCCGCGCATGGCGATTCTGACGGTCCCAAAAGTTTTGCGCGAAAAGCTCGGCGACGAGGGCGTCGAGGCGCTCATTGCGTTGCTCAACGAGGCGGCCCATCACGAACGCAACAATTTGCTGGAGATTGTCGAGGAGCGCTTCGCGCGGCGGGTTGCCGAGACCGAAAAGCGCCTGGACAATCGCATCACCGAGGAGGTGGCGCGTCTGGAGCAGCGCATTACGGAGGAGGTGGCGCGTCTGGAGCAGCGCATCAGCGCCGTAGAGGCGAAGTTTGATAGCCGGATCGCGGAAGTGGAGGCGAAGCTTGATAGTCGGATCGCGGAAGTGAAAGTGGCGCTCGGCGAGCGGTATGCGAGTCTGGTGCGGTGGATGTTCATTTTCTGGGCGGGACAGATCGGGGTGATCGTGGCGCTGTTCGCGCTGCTGCGGTGAAGTGGGAATTCGTTCAGACGTGTGCAACTGCGTAGAAGTCGTCCGAAAAATCGTGTCGAAGCGGTTCGCGGTTGCGACCTGCATAGCGTTTCGTTGAGCTTTGTAGCCTGTCGTTTGAAGCACAGCGCGCTCGTAGTCAGGCACGAAGCGCAGCGAAGTGCCGTCACGAATAACGCCGCTTCGGCGGACGCCCTGGTGGCGCACGACAAATCCGTGCCGAGCGTCACCGGATCTCCCCTTGTTTTCCGGATAAGTTCTACAAACAGGCTCTGCTTGTAGTCCAGCACGAAACGGAGCGAAGCGTCCGTCTTGGGGAGCGTCCATGTCCGCCTACGAATTCTCTGAACACGCCCGTGAGATGCTACGGGAACGGAATATCCTGGAAGCATGGGTAGAACGTGTACTGGAAGAGCCTGAAATAACCGAGTGGAAGGTTACACTACCTTCGGGCGATTGAAGCGTTTGGCGGAAGGTATCTGCGGGTCGTAGTCAATCCGGAGGCAGCGCCACAACGTATTGTGACCGTCTTTTTTGATCGCAGGCTAAAGCGAAAAGAACGATGCGACTGAAAGTGGACACGAAGAACGACGCCCTCTACCTGCGCCTCGATGAGTCGGCGGTGGTGGAATCGGAGGAGGTGCGGCCGGGGATTATGGGGATTATTCTGGATTACAACGCTGAGGACCAGGTGGTGGGCATCGAGATTCTGGGAATTCGGAAGCGGATCCCGGAACAGATGCTGAAGCGTCTGGAGTTCGAAACGCTCTGAGCAGAAACAGGGGAGCGGCGGGGCATCATCGGCCATCGCGCGCCACTCTCGGATGACGAAGGGGGTCGAGAAATCGTTTGAAAAATCGTGTCGAAGCGGTTCGCGGTTGCGACCTGCATAGCGTTTCGTTGAGCTTTGTAGCCTGTCGTTTGAAGCACAGCGCGCTCGTAGTCAGGCACGAAGCGCAGCGAAGTGCCGTTTGGGTGACGCCACTCCGGCTGGCGCCTTCGTGGCTTACTACAGACGCGCTCGCGCTCGTAGTCAGGCATGGAGCACAACGGCATGCCATCCCGAGTAATGCCCTTCAGGCGCAGCGGTGCTGTGGGATGGGCGCTGGCGCGGGAACCTGTCGCACGCCTCCCGGAGTTTGCCTTTTCGTCCGGAGCCATCCTTTTCCGCTCATGGCGATTCTGACGGTCCCGAAAGTTTTGCGCGAAAAGCTCGGCGACGAGGGCGTCGAGGCGCTGATCGCTCTTTTGAATGAGGCAGCCCATCATGAGCGCAATAATCTGCTGGGCATTCTGGAAGAACGTTTTGAGCGGCGCGTAACCGAGGAAGGCAAGCGATTGGACAATCGCATTGCAGAGGAGGTGGCGAAACTGGACCGCCGGATCACGGAGGAGGTTGCCAGACTGGACCACCGGATTACGGAGGAGGTAAAGCGGCTGGAGGTGTTGCTTGCCGAGACGGAGAAACGACTGGACCGCCGGATCACGGAGGAGGTTGCCAGACTGGACCACCGGATTACGGAGGAGGTAAAGCGGCTGGAGGTGTTGTTTGCCGAGACGGAGAAGCGACTGGATCACCGGATCACGGAGGAGGTGTCGCGACTGGAAAAACAAATCGCCGAAGTGAAAGTGGCGCTCAGCGAGCGGTATGCGAGTCTGGTGCGGTGGATGTTCCTTTTCTGGGCGGGGCAGATCGGAGTGATCGTGGCGTTGTTCGCGCTGCTGCGGTGAAGCAGGCAATTCGTTCGGACACATGCAACTGCGTATAGGGGATTGCCGATTTACCGGTGCATGAGGGCGCAACGCCCCGGGTGCCGGGCATAGTCCGGCGCGTACGACAGAGCGGACACAGGGTCCGCCCCTGCAGGACAGGGAAAACGTCAGGGATCTGGTAGGGGCGCACCACCGTGTGCGCCCGTGCTTTTTTCCACGCACAATGATTTCCCGGAAATCGTAGTAGAAGCCATCCGAAAAGCAGCTTCTTCGCGATTGGGATCTGTAAACCGTTGAGCCAGCACTACGAACGCGTCTGCAGTCAGGCACGAAGCGTAGCGGCGTGCCGTCTCGGGTGACGCCACTCCGGCTGACGCCTCCGTGGCTTACTACAAACCCGTGCTTCTGACGCGCAGCGCAAAGCCCTAGCCTACCAGATCTCCCCCTGTTTTCCGGATAAGTTCTAGTCAGGCACGAAGCGCAGCGAAGTGCCGTCACGAATAACGCCGCTTTGGCGGACGCCCTGGTGGCGCACGACAAACCCGTGCCGCCGGCACAGCGTGCCGTGACCACGGCAGGGCCATTCGGAAAGAACGCCCACCGGGCCGGCAGCATTTGCCGCGGGTGCGTTGGGATCTGATGAAAAGCCGTCCGGGACTTTTCTCCACGCGCGGGTTGTTGTAACTTTTTGCCCGTCGGGTCCGATCTTTGTTGGCGGACCCGCACCGGATCGACCGGGCGTCCCCGACACGCAGCCGTATGAGCGACGCATCGCAGCAGGAACGCCAGCCTTCGGGCACGCCGCCTCCGGCGCCGCCGGGGTGGTCGTATTACGGTCCGCCGGAGGAGGACGAGATCTCGCTACTGGATCTGGGCGTGGTGATCGCCCGCCAGCGGCGCGTGATCGTCGTGAGCGTGCTGGTGGCGCTGGTGGTGGGGCTGGTGGTGGCGTTGCTGTCGCCGAAGTCCTACGTGGCCGAGGCGAAGCTGGCGCCCAGCAGCACCGGCTCGGGCGGCGGAGCGCTTTCGGCGCTGCGCTCGTTTGGGTTGTCGTTGGGCGAGGACGAGGTGGTCAGTCCCAGCGTCTACCCGGATATTGTGCAGAGCCCCGACTTTCTGCTGGCGCTGGCGCGGGACACCTTCTATATCGCCGAAGAGGGGCGGGTCATGACGCTGGTGGAATACTATGGCCGGCGAAGCTGGCTCTCCTATCTGAACCCCCTGCAGTGGCTGCGCGGGCGTGAGACCACCCCGGTGCAGAGCCTGTATGCGGATTCGCTGATTATGCCGACCGAGGAGGAGTATGCGGCCATTAAGGAGCTGCAGGAGGTGCTCAGTGCTTCCGAGAAAAAGGCGGCGGATTGTTGAATCAGGAGGGTGGGGTGATTGTGTTGCGGGCGGAGACCGAGGATCCGTATCTTTCGGCGGCGTTGGTGGCGCGGGCGATCCAGGAGTTGCAGCGGGCGATTAACCGGATCAAGACGGAAAAGGCGCGGCAGAACCTGGCTTTTCTGACGCAGAAGTTTGCGCAGGTGGAGGCCGAGCTTAGGCAGGCGGAGAACGAGCTGGCCCGCTTTCTGGATGCGAACCGGAATCCGCAGACGGCTCAGCTTCGGGCCGAAATGGAGCGGTTGCAGCGCCAGGTTAGTTTCAAGGAGCAGTTGTACCGGGAGATCCAGTTGCAGAAGACGCAGGCCGAGATCCAGGTGCAGAAAGAGGCCCCGGTGCTGAGCATCGTCCAGCCGCCCGTGCCTCCTGACCAGCCTTCGGGCACGAGCCGCAAGCTGATCGTGCTGTTGTTTCTGTTTCTGGGCGTGTTCGTAGGGCTGGGGCTGGCTTTCATGAACCACTGGCTCTCGCGACCGCCCTCGGACGACGAAGAGCGCCGGAAGGTCGAAGAAGTCCGGGCGCTTTTCCGTCCTGCCACCTGGTGGGGCGAGGTAAAGGCGCTGGTGAACGGACGCAGCCGCACGGAGGAAAGGGAACGCCAGCCGTGAGCAGCCGCATGCGATTATGCGATTGTATGTGGATACAGAGACGATGAGCATGGGGATTTTCTTTACGATGCAAGGACAGTCGGTGAGCGCTTCTCCTAAGTTTGCCGAAGTACAGAGTGCCGGATAAAGCAGGTGTGGCTTACTGGTTGTAGGCACATGGGCGTTCGAGAAACAGCGGTATGGTCGTGGAGGAAGTGGTTGCGTACCGGGGTGCGGAGCACGGTCGCCCGCAATGCCGCTTCGTTATATCTGATCCAGTTCGCCAACTACATCGTCCCGCTGATTATGGTACCGTACCTGGTGCGGGTGTTGGGACCAGCGGGCTACGGGGCAGTGGCTTTTGCGCAGGGGTTCATCAACTACCTGATGCTCTTTGTGGAGTACGGCTTCGACTGGTCGGCGACCCGCAAGATTTCGGTGCAGCGCGAGAACCTTGAAGCGGTCAACCATACGGCGCTCCACGTCTGGGCAGCGAAGGGGCTCCTGGCCCTTGCTGGTTTTGTCGTGCTCCTGGCACTGACAGCCCTGGTGCCGAAGTTGGGCGAAGTGAGGTTGCTGCTGCTGGCGCTCTACGGGATGGTTCTGGGGAATGTGCTGTTTCCTACCTGGCTATTTCAGGGGATGGAGCGGATGGTGGCCATTTCGGTGATCAATCTGGGGATGAAAGTGGCGGTTCTGGTGGGCGTGTTCGCTCTGGTGCATCAGCCTGAAGATGCGTGGGTATATGCTGCTTTGATGGGAAGTGGATTTCTGTTGGCTGGCGTTGCGGGAATGATTGTGGCTGTTCGAATGTTTGGACTCAGACCCGGAGCAATTTCCTGGAGCGGATTGGGAGAAACGTTGCGAGAGGGTTGGGTGCTGTTTTTTTCAAAGGCATCAGTCAGTCTGTATACGGCCGGAAATGCCTTTATTCTGGGTCTGTTGACCAATCATGTAGTGGTTGGCTATTACAGTGCCGCAGAAAAAATCGTCAAAGCGATTCAGGGATTGTTGTGGCCACTATCTCAGGCAGCATATCCTCGTTTCAGCAAGTTGGCGGTTGAATCAAAAGAAAACGCATTACGCTGGGGAAGGAGAATGCTGATCGTGATGGGAGGAATTGGTATGGTACTTTCGATGATTGTTTTTCTGACAGCTCCGTTGCTCGTATACACGCTCCTGGGCGATCAATATGTTGCCTCGATCAAGGTAATGCGTATTATAGCTCTGTTGCCATTTCTGATTGGATTAAGCAATGTGTTAGGCATTCAACTGATGATTCCTTTCGGGATGGATCGCGTGTTTACGAAGATTTTGCTGGGCGCAGGATTACTGAATGTAGGCTTGGCCTTGTTACTGGCGCCTGCATGGCAGGCGGAAGGGATGGCTGTTTCTGTGTTGCTCAGCGAGCTTTTTGTTACAGCGACGATGTTGTTTTACCTGCACCATAAAGGCTTTACTCTTTTAACCAACCAATCAATCCCAACATGAGTCAAAAAGAGTGTATTTTTATTCTCGGAGCCGGCATGACCGGCCTTGCTGCAGGATACGCCTCCGGGTTGCCGGTTTTCGAGGCGGCGGATTGGCCGGGTGGCATCTGTTCATCCTACTACGTGCGCCCCGGTTCGTCCGAACGCTTGCATCAGACCCCATCGGATGGCGAAGCCTACCGTTTCGAGATCGGCGGTGGGCACTGGATTTTCGGGGGCGATCCGCTGGTGCTGCGGTTCATCCGTTCCCTTGCGCCTGTGAAGACCTACCGGCGCAGGTCCGCCGTATTCTTCCCGGACCAGGATCTGTTCGTGCCCTACCCTATCCAGAATCACCTCCGCTATCTGGGACAGAGAGTCGCGGCGCAGGTGATCGAGGAGATAACCGATGGGCGCTCGTCAGGCGAGGTGGTCACGATGGCTGACTGGCTTCGGGCAGGTTTCGGCCCAACCCTGTATGGCCTGTTCTTCGAGCCGTTTCATGAGCTTTACACCGCAGGGCTTTACCGGGAGATTGCCCCGCAGGACGCCTACAAGACCCCGGTCAATCCGGCGCTGGTCATCCGCGGTGCTTTTGATGACGTGCCTCAGGTGGGCTACAATGTGACTTTCGTCTATCCCGAAGAAGGGTTGAACGTGCTTTCGCAGCGGATGGCCGAGCGCTGCCGAGTGCATTACGGTAAGCGGGTTGTGAAGATCGACGTGCAGAGCCGGGAGGTCTATTTCGAGGACGGTACAGCCGAGCCCTACGACGAAATCATCTCCACCCTTCCTCTGAACCGCATGATGGAGATGACCGGGCTGGACGTCGGCGAGCGTCCTGACCCGGCCACGTCGGTGCTGGTGGTGAATATCGGTGCGGTCAAGGGACCGAACTGCCCCGAAGAGCACTGGCTCTACATCCCTCGCAGCCGTGCAGGCTTTCACCGGGTGGGCTTTTACAGCAACGTGGATGCTTCTTTCCTGCCCGCCTCCCACCGTGAGCGCCGGGATGCCGTGAGTATTTACGTGGAGAAGGCCTATCAGGAAGGAGAAAGGCCAGAGCAGGCCGAACTGGACCATCTTGCAGGGGATATCGTGCAGGAGCTTCAGGAATGGGGTTGGATCCGGGAAGCGGAAGTGGTGGACCCCACCTGGATCGACGTGGCCTACACCTGGTCGTGGCCGGGTTCCACATGGCGGGCGAAGGCCATTAAGGCGCTGGAGGAGCACGGTATCTATCAGGTGGGGCGCTATGCCCGGTGGGTGTTTCAGGGGATTGCCGATTCGATCAGGGATGGATTTATAGCCGGTAGTGGGCTTAAAATAATGTAAAATATGAAGATGGATAATTGCACCGTAGCTGCTGTCGTTGTAACCTACAATAGAAAGGAATTGTTGAGAGAAAACCTACGGGCCTTGCAAGTCCAGACGCGCAGGCCTGATAAGATTATTGTTGTTGATAATGCAAGTACAGATGGAACGGATAAAATGATAGAAGGGGAGTTTGGGAGTGATAAAAATATTTACCATCTGAGATTGCCTCAGAATATTGGAGGTGCTGGTGGATTTTATGAGGGAATAAAGCGCGCATATCAGGAAGGATATGAATGGATATGGCTGATGGATGATGATACGATTCCTGCGGTTGACGCCTTAGAGAAATTGTTGTTAGCACATAACAGGTTGAAGTCGCAAGGATTAAGTGTTAGATTGTTGGCCAGCAGAGTAAATTGGGTTGACGGAACTGTTCATCCAATGAACATGCCAACTATTAATACTAAAAATTTCGATCTTATGTTTTTGTTGACTGAAAATGGGTGTTTGCCCGTGAGAAACGTCTCTTTCGTTTCTATGATGATGCATAGAGATTTAGTAAGTAAGTATGGATTGCCTGTAAAAAGTTATTTTATTTGGAATGATGACGTTGAATATACAGCCAGAATTACAAAAAATGAACCAGGTGTGCTTGTTTTGGAAAGTGTAGTGGTACACAAAACCAAAAGTAAACATACCCCTGTTATTAGCTCGTCGCCCGATCGATTTTATTTTGAAGTGCGAAATAAGATATGGATGCTTAATAAAAGTCAAGCATGGAACGTTGATGAAAAAGTAAAATTAGGAGTGCACCTTTTTGTGAGTGTAATCAGATATCTTAAGATGCATGGTTTGAAAGGAGGACTCTATGTTTTTAGAGGATTTCGAGATGGAATTTTAAAAAGTCCTCAAGAGTGAGAATCTTCTATGTAGTAGGACGGCTTAGTTGAAAACTATGCACAGCGCATGACAAGAATCCAATAGGACTAAAATCGTTCGGCCAGACGCCCGATAGTGCAGGCAGCCGTAGGACAATGCTGGTTCTCTGCTAAACTGACCGTTTCAATCATGTTGCGCCCTGTCGAGTTTGCCTTGGGGAGTCACCGTAGGTTCGGTGCCCGCGTTCCAACAAGCAGAGGGGAGAATTTCTCGTAACGGCGCGACTCTTATCTTACAGGAGACGACTCTTATCTTACAGGAGACCTGGCGCACCTGTGCTCTGCACTGCTGAGAGTTGCTCGCCTCGGCCGGAAAGAACGCCCACCGGGCCGGCAGCATTTGCCGCGGGTGCGTTGGGATCTGATGAAAAGCCGTCCGGGACTTTTCTCCACGCGCGGGTTGTTGTAACTTTTTGCCCGTCGGGTCCGATCTTTGTTGGCGGACCCGCACCGGATCGACCGGGCGTCCCCGACACGCAGCCGTATGAGCGACGCATCGCAGCAGGAACGCCAGCCTTCGGGCACGCCGCCTCCGGCGCCGCCGGGGTGGTCGTATTACGGTCCGCCGGAGGAGGACGAGATCTCGCTACTGGATCTGGGCGTGGTGATCGCCCGCCAGCGGCGCGTGATCGTCGTGAGCGTGCTGGTGGCGCTGGTGGTGGGGCTGGTGGTGGCGTTGCTGTCGCCGAAGTCCTACGTGGCCGAGGCGAAGCTGGCGCCCAGCAGCACGGGCTCCACGAGCGGGGCGCTTTCGGCGCTGCGGTCGTTCGGGCTGTCGCTGGGCGAGGGCGAGATCGTCAGTCCGAGCGTCTATCCCGACATCGTGGGGAGTCCGGATTTTCTGCTGGCGCTGGCGCGCGACACGTTCTACATCGCCGAAGAAGGCCGGCGCATGACGCTGGTCGAATACTACGGCAGGCGGAGCTGGCTGTCGTATCTGAATCCGTTTGGCTGGCTGCGAAGCCTGCTGGGCGGTGGCGAAGAGGCGCCGGTGCGGGACCTCTACTCCGGTGCGCTGATTCTCCCGACGGAGGAGGAGTACGAGGCCATCAGGGAATTGCGTGAGGTGCTCAGCGCCTCGGAGAAGGCGGGCGGTGGGTTGTTGAAGGAAGGGCCCGGTGTGATCACGGTGCGGGCCGAGACGGACGACCCGTATCTGTCGGCGGCGATCGTGGAGCGGGCCATCCGGCACCTGCAGGCGGCGATCAACCGGATCAAGACCGAGAAGGCGCGGCAGGACCTGGAGTTTCTGGAGCGGAAGTTCGCGCAGGTGGAGGCCGAGCTGCGGCAGGCCGAGAACGAGCTGGCGCGCTTTCTGGATGCGAACCGCAATCCGCAGACGGCCCAGCTCCGGGCCGAGATGGAGCGGCTGCAGCGGCAGGTGAGCTTCAAGGAGCAGCTCTACCGCGAGATCCAGTTGCAGAAGACGCAGGCCGAGATCCAGGTGCAGAAGGAGGCGCCGGTGCTGAGCATCGTGCAGCCGCCCGTGCCGCCCGACGAGCCTTCGGGCACCAGTCGGAAGGTGATCGTGGTGTTGTTTCTGTTTTTGGGGGTGTTCGTAGGGCTGGGGCTGGCTTTCATGAACCACTGGCTCTCGCGTCCGCCTGCGGACGACGAAGAGCGCCGGAAGGTCGAAGAAGTGCGTGCGCTTTTCCGCCCTTCCACCTGGTGGGGCGAGGTAAAGGCGCTGGTGAACGGACGGAGTCGCACGGAGGAAAGGGAACGCCAGCCGTGAGCAATAGGGTGCTCATTGCGGCAAGCCGGTGATGAGCGTAGGGAAAGCGCGCGTGCATGGGAACTGGCAGCAGTAGGACATGGATCTTCAGGAAGAAAAAATCATCACAACTGAATCCCCTGAAGGCGAGCTCCCTGGTACTAAAGGTTTGAACGGGAGGCGTCTGGAAACCAAGACACTGCGTCGCTGGGCGAGGAAGGGCGGCCTGGCCGTCCTGGACCAAGGGCTCTTTTCGGGGGCCAACTTCCTGGTCAACATCCTGCTGGCCCGCTGGCTTCCCCCCGAGGAGTACGGGGCCTTCGCCGTAGCCCTTTCCATCTTCTACTTGTTGGCTGGCTTTCACACCGCGGTGCTCACCGAGCCGATGATGGTCTTCGGGGCGGGGAAGTACCGGGAGCACTTCCGCAAGTACCTGGGGATGCTCCTCTGGGGCCACTGGGCCATCTCGGCGCTCATCGCGCTGATACTGGGCGTTGCCGCCTTCGTGATGGCACGGTTGGGCTCTGCCCCCATGGCCCAGGCTTTGGCTGGGCTGGCCATCGCCTCGCCCTTCCTGCTCCTCCTGTGGCTTACCCGCCGGGCGCCCTACGTGGAAATGCGCCCTGGATGGGCGGTGGTGGGGAGCGGGGTGAACCTCGTAGTCACCCTCGGCGGGATCTTCCTTCTGTGGCGGCTTGGGTTGCTTTCGAGCCTGTCGGGTCTTGTGCTTTTGGGGGCCGCCGGCGCCGTGGCTTCGCTTGCGATCTCTTTGAGAATCAAGCCGCAAGTGGCCGGCTATACTGGAAATCCAACCCCCAAAATGGTCGTACAAGGACACTGGCAGTACGGCAGATGGTCTGCGGCTACGGTTCTCCTCATGTGGGTTCCGGGAAACATCTATTACTCTTTACTGCCTGCAACCATTGGGCTGGAAGGAAGCGCCGCATTGCGGGCGATTCACAATCTTATACTACCCGTCTTGCATGCACTCTCAGCCGTATCCATATTGGTGATGTCCTATTTTTCGAACTTAGTCCACAGTAGAGATCCCAGATTCTTCAGGACTGTTTTGCGAGTGCTTCTCCTGTTTATTCTGTGCGCTGCTGGCTATGCCCTACTTCTGTTGGTGTTTGGAGTGCCCATTATGGAGTTGCTTTACAAGGGTAACTATACTTCCTATGCTCCTTTACTCTACATTGCAGCCTTCTTGCCGGTAAGTGTGAGCGTAGTCTCCGTAGTTGGCGGAGCCCTGAGAGCAATGGAGAAGCCGCAACTTGTTTTTTATTCTTATGTTGCTACTTTTGTAAGTGCATTAGGTGTTGGCATACCCCTTATGTTCGTTTGGGGAGTCAAAGGAGCCCTTATTGGACAACTCGTTTCCTCTCTGACCACTGCGGGAGCCATGACAGCTTATTATCTGAAAATCGCTCTGAGGGCATGAAAATGCGGATTGTGCACTTTTTACTGGGGCGTTGTGACCAGGATAGCGCCAACGGCGTGGATAAAACAGTTTATTACCTTAGCAAGCATCAGGCTGCGCTGGGACACGATGTGGCAGTTTTTTCAGTCACATCAAAACCTCCTTTATGGATTCCTGGGGTTATGGTCAAGACATATCCGCCAAAGAAGGTCCCCTTTTTACTCCACGATAACTTACTGCATGACCTGCTGGAGTGGAAGCCGGACGTTGTTCACCTGCATTCGGTTTACATTTCTCAAAATGCGGTTCTTGCAATGTGGCTTCGAAAGCACAAGATTCCCTATGTTGTAACGCCTCATGGCGGTCTTTCCCCGTATGTTACGAGGCGGCGCTGGTACCTGAAAGTGCCCTATAAATACCTTTTTGAGTTACCCATGCTCAACGGCGCTTTATTTGTCCACGCTGTTGCGGACAAGGAGGATATCCAGGCCTATGGAGTAAAGTCGCCAATTGTGGAAGCGCCAAATTGCATAGATCTTGACCAGATTCCTAATTCTGTAAACAAGGAGATTCTTGTTAAACATGTACCTGAAGCAAAAGGGAAAAGAGTTTTTCTTTTCCTTGGACGGCTGGATCCTTTGCATAAGGGTCTTGATTTACTGTTGCAAGCCTTCGCTCAGTGTAAGCTTTCCAATGCAGTTCTCATCTTGTTTGGTCCTGACTGGAAAGGGAACAAAGCGTATTTGCAGAATCTGGTAAAGACGCTGAACCTGGAGGGAAGTGTTTTCTTTCCTGGACCCATTTATGGCGAAGAGAAATGGCACATTTTAGGAGCCGCTGATGTCTTTATCCACACTTCGCGCTGGGAAGGATTGCCTTTTGGTGTACTTGAGGCTTTAGCGATGGGGAGGCCATGCCTCCTAACCAGAGCCGCTGACCCTATGGGGAAGGTTGCCGAATACAAAGCAGGTATCGTGGTAGAGCCGACAGTGGAGGCTATTGCGGAAGGGCTAAAGAGTTTTGGCGATATGTCGCAGGAGGAACTCACGAAGATGGGATCACAGGCACGCCGGCTTGTGGAAGAGGAGTTCAACTGGGAAAAGACAGTTCGTATCATTGTGGAGGCCTATGCGAGATATGGACAGGGTTAAAATTGCGGAGCTAATTGCTGAGGAGTGGAACAGGGAGGGTATTGAGTATGCGGTTGCGCACGGAGTTGAAGGATACCCTGCGCGTATTGGAAGGGATTTAGATGTATTTATAAGGCCAAAGGATGTTCATAGAGCAAGAAACATTGCCTTATCGGTACTTCGGTCGATGGGAGTCTCCAAGGTAGCTGCTTTGAGGTGGGACCCGTGGCCCCGCGCGGCAGCTGTGTTCGCATTTGGGTCGGAGGGAGGGTGGGAATTAGACCTCATTACATCATTGGAGTGGGGCCCTGTAACTCTTGTGGAAAAAGTACGGCCAATCCGGTATTACGGTCCATTTAAAGTGGACCCGTGGGCCAGCTTTGCGAAAAATATCGTGCTTAAAGTGCTTGGAGGTTTACAGCCTAGCAATTATCGGTTGGATGATATTGAAGAGGATATTGTGCAGGAACAATGTCGGATGTTATTTGGCGATGATCTTGCTGTTCGTTTTTTGCAGGCTGTAAAGCGCGAAGACTGGGAGTATGTTCACCAGTTAAGTCCAGAGTTACGTGTGACTGCGATGCTACGTCATCTTATCCATCGTCCTTTATTGACTTTTAAGAACTGTTTTTTATGGCCTATACGGGAGGTTCGGCCGTTTACGAGACGAATACTACCAGTTTGTGTGTTAATAGGTGCTAACAACTCGTTGGCTGAACAATGTGTCAAATTACTTAAAGCCCGCGACTGGTTTATTACGGATGTGGAAGCCAAATTTGTGTCGCATAATTTGTTCGGTTCTAGCACGAGGTTTACGATATGGCGAAGGTTAGGTGGCTTGGCTTCGTCATTGTTTTACTCCCTCTTAGATAATTATTTGGCAAATACCCTCAGATTGGTACTTTACGTCAGTTCGAGGGAAGTTTTTAGGGCTGACAGTAACAACGGACTCCGCTCGATAAATAGATTTTTCAGGATTCATCCGAAGTTCGATATAGTTGTGGTTATTGGTGAGCAAGGAAATTTGGAATACCCACTTGCTGATTACTGCAAGAAAAAGGGTGTTATTACAGCTGTGGTTCCTCCAGACGCTGGCCCGGAGGAAGTTGCCACAATTGTAGAGTCGTTATGTATGGAAGCTTTCTTCAGGATGCACAGTTATGGGTGTTAGACGTAGTATGTTTGTGGCTGTCTTGGGTCCCGACGGCAGCGGCAAGAGCACACTGATCGCCAACCTTGAAAAAGACCTCAAAGGCGCCTTCCGCCGGACGGTCCATTTCCACCTCATGCCGGGGCTCCTCCGAAGGCGGAAAGATGCCAGCCCGGTAACCGATCCCCACGGGAAGCCCCCGCGTTCGCTTCCCGCCTCGCTCCTCAAACTGCTCTACTACCTCTTGGACTACAACCTGGGCTACTGGCTCAAGGTGCGTCCGGCACTGGTACGTTCCACCCTGGTGCTCTTCGACCGCTATTACGACGACCTGCTCATAGACCCTAAGCGCTACCGCTACGGCGGTCCAATGGGGCTCGCCCGCTGGCTCCGCCGCTTCATCCCCCGGCCGGACCTGTTTCTCGTGCTGGATGTACCGGTGGAGAAGCTCCTGGAGCGTAAGCAGGAAGTCGAGCCGGAGGAGCTGCAAAGACAGGTGAAAGCCTATCGGCGCTTTGCCCTGGAGACGCCCAACGCCTTCCTTCTGGACGGGAGCCTCCCTCCGGAGGAGGTAGCGCGGGAGGCGCGGGAGATTCTCCTGGATGTCCTCCATACGCGTTATCTGAACCGGCGGCGGATCTGGTTCCCTGAGGCGGCGGAGAGAGAAGAAGAGGAGTATATTGAAAGGTCCCTCGGTCTGCGGATTTCAAAGGGGCGCCCTACCCATACCTGGTTAAGACTTCCCGACGGGCGGGGGTATCTCTTACCCCTGAGGAGAGGTCGCGCCTTCCGCAGGGGGCTTGAACTCTATCCGGCTCAGGGGCGGAGGGCGAGATTCGGCAAGGCGGTGCTCGGTGCCCTGGCGGGAATGGGAGTCAAAGGACCGGGGCTTGCCCGGGTCCGTCTTGAGGAGGGGGAAGATTCCGTTTTTGCGACCCTGCGGGAGGTCTTCAAGCGGGACGACCTCTGCTTTGCCGTCTCCCTGGGCACGCCGGGTCCTCACCGCAAACCCGTCATTCAGGTGCTCACCCCGGAGGGCGAGGTGCTGGGCTACGCCAAGGTGGGGTGGAACGGGGCGACGAGGGAGCTGGTTGAAAACGACGCCCGCATGAGCAGAGCAATCAGTGAGATGAATTTCCCCTGGCTATGTGTTCCCGAAATCATTCATTTCTCTCAAAGAGGTTGCAGGGCAATTTTGGTAACCGCTCCTCTGGAAGGGTTGCAAACTGCTAAGTGGGGTGACGAAGTCCAGGAGAAGTTCAGCAAAGCGATGGCTATGATTGCTGACCAGACCCGTCGTGACATGATGTTTCTTAATACACCCTTCTGGAAAGAACTAAACGATAGGCTTTCTGTTCTTTCTAGCCACCTCCCCTACTATCAGTTCAAGGTACTCTCTCATGGGCTTACAGTTCTTAAAGCTCGCCTTGGCAACTTGAAACTTCCCTGGGTTTTGAGGCTGGGAGACACGACCAGATGGAACATGGCGTTTGACAAGCAAAATGGAAAATTAAAGATTTTAGACCTTGAGTATGCAAAGGAAGACTGGCTGGCGGGCTGGGATTTGTTCAGATTTTTTATGAACGACTTTTCCGTTATTCCGCAGAGCAGGATGTCTGCGTATTATCGTGCGGTAGGTGTGGATCTTGAGCTTGCAAACTCTTTGCAGTTAGCTTTTTGGCTTGACCTTTTCACCGAATGGATTCTAACTTGGAAGAGGGCAGGACTGTTGCCGGACACCAAATCAAGAGGTGAGTTTGGACGTATTGCGAATATCATTTATGTCTTAACAAGTTAAGGAGGCGTAACAAGATGAGTAATGTTGTGGGAAGACATAAATATCTTCCAAAAATCTCAATAATCACACCTTCTTTGAATCAAAGCAAATACATTGAAGAAGCAATTCTTAGCGTTATGAACCAGGCATACGACAATTACGAGCATATCATAGTGGATGGAGGATCAACAGATGACACATTGGAGATTCTCGGGAGATATTCGTTCAGATCAGACAAATTAAAGTGGTTAAGCGAACCTGACCAAGGACAGTCAGATGCCCTAAACAAGGGGTTTCGGATGGCGACAGGAGATATTGTTGGATGGCTTAATGCTGATGATAGATATTTGCCGGGATGTTTCTACAAGGTGGCAGAGGTTTTTGCGAACAATCCAGATGTAGACATAGTGTATGGAGATTATAGATTTATAGATGAGCAGGGTAAGGTCTTCAAATTGCGAAAGGAAATAGACTTTGACCTTTTTATTTTGAAATACTTGCATGTTCTCTATATTCCGTCTACAGCAACTTTCTTTAGAAGGTGGGTCATTGATGAGGGCAATTTCCTCAGACTGGACTTGCATTACGCGATGGACTATGAGTTTTTCTTGAGACTTGCGTTGAAGGGATATCGCTTTCTTCATGTGCCTGAATATCTGGCTGATTTTCGCTGGCATCCTGAAAGCAAGTCTTCAAAAGCTGCCAGAGCACAACGGGCTGAACAGGAAAACGCACTTATGGAGCTGGACCCGTTAATGAGCAGGCTTAAGCAAGCCCCCATAAGGCTTCCAGTTCGTCTCTTTTTATTATTGATGGCTCGCACTAAAAGAACATGGCTGAAACTCCTGAAAGGGAGCTACTGGGCAAAATGGGATTGAAAGTCCTTGTTTCCGCCTATGCCTGCGAACCCGGCAAGGGCTCCGAGCCCGGGGTCGGCTGGAACTGGGTGAAACAGATCGCCTGCTTTGCCGATGAGGTCTGGGTGATCACGCGGGCCAACAACCGGGAGGTGATCGAGGAGGCCCTGGCAAGGGAACCATTGCCCAATGTGCACTGGGTCTACTTCGACCTCCCCCGCTGGGCGCGCTTCTGGAAAAAAGGTCGGCGCGGGGTGCACCTCTACTATTACCTCTGGCAGATTGGCATTTACTTCCTCGCCCGGCGCCTGCACCGAAAGGTGGGGTTTCACCTGGTGCACCACGTCACCTTCGGCAACTACTGGATGCCCAGTTTCCTGGCGCTGCTCTCTGTGCCCTTTATCTGGGGACCGGTGGGGGGCGGCGAGTCGGCTCCCAGGGCCTTTTATCGGACCTTTTCTTTGCGCGGGAAGGTTTACGAGTATCTGCGCTTGCTCGCTCGATGGCTTGGTGAACACGACCCCTTTGTGCGCATGACGGCGAGGAGATCTGCGCTTGCTCTGGCGAAAGCGCGGGAGACGGCCCAGCGTCTCAAGCGATTAGGAGTGGCAGAGGTTGTAACGATGTCTGAAGTGGCTTGGCCGCCAGAGGAGATCCAGCGGCTTGCCGCCGTTCCCGTCCGTTCAGGCAACTCCTTCCGCCTTCTCAGCTTGGGACGGCTGCTCCACTGGAAAGGGTTTCACCTCGGCATCATGGCCTTCGCCCGCTTCGTCCGGGAGTTCCCCCAGGCCGAATACTGGATCGTGGGCGACGGTCCGGAGCGGAAGAATCTGGAGCGGCTGGCGCGAGAGCTGGGCGTGGCGGATAAGGTCCGCTTCTGGGGCGCCCTTCCCCGGGAGGAAGCCCTGAAGAAACTGGCCGAGTGCGATGTGCTGGTGCACCCCAGCCTCCACGACTCCGGGGGCTGGGTCTGCGTGGAGGCGATGGCCGCCGGAAGGCCAGTGATCTGCCTGGACCTGGGCGGTCCCGCCCTGCAGGTGACCGGGGAGACCGGCTTCAAGATCCCAGCCCGCACGCCGGAGCAGACGGTGGTGGAGATGGTGGAGGCGATGTCAAAACTTGCCCATGACCCCGACCTCCGGCTCAAGATGGGCGAGGCGGCGCGGAGGCGGGTGGTGGAGGAGTTTAGCTGGGAGCGGAGGGGGGAGCAACTGAATCAGATTTACAATGGGATATGTCAAGATGAGCGCTGTTAAACCAGATTACCTTTCCACACCCGTGTCCCCTTTGCTCTGGCGGCTCCTGTGGTTCTGGCTGAGTACAAGTTACACAATGCCATTGCTATTCCCTGGCAGCCTGTATTGGGTGTCTGCGGCGAGTGTGCTAATCTCGGTCTATCTAACAGTCTTTTTTTTGTATATATGGGCCTATAGGCCGGTAAAGCCAGTCTCTAGGCTTGCCAAGTGGGTGTATTTGTACCTTGGATGGGTTGCACTCGCATCATTCCTATCGCCGTATGTGTGGGAAAACTGGCTCAGGACCGCAGGATATTTCACATCAACGGCTGCATTAATTACTGCATTGATCATAGGTAGCAGATTATTGCCCTCGGAGTATGCATTCGTGTCAGCAGGCCGCAGTTACGTTTTGGGTGCCTTGATAACGACTTTTGCCTTAGTATTACTTAGTGCTGAGCAATCCACCCGATTTGGTAATGATGAATTATTACATCCGAATTCGCTTGGTTTTCTCTATGGATCAGCGTTATGCTTTCTGTTAGCATTCAAAATATACCGGTCGCGAGTGGTCAATGTGGTAGCAGCTTTGGTATTCGCAGTACTGCTTATCCTTACATTCAGCAAGACTTCTATTGTCGCAATATTGGCAGCAGTAGCAGTAGCCATAGTGTTTCAGCGAGGCTGGCGCCGGGTAAAACTTCTAGTTTATGTATTAATTGGCGGTGGAATAACAATTGTTGCGTTGGGTGATTACATTCAGGAACAGATAGCGTTGTACAGGAAAAACCCGTATCTGGTCTCGACATTGACTGGGCGCACTGTTCTTTGGAGCTGGACTCTGGACATGGTCAGCCAAAGACCATGGACTGGATACGGCTATGCGACCTTTAGAGAGGTGTTTAGGCCCGCATCAATGAGTCTTGGATTTATAGTTCCGGCTACCCAAGCACATAATGCTTATCTGGATGCCTTATTTACTGGCGGTTATTTAGGTATGGCAATATTTATGATGGTAGTGGCTATAAGTGTTTTTGGTATGTGGAAAACAGCCCAGAGATTAAGGGGCACCTGGGTTGCGGCGTTTCTGATGTTGCTATCGACATTCCTTCTTGTTAGGTCTCTAACAGAAGGTATGTTGGATTTGGGCCGCGATTTTCTGCTGTTAATCTTTGCAGGGATGTGGGTTGAAGCGTGGGCCAGATATAGAGTTAATTATAAGCATCATGCACGTGCCTCTCATCCACAACCGCTACCTCCAGCCCGGCCGGTGAGCACAAAGTTTTCGAGGCCATGAGGACTCAGATCATGAACATACAAGAGGAACCATTATGGCGAAGCAGATGAAGCTACTTTTGCTTGCAAAGGCGCTCTTACGCTCTCCTGCAGAGTTCGTAGACTGGATGGTGGAAGGCAAAGATTCCATTTTTGTATGAGTGGTATGCGTATCTTACTTATCCACAACCGCTACCTCCAACCCGGCGGTGAGGATGCCGTCTTTGAGGCGGAGAAGGCCCTGCTGGAACGGATGGGCCATGAGGTCATCCCGTTCGTGGAGGACAACGCCCGGCTCGGCGGGATGAACCCCGTTAAGGCGGCCTTGAACGCCGTCTGGTCCGGGGAGGCGCAGGAGAAGATCCGGCGGCTCATCCGGGAGAAGAAGCCCGATGTGGCCCACTTCCACAATACCTTCTTGATGATCTCCCCGGCGGCTTACTACGCCTGCAAGGAGGAGGGGGTGCCGGTGGTGCAGACCCTGCACAACTACCGCCTCCTTTGCGTGAACGCCCTCTTCTTCCGAGAAGGCAGGGTGTGCGAGGACTGCCTGGGGCGCCTGCCCTGGCGGGGGGTGGTCCGGGGGTGCTACCGGGGGAGCCCCTTGGCCTCGGGGGTGGTGGCGGCCATGCTTACGACCCACCGGGCCCTTGGCACCTGGGCGCGCGGGGTGGACGTGTACATCGCCCTCACCGAGTTCGCACGGCGGAAGTTCATGGAAGGGGGGCTTCCGGCGGAGAAGATCGTGGTGAAGCCCAACTTCGTCCACCCGGACCCTGGGCCCGGGGAGGGAGAGGGCGGCTACGCCCTATTCGTGGGGCGGCTTTCGCCGGAGAAGGGGATTAGGACGCTCCTTAGGGCCTGGGAACGGCTGGGCGGGAGGGTGCCCCTCAAGGTGGTGGGGGACGGTCCCTTGGCCGAGGAGGTACGCGGGGCGGCTGGGAGGCTTCCCGGGGTGGAGTGGCTGGGACGGAAAGGCCAGGAAGAGGTCTATGCGCTAATGGGGGATGCAGCATTCCTGGTCTTTCCCTCAGAGTGGTACGAGACCTTTGGCCGGGTTGCCATCGAGGCTTTTGCGAAGGGTACGCCGGTCCTTGCGGCTGATATTGGAGCGGTCGCTGAAGTTACGGACCACGGCCGCACCGGCCTCCACTTCCGCCCCGGCGACCCTGAGGACCTCGCGGAGAAGGTGGAGTGGGCCTGGACGCACCCCAACGACCTTAGGGAGATGGGCCGCGAGGCGCGGCGGGAATATGAGCAGAAATACACCGCGGAGAAAAACTACGAAATACTGATGGACATTTATGAGCGGGCGCGTGCTACAGCCTCCGGCACTTGAAGAGGAGCACCGCTATATCCTTGGTATGCGTGTGGATGCGACCAGTTACGCCCGGGCTACCCAACGGATCATACGATGGGCTGAGGCTGGAGAGAGCCGCTACGTGTGCGTGGCCAACGTGCACATGGTTATGGAAGCCTACGACGATCCAGCGTTTCGGGCCATCGTGAATGCAGCGGATCTGGTGACGCCCGACGGCATGCCGCTGGTCTGGACGCTACGCTGCATGGGAATTCACGAGCAGGAACGGGTCTATGGCCCTACGCTGACGCTGTGGGTTGCGCAGGAGGCCGCTCGTCGAGGTATACCCGTGGGTTTTTACGGCGGACATCCCGAAGCCGCCCGGGGAATTTCGGAAAATCTTTCCCGAAGATTTTCTGGCCTTCAGGTAACTTACTGTTACAGTCCACCCTTTCGGCCGCTGACGCCGGAGGAAGACGCGGCCGTGGTGGAAGCCATCAATGCCTCGGGCGCACGCATCCTGTTTGTCGGACTGGGCTGCCCGAAGCAGGAACGCTGGATGGCGGCCCATCGCGGACGCGTCCAGGCCGTCATGCTGGGCGTCGGGGCGGCGTTTGATTTTCACGCCGGAAGGGTGCGCCAGGCCCCTTCCTGGCTGCAGCAGATGGGGTTGGAATGGCTCTTTCGATTGCTTATGGAGCCCCGTCGCCTGTGGCGCCGCTACTTTCGGCATAATCCTCGCTTCGTCGCGCTTGTTGGATACCAGCTTTTCAAAGAAAAACGACAGACTCCACGATGAAAAAGGCACTGATCACGGGCATTACCGGACAGGACGGATCCTATCTGACCGAGTTCTTACTGGAAAGAGGCTACGAGGTACACGGTATCATTCGGCGGACATCGACCTTCAATACCGATCGCATCGACCACCTGTACCGGGATCCCCACGATCCACAGGCCCGGCTCTTTCTGCACTACGGGGATCTCTCGGACGGAACCGGGCTGCGCCGCATTCTGGAGCGCGTTCAGCCCGACGAAATCTACAACCTGGCCGCGCAGTCGCACGTGCGTGTTTCCTTCGAGCAGCCGGAATACACGGCCGACATCGTCGCCACGGGCACGCTGCGCTTGCTGGAGGCCGTGCGCGACTTCGTGCGGCACAGCGGCAAGCCGGTGCGCTTCTACCAGGCCGGCTCTTCCGAAATGTTCGGGGCCGCTCCGCCGCCCCAGAACGAAAAAACGCCCTTTTATCCGCGCAGCCCCTACGCGGCGGCCAAAGTGGCGGCCTACTGGTACGCCGTGAACTACCGAGAAGCCTACGGGCTGTTCATCTGCAACGGGATTCTCTTCAACCACGAGTCGCCGCGGCGGGGCGAGACCTTCGTCACGCGCAAGATCACGCGGGCGGCCGGGCGCATCAAGATGGGGCTTCAGGACAAGCTCTACCTGGGCAACCTGGAGGCGCGACGCGACTGGGGCTTTGCCGGCGACTACGTGGAGGCCATGTGGCTGATGCTCCAGCAGGACGAGCCCGACGACTACGTCATCGCCACGGGCGAGTCGCACTCGGTGCGGGAGTTTCTGGAGCTGGCTTTTGGAATGCTGGACCTTGACTGGCGCAAATACGTGAAAATAGACCCAAGGTATTTCCGACCTACGGAGGTGGATCATCTCCTTGGAGATGCGTCTAAGGCGCGTGAAAAGCTCGGCTGGCGGCCGCGCGTGAGCTTCGAGGAACTGGTGCGCATGATGGTGGAGCACGACCTGGAGCTGGCCCGCCAGGAACGCACGCTCAAAGATGCCGGACACACTATTGCGCTCAGAGGGTTGATCCATGACTGAGAACAGCAAAATTTTCGTAGCCGGTCATCGGGGACTGGTCGGCTCGGCGCTGGTGCGTCGCCTGCAGCAGGCTGGCTTTACGAACCTGATCGTGCGCACGCGGCAGGAGCTGGACCTGTGCGATCAGGCGGCCGTTGATCGGTTTTTCGCGGCAGAGCGTCCCGAATACGTATTCCTGGCAGCTGCAAAAGTCGGGGGCATTCTGGCCAACAGCACCTACCCGGCCGACTTCATCCGGGACAACCTGCTCATTCAGACGAACGTCATCGATGCGGCCTGGCGCCACGGCGTCAGGAAGCTGCTGTTTCTGGGCTCGAGCTGCATCTATCCAAAACATGCACCCCAGCCGATCCGGGAAGAGTACCTGCTGAGCGGGCCGCTGGAGCCGACGAACGAGTGGTATGCCGTGGCCAAGATTGCCGGAATCAAAATGTGTCAGGCTTACCGGCGGCAGTACGGCTTTCGGGCCATCAGTCTGATGCCGACGAACCTGTACGGTCCGGGCGACAACTTCGATCTGGAGACGTCGCACGTGCTGCCGGCGCTGATCCGGAAGTTTCATCTGGCGAAACTGGCGGCAGCGGGCGAGCTGGAGGCGATCGTGGAGGACGAACGGCGGTTCGGGCGGATTCCGGACGATGTGCTGGCGGGGCTGGGGTTGCGCCGCGAAGGGGATCGGCTGGTTCGGACCGGTGCGCCGCGCGTGGTGCTCTGGGGGACGGGCACGCCGCGTCGGGAGTTTCTGCACGTGGACGATCTGGCCGATGCCTGCCTGTTTTTGATGCCGCATTACGACGAGGAAGCGATCATCAATGTGGGGGTGGGGGAGGATGTGAGCATTCGGGAGTTGGCCGAGCTGGTGGCCGAAGTGGTGGGGTTCGAGGGCGAAATCATCTGGGACACGACGAAGCCGGACGGTACACCCCGCAAGCTACTGGATGTATCCCGTCTGTTCGGGCTGGGATGGCGGCCGAAGATCGGACTGCGCGAAGGAATTCGCCAGACGTACACCTGGTACCTGAAGCAGAGCCAGACGGTCCAGGTGCCCTGATGATGGGGCCCGCCAGTCGTGCGGTCAAAGCAGCGTTCGATAGGCCCAAACACTTCACGGCCGTACCTGACTGCGAGCCGCCGAGGCGTTTGTAGCACGCCACGGGGGCGTCAGCCGCAGGAGCTTACCCGAGACGGCTCGACGCTCATGCTTCGTGCCTGACTATAAGCGCGTTGAACCTGGAGGGCGGTGCGAAAAAATCTTTTCCGAAAATACGGTCGCCTGTCCGTGCAGCAGAGGTCGTTTGAAAAAAACGCAAATCGCTGGATGATCTTCCACAGATTAACCTCTGGCCTTCTTTTTGTTTAGAAGCCGGACGGTCTGCACGTCGGGAGCCATTCCGATGGGGTGTGCAGGTTACGCGCAGGGGGGACTGGTGTCTGGTAGGATATAAAAAGCGTCAAAACGTATGCGCTTGCTTGTAACAAACCCGGGAGATGCGTATGTTGCCTCCGGACGCTTCCGGAAACGTCAGCCATGACATGAATCGGTTGCGTGCCACCGCCTCGGAAGGTGATGCTCCTGCGAACAACCCCGTTTCTATGACAGTAACGGATACGACGGCCTATCAATTCGTTCACGTTGGTCCCCGGAATCGCCTGCTCTATCACCGTCGCCGCGTGCAGGACGCGGCCGTGCTGGCGCTTGCCGAAGGCCTGGCGTTGCTGGTGGCGCTGGGGCTGGCCAATCGCCTCGACCTCTGGCTGACCGGGGCCGCCTCGTGGCCGACCTGGGCCTGGGGGATGCCGCTGCTCTGGTGGATGGTGGCCGTCTTCAGTCGCCTGCTTCCCGGCTGGGGACTCGGCGCGGCCGAAGAACTGCGCCGCATCGTGATCGGGCTGATGTCGATCTTTGTCGGGGTGGCCGCCCTGCTGTTTCTGACGAAGCGCGCCTCCGGCGATGGTCGCTTCCTGCTGGTCACCGGCTGGGTGCTGGCCACGGGAGCCGTCCCGCTGGCCCGTTGGCTGGCCAAACGCTGGCTGATTTACAAAAAACGCTGGGGCGCACCCACCGTGATCTACGGCGCCAACGGGATCGTGGAGGAGGTGATCGAGATGCTGCGCCAGGAAGCCGGGCTGGGGTACCAGCCCATCGGTGTGTTTTACGCGGACGAAGCCTGCGTGGGCGATCGGATTGCCGACCTTCCCGTGATAGGGGGACTCTGGCACAATACCCCGGATGCGCCGGTGGCCGTCCTGGCGCTGCCCGGCATTGCGCCGGAAATGCTTTCCGAGTTGCTCGACGGCCCGCTGGCCATCTATAAACAGGTGATCCTGATTCCCGACCTTTCCGACGTGCCCTCGCTCTGGGTGCGTCCCTGCAACCTGTCGGGCCGACTGGCCCTGGAGATCACCTCCAACCTGTTCGATCCCGTTGCCCAGACAATCAAGCGCGCGATGGATCTGGTGCTGGTGGTGGGGACCATGCCGATCTGGCTGCCGCTGGTCGGCCTGCTGGCCCTGGCCGTCTGGCTCGAAGATCGCCAGGCGCCGTTCTTTACGCAGGAGCGCATCGGGCGCGACGGACGACGGTTTCGCGTGATCAAGCTGCGTACGATGCGGCCCGACGCCGAAGCGGTTCTCCGGCGCTATCTCGCGGAAAATCCGGAAGCCCGGGCGGAGTGGGCGGCGAGCTTCAAACTCAAAAACGACCCACGCATTACCCGGGTGGGACGCTGGCTGCGCAAGCTTTCGCTGGATGAGCTCCCGCAGCTGTTCAACGTGCTGCGCGGTGAGATGTCGCTGGTGGGACCCCGGCCGCTGCCGGCCTACCATCACGACGAATTGCCCCATCTGGTGCAGCAGTTGCGCGTGCGCGTGCGGCCCGGCATGACGGGACTCTGGCAGGTCAACGGCCGGAGCGACGCCGGCAACGAAGGCATGGCCCGATGGGATGCGTTCTACATCCGTAACTGGTCGATCTGGCTGGATCTGGTGATTCTGGTGCGAACCATCCGGGTGGTGATCAAAGGACATGGGGCGTATTGAATTTTCAGGTAGCCGGCGGTGGTTGTTGTGGTTGCCGGCGATGGTATGCTGGACAACGTCGCTGGCTCAGGCCCAGCCGGTAGTATCGACGCTATCCATCGAATCCGGCCTGATTGCGGCGACGGGCGATTCGCTGCCGCTCTGGCTGCATGCGAACCGGCTGGGCACGGTGGACCAGACCGGCGCCAACGCCTACCTGCAGTTTTCGGGCACGCTCCAGGGCCGGCTGCACGGAAACTGGCGCTGGGAGGCGGGCGCCCGGGTGGTCGGACGACGTGCCCCGCATGCCACGCTGTTCCTTCCGGAACTCTACGCGGGCGTGAGCGGCCGCCTGGTGCGGCTCTGGGTTGGTCGCCGTGCCTACGAGATCGGCGAGACAGCCGGACGCCTCTCGATGGGGTCGCTGGATACCGGTCTGAATGCTACGCCGCTACCGAAAATGGTGATCGAGACGCCGGGCTACCTGCCGGTTCCCTGGACAAATGGCCACCTGGAGATCCGTGGGTATCTGGCGCATGGCTGGTTCAATGACCCGCGGGATACACGGGGGGCCTACCTGCATCAGAAGTTTCTCTATGGGCGATTGAAGGTTTGGGGCTGGCAGTTATATGGAGGACTGGTGCATGATGCCCAATGGGGAGGCACTTCGCCGATCTATGGCCCGCAGCCCGACGGAATCGACGACTGGTGGCGGGTATTCTGGGGCATGGCCGGGGCGCCAGATGCCCCTCCTGCTGATCAGATCTACTACCAGGGCAACCATCTGGGCATCTGGGATGTGGGGCTGAAAGGCCAGATAGGCGGCGTAGCACTACACGTCTACCGCCACTTTCTCTTCAACGACAAGGATGGGCTCAAGCTGAAAAACCCCGGCGATGGACTGCTGGGGATAGTCCTGTCGTTCGAGGGCCTGCCCGTCACGCGGCTGGTGTACGAATACCTGTATTCCAAAAGGCAAAGTGGTCCGGAGCCACCATCGCCTGGGCGAGGCGGACCTGGTGGTGGGCAGGATAACTATTACAACCACTGGCTGTATCGCTCAGGGTGGACCTACTACGGCCGCACCATCAGCAACCCGCTCTTTTTCCCGTATCCGGACGGGCAGATCGTCGGCTTCAATCACATTGCGAACAACCGCATCGTGGCGCATCATGTGGGGCTGGCGGGTACATTGCCCGGGGCTGTGGGCTATACGTTCATGGTCACCTACTCGCGCAACTATGGCACCTATCAAGCCCGTGACCTGGCGCGGCGGAACGGCCAGCCCTATTTCTACGAACACGGCCCCCGGCAGTGGAGCTGGTACGTGGCGCTGGCGCGACCGCTGACGCCGCAGCTCACGCTGCAACTGGCGCTGGCGCTCGACCGGGGCGCCGTCTATCCCCGCAGCACCGGGCTGGAAGTGGCGCTGCGCTGGCAGGTGCGCTGACGCACAAGGGATGGTTTGCCCCGGACGTCGGGCCCGACTACCAGCGAAGGGCGGCCCTTCGCTGCGCTCCGTGCCGGACGACGAACGGGTTGGGCGCTGAAGCAAGGGCGTTATCCTGTCGTTCCGGTTTTGCACGCCGGCGTGCAAAAGATGCACAGTGCGCTTGATGCGGCGGAAAAAATTGCCGCGGGGGTGGCGGAGGCTGCGACGAAGATTGAGGGTGCTTTCGATGGGAGCAGGGCGGGCGCTGCGCTGATGGGCAGACCTCGAGGTTTCATAAGGGCGGTAGCCCGTAGCCCTTTTTGAGATCAGGGGTCCCGGGTGTCGGTAGCCTCGGGTCTTTCGGGCCAGCTTCTCCGGCGATAGCAGCATTTTTTAGACCCTCTCAGTCGCTTCGCGACAGCTCCCCCTGGAAGGGGGAGCGGTGTCCACGGGCTACGGCTGGCGGTGGTGGTGGGCGCCTGCGCATGTTTCAGCGCGGAGTTTTTTTCCTGATGTGCTTCCCCCTCCCTGCCCGGGAGGGGGTCAGGGGGAGGGTCAAATCTGTTCGTTTTTAGTGTTGGCGTTTGGGGTGGGTGGCGGTAGTTACGGATAGACCCCCTCAGGCCCTTAGGGCCAGCTCCCACTGGAAGGTGGAGCGTGTTCTGTGAACTTGAGTTGGCGGTGTATCTGGGCGTACCGCCTGTTCCGAACGTTGGGTTCTTTTGATGGGCGTTCGGGATAGCGCCGCTTCTGAATTTTTGAACGCTTCCCCCTCCCTTTTCAAGGGAGGGGGAAAGGGGGAGGGTTGAATTATTAACCCTCAACCGCTTCGCGACAGCTCCGCCTGTAAGGGAAGCGTGTTCTGGAGGCTATGGCTGACGGGGAAAGCAGGCGTCTGAGCATGTTTCAGCGCCGGCGTTTGGAGAGGCACACGTACGCGTTTTACTGCCGGCGCTTTTTAGGGTTAGGTTCTACCCCGTTCTTTCATGGAGAAGCCCCGTAAACAGGTCGCAGTTTTTTATCTTGGTACAACCGACGTGAGTCTCAAACAATTGCTGGATTATGTCGGTCAATCGCTCGAGCGTACAGTACCGTCGCTGGCTTCGGCGACAGGCCACGCCGGCCGAACGGCGGCTCTGGGCCTGCTTGCGCAAACGTCAGTTGGAAGGACGTCGTTTTCGTCGCCAGCACAGCATCGGACCTTATGTGGTGGATTTTTACTGTCCATCGGAGCGACTGGTGATCGAACTGGATGGTGCTGTGCATGAAGATGTGGCCCGAGCGCGCTATGATGCTCGACGCGAAGCGTATTTGCGGGCACGGGGGCTTCGGGTGTTGCGTTTTGAGAATCAGCAGGTGCTGGAGCAGCTGGATATGGTGCTGGAGGCGATCCGTCAGGCATTTCGTGGGTGATGCGGAGGTGCTGGGCGGGCCTCGTGCTGGCGGCAAAATAGACCCCCTCAGCTGCTTTGCAGCAGCTCCCCTGACAGGGGGAGCAGTGTTCTGTGAACCAGAGCTGGCGGTGGACCTGGAGGTGCCGGCTGTTCTGAACGCTGGGTTCTTTTGAATGGTGTTCGGGATAGCGCCACCTCTGTATTCACCACAAACTCTTTCTGAACTTTTCCCCTCTCTGACCAGGGATAGGGGAGGGGGAGTGTTGCATTGTTGCCCCCCTCAACTGCTTCGCAGCAGCTCCCCCGGGAAGGGGAGCTGGGCTGGTGGCTACGGCTGGTGGTGGAGCCAGGCGCCTGCGCATGTTTCAGCGTCGAGGCTTTCGCGCTTGTGCTTCCCCCTAGGGGGTCAGGGGGAGGGTCGAATTGTTACCCCTTAGCTGCTTCGCGATAGTTCCCCTGGAAAGGAGGAGCGGGTGCTGGAGGCTACGGCCGGTGGTGGCTCCGGGTCGGTCCGACCCGGGAACCCATCGCACGCCATTTGAAGTTTGCTGTTTTCGCAGGGCTATCCTTTTCCAAGCATGGCGATTCTGACGGTCCCGAAAGTTTTGCGCGAAAAGCTCGGCGACGAGGGCGTCGAGGCACTCATTGCGTTGCTTAACGAAGCGGCCCATCACGAGCGGGACAACCTGCTGGGGATCCTGGCCGAGCGTTTCGAGCGGCGGGTGACGGAGGAGGTGTCGCGGCTGGAGGTGCAGATGGCCGAGGTGGAAAAGCGCCTGGACCACCGGATCGCGGAGGAGGTGTCGCGGCTGGAGGTCCAGATGGCCGAGGTGGAAAAGCGCCTGGACCACCGGATCGCGGAGGAGGTGTCGCGGCTGGAGGTCCAGATGGCGGAGTTGGAGAAGCGGCTGGATCATCGGATCACGGAGGAGGTGGCCCGTCTGGAAAAACAGATGGCGGAGCTGGAGAAGCGGCTGGATCATCGAATCACAGAGGAGGGGAAACGGCTGGAGGTCCAGATGGCGGAGGTGGAGAAGCGGTTGGATCACCGGATCGCGGAGGAGGTGTCGCGCCTGGAAAAGCAGATGGCGGAGGTGGAGAAGCGGTTGGATCATCGGATCGCGGAGGAGGTGTCGCGCCTGGAAAAGCAGATGGCGGAGGTGGAGAAGCGGTTGGATCACCGGATCGCGGAGGAGGTGTCGCGACTGGAGGTGCAGATGGCCGAGGTGGAGAAGCGCCTGGACAATCGCATCACCGAAGTGGAAGCGCGTCTGGAGCAGCGCATTACGGAGGAGGTGGCGAAGCTGGACCGTCGGATTACGGAGGAGGGGTCGCGGTTGGAGGTGGCGCTCAGCGAGCGCTATGCGAGTCTGGTGCGGTGGATGTTCCTTTTCTGGGCGGGGCAGATCGGGGTGATTGCGGCACTGCTGGCGCTGCTGCGATAGGGGCAGGGGCGGGGCACCCTGCCCTGTTGAAAGAGGGAGGCATGCCGGCACCTCGGATTGCCTGTCCGGTGTAGAAACGGGTGCCGGACGACGACCGCGTTGGCGTTGACAGCACTCCGCTTCGCTTCGCGCCTGACTACCAGCGCGCTGGTAGTCAGCCATGAAGGCGTCAGCTGGCGTGGCATGACGTGAGCGATTCGCTTCGTGCCCGGCTATGGGCATACGGCTGCATGGGAAACCGGCCGCTTGCGCCGAGACAGATTGAAAGAATCCGGGGGATGCCTTATCATATCGCAGCTTATACGATTTCTGAGAAATCATAGTGCATGGGAGAAAGCACGGGTGCACACGGCGGTGCGTCCCTACCAGATCTTTGACGTTTTCCTTATCCCGTACGGGCGGACCCCTGTGTCCGCCCGATCCTACCCGCCGAATTGTGTCCGGCATACAGGATATTGCGCCAACATGCACCGGTGAAGCAGCGATCCCATATTCTCATTGACATCCATGCCGCTACCGAACCGAAAACGACCGAGACGCTCCCGGATCGCCCTGCCGGGGCTGATCTGCTGGGTGTTGCTGCTGGTCGCACAGACCGCCTGCGCGCAGCGACAGTTGGGCGCGCGCGTGACGAACCACTCCGGTGGACCGCTGCTTTCCGAGCAGGCCGCCTATGATGTGACCTTTTATGAGCTGGCGTTGCGCGTCGAGCCGGACGCCCGCCGCATCGACGGCACGCTGACGGTGCAGGCCCGCGTCGTGCATCCGCTCATCTGGTTCGTGCTCGACCTCGACACGGTGCTGACCGTCCGACGTGTCGAAGAACATGTGGCGGGGCGGTGGGTGCCGCGCGCGTTCGAGCACCGACCGGACGGCCGCATCTGGACGCACCTGGCCCACACCCGCCAGCCAGGCCAGCAACTCGTGCTCCGCGTGCATTACGGCGGCGTGCCCCGCGAGGCGCCCTACCCGCCGTGGATCGGCGGCTTCACCTGGGCCCGCACGGCCGACGGCCGCCCCTGGATCGCCACCTCCAACCAGGGCGAAGGGGCCGACCTCTGGTGGCCCTGCAAGGACCACCCCTCGGACGAACCCGACTCGATGGCGCTGCACATCACGGTCCCCGAGCCGCTCGTGGTGGCCAGCAACGGCCGCCTGCGCCGCGTCGAGCGGCACGCCGACGGCACGCGCACCTACCACTGGTTCGTCTCGACCCCCATCAACAACTACGGCGTGGCGCTGAACATCGCGCCCTACCGGACCGTCGATACCACCTACGTCAGCGTGGCCGGCGACACCGTACCGGTCACCTTCTGGGTCCTGCCCGAGCGCGAGGCCGACGCCCGCCGCATGCTGCCGGAGTTTCTCGATCACCTGGCCTTCTACGAGCGCCTGCTGGGACCCTATCCGTTCCGGGCCGACAAGTACGGCATCGCACACACGCCCTTCCTGGGCATGGAGCACCAGACGATCATCGCCTACGGCAGCGACTTTTCGGACCAGCCCTATGGCTACGACTGGCTGCACCACCACGAGCTGGGCCATGAGTGGTGGGGCAACCTGGTGACGGCCTACGACTGGAAGGACTTCTGGCTGCACGAGGGCTTCTGCACCTACATGCAGGCGCTCTACGCCGAGCAGCGCTTCGGACCGGAGGCCTACCGGGCCGAACTGATGCGCTACCGATCCGCCCTCCGCAACCGGCGGCCCATCGCGCCCCGCACCTCGAAGACCACGACCGAAATGTACTTTGCCGATCCGGCCACGGGCCAGACGGACAACGACATCTACTACAAGGGCGCCTGGGTGCTCCACACGCTGCGCTATCTGATCGGCGACGAGGCGTTCTTCCGGGCGCTGCGCCGCATGGCCTATCCCGATCCGGCCCTGGAGCGCGTAACCGACGGTCGCCAGTGCCGCTTTGCCACTACGGACGACTTCATCACGCTGGTGGAGACGATCACCGGCCAGGAGCTGGACTGGTTCTTCGAGGTGTATGTGCGCCGCGCCGAGCTGCCCCGGCTGGTCGTGACGCGCGAGCCGGACCGTCTCATTCTGCGCTGGGAAACGCCGGACAACCTGCCGTTTCCGATGCCTGTCGAGGTGCAGATCGGCGACACCCGCCGTCGCATTCCCATGCCGGACGGCGAGGCCGTCGTGCCGCTGGGCGAACTCGAAGCCGAGCCGATCATCGACCCGGACCTCCGGATCCTGCGGGATGAAGCGCGCAGGTGATCTGCGCCTGAAAAAAATGAGCCGTTCTCGAAGTAGGGCGGGGCGATCCGTCGTGACGCCTGCGCAGGAGTCCGGAGCGGACGTCCACGCCGCAATGAGGGCACGGTCCCACGGCGTCCCATGGGGGTGCCAGTGGCGGAGCCGTGCCTGCAGAATCATTTTGAGCGGCCGCGTTGAAAGCGGAGGCCTATATTCTATGTTCGGCGAGCTTCGAATTTTGTTATCCCACTGTACCGCAAGATATGGCCACGACCTCGAATGAGGCCCATGCCCTCTCGCCGTTTGCTCTGCAGCTGCTGCAAGACCTTGCGGCGCTTGCGCGGATGCTGGAGGATGGGTTGATTGAGCGGGGCGTCCGCCGGCTTGGAGCGGAGCAGGAGCTGTTTCTGGTGGAGCCCTGCGGCAATCCGGCGCCGGTCGCCGAGCAGGTGCTGAAGCGCAACCGGGATCCGCATCTGGTACCCGAACTGACGCGCTTCAACCTGGAGATCAACCTGGAGCCGGGGCTGCTGGAAGGCGACGGCCTGCGCCGCCTGGAACGACAGCTCCTGGAGCGGCTGGCCCATGCGCGTAAGCTGACGCGCGACCTGGGCGACGACATTGCCCTGTGCGGCATCCTGCCCACCATTCATCTCTCGGACCTGACGCTCGACAACATGACCCCCCGGCCGCGCTACGCCCGGCTCAATGAAGCCATCACGCGCCTGCGCGGTGGTCCGGTTCAGCTTCAGATCACGGGCATCGACGAGTTGTTCGTGCAACTGGACTCCATCATGGTCGAGGGCTGTAACGCCAGCTTCCAGGTGCACCTGCAGGTCGATCCGGACGCCTTTCCTCGCTGCTACAATGCCGCTCAGCTGGCCGCCGCACCCGTGCTGGCCGCCGGGGTCAACGCCCCGGTGCTTTTCGGCAAGCGGCTCTGGCACGAGACGCGCATCGCGGTCTTCCGGCAGGCCGTCGACACGCGGGGCGGCAATCTGTACCTGCGCGAGATGAGCCCGCGTGTGCATTTCGGCACGGACTGGGTGCGGGAGTCGGTGCTGGAAATCTACCGGGAAGACCTGGCCCGCTTCCGGGTGTTGCTGACGCCGGAGTCGCCCCCGGAAGACGCCTTGAACGTGCTGGAACAGGGCGGCATTCCCCGGCTGGAGGCGCTGCAGCTTTTCAACGGAACGGTCTATCGCTGGAATCGGGCCTGCTACGGCGTGTCGGAGGGCCGTCCGCACCTGCGCATCGAAAACCGCGTGCTTCCTTCCGGTCCCACGCCCGCCGACGAGGTGGCCAATGCGGCCTTCTGGGCGGGGCTCGTGCTGGAGCTGGCACACCGCGAGCCGGAGCTGCACCGGCGCATGGATTTCGACGAGGCCCGGGGCAACTTCATCGCTGCGGCCCGGCTCGGGCTGGGCGCGCATCTGACCTGGCTGGACGGCGCGCGCTGGCCGGCCCAGCGGCTCATCCTGGAGGAACTGTTGCCGATGGCGCGGGCCGGACTGCAACGCGCGGGGGTCGATCCGGCAGACATCGCCCATTACCTGGGGCTCATCCGCGAGCGGGTGGAAAGCCGCCAGACCGGCGCCGAATGGCAGCTTCGTTCGCTGGCGGCGATGAAAGGGCAGGGGAGCCGCGCCGAACGCCTGGAGGCGCTGGTGCTCACCATGCAGGCCTATCAGCAGGAGAATCGGCCGGTGCATCGCTGGGAGCCGGCGCGGCTGGCCGCGGTGCGGCGGCGCGCAGCGCAGGGCAACCGCCGCGTGGAGCACGTCATGACCACCGATCTGTTCACCGTGCAGGAAGACGAGCCGCTGCAGTTCGTGGCGGCGCTGATGGACTGGAAGCAGCTGGACGCCGTGCCCGTCGAGGACGTCCACCACCGACCCGTCGGTCTGGTGCACCGTGAGGCGGTGCAGCAGGCGCTTCAGGAAAAAGATCCGACGACGGCCGTTCGGCTCGTGATGAATCCACGACCGATCGTGGTCACACCCGAAACGCCACTGACCGAGGCGATGCGGTTGCTGGAGGCGCGGAAGGCCGCGGCGCTACTGGTCGTGCACCGGGAGCAGCTCGTCGGCATGCTCACCCGCGCCGAGCTTCCCGCTTTCTGATCCGGAAAGGTGCCATTGGTGACAGCGACGTGCGTTTCATGCGGCGCGGCGGTATCGAACCGCTCGACGCGTCGTATAAAAGCGTACGGTCGTTTCTACCGGCAACAGCAACGGCACGGCTTTCATGATTCGTCGGATCGCGACAGGCCTTGTAGTGCTTCTGATCATCGCAGGGCTGGTCTATGCACGGTGGGCGCAGAACGGGCGGGAAACCGCGGCGGTGGGGCCGGCGCAGCGGGCTTTGCGGGTACAGGCCATGGTGGTGCGGCCCACTTCGGTGGCGGATCGGCTGGTCGTCACCGGTTCGGTCCTGGCGGGCGAAGCGGTCGAGTTGCATCCGGAGGTTTCGGGTCGGGTCGAGGCGTTGCTGTTTGAAGAAGGAAAGCCCGTCCGAAAAGGAGAGGTACTGATCCGCCTCAATGACGACGAGCTGCAGGCCCAGCTGCGTCAGGTCGAGACGCGGCTGCAGCTGCTGCGCGCGCAGCTGCAACGCCAGGAGCAACTGCTCGAACGCGGCGGGGTCAGTCAGGAGACGGTCGATGCGACGCGCAGCGAAGTGCAGGTGCTCGAAGCCCAGGCCGATCTGATCCGGGCGCAGCTCGACAAGACGGTCGTGCGGGCACCGTTTGACGGCGTGATCGGCCTGCGCTCGATCAGCATGGGGAGTTATGTGACGCCCAGTACGCCCATCGCCCTGTTGCAGGCGCTCGATTCGGTCAAAATTGAGTTTGCCGTGCCGGAGCGCTATGCGCACCGCGTGCGGGTGGGACAGCGCGTTCGCTTTACGCTGGAGGGCCTGACGCGGACGTTCGAGGGGCGCATCTACGCGGTCGAACCCCGCATCGACGAAAGCACCCGCATGCTGCGCGTGCGGGCGCTCAGCGCCAATCCGGATCGGCTGCTGTTGCCCGGAGCCTTTGCCCGCGTGGAAATCATCTTTGAAGAAATCCCCGAGGCATTGCTCGTCCCGGCGATCGCGCTGGTGCCCGAGATGGGCCAGTATAAACTCTTTGTCTATGAGAACGGACAGGTCACGGCGCGCACCGTCGTTCCTGGCCTGCGTCTGGAAGATAGCGTACAGGTGCTCGAAGGCCTGCAACCCCGCGATACGGTGATCGTGCAGGGGGTGCAGCTGCTGCAGCCGGGCATGCCGGTCGAGATCGAACTGGTTGGAAGCTAACCGGAAGCCTCGTCATGAGCCTGTATTCCGTCAGCATCCGGCGCCCCGTTCTGGCGGTGGTGTTCTCGCTGGTGATCCTGCTTTTCGGGATCGTCAGCTTCACCTATCTGGGCGTGCGGGAATACCCGGCCGTCGATCCGCCGATCATTACGGTGGCGACCAACTACCGGGGCGCCAATGCCGAGGTGATCGAAACGCAGATCACCGAACCCCTGGAAGAGTCCATCAACGGCATCGCCGGAATTCGTTCGATCACCTCGGTAAGTCGAGACGGCCGCTCGACGATCACCGTCGAATTTGAGCTGGGGGTGGATCTGGAACAGGCGGCCAACGACGTGCGCGATCGCGTCTCGCGCGCCATGGCCAACCTGCCCCCGGACGTCGATCCGCCCATCGTTACCAAGGCCGATGCCGATGCCCAGCCGATCGTCTTTCTGAACGTCAAAAGCGACCGGCGCAATTTGCTGGAGCTGACGCGCATTGCCGAGGAGCTGTTCAAAGAACGGCTGCAGACGATCCCCGGCGTCAGCGAAGTGGACATCTGGGGGGAGAAGCGCTATGCCATGCGCATCTGGCTGGACCCTCACAAGCTGGCGGCCTACGGGCTTTCGCCCCTGGACGTGCGGGACGCGCTCCAGCGCGAAAACGTCGAGTTGCCCGCCGGACGCATCGAGGGGGGCTCGGTCGAGCTGTCGATCCGCACGCTCAGCCGCCTGCAGACGCCCGAGGAATTCAACAACCTGATTCTGAAAGAAGAAGGGGGCCGCCTGGTGCGCCTTCGGGACGTAGGGCATGCCGAGCTGGGGCCTGAGAACGAACGGACCGTCCTGAAACGCGACGGGATCCCGATGGTGGGCGTCGTGCTGCGTCCGCAGCCCGGCGCCAACTACATCGCCATCGCCGACGAGTTCTATCGCCGGCTTGAACAGATCAAAAAAGAGCTGCCCGCCGACATCGAGCTGGGCATCGGCTTCGATGTGACGGAGTACATCCGGGACTCGATCCGGGAGGTGCAGCAGACCATCTTTCTGGCGCTGGGCCTCGTCGTGCTGATCATCTTTCTGTTCCTGCGCGACTGGCGCACCACGATCATCCCCGTGCTGGTGATTCCCGTCTCGCTGATCGGAGCCTTTTTCCTGATGTATCTTTTCGGCTTTTCGATCAACGTGCTGACGCTGCTGGGCATCGTGCTGGCCATCGGGCTGGTGGTCGACGACGCGATCGTGGTGCTGGAGAATATCTACGCGAAGCTGGAGCAGGGGCGTCCTCCGGTCGAAGCGGGCATTGTCGGGACGCGGGAGATCTTCTTTGCCGTGATCGCGACGACGCTGGCGCTGGTGGCGGTCTTCATGCCGCTGCTCTTTCTGGGCGGATTGACCGGACGGCTGTTTCGGGAGTTCGGCATGACGCTCGCCGGGGCCGTGGTGATTTCGTCCTTTGTGGCGCTGACGCTGACGCCTATGTTGTCCACGCGGCTGCTGCGGGGCCACCAGGGGCATTCGTGGTTCTATTACAAAACGGAGCCTTTCTTCCAGCGCATGGCGCAGGGGTATCGGCGCTCGCTGGAGGCGTTTTTGCGGCGGCGGTGGCTGGCGTTTCCGATCCTGCTGGTGGCCGGCGGCTTGATCGTCTGGTTCATGGAAAGCCTGCCGGCCGAGCTGGTGCCCATGGAAGATCGGAGCAACATCAGCCTGTTTGCCAGCGGACCGGAGGGTGCGACCTTCGAGTACATGGATGCCTACATGGATCAACTGATCCGGATGATTCAGGAAGAGGTGCCCGAGCACGAAGCGATCATCTCGGTCACCTCGCCGGGCTTTGGCGCTTCTTCGTCGGTCAACTCGGGCTTCATTCGTCTCATTCTGAAAGATCCGGAGCAGCGCACGCGCACGCAGCAGGAGATTGCGGACTATCTGAGCCAGCGCGTGCGCGATTTTCCGGGAGCGCGGACGTTCGTCTCGCAGCCGCAGTCGATCGGCAACCGCCGGGGCGGATTGCCCGTGCAGTACGTGCTCCAGGCGCCCAATTTGGAAAAGCTGCGGGAGGTACTGCCGCGCTTTCTGGAAGCGGCCGAAAAGGATCCGACCTTTACGTTTGTGGACGTCGATCTGAAATTCAACAAGCCCGAGCTGCGGCTGCAGATCGACCGGGCGCGGGCCCGGCAGGCTGGCGTTTCGGCGCTGGACATTGCGCAGATGCTGCAACTGGCCCTGAGCGAGCAGCGGATCGGCTACTTCGTGATGAACGGCAAGCAGTACCAGGTGATCGCGCTCCTGCAGCGCGAAAACCGCAACGATCCGCTGGATCTACGGACGCTCTACGTGCGCAATGCGCGGGGCGAGCTGATTCCGCTGGACAATCTGGTCTCGCTCTCGGAAGAGAGCACGCCGCCCCAGCGCTACCGGTTTGACCGCTACGTTTCGGCCACCGTGTCGGCCGCCCTGGCACCGGGCAAGACGATCGGGGATGGCATTGCCGCCATGGACGCCATCGCCGAGCGCGTCCTGGACGAAACGTTCTCGACGGCGCTGGCCGGACCTTCCCGCGACTTTGCCGAAAGCTCGCGCAGCCTGCTGTTCGTCTTTCTGTTTGCGCTGGCGCTGGTGTACCTGATTCTGGCGGCCCAGTTCGAAAGCTTCCGGGATCCGTTCGTGATCATGCTGACGGTGCCGCTGGCGCTGGCCGGGGCGTTGCTGGCGCTGTGGTATTTCCGACAGACGCTGAACATCTTCAGCGAGATCGGCATGATCATGCTGATCGGACTGGTTACGAAGAACGGGATTCTGATCGTCGAGTTTGCCAAACAGCGCAAAGCCGCCGGGCTCCCGGTGCTGGAGGCGATCAAAGAAGGGGCGTCCGCACGCTTCCGGCCGATTCTGATGACGAGCATTTCGACGATTCTGGGCATTCTGCCCATTGCGCTGGCGCTGGGGGCCGGCTCCGAGAGTCGGATGCCCATGGGGATTGCGATCATCGGCGGCATGGTGATCGGAACGCTGCTGACGCTGTACGTCATCCCGGCCATTTACACCTATCTGACGCGCGAAACGACCCGGACGCCGGCGGCTGTCGACGAACCCAAGCTGGAAGCGACCGAAGCATGAGTCGGATTGCCTGTGTGCTCTGTGTACTGGGCCTGCTGGTGACAGGCGTGCGGCATGCAGTGGCCCAGCCGCTTCTGACCCTCGAAGAAGCGCTCGAACTGGCCCGCCGACGCAACCCTTCGGTGCAGGTGAGCCGGCTGCAGGCCCGGCAGGCTGAGAACAATTATGCGCTCGGGACGGCGGGCTTCTGGCCGCAGCTTTCTTTCAGCATGGGATGGACCGGAAGCCTGACCAACACCCGGCAGCAGTTTCTGACCAACCCGGAACCGGTCGTGCGGAACGGCGCGCAGGCGCGGCGGCTGGATGGCGGCCTGCAGCTGCGCTGGACGATTTTCGATGGACTGGGGCAGTGGGCCCGTTATCGTCGGCTCGAGGCCGAGGCCACCCGGGCGGAAGCCGACGTCCGCGCCACCACCAATGCGCTGTTGGCCGAGGTCGCCATCGCCTATTACAATCTGGTGCGGCTCCAGCAGCAGCGCGAGGTGCTCGCATCGACCGTGGCGATTTCGACCGAGCGCCTGGAAATTGCCCGGATGCGCTATAACCTGGGCGCCGCCTCCCGACTGGAAGTGAGTCGGGCCCAGGTCGATCTCAATGCGGACCAGGCCGCCTTGCTGCGGCAGGAAGTGCTGCTGGCGCAGGAACGGGCCGCGTTCAACGAACTGCTCGGGCGCGATCCCGGAACGCCTTTCCGCACCGTCGATTCGATCCGCGTCGATCCTTCGCTGACGCTTCCGGCCCTGCACGAGGCGGCCCGGGAGCGCAATCCCATGTTGCAACAGGCCCGGGCTGCGGTGTCCCTGACGCACCATGCCCTGCAGGAACTGCGAGCCGAGCGGTGGCCGCAGCTGGATCTGATCGCCGGCTACACGTACACCAACCTGCATTCCGAAAGCGGCTTCATGCAGGAAAGCCGCACCTTCGACTTCAGCTACGGACTGAGCCTGTCGCTGACGCTGTTTGACGGCTGGAATCGGCGACGCCGCATAGAAAATGCCCGGCTGAACTACCAGGCCAATCAGGTCCAGCTGGAGCAGGTGCAACGATCGATCGAAACGGCGCTGGCCCAGCAGTACGCCGCCTATCAGCGCTACCTGGAGCTGATTACGCTGGAGCAGGACAACCTGGAGGCCGCCCGTCTGAACGTGGAGGTGGCGCTGGAGCAGTTTCGACTGGGAACGATCTCTTCGGTGGAATTGCGAGAAGTGCAGCAGGCCCTGCTGCAGGCGGAAGAGCGTCTGGTCAACGCCCGCTACGAGGCCAAGGTCGCCGAAATTCGCCTGCGCCAGCTGGCCGGCCAGTTCTGAGACGATGGCCCGGGCATCGGGGTACAGGGGGCGGCATGCCATGATCACACCCGGTTCCCCGGCCCGAAAGCGCGGGCGCACCCTGCGATGCGCCCCTACCAGACCAACCACGACGTTTCCATCAGGTGGGGCGGACCGCGGTGTCCGCCCTGTCATACCGCCGGATCACGTCCGGCACATGAGGGGCGCCGTCATGCACCGGTGAATCAGCGATCCCCGAAAAAAACGTCTTCGGAAGATCGATTCCGAAGACGTTCAGGCATGCGAAGCGCCGGTTCGCTTCAGTCTTTTTCCTCGTCGTCCTCGAGATCCTCGTCCTCGAAGTCCTCTTCATCGAATTCGTCTTCGTCGAACTCGTCGTCCTCTTCTTCGTCGTCGAATTCGTCCTCGTCCAGTTCCTCGTCCAGGTCTTCGTCGAGCGCTTCGTCCGGCACCACCGCTTCGGCTTCGGCCTCCTCTTCGTCCTCCAGCCCGCCCAGGATGGTTTCCATCGTGTCGGGCTCCGGCTCGGGCGTGCGGGGACGGTGGCGCTGTTGCAGTTCGGCTTTGGCTTCCGGCACCAGCTCGTAGATGAGGCCCAGGTGGTGCTTGCCCGTCTGCACCACCAGGCCCTGCTTGATCATGGCCTGGGCGACGTCGTAAGGGCACATCTCGTAGCCCTTGCCCCGCAGGTAGAAGTTGGCGTTTCGCCGCTCGGTGCCCACAATGAGCACGTAGCCCCGCGCCAGCTTGTTCTTGGCGTGGTTGATCCATTTGTCCTTGGAGACGGTGGGGCCTACGCGTCGCTCTGGTTCTGGCTGATAGTCGCTGACCGGTTCCATACGCCGCAGGGTTGGGAAAATCCTGTTGAAAGAGCAGCACCATCAACCGCAACAAAAAGTCCCTGTTCCTGAAGGGAAGGAGATCCTTTATATTTTTCGAGCACGTGAACGCGCGAACCAATCCGTGGAGGAGCATGCTTCTGGGATTGCAGCTCAATGAACTGGGACAGACGATGATTGCCGGTGCACCGCTCCTTGAATGGCTCAAGGCCATCGGGGTGTGGGCGGCGCTTTCGGTGGTGTTCATCGTGGTGCAGCGGGTGCTGGCCGGCCGGATCGAAGCGCTGGCCGCGCGCACCCGGACGAACATCGATAACGTCATTGCGAACGTGCTGCGCCAGACGCGCGCCTACTTCCTGGTGGGTCTGGCCTTTTATGCGGCGGTGGCCATCGTGCAGTTGCCCCGGCCGGTCGTCCAGTGGGGCGGGCGCATCGCCTTCGTGCTGCTGCTGTTGCAGCTCATCCGCTGGGGAAGCGGGCTCATCACGTTTTACGTGGAGCGCTATCGCCAGCAGAAGCTCGAAGAAGACCCGGCCGCCGTCACCTCGATGCAGGCGCTGGGCTTCATCGGGCGGCTGGTGCTCTGGACCATCGTGCTGCTGGTGGCGCTGGACAACTTTGGCGTGGACATCACGGCGCTTATCGCCAGCGTCGGCATCGCCGGCGTCGCCATCGGCCTGGCCGTACAGAACATCCTGGGCGATCTGTTCGCCTCGCTGTCGATCGTGCTCGACAAACCCTTCGTGGTGGGCGACTTCATCATCATCGACAACTACATGGGCACGGTCGAGCACATCGGCCTCAAGTCCACGCGCATCCGCAGCCTGACCGGCGAGCAGCTCGTCTTTTCCAACAGCGATCTGCTCAACAGCCGCATTCGCAACTACAAGCGCATGCGGGAGCGGCGCATCGTGTTTACGGTGGGTGTGGTCTATCAGACGCCGAAGGAAAAGCTGGAAAAGATTCCGCAGATCATCCGCGAGATCATCGAGGCGCAGGAGAACGTGCGTTTCGACCGGGCGCACTTCAAGGAGTTCGGTCCCTCGTCACTCAACTTCGAAGTGGTCTACTGGGTGCTCGACCCGGACTACACGCTCTACATGAACATCCAGCAGGCCATCAACCTGGCGCTCTTCGAACGCTTTGCGCAGGAAGGGATCGAGTTCGCCTACCCGACGCAGACGCTTTTCGTCTATCCGATGAAGCCGGTCGAGGTCGCCTCGCCGCAGGACACCGACGCGCGTGCCCGGGCCTGAATACAGAAAAGGCGGGCACGACGGCCCGCCTTCATGAAGACACAGGCGCTGAATCATACGATTTCCGGGAAATCATTGTGCATGTGAGAAAGCACGGGCGCACACTACGGTGCGCCCCTACCGGACAAACGACGACCCTCCTACCACGTAGGGGCGGACCCCTGTGTCCGCCCGATCATACCCGCCGGATCACGTCCGCCACACGGGGTGTGGTACCCTCATGCACCGGTAAATCAGCGATCCCATTTCAGTTGGTGCCCTCGGGCATCGGCAGCGGCTTGCGGGGGATGCGCGTGTCGCGCTCGGCCGCGTGGTAGGCGAAGGCGGCGATGATCGTGGCGGCCTGCTTCAGGTCGTCTTCGATCACGTGGTCGAGGACGTCCATGTTCGAGTGGTGCGTGCGCGTGCCGTAGGCCAGGTGGTCCTGAATGAACTGGAAGCCGGGCAGGCCCACGGCGTCGAACGACAGGTGGTCGGTGCCGCCCGTGTTGCGGAGCGAGAGCGTGGCCGCGCCCAGATCGTGGAAAGGCGCCAGCCAGGCCCGGAAGATTGGCGCCACGGCCTCGTTGCCCTGCAGATAGACCCCCCGGATTTTGCCGCCGCCGTTGTCGAGGTTGAAGTAGACCGAGAACTTTTCGTGTTCGGGTTTGAGGCGGCCCGGGGGCTGGCCCCAGCCGCGCAGCTCGGCAAAGTGCTGATCGACGTAGGCGCGGGAGCCCAGCAGGCCCTGCTCCTCACCGGTCCAGAGCGCCAGCCGGATCGTGCGGCGCGGGCCGCGGCCCAGTCGGTCGTAGACCGCCTTCAGGATGCGCATGGCTTCCATCATGACGGCCGATCCGGCCGCGTTGTCGGTGGCGCCGGTGCCCGCGTGCCACGAGTCGAAGTGTGCGCCGAGCATCACCACTTCGTCGCCGATCCGGGGATCGGTGCCGGGCAGCTCGGCGATCAGGTTGTATTCGTACGGATCGTCGTTGTTGAACGACACGTCGAGGTCCAGCGTCATCTCGACGCGGAAGCCGCGCTCGAGCAGTCGGTAGATGCGGTTGTAGTGCTCGACGGCCACGGTAAACTGGGGGATGACCCGGACGCCCGGCTCCCAGGGACCGGGGCGCTCGTACCAGGGCGTGCCGGGCGCTGCGGGCACGTCGGCCGCATCGACGAACACGGTGCCGTAGTCGCCCCGGTAGCCGCGGTCGAGGATGGCCAGCGGCGCTTCTTCGTAGAGGAACTGCAGGCGGCGCTGGGCCAGCTCGATCTGGCGCAGCAGTTCGGGGCTGTAGCGGCGGCCGCCGCCTCCGGGACGGGCCGCGTTGGCCAGCGCCAGCAGGTCTTCGGCATCGCGCCGCCGCGCCAGCGGCTCGAAGGGCTCCTTGAGCTCTCGGGGCGGCTCCAGCAGCACGATCTTGCCACGCAGCTTGCCCCGGTAGGCGGCAAACGCGCTGGTGTCTTCCACGTCGAAGCGTACCACTTCGGCCGTGACGGGGCCGTCGATGTCGGGTGACCAGGCCTTGGGGTAGGCCAGCACCGGGAAGGCGACGGGCGCGGTCACCTCGGCGCGCACGTGGTGCAGCGTCCAGCCCCGCCCGAACGGTCCCCACGGCTCGCGGTGGACGTTCGCCAGCCCCCAGCTTTCCAGCCGACGGACGGCCCAGGCCATCGCGCTGTCGAGCAGCGGCGAGCCCGTCAGGCGCGGTCCGTACACGTCGGTGAGCCAGAACATCGTCTCCATAACCTGGCTCCGCTCCAGCCCCTCCTCACGGATGAGGCGCACGGCCAGCGTATCGACCGGCTCCTGGGCTCGGAGCGGGATCGCCCACAGCAGGGCGAGTAGCAGAAGCCCCGTGTGCTTAATCTTCCGAACGGTGGCGATAGCGGATAACATGGGCTTTCTCCATGGTAATGAGTCCTTCCTGTACGACTTCGTCGAGGAAAGGTAAGATTTTCTGAATGTTTTCTTCCGTATCGACGATCTCCACCACCACGGGCAGGTCCTCGGAGAGCCGGAGCAGTTTGGCCGTGTGGACGCGGCTGGAGGCCCCGAAGCCCATGATGCCGCGCAGCACAGTGGCGCCGGCCAGGTTCAGCTCGCGGGCCTTGAGCACGATCTGTTCGTAGAGCGGCCGGCCGTGGTAGCGGTCGGTCTCGCCGATGAAAATGCGCAGCAGGACGCCTTCGGCGGGCAGCTTCGTCATGGCATGCCTCCCAGATGGAGCAACAGGCGGGCGGTCAGAAAACCCAGCGCGACGCACAGCAGGCCGGCCAGGCTGCTTCCCAGCAGGTTCAGCAGTGCCAGCACCAGCTCGCCGTCGCGCAGCAGGTTGAAGCTTTCCAGTCCGTACGTGGAAAAGGTGGTGAACGCCCCGAAAAATCCCACGAAAACCAGCGGGGGAATCGAAGTCGGCAGTGGGACCGCCTCCGAAAGTGCCCAGAGCAGTCCGAGGCCGTAGCAGCCGGTCAGGTTGACCACCAGCGTGCCCCAGGGGAAGGCCGGTCCCAGCCAGGCGTAGACCAGACCGGAAAGCGCGTAGCGGGCGAGCGCTCCGAGGGCGCCGCCCAGGGCGATCAGCAGCAGCTTCATGCGCTTTCGTTTCCGTTGGTGCGGCTGCGTAGTGCTTCCCATTGTCGGAAGCGCTCGAGGTCCGCCTGAATGGCCCGGGCCACGGCGGCAATGACGGCCACATCGTCCACAAGGCCCAGGCCCAGCAGGGCGTCCGGTAGCAGGTCGGCCGGGTTGACGAAGTAGGCGAGCGCCGCCACGCCGTAGAGCAGCGAGCGCCAGGGGACGATCCGGTATTCTCGGCGCATCCAGGCCTGCACCATGCGCAGCAGCGTGTGCAGGTCGTCGCGCACCTGCACCAGCGCGGCTTCGCGACGGGCCAGCCGGCGCGAGGCATGCAGCACCAGCCGCATCAGCCGACTGCGACGGGATAGCGAACGCCGGGCCGTGCGCAGCGCCAGTTCGAAAGCCCGCGTGTGCAGGGGCGGCCGGCTCAATGCCTCGGGCGACATCTCACGCACTTCCAGATCGGGTAGCGGCATGGCAAAAAATAAGGCGATCTCGTAGTTTCTGCTGACCTCGAAACGTACCGGAATATAAAAACCATGAGAAAGCGCAGCATGCTATGGCATAGCAGCCTTTTTGGCCTGCTGTTCGGTCTGGTGCTGACCACGGCGCAGGCACAGGAACGGGCTCCCGTACCGCCCACGCCGGCCGACGTGCGGCTCCGCTCGTATCAGGAACGCATGGCGCGGGTGGAGCGCTCGCTCGTGCGCAACGTGCCCTTTCGCGGCATCGGCCCGACCATCATGAGCGGCCGCGTGGTGGACGTGGACGTCAACCCGGACGACCCGACCGAATTTTACGTGGCCTACGCCTCGGGCGGCCTCTGGAAAACCGAGAACAACGGCATTTCCTTCCAGCCGCTTTTCGATCGTGAGGCGACCATGACGATCGGTGACATTGCGGTGGACTGGGCGCACGGCGAGGTGATCTGGGTGGGCACGGGCGAAAGCAACTCCAGCCGCTCTTCCTACGCAGGCACGGGCATCTACCGCTCCACGGACGGCGGTCGCACCTGGGAGCATCTGGGCCTGGCCGAAACGCACCACATCGGCCGCATCGTGATCCATCCGGACGATCCCAACACGGTCTGGGTGGCAGCCGTCGGGCACCTCTATTCGCCGAATCCCGAACGGGGGATCTACAAGACCACGGACGGCGGCCGCACCTGGCGCCGGGTGCTCTACGTGGACGACAACACCGGAGGCATCGATCTGGTGATTGACCCGACCAACCCGAACGTGCTCTACGCGGCGATGTGGCACCGGGAGCGCCGCGCCTGGAACTTCGTCGAGGCCGGCCCCGGTTCGGGTATCTTCAAATCGACCGACGGCGGCGAGACCTGGCAGCGCCTCAACGTCGAAGGCAGCGGCTTCCCGACCGGCGAGGGCGTCGGCCGCATCGGTCTGGCCCTCTATCCGAAGAATCCGCAGATTCTCTATGCACTGCTCGACAACCAGTACCACCGCCCCGAGGAAGAAGCGGAGCAACCCGCGCTGACCAAGGAAGACTTTCTGGAGATGAGCCGGGAGGCCTTTCTGGCGCTGTCGGACGACTCGCTGGAAGCCTTCCTTCGCGAAAACGGCTTCCCGCGCGAGTACACGGCAACGCGCGTGAAAGAAATGGTGCGGCGCGGTGAAATCGAGCCGCGGGCGCTCTACGACTACCTGACCGACGCGAATCAGGAGCTGTTCGAAACACCGGTCATCGGTGCCGAGGTCTATCGCTCGGACGACGGCGGCCGCACCTGGCACCGCACGCACGAGGGCTACCTGGACAACGTGTACTTTTCCTATGGCTACTATTTCGGCCAGATCCGGGTCGATCCGAACGATCCGGACCACGTCTACATCATGGGCGTGCCCATGCTGGTCTCGGACGACGGCGGCCGCACCTGGCGCTCGATCGACCGGGAGAACGTGCATGTGGACCACCATGCGCTCTGGGTCAACCCGAACCGGCCGGGCCATCTGGTCAACGGCAACGACGGGGGGGTGAACCTGACCTATGACGACGGCCGGACCTGGTTCAAGGCCAACACGCCGCCGGTAGGTCAGTTCTACGCGGTGGCGGTCGACAGCGCCCGGCCCTACAACGTCTACGGCGGCCTGCAGGACAACGGCGTCTGGGTCGGTCCCAGCACCTATGAATTCAGCTACGAATGGTACGCCGAAGGGCGCTATCCCTACGAGCGGCTGCTGGGTGGCGACGGTATGCAGGTGCAGGTCGATCCACGCACGAACGACATCGTCTACACGGGCTTCCAGTTCGGCAACTACTTCCGGATCGAGCGCAAAACCGGTCGGCGTGTGCCCATCAAACCCCGCCATAAGCTGGGCGAGCGGCCGCTCCGCTTCAACTGGGAGACGCCCATCTTCCTATCACGCCACCACCCCGACATCCTGTATCTGGGCTCGAACAAGCTCCACCGCTCCTTCAACCGGGGCGACGACTGGGAGACGATCTCGGGCGACCTGACGCGCGGCGGCCGCAAGGGCGACGTGCCCTACGGCACGCTCACGACGATCGCCGAGTCGGAACTCCGCTTCGGACTCATCTACGTGGGCAGCGACGACGGCCTCGTGCATGTGACGCGCGACGGCGGCGTCACCTGGACCCGTATCTCGGATGAACTGCCGCAGCACCTGTGGGTGAGCCACGTCGAGCCCTCGCAGCACGTGGAAAGCCGTGTCTACGTGGCACTCAACGGGTACCGGTGGGACGACTTCACGCCCTATCTCTACCGCTCCGAAGATTACGGGCTGCACTGGACGCGCATCGGGACCGACCTGCCCTACGAGCCGATCAACGTCGTGCGCGAGGATCCCTACAACCCGGACATCCTCTACGTGGGTACCGACGGCGGGCTCTACGTGTCGCTCGACGGCGGGCGCTCGTTCATGCCCTTCTACGAAGGGTTGCCGCACGCGCCCGTGCACGATCTGGTCATCCACAAGCGGGCGCGTGATCTGGTGGTGGCCACGCACGGCCGCTCGCTTTACGTGGCCGATCTGGAGGAGATCGAGCAGCTTACGCCCGCGTTGCTCGCCCGACCGCTGCACGTGTTCGCCATCGACACGGTTCGGCACAATCCGAACTGGGGCCGCATCCGGGCCGCCTGGATGCCACCCGACACGCCCGCCGTACGGATTCCGTACTACAGCCGCGAGGCCGGTCCGGTGACGATCCGGGTGCTGACCGAAGACGACCTGCTGCTGGCCGTGCGCACCGACACGGCCGAGGTCGGGCTGAACTATCCGGTCTATGACCTGACGATCGACACGACGCAGGTGGCCGCTTTCAACGCCCGGCGCGACGAAAAGGCGCAGGTCAGAGCGGCCGACAACGGCCGTTACTACCTGCCGCCGGGCACCTACATGGTGGAACTCGTGCGCGGTGCGGCCACGGCCCGCGGCCGACTGGTGGTGCAACGCAGTCGCCGCGATCGCTTTCAGATGCTTCCGCGCGTTGAGCCCGAGATGGAACGGTATCTTGAGCGCTACTGAAAAAATTACCGACGGGCCGGCAGGGGGTCGTGGCAGGGCGGGGCCGAGGCTTCCTCGCAGCAGGGATGGCTTTCGAATTCGAGCGTCACGTGCCCGATCCCGTACTGCTCGCGCAGCCGCTGCTTCAGGGCGCGCTTGATCTGTTCCATGCGGGGCAGGTCGGCTTCGTCGACGACCACGTGCGCTTCGAAGGCCAGGTGGTGTTCGTCGAGCTGCCAGATATGCACGTGGTGCACGTCGCGCACGTGCGCCATCTGGCGCAGGTCGGCGGCAATGTGCCGGGGGTCCAGATTCTCCGGCGTGCCTTCCATCAGAATATGCGTGGTCTGCCGAAGCATCTTCCAGCTCAAGAAGCCGATATAAACGGCGATGCCGATCGTCACCACCGGGTCTACCCAGTAAACATCCCAGAACAAAATGGTGAAGCCGCCCAGGATGACCGCGACCGACGAAACGGCATCCGACACGATATGCAGAAAGGCGCTGCGCACGTTCAGGCTCTCCCGGGCGTCGCGGTAAAGCAGGATAGCCGTGAATACATTGGCCAGCAGGCCGATCGTGGCCACCGTTAGCAGCACCGGCGCGTTGATCGGTTGCGGATTCAGGAGCCGATCGACGGCTTCTTTGATCAGAAAAAGCGCGATGACTACCAGCGTGATCAGGTTGGCAAAGGCCCCGATGATCTCCGCCCGTCGATACCCGAAGGTCTTCGAGGCACTGGGTGCCCGATGTGAAAGCTTGCGGGCTACGTAGCTGATGGCAATAGAAGCCGTGTCGTTCAGGTTGTGCACCGCATCCGAGATGAGCGCCAGACTGCCGGATAGCAGGCCGCCGATCACCTCGGCCACCGAGATCAGCAGATTCAACAGCACGGAAAGGAGCAGGCGGCGCTGACTGCCCGGGTGAGGGTGGGGGTGATGATGGGAATGTGCGTGAGCCATTACGCCTATAAACCTGATCTAAGACTTCCCAAGAAAGCGTGCAAAACACAACCGGTACCTAAAAGAAAAGCCGGAGTTCCGGCTTTTTCTTTGCGTTGGAAGGCAGAAGGAGGGCGGCCGCTTATTCAACCGGCGTTTGTCTCGACGCGCTCGAGGTCCTGAATGCCCTTGCGCACGTGCTCGGCTGAGGCTTCGAGCAGCTTGCGCTCTTCGTCGTTCAGCTCCACCTCAATGATTTCCTCGACGCCCTGACGGCCCAGGCGTACCGGCACGCCGATGAACAGGTCCTTCAGCCCGTACTGGCCGTTCACGTAGGCGGCGCAGGGCAGGATGCGCTTGGAGTCCTTCACGATGGCTTCGACCATCTCGGCGGCCGCCGCGCCCGGCGCGTACCAGGCCGAGGTGCCCATCAGCTTGACGATCTCGCCGCCGCCGAACTTCGTGCGCTCGACGATCGCGTCGATCTTTTCCCTGGACAGCAGCTGCGTGATCGGGATGCCGCTGACCGTGGCGTAGCGGGGCAGCGGCACCATCGAGTCGCCATGGCCGCCCATCAGCAGCGCCTGCACGTCGCGCACCGAAACGCCCAGCTCCAGCGCGATGAACGTGCGGAAGCGGGCCGTGTCGAGCACGCCGGCCATGCCCATCACGCGATGGCTCGGGAAGCCGCTCGTCTTGTAAGCCACGTAGGTCATCACGTCGAGCGGGTTCGACACGACGATGATGATGGCGTTCGGACTGCCCTTGACGAACTGCTCGGTGACCGAGCGCACGATCTTCGCGTTGATCGCCAGCAGGTCGTCGCGGCTCATGCCCGGTTTGCGCGGCGAGCCGGCCGTGATCACGCAGATGTCCGAGCCCTCCGTGTCTTTGTAGTCGTTCGTGCCGATGATGCGCGTGTCGTAGCCGTGGATGGGCGCGGCCTCCTGCATGTCGAGCGCCTTGCCCTGCGGCAGCCCTTCGACGATGTCCACGAGCACGACTTCTTTGACCATGTCCTTGCGGGCCACGCACTCGGCCACGGTGGCCCCCACGTTGCCCGCTCCGATGACGGTAACTTTCATGGCTCCTCGCTGGCTTTGGTGAACGCGATGGTTGTCTTTTTGCTAAAAATAGTACGAAGCGACCGAAAAGAAAGGCGCTGCTGTGTAAATTGCCGGCAAAGCCTCGAATTATCGCGGTGGTGAACGACATGCGAGCCATTCTGGTCAGCGAACCGGGAGGTCCTGAAAAACTCTATCTGGGGGAATATCCCACGCCCGCGCCCGGCCCGGGCGAACTGCTGGTGCGCGTGCGGGCCACGTCGCTCAACCGCGCCGATCTGTTGCAGCGGGAAGGGAAGTATCCGCCGCCGCCCGGCGCCAGTCCGATTCTGGGGCTGGACGTGGCCGGGACGGTGGCTGCGCTGGGACCCGGTGTGACGGGCTGGCAGGTGGGCGACCGCGTGTTCGGGCTCGTCGAGGGCGGGGGCTACGCCGAATACGCCGTGCTGCCGGCCGGGATGGCCATGCGCATTCCGGACAACCTGTCGTTCGAGGAGGCCGCCGCCGTTCCCGAGGTGTTTCTGACGGCCTATCAGGCGCTCTGCTGGCTGGGACAGCTGCAGCGAAGCGAACACGTGCTCATCCATGCCGGCGCAAGCGGCGTGGGAACGGCCGCCATTCAGCTGGCGCGGCGTCTGGGCGCGCACGTGCACATCACCGCCTCGGCCTCCAAACATGAAATATGCCGGGCGCTGGGCGCCGAAACCACCATCGACTACCACACCGAAAACTTTGCCGCGCGGGTGCAGGAAGCAACCGGCGGAACCGGAGCGCACGTGATTATCGATTTCGTCGGGGCGCCTTATCTGGAGCCCAACCTGCAATGTCTGGCCGTGGACGGACGGATCGTGCTGCTGGCCACGATGGGCGGCAGCCGCGTTGCATCGTTCGACCTGCGGCTGCTTTTTGCGCGGCGGGCGCACCTGATGGCCTCCACGCTCCGCAACCGCCCGCGCGATTACAAGGTGCGGCTGACGCAGGAATTCGCCGAACGCTTCCTGAACGATTTTGCCGAAGGCCGGCTGCGGCCCGTGATCGACCGCATCTACGACTGGACGGAAGTGGCCGAGGCGCATCGCCGCATGGAGGCCAATCTGAACGTGGGCAAGATCGTGCTTCGCATTGCTTGAGGCGGCCACGCGCGACCGCCCGCGCCCGATGTTCGGGGCGGACCCTGAGGGTTCACTCCTGCGAGGTGGGGGCATTTTTTCCGGCAGGGGCGCGCCAGGGTGTGCGCCCATGATTTTTGATCATCAGTTTGCTGGACAGGTACGCGCGCTTGTGGTAGAACTTATCCGGAAAACAAGGGAAGAACTGGTAAACTGGTGCTTTGCGCTGCGTGCCAGAAGCACTGGTTTGTAGAACTTATATGATTTCCCGGAAATCATAGTGCATGTGAGAAAGCACGGGCGCACACTGCGGTGCGCCCCTACAGATCCTTGGCGTTTTCCCTATCCCGTAGGGGCGGACCCCTGTGTCCGCCCGATCATACCCGCCGGATCACGTCCGCCACACGGGGTGTGGCCTCCTCATGCACCAGTAAATCAGCGATCCCATATGACTTCCAGTCCGGCATAAGCGATAGCGGGGTGCCCAAACAGAAGCCTTTGCAGCGCAGGGTAAGCAGGGTGGGCTTCAGACGGCCGCCTGTTTCGTAACCGGATGGTTGAAGCCGGGGGCTGGACCTTCGGAACCAGGTGGGTTATCTTCTGAAAAGCTTTTCTGTTGAAACAAACACCTGCCTGCCATGCCGATCTATCCGGTTGCCCGGGTCGATGAACTGGCCGACGGCCAGATGAAACAGGTGCAAGCGGGCGAGACGGAACTGCTGCTGGTGCGGCTGGACGGTCAGTTTTACGCGCTGGGAGCCCGCTGCACGCACTACGGCGCTCCGCTCGCGACGGGCGCGCTTCATGGCGAACGGATCATATGCCCCTGGCACCATGCCTGCTTCCATGCGCGCACCGGCGAGCATCTGGAGCCGCCGGGAATGGACCATCTACCGCGTTTTCCGGTGCGCGTCGAGGACGATCAGGTGCTGGTGGAACTGCCCGACACGGTGGAAGGCCGACGGGCGCCGACGCTGGCCCGGCGCGATCCGCAGGAGGCGCGCACCTGCGTGGTGGTCGGATCGGGCTGCGCAGGCGCCTATGCGGTCGAGGCCGCCCGGGCGCAGGGCTTTCGGGGGCGTGTGCTGTGGGTGGCCGGCGGCGAGTTTCCGCCGATCGACCGGCCGAACCTGAGCAAAGAATACTTGGCGGGCGAGGCGCCCGAGGAGTGGATGCCGCTGCGCGACCCGGCCTTCTACGAGGCGGCGGACATCGAAGTGGTGCAGGGACGGCCGGCCGCCGCGCTGGACGCCGCCGCGAAAACCATTACGCTGGCCGATGGCGAGGTGCTGCGCTACGACGTGGCCGTCGTGGCGCCGGGCGCCCGGCCGCGCCGGCTGGAGGTGCCGGGGGCTGAACTGGCGGGCATCTTCACGCTGCGCACCATCGAGGATAGCCGGGCCATTCGCGCGGCGGCCCGCGAGGCCCGGCGGGCGGTGGTCGTGGGGGCCAGTTTCATCGGGATGGAGGTCGCGCAAAGCCTGCGGCATCTCGGGCTGGAAGTGACCGTCGTGGCGCCAGAATCGGTGCCGTTCGAGCGCACGCTCGGCGTGGAGGTCGGACGCGTGCTGCAGACGCTGCATGAGGAAAACGGCGTGGCGTTTCGGCTGGGGCATACCGTACAGGCTTTCGAGGGTACGGATCGGGTGCAGCAGGTCGTGCTGAATGGCGGCAGTCGGCTTGCGGCCGAGCTGGTCGTGGTGGGCGTGGGCGTGCAGCCGGCCACGGATTTTGTGCAGGGCGTGCAGAAAGCCCCGGACGGCAGCATGGTGGTCGATGCCTTTCTCCAGGCGGCCGACGGGCTGTTTGTGGCCGGCGATGCCGCCCGCTTCCCCGACTGGCGCACGGGCACGCCGATCCGGATCGAGCACTGGCGACTGGCCGCGCAGCACGGGCGCCTGGCCGGTGCCAATGCAGCCGGAGCGCGTCGTGCCTACCGGGGCGTGCCGTTCTTCTGGACGCGTCAGTTCGGCGTGAGCCTGCAGTACCTGGGCTACGTGGACGCCTGGGACGAGGTGGTGCTCGACGGCGATCCATCGGCCCGGAAGTTTCTGGCCTTTTATCTTCGCGGTGAACAGGTCTGGGCCGTAGCCGGCATGGGCCGCGGCTACGAAATGGCCCGCCTGCACGGCCTGCTGCTGGAGGAAGGGCTGCCCGTCCTGGAAAGCGTACGCGCCCTGTTAGCAGGCAGGTGAATCGAACGCAGGCGCTCCGGCGTTCTCTTAAATCTGACAGAAAGAGACGCCGAGCGCTTATGCCCAGAACGTTTGTCCGTCATAAACGCCTGGATCCCGCCCGCCGGGAGGCGGTGCGGCTGCTGGAACGCATCGAAAACGATCAGGCGTACGTCAACCGCCTGATGTCGGCCGGACTGACCGACGAGCTGGAGCCGGAGGCCGGTCGCCGGGCTACCGAATATGTGGCCGGCGTGACGCGCTGGCGGCGCTGGCTCGACTTCCTGCTGGCGCAGAACTACCGCGGCCGCTATGACAGCATGGAGCCCCGGCTGCGCCAGATTCTGCGACTGGGCCTCTACGAGCTGCTCTTTACAGACACGCCGCCTTATGCCGCGCTGCACGAGGCCGTCGAACTGGCCCGAAGGCTTGTGCGGCCGCAGGCCGGAGCCGTGGTGAACGCCGTGCTCCGGTCGCTGCTGCGCCAGCGCGACTTTCTGCCGCAGCCGCAGACGGGCGACCCGGCCGAAGATCTGGCCATCCGCTATTCGCACCCGACCTGGATCGTGCAGCGCTGGCTGGCTCGCTACGGACCGGCCGACACCGAGGCGCTCCTGCGTTACAACAACGATCGCCCCTGGTTCGGCGTGCGCGTGCGCACCGACCGCATTCCGCGCCATGTGGTGCTGCATCGCCTGGCCGATCGGGGTCTCGAAGCCGAGCCGTCGCCCGTGCTGAACGACTTCATCCGGGTGCAGCGGCTGGGCCCCATCCTGGAAGACCGGCTCATCGAAAAAGGCCTGCTGGCCGTTCAGGATGAAAGCGCGGGCCTGGTGGTGCGTCTGCTCGATCCGCATCCGGACGAAACCATCGTCGACGCCTGCGCGGCGCCCGGCGGCAAGACCACCTACATCGCTACGCGCATGCGCGACCACGGGCGCGTACTGGCTTTCGACGTGCACCCGAAGCGGACGGAACTGATCCGCAGAGCCGCCCTGCAGCAGGGGCTGACCAGCATTGCGGCCGAGACGCTCGACCTGCGCCAGGTGCCCGAGCAGTACCCGGAACTGCAGGCCGACCGCGTACTGCTTGACGTGCCCTGCTCCGGGCTGGGCGTGCTGGCCAAACGGGCCGACCTGCGCTGGCACCGGCGTCCGGAGGAGCTGGACGAACTCGTCCGGCTACAGGACGAGCTGCTGGAAGCGGCCGCCCGACTGATGCGTCCCGGCGGCATCCTGGTCTACAGCACCTGCACGATCGAGCCGGAGGAAAACGAAGCGCGTGTCCGGGCATTTCTGGCGCGGCATCCGGAGTTTACCGTGGAGCGGGCCGACGCCTGGGTGCCGGCCGAGATGGTCACGGACGAAGGCTTCTTCGCCACCTGGCCGCCGCGCGACCGGATGGACGGGGCCTTTGCCGCGCGTCTGCGCCGAACGGCCTGAAAACGAGCATGGAAGAACTCATCCGCGAACTGATTCCGCACGCGCCGCAATGGGGCCTGTTCGTGGCCCCGGAAATTCCGGAAGATCGTCTTCGGGGCGCGCTGGCCGACTACGCGCAGGGCGTGGCGCCCCACGAAGTACTGGCGCTTTACGACGCCACGTGGATGGGTACAGGCCGGGACGGCGCCGTCTTCCTGCGGGATCGGTTCGTTTTTCAGAACCTGGATCTGGAGCCGCCGCAGACCGTCTGTTACGAAGACCTGGTGGGCGTCGAACTGAAGCGGCGGTTGCTGGGCGGCCGACGCATCGTCTTGCAGGTCAACCGCGGCCGGGCCACCTTCACGCTGTCGATGGACTTCTCCGGTAAGCCCAAAGCGGCCCCTTACGTCGCCCGCTTTCTGCAGGAGGCCATGCTGCGCGCACCTTCCGCGCCGGAAGCTCCGGCGGCGCAAACCGATCGCGAAGCGGTGCAGGCCGCACTCCAGCAGTTGCTGGAAACAGGGAAACTGAACCGGCGCGACTACGAACGCCTGCTCGAAGTGTTACGATCTGGTTAACCGGGAAAACTTTCCCGCGGTTTTTTCCGTTAGAACCTTCCCCGTGGGAGGAATGCTGCGGCGATCCGATGCAACCCGGAACCAAATCAAGGAGACGCTATGGCTTTCACGCTGCCCCCGTTGCCCTATCCGTATGACGCCCTCGAGCCGTATGTCGATGCGCAGACGATGGAAATTCATCACACGAAGCACCATCAGGGCTACGTCAACAACCTGAACAAGGCGCTCGAGGGCTACCCCGAGCTGCAGAACAAGTCGATCGAAGAGCTGCTGCGTGGCATCAACGAAATCCCCGAGGCGATCCGGACGGCCGTTCGCAACAATGGTGGGGGACACGCCAACCACAGCCTGTTCTGGACCATCATGAAGCCTAATGGTGGGGGCGAACCCACAGGCGAACTGGCCGAGGCGATCAAGGCCACGTTCGGTTCGTTCGAGGCTTTCAAAGAGAAGTTCTCGGCCGAGGCGGCCGGACGCTTCGGCAGCGGCTGGGCCTGGCTGGTGGTGGACGAAAACGGCAAGCTCCAGGTCTATTCGACGCCGAACCAGGACAGCCCCTACATGCAGGGCCACACGCCCATCCTGGGGCTGGACGTCTGGGAGCATGCCTACTACCTGAAGTACCAGAACCGCCGCGCCGAGTACATCCAGAACTGGTGGAACGTGGTCAACTGGGACCAGGTGGCCCAGTACTACAAAGAGGCGCTGGCGAAAGTCGCGGCGGCCTGAACCGCCCGGCGATCGAAACGTGAAAGGCAGGGCCTCAGGCCCTGCCTTTTTTTGTTGATCCGGGGAGTCCACGCATGGAGTTGCCGGAGTCGATCAGCTGGCACTGGCTGCGCTACGATCCGTCCTGCGAGCCTCGCTGGCGGTCGTGGCTTTCGGAAGACGAGCGCCGACGGCTGGCGGGCTTCCGACGCGTGCAACGGCAGCGGGCGTTTCTGCTGGGACGTGCGGCCGCCCGGCAGTTGCTGGCCGAACGCCTGGGCGTGACGCCCGAGCGCGTGCCCCTTGTGGCGCGTCCCGACGAGCCGCCGCAGGTGCCGGGCACCGGGCTGTTCGTCTCGATCGCCCACGCCGACGAGGTGGCGCTGGCCGCCGTCGCTCCCCATCCGATCGGGGCCGATCTGGAGCGCATCAGACCGCGTCCGCCGGAACTCTATCGCTACGTACTGCACCCGGACGAATATTCGTTGCTTCGACATTTCGGGGACGATCCGGGCCGGGCCGTGATCTGGTGCTGGGCCTTCAAGGAGGCCGTGCTGAAAGGGCTCGGCGTTGGCCTGCGCTGCTCGCCCCGGCGACTCCGGCTGGCGCTGGAGACGGCCACGTGCGGCCGTGTGCTGCTGGAAGACGGCACGAGCTGGCAGGTATGGGCCTCCGAACGCGACGGCTATGTCCGGGCGCTGGCCTGGCCCGAAAATCGGTAGCGCATCGCACCCGTTTTCGTCCTATATTGGCGCCGACCATCCCGAAGTTGTCTCACGAAAACACAGGAGCCGCTATGGTTTCGGCCATCTTCGATCCCGACCGCTGGGTGGAAGTCGAAGGATTTCAGTTCGAGGACATCACCTACCATCGCGCCAAGGATCAGGGTACGGTCCGCATCGCCTTCAACCGGCCGGAAGTGCTCAATGCGTTTCGCCCTAAAACCGTCGATGAACTCTACCAGGCGCTCGACCACGCCCGCCAGACGCCGGACGTCGGCGTGGTGCTGCTGACGGGCAACGGGCCGTCGAAAAAGCACGGCAAGTGGGCCTTTTCGGCCGGGGGCGATCAGCGCGTGCGTGGGCCGTCGGGCTACCAGTACGAGGAAGGAGACGACTCGCCCGCCGCAAAGGCCCGCATGGGGCGACTGCACATTCTGGAGGTGCAGCGACTGATTCGCTTCATGCCCAAGGTGGTGATCGCCGTGGTGTCCGGCTGGGCGGTGGGTGGCGGCCACAGCCTGCACGTCGTGTGCGACCTGACGATCGCCAGCCGGGAGCATGCGCTGTTCAAGCAGACCGATCCCGATGTGGCCAGCTTCGACGGGGGCTTTGGCTCGGCCTATCTGGCCCGCATGGTCGGGCAGAAACGCGCCCGCGAGATCTTTTTCCTGGGGCGCACCTACACGGCCGAGGAGGCCTACCAGATGGGCATGGTCAACGCCGTGGTGCCGCACGAAAAGCTCGAAGAGGTGGCGCTGGAATGGGCGGCCGAGATCAACCGGAAAAGCCCGACGGCCATCCGTATGCTCAAGTATGCCTTCAACCTGATCGACGACGGCCTGATCGGCCAGCAACTCTTTGCCGGCGAGGCGACCCGACTGGCCTACATGACCGAAGAGGCCCGCGAGGGCCGCGATGCTTTCCTCGAAAAGCGCAAGCCGGACTACTCAAAGTTTCCCTGGTATTACTGATGCGATTTCAAGGGCACGTGCGTGGCATCCCCTGACCCGCTTCTTTCCCCGTGCTTTCTCATATGCTCCATGATGCCCGGAAAATCATATGAGTGAAAAAGCGCGGGCGCACACTGCGGTGCGCCCCTACAGATTCTTGACGTTTTCCCTATCCTGTAGGGGCGGACCGCTGTGCCCGCCCGATCATACCCGCTGGATTACGTCCGCCACACGGGGTGCGGCACCCTCATGCACCGGTAAATCAGCGACCCCGTATAGGTCGGCAAGAGGCCAAGCAGCTACTGGCGCAAGGGGGCTTGGGCGTCTGACTTCGAGGGTGTCGCTGGCGCGACCGGCGATTGGCGTTTCAGAAGAAAGGCTCCCTTGAGAAATTTCCAAACCCGGCCGAACTTTTGCGGCCGGGTTTTTGTTTTCTATGGCTGAAAGCGCTTGCGAAAACGGAAAATCCCCATGGAAACACGCGTCTATAAACCCAAACACCGCATCCGCTTCGTCACGGCGGCCAGCCTTTTCGACGGACACGACGCCGCCATCAACCTGATTCGCCGTCTGCTGCAGGCCAGCGGCGCCGAGGTCATTCATCTGGGCCACAACCGCTCCGTCCACGAGATCGTCGAGACGGCCATCCAGGAGGACGTGCAGGGCATCGCCGTCTCGAGCTACCAGGGCGGGCACATGGAGTTTTTCAAATACATGATCGACCTGCTGCGCGAGCGGGGCGCCTCGCACATCAAGGTCTTCGGGGGCGGCGGCGGCGTGATCGTGCCGGAAGAGATCCGGGAGCTGGAAGCCTACGGCGTCTGCAAGATCTTCTCGCCGGAAGACGGGCTGCGCATGGGCCTCCAGGGCATGGTCAACTACATGCTGGAGCAGTGCGACTTTCCGACCGTGCGCCAGCTCGAAGCCGAAGCGCTGGAACGGGTGCGACAGCGGGACAAAAAAGCGCTGGCGCGCGCGCTGACGGCCATCGAATCGCGGCTGCTGGAGCACGTGCCGGCGCACCTGGTGCCCGAGCCGGCCGGCGGCGACGGCGCGCCGGCGGCCGAGGTGCGCACGGCGCCGGTGGTGGGCATCACCGGCACCGGCGGCGCGGGCAAATCGACGCTGACCGACGAGCTGATCCGCCGCTTTCTAAACGACTTCGAGGACATCCACATCGCCGTGCTCTCGGTGGACCCCACGCGGCGACGCACCGGCGGGGCTTTGCTGGGCGACCGCATCCGCATGAACGCGCTCTACGGTGAGCACGGCGACCGCGTCTACATGCGTTCGTTCGCCACGCGCCAGGCCCATCGCTCCATCTCCGAATCGCTGCAAGAGGCCATCGACGTGTGCCGGGCAGCCGGCTTCGACCTGATCTTTGTCGAAACGGCCGGTATCGGCCAGAGCGACACAGAGATCGTGGACCTGGCCGACCTCACGATCTACGTGATGACCCAGGACTACGGCGCCCCGACCCAGCTCGAAAAGATCGGCATGCTGGACCTGGCCGATCTGATCGCGCTGAACAAGTTCGAAAAGCGGGGCAGCCAGGACGCGTTGCGCGACATCCGCAAGCAGGTGCAGCGCAACCGGGGCGCCTTCGATCAACCCCTGGAGGCCATGCCCGTCTTTCCGACCATGGCCTCGCACTTCAACGATCCGGGCACCACGCGGCTTTATCTGGCGCTGCTCGACCTGCTCAACGAACGCTTCCGCTTCGGCCGGACTTCCCGGCTCTTCAAACCCGAGGAGCTTCCGGAAGTCGACCCTGAAAAACTGGCCATCATTCCCCCGAAGCGGGAGCGCTACCTGGGCGAGATCGTCGAGACCTGCCGCAACTACCGGAAGTGGGTGGAAGAGCAGGTGACCTATGCCCGCAAGTGGGGCGAGGCGGTAGGGGCGCGACGTCAGGTGGAGCGCTGGGCGCCCGAAGACCGCGAGCTGCTGCTGGAGCGGCTCGATCAGATGATCCGCCACTGGTGGGACAAGCTCGACGCCCGCTGCAAACGCATCCTGGAAGCGTGGGACGCCACGGCCGAGCGCTACCGCCAGGAGACGTTCACCTACAAAGTGCGGGATAAGGAAATCACCACGCCGCTATACCACACCTCGCTGGCGGGTACGAAGGTGCCGCGTGTGGCCCTGCCGCGCTACGAAGATCCCGGCGAGCGCCTGCGCTTTGCACTGCTGGAAAACCTGCCCGGCTACTTCCCCTACACGGCCGGCGTCTATCCGTTCAAGCGCACCGAGGAGGAGCCCACGCGCATGTTCGCGGGTGAGGGGACGCCCGAGCGCACCAACCGCCGCTTCCATTACATCTCCGAGGGCATGTCGGCCAGGCGGCTTTCGACCGCTTTCGACTCGGTGACGCTCTATGGCCGCGATCCGGACGAACGCCCGGACATCTACGGCAAGATCGGCAACGCCGGCGTGTCGATCTGCACGCTCGACGACATGAAGAAGCTCTATTCGGGCTTCAACCTGTGCGACCCGAAGACGAGCGTCTCGATGACGATCAACGGGCCGGCGCCCATGATCCTGGCCATGTTCCTGAACACGGCCATCGACCAGCAGGTGGAGTACTACCTGCGGGAGATCGGGCGCTGGGAAGAAGTCGAGCGGGCTATCGCCGAGCGGCTGGGCGACGAGCGGCCACGCTACGTGCCCTTCGGGCCACAGGGACGGCTCGACAGCCTGCCGCCCACGCACGACGGCACCGGACTGGGACTCCTGGGCACCAGCGGCGCCGAACTGGTCGAATGGGGGCTGCTCGACCGCGAAACCTACGAAAACATCAAAGCCCGGGCCCTTTCGGTCGTGCGCGGGACCGTGCAGGCCGACATCCTCAAAGAAGACCAGGCGCAGAACACCTGCATCTTTTCGACCGAGTTTGCGCTGCGCCTGATGGGCGACGTGCAGCAGTATTTCATCGACCACAAGGTCCGCAACTTCTACTCGGTCTCGATCTCCGGCTACCACATCGCCGAAGCCGGCGCCAACCCGATCACGCAGCTGGCCTTCACGCTGGCCAACGGCTTCACCTACGTGGAGTATTACCTGAGCCGGGGCATGCACATCGACGACTTCGCGCCGAACCTGTCGTTCTTCTTCTCGAACGGCATGGATCCGGAGTACAGCGTGATCGGCCGGGTGGCCCGGCGCATCTGGGCCGTGGTGATGCGGGATAAGTACGGCGCCAACGAGCGGAGCCAGAAGCTCAAGTACCACATTCAGACCTCGGGGCGTAGCCTGCACGCCAAGGAGATCGCCTTCAACGACATCCGCACGACGCTCCAGGCGCTCATGGCCATCTACGACAACTGCAACTCACTGCACACGAACGCCTACGACGAGGCCATCACGACGCCCACCGAGGAAAGCGTACGCCGCGCCATCGCCATCCAGCTCATCATCAACAAAGAGTTCGGGCTGGCCAAGAACGAAAACCCGCTGCAGGGCAGCTTCATCATCGAGGAATTGACCGACCTGGTCGAAGAAGCGGTGCTGCAGGAGTTTGAGCGTATCGACCGACGCGGTGGCGTGCTGGGCGCCATGGAGTCGATGTACCAGCGCGGCAAGATTCAGGAGGAGTCGCTGCTCTACGAGCGCAAAAAGCACAGCGGCGAGCTGCCGATCATCGGCGTGAACACGTTTCTGCCGAAGAACGGCGAGTCGCACGATGCTCCGACGGCGCTGATGCGCTCGCATGAGGAGGAAAAACGCCACCAGATTGAAAACCTGCGGGCCTTCCAGCGGCGCAATGCGCATCGGGCGCCGCGCATGCTGGAGCGGCTGCAGCAGGTGGCGCGTCGCGGTGAGAACGTGTTTGCCGAGCTGATGGAGACCGTGCGCTATTGCTCGCTCGGCCAGATTACACAGGCGCTGTTCGAGGTCGGCGGCGAGTACCGGCGCAATATGTAGCCGTTCATGTTGTGCAGCGGGGACAAATGGAAAAAGCCGGGAGCAACCCGGCTTTTTCCATCTCCGGTTCTCGATCGCTGCAGAACGACTTCAGTCGCTTTTGCTCTCCGAAGTGGAGGCTGTGCTTTTGGCCTTGCTGCCGTTCGAGCCGTTGCTGCTACCCTTGCGGGCGTAGTCGGTCAGATAAAAGCCGCTGCCCTTGAAGATCAGTCCGGCCGAGCCCGTGATGATACGCTCGACGCGCTGGCCGGTGGTCGGGCAATGCGTCAGCGGGGGATCGGTGATGCGCTGTTCGATTTCGAACGTCGTCCCATCCTCACGACGGTACACGTAGGTCGGCATGGCAACACCCCTTCTGGTTTGACGGCTTGCTGCAAAGCTGGCATGGAGGCGCTACAAATCGCATTCCAGCCCGACAAGTTGTCGGACGGCGCTGTTCTACGGCAAGAGCGCGTTCAGGTTCAACGTGGGCGGTCCGATGAGGGCCTCGTAGGCCAGATCGGCCAGCCGGGCCCGCACGGCCAGGTGCTTCCGGTTTTCCCGGGTGGGATAGACCCGGTTGGTCAGCAGGATGACGAACAGTTGCTGGTCCGGGTCGATCCAGATCGACGTTCCCGTAAAGCCCGTGTGGCCGAAGCTGCGCGGCCCGAATAGCCGGCCGGCCGACGAGTAGCCCTCCCGGCTCCGGGTGTCCCAGCCCAGCGCACGCGTGCCAGCCCGCTCCGGATCGACCGGTGTGGTGAAAAGGCGGATCGTTTCGGGTTTGAGAAACGGACGGCCGCCGATGCGTCCTTCGTTGACCAGCATGTAGGCGAAGCGGGCCAGGTCCTCGGCCGTCGAGAACAGCCCGGCGTGTCCGGCCACGCCGCCCAGAATCCAGGCCGCCTCGTCGTGCACCTCGCCCTGAATGAGTCGGTGCCGGAAGACCGTGTCGATTTCGGTGGGCACCACGGTCGTATCCGGCCGGCCGACCGGTCGAAAGCCCGTATGCCGCATGCCCAGCGGCCGGAAGATGTGCTCCGCGGCGTACCGGTCCAACGGCTGGCCCGTGATGCGTTCGATCACCCAGCCCAGCACGATCATGCCCAGATCGCTGTAGCGGGACTGCGTGCCGGGCTCATAGATCAGCGAGTCGGACAGAATGGCCTGGCGTACCGCCTCGGCCGTGGTGATGCCCATGCGGTGGAAGGGATGAAACGGCGCCAGCCCGGCCGTATGCGACAGGAGCTGGCGGATCGTCACCCGTTCCTTACCGTTCTGACCGAACTCGGGCAGATAGCGCACGACCGGCGCGTCCAGGTCCAGCTTGCCGGCCTCGTAGAGCTGCATGGCGGCCGTCGTGGTGACCACCACCTTGGTCAGCGAGGCCAGATCGAAGACCGAGGACGGGGTGACGCGCTGGTCGGACGTGTACGTGAAATGCCCGTAGCCCTTGAGCCACACGATGGCCGGACCGCGCCCGATGGCCACGGCGGCGCCGGGAAAGGCGCTGTCGGCGATGGCCGCCCGGAGCAGCGAATCGACCCGGTAGAGTCGCTGCGTGCTCATGCCCACTTCTTCGGGATAGGCCAGGCGGGGCGCCACCTGCTCGCGTTGCAGGCCATCACCGCGCTGAAAATGCCTCGGAATGGTAATGGGCAATCGGCCGGTGAAGGGGGCCTGTCCGAAAATCGCCTGCACGGCGGCCCGCTGGGTGGATTCGCTCCCCCCGTAAGCGGCCAGATAGACGGCCGGGGGCCGCTGCAGGTCCATGATCAGGTACGGGTTGCCAAAAGCGATCAGCACGACGGGCCGTCCCTGCGCGATGAGCGCGTCCAGAAACGTCCGCTGGCGTTCGGGCAGGCGGATGCGGCCCGTGCCGGAGCGGACGAACAGGTAGGCGGGCACCAGCACCACGTCGGCGCGGGCGGCCGCCTCCAGCGCCGCGCGGTAGTCGTCCGGGTGGGAGCGCACGTCCAGCAGCCGGGAGGCGATGCGGTCGTCGGGGGCGACTTCCCGCAGCGTCTGCACGAAAAAGCGGCCGGTGGCAGGGTCGTCGCTGTCGCTGAGGATGATCACCTGGAGCCGACGCGGCGTGGCGGGCACGTCGGGGAGGGGCAACAGGTTGCCCTCGTTGCGCAGCAGCGTCAGCGAAGCGCGTGCGATCGTCTGGCTGAGCGCCTGGTGCGGCGCAATGCCCACCACATAGGGGATGGCGTTGAGATCGACCAGCCGCTCCCGATGCAGACCCAGCCGCTCTTTGGCCAGCAGGACGCGGCGCACCGAGGCTTCGATGCGTGCGCGGGACAGCCGGCCCTGTGCGACGGCCTGCAGGATGGCCGACCGGGCGGCCTCGACGTCCTCGGAGAGCAGCAGCATGTCGGCTCCGGCTTCCAGCGCGCGCACGGCCGCCTCGCCCACGCCGAAGTGCTTCGTCACGCCCTGCATCTCCAGCGCGTCGGTGACCACCAGCCCGTCGAATCCCAGCTCCTCGCGCAGCAGCTCGTGGGTGATCCGGCGCGAAAGCGAAGCGGGAAGGTTCGGTGTGGGATCCAGGCGGGGCAGGGCCAGGTGGCCCGTCATGATGCTCTGCACGCCGGCCTTGATGGCGGCCCGAAACGGCACCAGCTCAAGCGTGTCGAGTCGCTTCCGATCGAAGCGCAGCACGGGCAGGTCGCTGTGCGAGTCGATGGATGTGTCGCCGTGGCCGGGGAAGTGCTTGGCCGTGGCGATGGCGCCGGCGTCCTGCACGCCGCGCACGAAGGCGCGTACCATGGTGGCGACCTGGAGCGGGTCTTCGCCGAAAGCGCGGACGTTGATGATCGGGTTCATCGGGTTGTTGTTCACGTCGGCCACCGGGGCGTAGAGCTGGTGCACGCCCAGCGCGCGCGCTTCGCGGGCGGTCACGTAGCCGACCGCATAGGCGTAATCCGGGTTGCCGGTGGCCCCGATGGCCATGGCCCGCGGAAAGCTCGTCGTGCGACGGACGCGCATGGCCACGCCCCATTCGGTATCCTGTGCGATGAGCAGCGGCAGGCGGCTCCGACGCTGCAACTCGTTGGCCAGCATGGCCTGGCTGTAGGGGTCTCCCTGAAAGAAAATGACGCCGCCCACCTGAAACTGCTCGACCAGCCGTACCAGCTCGCGGTAGTCCGGATCGTCCACGCTCTGGAAGACGCCGCGTGCCCGCACGGCAAAGAGCTGGCCGATCTGCTGCGCCAGCGTCAGCGTGCGGAGCTGGGTTTCGGTCCAGGCGCCCGGACGCGTTCGATCCGGCGGCGCGGTATCGAGTTCGGAGCGATGGGCAAAGGCCAGCAGCGTAGCACTGCAGACGACAAGCAGCAGCGACAGCAGGCGCATCGGCATGGAGGACAACGCGGTTTGAAGGAAAGCCTGCCGGAGTTTACGAAATCGCCGCCTTTCGTGCCGGCTCAGTTGAACAGGTTTTTCATTTCATTGTCCAGCTCCTCGAAGGAGCGTTCCGGTCCCCGGATGGCCCGGTAGAACGCGTCGTCGTAGGAACGGGTCTGAACCACGACGGGCATGGGCACGGCATGTCCCAGGATGAGCGCCTGCTGCTTCGAATCGAGCGAGGCCAGCACCTGGCGCAGCGCGCCCGCGTCGCGCGTGCCCACCAGCGCCGCCGTGATGTCTTTGTCGTCGTTGAGCTGGGCGATGATGCGCGTGCCGATCTGGCTGAGCACCTCTTCGTCGATGGCGCTGGGCCGCTGGTCCACCACCAGCAGCGACACGAAGTACTTGCGCATTTCGCGGGCGATCTTCCCGAAGGGCGTCTCGCGGGCGATGCCCGGCATCAGGAATTTGTGCGCTTCTTCGATCGTGATCATGAGCTGACGCGGGCGGTCGGCCGGATCCTGGGTCTGCAGATAGCGCGCTGTCATTTCCTCGTAGGCGGCCCGGACGCGTCGCGTGATCACATTCGCCACCAGCAGATAGACGCGCAGGTCGTCGTAGCGGCCGAACTCGAGGATGACCGACTTGCCGTTGCTCAGCGCTTCGAGCAGATCGTCCAGCACGTCCCGCTTGCCCGCCGACGGCTCCGTCTTGAAAAAGTCGTAGCGCTCGAAGGTGGCCAGCTTGCGCCGCAGTGCCCCCAGCGAGGCCGGATGGGCGCCGATCGACTCGGCCAGGTCGTTCAGCTCGGATTCCGAGGTCTGCAACAGCGTGAGCAGCCAGTTGCGGCCGAAATGGCGCTGAAGCAGGTAACTGCTCTCGGCTGCCGTCTCGTTCAGGTTCAGCGTATCCTGCAGCGGCAGGATGTCTTCGGGCTCGATCTGGTCGGCATACAGGTAGACGGCGCAGTCGGGATCGCGGCCGGTGCGCTCGCGTGTGCCGTTCGGGTCCAGCGAGAAGACCTGCACGCGGTGGGGGAACAGTTCGCGCAGGCCCTTGACGAACGTGCTGCCGTCTTCTTTGCGGGCGTTGTAGCCGTACTCCGAGTGCATGTCGAACACGAGGTTGACGGCCCGGCCCGTCTTGATCGTACCGCACAGGAGCAGGCGGGTCAGGAAGGTTTTGCCCGTGCCCGTCTTGCCGAAAACGGCATTGGAGCGTTCCACGAACCGCTCCAGGTCGATGCAGACGGGGATGCCCGGCATGCCCAGCGGCTCGCCGATCTGGAAGTAGCGGTTGCCGCCGTCGTTGGCCTCGTGTCCGAAGATGCGGGCCACATCCTCGGCGGTAGCGCGGGCGACCGGCGCAAAGTGGCTGGGCACCGTTTTGACGGGCAGGATCTCGGCCAGCTCCTGCAGCCCGTCGTTGCGCATCATCAGCATGGGCTTGAGCGTGACGGTGGCGTAGGTGCCCGAACCCTTCAGGATCTGGCGGAGCAGTCCGTCGCCGGCCGGCGGGGGATTGAGCAGAATGTTTTCGTTGGCGGCGTCGATGCGTACGTCCGTGATCATCGAGAAAAAGTCGTACTTCTCGCCCTGAATGACCACGAACGTGCCCGCCACGACGTCTTCGATCGATTCGCCGGCGTCGAGCTTCATCTCGACGCCTTTCGTCAGCGATCCGTGCGTGATGATGCCCAGCCGGTCGGGGCGCTCATTCGGTCGGCGAAGCGGCTCCATGGGGCTCCGGAGTGGGTTGGGAGACTTCAGGCTGGCGTTGCAGCCATGCCAGCACTTTTTCCGTGACCAGACCCACGGTGACGGCCACGATCACGTCGAGCAGGAGCCCGGGCAGGATGCGCCGGATGAACAGCCGCGCGGCGCGTGGCAATAGCAGCACGGCCAGCGCGCCGCTGACGAAGCCGCCCACCCAGCGCATCAGGCTCCACTGCAGCTCGGCGCGGGGATCATACGCGGATTCAGGATGCCGGTTGTTCATGGCTCCATGCGATCTGGTTGACAGGTTCGCCTGTGGGAGTGACAACGTTATGTCACGGCTTCCGAAGCGGCCTGTTCGCGTACGGCCAGCTGACCACAGGCCGCGTTGATGTCCTGACCCCGACTCCGACGCACGGTGACCGTGACACCACGATCCACCAGCACGCGAATGAAAGCCTGCAGGCGCTCCTCGGAGGGCCGGTGGAAGGGCAGGCCTTCGACCGGGTTGTAGAGGATCAGGTTGACCTTGCCGGGCGCCTGCTCGGTGATGTCGGCCAGGCGGTGGGCGTCTTCGGGCCGGTCGTTGAAGCCCTCGAACAGGCAGTACTCGTAGGTGATCGTCTGGCCGGTACGTGCCTCGAAGTAGCGGATGGCGTCGATCAGGTCGTCGAGGTCGGTCTGCTCGTTGCGGTTGACCGGCATGATGGCCGAGCGCTGGGCGTTGGTGGGGGCGTGCAGCGAGACGGCCAGTCGGAAGCGCACGCCGTCGTCGGCCAGTTGCCGGATGCGGCGGGCCAGGCCGACCGTGGAGACCGTGATCCGACGGGGCGAAAGCCCGAGGCCGTCCCGGTCGGTCAGCAGCGCCACGCTCCGGATTACGGCGTCGTAGTTCAGGAGCGGCTCGCCCATGCCCATGTAAACGACGTTCGTGATGCGCCGCCCGAAGCGCTCCTCGGCCAGCCGGTTGAGTTGCCAGACCTGATCGTAGATTTCGCCGGCCGTCAGGTTCTGCTGAAAGCCCATGAGTCCGGTGGCGCAGAAGGCGCAGCCCATGGCACAGCCCACCTGGCTGGAGACGCACACGGTCAGGCGCCGGACCCGGACTGTTTCCTCGTCGAAATCGGGAATCAGCACCGACTCGATGTGGCGTCCCGACGGCAGGCGGAAGAGCACCTTGACGGTCTGGTCGCCGGCCGTAAGCTGGCGTACCGGTTCCAGCCGTGTGAGGTGGGCGCGTCGGGCCAGTTCGGTGCGGAAGGCACGGGGCAGGTCCGTCATCTGCTCGACGGACGTGGCGCCCTTGCCGTAGATCCATTTGAAAAGCTGACGGCCCCGGTAGCGCGGCTCGCCCATTTCCTCGGCCAGCCGCTCCAGCTCTTCGCGATTCAGCGTCCGCAGGTCTATGGGCGTGCGCACGATCAAGCAGAAGCGTTGATGTTTCGATATGCTTCCAACGCAGGGTCGCCGGAAGGGTTCGAGTGCCAAGGCGGTCAGATAGACGGCGTCTTTGCCTTGTTTTTCACATTGTGGAATCGGTTCCGGTCTGGAACCCCCTCAGAGGGGGTCCGTAGAACGGCCCCAACAAGGATGTTCTTACCAGCTCATCCAGAAGGGTGGAGGGACCAGGCCCTGTGAAGCCCTGGCAACCGCCCCGTTGATCGTCGGGAGACGACGTGGGGAAAGGTGCCAATTCCTGCCTCGCACGACCGCGAGGGGAGATGAGCTGTTCAAGGCGATGCCATGAACAGTGTACCTCTTCCGCGGATCGGCGTGCGGGAGAGGTTTTTTAATGGCCGCCTGGCATGCCGTCCGCAGTATGGGCCTGTGGCCCATCCGGCCTTCGGGGTGAGTTGGCTCGCTGGAAGTTTCACCAACCAACCGTCCACAGGCCCATGAGTCAGCCGCAGCCCAACTACCGTTTCGAGACCCTTCAGGTTCACGGCGGCCAGGAACCCGATCCCGCGACCGGCGCCCGCGCCGTGCCCATCTACGCTTCGACGTCCTTCGTCTTCAAGGACGCCGACCACGCCGCCCGCCTGTTTGCCCTGCAGGAGTTCGGCAACATCTATTCGCGCATCATGAACCCCACCAACGACGTGTTCGAGCGGCGGGTGGCGGCGCTCGAAGGTGGGGTGGCAGCGCTGGCCACTTCCAGCGGACAGGCGGCACAGTTTCTGGCGCTGACGACGCTGGCCGAGGCCGGCGACAACATCGTCTCGACCAGCTACCTCTACGGTGGCACCTACAACCAGTTCAAGGTATCCTTCCCGCGCATCGGCATTCAGGTGCGCTTTGCCGAGGGCGACGATCCGGGCTCGATCGAAAGCCTGATCGACGAGCGCACCAAGGCCGTCTACGTCGAAACGATCGGCAATCCGCGCTTCAACATTCCGGACTTCGAGCGTCTGGCCGACATTGCCCACCGCCACGGCGTGCCGCTGGTGGTGGACAACACGTTCGGGGCCTGTGGCTACCTGTGCCGGCCCATCGACTACGGCGCCGACATCGTCGTGCATTCGGCCACGAAGTGGATCGGTGGCCATGGCACGACGATCGGCGGGGTGATCGTCGATGCCGGTACGTTCCCGTGGAATAACGGCCGCTTTCCGTCCTTTACGGAGCCCTCGCCCGGCTACCACGGCCTGAGCTTCTGGGAGACGTTCGGGCCCAACGGCGTGCTGGGGGTCAACGTGGCCTTCATCATCCGGGCGCGCGTCGAAGGCATGCGCGACTTCGGTCCCTGCCAGAATCCCTTCGGGGCGTTTCTGCTGCTTCAGGGGCTCGAGACGCTCTCGCTGCGCGTGCAGCGGAGCTGCGACAACGCGCTGGAGCTGGCCCGCTGGCTTCGCGAGCAACCGCAGGTGGCCTGGGTGAGCTATCCGGGACTGGAAGATCATCCCTACCACGAGCGGGCGAAAAAGTATCTGCGTAACGGCTTCGGAGCCGTGCTGGCTTTCGGGCTCAAAGGCGGCTACGAGGCCGGGCGCGCCTTCGTGAGCAACGTTCGCCTGGCCAGCCTGCTGGCGAACGTGGGCGACGCCAAGACGCTGGTGATCCACCCGGCTTCGACCACGCACCAGCAGCTCACGGCCGAGGAGCAACTGGCCGCCGGCGTGACGCCCGACATGGTGCGCGTGTCGGTGGGCATCGAACACATCGACGACATCAAGGAAGACTTTGCGCAGGCGCTGGCCCGCATTCCGGAAACGGCCGCCGCCTGAAATTGAAACCTCGAAGCCGCCCATGACGCAGACGTTCGTGCTGCCTGAATTCGAACTCGAAAGCGGCGTGGTGCTGCGCCAGGTGCAGGTGGCCTATCGGACCTGGGGCCGCCTGAACCCGGAGGGCACCAACGCGCTGGTGGTCTGCCACGCGCTGACCGGGAGCGCGGACGTCGACCAGTGGTGGAGTGACTTGCTGGGACCCGGCCGGGCGTTCGACACAGACCGCTTCTTCGTGGTGTGTGCCAATGTGCTGGGTTCGCCCTACGGCACCACCTCGCCGCTGACGATCAATCCGGACACCGGCCGCCCCTACGGGCCGGAATTCCCGCTGGTCACCATTCGCGACACGGTCAACCTGCACCGCCGGTTGCTGGAGCATCTGGGCGTGCGCCAGGTGGCCGTCGCGGTGGGTGGGTCGATGGGCGGCATGCAGGTGCTGGAGTGGGCCTTCCAGGGCGACTTCGTACGGGCGATCATCCCGATCGCCGTGGGCGGCCGCCACTCGGCCTGGTGTATCGGCTGGAGCGAGGCGCAGCGCCAGGCCATCTATGCCGATCCGCGCTGGCGCGGCGGCTACTACGATCCGGACGATCCGCCCGTGCACGGGTTGGCCATCGCCCGCATGATCGCCATGATTTCGTATCGTTCGTACCAGTCCTTCGAGGCCCGCTTCGGCCGTCGGCGTATGCTCCGGGGCGAGGAGGAGCTCTTCGCCGTGGAAAGCTACCTGCACTACCAGGGCGAAAAACTGGTGCGCCGCTTCGATGCGAATTGCTACGTGCGCCTGACGCAGAAGATGGACGCGCACGACGTGTCGCGGGGACGAGGGCCGTATCCGGAGGTGCTGGCCGAAGTGCGCCAGCCCGCCCTGGTGGTCGGGATCGACTCGGACGTACTCTACCCGCTGGCCGAGCAGGAAGAACTGGCCACGCATCTGCCCAACGCCTCGCTCTACGTGCTGCACTCGCCCCACGGGCACGATGCGTTCCTGATCGAAACGCAAACCCTCAACGAAGTCCTACGCGAATGGATCTCCGCGAACGTTCCGGTGCAGGCGGCGCCGAGCCCCTGGCCCTCCAGCGAGACCGCCGCCTGAAAGTGCTCAAGTTTGGCGGTACGTCGGTCGGCTCGGCCGAACTGGTGGCCCGTGTGGCCGACCTGATCGTCGAGGCGACCACGACCCATCGCGTCGTGGTCGTGGTGTCGGCGGCGGCCGGGGTCACGAACGAACTGGTGGCCGCCTGGGACGCGCTGCAGCAGGGCACGCTGGACATGCCGGCCCTGCTGGCGCGGCTGCGTCAGCGTCATCGGGCGCTGGCCCAGGTGCTGTCCGGGCATGCCGCGCTGCGGCGCAGCTATCTGGCCACGCTCGAAGAGACGCTGGTGCGGCTGGCCCGTCTGCTGGAGGTCGCCCGCCACGACCCGGATCCCGCCTGGCGCGACGAGGTGCTGGCCGTCGGCGAACGCCTGATGGCCCCGCTGCTGGCGGCCGTACTGCGAGCGCGGGGCGTAGCCGCCTTTGCGCAGGATGCTATCGCGCTGATCTGCACCGACGCGCAGTATGGCGAGGCCAACGTGGACCTGGAAGCCACGCGCGAGCGGGTGCAACGCTGGTTTGCCCGGGTCGGCCGCCATACGGTGCCCGTCGTGACCGGCTTCATCGGCGCCACGCCGGAAGGCCGCACCACCACGCTGGGGCGCGGGGGCAGCGACTACTCGGCCGCGTTGCTGGCCGCCCTGCTCGGCGCCGAAGTGCTGGAGCGCTGGACCGACGTGGACGGCCTCTATACCGAGGATCCGCGCAAAAGCCCGGATGCCCGGCGCTACCAGACGCTGGTGCTCGAAGAAGCCTGGGCCTGGAATCACGCGGGCAAGCTGGGCATGCACCGCAAAGCGCTCGATCCACTGGTGGCCGCTGGCATTCCGGTGCACATTCGCTCGACGCTGGCACCCGAGCGGCCGGGCACTTGGCTGCTCCCGGCCGATGCGCCCCAGTCGCTGGCAGGTTGAAAACGACGTTTTTGAACCCAAAACCCCGAGCAAAAAGATGGCACAGCCCCGATTCCGTGTAGGCATTCTCGGCGCGACCGGCGCCGTCGGTCAGAAGTTCGTCGAATTGCTGGCCGATCATCCCTGGTTCGAAATCAGCGTCCTGGCGGCTTCGGACCGCTCGGCCGGCAAGCCCTATCGGGAGGCCGCCAACTGGATCGGCAGCCGTCCTATTCCGCCCCAGGTGGCCGATCAGGAGGTCGTGCCGATCTCGACCGAGCTGGACTGTGATTTTGTGTTTTCCGGACTCAGCGCCGACGTGGCCGGCGAGATCGAAGGCCAGCTGGCCGAGGCCGGCTATCCGGTCATTTCGAACGCCCGCAACTATCGGATGCGTGAAGATGTGCCGCTGCTGATTCCGGAGATCAATCCCGAGCATACGGCCCTGATCGAGCGCCAGCCCTGGCGCGCAAAGGGCGGCTTCATCGTCACGAATCCGAACTGCTCGACGGTGGGGCTCGTGTGCGCGCTCTACCCGCTGGTCAAAACGTTCGGCGTCGAGCAGGTGCACGTGACGACGCTACAGGCGCTTTCGGGGGCGGGCTATCCGGGCGTGCCGTCGCTGGACGCTACGGCCAATGTGATCCCCTTCATTGGCGGCGAGGAGGAGAAAATGGCCACCGAGCCCCGCAAGATTCTGGGGCAACTGGTGGACGGCCGCATCGAACCCGCCACGATCCGCATCAGCGCGCAGTGCAACCGGGTGCCGGTGCTCGAAGGCCATCTGGAATGCATCTCGGTCAAGCTGGCCCGGCCGGCCTCGGTCGACGAGGTGCGGGAGGTGCTCCGCACGTTCCGGAGCCCGATCGCCGACCTGGGCCTGCCGACGGCACCGGCGCAGCTGCTGCACGTGTTCGACGAACCGCACTTTCCGCAGCCGCGCCGCCACGCCGAACTGGGGCGGGGCATGACCGTCTCGGTCGGGCGCATCCGGCCCTGTGAGGTCTTCGATGTCAAGTTCGTGGCGCTGGTGCACAACACGATCCGCGGGGCGGCTGGCGGCGCCGTGCTGAACGCCGAACTGCTGGTGCGTCAGAGCTACCTGAAACCGCGTCGCAGCCCGGTCGTTGCCGAGGCCTGAGGGCCCGGACGACGACCATGGATCCGATTGCCATTCGACCGGCATGCTGGGAAGACGCCGAGGCGCTGGAGGCGCTCTGGTGGCGCCTCCTCGAGGAGCAGGCGGCGCTGGACCCGACCTTCGCGCCCGCCGAGGATGCCCGTCGCCGCTGGCGCAACGACTTCATGCTGTGGGTGCGCGACCGGATGTACCGGTTGCTGGTGGCGGATCGATCCGGCGAGCTGGTGGGCTTCATCTCGGCGCACCAGTGGAGTCCACCGCCGATCTACCGGCAGGAGCTGGAGGTCTACATCGACGAGCTGTATGTATTGCCGGACTATCGGCGGCAGGGGATCGGGGCGCAGCTGGTGGCGGCCGTGCGCGCCTGGGCGCAGGAGGTGGGCGCCGTGCGACTCCGGCTGGGCGTGCTGGCCGCCAATCGCGAGGGACTGGCCTTCTGGGAACGCCAGCAGGCCCGGCCGTTTTCGCTGACGCTGATCATTCCTTTGACGGAATTTCAAAAGCCGGATTCGGAAACCTGAGCACCCCCTTGGGCGATAAAAGGCATCGCCAGCGGGTTGACAGGCGACGTTGAAAGTCGTATCATGAGACCCGCTGGCAACGAGCGGAAGTAGCTCAGCTGGTAGAGCGTCTGCTTGCCATGCAGAAGGTCGCGGGTTCGAGTCCCGTCTTCCGCTCCACCCGCCTGCTCTCGTGAGCAGGCGGGTTTTTTTATGGACGGGCGGCCGTGAGCGGGCGTGCGTGGCGGCGCCAGCGGATCCGATCCCCTTCGAGGATGCCGTAGGTGTCGGTGAAGCCGGCGGGCACTTCCACCACGAACCGCGCCGGATACTGTGAAGAGATCGTCTCGGTCGAATAGGGACGCGTGTATTTGGCGATCGAGACGATCTGCGAGTCGCCGTTGACGAAGATGATGTCGAGCGACAGCGGCGTGTTGGCCATCCAGAAGCCCTGCAGTTCTTCACGGTCGAAGATGAACAGCATGCCGCTGCGTTCGGGCAGGTGCGTGCGGTCCATGAGGCCGCGCTGACGGGCCGAGTCGGTCTCGGCAATTTCGATAGCGATGGTCACGAGCGTGTCGCCGTCGCGCACGAAAGCCAGTTGTCCGTCTTCGCGGAAGGGAATGCTGCGTTCGAGGGAAGAAGCCGGACGACGGGTCGATTCGGTGCAGCCGATGAGCAGCAGGCAAAGCGCAACGAGTGCCAGACGATGCATAGCGCTGATCCGTTCAATCCGTCTGTGGGGCTGGTGATGCCCGAAAAATAGGAGGGCGGTTGCTGATCTTCCACAAAAAAACTCCCCCGGAAGGCCGGGGGAGTTTTTGAAAACATGGTAAAAGGTTCGGTCAGTTCAGCGGAATGAACGCTTTCAGGCGGTTTCCTTCGATCTGGATCTCGCCCTCTTCGGAGAGCACCTTGGCGGAGCCGGATTCCGGACCGAACGTCCAGGTTAGCTTGCCATTGGGACCATCCACCTTGATGACGACCGCCTCGACGGTGGGGGTACCGCCTTCGTCAAGCGTCTGATCTTCGACGATGCGGAAGAAGAATTCGGTAATGCCCGGGCCGCGGAGAACGTCGTCGTAGGTCGTCTCGGCACCCAGTACCCGGAATCCTGTATCGCCCAGTTCTACGTCGACCGAACCGACGGCTTTCACCTTGGTGCCCTGGGCTTCGATGGTCAGCTTGGTGCCCGGTGCCAGGGGATTCCCCAGATGGTCAGTAAGCAGGAGTAGGTAGGACTGGCCGAGAGCGGCTACGGTCGGTTGCTGGAGACAATTGCCCTGATCGTCGAGCATACACAGGTATACATTCGGCGGTCCTGAAAAGACAACCGGGATGCTCCGGGTGACCGGCTGCTGGTTGCGGTCGGCCGTGGTGGCCGTGATAATGGCGATGCCGTCAGGCGGCAGCGGATTGGCCGAGTAGAGCGTAACGCTTCCCTGGCCGTTGGCACCGGTCAGCACCGAGCCGGTGATGACGCCGTGCGTGGTCGTGAAATAGACGGCCGTACCGGGCCTGACCGGATTGCCGTACTGGTCGCCGACGATCACGCTGAGCGTGTTTTCCAGGCCGTAGGCGACCCAGCCCGGGAAGTTGTACTGGGCCGGGGCCAGCGTGAAGAAGTTCTGATTCGGCAGGCCGCCGTGGATGGCCAGGCTGACCGGCTGCGAGCGGATTGTGCGGCCGTTCACGTTGGCTTCGGCCACCACCTGCACGACGCCGGCTTTCGTGCCGCTGGCCACATGCACGCGCACGCGGCCGCTGTTGTCGGTCTGGGCTTCCTCGGGGAAGAGATACTCGCCGCCGCCCGGCTGCACGCCGAAGCGAAAGCGCACGCGCACGGCATGATCGAGCACAACGGGACGCCCCATCGAGTCGGAGACCTGAAAGACCAGTTCGGCCGTTTCTTTCGAGCCGCTTTCGCGCACGCCGATGGCCTGATCCGACTGCGACAGCAACAGAATGTTGGCCGCTTCGCCGGAGACCGGCTCCTCGGTGGCCGTGCGGGTCAGTCGCAGCACGGGCACCTCGATCGTACGATCCGGCACGGCCAGCACCGGCAGCGAGGCGCTGCTGTAGCCGGTCTTGGTGGCGCTGACCGTCAGCTCCATCGTGCTGTCGATCGTCACCTCGAAGCGATAGCGTCCCACCGAGTCGGTTTCGGTGATGAGCCCCTGCGGTTGCAGCTGCACCAGCGCGCCGACGATCGGATCGTTCGTTTCGGCATCGAGCACCTGGCCGGTCAGCGTCACGATGCCGGCCGTCTCCTCGGTGGTCGCCTGATCACAGGCCGGCCCAGAGTAGCACGCCGGCCACCAGCAGGAAAAAAATGCGTCGCATGGGTAGCTCCGTAATCCCGTTCCGTTTCCCGTTTGCCAGAGACAGGTCCATGCCTGCAGCTTCTCCGCGGGTATCGGCCGAAGAGCTTCGGCGCTTTAGCTACCGGCTGCAAAGTCGGTGCCGTTCAGAGCAGGCGGGCGACGATGGCGTCGCAGACGTGCCGGCCTTTCCGGCTCAGGCGGAGCTTTCCGTTGCGGATGGGTTCGATCAATCCCTCGGCCTCCAGTTCGGCCAGTTCGTCCAGCCGCTCGCTGAGCAGGTCCACCCCGTAGCGTTCGGCGTAGTGGTCCAGATCCAGCCCTTCGGCCGTGCGCAGCCGCAGGAACAGGTATTCTTCGGCGAGCTGGTCGTAGGAGAGCCCTTCGCGAAACTCCAGCGGCAGGTGGTGCTGGCCCAGCAGCGCTTCGTAGCGGCGAATGTTGCGCACGTTGGCCCAACGGTAGGCGCCCGGCTCGGGCAGCTGGCCCCACCAGAACGAATGCGCCGACGGCCCGAAGCCCAGGTAGTTACCGTGCCGCCAGTACGTGTGGTTGTGGCGCGACTGATAGCCCGGCCGCGCGAAGTTCGAGATCTCGTAGTGCTCGTAGCCCCGCGCCTCCAGATACTCCATGGCGAAGTCGTAACAGGCCCGGTAGGTCTCCTCGTCAGCCGGCTGCACCAGGCCGCGTTCGACCTGCTTGTAGAGGACGGTGCGCGGCTCGATCGTCAGGCTGTAGGTCGAGACGTGTGGAATGTCGCGATCGGCCACCTTCTGCAGGTTGGCCATCCAGTACTCGAGCGGCTGATCGGGCAGTCCGAAAATCAGATCGACGTTGAAGTTTTCGAAGCCGGCGCGGCGGGCGTTTTCGAGGGCGGCCTCGGCCTGCTCGGCTGTGTGCGCCCGGTTCATGAAGCGCAGATCGGCTTCGTAGAACGACTGCACCCCGATCGAGAGCCGGTTGATGCCCAGGCTGTGCAGTCCGCTCAGATAGTCACGCGAAGCGTCCTCCGGATTGACCTCGAACGTCACTTCCTGAAGTGCCGACAGGTCGAAATGCCGGTAGAGCTCGTTCAGCACGCGGGCGACTTCTTCGAGCGACAGGCGCGAGGGCGTGCCGCCGCCGAAGTAGATCGTCTCGATCGGCTCCAGGCGGCCGTAGAGCTGGCCGTAGTATTCGATCTCGGTGCAGAGCGCCTGCACGAAGGTAGGATGCAGGCGCTGGCCCGTGACGAAGTAAAAATCGCAGTAAATGCAGCGCTGCTTGCAAAAAGGAATGTGAAGGTAGATGCCGGCCATTGCAAAAGGCTTGCGTGTGCGCTCGTTTGATCGGAACTTAAACGCCAGAACGATCCCCCTATTCCAGCCGAGGGCACCGATGCTCGATTTTGTTCGCCTCCAGCAGCAGTTGCGGGGCTTTGCCGCCTATCAACAGCAGCAGCGCGATCTGCTGCAGGAGAAGCTGCAGGCGGCGCTGGAGGCCTGGCGGCAGGTCGGCGACGTAGAAGCGCTGCTGGAGGAAGTGGATCGCGCCCGGCCGAGTTGGCTGGTGGCCCGTCCGCTGGGCGAGCGCTTGCAGGAGCAGGTGCGTGTGCCGTCGCGTCCGGCGCAGGTGACCGTGGTGGCCGCCGACGGCTCCCAGATCTTTCCGGACCGTCACGTGGAACCTCCGTGCTTTCTGCTGAACGTGGGGCGGGTGGCCTTTCAACTGGGCACGCACGAGCCGGTTCGGCTCGAGTCGATCCCGCGCTTCTGCTTCCGTCAGGAAGAGATGCACGAGTTGCTGGACGATCGGCTGGAGTCGGTCTCCGTCGAGATCGTCTCGGCGCTGCGCGACGAGTTCGAGCTGGAGGCGCTGCTGGAGCTGGCGCGGGAGGCGCGTCGCGCCGGGCGTCCGCTGGTGGCATTGCTCGACGGCACGCTCATTCGCTGGATGATCCGCCGCCTGCACCAGCGTGAGTTAGAAGAACAGTTCATCCGCCGCTATGTGGCGCTGCTGGAGGAGTTTCGCCGGGAACGGATTCCGGTCGCCTCCTACATCAGCATGCCCGGCGGGGCCGAGGTGGTGAACCTGTTGCGCGTGGCACGTGGCGAGTGCACGCCCGATCCGCCTTCGCTTTCACTGGACGGACTGGCCGATCGGCTGCTGTTTTCGCGTCTGCTACGGCCCGGCGAGCGCTCGGGGCTGTTCCTTTCGGGCTCGCACATCCAGCGGGCCTACGCCGAGCCGCACCGGATCGGCTGCACCTATCTGGCCGTGCCCGGTCCATACGGCCAGGCCGAAATCGCCCGGGTCGAATTTCCCCACTGGGTAGCCGAGGAGGACGGCTGGGTGGACCTGGTCTGCGCCGTACTCCTGAAAGAATGCGAGAAGGGCAACGGCTATCCCATGGTGCTGGTCGAGGCGCACGAACAGGCGGTGATCCGGGCGCCCGAGCGCGAGGCGTTCTACGAACTCATCGGCCGCCAGCTCTGGCGGAGTGGCCTCCCGGTGGGGCAGTCGCGCAAGCAGACCAGCAAGCGCCGACCCGTACTGTGATTCGATTTCTATAACGATCACTCGCGAGTGCCTCCAGACCCTGTGTTGCCTGAAACGAACACCCCCACAGCCGCTTCGCGGCAGCTCCCCCTCGAGGGGGAGCAGGACCTTGTTGGACAGGGAATATGTGATCGCTGATCTACCGGTGTATGATGGCGCCCCATTTGCCTAACATGATCTGACGAACAGACAGGGCGGACACAGTGGTCCGCCCCTACGATCTGGTAGGGGCGCACCGAAGTGTGCGCCCGTGCTTTCTCATATGATTTCCTCGGAAATCGTAGAACACGCTGAATCCGAACGGCGCACCGCCGATTTCGGTACTGAGCTTTGTTTCAGCCGCTCCTTCTGTGCGCTGTTTGCCGGCATGGGCAACAGGCGAGGTTCATCGCCTTTTTTGCCATAAATTGAAGTGCAATCCAACCCGAAACCGACCATGCCCATAGGAGAAGTCATTGAGTCGAGCACGCGCCAGTTCGTGGCCGAGGTGTATCGGGATCAGCCGCCGCCGGCTTTTGGAAGCTGGGTGCGGGTAGTGCAGCCGGACGGTCGCACGATCTACGGGCTGGTCAGCCATGTCGAGGTGGGCAGCGTGGAGCCCGGCCGGCGTCCGATGGCACTGGGCCGCTCGCCCGACGAGCTGCGCCGCGAGATGCCCCAGGTGCTGGAGCTGATCCGCACGACGTTTCGGGCGCAGGTGCTGGCCTACGAGGATCCGGACGGCCGCATTCATCAGACGCTGCCGCCCTATCCGGCCGGTATTCATGCCTTCGTCGAGGCGTGTCCGCCCGAGATCGTCCGACGGCTGGGGCGGCCCTACGACTTTTTGCGGACGCTCGTGCAGAACCCCGATCCGGCCGTGCCTGTCGACGACCTGCTGGTGGCCGTGCTCCGGCAGATCCACGACGGCCACGACGATCCTGAGCGTGAGCAGGCGCTGGTCGAAGCGGGGCGCGTGCTGAGCCGCCTGCTGCGCGACGATCACGAGCGGCTGCAGGCCATCCTGCGCCGCGTGGTGTGAGGCTTAAAAGATCACCCCGATGCGGACGGGCAGCACGACGTCCACGTTGCGTTCGCCCACGACCAGCGTGGGGTTGAGTTCATAGAAGACCTGCGTTTCGCGCAGGAGCTGCACCCAGCCGAAGCCGAAATGGACGGTCGGGCCGCTCTCGCCGCTGTAGCGCTCCGAAAGCGGGGCATAGGCGCCGAAGCCGCCCAGGATGTAGAAGGCCTGGCGTCCGCGGGGCGGAAACGTCACGATGGCCGAAAGCTGTGGGTCGAATACGTAACTGGCCTCGTCGCGGCCCCGGAAGATGAAACCCGTGAAGCCCAGATCGACCGCCAGCGACAGATCGGCGCTGACCGGGGCGGCGGCGCGGGTCCGCACGCCCAGCCCCAGTCCTTCGGCCGTCGTGAGCAGGGCGTTGAAGCCCAGACCGACGCGCGCCTGCCGCTGCCCGAAGGCCGTTCCGGCCAGTGCCAGTAGCATCAGGACGAAAAGAAGGCTCCGGCAATGCTTCATGGTTGGTGCCTGCGTTGATGGATGAGGTTGCTTGAGCGGCCGGCATGCCGGAATTTAGAAATTCCACCGCATATAAAAAGCCCCGGCCTGTAAGGTCTTGTTGAAACCGACGTAACCGATCCTCCGGAAGTTGCGTATCTTGCAGACGATCTAAAACCAGCAGGGAGCAGGTTATGGGCTTCTGGGAATTTCTGACCACGCTGGCCGTGGCGGTGGTGTTGCCGCTGGCCATTGTTCATCTGATCCTTAGCTACCGGCGCGAGAAGCTCAAGCTGCGGCAGGGACCGTCGCTGGGGGCGCGCGAACTGCAGCAACTGGTACGACAGGCCGTCGAGGAAGCTCAGCAACCGCTGCTGACCCGCATCGAAGCACTGGAACGCCAGCTCAGGGCGTTGCCGGCGTCCCGTGAACCGGCTCCTACAGAAGAAACGGCGTCCCGTGAATCCTGATGGAACTGCTATTTCTGGGCTTTATTCTTGCGACCATTGCCCTTATGGTCGGTATTCCGGCCCTTACCGTATGGGCGCTCGTCCGCTATCTGGCCCGGCGTCATTCGGTGACGGAGGGGCCGGCGCTCACGAAGCGGGAGCTGGAACAGCTCGTCGAAACGGCGGTGCGACGGGCCGTGGCCCCGCTGGAAGCCCGGCTGGAGCGTCTGGAACGTCAGCTATCGCCTCCGTCCGATGCGCCTCGACCGTCATTCCGCCGGGTGGCCGAACACCCGGAGCAGCCCGGTTGATTGCCGGGGAGGCATGCGCTTGCCCGGGATACCGCAAATGATACGGTTTCCGGGAAATCATAGGGCATATGAGAAAGCACGGGCGCACACGGCGGTGCGCCCCTACCAGATCCCTGACGTTTTCCCTATCTCGTAGGGGCGGACCCCTGTGCCCGCCCTGTTACCCGTCGGATCACGTCCGCCTCACGGGGTGTGGCCCCCTCATGCACCGATAAATCAGCGACCTCAAATGATGGGGCAAGCGGGATATGGACCGCAGTAGCTGTCATCGGCCCTCCGTTACGCTTCGCGCCTGACTGCGAGCGTGTTGGGAACGCACGATGCATTCGTTCAGGCGGCGTCGCTGACTGCATGGAGGGCACGTATTTGCAAAGAAAGGCCGCCGGCAAGTAACCGGCGGCCTTTCCTGTCCGTGCGGTTATTGTCCGGATGAATTAGCTGGCGGCTTCCGCCTCGGCCACTTCTTTTTCCTTCCGGGCTTCGGCCCGCAGGTGCGCCTGAGCGGCCGCCAGACGGGCAATCGGCACACGGAAGGGCGAGCACGAGACGTAGTCGAGCCCGACCTCGTAGCAGAAGGCCACCGAAGCCGGATCGCCGCCGTGCTCCCCGCAGATGCCCACCTTCAGCGAAGGCCGTGTGGCCCGGCCGCGCTCGGTGCCCATCCGCACCAGTTGCCCGACGCCTTCCTGGTCGAGCGTCTGGAACGGATCATCCTTCAGGATCTTGTTTTCGATGTAGTAGGGCAGGAACTTGCCGGCATCGTCGCGGCTGTAGCCAAAGGTGAGCTGCGTCAGGTCGTTCGTGCCGAACGAGAAGAACTCGGCCACCTCGGCGATCTGGTCGGCCAGCAGCGCCGCACGGGGCACTTCGATCATCGTGCCGACCAGGTAATCGACGCGGTCGCCTTTCTCCTGGAAGACCTTTTCGGCCGTCTCTTCGATCACCCGACGCTGATGCTCGATCTCCTCGCGGGTGCCCACCAGCGGCACCATGATCTCCGGATGCACCTCGACGCCTTCCTGCTTCAACTCGACGGCCGCCTCCAGGATGGCCCGCGTCTGCATCTCGGTAATCTCCGGATAGGTGATGCCCAGACGGCAGCCGCGATGGCCGAGCATCGGGTTGAATTCTTTCAGCGCCTCGACCTTGGCCCGCACGGTTTCGACCGGGATGTTCAGGGCACGGGCCAGCTCTTCCTGCTCTTTCTCGTCGTGTGGCAGGAACTCGTGCAACGGCGGGTCCAGCAACCGGATCGTGACCGGCCTGCCGGCCATTTCGCGAAAGATGCCCCGGAAGTCCTCCTTCTGGTAGGGCAGGAGCTTGGCCAGGGCCGCCTTCCGCTCCTCGAGCGTCGAGGCCAGGATCATCTCCCGCATGGCCAGGATCCGGTCGCCCTCGAAGAACATGTGCTCGGTGCGGCACAGCCCGATGCCCTCGGCGCCGAACTCCACGGCCTTGCGGGCGTCCTGCGGCGTGTCGGCGTTCGTGCGGACGCCCAGCGTCCGGAATTCATCGACCCACTCCATGAAGCGGGCAAAGTCGCCCGAAAGCGAGGGCTCGACCAGCTCCTCCTTGCCGAGAATGACCTCACCCGTCGAGCCGTTGATTGAGATCCAGTCGCCCTCCTTGACGACCACGTCGCCCGCGCGGAAGGTTTTCGTCTTGTAGTCGATCACGATGTCGCCGCAGCCGGCCACGCAGGGCTTGCCCCAGCTACGGGCCACGACGGCCGCGTGCGAGGTCATGCCCCCGCGCGAGGTCAGGATGCCCTCGGCCGCGTGCATACCGCCCACGTCCTCGGGGCTGGTCTCCACGCGCACCAGGATCACGCGCTTGCCCTGCGCCTTCCAGGCCTCGGCATCTTCGGCCGTGAAGACCACCTGGCCGACGGCCGCACCCGGCGAGGCCGGCAGGCCACGTCCAATCACGCGGTCCTTGTAGGCCGTCTCGTCCTTGAAGCGCGGATGCAGGAGCTGGTCCAGGTGCGCCGGCTCGACCAGATCGCGCACGGCCGTCTTCTTGTCCACCAGCCCTTCGTCGACCATATCCACGGCGATCTTGACGGCCGCCACGCCCGTCCGCTTCCCGTTGCGGGTCTGCAGGATGAAGAGCTTGCCTTCCTGAACGGTGAACTCGATATCCTGCATGTTCTTGTAGTGCCGCTCGAGCAGTTCGGCCAGGCGCAGCAGCTCCTCGTACACCTCCGGCATGATCTGCTTCAGCTCGGAGATGCTCTTGGGCGTGCGAATGCCGGCCACCACGTCTTCGCCCTGGGCGTTGATCAGGAACTCGCCGTAGAGTTCTTTTTCGCCGGTGGCCGGGTTGCGCGTGAAGCACACGCCCGTGCCGCTGCGCTCGCCCATGTTGCCGAAGACCATTGCCTGCACGTTGACAGCCGTGCCGAGCAGCCCGCGAATCTTGTGAATCTGGCGATATTTGACGGCCCGCTCGCTGTTCCACGACTTGAACACCGCGTTGATGGCCTTGTAGAGCTGCTCGTAGGGGTCTTCGGGGAAGAGCGAGCCGGTGTGCTGGCGATAGACCTCCTTGTAGCGGCGCACCAGCTCCTTCAGCGCTTCCGCATCGAGTTCGGTGTCTTCTTTGACGCCTTTTTCCTTCTTGAGCGCATCGAGCACCTCCTCGAAGTAGTCGTGCTTGACGCCCATCACCACGTCGCCGAACATGTCGATAAAGCGGCGATAGGCGTCGTAGGCGAAGCGCTCGTTGTTGGTGCGCCGGGCCAGCCCTTCGACGACCTGGTCGTTGATGCCCAGGTTCAGCACCGTGTCCATCATACCGGGCATCGAAATAGCCGCACCACTACGCACCGAGACCAGCAGCGGGTTTTCCGGGTCGCCGAAGCGCGCGCCCATGAGCTGTTCGATGTGCCGGATGCCCTCGCGCACCTGCTCCTCGAGGCCTTCCGGCCACCTGTCACCGTGCTCGTGGTAGTAGGCGCAGGCTTCCGTGGTGATCGTGAAGCCCGGTGGTACCGGCAGGCCGATCGCGCTCATTTCGGCCAGGTTGGCCCCTTTGCCACCCAGCAGATCGCGCATGTCCTTGTTGCCTTCGGCCTGTCCGCCGCCGAAGCGGTACACGTACTTTTTCGCATTCATGGGACCCCCTTGGAAAGCGTTTTCGTGAAACAGATATTGAAAAGAACCCGATGCCTTCCGGCAACTTTTTTTCATAAGATAGACTTCTATCGCCCGTTGTCAACCGGGCCGTGCAAAATGGACAGGTTTGTCAACAATCGAGGCATAAGCTGTTAAAATTTTGTTTTTACTTCACGAACAGGAGTCTTTGCTCCTGAAAAGAATGGGTGAAGCGTAATTTTTAAAACGATTAAATTCCTGCAAACAAACAGAAAAGCCATGCAAGGAGTTGAAAAACTACCACAGGTTTTTGGCGAGCCGGCGCGGCCGCGCACGGAGGTGCGCATGAACACGGTGGGGCTGCCCCGGCCGGTGGTCGAGCAGTTGCTCCCGCATCTGGACGCCTTCCAGGCTTCGCTCTGGGTGCTCTATCACCAGTATCACAAGCATCACTGGTTGGTCGAAGGGGAAACCTACACGGAGCTGCACCGCTTCTTCCAGGAGTGCTACGAACAGGTGCACGAGAGCCTGGACCGCATTGCCGAGCGGATCACGCTCTTGGGCGGCGTGCCCACCTGTCATCCGGAAGAATTGATCAGGCGGTCTTTTCTGACGCACGAGCCGGAAGGCGTCTATGCGGTGGAGGCCATGTTGCAGCACGACCTGCGGGCCGAACGCGAGCTGTGCATTCAGCTTCGGGGTAGCATTGCGCTGGCGCTGGAATTGAACGAGCACGGCACGCGTCGCCTGCTGGAAGACGTGCTGCAGGCGGCCGAGGCGCGGGCCACGCAACTGGCGCACTTCCTGGGAGATCACGCCGCAACCGAGTAAGCGCATGAGTCATCAGGACCTTGTAGCCGACGCGCAGGCCATCTTCCGGGCGGCCGTGCGCGGCGCACAGGCCGACGTTTTGCTGACGCAGACGCCCTGGACCACCTGGGCCCCGAAGCCGCTGGACCAGTACCGGCGCGTGGTGGTGGCCGGTATGGGCAAGGCGGCCCTGGCCATGGCCGGCATGGTCGAGCAGCAACTGGGCGAGCGGATCGCCGAAGGCGCGGTGGTGGTCCCGCATGGCCACACGCAGACGCCTCCGCCACATTGTCCGCCACCCCGACGTATCGAGGTGCTGGAGGCCGGACATCCTGTGCCGGACGAGCACAGCGTGCAGGCGGCCCGACGCATGCTGGCGCTGGCCGAAGATTGTGGGACGGACGATCTGTTCCTGGTGCTCATCTCCGGAGGTGGTTCGTCGCTGTGCGCGGACTTCGAGCCGCCGGTAACGCTGGCCGACGCGCAGCAGACCTTCCGACTGTTGCTCGAAAGCGGCGCCGACATCCATCAGATCAACACGGTGCGCAAGCACCTGTCGCGCATCGGCGGCGGACGTCTGGCCCGGGCGGCCGCCCCGGCCGACGTGCTGGCGCTGGTCATCTCCGACGTCGTGGGCGACGATCTGTCGGTCATTGCCAGCGGACCGACCGTACCGGACCCCACCACGTTTGCCGAAGCGATCGCCGTACTGCGACGCTACGATCTGTGGCACCGGGTGCCCGACTCGGTGCGTGTGCGTCTGGAGGCGGGCGTCACCGATCCGTCACTCGAGACGCCCAAGCCGGCCGATCCGCGTTTTGCCCGGGTCGTGACGCGGCTGATCGGCACGAACCGACGGGCGCTCGAGGCGGCCGCCGACGAAGCGCGCCAGCGTGGCTACTCGGTACGCATCATCACGGATCGGCTGACCGGCGAGGCACGTGAAGTGGGGCCCCGCCTGGTGACGGCCCTGCGCGACGTGCGCGAGGATCGGCCGGTGTGCCTGCTCTGGGGTGGTGAAACCACCGTCACTGTACGGGGCAATGGGCGGGGCGGACGCAACCAGGAACTGGCGCTGGCCGCCGCGCTCGCCATGGAGGGCTGGGACGCCGCGGCCGTGTTGCTCAGCGGCGGAACCGACGGCCGCGACGGTCCCACCGACGCAGCTGGCGCCTGGGCCACGCCCGACACCGCTCCCCGGGCCCGCGCCTGCGGCATGGACCCCCGGGCTTATCTCGACAACAACGACGCCTACACCTTTTTCGAAGCGCTCGAGCAGCTGCTGTTTACCGGCCCCACGCACACGAACGTGATGGACGTGCAGGTGGGGCTGCGGCGGTAAGCTGAAGGATCGCGCTTATGGAACGACGGAAGTGGCCCGACGGCAGGCGAGCAGATCGTCAGGGGCCAGGATGTACACCTCGGGGATGCCTCGATCCCGGGCCTGGAAGGCCACCTCCAGCTTGACGCGCATGCCGCCGCCGATCCAGCCGTCGCGCAACCCGGCCTCGAAGGTAGCCCGGTCGCAGCAGGGGAGGAGACTCGCCGGATCGTCCGGGTTGCGGCGCACGCCACCGGTCTCGGTCACGAGCAGGAAGGCGCGAGCCTGCAGCGCCTCGGCCAGCGCGCAGGCTACCGTGTCGGCGTTCACGTTGTAGAGCTGGCCTTCGTCGTCGATGCCGAGCGGCGCCACCACGGGCACGTAGCCGCCTTCCAGCAGGTGCCGCAGCAGCGTCGGTTCGACGCGCTCCACGTCGCCGACAAGGCCGAAGTCCACCGTTTCGCCTTCGATCGTCCAGGGCGGGCGGCGACGCACGCGCAGCGTGCCGCCGTCGGCGGCGGCCAGCCCGACGGCCGGGAGGCCATGCTGCAGGGCGGCGGCCACCAGGCGAAGGTTCAGCTCGCCGCGCAGCGCCCACTGGAGAATCTGCAGGTCCAGTTCGGTGGTCACGCGACGGCCCTGCACGATGCGGGGCTGATGACCGAGCCGACGGGCCAGCGCCGTGGCCTGCGGGCCGCCGCCGTGCACGACCACGACGGGCGCCTGCCTGCGCAGGCTGGCCACACCTTCCCAGAAGGCGTCGAGTGCTTCGGGCGCTTCGAGCAGGGCGCCGCCGATTTTGACCACGATCGGGCGAGTACTCATGGGTCGAAGGGAGGCAGGTGCCACACGTACTCCAGGATGGCTTTCTGGGCGTAGAGCCGGAAGGCGGCCTGTTTCAGGTGAATGGCCTGCGGGCTGTCGAGCACGGCATCGTCCACCACCACGTTGCGGCGGACGGGCAGGCAGTGCATGAAAGCGGCCTGGCGCGTGCGGGCCATCAGCTCGGGCGTGACCCGCCAGTGGCGGTACTGCGCCCGCAGCGCCGCCTCGTCGTCAGGTGCGGTGTAGAGCAGCCGGCTGCCCCACGACTTGGCATAGACGATCGCGGCCCCCTCGAACGCTTCGGCCTGGTCGTGCACCACCGTCACGCGCCCGCCATGGGCGGCAGCGTCGGCCTGCGCCCGTGCCATGACACCTTCGTCCAGCTCGAAACCCGGCGGGTGGGCCACGACGACCTCCATGCCCAGCCGGGCGGCCATCAGCAGCGCCGAGTTGGGGACGGCCATCGGCAACGGGCGCGGGTGGTAGGCCCAGCTCAGCACGAAGCGGCGGCCCTGCACGGCGCCGCCCAGGTGCTCCAGGATGGTGGCGGCGTCGGCCAGCGCCTGGCAGGGATGGTAGAAGGCCGACTCCAGGTTGATGACCGGCACCGTGGCGGCGCGGACGATCGCCCGCAGCAGCACTTCGTCGCGGTCCTGCACGTAGTCGGTCTGGGAGGCGAAGACGCGCACGCCCAGCGCATCGTAGTACTCCGAGAGCACGCCGATGGCCTCGCGGATGTGCTCGGCGGCCGCACTGTCCATGACCACGCCGTCGCGCCATTCGATCTGCCAGGTGCCCTGGCCGGCCACCAGCGTGGTAGCATGGGCGCCGAGCTGCACGGCCGCCAGCTCCATGGACGTACGCGTGCGCAGGGACGGATTGAAAAACAGCAGCCCGAGGCTTCGATGACGGGCCGCCTGGCTCCAGGCATGTTTCCCCTGGCGATAGTGTTCCAGCGTGCGCGTCAGGCAGCGTTGCCAGGTGTCGTCGTCGATGTACTGCCAGTCGATCAGATGCCGGGGAGGCGGAAGTTCTTCCATCAGACCGTCGGGGTTTCTGGCTGGTTGGCAAGGACCTGCAGGAACGTTTCGAGGAAGGTGTCGATGGCGTCGTCCGGCGTGTTGAGCGGCGGCATGAGCCGGATGACGTTCGGGTGGCTGGCGCTTCCGGCGAGCACGCCCTGCTCGCGCAGGCGGGCCAGCACCGGGGCCGCCGGGCGATCCAGCTCCAGTCCGATCAGGCAGCCGCGTCCCCGCACCGCCACCACATGGTCGGCCACGCCCCGGCGGATGCGTTCGAAGATGGCCGGCGCGCGCGCCATGAGCCCTTCGTCCCGGATCGTTTCGAGCGTGGCCGTCACGGCCGCCATGGCCAGCATGCCGCCGCCGAACGTGGTGCCCTGGTCGCCCGGTTTGACGTGGGCGGCAATGGCATCGGAAACCAGCACGGCGCCCACCGGCACGCCCGAGCCCAGACTTTTGGCCAGCGTGATCAGATCCGGGCGGATGCCGTACTGCTCCGAGATGGAGAAGGTACCGGTGCGGCCGACCCCCGTCTGCACCTCGTCGAAGATCAGGACGACGCCGTGGCGGTCGCACAGCCGCCGCAGCTCCCGATAGTAATCCACCGGGGCCTCGTAGACGCCCGCCATGCTCTGGATGGGCTCCAGGATGAGGGCGGCGATGTCGTCGTGGCGGCTCAGCAGGCGTTCGACGGCCTCCAGGTCGCCCATCGGTACAAAATGCGTGGGCGGCAGCACCGACAGGTAGGGTTTGCGGTAGCCGATGGGTTCGGTGGCGGCCAGGCTGCCCAGCGTGCGTCCGTGGAAGCCACGCTCCAGCGCGATCAGGCCGGGTTTGCCCGTCCAGGCACGGGCCAGCTTGAGCGCCGTCTCGTTGGCCTCGGTGCCCGAATTGCAGAAAAACACGTGGCGCAGTCCTTCGGGAGCCATCTTGGCCAGCAGGGCGGCCGCACGCGCCCGCACCGGACTGTAGACCACGTTCGAGTAGAACAGCAGGCGGGCGGCCTGCTCCTGAAGCGCCTGCACGACGCGTGGCGGGCAGTGCCCCAGCAGCGTGACGCAGTGGCCGCCGTAGAAATCCAGGTAGCGGCGCCCTTCGGCATCCCACACGTAGCACCCTTCGCCGCGCACGAGCGCCACCGGATACTTGCGGTAGGTGGGGATCTGAAACGTGTCTTCCAGTCGAATGACTTCCTGCGTGTTCATCGTCGTTTTTAATCGCAAATCATTCTGTTTGCAGAAGCCATGCTGTGCCGATGGTCCGGTTAGAACACGAAAAAAGCCGGGTCGATCGCGGCCCGGCTCTGTACTATGCATGCACTTCGGCAGGTGCAGGGGTAGGGAGCAGGCCGGCCGTCTGCGGCAGCCCCAGCAGCAGGTTCAGGTTCTGGATGGCCTGGCTGGCCGCGCCTTTGAGCAGGTTGTCGAGCGCAAAGCCTACCACCAGGTGGCCGTCGCGCACGATCCAGCCCAGATCGCAGAACGGCGTGTGGACGGCGTAGCGCAGCTCGGGGAGCTGGTCGGGCCACAGGCGCACGAAGGGGGCCTGGCCGTAGGCGGCTTCATACCAGCGGGCTACCTCGTCGGCGCCTGCACCGTCGGGCAGGGCCACGTGCGCCGTGCCCCAGATGCCGCGCGTCCACGGACCCGAGGCCGGCACGAACGCGATGCGCAGGCCGGGGCCGACCACCTGCTGCACCTCGGGCAGGTGCTGATGGGCCAGCACCTTGTAGGCGCGGACGTTGCCGTCGCGCTCGGGGAAGTGGGTGGTGGCCTTCGGACGGGTACCGGACCCCGAGGCGCCGGTCAGCGCCGTGACGGCGACGGTGACGCCCTCCAGGTGCTGGCTCAGCGGCCAGAGCGCCAGCGCCAGTCCCGTGGCGAAGCAGCCCGGGTTGGCCACCAGGCGCGTGTCGGCCGCATAGGGGGCCTGGATTTCGGGCAGCCCGTAGACGAACCGACCGAGCAGCTCGGGCGCGGGGTGATCGAACCCGAACCACGCCGGGTAGATGGCGGCTTCCCGGAAGCGAAAGTCGGCGCTCAGATCGATGATGACGCCCCGGTAGCCGTCTTCGAGCAGGCGTTGCACAGCACGGGCACCCTGGCCGTGCTCGGCGGCGATCAGCACGGCGTCCAGCTCCGAGAGCGCCAGCGCGTCTTCGTCGACGAACCTCAGCTCGGTCTGGCCCCGGAGTGCCGGATGGGCGTGCCATAGCGGCCGTCCGGCAAATGTGCGGCTCGTGACGGCCTCCAGCTTACAGTATGGATGGGCCAGCAGCAGGCGAATGAGTTCGCCGCCGACGTAGCCGGCTCCGTGCAGGATGGCGATCCGTTTCGTTTCAGCCATTGGACTCCTTTGCTCTGGGGTACGTCAGGATACGGCGACAGCCACGCCATTACCGCTGTGGTAATGGGGTAAAGGGCGGACGGCCGTCCGCACCGAGCGGGCGATGAGCTGCCCGAGCGCCTCGGCGTCCTGACGGGCGTTGAGCGCCGGAATGCCCATGGCGTGCTGGATGTACCGCTTACCGACGGCGTTGTCGGTGACCGGACCGGTGATGACCGTGATCTGTGCGTGATAGCGCGTCCGGAAGAGCTGGTCGGCGGCCCAGGCCCCGGCCAGGTCGGTAGCGGCCACCACATGCGCCCGCGTAAAGCGCTGCAGCTCCTTGTCGAGCAGCAGCTCATCGACGCCATAGTAGCCGATAAAGCCGTCGCCGAGTTCGACGACGATCACGTCCGGCGCGAACGTGTTCAGGTGGGCGATAAGCCCTTTGGCCAGCGGCGCCATTTCCTTGTTGGTGGAGGAGACGACGCCCGCGTCGATGAACGTGACGCTGGCGATAGCGCCATTTTCTTCCATGAGCCGGGCATCGCGCAGCAGCGCCGCGCCGGTGAGCTTGCCTGCGGCCACGCGCAGGCCGTGTTCGCTCAGGTAGCGGATGATCTGGGCGGCGGCGAACGTCTTGCCCGTGTTCATCGAGGTGCCGCTGACCATGACCAGCGGGGCCGAATGCGTGAGCGAAAAGACCGGCTCCAGCGCATGGTCCTGCACGCGGGCGTGCCGCTTCTGGCCGTCCACGTCCACCACGACGGCGCCCAGCACCTCCACGCGCAGCGCCGGACCCAGGTCCGGGTGGTCCGAGGTGCACTGGCCCAGGATGCCGCCCATGTTCAGGATGTGCAACACGTCGCCCACCTGGATGCGACGAGGGATACGGCCGCTGTACCCCTTGAGCGCCTGGCGTTCACCGAGGGCGCCCACGATCAGATCGCCCCGGCGGATCGTCTGGAACGTGCCGTCGGTGCATTCCAGCTGGTTGTACGTGGTCTTTTCCTCGAGCGCCCGCACCACCAGGCAGTAGCCTTCTTCGGCCACGATGTACGAGGTGATCTCGAGCTCGTGGGAGAGCCGGCACGGGGCGGTGCTCGATCCGATCTTGTCGACGGTCAGTTGCTGGTACATGGCTCCAGGTGTTTTGGGGTTAAGCGGCCGTCTGGTTGGTTTCGTACGCGGAAGCCGACTGGCGGGCCCGGGCGGCCAGCAGGGCCTGCACGCCGTAGATGCGCGTAAAGCCCTGTGCGTCGCGCCCGTCCCAGAGCCGGTTCTGTTCGCCGTAGGTGGCAATCTTCGAATTGAACAGGGAGTAGGGACTGTCGCAGCCGAGCACGTCGAGGTGGCCCTTGAAGAGCCGCACGCGTACGGTGCCCGTGACGGTCTGCTGGGAGGAATCCAGGAACGCCTCGATGTCGCGCATGACCGGGTCGAAGTACTGGCCTTCGTGCAGCAGCATGCCGTAGAAGTCGGCCAGGTGATCTTTCTGGTACCGTTGCCAGCGCGTCAACACGATCTTCTCCAGCTCCCGGTGCGCGGTGATCAGGATCAGGGCGGCCGGTGCTTCGAAGCCCACGCGGCCCTTGATGCCCAGGATCGTATCGCCCACGTGGATGCCCCGGCCCACACCGTGGGCTGCACCGAGCTGGTTGAGGCGTTCGATGAGCGTGACCGGATCCATCGTCTCGCCGTCGAGGGCGGTCGGGATGCCCTGCTCGAAGGCAATCGTCAGCTCCAGCGGCGTGTCGGGTGCCTGCGCCGGCGGGACCGTGTCGGGGTAGGCCTCATCGGGCAGCGGCTCGGTGGTCGTGTGCGTCTCGCGCCCACCGATCGTCGTGCCCCAGAGGCCCCGGTTGATCGAGTAGGCCGTCTTCTTTTCCGGCACCTCGATGCCCCGTTCTTTCAGGTAGGCCGTGGCGGCCTCGCGGCTGAGACCCAGCTCCCGGATCGGCGTCAGGATCTCCAGGTCGTCGGCCAGGATGCGCAGCGCCACGTCGAAGCGGACCTGGTCGTTGCCGGCCCCCGTCGAGCCGTGCGCAATGGCCCGGGCACCGAGCTGGCGCGCCACTTCCACCACCTTGCGGGCCTGCACGATGCGCTCCGGCCCCACGCAGAGCGGATAGACGCCGCCACGCAGCACGTTGCCCTTGATCAGATAGCTCAGATGATCCCGAAACAGGTCGTGACGACCGTCGATCGTGAAGTGGCCGGCCGCGCCGAGCTTCTGCGAAAGCGCCTCGATCTCGGCGATGGCCGCTTCGGTCAGGCCGCCCGTGTTGACGGTGACCGTGTAGACCGACTCGCCGTACGTCTCCCGCAGGTAGGGGACGCAGAACGAAGTATCCAGACCGCCGCTGAATGCCAGAACGATGGACATCGTGTTTGCTTCGTTGGACTACAGGGTGAAAAAGAAAGGCGCCGGCTCCTCGATGGAACCGGCGCCCTGTCTATTTTCAATCGTTCAGCTCAATACATTACCCTGCTGCCACAGGACAGGATGCGCCGGTTCCACCCCCGCGGGGGCGACGGGGACGTCGCACAGGTCGGATGGGTCGAACCGGCTGCATCATATGGAATGTCTGCGGCAGCATGATGGCTGCAAGAATACAACAAAATATCCCCCCTGTCAAGAGGGTGCACGTTTTCTTAACCGAAAGCGCTGCTTTGCTCCCCGTCGCCGTTTGAGGCCGGACGCATCCAGGTGGCGCGTTTGAACGCTTTGGCCTCGTCGATAAAGAGCTGGCGGTGTGGGAAGGGGATCTCGATGTCGGCCTCGCGCAGCGCCTCGCGGATTTTTTCGGTGTACTCGAACTTCATCGGTATGGCGTCGTGCGCATTCCGGATGTAAAGCCGGAGTACCATGTCGACGCTCGAGTCGTTCAGCTTCGTGACCACCACCGAGGGCGGATAGTCAGGGTGCAGGCGCTCGTCGCCTTCGGTCAGGCGCAGCACCACGCGTCGCGCTTCTTCAGAATATTCCTTGTAGGCAATGCCGAAGGGGATTTCAATACGCAGGGCGTCTTTGAGGCCGTAATTGATCAGCTTCTGGTTGATCATCTGGACGTTCGGCATCACCATACCATCACCTCATTGTTGAGCGTGCGCACGCGTGTCGAGCGCAGCGTGATTTCTTCGACGATTCCGTAAGTCCCGTTGATTTCAATGGGATCGCCCACGCGGAAGGGGCGGTCGATCAGGATGGTGAGGCCGGAGATGAAGTTTTCGAGCGTGTCGCGGGCGGCAAAGCCGATGGCGATCCCGGCGATGCTGAGTCCGGCCAGCAGGGCGGTGACGTTGATGCCGAGCTGGGCCAGCACCATGACCGTGATAAACGACAACCCGATGAGCCGGTAGGAGCGCATGAGCAGGTGCTCGAGCGTCGCGTCGATGCGGCGGCTGTGCCGAAGTGCGCGACGGAGCACGGCGCCCACTACACGATAGATCGCGTAGAAGAAAAGAAAAACGAACAGCGCGCCGGTCAGCCGTGGAATGGCCGAAACGGCCAGCCCGGCCAGCCCTTCCTGAATGCGGGGCAGCACCTGCTCCCACTGACCGCTGACCAGGAGCTGGCCGGTGGCGCTCACCTGCTGGCTCAGCTCGGTGATCACGTCGGCGGTGTCGGGCGCGGCCGCCTGCGTATCGGCCAGCGTCTGAAGCGGTCGGCCTGCAGGATCATGCGTAGGCGTAGCGTCGCTGCGCGGCGTAGAGCGTGTTGCGGAGCAGCAGGGCGATCGTCATCGGGCCAACGCCGCCGGGCACCGGAGTGATCCAGCCGGCTTTTTCGACCACGGCCTCGAAGTCCACGTCGCCTACCAGCCGATAGCCCCGGGGATGCGAGGGATCGTCCACCCGGTTGATGCCCACGTCGATGACGACGGCTCCTTCGCGCACCATGTCGGCCGTGATGTAGCGCGGACGACCGATGGCGGCCACCAGAATGTCGGCCGTGCGCGTCAGGGCGGCCAGATCCTGCGTGCGGCTGTGGCAGACCGTGACGGTGGCATCGATGCCGCGGTGCAGCAGCAGGGCGGCGAGCGGACGTCCCACGATGTTCGAGCGCCCTACCACCACGGCGTGCTTGCCGGTGGTTTCGATACCGCTGCGCCGGAGCAGCTCCAGAATACCGGCCGGCGTGGCCGGCACGAAGCCGGGCTCGCCCAGCAGCAGACGGCCGGCGTTGATCGGATGAAAGCCGTCCACGTCCTTGTCGGGGCGGATCGCGTTCAGCACGCGACTGGGATCTATATGATCGGGCAGCGGAAGCTGCACCAGAATGCCGTCCACCCCCTCGTCGTCGTTCAGGCGGGCAATTTCGGCCAGCAGTTCGGCCTCGGAAATGGACGTGTCGAAGTGCAGCGTGTCGCTGGCAATACCCACTTCGGCCGCGGCTTTCGTCTTGCCGCGCACGTAGGAAGCCGAGGCCGGGTTGTCGCCCACCAGGATGACGGCCAGATAGGGGGGACGGTGGCCGGCCTGCACCCAGGCTTCGACTTCGGCCTTCACTTCGGCGCGCACCTGGGCCGCGATCGCTTTGCCGTCGATGATCTGTGCCACGGCCTTTTCGGTTGGTTGCTCGTTGCGGGTTGCCCCATAAACTACGGAACCGCTCGCTCCGGGAAAATGCGAAACCTTATGAAATAAAAAGGCACAGGCGTACTTGACCTTTAACGGGGCCGGTCGATAACTTTAACAGAAGCGCGATCAACCGTTCACCTTTCGGCTCCTGCGTATCGCGAAAGCGGGTACCACGTTGTAGTTTGAAGGCGGCATCCGAACGGGTGCCAGAAGCATGAAGTTCGTGGTGTACACCGGGAGCACGTGCATACGCAGGAGCGTGGCCTGTCTGCTGGGCCTCTGGCTGGCGCTGAGCGCCGCGGCGCAGCCGGTCACGGTCCGTTCGCTGGGAAGTACGCCGCAGGGCGACGTGCTGGAAGTGGTGGCGCAGTGGGCGCGTCCGCTGGCATCGGCGCTCGACTCGGCCGGCGTAACGGCGCTTTCGTGGAAGGCCGTCGTGGCGGCCACCGGCGGTGCCTGGGAGACGTCCGAGACGATCTGGCTTCCCGCCCCGGTGACGCCGCGCGTCGAAATCGTGGCGGCCGACTACGAGGAGGTGCCGCTGGCGCTGGGGGCGGAGGGGGCATCGCTGGCCGCCTGGCTCAACCAGCCGCCCGTCGAAGTGGTGGGCGTGGGCATGGAACGCCGCCGTCCGGCCGCCACACTGAGCGTCCGCCTGCTGGTCTACGACGAAGCCCGGCAGATGCTGCGTCGCTATCGCCGGGTGCAGGTGCGGTTGCGCCACCCCGTGGCACAGACTTCCGTGTTGGGGACGGGGCTGCGGCCGTCGAACAATCCACATCTTCAGGTCACGCGCAGCGTGCTGGCCGATGGGGCTATCGTTAAGTTTCCGGTCCGGGAAGAAGGAATCTACCGTATCGATCGGGCCGCGCTGGCCGAACTGCTGGCGCTCGTCGGACGCTCCGTGGACGAGATCGATCCGCGCCAGCTTCAGCTCTACGGCAACGGTGGCCGTCCCCTTCCGGCCCTGAACAGCGCGCCGCGCCCGGCCGACCTGATCGAAAACCCGGTCTGGGGCGTCGGGCTCGACGACGGCTCTTTTGACGAAGGTGACGCGCTGATTTTCTACGCGGCCGGTGTGCAGGGGTGGACCTACAACGCGCAGCGGGGCGAGTGGGAGCACTACACGCATCCGTTCTCCAACGCGAACTATTACTTTCTGAAAGTGGGGGAACGGGCCGGGCGCCGCATCGAAACGATCCCGTTCCCGAACGCGCCCGACGCCCAGCCGGTCGCGCAGCTCACCGGACGCTACGTGGTCGATCCGGAAGATTTTCTCTGGAGCAAGGAGGGAATTGCCGAGGGGAAGGGCAGCGGACTGACCTGGGTGAGCGTGCCGATCAGTCCGGCCGGACGCCTGCGCATCCTGGAAGGCGTGACGCCGCCGGGGTTGACGGCGGGAACGGTGACCTACCGGGCCCGTGTGGCGATCCAGTCGAATCCGGCAGCCTACGCCGTGTTCGTTTCACGGGGACAGGAGCTGGCCCGCGCTTCGGCAGGCGTGGTCTTTCCGGATCCGGAGAGTCCGGTCGCGCGGGCCACGGAGGTAACCTTCACGCAGGCGCTGGCCACGGCCACACCGCTGGAGCTGGAGATGACGCTGACGAACCCCGGCGGCGATCCACGGGCGGCGCTCGAGTGGCTGCGCGTGTTCTACCCCATGCGTCTGGTGGCGACCGACGGCTACCTGCGCTTTTTCACGCCGCCGGGACAGACCGGCACCTTCGAATTCCTGCTGGAAGGCTTTGCCGAAACGCCGCAGGTGTGGGACGTGACCGAGCCGGGCACCGTTCACCGACTGGAAGTGCAGGCGACGTCCGGCGGGTATCGGGTGCAGGTGGTCTGCAACGATCCGGAACGTCCCCGTGAGCTGGTGGCCTTTACACCAGGTGCCGTACGTCCGCTCGATCCGTCCGGTGCCCGCCGCGTGCCCAGCCAGAATCTGCACGGCATCGACTTTTACCCGGACCTGGCCATTGTCACAGCCGATACGTTCCGCGTCTATGCCGAACAACTGGCCGAACACCGGCGCGGCCAGGGGCTGCGTGTGGTGGTGGCCACCGTCGAGCAGATCTACAACGAGTTTTCGGGCGGCGTGCCCGACATGCGCGCCGTACGCGACTACCTGAAGTTCCTCTACGACCGGGCGCCCGACGAATCGTCGCTCCTGCGCTACGCACTGCTTTTCGGCGACGGGCACTACAACTACCGGGAGCTCTGGCAGAAGCCGACGCTGAAAAACTGGGTGCCGCCCTACGAGACGGTCGATTCCTACCACCCGATCAACTCCTACACGAGCGACGACTACTTCGGATTGCTCGACGACGACGAAGGGCTCTGGCCGGACTACGGCGCCGGCGCCTACAGCACGGAACGGCTGGATCTGGGCATCGGCCGCCTCCCGGTGCAGACGCCCGAAGAGGCGCAGCAGGTGATCGACAAGATCTTCCGCTATGAAAGCCCGGCCACCTACGGCCCCTGGCGCATGCGCTACACGTTCGTGGCCGACGACGGCCCGACCGGCGTAGCCGCGCAGCAGAACGACCTGGACCTGCACGTGCAGAACATCGACGTGGTGGCCGAGGAAGTGAAGCAGTACTTCCCGACCATCGACGTGCAGAAGATCTATGCCGTGTCCTACCCACGCGTGTTCATGGGCATCTGGCGCATTCCCAACGCCCGGCGCGACATCCTGCGCGCGCTGGAAGAAGGCACGCTGGTGATCAACTACAGCGGACACGGCAGCAGCGACGTGCTGGCGCAGGAAGAGATCTTCACCAGAGACGACGCGGCCGCGCTGACCAACCGCGATCGCCTGGCCATCTTCATCACGGCCACCTGCACGTGGGGCCGCTGGGACATGACCGAGGCGCAGAGCGGCGGCGAGGTGCTGCTGCTGAATCCTAACGGCGGTGCGGTGGCCGTCTTCAGCGCCGTGCGGCTCGTTTACACGTCGGCGGATACGAGCGTACTGAACGTGGGCCTGAATCGCATGCTCAACAAGTACCTGTTCCGGCCGGAGGCGGACGGACAGATGCCCCGGCTGGGCGATGCGCTGCGCCGCATGAAGAACACGCGGGCCGGGCTGCAGAACAACAACCGGCGTTTCAACCTGCTGGGCGATCCGACGCTGCGCATCGGCTTCCCGCATCGGCGCGTCGTCGTGGAAAGCATCAACGACCAGGCGCCGGATCTCGCCCAGCCGGTGCCCATGCGGGCGCTCGAGCGCGTGACGGTGCGCGGCTACGTGCAGGACGTCGCGGGCCAGCTCGACCCCGGCTTCAACGGGGTGGCCACGCTGACCGTCTTCGACGCCGAGCGCCAGAAACCCCTGCCGTACTGGCGCTACATGCCCACGCCGTACTACCTGGTGCGGGAAGACCTGATCTGGCGCGGCCAGGTAGACGTGCAAAACGGGCGCTTCGCCGCCACTTTCGTCGTGCCCAAAGACATCCTCTACAGCAATCGGCGCGGTCGCATTTCGGCCTATGCCTACAACGCCGAGACGCACGCGGCCGGCTACACCGAGGGTTTCGTGGTAGGCGGAACGGCCGCGTCGATCCCGGACGACCGCGAAGGGCCGGAAATCCGGCTCTATCTGAACGATACGACGTTTGTCTCCGGCGGACTGGTGCCGCCCAACCCGCGGCTGATCGTGCAGCTCTACGACGCCTCCGGCATCAACACGGTAGGGGCCGGGCTGGGGCATGAGCTGCTGCTGATCATCGATGGCGACGAGGCGCGCGCGCAGAACCTGAGCAGCGCCTTCCGGAGCGAGCCCAACTCGTATCAGCGCGGCCGGGTGGAGTGGACGCTCACCGACCTGACGCCCGGGCCGCATACGCTCACGGTGCGGGCCTGGGATGTGCTCAACAACGTCAGTACCGCCTCGCTGGACTTCATCGTCAGCGACGACAGCCGACTCGAACTCCGCAACGTGTTCAACTACCCGAACCCGACGACCGGCCCCACGCGGTTCGTCTTTGAACACAATCAGCCGGCCGGCACCCCGGCGCGCGTGCAGCTCCGGATCTATACGCTGGCCGGGCGTCCGGTGCGCACGCTCGACGGCATCGAGACGCTTCCGACTGGCGTGTTGCCGGCCAACCTGGTCATGATCCCCTGGGACGGACGTGACGAAGACCGCGACCCGCTGGCAACCGGTATCTACCTGTACCGCCTGCGGGTGGAAATAGAACGACCGGACGGCTCGCGCCAGGTGGCCGAGCACATCGACCGCCTGGCGATCATTCGCTGAGCTGGCGCTGTTTTTGTTTAAACAACAGAACCTGAAGGGAAAACAATGGGTTATCCTCCAAAACAGGAGCACACTATGCGTACGGTTCAACACACATTGCGCACGTTTTGCGCACTACTGGGACTGGGATTGCTGATGGGATGGGCGCACGCGGCCCACGCGCAGGTGGGCGGTGCGGCCGTGCTGTTTCTGCAGATCGAACCCGACAGTCGGGCCGCCGGCATGGGCAATGCCGGCGTGGCCGTGGCGGACAATGCCTACGCGCTGTTCTGGAACCCGGCGGGGCTGGCGTATCAGCCCGAGGCCGTCGAGGTATCGCTCACGCACTCGAACTGGCTGCCGGAATTCAACGCCGGCCTGTACTACGAATACCTGGTCGGGCGCTTCTCGGTAGGTAAGTTCGGCAACATGGGTGCCCATGTGACGCTGCTCAACATGGGCGAGCACGAATGGCGGGATGAAAACAACAACCCGCTGGGGACCTTCCGCTCCTACGATGTGGCCGTGGGCGTCTCCTACGGCTATCCGATCAGCGAGCAGCTTGCGCTGGGCGTGGGCCTCCGCTACATCTACTCGAACCTGGCCTCGGGCATTCAGGTCGAGGGCCGCGAGACCAAGGCCGGCAAGTCCTTTGGCATGGATCTGGGCCTGCTGTACCGGACGGCTCCGTTCAGCCTGGGCGGCCAGACGAAAGCGCAGTTCTCGGCCGGCTTCAACCTGAACAACATGGGGCCGCAGATTCAGTACTCCGACGGCGCTCAGAAGGACCCGATCCCGACGAACCTGCGCTTCGGCTATGCCTTTACGATTGATCTGGACCCCTACAACCGGATCACGTTTGCCAACGACTTTACGAAGCTGCTCATCCGCGTGCGGAGCGACTCGACCGGTTCACGGGCCGATCCGTTCTACAAGGCGATCTTCACGGCCTGGCGGCCAATCAAAGTGCGCACGAACGCCCTCAACGAAGAGGAAGCCCGGTACCGCACGCTGAGCGTCTTCGAGCAGCTCATGATCGGGATGGGTGTGGAGTACTGGTACAACCAGCTCTTTGCGCTGCGGACGGGCTTTTTCTACGAGAACCCCTACAACGGCAACCGGCAGTTCCTGACGTTCGGTGCCGGCTTGCGCTACAACATCCTGGGCGTGGACTTCTCCTATGTGTATGCGCTCAAGGAGAACCACCCGCTGGCCAACACGATGCGCTTTTCGCTGCTGCTGAACTTCAAGAAGTAAATGGAATTGTTGATTTACTGGTGCATGAGGGGGCCACACCCCATGTGGCGGACGTGATCCGGCGTGTATGATCGGGCGGACATAATGGTCCGCCCCTACGGAATAGGGAAACTGTCAATGATCTGGTAGGGGCGCACCACAGTGTGCGCCCGTGCTTTCTCACATGCACTACGATTTTCCAGAAATCGTATAACAGCCTAACGAAAGCGTAAAAATCAGGCGCTTGCCTTTGTGGCAGGCGCTTTTTTATTTAGCCCATTGTTTCCCCGGAGCCTATCTCAAGGAGGAGGCGTCATGGTGCCGCGTCTGCTGAGCTATGCGCATGCGCTGGAAGCGCGCGTTTCGGTCAACTGGATCATCAACCGCCGGGCGGATCTGCTCTGGTTCATCGGCGGAGCCCTGGCCGGCTATGCGCTGTTCTTCATGCACGCCGGGCTGGGCTGGGACATGATCACCATCTGGTTCCTGTGGGTGGTCTTTCTCGACAGCCCGCACTTTTTCGGGACGATCAGCCGCACCTATCTGGACAAGCAGGAACTCCAGCAACGTAAAAAATTGCTCACCTGGAGCCTGCTCTGGTTTGCCGCCGGTCCGTTCATGATTCTGCTTTCCGGGGGGCTGTACCGACTGGGTATCGAAAACTACCAGCTTCCCTGGAAGGCATTTCTGGTGTTCTTCGGCCTGTGGGCCTACTGGCACGTGGTGCGCCAGCACTACGGCTTCATGCGGCTCTACCAGCGCAAAAACAACGACCTGAGTCTGATCGACTACCGGATCGACAGCGCGCTGCTCTACGGCGGGCTGCTGTTGCCGTTCGTGGCCTTCGTGGTGCGCCATCCGGAAGCCCGGCGGGGGCTCGGCCTGTCCGAGGCCTTTCCGGTCTATCCACCGTTGCCGCACGGCAGCCGGCTCGAAGCCCTGTTTGACCCGAACTACCTGCGGGCGCTTGCCTGGGAGCACTGGGTGGTGGCGGTGACGGCGGCCGCCGTCGGCACACTGGCGGTGGTCTTTGTGGCGCGCCAGCTGGTCCGGCTGCGTCGGGGCGAGCCGATCAACCTGCCCAAGATCCTGTTCATGCTGGCCGTCGTGCCGCTGCACGTGTACGTGTGCTACGCGCAGGCCGTGCTGACAGCCCCGCTGCTGGCCTTCGGTGCGTTCGTGACGATCTTTCACGACATCCAGTACCACGCGATCGTCTGGTTTCACCACCGCAACCGGTATCACCGGCCGGGCGTGGACCAGCGGCAGTTCGGGCTGGCGCCGAAAATCTCGCGCAACCTGCTCACCTACTTTGGCTGTGCCATCTTCTTTGCGGCGATCTTCCGGCTGCTGGGCTGCACGTTCGACGTGCATCCGGGCTGCGCGCCGTTCGTGATCACCAGCGAAGTGCCGCTCTTCGGCGAGCTGCATACGGACGCGTTGCTCAAGGGCTTTCTGATCGGCTTCCCGCTGCATCATTATTTTGTGGACCAGTTCATCTGGAAGCCCAGTCGGAGTAAGGAGCTGCGAAAAGATCTGAAGCTTGAAGCCTGAGCCGGCGACATGCCCGGTCCCGCAAGGGACCGGGCTTTTTTGCGGGAGCAAGGCCGAAAGGGCTTGCAATCGTGCGGGCCGTTTTGGTTCTTTGGGCATCATTCGGGAAGTAACGGCACGACGAGACAATGCCCTGGTATCGCAAACTGCACTGGCAGATTCTGATCGGGTTGCTGCTGGGTCTGCTTTTCGGCCTGCTAGCCGCGGCGCAGGGGTGGGGCGGTTTTGTGACGCGCTGGGTGGCGCCGTTCGGAACGATTTTCATCAACCTGCTGAAGCTGATCGCCGTCCCGCTCGTGCTGGCCTCGCTGATCGTGGGGGTGACTTCGCTTTCGGACCTGAAGCGCCTCTCCCGCATCGGGGGCAAGACGATCGCCATCTACATTGCCACGACGGCCGTGGCCATCACGATCGGTCTGGTGATCGTGAACGTGCTGCGGCCCGGCTACACCGTGCCGCCCGAGATGCAGACGCGCCTGCAGGAAGCGTACGAGGCCGACGTCGAGGCGCGGGCCGAGCTGGCCGAGCAGACGCGCCAGCGGGGACCGCTCCAGGTGCTCGTGGACATCGTGCCCGAGAACGTCTTCAGTGCGGCCTCGGACAACCGCAACATGTTGCAGGTGGTCTTCATCGCGCTGTTTGCCGGGATCGGGCTGCTGCTCATTCCCGCCGACAAAGCCCGGCCGGTGATCGCCTTTTTCGACGGGGTCAACGCGCTGGTCATTCAACTGGTCGAGCTTATCATGCGCATTGCCCCGATCGGGGTCTTTGCGCTGCTGGCCGACACGATCACGTCCATTGCCCGCGACAACCTGCAACAGGTCTTCGAACTGCTGGCCGCGCTGGGCTACTACAGCCTGGCGGTGGTGCTGGGCCTGGTGATCCACACGCTGGGAACCTATCCGCTGCTGCTCAAGCTACTGGCCCGCGTGCCGCTGAAAACGTTCTTTTCCGGCATCGCGCCGGCGCAGCTTGTGGCGTTTTCCACCTCGTCCAGTGGGGCCACGCTGCCGGTTTCGATGGAATGTGCCGAGAAGAACCTGGGCGTATCGGAGGAGGTCTCGTCGTTCGTACTGCCGCTGGGGGCCACGATCAACATGGACGGCACGGCGCTCTATCAGGCCGTGGCGGCCGTGTTCATCGCGCAGACGCTGGGGCTCGGGCTGGATCTGGGCGCGCAGCTCACGATTCTGCTGACGGCCGTCCTGGCTTCGATCGGCACGGCGGCCGTTCCCAGTGCGGGCATCGTGATGCTGGTGATCATCCTGGAGTCGGTCGGCGTGCCCAGCGCGGGCATTGCGCTGATTCTGGGCGTGGACCGCATTCTGGACATGTGCCGGACCGTGACGAACGTCACGGGCGATCTGACGGTGGCCACAATCGTGGCGGCCACGGAAGGACAGCTGGCGCTGCCGGTGCCGGAAACGAAAAGCGCCTCCTGACGGGCAGGCAGGCGCTTTTCGGGCATCGCGTGCCGTGCGGGGATGAGGCGGAAGCTCAGTTTCGGGTCGTGTACTGCCGGAAGCGAACCCAGATGCGGCAGGCCATGTCGCTTTCGCCAAAGGGACAGTGGAAGTGGCGATAGGCGATCCAGCCCATGCGGTCGGAAACGACCCGCAGCCGCTTCGAGAGTTCGTCCAGTTGATTCGACAACTGCCGGAAAGCCTGAGCCATGCGTTCGTTGGGGCGTTCCATGGGCGCGTCTCCTGAAAGCTCCTCGGTGTGTCTGCGCTCAATGTGCAGACGCGCCCGCGAAGAAACATGCGCTTCTGGCGCATGTCGCTGCCCGATCTCGGCGCATTTTCAGGGGCGCCGGAGCGGACGCACGCTGATTTCTTTGAAGTAGACCACGTCGTCCGGACCGTGATTCTGCAGGCCGATGTAGCCCTCCAGAGGACGCGGCCCCCGATCCGGCTCGTACCAGACCTTCTTGGGCGGCACGGGATCGCCCTCGGTGTAGTCGGTCACCAGCACGCCGTTGACGTGCACGATCGTGCGCGGACCGTCCAGCGTGATTTCCATCACGTTCCATTCGCCGGGGCGGGAGGGACGGGCCCGGGCTTTCGTCAGCGAGTAGAGCACGCCCGTGCAGTGGTAGTCGTCGCCGTGGTCGTCGATCTGCACCTCGTAGCCGCGGTTGACGGGCATCCAGGGCTCGGTGGGCGGCTCCGGAATGCGAATGAACACGCCGGCGTTCTTGCCGTCCGGGTTTCTGTAAACGACGCGGATGACGACGTTGCCGAACTTCTGGCGCGTGTACCAGAGCAGGCCCATGCCGCCCTCGGTTTTGAGCAGGCCGTCTTCGACGACGAAGCGCCCTTCGCCCACGTGCTCCCAGCCGTCGAGGTCCCGGCCGTTGAAAAGCGGCGTCCAGAGCGTGTCCTGTGCAAGGAGACCCGGGGTGGGCAACAGGGCCAGCAGCAGACCGATCAGCAGACGCATGGCATGGAGGGACTGGTGATGGGGAATGACTCATATGAATTCCTTGATTTTTGGGTGCATATATTGTAACTTGCCGCAAAAACGCCATGCCTCGCGCTCCCCTTCCTCCCATCACCGAAACGCTCGAAGAGCTCCGCCAACGCCTCCAGGCCGAACGCC